>Ga0209478_1000005_pt1 | contig 1037945 bp, 898 predicted proteins | sample DewCreD2012metaG_5_FD_184109 | JGI IMG/M metagenome (GOLD analysis project Ga0209478, IMG submission 184109) | Hot spring sediment bacterial and archeal communities from British Columbia, Canada, to study Microbial Dark Matter (Phase II) - Dewar... ...
TGTTCCCGGTCGTGGTGAGCACTGAACCAGAGTCGCAGGGCCTCGGACCGGGCCTTCCGGTTTTCCCTTTTCGATGCCTGCTTGCCGGTTGCTGCTCGATAAGCGGTGCGCTGCAGGAGTACCCGAAGCGTGGCGCGGGCAGCCTGGGGTGCGCGCTGGCAGGCCGCCGAGCGGTGCTGCGCGGCAGAGAAGGGGGACGCGCAGACAGGTCGTCAAGTAGTGCTGGCACAGCAGAAGCGAGGTGGCGTGCAGGGGGTGGAGGCGTAGCGCTGGCGCGGGAGGATGGGTGACAGGTCTCGCGGGCAGGTTGAGGAGTCGTGGTGCGCCGCTGCCAAGTGGCGGCATGCCTCTCGCGCAATTCCCCAACTCGGAGGAACCATACACAACCATAGCGGTGAAATGACATTGCCCTTCGCGTAATCTCGCAACCAAAGCGCTTTCTGGCATCTGGCCGCTGAGCCCGCTCGCGCCGGTGGCATTGCCCCTCGAGCAATTCCGCAATTTGCAGGTTGATGGGCGATGCTGCGGGGCTGCTGAGTGGTGGTGACACTCCGCCAACCCTGCACCTGCACGTGGCTGTGCGAGCTGTGCGGTTGTCGACGGTGGTGTGGCCCCTCCGCAAATCTCGCCACCTGCAAGTGGCGGGGCGGTGCCGCGCGGGCTGACAGGAGCTGCCAGTTTTTAATTAAACCCGAGCCATGCTGCTTTGCGTGCGTGCCCGTCGCTGGTCACATCTTGGTCACAAAATCCCGTCGGGAGACATGCCGCGGAAACGAAATGGGGGTAGGAAAGGCAACAGGATAAAAGGGACTTAAAGATTCGTATAGCAATTCGATCCCCACCGCCCCGACCAGCCCACACTTTGCCACACTACTCGTTGTTACACCGAGGGCATCCCGATGACACAGGTTCTGCTTGCGCAGAGGTCTTGTGGAGCAGGACTCCGCATTGCCCTGCACTGGGCATGGTGCACAACTCCGTGCGTCGACCCGCTGAATCGGCGAACTGCTGATTTTCCTCCGCGCACCAGTCTCGTTGCGAGATCCGCCGAGGGAATTCTCCAGCCGAGTTTGAGAAGCTGTGAAAACTCCTCGATTCGCTCCGTTGCGGCATGCCCGTCAGGTCGGCCGAAGCCAGTGCACTGCAAAGGTTGCAGTGGGCCTTTCGGTCGTCCCCGTCCGGCGAACGAATCGGAGTGTCGGCAGCATGCTTTTCGTATGGTGCGGAGTTTCTGAGCGGGGCGCGATTGGGAGGCACCGGCAGATGCAACAGATGCTGTTTTTTCTTGACATTGTGCAACAACTGTTGTATCAGGCACGGCACGCGAACGCAAAGTCGCGCTTCGCCGGCTATGGGCACCCAACTTTCTGCCGGTCGTCGCCGCCGCGGCGGGCCGCTTCCGGCGCGAGTGCGCAGCAGATCCGCGCCGGATGGCCGGGCCTGGCGCACTCCACTGGAAGAGCGTCTGCGCGCCACCGAGTCGCGGCTGAGCGCCAAGCGTCGCCGCCTGTTGCGCAACATCCTTTCCAACGCCGAGGACACCTGTTTTCTGACGTCGCGCAAACTGGCGGAACGGTTCGGAGTGGACGCCGCCACGATCGTACGTACCATCCAGGCGCTTGGCTATCAGCGGTACAGCGACTTTGCTTCCGATCTGCGCTCCCATTTCATCTTGAACATTACGCCGTACACCGTGATGCGCGCGGCCGCCCGCGAACAGCGACCCGTGGCGGCGCACGTGGAGCACAGTCTGGAGATGGACCACCGCAATCTGGAGGTGCTGCGCACTTCTCTGGACACCAAGGCGGTCGTCGCGCTGGCCCGGCGGATCGAGCGCGCGCGGCGCACCGTGGTGATCGGCGTGGACCTGGCTGCGGCGCTGGCCTATCTGCTCGCCTATTTGCTGGTCACGCTGGGCTACGACGCCGAAGCCCCGGTCGGCTCGACGGGCAATGTCCAGCAGAAGATCAATCTGCTGGGTCCGGAAGACCTGGTCGTCGCCATCAGCTTCGGCCGTTGCCTGCGCGAGACCGTCAATGCCGTCCTTCGTGCTCGCGAGCGGGGCGTTCCCACGTTCGGCATCACCGACAGTGAGCGCACGCCGATTGCTCGCTACTGCGACACCTTCTGGATTGCCCCGATTACGAACCCCACGTTCAACGGTTCCTATGTAGCGCCGGTTGCGGCCATCAACGCGCTCGCCGTAGCCTGCGCCCACATCCGACCCCAACGCACCCTGGCTTTGCTGAAACAGAAACAAGACGAATTGCAGACGAGCACCCGCTGGTTTCCGCTGGATGGGCAGCTCGACGGTCACCACTCGTCCGGAGGGTAATCATGAACACATACACAGCACTGCGAATGGTTCAGATGCCGCGTACTGTACGCGGCGGGTTCGTCGTGGCCTTGCTGGGTCTGTTCCTGCTCGTCGGGGTTCGGTCCGCCGATGCCCAGACGGCCGCGACCGGTCTGGTGCAGGGAACCGTGACGGATGCGCAGGGCGCGGTGATCCTCGGCGCGGAAGTCAAGCTGCAGGACCTGGCCACCAACCAGGTGCGCACCCTGACGACCAATCAGGAAGGTCTGTATGTGTTTGCCAACGTACCGCCGGGTACCTACACGCTGACGGTCAGCGCTCAGGGCTTCCGCACGGCCACGGTGCCGCGTCTGACGGTCGAGGTGAACAAAAGCTACACCGTGAACCTCACGCTCGAGGTGGGTGAGCTGGCGGAAACCGTACAGGTCGAAGCCAGTGTCGGCGTCGAGCTGCAGACCACCGATGCTCAGGTGGGCAACGTACTGGATCAGGTGTTCATCCGCAACCTGCCGACCCTCCAGCGCAACACGACCGAACTGCTCTCGCTGCAGCCCACCGCGACTCCCGGCGGATTCGGCACCGGAGGAACAGTTTCCGGAGCGCGCAGCGATCAGAACACGCTCATCCTGGATGGCATCGACATCAGCGACAACTTGACTGGCGGCCAGGGCATCAATTTCACGCAGACTCCGGTCGGCGTGGATGCGGTCAGCGAATTTCGCGTCACCGTCGCCAACCCCAATGCGAACTTCGGTCGCTCCGCCGGCGGACAGATCACCCTGGTCAGTCCGCGCGGCTCGAATGAGCTGCATGGGGTCGGCTACTGGTACCACCAGAACGACAACCTGAACGCGAACACCTGGACGAACAATCGCGTCGACGGCGACCCGAGCACTCCCGGCCACCAACCGATCCCCAAAGGGGAGCTGAAGGACAATCGCGCCGGCGTGAGCGTCAGTGGACCGTTCTGGCCCGACCGGACGTTCTTCTTCAGCAACTACGAAGTTCGTCGCTTCCCGCAGAGCACGCCCTTCACGCGGCTGGTTCCCACGAGCACGCTGCGCAACGGCATTCTGACCTTCCGCGACGCCGCGGGCAACAACGTGGCCTATCCGCTGGCCACGTCCACGGCGTGTGGTCCCGCCGGCGGCCAGCCCTGCGACCCGCGAGGTTTAGGCATCAGCCCGACCATCCAGCAGATGTTTGCGCTGATGCCGGCGGGCAACGATCCGACCCTCGGAGACGGACTGAACACGATCGGCTTCCGGGGCAATGTGTCCACCCCGCTCACCGCCGATGCCATTACTTTCCGTCTGGATCACAATTTTACGGAAAGGCTGCAGTTCATGGGCCGCTATTCCTACCAGCGGAGCCTCTCTCCGCTCGGGGGCACCAGCCAGCTGGATATTCGCGACCCGCAGGCGGTGGTGCCGCTGCGCGCGCTGAACAACCGCGGGGCCAGCGTGATCGCCGGTCTTGACTATCAATTCACCCCGACCCTGCTGAACAGTTTCCGGTTCGGCTGGGTGCAGAACAAGCTGGATCTGATCGGCACCAACCCGTTCACCGTCGCCAGTCTGCTCGGCCTGCCCGGAACGAACAGTTCCGCCGGCGGCGTGGGTCTGGACCTGGGCGTACTGGATGAGCCGATCAGCGTCAGCGCCCAGTCGGCGCGCACGCAGATCATCCGCGACCGGAACATCCAGTTCACGGACACGATGACCTGGATCAAGGGTTCGCACACGGTGAGCTTCGGCGGGGAAGTGCGCGCCCTGCCTTTCCTGTTTACTCACAACGACCAGGTGACCTTCTTGACCGGGCCGGTGGCCGACCTGAGTTCGGGCACCTTCCTGAGTATTCCGGCCGCCAATCGCCCGCCCACCTGCAGCGGCAGTATCACGACGAACTGTTTGCGTTCGCAGGATGTCGCCCGCTGGGACGACCTGTATGCGGCAACGCTGGGCCTGGTGGACAACGTGAACATTGTCGGCGCCCGCGATGGCAGCCTGAACCCGCTCCCGTTCGGCACCGATCTGATCACCGATACGAACATGTACTACTTCCAGTTCCATTTCCAGGACACCTGGCGAATGAGCTCCACCGTGACTCTCACCTACGGTCTCACCTATAGCTGGTTGACCCCGCCGAAAGAAGCCCTGAATCGCATGGCCCTGCTGATCGACAACACCACCGGCGAAGTGCTGACCTACCGCGGCTACCTGGGCGCCAAGCGGCAGGCCGCGCTGAACGGGCAGGTGTTCAACCCGCAACTGGCCGTGCTGCCCATCGCGAACTCGAACCGCGAGCATATCTTCGACACGGACTATTCCAACGTCGGCCCCCGCGTCGCGCTGGCCTGGAACCCGTCGTTCCGCAACGGGTTGTTGAACCGCTGGTTCGGTGACCGGCGCACAGCGGTGCGTGTGGGTTTTGGCATTGTCTATGACCGCGTCAACACGGTGACGGTGATTCTGCCGCCCGCCTTTGGCATCGGCTTCGGCCAGGTGCTGCAGTTGCCGACCCCGCTGTGCAACGCTTCGGGTACGCCCGGGCCGGGCTGCAATCCGGGCGCGGGCTCTTCGAACCGTGCGCTGTCGTCGTTCCGGATCGGTCACGACGGCACGATTCCCCTGCCGGCGTTCCCGCCCGCCAGTTCGCCGATCATCCCTTCGGTACTTTCCGGCAGCATCACCTTTGCCACCGACCCCGAACGGAAGACCGGGCGGAACTATCTGGTGGACCTGACGATTCAGCGGGAGCTTCCCGCCAATCTTCTGCTGGAGGTCGGCTACATCGGCCGGTTGGGACGCGACCTGCCCATGGGTGTGGACCTGGATGCTTCGCCGTACTTCTTCGTGGACCCGGCCAGCGGCCAGACCTTCGCGCAGGCCTACGACAACGTGGCCTGCGTGCTGCGCGGCGACGCGGGCAAAACATTCGGCTCGTTCACCTGTCCCGGCAGTCTCACTCCCCAGCCGTGGTTTGAAAATCAGCTTCCCGGACTGGGCACCGCGTTTCTCGCCGGCAGCTTCGCAAGCCTGTTCCAGACGAACAACGTGAGCACGCTGTTTCTGCAATTGAACGTCATCCGGCAGCTCGTGCTGGGCCTGCCGCCCTACAACAATCTGCAGATGCTCGCCATTCTGATGGCCACGCATGGCGGAATCTCGAACTATCACGCCGGCTTCGTTACTCTGCGGAACCGGCCCTGGCACGGGCTGCAGTTCGATGTGAACTACACACTGTCGAAATCGCTCGACCAGGTCGGCAATGTGCAAAACAACCTCTCGTTGATTACGACCGGCTTCGACCCGAATATCGACTACGGACCGGCGCTTTCCGACCGGCGGCATATCTTCAACGGCATTTTCAACTACGAGCTGCCGTTCGGCCCGGGCCGTTGGGTCTCCTCCGGTCAGGGCTGGTTGAACAAGCTGATCGGTGGCTGGTATCTCTCGGGAATCTTTCGGGCGTTCACCAGCCTTCCTTATTCGGTGGATGACAATGCCGGTGTGTTCGGTGGTTCGCTCGCTGGCCTGACGAACGCTGCGATTCCGCTGGTGGACGTCTCCACGCTAAACACCGGTGTCTTTCGCGGCGTTGCCGGATCAGGCGGCGTAGGCACGATTGGCAATCCGGCCACGGGGGGCTCCGGATTGAATCTGTTCGCTGACCCGGAAAGCGCCTTCAATTCGTTCCGCCGGATTCTGCTCAGCGTGGATGGCCGCACCGGTCGCGCGAATCACTTCCGCGGGCCCGGTTTCTGGAATCTGGACCTGCGGATCGGAAAGGAAACACAGATCACCGAAAGATTCGCGTACGAGTTTTCCTTTGACTTCTTCAATTTCTTCAACCACGTCAACCTGGATACGCCGTCGCTGAGCCTGAACAACCCGGCTGCGTTCGGTGTGTTCAGCAGTCAGTTCACACCGCCGAACCGGACCAACGGCGCGCGCTGGATTCAATTCGGCTCGCGCATCCGGTTCTGAGGGAAGACGAGCGGTGGCCGCAGGTTCGGCCGGGTCCAGCATATCAGGCGGTCGGCGTCGCACCCGTCCAGGGCCGTACGGATGCTGACCCCGGCGGAGCTGTCGGCGGCCACCGCTCGTGTTCATCTGCGCGAGGAGAGTTCTGTGAATTCTGCTCTCGGATCGGGAAGGGGAGGGCTGCTCAGCTCCTGCGGAACAGTTCTTGGCCGGGTGCTGGTCCTGCTCGTGGTCGTGGGAGTGGGGACCAGTGCTGGCCCGCAGACCTCGCCACCGGCACAACCTGCAGCGGTGGCCGCGCCGGCTCTCACCGCTGCTGACGTGGAAGCGTTCTTCGACGGAATGATCCCGCTGCAGCTCGAGCAGCGGGAAATTGCCGGCGTGGTGGTGGTGATCGTCTACCAGGGCCGGGTGCTGTTCGCCAAAGGGTACGGCTATGCCGATGTCGCCCGGAAAATTCCCGTCTCGCCGCAGACGACGTTGTTCCGGCCCGGCTCCATTTCGAAGCTGTTCACCTGGACTGCCGTCATGCAGTTGGTGGAACAGGGACGGCTCGATCTCGATCGCGATGTCAACGAATACCTCGATTTTGCCATCCCGCCCGCTTACCCGCAGCCGATCACCCTGCGGCACATTCTGACTCACACGCCGGGCTTTGAAGATGTGCTGAAAAACCTGTTCGCCACCGATCCGGCCAAGCTGCTCTCGCTGCGGGAATATCTGGTGGGACAGCTGCCGCAACGGATCTATCCGCCCGGCGTCACCGTTGCGTATTCGAACTATGCCACTGCCCTGGCCGGCTACATCGTGGAGCGGGTTTCCGGTCAGCCGTTCGCGGCTTATGTGGCCGAGCACATCTTTCGGCCGCTCGGCATGGAGTATGCCACGTTCGAGCAGCCGTTGCCGGCTTCGCTGGCCGCGCACATGTCCCAGGGCTACACGGTCGCGTCGCGACCAGCGCGGCCTTTTGAGCTGATTCCTGCGGCACCGGCCGGAGCGCTTTCGGCGTCGGGCCTGGACCTGGCCCGTTTCATGCTCGCCCATCTGCAGCAGGGACAGTACGGCCAGGCGCGCATCCTCCGTCCGGAAACAGTGCGCATCATGCACGCCCGCCAGTGGGGCCCGCACGACGACGTCAATGGCATGGCTTTCGGCTTCTACGAAGAATCACGCAACGGACTGCGCATCATCGGCCACGGCGGCGACACCGTGCTCTTTCACAGCGACCTGCATCTGATCCCGGAAGCGGGTCTCGGGTTTTTCTTTTCTCAGAACAGCGCGGGCAGCGGCACCGGTAGTTTGCGTGCGGCCATCTGGCGCAGCTTTCTGGATCGCTACTTCCCCTACCGGCCGGCGGAAGCTGCGCCCTCGCCACAGGCGGCCGAAGACGTGCGTGCGGTGACCGGCTTCTACATCAGCAGCCGACGCAATCACACTTCGTTTCTGCGCGCGCTGGCCATGCTCAGCGGTACGCGCATCGCCGCGCGCGGCCCGGATGCGATCGAGGTGAGCGGGTTGGAAGCCCTGACCGGCCGGAGCAAGCACTGGCAGTGGATTGCCCCGATGCGCTTCCGGGAAGCCGACGGCCAGGAGGTGATTGCCTTTCGTCGCGATGCGCAGGGTCGGCTGGAAGCGGCCGTTTCGATGATTCCTGTTTTTGTCTTCCAGCGTGTGCCCTGGTATCAGGGCGGGCTGCTGTTGCAGGTGCTGTTCGGTTTTGCCATCGGCGTCTTCGCCTTGACGCTCCTGCTGTGGCCGCTCGCAGCTTGGCTGCGCCGGCACTATGGGCGCCGTCTGGAGTTGAGTCCGCAGGAACGGCGCGTGCGGCTGCTCGCGCGAATCGCCTGCAGCCTGGTGTTGTTGTTCGTGCTCGGCTTCGTGGTGCTGTTCGAATCGGCGGAATCGGACCTGGGCATCTTCAACGCCGACCTGGATCCATGGTTGCGCGCACTGCAACTGTGCGGTTGGCTCGGCGCACTCGGGCTGCTCGCCATTTTCTATGACAGCTACCTCTGCTGGACGGGCCGTGCCCGCGGCTGGGTGGGACGCCTCTCCGCCGTCGTGCTCGCGCTGGCCGGCGTGGCCTGGGGTTGGGTCCTGCTCGCCACAAATTTGTTGAGCCTGAACCTGCGATACTGATCCGAATTTCCATGCCTGCGAACGATGGGGGAACCATGCGTTATCTGCGATGGATGGCAATGTTTCTGCTCGGCTGGACGTTCTGCGGAGCGGCTGCGGCCGAGGAAGCCCGCCTGCTGCGTCGCCCGAGCGTGAGCCGGGATCAGGTGGTTTTTGCATATGCGGGAGATTTGTGGATCGTCTCGCGCCAGGGCGGTGATGCGCGCCGACTGACGGCCACGCCCGAACTGGAACTGGATCCGGTTTTCTCGCCCGATGGAACGCAGATTGCATTCACGGCCACGGTCGCCGGCAACACGGACGTCTACGTCATTCCGGCAGCCGGCGGCAATCCGCGCCGGTTGACGTATCATCCTGCGCTCGATGCGGTGCGCGGTTGGACTCCGGATGGCCGTCGCATCCTGTTCGCTTCGGACCGCGAAACCGCACCGCACGCCCACTTCCGCCTGTGGACCATCAGCGCCGAAGGCGGCTTTCCCGAACCGCTGCCCATGCCCCGCGCCTACACCGGTTCGTTTTCTCCGGACGGGCGCCGGATTGCCTACGAAGAGATTCCCACCGCGTTCATTCCCGCCTGGGCACAAAACCAGGCCAGCCAGTGGCGGCATTATCGCGGCGGACGCACGCATCCGGTGCGCATCCTGCATCTGGGAGATTTCTCCGAGCAGAAGCTGCCGTGGACCAACAGCAACGACACGCACCCGATGTGGATCGGCAACACGATCTACTTTCTTTCCGACCGGAACTTCACGGTGAACCTGTTCGCCTACGACCTGAACACGCGCCGGCTCACCCAGCTCACCCGCCACGAAGACTTCGATATTCAGTGGGCCTCGGCGGGCCCCGGTGCGATTGTCTACGAGCAGGCCGGCTACGTGCACCTGTTCGACGTGCGCAGCGGCCGCACCCAACGACTCAGCATCCGCGTCTCCGGCGATCTGCCCTGGGCGCGGCCGCAGTTCAAGTCGGTGGCCAGCATGATTCGCAATGCTGCGCTTTCGCCCACCGGTGTCCGCGCCGCGTTCGAAGCCCGCGGTGAAATTTTCACCGTTCCCGTCGAAAAGGGAGACGTCCGCAACCTGACGCAGAGTTCCGGAGCGCATGACCGTTCTCCGGTCTGGTCGCCCGACGGCACGCAGCTGGCCTGGTTTTCCGATGCGAGCGGGGAATATCAGCTCTATATCGGCGATCAGCGTGGCACCGCGCAGCCGCGGGTGCTGGCTCTGCCGGAAAAGTCGTTCTTTTCCTCGCCGGCCTGGTCGCCCGACGGAAAACAGATTCTGTTCCATGACAATCACCTGCGCATCTGGCTCGTGGAGGTGGCCAGCGGCAAGCTGACGCTGGTGGATACGGACACCTATCACGACCCGGCCCGCGAGCCCGACGCCGCCTGGTCGCCCGATTCGCAGTGGATCGCCTACTCGAAGAGTCTGGAGAATCACCTGCGGGCCATTTTCCTCTACTCGCTGGCAACCGGGCAGAAGCACCAGATCACCGACGGCATGTCGGACGCCGTTTGGCCCGCTTTCGATGCCAGCGGCAAGTACCTCTACTTTCTGGCCAGCACGAACTACGGGCCGCGCGGCGGCTGGTTGGAGATGAGTTCGCTCGACCGGCCCGTGCGCCGGGCCATCTATCTGGTCGTGCTCCGCGCCGGCGAACCCTCGCCCCTGCTGCCGGAGACGGGCGATGAAGCTGCTGCGGAAAAACCTGCCGAAAAAGCCGAGCCGCGGGTCCAGGTGGACTTCGAAAACCTCAGCCAGCGCATCCTGGCGCTGAATGTCCCTGCCGGCGACTACAGCATGCTGCGCACCGGCGCCAGTGGAACGATTTTCTACGTCGAGCCGCTGCGGATGGTCGCTGCAGGGGAATCGGCCGGGCCGGCTCCGCTGCGATTGCACCGGTACACGCTGCGCGAGCGTTCGGCGGCACCGTTTCTCGAAGGCATTCGCTTTTACACTTTGTCGGGCGACCGCAAGAAGCTGCTCTATCACGCCGGCGGCACCCGCTGGGGCGTGGTGGCGACCGACCGGCCGGGCAAGGTGGGCGACGGTCTGCTCGATCTGAGCAAGCTGCAAATGCGCGTCGACCCGCGCGCCGAATGGGCACAGATCTTTCGGGAAACCTGGCGCATCCAGCGCGATTTCTTCTACGACCCGCAGATGCACGGCGCCAACTGGGAGGCGGTCTACCAGAAGTATCTGCCGCTGCTGCAGCACGTCGGTCACCGCGCCGACCTGTCGTACCTGATTGCGACGGTGGGCGGCGAGCTGGCCGTGGGCCACTCCTATTTGACGGGGGAGGGCGATCTGCCGGGCGGCGAACCGGTTTCGGTCGGGCTGCTCGGTGCCGACTTCGCCATCGAAAACGGTCGCTACCGCATCAAGCGAATCTACGCCGGCGAAAACTGGAATCCCGATTTGCAGGCACCGCTTAGCGCTCCGGGCATCGACGTGGCCGAAGGCGACTACCTGCTCGAAGTCAACGGCCGGCCGCTCGTCCCGCCGACCAACCTCTACAGCTTGTTTGAAGGTACCGCGGGCCGGCAGACCCTGCTCCGCGTCAGCAAAACTCCTTCGCTGGAAGGCTCCCGGCTGGTCACCGTGATTCCGGTGGCCAGCGACCAGAACCTGCGCACCCGCGCCTGGGTCGAAGCAAACCGCCGCAAGGTAGACGAGCTCTCCGGCGGCCGCCTGGCCTACGTCTGGCTGCCGAATACGGGTACGCCCGGCTATCAGTACTTCAACCGCTACTACTTTGCCCAGCAGCACAAGCAGGGCGCCATCATCGACGAACGCTACAATCAGGGCGGCATGGTAGCCGACTACATCGTCAACGAACTCGACCGCAAGCTGCTCGGCTACTTCGCCACCCGGGATGGCCAGCCCTCCACTTCCCCGATGGCCGGGCTCTACGGACCCAAAGTGATGATCATCAACGAATCGGCCGGCTCCGGCGGCGATGCGCTTCCTTATTACTTCCGGCTGCGCAAACTCGGCCCGCTGGTGGGCACGCGCACCTGGGGTGCATTGGTCGGCACGCTCGGGTTTCCGCCGACGATTGATGGCGGCGGGATCACCGCGCCCAATCTGGCGTTTTACAACCTGCAGGGACAGTGGGACGTGGAAAACATCGGCGTCGCGCCGGACATCGAAGTGGAAAACACGACAGCCGACTTCGTCCGCGGTCGTGACCCGCAACTGGAGCGCGCCGTGCAGGAAGCACTGAAGCTGCTCGAACAAAATCCGCCGCCGCGCGTGCCGCGGCCAGCACCGATTGATCGCGTCTCGCGTCCGGGAGGGAACTGATGAAATCAATTCGAGCTGCACGTATGCATGGCTCGATGCGAAGGCAGGCCGGGCGGCTGCTGGTGTATGCGGCTCTGGTCGCAACCGGGCTGCTTTGGCTGGCGCTCGGCCCCGGAGGGATGGTGCCCTCGGCCGCACAGGAGCCGGCCGAGTCAGCTTTCACGCGCACCGAAGCCATGATCCCGATGCGGGACGGTGTGCGGCTCTACACGGTGATTTACGCACCGCGCGAGATCGCTGAGCCATTGCCGATCCTGCTGCTTCGCACGCCCTACGGCATCGGCGGAATCAACACTGCCTATCTGGCTCGGGCACTGCCGGATCTGGTTGCGGATGGTTACATTTTCGTCTTCCAGGATATCCGCGGCCGGTTCCGTTCAGAAGGCGAGTTCGTCATGCTTCGCCAGCCCCGCGATCCGGCCAAAGGAGAAATGATCGACGAGGGCACCGATACCTACGACACCATCGCCTGGCTGCTCGAACATGTGCCCGATCACAACGGCCGGGTCGGCCTGGCCGGCACCAGCTACGGCGGCTGGCTGACGATCATGGGCATGCTCGAACCGCATCCGGCGCTGCGTGCCGCCGTGCCGCAGGGCTCGCCGGCCGATATGTGGATTGGCGACGATTTCCATCACAACGGAGCCTTTCGCCTGAGCTATGGCTTCGAATACGCCTATCGCATGGAATCCGGCAGGGAGATGGCCGATGTTGCGGACGTCATCCATCGCTATGACACCTACGAGTGGTATCTTGAGCTGGGCCCGTTGTCGAACGTGAACGAAAAGCTCGTGCAGGGCCGCCTGCCCACGTGGAACGATTTCGTCCAGCATCCCGATTACGACGCCTTCTGGCAGCGGCAGGCACTGGCCCCCTGGCTGAAGCGCGTCACCGTGCCCACGCTGAACGTGGCCGGCTGGTGGGACCAGGAAGATTTCTACGGCCCGCTGAAAATTTATGAGCTGCTGGAACAGCACGACTCGCGGAACATGAATTTTCTCGTGGTCGGGCCGTGGAATCACGGCGGGTGGTCGGGCGAAGGACGGCGGCTCGGCCCGCTCGACTTCGGCAGCGCCACCGGCGAGTATTACCAGCGCAACGTCCGCGCGCCCTTTCTGGCTTACTACTTGAAAGGGCGAGGCCGCCCCGACCTGCCGGAAGCACTGACGTTCCGCACCGGGCGCAACGAATGGGTGCGACATGCGGCCTGGCCGCCCCGCGCGGGTGTCACCGAACGACGGTTGTATCTCCGCGAGGGACGCGCGCTCAGCTTCGCTCCCCCGCGCGGCTCCGATGCCGAGGCATTCGACAGCTACGTCTCAGACCCGGCCAATCCGGTGCCCTACCGGCCGCGCCCGATTCAGCTCCGCACCGGCTGGAGCACCTGGCTCGTGCAGGACCAGCGCTTCGTGCACCGACGGCCGGATGTGCTCGACTGGGTCAGCGAGCCGCTGGAGGAAGACCTGGTGGTTTCGGGAAAAATCGTCGCCCATCTGTTCGCCTCGACAACGGGCACCGACAGCGACTGGATCTTCAAACTGATTGACGTCTATCCGGATCGCTACACTCCAGACCCGCAAATGGGTGGCTATCAGTTGATGATCGCCGCCGAAGTCTTCCGCGGACGCTACCGGAACAGCTTCGAGCGTCCGGAGCCGATTCCCCCGAATGCGATTCAGCACTACCGCATCGAATATCCCGGCGTGGATCACGTCTTCCGCAAAGGACACCGGATCATGGTGCAGGTGCAGAGCACCTGGTTCCCGGTGATTGACCGCAACCCGCAGACGTTCGTGCCGAATATCTTCCTCGCCCGGGAAACGGATTTCCAGCCGGCTACGCAGCGAATCTTCCGCTCGGCGCAGCACGCCTCACACATCCTGTTGCCGGTCGTTGTGGCCGAATCCTCGCCGCGGCTGTCCGGTGACGTTGGGCGGGCCAATACCCGCACCGGTGGTCGTCCGTGACCACAGCTGGCCGGAGCGCAGCCCCGATGCGCCGTGCGCTGCTTTCGATCTTTTTGCTCGCTGTTTTGTTCGCCGGTGCCGGGACAGTCCCGGCCGGTGAAGTCCCGCGGTTCGAAATCGTCTATTCGGCAGACCTGCACCCGGGTCCGATCACCGGCCGCGTGTTTTTGATTCTGGCCGAACGCGAACAGCCGGAGCCGCGGCTGCGCATCAGTCCTTCCGGACCGGCCATCTTCGGCATGGATGTCGAGCAGCTCGCGCCCGGCCAGGCCGCCGTGATCGATGCCACCACGCTCGGCAGCCCGCTGCGCAGCCTGGCCGATTTGCCTCCGGGAGAATATTTCGCCCAGGCCCTGATTCACCTCTACACGAAAGTCCGCCGGGCCGACGGCCACACGCTCTGGGTGCATCTGAACGATGGCCGGCGCGAATCGTTCAACGTTGCCGCCGGCAATCTGTACAGCGATGTCCAGCGTGTCCGGCTGGACGCAGGCGGCGTGGTGCGCATCGAGGTGCGCCGTCGCATTCCACCGCGCGAGCAGCCTGCCGACACGCCCTGGGTGAAGCGCGTGCGCATCCAGAGCCGGCGGCTGACCGAGTTTTGGGGACATCCCATCTACATCCACGCCACCGTGCTGCTGCCCCGCGACTACGACCAGCACCCGGACGTCTACTACCCCACGATCTACACGCTGATTCATCCTGTCCCCTTCGGCTTCAATCCCGATCCGGCCAGTGCCGCCAGCCAGCCGGCCGTCCATCCGCTCACGGGCCTGGAGCCGGGTTACACCTTTTATCAGTCGTGGATTTCCGACGGATTTCCGCGGGTGATTGCCGTCAGCTTCGAACAGCAGACTCCCTTTTTCCCGGATTCCTATTCGGTGAACTCGGCCAACAACGGGCCCTACGGCGATGCGCTCGTGCACGAGGTCATCCCTTACCTGGAGCAGCGGTTCCGCATGATCCGCCAGCCGTATGCCCGCATTCTGGAAGGGGCTTCGACCGGCGGCTGGCAGGCGCTGGCCTTGCAACTGCAGCATCCGGATTTTTTCGGCGGCGCCTGGGTGCTGCAGCCCGACCCGATCGATTTCACGCGCTATCTGTTGGTGAACATTTACGAAGACGAAAACGCCTTCACCGTGCGCACCGGTCCGTTCAGCACGGCGGAGCGTCCGATGCGACGCACCACGGAAGGCCAGGTGGTCTGGACGCTGCGGCAGTTGAGCCAGTTCGAAGCCGTGCTCGGCAGCCGCGGACGCTCGGGCTATCAGTTGCAGGGCTGGGAAGCTGTCTATGGCCCGGTCGGTCCAGATGGTTATCCGCGACGGCTGTGGGATCCGCTGACGGGCAAAATTGACCGTGAAGTCGCCTACTACATGCGCGAGCACGGCTATGACCTGCTCGAATATGCCCGGCGCCACTGGGCCACACTGGGACCAAAACTGCAGGGCAAACTCCATTTCTTCGCCGGCGATATGGACGATTTCTATCTGAACCTGGGCGTCTATCGCTTTGAGGAATTTCTGAAGCAGACAAACAATCCCCACGTAGCGGGCCGGTTCGTCTATGGACGTCCGATGAAGGGCCACTCCTGGCACGCCTGGACGTGGGCTGAGATGGTGCGAGAGATTGCCGAATACATCCGCCGTAACGCACCGGCCGGTGAAAACCCGGCGCGCTGGCATTACTGAGCGCGCTGTGCTCGCTACCGGGTGTATGGAAAGGAGCAGAGATGACTTCTAGACTGGAACGGGATGTGCGCTGGCTGAAATGGTACGCGGCGCTGAGCAGTCTGGCGCTGGCGGTGTTGCTGCTAGCCGGCTTTGCCCGTCAGGAAGCCGCCCCGCAGCGCACTCGATTCGCTGAATTGGATGTGGAGCGCCTGAACATCGTGGACAAAAACGGCCAACTGGTGCTCGTGCTCGCCAACCGCGACCGCATCCCGCCGCCGGTGGTCGGCGGGCACGTCTTCCCGCGGCAGGGCCGCGCCCCGGGCATGATTTTCTACAACGGCAAAGGAGATGAAAACGGCGGGCTGACCTTCGACAGCACCACGTTGCCCGACGGCGGCTACGCGGCCAGCGCCAGCCTCCTGTTCGACCAGTACAACCAGGACCAGACCGTCGGCGTCACCTACAGCGAACGCAACGGGCAGCGCAGTGCGGGCTTGATTGTCTGGGATCGCTCGGATCGGCCCGTGTGGGAGATTGCCGGCCCGGTCTATGCCCTGCCGGAAGGCCCGGAACGCGATGCTCTGGTCCAGAAGCTGGCCGCAGCAGGTGAACTGGGTGCCGTGCGGCTGTTCGCCGGTAAGCGTCCGGACAAATCCGTGCAGCTTTCCCTGGCCGATGCGCGGGGTCGTCCGCGACTGCAGATTGTCGTGACCGCCGAAGGCGATGCGAAGATCAAATTCCTGGACGAAACCGGCGCTGTGAGCTTCGAGCTGCCGCCGCCCAAGCAGTGACTGCGTCCACCTCGGAGCGTTCACCGCGTGTCGCAGTGCTGTTTTCTCTGCCCGCCGCACTCGAGGCGTGCTGGATGGTCAGGTGCTGACGGTTCTGGTCGTCCACCGTCAGAAACCCGGAGAGCTTTTTCTCCGAGCAGGCCCCGAGCCTGGCGCAGCTGGCCAGGCTCGGAGTTGTGTTACGCCGCCGGTCGCTTGCTGCCGAAACCGAGCCGCAGCAGGATTTTTTCCATCAGACACCATTTGGTGAAGCCGGACTGGAACAGGTTGGCGCCGACGCTCGGTGGATCCTCGCACTCTCATTCGTCGCTTTTTTCACGCGGATGGGACGGGCGAAGCACGGGCCGTTATAATTCTCATAAAAATATAAAGCGAGTACAATACGGCGCATCAATGCGGGTCTGGGTGAATAGACGAAGCCAGATTCCAGTGCGCCAGCAGCTTCTGACCCATCTGAAGCTTTCTATCCTGAGTGGGGATCTCAAATCTGGTGAGAAACTTCCGAGCACGCGCGAGTTCGCGCGCTGGTTGAAGATTCATCCCAATACGGTCAGTGCAGCATACCGGCAATTACAGACTGAAGGGTGGGTCGAATTCCGGCGTGGGAGCGGCGTTTTCGTACGTTCGCTGCGCCGTGCACAGGCTGTGCCTCAATCTGTGGCCTTGGACCAGCTTATCCATCAGTTTTTTGCGGCAGCACGAGAACACGGCATCACACTTGCGGAACTGCGCGAGCGGTTGCGGCAATGGTTCGACCTGCAGCCGCCTGATCACTTCCTGCTCATCGAGCCAGACGAAGAGCTCCGCGCCATCCTCGCCGCCGAGCTCCGGCAAGCTCTTGCGTTCCGGGTCGAGGCTGCTGGACTCGAGCGTTGCAAAACGCCGGAAGCACTGACCGGCGCCCTGCCTGTTGCTCTGGCAAGCAGTCTGGGAGTTGTTCGCGCTGCGTTGCCCGAGAGGACGGAGTGCATCGCCTTGCAGGTGCAATCTGTGCCGAGATCGCTCGCGGCTTGGCTTCCCATCCCGCGCGACGCGCTGATCGTCGTTGCTTCGCGCTGGCCGACGTTTCTGACGCTGGCACGAACGATGCTTTTGGCGGCTGGTGTGGATGCCGAAGCAGTGGAAACCCGCGATGCGCGCAAGCCCGGCTGGCGTGCGGGGCTTGAGTCGGTAACCGCCGTCGTGTGTGATGTCGTGACCGCCTCGCAGATCCACGCTAAGTGCCGGGTCATTTCTTTCCGCCTGATTGCTGATTCTTCTCTAGAAGAGCTGCAGCGCCACGTAACCTTTATCACCGGTCCCGGGGTGCAGCCGTAAACGTTGCCCCAATTGCAAACCTGGCCGCCGTTCGAATCCTGGGAGCGCGAATCTGCGTGCCGCACAGGGCTTGTGTCACCCTGAAAAGTGTCACAAGGCCAGCCCCGCATTTGCTCGTCTGCACGTAGGTTTGTCTTGGTCATGGCCGTGAACCGGCCCGACCGTTCAAATTCCTTCCCGGAGGGAGAAAAATGCGGTCAATCAGGCTGTTCTGGCAACTCATGTTGTTTGGATTGGTTCTTCTGCCAGGGACACCATCTTTCGCACAGGATTTGACGCTGCGACAGAGCACCTTGGCAGAGACAGCGGAAAGCCCCAATGTCATCGTTGTGCCTGCTGGTACAAGGCTCTCACTGCAGATGGTGAATGCCATCTCGGCCCGCGGTGCCAAGCCAGGGCATCCTGTGTTTTTTGAAACTCTGGTTCCAATCACACAAGAAGGGCAGATTGTCATACCGGCCGGGTCATTTGTTTACGGGGAGGTTGTGGCGGCGCGCCGTGCAGGGCGCTTGAAAGGGCGATCAGAGGTCAGGGTTCGTCTGGACCGTTTGGTTTTGCCCAATGGATATTCGGTCTTGTTCAATGCGCTACCCGTGAACGCCGCTCCTGGGCAGCATACCGAGGTACAAGAGAATGGCACTTTGCGAGCAGACTCAGCCCACGTCCAGGACCTGGTGCTGGTTTTGGCGGTAGGAACTTCTGGGGTGCTGGCTGGATCGACAATAGGGATGCTGACCGGAGGGGAGCGGGGTGCCTCTTTGGGTGCTGCCCTTGGAGCCGGGGCGGGAGTTCTTGCCGCTCTGCTGGCTCGTGGACCAGAGCTTGAAATTCCTCGCGGTTCGACTTTTGATGTTGTGCTCAACCGGCGGCTTGAACTCGATGCTTCTCGGATACAGTTTACCGTTGTAGGGCAGCCGTCTTCCTTGCCGGGCCCGGCAAACAGAAGACACCAGGGCATTTTCCCGGTGCTGCCCCTGCGGTGAGCGGGCCCCGAGCCTGGCGCAGCTGGCCAGGCTCGGAGTTGTGTTACGCCGCCGGTCGCTTGCTGCCGAAACCGAGCCGCAGCAGGATTTTTTCCATCAGACACCATTTGGTGAAGCCGGACTGGAACAGGTTGGCGCCGACGAATGCGGTAAACCAGAACCAGTTCGGGTTTACCCAGATGCCCAGCGCCAGGGACACCAGAATGAATGTCCCCGCGATGATTCGGATCATGTGTTCGAGAGTCACGGTTTCGACCTCCTTCCTGTGAGGATTTTGCTCCGCAAGCGTGTTTCCCCGAGCATGCTTACGCACGCTTGCGGGGCACGACCAGAATCGAAGTCTCGCTGTGCCGCAGCACGCGTTCGGTTGTGGTTCCCCAGGTGAGCGCTTCGAGCAGCGTCCGGTGCTCGGCCCCGAGGACAATCAGGTCTGCCGCTTCTTCGCGCGCCAGTGCCAGGATCTGTTCCGCCGCGTTGCCGCGTCGGACGGCCTCGGCGATTTCGCACTGGCCGCGCACGGAAGCAGGCACCCAGGCACACAGGTCCCGATGCTTTTGCTCGAGACTCTCCCCGGCATCCTCCGCCGCGTGCAGCACGGTGAGCCGGGCGTGCAGCGCTTCCGCAACCGCAGAGGAAACCTCCAGACATTCCCGGGCCAGGAGGGTGAAATTCACCGGACAGAGCAGATGCTTCACTTCCGGCCGGGCCACCGCCCGCTGGAGGCCTTTCACCACCAGCACGGGCTGCGCTGCCTGCCGCACCACATCCTCCGCCACCGAACCCAGCCGCCAGCGCGCCAGACCCGTTCGCCCATGACTCCCGACCACGATCAAGTCCGCAGGTAGCGCCTGCGCCCGTTGCAGGATGAGTGCGGCCGGATGGCCGGAATCCACCCGTATTTCGTATTTCTGCTCTGGGCCCAGGACTTCTCGTGCGATTCTCCGAATCTCGGCTTCCGCCTCGTGGCGATGCTGCTGTGCCTGGTTCGCAAGCGCTTCCAGTTGTGCTGCGGTGAAGTAGCGCGGAGGCTCCCACCAGTCCGCGTGAAAAATTTCTAGGTGGGCGCGAAAGGCTGCTGCAAACAGGGCCGCCCAGCGCAGAATGAGTTCGGCTCCGGAACTGAAATCGATTGCGCAGAGAATGTTTCGGGGCTGGAACAGCTTCACCGGTCTTCTCCTCCCGCGGCTCGCCGGGCCGCTCATTTTCTGGCTTCCTGGATGATTTCCAGGACCGCCCGCTCGACTTCTTCAGCGATCGGTTCCAGGCCTTTGTGAGGGAACATCGCGGCCATCGCCGTGGGCCGCATGGTGCTGATCATCGTTTTGCCGGATTCGCGATACACCGCGATCGGGCAGGGCAGCATCACGGCGATCCGCGGATCGCGCAGCAGCACTTCGTTGGCCGCCCTGGCGTTGCAAATTTCCACGATTTTGAGCGGCTCGCGCTGGAAGCCTTTTTCGGCCAGCGTCGCGGCGACGTCGTGCGTGTGCAGCACCCGGAAGCCGTGCTGGGCCGCAGCTCGTTCGACGGCTTGCACTGTGTCGTCCACGGATTTGCCGGTCTCGGCGGTATAAATCAGATCGCTCATTTTCTGCTCCTCGTTCGAAGCATGCGACGGATGCCTGCTCACCTCCGTTCGCTCATGTAATACAGTACCGGAACGGCCATGCGCGAAAGCAGCGTAGAGGCGACCTCGCCCGCCATCAGCGAAATCGCCAGACCCTGGAAGATGGGATCGAACAGAATCACGCCGGCTCCGACGACCACGGCCGCTGCCGTCAGCAGCATCGGCCGAAAACGCACCGCGCCAGCGTCCACCACGGCTTCTTCGAGCGGCAGGCCCTGCGCCCGGCGCAGCTGGATGAAATCCACCAGGATGATGGAATTCCGGACGATGATGCCCGCGCCGGCGATGAAGCCAATCATCGAAGTGGCCGTGAAAAACGCATCCATCGCCCAGTGCGCCGGCAGGATGCCCACCAGCGTCAGCGGAATCGGGGCCATGATGACCAGGGGAGTCTTGAACGATTGAAACCAGCCGACCACCAGCACGTAGATGAGAATCAGCACCGCTGCGAACGCCAGGCCCAGGTCGCGGAACACTTCCACCGTGATGTGCCATTCCCCGTCCCACTTCAGCGCGAGCCGGCTGGTTTGCTGGGGCAGTGCGGTGGTGAAAGTGAATTGCTCGATTTCGTATCCTTCGGGGAGTTCCAGCGCGCGGATTTTTTCCGAAAGCGCGCGGATGGCATACACCGGACTTTCTTCTTCTCCCGCCACGTCGCCGATTACGTACACGACGCGCCGCAAATTTTTGCGGTAGATGCTCTTCTCCACCGTCGTGTCGCGCAGGCGCGCCAGCTCGCCGAGCGGCACCATCGGTCCGTGCGGCGAAGCCAGATACAGCCCGCGCAGCGCTTCAGCACTCGAACGGCTGGCCCGGGAAAGCCGCACGCGGATCGGCACGTCTTCGCGCTCACTGGGCCGGTGCAGCAGGCCGGCGTCCGCGCCGCCCAGCGCGACCGCGAGCGATTGCGCAACCTCGGCTGCCGAAATCCCGCGCAGGGCCGCCTTGTCCTGTTCGACCACGAAGTCCAGCTTGCGCTGGTCGTCCTCCACATACCAGTCCACGTCCACAACGCCCGGGGCCTGCTCGAACAGATCGCGGACCTGCCGCGCCAGCTCGATCTGCCTGGCGTAGTCCGGTCCGTAGACCTCCGCGACCAGCGTCGAAAGCACGGGAGGGCCGGGCGGGACTTCCGCAATTTTCACCCGGGCACCCCAGCGGGCCGCGATTTCCTGAATGGGTCCGCGCATCTGCTTGGCGATCTCGTGGCTTTGCAGATCGCGTTCGTCCACCGGACGCAGATTCACCTGGATGTCGCCTTCGTGCGGCGCCCGGCGCAGAAAGTAGTGCCGCACCAGACCGTTGAAATTGTGCGGGCCGGCGGTGCCGGCGTAAATCTGGTAGTGGACGACTTCCGGGTGCGTGCGCAGATACGCCGCGATATCGCGTGCCGCTGCGGCTGTTTTTTCGAGCGGCGTGCCTTCGGGCATGTCGAGAATCACCTGAAATTCGCTCTTGTTGTCGAAGGGCAGCATTTTCACGCGCACCGCCTTCAGCGGCACCAGCAGGCAGGCCAGCAGCAACAGCACCACGACGCCGGCCAGAAAAATCCAGCGGCGTCGCGCGTCCGCAATCAAGGGCGTCATGGCCCGGCGGTACAGCCGCGTCGTCCAGCCTTCGGCTTCCCCGGCGTGTGCGGCTTCGCCGTGGTTGCCGGCGTGTCTGCCCAGCAGGCGCAGCGCCGCCCACGGTGACACGACGAACGCGATGATCAACGAAAACAGCATGGCCGCCGATGCGCCCACCGGGATCGGCCGCATGTAGGGACCCATCAGCCCGCTGACGAACGCCATGGGCAAGATCGCGGCGATCACCGTGAAGGTGGCCAGAATCGTGGGATTGCCGACCTCGTCCACCGCTTCGATAGCCACTTCCCGCCACGGCCGGCCCCGATTCTGCGGCAGACGGAAGTGGCGCACGACGTTCTCCACCACGACAATGGCATCGTCCACCAGGATGCCAATGGAGAAAATCAGAGCGAACAGGGTGACGCGGTTCAGCGTGTACCCGTAGAGGTAGAAAATCACCAGCGTCAGGGCCAGCGTCACCGGCACCGCGAGCAGCACCACTCCCGATTCCCGCCAGCCCAGCGCCAGCGCAATCAGCAGTGTGACGGAAAACGTGGCGATCAGCAGGTGCTTGAGCAGCTCGTCGGATTTGTGCTTGGCGGTTTCGCCGTAGTTGCGCGTCACCGTCACCTGCAGGTCCGCGGGCAGGGTATAGCCGCGGAGCGCTTCCACTTTGCGCAGTACGCGCTCGGCGACGATCGTGGCGTTGGTGCCCTTGCGTTTGGCCACCGTCAGGGTGACCGCGGGCAGGTCTTCGCCAAGCGGTTCTTGTGCAGCGCCACCGTGTCCGAACAGAACGTAGTCGCGGGGCTCCTCCGGCCCGTCTTCCACCTGGGCCACGTCGCGCAGGTACACCGGACGGCCTTCGAACACTCCGACCACCAGCCGGCGGGCATCTTCGACATCGCCGAGGAAGCGGCCGGCTTCCACCGCAATCTCCTGGTTGGACTGCGCAAAGGAGCCGACGGCCGTGCGTTGATTGGAAACCTGGAAGGCGCGCAGGATGGCGCCGGGGCTCAGACGAAATGCTGCCAGTCGCTGCGGATCCAGGGTTATGCGCAGTTGCCGCCGCAGGCCGCCGATCAGATTGGTTTCGGAGACGTCTTCCACCTGCTTGACATGCTGGTCGAGCTCGGCCGCAATCCGTCGCAACTGGAAGTGATCGTACCCCTTGCCCCACAGCGTCAGCGCCAGGATCGGAACGTCATCGATCGAGCGCACCTTGATGAGCGGCTGGGACACGCCCGGGGGGATGCGGTCAAAATTCGAATACATCTTGTTGTAGGTGCGGATGATGGCGTCTTCTTCCTTCACCCCCACGTAAAACCGCACGATCACCAGAGCGCCGCCCGGCTGGCTGATCGAGTAGATGTATTCCACGCCGGGAATTTCGCGGAGCAGCTTTTCCATGGGAATCGTGACGCGTTGCTCGACCTCCTGGGGCGAGGCTCCCGGCATGGTGACGAACAGGTCCAGCACCGGCACGACAATCTGAGGCTCTTCTTCTCGCGGAGTTTGCAGAACAGCGAAAAGCCCGAGGAGAAGCGAAGCGAGAATCAGCAGCGGTGTCAGCCGCGAGTCGATGAACGCAGCCGCCATTCGGCCCGCAAGCCCGCGGTTCATGGCTCCGCCTCCACCTTGCGGCCCTCCAGTTCCCGTGCGCCCGGGTTCGTCACGATGCGCTCGCCTTCGCTCAAGCCCGAAAGGATTTCTACGCGTTCCCCGGCGGTTTCCGTGGCAGCCAGGGCGGACCCCAGCGTGACCAGACGCAAACGAGCGATCTGTTCTGCATCGACCACATACACTCCGTGCAATTGACCGCGGACGACGATCGCTTCGCGCGGCACCGCGAGGGCGCGCCGCATCCCGCGGGTGAACCAGGCCCGCCCGAACATTCCGGAACGAATCTCTGCATCCCGGGGAAGCTGGAGTTTTGCTTTCACGGTGTGCGAAGCGGGTTCGGCTCCGGCTTCGAACTCCACCACAGTGCCTTCCAGTCGCCGCCCGGGTAATTCGTCGAGCTGGACGCGGGCTCGCATCCCCCGTTGCAGCACGGCTGCTTCTCGAACGGGCAGGGTGACTTCCAGTTGGTAGGCTCCCGACTGTTCCAGCAGCAGCAGCGGAACACCCGGAGCCGCCAGCGCACCCGGGTCTGCGTAGCGACGCACGACCAGTCCGTCGAACGGCGCCGTGATGCGCGCGTAGCCGGCCACGGTCTCGGCTGCACGCGCTTCGGACTGTGCGCGCTCGAACAGGGCTTCGGTTTGCTGCTGCTGTGCGCGTGCAGCTTCCAGTTGCGCCTGTGCGGCACGATACCGGGCTTCGACTTCATCGAATTCCTGCAGAGAGACCGACTTCTGCTCGCGGAGATACTGGAAGCGCTGATAGGTTTTCTGCGCGACTTCCGCCTGAGCCTGCGCCGCAGTCAGTCCCTGGGCTGCCTGACTCCGTGCGGCCGCCGCTTCGGCCAGGGCAGCGCGAGCGGCATCCCGCCGCGACGCCAGCTCGGTATCGTCCAGCCTTACCAGGATCTGGCCCTGGCGAACCGGGTCGCCTTCGCGCACGGCCACCTCGGTCACCGTAGCCATCACGCGTGCCGAAATGACAGCCGTTTTCGCCGACACGACGGTGCCGGGCACTTCCAGCTCGTCGGGGATTTCGGTCGCTGCGACCGTCGTGATGTGCACGTCGTGGAGGGCCGCCGGTGTTTGCGGCCGGGGCGCAGCGGAGTCTCGGCAGGCGAACGAACTCGCTGCGAGAAGGGCCACGGCTGCCAGGGCGGCCGGACGAGAAAGCTTTTCTCTCATGGTGCCTCCGTCGGATGCACGATGCTCGACTCTGCAGTCAGCCGCCCCGCCGCGCGCTCCAGTGCCGCACGCGCCACATGCCAGTCGTGCAGGGCGGCCAGCCAGGCCGTCTGTGCCTCCAGTTGCGCAGTCTGCGCCCGGAGCAGCTCGGTGATGTCGGCCAGGCCCGCTTCGTAGCGGTTCTGAATGATGCGCAGGCTCTCGCGGGCTTGCTCGACTGCACCGCTGGCGGCAGCGGCCCGCTTTTCCGCCGCTTTGACCTCGAGATACGCCTGCCGGAGTTCCAGTCGGACAGCCGACCGGAATGCTTCCAGTTGCCGTTCCGCCTGCCGCTGGCGCGCTTCGGCTTCGGCCAGGCGCGCACGGTCCGCACCGCCCGCGAACAGATTGAAATCCAGACGCACGCCGGCCATCCAGTTCGTCCCGGAAGGGCCTCCCAGGGTTTCCGCGTCCCGTTCGATGCTCGCCGTCAGGTGAAGTTTCGGTCCCAAGTCCGCCCGTGCGACACGAGAGTGGCTCGCTGCGGCCTGATACTGGAGTTCGACAGCGCGCAGGTCCGGTCGCTCAGCAAGCGCTGCGCGTTCCCACAGTTCTACGTCGCGGTCCAGCGGGGCGAGCTCGTGCAGAGACTCGGACGGTTCCGGCCAGGCGTCCGGAGGAAGTCCCATTTCGTGTGCCAGGGTCATGCGCGCAAGCTGAAGCTGATTTTCGGCGCGGATGTGGCGTTCTTCCATCTGCGCGCGGAACACTTGCGCACTGAGCAGGTCCGAGGGAACCGCCAGCCCGGCTTCGACCCGGTCACGCACGCGCTTTTCGTTGGCCTGAGCGGTGCGGAGAGCCTCCTCCGCTGCCGCCAGGTTCTCCCGGGCGACCACGACGCCGTAGTAGGCACGCACGACACGCAGAATCAGGTTCTGCCGTTCCTGTTCCGTCCGAAACTCCGCCGCCGTCTTCATCCGCTGCGCGGCCTGCACACGGTATCTGGACTGAAAGGAGTCGAATAGCCGCCACTGTCCGTCCAGTCGTGTTTGCCAGTTGTCCAGCGGCCGGGGAGCGTTCAAGCCGGGCAAGGCGAAATTCGCCGCAGTGAACTGCCGTTGCGTGAGCAGAGTCCCGAACACGTAGACCGGATTGTTGCCCCGCGTAAAGCTCTGCGAAAAATCCAGTCGGGGATACCAGACCGCACGGGCCATATCCACATGAGCCGCGGCGATCGTGCGCTGCTGGTCAGCGGCTTGCAGCGCGGGATTATTTCCCAGGGCCGTCGCGACCGCTTCCCGCAAAGTGATCGGCTGCTGGGCAACGGCCGGGGCTCCGGCATCCAGCAGCACAACCAGAAAGGTGGCGACAGCAAGGCGATGCTTCATGGTTGGTCCACCCTCGTTTTTCCGCGATTTCCCGGATCGTGTCGCAGTGCGCGCGCCAGGCGCGAGTTCTGGCTTAATTGCTGGGCAACTACCTCGCGAATGACGCGGCAGGCATGCTCCACTTCCTCTATGGCGAGCCGATGAAAAATCTGGCGGCCCTGCTGGCGCGATTCGACCAGGCCAACCCGCCGCAACAGCGCAAGATGTTGCGAAAGGTTCACCTTGCTCGTGCCCAGGATTTGCAGCAGCTCAGCGTTGGACCGTTCACCCTGTGCGAGCAGGTCGAGAATCTGCAGCCGTCGTGGATGCCCGAGCACACGACAAATTTGGGCCTGCAACTTAAAAATGGCCTCGACCTCACCAGACCGTCCCTGCAGCGGCCCCGATTCCATGTTTGCCTCGTTCGCGAGTTCAGCAATTGTTCAACCATGGCTGTTTTGTGCGAACCGTGGGCAATTGTATTGATTTGGAAAGGGATAGAGAGTTGTTCTGAAAGTTGACTGTTTTCCGGGTTGCTGAGGTGGTGTGTTTTTCAACAGCGGGTGGGTGATTCTCCACAATGTTTCTTAATTTCGAAACTTTTTCAAATCCCTTATGCGCCCGATCGCGCAGGATGCGTCGGCCTGGCTGGGTTAGTTGGCCCATGCGTGCGGCTCCGGCCTGGGCAATGCAGAGCTGCCACCCGTAACATCATGAACTCTGGTGAGTTGTGTGCGCTGCGGAATGTCGCTTCCCTGGCTTGCCGATTGCTGCACTGTGTCGTGCGAGGGCACGATGTCGTTGAGCCGCACACCGGAAGAACGTTCCGCAACGAGAAGCTCACTCGTCGCCTTGCGAAGGTATATCGAGCGGGAGCTGCCCCGTGCTGTCCGCACTGAGGTCGAATGCACCTGTGGCGCACCGTACCATGCGCGACTGATTCCGATTCGGGTGCACGGCCAGCGCGCCGTGGCCGTGATTCCTGAAGGGGCCACCATCGGCGTCGAAGAGTTGCGGGCTGCTCTGGGCTCGCCACAGGTCGAGCGGTTGCAAACCGAGGAACTGGAACCTCTGTTTGCCGGCTTGGCCAGCGCGGGTACAGCAGCGTCGGAGGCGGTTGACCTTCCTACGATTTTTTTCGACGAAGCGCTGCTCGCCTGGCCGGAAATTGTGTTTTGTCCGCGCATGTTCTGGGGTCAGCCGGGGGAATGCTTCCGCATCCCGACGCGGGCTTTTCTGGAGCTGAGTTGCGCAATTCTCGTGCCGCTGACGCCGGCCCATCTTCCTGCGGGTGAGGAATGGGGCGTGTGAGCCAGCCGGAACGTTCGGGGGACTCCATGACGCACCGCGTGGTGATTCTGGGTGCTGCCGGACGCGATTTTCACAATTTCAACGTTTGCTTTCGCGATGACCCGCGCTACCACGTCGTCGCCTTCACCGCCACGCAGATTCCCGAGATTGCCGGTCGTCGCTACCCGCCCGAGCTGGCTGGACGTCTGTATCCCGACGGCATCCCGATTGTTCCCGAAGAGCAGCTCGAAGAGCTGATCGCTGCCCAGCGCGTGGACCTGGTGGTGTTTGCTTACAGCGATGTGTCGAACCACCACGTCATGCAACTGGCTGCCCGGGCCAATGCCGCAGGTGCCGATTTTCTGCTTTTGAGCCCTGAACGGACGATGTTGCCTTCGCGCCTGCCGGTTATCTCGGTGTGTGCGGTGCGCACCGGTTGCGGCAAGAGCCCCGTTTCCCGGCGCGTGGTGCAGGCGCTGCGTGATCTGGGCAAGCAGGTCGTTGTGGTGCGACACCCGATGCCCTATGGCGACCTGACGCAACAGCGGCTGCAGCGGTTCGCCACGATGGCCGATCTCGACCGATATCGCTGCACCATCGAAGAGCGCGAAGAGTACGAACCGCACCTGCGCAACGGCACCGTCGTCTACGCCGGCGTGGATTACGAAGCCATCCTGGCGGCCGCCGAGCAGGAAGCGGAGATCCTGCTGTGGGACGGAGGCAACAACGATACTCCATTTTTCCGCTCGGATCTGGAGATCGTTGTGGCCGACCCGCACCGTCCGGGCCACGAGCTGACCTACTACCCGGGCGCGGTCAACCTGCGGCGGGCTCACGTCGTGGTCCTGAACAAAGTGGATACAGCACGGCCGGAAGATGTCGAGACCGTGCGCCGCAACATCAGCCGGGTGAACCCCAACGCCACCATCCTGGAAACAGCTTCGCGAGTCGAGATGGACCGCCCGGAGCTGGTCCGCGGTGCCCGCGTGCTGGTCATCGAAGATGGTCCTACAGTCACCCACGGCGAAATGCCGTACGGAGCCGGTGTGGTTGCCGCGCGTCAGGGGCACGCCGCTCAGTTGGTGGATCCCAGGCCCTATCTCGTCGGCAGTTTGAAAACCACGTTTCAGGCCTACCCGCACCTGGGTGCGTTGCTGCCGGCCATGGGCTACAGCGCGCAGCAACTGAACGACCTGCAGGCTACGATCCGGCAGACGCCCTGTGATGTGGTCCTCGTCGCCACGCCGGTGGATCTGTCCCGGTTGATCGAAATCCCGCAGCCGGTGGTGCGGGTGCGCTATGAGGTGGTCGAACGGGGCGAACTGACTCTGGCCGATGTCGTGCGCCAGTTTGTGGCGTTCCATGAACCCGTGGGCGCCTGAACTCGTGGAGGGAACGATGCCGGGCACGGTTCCTGCGGTGCGGGAGCAGTGGCGGCTGCGTCCGCGGCAGGGGGCCAAACGCGACCTGCTCTCGCTGCACGAACTCACCATCGAGGAAATGGAAAACCTCCTCCGCCTGGCCGCTGCGGTTAAGGCCCAGCCAACGGCATTCAGCCACGCGCTGCAGGGGCAATCGCTGGCCTTGGTGTTCGAGAAGCCTTCTCTGCGAACACGAGTCACGTTCGAAGTGGCCATGACCCAACTGGGAGGCCATGCGGTCTATTTGGCGCCGGCCGATGTCGGTCTGGGCCGGCGCGAATCGGTGCGCGACGTAGCACGCAATCTGGGGCGCTGGGTTCAGGGGATCGTCGTGCGCACCTTCGGGCAGAAGATTCTCGAAGAGATGGCTGCCGCAGCTCCGGTTCCGGTGATCAATGCCCTGACGGATCTGCTGCATCCCTGTCAGGCGCTCGCGGACCTGCTCACGCTGCAGCAGCACCGGGGACGGCTGCGGGGTTTGCGGCTGGCTTATGTCGGGGACGGCAACAACGTCGCTCACTCCCTTTTGCATGCTGCCGCCCGGGCGGGAATGCACCTTACTCTGGCCTGCCCGCCGGGCTACCAGCCAGACTCGGTGATTCTTGCTCAGGCGCTCGAGGTGGCTCCGGCCACCGGAGCCATTCTCCGCGTGGTTCATGATCCCGCCGAGGCCGTTCGGGATGCCGACGCGGTCTACACAGACGTCTGGACCAGCATGGGGCAGGAGGCCGAGTCCGAGCTGCGCCGCCGGGTGTTCGCTCCCTATCAGGTGAACGCCGATTTGATGAAACTGGCCAAGCCCGACGCTTTGTTCCTGCATTGCCTGCCGGCCCACCGCGGCGAGGAAGTCACCGACGATGTTCTCGACGGGCCTCGTTCCGTCGTGCTTGATCAGGCCGAAAATCGGCTCTATGTCGCCAAAGCAGTTCTGCTGGCTCTGCTCAGTGAGGTATCCCCATGAGGCCGATTGCGGTCATCGCCATTGGCGGCAATTCGCTCGAAACGCCCGGTCGCCCGGCGAGCTTTGCAGAACAGCAGCAGGTTGCGCGGCTGGCCTGCGAGGGCATTGTGGACGTGTTGCGCGCCGGCTACCGCGTGGTGGTGACCCACGGCAACGGTCCCCAGGTCGGCCAGGCCTTGTTGCGGAGCGAGCTGGCTGCTTCGGCGGTGCCGCCGGTTCCGCTGGATGCCTGCGATGCGGAAACACAGGGCTTGATTGGCTACCTGCTTCAGCAGGAGCTGACGAATGTGCTGCGCGAACGCGGCCTGTGGCAGTCGGCCGTCAGCCTGGTCACGCAGGTCGTCGTGGATGCAAACGACCCGGCCTTCGCCCAGCCGTCGAAGCCTGTCGGGCCGTTTTACTCCTCGGCGGAGGCCGAGCGGCGCCAGCGCGAACTCGGCTGGGTGATGGTCGAAGACGCCGGACGCGGCTGGCGCAGGGTCGTGCCTTCACCGCGACCGATCGAATTGGTCGAGATCGGTGCCGTGCGTACCTGCCTGCGCGCGGGGCACATCGTCATTGCCGGTGGCGGGGGAGGCATCCCGGTGGTGCGTCGGCAGAATCGGCTGCAGGGTGTCGAAGCCGTCGTGGATAAGGATCGCACCTCTGGCTTGCTCGCGCGACAACTGCACGCGGAGCTGCTGCTGTTTTCCACCGGTGTGGACCGGGTCGCTCTGCACTTCGGCCGGCCCGAGCAGCGTTTCCTGGACCGATTGACCTGGGAAGAGGCTCAGCAATACCTGCAACAGGGACAATTCCCGCCCGGCAGCATGGGCCCGAAAATCGAGGCGGCATTGGAATTTCTGGCTGCCGGCGGGCAACGCGTGTTGATTACCTCGCCGGAGAACATCATCCGGGCGGTGCGCGGGCAGGCGGGCACCGAAATCCTCCAGCCGCTTCGTGCGGCACAGCCGCGCTGGTCGGCAGCTTGAAACCGGGGATGACGATGCATGCCGCGACTCAAGTGGGGGAACTGCCACAGCGACGGGCGGCGGGCGTGCTTTCTCGATTCGTTCCTCCAGAAAACGATGGGCCAACCCGTTGTGGCACCGCACCTATCCTGAGCGCGCCTAGGGAGAACTGGCATCCGGCGTGCCCTATGGCTTTTGGAGTGGATGGCCGGGGTGCGCACAGGGCGGGTCTGCGAAGGAGGACGGAGCCATGATTGCTGCGCGTTTGGTCCGTCTGATCGAGGCCAATTCCGAGGCGCTGGCAAGCAGTCTCATGCAGCGGTTGAAAACTCACCGCGAACTGGCGGATCTGAGCAAAGTCCCCGCGGAAGAGCTGCGACAGCGCGTGTTCGAAGTGTACCGGAATCTGAGCGAGTGGATCAGTTCGCGCTCGGTGGCTGACATCGAACGGCGCTATCGCGCCATCGGCGCCCGCCGGGCCATGCAGGGTGTCCCGCTCAGTCAGGTGGTCTATGCCATCCTGCTCGTCAAGGAGCATCTGTGGGAATTCCTGGAGCAGGAGGGCTTGGTCGATCGCCACGTGGAGCTGTTTCAGGAAATGGAGTTGCTGCACCTCGTGAATCGGTTTTTCGATCGGGCCGTGTTTTACACCGCGCTCGGTTACGAACAGGCCCGCGCAGCACAGGTCGCCTAGGGCCACCTGGCCGTCCCGAGTGCACTTCGCTCTGCCGCGCCACGGAGAACGGAACATGGAAACTGAGCTGACGTCGAATCTCACGGTTTATTTTCGTGGTCAATTTGTTCCGCTGCAGGAAGCCAGAGTCGGACTGCTCACCCACGCCCTGCACTACGGCACCGGGGTGTTTGAGGGGATTCGCGGCTACTGGTCGGAAGAAGAAGCGGAGCTGTTTCTGTTCCGTCCACGGGAACATTTCGAGCGGTGGAAGCAGAACGGGCATCTGCTGAAAATGGACATCCCGCACACCCCTGCCGAACTGTGCGAACTCGTGTGCGAGCTGATCGTGCGCAACCAGTTCCGCTGTGACCTCTACATTCGCCCGCTGATGTTCAAATCGCGCGAAGGCATCGGCGTGCACCTGGGGCCGGAAACGGAGTTCGCCCTCATCGCGCTGCCGTTCGGGAAATACATCGACAGCAGCCGTGGGCTTCGTGTTTGCGTCTCCTCGTGGCGCCGCGTGCCCGACAATTCCATTCCGGCGCGCGGCAAAATCTGCGGAGCGTACGTGAACAGTGCGCTGGCGGGCGAGGAGGCGCGCAGCCATGGCTTCGACGAGGCCATCGTGCTCACCGAAGACGGCCACGTCGCCGAAGGCTCGGCCGCGAACATCTTCCTGGTGCGTAACGGCCAGTTGATCACCCCGCCGGTCACCGATGACATCCTGGAGGGAATTACGCGCGCCACCGTGATGGAGCTGGCCCGGGAGATGTGGGTGGATACGGTCGAACGGCGCGTCGACCGCACCGAACTGTACGTGGCCGAAGAAATCTTCTTTACCGGCACCGCTTTTGAAATCGCGCCCGTGGTGGAAGTGGACCGCCGACCAGTGGGAACTGGCGCCGTGGGGCCGCTGACCCGCCGTCTCCAGCAAGCCTACGCCGATGTGGCGCGGGGTCGTTCGGTGCGCAACGCCCACTGGCGACTGGGTGTCTACCGGGAAGCCAGAACGAATGTGCCGCGCTGAGCCGCTGCGCTCAGGAGGGAAACATGGACCTGCGCGAGCCACTCGAACGTTTTCACCGCGAACACCGGGACATCCTGAGTTTCCTGCAGGAATGGGAACAGGTGCTCGCCCGGGCCGCCAGCGAGGATCCCGATGTGCGCTGCCGCGCACTGCAACGGTTGCGGGACCTGCGCGAACGGATTCACCAGATCCAGCAGCACTGCAGCGAAGAAGAACGAAGCAGCGAATCCGTTTTTCGGCTTTATCTGGATGAAACCCTGTTCGACGAGCTCCGCCGCGAGCACGCTCGACTGCAGGAGTTTGTCCAGGCCTATCTGGATGCTGTGGCTCAGCTCACCACACCGCCTCCGGCCCAGCAACTGGTGACGCTCGGGCAGAGCTTGATCGAACACTTGCGCCGGCACATCGCCCTGGAAGAGCGGCTGCTCGAACAGATTCAAAATAGCGCAGAAGCCGAGGAGCGGATTCTGCTCCGGTACACCCAGGCCGCCGAATGAGTCCGTTAGCGCAACCTTTTCTGTTCCTGCGCGCTCGGCCCGCCGAAGGCGCTGCCCGCCAGTCCATCGCTCAGGGCGACGCGTGTACCGGGCTGCCCGCCAACTGCTTCAGACCGAAATCGTAGCCCTGTTCGAAAGCTGCCAGGTTCAAAGTTTCCGTGCCTGCCGGCACCGAATCGCGGATGGCGCGGCGAGCCGAATCCGGATGGGGCAGGCCGACAACGGCGGCGAAGAATCCTACCAGCACCATGTTCATCACCAGGCGACGCCCCAGGGCCTCGGCCAGCCGGGTGGCGGGCACTCGGTACAGCACAACGGCATCGGGCAGCGGGGACGTGCGCACCAGGTCCTCTTCGACAATCAGTGTGCCGCCCGGACGCAGCGAGGGAACGAATCGCCGATAGGCTTCTTGCGAGAGCGTCACGAGAATGTGCGGGTTCGTTACATAGGGATAGAGCACCGGCTCGCGCGAGACCACCAGTTGTGCGCTGCAGGCGCTGCCGCGCGCCTCGGGGCCAAAGCTCTGCGTCAACGAAACATGGTAGCCGTCATAGAGCACCAGGCCCCGGCCGATCACCATGCCGGCCAGGATGACGCCCTGACCGCCCAACCCACCGATCTGGATTTCAACTGCGGACATGGTCTTCGATGCATCCGGTGTATTGCGCTTCCAGAGTGCGGGCGAGCTGCTGGTTGAGCAGCTCAAGATACGTCGGCCGCTCGATGTCTACGAACTTGCCCACGAGGATAGGCCCTTGGAACGAAATCGCGACCTCTTTGGTCGGGGCACCGTGGCGCGTGACGCTGGCCTCTTTGTAATACTTCATCGCTTCCAGTCCGTCGCCGAGCCGGTTTCGTCGCTGGTACAGGGTCGGGCAGGGACTCAGGATTTCCAGAAAGCAGAAGCCGCGCTTGCGGAACATCTCCACCATCGAGTGGGTGATCTGTCGGACGTGATAGGCGGTCCACCGCGCCACATAGACCGCTCCAGCCGATTCCGCCAGGTAGGGCAGATTGAACGGTTGTTCCGGGCATCCGTACGGCGTGGTGCTGGTCAGCGCCGTGGCCGGGGTGGTCGGGCCCACCTGCCCGCCGGTCATGCCATAGATGAAGTTGTTCACGCAGATGACCTTCAGATCTACGTTGCGTCGTGCCGCATGGATGAAGTGGTTCCCGCCGATCGCGATTAGATCGCCGTCGCCGCTGTAGACCACTACCGTGAGCTCCGGATTGGCCAGCTTCAAACCCGTAGCGAAGGGAATCGCGCGGCCGTGCGTGGTGTGGAACGAATCCAGGTTTGCGTAGCCGGCGACCCGACCACTGCAGCCAATGCCGGAAACGATGACCACCTTGTCCAGATCGAGCCGCGCCTGCTGCAGAGCCCGCGCGAAGCAGTTCATGGTGGTGCCGATGCCACAGCCCGGGCACCAGATGTGCGGCATTCGGTCGGTGCGCAGCAGTGCCTCCACCGGATTGGGAGGCAGGTACACTTCCGTACTCATCGTTCGATCTCCACCGCTTGGGCCATCTCTACGATGGTTTCGAAAAGTTCCTGCGGATGGTGCACGCTGCCGCCGGCGTGCCCGGCCAACCGCACCGGGACTCTCCCGCCGACGCAGCGTTCCACCTCGCGCACAATCTGTCCCAGATTGATTTCGGCCACCAGGATACCGCTCAGCCCCGCTCGGCTGGCGAGCTGACGCAGACGTGCTTCCGGAAACGGCCAGATCAAAATCGGGCGCAGCAGTCCGGCTGCAATGCCCCTTGCCCGCGCCATCTGTACCGCACGCAGAGCTACCCGTGAGGTGATTCCGTAGGCCAGAACAATCACCTCCGCATCTTCCAGGAAATGCTCTTCGACGCGTGTGAGCCGTGTCGCGTCGTTGCGAATCTTCGCCACCAGCCGTCGGACCAGCCGGTCGTGTGCGGCCACATTCGTTGTCGGATAGCCGCGTTCGTCGTGGGTCAGCCCGGTGATGTGAAACCGGTAGCCCTGTCCGGCGCGGGCCATGGCCGGCACCAGGTCCGCTTCGGGTGCGAAGGGCCGATAGTCTGCGGGTGGCTTCGTCGTGTAGCGGCGCGGCACAATCTCGATCTGGTCGGCCGGAGGAATGACCACCCGCTCCGTCATGTGTCCCACAATTTCATCCATCATGACCAGCACGGGTGTGCGGTACTGCTCGGCCAGATTGAAGGCCTCGATGGTCAGGTCGAAGCACTCCTGCGGGGAGTTCGGAGCCAGGGCAATGATTTCGTAGTCGCCATGGGAACCCCAGCGCGCCTGCTGCATGTCGCCCTGCGCGGGCAGAGTGGGCAAGCCGGTCGAAGGCCCCCCGCGCTGGACATCCACGATCACACAGGGTGTCTCCGTCATGGCGGCGTAGCCGATATGTTCCATCATCAGGGAAAAGCCCGGGCCCGAGGTCACCGTGAACGCCTTCGCGCCGGCCCAGACCGCACCTTGAATGGCGATCGAAGCCGCCAGCTCGTCTTCCATTTGCAGGAACATGCCGCCCAGCAGCGGAACGCGTTGCGCAAAACGTTCCACGATTTCTGTCGAAGGTGTGATCGGATAGCCCGCGGCAAAGCGGCAGCCGGCAGCCAATGCGCCTTCGGCGCAGGCCTGATCCCCGTCGAGAAAATGTACGCCGGCCAGCACGCCGCGGGGATCGGCTTTCATGTCGTTTCCTCCGCACGGGCCGCGTCTGCGGGCGGTGTCGTCGAGTCCTTCAGCATGACCCCGTAGATGGCAAAGTCGGGACAGTACAGTCCACAGAGGTCACACCCGGTGCATCCCTCTGGACGAATCAGTTCCGGCGGGTGGTAGCCCAACGCATTGAATTCGGCTGAAAACGCCAGCACCTTGGGCGGGCAGAAGGCGATGCAGAAGCCGCAGCCTTTGCACCGCTCGGGCTTCAGCACAATCGTGCCCCGCGGCCGCCGCGACCGTGTCGAGGTGGTCGCTTCGGCTGCACCCTCGGCCGGTTTTGCCTCAGAGTGCAAGTTCACCCCCTTCGGGGCGAGTGCAATCGGAAAACCACGACGGGCCGTGGCTAATGGCTTGCTTCAGCTAGAGTTAGCAGCACCTGCGGGGTTCTGCAGCAGGCGGCTGCGCCGTCCGACACACCCCCGGTGGGCCACATTCCGCGACTGTAACACCAGGATTCCGACTAGCGGAGTAAATATTCGAGCAGAAACCGTGCTGCGGTAGCCAGCAGGGTGGCCAGCACGAAACTGTAGCCAATTGCCGCAGCGGTCAGCCGGCGGCCGAGCTCCCGACTCATGGCCACGATGGTCGCCAGGCATGGGATGTAGAACGTTACGAAGATCGTGAAGACCAGGATCTGCGTGGTTGTCATCACGGTGTTCACGGCCGAGGTGCCCAGCGCCTGCATCAGCATCAACAGCGACAGCTCTTTGCGCAGGATGCCGAAAATCAACGTCGTGCCCACGGCGGCAGGCAGCCCGAGCAAGCCGGTCAACGGGGCGAGCGCTGCGTTCACTCCGCGATCCAGGTGCCAGAATTCGGCTAGGCCGAGCACGACGCTGCCGGCTACCAGAATCGGCCAGCTGACCATGATGAACTCGCGCAGCCGCAACCAAACTTTCTTGCTCATCACGCGCAACGACGGCCACTGATAGCGGGGCACTTCCAAGAGCATGCCCGGGCTGACTTCCGGCCACAGCCGCGCCAGCCACCACCCCGAGAAGAACACTACCAGGCCATTGAAGGCGAAAATCCCGAGCGCCCAGCCGGGACCCAGATAGAAAGCGACCAGAGCAAAGATCACCGTCGAGCGTGCCGAACACGGCACCAGGGTGGCCAGGACGGTGGCCAGGAAACGGTCGCGGCGCGAGGGCAGCACCCGCGTCGCCAGACAGGCCGGTACGCTGCAGCCGTAGCCCAGCACAATCGGCACTACGGAGGTGCCATGCAGACCAATGCGATGCAGCAGGCCGTCGAGAAGATAGGCCACCCGGGGCAAGTAGCCGACGTCCTCGAGCAGTGCCAGCCCGAACAGAAACGGCACCAGATAGGGCAGCAACACGGCCGCACCACCCGCAACGCCGTCCCAGAAGCTTCGCGCCAGTGCGTAACTCAGCGAGCCCGGAACCAGAGTGCGACCCCATTGCGTGAAAAGGGCTTCCAGCCTGTTCTGTACCATCTGCTCGATGGTCGCTCCCAGGCCGAACACGCCCCAGAAGAATCCCGCCAGGACCAGAACCAGCATCGCGTAGCCCCAGACCGGATGGGTGAGCAGGCGGTCGATGGCCATGCGGATGTCTCGCTGCGGGTGCCCCACGGTGGCCACCTGTTCGAACAACTGCATCGCGCAGTTGTGTCGCTCAGCCATGATGACCTCTTCGGCAGCCCGTCCGTGTGTTTGCTCCAGTTCCTTCCGCAGCGCATCAGCGACGGCACGAATTTGCGGGTCGATGGCGGGTGAAATTTCTTTGTCGGCTTCGAGAAGTTTGATCGCCAGAAACGACCGTGGCGGGAAAGGTTCCGGCTGGCCGTTGCCCAGGCAGAGTTCCATTTGCTGGATCACCGTAGCGACGTCCCGGTGCCAGTGCAGCACCGGTGCAGGCGGCGTGGAGTGCCGGGCCGCCTGGAGCACCTGGCGAAATAGTTCCGGCACGCCGAGACCGCGATACGCGATCGTTTCCACCACGGGCAGCGCGAGCAGCTCGGAGAGTTTGCTTGCAGCAATGGACATCCCTTTGCGCTGCGCCTCGTCCATCATGTTCAGACAGACCACCATGGGCAGCCCGAGTTCGCACAACTCCAGCGTTAGCTCTAGGCTGCGGCTGAGCAGGGAAGTATCGAGCACATTGACGATCACATCTACGGTGCCGCTCAGCAAAAATTTTTTAGCCGTTGATTCGGTGGGATTGTTGGCGGTGAGTGAGTAGACGCCCGGCAAATCCACCAGTTCCAACTGAGTGCCATTGATGCGCACCCGGCTCCACGTCAACCGCACCGTGGTGCCCGAAAAATTGCCGGTCGTCGAACGGTAACCGGCCACTGCGTTGAACAGCGTGCTTTTTCCGCAATTCGGCTGGCCAATCAACACCACGCGCAACATGCCCGGGACACGGGACTTTGGCGCACAGCGGGCATGGGCGCACGAGCAGCTCGCCGGTGGGTCTTTTTCGCAAAGGACGGAGCTGCTGCGGAGCAGCGTCACGGAAGTAGCCGAACCTGAATTTTGCGCGACAGGGCTCGCCCCAGAGCGAGAACCGCACCCTGGGTTTCGATCAGCAGTGGCCCGCCCAGAGGCGCACTCTGCCGTACGCAAAGAACGGTTCCCGGTTGGATCCCCAGTTGGGCAAGCTGACGTCGGGTGTCCCGATTCTCCTCGATCTGCACAACCTCAACCTGTTTTCCCTTCGGAGCATGATCGAGCGAACGGCTGTCCTCACCGAAGGAATCTTCCGAGGTCACCGAGAAAACACGCCCTTTCAGCCTGTCGAGAAGCATCAGGAATTCCCCCGAAACGTTCTTGCAACTAAGTTGCCATTGCAAAAAAGACTAAATGCCGCCCCCACAAGCAAGTAGCGTTTCATCCCCGACGCGCAGCCCGCTGGAACAGGTCATCCGCCGCAGTAGTGCGCCAATCGCCCCAGGCTCAGCCTGCCTGCTCGCCTGGAGAAGCTCCGCTACCGAACACGCACCAGCCAGCTTGTATGCAGGTTGTCGCTCTGACGGGTCACCGGCCCCGGGTGGGCTTGCCCTTCCAATTCGGCTGCCCGCGCTCGTTGCGCACTTTCAGCTCGCGGCCACCCTTGCGCAAAGTCTGTGTGATCAGCACATCCCGGCCGTTGACGCGAATGCGCGATCCGGTCACGGAAACCCGCTCGCCGATTTCGACAAGAAAGCCCTCGCGGGCCAGAAACCAGGTTGGGCCTACGTGTACCTCGATGGTCTCCGCATCGGTTTTGACGATCAGGTGTTCTCCGCCCCAGCAGTCGGAACTCCCCCAGGGAACAGAAATTTTTTCCGTCACGACTCCTTCGATGGTTGTTTCCGTGCTGGGGTCGTATTTAGGTCTGTCGCGCTGTGGGACACCATATGCCCCCTGGGCGCAAGGAATCAGGGCCAGCAAGGTTACGACAAAGATGATTTTCCCAGTGCGATGCATGAGTCGGTTTCCTCCTTCTTACCGACGACGTAGTCCGGGCTGCGGCAAAGGCAATCTCTTCTGCTTTTTCAGCATGGTGGTCCGGGCCGGCGACTCCGGGGCGGGCTATGAGTCAGTCGCTTCTCGTTCGCGACGACAAAACTCGTTGGGCGTGGCCAGCAGAGCCTTCACGCTCGGCGCATTCGGCGCTGCGCGATAAACGGCACAGAAGTAGCAATCGCGCGCATCCATTCCCGGGCATCGAGCACGGTTTCGCCAGCACGGTTGCCACGCATCGACCAGCAATGGACAATCGCTCCGGCGGTCGTACGGACAGTTGCGCAACTGCCAGCAGGGCAACAGAGTCAGCAGGTGACGAATGCTCGCCAGATTCAGGTGAGCTTCGCGAACGAGCCGGAGTATGGTTGCGATCCAGGGATAGTCGAGCTCGGTGAAGTAGCGCGTCCCCCGCGGTGATTTCAGCGGGATTAACAACCCTTCCCGCTCGTACAGCCGCAGCAGATCCACAGAGACCCCGAAGTGTTTGGCCACCGTCCCGATCTTGATCGCCCCGTTCGGGAGCCGATTGTCTTTTCGTTTCACAGCTACGCGCATGGTGCCCGTCCGTCTTTGGCAGGAAATTCTGAGAGTCTGCCAAGCTCCGAACGTAGAAATCGCAGTTCTGATGCCAGCTCCGATTTTCTTCTAACTCTTTCATTCAGAGGCATTTGTTGCGCTGGCCGGCGGGATTGTGTACAAGGGCTCGCTGTGGCAGAGCAAATTCCCGCATCGGTTGGGTCGCGGTGCGCGATTTTGCCCGGCTGCTGCCACGCCATGGCATTTTCGGTCAATCCGCCGCAGTCGGTTGGCTCACTTGCCGGTGGGCCACCGGGCGGCGGGTAGGAGCAACCAGCTCTTGCGCATCCACCACGGCCAGTGCCGCAATATTGACAATTTCTTCGACCTCGGCACCGCGCTGCAAGACATGCACGGGTTTCGACATACCCATCAGAATGGGCCCGATGGCTTCCGCTCCCCCGAGTCGAATCAGTAACTTGTAGGCAATGTTCGCGGAAGTCAGGTCGGGAAAGATCAGCACGTTGGCCCCGCCGCGGAGTCGGCTGAAGGGATAGGTCTGCTCGATAATTTCGGGCACCACGGCGGTATCGGCCTGCATTTCGCCGTCCACCATCAAATTCGGATCCGCCTGCTGCACGAGTTCCGCGGCCCGCCGCATCTTTTCCGCCAGCGGATGCTTCACGCTGCCGAAGTTGGAAAAGGAAAGCATGGCCACGCGCGGCGTGATGTCGAACCGGCGGGCGGTTTCCGCCACACACAGTGCGATTTCCGCCAGCTCTTCCGCGGTCGAGTCGATGTTGACTGCGCAATCCGCCAGAAAGTAGACCTCGCCCTGGCGGGTGATCAGCGCGTAGCAGGCCGAAACCTTGTGCAGGTCTTCCCGCATTTTGATGACCTGCAGCGCGGGGCGAATGGTGTCCGGGTAATGTTGCGTGACGCCGCTGACCAGCGCATCGGCGTCTCCCAGATGCACCATCATGGAGGCGAACAGATTGCGGTTCAGAATGAGTTCGTTGGCCTCGGAAAGGGTCACGCCGCGGCGCTGGCGCAGCCGGTAGAGCTCTTCCGCGTAGCTCTGTCGTTTCGGCGAACGGGCCGGATCCACGATTTCCATGCCCGCCAGAGAAATCCCGAGCTCGGCAGCGCGAGCCTGGATTTTCTCGGCGTGGCCGAGCAGGACCGGTCGAGCAATGTTCTCCTCCACGAGGATGTGGCAGGCGCGCAGGATTTTGTCGTTTTCGCCCTCGGGGAAGACGACACGTTTGGGCTGCGCTTGCGCCTTGTGGATCAGCATGCGACTGATCTCGCGCGTCTTGCCCAGACGACGTTCCAGCCGCTCGCGGTATTCTTCCAGGTCCACGGGCTCTTGGGCGACGCCGCTTTCCATGGCCGCGCGGGCAACGGCGGTCGCTTCCCAGACCAGCACGCGCGGGTCGAAGGGCTTCGGGATAATGTATTCCGGACCAAAACGGATGTGCTCGAGTCCGTAGGCGCGGCAGACCGAATCCGGCACATCTTCTTTTGCCAGAGCCGCCAGGGCACGCGTCGCGGCCAGCTTCATTTCTTCGTTGATGGCCGTAGCGCGCACGTCCAGCGCACCGCGGAAGATAAACGGGAAACCGAGCACATTGTTGACTTGGTTGGGATAATCGGAGCGCCCGGTGGCCATCAGAACGTCGCTGCGCGTGGCCAGAGCGTCTTCGTAGGTGATTTCCGGGTCCGGGTTGGCCATGGCGAAGACAATCGGTCGGTCGGCCATCGTGCGCAGCATCTGGGGCGTGAGTGCGCCTTTGACCGACAGGCCAACGAACACATCGGCGCCTTCGATAGCTTCGGCCAGCGTCCGCAGTTTCGTCTCCGCGGCGAACCGTTCCTTATAGGGATTCATGCCCTCCTTCCGGCCTTTGTAGATCACCCCCTGGGTGTCCACCATCAGAATGTTTTCCCGTTTCACTCCCAGCCGAACGTAGTGCTCGGCGCAGGCGATGCCGGAAGCGCCCGCCCCGTTGAATACGACGCGAACGCGGTCGATCTCCTTGCCCACGATTTCCAGTGCGTTCAGCAGCGCTGCGCCGGAGATGATCGCCGTGCCGTGCTGATCGTCGTGGAAGACGGGTATCTTCATGGTTCGGCGCAACGTCTCCTCGATCAGAAAGCATTCCGGCGCTTTGATGTCTTCGAGATTGATCCCGCCGAAGGTAGGCTCGAGCAGTTGGCAGACGCGAATCACATCCTGCGGATCCGTGGAGTCAATTTCGATGTCGAACACGTCGATATCGGCAAAGCGCTTGAACAGTACCCCCTTGCCTTCCATGACCGGCTTGCCCGCCAGCGCGCCTATATTCCCAAGTCCCAGAACCGCTGTGCCATTCGTCACCACTGCAACCAGATTCCCCCGCGCGGTGTACTTGAACGCTTCCCGCGGGTTCTTGCGGATTTCTAGGCAGGGTTCAGCCACTCCAGGGGTATAGGCCAGACTGAGATCGCGTTGTGTGCGACAGGGTTTGGTCGGAACGACTTCGATTTTTCCCGGACGCTTGCCAAAATGGTAATCTAGCGCATCCTGTCTGTTGATGGCCATACTGCCTCCTCGAGTTGACACCCGCGCAGCCCAACTGGCTGCAATTGTCCCCACATAAAAAGCAGTGCAGATTGCTAACCGTGAGAAATCTTGAGCGGAGCTGTCGCAATCCATTTATAAAAAAGGACTTAGCGAGTATGCCCCGGCAGTAGACTAGGCTGGGACTGCATCTTGGTGCGAAATGCCGCAACGTTCCTTCTGCATGTTGTTTCTATGCAGTCCGTCGAGCGGTGCTAGGCAGCAGAGGCAATGATTACAGAGAGTTGCTGGCAGGGGCTGTTCGACCAACGGGGATCAGGGCTAGCTCGTTGACGAAAAGCAAAAAAGAGTGTGGCAGGTTCCGCAGCGAAGCAGAGCGGATGTGTGAACCGGCGCATCTGGGGCAACTCGGAAAACTTCGACTGCCGATAACCGCTGAAAATTGAAATGGTTAGAGCAACAACAGACTCCTGGCCGATGGCCCTGCTATTGCCCGGTTCAAGGTGGAGGAATCAGCCATGCCAAGGCACGCTACTCTGGAAGCTCCGCCGCCCAAGCTGGAGACACCTTCGAGTCCTTCCAAGAATGGGCAGCGCGAGCGGGACGAGGCACGCACTGGCCCGGTTCGTGAGCACGCGCCAACGCACAACCGGGAGCTTTTCCGTCAGACTCTGCTCGAGGTGAGCGAAATTTACACTAAGAGTCGAACGGCAGATTTCCTGTTTTCGCTCATGATGCACACCCTCGTCGTGGTTCTGCTGGTGCTGATTCCTCTGATGTACACCGAAACGATTGACTTGCGCGCCTTCACGAAGACGTTTCTGGTAGCCCCGCCGCCCCCGCCACCTCCGCCGCCCCCGCCGGCTGTTGCCGCAGTCGCACGAGCGGCCCGGGTTCCGCAGAGAATTTTCACTGCAGGCGGGAAGCTCATTGCACCAGCGGCGATTCCCAAAGAAGTCAAGATACTCAAAGAAGAAGCGCTGCCTCCGGACATCGGATTGGGGATTGGGGTCGAAGGTGGCGTGCCGGGAGGGGTTCCGGGCGGTCAACTGGGCGGGGTCATCGGGGGCATTGTGAGCAGCGCCCCTCGTGTGCAGGTGCCCCTGCCACCGCCGCCTCCCCAGCGGCGCGAACCCGTGCGGGTGGGCGGCCGGGTGCAAGCGCCGAGGCTCATCTACGGGCCACAGCCGGACTACCCAATGCTGGCCCGGCAATCGCGTGTGGAAGGCGACGTGGTCCTGGAAGCTGTCATCGATACCGACGGCAGCGTCGTCGAATTGCGTGTGCTCAGCGGCCATCCGTTGCTGGTCCCAGCCGCGCTGTCGGCAGTTGCCAAATGGAAGTATCAGCCGACCATTCTGAACGATGAGCCGGTGCCGGTGCGGCTGGAAGTCGTGGTGAAATTCCGGCTGCAGTAATGCAGGAGCGCGTCTCGTCATGTCCTGGAGAGAACGCTACGCCAGCAAGCGCATGACGGCAGCGCAGGCGCTGCGCTGCGTCGAATCCGGCAGCCGTGTGTACATCCATCCGGGTTGCGCGGAACCGGAAGTGTTGGCGGAAGCCTTGATCGAGCGAGCCCCGTTTGTCCGGGATGTCGAAATCGTTCACTTGCTCACGCTGGGCAAGGCTCCTTATGTTCAGCCCGAGATGGCCGGGCACTTCCGCCACAACGCCATGTTCATCGGTGCCAACGTGCGCGAAGCCGTCAACAGCGGCCGCGCGGACTACACGCCGATCTATTTGAGCGAGGTCGAAGGTCTGTTCGAAAGCGGACAGATGCCCCTGGATGTGGCCCTGATCCAGGTTTCCCCGCCGGATGCACACGGCTTCTGCAGCTTCGGCGTGGGGGTGGATACGACGATGACCGCAGCTCGCTGTGCGCGGTATGTGATCGCGCAGGTGAACGATCAGATGCCCCGAACCTACGGAGACAGCTTCCTGCACGTGGATCAACTGGATGCGGTGGTCGAAGTCTCGCGACCGCTGTGCGAGCTGCCCCGCGAGCCGGTCACGGAACTGCACCGGGCGATTGCCCGCAACGTGGCCAGTTTGATCGAAGACGGCGCCACACTTCAGCTCGGCATCGGCGGGATCCCCGACGCCGTTCTGCTGGAGCTGGAAGATCGAAAAGACCTGGGCATCCACACCGAGATGCTTTCTGACAACGTGATCCCGCTGATTGAATCCGGGGTCATCAATGGGCATCGCAAAACCCTGCATCCCCGCAAAGCGGTGCTGAGCTTCGTTCTGGGCACCAAGCGGCTGTTTGATTTCGTCCACCACAATCCGATCTTCGAGTTTCATCCGGTGGCGTACACCAACAACCCGTTCGTGATTGCGCAAAACGAGCGGATGGTTGCCGTGAACTCCACCCTCCAGGTGGATCTCACCGGACAGGTCTGCTCGGATTCGATTGGCACGTATCTCTACAGTGGTTTTGGCGGGCAGGTGGACTTTATCCGCGGTGCCCGCCACTCGAAAGGCGGAAAACCGATCATCGCGATGCCCTCGACCGCAAAGAACGGTACGATTTCGCGCATCGTGCCCATCCTCAGCCCGGGCTCGGGGGTGGTGGCTTCGCGTGGCTCGATCCACTATGTAGTGACCGAATTCGGCATCGCTTATCTGCACGGCAAATCGATTCGCGAACGCGCGGAAGCCCTGATCCAGATCGCCCATCCGAAATTCCGCGACGAGCTGTACGACTACTGCGAAAAAACGAACTGGCTCCGCCGGCCGGCTCGCACGGACTTTTCCGTGGCGCACCAGGAAGCCGGACCGCAGCCGCTCGATGCCGTGCCGGCGAGCCCCCAACCGGAGTGAGTCATGGCCATAGAACCTCGCGGCCGAGTCCAGATTGACCCGAACGAATGCAAGGGTTGCGGCCTGTGCATCGACGCCTGCCCGCCGCGTTGCCTGGTGTTCGAAGCTGAGCTGAGCCCCTACGGGGTGCATCCGGCGCGCTACGTCGGCAGCGGGTGCACCGGCTGCGGGATCTGCTTCTACGTCTGTCCCGAGCCCGGTGCGATTACCGTCTACCGGGTTTCTCCACCCCCGAAAGTCATCTCGGCTACGGAGGCAGGCCGTGCGGCAACTTTGTAAAGGCAATGTCGCAGTCATTCAGGGAGCTTTGCTGGCGGGCTGTCAGGCCTACTATGGCTATCCCATCACGCCGGCCAGTGAAATTGCCGAGGCGGCAGCCTTCTATCTTCCCCAGGTCGGCGGAGTGTTTCTCCAGGCGGAGAGCGAAGTGGCCGCCATCAACATGGTGTACGGTGCAGCGTCGGCCGGACAGCGCGTCATGACCGCGTCTTCCGGGCCGGGCATCAGCCTGATGCAGGAAGGGTTGTCCTACCTGGCCGGCGCAGAGTTGCCCTGCGTCGTCGTGGACGTTGTGCGGGGCGGACCGGGTCTGGGCAACATCGCTCCGGAACAGAGTGACTACTTCGCGCTGGTCAAAGGCGGCGGCCACGGCAACTATCGCAACCTCGTGCTCGCACCCGCTTCGGTTCAGGAAATGGCCGATTTGACCATGCTGGCCTTCGAGCTGGCCGACCGATACCGCAACCCGGCCGTCTTGCTCACCGACGGTTTCATCGGCCAGATGATGGAGCCGCTGGAACTACGTGCCCGCATCACTCCGCCTCCGGAAAAGCCCTGGGCGGTGCGGGGCACCGCAGCCACCCGGAAGAATTTGATCACTTCCATTCACCTCGAGCCCGATGCGCTGGAAGCCCACATCCGCAAGCTGGAAGCAAAATACCGTGAGGCGCAGCAGCGCGAGCCCCGGCACGAGCTCTATCTGGCCGAGGATGCCGAGGTCTTGCTCGTCGGATATGGCATCGTTTCCCGGGTGCTGCGGTCGGCCGCCGAGCAGGCCCGGGAGCAGGGGCTGCGGGTGGGCCTGTTCCGGCCGATTACGCTGTGGCCGTTCCCGGCACAGGCCCTGCGCGAAGCCGCCCGAGACGTCCGCGCGGTGCTGGTCGTTGAGATGAGCACCGGCCAGATGGTCGAGGATGTTCGGCTGGCGTTGCGCGAACAAGTCCCGGTGCACTTCTACAGCCGCGTCGGCGGCAACGTGCCGCTGGTCGAAGAAGTGAATGCCAAAATGTTCGAGCTGGTGGAAACCGCGGTGCACTGAACAGGAATTCTGGAGGACACAGTGGCGGAATACGAGGTTGTGCACAGCAAATCGCCGGTCTTCTATCCGGTCTATGAGCGCAAGGCAGACCTGCAGCACCAGACGCACTACTGCCCGGGCTGCGGACACGGCGTCGTGCACAAACTGATTGCCGAAACGATCGCCGATCTCGACCTGCAGGACCGCACGATCTTTGTCAGCCCGGTTGGGTGTTCGGTGTTCGCCTACTACTACTTCGACGTCGGCAATGTGCAGGCCGCGCACGGTCGCGCCTCGGCGGTGGCGACGGCATTGAAACGCGCCTGCCCGGAGAGCATCGTCATTGCCTACCAGGGAGATGGAGACCTGGCCGCCATCGGCACGGCGGAGATCGTTCACGCCGCCAACCGCGGGGAACCTATCACCGTTTTTTTCATCAACAATGCAATTTACGGTATGACGGGCGGTCAGATGGCACCGACCACGCTGGTGGGGCAAACGACCACGACCACGCCGTGGGGACGCCGACCGGAAAACGAAGGTTTCCCGCTGCGGGTCTGTGAGCTGCTGGCTACGCTCGAAGCGCCGGTCTATATCGAGCGCGTGGCGCTTTCCGACAACAAAAACATCATGAAAGCGCGCAAGGCGATCCGCAAAGCACTCGAACTGCAGCGCGATGGTGCCGGCTTTTCTCTGGTTGAAATTCTCTCTCCCTGCCCGACCATCTGGAAAATGACTCCCACGGAAGCCCGCGACTGGGTGGCGGAGCACATGATCCGGAACTTCCCGCTCGGTGTCTTCCGCGATCGCAAAGTGAAAATGCCGGAAAGCAGCCGACCGCCCCGGCGCACCGTGGCCGAAGTGCTGGGCCTGGCCGATGCGCCGGCAGAAGCCGAAACGCCCGCCACTCGATCCGCCGATGCCCGCGAATGGAAAATCAAAATTGCCGGCTTCGGCGGTCAGGGTGTTCTGCTCCTGGGCCAGATTCTGGCCGAAATGGGCATGCGCGAAGGAAAGGAAGTGAGCTGGCTGCCCTCCTACGGTCCGGAGATGCGCAGCGGCAGCGCTCACTGCCACGTCTGCCTGTCGAGCAAGCGCATCGGCTCGCCCCTGATCGAGCATCCCAACGTGCTCGTGGCGATGAACGAAATTTCGCTGCGCAAGTTCGCTCCGAGTGTCGTCCCCGGGGGCATGATTCTGTACAACCGGCGCACGGTGCCTGCTGACGTCGAGATCCCGAATGTGCGTGTGTTTGCGATTCCTGCCTCGGAACTGGCCGATCAGCTCGGTGCAGCAAAAGTCGGCAACATTGTCATGCTGGGTGCCCTGCTGGAATTGACCGGTGCCCTCAGTTCGGCAACTGCAGAGACTGTCCTGCAGGGCACGGTCAAAAATTCCGACCTGCTGGCTCTCGATCTGCAGGCGCTCCACGCCGGCCGCGACTATGTGCGGCAACTTCCTCTCGAGGCGCGCTGAGCGCTCTTCCGGAGTTTTGCTTGTTGCAGATTTTTTCCTGCTCGAGACGTTTTGCCTCCCCGGGCAGGCAGATGTCCGCGGGTGATTCTTGCCTGCGCTGCAGTTCTTAGCCGGGGCGGCGTTCAGGCTTGTGTTTCTTCCGTGCGCACAGTGAACACCGGGCAGGGCGCTTCGCAAACCACCTGGTAGGTCGTCGCCGGAGGCAGGTGCCCGGGAAAACTTGCCGTCCTTCTAACCCCCATAACAATCAGGTCGGCACCCAGCGCTCGTGCGCGGTCCAGGATAACAGTTGGCGCTGGGCCGAACGCGGCGAGCAACTGGGTAGAGTATTCCGCCCGCGGTTCAGCTGGCAGCAACGCCTGCAGTTGCGCCACTACGTTGCGACGCATGGCTTCGCGCCGCCCGGAGCGGGTCGTTTCGGTGTCGCTGATGGCGTGCAGAATTGTCAATTGTGCTCGGAACTCCCGTGCCAGCGACAGAGCATAGGCCGTAGCTCGTTCGGCTGCTGGCGTGAGGTCGCAGGCGTAGAGAATCTGCTGGAACCGGATGCTGGACGGGGCCTCGTGGTGCACCTGCGGCCCGACGGTCAGGACGGGACAGGGCGACTTGCGGAAGATTTCCTCGGCCGCGGAGCCCAGCATCAGCTTGCGCACGCCCGTCCGCCCGTGCGTGCCCACGACAACCAAGTCGACGCTGTTTTCCGTGATAATCTTCTGCAGGCAATCCCACAGCACACCCGTGCTGAGCAGCACTTGATGGGGCACGCCGCGCAGCACGCCGGAGGTCAGCAGATTGGCCATCTCCTGTTCGGCGCGACGCAGCGCCGGCCGGCTCGCAGTTGTCGGCGCAGCCGTCGGCGTTTCTGCGGACACGACGTGGGCCAGATACAACGTCGCGTCGTAGTGCCGGGCGACCGACACCGCATACTGCAGCGCGCGTTCCGAGCACGAGGAAAAGTCGGTCGCGAGCAGAATGCGGCGCAGCGCAACGTCCGATTTCGGTTCGGTTACCGTCATCGCCTGATGCATGTGACTAGCGCAGTCCAGCCAGCTCCTGCAGTGTGCGCCAGTTCTGCAGTCGGTCGGCTTGTGCCTGCTGGAGAAATTCGTCTGGATTGCCCTGTTCATCGAAGTGGTGCGCAAACCGGCCTTCTGTGCGGGCAAACTCGATGAAGTCAAAGGGCTTCCCGGTCTTCGGCGAAATGTACCAGTCTTCTTTCATCGCCGGGTTGCCCTGCAGGCTGAGTCGTTCGCGAATCCGTTCACCCCGGCGCGGGTCGTAGATCAGCAGCGGGAAGGCCCGGGATTCCACGGCCAGTCGCGCCTGCAGCGCGGCGCGGTCATCGCCGATGCCGTGCTCGGGCATGCAGGCGGCATAGGCAATCACCACGGCTGGCCCCGGATATTCATTCGCCGCGAGAACGGACTTGTAGAAGTGGTTCAGGTGCGCCGGGGTTGTCTGCGCCACGAAGACTCCCGGGTGCATCATGGCGATTTCTGCCAGTTCCTTGCGCCGTTCCCGCTTTCCGGGCTGTGCTTTGCCATAGGCAGCCATCTTGGCTTCCTGGGCGGTGAACGTGGCCGTGGAGCTCTGGCCGCCGGTATTGGAGTAGACCTGCGTGTCCAGCACGAGCACCTTGATGTCCATCCCGGACATCAGCATGCGGGAAAGCGACTGGAAGCCGATGTCGTACAGGGCACCGTCCCCGCCGAGCACCCACAGCCGTCGCCGGGAATGACCTGCTTGGTCCCACCGCAACCGGATGCCCATGGCGTCGGCCGGAGCATTTTCGAACAGCGAGTTGGTCCACGGCACATGGAACGGGTTGAAGGGATATGTCGAGCCGAACACCGTGTTGCACCCCGTCGCCGCCACGAGGCCGATGTTTTCTGCGCCATAGACAAATCCGGTCGCGGCCAGCATCAGGCGCACGGCCGTGGCTTCGCCACAGCCCATGCACGAGCCTGCGCCGCCGGCGTAGAGCAGGGCGCGGTCGCTCAGCATCATGTCGCCGAGTGAGCGCTCGTTGAGGAATTTCTCCGGTGTCGGCGGCAGATGGTGGAAGAGGTCCATGGCCAGGTCGTATTCGCCGAGGTCGAGGTTCGTCTTCGGCACCATCCGGAGCGCCGCGTGCGTGCCGCACACGGTCACACATTCGCCGCAGCCCTTGCACTTGTCCGGGTCGATGAAAATGCCGAACAGGCCGCCGGCTTCGCCCTTTTTTTCGAACAGGTCGTAGTACTTCTGTGTCTTTGTGAACTGACGGCGCAGCGCCTCGCGCCGGTCGGCGCGCTCGATGCGGCCCAGGTACGCTTCCAGCGTTGCCGGCTCCACGACTTTTGCCAGGATGGCCGTGTCCGGACATTCGTTGACGCACTCCATGCAGCCGACGCAGCGCTCGGCGAGGAAGCTCGGAATCTCCGGCGCCAGATGGCGAAAACTGCGCCGCATCGCGCTGGCCGGGGGCATCAGGCTGCGCGCCAGGAACACGTCGGCTTCCAGTTCCGGCTCGGCTCCGCGTGCGTAGCTGCCGATGATGCGCTCGCAGAAATCTGCGGGCACCAGGTCGTCCGAAGAGCGGCAGGGGAGCTGAAAGGGGCGGCTCTCCAGTTTTGTTTCTGCCGGTGCGGCTTCCTCCTGCGGCAGGACCTCGGTGACCTCATGAAAGCCCCGCAGCGCAGCGGTCATGTTATCGGCCACCACCTGTTCGCCGCGCTTGCCGAAGTACTTGCGCAGCGTTTGCTCCAGGGCTTCGAACAGTTGGGATTCGCTGAGCCCGGCGCGTTCGCGGAACGGCGTCAGCCGCAAAAACGCACCCAGCAGTACGATGCCCTGCATGCGAATCTGCAGGTCGGCGCGGCTGGCCGATTCGCGTGCAATCCGCAGGGCATCGAGCGCATAGAGCCGGTAGCGTTTTTCTCGGATCAGCCGGCGGGCTTGCGGGGGCAGGCTGGCCCACACCTGCTCGGGGGGCAGCGGGGATTGCAGGTAGATGATTCCGCCGGGTAGCAGACCTTCCAGCGGATTGCCGGTGAGGAATGCGTTTTGATCCTGAATGGCCACGAAATCCACCACCGCCAGCTCCGCATGCAGCCGCACCGGCTCCGGAGCCAAAGTCAGGTAGTAATTTGTAGGCAGGCCTTTTTTCTCAGAGCCGTACTTCGGGAAGGCCTGCGCGTAGAGTCCGAACAGATCGGAGGCGATCGAAGCAATCACCTTGTTCGTCGTGACCGAACCGAAGCCGCCGACGGAATGACCGCGCAAGGAGAACGCGTTTGCCGGGCGGACGTCCGGGTCGGTGGTGGGTTCCAATGCGTCCGGATGCTTGACCCCGAGCACAAAATACTGCTTCCCGTCGAGACGTTGCAGATGCTCCACGGCTGCAACAAAATGGCCGGGTCGAACGTCGCGTCCGCCGAGCCCGGCAACTCCGGAATAGATCCGCGGTAGATGCTGGCGCGCGAGTTCGCCGCTCGTCCAGGCATCGGCGAGCGCGGCTTTGACCTCCAGCGCAAGCGGGTTCGACTGCGCCAGCGGCACGTCGGCCCGCTCGATCACGGCTACCGCACGGCAATCCCGCAGCACTCGGGCCAGTTGCCGGCCCGGAAATGGCCGGAAGCTCGTCAGGTGGACGACGCCGACCTTCACGCCCTGTTCTCGGAGCCAGTCCGCCACCGCTTCGGCGGTTTCCATCATCGAGCCGAGGCCCACCAGGGCGTATTCGGCGTCCTCCATCCGGTAGGCGCGGACGAAATCGTAACGGCGCCCCGTCAGCTCGCCGTATTCGCGCATGGCGCGGTCCAGTGCGGGTGCCACCCGCTCGTAGAAGTACCGCTGGGCGATCTTGCCCTTCATGTAGCTGTCCTGGTTTTGCACCGGACCACTGAGCAGCGGTCGCTGGGGGTCGAACAACCGCCGGATGCGTTCCGCGGGCGGGCCGACGAATTGCTTCATCAGCTCCGGTTCCGGCAGGTGCACGGTTTCCAGCGTGTGCGTGGTAAGAAAGCCGTCCTGCACATTCATGAAAGGTGTTTCGGATTCTTCCGCTGCCCGCCGGGCAATCAACGCCAGGTCCGCCGCTTCCTGAGCATTGCGCGCAAACAGGATTCCCCAGCCGGTGTCTGCGACACCCATCACGTCGTCGTGACCGCAGTGCACATTCAGCGCCTGTGAAGTGAGCGCCCGGGCGCCAATGTGAAATACGACGGGCAGACGCTTGCCGGCTATCACGTACAACACTTCCTTCATCAGGATGAGACCTTGCCCGGAAGTGAAATTCGTCACACGACCGCCGGCGAGCGCGAAACCTTCACAGGCAGACGCCGAGCTGTGCTCGGATTCCGGTTCGAGGAACTGCAGTGGTTCGCCCCACAGGTTGCGCTTGCCGTTGGCGTACTCGGTGGCGAAATCGTCTCCCATCGGCGTGGACGGAGTAATCGGATAGGCGCACGCACCTTGCGAGATATGCGATTCCACCCAGACAACCGCCCCCGAACCATCCACCGTGGCGCGCAGTCCCGGGTATGGCGGGCTTGCAGGTTCGTTTGCTTGAGTGAATTGTCGAACTTCGGGTTGTACGGGCACGATCCCCCTCCCGCAAGGAAAACAGCACAAGTGGTACCAACAGCCTTTGCACTAACTAAAACAATCGAAAAGAGTTATTCGATTGCCCCGCAGGCGGCTGCGGGCCGTGTGCGCCAGTTTCCACACTGTCTGCGCCAGTGGTCTCATGCACTCCGCTGCCAGCCTGTCCGAAGCCTTTCAGGGTCGCACAGCTCATACACCACAAAAGATTTACCGCTGCCGTGCTGGCAGTCTGGATGGAATTCGAGCTGCTGTATTCAGGTAGAGAGGGGCCGAATCGCGGCAACTGCAGCGAGGCCGAAAAACCAGTATGCTGAGCGTGAAGACAACCGAATCCGCTCCCGTGGCGCGAGCTGAGATATTCGAGCTTCGCGCCGCGACGCCAGCCGACCGGCCCGCGCTTCTGGCAATGTACGCGACGTTTGAGCCGCGGCCCGGCAGCCTGGGGCTCCCTCCACGCTACGGACTCGAGCAGTGGCTCGACCGCATCCAGTCATTCCCGAATCTGTTGCTTTGGGACAGAGAACGGGTTGTTGGCCACGGCATTCTCTGTCCGCAGGACGATTCTGCCGAAGTCGCAGTGTTCATCCACCAGGAATACCGCGGCCGTGGGCTGGGCACGCTGCTGCTGAGCGAGCTGGTGCAGCAGGCGCGGCGGATGGGTCTGCGCCGACTCTGGGGGATGACCGAACTGGACAACGTGCCGATGCTGCGCCTGGCGCGTTCGCTTGGATTCGTCTCCGCTGATGACCCGCGTCAGTTCTACCTGGACCTGGACGATGCGCAAGGCAATGAGAGCGGCGAGCGGCCTGCCGCCTAGCGTTTTTCCTTCCTGTTCCGAACACTCATCGGCTCTGTCTGGCAGACATCTGGAGCACACGCCTGCACGGGGCGAAATTTCGAAGGGAAGTCTTGGGCTACGGAGTAAACTTCAAACTCAGCACCAGCAGCGCTGCGAACACGATCGCTTGCGCGACTTCGCTCCAACCCAGCCGGCGGATGGGGAAGCGCTTGCCCAGTTGCCAGACGAGCCCGAATGCACGCAGCATCCCCGGTGTGAACGCAAGCACGGTCAGGGTGGGCAATGCCTCGCGGGCGATGGCAGCAACCAGGAAGGCGACCAGCAGCAGGTGATATGCGATCACCGGCCAGGCGAACCGCATCCGCTCGAACCAGCTCGGGAAAGGACGATGCGCCAGCAGCCCGCGCACGCGGTACTTCACGTAAATCACTCCGCCGGCGAAAAACAGCAGATTCAACAGCCACAGTTGCAGACCCAGCCGGTCCAGGTTCCCGCGTGCGGCAATCCAGGTGGCCGGCACCACCAGCGTGAGCAGGACCACTCCAACGAGCTCGGCCGCCAGACTCCGTTTTTCATGTATTTCCCGGTTCGGGTGCCTGGCCAGCGTCTTCTGCAGCACATAAAGCACACAAACTGCCGCGAGCAGAACCAGCAAAGTATGGCGTCGCTCGACGAAAATCAGCCAGCCGCCGGTCAGTATTCCAATGCCGAACAGCAGCAGGTGCCGTGGGTCCGCCAGCACGCGCCAGGTGCCGTGGGCATCGGCGGAGCCCCGCACCAGAAAAAGCGACACCGCAGCCAACAGTACGAGCAGTATGGAAAGATTCGTCGTGCCGACCATGAACACCGCCGTCAGATACGGCACCAGTAGAATCCCCCACGCTCCGTGTTCTGCAGGCATGCGCAACGGGTATCTCATTGGTTCAAATACCGCTTCCACGATTGGGAGTGGGTTTGGAGCCCGCTTTCAACCCTCCGGGGACAGCCGACAATTGGATCGCCGCGCCCGACTTTCATTTATCCAAGTCGACTGTCCCCCGGAGAGTGAATGCGCTGCTGCGGAGCACATCTGGTTGCCCAGGTGAGGGGGTAGTATCCGCAGCCAGCGCAAGCCTGAAGAAAATCCGTGAGGAGCGGCCGCCGCTCAGGGGCAGACATGGTTGGTCTTGCCTGTGGCGTTTGCTCATCGCGCTCAGGTTTTTGGGCGTTTTAACGAAGGTGGGATTTATCGAGGGCCCCTGAGCGGCGGCGGTGTGGACCGAGCTCGCAACGGACATCGGTCGCTGCGCTCCTATCCAGGTGCTAGTTGGGTTTGGCCCCATGCAAACAGCAGTTTTCAGGAGCCGGGCAGGGGCGCCTGCCGCGATCGTTCGCGGTCCGATGAGCGGGGTCCAACGGGCCGGTTCACCATTGCCCATCGTTTGCGGGTCAACTTCGCTCATCCATCGGGTTGGGGTTACTGGCGTCACGGCTGCCCGGCTCCTAAACCATTCCTCCACGCTTATCTCGTCTCTGTTGACTGCATCATTTGCATGGGCAAGCGCCATGCCAATCAACAAGAACCAGCCGTATGCAAAACATGCTCATTTTGTGTGGTTTGCATTTCCCCTCGAGATCGTTGCCAGTCGAGGGGAGTTTTTGCTGGGCGAATTGCCACAGAAGGTGGGAAATGGGTCTCACATCGCCTGAAACTGACCGAATCGAGACATGAAGGCTCAGTTTTTCCACCGCCTTCCGTAACAAAACATACCCTAGTTCGAAGCGTTCACTTTGCTCTGGAAGTAGAAAGCCTTCCGACGGGGTAAATGCCCCACACCGACCGTCATTTCTCGCAAGCCCGTTCGAAGCGGAGCACCATTTGGACGGGAACTCATGATAACTCATTTAAAATCAATATATTAAAAGCATGCTGTAGCCTTCTCTTTCTGTTGGGATTTGGCATCAGGCATGCCCAATTCACTGTGAACTTCATGCGGTGGGACTGAAAAATTGACTCGGACTCTGGCAGTCATAGGCACGAATCACCGTCACGCGTCGGTCAGCTTTCGCGAACGCTTCAGCATGCCAGACAGTCGCCTCTTCCCGGCCTTGCAGCATCTGGTGCAGGCGGCTGGCATCGCAGAAATCGTCATTCTGAGCACCTGCAATCGAACGGAATTCATCGTCTGGGCGGAAGATTTGGAACTTGCGAGTACTTCAGTGTTCGACTACCTGAGCCAGCAGTTCGGCTTGCAGGAAAAAGAGCGGGCATTTTTCTACAGCCTGGTCGCTGCCGATGCCGTCCGGCACATCTTCCGCGTTGCTTCCGGACTGGATTCCATGGTGGTGGGCGAGCCGGAGATTACCGGCCAAGTCAAAGCGGCCTGGACGAAGGCCCGCCAGGCGGGCACGAGTCGGAATTTTTTGGATGCAGTGTTTCAGAAAGCGCTGAGTGTGGCCAAGCGGGTGCGGTCGGAAACCGCCATCGGTCAGGCCGCGGTCTCGGTTCCGTATGCTGCGGTGCAACTGGCCCGACAGATCTTTGGCGACCTGACGGCACGCACGGTGCTCATTCTGGGAGCCGGCAAGATGAGCGAGCTGGCCGTGCGCTATTTGGTTGCCAGCGGGGCGCGGGCTGTCCGCGTGACGAACCGCACCTACGAGCACGCTGTAGCCCTCGCCACCGATCTGGGCGGAACCGCGGTGCCCTTCGAGCAGCGCTGGGCGCACCTGGCCGAAGCCGACATTGTCATCAGCTCGACCGGATGCCCCCACTTTGTGCTCGGCGTCGAAGATTTGCAGCGCGTTCAACAGATGCGCCGCGGTCGCCCGATCTTTCTGATCGACATCGCGGTGCCACGCGATATTCACCCGGACGTGCGCCGGCTGCCCGGAGTCTTTCTCTACGATATGGATGATCTCGAGCAGGTCGTCGCACGCAACCGGTCGGAGCGACTGGCTGCGGCGGCCCAGGCGGAAACGTTCATCGCCAGGGAAGTGGAACGTTTCATGGAAAAACTCCGCGCCGTACACGTGGTGCCCACGATTGTCGCCGTGCGTCAGCGTCTGGATGAAATCAAAGCGGCGGAGCTGCACCGCTACCGCACCGAGAACGGGCCGTTAGCGATCGAGCACGAGCAGGCGATCGAAGCATTCGCCGAGCAGTTGGTCGAGCGCATTGCCAACCAGCTTGCGCGCGAGCTGAAGGTGGCAGCGCAGCAGCGTCGTGCCGATGTGCTGGCCGAAGCCGTGCGCCACCTGTTCCGGTTGCCCCGGTCCACCGCCCTGGCGGCTCAGCCAGCCGGGCACGCCCCGTTGGAGGGAAGCCGGTGAACCGCAAGGACAGCCAAACCGTGCGACCCGGCCAACCCGCTCCGGTTGGCCCCGCGCCGAGCTGGACCAGCCGGGAAGCGTATCTGCTGGCGCTGGTCTGCCTGGCTGTGGGACTGATCGTCGGTTACATCTTTCGCGGCTCCACGCCAGCAGCGTCGGTGACCTCGGCTGCCGCACCCTCCAGTGCGCCAGCGGGCAAACCGGCACCGGCCTCCCCACAGGCCCTGGCGCAACTGGCCGCGCCGTTGCATGCCGCGGTTCAGGCCAACCCCAGAAATGTGGAAGCACTCATCCGACTGGGGAACTTCTACTTCGACAATCAGGCCTGGGCGGAGGCCATCGAGTATTACAGCCGTGCGCTGGAGTTGCGCCCGGAAGACGTCAACGTGCGCACTGACCGCGGCACCGCCTATTGGTATTCCGGATTTCCGGACAAGGCGGTGGAGGACTACGAGCGTTCCCTGAGCTTCCAACCCGACCATGCCAATACCTTGTTCAATTTGGGAGTCGTCCGCTTGCACGGCTTCGGGGATGCCGCGGGTGCCGTCGCCGCCTGGAACAAACTGCTGCAGTTGCATCCTCAGCATCCTGATCGCGCGCGCATCGAAACGCTGATTGCCCAGGCGCGCAGCGGTGAGCGTTGAGGGAAGGTACGAACTGAGGCCACCGAATGAGCCGAGCGTGCGTTGCCCATCTGCAGGAAGATCACACTCGGTTTGCGCAGATGCTCGCAACGCTGGAAGGTTGGGTGCAGAAGGCAGAGTCGGCTATGCCGGCCGAAGCAGCGCAGTGGCAGCAGGCCCGGACAATGCTGGAGTCGTTTATCCGGGACGTGACCTTGCACATCAGCAAGGAAGAACAGGTACTTTTCCCTGTTCTGGAAGCCTATTTGCCCCGCGACATCGGCCCGCTGGCCGTGCTCCGCGGTGAACACAGCGACATCCGCGCTCAATTCCGCCGGCTGCAGGAAGCGATTGTCGTTCTGTGCCGCGAGCCGGAAAGCCGCCACGCTGCAGCCAGCTTTGCCCGGGCCGGACACGCCCTCCGGCAACTCGTCTACGATCATCTTTACAAAGAGGACCGCGTGTTGTATCCGATGATTGCGCGTTTCCTGGAACCCGAGCGGGATGCGCACCTGCTGCAGCAGATGCAGGCCCTGCACGCCTCCGCCGAATCCGTTGCCCCCGAAACGCTCAAAGACCACACCATGGGCAGCGCCCGCAGCTCCACGGAGCCAACGCCGCGCTGTCCGGAAGGAGCTCGCCCATGCCCTTCGATCGACAAGAACTGATCGACAAACTGAAACTGGAAATCGAAGTCATCGAAAAAGGCGGTTACTATCCGTCGGTGCGCCAGCCGCGTCAGCTCCCGCGCATCTTTCGCGATTCGGTCAGTTGCCTGAACGTCGGTCTGGAAGTGAAGCGGGAACCCTGCCTGCACTGTTTCCTGATGGAATTCGTGCCCCCGGAGCACCGCGACAAAGAAGAGCCCTGCCATTACATCCCGCTGAACGAGCAGGGCGACACGGTAGCTTCCCTCAGCGCTGCGGGAGATCGCGACCGTTTGCAGGATGCAGTGCTGCAGTGGTTGAAGACCACGGTGGCGCGGCTGGAAGCTGAAGCGGCTGCCGGCGGCTAGTGGCTCGGTCGCCGAGCAGTTCTTCGCAGCCCGCGGCGGTTTCGCATCTCCGGTCCGGCACGGGTTGCCGCGATTCCAGGGTGCTGGAAAACGCCGTGGCACTTTCCGCAATCGCCCATTGCCTTCTGGTTGGCTCGGCGCCCGGCTAAGGGCCGGGTTGCGGAGATGGCTGTTCTTCTTTTTCCTCTTCGCTGTGCATCAGCCCGAATTTTTTCATCTTGTAGCGCAGGGCGTCCCGGCTGATGTCGAGCAGTCGTGCTGCATGGGTCTGGTTGCCGCCGGACTGGCGCAAGGCCAGCTCGACCATGGCCCGTTCGATTTCTTCGAGGGAAGTACCGCCCTCGGGAATCGAAAGCGGCGGCAGCCAGCGACCGTTCGGCAGTGGCTGGCCGCCGGAGGGCGGGGAGGCGGTGTGTTCGAATGCCGTGACACCGGTATGCGGTTGCCGGACGGAAAAGGGCAGGTAGTCGGGACGCAGTACCGGCTCGTCTTCCAGAATCATGGCGCGTTCGATGGCATTCTTCAGTTCGCGCACATTCCCGGGCCAGTCGTAGTTCAGCAGCAGTCGTCGCGTCTCCGCCGTGATCCCGCGCACCGATTTCCGGAATTTGCGGTTGTAGTGTTCGATGAAAAAGTCCACCAGCGGGAGGATGTCTTCCCGGCGTTCCCGCAGCGGGGGAATGAAGATGGAGATGATGGCCAGGCGGTAGTAGAGGTCCTGCCGAAAATGGCCTTCGCGGACAGCGCGTTCCAGGTCGCGGTTCGATGCGGCAATCACGCGGACATCCACCTGAATATCGCGCACCCCGCCGACCCGGCGGATGACCTGATCCTCGAGTACGCGCAGCAGTTTCGCCTGGAGGAACGGCGTCAGCTCGCCGATTTCGTCCAGAAACAGCGTGCCGCCATCGGCAATTTCAAACAGCCCTTTCTTCATCGCCTTGGCGTCGGTGAAGGCGCCACGTTCGTGGCCGAACAGTTCGGATTCGAGCAGCGTTTCCGGAATCGCGGAGACATTGATGGGCACGAACGGACGATCCTGCCGCGCGCTCTGGTAGTGGATGGCTTTGGCGATCAGGTCTTTTCCGGTGCCGCTTTCGCCCTGGATCAGGATGGTCGTGGCTTCGCTGGCCGCGACCTTGCGGACGAAGTGCATCAGCTCCGTCATCTTCCGGGAGACGCCGATGATGTCGTGATAGCCGGCGCGCTTGCGCACTTCGCCGCGCAGCGATTCCACTTCGCTCCGCAGCCGCGTCGCTTCGATCGCGTTCTGCAGCGTGACCTGCAGCTCGTCGAAATCGAGCGGCTTGCCGATGAAGTCGTAGGCGCCCATCTTGATGGCGGCTTTGACGTCGTCGAGCTGCGGATCGGCCGTGATCATGATCACGGCGCGGGCGTCGCCGGTTTGCTTCAGTTTTTCCAGCACGTCCAGGCCGCTCTGGTCGGGCAGGCGCACATCGAGCAGCACCACGTCCGGCTGCTCGTCGCGCACCAGACTGAGCGCCGTGCTGGCGTCCGGAGCTTCCAGAGCCTGGTAGCCCCACTCTTCGCACTTCTGCCGGAGCGACCAGCGCACCAGCTTTTCGTCATCGACAATCAGAACTTTCGGCTGTGGCATGCTATCCCTACTTTACTATGATTGGGCGGCAGAGGCGATCTTTCGCTTGGGCAGCCAGACGCGAAATGTGCTCCCCCGGCCCACTTCGGTTTCCACCTGGATGCGGCCCCCGTGGAACTCCACGATCCGCCGCGCCAGGGAAAGTCCCAGGCCTGTCCCCTTGCCTTTCGTCGTGTAGAAAGGCTTGAAGATGTTGGGCAGGTGCTCGGGAGCGATCCCGCAACCCGAATCGGTCACGGCCACGGTGGCGTAGCGGTCTTCGTTGTGCACCTCGACGACAATGCGTCCCTCGCGGGGAATGGCCTGCAGGGCGTTCAGCAGCAAATTGAGCAGAACCTGCTGGATCCCGTCCGGGTCGTGTTCGACCATGCCGACTTCCGCCGCCGGACGAAATTCGATTTCGATCGGGCGGGAAGCGATCTGCTGCCGGGCCAGGGAAACGGCGCGTTCCGCGGTCGCGTTCAGGTCCGCCGGGCGCAACTGCAGCGGCTTCGGCCGGGCATAGTCGAGCAGTTCGTTCAGAATTTTCTGGATATGGTGGACTTCCTGTTCGACCTCTTTCAGGATTTCCCGCGTCGGGCTTCCCGGGGGCAGGTCGCGCCCGATGATCTGGATCACACCGGCGATGCCCGCCAGCGGGTTGCGAATTTCGTGCGCCAGGCCGGCGGCCAGTTCGCCGAGTGTGGCCAGGTGTTCGGCGCGGCTCATCTGCGTGCGATGCAACTGCTGGATCTGCTCGTGCGATTCGCGCAACTGACGCACCATCGCGTTGAAGCTGCGACCCAGCTCGCCGATTTCATCCCGTCGCCCGGCAAAGCCCACCGTGACGTTCAGGTCGCCTTGCTCCAGCCGGGCGATTTTCTCGCGCAGCTCGAGCAGCGGCCGATGGACCAGCACCGCCAGCACCACCAGCAATACGGCACAGATGGCCACGGCGCCGCCCGCAGCCACGAGCAGGACCGTGCGCCGGTCCGAAGGCGGAATCGAAAGCGTCACCCAGAAAAACAGGGCGATGCCCGCCAGCAACGTTGCCGCGACCGGAAGAATCGCTTTGAATCTCCAGTTGATGTGCACGTCGAGCCCGGGTGCGGTTCTCACCTCGTGCTACTATTACTCTTGATTATGCCTGCCCGGCGATGGGCCGGCAAGGAGTTTCCCGAATGGAAAGCTTCATCGAGGAGATGAAGCGCTACCTGGGGTTCGGGCCCGAGGATGTGGCCCTGCTGCGGCAACTGGGCCCGCGGATGGAGAAATATCTGCCCGAACTGGCGGAACGCTTTTATTCCCAGATTCCGCACCACCCGAATGCCTATCGCGTCTTCACCGGAGGCGAAGCACAGATCGCGCGGTTGAAGCAGACCCTGCAGCACTGGGCCCGCGGATTGTTCACCGGCACCTACGACGAAGCCTACGCCGAAGACCGCTACCAGATCGGCTACCGGCATGTGCTCGTCGGACTGGAACAGAAGTATGTGATCAGTGCGATGGGCATTGTGCGCACGTTCCTTTCCGAATGTCTCCTGCTGGAGTTTCCGGCCAGCGACGAACGGCTGCGTTATAGCCGATCGCTCAGCAAAATTCTCGATCTCGACTTGAACCTGATGTGCGAATCCTACATGCACGCGACCATGCAGGGCCTGCGTGCGTTGAATTTGCAACTCGAACGCGCCAATCAGGACCTGGCCGAAGCCAGTCGCACGAAAGACGAGTTCCTGGCGCACATCTCCCACGAACTGCGTACGCCGCTGAACTCCATTCTCGGATTTACGAAACTGATTCTCGACGGCCTGTGCCAGACCCCCGAAGAAGAGCGCGAGCTGCTGCGCGATGTCTTCGCCAGCGCTCAGCACCTGCTCAGCCTGGTCAACGATATCCTGGACATCGGCCGCATCGAGGCGGGCCGCATGTCGCTGCATCTGGAAGAAATTCAGCCGCGGGCCCTGTTCGATTCCACGCTCCCCCTGGTGGCGATTCAGGCCGTCGAGAAGGGATTGACGCTGCGCGATGAAACCGTGCAGGTGGCTCTGCCGCTGATTCGGGCCGACGAGGTCCGCCTGCGCCAGGTCCTGCTGAATCTGCTGACCAACGCCATCAAGTACACCCCGGCCGGCCACGTCGTGCTGCGCGCCCGCATCGAGGAGCCCGCCGGCATGCTCCGCATCGAGGTCGAAGACACCGGGATCGGCATTCCGCCCGAGCTGCGCGAAGTGGTGTTCCACAAATACATCCAGCTTTCCGGAAGCCAGTCCCGGCGCAGCGGGGGCACGGGCCTGGGTCTGGCGATCTCCCGCCGGCTGGTGGAGTTGATGGGCGGCCGGATCGGTATCGAAGATGGCAGCGAGGGTCGCGGAACCCGCGTGTGGCTTACCGTGCCGCTGGCGGGCACTGCCGGCGCGCGGACGAAACCTGCCGACCACGAACCGCCCGGCCGCGCTTCGATCGAAGAATGAGCGATCTCAAGCGTATCCTGATCGTCGAAGATCACGCGCTGGTGGCAAAGTTTTACTGCATGGCCCTCGAGCGCGCCGGCGGCTTCACCTGCTGGGTCTGCGAGGATGTCGAGGCGATCCTCGCTGCTGTGGCCGAAGGTCGTGTGGACCTGGTTCTGCTGGACGTGTCGCTCAGCGGAACCCACCGCCAGGGCCGCCCCGTGGATGGAATCGAACTGGCGCGCCTGATCCAGCAGGCGGCCAAAGCGAACGGTCGAACCTTACCCATCCTGCTTGCGACCGCACACGCCATGGCGGGAGACCGTGAGCGGCTGCTCGCAGCCTCCGGCGCCGACGATTATCTGGAGAAACCCGTCTACGACGCCGAGCTGCTGGTGCGCAAGATTCGCCGGCTGCTGGGTGCCGGCGAAACCGCTTGAACCAGCCGCTTGCTAGGGTTTCTGCAACGAGCGCAGATAAGCGATCAGGTTCTGCAGCTCGGCATCGCTCAGCCCTTTCACCGGCACCATTTTGCCGGTGCCCTGCGTGATGATCCGGGCCAGCTCGTCGTCGCTTTTCGCTTGCACTTCTTTGCTGCTCAAGTCGCGCATCTCGACCTTCAGCATCTTGGCAATCGCTGCTTTCGGCGCCCCGGACAATTCGTGGCAGGTGGCGCACTTTTTCTGGTACACCGCTTTGCCCGCAGCGGCATCTCCCTTTTGGGCCGCAGCGAGCGGCACCGCGATCGCGATGGCGATTCCCAGGAACAAGGTGAACCAGCGTTTCATCTATTTCCTCCTTTTTGATGAGAATAATACGTTCTGCCTGCTACGACGCATTCGACCTTTTCTGGCTGTTGGCCTCCAGTTGCTTCAGATACAGACGCAACCCGATCACCACGCTCAGGATCAGGACCAGCGAAATGGCCAGGCCCAGGCGCCGGAAGTCGTATTCTTCGAGTGCTTTTGTGCCGGCCTGCTGCGCCGCGCGGGCCACCTCCAGGCCAGTCTGCACTTCCGCCAGGACCCGGTCGGGCTGGAATCCGTGGATGGCCACGCGGGCCTTGGTGAGCGCATCCCGCGCTTGTCCCAGCTCCAGCTTGGGTTGGCCGACTTCCATCCCGGTCTGTTCGGCGCGGTCGAGCACCTGCTGCGCCTGTTCGATGGCGCGCGCCAGGCCGAGCAACTGTTCCTGCATCTGTTCGGCGGCCTGGTAGCCCCCGTCGCCCTCGGTGTGGCAGCGGAGGCAGAGCGACTCCGGCCCGGTGCCGAGCATGGTGTCGTTCGGCTCGGTGATGCGGTGGTTTCCATGACAGGTCACGCACGCCGGCAGGCCCATCACGGCAAACGCTGCTTTGTGCGGACTGCCGTCGAACAGTTGCGCCTGGAACACATGGCAGGTAGCGCAGACGAATTCCACCGCCGCCACCCCCGGCGGAGCTGCGCCGTGATTGCCGTGGCAGGTCGAGCAGGTCGGCGCGCTCAGGTCTCCGCGTTCGGCGAGCGCGCGGTGGTGAACGCTGTTGCGGTAGTCGTCGAACTGGCTGGTCGGCAGACCGTAGGCCTTCATGTACTCCGGGTCCGCATGGCAGCGCGCACAGGTTTCCGCCACATGCAGCGGATGCACCGTGGAGCGCGTGTCGGTGGCCGGCCGGATGCCGTGCACTCCATGGCAGTCGGTGCACACGGCAACTCTGGTGTCGCCCTGGGAAAGCCGCTGGCCGTGCCGGCTGGTCAGATACTGGCTGTACTGGTCGGTCCGCAACGAGGGATTGAACCCGCGGATGTACGCAGCATCGGAGTGGCACTGGGCACAGAGTTTTGGAATCTGTTGCCGCGTGATTTTCCCGCGGAAACCTTTCGCCGGGTCCATGGCGCGCAGCGGGTCGTCCTGCGAGGGGTCGCCCCCGTGGCAACTCGAGCAGCTCAACCCTTTCTGCGTGTGAATGTCCTGGTTCGCTTGCTCCGGGTCTACGTTCATCGGCGGGGGCAGCAGGGTGTGGCATTCCAGGCAACTGTTTTTCATCTGCGCCTGAGCCGGTGCAGGCCCGGCGGACCCGACAACAATCAGCCAGAGAACGAGTGTTCCCGTTGTGCTCATCCAAATGGGTCGTGTCCGGCCTGCTAACGGCCCGCGCTGCGCTGTTCCCATCCCTTCATCCCATCAGAAACGCATAGAGTGTCATGCCCGCCATGTACGCCAGGGCAAAAAAGCCCAGGCCGGTGATCCAGCGCGCACGCCGTCCGGCGGCGTTTCCGTCCAGGAAGGGCAGCAACAGCCAGACGACTGCGGCCAAACCAAAAGCCACCACGCCCACCTGCTCCCCTTCGAAGATCCAGATGCGCGCCGGCAGCAACTTCAGTGTCTCGAACATGAACAGGAAGTACCACTCCGGACGAATCCCGGCCGGTGCAGGAGCAAAGGGATCGGCTTCGGTGCCCAGTTTCCAGGGCGCCAGTGCGGCCAGCGCGCCCAGTATGCCCAGGGCCACGTACCAGGCCATCAGTTCGCGGAGCAGAAAATTGGGGAAGAATTTCATTTCGCGTTGCTCGGGCGGCAGCGCCTGCCATTCGGCTTCCAGCGACGGAGGCACACTGATCCCGAATCGCTGCACGAGCAGCAGATGCACGATCAGCAGCAGGGTGGTCAATCCGGGCAGCACCGCGACGTGAAAGCCGAAGAAGCGCGTCAGGGTGGCCCCGGTGACCTCCTCGCCCCCGCGCAGAAACACCTTCAACCAATCCCCGACCAGCGGCACCTGCGCCACGATGTCGGTGCCGACCTTGGTGGCAAAAAATGCCAGCGTGTTCCACGGCAGCAGATAGCCGCTGAAGCCGAACGCGAGCACCAGCAGGAGCAGAAGCATCCCGCTGACCCAGGTCAGTTCGCGCGGCTTGCGGTAGGCCTTCAGGAAGAGCACGCTGAACATGTGAGCGAAGGCCGCGAAGATCATCAGGTTCGCGCCCCAGGAGTGAATCGAACGCACCAGCCAGCCGAACTCGACCTCGGTCATGATGTACTGCACGCTGCGGAACGCTTCACTGCTCGACGGTCGGTAGTAGAGCAACAGCAGGGTACCGGTGCACACCTGGACGACAAACAAAAACAGCGTGATCCCACCCAGGTAGTACCAGACCGAATACCGATGCCGGGGGACGGTTTTTTTGCGCAGAAATGCCGTCAGCTCAGCCCACCCGAAGCGTTCATCCAGCCAGTCACGCAGCAGGCGCCACAGACGCACGTCAGACCTCGCGGTGGCGGGTGACGACGATTTCCTCGCCGCGGACCTGGACCCGGTAGCTGTCCAGCGGCCGTGGCGGCGGGCCGGCGATGTTGCGTCCGTTCAGGTCGTAGAACCCGTTGTGGCAGGCGCACCAGACCTGATGGAGGTCGCTCCGGTATTGCACGGTGCAGTCCAGGTGGGTGCAGGTGGCCGACATCGCGCGGTACTCCCCATCGGCAGTCCGAATCAGCAGTCCCGGGCGATTGCCGAACCGAAAAATCTTGCCGCTGTTCGGTTTCAGCTCGCCGACTTTCGCCGCGACCACGGTGTCGCTGCCCAGGTCCGCCCGCTCGGGTGGAATCAGGTAGCGCAACACGGGATAGAAAAACGAGGCCAGCGAAGCCAGCAAGCTGCCCCCCAGCAGCCATTCCACAAATCGGCGTCGGCCCTGACGTGTTTCATTCCCTTGGGGAGGCATGGATGCGGTCTTGGCCATTTTCCGGGCCTCCATCCACTGGGCGTTCCGGCACGATTCCTCCGGGCCGGCCGAGTGTCAGCCCGGCTGGCCCGGGCCTTCAGAAAGCGAAGCGCACAGCTCCCAGCACCAGGTTACCGCGGAAGTCGCGGGGAGAACTGAACACATCCGGCAGTTGCTTTTCGTTGTAGCCGTAGTAGCCCCACTGCACCTTCCAGGTCACATTGCGGTTCATCTCCAGCGACAGCCCGGCGGTCGGCTTGTGATAGTTGTAGCTGAGCGGGCCCGGCGGAGTGTTGGGCGCCAGAATCAGCGTGCTGCCGGTGGTGCTCGTCACCGCATAGCCCAGGTGGGTGGTCAGGCGCCGGATCGGCTTCCACATCAGTTGGAAATGTCCGTAGTGGACGTCATGGTTGTAGAAGGAAAGCCCCTGCAGCGGCAGCCCGCCCACGAACGGGCAGGGCACCGAGCCCGGCGGCGGAGGTGCTGAACCCACCGTGAAGCAGATGTTCGTCTGGCTGAACACGTCGTTGAAGTCGTAACCGAAGTCGAGCATGAACGTTTCGTTCGGCTGGAGCAGAGCATTGAAGCTGTAGCTGCGGTCGTGCTGCAGGTGCTCGATCTGGGCGACGTTGTTCCGTCGCTCCAGAATCATGATCGAGCCGTTCAAGCTCGCCCAGTCCCGGACACGATAGCTGGTGCGCAGCCGGTAGATTTGAAACTGGCGCGGACTGATCCGCGTGAAGGCCCGGTCGGCCGAAGCTGCCTCCAGGTCAAAAGCTACGCGCCACTGGTCCACCGGCCGTGCCCAGAAGCCGAACAGCAGCACGTGTTCGTTGATTTCGAACAGCTCTCCGTGGCTGTCGGCGGTGGTGACGCGGCAGGAACCGTCCGGCTCCAGCGGCCGGCCCGCGCAGGCGCCGCGATTCGGGCGATCGGGGAAGAAATGCTGGTCGGCGAGCTCGGCCAGCCTCTGAGTGATTTCGCGGTGCGTGTACCGATAGCCCAGCCGCACACCCGTGCGACGCGTGAAGTCGTACAACAGCTCGAAGGTGTTCGTCCGCGTGTCCTGGCCGAGGAAGTGGCTGATGTCCTCGATCAGGATATCGGCCGGGGAGCTGTTCGTGTGCACCGGAGTGCCCAGCGTGTTTGTCCGCGGGCAGTCGAGCAGGGGATTGATCGCCGGGAACGTGTTCGCCGTGATCAACATGGACGTGCTGAACTGCGAACACTCCTGAATCAGGACCTGCCCCGGGATGCGGAAGTGTTGCCAGTGGAAGGTGTCCACGACCTTGAATTTGTCGGTGGCGTAGAAGGTCGCGGCGAGGTCTCCGGTCACCGAAACGCGGCGGCCCTGCGCAGGTGCTTGGACGGTGAACTGGCTCTGGTTCGTACGTGTAACCCGGCCCTGGAACAGCTCATCGTATCCAACCAGCTCGTTATCGGCGGAGCTATACGCAATCCTCCCCGAGAAGTCTACGTTCTTGAAGTAACTGGATTGGAAGCTGAGCTGTTCGGTCGGAAACAGTGTCCGCACGCGGCCCTGCCGCGAATAGGCCAGAAAAGCGTTGCAGGTTGGGTTGACGGTGCCATCCGGCAACAGGGGCGTCGCACAGGGCTGCCCGGCACCCGTGTTGAAAATCAATCCCAGGTCTACGGGTCGGCCATCGGAAAGCCGGAAATTCAAGGAACGGTCTTCCCAGGTCGTGTCCCCTTTGTACTTGGTGAAGAACTGGTCGTAGCTGATGTTCGTCCGGGGGAAGACGCGCAGGTCAATGCCCGCAGAGTAGTTGTCCAGGGTTGTTTTCCAGCCTTGAAAGACCAGAATGTCGGTGCCCTCGTGGAAGCTGCTGAATGAAGGCCCTTCCATCACATTGCGGCCGTAGCCGAAGCGGAGGCGAACAACGCTCTGCGGGAGCAGGGTCAGGTTCACGTCGGACCGTCGCCGCACCAGAAACATCCGGTGCGGCGAGTCTGTGATCGCGACCGCCGGGTTTGACGTCGGCGGATTCAGCGGGTTCGCCAGCAGGTTGAAGTCCCAGTAGTTCCGGTTGCGGTGGAAGGTCGCGCTGAAGTTGTACCACCGATTCTTGTACGCCCGCAGCCGCGTGACGTTTTCCGGATCACCCCCGTAGCCGAAGCTGTGCAGGAAGAAATCGTCGAACAACAGGCCCTTGTGGTCGAGCGAGCGCATCTCCAGGGTGTGCTCGAGCAGACGCGGCCCTGCTTCCAGGTCCACGAAGGTGCGGTAGACATCCAGGTTGCCCGTAAAGTCGGTCCACCGGCCCCCGAATTCGAATGTCTGCTTGATGTTGTAATTGCCGCGGTTGATGCCCTCCAACGGTTTTTCTTCCTGCTGGGCAGCAGCCGGCGGGGTCAGCGCCAGCAGCAGTACGGCGAGCCCGCAGACCCACACCCGCGCGAGGCTGCGCGGAGGCAGCGACAGAAAACCGGCAACGGGGAACGGGGCAGAAGCGCTCGCCTGACGGTCTGGATGAGTCAGAATTTTCGCTCGGCGCATCGGAAGCCTCCTACTTGAAGAACACGCTGCTGACGTTGGAGCCGTGCACGGTCACGTGGCATACCGTGCAGGCCTGGTATTTCTGGCTCTGGTTGTGGAACGCCGGAATGCCCGGCACATCGGAGTCCACCGTGAGCGTGTGGCACTCCAGACACAGCAGGTTGATCTGGCTGCGCCGCAACAGCCGCGGGTTCGATGAACCGTGCGGCACATGGCACGCCATGCAGCCCTCGGTCTTTACCGGCGCGTGTTCGAACACGAACGGCCCGGCTTTGTCCGTGTGGCAGGTGAAGCAGACGGCATCCTGCGCGGCGGTCGAGCGCAACTGGCGCGTGACGAACCCGCCGTGCTGATTGTGGCAATCCGTGCAGTCCACCAGTCCTTGATTGACGCGGTGGCGGAAGGGTCGGTCAAATTGCGGCTTCACTTCCAGGTGGCAGGTGTAGCACAGCTCCGGCTGCGACCGGACCAGCAGAAACTGCTTTTCCTTGGCTGCGTGCACGGAGTGGCAATCCACGCAGCTGACGTCGTTCACATTGTGCGCGGACCGGGCGAAATTGCTGTGTTCTTCGCCGTAGAGGTGGCACTGCAGGCAGCGTTCGCTGATCGTTTTCGTCGAAACGCCTTTGAAGTTGAAAATTTTGGTTTTGTCGCCGCCCGCTTCGATGTGGTCCGCGCCCGGACCGTGGCAGGCCTCGCAGCCTTGCCATTCGGGCCCGCGCCGGGTTTCGAGCATGGTTTTCCAGTGCGGCGTGGCCTCGAACTTTTCGTACACCTCGGCATGGCAGGCCTGGCAGGCTTCGGCACCGGCGTACTTGGTCGCCTCCGCCTGCTGCGTGCGCGGCCCGGCTACCGGCGATTTCTTGCCACCGGCGCCGCCGAACAGTTGTCCGGCTCCGAACAGCACAGCGCACAGTGCGACTCCAGCCAGCAGAATCCGCTTTCGTATGGGATGAGCAGTCATGGCATGCTCCTCGAGCCAGAGCTTTTGGGGATCCCGAACTTCGGGACGGGGTAGCAATGGCAGTCCGTTCGTTGCAGCGCGGCGTGGGCGATTCTAACACAATGTCTGGACCCGCATCTCATTCTACATTTCCCCGTGTGCATAATTCCTACCTGATCCATCGTGCGGCTCCCTTCGTGCCGTCAGGCATATGCGTGCAATCCGGGTAGCAAATAAGTTACGCCCAAAAATGTGAACAGCACCACGGCAAAACCGACGATGGCGAACAGCGCGGCGCGGCGACCCCGCCAGCCGCGCGTAATCCGCATGTGGAGATAGCCGGCATACACCAGCCAGGTAATCAGCGCCCAGGTCTCTTTCGGATCCCAGCTCCAGTAGCTGCCCCAGGTGCGGTTCGCCCAGTAAGCCCCCGCTGCGATCATCAGCGTCAGCAGCGGGAAGGCGATGCCGATCGACCGATAGATCAGCCGGTCGAGGGTTTCGGTGTCGGGTAGCATGCGCTCCAATCCTTCGCGCCGCCACCACAGCAGCAGGTACAGCAGCGACGCCGCTATGCCGCTGACCATGCCAGTCAACAGGAAGGGGCTGGCCGACAGGCTCGTGGGAAACAGGCCTTCGGCCTGCGGCGAGGCGTACATCCCGCCGCGGGCGCGCAGCACAAACGCCACCAGCCCGAGCCCCTGCACCAGCAGCCCGACGACGAACGCCCGGTTCGCCCAGCGCAGAAAGCTCTCTTCCCGGTTCCACACGGCCCACAGGTAAAGCCCCAGCGGCACCAGCACCGCCGCCAGCACGAGGAAAAACATCCAGCCGAGACCGGGTAGGATTACCATCAGCGGCTCGCCACGGGCAATGAAAATTTCGCGGGCGGCCTGAGCATCCCACGCGGCCACTTGCAGTCCGCCGCTGGCGTCGAACCGGCTGGCGATGCCCAGATAAATGGCGGCCAGCAGTACACTCGTGCCGGCCAGGAACGTTTCCGTGCGCACTCGATCCTGAATCAGGAACATCAGGGCCAGCGCAAAGCTGACGGCACACGCCGCGTAGCCGAGCATGGCGAGCGTCACGTGAATGTGCAGCCAGGTGGACTGCAGCGCCGGCACCAGCGGGCGGACTTCGGAAGGCATCAGTTGCATCAGCAGCACACCGATCACTGCCAGCGGCATCGTCACCGTGCCGATCACGCGCACTCCGTAGCGCCGCTCGACGAAAAGCGTCAGCAGGGCCAGGGTCCACACGACACTCAACAGCATCTCGTACAGATTCGAGAACGGGGGTCGGCCGGCAATGTACCAGCGGTGTCCGGCGGCCAGCGTGTTCAGGATGAAGCCCGTCCAGGTTGCGCCCGAGGCGAACCGCACGTATCGTTCGTTCCCGCTCAACGCAAAGCCCAGATAGAGCACCATCGCCGCGCCAAAAAAGACCAGCGCTCCGTAGAGCAGGTTCGCTTCGGTAAACACCTCCCCGCTCCGCAGCACGCCGAACATCGGGGTCAGCAGCAGCAGAAGAACGGCCAGGCTCACCAGCACCAGCAAGCTGTTGCTGGTCGGTGTGGTTGCAGTTGCGGTGGTGGTGCGTCCCATGGTCCCCCCTTGTGCGGCTCAGCTCCGCGCGGCAACGGTTGCGTTGGTCACGACGGCCGGCGGTTGCTGCTCGGCCAGCTCGGCGCGAATCGTTTCCATGATCCGGCGGAAGCGTTCCAGGAATTCGTCGCGATTCTTGCTTGCCGAAGCCCCTACCCACAGTGCCTGACGGCCGAGGCGATCGCTCACCGGTACAACCCAGAAGCGGGTATGCACCATGTAGAAAGTCATGAACAATCCGATGCCCATCAAAATGCAGCCGGCCCACACGGCCCATTGCCCGGGTTCGTAGGCCACCTGGAGGCCGGTGTAGTAACCCATCTGCAGATCGCGGACCCGGAAGGTGTACGGCGCATCGCCCGGATGAGAAAAATCCGGGAAGCGCGGGAACAGCCAAACCTTCCAGGAGCCGCCCGCTTTGGATTCCACCAGCAATTGAATGGCAGGATTGTTCGGCTCCGGCGAACGGGTGCGGATCTGATTCCCCACAACCATGAAGTCCGGCACGAATGCGGCCAGGCGCACCGTCGTGTTCTCATCGAGGGCTACAGTTTGGTTCGGAGAAAGCTCAACGGTCCGTGTCTGCTGGGGCGTCTGCACGGCGGTGGCGAGCACAGTGAGTTTGGCCAGTGTGCCCGTCGAACCGTAGCTCGATTGGAAGAAACGCAGGCCGCGGTAGACCAGCGGGTCGTTGACCTCGATCTCTTTGCGCAGCACTTCCCGGCCGTCTTCCAGTACCGTCAGGTTCGTCCACCAGCGGCGCGGAGTTCCGTCCGGATAGTTTTCCTGGCCGGCATCCTCACAACGGATCGTGAAAGGCAGCCGTTGCTCGGTGCCATCGCGCCGTTCGATTCGATCGGTCTGCTCGTTTTGCGTCAGCGCGACAAACCCGCGCCAACCCCACACCCCGTCCACAATGCCGCCTGCCAGAATCAACAGCAGGCTCGCGTGCACCACATACGGCGCCAGCCGGGCCACGCGATGCCGCTCAATGTACAGCGAGCAGTCCCCATTCTTGCCAACCCGTTGGGGCTTCCAGCCGAGTTTCCGAAATGCACGCTCGGCGGCTTGGAGTCCCATTTCGACATTGCGAATGGAAACTTCCTCTTGCAACGGCAGGGTGGCCTGAAAATGCGGACCCGGACGCAGATAGGGTCGCGCAAAAAACCGCCAGGCCGTCGGGAAACGCTCCAGCGAAGCCAGAATGATGTTCAGGGCCAGCAGGGTCATCAGCGCGACAAACCACCAGGAATGGAACACGTCGGTCAGACCCCACCGGTCCAACCAGGCCAATGTTTCGGGATCGTAGGCGCGCTCGAGTTGCTCCGGGTCGGTCAGTGGGCGCTGCAAAACGAACGTGCCCGCCGCCGAGGCCAGCCCCAGCAGGATCAGCAGAACGATGCCCGTACGGACCGAACTCAACGTTCGGTAGATTGCTTGCAACATTCGGCGGTTTTCTTCGAGGGTCATCTGTGTACCCCGGTTCTCGCTCGACGCTGAAAATCGCAACTCGTGTTCCACAGTGCAGGAAACGGGAAAGTCCTTTGTTTGCTTTTGATTGTCAGACGATTGCTGGTTGGGGGGATATCCCTGTGTGGGATATGACGCAACGGAGAATTTTTTAGGGTTGAATTCTCCGCATTTCATGGTCGCTCTCGGCTCCTCGGTTGTGCCGATGAGGCAGGAAATGCCCTGACCACAAAACAGTTATGGCGCCCGCGGGGAACATGCCGGCTTGGTGTTGTGCCTGCATAGTCAGAATGGGAGCCGGCCGCTGGCGAGCTGCACTTTCGTCGGCGGATTTCGGGTCGCAAAACGGGCCCGCTTCTGAAGGGCGGGTTCGAAAAAAAACTGCTGCGCGCTGGTGCACCGACTCGCGGAGAGGTCACCGTGAGTTGTGCTCGCGCTCCGCAGCATGCAAGTGAGGTTTCTATGGATCAGCGGAGAGCCTACTGTTACTACTGTGGAGTTCCGCTCACCGAGGTGGAACAGGTCATGGCCAGCTTCACGCCCGGCTATCAGTGCCGTCACTGCTGGAACCGCATGCGCGTTACGGCGGACCCGGGTTGGCCTCCACCGAAAACCGTTCCGAAAATCGCCCAGCAACCCCATCGTTCCAAGAGGAGCGCAGCATGAGTCTGTTGAATGCCTATTCCTATGAGGTCGCCCTGCAGTGGACGGGCCGCCGGGCCGGCCGGGCCACGGCGGCTGATTTTCCGGCTTTGGAAATTTCCGCGCCGCCGGAATTTTCTGGCGAGCCGGGGAAGTGGACCCCGGAGCACCTGCTCGTGGCCTCGGTAGCCAGTTGCCTGATGACTACGTTTCTCGCGATCGCTTCGCTTTCTCGATTCGACGTGGTAGCCTACCGCGCGAACGCCGTCGCGCGGTTGGAAAAGGTGCCGGGCGAGGGATACCGGTTCACGGAGATTGTGCTGACGCCCGTGATTACGGTGCACAGTGCCGACCGCGAGAAAGCGGAAAAGGCATTGCGACAGGCGGAAAAGCACTGCTTCGTCAGCAATTCGCTGCGCGCCACGGTGCAGGTCGAGCCGCAGTTCCTCGCGGCTGCGCTCGAACCAGCACGCTGACGCGAACATGGGATCGCTGCCACGATGGGTCTAACCGAGCGGTTCATCTCCTGGTTGCGCCCAGCCGTCTATCTGGGCAACAACGCGCTCAGTCTGCTCGGCGCTGTCCTCACCACCAGCGCGGCAGTGACCATGCTCGGCTTCTGGGCCTTCGAGCTGTTCGGTCACGGCCACGTCCATCCCTATCTGGGCATCATCGTCTTTCTGATTTTGCCGGCGATTTTTGTTCTCGGCCTGGTTCTGATTCCCGTGGGCGCATTCTGGCGACGCTACAAACTGCGCGCGGCCGGCCTGCTGCCTGATGTGTATCCCAGAGTGGATTTCCGCGAGCCGATGTTGCGCCGGGCCGCCGGCCTGGTGGCCACGGCCACCGTGTTGAACATCGCCATCCTGGGTACGGCCAGCTACCGCGGGGTCACCTACATGGACTCGGTGCAGTTTTGCGGGCAGACCTGCCACAGCGTCATGGAACCGGAGTTCACCGCATACCGCAACTCGCCCCATGCGCGGGTAGCCTGCGTGGATTGCCACATCGGCCCGGGCGCGCCCTGGTTTGTGCGTTCCAAGCTTTCCGGCGTGCGCCAGGTGTTCGCGGTCGCCTTCGATACTTACAACCGGCCGATTCCCACCCCGGTGCGAGAACTGCGGCCGGCGCGGGAAACCTGCGAGCAGTGCCACTGGCCGACGAAATTCCACGGCGACAAATTTCTGGTTCGCACGAAATATTCCGAGGATGAACAGAACACCCCGCTGACGACCGTACTCGTGCTGAAAATCGGCGGTCGCACCTGGCAGGGCTCGGTGGGCATCCATGGACGCCATTTCGACGAGCAAGAGCGCGTCACCTACATCGCCACCGACGACCGCCGCCAGGTGATTCCCTGGGTGAGTTATGTGGACGACCAGGGCAAAATCGTCGAATACACGGCGCAGGATGTGACGGTGACTGCGCAGGAGCTGGCCCGAGGCGAACGCCGCACGATGGACTGCATGGATTGTCACAACCGGCCCACCCACATCTTCCAGCTGCCCGACCGTGCCGTCGACGAGGCCATCACCGAAGGCCGCATCAGCCGCCAGTTACCCTTTGTGAAGAAAAAAGCGGTGGAGCTGCTCACCGCGGAATACCCGGACAAGCCCACCGCGCTCGAGCAAATCTATGCCGGCCTGACTGCGTTCTACCGCGAAAACTACCCGGAGGTGTACAGCCAGCACCGCGCCTGGGTCGAGATGGCCGCACAGCAGGTGCGCGCGATCTACGACCGGAACGTCTTCCCGCACATGAAGGTCACCTGGGGCACCTATCCGAACAATCTGGGCCATATCGATTTTCTCGGCTGTTTCCGCTGCCATGGGGGCAGTCATCGCAGCGCCGATGGGCGGGTCATCAATCCCGACTGCACTGCCTGTCACAGCATCCTGGCGATGGACGATCCAAACCCGGAAATTCTGCAGCAGCTTGGAATCGGTGCGCCCTGAGGCACGCGGTACGACATGCACGCGAGGAGCAATTCGACGCCACGCTGGTTCTTCGGCTGGCTCGTGTTCGCCACCATAGCCTGGCCGGCGCTCGCGCAGGATGATGCCTGTCTGGCCTGCCACGGGGATCGCAGCCTGCAGTCCGCATCCGGCCGGAGCATGTTCGTCGACCCGGCCCGGCATGCGAGCAGCGTTCATGGCGCGCTCGGGTGCACGTCCTGCCACATGACCATTCGCGACTTCCCGCATCCGAAACGGATCCCCCGTGTGGATTGCTCGACCTGCCATGCCGAAGCGTCTGCCGATGTGCCGCACAGCGCCCATGGGGTTCTGGGGGCGGCCGCCTGCCTGAGCTGCCACGGGCCGCCGCATGAAATCGGTCGCGCAGCAGAAACCTCACCGCAATCCTGCGCCACCTGTCATGCCGATGCCGTGCAACAGTATCAGTCCAGCATTCATGCTCAGTTCCTGGCTGCCGGTGACGCCCAGAGCCCGACCTGCCAGACCTGCCATGGCCCGTCGCACCGGATTCTGCCCGCGCGAGACCCTGCGTCACCGGTCGCGCGACGCAATCTGCCCGACACCTGCGGGGCCTGTCATGCGAATCCGAACTTCTTGGCGCAGCACCCGATTCCGTTTGCGCGGCCGATCGAATCGTACCGGCTGAGTGTGCACGGTCGTGCCGTCGCTGCCGGGAACGAACAGGCGCCTTCCTGCTCGGACTGCCATTCGAGCCATGCCATTTTGCCCGCCCGCGATCCGCGCTCGACCATCAATCACTGGAACGTGCCGCAGACCTGTGGCGTCTGCCACACGGAGATTGCGAACACCTACAAGGAAAGCATTCACGGGCAGGCCGTCGCGCGTGGGGTGCGCGGTGCGCCGGTCTGCACCGATTGCCACGGCGAGCACACCATCCTGGCGCCGGCCGAGCCGGAGTCGCTGGTCAACCCCGCGCGCGTCTCCCGCGCCACCTGCGGCCGCTGCCACGCCGATGAGCGGCTCGCCGAACGCTACAACCTGCCGCTCGACAAAGTGCCCGCGTTCGAAGACAGCTACCACGGCCTGGCCCTGCGTGCCGGCTCGCAAACGGTCGCCAACTGTGCCTCCTGCCACGGCGTGCACAACATCCTGCCGTCCTCCGACCCGCGTTCCACCGTCCATCCGTCCAATCTCGCCAGCACCTGCGGGAAATGCCATCCCGGTGCCGGCACGCGCTTTGCGCTCGGGCCGGTGCACGTCCGCCCCGCTTCGGCGACCGAGCATCCCGTGGTTGCCTTTATCCGCGTCACCTACTGGATTCTGATCCCGCTTGTGGTCGGCTTCATGCTCGTCCACAACCTGCTGGATTTCCTGGCCAAGCTGATACGCGGCCGGTTCTTGCCGCGCACCGGTGAGACGTTGCCGCGGATGAATCTGCATTTCCGCATCGCGCACTGGCTCACGGCAGTGAGTTTTCCGGTTCTGGTCGTTACGGGATTTGCGTTGAAATTCCCCGAGCAGTGGTGGGCGCGGCCGTTGCTCCGCTGGGAGAGCGAGTTTGCGTTGCGCGGCACCTTGCATCGCATTGCGGGTGTTGTGCTGCTGGTGTCGTTCTTCTATCACATCGCCCATCTGGTCTTCTCGCGCCGCGACCGGATCATCTTGCGGTTCCTTCGTCCTGGTCTTGAAGACCTTCGTGATCTGTGGGGCGTGATCCGCTACAACCTCGGCCGGACGCCGGAACGGCCGCGCTTCGGCAAATTCAGCTACGCCGAAAAAATCGAATACTGGGCCTTTGTGTGGGGCACGGTGGTGATGGCCGTTTCCGGGTTGCTGCTCTGGTTCAACAATTTCACGCTTCGGTATTTCCCGAAGTGGGTCAGCGATGCGGCGACCGCCATTCATTACTACGAAGCCATCCTGGCCACCCTGGCGATTCTCATCTGGCACTTCTACATGACGATTTTCGACCCGGATGTCTATCCCATGGACATGGCCTGGCTGACCGGGCGCACCGCTGCAGAGCATATCCGGCACACGCGCCGCTTCGAGTACATTGTGGCGCTGGAACAGCAGGCGAAGCCCGAGCCGGTGGAAAAGTCGGCCGCAGAGCCGGCCGACACTACACCACCAAAGGCTGCAGAAGCACCGACTGCGGAAGCACCGGCTGCAGAGGACAACCCGCAAGGTTCGTAGTCGTCCGCCGAGGCTTTGTTTGCCGAGCTGGCCGGGTTGGCAGAGAAATTGCTACACCTTCGATGCTGAACGAATGCCGCACCGCATTGTCTGAGGAGGGAGATATGAAGCGCATAGCGACCGTCACCGCCCTGCTCGCCTTTCTTTTGATTCCCGTGCTTTTGGTGGCTGGCCCGCAGAGCAAAGGAGATGCGAAGGCTGGCAAAGAGGTCTACGACAAGAAATGTGCCACCTGCCACGGCCCCAATGGCGAGGGCAAACCGGCGCTGGCAAAAGCTTTAAAAGTGGAAATCCGCCACCTGGGCTCGAAAGAGGTGCAGGCCAAAAGTGACGAAGTGCTGGCCAAAGAAAGCAGCGAGGGCGTCGGCAAAATGGGGCCCGTCAAGGGTCTGACCGAAAAAGACATTGCAGATGTCGTGGCGTATATTCGCTCCTTGAAGAAAGAATAAGCCGGGCCACCGGTCGAATCGGTTGCGGTTGGGCTGCGCCAGAGCTCGCAGTGTGCGCGCCGTTTGCCCCACGCGGCTTTGCCCGCGAAAGTCAGCGGAACCCGCTCGGCCTGTAGTGAATGTTGCTGAGGATTCATTCGTATGGGCGTGGGCAGATTCCAGTGTGCAATCGAGAAGGTGCTCGGGGCGGCTGTCTCTTGCCTGATGGGGTTTCCCTCGGCAGCGGCTCCATGGCCGCCGGTACCCCAGCAGCCGAAGGAATCTTCGGTCGCCGCTTCGCCGCGCATCACGGTTGGTGTGGAACTGCGCCTGCGCGATGAGCTCCGCGACAACGCCGACCTGCAACCTGCAGAGGACTTCGAGCATTTTCTCGGCTATCGCCTGCGTCTGGATCTGAAATTCCGTCTGCTCGAGCAGCTCGAGTTGTTTGTTCAGCCGCAGGACGTCTGGCTCGCCGATGCCGATCGAGACAAAGTCGTCCACGACCTGAACACCAACCTGCACCAGGCCTGGCTCGCATGGCGACCGACGGGCAGCGCGCGTTGGGAGCTCCAGATCGGTCGGCAGGAATTCATCTACGGCGAGGAGCGATTGATCGGTGCTTTCGGCTGGGACAACGTCGGCCGTGCCTTTGACGGGGCACGGCTGCGCGGGCGTGCGCATGCCTGGAGCAGCGATCTGTTCTGGGCACGCCAGGTGAGTGTGCGCCGCGGCGGCGCGCGCAGTCGCGACGGGCATCTGGACCTTTCCGGAGCCTACCTGACGCGGGCCCCAGCCGACTCCCCGCGGCGCCTGGAACTCTACGGCCTGTTTCTTCGCGACGGAATGCGCACGCGCGGCGAACTGTTGCGGCAACCCGGCAGCACGCGCATCTTCACTGCCGGCTTTCGGTTCGTGCATCGCCCGGCGCGGGGCTGGCGGTACTCGATAGAGAATGCCTGGCAATTCGGCGAGCGCGGCCCCGATGCGCACCGCGCGGCCATGCTCATCCTGACCACAGGGCACGCGTGGGAAGCTCGCGGGAAGCCGCGCTGGCAGTTGGAATACGCCTTCGCCAGTGGCGATGATCAGCCCGCCGATGGACGGGCACACGAATTCCACAATCTCTTCCCGACCAATCATCTCTGGTACGGCTATGCGGACCTGGTCGGGCTGCGCAATCTGCACGCACTGCGCGGTACTTTCGCCGTGACACCGCATGCGAAGTTCACTGCCGAACTTGACCTGCACGCGTTCTGGCTCGCTGCTGCTCGCGGTCCGTGGAAAGATGCTGCGGGCCGGGTGCTCGGTTTTGATCCCACCGGGCGCTCCGGCCGCGAAATCGGTCAAGAACTGGACCTGACGCTGCGACTGCCGCTCACCCGGCATCTGCATCTGCTCGGTGGTTACTCGGTGTTTTTCCCCGGAACGTTTGCCCGGAGCACGCGCGGCTCCGAACTCCATCACTTCGGCTATCTACAGACCACGCTGCGCTTCTAACCGCTCCCGCTTCTTCAGGGATTGCTTTTTTGCAGACGGGCGTGTTAGCTAGAACGGCGCCATGACCCTGCGTTCGCCCATCGTGCCGGTGGTTCTGCTGGGAGTTTCGGTGGGGCTGGCCGTAGGTGTCGGCGGGTATACGTTTGTGTACGCGCGCGGCGCCTCGTACCTGACCGACGACGCGGCTGCCTGCGCCAACTGTCACGTGATGCGCGAATATTACGACGGCTGGCTGAAATCGAGCCATCGCGCCGTGGCCGTCTGCAACGATTGCCACACGCCGGCGGCATGGCTCTCGAAGTATTCGACGAAGGCGTACAACGGTTTCTGGCACTCGCTGGCGTTTACCACCGGCCGGTTCCCCGATGTGCTCCGGATCAAACCGCACAACCGGCAGATCACCCAGCAGGCCTGCGAGAAATGTCATGCCAGCGTGGTGGAAGCCATGAACGGGCCGCACGCGGTGCAGGGTTCATTGCTCTGTGTTCCCTGCCACGCGTCGGTGGGACACCCGAGGTGAACTATGGCTGAAGCGGAACGCATCTTCACCGGACGATCGCTGCGCTGGATGGTGGTCACCGCGCTGCTCGCCGCCCTGGTGGCGGTGGGCGGACTGGCGCTGCTCGTCAACATCATCGAGCGCAAGCAGGAAGCCCAGAACCCGTTCTTCCGCGTTGTTGCGCTCGACGACAACACCACCGACCCGGCCCTCTGGGGCAAGAATTTTCCGCTGCAGTATGACCTCTACCGGCGCACCGTGGATCAGGTGCGCACGCGCTTCGGTGGCAGCGAAGCGCTGCCCCGTACGCCCACCTCCGCCGATCCCCGTTCAATTGTTTCGCAATCGCGACTGGAAGAAGACCCGCGCCTGAAACGCATGTGGGCCGGCTACCCGTTCGCAGTGGATTTCCGCGAAGAGCGCGGCCACGCCTACATGCTCGAAGATCAAACCTTCACCCGGCGCGTGCTGGAATTTCCGCAGCCGGGCACCTGCCTGCACTGCCATGCCTCGGTCTATGTGGCCTACAAGACGGTGGGCGCCGGGGACCTGATTCGCGGCTTTGAAAAAGTCAACGCCATGCCGTATCCGGAAGCGCGCAAACTGGTCGAGCATCCGGTGGCCTGCATCGACTGTCACGACCCGCAGACGATGGCGCTGCGTATCACTCGCCCCGGCTTTCTGGAAGGCATCCGCGCCTTCAAGGCCGCGCAGGGCGTACCCGACTACGACCCGAATCGCATGGCCAGCCGGCAGGAGATGCGTGCCTTTGTCTGCGCGCAGTGCCATGTGGAGTACTACTTCCGCGGAGCCGAAAAACGCCTGACCTACCCGTGGAGCAAAGGTTTCAAGGCAGATCAGATTCTCGCGTATTACGATGAGATCGGTTTCCGCGACTGGGTCCACGCCGAAACCGGCGCGCCTGTCTTGAAAGCTCAGCACCCGGAGTTCGAGATGTGGAATCAGGGCGTCCATGCACGCTCCAACGTCACCTGCGCTGATTGCCACATGCCGTATCTCCGCGTGGGCGGCTTCAAGATCAGCGATCACCATGTGCGCAGTCCGCTGCTGAACATCAACCGGGCGTGCCAGAGCTGTCATCACTGGTCGGAAGAGGACCTGCGCGAGCGCGCCTACACCATCCAGGAACGCACCTTCGAGATGCGCAATGTGGCCATGGATGCCCTGATGGCTCTGCTCGATGATTTGCAGCGGGCCCGCACCGCCGGCATCGCCCCGCAGCGACTCGATGCCGCGCGCAACTATCAGCGTCGCGCACAATTCCTGCTCGACTTCGTCGAAGCGGAAAATTCCATGGGCTTCCATGCCCCGCAGGAAGCCATGCGCATCCTAGCCCTGTCGATCGAAAATGCGCGCCGCGGCCAGGTCGCACTCCGCCGCGAATGAGGCCTGCCGGCCCGTGCTTCCCCGAAACTGTTTGAGCGGGCACCCGCAACAGCGGCTGGCTGGCGCAGCCGTGCTGCTCGTCGCGCTGGCTGCCTGCTCGCGTCCCGCACCGGTCGAACCCGTTCCGGCGGCTTCGGCACCGCAACCCGCGGAAGTCACAGTTGTAGCGGTGGGTGACATTCTGCTGGGACGTCGGTTGGGCCGGGCCATGGCCGAAGCGAACGATTTCACGCTGCCGTTTCGAGCACTCGGCACCGAACTGGCCGCGGCGGGGATTACCTTCGGCAATCTGGAAGGCCCGTTTTGTGCTGCGCCACCGTATCCGGAGGCCGGCATGGTGTTTCGCGTGCATCCGGAGGCCATTGCCGGGCTGCAGAGGGCCGGCTTCGATGTGCTCTCGCTGGCGAACAATCACGCGCTCGATGGTGGCTATTCCTGTCTGCGCTTCACACTCCGGCATCTGCGCCAGGCGGGCATCCTGGCGGTCGGCGCCGGCGAAACTTTTGACGAAGCCCATGCGCCCGCCGTGGTCGAGCGACACGGCATCCGTTTTGCTTTCCTGGCTTACACCTATGCCGGTCACCGCGACGTGCCCGGGACGAAGGGCCCGGTCATCGCCGGCCGCAATCTGGAGCACGTGCGTCGCGACGTGACGGTTGCACTCGAGCAGGCGGATGTCGTGCTGGTTTCGCTGCACGACGGGGCCGAATACACACGCCGTGTGGCCAGCGAAACCGAACAGTTTGCCCGCGCCACCATCGAAGCGGGCGCCACGGCCGTCTTCGGCCACCATCCCCACGTACCGCAGCGCATCGAGGCCTACCGCGGAGGCTGGATCTTTTATTCGCTCGGCAATTTCGTCTTCGAGCAGCGCGCACCCGGAACCCGCACCGGTCTGATGGCGCGGCTGACTTTCGTCGGTCGCGCTCTCGAGCGAGTCGAAGCGATTCCCGTTTTTATCGAACCGCTCTCGCAACCACGGCGCGCCACCGCAGCGGAAGCTCGCGACATTCTGCAAAGTATCGGCTGGAACGATTCGACGCTCTGGGTTCGCGCGAAACCTTCTCCGGCGGCTGCGGCACGCTGAAGGCTGCGGCGCTGCGCCGACCACTCCGGGACGCAGACCCGCAGAACCGAGCTCAGCCGGATGTTTCCCTCGGCAGCTCGACCAGTTCGATCAGCACTTTCTGGCCTGCCGGCGTCGTGGTCAGGAAAAAGTTCACGCGGGTCTGGTTGGCTCCGGCGCGCGGTTCCGGGTAGACCGCACGGACGCCCAGATGGTCGAGCAAACGGGTGGCCCGGTCCACATCCGTGACCGGGTATTCCACCTGCTGAATGCCTTCACCGAATTTTTCCAGAAAACGGGCGATGGCGCCCTGGCCGGTGCGCGTGGTCAGGATGTCGAGCTGAGCTGCTTCCGTGTGCAGTTCGAACTCTTCCGCGTCCTGTTCCGGTGGCACCTGAGCCAGCGGCGGATGGCCCCAGGCTGCGCGGATGCGCTGGAAAGTCTCGCGCTGCACCGCCACGCCTACGGTGGGCGGGCGGGTCAGCAAGACCGCGAGTTCCGGGTCTTTGCGCCAGCCCTCCACCACCGAGTCGCCCAGTGCACGCCCGCATCGGTAGAGTTTCCCTGCGGCCTGCTCGCGCGTGGAAGCATCGGCTGCGCTCAGCTCCGCGATCCACTGCTGCAGCTCACTCACCGGAACCCTCGGGGAACTCCTGCGTCGGGGGCGGAACGGTCTGCTGCATCTTGCGGGACCGCTCCAGGGCTCGCTGCTCGGCTTTGGACGCGGCCACAGATGCCAGCACGGAGGTCGTCAGCACCGCGGCCACCACCCCCAGCGAGAGACCGATTGGCACGTGCACCCACTGCACCGCGAGCATCTTCGTGCCGATGAAGATCAGAACGATGGAAAGTCCGAGGCTCAGATAGCGGAAGTAGGGCAGAATGCCCGCCAGCAGGAAATAAAGCGCGCGCAGCCCCAGGATGGCGAACACGTTCGAGGTGTACACAATGAACGGATCGCGCGTGATGGCAAAGATGGCCGGGATGGAATCTACGGCGAAGGCCAGATCGGTGGTTTCCACCACGAGCAGGACCAGGAACATCGGCGTAGCATAAATCGCTTGCCCGCGGCGGATGAAAAATTTCTGCCCCTGGTAGGTTTCCGTCACCCGCAGATATTTGCGTGCCCAACGAAAAACCGGATTCTGCTCCGGGCGGATATTTTCCGGTTTGTGGCGGAGCATCTTCACGCCGGTGAAAATGACAAACGCGCCGAAAACATAGAGGATCCATTCGAACCGTTCGATCAGCTCCACGCCGAGCCAGATCATCAGCCCGCGCATGATGAGCGCGCCCAGAATGCCCCAGAAAAGCACACGGTGCTGATAACGGGGCTCCACACCGAAATACTGGAAGAGCGCCACGAACACGAAAATGTTGTCCACGCTGAGCGATTTTTCGATCAGATAACCGGTCAGAAATTCCAGGCCGCGCTGATGGCCGCTGTAGTACCAAATACCGGCATTGAACAGCAGTGCCAGCACCACCCAAACGGTGCTCCAGGCAGCCGCTTCGCGGAGCGAAACGACGTGAGCCTTGCGGTGAAACACACCCAGATCGAGCGCCAGCATCAGCAGCACAAACACGTTGAACAGAATCCAGAGCGTCAGGGTGCCCATGGTTCGGAAGTGTCTGGATCGTCTTTGGGAGTTTTCATTGCGCGGCTATCCCGAGGGTGGTTTGCCGTTCAGGTTAGAGAGTTCGATGCGTGTGACGGCTCCCGGGCGAACCGCTACCGGCACGTCCCAGCGCAAACGGACGTCGCCGACCAGGGCTTCGCCCTCCAGCGTGCTGAGCCAGTACTGGCCGGCGGGCACGTTCACAAACCCGGCCCGGCCCTCCAGATCGGTTTCGGCCCGTGCGGCCAGATAGCGGGTTTGAGCCAGCTCCAGCGCGCGGTGGCGAACGCGACGCCGGCGTTCAGCTTGTTCCCGTCGCCAGCGCTGTTCTGCATCCAGGTGCGTCAGGTAGAGGTCCATCCCGTCTTTGGTGTGCGGCATGGTTTCGATCGTCTTCCGCACTCGCTCCAGGTATTGCCGCTTTTCCCGCTCGTACTTTTCGGGATTGCGTTCCCGGTCCCGTTCATCGTATCTGGCACGAGGAAACCCCACGGTGACGTCGCCGGCATTCCGGGCCAGATACGCTTCCCGGAATTCGGGCACGTTCAGGATATCGTCCGCGCTCAGTTCCCGGGTGAATTCCGTGCCGGAGAGTTGCGCGGATTGCTTGCGCAGCATCCATTGTTTCAGCTCGGGCGACACTTTCAAGCTTTCGACAAAGGCGGCGAAGTCTGCCGGGGGTTCAGCCCGCTCCGCTTCCGCCTGAAGCTCCGCAAAGCTTTTCGTCAGCAGGAAAATGGGCAGGCTGCGCACCGGTTCGGGGCGTCCGGCTGTGGGTGCGACACGTACGACGATTTCGAGTGTGCCGGGCTGAGCGCTCAGCGGGAATGCAGCGAGCAGCAGAATGGCGCAGCGGCAAAGTGATTTGCTGCTCATACCTTCGCCCATCTTAACAAATCCAGCTTCCGCTGCACATGGTCATGTCGCAGCCATTCTTGCCTCAGGGTTGTCCGGTGGCGACGACCGCTTTTCTCGCCGCTGGGGTCAGCCCCGGCTGGACACACTCTCTCCCCGGGGGAGCGTTCCGAACATGCTCACAATAGACGGAAGGTCACTTCGATGGGAACGCGCACGGCCACGGGCCTGCCGTTCGGGCCGATCGCGGGCTTGAAAATCCACTCGCGCACCGCTTCGATGGCTTTTTCATCCAGACCGAGCCCGACCCCTTTGATCACCCGGATGTTCGTGGCCCGCCCGTCCGGGGTAATGATGGCTTCCAGCAGTACCGTGCCTTGATATTTTGCCTTGCGTGCTTCTTCGGAATATTTCGGGTCCGGGCAGTAATCGCAGGTCGGGTAGCCAACGCCGCCGCGGCCGGGGCGATAGACCCCTCCACCGAATCCGCCACCTTCGCCGGGGCCGAAGCCGCCACCTTCGCCGCTGCCCACCCCGCCGCCTTCGCCGGTGCCAATCCCGCCGCCTGACCCCGGCCCACCGGAACCGGTGATGAGTTTCTGCAGTGGGTCGCCCCAGTTGGGCAGGTTGTTGTTGGCGACGAGGACTTCCGGCGGACCGATCAGTGTTGGTTCGATAGCCATCTTGGGTGCAGGGTTTTTCGGTACTGCCAGCGGCTTGGCCAGTTGCTTGACGTCGAAGCGAGGCAGACGCCCCTTGGTCGCAGGAATGGGGTTGCGCTCACCGCCGCTACCACCGCCGCGGGGTTTTTCGCCACCGGGTGGCAGTGTCAGCTTGTAGTCGCCGATGTCCACGGGTACCACGGTTTTGACTGTGGTGGGTGCGACCGTTTCCGCTCGCCGGGCCAGGGGCAAGGTGAGCAACACAATTGCCAGCAGATGCAGCGCCACGGAGATGACCTGACTCTGGAGATAGTTCTGGCGTCGCGGCCAGATGTCTTCCACACGAACCGGCTTCGAAGTTACCTGGAGGGGCGGCAACTTCGGCGGTGCGATCAGGTCGCGCAGGTTCCGCCAGAACCTGCGCGTGCTCGACTCCCAGGCAACCAGCAGCCGCCCGTCCGGTTTGGCGTGGCGCAGGTGCGGCGGCAGGGGACGGAACAGCTCACGCAGATTTTCCCAGAAGCCGGCCCCAAAGCTCATATCCCCCAGCGAGCTGGGCGTATTGGGGGGAACTTTGACGGGTCGCTCGCTCAGATAATCTTTCAGGCGGGAAAAGAAACCCTTCACCCATGGTTCGCTCGGCACCTGAAATCGAGGCATCCAATCGCGCTGCGGTATCCGATTCGGCTCCTGGACTGCCATCGCTTCGTTCTCTCCCGTCGTGGACGGGCTGGGCTGCCACCGTAAGATTTAGATTCCTTCCGGACCAAAAGGATGTCTGGCGTCCGGCTGACAGCGGTGCCAAATCATTGTAACATACCCGCCTTGCTGTTCGAGGATAGTTTCTGCCTGGTCAACGGCGCCGTCAAGTGCCACAGAGCGATTCGATGAACAAACTGCGCGACTTCAAGTCCACACTGAATCTGCCTCAGACCAGTTTCCCGATGAAGGCCAATCTGCCGGAGTCCGAGCCCCGTCAGCTTGCTGCCTGGGAGCAGATGCGTCTGTACGACCGCATCCAGCAGGCGCGTCGCGATGCGCCCCTGTTTGTGCTGCACGACGGTCCCCCCTATCCCACCGGAGAAATTCATCTGGGCACGGCACTGAACAAAATCTTGAAAGATATGGTCGTCAAATCGCGAACGATGGCGGGCTTTCGCGCGCCCTACGTGCCGGGCTGGGATTGCCACGGCTTGCCCATCGAAACCCAGGTGGAGAAAGAGTTGGGGCCGCGGAAGGCCTCCATCTCCCCGCAGGAGTTTCGCGCGCTGTGTCGCGAGTTCGCAGCCCGCTACGTGGAGTTTCACCGGCGCGATTTCAAACGGCTGGGCGTGTTCGGCCGCTGGGAAGAACCATATCTGACGATGAGCAGCGACTTCGAAGCGCGCATCGCAGAAGCATTCCTGACCTTCGACGCCCGGGGCTATGTCTATCGCGGTCGCAAGCCGGTCTACTGGTGCATCTACGACCGCACGGCGCTGGCAGAAGCCGAGGTCGAATACGAAGACCACACCAGTCCTTCGATCTGGGTCCGCTTCCCGGTGGTTCGGGATGGAGTGATTGCACCGTTCGGCCCCGAAACCAGTGCCCTGATCTGGACGACCACCCCGTGGACCCTGCCGGCCAACCGCGCCCTCGCCTTCCACCCCGAACTCGACTACACGGTTCTCGAAACCGACCAGGGAGCCCTGTTGGTGGCCGCCGCACTCGCTGCCCAGGTGGCTACGACACTCGGCCTGCAGGTCAAGGGCACGCGCGGTTGCTGGAAAGGCAGGGAACTGGAAGGGATCGAATTCCGCCACCCGTTCCTCGAGCTGCGCGTGCCGGCGGTGCTGGCCGATTACGTCACGCTCGAGCAGGGCAGCGGCATTGTCCACACGGCTCCGGGCCATGGCGCCGAAGATTTCTACACCGGGCAGAAGTATGGCCTGGAAACCTACGCCCCGCAGGACGACGACGGTCGCTTCCTCGAGGGGCTGCCCGAATACGTGGGCAAAACCGTCTTCGAAGCAAATCAGCCCATCATCGAACTGTTGCGTCGTCGCGGAGCGCTGCTGGCCGAAGGCACCCTGCGCCACAGCTACCCCCACTGCTGGCGCTGCCACCGACCGGTCATTTTTCGTGCGACCGAGCAGTGGTTCATCAATCTGGAGCATGCCGGGCTGCGCGAGCGTGCGCTGGAAGAAATCCGCAAAGTTCGCTGGATCCCCGCGTGGGGCGAAGAACGCATTCACGCGATGATAGCCACCCGGCCGGACTGGTGCATCTCTCGCCAGCGCGTCTGGGGCGTGCCGCTGGTGGTTTTCTGGTGCGAGCAGTGTGGCGCACGGCTGCAGGACTATCCAGCACTGGCCAATGTGGTGCGCTGGTTTGAACGGGAAGGCGCCGATGCCTGGTACACCCGCTCGGCCGAGGAATTGCTGCCCCCGGGCACGCGCTGCCGGTGCGGCGCCGCGCGCTGGCGCAAAGAGCGCGACATCCTCGACGTCTGGTTCGAGTCCGGCTCCTCGCATCTGGCCGTGCTCGACCCGGCGCGGAAAGAATGGCCGGCCGATCTCTATCTGGAAGGACCGGATCAGTACCGCGGCTGGTTCCACAGCTCGCTGCTGGTGGCCATCGGGGTGCGCGATGCGGCCCCGTACCGGGCCGTGGTGACGCACGGCTGGACGCTCGATGAGCAGGGCCGGCCGATGTCGAAATCGCTGGGCAACGTGATCCTGCCGCGCGAGATCTGCGAAAAATGGGGCGCGGATCTGCTTCGCGTCTGGGTGGCCTCGCAGGACTACCACGCCGACCTGCGCATGTCCGAACGTGTGCTCACGCAACTGTCCGAGACCTATCGGAAGATCCGCAACACGTTCCGTTTCGCTCTCGGCAACCTGCACGATTTCGACCCAGCTCGTCACACCGTTCCCGACCCTGCGATGGAAGAGCTGGATCGCTGGATGCTCCATCGCACCGCCGAGCTGGTGGCGCGTTGCCGGCAGTGGTACGAGGCCTACGAATTCCATCGTGTCTTCCACGCGGTCCATGACTTCTGCGTCACCGAATTGAGCGCGTTCTACTTCGACGTGCTGAAAGACCGGCTCTACACCTTTGCCGCTGCAGACCCGCGACGGCGCTCGGCGCAGACGGCTGTCTACCGCATCGCCCATGCGCTGGTTCGGCTGATTGCGCCGATGCTGGTGTTCACCGCCGAAGAAATCTGGAAGCACCTGCCGCGCCAGGCCGACGATCCGGAGAGTGTGCATATGGCGCTCTTCCCGGATGCCGCGTCGCTTCGCCCGCCACTCACCGATGCGCAGCGAGCGAACTGGGAGCAGTTGCTGCGCGTGCGCGACGAGGTGCTGCGCGCGCTCGAACAGGCCCGGCAGGCGAAACGGCTGAACGCCTCGCTCGAGGCCCGCATCGTGCTCGGCGCCGAAGGCGCGCTGGCCGGGCTGCTCCGCGAATACGCCGCCGCTCTGCCGGCGCTCTTCATCGTCTCGCAGGTGGAGCTCGTCGCGGCTGGCCCGCCGGCTCAGCGTTCCGAGCGCATGCCGGAGCTCTACCTCGCGGTGCAGCGTGCCGAAGGCAGCAAATGCGAACGTTGCTGGAACTATTCGACTCGCGTCGGCCAGGACAAAGAATTCCCAACGCTGTGCGAGCGCTGTGTGCCGGTGGTCAGCGCGCTCGAGCGCAGCACGGCTTCCTGAGATGGCTGGGTTTGCCCGCGCTGGCCGGTTCTGGTTGGCCGCAGGCGTCCTGCTCGCGGACCAACTGGCCAAGGCAGCCGTGCTGGCCCGTATACCGGAACATGCCAGCCGGGAGGTCCTCCGCGGATGTTTCAATCTGGTGCATATCCGGAATCGTGGCATCGCCTTTGGATTGCTGTCCGATGTCAGTGCCTCCTGGCTGAATGCGGCGCTGATGGTTTTCTCCTTCGCCGCGATCGTTTTTCTGGGTTGGCTGCTCGTGACTGGCCGCGCTGGCTACCGGCTGGGCCGTGTCGGTCTGGCCTTGATGCTCGGCGGTGCCGCCGGCAATTTGGTGGATCGGTTGGTGCGGGGCAGCGTGATAGATTTCATCGACCTGTACGCCGGCGATTTTCACTGGCCGGCGTTCAATCTGGCCGATTCAGCCATCACGGTTGGCGCAGTGCTGGTCGCCGTGGAACTGTTTTTGCGCCGTGAACCGGAGCGCAGCGCCCCGTAGCCGGACTCGGCAAAAAGCCGCGGCGCACCAGCACCTGCGATGGATGGAGAGTTTCGCGGGCCCGGGCTCGGGTTGGTTTCGCTGCCCGGCAGCCGCAGCGTTGGGACGACAGCCATGTATCCGGTGCTGTTTCAAATTGGCGGTGTGACCATCTACAGCTATGGTGTGCTGGTCGCTCTCGGTGTGCTGGCTGGGCTGTGGCTGGCACGACGACAGGCTGCTGCGGCCGGGCTCGATGCGGAACGCGTTTGGAACCTAGGCATCTACATGGTGCTGGCGGCGCTGGTCGGCGCCAAGCTCTGGCAGATTGCCGTGCACTGGGGAGACTACGCGGCAGACTGGAGCCAACTGTTCAGCCTGGCCACGCTGCAGGCCGCCGGCATGTTCTATGGCGGACTGCTTGCCGCGCTGGCCGTGGCCCTGCTCTATGTGCGCATGGCCCGGCTCGACTTCCTGGCTCTGGCCGATGTCTACGCCGCGCCGCTCGCTCTGGGCCATGCCATAGGACGGCTGGGCTGCTTCGCTGCCGGCTGCTGCTGGGGCAAGCCGACCGCAGCGGCCTGGGCCGTGACCTTCACTGATCCGCGTGCCGAGGAGCTGGTCGGTGTGCCTCTGCACCAGAGTCTGCACCCGACGCAGCTCTACGAAGCGCTGGCCAATTTCCTGATTTTTGCCGGATTGTGGCGGCTCGGGCGACGCCGGCAGTTCCCGGGTCAGGTGTTTGCCGCGTACGCCATGCTCTACGGGTTGGCGCGCGGTGTAATCGAGTTCTTCCGAGCAGACCCGGATCGCACGCTGCTGTTCGATGGCCAACTCTCGCTGATGCAGATTGTCAGCGCCGCTCTATTCCTGCTGGGCATGTGGTTGTGGCGGCGGGGACAACGGCAGCCGGCTCGTTGACGGCTGCGGGCGCCCCGGTTGCGCTGGCGGGGCACCGACAGTTGCGCTACCGTAAGGATGTGGTTGCGAATTCCTCTTCTTCCGCTGGACCGTCGGCTGCTTTGTCGGCGCCATCGGTGCGCACGTTTTCTGTCGAACCCGAAGCGGCCGGGCAACGGCTCGACCGCTACCTGGCCGAGCGTCTGCACGAGCTCAGTCGTACGCGCATCCAGGAACTGATTGCGCAGGGCCACGTACGGCTTTCCGGTGCGCCTGCCCGCCCTTCGACAAAGGTTTGTGCTGGTCAGCAGATTACGGTCGAAGTCATTCCCCGGCCTCCGCTGCGAGCCGTTCCCGAGCCGATTCCGGTAGAAATTCTCTATGAAGATGACGACGTGGTCGCGGTGAACAAACCGGCCGGCATGGCTGTGCACGCCGGAGCCGGTCTGAGCAGGGGCACACTGGTCAACGCGCTGCTGCATCGCTACGGACGACTGTCCGGAGCCGCCGGCGAGCTTCGACCGGGCATTGTGCATCGGCTTGACAAGCTGACCTCGGGTGTCCTTCTGGTGGCCCGCCACGACGCCGCCCACCGGGCCCTGGCAGAACAGTTCCGCCGCCGCGAAGTGGAAAAGCTCTACCTGGCGCTGTTGCACGGGAGCCTCCCCCGGTCAGCGGGCTGCATCGAACTGCCAGTGGCCCGCGATTTGCGCCGCCGCATCCGCATGACCACTCGCCGCCAGGAAGGTCGGGCGGCGCGCACCGACTGGCGCGTGCGCTGCCGCTTTCCGGCGTTCACGCTGGTGGAAGCCATCCCTCACACCGGGCGCACGCATCAGATTCGCGTCCATTTTGCTGCGCTCGGCCGCCCGGTGGTCGGCGATACCCTGTATGGCGCGCCGCGGCAGGTACGCGTCGGTCGGCAGACGCTGCCCCTGCTCCGCCGATTTTTCTTGCATGCTGCGCGCATCACCTTTCAGCACCCCTGCCGAGATGAACGCATCTGCGTCCGTGCACCGTTGCCGGTGGAGTTGCGGCAATTCCTGGCCCAGCTCGCCGCAGCCTGTGGGGTTCCGACGGATTCCGTTGACCGTGCGGTTGCCGACTTCCTATAATTTTTTTGAAGTCATGAGACAGCGTTGGGCACTGCCGATTCTGCTGATGGTTGCAGCCCTGGTGGCGGCCGGCGGGGCGGCGCAGCGCCCGGCCCCGCAACCCCCGGAACCGGTCTCTCCGCAACAGCCCATCGTGACCACCGTGGACCTGGTGAACATGGTCTTCACCGTCACAGACCGGCGCGGCCAGTTTGTCACCAACCTCACCCGGGATGACTTTCAGGTGTTCGAGGAAGGGCAGGAGCAGAAAATCGAATTCTTCAGCCAGGAAACCGATCTCCCGCTGCGCATCGGGTTGTTGCTGGATACTTCCAACAGCATCCGCAACCGCCTGCAGTTCCAGCAGGAGGCTGCAATCGATTTTCTGCACCTGGTGCTCCGGCGCCGCAAAGACCAGGCGTTTCTGATGACCTTCGATAACGAGCCGGCGGTCGTCGAAGAATTCACCGATGACGTCGGCACGCTGCAGGAAGCCATTCTGCGCCAGCGCGCCGGCGGGGCCACCGCGCTCTACGATGCCATTCATTATGCCTGCAGTCAGCGCCTGATGCAGCCGCCGCTGCCCGCCGGGGACAATCCCGAAGTGCGCCGCGTGCTCGTTTTGCTCAGCGACGGTAAAGACAGCATGATTTACGGCAAATCGTTGCGCGAAGCCCTCGAAGCCTGCCAGCGCGCCGAAGTCGCCATCTACGCCATCAGCACCAGCACCGACTGGCTGGCTTTTCGCGGCAGTGACAAGGAGAAGGCCCCGGAGAAATATCACTTCACCGAAGGCGACAAGGTGCTGGCCCAGTTGGCCGAAGAAACCGGCGGTCGCGCCTTCTATCCCTATCGCCGCGACGACCTGGCCCAGTCGTTCGCCGACATCGGCGACGAGCTGCGCAGCCAGTACTCGCTCGCCTATGTCCCCACCAACCGCATCGCCGACGGCCGCTTCCGGTCGGTGCAGATTAAAGTCCGGGGGAAAGATCTGACGGTGCGCTCCCGCAAAGGGTACTACGCGCCGCGGCCGGTGCAGCCACACCGCGTCGTGATCGGCAGCCCCTCGGGATATTAGCGCTGCGCGCACTCAGTTCGCTGCGGCCGGTGCGTAATAGCCTTTCCTGGACAGCACCTTCACTCCGCTGCGGTTGACCCGCACTTCCACCTTGCGAAATTTTCCGTCGCGCCGGTTGTTCGATGAATAGTAGCCGAGCGTGTACTGGCTGCGCAGCTCCTGGGCAATCTGCTCGAAGGCTTCGTCGAGCCGTTTCTCGTCGCGCAGGAAGATGGCCCGTCCACCGGTTTGCTCAGCCAGCCGGCGGGCCACGCCCGCGCCGCTCGGTCCCCCGAAGCCGTAGAAGCCCGGGTCGGTGATGACCACGAAGTGAATCACGGTGTCGCTGCGCTGGGCTGCCTCGAGGGCCTGCTCGAGCCGCATCTGGCTGCCCGCGTCCACTGCGTCGGAGAGGATGAGCAGCGCCTTGCGCCCGGCCTCGCGACGCAGTTTTTCCTGGCAAGCCAGCCAGATGGCGTCGTACAGGCGCGTGCCCACCGGACCTGCCCGCGGCAACGGGCCGTCGGGCAGCGGGGCGTTGATCGTCGCGCGCCGGATGCCGCCTTCGAGCTGTGCGAGCGAGTCCGTGAAATCGCTCAGCAGGTCCACGTTCACATCAAAGCTGATCACCAGCGCCAGGTCGCCGTGACGCAGCACTCGCGCGAGGAACCGCAGGGCTGCCTGCTTTTCCTCCTCGAGAATGCGTTCGACGCTGATGCTGGTGTCCAGTAACACACCCAGAGTGATCGGCAGGGAAAGCTCGCGCGAGAAGAACTCGATCTTCTGTTCCTGCCCGTCCTCGAAGACACGGAAATCCTGCGCACTGAGGTCGGTCACGATCCGCTGGTTCCGGTCGCGAACCGTCACGAACAGATTGACCAGACGCGCTTCGGCGCGAATCGGTTCCTGCGGTTCCTGCCGGATTGCCGGCACGGCCTGCGTGACGAGAGTCAGTCCGGTCAGGGCAGCACACACCGCGGCCACTAGAATCGTTTGCGTCACTGCCGGCGAAGAGTTTCTGGCGCTCACGGTATAATTTTCTCCGGCAACAACCGCGATGCTGTCCCTGCGGGATTGGATGCCCGGAACCGGCGAGCGGCTGACCAGCCGTGCGGTGTCCACCACGCATCCAATTCTCCGGCAGCAGCGGGGCTGATTGTATGCGGAGCCGGACGTATTTCGGAATGCTCGTGCTGGCGGCGCTGCTGGCCGGCTCGCCCGCGGACATTCAGAACCTGCCCGCCCCTCCGGCAGAACCGGCGCTGGTGGTGGTCCCTGTGACCGTGAAAACCGCCGACGGGGAATTCCTGTACGAACTTCGCCGGGAAGACTTCCGCATCCTGGAAGACGATGTCGAGCAGGAGATCGCCCTGTTCAGCGCGGAGCCGCGGCCGCTGAAAGCAGTGGTGCTGCTCGACAACGCGTTGCGTCCGCGGCAGGCGGAAATGGTGCAGCAGTCGCTCGGGGCCATCGCGGGGGGCTTTGGCCCGTTCGATCATGTGGCGCTGGCCTCGTTCGAGTTTTCCTTTCGCCAGGAGTCTGATTTCCTTTCCGACAACGATCGACTGTACGAACGGCTCCGCGCCCTGAAACTTTCGGCGGAAGCTGCGGAACGCGGCGGCTCGCAGACCCGGCCACCCCGGGTCGATGCGAACCCAGGCGCTGCGCCGCCGCCCCGGCGAATCGGCCTGCTGGGCGGCGAAGGAAAAAATCTTCATGACGCCATCTACGAAGCAGCACGGCTGCTGCAGGAACCCGCTGCCGAGCAACGGAAAATCATTCTGGTGATCACCGACGGAGCCGTCTCGCGCGAGAGCCGGATGCCGTTCGATCACGTGCTGCGCGAACTGCTCCATCAGGGGATTACGGTGTACGCGGTCGGCACCAACCCGGGCCTTTTGCGCGGCCGGGCAGAGGTGCTGGAACGCTATGCTGCGCGCACCGGTGGCGAAGTTTTCTATGCCGAAAATCGGGCAGCGCTGGAAAGCGCCTACGGCCGGATCACCGAGCAGGCTCGCTACGCCTACACGCTCGGCTATGTGCCTCGCAAAACCGATCGCACCCGCGACTACCACGCGATCGAAGTCCGCGTGCGCCGCCCGAATTTGACTGTGCTCGCGCGCGAAGGCTACTTCCTCAGCGGCGCAGCTGGAAGCAGCGCGCCCTGAAGTGGTTTCGGTCCGCCGCGCACGCACTTTCTTCTTGACATCCCTCGGAGCTGACCGTATAGAACAATCCGGAGCGCGCGCTCGCAGGGCTTCGAGCGAGCTGTCCGCGTTCCGAGGGGAACAGAAAAAAAGGAGACAATGCGCGATGGCTAAGAAAGCAAAGAAGGCTGCCAAGACCGCGAAGAAGGGCAGCAAGTGCTGAGCAGCCTTCGAGAGTGCACCGCCAGCGGGGCGCCCCGTGCGCCCCGCTTTCTTTTTTGCTGGGGACTTCGCCGGATGTTTCGCGGTGTCGTTCCTATTCAGCCGGTTCTGGGCGGTTGGGTGCTGGCACCGACAGCTCCGGCTGCTCGTGTTCCGGGCAGATCGGCTGAAACTCGCAGGTGCGGCAGGCGAAGCCGGGCCGTGCAGGAAAGTGCTGGGCACGAATTTCGTCGGCAACTTCCAGCACGCGCTGTTCGGCTTCGGCCAGCTCTGCAGCGCTGCGCGTGGTGGAGACGGCTTCGTTCGTGGTCAGATTGTAGAAGGTCAGTCGCACCGGCTCGTAGCCCAGCACCTCGCGGGCGCCGAGCGCGTACAGGCTGAGTTGTAAACTCCGGTCGGCCGTCTTCTGGTCCTGCGGATTGCCCGTTTTGTAGTCGACGATTTCCACTTGGTTGCGGCTGCCCGCGCGGTTGATCTGGTCAATGCGTCCGGTGACGACGACGTTGCGCTCCAGAGCCAGTTCGAAGCGGCGTTCCTGGGCTACCACGCGCGGCGGCGCCGCCAGGTAGCTCTGGCAGAAGGCGCGCAACTGGTCGAGCCCGGCTTTTTTGTACTCCTCGCGCTGGTAGGCGTCGCGGAAGCCTGCGTCCGACCAGTTCCGTTCGTAAATCTCCTGCACCTCAGAAAATTCGGGACGGAATCCTTTGTGCACTCGAGCCACAAATTCTTTGATCGTCGTGTGCATCAGGTTGCCGAACGTCACGGCAGCCTGGGGCCCGCCCGACAGGCCCCACACATGGCCGAACAGGTACTTCATCGGACAGCGGTCGTATGTGTCGATTGCGGAAGCACTCAACTGCAGCGGTTCCGGCGCGGGTGGATGGAATTGCCGCGCCCACTCTCCGATGCGCGAGTCCACGCGAGACTCCGGGCCGCGGCGCGGGAAGAGCTGCGTGTTTCGTGGTGGCGCCGGCGCCACACTCGGCGTCAGGCGCACGACGTCGTTCCGAGCCATCAGCTCCGCGTTCATCAGGATGTCTTCGAGAAACGGCGAGGGCTTGGTGCGCCGGTTGACCACAGCCGTCAGCGTCAGCTCGCGCTGTGCGCGCGTCAGGGCCACGTAGAACAGCCGGCGCTCCTCCTGTATGTGCACGTTGCCTTCCGGCAGGGCTTCCTTCATCAGTGCGGTCGGAAACTCCAGCACCGGCTGGCGCGCCCGGGCCGGGAAGGCGTCCTTGGAGAGCCGCAGCAGAAACACGTACGGAAACTCCAGTCCCTTGGCCCCATGGACGGTCATCAACTGCACGGCATCGCCTGGGGATTCTTCTTCGAGAGCCAGGATGGCGTTGGCTTCCTCGAAATATCCGAGGTATTCGATCAGCTCGGCCAGTTTTTTCGTTTCGCTTTTGCGTTCCCACTCAGCGATGAAACGCAGCAGCCGGTCCAGGTAGCGGCGATCCGGGTCCGCAGGCAGAAGGTTCAGTTGCAGACCGTCCAGCAGTAATTCGACGAGGGCGCTTGTGTTAACCACCGAAGCACGTCTGTGCAGGGCGTCGATCCACGGTTGCAGCTCGCCGAGGCGCGCACCGGGCCGGAGCTCCGGCAATTCGTTTTGCGCTTCGGCCAGCACCGCCCACAGACTGCGTCCGCGGCTGCGGTCGGTACGCTGCGCAAGACGAACCAGGTCGGCCGGCTGCAGTCCCCAGGCCGGCGCCGCCAGCACCCGCGCGCAGGCGACATCGTCGGCCGGGTTGTCCACCAGGCGCAGATAGGCGATCACGTCGCGTACCAGAGGATTTTCCAGAATGGAAAGATTGCGAATCACAAATGGCAGGCCACGACGGCGCAGCTCGGCGACCAGGCGCTCGCGGTGCGTGTGCATCCGGTAGAGCACGGCCATCTCGCTCCAGGAACGTCCTTCAGCGTGCAGCCGCTCTAGCTCGTCGGCCACCCAGAGGGCTTCTTTTTCCGCGTCCTCGAATTCAACGATGCGGACCGGCACCCCGGGCGGATTGCGGGTGAACAGCTCCTTGTCGGGTAGATAGCGATCGCGGTTATGGCGGATCACCGCTCCGGCCACGCGCAGGATGCGTTGCGTCGAACGGTAGTTCTGCCGCAGCGCAATGTGAGGCTGCACGGGCCGTGGATTCCCGGCAGCGAATTTTTCCACGAACAGCTTGAAGCTCCCGAAAGAGGCGCCGCGAAATCGGTAGATGGCTTGGTCGTCGTCGCCGACGGCGACGATGTTGCGCCGGTCCCCCGCCAGCAACCAGAGCAGTTCGATCTGCGCAATGTTGCTGTCCTGGAATTCGTCCACCAGGATGTAGCGGTAGCGCTGTTGCTGCAGGTGGAGCAGATCCGGGTTGGCGCGCAGCTCCATCACCGCGCGCAACAGCAGCCCGCCAAAGGTCACCAGATTCCGCTCCCGCAGCATCCGCTCGCTTTCGAGGAATGCGCGCGCGACCTCTTGCTGGCGGGCCAGCTCCTCCTGGCGCGCTGCGCGAGTTTCCGCGTCCAGACGTCTTTGCTCTCGCGCGAAGTCTCGGGCCAGGTTGTCCACGTACTGCAGGTAATCTTCCGGCGTGACCAGTTCGTCCTGGCAGCGCGAGAAAAACTGAGTGAAGTCGCTCAGAAATCGTCCCGGCTCGGCCAGCTTGAAATAGTGCTTCAACTGCAGGCGCGGCAGGTTGCGCCGCAGCAGAATCCAGTAGTCTACTTCGTCGAGCACGCGAAGTGCGGGATTGAGTTGCGTCAGCAGATGGTGACAGAACGCGTGGTAGGTCCCCAGCCAGACGCGCTCGCCCCGTTCCCCGGCCGAGCGCACCACGCGATGCTTCATCTCGGCTGCCGCTTTTTCGGTGAACGTCAGCCCCAGGATCGCTTCCCCGGGTAAGTCGGGTTGCGAAAGTAAAAGATGCCGAATCCGTTCCGTGATGACCCGCGTCTTGCCCGTCCCGGCTCCGGCCACCACGAGCAGCGGACCTTCGTCGTGCAACACTGCGGCGCGCTGCTCGGGGTTCAGGTGAAGGCTTTCTTCGCCGCCGTGCGGGCCCGGCATTTGCAAAATTTTCGCCATCGCTGGCTATCCTAGCGCAAGGCTCGAATAGAATCAGCACGCAAGCTTCGGCAGCCTCGTGAGAGAGCTGGGCATTGGCATGGCATTCTGCTGCTATCGAAGGTGTTTTTCTGCCGCTGGATTGTCCGCATTGAGTTGCGCGTCTTGTCGGATTCGACTAACGGAGGCAGAGCTAAGCATGCGAAACTATCATCCCACAATGGAAAAATACAAAAAATTGTAGCAGATTATGTTTTTCGGAATAGAATTCACGAAATTTTTAGCTAAAAACACGAATTCGATAATTTAAGTTTTTTTTTTTCAATAGAATAATTTCCTAGTGTGAATGGTCTTGCACTTGCAGATTTTCTTTTGGGGTGGGAGTTTACATTGTATTTTCTGGTCTGCTGTCGAGTCGTTTCTTGCCTAAACCAGCGGACTTGACTTCCACCTAAAATCAGGTTGCATTCAATGTCAGGCAAGGAGGAAAGCTAACCCCTATGCGTAAGTTCCTGATATTTTTATCCTTAGCGGCGCTGACGTTCGTGCTGGTTCCGGGCGCGCAAGCGCAAACGGAAACGGGCACGGTAACGGGCGTCGTTACGGACCCTTCTGGCGCGGTGGTGCCTGACGCGCAAGTGGTGGCCAAGTCGGTAGCCACCGGCGCAGAGCGCTCCACCCGCACCAACGAGAGCGGGGTCTATGTGATCTCGAATCTGCTGCCTGGAATCTACGACATTCGAGTCAACGCTTCCGGTTTTGCTAGCTGGCTGCAGCGCGTACAGGTTACGGTCGGTGCGCGCGTGACGGTGAATGCGCAACTCGAAGTCGAACGGGCAGTGGAAACCGTCGAGGTTCTGGCAGCAGCCGGTGTAGTAGTCAACACCGCGGACCAGACCCTGAGCCAGGTGATCGACTCGAAGAAAATCACCGAGCTGCCCACGCTGACCCGCAATCCCTACGCTTTGGCTGCCACGGCCGGCAACGTTTCCGAGGCCGACCCGAGCGGACGTGGCGTTGGGGTAGCCATCAACGGTCTGCGGGCAGCTTCGACGGCCATCCTGCTCGATGGTGCCACCAACAGCGACGAATTTACGGCCACGGTCGGCCAGGCAGTTCCGCTCGATTCCGTGCAGGAATTCAGCCTGCTGACCAACAACTTTACCGCGGAGTTCGGCCGCGCCTCGGGCGGGATTGTCAACGTGGCCACCAAGTCGGGTTCCAATGAGTACCACGGTACCGCCTACTGGTTCGGCCGCTATTCCGCGCTGACCTCGAACAGTTTTGTCAACAACGCGTTTGGTCTGCCGAAGACCCGGTTCACCCGCAACCAGTTCGGCTATTCGGTGGGTGGGCGGATCGTGCACGACAAGCTGTTCTTCTTCCAGAGCACGGAATGGACTCGGGTGCGCAGTTTCGACCGGGTAATCGCGCTGGTGCCGACGCCCCAGTTGCTTGCTGTGGCCCATCCGAACACCCAGAACTTCTTCAGCACGCTGGGTACACGCAAGTCGAATCTGACCGTGCTCAACACTCTGACCAAAACCAGCGCGACAAATATCGGCGGGACAACGGTGTGCAACACCACGGGCCCCTGCGCAGCCCTGCCGGTCGGGTTTCCGATGTTCGATCGCGTCCAGTATGCTGTGCCGTCTGACGCCGGTGGCGGTGATCCGCAGAACACCTACTCACTGGTGGGACGCATTGACTGGATCGTGAGCCCGAACACACAGGTCTACGGCCGGTATGCTCTGGAAGACCAGGAATTCCTGGAGGGCAGCAATGCGAACAGCCCGTATCAGGGGTTCGATACCGGAGCAACAACCTTCAACAACAACGTTCTGATTTCCGTCACTCACACCTTCAACCCGCGTCTGGTCAGCCAGTCGAAAATCGTGTTCAACCGGCTGAATCAGGAGCAGCCGCTCGGACAGTTCCCGAACGTGCCGACTCTTTTCTTCCGTACCGTACAGACGCGCGTGGAAGGCACCCTGACGGCCCTGCCCGGCTATCTGCCCTTCAACCCGGGCGTGGGCATTCCGTTCGGTGGCCCGCAGAATTTCGGCCAGGTGTACGAAGACGTCAGCTACACCCGCGGCTCGCACCAGTTCCGGTTCGGCGGTTCCTATGTGTACATTCAGGACAATCGGACCTTTGGTGCGTACGCCAACCCGTCGCTGACGCTCGGTTCGAACCTGCCGAACGCGATGGATGCTTTCCTGAACGGTGTGTTGCTGTCGTTCCAGTCGGCCGTAGACCCGCAGGGCAAATTCCCGTGCCGGTTCCCGTTGATTGCGGGGCAGCCGTGCGGGCGTGACCTGAACGGGGACGGCCTAATCACCGGTTCGGAAATCGATCCCACGGGAACGCTCACGCTGCCCGTCGGACAGCCGAGCTTCAGCCGCAGCAACCGCTACCATGAATTCGCCTTCTACGGGCAGGATTCCTGGCGCGTGTCGCGGACCTTCACGCTGAACTTCGGGCTCCGCTGGGAGTACTTCGGCGTGCAGCACAACAAAGACCCGCGGCTCGATTCGAACTACTACGATGCCGTGACCGGTTCCATCTTTGACCGCATCGCCGGCGGCAGCGTTTCGATTGCTCCGCTCAGCCCGATCGGCGGTCTGTGGCGCAAAGACTGGAACAACTTTGCCCCGCGCGTTGGTTTCGCCTGGGACATTTTCGGTGACGGGCGCACCAGCCTGCGCGGCGGCTACGGCATCGCCTACGAGCGGAACTTCGGCAACGTCACCTTCAACGTCATCCAGAACCCGCCCAACTATGCGGTCGTCTCGATCATCTCCAACGTAGACGTGTCGGGGAATATCCCGATTTCGACCGACATTCTGGGCCCGCTGGCTGGGTCGAGCGGCACGAAGGCATTGCCGCCAGTCAGCCTGCGGAACGTGGATGCAGAAATCCAGACGGCCTACGCCCACTTCTGGAGCCTGTCGCTGGAGCGCGAGTGGTGGAAGAACTTCCTTGTGGCGCTCGAGTACTCCGGTTCGAAGGGCGTCGACCTCTACTCGCTCACTGACCCGAACCGGCCTGGTTCCGGCAACGTCTTCCGGGGCCTTCCGTGCCAGACACCGGACAGCCCGGTTGGATGCCGCGACCGCCTGACCACGCAGTTGATTGACGGCAACGGAGACGGCATCCCGGAGACCCGGTTGAACCAGTACACGAACCTGAACCGGCGCGGGCAGCAGGGTGAGTCGCTGCACAATGCCTTCAACCTGCGCGTGGAGCTGAACAACTTCGCGAACACCGGGCTCACGCTGCGCACGAACTACACCTGGGCCCACACGTTCGATAACACCAGCTCCACGTTCAGCGAGAGCAGCAACGACTTCAACCTGGGTCTGCTCGATCCGTTCGATCCCAAGGTGGACCGCGGCAACGCCGCATTCGACATTCGGCACCGCGTCGTCATCAGCGGCATCTGGGAGGTTCCGTTCGCACGGAATACCACGGGCGTGTGGCGGCGCGTGCTGCATGGCTGGCAGTTGAGCCCGATCTTCACGGCCAGCACCGGTTCGCCGTTCTCCATCTGGGATTGCACGTTCGCCTTCTTCGCGGTCTGCCCGCGGATGGTGCTGGTGGGTCCGATTGCCCGCAAGGGTCCGGACAACCCGCCGGCTTCGGGCACACCGGCGGAGTTCCGCTACATCGACATCCCGTCGGGATCGGTGGGCACCTACGTCCATCCGATTACCCAGAACGGCGAGTTCGGGCCGTTCCCGGCCAACATGACGCCGCGGAACTGGTTCCGGGGTCCGGGTTCGTGGAACTTCGACATCGGCATCATGAAGACCACGCAGATCACGGAGCGCTACTCGCTCCAGTACCGGGCCGAGTTCTTCAACGCCTTCAACCACGCGAACCTGTTCGTGCTCGGCAGCTCGGCCGAAGTCAACAACGGCTTCGTGTCGGCGCGCAGGGACGGGCGTCGCAACATCCAGATGGCGTTGAAGCTCATCTTCTAATCGCCGAATCCAGAACCGACCTCCCGGGGAGCCTGCGGGCTCCCCGGTTTTTTTTCTGCGAATTGACGATTGATTTCCAGAGCGCCTCGGAGTAGTGTGGTACCGCTTTATCCCTTGCCACTTGCACGGAGGCTGTGATGCGTTTCCTGCGCTGCCTTCCGCAAGCCTTGCTGGCCTGCCCGGTGTTGGCGTTTTTTGTCCTGTGGGTGATGACCGTGGCGCCGGTGTCTGCCCAGGAACGCCCTCTGGGCCAGTTCGTAGATTTGCATGTGCGGGTCTATGATCAGCAGGCGGAATCGCCTGTAGACCGCGCCCGCGTCGAATTGCTCCGTTTCCCCGACGGGGTGCTCGCCCTGGCGTTCACCGACGGAACCGGTCGCGTCAGTTTTCCGCGCCTGGTGCCCAGTTCCTACTGGGTGCGCGTCCAAGCCGAGGGATACCACAGGGTCGAGGTCAATGTGGACATTCGCCGCGGTGACTACTCCCGCGATGTGAGCGTTCCCCTGACGCGCATTCAGCCGCTTCCCGCGACACCCTCGGGCCAGGCCATTTCCCTGCGCATGCTTTCCCTGCCCGATGGTGCCGTGAAAGCGTTTCGCCGCGGCCTGGAATCGCTCCAGACGAAGAAAAAGCCGCTGGAAAGCCTGGAACACTTCCGGCAGGCCATCCGCGAAGCGCCGGAGTATTACGAAGCCTACTTCATGCTGGGGACAGCTTACTGGGAGCTGCGGCGGAACAGCGAGGCCGAAACCGCGTTTCGAAAAGCACTCGAGCTGAATCCAAACTACCTGTACCCGTATTATCCGCTGGCGGTATTGCTCACCGCGCAACGGCGGTTCGACGAAGCCGAACAATTGTTGCGCCGGGCCATGGAACTGGACCCCGATGGCTGGCAGTGGCCATTTGAGATGGCTCGCTGTCTGGTCGGACGGAACAACTGGGTGCAGGCCCTCGAATATGCCGAACTCGCCCGTTCCAAATCCAACGCGCCGCCGAAAGTGCACCTGCTGCTGGCCGATCTCTACTCCGGCTTGGGACAGAACGAGAAAGCCATCGAGGCCCTGGAGACCTATCTTCGACTGGAGCCGCAGGGGCCGTACGCAGCCCAGGCAGACAAAGCGCTCGCTGACCTGCGCCGTCGGAACTAGGATTTTTCTGCTTCGCGCTCAGCGTTCGTTGCGGGATGCAATTTTCTGGTACCAGACGATGTGATCGCCGTCGTCCGGGCGGTCCGAATAAACTGTGGTGCGATAACCTACCGATCGAATGCCCATCCCGGGAACCTCAGGCACGGCGTTGTTGGAAAGCAGCAGCCCGCCCGGGCGCAGCATGCGGGTCAGATTTGCCAGCGCCAGGCCCTGCTCGAACGCGTCGTAATACACCAGGATATTCGTGGCCACAATCAGGTCGAAACCTTCCCGGTTGGCATCCAGCGCCAGCCGCTGCACGACGATGTTCAAATCCACGGGTTCGATCCGTGCCACGACCTCCGGCTGCACCCGCACGGCGCGAATCTGCAACCCGGCCAGCGCCGGCGGCACACGCGCAGGAGTCGCCGGTACTCCAACCTGATCCCCGAATGACCGCCAGTACGCGATGAAATCGGGGTTCCAGCGAACCTGCGGGTCGCGTGGAAGCTGGATGGTGTAGGGGCGCCCTCGGCGGGCCGCCTGTTTTGCTTGTGTCAGGTGGGCGTTGACCTGCGGATTGATGTCCAGCGTCACCACGTCCACTCCGCCGGCCGCCGCCAGGCCGAGCCGGCGCAGTGAATCCACTACGGCCACCGGCTGCAGAGACTGCAACGGATAGAAATCGTACGCCGTTTGCTTGTCGGCAAAGTCCAGTCCCGGTCCCAGCACCGTCACGCGCTGCACGCTGTGCGGCGCCAGCAGTCCGCGGTCGCGCAGCTCCGCCAGCGATTCCTGAACGGCAAAGTTCGGCACCAGCGAGGTGTCCACCGAAAGGCCGCGGTCGCGGAAAAGTTGCGAGCGTTCGATGAACTGCTGCGTGGGCTCTTCCAGCGCACGGGCGGTGGCCAGCAGCTCGGCATAGTGTGCCTGCTGCTGGCTGATGCGAACAAACACCGCCAGCAGGTACCGGCGAATAGCGTCGTGCGTTTCCGGGACGGTGACGTCGAAGCCTTTTGCCTGCAACAGCCGGCGAGCGATCGCGAGCCGTTCGTTTCCCTCCGGCTGAGCGAGCGCCCGCAGGAAATCGTCCATGCGAGCACGCAGCAGCAGGCCGAACTGCCGGCCCGCTTCGCGCGCGGCCTCGTCGGTTGCGCCTGCCGGATTCCCCGCCAGCAGGTCCGCTGGAGTGACCCGTCGCTGGTTCGTGAAACTGGTGCCGAAAAGTACCAGGTTGACCAGCGACTCCTCCTCTCCGGCGGTCACCCGGGCGCGGATTTCGGCATCGCGTGCCCGGACCCAGGCGTCCCAGGCGGATGTCGCGTCGGGTTCGGACGAGCGCAGCTCGGCGGGCAACTGCTCGCGGAAATGCTCCAGCACGCTGCGGGCTTCTTCCCAGGAGAGATAGACCACCGACCACCGGCCCGGAGTCGCAGCGACCAGCAGCACGCACAGAGTTGTACAGAACACACGGAGTGTTCGGGCCCGCATCCCCGCCAGTATAGCAGAGACCGGTCAGATGCCCGGCGGGCCCGCAGAGACAAAACGTCGGGGTGCCACCGCTCCCCGAAAGGAGTTGTGGCACCCCGGGTGGTTTTGCCTAAGTGAACTAGAAGCGGATGCGTGCGCCGAACTGCATCTGACGCGCCGTGTACAGCGTGTTGCTGGTGCTCCGCACGGCAAGGAAGGAGTTGTTCGGCGTCAGGCAGCCACGGAAATCGCTCGCCGAGATGCCCAGCCGGGTGGCGCTACAGGGAGCAGCCGGATTCGAGCTCGACGATGCAAAGAAGAACATTCGATTGTCCACGGAGAAGCCGTTCGTATGGTTGAACAGATTGAAGGCTTCCCAGAGGAATTCGAACGTGGTTCGTTCCGTCAACCGGAACTCGCGGGTGATGCGCAGGTCGACGACCTTCAACGCCGGCGTCGTGAACAGCGTGTTCCGCGGAATGAACGGCACGCGGCCGTTGACGGGTCCGCCGGTGCTGCTGATCACGGCACAGGTCAAGCCGCCGTTGAAGGCGCAGGAAGGACGGCTGCCCATCTGTGCTTCCACCGGGCGTCCATCCTGCACGCGGATGACTCCCGAGGCGCGCCAGCCACCGATGAGGGCTTTCAAACCGGCGTTGTCGGTGTAGTCGCCCCAGGGCATCACCCAGGTGGCGTGGAAGATGAAGCGGCGTCGGATGTCGATGTCCGACAAACCATACTCGGAGCGCAGGTCGAAGGGGTTCAACGGGTTGGTCGTGCCGGCAAACGTGCCGTTCACGCCGGCCACCTGACCGTTGTCCCGCGCCTGCGACCAGGTGAAGTTCGCGTCGAAGAAGAAGCGTTCGCCGCGACGCCGCACGCGCAGCAACATGCCGTTATACCAGGAGTTGATCACGCTCTTGCCCATCAGGATCACGCCCACGCGCGGGTTCGGTCGCGGCACCGCGCCAGACCAGAACGGCACCTGGAAGGTGCGCTGCAGGCTGTTGGAAGCATCCAGCACGGCATAGGTGGCAGTCGAGTCGGGCCGGGGCAGGTTCGCATCCACAAACACCGGCAGGCGCTGGCCGCGCGAACCCACATAGCTGACCGATACGCTCATGTTCCAGAACAGTTCGCGCTCGACCGCCAGGTCGTATTGGTGCACGATCGGGTTGACGAAATCCGGTGCCAGCACGTCGACCACAGCGCTACCCCGTGCGCTGGGGAACGCCGCCAGAAATTCTTCCAGACTGTTGAAGTTGTTCCGCGGCACCGGCCCGCTTGTACCGAAAATCGGGCCGAAGGGCGGCGCGGTGTCGGGCAGCGGAAAGACCACGTTCGGTGCAATCGGGGCGCCCGGCGTTGACGGCGTGAAGCTGAACAGCTGCTGGAAGACTCCGTTCTGGAACAGGTGGACGAAAATCGAGCTGTTCTGCGTGCGGCCGTAGTAGATGCCGTAGCCACCGCGCAACACTGTTTTTTGCGCACCACCCAAGCCCCAGGCAAAGCCGAAGCGCGGGCCCCAGTTGTTCGTGTCGGTATTCAGGCGGGCCGTCTCCGGCACTGCCGGGTTGGCCTGCACGACCTTGGGCATGTCCTGCAGCTCGTACCGGAGGCCGAGGTTGATGGTCAGCGAAGGCAGCAGCTTGATGTTGTCCTGGATGTAGAAATTGTAGTCGTTCGTGGTGAAGAAGCCCTTGCCGCTGCCCGTAATCGGGTCCACGGTCTGCACGAAGCTGGAATAGCGGCGGGTACCGTCGAAAATGTCGCTGACGAAGTTGTTCAGCGCGGTGGTCCCCGAGTAGTTGTACACGCCGCCGCCCTGGAACAGGTTCTGGAGATTGTCGCGGACGTGATTGATGTCGAGCCCGAATTTGAACTGATGGCGGCCCCGCAGGTAGCTGACATTATCGGTCCACTGGAAACGCTTTTCGTTCGGGAAGGCGCCGCGAGGCAGGAAGTTGGGCATGCCGAAGCTTGCCGCGCCGGAGATGGTGAACGAAGGCCCCGAAGCGTTCGGCGTCTGCCGTTCGAAATCCCGTCCGTACTGGAAACGGGCTTCGTTGACCACATTGGGGGTGATCACGTAGGTCCAGGTGACCGTCAGGAATTCGTTGTCCACCAGGTCGGTGCCGTTGGCCAGCGCCGTCGAGGTCAGCACTGGCGAGGTCAGAATGCCGTTGGGGGATTTCCAGCGCAGGATGTTGAACACACCGCTGATGCGGTTGCTCGGATCCAACTGATAATCGAGCTTGGCCAGGCCCAGGTACTGATCGCCCTTGCGCGGTGCGATGGTATTGGTTATCGCGGCCAACGCAGCCAGCACCTCCGGACAGCGCGGATGGGTGCAGCGTGCCGCCTGCGAGTTCGGATCCGATGTGTCGAAGAAGTTGGCGTTGAAGGGAATGATCACCGCTGGGAAGTTCCGCTTCTGCTGGTCGTAGTTCAGGAAAAAGAACAGTTTGTCAGCAACCAGCGGACCGCTCAAGGAACCTCCGAACTGCTGCCGGCGCTCATCCGGTTTGGGCTGGCCGCTGGCATTGGCGATCGGGTCGCGCGCCAGCCAGAGGTCATCGCGGATGAAATAGAAGAAATCGCCGTGCAGGACATTGCTGCCCGAGCGAGTGACCGCGTTCACGATTCCGCCGGCCGCGCGGCCGTATTCTGCACTGTAGGCCGCGGTTTGGACCTGAAATTCTTTGATTGCGTTCAGGCTATAGCCGTAGGCGATGCGGGTGCGCCCGCGCGCCTCGCTGAAGAACGCCTGGTTGTTGTCCGCGCCGTCCACCATGTTGTTGTTGTACAGAGAGTTGATCCCGCGAAAACTGATGCCGCCGAAACCGCCGTCTTCGCTCACACCCGGGGTCAACAGCACCAGATTGTCCCAGCGGCGGCCGTTCAACGGAATGTTCTCGAGCGCCCGCTCGCCGATGATCTGGCTAACTTCGAACTTTTCGGTTTCCACCAGCGGCAGCTCCGTGGTGACGACCACCGTTTCCCGCGCTTCCCGCAGCGGCAGCTCCAGGTCCAGCGTGACCGTCTGGCCCACCTCCACGGTGATGTTCTCCCGCTTCACCTCGGCAAAGCCTTCCTTGCGCACGGTCACCTCGTAGCGGCCGGGCTGCAGAAACGGTGCAGCAAATCGTCCTGCTTCTGTTGTGGTCAACCGGATCTGGGCTCCGGTGCCTACGTTCCGAACGATCACTTCGGCTTCCGGCACCACCAGGCCGCCGGGGTCGGTCACCGTGCCGTTGATTTGTCCGGTACCCGCGGTCTGCCCCGATGCCGTCGCTGCCACACCGAGCGTCAACCCCAGCGCGGCCAGCAGACACAACACCCCGTTTCGCTTTCGTTTCTGTGCGTGCATTTTTCCTCCTGCCCCATCCACGAGATGTGCACTTTTTTCACGGCACGCTGCTGTCCGGGTTCTGGGGTTTTGCAGGAGCTTTTGACTGAAGGCCCGGGCAGCGCGTTCCGTCCCTGCTCACATCCGATTCAGCGTTACTCTAGGGTTGGGATGTGAGCCTGTCAAGGCTACCGGCTGTGGATTACCGGCCGATGAAAGCGTCATCACAGGGTTGTGAAAAAAACCGGCCCTGTCTGCGAGTCTCCTTCGAACTCGGCCTCTGCTGCAACGGGCTTTACCGTCCCCGGGAGCCGACTCCGTGGGGTGCCTTTTGCCGCCCGCTGCTCTGTGCCGGTGGCGTCCAGGGCCCGGCTTGTCAAGGCTGGTGCAGTGCGTTAGAGTACGCGCCTGTTTCTGCGAATCGCTGAGGAGTCCTGCCGTCGTGGCCACCCGCCGCCGAAAAGAGCTGAAGGTGCTGATTCGTCAGGCCGAAATTCAGCGGGCCGTTCGACGCATCGCCCGGCAGATCGAGCGCGACTTCCAGGGTCAGCGCGTGCATCTGATCGGCGTGCTCAAAGGGGCCTGCATCTTCCTCAGCGATCTGATCCGCGAAATTCATCTGGACGTCTCGCTGGACTTCATGGCCGTAGCCAGCTACGGCAAAGGGAAACAGTCTTCCGGCCAGGTGCGTCTGCTGAAGGATTTGGACACGAGTATCGAGGGCCTGAACGTGATTCTGGTCGAGGATATTCTGGACACGGGGCTGACGCTGAACTACCTGTGCCGAATTCTCGAACAGCGCAAGCCGCGCACGCTGCGTATCGCCGCCCTGCTCGACAAGCCCTCGCGCCGCATCATCCCGCAGGTGCAGGCTCACTATCTGGGGTTCGAGATTCCGAACGAATTTGTCGTCGGCTACGGCCTGGATTACGCCGAACGCTATCGCAATCTGAGGGACGTCTGCGTGCTGTCGCAACCCCCGGAGTAAGCCATGCCGCGCAGCGTGCTGACGGCCAGCGACCTGGACGGGATTCCGAACGGCGGCGAAGTCTGCATCCCGCCGGGGACGCTCGTCACTCCACTGGCGCGCGAAGAAGCCGAACGACGCGGCATCTCCATCCGGCTCGCGGAACCAGAAGGTGTGGCCGGTCCGCAGGCGCGGGTCGTGGCGATCGGCGCCGACCACGCCGGCTTCGAACTGAAGCAGTATTTGCTCGGCCTGCTCCGCGATGCGGGATACTCGGTGCTGGACTTGGGCACGCACAGCGCCGAGCCGGTCGATTACCCGGATACGGCCGAAGCCGTTGCCCGCGCTGTCGTGCGGGGCGAAGCGTGGCGCGGCATCGTGATCGACGGCGTCGGAATCGGCAGCTCGATCGCCGCCAACAAACTGCCCGGTGCGCGCGCCGCACTCTGCTATGATCGCATCACCGCGCGGAACAGCCGCGAGCACAACGATGCCAACATCCTTGCGCTGGGCGCGCGCCTGATTTCCCGCGAACTGGCCCGGGAGATCGTGGCGGTCTGGCTCGAAACGCCGTTCGCCGGCGGACGGCATCAGCGCCGCGTCGAAAAAATCCGCGCGATCGAGCTGCGCGCGCTCGAGCACCGTTGAGCAGATCGCAGATTGCAGTTCGCCAGAGACGACGCCATGCAGCCACACGAGCTCGAACAGCTCATCCGCGCTGTCGCCGAGGAAGTCTTGAACTATCTCGGCGGCAGCGGAACGCCCCCCGCGCAGACTGAATCCGACGAAGCCCCGTGCACGGACTGCGATCAGCGCTGCATCGAACGCTGCGCCCGCCGCGCCAAACAGGTGGTTGCCGCCGGCGCCGACCGCCTCTCGGCCAGCGCGCCCATCGGCACCGTGGATGCCGACCTGGCTCCCCTGATCGACCATACTCTGCTGCGTCCGGAAGCTACCCGCGACGACATCGAGCGGCTCTGCCAGGAGGCGCTGCGATTCGGTTTCGCTTCCGTGGTGGTCAACCCCTGGTACGTTCCCCTGGCCGCTGAGCGGCTCCGCGGCTCCCGTGTGCGGGTCTGCACGGTCGTGGGATTTCCGCTCGGGGCCACACTGCCGCAGGTGAAACTCTACGAAACCGAACAGGTGCTCAAGCTCGGCGCCGAAGAAGTGGACATGGTCCTGAACATCGGTGCGCTGAAGTCCAGCCAGGACGAGGTCGTCGAAAGCGACATCCGCGGCGTCGTCGAAGCCTGCCACCGCACCGGCGCTATCTGCAAGGTCATCCTGGAGACGGCCTTGTTGACCCTGGAAGAAAAAGTGCGGGCTTGCCTCGCCAGCAAGCGCGCCGGCGCCGATTTTGTGAAGACTTCGACTGGTTTCGGCCCGGGTGGCGCTACGGCCGAAGATGTGGCCCTGATGCGCTGTGTGGTGGGTCCGGAGATGGGCGTCAAGGCTGCCGGCGGTATCCGCTCGCTCGAGGAGCTGCGCCGCATGGTTACGGCTGGCGCCACCCGCATCGGTGCCTCGGCCTCCGTCCGTATCCTCGAGGAAGCCCGTGCGGGCACGGCTGGTCGTTCCGCTGCGCTATCCACTGCGTCGTCGCCGCCGTCCTTCCGCACGACGTACTGAGCCGCAAAAAAAGTCAGCTTCCACTGTACCGAACAGTGCTCGGCATCCTCCACAGGCTTTTGAATGGGCCCGATGAGCGACCGGGGAATAGGGTATACTGGTGTGTAGTTCTGCTGCAGAATCGTTCTGCGGCATCGAACCGGCTGCGCAAGCCATCGCGGCATGACGTTCCTTGCACCGTGCTGGAGGAACGCCCTGCCGCCGGGGAGGCCATGATTTCCTCGCCCGTGCGGTTGTTGCCCGGCACGGACTGCAGAGAACCATGGAAACGGCGGAAAACAAGCTGCAACTGGATGTGCCGGCGGAAGTGCTGGCCACCCTGGTCGAGATCGGCGAAGAGATCAACGCCTCGCTCGATCTCGACGAAGTGCTTTCTCGCGCGGCTGCCCTGATCAAGCGGCTGATCGACTACGAGGTATTTGCCGTCTTGCTGCTGGACGAGCGCACCGGCGAGCTGTACTTCCGCTTCGCCATCGGCCACCGCCCCGAAGTGGTCGAGCACTGGCGCATCCCGCTGGGCAAAGGCATCGTAGGCACGGTGGCCCAGACGCGGCAGCCGCTGCGCGTGCCCGATGTCTCGCGCGAGCCGAACTACATCAATGCGCTCGATACCGTGCGCTCCGAGCTCGCGGTGCCTCTGCTGTACAAGGGGCGCGTGATTGGCGTGCTCGATATTCAGTCCTCTCGGCCCGACGATTTCACGCGGGACCAGCAGAACATCCTGACGCTGCTGGCCAGTCGCATCTCCATTGCCATCGAAAACGCGCGCCTGTACGAGCGCGCGCGCCGCCAGGCCGAATCCCTGCTGCTGTTGAACGAGATTGGCCGGGAAAGCAGCTCGATCCTCGACCTCGAAGCGCTGCTCCGGCGCGCCGCGGAGCTGGTCAAGCGGGTGATCGACTATCAGATTTTCAGCATTCTGCTGTACGACGAGCGCCTGCAGGCCTATCGCCGCCGCCTCACGGTGAAGTATGGGGAAAGCATCGTGGAGCGTCACATGGCGGTGGCCGGCGAGGGCATCATCGGCGCGGCCGTTTCTCTGCGCCGGCCCGTGCGGGTGGCCGATGTCACCGAAGACCCGCGCTACATTCCGTTGAACCCGGAGACGCGTTCCGAGCTGGCCGTGCCCATGATTTTCCAGGACCGGGTGATCGGCGTGCTCGACCTGGAAAGCCCCGAGTTCAACTACTTCACGGAAGAGCACGAGCAGGCCCTTTCGATTCTTGCAGCCCAACTGGCCGTCTCGATCGAAAATGCCCGTCTCTACGAAAAGCTGGCGCGCGAAGAAGCGCGCATGGAACGCGAGCTGCAGGCGGCGCGGCGCATCCAGGGCGCGTTGCTGCCGGCGGTGCCTGCTGAGGACTTCGGTGTCGAGCTGGCCGCGCGCTACCTTTCCGCACGCGAGGTGGGCGGCGATCTCTACGACTTCATCCGCTACACCCCGCAGCAGTTGGCCGTGATGCTCGGAGACGTCAGCGGCAAGGGTACGGCCGCCGCACTCTACGGTGCCGTAGCCATCGGGATTTTGCGCAGTGCTGCCCAGCAGAAACTCCCCCCGGCCGAGTTGCTGCAACGGCTGAACGACCTGATCTGTGAGCGCCGCGTGGATGGCCGCTTCATGACCCTGACCTATGCCACCTGGAATCGTGCCAAGCACAAGCTGCGCATTGCCAATGCCGGCCAGGCGCAGCCGATGCTCCTGCATGGTGGCCGCTGCGAGAAAATTCCCTTGACGGGTCTGCCTGTGGGCATCGAACCGGGCGTTGCCTACGACGAATTGGCCTTCGTGCTGGACCCGGGCGACGTGCTGCTGTTCTACTCCGACGGCATCACCGAAGCGACCAGCGAATCCGGCGAGCAGTTCGGCACGGAACGGTTGCGAGACCTGTTGCTGGCTCACGCTGCGGCCTCCGCAGCGGAAATCGCCGATCGGATCATGGACGCGGTCGAAGACTTCGCCGGCAGCGCTGCTCTGGCCGATGATCGCACGCTGGTGGTGCTGAAGGTGAAGTGAACTCCGCCCTGCCGATGCCTGACCGCGGCCTGCTTCCCGATTCGTCTCCGAACACTCCGGCTGCCGTGGACTTCGGCTACCGGCGCGGGCAGTTATGTGCCGAGGGGGTGGCGCTGGAGCGCATCGCGGCGGCTGTCGGCACGCCCGCTTATGTCTACAGTCGGTCGGCGATCGAGCGTGCCTTCGCGCGGCTCGAAGCGGTCTTCCGCGGCCTGCCGCACACGATTTGCTACGCGGTCAAGGCCAATTCGAATCTGGCCATCCTGCGGCTGTTCGTGCGGCTGGGCAGCGGGTTCGACGTCGTTTCCGGCGGAGAGCTCGAGCGCGTGCGCCGCGCCGGCGGTGCGCCCGGCCGCATCGTGTTCTCCGGGGTGGGCAAGACGCGGGAAGAAATCCGCGAAGCCCTCCGTGCGGGCATCCTGCTGTTGAACGTCGAGTCCGAGGCCGAACTGGAACTGGTGGCCGAACAGGCCGCCCGGCTCCGGCGGTCGGCTCCGGTCAGTTTGCGGGTCAACCCGGATGTGCGCGCAGGCGATCATCCGCACATCCGCACCGGCCATCACACGCACAAGTTCGGCCTGGATTGGCCGGAGGCGCGCCGGCTCTACCTGCGTCACCGCCGGCACCGCTGGTTGCTCTGGCGGGGCATCAGCGCACACATTGGCTCGCAGATTCTCCGCGTCGAGCCGTTCCGTCGCGCCGCCCGACGTTTGGCGAGCTACGTGGGCGACCTGGCCCGCATGGGGATTCGGCTGCGCTATCTGGATTTCGGTGGTGGCATCGGGGTGCGCTACTGGCGCGAGCGACCGTTCGCGTTGCGGGACTACGCCCGCACCGTATCGGCAGCTTTTGCGCCGCTCGGCTGCCATCTGCTGCTGGAGCCGGGGCGGTTCCTGGTGGCGCATGCCGGAGTGCTGTTGACCCGCGTGCTCTACCTCAAGCAGGTGCGCCATCGAACGTTCGTCATCGTGGATGCCGCGATGAATGATTTTCTTCGACCGACGCTCTACGGCGCCGTGCATCCCATCACCACCGCGCGGCAGGATTCCCGGGGCCGGCGCCGACGCGTGACCCTCGTCGGACCCGTCTGCGAAACCGGAGACTGTTTTCTGCAAGACTGGCCGCTGCCGCCGGTGCGCCCAGGTGACCTGCTGGTGCTCTGGGGAGCGGGCGCCTACGGGATGGTGCTCGCCTCGAACTACAATTCGCGGCCGCGGCCGGCCGAGGTGCTCGTTTCAGGCAATCGTTTCCGCATCATCCGCCGACGCGAAGCCCGCAGCGACCTCTGGCGCGGCGAACGACCCTGAGCAGCGCGCCGAGCCAGGGCTGCGTCACGGTTCGCTGCGGTACACCACCCGCCCGCCCACGACAGTGAATCGCACCTGCACATCGGCAATGGACTCCGGCGGAATGGCAAACAGGTCGGCATCGAGCACCACCAGGTCAGCCAGTTTGCCCGGAGTCAGGGTGCCTTTGGTGGCTTCGGCAAACTCGGCGTAGGCGGAGCCCAGCGTGTAGGCCCTCAAAGCTTCTTCCAGCGTGATCTTCTGCTCGGGAAACCACCCGTTCGGGTGTTTGCCGTCCAGCGTGCGCCGGGTCACAGCCGCATAGATGCCGGTGAATGGATTCAGGGGCGCCACCGTCCAGTCCGAGCCAAACGCCAGCACCACGCCGGCGTCGAGCAGGGTTCGGAACGCATAGGTGGTCCGGCAGCGTTCGGCGCCGATCCGCTTTTCTGCCCAGCGACCGTCATCGATGGCGTGGTACGGCTGCATGGACGCGATGACACCGAGCTGGGCGAATCGGGCGAAGTCGTCCGGATGGATGTGCTGGGCGTGCTCGATGCGCCAGCGCCGCGCCACACCCGGTGACGCGTCCGGCATGGAGCCATCCCAGGCCGGATTCTGCCGCGCCGCTTCCGCATACGCTTCCAGGATCATCCGATTCGCGCGGTCGCCGATGGCATGGATGCACAGTTGCAGCCCGGCCCGGTCGGCGCCCAGGATCATCTGCCGGATTTCCGGTTCCGGATACATCGCCAGGCCGGACGTCTCCGGTGCATCCAGATAAGGCGCAAAAAAAAGCGCTGTGCTGGAGCCCAGTGAGCCGTCTGCAAACGCCTTCAGCGCGCCGATCTTCAGCCAGTCGTCGCCGAGGCCGGCGCGAATGCCTGCATCCGCCAGCGATTTCCACTGGGCAATCGGCAGGATGCTGTAGATGCGTGCGGTCAACCGCCCCTGCCGACGCAGCGCCTGATAAACGCGCAAGTCAGCCGGGCTGCTGATGTCGTGAATACCGGTCAGTCCGAACCGGTTCGCTTCCGCCAGCGCCGCCAGCACTGCCCGGGTGCGCTGTTCCTCGCTGGGTTCCGGGATGACGCGCTCGACCAGCTCCATGGCGGCATCTTTCAGCACGCCGGTCGGTGTGCCGTCGGCGTCGCGCACGATGACCCCGCCCGGCGGGTCGGGCGTCTGGCGCGTGATGCCGGCGCGTTCAAGAGCCAGCGTGTTCGCCAGTCCCATGTGTCCATCGTAGCGGCGAACAAAAACGGGATGGGCGGTGGTCAGCGGGTCGATCCAGCTCCGATGCGGCAGCGGGTCTCCGCCCCACAGCTCATGATCCCACGTGCCACCCAGAATCCATTCTCCCTTGGGCAGGCGGTTGGCGAATTCGCCGATGCGGCGGGCGAATTCCTCTGGAGTGGCCGCGTCGCGCAGGTCCACGCGGGTCAGTTGCAGGCCGCCGCTCGAGAAGTGCACGTGCGAGTCAATCAGCCCGGGCAGAACGCTTTTGCCGCGCGCGTCCAGCACCAGCGTTTCCGGCCCGATCCAGGCGGCGATTTCTGTGTTGGTGCCTACGGCGGTGATACGGTCTCCGACGATGGCCACTGCCTCGGCGTGCGGGTGGGCGCGGTCGCCGGTCCACACGCGTCCGTTTCGCACGACCAGTGTCGCACCGGCTGGTCGGCTCGTCTGCGGAGCGTGCGTCACCACCAGGGCCACAAACAGGAAAAGAAAGCTCAGCAAAAACAGCATCCTCATCGCTCTGCCCACTTCAATTTGTTGCGCAAAATCTCGAAATACGTTCGCCGCGCCGGACGCACCAGCCGCAGCACCCGCGCCGATTTTCGCACCACGACGCGGTCTTCTTCCTGCAGGGCGACGCCCACCTGCCCGTCAATCGTCAGAAATACGCTCTCCGCGCCGGCGCGGAACGTCACTTCGATGCTCATCCGATCCGGGATCACCAGCGGCCGGTTTGTCAGCATGTGCGGGCAGATCGGCGTGATGATGAAGGCGTCCAGCACCGGATAGACGATCGGCCCCCCGGCCGAAAGCGAGTAGGCCGTCGAACCCGTCGGCGTGGACAGGATCAGGCCGTCGGCGCGGAAGCTGCACACGTAGATATCGTCAATGCGCAGATCGAACTCGATCATCCGCGCCAGTGCAGTTTTGTTCAGCACGGCATCATTCAGTGCGCGGTGACTTTCCACGACGCGGCCTGCGCGGACGACTTCGGCTTGCAGCAAGGGCCGTTCACTGATGCGGTGCCGGCCGGCCAGCACCTGCTCGAGCACCGGATAGAGCTCTTCGAGCGTCACGCTGGTCAGAAACCCCAGCCCGCCCAGGTTGACGGGCAGGATGGGTACCGGACGTTCGCCGACGCTGCGTGCGGTGGCCAGCAGCGTGCCATCGCCGCCGAGCACGATCAGCATGTCCGCCTGAGCCGAGAGCGCTTCCCGCGGCACGCAACGCTCCTGCTGCCCGATGCAGGACGCCGTTTCCTGGTCGTAGATGTACTCGAGTCCGTGTCGCTGCAGCCAGTCAAACAGGGCGGGCACCACGGCGCTCACCGCCTCTTTGCGTGGTTTCGAAACGATGCCGACGATGCGGATCGGCTCAGCCATGGCTGCCGATTCTACTCCAGCCGGCCGGCAGGGGACAGCCGCTTATCGCGAATCGGCAGGTTTGCGGCGCGCACGGAGGAAAAACTCCTGGTTGCCCTCGGCGCCAGCCAGCCGGCTGGGCACTACTCCGCAGACCTCCAGCCCCGCCGCCTCCGCTGCACGGCGCACACGCTCGATGGCTCGCGCCTGCAGCTCCGGCTCGCGTACGATTCCGCCGCGACCCACCGCCCCTCGCTCCAGTTCGAACTGTGGCTTGACCAGAATCAAAAACTCCGTTCCGGGGCGCGCCAGTGATACCAGCGCTGGCAGAAGTTTCGTCACGGAGATAAAGGAGACGTCAACCGTCACCAGCTCGACCGGCTCGGGAATATCCTGCGCGGACAGGTAGCGGGCGTTTTTCTCCACCGGAATGACCCGCGCGTCCTGGCGCAGCTTCCAGGCGAGCTGGCTGGTGGTGACGTCCACTGCATAGACGCGCGCGGCTCCCCGCTGCAGCAGGCAGTCGGTGAATCCCCCTGTCGAAGCGCCAATGTCCAGACAGACTTTGCCCTCCACGGGCAAGCGGAAGTCTTCGAGCGCTCCGGCCAGCTTTTCGCCACCGCGGCTGGCGAAGCGGAGCCGCGTGCTGCGCAGCTCGAGCCGGGCGCCGGCGGCCACCCGGGCGCCGGCCTTGGTCACCGGTTTGCCGTCCACCCACACTTCGCCGGCCAGAATCATGGCCTGTGCCTTGGTGCGGGATTCGGCCAGGCCGCGTTCCGCCAGCAGCGCATCCAGTCGGATTGTTTTCGCGGCAGAGCGTCCGGCCATGGAGGTTTTCAGCCGGCGGCTGAGCTAGGCCCGTCGGGCCACGAGAAAACTGGCGAGTGCCCGCAGGTTGTCGGCGCGTTCGCCATAGGGCTCCAGCGCGGCGACCGCCCGCTCCAGCAGTTCCTGAGCAAAGGCCCGCGAGCGCTCCAGCCCATACAGGGCCGGATAGGTTGCTTTCTTCTGGGCGAGGTCTTTGCCGGCTGTTTTGCCCAGGGCTGCGGAGGATTCTTCCACGTCCAGAATATCGTCCACGACCTGAAAGGCCCATCCGATATCTTCGCCGAAGCGCCGCAGCCGCGCCAGGTCGGCTTCGGTGGCGCCACCGCTGAGCGCTCCGGCGGTTACAGCGGCGCGGATTAACGCTGCAGTTTTCGCGCGGTGGATGAACTCCAGCATGGCGGGCTCGATGGGCTTGCCCTCGGCTTCCAGGTCGGCCACCTGGCCGCCGACCATCCCGCCGCGAGTGCCTGCGGCCAGGGCCACTTCGTGGATGATGGCCACGCGGCGCTCGGCGGCCAGCGGCGCGGCCGCCAGTGTCTCGAATGCCAGCGTGAGCAGGGCATCGCCGGCCAGGATCGCCGTCGCTTCGCCGAACGCCTTGTGGCAGGTGGGCATGCCGCGGCGCAGGTCATCGTTGTCGAGCGCGGGCAGATCGTCGTGGATCAGCGAGTAGGTGTGGATAAATTCAATCGCGCAACCTACGGCCAGGGCCGCCTGCGCATTGGCCTCGAAGATGTGCGCCGTTTCCAGACAGAGAATCGGCCGGATCCGTTTGCCGCCCGCAAACACAGAATAGCGCATCGCCTGGTGCACCGACGCCGGCGGTGTGTCCGCAGCGGGAAGCAGCAGATCCAGGGTCTCTTCAATCGCGCGGCGGTCGGCTTCGAAGAATGCGGGAAAGTTCATGCCAGGCAGTTCCCGGAGGGGCGGGCAGCGTTCACCCGGAGTTTTCTTCTTCCTCGTTGCCAGCCTCGAACGGTTTTGCGGCCAGCGTGCCATCGGCCTGTTTCAGCAGAATTTCGACGCGGGCTTCGGCTTCTTCGAGCTGTTTCTGACAGGCGCGGGAAAGTTCCACGCCTTCTTCGAACAACTTCATCGCTTCGTCAAGCGAAACATTCGCTGCTTCCAGTTTGCGCACGACTTCTTCCAGTCGCGCCAGCGACTTCTCAAAATCCAGTTTTTTTGCCGCCTCGCGCTTGCTGGATGCGGGATTCACGTCGGCACGCTCTCAGTGCTGGCAGCCCGGGCAGTAAAACGTCGAACGATGGCCCTGCCGGATGCGGCGGATACGCCGGCCGCAGCGCGGGCAATCCCGCCCTTGCCGTTGATAGACGGCGAGCATCGCTTCGATCCCGGGCATCGTCCACTCCGGGTTGCTCAGATCAGGCTCCGGCTTCAAGCAGCATTCTATCCCACGCCGCAAAACCTCAACAATGGCTTTGTGCAGCCGTCGCACCTGCACACCCTTTAGACTGCTGGCCCGGCGCTTCGGGTGCAAACCGGCGTGCCAGAGCGCCTCCGCCGCGTAAATATTGCCGAGGCCGGCGATCTGCGTCTGTTCCATCAGGAACGGTTTCAGTGGACGGCGGCTGCGCCGCAGCAGGGCCTGCAGCCGCGCGACTGTGAACGCGCGCGTGAGCGGCTCCACGCCCAGCGTGCGAATCCCGGCCGACTGCTCTGGATGTTCCAGCCAGTGCACCCGTCCCAGGTGTCGAGGGTCGGCGTACGCCAGCGTGCCCCGCTCGAGTTCCCAGGCCACGTCCACGTGTCCGCGCAGGCGGTGGTCGGCAAACCAGAAGATGGCTCCGCTCAGTCGGAAGTGCAGGGCCATCCAGCCGGCGTCCTGGGGCGCCAACCGCAGCAGCAGGTATTTGCCGCGCCGTGTCACGGCTGCAATGCGCCGTCCCAGCACTCGAGTGCGGAACTGGCGTGCGGTCTGAGGCCGCAACACGATGGCGTGCCGCACATGGACCGCACGAATCTGCTGGCCGCAGAGTTGCGGACGCAGCAGGCGAACCAGCGCTTCCACTTCGGGCAGCTCGGGCATACCTGTTCCTGCGGGGTACGGCAGGCGCCGCCGATCAGTCTGGCAGCAGCCGCAGGGTGTGTCGGCGCACCCGCTGCCAGGCTGCGTCGGAAAACGGAGGCCGCAGCGCACGCCCCTCAAACCAGGCCGGGAATTGATCCCGGTAGTGTGGGCTGGGCCACTGTCCGGACTGGCCGGTGGGGATGAGCAGGATGGAGTTGTCCCAGTCGGCCGTGTCGGCCACGAAACGCATCGCCGGCCCGAATCGCCGCCCGGTTTGTTTCACGGTGTGCGGGGTGCCTGGCTGCGGCAGTGGGCCAATGCTGAGCAGTGAGCGCAACATGCCCGACCGTCCCAGCGGATGCAGAATCTCGAGCGGCACGAGCTTGCCCCACTCCCAGTGATTCGGGTTCGCCGTGCCGGTCTGCGTCGCCAGTTGTTCCAGCGCGGCTTCGGCTGCGGCCAGCAGCAGCGCGTCGTAGCTGGCAACTCCCTCGGGGAGCCAGTGGGCGGGCCGCTCCTGCAGGATATTTTCCAGAAAAACGGAGCTGCGGAACCAGCTGTATTGCTGCGTCTGCTCGCCCAGGTGCGGTGTGAGCAGCCGCTCGAGCAGCTCGCGCCGCACCGCGTCCGCAAATGCCGTCTCTACCGAGTCGACCCGCGCCAGCCCGTCCCAGCTCTGCAGCCGGTCGAGCAGCGTGCGCAAGCGCGGGTCGCGCGGAGGCACGTGTTCGGCCGCCTTGAGCAAGGCCCGTGCCAGTGTCAGGTGCGGCAGGCTGAGCACGTCAGTCTGGATGCGCAGAAAATCTTCCGGGCGGAATTTTTCTCCGCGCTGCATCTGCTCTTCGAGCAACTGGTGGATGCGCGCGGTACGATGTGGTGCCACCCAGTTTTCGGTCAGGTGGTGCGGGTAGCTCGGGCCAACCACGCGGGCATTCGCGGTGACGAGTATGCCCTCGCGGGGGTTCAGCACCTGCGGCAATTCCGCAAACGGAATGTAGCCGATCCAGTCATGGTCGTCGGTTTCGCCGGCCATTGGTACCGCGCCGTTGCCCTGGCGGCGGATGGGTACACGCGCCGGCAGCACGTAGCCGATGTTCCCGTCCACGTCAGCGTAAACGGTGTTTTGCGCTGGGCCGACGATTTCCTGGCTCACGGCGAGGAATTCCTCCCAGTTCCGCGCCCGCCCCAGCCAGAAGAAGCGTGCGCCGAGCCCGCCCGGTTCGGTGGCGACCCAGCGCATGGCGTAGCCGCGCGAACCCTCCCGCACCACCACGGGCCCGTGCGCGGTTACCAGCACGTCGTGCACAACGTCATCCTGGCCACGCACGCGAATGACTTCGCGGCGCACTTCTGCCGCTACCCAGCGGCCATTCCGCAGATACTCGTGGGAGGTCTCATCGCGAAAGGTTTCTATGTAGAGGTCCTGCACATCGGCGCCGTTGTTCGTGAATCCCCAGGCGATGCGTTCGTTGTGCCCGATGATGATCAGCGGCACGCCGGGCAGGGCAAAACCACGCACGTTCCAGCCGGGTGCGGTGATTTGCAGCAGATACCAGATGCAGGGCAGCTCGAGGCGCAGGTGCGTGTCGTTGGCCAGCAGAGGCTTGCCCGAGTACGTCCAGGCTCCCGAAACAACCCAGTTGTTGCTGCCGACCGCCACGGTCAGGTCCTCGACCGGCTCTAGGAACGGCATAAAGGTGGCGGTGTGGTCTTCGACCGGACGCTGCAGGAACTCAGTCCGATGACGCAGCGGGGTCGGCACGCTTCCGCCAACGACGTAGTGGTCCAGCGGCGAATCCACGACGTAGAGTTCCCGGGCACGTGCCTCCCCCAGGCGCGCAGTCACTCTGGCCCGATTCAGCTCGCTGCGCCACGACGAGGCCAGCACGCGATACATGTACGCTGCCACCAGCAGGGTGTCGCGCGGGGTCCACGGCCGCGGTTCGTAGCGCAGCACGGTGAACTCCCAGGGCAGCCGTCCGCGCTGCTGCTCGAGGTAGCTGTTGACTCCGGCCGCATAGGCTTCCAGCAACTGCCGCGAATCGTCGTCGAGCAGCGCCGCATCGCGCTCTGCGGCTGCGCGGAATCCCAGGGTGCGCGCTTCGCGGTCAGACTCCAGGGTGGCGGCGCCGAAGATTTCTGAAAGCTCGCCGGCGGCGGCGCGGCGAATCAGATCCATCTGCCAGAGACGGTCCTGCGCGAGCAGAAAGCCCTGGGCGGTGGCAGCATCGAGCAACGACGCCGCGCGGATGCGTGCTACGCCGAGCGGGTCGCGTTCGATGACGACCTCGGCGTCGAGCGCGGGCAGCGAAGCGGTGCCCTCGTACTCCGGCAGGGCCCGGTACACAACCCACCCAGCGACGAGCAGCGCCAGCCCGAGCAGCCCTACCGCCAGATACAGTATCTTTCGCAGGACGTTGCGCATGGCGGTGCGAGTCTAGAGCAGCATCCCCCCGCGGACAAGTTGGAACTGGAGGTTCGCCGTGGCGACGGGAAAGCCCTGCTTGCCTCCGGCTGGCTTGGTAGAATAGGAGTAACATGGTGAACGCCGGCATCTTGTCCAATCCCGACGCGCAGGTCTGGTCGCTGTGGTGGCCGGTCCTGCCGGCCGCCGCATCGGAAGCGCAGGGCGAGCCGTTCGGCCCGCACGAGGAACCGGCGCGCGGCGAGCGGTCGCTGCGCGAGGCCACATGGCTGCTCTGAGCTCTGGCTCGGCAGCCGGGGAACGACGGCGTCGCTGGGTGTCGGACGGCCGGATGCGCCCATGATCGGTTTACGCCTGTTTGCGGTGCTGTTGCTGACCGGGCTCAACGCCTTTTTCGTCGCGGCTGAATTTTCGCTGGTCGCCATGCGGGCCTCGCGCGTGCGTCAGCTGATCGAAGAAGGTCACAGCGCCGCGCGGGTCGTGCAGTGGCTGCAGGCCGACCTGGATCGCGTGCTCTCGGGCGTGCAGTTGGGCATCACCTTCGCCAGCCTGGGACTCGGCTACGTGGGCCAGACGACGTTCGCGGCGCTCTTCCAGAACGCCCTCTCCTGGATGCCTTCCACGCAGGCGTTGCTGGTGGCAAATACGGCTGCCGTGGTGCTGGCGTTTTCCCTGATCACGTTTCTGCACGTGGTGCTGGGTGAGCTGGTGCCGAAAAGTCTGGCGCTGCAGACCACGGAGCGGCTGGCGCTGCTGGTGGCTCGACCCCTGCACTGGTTCATCACGGTTTTCCGCTGGCCGATCGACGCCTTCGACGGTGCCGCGCGCGTGATGGTTCGCTGGATGGGCGTGGCCAACCCCCACAGCCATTCGTTGGTGCACTCGCCCGAGGAACTTCTCGTGCTGGTCGAGCAGGCGCGCGAACGGGGCCTGGTCCAGGCCCGCGAACAACGGTTCATCGAAAGTGCTCTGGAGCTCAGCCGGATTCAGGTGCGCGAAATCATGGTGCCGCGTCCGGATCTGCATGTTCTGCCGGTCGAGGCCAGCCTGGAAGAAACGCTGCGCGTTTTTGCTACCACGCAGCGTTCCCGCCTGCCCGTCTATCAGGGCACGCTTGACCACATCTTGGGCTTCGTGCACATCAAAGACATTTTCTGGATTCTGCTGGACCGCGAGCGCCGCATCGAGGAAGGTGCCGCGCCGCCCCCGTTCAACCTGCGCCGCATCCTGCGCGATGTGCTGATTGTGCCGGAGGGCAAGCCGGTCAGCGAACTGCTGCTCGAGATGCGCTCCCGGCGAATGGGGCTGGCGATGGTCGTGGACGAACACGGCAGCATCCTCGGCATGGTCACCCTGGAAGACATCCTGGAAGAAATCGTCGGCGAGATTCACGACGAATTCGACGTGCCCGAGCAGCCCGCACGGCTCGCCGACGGCGCGATGATCTTCGACGGCTCTACGAAACTGCGCGACCTCGAAACGCAGTACGAAATCGACCTGCCCGATGACCCGGCGTATGAAACCATCGGCGGCTTCGTGCTCGCCCAGCTCGGCTTCATCCCCCGCGGCGGCGAAACCTTCGACTGGGACGGGCTGCGGTTCACCGTGCTGGAAATGGATCGCCGTCGGGTGGCCCGCGTCAAGATTCAGCAACTGAAAACCGACGCCGGAGCCGCAGATCCCTCTGCGGGCAAAACGCCGTCCTGAGCGGCGTGGCGGTCAGGATGGCTAGCCGATTTCGATGGTGAGTTCGGCGCCGCGGGTCACACCGAGCTGGCGTGCCGCGCTGCCGCGGTTGAGGGAAATCTCCAGAAACCCGCTCGAGCCGACGATGGCGAAGGGTTCGCCGGTCGGTGCATCGCTGTAGATGGCGCGCAGCGTGGTGATTTGCCTGCCGCCGATGTGCAGACGGAACGGGCGCCCCTGCAGCAGAATTTCCGGGATATCTTCGGCGGTCACGCTGGTCACCAGATTGCCGAAGCTGTCCACGCGCAGCACGACGCCGCGCACGGCTCCATCGCTGCGCCGGGCGCGCGGAAGCGCAAACCGGACGAAATCGTGGACCTCTTCTCCGAAACTCTGGGGCTGCCAGGTTTTCGTCAGCCAGGCGGCCACCGGGGCGAAGATGTCGCGTCCGTGGAAGGTGTTGCTCACCGGATGCAGAAAGTAGTGGTCGGCCGTGATGTGGCGCACCGAAAACGTGGCCTCGCGCTCGTAGATCATCGAAAGCACACCGTTGTCGGGAGCGACGAAGTAGTGCTGCTCGCCGGTCACCAGGATCGGACGCCGCTGAGAGCCCACGCCCGGGTCCACCACCACGACGTGTACCGTCCGCGGCGGAAAGTAACGGTAGGCCTGCCCGATGGAAAGCGCACCGTCCAGGATATCGAACGGCAGGACGTGGTGGTTGATGTCCACGATGCGCGCTTCCGGATTGATTTTCAGGATCACGCCTTTCAGCGTACCGACCAGATGGTCCCGCAGGCCGTAGTCGGTGGTCAGTGTGATGACTGGAATGGGCAATCGGGTCCCCGTCTCGGTGATTTTTGCGCGCCGCATCGCAACCTAGCCGACGCGCTCGAGCTTGTCAAGGTCAGGTTGTCCTTCCAGCAGACAGTCTGTGCTACCATGGTTCCTCTGTGCTGATTCGCGTCCCCAAACCCTGGACAGTGCCCGAACGGTTCGTCACGCCGGAGCCGGTTTATCGCGCACGGCGCCGCTTTCTGCAGGATGCCGCGCGGCTGATTGGTGCGGGGCTGGCTGCGCCCGGGCTGTTGTTGCGTGCCGCGAGCCAGGCCGCTCCGGCCTATGCGCCGTTGAACGCGCCGCGGAATCCCCGCTTTGAAAAAGTCGAAGGGCGGCCCATTGCGCCGGAATCCATCGCCGCCGGCGTCAACAATTTTTATGAGTTCACACTGGAAAAAGAGCGGGTGCAGGTCCTGGCCGCGCGCTTCCGTTCGCGACCCTGGCAGGTGGAAGTGAGGGGGCATGTCGAGAAGCCGTTTCGCTTCGACGTCGACGACCTGCTCCGGCGCTTCCCGCTGGAAGAACGCGTCTATCGCCACCGCTGTGTGGAGGCCTGGTCCATCGTGGTGCCCTGGGTTGGCTTCCCGCTGCGACAATTCGTGGAATGGTGCCGGCCCACGGCCCGGGCAAAATACCTGCGCATGGTCAGTTTCTATCGTCCGCAGGAGGCTCCGGGGCAGAGCGAGATGCGCTGGTATCCTTGGCCCTACTACGAGGCGCTGCGGCTCGAGGAAGCCACCAACGAGCTGGCCCTGCTGGTCGTGGGCAGCTACGGCCACATCTTGCCGAATCAGAACGGCGCTCCGCTGCGGCTGATTGTGCCGTGGAAATACGGCTTCAAATCCATCAAGTCCATCACCCGGTTCGAATTCACCGAAAAACAGCCACGCACGTTCTGGAGCGACGTGGTGCCGCGGGAATACGACTTTGCCGCCAATGTGAATCCCCGGGTGCCCCATCCGCGCTGGTCGCAAGCCACCGAGCACGAACTGACGCTCGACCGCCGCATACCCACCCTGCCCTACAACGGCTACGGAGAGTTCGTCGCTCATCTGTACCGCTGAGCGAATCTGTAGCGGCGCGCGCCCCGGACTTGCTTGACGGCGCCGCCCGCGAACCCTATGCTGGGAAGCGGTCGTGCCGTAGTTTGCCGGCTGCCCATCGCGTCATGATGCGTCGCATCTATTTCGATCACAACGCCACCACGCCTGTGGATCCGGCGGTGCGGGAGGCCATGCTGCCCTATCTCAGCGAGGTCTTCGGCAACGCCAGCTCGATTCACTCCTTCGGTCAGCAGGCGCGGGCGGCTGTCGAACGCGCACGTCAGTCCGTCGCGGCGCTGCTGGGCGCCCGTCCGGCCGAGATCGTCTTCACCAGCGGGGGCACCGAAGCGGACAACCTGGCGATTTTCGGCATCGTGCACGCCGCCGGCGGTGCGCGCAAGCACGTGATCACCACGCAGATCGAGCATCACGCGGTACTGAATGCCTGTCAGGCTCTGCAGGAGCAGGGCGTTGCCGTAACGTTCCTGCCTGTGAGCTCCGATGGTCTGGTCGACCCGGACGACGTCCGCCGCGCACTGCGGCCGGAAACCGTGCTGATCACGGTCATGCATGCAAACAACGAACTGGGCACCGTGCAGCCGATTGCCGAAATTGCCCGGATTGCTGCCGAAGCGGGCATCCCGTTCCACACCGATGCCGTGCAGTCCGCCGGCAAGCTGCCGGTCGACGTCGAATCGCTGGGCGTGGATTTGCTGTCGCTGTCGGCGCACAAGCTCTATGGCCCCAAGGGGGTCGGCGCACTCTACATCCGCCGGGGAGTGCATCTGCGGCCGTTGCTCTACGGCGGTCACCACGAACGGGACCGCCGCCCGGGCACCGAAAATGTTCCCGGCATTGTGGGCTTGGGCCAGGCGGCAGCGCTGGCCCGGCAGCGCCTGAGCGAAGAGGCAGTGCGGCTGGCCGCCCTGCGCGACCGGCTCGAGCGCGGCCTGCTCGAGCGCATTCCGCATCTGCGCGTCAACGGGGCCCGCGCACCGCGCACGCCGAATACAACCAACATCACCTTCTCCTTCATCGAAGGAGAGGCGCTGGTGATTGCCCTCGACCTGAAGGGCGTGGCCTGCTCGACCGGCGCCGCCTGCTCGTCCGGCGCCGTCGAGCCTTCCCATGTGCTGACGGCCATCGGCTTGCCTCCCGAAGAGGCCCGCGCCAGCTTGCGCTTCAGCCTGGGCCACGCGAATACCGAGGCGGATGTCGACTACGCCCTGAACGTCATTCCGGATGTCGTCGAGCATCTGCGCCAGCTCTCCCCGCAGTACAAAAGGCAGCCGGTGGCACGCTGAACCGGATGTGTTCGGGTTCGGCGCGCCCCGGGAGGCTGTGAGGCGGATTCCGCACAGAGCAGGGGCAGGAATAGCAGGATGAGTGAAGTCGCACAGAAGATTCGACCCGTTGTCGTAGCCATGAGCGGCGGGGTGGATAGCTCGACCGTCGCGGCGCTGCTGCACCAGTCCGGGCAGCCGGTCATCGGGTTGACCATGCAGCTCTGGAATCAGCGCCGCTTCCCGCACCTGGTGCCGGCCGACGCCCGCAGCGGTCGCTGCTGCTCGCTCGACGACGTCTACGATGCCCGGCGCGTCGCCGAGCACCTGGGCATTCCCTACTACGTCGTGAACTATCAGGACCAGTTCGAGCAGGCGGTCGTCCAGCCCTTCGTGCGCGCGTACCTGGACGGGCGCACACCGGTGCCGTGCACGCTGTGCAACAATCATCTGAAGTTCGACCAGTTGCTGCGCACCGCGCGACAGATTGGCGCCGAACGACTGGCCACCGGGCATTACGCTCGGCTGCGCTTCAATCCCACCAGCGGCCGCTACGAACTGCTGCGTGCCGTAGATGCCTCGAAGGACCAGTCGTACTTTCTCTGGGGCCTTACCCAGGAGCAGATGGCGGCTACGCTGTTCCCGCTCGGGCACCGCACCAAGGCCGAAGTCCGCGAGCTTGCCGCCCAGCTACGGCTGCCTGTGGCCCACAAGCCGGAAAGTCAGGAAATCTGCTTTGTTCCTTCGGGAGATTACGTCGCGTTTATTGAAACCTATCTGGGCGCTCAGGACGGGAAGCGGATTGGAGAAGAAGGCGAGATTGTGACCACCGACGGCCGCGTCGTCGGCAGACACCAGGGGCTGCATCGTTACACGGTTGGGCAGCGCCGCGGTCTGGGGTTGGCCACCGGAGCCCCGCTCTACGTGGTGGCCATCGATCGCGCCACCAATCGACTGATTGTGGGCGAAAACGACGCGGTGCGGCGCGACACCTGCGAAGTCGAAGGCGTCAACTGGATTGCCTTGGCCCGACCCGCGCGTCCGGTCTCGGCGCAGGTCAAGATCCGCCACCAGCACGATCCCGCCGAGGCCACCATCGAGCCGGGCCCGGATGGCACGGCCCGGATTCGTTTCCGCATACCCCAGCGGGCCATCACCCCGGGCCAGGCAGCCGTGTTCTATCAGGACGATTTGGTGCTGGGCGGCGGCTGGATTCGTTAGCGCAAACTCGAACGGGCGCTCCGCCACCTGGCAAACCAGTCGCGCAGTGCCGGACAGAGCTCCGGGCGTGCGAGCAGCAACCGTTCCGCACGCCGCAAGTCTGCGGGCCGGTCGAGATCGAAGTCGCGCGGCAGCAGGAGCCAGCTCGCACCGCATCTGCGCAGCGCGCGCAGGGTCGCGGCCAGCACGCGTTCGCTGCCCCAGGGAATTCCTTCGAACAGCTCGGGCAGGAACCGGCGCGTACCGACCAGGTAATACCCGCCGTCTGCAGCAGGCCCCAGAACGACGTCGGCATCCACCAGAGCACGGAACGCCGCGCGCAACCGTTCGACACCCATCCAGGGCGAATCGCTGCCCACGGCGACGATGCGCTCTGCCCCTTCGCGGAAACCCCGGCGGAAGGCCCGGGCCAGCCGGTCGCCCAGCGAGCCGCGACCTTGCGTGCCGACTCTCCAGTGGCGCCCAAGTCCGAGCCGGTGCGCAAATTGCCGCGCGTTCCCGGAGCCTGCGGCCAGCAGCAGCCACCGCTCCGCATCGCCGCAGGTTTCGACCATGCGCAGGGTGTCCTGCAGGCAGGCCCGGTGCAGCTGGGCCGCTTCGCTGGCCGAAAGGGTGCCGACCAGGCGCGTTTTCACGCGTCCGGCACGGGGCAGTTTGGTCAAGACCAGGATCTGGTTTCTGGCAGGCAACTGCGTCGGGAGATGCTTCGGCCCCGAGTTGCGTGGGGCTCCCGGTTCGATGGATTTAGATGAACAAGCTCTCTTCTGGGTGCTCGGCGGAACGCTGCGGCGAGCGTTCGATGCCGCGCAGCACTTCCAGTCCGGCCTGAATGCCCTTGATCAGAGCTGCGATTTTCTGGGCCGGGCCGGAGACCGAACGTCGCAATTCCTGGCCGGCGCTCTCCACCGCTTCGAGCGCACCGGTGATCAATTGGTCGGCGCGGATGATCTGCAACCGCAGCCGATCGACCGCTTCGGTGAACAAACGATCCACCTTGACCGCCTGCGCCCGGGCCAGGTGGGTGATTTCAGCGACGTCGGCCGCGGCGCTGGACAGGCGCGGCTGCACATCTTCCATCAGGGTTTGCAGCCGGGAAAGCACGGGGAAAATCCGCGCCTGCAGCTCCGCCGTCGTGCGCGCGATGCGCTCGTTCATCTGACGGAACTGCAGGTACAGGGCGATCAGAATCCCCATCTGCAAGATGATCGCTGCTGCCGCCACAAGGACAAATGTCTGCAGCCAGATTTCCATCTACAGCCCTCGATTATTGCGCTTTGGCTTTTTCGTACGCTTCGCGGCCGGCTTCGATGGCGGCACTGACCTGCTGCCGCTGCCGCGACACCGCTTCTTTGCCGCGCTCGAGCACTTCCTCGGCGCGTTCCCGCAGCTCGCGGGCCTTCCGCTGTGCGTATTCCTTACCTTCCTCGGCTTTCTTCGCCAGATACTCCCGGGTCTCTTCACCCGACTTCGGCGCAAACAGAATGCCCAGCAGTGCGCCGATGCCGAGACCCACCAGGAAATAGCTGATTTTCGCCCCCGTGTTCTCGCTCATGTTGACCTCCTGCTTGCACGCTAACACACGCGCCGCCGCGATTCAAGCCGTTCCGGCCGTTGGCCTCTTTGCGGTGCGAGGCAGGAATGCACGCCGGTACGGTTCCTAGGTTGTGTGGGCGCGTTCCAGAATCGTGCGCGCCTGCCGCGCAGAAATGACCTGGGTCAGCTCTTCGAAGCTGGCCTGGCGGATGCGGGCCACGCTGCCGAACCGCCGCAACAGTTTTCGCGCGGTGGCCGGGCCGATCCCCGGCAGGTCGAGCAGCTCGCTGCGCACCTGCCGGCGGCCGCGGCGCTCGCGGTGGAAGCGAACAGCGAAGCGATGCGCCTCGTCCCGAATCTGCTGGATCAGGTGCAGCAGGGGAGAATGCCGCTCCAGCCGTATCGGCTCGTCTTCTTGCCCCAGCACGTAGAGGATCTCTTCTTTCTTGGCGATGCTGGCTACCGGCTGATTGATGATCTCCAGCGCTTCGAGTGCCTGAGCGGCGGCGTGCAACTGGCCGATACCGCCGTCAATCAGGATCAGGTCCGGCAGAGGCTTTTTCTCTGCCCGCAGGCGACGGTAGCGCCGCTCGACGGCTTCGCGCAGACTGGCGAAGTCATCGCGGAGCACCGGCAGAGGCGTTGGGCTGCCCCCTTCGGCTGACGGAGCGGCAGCAGCAGCGCCGCGCACGATGTATTTGCGGTAGTCCGATTTCTTCATCCGTCCGTTTTCCCACACGACCATGGAAGCCACCGTGTCGGCGCCCTGGAGGTGGGAGACATCGAAGCATTCGATCCGCCGGGGCGGCGCCGGCAGGTTCAGGGTGGATTCCAGAGCCTCGAGAATCGCTTCGGTCGAAGGCTGGCGGACGCGGAACCGCTGCTCGAAGCAGTGTCGCGCGTTGCGCTCGACCAGTTCGACGAACGCCCGCTTCGTGCCTCGCTGCGGCACCAGAATCTCCACGCGATGGCCGGCCCGTTCGCTGAACATCTCTTCCAGCAGCGCACGGTCTTCGCAGTCGGCCGGCACGTGGATGTACCGCGGCAGGTAGCTGGCTTCCAGATACAACTGCTTCAGCAGGGAAGTGAGGAATTCGGAAGGATCGAATTCTTCCAAATCTTCCCAGTAGAAATCGCGACGGTCCACCACGCGGCCGCCGCGGATGTGAAACAGATTCGCAGCCACCAGGGGTGGCTCGGCGTACCAGGCGAGCACGTCGGTATCGGCCCCTTCGGCCGCGGCAATTTTCTGGCGCTCTTCGATCTCCTCGAGCGTACGCAGCAGGTCGCGCAGCGCCGCGGCCTGCTCGAACCGCTGCTCGCTGGCCGCCTGCTCGATTCGCGCCAGCAGACGGGCGCGTAACTCCTGGCGGCGGCCTTCCAGAAACATGCGCACGTCGCGCACCGCTTCCGCATAGGCGGCCTCGGAGACCAACCCGGGCACGCACGGTCCCCAGCAGCGGTGGATGAAGTACTGCAGGCACGGCCGGGGATGCGGTCGCGTCAGGTCTACCGTGCAGGAGGGCACTTTGAACCAGCGGTGGATGAAATGCACGATGCGGTGCGCCAGGCTGTGCGGAAAATAGGGACCGAAGTAGAGCGAGCCGTCTTTCTTCAGCCGCCGCGTCACATAGACCCGCGGATAGTTTTCGAACACCGTCATGCGAATGTAGGGATACGTCTTGTCGTCCCGCAGCAGGACGTTGAACTTCGGCCGGTGCTGCTTGATGAGCTGATTTTCCAGCGCCAGGGCTTCGCGCTCGTTGTCCACCACGATGCAGTCGACATCGGCGATTTCCCGCACCAGTGAGCCGGTCTTGGCGTCGGCCAGCCGCCCCTCGCTGAAATACGACCGCACCCGGTGGCGCAGCGAGCGCGCCTTGCCCACGTAGATCACGGCGCCCTGCACATCCTTGAACAGGTATACCCCGGGCTGCGCCGGCAGGCTGGAAACCTTCTGGGTCAGGTCCATCGTTGGCAGTAGAATGGATGCCGAAGCAACGCTTCGGGCGGCTCCGCCTTCCACTATAGCAGAGCGGTGGCGAACCGCTCCACACGGCTGGCATGCGTGCGCTGCGTACCGTCTGTGCCCTGGCGGCAGGCGTGTTCCTGCTGAGCGCGGTCGGTGTGTTCCCGCAGGAACCGCAGCCCGAACCGCCGCCTTTCGATCCGCTCCGGGCCGAAAAAAACGTCGAGGTGGGCCGCTTCTACCTGAAAAAAGGCAACTACCACGCCGCCATCGCACGCTTCCAGGAAGCCCTGCTCTACAAACCCAACTACGCCCTGCCGCACAAATTGCTCGGGGAAGCCTACGAAAAAATCCGGCAGCCGGAAGAAGCCCTCAGGCACTACGAGCGCTACCTGGAAATTCTGCCCGCCGCCGAAGACGCTGCCAAGATTCGCAAACGCATCGCACGACTGAAACGCGAGCTTGAGCAGCAGCGACGTCCCGCCCGAAGGGATGGCTAGCGCCAGCGCGCAAAGAAGCGTTGGGCGCGCTCCCATTCGGCGAACTGTTTTTCTTCGCGCCGGAAGTGGACGGAATGGGTCTGCAGGCCGCAGCGGGAACGCCGCGCCGGATGTTTGACGTGCAGCATTTCGTGGAAGAGGACGTACTCGACCGCGTAGCGGGGCACACTCGGCCGGTCGAGCCGGCGGTTCAGCACAATCTGTTTCAGCGCCGGGTCGAACACGCCGAGCTGCCGCGTCCACGCGCGACAACTCCAGCCGAGCCGCGGCGGCCGCAGACGCCCGCCGAAGTAGCGCCGGTTCAACTGCCGGAACAACTGCTCCAGGTCGTAGCAACGGCCCCGGGGATTGTCCGCTGGGCGCCGTCCCCGTGCGCGTCGCAGCCGCTGCAGTTTCCGCCGGGTGCGCTCCGCCAGTGCAAATTCGCGGTACTGCTGCCGCAGAGCCGGCGGCAACTGCCGACGGTACAGCCGTGCCAGCAGCAGGGCGGCCGCGGCTTCCTGCACGCGCAACGGCGCGTCGCGCAGCAGATCGCTCAGTCGCACCTGGGCGACCTGTTCCCGAAGCCGGATCGTGTGCGTCAGACCCGCATAGGGATAGAACTCCACACGAAACGCTGGGGGGCGGCCCGGACAGCCCAGCCGCGTGAACATGCGCAGGAACAGCCGCGCACCACCCGGAACCGGAATGCTACCCGTGGCCGCTTTCATGAAGGACGACGCCGCACCGGCGGCGGCGCATATTCTTCTTCGGCCTTGCGGGCCTCGGCCAGTGCGTCTTCGGTGCCCAGGATGGCGTCTTCGAGCGTTTCGCGGTAGCTTTCCAGTTCTGGACCCTTTTCAAGCAGCGACTTCAGATAGGCGAGAAATTCTGTCGCTTTGGTTTTCATCCGCTGGATGCCGCTGCGGATTTCCTCCTGCTTTTCGCGACCCAGATCAATCAGCTCGGCGGCGTCGTCCACGCAGCCGACATAGGCATTCAGCAGTGCGTTCAGGCGTTCGGCGCGGCGACGGTCGTGGTGGCCGCGGTGCAGCTCGTAGTCGAATTTTTTGAGCCGGTCTTCGGCAAATTCCAGGAACAGTTTGATGCGCAGGTCCGTGGTTTCGGCATCCCGGATTTTGTCCGCTTCCGGGGCGGTCAGATAGTCGCGTTTCTGGGTTGCCACCGGTTGCAGGTTGGCGGCGCCGAACAGGATGAGGAAGCTCCACAGCAGGATGCGTTTCATGAGGATCCTCCTCGGCGGGGTGGCGGCGCCGGCTGGGTTTGCGGCAGCGGTCGGGGGCGCCGCGGGAACAGCATCTCGAGCAGTCTCTGGTTGATCTGTTCGAGCTGCTCGTGGATGGCTTCGAACGGTTCTCGTTGCTGCACCGGAAGTGCGCTGATCGTCTGCTCGAGGTCCCGAAGGCTGCGTCGCAGATGAATTTGCAGGTGGCGGAAGCCGCTCGACTGCCGCTCCGCATTGCGGCCGCTGTTCTCCAGGCCCGTAAAGGCCACCCGGGCGAGCTCGTGGTATTCCTCCAGGGTGCGCAGCGCCGCTTCGTACTGTTCCGCGCGTACCTGCTGGTGCACCAGTCTCATCAGCTCCTCGCCGAGGGGCGGAAAGCGCCGCGCCTTTTCCACCGGATTGACTTCGCGCTCGAACCGTTCGCGTCGCTCGGCGATTTTTTTCGGGTCCTGCAGAAGGCCGGAAGCTTCGCCGGGTACGAGCAGCAGGGTCAGAACGGCAACCAGCCTTGCGATGGGTCGGCCTGTCTGCCTCACCGTTTCCGCTCCAGTTCCCGTTTCAGGGTGCGCGCGCGCTGCCGTGCCTGAAAGGTTTCTCGCGGATTGGAGCCGTCGTCGCGCGCAAGGAATTCCTCGTAGGCGCGCAGTGCTTCTGGCTTCCGTCCCAGTTTATCGTAACAGACCGCTCGGAGAAACCAGGTACCGGGCGCGAGCCTGCGGCGTTCCCCGAGCTGATCAAGCGCGGCCAGTGCCGCCTCGTAGTGCCCGGCCAGAAACAGGGTTGCGGCCAGATCGCCGAGCGCAGTCGTGTCCTGCGAGTCGAGTTCCAAGGCGCGGCGCAGGGCCCGTTCTGCGGCCGGAAAATTGCGCAGCTCCAGATAGACCCGCCCGAGCTGTGCGTAGGTGCGGGCGTTGTCGGGCTCGAGAGCCGCGGCTCGTTCGAGACTCGCGGCGGCTTCCGCGTGTTGGCGCAGCCCGATCTGTGCCGCGGCACGCAGCCGGTGCAGTCGTGCCGTAGACGGACCGGCTGCCCGCACCCGATCCAGCTCGGCCAGGGCGGCTTCCCAGCGCTCCAGGTCCAGGTACACCGCCGCGAGCTGCAGCCGGCTGTCGTAGTCCTCCGGCTGGGCGGCCAGATAGGCTTCCAGCTCCGGCACGGCCGCCTCGAGTTTTCCCTGTGTGATCAGGCTCTCGGCCAGTCCGAGCCGTGCCGCCGCCGCGTCCGGCTTTCGTTCAAGCGCAGCGCGAAAGGCCACTTCGGCTGCGGCCGGCTGATTGGTGCGGAGCAGCACGCGGGCCAGCGCAAAGTGCGCGTCGAAATTTTTGTCGTCCAGCCGGATGGCTTCGCGGTAGCGCGCAACCGCCGGTTCCATCTGGCCGGAACGTTCCAGCGCCAGGCCCCAGAGGTAGCGGGGTTGCGCCGCATCGGTCAGCAGGGCACTGGCGCGCGCCAGGTGGGGCACCGCGGCGGCCGGGTCGGCGTCGAGCAACAGTAGGCCGAGATGCAAATGGGCTTCGGCGAAATCGTCTTTCAGCGCTACGGCGCGTTCGTATGCGGCGCGGGCCGGCTCGCGCTCGCCCAGTGCCGTCAGCGCATAGCCGAGCTGGAACTGCGCGTGGGCATCGTCAGGCTCTTCGGCCAGGAACCGCCGCAGGGCCTGCACGGCGCCGGCGTAGTCCTCTCGAGCGAGAGCGGCTTCGGCTTCGGCCAGCAGGGCTTGTCGCGCAGGCGGTTTCGGCGTCGCGGGCCGCTGGGCGGACTGCTGCGCAAACAGCGGCGCGAGCACGTGCGCGGCCAGCACGCCTGCCAGCATCCACTGCAAAACAGACAGCCGTCGTTTCATGCCACCGGATTTGCTGTCGCCGCCGGGTCGAGCACGCGGGCCAGGAACCGGCCGGTGTGCGAATGCGGATTCCGCGCCACCTGTTCCGGCGTGCCCGTGGCCACCACGCGTCCGCCGCGCTCGCCGCCTTCCGGACCGAGGTCGATCACCCAGTCGGCGGATTTGATGACGTCCAGATTGTGCTCGATCACCAGCAGGGAAGCCCCGCCGTCGAGCAGCCGACGAAAGCAGCCGAGCAATTTTTGAATATCGTCGAAGTGCAGCCCGGTCGTCGGCTCGTCCAGGATGAACAGCACACCCTGGTTCTCCTCCCGAGTGAGATGCGCCGCGAGCTTCAGGCGTTGTGCTTCGCCGCCGGAAAGCGTGGTCGCCGACTGGCCCAGCCGCAGGTAGCCGAGTCCGACTTCTTCGAGAATTTTCAGCCGCGCCGTCACGCGGGGCACCGCGGCGAAAAAGGCCAGTGCTTCGCGCACCGTCATCTGCAGGACTTCGTGGATATTTTTGCCCCGGTAGCGCACCTCGAGCACGCTGCTCTTGAAGCGGGTGCCGCGGCATTCTTCGCACACCAGCTCGACGTCGGCCAGAAACTGCATCTCCACGGTGACGGTGCCGTCGCCCTGGCAAGCCTCGCAGCGTCCGCCGGGAATGTTGAACGAAAACGAGCCCGCCGTCAGATGCCGCTTTTCCGCATCGGGAGTCGCGGCAAACACCTCGCGAATCGCGTCGAAGGCTTTCAGGTAGGTGGCCGGATTGGAGCGCGGGGTGCGTCCGATGGGCGATTGGTCCACCAGCACAATCTCGCGCAGCAGATGATCGCCTTCGAGCCCGTCGCAGACGTTGCGAACGTTGGCGCCGCTGCGTTTGGCCCGCCAGGCTTTTTCCAGTACCTCGTAGACCAGCGTGGATTTGCCCGAACCGGAAACGCCCGTGACAGCGACCAGCAGCCCGAGCGGAATGTGCACATCGATGTTCTGCAGGTTGTGGACCCGCGCACCGCGGATGCGCAGGAAGCGATCGGGCTGTGGCGCGCGTCGCTGCGCCGGCAGCGGAATGCGCAGCTCACCGGCAAGATAGCGTGCGGTCAGCGAATTCGTGTTCCGGTTCTCCAGCAGTGCCGCGCGCGGACCCGCGAACACCACGCGACCCCCCTGCTCGCCGGCGCCGGGGCCGAGGTCGATCACATAGTCGGCGGCGGCGATCGTTTCCGGGTCGTGCTCGACCACCAGGATCGTGTTTCCCAGGTCGCGCAGGCTCCGCAGGATGGCGATGAGCTGGTGCGTGTCGCGGGGATGCAGCCCGATCGAAGGTTCGTCCAGCACGTACAGCGTGCCCACCAGTTGCGAGCCCAGCGAAGTGGCCAGTTGGATCCGCTGCGCCTCGCCGCCGGAAAGCGTCGAAGTCAGTCGGTCCAGCGTCAGGTAGTCCAGCCCCACTTCGTCCAGAAAGCGCAGTCGCTGCCGGACCTCGTCCAGAATTTTTCCGGCGATGCGCAACTGAGTTTCGCTCAGTTCCAGTGTGGAGAAGAACTCGCGGGCCTGGCGAACGGTCAGCCCGCAGACATCGGTGATGGACCGACCGGCCAGTCGCACGGCCCGTGCTTCGGCACGGAGCCGCGTTCCGTTGCACTCGGGACAGGTCGTATAGCCGCGGTAGCGGCTCAGGAACACCCGGATGTGGAGTTTGTACTTCTTCCGCTCCAGCCAGTTGAAAAAGCCGCGCACCCCGACGAAACCGGCATCGGCATCGCCTTCCAGGATGCGCTCGCGCTGCGGTGCCGGGAGCCGGTGCCACGGCACGTCGAGCGGGATGCCGGCGGCGCGCGCATAGCGCCGCAGCTCGATCTGAAACTGTCGGTAGCGCGGCTTGTTCCACGGATCGATCGCGCCCTGGGCCAGGGTTCTGCTTTTGTCGGGAACCACCAGGTCGGGATCGAAATCAACAGTGTTGCCGAACCCCTGGCAACGCGGACAGGCCCCATAGGGACTGTTGAAGGAAAACAGCCGCGGCTCGGGTTCCTCGAGCGCCAGGTCACAGCGCTTGCAGGCGAACCGTTCGCTGAACCTCAGTCGCTCCGGCGCTCCGGCCGACTCGGGGACGAACTCCAGAATGGCTTCGCCGCGGCCTTCCCGGTAGCAGATTTCTATGGAATCCACCAGCCGCGAACGCACGTCCGGCGCCACCTGCAGGCGGTCGACCAGCACGAAGACCGGCCGTGCAAAATCCAGCTCGAGCAGCGATTCCGGGTGCGCAAATTCGAACACGCGGCCGTCCTGATACAGGCGGTTGAAGCCGCGGCGCTGCAGGGCAGCGAGGGTCTGGCGGATGGCTTCACCGGATGGTGCCTGCGCCTTCCGGCTGTGTCGGCTCGCGGGCGGGGCAGGGAAGTGCAGCGGGAACAGCACGACGAAGCGGCGCCCTTCAGCAAACGCGAGCACGCGCGCGGCGATTTCATCTACGGTGTCGCGCTGTACCGGTTCGCCGCAGCGGGGGCAGCAGGTGGTGCCGATGCGCGCGTACAGCAGCCGCAGGTAGTCGTAAATTTCCGTGGCCGTGGCTACGGTCGAACGGGGATTCCGCGTAGTGTTTTTCTGCCGGATGGCCACGGCCGGCGCGAGGCCTTCGATTTCGTCCACGTCGGGCTTTTCCATTCGCTCCAGAAACTGCCGCGCGTAGGCAGACAGTGATTCCACATACCGCCGCTGGCCCTCGGCATAGAGGGTGTCGAACGCGAGCGAAGATTTCCCCGATCCGCTTACTCCGGTGATCACCGTGATGGCGTTGTGAGGAATGTCCAGGTCAATGTTTTTCAGATTGTGCACCCGCGCGCCGCGCACGCAGATGGCGTCGCCGGCAACGAGCCGACTCGTGACCGCTTCCGGTCGGGTGGCCAATCTCTCCTCCGGATGGAACGAAAACTTTCCCCTGGCAGGTCCAAAGCCCTGTGCGTCACCACGACGCAGCCAGCCGCACCTCGGCTGGCGTGGCCTGCCTCCTGTAAACTTTCCATTATAGGACACCGCCGCCCGAGGAACCCAGGCCGGAATCCCCGCTCATTTCGACCGGACGCTCTGCGGAAAATTGCGAGGGAACGATGGAGTCAGCCGCGCACCCGTTCCCGGTCGGTCAGCGAAGCCTCGCCCGACTGAGATTTTTCCAGTTCGCGGCGCAGGATCTGCTCGGCCAGCGGACGCAGCGCTTCCCGGGCAGCCTGTTCGATTTGCGGCAGCAGGCGTTCGACCAGTTTGTCCACAACCGATTCCAGCAAAGCTGGGTCCGGGGGTGCGGCCGCAGGGGTTGACTCTACCAGCTCGTCTGAAGAGGCTTCCTGGGTTGGCTCGGACGCCTGCGAGGTGGCCGGAGCCGACCATGCGGCGGGGAGCGGCGCATCTTCGCCGACCAGGTCAGGCACGGCGAAATCGGATGTTGCTTCGGGGATAGAAGAAATCGGAGCGATTGTCGGCAGTTGCTCCTCTGGCGGTGCAGAGAATGTTTCGACAGCGCTGCGGACTGCATCGGTTTCGGCCGCAGCCTCGGGCACGGTCGCGACTTCTTCCGTTCCTGCCGTCCCGGACGAAACCGACGGAGCCGTCTCTGCCGGCACCGGAGGTTCTGCTGCTGCAGCGGGTTCCTCCAAACTCCAGCGGGAACTCGGCGCGAAGATCGCAGGATCCTGCGGAGCTTCCACGCGCAGTTTTTCAGCCAGCGGTTCCGGGAAATCTTCAACGAGCGGCTGGGCTTGGGTGGGCGGTGCAGGTGGCGGAGGCTGTGGTGTTTCGCTTTCCGCTTCGTCAAAGCGCCAGCCAGGCCAAACAGGCAGGTGAAAGGAATCGTCGGCGGCTTCGTTCGTTCCGCCAGGTTCGTCAGAGCTCTTTTCTGCCGGCGGTGATACGACCGGGGCGTCAGTTCGAATCGTCTCGGATTCGAGCAACTCCTGGAAAGCCAGCGGGGAATCTTCACTTCGGATCTCGAGCCGGCTCTGCCCGACGGCGAACTCTTCGACTTCCGGTTCCGGCTCGGCCACTGCTTCGGTGGGTGGTGCTGGAGCAGTGGCCGACGGCGGGCTGAGCGGAGTCGATGGCGTGCGTGGGGGCTGTGGTTCCGGCGCGACGCCAGCCAGTTTTGCTTTCACCAGGTTGATCAACGGATCCGGGGGCACGAACGGTTTTTTCAGGACACCATCGGCGCCGACCCGGCGCACTTCTTCGTCGTCGAGTGGGTCGAAAGCTCCAACCAGCAAAATGACGGGGATGCTGGCCAGTTTGGGGTTCTTTTTGACGAACTCGCACACTTCGTACCCATTCCGCACGGGCATGAAGACGTCGGCCAGGATCAGGTGGGGGCGGTAGTCGGCCAGCTTACGCACGGCGGCTTCGCCGTTGCCGACAGCGACGACCTCGATATCGTGGTCCTTCAGCGCCAGCGTAACCATCTTCTGGATGTTGCTGTTATCGTCTGCAACCAGAACCGAATACACAGAACACCCCTCTACTGGAACCTCTCTATCCCACACACGCCTGCCTCTCGTATTGGTAGCATCCGCCTGCTGGGCAGTCAACGGAAACAGGTCGGGCTGGTGCTGAAATGGAATCGTCCTTTCGTACAGGGAGGTCAGTTGGGTCTGCGGGTGCTGGAGGATTCTTCTTCAGGCTTCTTTTTTTCTTTCTCTTTTTTCTTCTTGTCGTTTTCGGGCTTCTGGCCGGGCTTTTTCGACGAAGATTCACCGTCGGAGCTGCCGGAGGGATTGGCCGACGGGGTCTGGCCGGGCTTGGCGTCGGTCGGGAGCTGGCTGGTGGCCGCCACCTCGCCGGTGGTGGGGGAGGTGGCCACGATGCTGGCCGTGCTGCCGCCCGGCTGCGGCTCGAACAGGGTGGTGCCCGGTTGCTCCGAAGGCGGCGTCAGGGTGGGCTTGCCGGTGCGGGCGGCCATGGAGACGTCCGGGCCGGTCTTGAAGATGCCGAGCAAAGTGCGCCCCAGGAAGCCAGGCCGATCCACGGGAGTTTCGCGTTCCTGCTGGGCGCGGGCCAGTGCTGCCGGGTCTGGCTGGGGCACTGGCACGTTCCAGGCGAGCAGTTTTTCCTTGGCCCGCTCGGCCAGCGGAGAAAGCGGGTAGAGGCGAACAATCCGCTCGTAGAATTTCGAGGCCACTTCGATCTGTTCGGCGCGTTCGAAGGCGTCTGCCAGCATCCAGTTGGCTTCATCAGCTTTGCTGTAGAGCGGGTATCGCTCGACCAGCTCGATCAGCCGCCCGGCCGCAGCACGCAGATTTCCCTTGATGAAGTAGAAACGGGCGATGCGATATTCGCCTTCTGCGATCACTTCTTGCACTTCCCGCAGCCGCTGTTCGGCGATCGGCGCCAGTTCATGCTCGGGGTATTCGAGCAGGAAGGTTTGCAGTTCGGCTTCGGCCATGCGCGCATTGGTGCGGTCGCGGTCCGGCTTTTCCATGCGCTGGTAGTAGGCCATGGCGATCTGCATCTGAGCGTAAGCTGCCTCGGGGAGAAAGGGGAAAAAAACGCGGAAGTCGCGATATTCGGCGATGGCCTGTGTGAGCCCCGAAGTACCGCCTTCCTTGTAGTAGGAATCCGCGATGCCGAGCTTGGCCTTGGCGAGATACTCGCTGTCGGGATAGGTGCTGATCAGCGTCTGCAGCAGCAGACGGCCCGCCGCGTGGCGTCCCTTGCGGATGTCTTCCAGTGCCTGCTCATACAGAACGCGGTCGGGTGCGACATTGCCTTGCAGGTCGGCAGGATTGACCCGCCGGGCACGGCCACAGCTCGAGGTGAGCGCCGCCAGCAGGACGGCCATTCCGATCCACCGCGTGTTCTGTCCAATCCGCAGCATCACACCTTCTGGGCCAGTGCGGTTTCGGCCGCCTGTTTCAGGCGCCGGACCGCTTCGGCCGGATCGCCCGCGTGAAAGATCGAAGTGCCCGCCACCAGAATTTCTGCTCCCGCGCGCACCAGCTCCCCGACATTTTCCGGGCCGACGCCGCCGTCCACCTCAATACGATACGCGAATGGATTGCGTGCACGCAACTCCCGCAATTGCTGAATCTTGCCCAGCGTCGCGGGGATGAACTTCTGTCCGCCGAAGCCCGGGTTGACCGACATGACCAGGACGAAATCCACCCGATCCAGGATCTCGCTGAGCGTAGCGACGGGTGTGGCCGGATTGAGCACCACGCCCGGACTGGCACCGCATTCGCGGATCAGGGCCACGGCGCGGTCCAGGTGTGGCGTGGCTTCCTGGTGGACGGAAATCATGTCTGCCCCCGCTTCGGCAAACGCTGCAATGAAGCGCTCCGGCCTCTCCACCATCAGATGCACATCCAGCGGCAGTGCGGTTGCTTTGCGCAACGAGGCCACCACGGGCACACCGATGGAAAGGTTCGGCACGAAGTGCCCGTCCATTACGTCCACGTGGAGCAGGGAAGCTCCGCCCTGTTCGACGGCGCGAACTTCTTCGCCCAGAGCGGCAAAGTTCGCGGCGAGAATGGAAGGCGCGATTTGGATCATCCAACCTTCCGGAAACGCGTCTTGCTGCCGGTCATTCTAGCATACGGGGCGAGGCGACTGGGACGGAGATTTGCAGGTCGATGACGGCACCGGCGGGCACGCGGGCACCGCTCCGGGGCGACTGGCCGACCACCACGCCCGCCGGCATACTCTCGACTGCTATGGTTTCGATTGCTCCTGACCGCAGGCCAGCAGCAGCGAGTCGCCGCTGCGCCTGGGCCAGCGGCAGCCCGACGAGGTCCGGCATCACATAGGCCGGCTCGCGCGCGCCGAGTGAGACGAGCACGTTGACCCGTGCCGTACCCGTGTTTCGGGTCTGCGGCGGCGGGTTCTGCCGGACAATGCGGTCCGCTTCGTAGTCGGGCAGATAGACCGCAGAGACCTGACCCAGCTCCAATCCCAGCTTGGGCAGCTCGAGACGCGCCACGCGCAGGCTGCGCCCCTCGAGCAGCGGCGTGGGCACCTGCTGAGGACCGCGGCTGACCACGACAAAGACGCGTTGCCCCACCTTCACCACAGTTCCCGGCGGCGGACTCTGCCGCACCACGCGGTCTTCCGGCAGGGCACTGTAGACTCGGTCGAGTACCTGCAGACCGAGTTGCTGCCGCGCCAGCAGGGTCTGCGCTTCCGAGGTGGTCAATTCTTCCAGCCGTGGCACTTCGACTTCCTGGCGCCGGACGGCAATCTGGATGGTGAGGATGAAACTGAGAAAGGCAGCGGCACCGAGGACGAATGCAGCGACGCCAAAGCGGATCAGCGCGAGCAGTCGCCGTTGCCAGGGACTGAGCGGCGGCTCGGTGGCCCCCATCCCGCTGGCCACCCTGCCATAGGACCAGGCTTTGCGCGCAGCGTCTGCGGCCGCTTTTCTGACCGCGGCTGCGTGTCTACGCCAGTGTCGCGGTTCCTCTGCCATCGAAGAAACAAGCTAGCATGCTCGCCCGGGCAGCTTCAATGCGACTCGGTCAGCTCGATAGCCACCGCGAAGAAGCCGTCGGTGCCGTGCTCCGGCGGAAACGTGCGGAACACGCCGCCCGTCGCCAGACGGGGCGCCGCCAGCGCGGCCACTTCCGCGGCCGGAGCCAGAAGCGCTTCGGGTCTGCCCCCGGCCCTCAGGTGCGGGGACAGGGCAGCCGCCATGCGCGTCGGTTCGACCAGCCGGGCGTGGGGCAGCCCAGCCAGCACTTCCGCTACGACCTGTTCGTTTTCTTCCGGCTCGAGCGAGCAGGTGGAATAGACGAGCCGGCCGCCCGGAACCAGCGTTGCCAGCGCGTTGCGCAGCAGGGCCACTTGGCGCGCGTGCAGCTCATCCAGATCCCGCGGACGGAGCCGCCAGCGAATTTCCGGATTGCGAGCCAGCGTGCCGGTACCGCTGCACGGCGCATCGAGCAAAATCCGCGAAAAACATGGTTTCCAGGGCAGCGGCGCCGTTGCGTCCAGCAGCACCAGCGCAACGCCGCCGGTGCCGGTGCGAACAAGCTGCTGCCGCAGCACGTGCAACCGGTGTTCGTAGCGGTCCGCCGCTACCAGGAACGCGCCGGCAGCTGCCGTGCGCGCCAGCGCCACAGTTTTTCCTCCCGGTGCGGCGCACAGATCGAGCACGCGGGCACCCGGCTCGACCGCTAGCAGCAGCGGCACCATCTGCGAGGCTTCGTCTTGCAGAGAAATCCGACCGGTGCGGAAGGGCAAAGTCTGCGTCGGACTGCCCCCGCGGAGCAGCAGCGCGCGTTGCAGCCAGCGGCCGGGCGCCACCTCGAGCCCTTCCCGGCGCAGCTCCTCCGCTATGGTTTCCGGGTTATTTGGTGGATGGACCGCGCAGGCCAGCGGGGCAGCCATGTTATTGGCCTGCAGCAGAGCTTCCGTGCGTGCCGGGCCGAACGCCGCCAACCAGCGCTGCACGAGCCAGGTGGGATGGGAGTGCAGCACTGCCAACCGCTCGATGCCGGACAGGTTGGCCGGCAGCAGCGTTTCAGCCGGCCGGTCAGCTTCTTCGGCCATGCGGCGCAGCACGGCGTTGACGAGCGCGGCTGCCGAACGCACGCCGGCGCGTTTGGTCCACTCGACCGATTCGTTCACCGCCGCATGGGCAGGGATGCGGTTCAGAAACCGCAACTGATAGGCACCCAGGCGCAGAGCCAGGCGCACGGGCACATCCAGTGCTTCCGGTGGGCGCGGCAGATGCCGGGCCAGCAGAACGTCGAGTAGACGCTGCCAGCGGAGCACCCCGTAGACGAGCTCCGTGGCCAGCGCGGCGTCTTCGCGTCGCACCGGGCTGCGGAGACGGGCGTGCAGCAGGTCGGCGGCGAAGGCGGCTTCGCGCTCGACCCGCAGCAACACCTCCAGGGCCATCTCGCGTGCCGGACTGATTCCCATCGTTGCCAGGCTAGCTTACGCGGCTGCGCTGCCCGCGCAAACACAAGCGGAGAATGCGTCGTCGGCCTGCGCGCACGGTCAGCTTTCGAAGGCTTCGCCGGGACGCAGGCGAGCGCCGCGCAGGAACTCTGCGGCCGAGACGCGCGCACGGCCTTCCAGGTGCAGAGTTTCCAGCTCGAGCGCCGTGGCTTCTCCGCAGGCGACCCACAGCCGTTCGCCCCGCGGTAGCAGGGTGCCGGGAGGCGCGACCACCGGGCGTTCGAGCTGGGCCGGCCGGCCCCACAGATGACACAACTTGCCCCGAAAGCGGCTGAATGCGCCCGGCCAGGGCTGTACCCCGCGCATGTGGTTGTAGACCTGCGGGGCCGGCTGCGACCAGTCGATCCGGCCGTGCTCTTTTTTCAGCATCGGAGCGAACGTGGCCTGTTCGTGATCCTGCTCCACGGGAACGATTTCGCCGGCGGCCAGTTTGCGCAGAGTTTCGAGCACCAGGGGTGCGCCTTCCCGGGCCATGCGCGCAGCGAGCTCCGCGGCCGTTTCGTCGGGGCCGATCATGATCTCTTTCTGGAGCAGAATCGGGCCGGTGTCGAGTCCGGCGTCGATTTTCATGGTGGTCAGGCCGGTGCGGGTCTCGCCGCGGATAATGGCCCATTGAATGGGTGCCGCGCCGCGGTACTTCGGCAGCAGAGAGGCGTGCAGGTTGATCCAGCCGAGCGGCGGAATGGACAGCAGCGACGCCGGAATGATCTTTCCATACGCGATGATGACCACCGCATCGGGAGCTTGTCTGCGGAAAAAATCATGCGCGGATTCCGAGTTGATCTTCTCCGGCTGGTAGACGTGCACGCCCGCTTCGAGCGCCACCCGCTTGACCGGAGGCGCCGTCCATTGCTGGTCCCGGCCCGCCGGACGGTCCGGCTGCGTGACGACGGCGGCCACGGTGATGTCCGGTGCGGCCAGCAGGGCTTGCAGTGCGGGAACAGCAAACTCCGGCGTGCCGCAGAATACGATGCGCATGACGGCGGGATTCTATCAGAAGCTCTGAGGCTGGGCGCGCGGCACCCCGGAGCCGCGCAGCTCAGCCGGCGGCGTGGCTACCACTCGCCCCGTTTCTGCAGTTTGCGTACGCGGCGACGAATCAGGTCGCGCTTGAGCAGGCTGAGATGCTGGATGAAGAGCACGCCGTTCAGGTGGTCAATTTCGTGACAGAACGCGCGCGCCAGCAGCCCTTCGCCGCGCATCTCGAACCACTCCCCGCGGAGATTCTGCGCGCGCACGGTGACGAACTTCGGCCGCAGCACCGCAGCATGGAAACCCGGCAGCGACAGGCAACCTTCCTCTTCGCGCTGCTCGCCTTCCGAATGGATGATCTCCGGATTCGCCAGCACCAGCCGGGCTTCCGGGTTCATGCCAGAGGTGACGTCGATCACCGCCAGCCGCAGCGAACGCCCGATCTGCGGCGCGGCCAGCCCGACGCCGTGCGCTGCATACATGGACTCGAACATGTCTTCGGCCAGCTTGGCCAGCTCTTCGTCGAACTGAGTGACCGGCTGGGCGGGTGTTTCGAGCACTTTGTCGCCATACTTGACAATCGGATGGATCATCGTGCCTGCCTGTCGTTCTGCACCACGGGTCTGACCGAGCGGCGTCCTTGCGACACTGCCCGGTAATCAATACGCATCGAGCTGGCGTTGAAACGCTTCGAAATTCCGCCGCGTTTCGGCCAGATGGTCCCCGCCAAACTTTTCCAGAAACGCCTGCGCGAGCACGAAGGCCACCATCGCTTCGCCCACCACGCCTGCGGCCGGCACCACGCACACATCCGAGCGTTCGTAGGCGGCCTGGACGGGCTGCTTGGTGCGCAGGTCAGCGGTGCGCAGCGGTCGTCGCAGCGTGGAAATCGGCTTCAGGTAGCCGCGCACGACGACGTCTTCGCCATTCGTGATGCCTCCCTCAAGTCCGCCGGCACGGTTCGAGCTGCGCGTGAAACGCCGGCGCACCGCGTCGTAGTGGATTTCGTCCTGTACCGCGGAGCCCGGCGCCATGGCGCTGGAGACTCCAGAGCCGATTTCGACCGCCTTGACGGCCTGAATGGACATGACCGCCTGCGCCAGCCGCCCGTCGAGTTTTTCGTCCCACTGGGCGTGGCTGCCCAGACCGGGCGGTACGCCGTGCGCGACAACTTCAAAGATGCCCCCGACGGAGTCTCCGGCGCGCAGCGCCGCATCCACTTCGGCCTGCATGCGGGCTTCGGTTTCTGTGTCCACGCAGCGCAGCGGGGACTGGAGATTTTCGCAGACGGCGACGATCTCCTCCCAGCTCACTTCGCGCTCCAGCCGCACCCGGCCGACCGCGCGGGTGTGGCTGAGCACGACGATGCCGAATTCGCGGAGCAGCAGTTTGGCCAGGGCCCCGGCGGCCACCCGCGCGGCAGTTTCCCGTGCCGAGGCCCGCTCGAGCACGTAGCGCGCGTCGTGAAGACAGAACTTCAGTGCGCCGGCCAGGTCGGCGTGCCCCGGGCGCGGAGCGGTCAGCGGCCGACGCGCCTGTTCGGCCCCGGCGACGTCTTCGACAGCCAGCGCCTGCTCCCAGTTTGGCCAGTCGCGGTTGGCCAGCAGCAGGGCGATGGGAGCGCCGATCGTCTGGCCGTGGCGGATGCCGCTGAGGACTTCGGCTCGATCGCGTTCGATTTTCTGGCGGCCGCTGCGGCCGTAGCCGAGCTGACGCCGCTGCAGCTCACGATTCAGGAACTCAAAGTCCACCGGCAGGGCCGCCGGCAGTCCCGAGACCCAGGCCATCAGAGCCTGTCCGTGAGATTCGCCGGCCGTGAAGAATCGAAGCATGGAACTCCGCCTCAACCTCACCGCGAAGCCGCTGCATTCTACACCGAAGGGTTCCTGCAGGGGAAAGGTGTGACGGGTAGCTTGACGGGATGCGCAGCGAACGCTAGGCTTGCGGCGAGCAGCAGGTTGTGCTCCCGTTGGCACTGCAGGTAGCACACGAAGCGGAACATGGGCAGCCGCACGGTGAGTCTTTCCATCTCCGGAGTCAACGAAGCGCTGAAGCGCCGCGTTCTGGAGCTGCAGAACTACGCGCTGCTGTCGGCACGGGCGCTGACGAATTTGCTCACCGGCCCGCGCTATGTAGGCGACTTGCTGATCCAGATGGACATCGTGGGTGTGGGCTCGCTGCCGATCGTGGTGCTGACCGGTTTCTTCATCGGAGCCGTGCTCGTTCTGCAGACGGCCTCGCAGTTCGAGCGCTTCGGGCAGACGGCACTGACCGGTGACGTGGTGGCCATCGCCCTGGTGCGCGAGCTGGGCCCGACGATCACAGCGCTGCTGGTGGCCGGGCGCAATGCTTCCGGGATGGCCTCCGAGCTCGGCTCGATGGTGGTCACCGAGCAGGTGGATGCAATGCGGGCGATGGGCACCGACCCGACGCGCAAGCTGGTCACCCCGCGCGTGGTGGCCACGCTGATTGTGCTCCCGCTGCTCACCGTGATTGCCGATTTCGTCGGACTGATTGGCGGGTTTGTGGTCTCGCACTTCGAGCTGCAGCTGAATCCGGTGCAGTACTGGACGCGCGCGATCGACGCGCTCGAGCTGGGCGACATCGTGCAGGGGCTGACCAAGCCGGTAATCTTTGCCTACATCCTTTCGACGATCGGCTGCTATTTCGGCCTCACCGTGCGCGGCGGCACCCAGGGCGTGGGTCGCGCCACCACCGAAGCGGTAGTCTTTTCCTCGGTGTTCATCCTCGTGGTGAACTTCTTCCTGACCCGCCTGCTGCTCTGGCTGTTCTGAGCCGGCCCGTTCGGCCCGTCAGAAGATAGAGAACTTCACCCGCAGGAATTTCTTCGGGTTCTGCCGGAATTCGCCGATCAGCAGACGCAGGTCGCCGGCCAGGCCGGTAACGTTGTCGTAGAACTGCGGGTCCGAAAAGAACTTGCCGAGCGAATTGTCGGCCTGGTTTAGTTTGCCGGTGGCGGATTCCACGTTCGCGGCGACGGCGTTCAGACGGTTGTAGAGCGCGTCGTCGACGACCAGCTTGCCGAGCGTGCCGCGGCCCTGCTGGATGTCTCCCAGCAGGCTGTTGCCGCGTTCCAGAAACAGCCGCGCGTTGTCGTAGAAAGCCGGGTCTTTGGCCAGTTTGCCGAGCGTGCCTTCGCCGCGCTCGACTCCGGCGAGCAGGCCGTCGACCCGATCCACGGCAGATTGCATCCGGGTGTACAGCTCGTCCGAGGCCACCAGCTTGCCGAGCGAGCCACGGCCGCCCCGGACATCGGCCAGCAGGTGCTGGGCTTCGGTGGTGGTGTTGCGCAGCGCAAGAAAAAGCGAATCGTCGGTGAGCAGGCGCCCCAGGGTGCCCTTGCCTTCCTGCAGTCCGGCGAGCAGGGCGTTGACGCGGTCGGCCAACTCGACGGTTTTGTCGAAAACGGTTTCGATCGGCGCGACCGTGATCGCCGTTACCTCTCCGTTTTCCGGCACGGGCACGCCGGTGAAGCCGCGAGAGATGCTCACATAGCGGTTGCCGAGCAGTCCTTCGGTGACGAGCCGGGCCACCGAATCGGTGCGGATCATCGGCTGAAAGTCCTTGTGCACGCGCAGGCGCAGCTCAATGTTGCGGCGGGGGTCCTTGGCGTCGGGCACGAAGCGGACGTCCTCGACGTTGCCGATGTCGATTCCGTCCAGACGCACGGGTGCTCCGCGCGAAATCCCGGCGATGTTTTCCATGTAGGTGCGCAGCGTGTACCGTTCGCCGAGCACGGTGGTTCCCGTGACGTAGATCACCCCGATGGCCAGAATGAACAGCCCGACCAGGACGAACAGGCCGACCCGCAGGTCTGCCCAGGTCACTTGCTTGCGTTGCGCCATGATTGCTCCTCCTTCGGAATTCGCGAAAACTGAGCTGGCCTGCCCGAACACGCCTCAGACCAGGAAACTCCGGATGTAGCCATCTTCGCTCTTCAGGATATCGTGCTGTTCCCCTTCGAAATAGACCCGGCCGTCGCGCAGCACCAGGAAGGATGTGCGGGGCTGGCCGTCGAACGGCGGCGCGCCCGCCGCAGCTGCCGTTTCGCTGGTTTCCCAGATGGGCACCACGCGCCCGCGCACAGAGTCGAACCGGAAATTGGCCAGGCCGAAGGCGTCCTGCAGCCGGTGCGTGGCCAGCAGCGAAGTCACCCCGTAGAGGTCGCGCAGGCGCAAAATCAGCGTGATGATCGTTTGGGCAGTTACCGGGTCGAGCCCGGCGGTCGGCGAATCGTACAGCACAATCGGCGGATTGCCCATCAGCGCCCGCGCAATCGAAACACGGCGGCGCATGCCGCCGGAAAGCTCGCCGGGCAGCTTCCAGATGGCGTCTTCCAGTTCCACAAAGCGCAACGCCTCGCGCACCCGCTCTTCGGTCTCCTCTTCGGGAACGCCTTCTTCCAGCAGCCGGTAGGCCACGTTCTGCGCCACGGTCAGGGAATCGAACAGCGCCCCTTCCTGAAAGACAAAACCGATCCGTCGCCGGAAGTCGAGCAGTTGTTTTTCACTCAACCGGCTCAGGTCCTGGCCGAGAACCACGACGCGCCCGGCATCCGGTTGGAGCAGGCCGGCGGCCAGCTTCAGCAGCACCGTTTTGCCCGAGCCCGATTCGCCGACCAGCACCTTGCATTCCCGTTCGTACACGACGAAAGAGACGTCTTCCAGCACGGTGACATCGGCGAAGCTCAGCGCCACGTGCTCGAAAACAATGACCGGCTCGCCGGAATCGTTCATCGCCACGCCCCGCCGGGTTCTTGCTGCGCGCGATTATATGATGTTTTGGCTGAGTGTGCAGAAGCAGGCCCTGCGCGGCTGCTTGAGCCGCGTCCGCATGCGTGCTAGTCTGAAGATCAGCCCGGCTGGAGTGGCGGAACTGGCAGACGCGCGAGACTCAAAATCTCGTGGCCTGTAGAGGCCGTGAGGGTTCGACCCCCTCCTCCAGCACCACCCGCCAGAATCTCTGGCTACTGGATAGCTTCTTCGTCTTTCGACCCATCCCCTGTGTCTTTCCCGCAAGCGAACGTTGCCCGCGACAGCAGCGATGTACAACGGAACACCGCAGCGGCGAATCTAAGCTTGTGTCTGGCAGACGTTCAGGTATTCTGAGTCTGACGGGAAGCGCGGGCGCCGAGTGCGCTGCCCGGAGAATTTCCGCTGGGGGGATCCAATGAAAATTTCTGCCTTCAAGGTTTTTCTTCCGTTTCTGGTCACACTTTTGCTGGTCCCGGTTGCTGTTGCCGATCGGATCGAATTGCGGGATGGCCGCGTGTTGCACGGCAAGTTCCTCGACGGGACTCAGCAGAGCATTCGCTTCCGGGTGAACGGCGAAGTCCAGGAGTTCCCGCTGAGCGAGGTGGTGGCCATCACCTTCGGCGCGGACGGCGGCACGCAGACGCAGGCAGCCACCGCCCACTCGCCGTCGCAGCCAGCTCAGCCACGTCGACGCCTGTCCGGCCCGGTAACCGTTCCTGCCGGCACAACGATTCTGGTCCGCATGATTGACACCGTGGATTCCGAGAAGAATCAGATCGGGGACCGTTTCCGCGCCAGTCTGGAAACAGACCTGGTCGTCGACGGCGTCGTGGTCGTGCCGAAAGGCACTGACGTCTACGGCCGGTTGACCGAGGTCAAGGAGGCGGGCCGGGTTGCTGGCCGCTCGGAGCTGAAACTCGAACTGACCGACATTCTGATCGGACAGCAGTTGCAACCGATCGTCACGAGCGACTACGAGCTCGCCGGTGAATCGCGCGGCAAGGATACCGCCAAGAAAGTAGGCGGCGCGGCGGCCATCGGGGCCATCATCGGTGCGGTTGCCGGTGGCGGCAAGGGAGCCGCTATCGGCGCGGGGGTCGGCGCCGGTGCCGGCACTGCGATTCAAGTGTTGACCCGGGGCCAGCAGGTGCACGTACCGAGCGAAACGCTGCTGGAGTTTCGCCTCGAACAGCCGTTCACCGTGCGCCCGTCTCGCTAGCCCGCGGCCAGCGGCGGGCGGCTGTGCTGCACCTGCGGGCGGAACGGTGCGCGGAGCCGCTGTTGTCCACCGGTGCCGGTGGCGGCCACCACTGGCGTATACAATTCGTTAACATCTCGTCTTGCAGATTTATATTGCGAGGTACTCCCCCCTTCGCTACCATGCCCCCGCAGGAGGGTCGGGCTGTGCCGAAAGAAAAACCCAAGGTCAACATCGGTGAGGTCATCCGGCGTTACCGGTGCGACCGTGGCCTCTCCCAGGGGGACATCGAGCGACGCACCGGACTGCTGCGCTGCTACCTCTCGCGCGTGGAAAACGGCCACACGGTGCCTTCGCTGGAGACCCTGGCGAAAATTGCCGAAGCCATGGAAATCAACCTCGCCGATTTCTTCCCGGGCGAGGAATCCCCGCGCGACCGCGAAAACAAGCGGTTGCTCGGTGAACTCTCCGAAGAGGAAATTCGTTTCCTCGCCGAAATCAAGAAGTACAGCAGTGGCCTGAGCGAAGGCGATAAGCGCCTGGTGCTGGCGATGATTCGCAAGATGGCCACGCTGGTTCCGCCGCAGCGGAGATCGTCTTCTGCGCGCCGCGCCCTGTTCTAGATTTTGACGGCTGCCGCTCGGCGCGGGCACGGGGGGACGACCGTCGGCAGTTTTCCGCAGGAAAAGTTGGCCCGGGGGTATTCCTGTGCACGGCGGGTTTCTGCCCGGGGCGACACTTTCGCCATCCCGCGTACCGCAGAGTCGTTCTCCGAAACGAAAACAGAAAAACAAAAGACGGCACCTGAGCCTCGCTCGGGTTTCCGCCTTGCGGGGTTATTCGGCGGGGGTTTCTGCCACGTCGGGTGGTGGCTGGCGGAACAAACTGGCAGCCATCTCCGCGAACGTTATGCCGAGCTGAGCCCACAGTCGCCGCTTCAGGCTGCGGTAGTTCTGTGCGCCGGCGAACAGGTCGCGCATCAGTTGGCGGAAAGCCGGGCTGCGCTGGATGAATTGAATCATGCGCACGGTCACCGCGCCGCCCAGGAATCGGCCGCGGTAGAAGCGACGGGCAATCCGCGTGGCGAACTCGAGATCGGCGCTGAATTCTGCACGGACGCGCTCCGGGTAGCTTTTCGGTGCGCCGGCCAGCAGGGCTTCCGCCAGCAACTCGCCCGAGCGCATGGCGTAATGCAGACCTTCTCCGGTCAGAGGGTCAACCCAGGCCGCGGCATCACCGACCAGAGCCCAGTTGCGGCCGACCACGCGGCGGTGGCGTAGCGTCTGCGCTGCCGGGGACGGCAACACATGGCTGTAAAAGCGACCCTGGCAGGGTATGCCTTGTTCTTCCAGAAAGGCATGGAGATGGCGCTTCATCGCGGCCGTGGTGGTCTGGGTCAGCTTGCCGCAGATGCCGACAGAGAGATGGTCGGGGCGGGGAAAAGACCAGAGATAGCCCTCGAACTGCGGCAGAAATTTCACCACCAAAGTGTCGGAAACAACGGGAATGAAGTAGCCGAGAGTCTGTTCCAGGTCGGTGGGACGGAGCGGAGTGGTTTCCGGCAGCAGGGTGTTGCGTGCCCCGGTGGCCAGGACGACGAAATCAGCCGTCCGGTAGCCTGCGGAGCGGCCGTCGTGCACCATCCGCAGCGCGACGCGCGCGCCGGAAGTGTCCACTTCGCAGACGCGTGCCTGCACCAGTTGCGCGCCGGCGCGCTCGGCGCGTTCGAGCAGGAGCTGGTTCAGCACGCGGCGGGAGTAAATCACAATCGGACGGTCCAGCACGAAGTGCGCACGATGTCCGCTGCTGGCGATCAGCACAACATCGCGGATGAGTTTTTTCGGCTCCGGGCCATCCAGCAGAAAGGGGTAGCGCTCGATCGCTTTGTAGGTCAGTCCACCGCCGCAGGGTTTCTCCCAGACGAGCCGTTCGTCCAGCACCGTGACACGCCAGCCTGCGCGCGCCAGCCGCTCCGCACAAACGGCTCCACTGGGACCGCCACCGACAACGGCAATTTCAACCACGCTGGTCAAGGTTGCGGCTCATCTCCCGAGATTTGATCAGGGACGGCAGATCGTCCTCCAGACATCTTCCCACCCGGGGACTGCATTTCGTTCCTCCATCCTTTCCGAAGCCGGCTAGGTGATCGGCAGTATGGCGGCCATCAACCAGGCCATCAGGATAACACTGAAGCAGCACGCCGCAGCAGCGGAATTGGCGTGCCGGCGGAGTTGGTCGGCAGCGAGCCGCTGCAACAGCGAAAGCAGCACAGCATAGGGCAGCAGCAGCAGGGCCAGCACCGGCCCGCGACCCAGCAGAAAAATGGGCACCAGCAGCGCGACCGCAAGCATGCTGCGCAGCAGCGCGAACTGTGCGTAGCGGCGAAGTTCACCCCGCCACTCGGCCGAGGGGGCGCCGAGCACGCGCTCCTCTGCGGCAAAATAGGGCAGCAGGAAGGGCAGCAGCGCAGCAAAGCGCCACCAGCGCGGAGCGTTCAGCCAGAGGTCGCATCCGGTCCAGTTCAGCCACGCGCCAAAAGCCAACATGGCCGTCACACCGGCCAGTGCCCCGCCGAGCGCCGGAAGGGCCTCGTGCCGCAACGCCGATGGCCGGGGCAGTGGAGCGGGGCGACCTTCGGTCGCGGCCCTGAGAATCCGTTTCCCTCGCGTCTGCAGAACGACCAGGATGGAACCCACCACGAACAGGTAGGAAGCCAGATAGTCGCCATCGTAGAGACGCAGCCAGCCGAGCGGCAGCCACACGTGCAGTGCGGCTACGGCGAGCAGCGCGGCCAAAGCCCAGCCCACCAGTGCAGGCACCACAGGCACGGAGACGGGCTGCGCCGGGCTGGTGCGGCGCAGCCATCGCGCGAACCGTGCGGCCAGCACAGTGTACAGGAACAGCAAGCCGAACAGTCCGCTCAGCAATCCCCACAACCGGCGCCGCGAGGGTAGATCGGACGCGGGACGGTAGTCGGGCAGGCTCCGGGCGAGCCAGGAACGCATCAGTGCCGCGGCCTCCGCGTCCAGCAGATAGCTGCTGTGCGTAGCACGGGGTATGCGGACAAGCTCCGCAGCGCGGCGTTGGACGAAGTCTTCCGGAGCGGTGCGCGTGCCGCCGGCTGCTTCCAGCAGTTTGCGCGCCTGTCGCTGTAGCTGCGGGATATCGAAATCGCCCGTCAGGATCAGCAGATTGACCGGCATTCGGCGCGGGGTTCCTCCCAGGCCGGGGGAGATGGCGATCGTGGCCGCGGTAGGCAACTGGTCAGCAAGCCGAACCACGATGCCGCCACCCATCGAATGACCCAACAGGGCAGTGTGATGGCCGGCGGGATCGTCTCGGGTGGCAAGTGCTTCCACCACTTCCGCGGCGCACTGTTCGGCGCGCTGGAAACTGAACGGAGCGGGATGATCACCGTGGCCCGGCAGGTCGAACAGATAAACACTGGTGTTGTCGGCATGCAGCCAGGCACCCAAAGTGAGCATCAGGCGGCGATTGGCCGAAAGTCCATGAAAGACGAGAATGCGATTGGAAGGTTGACGCGCCGGAAGCCACGTGGCGGGCACGTGGCAGCTTTCCGTGTGCATCCAGATTTGCTGTGGGGCCGGCTCGCCCGTGCTGAGGATCGCGCCAGCAGCCAGCAGAAGGACACCGCCAGTCGCCAGGATGCGATCGTTCCGATTCACGGCCGACTCCGGCACGCGTGGTAAAATGAGAATTGCGGTGGCGTTGCGCCGCTGCGGTGTCGTCTTTGGGAAAAGTTCTGCCGCAAGATGCGCTGATTGTCGCTGTTGCGGAAGCGAAACGCAATGGTCAGCGCGTGGTGTTCACGAACGGCTGTTTCGATCTGCTGCACCCGGGCCATGTGCGGACCCTGGAGCGCGCCCGCGCGCTTGGCGATTTGCTCGTCGTGGCCATCAACAGCGATCGCAGCGTCCGCGAATTGAAAGGCCCTGATCGGCCCCTCGTTCCCGAAGCCGAACGCGCCGAACTGCTGGCGGCGCTGGCGGCGGTGGACTACGTCACCATTTTTGACGAGCCCACCCCGCAACCATTGATCGCCCGGCTCCTGCCCGATGTGCTGGTCAAGGGCGATGACTGGGGCGAAGGGGAAATTGTCGGTCGCGAAGAAGTGGAAGCCGCAGGCGGCCGCGTGGTGCGGGTTCCGCTCGAGCCGGGCTATTCCACCACAGCGCTGCTTTCCCGCATCCGCACACTGCCTGACCCGTCATGATTCTTCCGGTGGTCGCTGAACTGCTCGGTCGGGTGGGCCGCCATCCGGCCGCCGAAGGTGCACTGGCTGCGCTGCGGCGCGGCGAGCCGGTGGTGCATCTGGCCGGGCTGACTGAACCGGCCAGAGCCCTGCTGGTGGCGCATGTCGCGCTGGCGCTGGAGCGGCCGGTGCTGTGGTTGGTCGGTTCGAATGCGGTGGCCGAGATGTCCCTCGAGCCACTGCGTTTCTTCTACCGCGCGCTGAGCGGACGGGCGACGAACGAAGTCCAGATACTGCCCGCGCTCGATGTTCTGCCGTACGAGGGCCGCTCGCCCCACGCAGAAATCTGCGAAGCGCGGGCGGTGGCGTTGTGGCGGCTGGCCAGTGGAGCTGCCCGCATTGTCCTTGCGCCGGTGGCGGCGGCCCAGATGCGGTTGCGCGAGGCCGACTATTTCCGCAGCCGTGCGCTGGTGCTCGCGCGGGACATGGAAATTCCCCTGGAAATGCTGCTCGAACACCTGCACGGCACCGGATATGCGCGGCGGGAGCTGGTCGAGGCCCCCGGCCAGTTTGCCGTGCGCGGCGGCATCGTCGATGTGTTTTCGCCCGAAGCAGTGCGGCCGGTGCGCATCGAGCTGCTCGGCGACACAGTCGAATCGCTGCGGGAATTCGACCCCGCCACGCAGCGCTCGGTCGCACGACTGGAACGTGCGGTGCTGTTGCCGCTCAGCGAATTTCCTCACACGGCGCGCGTCGTGGAGCGCGTCTGGGCTGCGGCCGGCGGTGCGGCCACCCCGGGCGAAGCGGACCTGGCGGATGCACTGCCCGGATGGGAGTTCGTGGCCACGGAACTGGAGCCGCCGTCATACGACCTGTTCGCGCTCGCCGAAGGCGCCGTGGTGGTGCTCGATGAACCGGATGCGCTGGCCGAGGCCTCCCGCAATTTCCAGAACCGGCTGCGCGAATCGTTTGCCCGCGCCCGCGAACCGCAACGGGCAGCCGAACTGCCCGGTGTGCCGACCGCACCCCCGGAAATTTTTTATCTACGCCCGGAAGAATGGGAGCAGGCACTCGCGCGCATGCAGCGGCTTGAGCTGGCTGAACTGGCCCTGGCGGAGGGCGGCGCGGAGCCATGGACTCTGCTCAGCCAGCCGACGCCACGCTACCACGGCAACGTGGCCGCGTTCATGACGGAGGTGCGCGGGCGCCTGAGCCGCGGCGAACAGGTCTGCATCAGCGCAGCCACATCCGGCGAGCTGGAACGGCTGGCGGATCTGTGCCGCGAGTACGAAGTGGCCTTCCGCCTCGGCGAAGTCGAAGGCGAAGCCACCCTGGCGCGACTGGCCGCAGAAGCCGCCGGCAGTGCTTCCGCCGTTGTGCTGATCAAGGCCCCGCTGGTGCGCGGAGTCAGCTTTCCCGAACTGCAGCTCACTGTGCACGGTTCTGCCGACCTGTTCGAGCCGGTCGCGCCCGCTGCCCGCCGGCGGGCACCAGCGGCGGCGTTCGAAGCCGATCTGGGCGAACTGCAGCCGGGCGACTTCGTCGTGCACGTGGATCACGGCATCGGGCAGTTCGAAGGTCTGCGGCAGATCGAAACGGACGGCGGCCGGGGGGAGTTCATGCTCCTGCGCTACGCCGAAGGTGCCCGGCTCTATGTCCCGCTGGCTCGGCTTGATCTGGTGCAGAAATACCGCACCGTGGGGGACGTTCAGCCGCAGTTGGATCGGCTGGGCGGCACGGCCTGGGCCGCGCGCAAACAGCGAGCTCAGAAAGCGGTCAACGAGATGGCGCAGAAGCTGCTGCGGCTGTACGCCGAGCGCAGCACCGTTCCCGGCCATGCTTTTTCTCCGGACACCGCCTGGCAGCGCGAATTCGACGAGGCGTTTGAGTTCGAAGAAACGCCGGATCAATGGCGCGCGATCGAAGAAACCAAACGCGACATGGAGCGCCCGGTGCCGATGGATCGGCTGATCTGCGGCGACGTCGGCTACGGCAAGACGGAAGTAGCCATGCGCGCGGCCTTCAAGGCAGTCTGCGACTCCAAACAGGTGGCCGTGCTGGCACCCACCACCGTGCTCGTCTTTCAGCACTACGAGACCTTCCGGCGCCGCTTCGCAGCTTTCCCGGTGCGGGTGGAGATGCTCAGCCGGTTTCGCAATGCGCGTGAAACGCGGCGCGTGCTCGACGACCTGGCCGCCGGCCGCGTGGACATTGTCATCGGCACGCACCGGTTGCTCAGCCGGGATGTGCGCTTTGCCGACCTCGGCCTGCTGATCATCGACGAGGAGCAGCGCTTCGGCGTGGCCCACAAGGAACGGCTGAAGGAGCTGCGGCGAAATGTGGATGTGCTCACCCTGACCGCCACGCCCATCCCGCGCACGCTGCACATGGCCCTGGTCGGGCTGCGCGACATGAGCGTAATCGAAACCCCGCCGAAGGACCGGCTGGCCATCCAGACCATCGTGGCTCCGTTCCGCGAGTCGCTGATCCAGTCCGCCATTGAGCTGGAACTGGCGCGCCAGGGACAGGTCTATTTCCTGCACAACCGCGTGGAGACCATTCACGAGATCGCCGCGCTGCTCCGGCGGTTGGTACCCGCGGCACGCGTCGTGGTCGGCCACGGGCAGATGAGCGAGCGAGAGCTGGAGCGCGTGATGCTCACGTTCCTGCGCCAGCAGGCGGATGTGCTGGTCTCCACCACGATCATCGAAAACGGACTGGACATCCCGCGCGTGAATACGATCCTGATCAACCACGCCGAGCGCTTCGGGCTGGCCGAGCTGTACCAGTTGCGCGGACGGGTGGGTCGCTCGAACGTGCGCGCCTACGCCTACCTGCTCGTGCCGCCCGGAGAGGCGCTTTCGCCGACGGCGCGAAAACGGCTGGCGGCGCTGCGCGAGTTCAGCGAACTGGGTTCCGGCTTCCGCGTCGCGGCCCTGGACCTCGAGCTGCGCGGCGCGGGCAACCTGCTCGGCCGGCAGCAGCATGGCCACATCCATGCAGTGGGGTTCGATCTCTACTGCCGGATGATGGAGCGCGCCGTGGCCGAACTGAAAGGCCAGCCGGTGGCACCGGAGCTGCGCACCACGCTCAACCTGGGGCTGGAAATCCGTATCCCGCCCGAGTACATCCCCGGCGAGGCGCTGCGCCTGCGCACGTACCGGCGGATTGCGGCGCTGACTTCGACGGCTGAACGCGACGAGCTGCAACGGGAACTGGAAGATCGCTTCGGGCCGCTGCCGCGACCGGTCGAAAACCTGCTGGACTACGCGGTGCTCAAGGCTGTGGCCGAACGTTTGGCGGTGGCCGCAGTGGAGCGGCGCGGCGATCGGATCGCGGTTCGTTTCCACCAGCAAACCCCAGTCGAGCCGCAGCGCATCGTGGAACTGGTGCGGCGAGGCAACGGGATGCGTCTGGACCCCGCCGGCGTGCTCTGGCTGGTGGCAGAGCGCGACGGCCGCAACCTGGCGCGGCAGGTGACAAACCTGTTGCTGCAGCTTCAGCCGGAGCGCTAGAATCGCTGTCAGGGCGTGCGATGAAGATGAATCGGAAGCCAGGCTGGATGTGGACGGGTTGTTTGGCCGGACTGCTCGCGATCAGCGCGGTGGCGCAGCAGCAGCCTTCCACCGGCGCGCGGGTGGTGGAAGAAATCGTGGCGCGCGTCAACAACCGGATCATCACCCTGAGCGATCTGCAGCAGGCACGCGAAGCCCTGCGGCAGGAGATCACCCGCTCCTGTCCGGGGTGCACCCCGCAACAGATCGAGGAGCGTTTCCAGCAAGAGGAGAAAAATCTGCTGCGCGACCTGATCGACAATGCACTGCTGATTCAGCGTGGCGAAGACCTGGGAATCAACGTCGAGCCCCAGGTGATCAATCAACTGGACAGCATCCGGCAGCGAAACAACATCGCGACGATGGAAGAGTTCGAACGGGCCGTCACCCAGGCCACCGGCATGGCCTTCGAAGACTACAAGGAACAGATCCGCAACCAGATCCTCACGCAGATGGTCATCCGGCAGGAAGTGGTCCGCGAGGTGCAGGTAACCCGCGAGGACGTCGAAAAGTATTACCAGGAACACAAAAGCGACTTCATTCGCCCCGAACAGGTCCTCCTGAGCGAGATTTTTCTTTCCACGGAAGGGAAATCGGCCGAAGAAGTGGCCGAAGTGGAAAAAAAGGCCAACGAGCTGTTGGAGCAGGTGCGCCAGGGCGCTGACTTTGCCGAACTGGCCAAGCGCCACTCGAATGGCGCGACGGCACAGCGCGGCGGCGAGCTGGGCAGCTTCGAACGCAGCCAGCTCTCCAAGGAAATTGCCGACCGGGTCTTCAACCTCCGGCGCGGCCAGGTGACTGACGTGATTCGCACGCAGGGCGGATTTCTGATTCTCCGCGTGGACGATCGGTTCGAAGCCGGCCTGCAACCCGTCGACAAGGTGGAAGGCGAGATCACCAACATTCTCTACAACCAGCGCATCCCGGATGCGCTCCGGCGTTACGTGGAACGGCTGCGCTCGGAAAGCTACATCTACGTGAAGCCGGGCTACAGCGACACCGCGGCCGTGGCCAACACGATCATCGAGGAAGTGCAGCCGAAAAAGGAAGACGAAGAGTCCGACAAAAAAGATAAGAAGAAAAAGAACGAAGAGCGCCCCCGGGACGATTCGGCCAAGCGCAACCGGCCATGAAACCGGTGTTCGTCAACGACCTCGCGGCAAATCAAACCATCACCTCCTTCTTCCTGGTTTCCGAAAAAGAGACGCGGTGGACTCGCGAAGGCAAACCCTATCTCCGCCTCGAACTGGCCGATCGCACCGGCACCATCGAGGCGCGCATGTGGGAAGGCTTTGAAGCGGCTGCTGAGACCATCGGCCGGAACACGGTGGTCAAGGTGCAAGGTCGCGTGGAGACCTACCGCGGCCGGCGCCAGCTCATCCTCGAGCGGATCCGCGTGGCCGACCCCGGGGAATACGAGCCGGCTGACTTTCAGCCGCTCGCGCACCTGGATGTGGACGCGCTCTACGCACGGCTCAACGAGCTGGTCGCCGGCATCGGCGACCCGCATCTGCGAGCCCTGCTCGAAGGGCTCCTCGCCGACCCCGCCGTTGCTTCGCGACTGAAACAGGCCCCCGCGGCCAAATCGCTGCATCACGCCTATCCCGGAGGCCTTCTGGAACACATCGTCAACCTGTGCGAGCTGTGCCGCTCGGTGGCGCTGCGCTACCCGGAGGTGAACGCCGATCTGTTGCTGGCCGGTGCGATTCTGCACGATATCGGCAAACTGGAAGAGCTGCGCTGTGAAGGTTCATTCGGCTATACGACCGAAGGGCTGCTGCTCGGACACATCGTGCAGGGATTGGCGCTGGTGCGCCGCCGGATCGAGGCGCTGGAAAATTTTCCGGAGCCGCTGCGAGTGGCCCTCGAACACATGATCGTCAGCCATCACGGACAGTATGAGTTCGGTTCGCCGCGGCTGCCCATGTTTCCCGAAGCCCTGCTGCTGCATTACCTGGATGATCTCGATTCCAAGATGGCGGCGGCGCGTGCTTCGCTCGCAGCCGGCACGGACGAAGAAGGATGGACAGCGCGGAACGACGCGCTGGGCCGACGATTGCTCGACCTCTCTCGCTACCTGGGCGGCGCGGCGGAAGCAGCGGCTCAGGCCGGTGAAACAGAAGCGGCGCCTCAACAGGAACGAGTCGAGCCGCACGCAGCCCGCAGCGGGGAAGCCTGATGGGTACGGCCGCCAAGCCCGAAAAATCGAACGGACGCCGCCGGGCCATTCTCGACCTGGCGCCCCTCGAGCTGGGGTGCCTGCAGGCTCTGTGGCCACTGGGAGAAGCCAGCGTGCGCCAGGTGCATGCGGCGCTGCAGCCGGTTCGTCCCCGAGCCTACACGACCATCCTGACCATTCTCGACCGGCTGGCCCGGAAGGGTTACGTCGAGCGCCGCAAGCGGGGTCGCGCGTGGGTCTACCGGCCGTTGCTTTCGGCCGAGCAGGCGCGCGCCGATGCCGTCGAACAGGTCGTCCTGCATTTTTTCGGCGGTTCGCGCGAAGCCTTGCTGCGGCACCTGCGCGGGGAAACCGTTCGTGCCGCCTCGAACGCTGCGCCTGAAGTGGTGCACGAAGCGCCACCGCGTCGTGAGCCGCAGCCGCCGGCTGCGCAAAAACGCAGATCGGTCGCGCCGCCCGAGCCTCCCATGGACACCACCCTGCTGTGAACCAACCCGCTTGTGGGGAAAAGTTTCCGCAACAAGCGTCGGAAGTCATTGATTTGAACATTCGGCCGGCGCAGCGATTTCCGGCGTAAGCCTTCCTCTGCGCAACCGGGCAAGCGATCTCCCGCTCAGCGGCGGGAGAGCACGGAAACGCAAGCTTCCGCTTTTTGCCTTGCGGTCGCTTCGGCTAAACTGTCCCTGCCATGTTTCCTGCGCAGTTGCGAATTCGCAATGTCGTGATCAGCCCGGCCACCGTGCTGGCGCCGATGGCCGGCATCACCGACACCGTGTTCCGACGCATCATCCGCGGCCTGGGCGGGTGCGGGCTGATCATGACCGAGTTCACCAGCTCGGAGTGTGTCACGCGGCACGTGGCCCGTTCGATGCGCTATCTCTACTTCGAGCCGGACGAACATCCCATCACCGCGCAACTGTTCGGCGCCAACCCGGAGGTCATGGCCCGTGCCGCGGCCACGGTCGAAGCGCTGGGTTTTGACCTGGTGGACATCAACCTGGGCTGTCCGGCAAAGAAAGTAGTCAAGTGCGGCGGCTCGGGGTTGCTGCGGGACCTGCCGTTACTCGAACGGATTCTGCGAGCGGTGCGGCAGGCCGTTTCCATTCCGCTGACGATCAAGATTCGCGCCGGCTGGGACGAGCGCTCCATCGTGGCAGTCGAAGTGGCCCAGATGGCCGAAGCGGTGGGTGTAGAGGCTATCGCCGTCCATCCCCGCACGCGAATGCAGGGGCTGGCTGGACGTGCCGACTGGAACATCATCCGGCAGGTGAAACAGGCGGTGCGCATCCCGGTGATCGGCAACGGCGACATCCGCGCGCCGGAAGACGCCGCACGCATGGTGGCCCAGACCGGCTGCGATGCTGTCATGATCGGCCGCGCCGCTGCCACCAATCCCTGGATCTTCTCCCAGATTCAGCAGTATGTCCGGAGCGGCCAGTATACGGTGCCTGCCGAAGCAGACCGGCATCGGCTGCTCGCGGAGTACTTCCGCCGGCTGGCCGATTCCCGCATGCCGGACGCGCTCGGCAAAATGAAGCAGTTTGCCTGCTGGTTCACGCACGGCATTCGCCACGGCAGCGCACTGCGCCATGCTGTGCACCAAGCGCGCAGTCCTGCGGAAGTGCTCGAGCAGGTGGACGCTTTCTTTGCCGGGCGGATGCTGACGCAGCCAGCCGGCTAGCCGGGGCGGCAGCGGGCTCAGCGCTGCGGGATGCGGTCGAGCAGCAACTGTTTGTAGGCTTCGCGCCTGGAAAGGCCGCGTTCGCGCGCCGCCTGTTTCAGCGCGGTCTTGCGGTCCAGCCCCTGTTCGCGCATCAATTGCTCGATGCGCTCGGCCAGCGTGCCGGCAGGAGCAGCCGGGCTCCGCGCCTCGGCAGGCGTGTCTGCCGCGGGACCGATGAGCAGGGTGATTTCTCCTTTCGGCGGTTTGCTCTCGAGCCGGGTGCGGAGTTCACTCAACCGGCCGCGCAGAAATTCTTCGTGCAGCTTGGTTACCTCCCGGGCGAGCACCGCCGGCCGGTCACCCAGCAGTTCCAGCGCATCGGCTACGGTTTCCCGGATGCGGTGCGGAGCCTCGAAGAGAACCAGGGTGCGGAGCTCGCCCGCGAGCTGTTGCAGCCGCCGCCGGCGCTCTCCGGCGCGCGCAGGCAGGAAACCGACGAAGACGAACTCGTCCACCGGCAGGCCAGAAGCCACCAGCGCCGCCACCACAGCCGAAGGGCCCGGCACGGGCACAACCGGGATGCCATGACGGACGCAGAGCGCGACCAGACGGTGGCCCGGATCGCTGAGCACGGGCATGCCGGCATCGCTGACCAGGGCGACGCGCGCTCCCCGCTCGAGTTCCATCACCAGTTCCGGAGCACGGAGCATTTCGTTGTGCTCGTGGTAGCTGACCAGGCGCTTGCGCAGGCCGTAGTGGCGGAGCAGTTTCTGGGTCTGCCGGGTGTCTTCGCAGGCAATGAGATCGGCTTCCCGCAGCACGCGCAGTGCGCGCAGGGTGATGTCCTCCAGATTGCCGATGGGTGTGGCCACCAGGTAGAGGCAGCCGCAGCGGCCGGACGGCTGTGCTGAGCGGGGCATGGCCGACCGGTGCCAGTCTAGCACACGGCGGCCGTGCTAAAATGGCGTGCGTTTCTTTTCGAGGAAGGAGCTATGCCCCTGTACGAATACGTCTGCATCAAGTGCAAGCGCCCGTTCGAACGCATCGAGCCCGTGCATGCCAAGCCGGTGAAGAAATGTCCGCTGTGCGGTGGCCGCGCGGAACGGACCCTGGCGCCACCCGCCATCCAGTTCAAGGGCACCGGCTGGTACATCACCGACTACGCCCGCAAGGGCGCCGCCGAATCCAAAGCAGAGAAGGATTCCGGCGGCAAAGAAAAAGAAGCCACCGCGCCCGCCAGAGAATCGTCCAGAAAGTCGAAATAGTTTTTCTGCGCCGCACGATAAGGTTGGCTGCATGCTGTCCGAAGTGGGGATGCGCGAGTGGTTTCTGGCCGCCGGCCCGGTCACGCAGGCATTTGTCGCGACGTTGTTCACCTGGGGGGTGACGGCGCTCGGTGCGGCAGTCGTGTTTTTTGCCCGCGACGTCAGCCAGAAGCTACTCGACACACTGCTCGGCTTTGCCAGTGGCGTCATGCTGGCCGCCAGCTACTGGTCGTTGCTGGCTCCTTCCATCGAACTGTCCGCTGCCCATGGCCTGCCCCCGTGGCTGCCTCCCGCGGTTGGGTTTGTGCTGGGAGCGGTGGCACTGCGTCTGGCCGACCGCGTGTTGCCGCACCTGCACGTGGGCTTTCCTCGCGCGGAAGCTGAAGGAGTGAAAACGGCGCTGCCGAGCCGTACGCTGCTCGTGCTGGCCATTACGCTGCACAACATTCCCGAAGGCCTGGCGGTGGGAGTGGCCTTCGGCGGTGTGGCGGGAGGAATGGAGGCGGCCAAGCTGAGCGGTGCGGTGGCGCTGGCCATCGGCATCGGCCTGCAAAATTTCCCGGAAGGACTGGCGGTGGCCGCGCCGCTGCGTCGCGATGGGATGTCGCGCCGCCGCAGCTTCTGGTACGGGCAGATGTCGGCGCTGGTGGAGCCCGCCGCAGCCGTTCTCGGAGCCGCAGCCGTGCTCTCGGCACAGCAGATCCTGCCCTATGCGCTGGCCTTCGCGGCAGGTGCCATGATCTTTGTCGTAGTCGAGGAAACCATCCCGGAAGCGGTCCGCAGTGGCAATACCGATTGGGCTACCAGCGGAACCATCCTCGGCTTCGTTGTGATGATGATTCTCGACGTGGCGCTTGGATAGCTGCGGCTGCAGCCCTTACAGCTTCAGCGAGCGCAGATAGTCCCGGAAGGCTTCCCCGAACTCGGGATTTTTCAGACCGAACTCGACGGTGGCTTTCAGAAAGCCGAGCTTATCGCCGGCGTCGTAGGTGGTGCCTTCCACGACCAGTGCGTACAGACCCTTTTCCTGTGCCAGCAGCACCAGTGCGTCGGTAAGCTGAATTTCCCCGAGCGCGCCGCGGCCGGTGCGTTCGATGCAGTCGAAGATTTCCGGGGGCAGCACGTAGCGGCCGGTGACGCCGAGCGTCGAAGGCGCTTGTTCCGGTGCCGGTTTTTCCACCAGCGTGCGAATCCGCAACAGCCGTTCGCCCCAGCGGGAATTTTTCTCGGCCACGGCGTCTACGATGCCGTACAGGCGCGTCTGCTCGCGGGGCACCTCTTGCACCGCGATCACCCCCGCGCCCGTGGCCTCGAACACTTCCGCCAGTTGCCGCGTGGCGGGCACTGCACCGTCGATGATCACGTCGCCGAGCAGTACCGCGAACGGCTCGTCGCCGACCAGCTCGCGCGCGCAGAGCACGGCATGGCCCAGCCCGAGCGGCTCTTTCTGCCGCGTGTAGCTGAACTGGATCATGTTGCTGATCCGGCGGACCTGTTCGGCCAGCTCCCGCTTGCCTTTTTCTTCCAGGAAGCGCTCCAGCTCCGGCGCGGCATCGAAGTGATCCTCGATCGCATTTTTGCCGCGGCCGGTGACGATGATGATGTTTTCGATGCCGCTGGCCAGGCATTCTTCGACGGCGTACTGAATCAACGGCTTGTCCACGACGGGCAGCATCTCCTTGGGCTGCGCTTTCGTGGCGGGCAGAAAACGCGTGCCGAGTCCGGCAGCGGGCAGCACGGCTTTGCGAACGCGCGTGCGCAGGTCGGTCATGGCTGCAGAGGCTCGCCTTTCATCGCAGAACGGCAGTGCGGCGAAACCTTACGTGGCCCCGGCAGGATTGTCAATGCAGAAGCCGATGCAGGCCGGGCGCGATGCGCAGCCGGGCGAGCACGCGGTGGATTTGGCGCGCATCCAGCCAGCCGCGCTCGCAGAGTACGCGAAGATTCGCGCGGTAGGCGCACGGCGCAAAATATGGATTCCACAACCGGACCCCGCGCGGTGGACGGCGCCAGAGTTCGGCAGCCGGTACGGGTGGCGTGGGCGGCCGGCGTCGGGGATGGAAGGCGTCGTCAGGCCAGAATTTGGTCGTATCGGCGAGCACCCAGACCGGCTTGGCAGCGGCCGCCATGCGTTCGACCAGCGCGCCGGTGCCGATTTTGTTGTGGAAGCCGTTCCGTTCCACGGCGTCGGCGCCGAGAACGAGCAGGTCGGCGGCGGGGGCCACTTCGAGCAGTGCAGCGTCGCTCATCAGCACGACATTTCCGCCGCCTTCGGCCAGCTCGCGCGCGAGGCGCCGACCCTCCAGCCCCGGACGCGCTTCCGAGCACCACACCACACCGATGTGCCGGCGCGCCTTCGACAGCGCGCCCGCCACCGTGGAGCTGTAGGAGTACGTGGCCACAATCGGAGGATGCAGGGTGCGCAGCCGGGTGGCGAAGCGTCGCGCAATTCGGGTCGGTGCGGCACGCAGCAACTGGCGGAAGCGGGCCACCACGATCGGCAGACGGTGCAGGGAACCGGTTTCGGCAACCAGAGCGACTTCGTTGGCCAGGCGCAACAGCGGCGCCATCGTGGGCTGTGCGGTGGCCAGCCGGCGAGCGACCGCCTGCAGCTCCTCTGCAGCGGGACGGCGCGGACGGCGCAGCCAGACCAGCAGGGCATCCGCTGCACGCCGGGCCAGCTCGGCGGCACCGGACTGCCGGTCGCGCGCCACCGCCGCCAGCGCGCGCTCGAGCTGTGCATCCACGCGCGTATGCTAACATAGACGGGGGCGCGCAATGGCCGTACGCATTCTGGGCATCGAAAGCTCGTGCGATGAAACCGCGGCCGCGGTGGTGGCCGACGGCCGCGAAATTCTCTCTTCGATCGTGGCGTCGCAGTTTGACATCCACCGCAAATACGGCGGAGTGGTGCCCGAACTGGCTTCCCGCGAGCACCTGCGACGAATTGTGCCGGTGGTCCGGGAGGCACTGGAGCAGGCCGGGCTCGAGCTGCGCGATGTGGATGCCATCGGCGTCACGCGCGGCCCGGGCCTGATTGGCTCGCTGCTGGTGGGGGTCACGTACGGCAAGGTGCTGGCGATGTCGCTCGGCAAGCCGCTGGTGGCCGTGAATCACCTGGAAGGGCACGTCTATGCCGTGTTGCTCGAAGCGCACCGGCAGAATCGGCACCCGGAGTTTCCGGCGATGTGCCTGATTGTTTCCGGCGGGCACACGCTGCTCTACGAAGTTCGCGCCGAACCATTCCGCGCACTGAACGGCGCGGCAGAGACCGTGCGGCTCCACTATGCACGCATCGGTGCCACCCGCGACGACGCCGCCGGCGAAGCCTACGACAAAGTCGCCAAGCTGCTCGCGCTGGGCTATCCCGGCGGGCCGGTCATGGACCAGCTTGCGGCGCACGGGGACCCGGAAGCTGTGCGCTTCACCCCGCCGGTGACGCGCGGCAATCCCTATGACTTCAGCTTCAGCGGAATCAAGACGGCCGTGCTGCGCTGGCTCGAACAGCACCCGGAACTGAAGCCAGAAATCGCCCGCCGCGAACAGGCGCTCCGGGACGGCTTGCGCAAAGCTGACGAACTCCGTCCGCTTTGCAGCCAGGCCGTGCTCGACCTGGTGGCCAGTTTTCAGCGCAGCGTCGTGGACGACTTGGTCAATCGCACGCTGGCTGCCGCCGAACAATATGCGGCGCGCTCGGTGCTGGTTTCAGGCGGAGTGGCCGCCAACAGCGAGCTCCGGCGCACGTTCGAACGCGAAGCAGCGATGCGCGGGCTGGAGGTTTTCTTCCCCAGCCGGCACCTTTCCACCGACAACGCCGCGATGATTGCCGCTGCGGCGTATCCGCGTCTGCTTTCGGGTGACCTGGCCACGGCCGAGCTGAACGGCGAAGCCGTCCTGCCCCTGGCCTGAACTCCCTGCAGACCTCGCGGGTGCAGATGGGTTGACCTGGTTTCTGTCTCACCGCTCGGCGATTCCTTGGACGGGCTAGGCACGGTGCACCCGATTCTGTAGAATCGCGCGGCACCGTGTCGCGGTCGTTCGTGTCGCGCCGCGGTGCATTGGCGAAAAAATCCTGCATCGCACCGACACATGCGCATCGCCATCGACACGGGCGGGACGTTCACCGATTGCGTCTTCGTGCGCGATGGGCGCCTGGAAATCCTGAAGGTGCCTTCGACGCCGCGCCGGCCGGCACAGGCCATCGCGGAGGTGTTGCGGCGGCTGGCTGCGGTGCTCGGGGAAGCCTCGTGCGAACTCACCCTGGGCACAACGGTCGGCACCAACGCACTGCTCGAGCGTCGGGGCGGACGCATCGCGCTGGTCACCACGGCCGGACTGGAAGATGTGCTCGAGATCGGTCGGCAGGCGCGGCCGCGACTGTACGATTTTCTTGTCGAACGCCCCGCGCCGCTGGTGCCCGCCGCGCGCCGCTTCGGCCTGGCCGAGCGTGTCGGGTGGGACGGTCGCGTGCTCGAGCGGCCGACAGCAGCGGCGATGGCCCGCGTCGTGCGGGCCGTCGCGCGTGCGCGAGCAGAAGCCGTCGCCGTTTGTTTTCTGTTTTCGTTCGCCCATCCGGCCCACGAGGCGGCTGTGGCGCGGGCGTTGCGCGCCGCGGGATTTGCCGTTTCGGCCTCGCACGAGATTCTGCCGGAATTCCGGGAGTACGAGCGCACGGCTACCACGGTTGTCAATGCCTACTTGCTGCCGGTGATGGGCCGTTATCTGGCGGAAGTCGAGCGCGTCGCCGGCGGCGCGGTGCGCGTGATGCAGTCGAACGGCGGCATCCTCAGCGCAAGGCGCGCCGCACGCGAGCCCGTGCGCACGATTCTTTCCGGCCCGGCGGGCGGGGTGCTCGGCGCACAGTACGTGGCCGGGCTGGCTGGCTTCGGGGAAGTCATCAGCCTGGATATGGGCGGCACTTCGACCGACGTAGCGCTGGTCAGCCGCGCGCTGCAGACCACCTGCGAAGCGACCGTGGCGGGCCTGCCGGTGGCGGTACCCATGCTCGACATCCACACCGTGGGTGCCGGGGGCGGCTCGATCGCCCGGTTCGACCGCGGCGGCGCCCTGCGGGTAGGGCCGGAAAGCGCCGGCGCCGACCCGGGGCCCATCTGTTACGGTCGCGGCGAGCAGCCGACGGTCACCGATGCCCACCTGGTGCTCGGACGCATCGCGCCGCAGGGATTTCTCGGTGGAGAGTTCCGTCTGGACGAGCGACGCACCCGGGAATATCTGGCGCGTTTTCTGCGGCGCGCACCGGCAGCGCTGCGCAACCCGGAGCGGTTTGCGCAGGGCGTGCTCGATGTCGCCAACGCCACGATGGAAAAAGCCATCCGCGTCATCAGCATCGAGCGCGGATACGACCCGCGCGACTACACCCTAGTGGCCTTCGGTGGCGCCGGTGGACTGCACGCCTGCGAGCTGGCTGAGGCGCTGTCGATGCCCCGCGTGCTCATCCCGAAGTTTCCGGGAGCGCTTTCGGCACTGGGCATCCTGCGGGCAGACGTCGTGCGGGATTTTTCGCAGACCATCCGCCTGCCGGTGACCTCCCTGCCGGAGACCCGCGCGGCGCTGCAGCGCGTTTTTGCCGGGCTGGAGCGGCGCGGCCGCGCCGACCTCCGCCGCGAGGGTTTCCCTGCAGCCGCACTGCGCATCGAGCGTCTGCTGGAGATGCGGTACATCGGTCAGGCTTACGAACTGGCCGTGCCTGCAGGCGGTGATTTCGTGACTGCGTTTCACCGCGCCCATCAGCGTCGCTACGGCTACGCCGAACCGGGACGGCCGGTGGAAATCGTCACCGTGCGCCTGCGTGTAGCCGGACGCACGGCCAAACCGGAGCTGCCGCGTTCCCGTCCCGCGGGGCGCTCGCCGAAGGCCGCTCTGACTGGCGAGCAGCGGACGTACTGCCGGGGGCGTATGATTCCGGCTGCAATTTACGACCGTTCGAAACTCCGCGCCGGCCATCGCTTCGCCGGACCGGCCATCGTCACCGAGTACAGCGCGACAACCTTCGTGCCACCGGCCTGGCAGGCCCGCGTGGACGAATGGGGAAATCTTCTGCTCGTGCGCCGATGAGCAGGGGGTAAGGGTGAGAACACCGGATCCAACACGGCTGGAAATTTTCAAGAACCTGTTCCACTCCGTCGCCGAGGAGATGGGCGCAGCGCTGCGTCGGGTGGCCTTTTCGCCGAACATCAAAGAGCGGCGCGACTACTCCTGCGCCGTGTTCGACTCCGCCGGCCAGGTGCTCGCCATGGGCGATCACATGCCGGTGCACCTGGGCTCGATGCCGGCTTCGGTGGCGGCGGCGATCCGGGCACTTTCCCTTGCGCCGGGCGATGTGGCGTTGCTGAACGATCCCTACGCCGGGGGAACGCACCTGCCGGATCTGACCATGGTGATGCCGGTCTATCTGCCGCGGGACCGCAGGCCCGCGTTCTACGTGGCCAATCGCGCGCATCACGCCGACGTGGGCGGCAGCCAGGCCGGTTCCATGGGACTGGCACGCGAGATCTATCAGGAGGGACTGCGCATCCCCCCGGTGAAAATCTACCAGCGCGGACGGCTGGTGCGCGACGTGCTGTCCATGATTCTGGGAAATGTGCGCACGCCCGAGGAACGTCGAGGTGACCTGGCGGCTCAGATTGCCGCCTGCCGGATCGGAGAGCGCCGGCTGCGGGAGATCGTGGCGAAGTACGGGCGGCGGGAGGTGTTCGCCTACGCGCGCCATCTGCTGGAGTATTCAGCGCGGATGATGGCCGGTGTGCTCCGCACGATTCCAGATGGTACCTACCGCGCCGAAGATTTTCTCGATGACGATGGCATCGAACCCCGTCCGCTGCGCATCGCCGTGACGATTCGCATCCGGGGCGGCCGCGCCGTGGTGGACTTCACCGGTTCGGCGCCGCAATGTGCCGGCAGTGTGAATGCCGTGCGCGCGATAACCGAGTCGGCGGTGTTTTACGTTTTCCGCTGCCTGCTCGACGAGCAGGTGCCGGCTACAGCCGGGTTGATGCGTCCGATTCGGGTGGTGGCGCCCGAAGGCAGTATCGTCGCGGCGCGGCCGCCGGCCGCCGTTGCAGGAGGCAACGTAGAAACTTCCCAGCGCACCGTGGATGTGCTGCTGCGTGCGCTGGCCCGGGCCGTCCCTGCGCGCATCCCGGCGGCCAGCCAGGGCACGATGAACAACCTGACCCTGGGCGGCAGCGACCCTCGCCGCGGCGGCGCGCCGTTCGCCTACTACGAAACGATTGCTGGGGGCATGGGCGCGCGGCCGGGCAAAGACGGCATCAGCGGCATCCACACCCACATGACCAATTCGCTCAACTCCCCCATCGAAGTCCTCGAGCACGCCTATCCGGTGCGTGTGCGACGCTATGTGCTGCGGCGGGGCTCGGGCGGGGCGGGAAGATGGCGCGGCGGCGATGGCCTCGTCCGCGAAATCGAACTGCTGGATGAAACGCAAGTCGGCCTGCTTTCTGACCGGCGCCGCTTTGGCCCTTATGGATTGGCTGGAGGTCGGCCGGGCAAGCCCGGACGAAACCTGCTCATCGTCGGGGGCCGGCGTCGGCTGCTGGCCGGCAAATGCGGCTTCTATGCGCCTGTAGGAGCCATCCTCCGCATCGAAACGCCCGGTGGCGGCGGCTGGGGCAAGCCTGTAAAAAAATAGCATCGGTGGCCGCTAGTCCTGCTGGGTCGGGCTGAAAAGCGCTTTCCGGAAAATGGCAAAAACCGCCCCGCTGCTCTTTCAACCGTGCCCGGTGAAGAGCAGTCTCCGGCTTGTCCGAAGAGGCGGCTGAAGCTCGTCTCTGCAGTGACGAAGAATATTGGGAGCTGGCGAGACTTACTCAGGCGATTCGGTTCCGGTCGGCAATTGCAATCGGGCCTTGGCCAGCGCGCGCATCAGGCTGGATTCGATGGCCGTTTCTGTTGTGCCCTTGGCCACGGCCATCTCACTGACCAGCAGTTGCTTGGCCCGTTCCAGCATCTTCTTTTCTCGGAACGAAAGCGGTTTGGTCCGGCTCAGCGCCAGCAGGCTTTTCAGCACGGCGGCCACATCCATCAGCGAGCCTGTTCGCATCCGTTCGGAGTTTTCCTTGTAGCGATGTTTCCAGTCGTGATGGTTGGTGCAGCGGCCTTTTTCGAGGAAGGAGAGCACTTTCGAGGTCTCTGCCGGTCGGATCAGGGGTCGCAGGCCCACGGCTTCGACATTGGTCTGCGGTACCATGACGCGCGAGCCGGTGGATAAGATGCGCAGGGTGTAGTACTTGACCGTTCTTCCGTTCAGCATTCCGTAACTGATTTGTTCGATGACGCCGACTCCCTGGTTCGGGTAGACCACTTTATCCCCATGCTTGAAATCCATAGGACTCTCCCCAAGCAGGCATGCCATTTGATTGTAGGCATGCGGCTTAGACAGCGTCAAGGATTCATTTGAAAAATCCCCCCGCCGCTTGCGGCTGGTTCGTGATACCCGCTGGCGCCGACGAGGGTACGGTTCACGTCCAGCAGAGGCGGCATGCAGCCGCAGAACGGCCCTTGCGATAGAATGCCGGCATGCGGACGCTGGCGGTGGATACGAGCACGCAGTCGGGCAGCCTGGCGGTGGTGGAGTCGGTCGCCGGGCCGGAGGGCGCAGCCGGGACTGAACCGTGGGTGCGGGTGCTCGGGGTCGTCTCTACCTGTACCGACGAGACCTACTCCTCGCGGATGTTCCGTCAACTCGATTTTCTGCTGCGCGAGACGGGACTCGAACTCGGCAGTTTCGATCTTTTTTCCGTGGCCGCGGGGCCGGGTTCTTTCACCGGTTTGCGCGTGGGTCTGGCGGCGGTCAAAGGTTGGGCTGAGGTCTACCGGAAGCCGGTGGCGGCGATCAGCGGTCTGGAAGTCGTGGCCGCGCAGGCCCGCGCACCAGAGCCACTGCTGGTGCCGGTTGTGGATGCTCGCCGCGGACAGGTCTACGCCGGGGTGTATCGCCGCACCGACCACGGGCTCAGCCGCGTGGGCGATGAGGTGGTCATGACGCTGGCCGAATTTCTGGCCGAGCTGCCGCCGCGCGTCGAAGATCGCGCCTTCGCCTTCGTGACCACTTCGCCGGAACTGCTGGCCGGGCCGCTGGCGGAATCGCCGTTCCGCCATCGCCCGCTGGAAGTTGTCTCCAATGTACTCGCGCCCGTGCTGGGAGCGCTCGGCTTGGCGCGGGCCCAGCGGGGCGAACTGGTCGATGCGGTTGCGCTCGACGCTCACTACATCCGCCGCTCGGACGCCGAACTGCTGTGGAAAGGCTGATTGCCATCCGCCCGCTGGCTGCGGACGACCTCGATGCGGTGTTGCAGATTCAGGCGCAGTGCCCCGAGATCGTTGCCTGGAGCCGCGCCAGCTATGCGCCGGTCGTGCGCGGCGAATATCCCGGCTGGGTGGCTGCGGCGGATTCCCGAGTGCTGGGCTTTGTCGTCAGCCGGAAAACGGCGGAAGAAGCCGAAATTCTGAATCTGGCCGTATTGCCTGAGGCCCGGCGGCAGGGCATCGGCAGCCGACTGCTCGTGCAGGTTCTGGAAGAGGCCCGGCAGGCCGGCGCCCGCCGCGTGTGGCTGGAGGTGCGCGCCTCGAATGCGGCGGCCATCCGCTTCTACGAGCGCCACGGATTCCGGCTGCGAGGACTGCGGCGCGACTATTACTCGAACCCGCGCGAAGACGCTCTGCTCTACTGCTGCGAGCTCGTTCAATCGCCGCAGGGGAAGTGAAACGCCGGAGCGGTCCTGGGCTCGTTCTGCGCGGGTTTCCTGCGTGGAAAATCCGGCGAAAGGGGCATGAGTGCCGCGCCGCTGTGGACAAGTGCGGAGTACTGACTCGAATGCATTGTTGTGGTAGCATAGCGCGGCTGGTTTGGAGTTGCGGATACGATGCCGGAGCACTACATTCCGATTTTCATTTTTGCTGCGCTGGCCGCGGCGTTTCCGGCCGTCACGCTGATCATTTTCAAGTACATCCGGCCGGAGATGCGCGCCGTGGGCGCGAAGCTCGAGCCGTACGAGTGCGGCATCCCTCCCGAGGGCGATGCCCGCGGACGGTATTCGGTGCGCTTCTACATCGTGGCCATTCTGTTTGTCATTTTCGATGTGGAGGTCATCTTCCTGTTTCCCTGGGCGGTGCAGTACGGGGTGCTGGGATTGTATGGGCTGGTAACAATGTTCGTTTTTCTCGGCATTTTGCTGATCGGGTACGTGTGGCTGTACCGCAGCGGCGCCCTGGAGTGGATCTACGAATGACCCGCAACGGATATCTTCCCGGTCGTCTTCGGCCGGGCTTTTTTTATGCCGTGCTGCGGTGCGAAGAACGATGCAGTGCGGGCGTTGACGCCTTTTTTGTCGGTATGTTAGAAACTAACGCTTAATTTCAGCAGTTTTTGCGACGAGCGGGTGGAGGCCTCGCGCGCAGCCAAGTCTCGACCAGTCCTGATCATGGCCGACGAACCAACCTCCAAGCAGCCCGAAAAGCGACCGGAGACCTCCGAGGGCCAGCCCCCGGCCCGGGAGACTTCTGCGCAGAAGCCTGCCGAAAAGCCGGCCGGGGAAAAGCCTGTTCCGCCGAAGAAAGAAGCTCCGCCGGCCTGGCCGAAGCCGCTGGACAACGAGATGGTGCGCCGCTTCCGCCAGCGCTTCGGAGACGCCATCCTGGATGCGCTCGAAGACCGCAAACAGGCCATCCTGGTGGTCGCGGCGGAACGGCTCCGCGAAATTGCCGAGTACGCGCGCGACGAAGAGCAGTTCGATATGCTGACTGACCTGACCGCCGTGGACTGGCCCAAGCGCGAGAAGCGGTTCGACCTGGTGGTGAACCTGTACAGCTTTCCGCGCAACGAACGTTTGCGCCTGAAAGCCGCCGTCGGCGAACACGACCAGCCGCCCAGCCTGGCTCCGGTGTGGGCAGCGGCGAATTGGCTCGAGCGCGAATGCTTCGATATGTTCGGCATTCGTTTCGAGGGGCACCCGGACCTGCGCCGGATTCTCCTGCCGGACGAATGGGTGGGGCATCCCCTGCGCAAGGACTACGACATCCTGCAGCAGGATACGGCCTGGGTGCGCGAAAACCTGGGCATCGAAAGCGGACAGTAACCGATGGCCGAAACGCCTACTCGCCACGTGCACTTCCCGGGCATGGACACGACCGTGCTCGGCGCCGACGAAATCATCATCAACATGGGCCCGCAGCACCCCTCCACGCACGGCGTGCTGCGCGTGAAGCTGCACCTGGACGGCGAAAAAGTCATCGGCTCGGAATGCATCATCGGCTATCTGCACCGCGGCGTCGAAAAAATCGCCGAGCACCGCAGCTACCAGCAGTTCGCCCCCTATGTGGACCGCATGGACTACGTGGCCGCGGTTTCCAACGGGCTCGGCTACTGCGAGGCAGTCGAAAAGCTGCTGGAAGTCGAAGTGCCGCCGCGCGCGAAAGTCGTCCGCACGATCCTGACCGAGCTGCAGCGCATTGCCAGCCACCTGCTCTGGCTCGGCACCCATGCCCTGGACATCGGCGCACTGACGCCCATCTTTTACTGTTTCCGGGAACGCGAAGAGATTCTGAAAATTTTTGAGAAATACTGCGGCGCGCGTCTCACCACGCACGCCTTCCGCATCGGCGGTCTCCAGTACGAGGTTTATGACGGCTTCGAGGAGGACGTCAAGCGCTTCCTGGCGGACTTCGACCGGAAAATTGACGAATACGAAGCCCTGCTCACCACGAACCGCATCTGGGTCGAGCGCACGAAGGGCATCGGAGTGCTTTCAGCGCAGGACGCCATTGCGCTGGGCGTCACCGGCCCCGTGCTGCGAGCCAGTGGCGTGAAGTGGGACATCCGCAAAGCCTTCCCGTACGCGGCCTATGACCGCTACGACTTCGAAATCCCCGTAGGCAGCAACGGCGATACCTACGACCGCTACCTGGTGCGCATGGAAGAGATGCGGCAGTCGCGTCGCATCTGCTTGCAGGCGATCGAAGACATCCCTTCAGGGCCCATCCTGGGCAAGGTGGGCAAGGTGATGAAGCCGGCACCGGGAGAAGTCTATCATTCGATCGAAGCGCCCAAGGGCGAGCTGGGCTACTACATCGTCAGCGACGGCACCACGCAGCCCTATCGCGTGCGCATCCGTCCCCCGTCGTTCATCAACCTGCAGGCGTTCGACACCATGGTGCGGGGGCATCTGGTGGCCGACGTGGTGGCGATTATCGGTACGATCGACATCGTACTCGGCGAGGTGGACCGCTAGGCGGGTCGCTATGGACGCTGTCGTGGAATTTTTGAAGCCGCACCTGCTGCCGCTGCTCTGGGCGGTAGTGATTGTCGCGGTGCTGCCGCTGGTGGCGGGCTACATCGTGCTGCTCGAGCGCAAAGTGATGGCCGACATCCAGGCGCGGCTCGGCCCGATGCGCGTGGGGCCGCACGGACTGCTGCAGCCGATCGCCGATGCGCTCAAACTGCTCCTGAAAGAGGACATCATCCCGGCCAACGCCGACAAATGGATTTTCTGGATCGCGCCGCTGATTTCGGTGACCGCAGCCATGCTGGCGCTTTCGGCCATGCCCTTCGGGCCCGTGTTTCAGATTGCCGACCTGAACGTGGGTCTGCTGTTCATCGTGGCGGTCAGCTCGCTGGGAATTTTCGGCATCGTGCTGGGCGGCTGGTCGTCGAACAGCCACTACGCGCTGCTCGGCGCGTTGCGCAGCGCAGCCCAGGTGGTCAGCTACGAAGTCGCCGTGGGCATGGCCCTGGTCAGCGGCCTGCTGCTGGCGGGCACGCTCTCGATGCGGAAGATGGTCGAAGCGCAGGCCGAGCAGGGCGTCTGGTTCGCGTTTCTGGTTCCCGTCGGATTTTTCATCTACCTGGTCGCGGGCATCGCGGAGCTGAATCGTGCGCCGTTCGACCTGCCCGAAGCCGAATCCGAGCTCGTGGCCGGCTACATGACCGAGTACAGCGGCTTTCGCTGGGCGCTCTATTTCCTTGGAGAGTACACGGCCATGATCGTCGTCAGCGGAATCGGCACGACGCTGTTCCTGGGCGGATGGCTGCGGCCGTTTCCCAACGTGGCGGCATTCGATTTTCTCGATTACCTGCCTGCAGTCCTTTTTCTGGCGCTGACGGGCTACTGCTTCTACCGGGCCCCGAAGCAGCCGGTGCCGATCCAGAAGGCAGTGATGGGGCTGTTCGGAGTGCTGTGTTTGGGTATCACTGCCGCGCTCGGCTGGGCGGTGACGCTGCCGGCCGAAGCCGTGGCGCGGGCGGGCATTCTGGGAGCGTTCTGGTTTTTGGCCAAGGTGTTTTTGTTTCTCTACAGCTTCATGTGGTTCCGGTTCACGTTTCCCCGCTACCGGTTCGATCAGTTGATGCGGTTGGGATGGCATTTCCTGATTCCTGTCTCGCTGGTGAACGTGATGGGGGTGGGCGCTGCGCTGGTGTTGCATCGGCAGGCGGGTTGGCCGCTCTGGCAGGGTCTGGTGCTGGGCACGGTCGTCACGCTGGCCGTCGCTGCCTGGCTGATCCTGGTTCGCCAGCGCCGGCCCGTGGCAGCGCCGTCTGCGGGCGGGGAAGTGTAGGGCGCGATGGTTGAGCAGTTCACGTTTTATTTCTTTGCGGCTCTGGCGGTGATTTCCGCGGTGCTGGTGGTTACCGTGCGCAATGCCGTCTACAGCGCCGTGTTTCTGATCACCACGCTGCTGGCCACCGCGGGAATTTTCCTGCAACTGCGCGCCGAATTCCTGTTCGTCGTACAGATCATCCTGTATGTCGGCGGGATCATGGTGCTGTTTGTCTTTGTCGTTATGCTGGTGGACCTGGATGTCGCGTTGCGGCAGGTGCAGTTCAACCGGCAGAAGTGGGTGGCGCTGCTCGTGGTTCTGGCCGTGGCCGGCCAGCTCGTCTTTGCCCTTGCGCTCGGCAGCGAAGCGCTCGGGCTGCCTGCGGCCGCGCCGGAATCGCTCGAGCCGAACACCGAGTCGGTGGGCCTGCGGCTGTTCGAGAGTTACATGCTGCCGTTTGAGATCGCCTCGATCCTGCTGCTGGTGGCGATGATCGGAGCCGTCCTGCTGGGCAAGCGGCAGAAACCGCCGAGGAGCGAAGCATGATTCCCACGAGCCACTATCTCTATCTGGCGCTGGCGCTGTTTACGATCGGCGTGCTGGGTGTGCTCACGCGGCGCAACGTGATCATCATTCTGATGTCCATCGAGCTGATTCTCAACGCGGTGAACATCAACCTGGTGGCCTTCGCCCGGCACTTCGGCTCGGTGGATGGTCAGATTTTTGCGATTTTTGTGGTCACCGCCGCAGCGGCCGAAGCGGCTATCGGCCTGGGAATCATCATTGCGTTTTTCCGGAACCGGGAAACGGTACTGGCCGACGAAATGGACATGCTGAAGTGGTAGCGCAACCGTGACGACACCGTTGCCCTATTTTCTGGACTCGATCTGGCTGATCCCGCTGTTCCCGCTCGGGACGGCGGCGCTGATGCTGTTCTTCGGCCGGCGACTGCCGAACTCGGCCGTCAGCGTGCTCTGCGTGGGCAGCGTCTTGGTGTCGTTTGTCTATTCCGTGGGGGCGTTCCTGCAGTTGCGGGCCTGGCCGTTTGCGGCGCTGGGCTACTGGCCCGAAAAGGTTCTGTTCGACTGGGTGCCGCTGGGCGCCTACCACACCGACGCCGGGCAACTGGCGCAGTTCACCGCAGAGTGGGGATTCCTGCTCGACCCGCTTTCCGCCGTGATGATTCTGGTGGTGACCGGCGTCGGGCTGCTGATCCACATCTACTCGATCGGGTACATGGGGCATGAAGGCGGCTACTACCGCTTCTTCGGCTACATGAACCTGTTCATGTTTTCCATGCTCACGCTGGTGCTGGCCAACAACCTGCTGCTGATGTTCGTCGGCTGGGAAGGCGTGGGCCTGTGCAGTTACCTGCTGATCGGTTTCTACTTTCTCCGCAAGTCGGCCTCGGATGCGGGCAAGAAGGCGTTCATCGTCAACCGCGTGGGCGATGCCGGCTTCCTGCTGGGCATTTTTCTGACGGCAGCCACACTGGGTACCATCAAGTTCACCGAGCTCGGCCCGGCGATCCAGCAGATGGGTCTGTCGGTCGGCGCGCCGGCCCTGACCGCCATTGGCTTGCTGCTGTTTGTCGGTGCGACCGGCAAATCGGCGCAGATCCCGCTCTACACCTGGTTGCCGGACGCCATGGAAGGTCCCACGCCGGTCAGCGCTCTGATTCACGCCGCCACGATGGTCACTGCGGGCGTCTACATGGTCACGCGCACCAACGCCATCTATCAGATGGCGCCGGAAGCGCTTGCGGTGGTGGCCATCGTCGGGGCACTGACCGCCTTCTACGCGGCCACGATGGGCCTGGTACAGAACGACATCAAACGCGTGCTGGCCTATTCGACCATCAGCCAGCTCGGCTACATGTTCCTGGCCTGTGGCGTGGGCGCTTACATCGCCGGCATCTTCCATCTGATGACGCATGCCTTCTTCAAAGCGCTGCTCTTTCTGGCCGCGGGCAGCGTGATTCACGCGCTCTCGGGTGAGCAGGACATGCAGAAGATGGGCGCGCTGTGGAATCGCGTGCCGGTGACGGCGCGCACCATGTTCATCGCCGCGCTGGCGATTGCCGGTATTCCGCCGCTGGCGGGTTTCTTCAGCAAAGACGAAATCCTGTGGAAGACGTGGTCGGCGGGAGACATCGGGCAGATCCTCTGGCTGCTGGGCGCTGTCACGGCGCTGCTGACCGCCTTCTACATGTTCCGGCTGATCAACCTGACATTTTTCGGCAAATCGCGCGTGCCGAAAGAAGTGGATCATCACGTGCACGAATCGCCGGCGGTGATGACCGTGCCGCTGGTCGTGCTGGCCGTGCTTTCTGTAGTCGGCGGCTGGGTGGGCATTCCGGCCGCGCTGGGCGGCAGCAATCATTTCGAACACTGGCTCGAGCCGGTGATCAGCCAGCCGCCGGGCGTGCACCACGCCGCTGCCTTGACTGACGGGGCGCACCACGATCCGACCGAATACGTCCTCATGGTTGTTTCCGTGCTGTTAGCACTGCTGGGCATCTGGCTGGCGCGGTATGTCTACATTCGCCGCGAAGGTCTGGCCGAACAGCTTGCGGCTCGCTGGAGCGGATTGCACCGTCTGCTGTTCCGCAAATACTACGTGGACGAGCTCTATGACGCGCTGTTCGTCAACCGCGCGAAAGACCTGGGCACGACGCTGGCGGCGTTTGACCGGCGCGTGATTGACGGCTGGGGCGTGGACGGTTCGGCCTGGTTCACGCGGTTCACATCGCGGGTTTCGATCTGGTGGGATACCTGGATCGTGGATGGCCTGGTGAACCTGACCGCCTGGGTGGTCGGGGTCTTCAGCTATCCGTTCCGCTGGCTGCAGACCGGCCGCGTACAAAACTACGCCCTGGTGTTCGCCCTGGGGGTGCTGATCCTGCTGGCGTACTACCTGCGCGGCATACTGTGATGCCGCTGGCCGGCAAGCAGCCGTCGGCCAGGGGCAAGTGAGGGTGCTGGGATGCAATTCTTTCAAGATCACATCCTGAGCGTGATCCTGTTCACGCCGACCGTCGGCGCGATCCTGATGCTGTTCATCCGCGGCGACCGGGAAAATGTGCACCGCTGGATGGGCAACCTGTTCGGGATGCTGGGCTTTCTGGTGTCGCTGCCGCTGGTGATTCGCCTGGGCGAGAACTGGAACACGTTCAATCCGGCGCTGACCGATTTTCAGTTCGTCGAAGATGTGGAGTGGATTCCCTCGATCGGCGCTCGCTACGCCCTGGGCGTCGATGGCATCAGCCTGCTGCTGGTGCTGCTGACCACGCTGCTCGGCGCCATCGCCATTCTTTCCTCCTGGTCGGCAATCACCCAGCGCGTCAAGGAATACTACATCCTGATGCTGTTGCTGCAGACCGGCATGCTCGGAGTCTTCCTGGCGCTGGATTTCTTCCTGTTCTACGTCTTCTGGGAAGTGATGCTGGTGCCGATGTATTTCCTGATTGGCGTCTGGGGCAGCGATCGACGGCTGTACGCGGCCATCAAGTTTTTCCTCTACACGTTGGCGGGTTCGGTGCTGATGCTGCTGGCGATTCTGGGCATGTACTTCACCTACGCCCAGCAGACCGGCGTGTACACCTTCGACATTCGCACGCTGCTCGAAGCCGTGCCCGGCTTCAGCCCCGCGCTCCAGCAGTGGTTGTTCTGGGGGTTGTTCTTCGCCTTCGCCATCAAAGTGCCCATGTTCCCGTTCCACACCTGGCTACCCGACGCCCACACCGAAGCGCCCACGGCCGGCTCGGTGATTCTGGCCGGCGTGCTGCTGAAGATGGGCACCTACGGCTTTCTGCGCTTCAGCGTGCCGATGCTGCCGGATGCCGTGAAAGAGTATTCGCAGATCATGGTTTGGGTTTCCATTGTCGCCATCATCTACGGCGCCCTGGTCTGCATGATGCAGAAGGACATGAAGAAGCTGATTGCCTACTCGTCGGTGAGCCATCTGGGCTTCTGCACGCTGGGCATTTTTGCGCTGACTCCGCACGGGCTTTCCGGCAGCCTGCTCCAGCAGATCAATCACGGGCTTTCGACCGGTGCGCTGTTTTTGATTGTCGGCGTGCTCTACGAGCGTCGCCACACCCGCATGATCGCTGACTTCGGCGGGCTGTCCACGCCGATGCCCGGCTTCGCGGCCATCTATCTGATCGTCAGCCTGGCTTCGCTCGGCATGCCGCTGCTGAACGGCTTCATCGGAGAATTCACGATCCTGCGTGGCGTCTTTGAAGTGAACAAGCACTGGGCCGCCTGGGGCGTGGTGGGCATCGTGCTCGGTGCGGCCTATCTGCTCTGGCTCTATCAGCGCGTGATGTTCGGCCACGTAACCCACGAGGAAAACAGACACCTGCCCGACCTGAACCTGCGCGAGTACGCCACGCTGGTGCCGCTCGTGGTGCTCTGCTTCTGGATCGGCATCTATCCGAAGCCGTTTTTCGAAATCATCGATCCGCCGATGCATCGCATCGTGAACCGCGTCAATCCGGGGTACTACCTGGTAGACCCGGTGAAGCCCCTTCCGGCACCTTCGGCAGAAACCGGAACCACTTCGGCGACACCCGGCTCGGCCGCGGTGCCGCCCCAGGAGCAGCGCTGAGCATGCCGACTCTGTTCCCCAATCCCGAAGAACTGGCGCTGATTCTGCCCCAGATCTGGCTGGCTGCGTTCGGTCTGGCCATCCTGCTGCTGGATTTTCTGCTGGGCCCGCGCCAGAAATGGGTGAATGCGTTTGGCGCGCTGCTCGGGGTGGCGGCCAGCGGAGTGGCGCTGTGGCGGCTGCGAGGCGTCCATGCCGTCGGTGTGCCCGGCTTCGGAGGCGCGATTGTCGTGGACCCGTTTTTCGTGTTTTTCGGGTTCCTGTTTCTTGCCTCCACCGCCCTGGTCATTCTGCTTTCGGTGCGCTACCTCGAAGTAGAAGAAGAGCACCGCGGCGAATACTACGCGCTGATGCTGTTCGCCACCGTCGGCATGATGTTCCTGGCTGCCGGCACCGACCTGGTGGTGATTTTCGTGGCGCTGGAGACGATGGCCGCCTCCTTCTATGTGCTCACCGGCTACCTGCGGCGGGACAAGCGCTCCAATGAAGCCGCTCTGAAATATCTACTGCTGGGCGCGTTCAGCTCGGGGCTGCTGGCGTATGGATTTTCGGTGCTGTACGGAATGGCCGGCTCGACGCGGCTGACGGAAATCGGCTATGCATTTCGCACCCCGAGCAATGAAATCTTCCCCGTGGTGGCGCTGGTGGCCGTCGCTGCCGGACTGTTTTTCAAGGTGGCCGCTGTACCCTTCCACCAGTGGGCTCCCGATGTGTACGAAGGCGCGCCCACACCGGTGACCGCCTATGTGAGTGTGGCCTCGAAAGCAGCCAGTTTCGCGGTGCTCATGCGTTTGTTCCTGGTGGTCTTTGAACCGATGCGCGCGAACTGGGAGCTGCTGCTCGGCGGTATCGCGCTGGCGACGATGACTTGGGGCAACCTGGCCGCTCTCACGCAGACCAACGTGAAACGCCTGCTGGCCTACAGCTCGATTGCGCACGTCGGTTACATCCTGCTGGGTCTGGTAGCCGGCAACGAAACTGGCCTGAAAGGCATGGCGTTTTACCTGTTTGCCTACGCGTTCATGAACACCGGCGCGTTTGCTATCGTCATTCTGCTGCGGCGCAAAGGCGTGATCGGCGACGAGCTGGACGACATGAACGGCCTGATCTACCGCAACCCCACCGCCGCCGTGCTGATGGTGATTTTTCTGATTTCGCTGGCCGGCATCCCGCCGACCGCCGGTTTTCTGGGCAAATATTTCATCTTCCTGTCTCTGATCGAATCGCAACACTACCTGCTGGCGGTGTTTGCGGTGCTCTACATTGTTCCGGCGGTGTACTATTATTTCCGCATTGTCGTGCACATGTGGCTGCGCGAGGCAACCGACGCAACTCGTCCGGCAATCTCCCCGGCGCAGGCCGTCGCGCTGGCCGCCTGCACTCTGGTGACGCTCGGCGCGCTGCTCTACGCGGAACCGTTCGTGCGCCTGGCCACCTACTCGCTGCTCGGCTCTGTTGTCCGCTAGCCGAAGGTCCGATGCCCGTCGAAGAGCCACCGCGGAAACGTCCAACCGCTTTTCTTCGCGCTCTGGCCTATGCCATGGAGCTGCCGTTCATCCTGGTGGGCGGAGTGGTCATCGGCGGAGGCATCGGCTGGTGGCTCGACCAGCAAGCGGGTACACTGCCGCTGTTGGCGATCATGCTGGGTCTGCTCGGGTTCATCGCGGGCTTGCGGGAGATTCTCCGACGCATCCCCAAAAATGACGAGAAAAGATCCGAACACGGGGACGGTTGAAGCGTTCTATCGCGTGGCGGAGCGACAGATCGAACTCTGGACCCTGCGGGTGGGTGCCGTCGCAGCCGTCGTCGCAGGCCTGGGTTGGAGCTGGGCCGCGGCGGGCGGCGTGCTGTTGGGCGCGGCGCTGGCGTGGCTCAACTTCCGCTGGCTGAAGCAGGCCGTGGCGGCACTCGAACACGTCTCGGTGGCGCAGACCCACGGGGACATTGTCCGCATCCCGCGTCGCACATACGTGAAGTTCTTCGGGCGCTACGTGTTGCTGCTCGCAGTGCTTTATGTTATCTTTTCGCGTTCTTGGTTGCCGGTCGGTGCCGTTTTTGCCGGCCTGTTTGCGCTGGTGGCGGCTGTGCTGGGCGCTATGATCGTGGCGCTGATTTGCCGCCCGGACCGCTAGCCCCGCCCAGTCCTGCGATTTCAGGAGGAAGCTCTCCGGGTCAAACACTGCGAACGTCTGCCCTATGGAACACGAACCCTCTTTCCTGACCGTCTGGTTCAATCATTGGTTTGGCGGCCCGGTGCTGGCGTTGCTGCATGCGCTCGGGATTCAACCGCACGACCCTGCCCACCCGATTCCGGAATACATCGTGATGGAAATCTTCGTTTTCCTGTTTGCCGTGGTCTTCGTGCTCTGGTTGAAACGGCGTCTGTCGGTGGAGCGGCCCGGGGCAGTGCAGCAGTGCGTGGAGATGTTGCTCACCAACCCGATGGGCGTGGGCGTGCGCGACCTGCTCGACGATATGGTCGGCCACGGCGCCCGCCGCTACATGCCGGTGCTGGGCAGCATCGGGATTTTCATCCTGCTCAGCAATCTGATCAGCCTGATTCCCATTTTCACTTCACCGACCGCGCATCCTTCGGTGCCCTTTGCCTGCGCATTGCTGGTGTTCGGCTACTACCATTTTTGTGGACTGCGGAAACACGGGCCGCTCAAGTACGGCCAGCACTTTCTGGGGCCGGTGCTGCTCATGTCGCCTCTGATGCTGCTGATTGAGTTGGTCAGCCATCTGGCGCGGCTGCTCTCGCTCACCGTTCGTCTCTGGGTGAACATGGTGGTCAGTGAAATGCTGTACCTGATTTTTCTGGGTCTGACCCTGTCCCTGATGCTGTTTGCAGGTGAAGGGAACCCGGCCGGATATGTTCTTGCCGCGGTGCCTCTGATTTTTCCGATTGTCTTTATTCTGCTGCACCTGTTCGTCGGCGTGCTGCAAGCATTCGTCTTCACGCTGCTGCCTGTGATCTACGTTGGCGGGGCAGTCGCCGAAGAGCATTGATTCGTCTGGCATGATAACGGCCGTGCAGTGTGATCCCGGACTGCACGAGGATGACCGGGAGCCACCTCCTGCGGCCTTCTAATACAAAAGGAGACGTTGATGAGAAAAATTTCCGTAGTGCTGATGGCAGTTCTGGCCGCTACCGTGCTCGCGCCGGCGGCGCTGGCGCAAGAGGGCGGCGGCGCGAGCAGCGTGAACTGGGTCGCACTGACAGCTGGCTTCTCAATGGCCATCGCTTCGGCAGCCTGCGGTTACGCCCAGGCCAAAGCCGTTTCCGCGGCCTGCGAGGGTTTCGCCCGCAACCCGGGCGCTGCGCCGGCGATTCGCTTCGCCATCATTCTGGCGCTGGTGCTGATCGAGTCGATGGCGCTGTACACCTTTGCCATCATCTTCCTGAAAGTCAGCTAGACCGAACCAGAACTTTGCGGCCCGGGGCGATGTGCTCCGGGCCGTTTGTTTTTCTGTGGACGATGCGCGCGGGGATCCCGCAGACGATTTAGTGTGCTTCGTACTGCGTGGTCAGCGGAACGACGCGGCAGCCAGCTCGGCGATGCGCATCAGGTGTCCCGGGAAAATACCCAGCAGCAGTGTGCCGGCGGCCGTAGCTGCCAGTACGAGACCGGTGCCTGCAGGCACGGGTTCGCGCGCGGCGTGCTCATAGGTTGGGTCGGGCTCCCGGAAATACATGTAGAGAATCACCCGCAGGTAGTAGTACGCGCCGAGCAGAGTGTTGACGGCCGCCAGCACGACCAGACCGAGCAGTTCAGCGCGCAGGCCAGCCACAAAGACGTAGAATTTGCCCAGGAAGCCCGCCGTCAGGGGCAGTCCGAGCAACGAAAGCAAATAGAGCGAAAGCGTGGCGGCCACCACCGGCTCGCGCCGGGCCAAGCCGGCGTAGTCTTCCAGGGTGAGCCGTCGTTCGCCGCGTCCGGCCAGGTGCGCTACCAGTGTGAAAGCCCCCAACTTCATCAGCGCGTAGGCAGCCAGGTAATAGAGCGCGGCAGCGTAGGCGGCTTCCGTGCCCGCGGCTAGCGCCACCAGGATGTAGCCGGCATGGGCGATGGAGCTGTAGGCCAGCATGCGTTTCACGTTCGACTGCACCAGCGCCGCCAGGTTGCCCACGAACATCGTCAGCGCTGCGGAACCCCACAGCACCCAGAACCAGAGCAGCGTCGCCGGCAGCACCGTCCCCGCGATGCGCAGCAGTACGGCAAACGCGGCGGCTTTCGGCGCCGTGCTCAGCAGCGCCGTGACGGGTGCCGGAGCGCCTTCGTAGACGTCGGGCGTCCACACGTGAAAGGGTGCGCTGGCGACTTTGAAGGCCAGTCCGATGAACACCAGCGCCAGCCCCAGCTTCAGCAGCAGCACGCTGGCCACGCCTTCGGCCACCTGCTCCAGCCGGGCCGTTCCGGTGGCGCCGTACACGAGGGCCACGCCGAACAGGAAAAACGCCGTGGCGAACGAGCCGAGCAGGAAGTATTTCAGCGCCGATTCGTTCGCGCGGAGCGCCTCGCGCCGGTAGCTGGCCAGGATGTAGGTGGACAGCGAGCTGATTTCGAGCCCGATGAACACCGTGACCAGCTCGGCTGCGGCCGCCATCACGCCCATGCCCACACTGCCCAGCAGCACGAGGGCGTAGAATTCTCCGTGCGGCAGGTTTTCCCGGTCCAGGTACGCGCGCGCCGCCAGCATCACGAGCAGCGCCGTCGCGTAGATCAGCAGGCGCAGGAAAAACGTGAACGGATCGGCCTGGATCAGGTGGAAGAAAGCGGGGCCCGCATCGCTGCGCACCAGCACGGCGGCGCCCAGTGCCGCGGCAGCTCCCAGCATCCCGAGCCAGGAAAGCGCAGCTTTGTGTTCGCGGCGCAGGAACGGCTCGAGCAGCATCACGATCGTGCCGAACACCGCCGCGAGGATTTCCGGCAGCAGCCGGTAATAGTCGGTCGCAGCAGGGAGCATCGTTTCCTGTCACTCCACCGGGTGCATGTCTTGTCGCAGACGTTCGAGTTCTCTGAGCATTTGTGCCGGGTCAGGTCGCTCCGGCGCCACTGGGCCAACGTTGTGCACCGCGGGCCGTTCCATCTCACGCAGCACCCGCGCAGTGGCCGCTTCCATCCGGGTGATGAACATCGGCGAACCGATGCCCATCCAGAGGATGAGCCCGGCCAGCGTGGCCAGCAGGATGCGTTCGCGGCGGTCGGCGTCGGGCAGGTGCCGGTTCGGCTCCGCTGTGACCGCGCCGAAAAATACCCGCTGGTAAGACCACAGCAAATAGACCGCCGACAGGATGATCCCGCAGGCGGCCAGCGCAGCCCACCATTTCTCGACGCGGAAGACGCCCAGCAGAATCAGGAACTCGCCCACGAAACCGTTCAGCATCGGCAGTCCCAGCGACGACAGGCAGAGCAGCAGATAGAATGCCGCCAGCACCGGCATCGGCGTGGCCAGTCCGCCGAACGCGTCGATCTGGTGCGTGTGCCGTCGGTCGTAGAGCATTCCTGCCACCAGAAAGAGCCCGCCGGTCGAGATGCCGTGGTTCAGCATCTGGTAGATAGCGCCTTCGATCCCGATGGCATTGAAGGCAAAAATGCCGAGCACCACGAATCCCAGGTGGCTCACCGAGGAATACGCGATCAGCTTCTTCAGGTCTGGCTGCACCATGGCCACCAGCGCCCCGTAGAGAATGCCTGCGATCGCCAGCACAGCAATGCCGGGGGCCAGCAGGCGCGAGGCTTCCGGGAACAGCGGCAGGCAGAAGCGCAACAGACCGTAGGTGCCCATCTTCAGCAGCACGCCGGCCAGAATCACCGACCCCGCTGTGGGGGCTTCGACGTGCGCGTCGGGCAGCCAGGTGTGCAGCGGGAAGAGCGGCACCTTGATGGCAAAGGCGAGGAAGAACGCGCTGAACAGCAGCAGCTCGGTCACTGGCGACAGCACCAGGACGCCGTTCACCAGCAGCGCTTGAATTCGCGGCAGGTCGAAGGTGCCGGTGACCGCGTACAGCCACAGAATGGCCACCAGCATCAGCACCGAGCCGGCCATCGTGAACAGCACAAACTTGATCGCCGCGTAGATGCGCCGCTCATGTCCCCAGATGCCGATCAGGAAATACATCGGCACCAGCATCACTTCCCAGAAGACAAAGAACAGGAACAGGTCGAGCGCAACGAACACGCCCACCATCCCCGTCTCCAGCACCAGCAGCAGGATGTGGAACATGCGCACGCGTTCCGTAATTCCGCGCCAGGAGGCCAGCACGGCCACCGGTACCAGAAACGTCGTCAGCAGCACCAGGAACAGGCTGATGCCGTCCACACCGAGGTGGTAGTGGATGGGCGGAGATTCAATCCACGGCCGCATCTCCTCGAACTGATAGCCAGGCCAGGTGCGATCAAAGCCAGCGAGCAGCAGCAGCGAAAGTGCGAAATTGGCCAGCGCCACGGTCAGCGCCGCACGCCGAATCCACAGGTGGTCTTCGGCCCGCAACAGCAGCAAGCCCAGCGCACCGGCAGCGGGCAGGAAAACGACGATGGTCAGCAACAGATTCTCCGGCACGTTATTGCACCCACCAGACCAGCGCCGCGGTGACGATGGCGGCGCCGACGATCACCCAAGCGGCGTAGCTGCGCGCATTGCCGGACTGCATCCGCCGGAGCTGGTCGCCCAGCCGGCGTGCGGTGTGGGCGGCGCCGTTGGCCGCGCCGTCGATCACGGCGACGTCCACCTTCTGCCACAGCACGCGTTCCGACAGCCAGAGCAGCGGACGCACGACAGCCGCGGCGTACAGCTCGTCGACGTAGTATTTGTTCCACAGCAGTCGGTAGGGCGCGGCATAGCGCGCGGCCAGCATCGCTGGCTTTTCTGGCTGCTGCAGGTAGAGCCACCAGGCTGCCAAGAACCCGAGTGCGGCCGCCAGCACGGCCGCTCCGCTCAGGCGCAGCTCCAGCGCGTGTAGCTCTTCGGCAGGGAACGCCGCCAGCCAGGCTGGCGCTTCCAGCACGGGTGTCAGGAAACGTTCCAGCAGGTCGGCGCCACCCCACAGCTTTGGTGCGGCCAGCCATCCGCCGACCACGGAGAGCACCGCCAGCACCACCAGCGGCACAGTCATCACGCGCGGCGATTCATGCACGTGCACAGCCTGTTCGTCGAACCGCGGCTGGCCGTGAAAGACCAGAAAAATCAGCCGGAACATGTAGAACGCGGTCAGCACCGCGCCCAGCGTCCCAAGCCCCCACAGCAGTTGCTGTCCGCTGGCGTAGGCGGCAAACAGGATGGCGTCTTTACTGAAGAAGCCGCTGAACAGGGGCGCGCCAGCAATGGCCAGCGTGGCCACGAGCATGGTGCCGTAGGTCCACGGGATTTTTCGTCGCAGACCGCCCATGCGCCGGATGTCCTGCTCGCCGCCCAGAGCGTGAATCACGCTGCCGGCGGCCAGAAACAGCAGCGCTTTGAAGAAGGCGTGCGTCATCAGGTGGAAAATGCCGGCGGCAAACGCGCCCACACCACAGGCCAGGAACATGTAGCCGAGCTGGCTGATGGTCGAATAGGCCAGCACGCGCTTGATATCGGTCTGCACCAGGCCGATGGTGGCCGCATAGACGGCCGTCAGACAGCCAATCACCGCCACGGCGTCCTGCGCCAGCGGGGCATGAACGAAAATCACGGCACTCCGTGCGACCACGTACACCCCTGCGGTCACCATGGTGGCGGCGTGGATCAGCGCGCTGACCGGTGTGGGGCCTTCCATCGCGTCCGGCAGCCAGACGTAGAGCGGCAACTGCGCCGACTTGCCGACGGCTCCGGCCAGCAGCAGCAGTCCGATGGCTGTCAGTACGCCGGCTTCGGTTTCCACCGGCATCTGGCGGACAGCGGCGAACACACTGCGGAAGTCGGCGGCCGAAAATGTCCAGTAGAGGAGAAAGATGCCGAGCAGAAACCCAAAATCGCCAATGCGGTTGACGATGAACGCCTTCTTGCCGGCGTCCGCCGCCGATTTTCGCAGAAACCAGAAGCCAATCAGCAGATAGCTCGACAGGCCCACGCCCTCCCAGCCGACGAACAGCAGCGGATAGTTGGCCGCCATCACCAGCAGCAGCATGAAGAACAGGAACAGATTCAGGTAGGCGAAGAATCGCGCGTAGCCCGCGTCGCCGGCCATGTAGCCCGTCGAGTAGATGTGAATCAGCCAGCTCACCCCGGTCACCACCAGCACCATCACCAGCGTGAGCTGGTCGACCTGCAGCGCAAAGTCGGCGCGGAATTCTCCGGCAACAATCCAGGAAAAATACGAGCGTACCCAGGGCAGCTCGGCGGCAGTGAGCTGAGCAAATTCGCGCCACAGCTCCAGCGCCGCCGCAAACGCCAGTCCGGAAGCTCCAACCGCCACGGCATCCACGGTGCGCTTCGACCAGTGGCGTCCAAACAGCCCGTTCGCGGCGGCGCCGGCCAGCGGCAGCGCGAGCAGAATCCAGAGATGTTCCAGCAAGAGCATCTAGAGCTTCAACAAGTTGATGCGTTCGACGTTCAGCGTCTGCCGGTTTCGCGCCAGCAGAAGGATGATGGCCAGCCCCACGGCCGCCTCGGCGGCAGCCACAATAATCACAAAGAACACGTACACCTGGCCGGACAGCTCGCCCCACTGGCGGCTGAACGTGACGAACGCCAGATTCACCGCGTTCAACATCAGCTCGATGGACATGAACAGTGTGATGATGTTTCGCTTGAAGAGAAAGCCGATCACGCCCAGTCCGAACAGGATTGCGCTCAGGGTCAGATAGTAGCTGGGCGACACCACGTCAGGATTCCCTCCGGCCGAGCACCACGGTGCCCAGGATGGCCACCAGAATCAGAATCGCCGTCAGTTCGAACGGCAGAACAAACTCGCGGAACAACAGCTGAGCGAGCCGGCGGGTGGGCTCGCTTTCGGCCGGGGCAGCCGGCAGCGCCAGCGCCGAGGCCCCGTCGGCCACCCACCAGGCGAACTGCACAGTCAGGTAGATGGCCAGCGGCAGGCCGGCATAGCGCGCCATGCGGCTCCACGAGGTGCGCTCTTCTTCGCCGGCGTTCAGCAGCATGATCACAAACACGAACAGCACCATGATCGCGCCCGCATAGACGATCACCTGCACTGCGGCAATGAAGTCCGCCCCCTGCAGCAGGTACAGGCCGGCCAGCGCCACCATGACCACGATCAGCGACAGCGCGCTCCGAATCGGATGCCGCGCCAGGATCAGACTGAGCGCGCCGGCAATCGCCACCGCAGCCAGCACGATAAACAGAACGAGCTCGAGCGTCACCGCAGCACCCCCGCCAGACCCCCGGACTCGCGCAGCAGTACGACCAGTGCGGTCACCAGTGCGTTCAGTGTGGCCACCGGCAGCAGAACCTTCCAGCCGAAAGCCATCAGCTTGTCATAGCGGAACCGCGGCAGAGTCCCGCGCACCCACACGTAGACAAACAGCAGCAGAAACACCTTCGTCAGAAACCAGAACGGCCCCTGCACCAGCGGAAGGATCATCGGCTGTGCGACCGCCCAGGCCGCACCGCCCAGCAGCGCACCGAGCAGCGCCAGCACCCCGCGTGCAAACCCGCGGTGATGCCGCAGCGCATCCACCAGCAGCAACGCACCACCACCGCCCAGCACCACCGTTGGCAGGTACACCGTCCAGGCAAACGCGCCGGTCGTCGGCAGCGGCGACTCCCAACCGCCGAGAAACAGCAGCGTGGCCAGGCAGGAAGCGATCACCATGGCCGTGTACTCGGCCATGAAGAACATGGCGAACTGAAAACTGGAGTATTCGGTGTGGAAGCCGGCCACCAGCTCCGTTTCCGCTTCGGGCAGATCAAACGGCGCACGGTTGGTTTCCGCGATTGCCGAGGTGAAATAGCAGAGGAAGCCGACCAGCTGCGGAAGCAGAAACCAGCGCGGTACGGCGCCGAACCAGTAGCCCTGTTGTGCAGCCACGATCTCGCGGAGGTTGAACGAGCCCGCCAGCAGCACCACGCCGATGACCGAAAGCGTCAAGGAAATCTCGTAGCTGATCATCTGCGCCGAGCTGCGCAGTCCGCCCATCAGCGCATACTTGCTGTTCGAAGCCCAGCCCGCCAGCGCCACGCCGTAGACGCCCAGCGCCGTAATCGCAAACAGAAACAGCAGCCCCAGCTCGACTTCGGCGACCGCCAGCGTCGTGCGCACGCCGAAGATTTCTATTTCCGCCGGCCCGAAAGGAATGACCGCCAACCCGCTCAGCGCCAGCGAAAGCGCCAGGAACGGAGCCAGGTAGTACACCAGCCGGTCGGCCCCCTGCGGCTCGACGCCTTCTTTGAACAGGAATTTCAGCCCGTCGGCCAGCGGCTGCAGCAGCCCGTGCGGCCCCACGCGGTACGGCCCCAGGCGCGACTGAATGTGTCCGACCACCTTGCGCTCGAACCAGGAAAGATAAGCCACCGCCGTCAACGCCAGGAACAGCAGGATGCCCGTCTTCACCAGGGCCACCAGCAGCAGGGGATAGGCTTCGAACAGCGTCACTTTGCGTTCCTCAGCTCTTCGTACGAGAGTCGGGCTTCGTTCACGGAACGAACCATCTTCAGATAGCGCGTCAGGCTGCCGCTGCTGAACAGGGTGTCGCGCGAAGAGAAAATCGCGCCTACCGGCACGTCGTACGCTTTCGGGTCCGCTTCCAGCACCGGATGGACAGGTTCGGCGCCGCCGGCCAGCAGGTTGGCCAGCGAAACGGCATAGCCGCGCACGTGCTGGCGGATTTCCTCCAGCACCTCTTCCGGAGTCCGTGCCGCAAAGGGCTGTCCAAGCCCCAACCGCGCCAACTGATGCGCAAGAATGCGCAGAATGTCGAAGTCGCTGCGCACCCCGGGCAGGTCCACTGCTTTGCGCAGCATCTGGAGATCGCCGGCGGTATTGGTGAAGGTCCCTTCTTTTTCGTAGGCGCTCGCCGCCGGCAGCACGACGTCGGCCACCGCGGTGGTCTCGGTCGGGAAAATTTCCTGCACGACGAGCAGCTCCAGCCGGGCCAGCTTTTCCGCCGGCACCTCAAAGGTTTTCACCGGATTGGAGCCAACGACGTACAGGGCTTTGATTTTTTCACCCGCTTCGTTCAGCATGGCACGCGCATCCAGCCCGGCCACGACAGAAAGCTCGGTGCCCCAGAGCCGGCCGAAGCGCTCGCGAGCTGCCGCGTCGCTGACGCGTTCGTAGCCGGGCAGGAACTCAGGCAGCAGTCCCATGTCGGAGGCGCCCCGGGAATTGGCGTAGTCGCCGAGGGCCATGTAGCGCGTCTGGCCGTTGAGCTGGCGGCCGAAATCCACCAGGTCCCCGATGGCCTTGGCGTAGAGCTCGGCTCCGAAAACGATGGCGACGTCGGACTCTTTCCGAATTTCCGTTTCCAGTTCTTGCAGGGCGTGGCGTGTCTCGGCGCTGAGCTGGCCGCCCCCGCTGGCCAGATGCCGCAGAGCCTCAGCTTCGTCAGCTTGCACGAAGCAGGTGGCACGCCGCCGCAGCTTGATGGGCTGTGCGTTGATGATGTAGAGCCGTGCGCCGCCGTTGCGCACCGCCCAGCGAATCTGCCAGGCGACCAGCGGGTTCTGGTAGCTGGGCTCGTTGCCGATTACGAGAATCGCCTTGGCCTCGCGCAGCTCTTCCATGCGGAGCATGGCCCGCGGCGCTTCCTCGCCGAGCGCGGCCGCCAGGCCGGCGTAGTCTGCGGTGCGGTGGTGATCCACGTTGTTCGTGCCCAGGGTGGCGCGCGCGAACCGGTTCAGCAGATAATTTTCTTCGTTGGTGGTACGGTTTGAGCCGAGCACGCCGATGGCCTCCGGGCCGTAGCGATCCCGGATCGCCTTCAGGCGCTCGGCCACGATGCGGACGGCCTGCTCCCAACTGGCCGGCTTCTGCGCGCCGTTCTCGCGGACCAGAGGAAATTTCAACCGGGCTTCATGGCTGACGAAGTCGAATCCGAAACGGCCCTTGGCGCACAGGAATTCGCGGTTGAAGCCGGACAGATCGCGGTTGTTGGCGCGGAGAATCTGGTTGTTGCGCACGCTCAGAGTGGTCTTGCAGCCGTTCGAGCAGTGTGCGCAGGGCGTGGCCACATATTTCATCTCCCAGGGCCGGGTTTTGTAGCGGTAGGTTCCGCTGGTCAGCGCGCCCACCGGACAGATGTCGATGCACATGCCGCATTCTTCGCATTCCAGGTGATCGCCGCGGTTCGGGATGATGGCCGAGTACACTCCGCGGCTGCCCACACCGAGCGCCTTCACATCCATGCCTTCGTCGCAGATGCGCACACAGCGGAAGCAGAGGATGCACCGGGGCATGTCGAAATAGACCAGCTCCGACCACTTTTCCTCCGGCTGGTGCACCTTGAGTTCCACGAAGCGGCTGCTGTCCGCCCCGTAGCGGAACGTCATGTCCTGGAGTTCGCATTCGCCGCCCTTGTCGCAAACGGGGCAGTCGAGCGGATGGTTGGTGAGCAGGAACTCCAGCATATCCCGGCGCGCCTTGCGCACCGGTTCGGTGTTTGTGTGCACGACCATCCCGTCGACGGCCACCAGCGTGCAGGCGGTCTGCAGCTTTGGCGCTTTTTCCACCTCGACCAGGCACATCCGGCAGGCCGCCTGCAGCGACAGGCCCGGATAGTAGCAGAACGAAGGCACCTCAATGCCCAGCCGCTTGGCCACCTCGATGACCAGGGTGCCGGCGGGTACGGTCACCTCGCGGTCGTCGATTTTCAGCCGAATTTGTTTTTGCTCTGCCATGTTGGTGTGGCCCTCTCGGCCAGAACGCACACTAGTCTGCGCCGGCCAGTACCTCCGCCGGCTTGTACGGGCAGCGGCCTTTCAGATGTTCTTCGAACTCGTGCCGCCACTTCCGCACGATGCTGATCGTGGGCATGGCGGCGGCGTCGCCGAGCGGACAGAACGTCCTGCCCAGCATGTTCTGGGAAAGCTCGCCGATCAGCGGGATATCTTCGCTGCGGCCGCCCCCGGCGTGGAAGCGGTCGAGCATCTGCCGTAACCAGGCCGTGCCTTCGCGGCAGGGGATGCACCAGCCGCAGGATTCGTGCGCATAGAAGCGCATGATGCGCCGCGCCACGTCGACCATGCAGGTTTCTTCGTCCAGCACAATCACCGCGCCGGAACCGAGCATGGAGCCGGCCCGCGCCAGCGAATCGAAATCCATGGCTAGGTCGCACTCTTCGGCTTTCAGCAAGGGTGTCGAGCTGCCTCCCGGGATCACAGCCTTCAGTTTTTTGCCGTTTGCGACCCCGCCGGCGACATCGATCATCTTCAACAGGTTGTAGCCCATCGGCAGTTCGTAGATTCCGGGCCGATTCACATGTCCGGAGATGGCGAACAGCCGCGTGCCGCCGTTTTTCGGCGTTCCCAGGCTGGCGTACCATTCGCCGCCGTGGAGAATCACGGCCGGCACACTCGAGAGCGTTTCGACGTTGTTGATGACGGTCGGGCAACCGTACAACCCCACCAGCGCAGGGAAGGGCGGTCGGATGCGCGGGTAGCCGCGCTTGCCTTCGAGCGATTCCATCAGGGCCGATTCTTCGCCGCACTCGTACGCGCCGGCACCGGTGTGGGTGCACAGGTCGAAATCGAACCCGCTGCCCAGGATGTTCTTGCCCAGCAGTCCGGCGGCGTAGGCTTCGGCGATGGCCTCGTCGAGGATGTTCATCACGTAGCGATATTCGCCGCGGATGTAGATGTAGCCCTGATGAGCGCCCACTGCGAAGCCGGCAATCAGCATCCCCTCGATGAGCTGGTGCGGATCGAATTCCATCAGCGGACGGTCTTTGCAGGTGCCCGGCTCGCTTTCGTCGGCATTCGCGATGACGTACTTCGGCTTGTCCGTATCCTTCGGGACAAAGCTCCATTTCACCCCGGCCGGAAAGCCGGCGCCGCCGCGCCCGCGCAGATTGGATTTCTTGACTTCTTCGATGATTTCTTCCGGCTTCATGCCGAGCGCTTTTTCCAGTGCCCGGTAGCCGTCGTGCTCCCGGTAGACGCGCAGGGTGCGGGAATCCGGGATGCCGAATCGTCGGCTGATTACGGGCACTTCGTCCGGATGGCGCGGGTGCACGGCGCCCGAGGTGTGGGGCACCGGCGGCGGTGGTGGTGCGCCCTGCGCCAGCGTTTCGAGCAGGATGTCCAGCCGCTCCGGTGTCATGTTTTCATAGTAGTCGTAGTTGACCTGCAGCGCCGGCGCACCGGTGCAGGCGCCGATGCATTCGACTTCCTCGAGCGAAAATCGCCCGTCCGGAGTTTTCTGCTTGTGGCCGATACCGAGCCGCCGCTGGCAGTGCTCCAGGATGCGGTAGCCGCCGCGGAGCATGCAGGAGACGTTCGTGCAGATTTGCAGGTGATATTTGCCGGCGGGTTCGCGTCGCAGCATGGAGTAGTAGGCCAGCGTCTCGGTCACCTGCAGGACGTTCAAATCGAGCCGCCGCGCGATTTCTTCGATCAGCGCATCGCTGAGGTAGCCAAATTGATCCTGGGCAAACAGCAGCATCGGCACCAGCGCCGAGCGCTTGCGCGGGTAGCGTCGCAGCAGTTCGGCGAATCGGGCTTCCAGTTGTGCCGGCAATTCCATGGGTTAGCGGTCCACCTCGCCCAGCACGATGTCGATGGTGCCGATGCAGGCCACCACGTCGGCCAGCAGGCGTCCTTCCACGAGCCGGGGCAGCGCCTGCAGATTGACAAATGACGGTGCACGGAAATGCACCCGGAAGGGCCGCGGCGAGCCGTCGCTGGCAACGTAGACGCCCAGCTCTCCGCGCGGTGATTCGATCGTTTGATAGACCTCGCCCGGGGGCGGCGAGAAGCCTTCGGTGAAAATTTTGAAGTGATAGATGAGCGCTTCCATCTCCGTCTTCATCTTTTCGCGCGAAGGCGGAATGACGCCCGGGGCTTCGGCGCGGAACGGACCTTCGTGCAGGTTCCGCTCCAGGACCTGGCGAATGATGTTCAGGCTTTCGCGCATCTCGTCGAGCCGCACCAGGTAGCGCGCGTAGCAGTCGCCTTCGGGACGCGTGCAGACGCGGAAATCGAACTCCTCGTAGCTGGAGTAGGGAAACGCCTTGCGCACGTCATAGGCTACCCCTGAGCCGCGCAGGGTCGGCCCGGTCACTCCCAGCGCAATCGCATCGTCCGCCCGCAGATGTCCCACACCTTTCGTGCGCATCTGCCAGATGCGGTTCTCGGTCAGCAGGTCTTCGTATTCCTGCATCCTGGCCGGGAAGATGCGCACGAATCGGTCGACCATTTCGAGCCAGCCGGGCGGCGGCTCCAGCGCCAGCCCGCCGATGCGGAAATAGCTGGTCATCATGCGCTGCCCGCTGACGTATTCGAAGATCTTCATGATTTCTTCCCGTTCGCGGAAACAGTACAGGAACACGCTCATCGCCCCGAGCTCATGCGCATGGGTTCCCAGCCAGACCAGGTGCGAGGCGATGCGGGTTAGCTCCGTCAGCAGCACGCGGATGTATTGCGCCCGTTTCGGCACCTCGAGCCCGAGCAGTTTTTCGACTGCCAGGCAGTAGCCCAGATTGTTCGACAGCGGCGCCAGATAATCGATCCGGTCGGTCAGGGTGATGGCTTGCGAATAGGTGAGCGCTTCGCAGTTTTTTTCGATGCCGGTGTGCAGATAGCCGATTTCCGGTCGCGCCCGCACCACCGTTTCGCCGTCGAGCTCGAGCACCAGCCGGAGCACCCCGTGCGTCGAAGGGTGCTGCGGGCCCATGTTCAGCACCAGCGTTTCTGTCGTCCCCACCGGAGTGTTGATTGTGCTGCCCATGCTTCTGCTTGGCCTTTCTGCTCGTCCGCTCGGCGTGGCGGACCGGACTACCGGTAACCGGTCACCGGATAGTCCTTCCGCAGCGGATGGCCTTCCCAGTCTTCCGGCATCAGGATGCGCCGGAGGTCGGGATGGCCTTCGAAGCGGATGCCCATCAGGTCGAAGACCTCGCGCTCGTGCCAGTTGGCGGTGGGCCAGACTGTCGACACGGTCTCGAGCGTGGCGGCATTGCCGTCCACACGAACCTTCAGCCGGAGCCGGTCGCGTCGGGCGATGGAGACCAGGTGATAGTTCACCTCGAAGCGCGGTTCCAAGGGAAAGCGGTCCACCGCGGAGAGGTCCGACAGCAGGTTGAACTGCAGCTCCGGGTCGTTGCACAGGAATTCGCACGCGTGCCGGAGCCATTGCCGGGGCACGACCACTGTCAGCTCGCCGCGGTCCTGCCAGGCTTCGGCCACCGCGGCCGCGTTCCACTCCCGCAGCTTCCGTACAGTTGGGTGGGCTTCCAGCTCCTGTGGTATGGTCATGATTCGGGCATCCGCGGGCGCGTCACCGGTTCCAGTCGAACACACCCTTTTTCCAGAGGTAGATATCTCCCGCCGCCAGGAACAGGATAAAGATTCCTATGGCGCCGAACCCGAACCAGCCCAGGTCCCGGAAGGCGTACGCCCAGGGGAACAGGAACATCGTTTCGGCGTCGAACAGGATAAAGGCGATGGCGACCAGATAGAACTTCACAGCAAACGGCTCGCGTGCATCGCCCAGCGGCGGAATGCCGCACTCATAGGCCTGCAGTTTGGCGCGGCTGGGCCGCCGGGGACCCACCCATCGGGAGGCCAGCAGCAACGCGCCGGCCAATCCCATCGCCACCAGCATGTGGATGAGCAGCGGCACGTAGGTTTGTAGGTGGCCCTCGGTCATCGGCACAAGGCTGCTATCATAACGGCCCGGTTCCTGCCGGTCAATTGCACGGCCGGGCACGCGGCTTGCATCTTGCGGTAGCTTTCTCTTCCGATTCCGGCCAGAATGCGGCCCAGCGTGATTCTCGGCCACAACACGAATCTCCGCGTGGGCCAGTCCCTTTTCCACGTGCAGACGGAAGACCGCGGCCTGCCGAGCGCGGTCATCGAGACCGTAGTGTTCGCCGTCGGGCGGGTGGTCTATCGCTGCCGTTCGAGCTATCAGGGATTGGTCGGGCAGGAGGGCTGGCAGGAACAACTGCGGGGCAGGTTGGAGGCACAGCACCAGGCCGTGCTGCAGGGCCTCCGAGACGGCACGCTGGCCCTGCGTGCCTCTTCCAGCATAGCCGTGGAACTGTTGAATCCTGCCTCCTGGCTTGCTGCGGGAATGGTCACGCTGGAGCTGCGGGTGACGGCAGTCCCGGATGGCTCGCCTGTGGCGGAAGCTGAGGTACGTGCCGTGATGGAGCATGCTGGCAATCGTTCGGAATGCATCGCCCGCACCGACGCGCACGGCCACGCCAGCCTGCGGTTTTCGTTGCCCGATCTTGGGCCGGGGGACGCCGAGCTGGTCATCCGCGCCAGCGCTCCGGCCGGCACCGACGAAATCCGCTACACTGTACGTCCGAAGGCCAGGGCCTCTGCAGCCAGGGAGCCGGCTTCGACGGCTGACGACGGCCCTGCGCCTGCGACGGGTCCATGAAAGTCACCATCAATGGGGAAAACCGGGAACTGCCGGAAGGGCTCACCGTAGCCGCTCTGCTCGAACACCTGGGACTGCAGCCCGAGCGCGTCGCCATCGAGCGCAACCGCGAAATTCTTCCGCGCAGCCGCTGGGCCGAAACCCGCGTGGCCGATGGCGACCGCTACGAAATCGTTCACTTTGTCGGCGGCGGGTAAGCCCGCTTGCGGCCGGCTGTCGGCAGAGCGTTGCTAGGGCGAACGCAGCAGGTGGCCCAGCTTGCGCATTTTCGCCTGCAGGTAGCGACGCGAACGCTGTCCCGTGTGCCGGGGCTGGCAGGGCAACCGCTCGACCACTTTCAAACCGGCGGCTTCGAGCTGGCGAACCTTGTCCGGATTGTTGGACAGCAGCCGCAGCCGACGGATGCCCAGGCGCCGCAGCACGTGTGCGGCAAAGGTGTAGTCGCGGGCGTCGCCGGCGAAACCGAGCCGTTCGTTCGCCTCGACTGTGTCGTAGCCCCGGTCCTGCAGTTCGTAGGCGCGCAGTTTGTTCATCAGACCGATGCCACGGCCCTCCTGCGGCAAATAGAGCAGCACCCCTGCTTTCGACCGGGCAATCTTGCGCAGGGAAAGCTCGAGCTGCGCGCGACAATCGCAACGCTTGGAGCTGAACACGTCGCCCGTCAGACATTGCGAATGGATGCGCACGAGTGGCACCGTGCGCCTGTCCAGCTTCCCGCACACCAGGGCGACCGCGTTTTCCGTTTCAGGGCGGCCCTCGAATCCCAGAAGGGCGAAGGTGCCATACGGTGTCGGAAGTTCGCTGCGCGCGACCAGCCGGGCGGGCGGTGAGACGGATTTTTTCCTCGGCGGCATCCGAACCCCGCATTATAACAGGCCGCCCGGCGGCCCGCGGTGCGCTATACTCGCTCGTGGCGCGGCAGGCCGCGCCATGGGCCCGCAGATGGTTTCCCTCGGATTTGGCCAGGAACTGGTCTTCCTGCTTGTGCTGAAGGTCGGCGTCGCCGCCTCGCTGGCGGCCCTGCTGGTGCGCTCGGCCACGTTTCGCCGTGTGCTCTACACGGAGGGACGAACCGGCGAACTGAAAGTTCGTCTGTTGTTGTTTCTGACTCTGCCGCTGGCCATCTCGGTCATGTTGCGGCTGGTCGGCTATCCGTTCGCGGACCTGATGCTGGAGGGCAGTTTTCTGCTCGGGCTGCTGGGCGGGCGTGTGGTCGGCGTGCTGGGCGGCGCGATCATCAGCTTGCCGGCGTTGTTCAACCACGAATGGCTGGCCACGCCGGCTGCTGCCGCCGCGGGCCTCTTTGCCGGTCTGATTCGCCAGGCGATTCCGGTGAAAGAGGACGTCTGGAAGTTCGGCCCTTTTCTGTTCCTCAGCATTCCCAGGCGCATCTGGGAGTTGGTGCGCCGGGCCGAGCCGCAGTGGGAGCTGTTGCCGCTGACGGCCTGCGCGGTGCTGGAGCTGGGTCGGATCACGCTGGGGTATGTGGGGCAGGGCCACTGGTTGTTTTTCCTCGACCCGCGCGACCCCTGGGCACTGCTGCTGGTGGTGCTCGCGACGGTGATGACCGTGGCGGTGCCGATCAAAATCTGGAACAACACCCGCATCGAAATGAATCTGGCCGAACACCAGCAACTGCTGCTCAAGGCCCGCATGGATGCGCTAACCAGCCAGATCAACCCGCACTTCCTGTTCAACACGCTGAACACGGTCTCCTCGCTGATCCGCCACGACCCGGACATGGCGCGCGTGGTGCTGGTCAAGCTGTCCAACATCCTCCGGCGGCTGCTGCGCAAGCACGAAACGTTCGTGCCCCTGCGGGAAGAGCTGTCTTTCATTGACGACTACCTGGACATCGAAGTCGCTCGCTACGGCCGCGAAAACCTGCACATCGTCAAGGAAATTGAAGAACAGACCCTCGATCACTTTGTGCCCAGCATGCTGCTCCAGCCGATTGTGGAAAATTCCATCAAGCACGGACTCGCGCCGCGGCTCGAAGGCGGCGAAATCCACATTCGCACACGACAGCAGGCGAACCGCCTGATCATCGAAGTCGAAGACAACGGCGTGGGCATCCCGGCCGATCGGCTCGATCGGCTCGCAGCCCAGGGCATCGGCATCAGCAACGTGCACGAGCGACTGAAACTGCTCTATGGCGATGAATTCCGCATGCAGATCGAATCGCATCCCGGCCGCGGTACTCGCATTCGCATCGAAGTTCCCGAACTGGTCTCGTCACTCCCCACTGCCGAATAGCCGGCCCGTGTGCAGAAATCTTGTGCCGGGCTGGTGACAGGCACGGCAGTCTGCCCGTCGGCCAGGACTCGGTTCGCACGGCGACTGCAGCCGCAAGACGCAGCTTAGCGCCGCCCTTTTCCCAGTACGATCTTGTTCGCCGATAGCGTGCGCGGGCCTTTCTGAGGCGATGGGACGGGAGGTGTTCTATCGGCGGTAGGTGATGCGATAGATGGCGCCGGCGTGGTCGTCGCTGACGAGCAGCGAGCCATCCGGCAGCACCTCGACATCCACCGGACGACCCCATACAGATTCGCCTTCCAACCACCCTTCGGCGAACACCTCGTAGCTTGTGGCGCGGTGGCCCTCGAGCCGCACCAGCATCACCCGGTAACCGATTTTCCGGCTGCGGTTCCACGAGCCATGCTCGGCGATGAAAATCTGGTTGCGATATTCGGCAGGGAACATCTTGCCGGTGTAGAAACGCATCCCCAGCGCCGCCACGTGGGGCCCCAGATTTTGCACCGGCTCGACGTAATCGGCGGCGCGGCGTCCGCGGCTGAATTCCGGGTCGGGGATGCCGCGGCCATGGAAGAAGGGAAAGCCGAAGTGCAGCCCCTGGCGCGGCGCGCGGTTCAATTCGTCGGGCGGCAGATCGTCGCCCATCCAGTCGCGGCCGTTGTCGGTGAACCACAGCTCGCCGGTTTCCGGGTGCCAGTCGAAACCAACCGTGTTGCGCACCCCGTGGGCAAAGACTTCCAGCCCGGAGCCGTCGGGACGCATCCGGGTGATGGAGGCATAGCGTTCATCGTCGCTGCGCAGGCAGACGTTGCACGGTGCGCCCACCGGAACATAGAGCATCCCGTCCGGGCCGAACCGGATGAACTTCCAGCCGTGGTGCCGGTCGGTAGGGAATCTGTCATAGACGACGACCGGGGCAGGGGGATTGTCCAGCCGATCTTCGATCTGGTCAAAGCGGAGCACGCGGCTGACTTCCGCCACGTACAGCGCGCCGTCGCGGAAAGCCACGCCATTCGGCATCCGGCCGCCGCGGAAAAGAATCCACTGGCGCTCGGCGCGCCCATCGCCGTCTTCATCACGGACCGCATAGACGTTCTGCCCCGAACGATTGCCCACGAACACGGTGCCCTTCGCACCCAGCGCCAGCGAACGCGCATTCGGCACCCGGGCGTACTCGGCGATCGTGAAGCCTGCCGGCAGCTTGATTTTTTCCAGCGGCAGCCGCTGGGGTGCGCCGGCTTCCGTGGCACGTTCCGCCCTCGAACACCCCCCTGCTGCCAGGATGGTTGCACACAGCAGAAGAAGCCACCTGCGCGCGGCGCGGTTTGCAGTTTCTTTTTCGTAGAACGACATGGGTCTCCGGGATGGTCGTCAGATTTTGCTGCCGGCTCATTCTATCTGAGCGGGACCCGAACTGTCAGCGCTCGTTGTGAACCGAACTCGCATGAGAGGTGCGGGTGCTCCTCGTTGCGGCTGTCGGTGAACTGGGCGACCGGTTTCAGGCGCGGGCAGAGGCGGCGAGCACGCGGTGGTAGAAGGCTTCATACTGGGGAATGATTTTGCTGGCGCAGTAGCGCTTCATCGCGTTTTTGCGCGCCTGCTGGCCCATGGCGCGGCCGCGGTCGGGTCGGTCGAGAATCTGGAGCGCGCGGGCGGCAGCAGCTTCGACGTCGCCCGGCGCCACCAGGTAGCCGTCTTCGCCATCAGTGACGACCTCCGGCACGCCGCCCACGTTGGTGGCCACCACGGGCACTTCGCAGGCCATCGCCTCCAGCGCCGCCAGGCCGAACGATTCCAGCTCGCTGGGCAACAGAAACAGGTCGGCGACGCCCAGCTTGTCGTGCACCCGCTCCTGTTTGCCGAGGAAGTAGACGTCCCCCGTGAGTTTCTTCTGTCGCACCAGGTATTCGGCCATGCCGCGATCCGGGCCGTCGCCGATGAGCACGAGTTTGGCGGGCATCGCCCGGCGCACCCGCGCGAAAATTTCCACCACGTCCGGCACGCGCTTGACCGGTCGGAAGTTCGACAGATGCATCAGAATCGGTTCGCCGCCGGGCGCCCACTGGGCCCGTTGCTGCGCCAGCAGCTCGTCGCTGGCGCGGCAGTACAGCTCGCAGTTGACAAAATTCGGGATCACTTCGATCGGTTTGCGCACCTCGAATTCCTGCAGGGTCCGCTGCTTCAGATACTGGGAGATGGCGGTAACGCCGTCGCTCTGCTCGATGGAAAACCGTGTGATGGGCAGGTAGCTGCGGTCGCGTCCGACGAGGGTGATGTCTGTGCCGTGCAGCGTGGTGATGAAGGGCAATCGCCGCGGTGCGCTCATCGCCCGCGCCAGATAGGCTGAGATGGAGTGCGGAATCGCATAGTGCACATGGAGCAGGTCGAGTCCGGCCGATTCGGCCACCTCGAGCATCTTGGTGGCCAGCGCCAGGGCGTAGGGAGGATGATCGAACAGCGGATACGTGGTGACCTCGACTTCGTGAAAGACGATGCGGTCGGAATCCGGATTCAGGCGGATGGGCGGGGCGTAGCTGATGAAGTGCACTTCGTGGCCGCGAGCCGCCAGCTCCATGCCCAGCTCCGTGGCCACCACGCCAGAGCCGCCGTAGGTTGGATAGCAGGTGATTCCGATGCGCATCTTCACGCTTCACTGTACCAGTCTGGATGGCCCGGGGCAAACGCACACTGGCTGGCTTGCGTGGCTGGCGTCCGGGTGCTAGATTCGCGCCTCTGCTTCGCGCTACATCCTTAGACGCGCTGCAGAGGCTTCTGGTGACACGACTTTCGGGCAAAGTGGCGTTCATCACCGGCGGAGGCAGCGGCATCGGCCGCGCCTGTGCAGAGCTGTTTGCGCAACACGGGGCACGGGTGGCGGTGGCCGGTCGCCGTCCTGAACCGTTGGAGCAGGTCGCTGCGGCCATCTATTGCCGCGGCGGGGAAGCCATCGCGCTGCGTTGCGACGTGACCGAGGCGACCCAGGTCAATCGTGCTGTCGAAAACGCTGTGCGACGCTTTGGCCGGCTTGATGTGGTGGTGAACTCGGCGGGAAAAATTCTGGTGGCCACCGCCGAGCAGACCACGGAAGCGCAATGGGCGGAGATTTTGGCCGTCAATCTGACCGGCACCTTCCTGGTCTCGCGGGCGGCGTTGCCCCATCTGCGTGCTGCCGGCGGCGGTTCGATTATCAACATGGGCTCGATTTTCAGCTTGGTGGGACGCAAGGCCCGCGCGGCGTACGTGGCGGCCAAGGGCGGTGTGGCCCTGCTGACGAAGGCCATGGCTCTGGATCACGCTGCAGAGGGCATTCGCATCAACTGCATCTGCCCGGCTATTGTGGATACCGAAATGGTGCGCGCGCTGCTGGCTTCCTATCCGGACCCCGAGCAGGCCCGCCGGGAGCGGATCGCGGAAATCCCCATGGGACGCATGGGTACCCCGGAGGACATTGCCCAGATGGCGCTCTTTTTGGCTTCGGACGAATCCCGCTGGGTCACCGGTGCGTTGCTTCCTGTGGATGGCGGCTTCACCGCCGCCTAAGGTGCCTTGCGATGCGAACGGTGCGCACAACTCCGGCACGCAGAGCGGAGCAGGAGCTGGCTCGGCGGCTGCGCGCTTCCAACACCGCGCGGCTGTTCGGCTTGGAACTCGAAGCGGCCGCGCCGGGCCGTGCCCGGCTGCGCATGCCGGTGCGCCGGCGTCACAAGCAGGTGCACGGCGTGGTGCACGGGGGTGTGATTGCCGCGCTGGCAGACACCGCGGGTGGTTTGGCGGTCTACATGAGCGTGCCGCGCGGCACGCGCGTGGCCACTGTGGAGATGAAAATCAACTATCTGGAAGCGGTCGAGCAGGGTACGCTCACTGCCGAGGCGCGCGTGATTCGTCTCGGAAAGAATTTTGCCGTCGTGGAAAGCGACATCCGAGATGCCGGTGCCCGACTGGTCTCCAAGGCCTTGATGACGTTTTCCATCTTGCCGTCGGCGAGCGGTGCCCGTCGCAGCTGACCACCCACGACCCTAACCCGGAGCAAACGAGGGAATCCTGCCGGCGCGAGTACGGCAGGGGCCCGGCCCCTGCCGTCGCGGAGTGTGGCTTACTGCCCGTTCGAGCCCCCTCGGGCGAATTCCTCACCTTCTTTGTAGAGATACTTTATCGAGTGCTTGAAGATGAGCAGGTTGGGCTGGCCCTGCCGGGTGAGCTTGATGCAGTCGCGGTCGTACCATTCCAGGGTTCCGCTGACGATTTCGCCGTCGGTCAGCACCACGGCTATGGGCGTGCGCGCCTGCATTTGTTTGACATAGTAGAACTCTTCGGCGTGGGTCTGTTCGGGCGGCGCAGGCTTCTTGCGCGGTGCGCCAAAACCCGTCCCACGGCCATACTGCTCTTTGACGTCATTGAGCGAGGGACGAATCAACTTTCGATTCACGGTCGACTCCTTTTCCTGCTGGCAAGTCGCGTCTGCACCCGGGAGTTACTCTGTTTAGATGCAGCCGGAGCTGCGCCGGTAACAAAAAATTCGCAAGTCAGCTCCGCGGGCTGTCCTGAGGATTCAGCGGGCTGCACTGGCTGCTACCCAGGCATCCAACCCCAATTGCCGGTTGATATTGCGCCGCAGCCGGGCGTGAAACTTGTCCAGCTCCCCAGTGGCGCGCGCGACCCACTCCACGGTCACGCGCGGAGCCACCCGCTCCAGCTCCGCCCGCAGGTCCGGATTGCGTACCGAGGCACCGTTCGGGTCGCAGGACAGCTCGAGCAGGTCTCTCAGCAGACTATAGAACAATTCCAGCAGATTTTCCAATCCTTCCTTCTGGCGCCGACTGAGCTGCTCGGTGAGCGCAAAGGTGTCTGGCCCCGCTCTCCCCTCCAGTGCGGCTTCGATCAGTTGCAACAACTCCCGACGCACGCGCGCGGATTCCTCCAGGTCCAGCGTCATGGCCACGCCCGGGCTGCCGGCAGCAAGCTGCGCGGCCAGCCTGCGTTCGGCTGGTTTCAGGCCGGTCTTCTGCTTCAGCAACTGCTCCACCTGTTCGACCGTCAGCGGTGCGAAGTGGAACTTCAGGCAGCGCGACTGGATCGTGGGCAGCAGGGTATCCGGTGTCGGTGCCAGCAGGATGAGTGTGGCGGTGTCCGGCGGTTCCTCGAGCACCTTCAGAAAAATGTTGGCATAGTCCCAGCGCATCGTTTCGGCGCCGTCGATGATGAACACGCGTCGGCGAGCCAGGGGACGGAAATAGGCCGCGCGCTGCACCGCGCGCAACTGTCCCATGCGAATCGCGGGCCAGGCCACCGGATTGTGCCGGCGCACCGGGTCGGGCACGAGGACCCAGACGTCCGGATGCGTTTGGAGAATCAGCGGCATGCGCTCCACCGTGGCGGCATCTGGTGCGTCGCCGCGCTCGGCCAGGGCGGCTTCCAGCAGCGGGCCGAGGTCGGCCAACCCGGCGATGCTGCGGCAGTGGGTGCATTCGCCGCAGAAGTCGTCGGGCAACTGTTCGCAGTTGGCTGCCTGAGCGAACATCCGCGCCAGAAGGTATTTGCCCACGCCGCGCGGGCCGGTGAACAGCAGCGCGTGGGGCATCCGTCCCGAAGCCAGCATCCGACGCAGCGCCGCGACGATTCTCTCGTTGCCCACAAACTCCGCGAATCCCATCGTGGTTTCCGTCTGGCTCCGGCCTGTGATTACGGCTTTTGCGCCCGGGCGGCGTGGAACAGGCGCGCATCCACCGCAGCCAGCACGTCCTGGTGGATTGCCTCGGGTGAACGCAGCGTCTGGTGCACCGGGTCGAAACACTCCACCTGGACCCAGTTGGGCTCACGCGCGAGCGCATCGTAGATTTCTGCGGCGGTGCGCAGATGTTCAAGATTGGCCTCGTGGAGGTCGCGGCGGAGCTGCGTGTATCCGCGCTGCTGTTTTCGAGCGATGAGTTGCTGCGCCTGCTCGGCGGGCAGGCGCAGATAGAGGACCAGGTCTTCGCTCGGCAATGCGTAGATGGCGAATTCCAGTTGCCGCAACCAGCTCAGGAACTCCTCGCGGTGGCTAGCGGGCACCCGCGCTCCCTGATGAGCTAGGTTCGAGCCGATGTACCGGTCTGCGAGCACCACCCGGCCCTCGGCCAGGGCCGCCTCCAGCTCGCCCTTGGCCTCCAGGCGGTCACCGGCATAGAGCAGGGCAGAGAAGTGCGGATCCACTTCCGCCAGCGAGCCGAATTCTCCGTTCAGGTAGCGCGCCACCAGTCGGCCGAAGAATGAATCGTATCTCGGAAAGCTGATGCAGAACAGAGACAGGCCGCGCTGGGCGAGCGCTGCCCTGAGCAGTTGGAACTGCGTGCGCTTGCCTGCGCCGTCGATGCCTTCGATGGCGATGAAAGTCCCGCGTGGCATCTGCGTCTGCTCGGAGTGGCGGGTTGGGCCACTCTTCCACTGTCGTGGCGAGTCTAGCGCCGCGCAGGCCGGTGTGCAATCCTCGGCCCGTGGAAATTGGCCGTGTTAGAATCGCAGAGATGGCGGTCGAAACCTCGGCGATTGCCGTCAATCTGGCCCGTGTGCGCGAGCGCATCGCCCGCGCTGCCGAGCATGCCGGGCGCGACCCTGCAGAAATCACCCTCGTCGCGGTGAGCAAAACCTTTCCCGCAGCAGCCATCCGCGAAGCCTATGCCGCCGGCGTGCGCCATTTCGGTGAGAACCGTGTACAGGAATGGGAGGCCAAGCACCCGCTGGTCGCTGATCTGGCTGCCACCTGGCATCTGGTCGGGCATCTGCAGACGAACAAAGCACGGCGTGCCGCACGGCTGTTCCATACTGTGGACTCGCTCGACAGTTGGAAGCTCGCGCAAAAGCTGGACGCCGCTGTTGCAGAGCTCGCCGCCTCTGGCCCGCGGCGGGAGGTCGTGCTTCCGGTATTGATCGAGGTTCGTCTCGCCCCCGAGGAAACCAAGCACGGTGTCGAGCCTGAAGAACTGCCTGCACTGGCCGAAGCCGTGCTGGGGCTGCGCCATCTGGAGCTGCGCGGTCTGATGTGCATTCCACCCCTGCTCGTCGATCCAGAACAGGTGCGGCCTTATTTCCGCCGCCTGCGCACACTGCGCGACGATTTGCAGCAGCGGCTCGGCCGCCCGCTGCCGGAACTTTCCATGGGCATGAGCCATGATTTCGAAGTTGCCATCCAGGAAGGAGCCACGCAGGTGCGGCTCGGCACCGCCATTTTCGGCGCACGCGCTTCCTGAAGCCCGGGCCGCGGCCGCAATCACGGCATGTTCGCGCATGTTTCGGGAATGCTTCGTGCGCGAGAAACAGGTCGTGCAGTTGGCGGAAAGGCCGCGCAAAGCCACGCTGCTACCTGCACAGCGGTTGGAGAAATCCAGCCCTCGAGGAAACGCGAAAAACGGATTCAGCCGGCCGCCGACGCCGAGTATGCGCCTACGCTGGGGAACACTTCCTCGAGGGTGCGCGGGATCTGCCAAGCAGCTTGTCTATGCGAGGTGCGCGAGCTGGCCGTCTCTGCTGCTTGGACACCGGGGTCCGTTTGCAGGTCGCTGGCCGGTTGGGGCTCAAGACGACTGTCCGGCAGCGGCTTGGCGTCCGCGATGCCCTGGTGCAATGGTGGACAGGGTATAGTGTTGCTGCCGCTGCGCAAGTACAATCAAGAATCTGCTTCCCCGGTTCGTAATTTGAAAGGCTGCCCGGCTGCAGAGTGGACTGTCTCCAAGTGAGGCGAGCGAATGCTGGAAATCAGCGAGCAGAACGGCGCGGTAGTGTTCACGGTACGGGTGCAGGCGCGTGCGCGGCGCGACGCCATCGAAGGGCTATGGCAAGGCGCGCTGCGCGTGCGGCTCACTGCTCCCCCGGTCGAAGGGCGCGCCAACGAAGCCTTGCGGCGCTTGCTGGCCGCTCGTTTGAACATCCCGGCTTCGGCTGTTAGAATTCTGGCCGGCGAACGCAGCCGCACCAAGCGCATCGAAGTGCGGGGAGTGAGCCGCGAGCAGATGCATGCCCTGGCCACGACTCGCGGCTGATTGGCCGCACAGATGCCCCTGAGGACTTATGGCCCCGATTCGTGAAATCCAGAAGGAGCTGCGCGCGGCGCGGATCGACGCCTGGCTGCTGACTGACTTCTACCACCGCGACCCGATTTCCTATCGCGTGCTCGGTCTGCCGCCGGGGCTCGCCAAGCGTCGCTGGTTCTATCTGATTCCTGCACGCGGAACGCCGCGCAAGCTGGTGCATCGCATCGAAGCGGGCGCTCTGGATGCGCTCCCGGGCCAGAAAACGCTCTACGCCGGCCTGGAGGAGCTTTACGCCGGATTGGAAAAATTGCTGCGCGGGGTTCGGACGCTGGCGATGCAGTATTCCCCGCGCCTGGCGGTGCCTTATGTTTCTCTGGCGGATGCCGGTTTGGTCGAGCTGGTTCGCAGCTTCGGTCCCCGGGTGGTCAGCTCGGCAGACCTGGTGCAGTTGTTCGAAGCCCGCTGGACCTCCCGCCAGTTGGCCTCCCATCGTGCTGCCGGTCGCAAAGTGGATTCCATTATGCAGGCTGCTTTTCGCCGCGCCGCCGAATTTGTCCGCCGAGGACGTCGGTTGACTGAATACGAGCTGCAGCGCTGGATTGTCGAGCAGTTCGAACGCAGCGGCCTGGTCAGCGACGACCCGCCGATTGTGGCCGTAGGGCCGAACAGCGGCAACCCGCACTACGAGCCCCAGCCACAAGGCAGCCGGCCTATCCGCCGTGGCGATTTGCTGTTGCTGGATATCTGGGCGAAGACGCGTGCACCCGACAGCGTCTACTACGACATCACCTGGACTGGCTACCTCGATGCGACGGTCCCGGAACGCTACGCAAAGATTTTCCGCATCGTCCGCGAAGCGCGGGATGCCGCGGTCGCCCTGGTCCAGCAGGGCGTGGCTGCCGGGCGCGCCGTGCGCGGCTTCGAAGTGGACCGCGCCGCGCGCACCGTGATCGAACAGGCTGGCTACGGCCGCTACTTCGTCCACCGCACCGGACACAACATCGGCACCGAAGTCCATGGCGCCGGCGCAAATATGGACAGCCTGGAAACCCACGACACACGCCGCCTGGTTCCGCGGACCTGTTTTTCGGTCGAGCCGGGCATCTACCTGCCGAGTTTCGGCATCCGCAGCGAAGTCAACGTCTATGTGGACGGCCGCCGCGCGCTGCTGACCGGTCCGGCGCAGCAGGAAATTCTGCCCTTGTTGAGCTGAGCCGTGAGCGAACCTGTTTCGCTGCCCGAACCTTCCGCCTGGCGGCTGCCCCCGTTTCTGGTGGCGCTGGCCGGCTGGCTGGTGCCCGGGCTGGGCCACCTGCTGTTGCGGCGGCCTGGACGGGCATGTATCTACTTGCTCTGCGTGGGCAGCATGATTGGGCTGGGCCTAGCCCTGGGCGGTCACATTTTCCGGCTTCCCGCGCGTGGCGTGTTTGAGTGGCTGGGTGTGACCGCAAATGCCGGTACCGGGGCATTCTATTTTCTCTCCGGGATGTGGGGTGGGTGGGTCTCCGACGTCTCCCGCACCGCAGGAGACTACGGCACCAGATTCCTCGCTGCGGCCGGCGTGCTGAATCTTCTGTTTGTTCTGGACGCCCATGAAATTGCCAGTCGCCGCCAGCGGTAACGCACTGACCCTCTCGCACCTGGAAGCCATGGTGCTGTTCGCCCTGGTGACTTCCATCGCGCTGGGGATGTTAAGCCGCCGAGGCACTGCCGCCCGATTGCGCTATGCTGCAGGCGCATTTCTGGCTTTTCTCGGCATTGCCATCGCTGTGGCTTGGCTGATGTATCTTGCTGTGGAGTAGTTTCCCGGCCGGCCCTTGCCTGCTACCGACCTCTCCTCTTGTTCCGATGGCAGGGCCACAAGAGGGGTGCAGGGCATGGAGGCTGGTGTCCACAAATTGCAGTTTCGGCATCCCAGTGCTAAATTCAATCTCAGCCGGCCGAGGTAGCTCAGCTGGTAGAGCAGCCGATTCGTAATCGGCAGGTCACCGGTTCGATCCCGGTCCTCGGCTCCAGCCACCTTTGTTTTTGCGTGGAAACTGCCTGCTGAAACGAATAAGGCCCGGCCGCTCCCGAGTTATGCAGGGGCAGATGGGTCGCCGAGCGAAGCTTCCAGTTGTCGCAGGTAATCGTGGCGCAACTGGGCCAGGTCGGTTTTGACCAGATTCAGTGCTACCACGCACTGTTCGAAGTGTTCTGACAGTCGGCGGAACAACGGGGCTTCCTGGCGGAACTCGAACTGGTCGAAAGAAGCCACAATGAAATAGGATTCCTTGCCGGCTTGCACGTAGTCCACAAACGCGTCGACGCGGCCCAACTGCCGGCGTCGCGGCCCGGCCACGTACTCGGGGAACAGGCCGGTCATAAACAGCGTGTAATCGCCGATGTGCTTGCGGATCTCTCGTTCCTTGAACACGTTTCGTTGTTCGAGCAGCGGGTTCGATTCGAGCAACATCACCCCGACATCGTCCAGGGGACGCCCTCGGGCATCCCGCAGCCGGTAGAGGTTGTCAGCGTGGGTGAAATCGGTCAGCAGTGCCGTCACATACTGCGCCACATCGGCGTCGTACAGTTGCAGGTCACCAAAGAAGTGGCGCCAGACCAGTTCCAGAAACAGTTGACGCAGCGGATGGTCCGCAGGGATGTTCATAGCCGCTTCTCACCCCCGGCAGAATTATTTTAGCGAGAATGTGCTGCCGGTGAAGTGCGTCGTGCCCGCGCGATGCTCGTTCGCGCAACACACCGAAGAAGGCTAAAAGCGGCGCGGGAAGCTGTTTTGCAGAAAAGTTTTCCGGGCAGAACCGGTTGCCGCCCCGGGCCGGGCGAGCAGATAGCGGAAAGCAGAAAGCCCACCGCGAAGGTGGGCTTCCGAGGGGATCAGAAGTTCTAGAGCCAATGCGCGGAAGGCACCAGAACTTTATCCTCATGCGAAGTCTAGTAAAGCGACGCAAACGAAGTCAAGCCTAGAAAATGTGAGAAACCTGCGAATGTAAAGTATTTGTTATCAATGAATTATGTTAGAACCTGGACTTTTTTCCGCAAAGCCAGCTTGGGGGTAGCTCTGGTGCCGGTTCAAAACAGGTCAGTGCCCTGAATGGGTTTTGAGGAAAGGCCGAGCTGGAGGATTTCCACGCGTTTTGGACGGTCGAACACTTTGTTGGGCAGAATCTTCTGGATGAAAAGACGCACGCCGGCAAACGCCAGCCCTGTAAAGATGCAGAACAGTACGAGCAGGCCAGTGCCCAAAAACACTCCGATGAGCATGGTAGAAAACGGGGGTTCTTCGGCCAGAAAGCCGGGTTCATTCCAGGTGACCTGGGTTTCCACCTGAATTCGGTCGAGCAGGCGATTGGCCATCTGGCTGGATTCCGCTTCGGCCACAACCGCAACGAGCGCGCTCGACCGCCGCGCATAGAGGGTCGGGCGCGCATCGCCGGCTTTGGCCTGGGAGTTCAGGTTGAACCGCTGTTGCAGCAGCCCGAGCCAGTGCTGGGCAAGTTGTGGGGTCGGATAGTTGATGAGCAGCAGGGTCAATTCGCGTCCGTTTATGCGGTAGCGGGCCAGTTGAGCCTCGGCGCCGTTTCCGAAGCCCACCCAATCGCCCTGTGAAATGGGCAGCAGCCGGTTCAGGGCCGTGGGGCCGAGCAGATATCGTTCGGAGCCGACCACGCGCCCCTCGGTCGGCAGATAGTCCTCGAGCACCGGAAAGGGGGCCTTATCAGTGCGCGGTTGCAGCTCAGCCACCAGCTGCTTTACTTCATCAGCGACCGCCAGGGGGTTGGCTCCAGTGGCCTCGATCAACAGATTTCCTGTCACTGCCAGGGTACGTCCTTCGGCCACTGCGGATAGTTGGGCAATATCGGCGTTGATCATCCGATGATTGCCGCGCAGGTAGTGAAAAGCGCCGTAGGCCGCGCTGGGGTCGAGCATGCGGTACAGGGTCAGGGTGAAGGACTGGCCGGCGCGGGCATACTGGCGCTGTTCGGCACGGCGGATGCCATATTCGCGCAGCACTGCGGCGTCGGAGCCGACAATCGTTTCCAGCGCCGCCGGTTCGTAGGTGGTCAGCGCCGAACCCCTCCAGCCGGCCAGCTCTGCCGGGAGGAGTTCCTGGGCCGAGGCAGGTGCAGCCGCCAGCGCAGCCAGTAGAGCCAAACTGAAGCAAACACTGCGCATTTCCTTCTGCCTGCTGATGGGTGCGAACATCAACTTCTGCCAGCGTTCTGCGCTGGTGGCCGTACGCTGCCCATCGCCACACTTCGTTAGACGCCACCATTCTACGCCGGGTTCCCCGCGGGTGCCAGCCTCAGCCCGCGCAGGTCTCTCGAGGCCTCGTTCGCCGCACTGGGCCGCTCCGCAACGGCTCAGCGGCTGCCGCCCGGCTCTCCTTTTGCTGTGAGGATAGCCAAGCTGTTCAGTCCGTCCAGATAACTTCGTACGCCGTTGAACAGCCCTTCGGCGATTCGGTCACGGTGGTCGCTTCGTTTCAGGATTTTTTCGTCGGTGGGGTTCGAAAGGTAGGAAACTTCGGCGAGCACCGAAGGCATCTTCGCACCAATCAAGACCACGAAGGGTGCCTTGCGCACGCCCCGGTCAGGGAGCGATTTACTGAACCGCCGCAGCCGTTTGGCCAGCTCGGTCTGCACCGCGGTGGCCAGCTCCCGCGATTCTTCGATTTTTTCGTTGTTGGCGATTTTCAGCATCAGCTCCTGCATCTCGTGCATGGAAGCCTGATTCATGCGGTTTTCCTGGGCGGCCACCTCGAGCGCTTCCGAGGAGCTGGCGAAACTCAGATAGTACGTTTCCACACCGCGCAACTGTGGATTGCGGTGGGAGTTGGCGTGGATGGAAAGAAACAGGTCGGCTTTGGCTTCGTTGGCGATTTGGGTGCGGCGCTCGAGCGGCACAAAAACGTCACTGGTGCGGGTGTAGATGACCTCCACCCCGGGCAATTTTTCCTGCAGCATCCGGCCCAGCCGCAGTGCCAGGTCAAGACACAGCTCTTTTTCCAGCAATCCGGTAGGGCCAATCGCACCCGTATCATGGCCGCCGTGACCCGGGTCGATCACGATGCGGTTTACCTTCACGCCGAGCGCCCGGGTCATGTTGTAACCGCCCCGGCTGGTTGGCTCCGGGGTTTTGGCCGGCGGAGGATTGGCTGCAGCGCTGTTCGGAGCCGGCGTGCGACTGGCTGCTTCCAGCTCGGTGCGGGCGGGCGCAGTCGGGCTGGCCGGCGGGGTTTTCTCGGCGAGCTGAATTTTCTCGCTGAAGGCATCCACCACCAGACGGTATGGATTTTCGAGCAGGAAAATCGAGTAGTCCTGCACCCGATCCACTTCCAGCACGACGCGCACGACCCCGGCCTGATTCGGTGCCACCCGGATGCGGTTCAGAAAGCCGCCCGGAATTTCGATATTGCGATCGGCAAAGCTGCTGCTCAGCCGCGCCGGATACAGGTCGAAGTAGATGCGGTCGGGATTCGGGATGCGCTGGGAGTGAAATTCTACCGCTGCAGTCAGATCGACTACCACCCGGGTATAGTTCTCCGCGTTCCAGTGGCGGATGGCCGTCACCTCAGCGGCCGGCCCGCTGCGCTGGGTGACTTCGCTGCGCTTCGACGGCTGTTGCGCGGTGCGTGTAGCGCGAATTTTCTGCAGGGCCTGCTGGGCCTCGGCGGCGCCCGGCGAGCTGCCATATTCCTTCAGAAAACCCTCGAAGGTCAGTTGCGCGGCTTCCGGCTGGCCGAGCACGTCCATCTGCAGCCGCCCGACGCGCAGCCAGGCTTCGGCCCGGTGCTTGCTGCCCGGGTATTCGTGAATCAGGAACTGGTAGGCATCGATGGCAGACCGGAAGAACCGGCGGTCGTGCTGCCGGCCCATCGCTTCGTACAGCTCGCCGACGGCGAGCAGCGCTGCCGTCGCTTCGACCGCGTGCGGCGTGATGCGGTAGACACGGCGGAAGCTGTCCACCACCGCTTGGTAATCTTTCAGCGTGCGCTCAGCTTCCGGACGCGCTTCCAGTGCGGCCCGGGCCGACTGGGCCCGCGCGAACTGTTCGGCAGCCAGCTTGCGGCGCTCGGCCGGCGATTGGGCAGCGGCTGGCCCTGCAAGCGCGCACAGCAGCACAGCCGCAGCCAGTGTGCGCAGCACTGCCGGTATGTTTTTCTGCTGCTCGCTCCGCATGGCCTCGACGCCCGCCCGCGGCGGGCCCCCCACTCCAGCCGGCCTACTGGTTCGTGAACACCACTTTGCCAGATTCGTCTTGCATCCGGTAGATCTGCCGTGCACGTCGCAGAATTTGCGGTTGGCGGCCGGCGTCCGGACGGAAATACGCTTCGGTGACTTTTCGCACGTAGTCCAGGGTTTCCGGGATATTCGGCACCCGCCCGTTTCGGTCCACCGCACCCGGCCCGGCGTTATAAGCAGCCAGGGCCAGTTCCAGGTTGCCGTCGTACCGTTCCAGCAGCTCGCGCAGGTGACGGACACCGGCATCCAGATTTTGTTCCGGGTCGAACGGGTCGCTCACGCCCAGCGCGGCGGCTCGCTCCGGCATCAATTGCATCAACCCCATGGCGCCCTTGGGAGAAACGGCCCGCGGATCCCAGGCCGATTCCACCGCCACGACGGCGCGCACCAGGGCCGGGTCAACCTGGTGTCGTTCCGCGGCCTGTTCCAGCAGGCGTTCCAACTCCGGTCTGTTTGGATGCAGTACTGGTTCATTGCGTCCGCCGGGGTTGCCCGGCACGTTGACGGGCACCAGCCGGCCCCGCGGAGTGGTGCGCACCAGCGTCGGGGGTTCCGCGTTGACATACACGATTTTGCCGTCTTCGTCGCGCACCGGCATGATTTGTGCCTCGGCCGGAGCAGCCAGCGCCAGCAGGCTCACCGCGGCAGCAACGGGCCAGCCGCGCCGGCTGCCGCGGAGATTCGCGCACGCACGGATTGACGTCAGCTCGCGCATCGGAGATACGATGGCGCAGACACAGTCCACGTTGGAGGGGGAAAGCTCAGGCCGTCCCGGACAAATCTTCTGGCGCGGCGCTGATTATAGCATCCGCGCGACGATTTCGTACACATGCGCGATGGCTTTTTCCAGCGCCTGTGTGTCTTTTCCGCCAGCCTCGGCCAGGTCGGGCCGGCCGCCGCCGGAACCGCCCACTTCGCGGGCCAGCTCCTGGATGATGCGTCCGGCATGCAGCCGTGCGGTCAGGTCGTGCGTCACGCCGGTGACCAGCGCCACCTTGCCGTTTTCCGTCGTGCCCAGCACGACCACGCCCGAACCCAGCTTCTGCCGAAGCGTGTCCACCAACTGGCGCATCGCGGCGCGGTCCACGTTGGCCACCTGAGCGGCAATCACCCGCACGTCTTTCACCAGGCGGGCACCTTGCAGCAGCTGGTCGGCCTGTGACTGCGCCGTCTTCCGTTTCAGCATATCCAGTTGTTTTTCCAGGTGGCGGATTTGTTCGCTCAGCCGTTCCACCGCTGCAACAACCTGGTCATCCGGCACGCCCAGCGCGGCGGCCAGCTGCTGCAGAGTGGTCAGCGCCTGCTGGTAGCGCACCAGCGCCTGCTCTCCGCTGAGGGCTTCGACACGCCGGATGCCTGCCGCCGCCGATTGCTCGCTCAGAATCTTGACCACGCCGATTTCTCCGGTGCGCCGCACATGCGTGCCGCCGCAGAGCTCCTTGCTGTAGAAGCCGCCCGGCCAGGCCGGATCCGGAATGGTCACCACGCGGACGTTTTTTTCCGGGTACTTGTCGCCGAAAAACGCCAGCGCGCCTGAGGCCAGGGCATCATCCAGGGTCATGATATCGGTTTGCAGCTCGACGTTTTTCAGCACCTCTTCGTTCACCTGCTGTTCGATGTCGCGCAGCTCGGCCAGCTCCACGCCGGCAAAGTGCGTGAAATCGAAGCGCAGACGGTCCGGAGCCACCAGCGAACCGGACTGCTTGACGTGCGTGCCCAGAATGTTCCGCAGCGCGGCATGCACCAGATGCGTGGCGGTGTGGTTCCGCTTGATGTGCTCGCGCCGTTCGGCGTCGGCAAAGCCGCTGACGCGGTCGCCCACCCGCAACGTCTCTTTCGCCACGATGCGATGGGCAATCAGGCCGGCTACGGGATAGTAGGCGCCGAGGACTTCGGCCAGTTCCACGCTTCCGGAGTTGTCCCGCAGCACACCCGTATCTGCCACCTGTCCGCCGGCTTCGGCATAGAACGGCGTGCGGTCGAGCACGATTTCCGCCTGCTGGCCGGCGCGCACCTCGGCGACTGCGGTGCCGCTTTCCGGCAGAATGATGGCTTCGATCTTCAGATCCCGCCCGCTGGTGCCGAAGTAGAAATCCGGTTCGGTGCGGAATGTTTCTGCCAGTCGGGCGTAGACCGGGCTGGCCACTTCCTTGCCGGTTCCTTTCCAGGACGCCTTGGCGCGTTCGCGCTGCTTTTCGAGCTCGCGGTCGAAGCCGGCGCGGTCGATCGTGAAGCCGCGCCAGGAGCCTTCGTCTTCCAGCAGGTCGAGCGAAAGTCCGTAGGTGTCGTACAGCCGGAAGGCCACTTCGCCGGGCAGTACCAGCGTGCCGCTGACCACCTGGGGCGAACCGTCGCTGCGCGGCTTCAACACCACGCCGGGCGCGCGCCGGGCTGCCGCTTCGACTTCTTCATCCAGCTTGCGCAGCGCCAGCGTCAGGGTATGTTCGTAGCGCTCTTCTTCGTGGAGGATGATCGTGGCCACGCGCGCGATGTGTTCGCGGACTTCCGGATAGGCATTGCCCATCAGCGCAGCTACCCGGTGGGCCATCTGATGCAGGAACGGCTGCGTAAAACCCAGCATTCGCCCGTGCCGCACCGCGCGGCGGATGATTTTTCGCAGCACGTAGCCGCGGCCTTCGTTGGCCGGCAGCACCCCGTCGGCGATCAGAAATGTGGCGGCGCGGCTGTGGTCTGCCAGAATCCGCAGGGAAACATCGGTTTCTGGCGCCGCCCCGTACGCTTTGCCCGCCAGTTCGCAGGCATGCTGGATCAGGGGCAGCAAGAGATCGGTGTCGTAGTTGGAAAATTTCTGCGGGTCGCGCAGGTTCAGTTGCGCTGCCGTCATGCGTTCCAGACCCGCGCCCGTGTCCACGCAGGGGCGGGGCAGCGGCGCCAGCTTGCCGGAAGCATCGCGGTTGAACTGCATGAACACCAGGTTCCAGATCTCCACGTAGCGGCCGCAGTCGCAGGGAAATGTGCAGTTCGTGTGACCCTGTTCGCTCGCCACCGGCCCGAAATCGTAGAAAATCTCGGAACACGGCCCGCAGGGCCCGGTGTCGCCCATGGCCCAGAAGTTTTCTTTCAGGCCCGGGACGGCCACGATTCGTTCAGAAGGCACGCCGATTTGCCGCCAGATTGCGGCAGCTTCCTCGTCGGGTTCGAGCCGGTTTCCCTGTGCGATTTCCGCGCCGCCGAAAACGGTTACGTACAGCCTCTCAGCAGGAAAGCCGAACCAGTCCGGAGCCGTCACCAGCTCCCAGGCATAGGCAATGGCGTCTGATTTGAAATAGTCGCCGAAGGAAAAATTCCCCAGCATTTCGAAGAAGGTGTGGTGCCGCGCCGTGCGTCCCACGTTTTCGAGGTCATTGTGTTTGCCGCCCGCACGGAGACATTTCTGCACGGTCACTGCGCGCGAATAGTCGCGCTGTTCCAGGCCCAGGAAGACGTCTTTGAACTGATTCATCCCCGCATTGGTGAACAGCAGGGTAGGATCGTTAGCCGGTACCAGCGACGAGCTGCGGACATGCCGGTGGCCCTGGCGCACGAAAAACTCCACGAACGTTTGGCGAACTTCGTTGCCGGTCATCTTGGGTAGTGGTCGACCTCGCGCCTGCCGCGACCCCGTTCGATTGAACGGGCTGTGCAGGTCTGACCAACCAGCACGCATTATCGCACTGCCCTGCGATGCGCGCCAGTTCCAGGCGGCGGTCGAGGAACAGACGGGCGGGCCGTGGGGCCCGCCCGGGTCGGTTCAGGGGTGGGAGTGGTGTGGAGGAGACCGGGGAATCAGTTCCAGCGCAGCGCCAGCGTGAGGCCATAGCTGCGACGGGGAGATTGCGCGCGGTAGACTTGGCGCAACGCGCCCTCACCGGCGCAATCCCGCACGCACAGCATGGCCACATGCAGTTTCTCTGCCGGCCGGCGTGCTTCGAAGGCCGCAATCTGGACCGGCCCGAGGCCCACCAGGTGCAGCTTCACCTCACGGTGGAAATAATTCGCTGTTTTTTCCAGACGAAACTGCTTGCGCAGAGTTTCGAATGGGTCGGCCACTGTGCTCCGCTGGTGCGTGCCGAACTGCACTACCGGCGGAGTCATCTTTGTTGTTCGTCGGCGGTCACCGTTCCAGTACAAGGCTGGCTTGGGTCCGGCGGTGGTCAGGGCGGTGCGCGGGCTCTCCGGGACGGCGGACTCGAAGCCAAGCAGACCGGGCTCGATGGCCGCACGTTCTTGCGCCAGACATCCCAGCGCGCCGGCCAGCAGCGCCCCGACCCCGAACATTGAAGCAAGAACTCTCATGTTGTCTCCTTTTGCCCGGCCGGGGGTGGGGCGACTGAGCGGCAAGAGCATACGGAGGTTCCGGCACTGCGCGCGACTGGTGAAGGGAACAAACGGAGTACAGGCGGCCCACTGTCCTTCCGGGCCTTCCAGAATGAAACTGGGGAAGGATCGCGCTTTGCCTTCAGCGGAGTCGCGCAGCTATTTTCAGTTTTCGTCTCCCGGGACTGCGGTGCGCTCCTGGGCTACCCTGCGCAGCTCGTTGCGGATCAGCTCAGCCGGGAAGCCAGCGCGGAGCAGACTGCGGTAGAGCGCCGCCAATCGTTTCCTGTCCAGCGGGGATCGTATCCCGCGCAATCGCCGCTCGATGCGCGCGCGGAGCAGTGTGGCTTCCTCGGCTTCAGTGAAAATTTCTTTTAGCGCAGCCTCGATGTGCCGCTCGGCCACACCCCGCGCACGCAGCTCTTGTGCGATGCGGTAGCGACCCTGGCGGCGCGCTTCGGCGCGGTAGCGAGCAAACTGGCGGGCGTAGCGGGCATCGTCGAGCAAGGCTTGCTGACGCAGCCGCGCCAGCACGACGCGCACCGCTGCTTTGTGTTCGGTGCGGGCTTCCAGATACTGCCGCATCTCGTGCACCGAATAGCTGCGACGCGCCAGCGCACGCAGCGCGGCGGCGAACAGTTCCGGTTCGGTGTTGTATCTGCGCATGGGCCGGTTCCCAGTCAGCATAGCAGGGAAGCGCTGCGTTCTGCCTGGTGGGGATGCTCCGGCGGGAAGGCGCGAACGGGTCATCCCGCTGGCCGGGCATTCCGGAGCCGGGAACTTGGCTGCCGGAATCGCGTGGCCAGCCACCGCCCCAGTGCGTAAGCCAGCACGGCCAGGGCTGTTCCCACCAGCGTTACGCCCATCAGGAAGGTTCCCAGAAAATTGCTGAGTATGGCGGCCAGACCCTGTTCGATCAAGCCCGGTGCGATGCGCCGTTCTTCGGCGACCAGTGTGTTGCCCACGACTACCGCTGCGGTCCACAGCAAGGGCATCAGCGGGCCGGTGGCGGCCATTGCGGCGAGTGCCGCCGCGCGATTGGCCCGCAACGGACCGGCCAGCAACAGCGCGAGCAGCGGTCCAAACCAGAGGGTCGGCAGGATGCCAATGAACACACCCAACCCTGCGCCGCGCCCGATCCGGTCCGGGGAATCGTTCTCGCGAACCAGTTTCAGGTAGGCGTAGCGATAGATGCGGGCGAGCCGGCCGCGGCGGCGTCCGGGAATTCTGCGGGCTTGGGTCATTGTCCCGTTCCAGCATAGCCGAACCTGCGGCAGGCACCAACCGCAGGCCGGATTGACATTCCGCGGCCGCTTGCATAGGTTTCTCCCTGCTTCCCGGGAACGCTGGAGCCGGTGAGGGGGGAACTATGGCCAAAGTGTTGCGGTGCCGGGACGTCGGTATCGACTGCGACTTCGAGGCACGCGGTGTAAACGAGGATGAAATCCTCGAAAAGACGCGGGAACATGCCCGCCGGATCCACGGCATGGAAGAAATTCCCGCTGCGCTTGCGGCCAAAGTGTTAGCTGCCATTCACGACGAGTAGCCTGGCATTCCAAGCGCGAAGGCGGCGGGAGCAGAACGAGCAGCGGCGGCGGTGGTTCAGCGTCGGAAGCGCTCGAATTCCGAAATCGCGCGCTCCATTTCTTCCCGGGCCGCATCGGCGGCCGAACGGATGCCCTGCACACGCAGACGGAAATCGTCCGGGTTGGAGGCCCGCAGCAGAGCTTCTTCATAGGTGATCAGGCCGCGGTTGTACAGCTCGTAGAGCGACTGATCGAACGTCTGCATGCCGTACTGGCTGGTTCCGGCTGCAATCGCGTCGCGAATCAGACGGGTTTTGTCGGGGTTGATGATGCAATCGCGGATATAGGCCGTGGCGATCATCACTTCGACGGCAGGCACGCGGCCGATGCCATCGGCCCGGCGCACCAGCCGCTGGGAGATCACCGCTTTCAGCGTCGAGGCCAGTTGCAGCCGAATCTGCTTCTGCTCCGGAGGCGGGAAGACGGCGATGATGCGCTGGATGGTCTCCGTCGCATCCAGCGTGTGCAGGGTCGAGAGCACCAGGTGGCCGGTTTCGGCGGCGAGCAGGGCCGTCGAGATCGTTTCCAGGTCGCGCATTTCGCCCACCAGGATCACGTCCGGGTCCTGACGCAACGCGGCGCGCAGCGCGGTGGAAAAGCTCGCTGTATCCACTTCGACTTCGCGCTGGTTCACAAAGCCCTTCTTGTCCCGGTGCAGGAACTCGATCGGGTCTTCGATCGTGATGATGTGGTCCGAGCGGGTGGAATTGATGCGGTCGATCATCGCCGCCAGCGTGGTGGATTTGCCGGAACCGGTCGTGCCGGTCACCAACACCAGTCCGCGCTGCTCCTCGCAGATTTTTTCGATTACCGCCGGTAGATTCAGCTCGTCGATCGTGCGGATTTTTGTGGGGATGACGCGCAGCACCATGCCTACGTTGCCGCGCTGCTGAAATACGTTGACGCGGAACCGGCCCAGCCCGGCCACCCCGTAGGCCATATCCAGCTCCGCCGATTCCTTGAACTTCTGTTTCTGCCGGTTGGTCATCATGCTGAAGGCCATCGAGAGCATCTCTTCCGGAGTGATGCGCGGCACGTCGTTCATCGGGTGCAGCACGCCGTCGATGCGCAGGTAGGGGTGGTTGCCGACCTTCAGATGTAAGTCCGAGGCGCGCGATTCCACCGCGCGGCGCAGCAGGTCGTCGATGCTCAGGGCCATGGCCGATTGCTCCGGCAAACTCCTTCTCGCAAGCTAGCACGCGTACCGGATGCCGGCAAGAAACCAGCCGCTCCGTGTTTCCGCCGGAGCAACAAATCCCGCCACCCGGGCGGCTTGGCAAGCAACGCGCAGCCGCGTCGCGGGTTGCGCTCCGCAGAGCCTATCGACGGGGGAAGAGTATGTCGTGCAACCAGCCAGCCAGCACCCCGCCGGCCAGCGGGCCTACCCAGAAGACTCCGTGCGCTGCCCAGAAACCACCGGCAACCGCCGGACCCAGCGCCCGGGCCGGGTTCAGTGCCGCGCCCGTGTAGGGAATGGCTACCAGCACCGCGGCTCCCACCGCCAGACCGGTGGCCAGACCTTGTCCCGGGTTCAGGCGACTGGCATCCGCAGCCAGCGCCAAGAAGACAAACACGACCAGAAAAGTTGACACGCCCTCGAGCAGCATTCCCTGCACGCGCAGCAGGTCGGTGGCCAGCCACGGCGCGCCCAGCAGCACCGGGCGCCAGATACCGGCTGGCAGAATCGTCTTTATTGCCGCGGCTGCGGCGTAGCCGCCCAGAAACTGCACCAGCCAGTACGCCAGCGCCTCCAGCGTATTCATCCGGCGGGTGACCCAGAAGGCTATCGTCACCGCCGGATTCAGGTGTGCCCCGCTGACCGGCGCCAGCAGGGTGACCATCGCCGCCACCATGCCGGCCTGCGCCGCCGCAACAGCCAGCAGGCGCGCCGCTTCGGTTTCGCTGCCCGGGCGCAACTGCACCGCACAGATTGCCCCGATCGCGACAAACACCCAGGCGAAGCTGCCGAGGAATTCCGCCAGCAGGCGTCGAGGCAGGGAAGCCATTGTCGTCCCAGGGCTCTGTCGATCAAGCCGACGGGGATTCTAGCAGGTTTTGCCGGGGAATGTCGGAAAGCTCGAGGAGACGCTGCCGGCCACAGTTTTCCACTGCCGCCCTGCAGTTTTCTCTTGACAGGTCGGGGCCGCCCGCGTAGCCTGTTGAAAATGAGACTGAGTCTCACAAGCAAAAAATGGCGCCGCCTACCCCGGCGCACCCGGGAACGCGAGCTGATCCTGGACCGGTTGCCGACGCTACCCGGCCACTTCAGTGCCGACGACGTCGTCTATGCCCTGCGGCGTCACGGCGTCTCGCGGGCCACGGTCTATCGCACGCTCGACCTGCTGGTCGAGCAAGGTTTCCTGCAGCGCGTGCACCTGGACGCCGGGGGCGCGCGTTACGAAATCATCCACAACCGCGCGCCGCACGCCCACCTGTACTGTCTGGGCTGCGGCCGCCTGAGCGACTACCCGCTGCCCCTGCTGCTTCACCTGCCCGAACAGGTGCGACGCAAGCAGGGTTTTGCGGCCGAGCACCTGCTGTTCCGCATCTGCGGCTACTGCCGCGCCTGTCGCGCGCGCCTGCGGAGGCAGCAGCGTCGGCCGAAGCCGTCGAAACGCACGGCAAAATCCTGACGCACGAAAGGAGAAAGAACCATGGGGAAGGTTGCCCGAGAGGTTGTCGCCAAGGCCGGCATCAACGTGGACGAGCTGGTAAAGAAACTCGTCCGGGCCGCCGCGGCGGAATTCACCACCTACTACTACTACACCATCCTGCGCGTGAACTCGATCGGTTTTGACGGCGAAGGCCTGAAAGAGATCATCGAGGACGCGCGAATCGAAGATCGCAATCACTTCGAAGCGCTCACTCCCCGGATCTATGAGCTCGGCGGGGCGCTGCCACGCGACATCCGCGATTTCGCCAACGATGCCGCGTGCCCCGATGCTTACCTGCCCAAAGATCCCACGAACATGAAAGAGATGCTGACCGTGCTGGTGGAGGCCGAGCGCTGCGCGATTCGCGTCTACACCGAAATCTGTCAGATGACGGCCGGGAAAGACCCCCGCACCTACGACCTCTCGCTCGCCATCCTGCACGAGGAAGTCGAGCACGAGTCGTGGTTCAGCGAGTATCTCGGCGAAGGTCCTTCGGGCCACTTCCGTCGGGGTGCGCCGGGCGAATCGCCCTACACCTCGCGCTTCCTGGTCGTGCCGAAGGGCTGAGCCGGACGCCGTAACGGCACAGTCAGCACGCCTGCCGGTGACCTTTCCGGTCAAGGCGCCGGCCTGGGCAGGGGTCACCCAGAGCTGCGGCCGGGTGACCTCGCAACCAGTTTCTCACCGAGCCGGGAAGCTGTGCCGGGATAGGTCGGCGGTCCGGACCGCCCACAAAGCAAGCTCACAACGTCGCACCCGAGCATAGAGGAGGAAAGGCCATGGTGAAAACAAAGTTCACCCGAGGGTCGGGCCTTGTCTTGGCCGCAGGCACCCTGCTTGTGCTGCTCCTGGGAGTGGCATTCGCTCAGGAGCGAGGCCAGACCAGCTACGGCCCCGTCGCCATCCAGGAAAGCTTTGCCAGTATTCTGAACCGCCTGAAAGCAAGCAAAGACGAGGTGATGGCCCGGCACCGGCAATTGCTCGAGGAACGGTATGACCTCAGCAATCGTCCGGCGCCGGGTGTGACAATGAGCCGCGGCAAACCGGTACAGGCCGGCGTGCGTGTCCGCCTGCCTGCGGGCGTCACCTGGGAGCAGCTGGCCGCGATGTCGCCGGAGGAGATTCGGGCGCGCAATCTTTTCCCGAAAGGCTTTCTGCCGCTGCCGCACCCGAATCATCCCGAGGGCGGCATGTTGTTCCCGAAATTCCACATCGACGCGATCCTGCGACAGGAAGGCCGCGACCTGACGCGGTTCGATCTCGACTATGATCTCCCGGACCACCTGCTGCCGGAATTTCCGCCTCCCATCTACCTGACCACCCGGCCCGATCTCGGGGACGTCTCCCAGGGTCAGGTCGTCACGCTGAGCAACTACTACGAGCTGTTCAACGGCATCCTGAATCCCAAACAGCTTGAGGGCCTGCGACTGCTGTTGACTCCGTTTCCACAACAGCAGTTCAACCAGACCGAGGATCGTCGTTCGGAAAAGCCCAGCCTGGGCGTGGCGTGTTTTGATTGTCATGTGAATGGACACACGAACGCCGCCACCCATCTGGTGGGCGACATCCGGCCACAACCGTTCCGCCACCGCATCGACACGCCCAGCCTGCGCGGCGTGAATGTGCAGCGGCTGTTCGGCTCGCAGCGGGCGCTGAAATCGATCGAGGATTTCACCGAGTTCGAGCAGCGCGCCGCTTATTTCGACGGCGACCCGGTGATGGCGCAGAAGAAGGGAGTGAACATCCTCGAGCGCGGCAGCCAGGTGCATTTCATGGCGGAGTTTCAGGCCCTGCTGGATTTTCCGCCGGCGCCAAAGCTGAACCTGTTCGGTCGGCTCGACCGCAGCAAAGCTACGCCGGAGGAGATTCGCGGCGAGGAGCTTTTCTTTGGCAAGGCGCAGTGCAGCGTCTGCCACATTCCGCCGTACTACACCGACAACCTGATGCACAACCTGCGCGTGGAACGCTTCTACACGCCGCAGATGATCAACGGTCGCTACGCCAGCGCGGATGGGCCCATCAAGACCTTCCCGCTGCGCGGCATCAAAGACTCGCCCCCGTATCTGCACGACGGGCGCCTGCTCACGCTGGAAGATACGGTGGAATTCTTCAACCTGGTACTGGGTCTGAAGCTGACCGAGCAGGAAAAGAAAGACCTGGTGGCCTTCTTGCGCGTGCTCTGAGGCCGCCAGGGTCCGGCGCGATGACCCCGGCCGGCCGGCGGGTCGTGAACAGGGTCCCGGCCGGCCGGGATCGCGCGGCCTTCATCGCAGAGTAGAAGCCGGAGGAACCGATGCAAGGGAACGGCTGGATTGCCGTTGCTCGACTGGAAGAGCTGCCGTCAGGCCGCGTGCGCGGTGTGGACGCGGCCGGGCGACGCATCGTTCTGGTGCACCTCGATGGTCAGGTTTATGCCTTGGATGCTCGTTGTCCGCACCAGGGCGGTCCGCTGGATGAGGGCGAAATCTATCTGGGTGCGCTGGTTTGTCCCTGGCACAACTTCCGCTACGACCCGCGCACCGGCGAGAACGTTTTCCCCGCCAACGTCTATCCCGACGATATGCCGCAGCTCCGCGACCAGTTGCGGGCCGCTACCTGTCTCCCCGTGCAGGTCCGCGACGGCCTCATCTTCGTTCGCCTGTAGCGCATCGCAGCAGCCACAGAGATTTTCCGGCGTTTTCTGATTTTGTCCGATCGCCTGAAAGGACAGGGAACGAACCGGATTCCGCGGACAACAACACTGCCGGAAGGAACTGGCCCGGTTGCTGGTGTCACCGGGAGCCAGCGGCCACCGGCACATTCACCGGTGTGAGCCAGCCGTGGCGGTCGGCTTTGGTGCCGCTGGTGATGCCGAAGAATTCCTCCTGCAGCTTTTTTGTGATCGGGCCGCGACTGCCCTTGCCGATGGGAATCTTGTCCACCGAACGGATCGGCGTGATTTCGGCCGCCGTGCCGCAGAAGAAGACCTCCTCGGCCACGTAGAGCATTTCGCGCGGGATCATCTGTTCGCGGACCGGGATGCCCAGGTCCTGACACAACGTCATCACCGTGTTGCGAGTGATGCCGGGCAGGATCGAGTTGGCCAGTGGCGGCGTGAGCACGGTGCCTTCGTAGACCAGAAACAGATTTTCACCCGAGCCTTCGCTGACGTAGCCGTTGGGGTCGAGCGCGATGCCTTCCACGTAGCCGTTCAGCATCGCCTCCATGCGAATCAGCTGTGAGTTCATGTAGTTCGCTGCGGCCTTCGACATCGCCGGCAGCGTGTTCGGCGCCATGCGGGCCCACGAGCTGACGCAGACGTCCACGCCCTGTTCGATGGCCTCGTTGCCCAGATACTTGCCCCACTCCCAGCAGGCGATGTAGACCTCGACCGGCGAGGGGAAGGGATTCACCCCCACCTCGCCGTAGCCGCGCAACACAATCGGCCGCAGGTAACAGGCGGCCAGTTTGTTCACGCGCACCACTTCGAGCGAGGCCGCCATCAGTTGTTCCAGAGTGTAGGGAAATTCCATCCGGTAGATGCGTGCCGAATGAATCAGCCGCTGGAGGTGCTCCCGCAGCCGGAACACCGCCGGTCCCTGCTGGGTCTGATAGCAGCGAATGCCTTCGAAAACCGCCGAGCCGTAGCTGATGACGTGCGCAGTAACGTGGATGGTGGCCTCATCCCAGGGAATCAGCTTTCCGTTGTGCCAGATTTTTTCGGTTTTTTTGATGGTCATCGCGGTCTCCGGCGCCTCCGTTTCAGTCTGCGTCGTGCACCGGCGTGCAGGAGTGCTTCCGAGACTCCGCAGCCGGTCATGCGGATGGGATGACTTGGCCTTGCTCGCGCTGGCCCGAACTTCCAGCCCTGGCGCACACGTCGGGGCGGGGACGTTCTGCTGCGGAGCCGCGCTCCGATGCGCCAGGCGCGGATTATAGCACACGGTCTCTGCTGTCCAAGCAATTCTGTCACGACCGGCGTCTGGCGCCCGCCGCAGCCAACGCGGCAACGCGCGTGTTGTTCCGCGTCGGCGATGTGTGTGTGCCACGGAGGGCGCCGATGCGGCTGCGTCGGGATCAGCGTTGCTCCGGCAGCGGACTCGTGCGTTCCCCGAGCGACCGGTAGATTTTCTGCAATTCGATGCGTCGGGCGTCCAGGGCGTTTTCCCACACGCCCAGCAACAGGAACGGAATGATCACGGCAGCGGCCCAGGCCTTGGCCGACCGCGAAATTTTTTCCCCCGGCTCCCAGCGGAACAGTTTCCAGGAAAGAGCAAACGCCAGTGCGGCGCCGCCGACCAGTGCGACCACTTCCGGCCCGAGCGAGCGAACCGGCACCGCGCCGATCAGCGTGAACTGCAGTCCCACCACCAGATGCGTTGCCGGCAGAAACATGCTCAGCCGCTGCAGCCACTCCGGGAAGAACACCAGCGGGAGCGTGGCCCCGGAGAAAAACAGGAACAGGAACCAGATCGCGTTGTTCAGCACCTGGGTTTCCTGCATCGTGTTCGTCAGACTGGCCACGATCAGACCGAAAGCGGCAAACGTCACAATGCCGAGCGTGATGAAAAGCCACGCGCCCCACAGGTTGCCGAACGTCGTGACGCCGTAGACCGCACGCACGAGCACGAATTCCAGCGCCACAGTGGGCAGCGTCAGGACGTAATTGGACAGGATGCTCGAGGCCAGCAGCGCGGCGGGTCCCACCGGCGTCAGACGGAACCGTCGCAGAATGCCGTGCTCGCGGAACATCACCAGTTGAATGCTCAGGCCCCAGAAGCTGCCCATCACCGTCAGGGCCAGGACCGAGGGAAACAGATAACCCACCGCGCGCGGCTCGCCCTTGGCAAACAGGCTCGCGTAGAGGAACAGAAACGCGAGCGGCATCAGCAGGCTGAAAAACAGAAAGGCCCGGTTGCGCAGCGCCAGTCGCATGCGCATTTTCGTCAGCGTCCAGGTCGTCCGCATCGTTCGCTCGTCCGGAGGCTCTCTAGTCGCGCAGGGAGCGTCCGGTCAGTTCGATGAACACATCTTCCAGGGTAGGTGCCGAAATTTCCAGACTCTGCAGCTCATTGCCCAGGGCTTCCAGTTCCTTGACCAGTGCGACGATGGTCTGCGGCGGCCGCTGCGAGTGCAGCAGGTAGCCGTCCGAGATTGGCCGGCAATCGACCACCCCATCGAGCTGTCGCAGCCGTCCGTCTTCGATGGGTTGCGCCAGTCGCACAGCAATCCGTGTCGTGTTGGCCGACCGCTGCCGCAGTTCCGCCGGTGTGCCGAGCGCAATCAGTTTCCCGTAGTCCATGATGGCCACGCGGTCGCACAGCCGCTCGGCTTCCTCGATGTAATGCGTGGTCAGCAGGATCGTTTTTCCTTCCCGTCGCAGTTCCTCGATGATTTCGTAGATTTCGCGGCGCACCTGCGGGTCCAGCCCCGCGGTCGGTTCGTCGAGAAACAGCACGCGCGGCTCGTGCACCAGAGCCAGGGCCAGGGCCAGCCGCTGTCGCTGACCGCCGGACAGCTCGTCGTAGAAGGCGCGTTGCTTGTCGGCCAACCCGAGCCGCTCGAGCAGTGCGTCCAGGTTTCGCCGCCGGCCATAGAGGTTGGCGAACAGCTCGACGGCTTCGCCCACACGCAGCTTGTCAGGCAGTGCGGTGTGTTGCAGCACGGCGCCAATTTGCCGTTGAAAGGCAGCGCCGCCGCGGCGTGGGTCCAGGCCGCAGACCTGCGCCAGGCCTGCATCGGCCGTGCGCATCCCTTCGAGGATTTCTACCGTGGTGGTTTTGCCGGCGCCGTTCGGGCCGAGCAGCCCGAACACCTCACCCTCCTGAACCTGAAAGCTGACGCCACGCAGGGCTTCGACGCTGCCGTAGCGTTTGCGGAGCTGCTCGACGCGGATGACTGGCTCGCTCACCGAAGCACCATCTATAGCACAGCTCCACGCGACCGTCTGCGGCGGCGTGCGCGGTCCGGCCGCCACCGATGGCGGGTCAGATCCACGCGGTCGCCGGCGAAGTGCACGCCTTCGGCTTCGAGCAGGCGACGCTGCAGTTGCGCCAGCGGTTCACGGAGCAGTAGTTTTCCCTCGGCGCCGACCACGCGCTGCCAGGGGATGCCGCGGCCCCGCGGACAGGCGGCCAGGGCGCGTCCCGCCGTGCGGGCCCCGCCCCGCAAGCGCAGTGCGCGCGCCAACTGCCCGTAGGTGACTACGCGACCGCGCGGAATTTGTTGCACCCAGCGATAAACCGCTTCCCAGGACACGTCTCGCTCCGCTGCGCGCGTCGTGGCGATGGTTCCGGTTTCATTTTGGTTGCCTGCCGAAGCCTGTTCCAAGTTCCGCGGCAGGTTGGCACAGGCTGCTGCGGAACGGAACAGCCAGCCGGCCAATGCATCTAATCATAGTGGAGCAGGAAAATTCTCTGAAATGTTTGAGGCCTTGAGAACTTCGGAGCCAACAGGTGTCGCGCAGCACTCCTGGCATTCCGGCTGCAGCGAGCCGGGGTTGATGGATTGGCAGCATGCGGCAACAAAGCGGCAGTTCTCGATTGACAGCCGTAGTGGACGCTCCGTACACTACGCCTCACCTTCCACTCTGGGGGCCGCTCTGGGGGATGCCAGCCGCACGGGGGGAATCATGGCCTTCGTCCGTCGCAAGGGCAATTCGTTCTATCTGGTGCACAACGTGCGCCGGCAGGGCAAGGTGAAGCAGTTGCACCTGGCCCGGCTCGGGGAGACGCCGCGCATCACCGACGATGTCGTCCGTCAGGTTTCCCGCCGGCACCCGTTCCTGGCGGTGGACTGGACACGGCTGCGTGAGCAGGTCAACAGCCGCGTCGAGTTGTTCGACTGGGACTCCGACTATGCCCGCAAGCTCCTGCAGTCGATTCGGGAGCTGAACCTGGACCTCGCCGGTCTGGCACCGGCAGTGGTGCACGCCACCGCCTCGCCGGACACGCGCCGCGAAATGGTCGCGCTGCTGCGACTGCTCCGCTCGACTGTCGAGGTCAAGCTGAATCAGTTCGAGCTGGGCCGCGACATCGAACTGCTGGCCCGCCGGAGGTACTCATGAGCCGGGGCATGGCTGTGAAGGAACGTATCGAACAACTCGATCCCACGCGCCGCAGCGTCGAATCCCGCGAATTCGAAGCGGCCCTGCGGCGCAAGATTGTCGGCCAGGACGAAGCCGTGCAGGCCCTGGTGGAAATGTACCAGGTCTTTCGCGCCGGACTGAATCCTCCCGGCCGGCCGGTGGCCAATCTGCTCTTCCTGGGGCCGACCGGCTCGGGCAAGACCCGGATTGTCGAAGCGGCAGCGGAGATTCTGTTCGGCGATGCTCGCGCCGTCATCAAGGTGGACTGCGCCGAATTCCAGCACTCGCACGAAATTGCCAAGTTGATTGGCTCGCCTCCCGGCTATCTCGGTCATCGGGAAACGCACCCGCTGATCACTCAGGAAGCTCTGGCGCAGTACCACACCGAAAAACTGAAGCTCAGCTTCCTGCTGTTTGACGAAATTGAAAAGGCCTCCGATGCGCTCTGGCAGCTTCTGCTCGGCATCCTGGACAAAGCGACGCTGACGCTGGGCGACAACCGCCGTGTGGACCTCTCCCAGACGATGATCTTCATGACCTCGAACCTGGGCGGGAGCGAGATCACCGAATTGCTCACCGGCGGCCTGGGCTTCGTGCAGCCGGCGGACAAGCGCGAGTCACGGTTGGATGAGAAAATCGAGCGCACCGCCGCCGAAGCCGCCCGCCGGAAATTCTCGCCCGAGTTCATGAACCGGATCGACAAGGTGGTCGTCTTCCACCCGCTGCGTCCCGAGCAGCTCGAAAAGATTCTTGACATCGAGCTCGAAATGGTGCAGCAACGCGTGCTGGAGACCGCCGGCAAACAGTTCCTGTTCCGCGTCACCCCGGAAGCCCGCGCCTTCCTGCTGCGCGAAGGTACCGACATCAAGTACGGGGCCCGACACCTGAAACGCGCGATCGAGCGCCACATCGTCTATCCGCTGGCGAACCTGCTGGCTACGGAACAGATTCGCCTGGGAGACGTGCTGGCCATTGACTCGAGCGGCGAAGGACTGATTTTCCGCAAAGAAGCCGAAGGGGCCGTCCTGCCGGTCGAGTTGCCGCTGGCGAGTTCGCCGGCGCCCGCCGCTGCAGTTTCGGGCGGGCGCACGGTGGAAATTCCCGCGGCGGCGGCAGCCGGCGAAGCGAAAAGCTCCAACGGCAACAATACGCCGCAGGTTGCACCGGCCAAACGCAATCGCGACCGCGAACGCTGAGCGCAACCGGACGCCGGTGCGGTGTGGCTGGTCGAACCAGTTTGCTCCCTTCCACATCTAATCGAGTGTGTGGATCGTTCGCGGTACAATTCGGGGGATTTCGTTCTCCAGCCCGATACCCGGGCGCGCACGGAGCAGGGGAGCAGCGTACACCTCGAGACGAGGGAAGGTCATGAGCAAGCGCAGTCAGATGGGTTCGCTGGGCCAGCGATGGCGGGCAGCGACGGTGCTGCTGGTGGCGGTGTCGCTTCTGCTGACATCGGTCGCCGCGGCCACCCGCACCGCACTGAAACCGGGATGGAATCTGTTCAGCGAAGAACAGGATATTCAGCTCGGCCGCCAGGTGGCTCAGGATGCCGAACGCAAGCTTCCGCTGCTGAACCACACACGCGTGGACAGCTACCTGCAGCGGCTCGGCAGAAACCTCGCCGCCAAGGCCCCGTTCTATAGCTATCCTTATACCTTTAAGGCCGTAAACGAAGCTTCGATCAATGCTTTCGCGCTGCCCGGTGGGCCGATCTACATCCACCGCGGTGTGCTGGAAGCCGCCGACAATGAAGCGCAACTGGCCGGCGTGCTGGCGCACGAAATTGCTCATGTGGCCCTGCGCCACGGCACCAATCAGGCCAGCAAAGCGTACGCCTGGCAGCTCGGTCTGGGACTGTTCGGCGGGGTCATCGGCAGCGATTCGGTGGGGGCCGTGCTCGCCCAGCTCGGTGCAGGGTTCGCGGCCAATTCCGTGCTGTTGAAGTACTCGCGGGACGCCGAACGCCAGGCCGATGTGCTCGGCACCCAAATCCTCTACGATGCGGGCTACGACCCGCGGGCCATGGTGCAGTTCTTCGAAAAGATCGAAGCCGAACGCAAGGGCGGTGGCCCGCCGGAATTTTTCTCCTCGCATCCCAAGCCGGAGAACCGCATCGAACGCGTGAACGAAGAAATCGAAAAGCTCGGCGGGCTGCCGCGCAGCTACCGGCGCGATTCCCCCGAGTTTCAAGAAGTGAAGCGGCTGGTGCTCTCGCTGCCTCCGCCGCCCAAGCGCGGCCAGCCCGCCGCCGGCGCGACCAGCCCGCGTTCCCCTGAGCCGCCAGCCTCGCGCCTGGTGACGTTCGAACACCCGGTGTTACGCATCCGCCATCCCGAAAACTGGCGCGTTTATGGCGAGGGCCGCGACGTCGCCTTGGCCCCGGACGGCGGAATCGTGCAGGCCGACAGCGGCCAAACCGCCTTTGCCTACGGAGCACTTCTCGGCGTATTCACACCGCGGCCGGACCGTCGAGGTCGCTACACGCTGGAAGACGCCACCGAGCAGCTCTATGCCTCGCTGCGTCAGTCGAACCCGGAACTCCGCATTGCCCGCCGGGCCCGCAGCGTGCGCGTGGATGGCCGCGCCGGACTTTCCACTCTGCTGGAAAATGCTTCGCCGCTGGGCGGGCGCGAATACGACTGGCTGGTTACTGTGCTGCGCGACCGCGAGCTGGTCTACTTCCTGGGCGTTGCGCCCGAGCGCGATTACCCGCAGTACGAACGCGTCTTCGAGCAGATGCTCGCCTCCATCCGGTTTCGCTGACCCCCGCCTGCCCGGCGCGCCTTCTGCGTTCAGGTTTCGATGGAGATGGAAGGGCAGTGTGATGCGCCAGAGCTGCTTCAGTCGGCGGCTTCACTGCTCTCTGCAGGTTTCCAGCGCAGGATGGGTTTGCGCGCGGCGGCGACCTCGTCGAGCCGGCTGATGCGGGTCGAATGAGGTGCCGTCTTGACCAGCTCCGGGTTCGTGGCTGCTTCTTCTGCGATAGCGCGCATCGCGTCGATGAACAGGTCGCATTCTTCCTTGGATTCCGACTCGGTCGGCTCGATCATCAGCGCCCCGGGCACGATCAGCGGAAACGCGGTTGTGTACGGATGAAAGCCGTAGTCGATCAGCCGCTTGGCGATGTCCATGGTGGTGACGCCGTATTTCCGCTGACGGGCATCGCTGAAGACTACCTCATGCATCGAGGGCAGCTTGTAGGGCAGTTCGTAGTACGGTTCCAGGCCGTGCCGGATGTAGTTTGCGTTCAGCACGGCGTCTTCGGTGGCCTGTCGAATTCGGGGTCCGTAGGCCAGCGTGTAGGCGAGTGCGCGCACCAGCACCCCGAAGTTCCCGAAGAAGGCACGCACCCGTCCGATGCTCTGCGGGCGCTGGTCGTCGAGCACTAGGGTTCCGTCCGGCTTTTCCACCACGACCGGCACCGGCAGGAACGGCTCCAGGTGTTTCCGCACCACCACCGGGCCGGCGCCGGGGCCGCCGCCGCCGTGCGGAGTGGAAAAGGTCTTGTGCAGGTTCAGGTGCATGACGTCCACGCCGAAGCTGGCCGGCCGGGCAATGCCTGCCAGGGCATTCATGTTCGCACCGTCCATGTAGAGCTGCGCGCCGGCCGCGTGGAGCACGTCAGCCACTTCGGCGATGTTGCTTTCGAAGATGCCGAGCGTGTTCGGGTTGGTGACCATCAGCGCGGCCACATCCTCGTTGACGATCTGCTTCAGTTGCGCCACATCGATCTGTCCGCGCGCGTCGCTTTTGATGTTGCGGACCTCATAGCCGGCGATGGTCACCGTGGCCGGGTTGGTGCCGTGTGCCGAATCGGGGATCAAGACCACCTTGCGCGGATGGCCCTGGCTGGTGAGATAGGCGCGAATCAGCAGCAGACCGGTCAGCTCCCCTTGCGCGCCGGCGGCGGGTTGCAGCGTGGCCGCGTCCATGCCGGTGATCTCGAGCAGGCATTTTTCCAGCGTCTTCAGGATCCGGAGGCAGCCCTGGGCGAGCTCGACCGGCTGATAGGGATGTTCGGTGGCGATGCCATCCAGTCGGGCCACGTACTCGTTCACCCGCGGATTGTATTTCATCGTGCAGGACCCGAGCGGATACATGCCCAGGTCGATCGCGTAGTTCCAGGTGGAAAGCCGCGTGAAGTGGCGGACGATTTCGATTTCGCTGACTTCGGGAAAGCCTGCAATTTCGTCGCGCAGATATTCCTCGGGCAGAGCCTCGGCGGGTTCGACGGGCCGGACGTCCAGGGCCGGCAGCTCCATGCCGCGCTTGCCCGGCGCAGACTTTTCGAAAATCAGCCCTTCGCTCTGCGAGACGTGGCGTCCGGCTTTTTTGATCGCTGTTGTCATGCACTCCCCTTGCGGTGGTTTTGCTTGGGCCCCAGCCAACTGCCCGCGTGTTCAGTGTTTGACTATGCGGGTTGCGCCAGAATGCGGCGCAGCGCATCGGCCAGCCGCTCGATTTCTGCCCGTGGCGTCTTTTCCGTCACACAGACCAGCGCATGCTTGGTCAGCTCCGGGTAGAACGGTCCGAGCGGAAGCGGGCCGATGATGCGTTCGGCCAGCAGCGCGCGGTTCACCCACCGGGTCGCCCGCGGCAGCTCGATGACAAATTCGTTGAAAACCGGGCCGCGGAACCGGCAGCGCACGCCAGCCACCGACTCGAGTTGCTCCCGCGCAAACCGTGCCTTCGCCAGATTCTGCAGCGCCAGCTCGCGCAGTCCCTGCTTGCCCGCCTGGCAGAGGAAGATGGTCGCGGCCAGCGCGTACAGCGCCTGATTCGTGCAGATGTTGGAGGTGGCCTTTTCGCGCCGGATGTGCTGTTCGCGTGTTGCCAGCGTGAGCACGAAGCCGCGGCGCCCTTCCCGGTCGGTTGTCTGGCCGGCCAGCCGTCCGGGCATCTGACGCACGAACTCTTCCCGCGTGGCCAGCACCCCCACCGAAGGGCCGCCGAAGCTTGGCGGGATGCCGAACGATTGCGCTTCCAGGGCAACGATATCGGCTTCGGCCGGCGGCCGCACAATGCCCAGCGACAGCCCTTCGGCAATCGCCACCACGAGCAGCGCGCCGTGCGCATGAGCCAGCTCGGCCAGTTGCGGCACCGGTTCGAGCACGCCGAAGAAATTCGGCGACTGCACGATGAGCGCGGCTGTTTCTGTGTCGAGCGCTGCACGCGCGGCGTCCCGGTCCACCTGGCCCGTTTCGGCCGAGAAGGGAATTTCGGCAATGGCCAGTCCGTGATTGCGCGCGTAGGTGGCGGTCACCTGGCGGTATTCGGGATGCACCGAGCGCGCCACGACAACGCGGTGCCGGCCCGTCACGCGCTCGGCCATCAGCGCCGCCTCGGCCGTTGCTGTTGAGCCGTCGTACATCGAGGCATTCGCCACCTGCTGCGCGGTGAGCTGGCACATCAGCGTCTGAAACTCGAAGATGGCCTGCAGCGTCCCCTGGCTGATTTCGGCCTGATAGGGGGTGTACGAGGTGAGAAATTCGCCCCGCTGGATCAGCGCATCGGCCACCACGCTGGTCAGGTGATCGTAAACGCCCGCGCCGAGAAAGCGCGTGTACCCCCGCGCGTTTTCGGCGGCGCGCGCCCGGAAGTATTCGATAATTTCGAATTCGGAGAGCGGCCCGGGCAGATTCAGCGGCTCGCGCAGGCGGAACGCTTCCGGAATGGCGGCAAACAGATCTTCGATCTCGTGCAGGCCAAGCGCGGCGAGCATCTGCTGGCGCTCGGCAGCCGACTTCGGCAGGTAACGCATCAGTGTCCCGCTTCCTTTTCTTTTTCCGCCACGTAGGCCTGGTAGGCAGCCGCGTCCATCAGGTTCTGCACCTGGCTCGGGTCCGCCACCCGGATCTTGATGATCCAGGCCGCGCCGTGCGGATCCTGGTTGATGGTTTCGGGTGCGCGGTGCAGGGTTTCGTTCACTTCGATGACCTCGCCGGCCACCGGACAGTAGATGTCGCTGACGGCCTTGACCGATTCTACGGTGCCGAACGACTGGTTGGCTTCCAGCTTGGTGCCCGGCTTGGGCAGTTCGACATAGACGATATCGCCCAGCGCGCGCTGCGCATAGTCGGTGATGCCGATGATGCCGGTGTCGCCCTCCAGCTTGATCCATTCGTGCTCGCGCGTGTAGCGGTAGTCGCTCGGGTACATGGTCGGCTCCTTCGTTGCGGTGTTCATCCGGCGGCGCGTTGGCGCAGCTTCACTTGGGCCGTTTGTAGAACGGCAGCGGCACCACGCGCGCGGCGGCGGGCTGGCCGCGGATGGCGATACGCAGCACGGTGCCGGGAGAGCTATGCTCCGGCGGCACGTAAGCCATGCCGATATTTTTTTTCAGGAACGGAGCGGGCGATCCGCTGGTTACGCGTCCGATTTCGCGCTCACCGGAGAGCACCGGATAGCCGTCGCGGGCGATGCGGTTGTCCACCATTTCGAAACCCACCAGAATCCGCTGCAGTCCCTGTTGCTTCTGCTGCACCAGGCGCTCGCGGCCGAGGAAATCGCCTTTGTCGAGTTTGCAGATCCAGTCCAGCCGTGCTTCCCACGGCGTGGTCGTCTGATCCAGCTCGTGTCCGTACAGGCACATGCCCGCTTCCAGCCGCAAGGTGTTCCGTGCGCCGAGTCCGCAGGGCAGCAGCCCGTCGCGCTGGCCGGCATCCAGCAAATCGTTCCAGATGCGCTCGCTGTGTTCGGGAGCGAAGTACAGCTCGAAGCCATCCTCGCCGGTGTAGCCGGTGCGCGCAATCAGGCAGGACACGCCGCTCACCTCGCCGAACGTGAATCGGTAGTAGCGCAGCGCCGCCAGTTCGGTTCTGGTCAGCCGCGCCAGGATGTCTGCAGCCTTCGGCCCCTGCAGCGCCAGTTGCGTGTAGCGCGCCCCGGCGTTTTCCACCGTCGCGCCGAAACGGTTCTGCGCACAGATGTGTTCGAAGTCGGTGTCCTGATTGGCCGCGTTCACGCAGAGCAGATAGTGCGCGGCGGAGATTTTGTGCACGAGCAGGTCGTCGACAAACGTGCCCTGCCCGGTCATCAGCCCGGAATACTGCGCCTGTCCCTCGCTGAGCCGCGCCGCATCGTTGCAGGTGACCCACTGGACGAGCTCGAGCGCGTGCGGACCGCGAATTTCGATCTCGCCCATGTGGCTGACGTCGAACAGGCCGGCGGCGGTGCGCACGGCCAGGTGTTCGGCGATGATGCCGGAGTATTCAACCGGCATCTCCCACCCGCCAAAAGCCACCATGCGGGCGCCCAGTCGGCGGTGGGTCGCATGCAGAGCGGTTTTGCGAAGCGTTTCCGTGGCCGGCGGACTCACTGCGGTGTCTCGAAAGCTGCGAAAAGCAAACGAAACTAACATGCGTGCAGAGGGGTGTCAAGAAACGGCGCGGTTTGGGCGGCTGGCTTGACCCTGCCGGGCGGTTGCGTTAGGCTTTTGCGGAGCCATTCCGTTCCGGGAGGGATCGTCGTCCAGGCAGAATGAAGCGCACGGTGCAATTGGCCGGCGGGGTCGAGGCCCTGTTCGGCACTCTGGACGAAAACCTCAAGCTGCTGGAATCCGCACTGCGCGTGAGCACCCAGTTGCAACAGGACCGGATTGAAATCGAAGGCGAACCCGCCCAAGTCGAGCGTGCCGCTCGAATCATCGAAGAGTACAGCGATCTGGTGCGCGAGGGACGCGTGCTGAGCAACGGCGAGGTGAAGTCGCTGCTGCGCGTGGCCACTCAGGAGCCGAATGTGACGCTGCGGTCGCTGCTGGTGCCTCCGCGGCCGCGGGCGTTCGGCAAAAAGACGATCCAGCCGAAAAGTCCGAACCAGCGGCGCTACATGGAATGCATTGAAAAGTACGACATAGTGTTTGCCATCGGCCCGGGAGGCACAGGCAAAACGTATCTGGCCGTGGCCATGGCTGTTTCCGCGCTGCTGACCAAGCAGGTGAGCCGCATCATCCTGGCGCGGCCGGCCGTCGAGGCAGGCGAACGGTTGGGGTTTCTGCCCGGCACCCTGCAGCAGAAAGTCGATCCTTATATGCGACCGCTCTACGACGCGCTCTACGACATGCTGGATGCCGATAAGCTGGAGCGTCTGCTGGAGAAGGGCATCATCGAAATTGCACCGCTGGCGTTCATGCGCGGTCGCACGCTGAACGATTCCTTTGTCATCCTGGACGAGGCCCAGAACACCACCAGCGAGCAGATGAAAATGTTCCTGACGCGGCTGGGATTTGGTTCCAAGGCAGTCATCACCGGCGACATCACGCAGATCGATCTGCCCAGCGGGCGCCGGTCCGGGTTGGTCGAGGCCATCGACGTGGTTGGCCGGATCGAAGGCATTGCCTTTATCTACTTCAACGAACGGGACGTGGTGCGGCACAACCTGGTGCAGCAGATCATCAAAGCCTACGACGAATTCGCGGCGCAGTCTGCCCGCAACGCCACTGTGCCGGTGGCAGCCAGCCGCGCCAGCTCCGCTGCAGAAAACGGTGGAGACGAATCCTCCAACCAGTGATCTTCCGCGAAGCCGCGCTCAGCCAAGGGCTCGGGCGGGGACTGCTCTGCCAGCATGGTAATCAACCGCCAACGCGCTGTCCGGGTGCGCCGCGCGGCGCTGGACGCCTTTCTGGCGCGCGTGCAGCAACTGTGCGGTCTGGGGCCGGACTCGGTCACCGTAGCCCTGGTCAGCCCGGCGGCCATCGCCCGCCTGAACCGGCAATTTCGCGGCAAGTCCGGCCCGACCGACGTCCTTTCGTTCCCCATGACCAAGAACGGGAAACGCGACGGGTATCTGGGTGATATCGCCATTGCGCCGGCGGTCGCCCGTCGCCATGCCCGACGAGCCGGTCACCGTTTGGAGGAAGAGCTGTGTGTGCTGATTCTGCACGGCGTGTTGCACCTGCTCGGCTATGACCATGAAACCGACCGAGGCGAGATGAACCGGTTGGAAGGCCGGTTGCGCCGTCGGCTGGGATTGATACGGCGATGAGCTCCAACGTGCTCTGGTACAGCCTGTACACGCTCGGGGTCGTGGCGCTGGGCGCCGGGCTCTGCGTGGTCGCTTATCTGGACCGCGTCTATCGCGAGCTGGGCCGGGTCACAGTCGGCCGGGTGCGGCGCAACCTGGAAGTGTTCGAAGCGGAAGTGGAACCGCGCATCGGACTGGACCGGCGCAGCGCCGCCACCAGCTTTGCCCTGTTGACGCATCTGTGGCTCGTGCTCGTGGCCGTGGTCACCGCCGGCGGAGTTTCGCTGTTTGTCGCGGAAACCTGGCGGGCGCTGGCCGAGGCGGTGTTTTTCCTGACGCTGGAAGTGGTGCTGGGATTGCATTTCGTGCCTTACGTGCTGCTGACCCGTTCGACCGGCCGCTGGGTGCTTCCGCTGGTGCCTTTGCTGCGCGTGCTGCTGTGGTTGACCTGGCCGCTGCGCGCCAGCATGGAATTGCTGGATTCGTTGATGCGTCTGGGCGAGCCGGCCGAATCGGAAAACGGCAAGCACACCGCAAACGGGATCGAAGCCCTGGTCGAAGCAGCCGAAGAAGAGGGCATCCTGAAGCCCGACGAAGCGGACTTGATCGAGCAGGTAGTGGAATTCAGCGACAAGCGCGTGCGCGAGCTGATGACCCCCCGCCCGGACATCGTGGCCATCCCGGCCGATGCGACCGTCGAGCAGCTCCGCCGCCTGATTGTGGAGACGAAGTATTCGCGAATTCCGGTCTACGAAGGGACCGTAGATGACATTGTCGGCGTGGTGTACGCTCGCGACGTGCTCCAGGTACCGGAACGCGAAGCGGCCCAGCGGCGCGTGCGCGAGCTGATGCGGCCGGTGCTGTTTGTTCCGGAAACGAAACCGGGGTCGCAACTGCTCAAGGAACTGCAGCAGAAACACCAGCAGCTCGCCATCGTTGTCGACGAGTACGGTTCGGTAGCCGGATTGGTGACGGCCGAAGACCTGGTCGAAGAGATTGTGGGCGAAATCGGGGAAGAAGACCGCGCGCCGATGCCCGACGTGGCACGCGACGCAGAAGGCACGCTGCTCGTGCGCGGCAGCGTGCCCGTAGAAAAACTCGCTGAGCTGGTGGGCGTGGAACTGAGCGAAGTGCCTTCGGGGGTAACCACGGTGGCCGGTCTGCTGAACCACATTGCCGGACACGTTCCCCTGCCCGGCGAAGCCATCGAATACGCCGGCCTGCGCTTCGAGGTGCTCGAAGCCAATCAGCGCAAAGTGCTGCGCCTGCGCGTGCGGAAAACTGCTCCGGCAGCGCAGGCCGCCGAGGTGAACTAGTCCGGTCGGTTCCGTCCACCTTTGCGGACGGGCGGTGCGCGTGAGCCAGGCCATTCCGGAAGCTGTTCGGTGCCGCTTTCGATTTGCTCCGATGAGCGGTGTCGGGATCGTCGCAGCCCGGTGGACAGTTCTGCACAAGTTTTCCCGGGACTGCATTTGTTTATTGACAAGTAAATAAAAGGTCTTTATTGTACGGACGAAGGAAACCGGCGAGTGGTCTTGCCGGCTATTTTCCCGCGAGGGAGACCCAGGAGAACAGAACAAAATGAAACGACTCTCCATGCGAACCCTGTGGTTGGTTTTGCTTTTGGGTGTTGTGGCGGGCTCACTGCATTCGCAACGCCCTGCCGCCACGTTTCCTGTCATTGTAGTTTTCTCGGACACAGCTCCTTTCGACAGTTTTCAAGGCGCCTTCCGCGCCGATGAGCGCATGGTGGAGGCACCGGCTGCGTGGGACTATCTGGACCGGCGGGTCATCGGTGCGGTGCAGAACCTGGAGCGGCGCCACGGTTTCCGCGCCGAACACGTCTACAGCGCTGCCATCCGCGGGTTCTCCGCGCGGCTGACCGCAGCGCAGATCCAGGCGATCGAAGCGCTGCCGTACGTCAAATATGTGGAGCCGGACGGGGTGATGACCATCACCGCACAGACGTTGCCCTGGGGCATCAACCGCATCGACGCCGACATCAGTTCGACCCGGGCCGGTGACGGCGCGGCCGATCCCCGCGCGGGCACCGTTCACGTCTACATCATCGATACCGGCATTGACACGACCCACAGCGACCTGTTCGTCGTCGAACACGTGAATTTTGCCGGCGGGTCCAACCGCGACTGCAACGGTCACGGCACGCACGTGGCAGGCACGGCCGGTGCGCGCGACAACACCAGCCATGTGGTCGGCGTGCTGCCCGACGTCCGTCTGCATGGCGTCAAGGTGCTGAACTGCGCCGGCAGCGGCACCACTTCCGGGGTGATCAAGGGCGTGGACTTCGTCACCGCCAACGCCATCAAGCCTGCGGTGGCCAATATGAGCCTGGGCGGCGGCGCCAGCCAGGCGCTGGACGATGCCGTCAAGCGTTCGGCCGACAGCGGCGTTTTCTATGCAGTGGCTGCGGGCAACGAAGGAACGAACGCCTGCAACTCTTCGCCGGCGCGCGCGGGCACGCACAACGGAGTGGCGACAGTCGCCGCCACCGACAGCAACGATCGCGAGGCCTCCTTCAGCAACTTCGGCACTTGCGTGGACATCTGGGCGCCAGGTGTAAGTATTCTTTCCACCTGGCTGCGCAACGGCACTCAAACGCTCTCGGGCACCTCGATGGCTTCGCCGCACGTGGCGGGTACCGGTGCGCTCTATCAGGCCGGCGCGGGCCAACAGACGGCGGCCAACGTCGAAGCCGCCATCAAGAACAACGCCGTTTCGACCGGCACGACCAGCAAAGACGGGCGAGCCATCCAGCTCGTCTACGCCGGCCGATTTTAACTACACCGCTGTCCTGGCGTTTGGCGGAGACCCCGCAGAAGGGGTCTCCGCCTTTTCTTTTTTTCCTTGGCTTCGGGTAGGCTGGCTGTGTTCGTCAGACCTCGGCCGCGCCCATCTTCGTCATGGTCATGATTTCGACCCTGTGCGTTGTTACCCTGGCCGCTGCCGGTGCGTCCTATTCTGTGCAGGGCGGTGAACGATGATGAGCACAGGTTTTCTGACACTGCTACTTTTTCATTTTTTGATGGGAGTGCAGCAAGCGCCGGTACCGGCGGAAGCGGCCAAAGCTACCGCGACCTGTGTGGTCGAAGGCGTGGTGCTGGCGCAGGATACAGGCGAGCCGTTGCGCAAAGCCAGCGTAATTTTGATGAATGCCGGCGAGCGCGGCGGCCCGCCCGGAGGGGTCCCACTGAACCCTCTGGGACAGGCCGTGCGCCGCGGACGCACAAGGCCGATGGTCGCGCGCACCGATGAGACCGGAAGGTTCCGGCTGGAAAATGTCGAGCCGGGCGCCTACCGGCTGGTGGTCGAGCGCACCGGCTACGTCCGCCGTGAGTACGGGCAGCGCTCTGCCAACCGGCCGGGCACGGTACTCGAACTGCGGCCGGGCCAGCAGATACGGGACCTGTTGTTCCGCCTGGAACGCGCTGCGGTGATTACCGGACGGGTCTATGACCGCGAGGGCGAGCCGATGGCGGGCGTGCAGGTGCAGGCCAGCCGCATGGCGTACGTGAATGGTCAGCCGCAACTGGTGCCGGCGGGCTCCAGCCAGACCGACGACCGCGGTCAGTATCGCGTCTACGGGTTGAGTCCGGGACGATATTTTCTGAGTGCGACGCCGTCGGCAGGCCGTTTCGGCGTTTTCGCCACATCAGGGGAAACCGAAAATTACGTCCCGACGTACTACCCGGGCACGACCGACCCCTCGCGGGCGATTCCGCTGGAGGTGAAAGCCGGCGACGAATTGCCCGGGGTAGATTTGACCGTGGAGCCCGTCGAAGGTGTGCGCCTGAGTGGCGTTGTGATGGACGCCACCACCAGCGATCCGGTGCCGGGCGCCTTGGTGATGGTGCTGGCGGCGCAGGGATTGGTGCGCGACCTGGTTACAGCACGGCGCGAGACCACCGCAATGGACGGGACGTTTACTATTCGCAATGTTCCGCCGGGGTCTTACCAGCTTGTGGCGATTGCGGCACAACAGGGTGCGGCGCGGGCGGCCCGGCTGCCGTTGGAAGTGGGACGCACCGACCGGGAAGGTCTCGCGCTGCGGCTGTCTGCCACTGGTACGCTGAGTGGGCGGGTGCGCGTCGAAGGGCAACCGAACGCCACACTTGAGGGGGTGCGGGTGAATCTGCGCCCGCGCGAGCTGCCGTTTGCGCTGGGCAGCGGCGGAACCCGCGTCGACCCGGACGGTACGTTCACAACGAACCTTCTGCCGGGCCTCACCTTCGAGGTCACGGTGACCGGCATGCCGGCCGGCTACTACGTGAAATCGGTGCAGCACGGCTCGCAGGAAGTGCTCGACGTCGGTTTCGATCCGGCCAGCGCGCCCTCGGCACCACTGGAAATTGTTTTGAGCCCGAACGGGGGCAGCGTCGAAGGTCGAGTGCTCGATGCCGAACTGTTGCCGCTGGCAGGTGTGACGGTGGTGCTGGCACCGGAACCGAGCCGCCGTCACCTGCTCCGGCTGTTCCACAGCACCGTGACCGACACGCAGGGACGTTTCGTGTTGTCCGGCATCGCCCCGGGCACCTACAAGCTGTTCGCCTTCGATGATCTGGAGCCGGGCATCTGGCAGGATCCGCAGTTTCTGCTGCCGTACGAGGCGCAGGGCACGGCGGTGACGGTCCGCGAGAACAGTCGCCACTCGTTTGAGCTGAAGCTGATCCCGAGTGGCACGGGTCGCTGATCGGCCCGGCCAAGTCGTGCACTGGGATTCCTGTGAGGGTGCGAGCTGATGGCGTTCAAGAGCGGATTCGTGGCTGTGGTCGGACGACCCAATGCCGGCAAGTCGACGCTGGTGAATGCACTGGTCGGGCGCAAGGTGGCCATCGTCACACCGAAGCCGCAGACCACGCGAAACCGCATCCACGGCATCGTGCACAGCGAAGAAGGGCAAATCGTGCTGATCGATACCCCGGGCCTGCTGGCGCCGCGCACCGCGCTCGAACGGCAGATGACCGATGAGATCGCGCAGGCGCTCGAAGGAATCGATCTGCTCTGCTTGGTCGTAGACGCCACCGCCGAATTTGGTCCCGGCGACCAGCATGCGCTGGAGCGCGTCCGACAGGTGCGTTGTCCGCAGTTTCTGCTGCTCAACAAAATCGACCTGATCGAAAAACAGAAGCTGCTGCCGCTGATCGAGCGGTACAGCCAGGTGTATTCCTTCGCGGAAATCATCCCGATCTCGGCGCTCACCGGCGACGGACTCGACCGACTGCGACAGAAACTGCTCGAGTATCTGCCGGAAGGCCCGCCGTACTTCCCCCCGGATCAGGTGAGCGATGCACCGGAACGCTTTCTGGCTGCGGAAATCATTCGCGAAAAGGCCATGCAGGCCACACGGCAGGAAGTGCCCCATGCGCTGGCGGTCCTGGTGGATCGCTACGAAGAAGGCGAAAAACTCGTGCGCATCTACGCCACGATTTACGTGGAACGCGACGGGCAGAAGGGCATCCTGATCGGCAAGGGCGGCCAGATGCTGAAACGCATCGGCACGCTGGCTCGCGAAGAACTCGAATGGCTGCTCGGCCGGAAAGTGTTCCTGGAACTGTATGTCAAAGTGCAGCCGAACTGGCGTGACCGCCCGGAAATCGTCCGCCAGCTCGACTGGCGCCGTCAGCTCGAACGACTCAGCTAGATGGATACTCCTTTGCGTGGGCTGCGCCGGCACCTGCCGCGGCTACAGCAGTCTTCGCCCGTTTCGGAATCCTGGCAGAGTGCTGTGGGCACTGCCTGCGCCGGGGGCAGGGAGACAGGAGCAAGCGGGATATTCGAAACGGTCCTGGGGCTGTTTATCAGTTGGATTCTTCTGCGGGGGAGATACCCAGAGATTTCAGCTTGCGGTAGAGGTGGGTGCGTTCCAATCCGACCGCCGCCGCGGTGCGGGTGATGTTCCACTGATTTTCCTCGAGCTTGCGCAGAATAAACTCGCGTTCGTAGGCAGCGCGGGCCTCCTGCAGACTGGCATAGGGACGCGTCGCGGCGGCGCCGCGGAACAGTTCCGGCGGCAGGTGATGGGGTTCGATGCGGTCGGAATCGAACTGCGGCGCGATGATCACCAGGCGCTCGACCAGATTTTTCAACTCGCGCACGTTGCCCGGCCAGGCATAGCGCTGGAGCACGTCGAGGGCCGCGGGGCTGAAGGTGAGCGGACGGCGCCCGTAGGCGCGGCAGTACTCTTCCAGAAAGTGACGCGCCAGCACGGGCACATCTTCACTGCGTTCCCGCAGGGGCGGCACGTGGAAGGGGATGACGTTCAGCCGGTAGAAAAGGTCTTCGCGGAAGCGCCCTTCGGCGATACGTTGCTCAAGATTCTGATTCGTGGCGGCGATGACGCGCACGTCCACCTGCACCGAACGGTTCGCCCCGACCGGTTCGAAGCGCTGCTCTTCGAGCACGCGCAGAACTTTGGCCTGGGTCTTCAGGCTCATGTCGGCGACTTCGTCGAGGAACAGCGTGCCGCCATCGGCCATCTGAAATTTTCCGATTTTGTCTTCGCTGGCGCCGGTGAAGCTGCCTTTGACGTGGCCGAACAGTTCCGATTCGATCAGCTCTTCGGGGATGGCCGCGCAGTTGACTTCGACAAAGGCACGCTCGGCCCGTAGTGAATGGAAATGCAGGGCGCGCGCGACCAGTTCTTTGCCGGTGCCGGATTCTCCGTAGATGAGCACGCGGCCGTTGGTCGGCGCGGTCAGGGCAATCTGCTGCCGCAGGGCTTTCATCGACACGCTCTCGCCGACAATCTGATAGCGACGCTCCAGCTCCGCGCGCAACCGGCGGTTTTCCATTTCCAGACGCAGATGAGCCAGTGCGTTCTTCACCGTCAGGATGGTTTTTTCGAGCGAAAGCGGCTTCTCGACGTAGTCGAATGCGCCGAGCTTGGTGGCTCGCACGGCGGTGGCCACGGTGCCGTGGCCGGAAATCATGACGACGACCGGCGGCGAATCCAGTTCGCGCAGCCGCCGCAGGGTCTCCAGACCGTCCAGGCCGGGCAACCAGACGTCGAGCAGCACCAGGTCGAAGTGCGTTTCCCGAGCCGCGCGCAGACATTCTTCGCCGGTGGCGACGGCTTCGGCCTGATACCCTTCCTCGCGCAGAATCGAGGTGAGCGATTCCCGGATGCCTGCTTCGTCGTCCACGATCAAGATGGCGTGGCTCATGATTGTGCCTGCGGAGCGGCGACTTCCACCCGCGGCAACCGGATGACGAACCGGGCGCCGCAAGGTTGATTGTCTTCGACTGCAATCGTGCCGCCGTGGTCCGCCACCACCCGGCTGGCGATGGCCAGGCCGAGGCCGGTGCCGTGCTCCTTCTTCGAAAAGTGGGGCAGGAAGAGTAGATCCTTTTCTTCTGCCGGGATGCCCGGCCCGGTGTCGGCCACGACGATTTCTACGGCTTCGGCGGTGGCGGCCACACGGGTGACGATCTCGATCCGTTTGGCCGGAGCGTGTTCGAGTGCGGCGGCGGCGTTGTCGATCAGATTCACCAGGACGTGGCGAAGCAGCTCGGCGTCGGCACGCACGAGCGGCAGGGCCGGATCCAGCTCCGTATGCAGCGTGATGCCGTTCAGCCGGCCCGCGAAAACGTCTAGGGCGGCGCACACGACCGCGTTCAGATCTACGGGCTGCGGCTTCGGCTTGGGGAAGCGAGCAAAACGGCTGAACTCGTCCACCATAGTTTTCAGGGTGGACACTTCGCGCTCGATCAGCGCAGCGCACTCGCGAACCATCCGTTCGAACTCGGTGTCGCGGGCTGTGCCGGCAGGTTTTCCCAGGTAGCGCTGCAATCGCTCGGCGGAGAGTTGGATCGGCGTGAGCGGATTTTTGATTTCGTGCGCGATGCGCTGGGCTACTTCCTGCCAGGCCGCAGCGCGCTGGGCACGGAGCAGTTCGGTCAAATCGTCGATCACCACCAGAAAACCCGGATTCGACGTGCGCGGACCGAGCGCGCTGACGGTCACCGCGACGTGCAGCACGCGGTCGGCGCGGGGAATTTCCAGCTCGCGTGTGGCCATGCCCATCCGCAGCGCCCGCTCCAGGAGCTGGCGAACGCTGCGGGCCGCTTCGCCGAACAGTGCCTCGAGCGTTTCGGCCCGGCCGGCCTCGGGGCCGAAGATGCTTTCCAGCGCGCGATTGCCGCGCAGGATCCGGCCGGTGGCATCGAGGGAGAGTACACCGGCCGGAACATTTTCCAGAATCGCTTCCGTGAATTTTCGGCGGCGCTCGATTTCATCGAGCGCACTCTGGAGATTGCGGTTCGACGCTTCGAGCCGACGGCGGTTGTCGGCCAGTTCCGCGGTCATCTGGTTGAAACTTTCCACGAGCACGCCGAGCTCGTCGTGCGCCTGCACTTCGACACGATGATCGAAATTGCCGCGGGCGACCTCGGTCGTGGCGTGCGCCAGGGCTTCGATCGGCGTGGTCACCAGCTTCGCCAGGAACAGGGCGAACCAGGTGACCGACACGAGCAGGACGATGGTGAACAGGCCGAGCGCGAGCAGCAGTTGGGTTTTGAAGGCGCGGTAATCCTGTTTCTGGGCTTCGTAGTTGGCCACCTGCTCGGCGATGGCTTGGCGGCGCGCAGCAAACGCGTCCCGGTCGGTTTCCGGTACGTGCGGGGCGAGCTGATCGAGCAGGGTGCGGCTTTCCTGCACGGCGGCTTCCAGCGACCCGGGAAACCACTTCGCCAGCGTGCGATTCACCAGGCCGTAGCTGATCCAGAACATGAACACGATGGGCAACAAGGAGATGGCCAGTGCCCCCATCACCATCTTCCACTTGAAGCGTGAGCCCGGGCGCCCGGCCTGCCGTTCGGCCCAGGTGCGCAGCAGGCTGCGGCCGAAAATCACCAGAAAAACCAGGAATGCCGCGACGATGAACGTAGACAGCGCAAACAGAACGATCGTTTCTGTGCGGCTTTCCGGCTGCAGCGGTACGTTCAGCGACCCGAGCGTGAACACAGCAGCGGCCAGCAGGGTGACCAGAATGCCGATCATCGTCAGGCGGAGCTTGCGCTGACGGCTACGTTCGTCCTGGGACAGCGGAGTCATACGGGTGCGTGCGCCGCGGGCAGGAATCTTCCGAGCGGGCAGGTTTCGCAGCGCGGTTGCTGCGGCCGGCACCAGCGCTTGCCCACCGCGACCAGCAGGGCGTGGTATTCGTTGAACAGTTGCACGTTGCGCGGCAGGGCCGCTTCCAACCAGCGGCGCGTCTGCTCGTAGTCGGCCCGCTCGTCGAGCAGGCCGTGACGCACCAGAATCCGCTTTGTGTAGGCGTCCACGACAAAGACCGGGTGGCCGCCCGCATACAGAAGGATCGAGTCAGCCGTTTCCGGCCCGATCCCGTGGACCTGGAGCAGTTGCGCGCGCAACTCCTCGGTGGGCGTAGCGAACATGCGTCGCAGCGACCCGCTGTACTCGGCATCGAGGAAACGCACAAACGCCTTCAGTTTTTTTGCTTTCTGACGGAAATACCCTGCAGGACGAATCAGCCGGGCCAGCCGTGCCCGGGGCACCCGCAGCAGGGCACGGGGCGTGAGTAGTCGCGCGCGTCGCAGATTGGCGATGGCCCGTTCCACGTTCGTCCAAGCTGTGGACTGGGTGAGGATTGCGCCGACGATGACTTCGAACGGTGTGCGCGCCGGCCACCAGTGTTGCGGGCCCAGCGCTGCATGGAGCGCGCGATAGTAGCGCCGCAGCAGGCGCGATGAATCGGCTGGCGTCGTTCCGCCGGCCCCTGCCCGCACGACGAGCCGGCGGGCCGAGTCAAGTGCTGGCCGCATTGCAGACAAGATAGAGGCGCGCGGAAGGGCAAGTCAAGCCACGCCTCGCCGGGTCCCGAGGTGGTCGTGTGGCCAGCCGGGTGCACACCCTGCCGGGCGCGACGGCGATTCCAGCACTGTTGCTGCTTTCAAAACCCCTGTACTTTCGGCCAAGGTGCCGGGACGGACGGCTGTGTTAGGTTGGGATTCCCTCGCGGGGTGAGGGCAGAGGGTGGTGTAGGAGAAGGTATGTCGGCCCGTCTGGGCGAAATCCTGATCAAAGAAAAGCTGATTTCACCGGAGCAACTTCAGCAGGCGACCGAATATCAGAAACGGCACGGCGGGCGCCTCGGGGCGGCGCTGGTGAAATTGGGATTTGTCACCGACGAAGAAATCACGTCGGTGCTCTCGCGCCAGTACGGTGTGCCCTCCATCAATCTGAAATTCTACGAAGTCGATCCGAACGTCATCAAACTGGTGCCGCAGGACAAGGCGGTGCAGTACCAGATTGTGCCGCTGTCGCGCGTGGGTTCCACGCTGACCATCGCGATGACCGATCCCACGAACGTCTTCGCGATGGACGACATCAAGTTCATGACCGGGTTCAACGTGGAACCCGTGGTGGCTTCGGAATCCGCCATCAGCGAGGCCATTCAGAAGTTCTACAGCAACTCCTCCTCCGAGGAAGCGCTCGACAATGTTATGAAAGAGCTGGCCGGCGAAGAGGCCGACCTGGAACTGGCTGCGGAAGAGCAGGAGATGGATCTGGCCTCGCTCGAGCGTGCGGCCGAAGAAGCCCCGATCATCAAACTGGTGAACCTGATCCTGACCGATGCCGTCAAGCGCGGCGCCAGCGACATCCACATCGAACCCTACGAGAAAGAATATCGGGTGCGGTTTCGGATTGACGGGGTGCTGCAGACGGTGATGACGCCCCCGCTCCGCTTGAAAGATGCCATCACCAGCCGCATCAAGATCATGGCGCGCCTCGATATCAGCGAGAAGCGGCTGCCGCAGGACGGCCGCATCATGCTGAAGTACTCGAAAGACGGCAGACGGAAAGAGCTCGATTTCCGCGTTTCCACCGTGCCGACTCTGTTTGGCGAAAAGATTGTGCTCCGGCTGCTGGACAAGGAAAACCTTCGGCTGGATATGACCAAGCTCGGCTTCGAACCGGAATCGCTGGCCAAATTCGAGCGGAACATTCTGAAACCCTACGGCATGGTCTTGGTGACGGGACCTACCGGTTCGGGAAAGACGAACACGCTGTACAGCTCGATTGCGCGGCTGAATCAGCCGGACACCAACATCATGACCGCCGAAGACCCGGTGGAGTTTCAGTTGCCGGGCATCAACCAGGTGCAGATGAAGGAGCAGATCGGGCTGAATTTCGCTGCGGCGCTGCGCGCCTTCCTGCGCCAGGACCCGAACATCATCTTGGTCGGCGAGATTCGCGATTTCGAGACCGCAGAGATTGCCGTCAAGGCGGCTCTGACGGGCCACCTGGTGCTTTCCACGCTGCATACGAACGACGCGCCCTCGACGATCAGCCGACTGATGAACATGGGGATCGAGCCATTCCTGGTGGCGACATCGGTGAATTTGATCTGCGCGCAACGCCTGGTGCGGCGCATCTGCACGAACTGCAAAGAGGTGCTGGAAGTGCCCGAGCAGGCCCTGCTCGACGCCGGCTTTTCACCCGAAGAGGCTAAAACCGTCAAGGTGATGCACGGGCGCGGCTGCGGCATCTGCAACAACACCGGATACAAGGGACGCGTGGGTCTGTACGAAGTGATGGAAATCACCGATGAGCTGCGCGAGCTGATCCTGGTCGGCGCCTCGGCGCTGGAGCTGAAGAAGAAAGCGATCGAGATGGGCATGATCACCCTGCGCCGCAGCGGCCTGATCAAGATCAAAAATGGAATTACGACCCTGGAAGAAGTTCTGCGCGAAACCGTGCTGTAAGGGAGGGGGCTATGGCTGTGCCATCGTTGAGCGAGCTGCTGAAGCGCATGATCGAGCTGGGCGGCAGCGACCTGCACATCACCACGAACTCACCGCCCCGCGTGCGCATCCACGGCAAGCTGCGTCCGCTCGACCTGCCGCCGTTGACCGCGTCGGACACAAAGGCCCTCGCCTACAGTGTGCTGACCGATGCCCAGAAGCATCGGCTCGAAGAGAACCTGGAGCTGGATTTTTCCTTCGGGCTGAAGGACCTGGCCCGCTTCCGGGGCAACATCTTCCATCAGCGCGGTGCCGTGGCGGCGGTGTTCCGGATGATTCCCTGGGAGATCAAAAGCTTCGAAGCGCTGGGATTGCCCCCCGTGGTGAAAACGCTGTGCGACCGCCCGCGGGGACTGATTCTCGTGACCGGGCCGACCGGCTCGGGCAAGTCCACGACGCTGGCCGCCATGCTGGACAAAATCAACAGCGAGCGCGAAGAGCACATGATCACGATCGAAGACCCGATCGAATTTCTGCACACGCACAAGAAGTGTCTTGTGAACCAGCGGGAGGTGCACTCGGATACCCACTCGTTTGCAAATTCGCTGCGCGCTGCTCTGCGCGAGGACCCGGACGTGGTGCTGATCGGCGAGATGCGCGACCTGGAAACGATCGAATCGGCCCTGCGCATTGCCGAAACCGGCCACCTGACCTTCGCGACCCTGCACACGAATTCGGCGGTTTCGACGATCAACCGCATCGTGGACGTCTTTCCCGCCCACCAGCAGCCGCAGATTCGCGCGCAGCTCTCCATGGTGCTCGAGGGGATCTTGTGTCAGGCGCTGCTGCCGCGGGCCGACGGCCGCGGGCGCGTCATGGTGATGGAGATTCTGATTCCCAATGCCGCGATCCGGAACCTGATCCGCGAAGACAAAATTCACCAGATCTATTCCGCGATGCAGACCGGCACCGGCCAGACCGGCATGCAGACGTTCAACCAGGGGCTGGCCAATGCGTACTTCCAGAAGTTGATTACTCTGGAAACTGCGCTTTCGCGGTCGTCGAATCCGGATGAGCTGCAGGATATGATCAATCGAGGGGTGGCCACGCCGCCGCCGAGCGGTGCGGCCCGAACATCGAATTCCTATCAGCCCGTGAAGCGGTAAAGCCGCGCACGGCCCAAGCCAGTCAGGCAGGAGGCAGTTGCCATGCCGGTTTACACCTACGTCGGAACCAACCGCGCCGGGATCAAAGTCTCGGGCGAGCGGGTCGCCAACAGCAAAGCCGAGCTGACCGACATGCTGCGCCGCGAAATGATCAGCGTCAGTCGGGTGAAAGAGAAGGGCAAGGAATTCGCCCTGCCGACGGTGGGCGGCGGAGTCAGCACGAAAGAACTGGCCATTTTCACGCGTCAGTTCAGCGTGATGATCGATGCCGGTCTGCCCCTGGTGCAGTGCTTGGAAATCCTCGCCGGGCAGCAGGAAAACAAGACGTTCAAGAAGGTGCTGAGCGGGGTGCGCGGCTCGGTCGAAGGGGGCAGCACACTTTCGGCAGCGATGCGCCGCTTTCCAAAGGTCTTCGACGATCTCTACGTGAACATGGTCGAGGCCGGGGAAACCGGCGGTATCCTGGACACGATTCTGCAGCGGCTGTCTACCTACATCGAGAAGAACGTCAAACTGAAGCGGGCGGTGAAATCGGCGCTGGTCTATCCGGTGGCGGTGCTGCTGGTGGCCGTGGGTGTGATCGTGCTGCTGTTGTGGAAGGTGGTGCCGATCTTTGCGCAACTGTTCGCGGGCCTGAACGTGGACCTGCCCCTGCCCACCCGCACCGTGATTGCCATATCCAACTTTGTGGGGAGCATCTACGGGCTGCTCATTCTGGTGTTCTTTGCAGCGCTGGCAGTGAGCATCAAGCTTTGGTACGGCACGCCGCAGGGGCGCTATGCCATCGACGCGATGCTGCTCCGGCTGCCGCTGGTGGGCATGCTGCTGCGGAAGATTGCGGTGGCGCGTTTCACGCGCACGCTCGGCACGCTGATCACCAGCGGCGTGCCCATCCTGGAGGGCCTGGACATCACGGCGCGCACCGCGGGCAATGCCGTCCTCGAAAAAGCGATCCTGCATGTGCGCAAGGCGGTCGAAGCCGGCCGCACGCTGGTGGACCCGCTGCGCGAAACGGAAGTCTTCCCGAGCATGGTGGCCCAGATGATCGGCGTCGGCGAACAGACCGGTGCCATGGACGCCATGCTCCAGAAAATTGCCGACTTCTACGAAGACGAAGTCGATGCCGCCGTCAAGGACCTGCTGGCGGCGATGGAACCGATCATGATTGTCTTTCTGGGCATCGTGGTCGGCGGCATCGTCATCTCCATGTACCTGCCGCTGTTCGAACTGATCGCCAAGCTCGGTGGTGGATAACCGGCCGCGGCCGGCCCACCGGGCCGGTCACCGAGAACAGCCCGGCACAGACGCCGGCGGGCAACTCGCGATGGACAGTACGCAAAACGTGCGCGACTGGCTCGGGTGGCTGGTGCGCGTGCGGTTTCTCGCGATCACGCTGCTGCTGGCCATCATTCTGGTCCTGCGCGATTTCGAACTGCTCGCCCTGCCCCCGCGGCTCTTCCTGCCGCTGTTGTTGCTCTGGTATGTCCTCGCTCTGTTCTTTGCCATTCTGCTGCGATGGGTCGCGGATGCGCGCTGGCAGGCCGTGCTGCAGCTCGGCTGCGACATCGGTCTGGTCACTTCGCTGGTGTACATCAGCGGTGGCTACGAAAGTTTTTTTGTCTCTCTGTATCTGCTGGTCATCATCGTCGGCGGGATTCTGTTCACTCGGCCGGGAGCCTATCTGACGGCGCTGAGCAGTTTTCTGGTACTGGCGGTGGTCGTCGAGCTGGCCCACTTCGAGAAGATCCCCAGCTTCGCGTTGCAGCGACCCACCCAGGAGGCGTTGCAGCTCTGGCTGATCGGCAACTTCTTCGCGTTCTTCTCGGTCGGCTATCTGGCCAGCCAGCTCACCCAGAGCCTGCGGCGCAAGGGCCTGGAGCTGGAGCAGAAGCATGAGCAGTTGAAAGACCTGCACGCCTTCGCCGAAGACATCATCCAGTCGATGCGCGGCGGCCTGCTGACCACGGACCTCGATGGCACCATTCGCCGCCTGAACCGCGCGGGCGAAGAGATCACCGGCTACCGCATGGAAGACGTGCGGGGCCGGCGCGTGGCCGAGCTGTTTCCGGGTCTGTTTGCGCCGGACGGCAGCGACGTGCCGTTGGATGCCGTGCCCCCGCGCAAAGAACTCGAGTTCCGCACCGCCAGCGGCGAGCTGCGCTACCTCGGCGTTTCCATTTCCCCGCTGCGCACGGCCGACGGACGCCGCACCGGCTACGTGTTCAATTTTCAAGACCTGACCGAACTGAAGCGTCTGGAAGAGGAAGTGGCCACAAAAGAACGGATGGCGGCAGTCGGCCGGCTGGCTTCGGCCATTGCGCACGAAATTCGCCAGCCGTTGACGGCGGTAGCCGGGGCCGTGCGCGAGCTGGCGCGGCTTGTACCGATGGAGGAAGACGAGAAGCATCTGGTGAACATCGTCAGCCGCGAATCGGAGCGCCTGAATCACATCATCAGCGACTTCCTGCAGTATGCCCGCGAGAAAAGCTACGCGTTTGCAGTCGAAGATGTGCGCAGCCTGCTCGACGATACCCTGACCCTGCTCGAGCAGAAGCCGAACCTGAACGGAAACTATCGCATCGAACGCATCTTCGGCAACGTGCCGGCGCGCGCTCGAATCGATCGGAACCGGCTCCAGCAGGTGTTCTGGAATCTGTGCGACAACGCCCTGCGCGCCATGCCCAACGGCGGCACGCTGCGCGTCAGCGTGGAAGTGGACCCCTTCTGGGTGCGCATCCGGTTTCGCGATACCGGCCCCGGGATCGATCCGGCCGTGGCCGAAAAACTGTTTGAGCCGTTCCAGTCCGGTTTCGCCGGGGGTACGGGCCTGGGGCTGGCGATTGTCTACCAGATTGTGCAGGCGCATCGGGGGCGGCTGCGGGTGAGTTCGGTGCCCGGCCGGGGCGCAGAATTTTCCGTCGAACTGCCCCGGGCGGCGTAGGCGCGCCGCGCCGTCGCCCCGTTGCAGGGCACGCAACAGCGCGCCCGGCGGCCACCCGCATGCGCCGCAAGCATGTCAGAATGCGAACCGGCCGGCTACGCGCCGGAGCTGTCCATGGCCATTGGAACACAGAACCTGAAGGCTGCCGCCGCGGAGACGAACGTTCATGTGCTCGTGGTGGACGATGAACGGTCCATCTGCGAGCTGCTCGAAATCACCTTTCGCAAAGAAGGCTATCGGGTCGAAACAGCTACCGATGTGGAAACGGCGCGGCGGAAGATCGAATCGCAGGTCTTCGACATCATCATCAGCGACATTCGCCTGCGCGGCGCGGCTGCTGACGCCACCGGCGTCGAGCTGCTGCAGTTCGCCAAGGAAGTCGCGCCGGACTGCACCTTCATCCTGATCACCGGTGTGCCCCGCGTGGAAACAGCGATCGATGCCCTGAACTTCGGCGCCGATCGGTACGTCATCAAAGGCGACAAACTGACCGATGAGCTGCGCCAGGTGGTTCGCCAGGCCGCCGAACACATCGCGCTGCGCCGCGAGGCCGGATATCTGCGCCGCGAGCTGCGCCGGCTGACCGGGCTGGACAACATCATCGGCCGCAGCCCGCAGATGCGCGCGCTGTTCGATCTCGTCCAGACGATCGCGCCGCAGGATTCCCGCGTGCTGATCACGGGCGAAAGCGGCACCGGCAAAGAACTCGTCGCGCGCGCCATTCACGAAAATTCGCCGCGGCGAAAGGCCCCCTTCGTCACGATCAACTGCGGCGCGTTTCCCGAAACGCTGCTCGAATCGGAACTGTTCGGCTACGTGCGCGGCGCTTTCACCGGAGCGCTGGAAAACCGCATCGGATTGTTCCAGGCGGCGCACGGCGGCACGTTGTTTCTGGACGAAATCGCCGATATGAGCCAGGCGATGCAGGTGAAGCTGTTCCGGGTGCTGCAGGAGGGCCGCGTGCGGCCGGTCGGCTCGACGCAGGAAGTGGAAGTGGACGTCCGCGTCATCGCCGCGACGAACAAAGACCTGGAGCGGGAAATCGCCGAGGGACGTTTCCGCGAAGACCTCTACTACCGCATCGGTGTCATCCCCATCCATCTGCCCCCGCTGCGCGAACGTCGCGAAGACATCCCGTTGCTGGCCCGGCATTTTCTGGACCGCTTCCGGCAGAAGATGAACAAGCCGGTCGAAGGAATCACGCCGGAAGCCCAGACGCTGCTGGAAGCCTATGACTGGCCCGGGAATGTGCGGGAGCTCGAAAACACCATCGAACGCGCCGTGGCCCTAGAAGCCAGCCCGATGATTCGTCCCGAATCGCTGCCAGAGAAAATCCGTTTCCACGGCGCGCCGCAGGCGGAAGCCACCGGGCCCGCCGAGCCGGACCTTGCAATGGAAATTCCCGACGACGGGCTCGACTTCAAGGCCTGGATCGAAGACCGCGAACGCATGCTCATCCTGGCGGCACTCGAAAAATCCGGCGGCGTGCAGCGGCAGGCAGCCCGGCTGCTGAAGATGAGCTACGACAGCTTCCGGCACTACCTGAAAAAACACCGCATCGAATAGCCTCGCCTTCGGTGCAGACCAGTAGCACTGGTTTCTGCCTGGGCCGGGCCGTATCGGTGCCCGGCGCAATCCACGGCATGCGGGAAGACTGCTCTGGCCGCACCAGCTCGACAAAAATAGGTAGCGGCGTCCATCATGGCGCCTGCGGCTGGTGTTTTTCACCGCGGCGATGTGGTGGAAACTGCCATTTCCGTCACGCAAAGGCAGTACACAAGCATGGTAAAATCTGCCTTGGCGGAGGTACCCCATCCGGCAAAATGCTGACAGGCAGCAGGTTAGACGAGATTTGCTCTATCGGTTACCTCCCGGGCTGGCTCTGGTTGCCGGCGTGCCCTTTTCCAGGACGGCTTTCCCGGATGGGAGTCCAAGATTCCGAGAAGGAGACAACATGCGCAACAAACAGAAAGGTTTTTCGTTGATCGAGCTGTTGATCGTCGTGGCGATCATTCTGATCATCGCGGCGATTGCTATCCCGAACCTGCTGCGTTCGCGGATGGCGGCCAACGAGGCCTCGGCAGTAGGTTCGCTCCGCACGCTGAACACGGCTGCGGTGACCTACGCGAGCCAGTGCGGTGGTTTCCCGGCGAACTTGGCGGCACTGGGTCCGCCGGCGAGCGGCGGCAATCCCGACTGCACGAGGGCTGACTTGATTGACGAAGTTCTGGCGAGCGGCAGCAAGAGCGGCTACGACTTTCTCTACAACGCGGCCGACGCCAATAGTGATGGCAACATGGATACCTACACCATCAACGCCGACCCGATCACGCCCGGTACAACGGGTACGCGGCACTTCTTTACCGACCAGTCCGGTGTGATTCGGCAGAGCCTGACCGGTGCCGCAGATCAGACCAGTCCACCGATCAGCTAACCTCTAACCGATTAGCGGGGGAGGAAGGCCTCTTCCTCCCCCTTTTTCGTTAGAGGACACATGGAGGAGTACAGAATTTGCAGAGCAGGATGAACGAGCTCGGGAAACGAGACAAGGAGTATGGCCATGAACGCACAAAAAACAAGGCTGCGGCGAACAGGATGGACGACGCAAGCCGGATTCTCGCTCATCGAGTTGCTGATCGTCGTGGCCATCATCCTGATCATCGCAGCGATTGCCATTCCAAATTTCTTGCGTTCGCGCATCGCCGCCAATGAATCGGCCGCGGTGGCTTCCTGCCGGAACATCGTAACTGCGCAAGTTGTTTATTCTTCGACGTACGGCATCGGCTATTCCGATACTCTTGCCGAACTGGGGCCAGCCCCCGGCGGCGGTCCGGCAACGGCCAGCAACGCCGGCCTGATCGACGATGTGCTGGCGGACGGTTTGAAACACGGCTACAAATTCTTTTACGCTCCGGTGGATAACAATGGAGACGGCATCAACGAAGCGTTTACTCTCAATGCGGAACCACTCAATCCGGGTTTCACCGGAGAACGATATTTCTTCACCGACCAGAGCGGCGTGATTCGCGCCCGCCGCACCGGTCCCGCCGAAGCCAGCGACCCCCCGATCGGATAGAGATCCCATTCAAATTTTGTCGGATCGAGAGGCAGGCCGCGCCGCCTGTGCGTGGCCTGTCCGTGTTGTGTACCGAACCCGGGATTTGGGCAGTTCACACCCGCAGGATTTGCTGGCCGGCCCGACTGCGGCCCGGGCGCAGCGCTGCACGAAGTTGTTCCGCAGATTTTCGACAGGCGAGCGGCGTCGCATTATTCGCGGAGGGGGCCGGCAATTTCCGATTGTTCCACAATGGCCACTCCGGGCGGCACATCCAGATGAAACAGCACTTCGCGCAGGGGCAGGTTTTCTTCCCAGCGCGCAAAGCGAAATTCCGTTTCGATGCCGGCGGGCTCGCGCACCAGCGCGCGGACAATCTGGTGCTTGCGGTTCACTTCGAGCAGCACTTCGCGGAAGGGAGCATCGTCTCCACGGGGCAGGCAGCGCAATACCGGATTGCCGGCTTCGGAAGGGCGTGCGGCCGGGTCGGCTGCGTCGGCGGGCACTAGCTCTACACGTCCGCAGAAACGGCGGAACTCCGGACGGCGCGTCAGCATGGCAAACGGCGTCTGCCACTGCGCCGCCTCGCTCAGCTCGGCCCGAGTGACCGTGCGGTCGGCGGGCACGTAGAACCACACCTGCTTGCCGTCCACCAGGAACAGTTTTTCTTCGGGAGATTCATACTCCCAGCGCATGCGTCCCGGGCGGCTGAAATAGACGGTGCCGGACTCGGCGCGCAGATGCCCCGGGCCTTCGCTGTAGCGTTCGAGGAAAATTGCCCGGGCGGTGCGCACGGACTGATAGTGGCGTTCGATGGCGCGCACCAGCTCGCGCACCTCGCGCGTCTGGGCTGCCGCACCGCTGCCGAGCAGCAGCGCGAGCAGCAGTGCGAGCAGCAGTGCCTGGGGAGCTCTCATCCGTGCCAGTCTAACAGGATGCCGCCGCGCACGAAATGGTGGCTGCGTGCGCGGCAGCGACGTCTTTGCTGGCCGCTCCGGTGCCCTGCATCTTCCCGTCGCCGGTGTGCTGCGCCCTACTTTTTCTGCTGCCCCTCTACCTTTTGCTGTTTCCGGCATCCTGCTTGCGAGGCTGGGCATCTACCCCTGCCGAACCCAAGTGCTCTGCTCCGGGCCTGTCCGCGCGAACAGGTTCCTGCCCCGGAAAATATAAGACCTGCAGGCACTTGCCGGGTTTATCCTAGACGGGGGCCAGGCTTTCGACGAGCATTTCCCGGCGCGGGCGAAGGTGCTAGACTGGCGGCGGAGCAGCGGCCCCCGGTGGGCCGCGCGGAAGGCCTTGTGCCAGTAGCCATGGCGGAATTTCTCTGCAAAGTCGCCGATGCCACCGGTCGCGTCTTCGAGCAGGTGGAAGCGGCCGCGAATGAGGTCGAAGCGCGCCAGAAGCTGGCCGAGCGCGGGCTGTACGTCTATGCGGTGAAACCGCACCGGGGCCTGCTGGCCGTTGCGCTGCCGAAGCCGCGGGCGCGGGCCGTGCGCAGCGCGGAATTTCTGATTTTCAACCAGCAGTTCAACACGTTGATCAAAGCCGGCCTGCCCATCCTGCGCGCGCTCGACCTGCTGGCGGAGCGCGCAGCGGCACCCGCGCTGCGACCGATTCTGGATGAAGTGCGCGAACGGGTGCGGGGCGGCGCGCTGCTCTCGGAGGCTCTGGCCGAGCAGGAAATTTTCCCGCGGGTGTATGTGACTTCGGTCCTAGCGGGCGAAAAGAGCGGCAACCTGCCCGGCGTGCTCGACCAGTACATCAGCTACCAGCGGATGACCACCAGCTTCCGGCGGCGCCTGCTGGCGTCGCTGATCTATCCGGCCATTCTGGTGGTCGTTTCCACGATGATTCTCGTGGCGGTCACGACGTATGTAATCCCGCGGTTCGCCGGGCTGTTTGCCGAGCTGCACATCGAAATGCCCGCGGTGACGCAGGTGTTGATTGCGCTGGCGCTCGAATTTCGTCCTTTCGTGCTCACCGGTTTTCTGCTGCTTGCGGTGGCGGCTTTCGCGGGATTTCTGTGGACCCGGACCGAAGCGGGCGGGCGGGCGCTGGACCGGCTCATACTGCGGCTGCCGCTGGCGGGCGACACCTGGCTGAAATTCCAGACGGCGCAGTTGGCGCGGACCCTGGCCACGTTGCTGACCGGCGGCACGCCCCTGGTGCAGGCCCTGGAAACTTCGGCCGGGGCTGCTTCCAGCCGGCTGCTGCAGCAGATGATTCTGCAGGCTGCCGCACGGGTGCGGGAAGGGAAATCGCTCCACGACAGTTTGCAGGAAACCGGCCTGGTGCCGCCGCTGGCGCTGGAGATGATCGAAGTCGGCGAAGCCACCGGCGCGCTGGCCCCGATGCTGACCAGCGTGGCCGAGTTTTACGAGGAAGAAGTGAATCTGCGCATGGCGATGATCGTCAGCGTGGTCGAGCCGACGATTCTGGTAGGAACCGCCTTCGTGGTGGGCTTCATCCTGGTGTCGCTCTATTTGCCGATTTTCACGTTTGCGCTGGGCCGCATCGGCTAGCCGGCGCAAGGGCGGCGAGGAAAGGGAACGATGGCGAGCACGGGAAATACGGGCAACCTTCCGCGAACGTCCGAAGCGGAGGCGCGCATCGACGAGCAGCAGGAACGCGAGCACGCCCAGCAACTGGCCGCGCGGTATCGCTGTCCGTTCATCGAGCTGCGGCAGCAGCGGATTGATCCGGAGCTGTTCCGTTCGGTGCCGGCCGAATTGATGTTCCGGTACAACTTTGTGCCTCTGGAGATGCACAACAACGCCATGGTGATCGCCGTGGCCGATCCCGGGCCGGTCATCGCCAGCGACGAGCTGGCCCTGCTGCTCGGCCGCAAGCTGGTGCTCAAGGTGGCGCCGCCGTCGCAGATCAGCGACCTGCTGAAACGCACCGAACAGTCGCAGCGCGTGCTCGAGCAGGCCACCGAAAGTTTCACGATCCAGGTGGTCCACGAAGAGGAAGAAGACGAAGAAACCATCTCCATGGAGCGGCTGACCCGGGAAACCGACGCCAGCCCGGTGGTCCGCCTGGTGAACACGATCATCTTTACCGCGCTGGAGCGCCGCGCTTCGGACATCCACATCGAGACACGGGACAACGAAGTGGCGGTGAAGTATCGCATCGACGGCGTGCTCCAGTACGCCATGCAGCCGCTGGCCAAGGAGTGGCATTCGACCATCCTGTCGCGCATCAAGGTGATGAGCGAGCTCGACATCGCCGAACGGCGTATCCCGCAGGACGGCCGCTTCCGCGTGCGCTACAAGGGCCGGTTCATTGACTTTCGAGTTTCCATCATGCCCTCGATCCACGGGGAAGATGCCGTGCTCCGCGTGCTGGACAAAGAAACACTGAGCGAAAAGTTCCGCACGCTGACGCTCGATGTGGTGGGCTTCGACGAAGAAGACCTGCGCAAGTTTCGCCGCTACATTCGCGAGCCCTACGGCATGGTTCTGGTCACCGGTCCGACCGGATCGGGCAAGACCACCACGCTGTACGCCGCCATCAACGAAATCAAAACCGACGAGGACAAAATCGTCACCATCGAAGACCCGGTGGAATACCAGATTCGCGGCGTGACGCAGATCCCGGTGAACGAGAAGAAGGGGCTGACGTTCGCGCGCGGCCTGCGTTCGATCCTGCGGCACGACCCGGACAAAATCATGGTCGGCGAGATCCGCGACCTCGAAACGGCCCAGATTGCGATTCAGGCCGCTCTGACCGGACACCTGGTGTTCACCACCGTGCACGCAAACAACGTGACGGACGTCATCGGCCGGTTCATCAACATGGGCGTGGAGCCCTACAACTTTGTCTCGGCGCTGAACTGCGTGCTCGCCCAACGGCTGGTGCGCGTGATTTGTGAAAACTGCAAGCGACCGGTACGCTACGACGACGAGTATTTGCTGGAATCGGGGCTGGATCCAGCGGTCTGGCGCGAGGTGCCTTTTTATGAAGGTGCCGGCTGCATCGAGTGCTCCGGCACCGGTTTCCGCGGACGCACCGCGATTCACGAGCTGATCGACCTCTCGGATCGCATCCGCGAAATGATTATTTCGCGACGGCCAACCTCGGAAATCAAGCGAGTGGCGCGGGAGGAGGGCATGACGTTTCTGCGCGATGCCGGCCTGCGGAAGGTCCGCGCCGGCATCACCACACTGCGCGAAATCAACAAGGTGACGTTCATTGAATAGCCCGGTCGCACAACGGAGCTGGCTCGGAGCGCTGGGCCGCTGGTTGCGCGCCATGCCGCATCCGCGCTGGGTGTGCGAAATTGCGCCGGATCGGGTCGTGGCGGCGCGCTCCGGTCAATTCCGCGCCGCCGGGTTTTTCGCCGAGCCGTTGCCGGCCGGTGCCCTGGTGCCATCGGCCGTGGAGCCGAACGTGGTTCAGGTCGAACCCGTGCGAGCCGCCCTGCGGGCAGCGCTGGGCCGACTGGACGCCCGCGGCGAGTCCATCGCCTTGCTGATCCCGGATCCGGCGGTACGCGTGTTTGTGCTGCCGTTTGAAAAATTTCCGCGACGGGCTGACGAAGCCGTGCCGCTGCTGCGCTGGCGACTGAAGAAGAGCGTGCCCTTTGATGTGGAAGAGACTGTCGTTTCCTGGATGCAGCAGCCTGCGGCAAAGTCGGGCGTGGAGGTTTTGGTGGCGCTGGCCCGTACCCGCATTCTTCGACAGTACGAAGAGCTGGTGGAAGCGGCCGGAATGATGCCGGGCGTGGTGCTGGGTGCCTCCCTGGCGGCCCTGCCGTTGCTGGAAGATGACCGACCCTCGTTGCTCGTGCGGCTCGCGGGCACAACGCTGACGCTCGTCATTGTCTGGGGCGAGCGGGTGGTGATGTACCGCTCGACCGAAGTGGGCGCCGAGCCGGCCCGCCTGGCACCACAGGTGCTGCTCGACGAGGTGTTTCCAGCTCTGGCCTACTTCCACGATGCGCACCACGCCGAGGTGCAGCAGATCTATCTGGCCGGTTTCGGGCCGCGCTGGGCGGAATTCCGCGATGCGCTGGCCGCCGAAGTTCCGGCGCGGGTGCTGACACTGCTGTCTTCTTCGGCCGTGCCGACCGAAGCAGCGGCCGAAGCCCGCGCACTGGCCGAGCGCAGTTTGGAAGCTCTGGTCGGCTGGATGGCGAACCGCGGCGCCTGAGCCGTAGAACGGTCCACCCGGCGGAGGGTTCACGCCGGAAGGAAAACGCTTTTCGGCTGGGTGAAGGGAATGAAGGTTCGACTCAATCTCGCGACGACGCCGCTCGAAAACAACCGCCAGTTTCTGACTGCCGCCGGACTGGTGGGGCTGGTGAGCCTGACAGCGCTGGTGTGGCTGGCCTTGCAGAGTTATCAGGCCTGGCGGGAAACCCGCGCGCTGCGGGATGAGCGAATCCAGCTGGAAGCCAAACTGAACACGCTGCAACAACAACGGCGCGAGCTGGAACAATTCTTCAGCCGACCCGAAACACGTCGGGTCACGGAACAGGCAGCGTACCTGAACACCCTGATTGCCCAGCGCAGCTTTTCCTGGACCCAACTGTTCATGGATTTGGAGCGGCTGCTGCCAGCGGGCGTGCGGGTGATCAGCATCGCCCCGCAGTTGGTCGAAGGACGCGTGGAAGTGCGTCTGGTGATCGGCGCCAGCAGTGACGAGGCCAAACTGAAGTTTCTGCAAACGCTGGATCAGGCGCAGGAGTTCGAACGCTACCACCTGCTGGCGGAGACGCGGCCACGGAGCGGGCGGGACACCGACCAGGTGCAGGTAGAGCTGGTGGCCTGGTACGTTTCGAGGGTGCCATGAAACGAGCTGCGCGACACTGGAAGCGCCGTGTGAGTGCTGCCCTCGGTGTGATCGTGCTGGCTGACCTGGTGCTGCTCGGGATGGTCGTTCAATCCGGGGCACAGCCGACCGCGTTGCGCGAAGAGCGCGACCGGCTGGTGATGCAGTTCCGCCGGCTGAGCGAAGACGTGGTCAAAGCGCAGGCCATCCGCAGCAACCTGCCCGAAGTGGCCCGGCAGTGTGAGAACTTCTTTGCGCAGCAGTTCCTCGAGGCCAGCCGCGGCTACTCGGTTGTGCTGGCTGATTTCACTCGACTTGCACAACAGGCCGGTCTCGAAGTGCAGCGGATCGGCTTTCGACAAAACGCCGTGCCCGAACGCGAACTGACGGAAGTGCACATTGAGGTGAACGTCGAGGGCGATTATCCGGCACTGGTGCGGTTCATCAACGGATTGGAACGCAGCGAGCATTTCTATCTGATGAACAGCCTGGCGCTGGCCTCAAGCGCGGCCGGGCGCATCAAACTGACTCTGGAAGTGAAGACCTATTTCCGCAATGCACCGCCGCAGGCGGTAGCGGGCGGTTGATTCGGGTGCACGCGCGATGTGGAAGCGACTGCGCATCTACGTCCTGATCGCTCTATTGCTGGTGCTGGTCCTGCTCGGGGTACTCTATCTGCGGCAGAACCAGGCGGGTCCACTGGTGCGCGTGTTCAGTGCGCCGGCGCAGTACACACCGTTGCAGGTGCCGGACCCGACGCTGCGGCTGGACCTGCAGGAGCGCAAGCGACAGATCGAGTATACGGGCACCCATCGGAATATCTTCAGTGCGTCGCTGCCGCCCCCGCCGGCTGCTGCCGTGCCGGTGGCCCAGTCGGTACCGCCGCCCCCCGTGCCGGCCGGGCCGCCGCCGCTGGCGATCCCGTTTACCTATTTCGGCTATGTAGAAGACCCGCGCTCGGGCCGGCGCCGGGGCGCATTTACGAACGGGGAGGAGGTCTGGATTGCTGCGGAGGGCGAGACGGTGATGACGCGCTTTCGTGTCGTGCAGTTGGGGAGCGCCAACGCGGTGATCGAGGAAGTTTCCAGCGGACGGCGCGCCACGCTGCTGCTGGAGCAGCCGCCGCAGGGGTGAGCCATGCATCCACTGCCACGCACCGCACAGGCCGGTTACGCGCTGCTGAGCGCGGTGTTTCTGGTGGCGCTGCTGATCATTGCCGTCAGCGCCGCCGTTCCCGACCTGCTCACTCAGGGCCTGCGCGACCGGGAAGAAGAGCTGATCTGGCGCGGCCAGCAGTACGCCCGCGCCGTGAAACTCTACTTCCGCAAAAATGGACGGTTCCCCCAGAAGCTCGAGGACCTGACGGAGCCGCAGAACAACATCCGGTTCATGCGCAAAGCGTATCCGGACCCGATGAATCGCGAGGACGGCTCCTGGCGACTGATCTACATGGCGCCCAACGGGCAGTTGATCGGCAGCATCACGCGCACCGGCTTGATTCGTCTGCCGCAGCCACCCGGACAGGCACAGGCGTCCGGCAGCAGCCCGGGCGCCGGTCAGCCGGCCCCGGCCGGGGCAGCGCCTCCGCAGCAGCCACCCGAGTCGGCGTCGCAGAACCTGCCCGATGCCAGCCGACCCATCATCGGCGGGAACATCATCGGCGTGGCCAGCAAAATCCAGAGACCTTCGATCAAGTACTACAAAGGCTTTGGGACCTACCAGCAGTGGGAGTTCATCTGGGACCCCACCGAAGATCAGGCGGTCATCGGGACGACGCCACCGGGGCCACACGGCGCCGGCCGTCCGCAGCCGGGCAAGGCGCCGCAGCCGCCCACCCAGCCCCAATCACCTCGATAACGGGTTGCCGGAGCGGTCAGGCAGGACTCCTGCGCGTCGGTGGTATTCGTTGAGCACGCGCTCGACATAGCTGCGCGTTTCCGCAATCGGCGGGATACCGCCGTGCTCGACGACGCGCCCCGGGCCGGCATTGTAGGCTGCCAGCGCCAGGCGCAGGTCGCCGGCAAAACGGGCCAGCAGCTCGGCCAGGTAACGCGTGCCGGCCAGAATGTTTTCGCGAGGGTTGAAGTTGTCTTGCACGCCGAGCTGGGCGGCGGTACTCGGCAGCAGTTGCATCAGTCCCTGTGCATTGCGGCGCGAAACGGCACGGGGATCGAAACCCGACTCGACCGCAATCACACTGGCCACCAGGGCGGGATCGAGACCATGGCTGCGCGCGGCTTCCGCGATCCATTCGCCGAAGGGCTCGGAAACAGGCGGCTGCGGCGCAACGGCCGGCGCGTTCCGGAAATCTTCCGGCTCGATGCGCACCAGCTCTGCGGCCGCAATCAGCGCATACCCACCGTGCAGATGCAGCTTGACCTGATCCCCGATGCGTTCGTGGCCGGTGATGTGCAGCCGTTGCCCGTTGCGGAGTACAGCGTAGTCCGCATGCGTACCCGCGGGAAGCAGCAGCGCGGCGGCAAGAAGCACAGTGCGAAGTCTGACTGGGTGGAAGCCATCCATGTCGGCTAACAGCGTCCGTCCGGGCACAGGGCAAAGGCTTCGATGGCGGCAGCCACACCGGCTTCGTCGTTGGTCATCGTGATCGGCCAGCCCAGTTGGCGCAGCTCCGGCACGCAGTTCCCCATCAGCACCCGGGTACCGGCAAATTCCAGCATTTCGCGATCGTTCAGATTATCGCCGATGGCGAGAATTTCGTCGCGGGAAATTTTCCTTCGCGCTGCCCATTCCTGCAGTGCCGAGCCTTTCGAGGCGTCGCGGTGCACAACGTCCACCAGGGCAAAGTTGCGCGCGGCGTATTCGGTCAGCGCCAGGGAAAACTGGTCCCGCTGCGGCAGATGGTTCAGCCGGCCGGCGAGCTCGCGCATGCGCTCGACCGGTCCAGTAAACAGGACCTGAATCGGATCTTCGGTCAGGCAGGATTCCAGCGGGGCGATTTCCGCCAGAAAGCTGCGATTGCGTTCGAAATACTCGCGACGCTGGGCGTCTTCCCAGTCGATCTGTTCAAAAATGACCTGATTCTCTCGAGGACGGTCGAACATTACCGCGGCGCCGGCACGAAACTCGGGCGTGGCCTCCAGCACGGCGCGTGCCAGGTCCCGCGGAAGAAGTCGCCGCAGATGCGTGGTGCCGTCTACGGCTTTGATCAGTGCGCCGTTGTTCACCACGAGGACGACTGGAGCGGCCAGCAGACGGGCGATCGGCAGGGCAAAGTCGAACCGGCGACCGGTGACGAGGACAATTTCCATGCCCCGGGCAACGGCCTCGGCGATGGCCTTGCGGTTTGCTTCGGGCAGCTCCCAGCGCGAATCGAGCAGCGTCCCGTCGATATCGATCGCAATCAGGCGGATCGGCATCCGTCGTCATTCTACCGCGGTGGCTCACGGCAGAACAGTGCGCTGGGCCGGCTCGCCCCCGGGCGTGCGGAGCGGGCGGGCATGCTACACTTCTGCGGCGATGCAGAGCGCGCTGACCCATCTGGAATGCTCGCGCTGCCGGCGACTGTACCCGCACGAGCAGTTGATCAACCTCTGTTCCTGTGGCGGACCGTTGCTGGCGCGGTATGACCTGCGCGCCGCCGCACGGACGCTCGCGCCGTGGCTTCGCCCGAATGGCGGCGAGCCGTCGCGGCCGCCTCGGCCGGCTTCGATGTGGCGCTACTGCGAACTGCTGCCACCGGGCGAGCCGGTCTCCCTGGGCGAAGGATTCACCCCGTTGCTGCACACGCGCCGGCTGGGCGAAGGGCTCGGGCTGCCGAATCTGTTCATCAAGGACGAGGGTTTGAATCCCACCGGTTCGTTCAAAGCCCGCGGACTTTCAGCCGCGGTTACGCGAGCCAAAGCGCTCGGCGCGCAAACGCTGGCGATACCGACGGCGGGCAATGCCGGCGGCGCACTGGCCGCCTATGCGGCGCGCGCCGGACTGCGCTGCGTGGTGGTGATGCCCGCCGATACGCCCGCCGCCAACGTGCTGGAATGCCGCGCATTTGGCGCGGAAGTGGTCCAACTGGACGGTTTGATCAGCGACTGTGCCCGGTATGTGGCCGAGCAGAAGCAGCACCGCGGCTGGTTTGAAGTCACCACGCTGAAAGAGCCTTACCGGATCGAGGGCAAGAAGACGATGGGTCTGGAACTGTTCGAGCAGCTCGGACGACTCCCCGACGTGATTCTCTATCCGGCCGGTGGCGGTGTGGGCCTGATCGGCATGTGGAAAGCATTCGACGAACTGGAAGCGATCGGCTGCATCGGACCGGAACGGCCTCGGATGGTGGCGGTGCAGGCAGCCGGCTGCGCGCCGGTCGTGGAGGCCTTCGAAAAGGGCGGAGAATCCTGTGAATTCTGGGAAGACGCGCGCACGATAGCGTCTGGCCTGCGCGTGCCCAAACCGCTGGGCGATTTCTTGATGCTCGCAGCGATTCGCAGCAGCTCGGGAACCGCCGTGGCTGTGCCGGACGAAGCCATGCTCGAAGCGGGACGCGAACTGGCCGCCAGGGAAGGCATCTACGCCGCACCCGAGGGTGCTGCCACGGTGGCGGCTGCGCGTCGCCTGCGGGAGCAGGGTTGGCTTCGCGCCGAGGAAACCGTGGTGCTGTTCAACACCGGCAGCGGTTACAAATATGCGGAAGCCTGGGCAGAGGCGTTGCGAGCGCGTCCGGCCGAGCCGCCCACAGCGCGCACGTCGAATCGCCGAGAACCATGACGGAACGGCTCTACTACCACGATGCCTTCCTGCGAGAGTTTGCTGCGCACGTGATGTCCTGTGCGCCGATGCCCGGAGAGCCAGAGCGCTGGCAGGTGGTGCTCGACTGCACCGCGTTCTATCCCACTTCAGGAGGCCAGCCGCACGACACCGGCAGGCTTGCCGATGCGCGCGTGCTGGACGTGTACGAAACCGAGGATGGTACGGTGGTGCATGTGACCGACCGCGCGCTTGCGCCCGGGCCGGTGCACGGGGCCATCGACTGGCCGCGCCGCTGGGACCACATGCAGCAGCACACCGGCCAGCATCTGCTCTCGGCTGTGTTCGTGGAACACTTCGGGCTGCCCACTGTGTCGTTTCATCTGGGCCGCAATGCTTCGACAATCGATCTGGAAGCGCGGGCCGTGCTGCCGCAGCAGCTGGCCGAAGCCGAGCAGTATGCCAACGCGATCGTCACCGAAGACCGACCTGTGGAGATTCGCTGGGCACGCGCCGAAGAGCTCGCGGAGCTGGACGTACGCCGGCCGGTGGCACGCACCGGTCTGTTGCGGATCGTGGAAATCGAAGGCTGCGACCGGCAGCCGTGCGGTGGCACCCACGTGGCGCGCACCGGCCAGATCGGCTGCATTCTGTTGCGCCGGTGCGAAAAGGTGCGCGGCCACTGGCGCGTCGAGTTCCTCTGCGGGCAGCGTGCGGTGACCGCAGCGCGCGCCGATTTCGAAGCGCTCGGCGAAGTGGCGCGACGGTTGAGCTGCAACCCGGCCGAGGTGCCCACCCTGGTGACGCGTGCGCTGGAGGAACGGCAGGCCCTCTACCGGGAGCGGCAACGACTGCAGGAACATCTGGCTGAGCTCGAAGCGCTGTCGCTGCTGGCCACCCGGGCCGAAACGCGCTCCGACGGCATCCGGCAGCTCGTCCATGTCTTCGAGCATCTCGAGCCCGGCTATCTGCGGCTGCTGGTGAACAAGATGATCGCCGAAGACCGGGTGCGTGTCCTGGTGGGCACGCGGCTCGGTGGCCACGTCATCTTTGCGCAGTCACGTGGACTGCAGGGAGACATGAACGTGTTGCTCCAGCAGGCCCTGGCCGCAGCAGGCGGTCGCGGCGGAGGTACTCCGCAGTTTGCTCAGGGTCTCGTGCCCGAAGCGGCCCGGCTGGAAGCATTCCTCGAGACAGCCCGCAACCTCCTGGGTTAGACCAGGACCTCCAGCCTTCCACTCCGAACATCGAGTATCCAGGCAGGTTGGCCAATTGTGCTGTGGAAGCAGCAGCGATCCGAAGCATCGAGGCATGTCATTTGGGCTTGACAAGTGTATTAACTTCATTTAGTATTCAGTGTTAATGCGAATTAATAAAGACAGTAAGCCAGTGTTAGGAAGACAGCTCTTGTGGAAAGGGATTCTGGGTCTGGGCGTGCTGACTGCCGTTGTGGCGGTCGCACTGTTCCGGTGGGGCGGCGCGCACGCGGGGGTGCGCGCCGCCCTAGAAGTTGCCCAGGACGCGGAGCACAGGTTTGGTCATCATCGTCCACCGACCAAGGGCAGCGAAACCTACCAGTACGCCTATCCGGCACGACGCCTGCCGGCGGAAGCGGTCTACGATCCGACGCCGCCACCTCCGCCGCCGCGCGACCGCCGCGTGCACGAGTACGAGCTGGTGATCACCGAGGACGTCGTGCACGAAGTCGCTCCCGGTGTGCACATGCCCGCCTGGGCGTTCAACGGCACAGTCCCCGGGCCCGTGCTGCGCGGTCGCGAGGGCGACCTGATGCGCATCAAATTGATCAACCGCGGCAAGCTGCCGCACACGATCCACTTCCACGGAATCCACCCGGCGGAGATGGACGGTGTGTTCGAGCTGGTACCACCCGGCGGGGAATTCACCTACGAATTCGTCGCCCGGCCCTACGGTGTGTTTCCGTATCACTGTCATTCGATGCCCACCAATCAGCACATCCACAACGGCCTGTACGGGATGATGATCATCGATCCACGCGAAGACCGGCCCCCGATGCGCGAACTGGCCATGGTGATGAGTGCATTTGACCTGGATCGCGACGGGGAAGCCGATTTCTATGCTTGGAATGGTAAAGCGTTCCAGTACGCCGATCATCCGATCGAGCTGACGGTGGGAGAAAAGGTACGCATGTACGTGATGAACATTTTTGAAGAGCCGATGGCCCCGCACATCCACGGCAATATGTTTCACTTGATCCGCTCCGGAACGTCGCTCAAGCCACAGGAGCTGACCGACGTGCTGACGCTGGGCATTGCCGAGCGCGCCATCCTGGAATTCCAGTACGATTCGCCCGGACCGTACATGTTCCAGTGCCATCTGACCGAGCACATGGAGCTGGGCCTGATGGGCTGGTTTCAGGTGAAACCGAAAGCGGACCGCGCTGCACAGCCCGCCTCTCATGCGCACCCCGCGGCCGGGGCAGGGAACTGATCCATGTCATCCAAATGGACCGTCTGGGCTAGTTTTCTGCTGCCGGTGTTGTTGCTCGGGGTGCTGCTCGTCTGGTTCTGGCACTCGACCGGCGGGCTGCGGTTCGAAGCTCCCGCGCCTATCGAGGCAGTTACCTATGAACGCGTGGTGCTTCTGCCGGCCAGTGGGGCAGTTCCCGAACGGATTGTGGCGCACATCCGCAACGTCGGGCCGGGACCCGTGACAATCGCACACGTGCAGGTGGGATGGTTCAGCCGCGCGAGCTGGGATTTTTCCATCGTTCCCTCGCCGACCATCCCGCGACTGGGCACCGCGCAGGTCATCATTCCGTATCCCTGGACGGAGGGCGAACCCTACGAGATTGTGCTGTTCAGTTCGAATGGGATTCCCTTTGTGCACGAAGTGGCCATCGCCACGGCCACGCCGCAGTGGAGCGCGCGCAGCTTCGGGCAGTTTGCCATGCTGGGCATCTACGTGGGCGTGTTGCCGGTGTTTTTGGGCATTCTCTGGTTGCCGTTTTTGCGCCAGCTCGGCCGGCGGGCGTATGGATTCCTGCTCAGCCTGACCATCGGGTTGCTGGTGTTTATTGGTGTGGATGCCTTGGCCGACGCTCTGGCAGAAGCCCAGCATTTGCCCGGACCCTACCAGGGCGTAGGGGTGATTGCCATCGGTGTGGCGTTGAGCCTGCTGGGGCTGTATGCGCTTTCCCGGACAATCGAAGCACGACAGCAGGCCCGCGGCGGCGAGATGTCGCTGACGATTGCCTATCTGGTGGCCTTCGGCATCGGCATCCACAATCTGGGAGAGGGATTGGCCATCGGCGGCGCCTACGCGCTCGGTGAGGTGGCCACCGGGGCGCTGCTGATCATCGGCTTCATGATCCACAATCTGACGGAGGGCGTGGCCATCGTCGCGCCGATTGTCCGCAGTGAATTCGGCACGGGCCGCTGGCGGCATCTGATCTGGCTCGGGCTGCTGGCCGGTCTCCCGACGATTCTGGGAACTTCGATGGGGGCCTTCACGCCTTCACCGCTGCTGGCCGTGCTGTTTATTTCCATCGGTGCCGGCGCTGTGTTTCAGGTGGTGCTGGAAATCGCAGCCCAGATGCGACGCGAGCACGGCTTGGCGTTCGCGCAGCCAGCCAATGTCTCGGGTTTCTTGCTCGGCCTGGCTGTGATGTATGCTACGGGGCTGTTCATAACGGTCTGAACGTTGCGGCGCCGCGCCGCCGCAATGCCGTCACCCAGGAGAAAAAACGCATGAAAGGGTTGGCGCTGATGGTGTGCCGTTCTGTCCTGGCTGCCTGTGCGGTTGTCCTGACAACGATTTTGCTGCCCGCACTGGCTGGCGGCCAGGAGCTCGAAGAGCGAAAAACTTCGACAACGGCAAACGCAGGCCGGAAGCCGCCGGCGATGGCAGCTCCAGAGCGTACGGACAAAACTGTGGATTTTTCCGTACCGCGCCGGCCTCGTCTCGAGGTCGAAGCGGGAAGTGTTCTGCCAGAACGGGTCTACTGGCGTCCGACTGAGGCTGCCCGTGCGCGTGTGGCTCGCCCGGCGCAGACGGCGGGGGATCCGCATATCGCCGACAACAGTTTTCTGATCGAAGAAGCCTACAACCAGGAATACGGGGTCGTGCAGCACATCAACGCCTTCCAGCGCGGTCGCCGCGGCGACTGGGAATTCACGTTCACACAGGAATGGCCGGTGCAGCCGGCGCCGCGACATCAGTTCAGCTACACGCTGGCGGTAGCCGACTACGAAACGGTGCCCGGTGCCGGCGGCGGCCTGGGCGATTTGCTGTTGAACTACCGCTATCAGCTCGCCGGCCAGGATGGTGGAGCGGTGGCGATCGCCCCGCGCATCAGCCTGCTGCTGCCTACGGGTGATTCTCGCCAGGGGCGTGGTGCCGGCGGCACCGGCGTGGAGTTCAATCTGCCGGTGAGCATCACCCTGCACGAGCAGTTGGTGACGCACTTCAATGCCGGCGGCTCGATTGTGCCCAATGCGAAGAATCCTGCCGGCGAGGAGGCCGCCACATACGGATACTTCGTCGGCCAGAGTTTCATCTGGCGGCTGCATCCGCGTTTCAACCCGCTGTTGGAGGTGTTGTTTTCGAGCCAGCAGAGTGTGGCTGCTCCAGGCGATGCGGTGTGGGAAAACAGCGTGATCCTCAACCCGGGGTTCCGCTGGGCGTACAACTTTGCGAACGGCTTGCAGATCGTGCCCGGCATCGCTTTTCCTGTGGAAGTGGGGCGCGCGAACCGCGGCGAGTGGGGCATTTTTCTCTATCTCAGCTTCGAGCATCCGTTCGCCGCGTCGCGGTAAGGGCGGGGTGTGGCACTGCTGCGTGGGCCGCACCATAGCCTCGGCGCGGCAGCGTCAAGGACGGCGCAGGGCGCCGGAGTGGTCCTCGTTGTCGCGGCACTCGTAAACCTTTCGCAGCGTGGGCGCATCTCGATCTTTCTTTTCCATCTCGAGCACGATCTGCGCGAGCTGACCCTGGATCCGCTGAAATTCGGAGGTGTCGTCGACGGACTGCTCCTGCCGGGGCAGGGCCAGGATTTCCGAATAGGTCACGGCCATGCGCTCATAGAAAGGCGGATGGGTGCGAAACCAGCTCAGGCCGGTGGCATACCCTTTCTCCTGCGCCATGCGGTCAAAAAAGCTGATGAAGCCGTGCGTGTTGTAGCCGGCTTTCCACAGATACTGCGTGCCGAGAATGTCCGCTTCGATTTCGTAGTCGCGGCTGACGCCGAGCAGCTCCAGGCTCAGGAACAGTCCCAGGCCGTAGAAGCCGTACTGCAGCGCGTACGCGGTGCCGACCGAGGCCACGCCCCCGGTGAGCACCAGGGCAGCAATCTGCGCAGCCTGATAGATCAGGCTGGCGATCGTGGCGCGTTTCATCAGACGATGGCCGTGCCGGGCGGCGACGTGGGCGATTTCGTGTGCCAGCACGCCGGCAAGTTCGGATTCCTTCTCGGCTTTCAAGATCAGTCCGGTATTCACGAACAGGAAGCCGCCGGGCAGCGCGAAGGCGTTGATTTCTTCGCTCTTCAGCACGGCAACTTGCAACGGCACCTGGAGATCGGAGTTCTGGGCAATCCGCTGCGCCAGCGTGCGAACGTAGCGCACGATGGCTTCGTCTTCGACTTCGGGCGGCAGGATGCCGTTGCGGCGGAGCTCTTCGATGGCTTCGCGGCCGCGGGCGATATCGTCGGCTTGATTCTGGAAAGTGCCGTTGCGAAAACCGATGTCGCGGAAATCGCCGAATTTGCGCTCGGCGGCCTGCCCGGATTGGATCCGGGCGAGCCACTGGCGCTGCGCGGCGGGCCATTCTTCCAGCAGCCGTAGCTTGGCGAACAGGTTGTCGTATTTGACGTTGACGCCCTGCTGGAGGGCGAGTTCGAGATCACCGATCTGCCGGCGCAGCTCCTGTATGTGACAGTGCAGGTCGTGACGGCGTTTCTCGCTTTCGGTCGTAGCTGGCTGCCGATTCAACTCGCGCAGCGTCTGCTGGGCACGCTGGATTTCCTTTTCGAGGTTTCGGCGCTGCTGCTCGAGCTGCTGTTTTTCCTGGCGTTTTTCCCGCTCGAGCTGCCGCCGGTGCTCCTGCAAGGCCGCAGGCGACAGATTCAGCTCGGCCGCATTTTCGAACAGCCAGAGGTAGGGCTTCGCCAGCAGTTCGGCGAGCGCCGGTGCCTGCGAACCCGTCTGCTGCGCTGCCGCCGCGAAACCAGACACCGGCCAGGCCAGCCACACGCTGAGAAACACGGCCAGTCCGCGACGCATCGTGCCTCCTCGGGCTGTGCGGCTGCAGTGAGCCGCACTGTTCCCCGCAGAAATCTTAGATGCTTTCGGCGCCAACCAGGGAAACTTTCTTTCAGGGCAGGGAACTGGTGGACGGCATGGGATTTGAACCCACGACCTCCTCGTTGCGAACGAGGCGCTCTCCCAGCTGAGCTAGCCGCCCACCGGTCGAAAACATTGTTTGCGCCGTTGGCTGCTGATTCCGACGCAGAAGAATATCTTAGCAGAGCTCGACGGGTCGGGCTAGATGGCAGCACGGTTGGGGGCAGGTCAGGGACGGTTGCCCGCTTCGGCAGCCTGGCGCTGGGCCATCACCTGCTTGGCTCTTTCGTACAGCGCGCGCGCTTCCGGGAGCACTTCGATGGCCTTGGCCACCTGCGGATCATGGTCGAGTTCGAGGCGGAAGGCTTCGTCCATCCCGAAGACAGAAAGGAAAAGCTCTTTTTTGATCTTCTGCTCGATCCAGGCGCGATTCGCTTGCAGGTCGGCTTCGGTGTACGGGATGTTTTTCTGCTGGAGATAATGGCGGAATTCGCTCAACACCGATTCAGTAACCTGGAAGGTGCGGGTAACCTTGGGGGTCGGTTTCAGGCCGAGGTAATAGCGGGTGAAACCGCCGACGCCGACCTCGAGCGGGAAGAAAACATCTCGGCGATAAAGCAGCGACTGGAACTCGTTCGGTTTCGGGGTGGGCACCAGAACGTCGGGAGTGATGCCACCGCCGCCGAACACTTGGCGGCCGCTGTCGGTCAGGCGCACGTCGGTGTTCCCGTTGTTCACGGTTTTCTTGCGGTTGTAGAGGTAGTCGTAGATGGAGACGCTTTTGTAGTCCCGCTGGATCAGGCGACCCGACGGCGTGTACCACTTGGCGGTCGTCATGGCCAGGCCGGTGTTTTCGCTCAGATTGAACAGATTCTGCACCAGGCCCTTGCCGAATGTCGTTTCTCCGACAATCAGGCCGCGGTCGTGATCCTGGATGGCACCGGCAACGATTTCCGACGCGGAGGCGCTGACCGAATTGACCAGCACGACCAGAGGCACTTCAAGACCGCGGTGGCCGCGCATGGCGAAGTAGCGCCGTTCGGGCGAAGAACGCCCGCGGTGGCTGACGATGAGCTGATTTTTCTCCAGGAACATATCGGCCACGGCGACGCCTTCGTTCAGTAGTCCACCGGGGTTGTTCCGCAGGTCGAGGATCAGCCCTTTCAGATTCTCCGCGTCGAGTTTCCGCAGGGCCTGCTGGAGCTGCTGGTCGGTGGTTTCGTTGAACCCATTGACGCGGATGTAGCCGATACCCGGCGCAATCTGGAAAACGTGGTCCACGCCCGGCCGCGGAATCTCATCGCGTGTGACCGTGAATTCGAGCGGCTCCAGTTCGCCTTCACGTCCCACGGTCACGCGCACGACGGTGCCCTTGGGACCTTTCAGCAGGTCGGCAACTTCTGCCGTGCTCAGGCCGTCGGTGGGCGTATCGTCCACCTTGAGGATCACGTCGCCCGGGCGAATGCCGGCGTTGTAGGCGGGCGAGCCGACAAACGGCGCCAGCACAATCGTGCGGCCTTCCCGTGGTGCCACCTGCATGCCCACGCCATAGTATTTGCCCCGCTGGTCTTCTCGAATCAGCGTGAATTGACGGGCATCGAAGAAATTCGAATGGGGATCCAGCACGCGCAGCATGCCCGGGATGGCGCCCTGGTAGACCAGCTCATCGGCTTTGACCGGATCGGCGTAGTTCTCTTCGACAATGGCCAGCACCCGGGTGAACTGCCGGACCGCGTCCCGCAGCTCGTCGGTGCCCCCGGCGGTAGCCCGCACCGAAGGGCCATAGATGCCCCCCAGCAGGGCCGCTCCCAGAATGACGGCAGTGACCAGCATGGTGCCGCGCGTGTTGGAATTCATCGTGCGCTCCCTGAGCTGACTCCAAGCCGAGTATAGCATAGCGGGCGGGTTTGACACCTGCCAAAGCCCTTTCATATGATGCACCAAGAGGTACGGAGGCTGTGGGCCCGTTCGGCGTTCCCGAGATGATTTTCATCTTTGTGCTGGCCCTGCTCATTTTTGGGCCGCGCAAGTTGCCCGAGCTGGGCCGCACGCTGGGCAAAGCGCTCACCGAGTTTCGGCGAGCTTCGGCAGAAGTGCGTCTGGCAGTCGAAGAAGAGATGCGCGAGCTGGACCGGCAAGCCCGCGAAGCCACCCGGGCAGCCGACCAGGCCGTGCGCGAAGCCCAGGATGACTCGCCGACGCGTCCAGACCCGGCCGCACCGGCCGCGGCAGAATCCTCCCCCACTACCGGCTCAGCGGAAACCCGCGGATGACCAGCATCGAACCAGCCGCACCCGCTCCCACGCCGAGCCCGGATTCCAGCGACAAGATGTCGTTCTTCGACCACCTGGCCGAACTGCGGATGCGGCTGCTGTGGTCGCTGGTGGCCATCGGGGTGGGCTTCGGAGTGGGCTTCGCCTATGCCGAGGAAGCCTTCGCGTTTCTCGCCCGGCCAATGATGCGCGCCTTCGAGCAGGCCGGCTATTCCCAGCAGCAGATGATTTTCACCAACCCGCTCGGCGCGCTGCGCCTGTACATTTCCGTGGGGCTGTATCTGGGGATTGTGCTCGCGCTGCCGTTCGTGCTGTACCAGTTGTGGCGGTTTGTGGCTCCGGGCCTGTACCGGAACGAACGCCGCGCGATTGGCCTGTTTTTGTTCTCTTCGATCTTTCTGTTTCTGGCCGGCACGGCATTCGGGTACTACGTCTTGCTGCCGGTGACGTTGACTTTTTTGATCAGTCTGCAGGGAAACTTCACGCCGATGATCAGCATCAATGAATACTTCGATGTGGTGCTGGTAATTCTGCTGGGGCTCGGCGTGGTGTTTCAGTTGCCGATCCTGATTTTTTTCCTGTCGTTGTTCGGGATTGTGACCCCGGGGTTTCTGTGGCGGAATTTTCAGTATGCAGTGCTGTTGATTGCGCTGGTGGCAGCCCTGGTGACGCCGACAACCGACATCGTCACGATGGTCGTATTTATGGTACCGATGCTGGGGCTTTACGTGCTCGGCATCGCGGTCTCCTATCTGGTGGTGCGACGTCGCCGTGCCCGCGAGGCGGTGTGGACGCGACGGTGAACCTGCGCGAACGATGGAAGCCCGGCTGGGGGGCAAGCGTGTTGTCGTGGGTGCTCACGCTGGTGCTGATGGCCGGGGGATGCCAGCCGCAGTCCGTTCCTGCCTCGGGCGCGCCCGTCACGGCGGCTGCGGACCAGGCGCCGCCACCGGAGCAGACCGGTGGTTTCGACGGCAACCGCGCGCTGGCCCATGTGGCCGAGCTGGTCCGCTTCGGACCGCGGATTCCGGGCACCGAGGCCGCTCGCCGGGCGCAAGCTTACATCCGTCAGCAGCTCGAAAGTTACGGCTGCGCGGTCGAGGAATTTCCTTTTACGGCGCAGACGCCGCTCGGGCCGGTGCCGATGAAGAACATCCTCGTGCGGATTGCCGGCCGCACACCGGATGCCCTCCTGCTGCTGACGCACTACGACACCAAACGAACTCCGCCCGGCTTTCTCGGCGCCAACGACGGAGGCAGCTCCACGGGCCTGATGCTGGAGATGGCCCGGCTGCTGTGTCCGACGTCGCAGCCGGCCGGCTCGGCACCGCGCGCGCTGAGCGTGTGGATTGCATTTCTCGACGGCGAAGAAGCCCAGGTGGAATGGACGGAATCCGACAGCCTGTACGGAAGCCGCGAACTGGCTGCACGGCTAGCCCTGCGTGGCGAGCTGGAACGCGTCCGGGCAGTGATTCTGGCCGACATGGTCGGCGACCGCGAGCTGCGGTTCCTGCGGGAGCTGAACTCCACCGACTGGCTGGTGGATTTGGTCTGGGATGTGGCCGAGCGTCTGGGCTACGGCCACATTTTCGTGAACGAAACGCACGCCATCGAAGATGACCATCTGCCGTTTGTGCGTCGCGGGATTCCGGCGGTGGATATCGTCGAAGTCGGGGAATATCCCTACTGGCACACCCGCGAAGATACGCTCGACAAGCTGAGCGCCCGCAGCCTGGCCATCACCGGACATGTGATTCTGGAATCGCTGGCGGTGCTCGAACAGCGGCTGCGCTAGACCGACCTTATGCAAACCCGACTTCACGGTCCCGCTGCACGACCGAGTGTCGGGCAAATTCCTCGTCATTGCGGATGGGATAGTCGGAACGATAGTGGCTGCCGCGGCTTTCCTTCCGGGCCAGCGCGCAGCGCGCAATGAGCTGCCCCAGGACCCACACATTGTAGAGCTCGCAGGCGGCGCGGGAAGGCGCGGTGGGACGTTCGATCTCCATGGCGCGCAGCGTGGCGATGGCCTGTTCGAGATCGGTGCCGTTGCGGATGATCCCTACCTGGCGCCAGAGAATCTGCTGAATTTTTCGGAAACGCGGCTCGCGCTCCGGCGCCGCATGCCGGGCCGGATTTCCTTTGACGGGGTTGGCTCGGGCTGTTTTGTGTTTGCTGCCGGCGAGTTTGGATATGGAGCTTTTCCGGGAGCAGACGTCTTCGACCATGGCCTGTCCGGCGCGTGCGCCGAACACCAGCCCTTCGAGCAGGGAGTTGCTGGCCAGGCGGTTGGCGCCGTGAACACCGGTACTCGCTGTTTCGCCGGCCGCGTAGAGGCCGGGCAGGCTGGTGCGTCCCCACAGATCGGTGCGTACGCCGCCCATGGCGTAGTGCGCAGCGGGACGCACGGGCACCAGGTCCTCGCCGATGTCCAGCCCGTAGCGCAGGCAGGTTTCGTAGATGCGCGGGAACCGCTTGCGCAGAAAGCTGGAGCCGAGATGGGTCAGGTCGAGATAGACGAACTCGGTGCCAGTGCGCTGCATCTCGGAAACAATGGCCCGCGCCACGATGTCGCGCGGGGCCAGTTCCTGGGCTGCGTGATACCGCTTCATGAAACGCTCCAGAACGGCATTGCGCAGCACACCGCCTTCGCCCCGCAGCGCCTCCGAGAGGAGAAACCGCGGCGCGCCCTTCACGGCCAGCGCGGTGGGGTGAAACTGGACAAACTCCAGGTCACTGAGTACGGCGCCGGCATCGTAGGCGATGGCCATGCCGTCGCCGGTGGCAACTTCCGGATTGGTGGTTTCGCTGTAGACCTGCCCCAGGCCGCCCGTGGCGAGCAGCACCGCGCGGGCGCGGACAGTGCGAAGCGTGCCGGAGGCTTCGTCGAGGAAGCGCAGCCCCACCACCCGGCCTTCTTCGCAGAGCAGTTCCGTGGTGAACGCATGGGGGCAGAAGCGAATCTTGCGGATGGCCGAGGCGCGGGCGAACAGGGCGCGACTGATTTCGCGACCGGTGGAGTCGCCCTGGGCATGGAGCACGCGCGAACGGCTGTGAGCCCCCTCGCGGGTGAAGGCCAGGCGGGTGCCGGCGCGATCAAACCGCGTGCCCCAGTCGATCAGTTCCTGAATGTAGCGCGGCCCTTCCTGCACCAGGACGCGCACAGCTTCGAGGTTGCAGAGCCCGTCGCCCGCCGCCAGCGTGTCCTGTTCGTGAAGCGTCACCTCGTCGTCATCGCTGAGCGCGGCGGCGATGCCGCCTTGAGCATACTCGGTGGCCGATTCGGTCAGCGCGTCCTTGGCCAGCACCAGCACGCTGCCGGCTTCGCCCAGGGCAATGGCGGCGCGCAACCCGGCGATGCCGCAGCCGACCACGGCAAAGTCGACCTGAATGGGATCGTTGGCGGACATCCGTCCTGGTTCCACCCGCGGCGGCTATGTTAGCACGATGGCGACAGCGGTACAGGCGAACGCGCAACAGAATCCGAAAGCAGTTGTGCTAGAGTTCTGCCCCGGGATGCACCGGGTGAGGGTCAACGCGCCGTCAGGGTCCTATACGGTGATCATCGGGCAGGGTGTGCTGCGCCGTGCCGGTGCGCTGCTCGCCGAACTCGGCAAACCCTCCGGTTTCTTCATTCTTTCCTCGCCGCGTGTCTGGCGGCGGTGGGGCCGGCAACTGCAGGCGGTGCTGCAGCCGCTCGGTGGGAGCCGCGCGATTCTGTTCGACGACCGCGAAGTTGCCAAGCAGGTGACTACTGTAGAACGGCTGTGTCGTGCGCTGGCTCGCGCCGGTGCAGACCGCGATGCCGTGCTGGTCGCGCTGGGCGGCGGCGTGGTGGGCGACGTCGCCGGTTTCACCGCCGCTGTGTACCTGCGCGGCGTGCGCGTGGTGCAGGTGCCCACCACGTTGCTGGCGCAGGTGGATGCCGCCATCGGCGGCAAGACCGGCGTTAATCTACCGGAAGGCAAAAATCTGGTCGGCGCCTTCCATCAGCCTCGCCTGGTGCTGTGCGAGCTAGCTACACTGCACACGCTTCCGCCCCGTGAGTTTCGTGCGGGATTGTATGAGATCATCAAATGCGGGGTGATTCGGGACGCGCGGCTGTTTGCCTTTCTCGAACGCCATCTCCCTGCCGTGCTGGCCCGGCGGCACGAAGCACTGAGCTGGGTGATTGCCCGTGCGGTCCGCGTAAAAGCCGAAGTGGTCAGCCGGGACGAACGGGAAACGGGCGGTGAACGACGCGTGCTGAACTTCGGACACACCATCGGACATGCGCTGGAATCGCTGACCGGCTACCGGCGGTTTCGGCACGGAGAAGCGGTCGCCTGGGGGATGCTGGCCGAATCAGAAATTGCCGTGGTGCAGGGGTTGCTGCGTCGCGCCGACGGTGAACGCATTGCGCGCCTGATTCGCCGCGTGGGACCTCTGCCCGCGCTGCCGCGCCTGCGCTGGCCCCGGCTGCGAGCCGCACTGTACGCGGACAAGAAAACCCGCGGCGGGCGGCTCCACTTCGTGCTGCCCCGGCGCATCGGTGCCGTCGAGGTGCGCAACGATATTCCGGAAGCGCTACTGCCGGAAATTCTTCGCCAACTGCGCCAGACCCACCCGCCGGAGCGCTGATGCCTTCTCGCACTCCATCGCCGTTGCCGGCCGGTTCGCGCCCCGCCGGCGCACAGGATGAATCCGACGCAGCGCGCCGGGTGCGCGAGATGTTTGCCCGGATCGCTCCGCGCTACGACCTGCTGAATCACCTGCTCTCCTTAGGATTGGATGTCGTTTGGCGGCGGCGTGCCGCGCTGCGGTTCCGACACCTGCTGGCGCGTCCCGGTGTACGGGTGCTCGATGTGTGCTGCGGCACCGGCGACCTGGCCGTGGCACTGGCGCGGCGAGCACTGCGCGAACGCCAGCGGCTTCACGTAACAGAGCTCGTTCCGACCCTGGTGTGTGCTGATTTCGCACATCCGATGCTGGTGCGTGCCCGCGAAAAAGTTGGCACGGCTTTTCGTCCCCACTCGGCTTCGGGTGGCTCGCTTGTGTTTTGTTTCCTCGAAGCGGATGCGCTGGCGCTGCCCTTTCCGGAGGACAGTTTCGATCTGGTGACGGCGGCGTTCGGATTCCGCAACTTGGCCAACTATTTCCGGGGTGCGCAGGAAATTGCCCGTGTGTTGCGGCCGGGCGGAGAGCTGGGCATCCTCGAATTTGCCGAGCCGGCCGGCTGGGGAGCACCCCTGTGCCGTTTCTACGTGCGGCGCCTGCTTCCCGGGATTGGTGCTGCCGTTTCGGGGGATCGGGGTGCATACAGCTACCTGCCGGCTTCGGTGGCCGCGTTTCCCACGCCGGAAGCAGTCACACAGTTGTTGGCTGAAAGCGGATTTGCTGACGTGCAGGTGGAGCGGTGGACCGCCGGCCTGGTGGCGTTTTACACGGCACGCAAAGCGGACCGTGCAGGCGGTTGAAGCGGTGGTTCAGCTTTCCAGGCCGTGGGCGCGGATTTTGGCGAGCAGCGTTTTGTAGGAGACTCCGAGTTTTTCAGCGGCGCGGGTTTTGTTCCACCGACACTCGCGCAGGGTGCGTTCGATCAGGTACCGTTCCAGGTGTGCGACCGCCCGGCCGGTGACTTCCTCCAGTGAGCCTTCCCAGTTGAATTCAGCGGGCAGCATGCCGGCGGGCAGTTCCGTCGGGGAGGGCCGTGGCGCGGGAAGCTGGAGGTCCTCCGGCGAGATTTCATCTCCGAGGGCGAGAATGGCTGCTCGTTCGATGGTGTTCTGTAGCTCGCGGACGTTGCCGGGCCAGGGATAGCCGAGCAGGCGCTCCCGGGCCGCCGCGCTGAGTTTCAGGCGCGGCTTGCGGAACTCGCGCCGGAATTTTTCGAGGAAATGTTCGGCGAGCAGCAGCACATCGTCGCCGCGTTCGCGCAACGGCGGCACCAGCAGCGGCACGGCAGCGATGCGGAAGTAGAGGTCTTCGCGGAACTGCTTGGCGGCCACGGCGGCTTGAAGATCTTTGTTCGTGGCCGCCAAGATGCGCACGTTGATTTCGATCGGCACGGTACCCCCGACGCGCTCGAAGCGCCGCTCTTCGAGCACGCGGAGCAGTTTGGCCTGCATGCCGAGGGGCAGCTCGGCAATTTCGTCGAGGAAGATTGTGCCCCGGTGGGCCATCTCCAGCTTGCCGATCTTCCGCGCCCCGGCGCCGGTGAACGCGCCGCGCTCGTGGCCGAACAGCTCCGTTTCCACCAGGCCTTCGGGGATCGCCGCGCAGTTCAGAGCTACGAACGGGTGTTCACGCCGGGCGCTCAGATGATGAATGGCCCGGGCGAACAGCTCCTTGCCCGTACCGCTTTCCCCCAGCAGGAGCACGGTGGTATCGGTGGCTGCCAGTCGCTGCACCTGCCCGGAGAGCTCCTGCATGAGCGGATGCTCGCCGACAATCCGCGGAAAACCGTAGCGCGCAGAATACTCCTCGCGGAGCAGGATGTTTTCCCGCAGCAGTTCCTGCTGGCGCGCGGCCCGTTCGATGAGCAGTTTGAGGTGATCGAGATCGATCGGCTTCTGGATGAAATCGAACGCACCTTCCTTCATGGCGGTGACGGCTTCTTCGATCGAGCCGTAGGCAGTCATGATCACAACGGGCACGGTGGGGTCGGCCTGGTGAACCGCGCGGAGAACCTCGATGCCGCTGGCCCCAGGCAGTTTCAGGTCCGTGAGCACGACTAGGTAACGCCGCGAACGCACCTTTTCGATGCCTTCGCTTCCATCGGCCGCACTTTCTACGCTGTAGCCGGCGCGCTCGAGCGCCTTCTGGAGCATGGCCCGCAGCTCGGCTTTGTCTTCCACAATCAGGACGGGTTCCAGGGTAAGTTTCGGCCGTACACCGCTGCGCGTGGATGATTCGGTTGGTGCGATGGTGGTGCTCATACCTGCCTTTTTAACACGACGGCTGCAGAGACGGGGACGCAGCCGTCGGTGCTGTTGCTAACGCAGCAACGATCCGGCAGGCCGCCAGAGAACCGTTCAGGCCAGATAGCGAAACAGGAAGGTACCGAAACGCAAGCCGGCGGCATAGCTGAACGGCGGGAGTTCCAGCGTGTAGTGGCCGACCGGCATCAGAAAAGCTTCAAATTCGATTCCGTGGTGGCGCATGGCCATCAGCAGTTCGGCAGAGAACTCCGGCAAAAATGTGGCATCGTAGCGACCACTGATCACCAGAATCCGGGGACGTCGATAGCGAACCCGGCCGAGGTAGGGGAAAGGACTGATCGGCGACCAGAACCGACGCAGCTCTTCGGCGGTGACGCGGGTGCGCAGGCTTTCCCACACGTGGGCTGTGGTCAGGCCGGTCCGCACCACGTCGCCGAAGTAGGTCGAGACGTGCAGGAACGCGCCGGCGCGCACGGCCGGGTCATGGGCCATGGTGATGAAACCGATGGAGCTGCCGATCGAAGTGCCCAGCAGGCCGAGCTGGTGGTAGCCCATCTGCTCCAGCCAGCGGAGACAGCGGCGGGCGTCGAGCACGGCTTGGCGATTCGCCTGCAGAGTCAATCCCAGATTGGGGCCGACCAGATGATCGGCGCGGTCGTGGCCCGGGACAGCACGTGCATCGTGATAGGGCAGGCTCAGCCGCAGCGCGGTGATGCCCAGCGCGTTCAACCAGCGGCACACGGCCAGATAGGCCTCGGGCTTGGCATTCCAGTGCGGCAGCACGAGCACGGCTGGGCCGGTTTTGCGCGCCGGGAAGAAGCGGGCGTACACGCGGTTGTTCTCCGGCCAGGGGGATGCGACGGCACTGGTAAACGTGAGCCATTCACCCTCCAGGTGGTAGTCCGGGGCGGCCTCGGTGGCATACCACTGGTCGCTTTCCGCCACGGTGCGTTCCGCCCAGGCAGCGAGCCAGGCGCGCGGGTCGGGTTCTTCGGCGCGGCCGCCGATGTGCTCCAGGCCCCAGGCAAAAGGAAGCACGCGCCGGTTGTTGTCGCGCGCCCAGCGGGAGTGTTCGTAGCGGCGAATTTTGCGTTCCAGCAAGCGCATCCGCGGCAAGAGTGTAGCGGCAACACAACCTGAACGGTAGCCTGGTGCAGTGAGGTGGGCCAGACACACCCCGAACGGCAAAGGAAGGCCTTCGGAGTGGGCAGAGACGGGTTGCCTTGCTGCATCGGGCACCGACGCCGGCGCTTGGCTTGTAGCGGTGGCGTCGTTGTGTCAGATTTTTCAGCGTGGGCGAAATTTTTGTGTTTGTGCTGGGACTGGTGATCGGCAGTTTCCTGAATGTTTGCATCTACCGCCTGCCGCGCGGCGAGTCGGTGGTGCGGCCGCGTTCGCGCTGCCCGGCTTGCGGGGTACAGATTCGCGCCTGGGACAACCTTCCCGTGGTCAGCTTTCTGCTGCTCGGCGGACGCTGCCGGCACTGCCGCGCGGCCATCTCGCCGCTCTATCCGGTCGTGGAGTTGCTGACGGGTCTGCTGTTTGTGGCCTGCTATGGAGCGTTTGGTGCCACGGTCGCCGGCGCCAAGTGGATGGTTTTTGCGGCGCTGCTCGTAGTGCTGTTTTTTTCCGACCTGCGTGAACGCATTCTGCCGGATGCGGTGAACTACACGGGCCTGGCCCTCGGGTTCGGGTTCAGTTTCTTCAGCGGGCCTGACGATGGCACCGCGCTGTGGCTTTCCCGGAAATTGTTCGCCATGCCTCCGCCGGACCCGGTACTGGCGTTCGTGGATGCGCTGGCAGGCGCAGCGCTTGGCGGAGGGTTGCTGTGGCTGGTCGGAGAGGGCTATTTCCGGCTGCGGGGACGCGAAGGGATGGGACTGGGCGACGTCAAAATGATGCTGATGGTCGGTGCGTTTCTGGGAGTGAAGCGCACGCTGCTGGCTATTCTGCTCGGGTCGCTGGGCGGGAGCGTGCTGGGCCTGCTGTACATTCTCGCGTGGCGCAAGGGCAGCGATTATGAGCTTCCCTTCGGTTCATTTCTGGCGGGCGCGGCGCTGGTCACCGTGTTTTTCGGCACGCCGGTGATTGCCTGGTATCAGCGCGTGGCTGGCTTCTGAGGGATTCGCATGGTTTCACCGGAACAATGGCCGCTGTGGCTTTCGACGGGACTGGCGTTTGTGCCCGTCGTTCTGGTGCTCGTGTTCCTGTTCAGCGCCGCACTGCGCCGGTATCTGGCCGGATCGCGGCGCCGGATCGACGAGCCGGAACGGTCCACGCCCAGCAGCGAAAATCCGGCTGCGTTTGTGGCCGCTTCGATGCAGGGTGTGATTCAAAGGCTCCGCGAACAGGAAAGAGAACTGGAGCGATTGCACCGGCTCGAACGGGAACGTTTGCAGCAGACCGAGCGGCTCAGTGAAGCGGTCACCCGCAACATGCCCACCGGCATGCTGATCGTCAACTCGGCAGGACTGATCACTTCAGCGAATCCGGCCGCCGAGGCAGCACTGGGAGTGCGAGCACTCAGCTTCCGGCGCTACAGCGAAGTCTTCGGCGAACAATCGGCGCTGACGCGACTGGTCGCGGCCTGCCTGCACGAAGGGCAGACGTTTCGTCGTGAAGAGGTCGATCATGCCACACCGGCGGGCCTCGTGCGGCGTCTGGGTGTAACCATCTCGCCGATTCTGCCGCCGCAGTTGCCTGTGGCTGTACCGGCGCCATCTCCAACGGCTCGGAGAACCTCCGGCGCGCTGATTCTGTTGAGCGACCTGACCGAGCTGGCCGCGCTGCAAAGACAGATGCGCTTGAAGGAGAGCTTGGCTGCGCTGGGAGAGATGAGTGCCGGCATTGCACACGAGTTCAAAAACGCTCTGGCCACCATCCAGGGCTACGCCCAGATGATTCGCAACGAAACCGACCCGGAAGAAATCCGCGAAGCTGCGAACCGGATCATGCAGGAAACGCGCGCGCTGTCCCACGTCGTGATGGAATTCCTGCGGTTTGCACGGCCGTTGGAGATCGAACCCGGTGAAGTGGATCTGGCTCCGCTGGTGGCGCGCGTGGTGAGCGAAGTGCGCGAAGCGATGCCCGGCGTGACAATTGCCGCAGAAGGTGAATTCGGAGAAGTGGCCGGTGATGAGGGGCTGCTGCGCCAGGCCCTGCTGAACCTGGTGCGGAACGGTGCCGAAGCCGTAGCCGGACAGCCGGACGGTCGGGTGTGGATTCGCGGCAAGTATCTGGAGCAGGGGGGCCAACCCGTGCAGGTGGTTGCGGTGCTGGACAACGGCCCGGGAATTGCCTCCGAAGAACTGCCGAAAATCTTCCTGCCGTTTTACACGACCAAATCGCAGGGCACCGGCTTGGGGTTGGCGGTGGTGCAAAAGATTGTCCTGCAGCACGGCGGCACGGTCGAAGCCCGAAACCGTGCCGAAGGTGGCGCCGAGTTCCTTCTGACGTTACCCTTGCGGCGCACTCCGGCTGCGGAAGCCATTGCATCGGTTGCGGCGCGCATCTAAGCTAAAAGGAGACCTCGGCCATGCGCCACGGGATTCTGCTCGCCCTCAGCCTGGTGCTCACCGCACCTGGTTTTGCCCAGCAGTCGCCGACCGCGAAGCCGGCCGAATCTGCCCCGCCGGCACAGACCAGTCCGCAGAAACCTTCGGTGGCGGAAGCGGCCCGGCGCGCGCGAGAGCAGAAGAAAGACGCACCGAAAGCCCGCCAGGTCTTCACCAATGACAATCTGCCGGCGGCTGGTGCCGTGTCGGTGGTCGGCGGAGCGAGCACCGGCACCGCAGCGACAGCGGCGGGCACGGCCGCGGCGGCAGCCCCGGGACAAAACGAGGACCCCGATAGTGAAGCTGCCTGGCGCAAACGCTTCGCCGAGGCTCGCGAGAAGCTCCGGCTGGCGCAGCAGGAACGCGACATCCTGCAGCGCGAGCTCAATCTGATGCTCACGCAGTACTCCTCTGACCCGCAGGAGACCCTGCGGCAGGAATTCGATCGCTCCAAAATCAACGCCCACGCCGAAAAAATTCGTCAGAAGGAAGCCGAAATCGCACAGCTCCAGCAGCAACTGGCCGCGCTGGAAGACGAACTGCGCCGTAAAGGTCTGCCGGCCGGCTGGGCGCGCGAACCCTGAGGCCGACGCAATTCAGCTTCGCATCATTCCGCAGCAGCTCGTGGGGCGGGCTGGGTGTCTGCGTGGTTCTTCTCAGCGTACCAGCACGGCAAACTGACCTTCCCGAATAAGACGGGCAACGGCGGCAACGTCGGCGGCAAGCGAACGGTCTTCATCGAGCGGGGTCGAGACGGAACGCACTAGGCGGTGTGCTCGGGCGGCCTGCTCGCCCGTGGTGAGCGGCGCCAGCAGGTCTATACCCTGGCAGGCGCAGAGCAGTTCGATGGCCAGCACATTGGCTACGTTTTCCAGCATCGGGCGCAGCCGCCGCGCCGCACCCATGCCCATCGAGACGTAATCTTCCTGATTGCCCGATGTGGGGATGGAATCCACCGAATGCGGTGTCGCCAAGGCTTTCGTTTCCGCAGCGAGCGCCGCGGCAACAATCTGCGGCATCATGAACCCGGAATTCAGACCGGGTCGGGTGGTCAGAAACGCGGGCAGCAGACTGGTGGCGGGGTTGGTCATGTGTTCGATGCGGCGTTCGCTGATGCCGGCCAGCACCGCCAGGGCAACAGCAAGCTGGTCGGCAGCCATGGCCAGCGCCTGCCCGTGAAAATTGCCGCCGCTGAGGATTTCCCCGGAGTCGGCGAAGACGAGCGGGTTGTCGGTGGCCGCATTCAGCTCCACCAGCAGGGTGCGACGCACTGCGCTCAGGGTGTCGCGAACGGCGCCGTGCACCTGTGGAGCGCAGCGCAGGCTGTAGGCATCCTGCACACGGGGGTCGCGTTCGGGTGAGCGGTGCGATTCGCGAATCGTACTGCCCCGATTCAAGCGGGTCACGTTGCGCGCCGTGACGGCGTGCCCCGCATGGGGACGTACAGCGGCAATGCGTTCGTCGAATGCAGCGGGACTGCCGCGCAAGGCATCGAGCGAAAGTGCGGTGGCGACATCGGCGGTGTCTGCCAGGATTTCCGCTTCCCGCAACGCCAGAGCCAGCAGCGCCAGCATCGCCTGGGTGCCGTTCAGCAGGGCCAGCCCTTCTTTGGCCTCCAGGACCAGGGGTGCGATACGGGCGCGGCGCAGGGCCTCGCCGCCGGGCATACGGCCCATGCCGAAAAAGGCCTCGCCTTCGCCGATGACCACCAGGGCCAGATGGGCCAGCGGCGCCAGGTCACCCGAGGCGCCCACGCTGCCCTGCGCCGGGACCACCGGATGGACGCCGGCATTCAGCATCGCACAGAGCGTTTCGACCACCACCGGACGCACTCCACTGTAGCCCTTCGCCAGCGTGTTGGCGCGGAGCAGCATCATGGCGCGCACTTCAGCCTCGCTGAGCGGCGGGCCGACACCGCAGGCATGGCTGCGAACCAGATTCAGTTGCAACTGCCGGACCTGATCGGCCGAGATCCGTACTGTGGCGAGTTCGCCGAAGCCGGTATTGATGCCGTAGATCGCTGCGTTGCCAGACGCCAGCATGTGCTCGACGACCGCGCGCGAAGCCTCCATGCGCTGGCGGGCTTCTGGAGCTAGCACAACGCGTGCGTGGCTCCAAACGACCTGTTCGAGTTGCTCCAGCGTCAGGTCGTTACCGGTCAGTGATACGGTCGTGGTCATGGGCGGGTATCGGAGGCCGGGGCATTCGTCAGCGGGAAATATTTGCGATATTTTTCCGGCAGCGCGCGCGGCCGGCCGTTCGCGTCGCAGACGACATGGGTCGTTTCACCGGTAGCGAGCAGCTCACCGGTTTCTTCGTTGTAGATTTCGTAGGCGAAGCGGATCGAGCGGCTGCGGGATTCGACGACGCGCGTGACGATCCGCAGCCGATCGTCGAAACGCGCCGGCCGCCGGTACTGGCAGCGGGCTTCCGCCACGACGATGTAACTGTTGTCCTGCTCTTCCATGTCGCGGTAGCGAAAGCCCATCTGGCGGAGCAGCTCGACGCGGCCCACCTCGAACCAGGTGAAGTAGTTGCCGTAATACGCGACACCCATCCGATCCGTTTCGGCATAGCGCACGCGCAGGGTGGTGCTCGCTTCCGTCATCGTCGCGTCAGTGTAACGGAAACACGGCCGCCAGCAAAGCGGGTGACGCGAAGCAACTGGCGGGCTGGTCAGGCCGGGCCGCGCCAGACCGGCTTGCGCTTTTCGAGAAACGCCGCGATGCCTTCGCGGAAATCCGGCGTAGCGCGGATGGCGGCGTTTTCGTGGATGGCGAGGGCCAGCTCGCGTTCCAGCGATTCGCGGACCAGCGCGCGCAGCAGCGCTTTTGTGCGCTCCAGACTGGTGGGACTGTTGGCCAGCAGCGTGCCGGCCAGCTCCCGCGCGCGATGCATCAGTTGTTCGGCGGGCACGACCTCATTCACGAGGCCGAGCCGCAGTGCCTCGGCGGCATCCAGCAGGCGGCCGGTGAGCAGCAGGTCGCGCGCCACCCGCTCGCCCACCTGTCGGCGCAGGAACACAGAAACAATCGCCGGCAGAAAGCCGATGCGCACTTCGGTGTAGCCGAACTGGGCCTCGGGAACTGCCAGCACAAAGTCGCACAGGGTCGCCAGGCCGCAACCGCCGGCGACGGCCGGGCCGTTCACGGCCGCAATCGTGGGTCGCGGGAAGTCGTAGAGTGCTTGGAACAGCCGCGCCATGCGTTGCGAGTCCGCCCGGTGCGCTTCGGGCGGTTGCGTGGCTATGGCCCGGAGCATCTCCAAATCCATCCCCGCACAGAAGGCTTTGCCGGCGCCGGTCAGGATCAGCACGCGGGCGGCGCTGGCTTCGAGCTCGGCCAGTGCTGCGGGCAGCTCCTCGAGCATTTCCGCAGAGATGGCGTTGCGTTTTTCCGGGCGATGCAGCGTGAGGGTGGCAAGGGAGCCATCGAATTCCAGCTTCAGCGTTGCGTACGGCATGGCGCAAGAATAGAGGCACTGCGGATGGGACGCAAGCGTCGGCCACCGCTACAGCCGCGGAGCGGCTAGTGCACCAGGGCGTGAGCGTACTTGCGGCGGAGCTCGCGCGTGGCGGCGAGGGCGCGTTCCAGCGCTTCCGGTGCGAGTCCGACGTCCACGCTGCGCTGGGTGAGGGCTGCCACAACGGATTCGGTGGGAATGTTGCCGACCAGTTCGTCTCCTGCAAACGGGCAGCCGCCCAGGCCGGTCAGGGCGCAGTCGAACCGACGGCAACCGGCATCATACGCCGCCAGTACTTTTTCGACCGCTCCTTCGGGACGGCTGTGCAGATGCACGCCGACCTCGAGCCCTTCGGCGTCGCGCGCTGTGGCCAGGAACAGGTCGCGGACGTCGCGCGGGGTGGCCAGTCCCACCGTGTCCGCCAGGGACACGGTGCGTATGCCCACTGATTTCAACCACTCGAACGTTTCGATGACCAGCTCCGGCCCCCACGGCTCATCGTACGGATTCCCGAAGGCCATCGAGATGTACACAACCAGGCCGCGGCCGGCCGCACGGGTCTCGCGATGCAGGGTTTCGACCAAGGCCCGCGATTCTGAGCGCGACATATTCGCATTGGCACGACGGAAGTAAGCGGAGATGGAATAGGGATAGCCGAGCGTGGTGACTCCGGGTGCGGCCAGGGCTCGCTCCAGGCCCTTTTCGTTGACCACGATGCCGATGATTTCAGGCCGGTAGCGTTCGAGCAGACCGGCATCGGCCAGCCGCTGCAGCACCTGCTCGCTGTCGGCCATCTGCGGAACGTGCTTCGGGGAGACGAAGCTGACCGCATCGATGTGCCGGAAACCGGCTTCAAGCAGGGTGCGCAAATAGTTGGCTTTTTCCTCGGTCGGGATGATGCGATCCAGACCCTGCCAGGCGTCGCGCGGGCATTCGATGAGTTTGACGGCCATCGACCTCCAGCATAGCACAGCCGGAAACGGTCTGGATGGTTCTGGCTTCAGGTCTGGAGCACGCCGGTTTTGAACTCGGGGACTTCAGGATTCAACGCGGCGGCTTCGAGTGCCCAGATCAAGGCTTCGCGCGTCTGGGCCGGATCGATCAAAGCGTCCACCCAGAGCCGGGCTGCGGCGTAGCGCGGATCGGTCTGGTGTTCATAGGTCGCGCGGACCGATTCGAACAGTTCGCGCTTCTCCTGCTCGCTCAGCTTTCGGCCTTCCCGTTCGAGCTGCTTCAACTTGATATCCACCAGCGTACCCGCAGCCTGGTCGCCGCCCATGACGGCGTAGCGGGCCGTGGGCCAGGCGAAGATGAACCGCGGGTCGTAGGCTTTCCCGCACATGGCGTAATGTCCGGCGCCGAAGCTGCCTCCGCAGATGACGCTGATCTTCGGCACCACGCTGTTCGAGACTGCGTTGACCATTTTGGCGCCGGCGCGAATGATGCCGCTCCACTCGGCTTCCTTGCCAACCATGAAACCGTTCACGTCGTGCAGGAAGATGAGCGGAATCAACTGCTGATTGCAGTCCATGATGAAGCGGGCGGCTTTTTCGGCCGATTCGGTGTAGATCACTCCGCCGAACTCGAGCCGGCGCTCGCCGGTGCCCGGCGCGACCGTCTGGACGTGCTTTTTCTGGTTGGCCACGATGCCGACCGACCAGCCGCCGATGCGCGCGTACCCGCAGAGCACGGTCTGGCCGTACTCGGCGCGGTACTCTTCCCAGCGGCTGCCGTCCACGATGCGGGCGATGATTTCGCGCATGTCGTAGGTTTTCGCCGGGTCGGAGGAGAAAATGCCGTAGATTTCCTCCGGTGGATAGGCCGGCGGCTCCGGCGCGATGCGGTTGAAGCGCGGCTCGGGGGGCGCGCCGAGCTGGCTGACCAGCGAACGAATCCGGCGCAGGCAGGATTCATCGTCGGGCTCGCGGAAGTCGATCGTGCCGCTGATCTGCGCATGGACGCGAGCGCCGCCGAGCTCCTCGGCGCTGACCTTCTGCCCGATGGCGGCCTGCACCAGTGCCGGGCCTGCCAGAAACAGGCCGGAACCCTCCGTCATCAGCACCGTGTCGCACATCACCGGCAGGTAGGCGCCGCCGGCCACGCACATGCCCATGATGGCGGCAATCTGCGGGATGCGCATCGCGCTCATCACCGCATTGTTCCGGAAAACGCGGCCGAAATCGTCGGTATCGGGGAAAACGTCTTCCTGCAACGGCAGAAACACGCCGGCGGAATCCACCAGATAGATGGTCGGGATGCGATTGGCGATGGCAATGTTCTGTGCGCGGATGACCTTTTTGGCGGTCATGGGGAAGAAGGCGCCGGCTTTGACGGTGGCGTCGTTGACAATCAACATGCAGAGCCGACCCGCGACGCGCCCCAGGCCCGTGATCGTGCCCGCGGCAGGCGCCCCGCCCCATTCCTGGTACATCTCCCAGGCGGCGAACCGACCCAGCTCGAAGAACGATGTGTCGGGGTCCAGCAGGCGCGCGATGCGCTCACGCGCCGTAAGCCGGCCCTTGCTGTGCTGGGCTTCGATGGCCTTCGGCCCGCCCCCCTGGGCAATCTGCTCTTCCTGATTTTTGATTTCTGTGAGCAAGTCCACCAGAACGCGACTGCGCGCCTGGAATTCTTTGGAGCGGGGATCGATCTGCGTGGAGATAATTTCACTCGCCAAGTTTTCACCTCGCGCGGTCGGCGCGGTATGGCCGCGCCAGAACTCTGCGGCGGCGACGTCGCAAGCGAAACAGTATATAGGGAATCCGACCGGAATGGGTCAGGCTGGTTTTGGCAGGCACCGCACAGTCCGCTGGCCAGCTTTGCGACCGTTCGTTTCCTGCGGACAATAAAAGGGGCGGGCCTGCCGTCAGCAGACCCGCCCGGAGACCTTACAGGCTGGTGACGTTCGACGCCTGCAACCCCTTGGGGCCGCGGACGACTTCGAATTCTACTGCCTGTCCTTCGTTGAGCGAGCGGTAGCCGTCGCCCTGGATGGCAGAGAAATGCACGAAGACGTCTTCACCGGACTCCCGGCGGATAAAGCCGTAGCCCTTGCTGGCGTTGAACCACTTCACGATTCCTTGTTCTCTCACTGCTGTTTCCTCGTTTTGTAAAGCTATTTGATGCTTTGCGAACGCCTCCAGCCGCAACAAAAAAGCCGCAAGTTTGGCACTTGCGGCCTTCGCTGTCGGTACGAAAGGTCCTACAAGAGCAACAAACGCAAGGCAAGCCTAGCACAGCCGGACAGCGGTGTCCAGTAAATTCATGCTGAGGGAAAAATTCGGCCGGGGCCGGACGGGTTGGTGCGGGCAAGTTGAAAAGCCAGCGGAAACAGTTGGTCCGGTTTGACGATGTGTGCAACCAGCCCCCAGGCATGCGCCTCGGCGGCCGATAACGTCCGCCCCGTGGCGAACAGCTCCCTTGCGCGAGCCCGGCCAACGATGCGCGGCAGCCGCGCCGTTCCTCCCCATCCGGTCATCAGGCCAAGGCCCGCGCCGGGGTGGCCGAAGCGTGCGTCAGAACTGGCCACGCGCAGGTGGCAGGCCAGTGCCAGGTCGAAGCCGCCGCCCAGACACCAGCCACGCACCGCGGCCACGACCGTGCAGGGGGAGCGTTCGAGAGCCTGCATCAGCGCCTGCCCGAGGGCAGCATAGCGAAGGGCCTCCAGCGGTGTCAGGCGACTGACTTCCGCCAGATCGGCGCCGACGGCAAACGCCCGGTCGGTACCGGTCAGCACGATGCCGCGGAGCCAGGGCTGTGCCCGGGCGTGCACCAGAAGCTCGTGCAGCGCAGCCAGCACGGTGCGACTCAGGCGCGGCAGGCCCCGACGGGTCCGGCCGGGCAGATCGCTCGGGTCGTTGAGCTGAACCAGCAGGACACCTTCCCGCAGCTCGGTGCGCACCGATGCGAGCGTAGCGAACACGGTCAGGTTTGCGCCGGCTGGCCGCGGCGGACGTTCTGGCGAATGTACTCGACAATCTGCTGGGTGGAAGTGCCAGGAAGGAAAATTTCGGCAATGCCCATGGCGCGGAGAGCGGGGAAGTCGGCTTCAGGGATGGTACCGCCCAGCAGGACGAGCACGTCGGTCATGCCTTTCTCCCGCAGCAGGTCCATCAGCCGACGGCAGATCGTCATGTGGGCACCGGAGAGAATGGAGAGGCCGATGACGTCGACGTCTTCCTGCTCGGCGGCCGAGGCAATCATCTCCGGCGTCTGGCGCAGACCGGTGTAGATGACTTCCATGCCGGCGTCGCGCAGGGCGCGCGCAATCACTTTGGCGCCGCGGTCATGTCCGTCCAGGCCGGGCTTGGCCACCAGGACTCGAATCTTTCGCTCGACCATCGGGCAAAAGCATACTCGAATTTGTCCCGGTAGGGTAGGGCCAGGAGAGTGTGCACAACTCTGTGACCGGGAATCCTGCGGTCGGTTTCGGAGCGCCCGCCATGGTGTTTCAATCGCAGCTGCCGGTTACACCCTGCAAGCCCCGCAATGCTTGTTTGAACAGCCAGCGAATCACCCGCTCGGCGCTGTAACAGTACGCTAGATTGTAGCCGCGTGTAGAGATGAGCAACTTCTACGGGAGCGGCGCTGGCCTGAAAACAGCTGGCTGGCGGGAAGCACCTGCAGCAACAAGGAAGTCGGTCAGCAGGGAATTGAATCGCTCTGCGTCGTCCACGAACAGCGCATGGCCGACCCCCTGAAGTTTTTCGAAGCGCGAGCCAGAAATTTTCTGGTGCAGCTCCTCGTAGAGTGCGTTGAACGGATTCCCTTCGGCCCAGGCGACCACAATCAAGGTTGGCCTGTCGAACTTGGCGAGCGCCGGCCGCAGGTCGCTGGTAAATGCGCTCACAAACAGCATCAGTGCGGAATCAGTCGGGGTAGCGAACGCCGCTTCCGTGACGCGTTGCAGGTAGGCCTCGCTTTGTGGCCGGCGATACATGCCGCGGACGAACGCTTCGGTCGCACCACGCCGGTTGCGGCCGAACGACGCCACCCACTGCAGCATCCGGGGAGAAACTTCCGGGTCGTATGGTCCACCGGCGATCCCATCCACCAGAACCACAGCGGCCACGCCTTCAGTGCCGAACTGATCAATGTAGGCCGCCACTTCCTGCACGCCCATCGACCAGCCCACGAGCACCACCGGAGCCAGCTGCAGTGTTTCCACGACCGCGCGGATGTCGCGCGCTCGCGTGGCGGGATCGTATCCATCGTTGGGCTTGTCGGATTTTCCCTGTCCGCGGGGGTCGATGGCCACGACGCGGTGAGACTTCGAAAATTGGGCGATTTGGTGCTCCCAGATCCACGCAGGCATGGTCCAGCCGGGGATGAACAGCAGGCTCGGGCCGGCCGCGGAGCTCTCGGATGGTGCTGCGGCGAGATAGTGGAGGTTGGTGCCGTCCGGGGTAGTGACAAAGCCGCTCGTCGTCACCGAAACTTGCGCAAAAGCGGGGGAGTATGCTGGCGAGACAGCCAGAAACAGTGTGAGCCCAAACCAAACCAGAGAACGCATGCCTTCTCCTCTCGGATACGGTTTCCCCGGAACCGCCGGGGTCGAGGCCGGAAAATCCTTCGCGTGATTCGGTGCGCCCGGCGAGGTGTGGCTGGACTGTGTTACGTGATCGCGGATTCCTCGTAGGTGCCGAAGACGTCGCGCATCGCGTCACAGATTTCGCCCAGAGTGGCGTAGGCTTTGACGGCGTCGTAGATGTACGGCATCAAATTTTCCGTGCCCGCCGCGGCCTTGCGGAGCGCAGCGAGGCGGCGCTGCACCTCGTCCTGGGAACGTTCTCGGCGCAGTTGGGCCAGCCGCTCGGCCTGGGAGCGCGCCACACTCTCGTCGATCTGCAGAATTTCGATCGGCTCGTGCTCGCCGACGTATTCGTTGACGCCGACGATGATTTTTTCTTTTTTGTCCACGGCCATCTGATAGCGATAGCTGGCCTCGGCAATTTCCCGCATTGGGTAGCCGCGTTCGATGGCGGCGATCATGCCTCCCAGGGCATCGATTTTCTCGATGTAGTCCCAGGCGCCGCGTTCGACCTCGTTGGTGAGGGCTTCGACGAAGTAGCTGCCGCCCAGCGGATCCACGGTGTTCGCCACTCCGCTTTCGTAGGCGATGATCTGCTGCGTGCGCAGCGCGAGTGTGGCGGCGAACTCGGTGGGCAGCGCCCAGGCCTCATCGAGCGAATTCGTGTGCAGGGACTGGGTCCCGCCGAGCACAGCCGCGAGAGCCTGAATCGCTGTCCGCACCACGTTGTTGTAGGGCTGCTGCGCGGTGAGCGAGCAGCCCGCCGTCTGCGTGTGAAAGCGCAGCATCCAGGAGCGCTCGTTTCTGGCGCCGAAACGCTCGCGCATCGTCTTGTACCAGATGCGCCGGGCCGCGCGGTACTTGGCGATTTCTTCGAAGAAGTCGTTGTGGGCGTTGAAAAAGAATGAAAGCCGCGGAGCGAATTCGTCCACATCGAGCCCGCGGCGAATGCCCCACTCGACGTATTCGATGCCGTCGCGCAGAGTGAAGGCCAGCTCCTGGATTGCGGTCGAGCCCGCTTCGCGAATGTGATAGCCGGAGATGGAAATCACATTCCATTTCGGCGTGTGCTTGATGCCGAATTCGAATGTATCGATCACTAGCCGCATCGAGGGCTCGGGCGGATAGATGTACTCCTTCTGGGCGATGTATTCCTTCAGGATGTCGTTCTGGATGGTGCCCCCGAGCCGTTTCCAGTCCACACCCTGCTTTTCTGCTACGGCCAGGTACATGGCCCAGAGGACTGCGGCCGGTGAGTTGATGGTCATCGAGGTGGTGACGTCGCCGAGCGGAATGCCCTCGAAAAGGACTTCCATGTCCGCCAACGAACTGACGGCTACCCCGCATTTGCCGACCTCGCCTTCCGCAAGCGGGTGGTCGGAGTCGTAGCCCATCAGGGTGGGCAGGTCGAAAGCCACAGAGAGGCCGGTCTGGCCCTGTTTGAGAAGGTAGTGGAAGCGCCGATTCGTGTCGGCGGCGGTACCGAAGCCGGCGAATTGCCGCATGGTCCAGAGCCGGCCGCGATACATCGTCGCGTGGATGCCGCGGGTGTACGGCGGCTGGCCGGGATAGCCCAGGTCGCGCTCCGGGTCCCAGTCGGCCAGGTCTGCCGGAGTGTACAGTCGCCGGACGGGATGGCCGCTGATGGTGGTGAACTCCTTCAGCCGTTCCGGAGCACGTTCGATGGCCGGGGCGAGCGTTTTCTCCTCCCATTCTTTTTCGCGTTGAGAAGGCCGGCGCTTGCCGTGCTCTTCGATGGCGACTGGGGTTTTCTCCTGCTGGTTCATGGGCGTGACTCCGGCCGAAGTGTCGGGAGAGTTGCCATACGAGCAATCATAAGCGAGAGCGCCAGCAATGTCATCTGGCGGATGCGGATGAATTCCCAACGCACAAAAAAAACGGGGCGGGGAAGCCCGCCCCTGGTTTGTTGTGCTACGCGCCAATGAACATCAGTATTTTGCTCCGGCGGGCAGCAAAGCGGCTTCGATCCGACCCGGAATGTTGGGCACGCGTTCGATCTGTCCGTCGAGCGCATCGGCGATTTCAATGTTGTGCACCTCGAGCGTGCGGCCCAGGGCGCGGTCAAATTCGACTCGAGCTTTCAGCAGGTCGGCCATGGCGCGGATTTCCTGCGCCTGCGCCTGCGCCAGGTCGCGTTGAGCCTGAATGACGAAGAAAATGGTGGAGGCACCGAGCTGATATTTTTTCTGTTCGGCGTCCAGGGTGCGTTCGGCCAGCTCGCGCGCCTTTTGCGCCGCTTCGACGCGGGCCCGCGACTGCTCCAGGGCAATCTGCGCGTTGCGGACTTCCACGACGACGTTGTTCTGCAGCTGCCGCAGTCGCGTTTCCGCCTGGCGCTGCTCGAGCAGGGCACGAGCGGCGTCGGCTTGCGCGGAGCGGTTGCGGATCGGCACGTTCAGCGTGAACCCTGCCGAATAGGTGGGGAATCGATTGTTGATGACTTCCTCGAGCGCCGTGGGTAAGCCTTCGGTGTTGACTCCAGCCACCGGTGTAATCGTGCGCGGGACAAACAGATTGGGCACCGGGTTGCCGCTGCTGTCCACGACCTGCGTGCCCGGAACAACAAAGGGCGTGCCGCTGACTAGCGAATTACCCGCCAGGCCCTGTGCCCCCCACTGCGCAAACACGCTCAGAGTGGGCAGCAGCGCGTTGCGGGTGGCTTTGACGTTGATGCCTCGATTCTCCAGATCAATTTCCGCCTGGCGCACGTCCGGACGCTTCTCCCAGGCTTCTTTGACAGCGTCCTGCAGCGGGAGCACTTCGACCTGCGGCGGAGAGGTAATCGCATCGGTCGGAATGACTTCGACGAGTTGCACCAGCGGGTCCATCGGATTTTTGGTGATGGCGTTTTTCAGCAGCATCTGCTGCTGGAGCAGGAAGGTCTGCGCGACAATCAGATCCTGCCGGGTGCGGGCCACTTCGGCTTCGGCGCGCACGACTTCGATCGGGGCCAGCGTGCCGATCTCCACCTGGCGTCTGTTGTCTTGATACAACTTTTCGGCCAGCTCGACCGAGCGCTGCTTGACGAGCACGTCTTCCCGCGCAAAGACCAGATCCCAGTACAGGTTTTGCACCTGGGTCACGGTGGCGATCACCTGGTTGGCGAACTGCAGGTCAGCGGCGCGCTTGGAATTGCGGGCAATGCGAATGAAACGCGTGTTCGGCAGCAGACCGAAGCCGTTCAGCAGTTGCTGCGAAACCGTGAGAAACAAGCTCGAGCTGACCGAAGGATTCAGAAACGCGCCGGCCGAAGTCGTCGACTGGCGGTTGTTGTTGAAGGTCAGACCCAGACCGGTGCCCGTGGGGAAACCCTTCGAGAACGAGCTGTTCACCCGGATGGTGCGGTTGGTGATCGAATCCACAATCACGCCCGTGCCGGCCAGGAAGGGGTTGTTGATGGGGATTTCCCGCTGGTCCCAGCTCACATCGATCGTCAGTTGCGGGTCGAAGCTGGCCGAGGGAATCGCGCCGAGCACGGCGGCAGTGCCGGTGCCGGCCAGGCCCCGGGTGGCGCCACCGGAAAGGGAGCGCAGCACATCGGTTTCGGCGATCCAGGGGATGTAGCGCTGCACCTGAATGTCTAGGTTGTTTTCCAGCGCCAGCATGATCGCGTCCTGCAGGCTCAGGTAGAGTTTGCCGTCACGGATCATCTGTTCGACCTGCGGCGAGTTGGTCAGCACCGGTGCCGGGACGCGCAACGGAGTATAGGGGCCGAGCAGGTTCGGGAAATGGCCGCGGCCCTGGCTGTAGTCCGGGCCGGTGTCTACCCGACGGCGCTGCTCCGGAGCCTGAGCTTGCTGCGCCAGAACGGGCGCTGTGGTCAACAAAGCCGCCAGGAACAGTGCCGTGGCGGCGCGTATCTGCCTTGCCATCATCGTGGTCTTCTCCATGGTGTAGGTTCCGGCTTCACCCCAACCCTGGCGTGTCGCCTCGATTACTGAAACGTGCCAATGCAGGGAATTGTTTCATCTTCTTTGACGCAGCAGAAGCGCGAAGGTTCGTTTTTCCCCGCGGGCAATACCGGGGTTCGACCTGCCGCCCGGCGTGGTGCGGCTGGCTTGACTTCGCCGAGGCCGGTCGCTAGCCTGCTGCGGGCTGCCTGTCGCTGTCTGGCGTATCCTCGAAGGTGCACCGGAATCAGGCGATGTCCATACCTGCCGCAGAGATAGAAGCGCTGTTGGAATCGGTCGGTGCGATTCGCCACGGCCATTTTCAGCTTTCCTCGGGCCTGCACAGCGCAACGTATGTACAATGCGCGCTGGTGCTGCAGTTCCCGCACCACGCAGAACGGCTGGGGAGAGCACTGGCGGCGGCGCTGGGCGATGTGGGCGCCGAAGTGGTCGTCTCGCCTGCGCTGGGTGGAGTGATTCTTGGCCACGAAGTAGCCCGTGCGCTGGGCTGCCGGGCGCTGTTCGTCGAGCGCGACCGCACCGGCGCGATGGTGCTGCGGCGAGGCTTCGCGTTGCGTGCGGGCGAGCGGGTGGTGGTGGTGGAAGACGTCTGGACAACCGGAGGCTCGACGCGCGAAGCCATGCGCGTGGTGGAAGCGGCCGGCGCGCGGGTGGTTGCGGCCGGTGCCCTGGTCGACCGAGGCGAAGGTTTTGTGGCCGAGCTGCGCAGCGTACTGCCTGCCAGGGCCCTGCTCGAGCTCTCCATTCCCAGCTATCGGCCCGACGAGTGTCCGCTTTGCCGCACGGGCCTGCCGGTCGAAAAGCCGGGCAGCCGGCGCGGATGACCCGATCCCGGAACTGGCGGCTTTCGCAGCCTGTTCCTGAGACGAGCAACTCTGCCCCGCTTCCGGTATGATTCCGTGCCGTGCGCAACATCAAGATGACCGTTGCCTATGACGGAACGGATTTTGCGGGTTGGCAGATACAGCCTGGCGTCGCCACGATTCAGGGTGCGCTCGTCGAGGTAGCCCGGAAAATTACGCAGGAGCGGATACTGGTCTACGGTGCCGGCCGGACCGATTCCGGTGTCCACGCCATCGGCCAGGTGGCGCATTTCCGGACGCAGTCGGCGTTGACTCCGCAGCAGTTTCAGCGTGCGTTCAACGCGCTGCTGCCGCCGACGATCCGCGTGGTGCACTGTGAAGAAGTGGGGCCGGACTTTCATGCGCGCTGGCAGGCGGTGGCGAAAACCTATGCCTACCGCATCTGGCGCGGCCGGGTCGTGCCGCCGTTTGCGCATCGCTATGTGCTCCACTATCCGTTCCCGCTCGACGAAGCCGCGATGGCCGAAGCCGCAGGACGATTTGTCGGCGAGCACGATTTCACCTCTTTCGCCGCGTCTTCGGGCTCCGAGGAAAACGACCGCGACCGCAACCCGCACCGCGAGGTTTTGAGCTGCACGGTCGTGCGTCCGGCTGCCCCACCGGCGGAGTCGACTTGGGCCAGCTCACCACCGGAGTGCGCGGCCGCGATGGGCGCGCTGCAGCGTTTCTTCGGGCTGGGCGAGGAGCTGGTGTGCGTCATCCGCGGCAAGTCGTTTTTGCGGTACATGGTGCGGAAAATCGTGGGTACGCTGCTCGAGGTGGGCAAGGGGCGGCTGACGCCGGAGGACGTCACGCGGCTGTTTGCGCTGCGCGACCGCTCCAAATCCGGATCCACACTGCCGCCGCATGGGTTGTGCTTGGTGGCGGTGGAATATCCCGAGCCATGGCGCATTTAGATGCGCCTGTCTCCCCTGCACGCCTCGTCTGCTTGCATGGGAGCTGGGGTCGGTATGAAGTCGTCCCGAACGCAAAACGGCGGCACGGTGCGTCGGCATCCAGCCAGCCCTCCGGCCGGAGGTACCCAAAACTCGAAGCTATTCGGGCACCGTCCTCTCGTGGAAACGACAATTTCTGCGGTACAATGGTACTAATGGCCGTGCCTGCTGCTCCAGCCACACCCCCTGCCGAACAGCCGGAATTTCTGGAATCCTGCGATCCGGCTACCGGTGAAGTTATTGCCCGCTTCCGGTCGACTCCGGCGGCTGCGCTTCCCGAAATTTTTGCCCGCGCGCATCAGGCCCAGCAGGTCTGGGCCGCAGTGTCCTTGCGGGAACGCTGCCACCTGCTCGCTCGGCTGCGGGATGTGATTTTCAGCCGGCGAGCGGAGCTGGCAGAAGTCGTCACCCGCGAGAGCGGAAAACCCCTCGTGGAAGCCCTGTTGGCGGACGTTTTCCTGGCCCTCGATGCCGCCGACTACTATGCCCGGCGCGCACCGCGCCTGTTGCGGCCCGAGCGGGTGCCTCATCACAGCCTGGGCGCGAAAGGGAAGCTCAGCTGGGTGCACTATGAACCGTTCGGGGTGCTGGGCGTGATCTCTCCGTGGAATTATCCGTTTTCGATTCCCATGAGCCAGATCATTCCGGCCGTGGCGGCAGGCAACGCGGTCGTGCTGAAACCTTCCGAGATGACGCCGTGGTGTGGGGCGCTGGTCGGAGAGGTATTCGCCAATGCGGGGTTCCCGGCCGACCTGGTCCAGGTGGCGCAGGGCAGCGGTGCGCTGGGCGCAGCTATGATCGAGCTGAGCGGCGCGGAACGTGTGGGCGCGGGTGCGGACAAGTTCCTGTTCACCGGAAGCGTGGCCACGGGACGCCGCGTCGCGCAGGCCTGTGCCCAGCGGTTGATTCCCTGTGTGCTCGAGCTGGGCGGGAAAGACGCCATGCTGGTGCTGTCCGATGCGCCGCTGGAAAACGCAGCGCGAGCGGCAGTCTGGGGCGCGTATATGAACTGCGGGCAAACGTGCATTTCGGTCGAGCGCGTCTATGTGGAAGAAGCCGTCGCCGACCGGTTCATCGCGCGCTGCGTCGCGCTGACGCAGCAGCTCCGGCTGGGCCACGGACTGGATCCGGAAACCGACGTCGGGCCGCTGATCCGCCAGCGACAACTGGAACGGGTGGAAGCGCAGCTGCAAGATGCCGTCGCGCGCGGCGCGCGGATCCTGACCGGCGGCGTTCGGCGACCGGAGCTGGGGCCGTGTTTTCTGGAGCCGGCGGTGGTGGACCGCGTGGATCACTCCATGCGTCTGCTGCAGGAAGAAACCTTTGGCCCGGTGCTCCCGATCTGCCGAGTGCGGGACGTCGAACAGGCCGTAACGCTGGCGAACGACTCCGTCTTTGCGCTGGCCGCCAGTGTCTGGACGCGCGACCGGCGGCGCGGGCGTCAGGTTGCCGCGCAACTGCGCGCGGGCGCGGTGATGATCAATGACGTGGCTTCCTATTACGGCATCTGCGAGGCACCACACGGCGGCCGCGGAGCTTCCGGCTGGGGGCGCACCCACGGCCGGCTGGGTCTGCTCGAGCTGGTCCACCCGAAATACGTGGACGTGGATTACCTTTCGCGGTGGCCGAAGCCGTGGTGGTACGGGTACAATCAAGCGTTGCTGGTGGCCGCCGATCGATTTGTGGAGTTTCTGCTGGCGCCGACGCGCCGGCAGCGGTGGCGCGCGGCCGGCGGGGCGCGGGCACTGTTGCCGTTCCGGCGTCAGGGGCGTTCGATGATTCGCCGCACGGACAGGTCAGTGCCGAATGCGTTTGGAGGGGAGAACTCATGAGCGAAGCAGACGTGGCTGTGACGCCGGCAAGTGCTCCGCCGCCGAAGCCGGCCGAAGCCGTGGCGGGCGCCGAGGCGGAGACGCCGCGGTACAAGATCAAGACGAAAAAACCGCGGCAGCGTTCCTGCGACGAGCCCGATCCGAAAGGCAATCTGCCTGCGAAAAATAAACTCTGCTGCGGGCATCTGAAGCGCTGGTACGATTACCCGCCGGAGGTGGAGCGGCTGGTCGGCAAGGGTGCGGAACTCTATCGCTGCGAAATCTGTCGTACCCTCTATCGTCCCGATCCGCACGAGCGCCCGCGGAGCTACACGCACCGTTTCTGAGCTGCTGAGCCGCGACGCCGGACGAGCTGGCGATGAACGTTCACGAACTCATCTACGATTGGAACACCGTCCGTGGCCCGGAGATCCCACCCGGCCGCCGCGTCCTGCTGGACGACGAAACGTTACGCGACGGCCTGCAAAACCCTTCCGTGCACGACCCTTCCATCGAAGAAAAGATCGAAATCCTGCATCTGATGGAAGCGCTGGGCATCGACGCGGTCAACATCGGCCTGCCGGGGGCGGGCCCGCGGGCCTATGCGGACACGCTGGCGCTGGCGCGTGAGATTGCCCGCGCGCGGCTGAAAATCCGCCCGAACTGTGCCGCGCGGACCGTGGAAGCGGATATCCGTCCGATTGCGGAAATTGCAGAGAAAGCGGGCATTCCCATCGAGGCGGCCACGTTTCTCGGCTCCAGCCCAATCCGACGGCTGGCGGAAGACTGGACGGTGGATCACCTGGAGCGCACAACCGAGAAGGCGGTGACGTTTGCCGTGCGGCTGGGCCTGCCGGTGATGTATGTGACCGAAGACACGGTGCGCACCGATCCGGAGACGGTCAAGCGACTCTACACGACCGCGATTCGCTGCGGCGCACGCGCCATTGTGCTGTGCGACACTGTGGGCCACGCCACCCCGCAAGGCGCGTATAACCTGGTTCGCTTCGCCATCGAGGAAATCGTCCGGCCGTCGGGCGAGACAATCCGGGTGGACTGGCACGGACACTGCGACCGCGGACTGGCGGTGGCCAACTCGCTGGCGGCGATCGCTGCCGGCGCCGATCAGGTTCACGCCGCGGCGAATTCGCTCGGGGAACGAGTCGGGAACACTCCGATGGAACTGATGCTCGTCAACCTGCGGCTGATGGGGTTGATTGACCGCGACCTGTCCCGCCTGAAAGAGTACTGCGAAAAAGTGGCCCGCGCTACCCGCACGACGATTCCCCCGAACTATCCCGTGATCGGACGGGATGCGTTTCGCACCGCGACCGGTGTTCATGCGGCCGCGATCATCAAAGCCTATCGGAAGAACGATGTGCTGCTGGCCAACTCGGTTTACAGCGGTGTGCCCTCGCACCTGTTTGGGCTCGAGCAGGTGATCGAAATCGGCCCGCTGAGCGGCCGCTCGAACGTCATCTACTGGTTGGAAAAGCGCGGCATCCCGGCCAGCGACGATCTGGTGGACGTGATCTTTGCGCGGGCCAAACAGTCCTCCCGGCTGCTCACGGAAGCGGAGATCCTGGAGATTGTCCAAACGCATCCAACACGCGCTGTAAGCGATTGACGGCGGCCACACAATCAGCGAAACTGACTGCTTCGCGCGCGGTGAAGTCCCGCCGTTGGCTGGCCTGTGCGCGCCACTCCGTGAAGCAATTGGCAGCATTGGTTCTTGTCGGACTGATGGTAACTGCGGCGACAAAATCCCTGCCGGAACGTGCCGCACAACTGGCCGCGCAGCCACCGGTGCGTCGCGCGCTGGACTGGCTGGAACAGAACACGGACTGGGTGACCGAACAGCACATCCGCATCGTGGAAATACCGGCACCGACCTTCCAGGAAGCTGAGCGCGGCCGATACCTGGCCGGGTTGCTGGCTGCCTGCGGAATACAGGTGCACACCGACGCCGTCGGCAACGTAATCGGCGAGCGGCCGGGTCAGTCGGAGGAGATCGTTTTGCTGACGGCGCATCTGGACACGGTGTTCGATGAAATTCATGAAATCCGCGTGCAGCAGAAGGGGGGACGGCTCTACGCGCCGGGTATCACCGACAACGGCACCGGCCTGGCCACGCTGGTGGCAGTGGCACGGGCCCTGCACGAAGCCGGGGTGCGGACCGGGCGTTCGGTTGTCTTTGCCGCCAATGTGGGCGAAGAGGGCGAGGGCAACCTGCTGGGCATGCGCCAGCTGGTGCAGACGTATCGGCCGCGGTTGCATGCCGTGATTTCCATAGATGGCGCAGCCACCGATCACATCATCAGCAAAGCGCTGGCCTCGAAGCGACTGGAGCTGTCTGTGCGCGGTCCGGGCGGTCATAGCTGGTCGGATTTCGGCCTGCCGAATCCGATCCATGCGCTGGCCCGGGGCGTAGCCCGGTTTGTCCGCGTGCCGGTGCCGGAACAGCCACGCACCAGCATCAACGTGGGAGAGATTCGCGGCGGCACTTCGGTGAACTCGATCCCGGCACACGCATCCGTCAAAGTGGACATCCGCTCCGAATCGCCGGCGGAAATCGAACGGCTGGAACGGGCGCTGCGCGAGGCGATCCAGGCTGGCGTTGCCGAAGAAATGGCGCAGGCGCGGGTCAAAGAAGTTCGACTGACGATTGAAGTGCGCGAGCTCGGCGTGCGGCCGGGCGGTGAGCTGCCGGAGGATTCTCCCTTGCTTGCCGCTGTCCGCAGTGCAGACCAGTTTCTCGGCAACCGCTCGCGGTTAGAGCGCTCTTCGACCGATGCCAATGTGCCGCTCGCGCTGGGTATCCCGGCCGTGACGCTGGGCGGCGGCGGGCAGGGTGGCGGCGCACATTCCCTGCAGGAATGGTATGACCCCACCGACCGCGCGCGCGGCTTGCAGCGGGTGCTGCTGACCCTGCTTCTGATGACAGGAGTGCTTCCGTGAAACACCGACCCCGCATGTGGCTCTTCCTGCTGGTCGCGGTTTTGGGAACCGCGATGGCGGTGCGCTCCGGCGCCGACCGAACGTACCCGGGGCGCTTCTGCTGGTGGGGCGCCGGTGTCGCGGCTGCTGCCGAGCCGGCGGCTCAGGCCCAGGCGGACCTGGTTCTGGTGCAGGGCAACATCTACACCGTGAATCCGCAACAGCCTCGCGCCGAAGCCGTGGCCATCCGCGGCGAGTACATCGTCGCCGTCGGTTCCGATGCGGAGATTCAGAAATGGGTCGGGCCAAACACCCGTGTGGTGGACTTGGGCGGACGCTTTGCCCTGCCCGGTTTCAACGACGCCCACATCCATCTGGCCAGCGGTGGCGCAGCGAAGCTGGCCGTGGATTTGAGCGGCGCGGAATCGCTGGAAGCGTTTCAGGAACGAATCCGCGCGCGGCTGGGCGACTACCGTCCGGGAGAATGGATTACCGGCCGGGGTTGGGATCACACCTTGTGGGATCCACCGCGGTTTCCCACCCGCGCCGACCTCGACGCCGTATCCCGTGAGCATCCAATCCTGCTGACGCGCGTGGATGGCCACGTGGCCGTAGCGAACTCGCTGGCCTTGCAACGGGCCGGCGTGACGCGCGAGACTCCCGACCCCCCGGGTGGCGAAATTCAGCGTGACTCGTTGACCGGCGAGCCAACTGGTCTGCTGAAGGAAACAGCGATGGGCCTGGTGGCGCGCGCGGTGCCGCCGCTCACGCCAGCACAGCGGCGGCGTGGAATCGAGCTGGCCCTGGCCGAAGCAGCGCAGCTCGGCGTCACTTCGCTGCAGGACAATTCCAGTTGGGACGACTTTCTGCTCTACCGCGAGCTGCGCGAGCAGGGCCGCCTGACGGCGCGCATCACCGAGTGGCTGCCGTTTCAGGCACCGCTCGAGCAGTTGCTCGAGATGCGTCGGCAGGGCGGAGTGCGCGACCGCTGGCTGAAAACCGGCGCGCTGAAGGGGGTGACGGATGGCACGCTCGGCTCGCGCACGGCCGCCATGCTCGAACCATATGCCGATGACCGCTCGACCCGGGGCATTCTGCGTATCCCGCAGGAAGAGCTGCGGCGGATGGTGATCGAACGCGACGCCGCCGGTTTCCAGATTGCGCTCCACGCCATCGGCGACCTGGCCAACCGTGCCGCACTCGATGCGTTCGAAGCGGCCCAGCGTGCCAACGGTCGTTACGATGCGCGCCATCGCATCGAGCATGCTCAGGTGGTTGCCCCGGACGATTTTGCGCGGTTCGCCGCGTTGGGCGTGGTTGCTTCGATGCAGCCCGTGCATCAGTCCACTGACATGCGCTGGGCGGGCCAGCGGCTCGGACCGGAGCGTTCCCGCGGCGCGTATGCCTGGCGCACGATGCTGCAGCAGGGAGTCCGCCTGGCTTTCGGCACCGACTATCCGGTCGAGCCGATGGATCCGCGCCGCGGGCTCTATGCCTGTGCCACCCGCGAGCTGCCGGAAGGCGGCCCCGCCGGCGGCTGGGTGCCGGAAGAGAAAATTTCAGTGGAAGAATGCATCCGGGCGTACACGCTCGGCTCGGCCTACGCCGAATTCGAAGAGCAGAACAAGGGCCAGATTACCGCGGGCAAGTACGCAGACATCGTCGTGTTCGCCGAAGACCTGACCCGCATCACGCCCCGGCAGATTCTCACCACGCCGGTCGTGCTCACCTTGGTCGGCGGGCGAATCGTGTACCAGAAGCCGTAGCCTCCCGCACAGCCCGGAACCGGAGTAAAATGGCAGAAGTTTCCTGTGAGCTCCCCGGCCGCGGGAGGAAACATGCCTGCCGAAGTGGGTTTCTATGACCAGGCCTATGCCCGCTTCACCTCCGAGCTACTGGCGGAAATCCGGCGCGAAACCTTCGGGCAGGACATCGGCCAGACCAGTTGGGTAACGGTCGAGGAGCTCGACCGTTTTATCGGCTGGCTGGCGCTGCAGTCGAGCTGCCGTGTGCTGGAGCTGGCCTGTGGCGCTGGCGGGCCGACGATGTACCTGGCCGAGCGCACCGGCTGTCATGTGGTCGGCCTGGACAACCACGCACAGGGCATTGCTCTTGCGAACCAGTTGGCGGCCGAGCGCGGGCTCGGCGCCCGACTGCAGTTTTCCTGTAGCGACGCCGCGCAGCCGTTGCCGTTTCCCGCCGAAGAATTCGACGCGCTGCTGTGCCTCGATTCCATCCATCACCTGCCCGGGCGCTCCGGGGTTTTCCGGGAATGTTTCCGCGTGTTGAAGCCGGGCGGCAGGTTCGTCTTCACGGACCCGGTGGTGATGACCGGTCCGCTTTCGAATGAAGAACTGGCGCGGCGGAGCGCAATCGGATTCTTTCTGTTCACGCCGCCCGGGTTGAACGAAGCCTGGCTGGCGGAAGCGGGATTCCGCGTTCTGTGCGTGGAAGACGCCAGCGAAGCCCCTCTGCGCATCTCCGAGCGCTGGCTGCAGGCGCGCGAGCGGCACCGCGAAGCCCTGGAGCGCATCGAGGGGGGCCGCACCTTTGCCGGCATCCAGGACTTCCTGCAGGTGGTGCACAGACTGGCCAGCGAACGCCGGCTTTCCCGCTACAGCTATCTGGCGGAAAAGCCAGCCCGGTGATTACGGTCGCACTTCAATGCTGACGATTTCTCCGCGGAACGGTTTCTCCTGCACCACCACGTAGGTGATTTTCGCCCTGCGGTCCTTCAGGTGCTGACAGGGCAGGAAATTGGCAGGCGGCTGCCACCGCGAGGCCAGATATTCGATGGCCTCATAGTCGGCGGCCTGCAGACGCAGAAACAGCCCTCCGAAATCCAGCCGCAGTTCCATCTGCCGGCCACGACAGGCGACTTCGGTGATGGTGCCTTCGGCTTGAACGCGCCGACCCGCCGGAGGCCCGGGTGGGTTTGCCGCGGGCGGTTTGGGCTCTGCACGTGCGAGTTTTTCTGCGCCGGCCTGCGACGGGAGCGGAGCGGCTGGCTGTCGAGCGAGCTGGTTTTGATAACTGACGATCGCAGCTTCCAGCTCGGCGAGTTGCTTCTGGTCCGCTTCACTGCGCACGCCGCTGCGCATCCGGTCGACGACGCGGCGTGCCGCATCCGGTTCACCCCGTGCAAGCAGAATCCGCGCCAGGGTAGCCTGGTAGGAAAACGTGCCGGGTTCGAGCGCGACGGCACGCTCGGCCAGTCGCTGGGCTTCTTCGAGTTGCCGGTAACTGTACAGCAGCAGCCTTGCCAGCACCGCGTAGGCCGGCGCAAAGGCAGGATTCAGGGCCATGGCGCGGCGCAGCGCCTGCTCGGCGCGTGCCAGGCGCTGTTCCCCGCGGCGGGGTGATTCGGCTTCGATCCATCCCAGGTAGTAATGGGCCAGATAGCTTTCCGAGTCCAGCTCCGCAGCGCGGGCAAACCAGTCGGCGGCTTCCTCCAGCTCGCCCTCTGCGTAATACAGGTAGCCCATGGCTTCGTGCGCCAGCGGCTGGCGGGGGTCGAGCGCCAGGGCTTGCTCGATCAGGGTGCGCGCCTCGACCGGGCGATTCGTGTGCGCATGAAAATTGGCTCGCCAGGCAAGGGCTTCGGCCGGAGGAAGCGCGCGGGTGGGATATTGCCAGCGGGCCGCTTCTTTCGGCGCAGTCACCACAAGCGCGTCGCGGAAGCGGGCTTGGCGATAGGCAGCCAGTTCCTGTTGCAACCGTTCCGGTTCGCGGAAGACCTGCCGGTGGGCTTCCGCCGGGGGCACGCCGGCACGCAGCAATTCCAGCAGACGATCCAGCCGGTGCCGGCCGGCCAGTTCGCCTTCGCCGAACATCAGGTAGTGCACCAACAGCCAGGACTGCGCGTAGAACAGCCCTGCTTTTTCTTCTTCGTTGTAGAGCGGAGAGGCATGATCGGCAGCGAACAGTTGCTCGAGCGGGAGCAGCGGCTGTTTCCGCAGCAGGGCCAGGTGCTCCGGACTGGGCTCGCCCAGCGTGATGCGATCACCCCGGATGGTGCCGTAGCTCCAGAACTCCGCCAGCCCTTCCGAAAGCCAGAGCGGGAGCACCGGGAAGTTCTGGCGCATCAGGAAGTGAAAATACTCGTGGTAGATGACGTGGTAGGGATGGCGACCGGGCGCATCCACGCGCAGGGCAACAAAGTTCCGTTCCGGGCCGCCGACGTAGACGGCGGAAGGTCGTGCGCGACGCCCTTCCCAGTATTCGGGCAGCAGCGACTGCAGTGTTTTTTCGTTGCGAGCGGCCAGCACGAGCAGGGGCAGCGCGGCGCGGTTTTCCAGACCCGGTGTGGCTTGGAGAAAGACTAACCGGACAAGTTCGAAGTCGCGGGCCAACTGCTGCACTTTTGCTTCCGGGGCATCGCTGACGATCTGGAAATTCGGGGTGCGGACCTCGATCCAGGTCGGCGGCTGTGGCGCACAGAAAGCCGGTGCGCCGGCCAAGAACAGCAGCGCCAGCAAAGCAGCCAGAACAGCTACCGAGTGGTTCGGCATGCTCGAATCCATCTTTGCGCCAAAGCCGCCGCGCGTCAACCGCGCCCCGGAGAACCTCTGAGCAGAAAGATGCCCGGGCGGGGAATTGCGTTGCAACACGTCGGCGGCTACACTGCGCCGGTGCAGAAGTTCGCTGAGTTCGAGGAGGAGCGATGCGCGCGTTGACTGCGTTTGTGCTGCTGCTGTTGCTTGGTGTGGCCGTGGCGGGTAACCCGAGTCCCGCCGTGAACCGGCGGGTTATCAATCTGCCGGGTCGCACGGATACATTGCCGTTCAGCAATGCCGTACTCGCCGGCGACACACTCTACCTTTCCGGCACGATCGGGATCGACCCGGCCACCGGCCGGCCGCCAGCCAACATCGAAGATGAGGCCCGGCTTGTGCTGGACAATCTGAAGCGGGTACTGGAAGCCGCCGGAATGAGCATGGAGGATCTGGTCAGCGTGACCGTCTACTGTCCGGACCTTTCCCTCTACGACCGCTTCAACGCTGTCTATCGCACCTACTTCGCCCGGGAGTTGCCGGCGCGAGCCTTCATCGGTTCGGGACCTCTGCTGCGGGGCGGCCATTTCGAAGTGCAGGGGATTGCCGTCCGGCGATGAGTCAACGGCTCAAAGCGGACCTGGCGCTGGCGTTCTGTTCGCTCATCTGGGGCGCCACGTTTGTCGTGGTAAAGAATGCGCTGGAAGACGCGAGCGTATTTGTCTTTTTAGCTGTCCGCTTCGGTCTGGCCACGCTCCTGATGGGCGCGTTCTACCTGTCGGCGCTGCGCCGGCTGAGTTGGAGTGCCGTGTGGGCGGGCGTGCAGATTGGCGTGTTCATGTTCGCCGGCTATGCGTTCCAGACGGTCGGCTTGCGGTTCACCACGCCTACTAAGGCCGGTTTCATCACCGGATTCGGCGTGGTGCTGGTGCCCGTGTTGCTCGCTGTGTTCTGGAAGCGGCGCATCCACCGGTGGGCCTGGGTCGGCGCCTTGCTGGCGCTGGTGGGGTTGTACTACTTGACGTTGCCCGGCAGCGCATCCGGCAGCGCGCGGGTCGCAGGAGACGGATTGAACCTCGGCGATGTGCTGGTGTTTTTCTGCGCCGTGTTGTTCGCCCTGCACATTATTTTTGTGGGTTTCTATTCGCCGCACCATTCGGTTCGAGCCTTGAGTTTTTTGCAGATTGCCACGACGTTTGTGCTGGCGATTGCCCTGTTGCCCGTGCTGACGTGGACGGGCTGGGAGCCGCCGCGCATCGCCTGGACACCGAATTTCATTTTCGCGGTGCTCGTCACCGCCGTCGGGGCAACCGCGATTGCGTTTTCGATTCAAGTCTGGGCGCAGCGGCACACTTCGCCGACTCACACAGCGATTCTGTTTGCGCTCGAACCGGTGTTCGCGGCGCTGACCTCGTTCGTGGTGCTGGGAGAACGACTCGGTGGGCGAGGCCTGCTCGGCGCGGGACTCATTCTGGCGGGCATCCTGTTGGCAGAGTTGAAAGGGCCGGCGCCAGCCGCACCGGAATCTTCCGCTCCTCCTGCCCCGGCCGCCTAGTCCGGGCGAACACGAAGGCCATCCGGGTGTGCTGCCCTTTCAGGTAATGTTCCTTGACAGACGGTTACTGCATGATAGACTAAGGTACCGTCCACTTCCTGCCCCTCGGACCAAGGAGAATTGCTGTGCGAAACCGAATGTTTTTTCTGAAAGCGATGGCAGCAGCGGCCGTCGCGCTGTGGGCCGTTGCCGTGCCGACGGCAGCTCGCACCCCGGCCGAGGAAGATGCCAACGCGATGTACGCGGCGTTGAAAGCCTTCACTCTGTCGGGCGGCGCGATGCGTGCGGAAAACGTTACGCTGAAGCGGGACCGCGCGGAAATGAATTTCACCGGGGTGTTCTACCTGGAAGCGCCGGTGGCCGGGCGAGTGCGCGGTGTCGTGTTCCTCGGCCGCGGACAGTTCCGGGCCGAGGTCCCCAACCTCCAGACCGAGCAGGAGTACGTTCGCCGGCTGTTGAAGGCGGAGGTGATCGAATCGGACTTTAAGACCGCCGTGCTGCGGTTCAACGACGACACCTTCGAAACGCTGCAGCCGCAACTCAGTCCGGCGAACGAAGCTGCCACGGAAGCCCAGCGGCTGGCGAGCGAGTTCCACGCGCGCATGCTGCGCGACACCGGCGCCAATCTGGCCAGTCGGCTGATGGTTTCGATTCTGAATCAGGAAACCGCCGGACTGTTTGTCGCCGAATTCGACGGGGGCAGGCGGGGACGGTTCACGTTCCTGTTCGATCCCCAGGCGCGCATCCCCGTGACCCACTTCAACATCAACGGCGGAGAGAAAGGACTGATCTACCAGTATGAAAAGGGCTGGGGCACGCAGGTGTGGATGGCGTTCTACAGCGTGCAGGATTACCAGCGTGGCGTTGTCGAGTACTCCGATCTGCACGACGCCGCCCATATCCGGCACTACGAAATGGAAGTGGATTTGCGCCAGCCGAACAAACGCCTGGCCGCACAGGTGCGCATGGATGTCGAGGCCAAAGCTCCGGCACTCCGTGTGCTGCCCCTGGCGATGAACGAATCGCTCCCCGACATAGAGAACCTGCGCCGGAATCGCGCCTTGCTCGTGCGCGCCGCGCAGACAAGCGACGGACAACCCCTCACCGTCTGGCAGGAGGAATGGGAAGGCGGTTTCACCGTCCTGCTGCCGAAAAGCTATCGTGCGGGGGAAACCGTTTCCATTTCAGTGCAGTACGATGGGGATTTCCTGTTCGAGGCAGATGGGCTGCGGGGTTGCTACTACCCGATTGTGACGAACGAGTGGTATCCACGCCACGGTTTCCTGCAATCGTCCACCTACAAGCTCCGTTTTCTGCACCGGAAATCGGATATCGTGGCCGCACAGGGTGTGCTGGAAGGCACACAACCCGCCGACGGCAACGCGAACGAACGGGTGACGAATTGGCGCATCGACGTGCCGGTGAAGATGTTCACGTTCGGCGTAGGCCGATTCGAACCTCATGCCGAAGACGTGCAGTTGCAGGACGGCAAAAAGTTCAAAGTGGAATTTTACTCGGTTCCCGGTCACACGCTGGCCATCAAGGAAGATTTCATTCTGGCCGAGCTGTACAATTCGCTGAACTTTTTCACGGTGCTGTTTGGTGAGTACCGCTATCCGGCGTTCCGGGCCGTCTTTCATCCTCGCGGCTTCGGGCAGGGATTTGCCACCGCATTGCTGATTCCCAACACGGACCGCGCCAGCCAGTATACGTTCCAGTTCATCGCACATGAGACGGCGCACCAGTGGTGGGGCAATCTGGTGGGTTGGCGGTCCTATCGCGACCAGTGGATCAGCGAGGGCTTTGCCGATTATTCCGGACTGCTCTACACGGCGCTGCGCGACCGGCGCAAGGCCGCCGCGGCCCGGGAAATGCTCGAAGAGATGCGCAGTTCGCTCCGGGATCCGCCGTTCACGCTGACCGGCGTAGGCAAGGGACGCCTGTCCGATGTGGGGCCCATCATCATGGGACACCGGCTGAGCACACGGGAAACGCTCGGCGCCTACCAGGCACTGATCTACAACAAAGGCGCACTGGTGCTGCGCATGCTCCATTTCTTGTTCACGAACCCCGCGAACGGGGACGGGCAGGCCTTCTTCGACATGATGCGTGACTTCGTGACCCGCCATCAAGGCCAGCTGGCCACCAGCGACACGTTCCGCGCCGTGGCCAACGAACACTTTGTCAAAACGCCGATCGCGAAGAAGTACAACCTCCAGAATCTGAACTGGTTCTTCGCTCAGTGGGTCTATCAGGATTACCTGCCGAGCTACCGGCTGGCCTATGCGGTGGAAGATCGGCCGGACGGGTCTGTGGTGCTGGACTGCACCATCTATCAGGACAATGCCGGCGAAAACTGGTTCATGCCGCTGCCGCTGGTCATCTATTTCAGCAAAGATCAGGTCGGGCGGGGCACCGTGCACGCCTACGGACGCGAAACTCGCCTGCAGATCCCGCTGCCACGTCGTCCGGAGAAAGTGGAACTGGATCCGGAGCTGTGGATTTTGTCCGAGAAGACGGAGACCCGGCCGATTCGCAAGTAAGATGCGCGCAGGTTGGGCTCACCGCATCGTGCCGGATTGAATTCGGAAGGCCGCCGCGTGCAGGGAAAACCAAGGCAGCGATCTGCTCCGAACCCAGGGCAAGCCTGCAGCGGGGGCGTCTAATCTGCGGCCCGTTCCGGAGACCACATATCCACTTCGTCGTACTGCACCGGCGTGACGGGGTGTTTTTCTTCGAACGCGCGGATTTTGTCTTCGTGTTGCAGGGTGAGTCCGATGTCGTCCAGGCCGTTGAGCAGGCAGTATTTTCGGAACGGGTCGATTTCGAAGGTGAGAACCAGGCCCTGCTCGTCGGCAATCGTCTGCTGCTCGAGGTCTACTGTGAGCCGGTAGCCTTCGTGCGCGTAAGTGCGGCGGAACAGTTCGTCCACCTGTTCATCGGGCAGGGTAATCGGCAGCAGGCCGTTTTTGAAGCAATTGTTATAGAAAATGTCGGCGAAGCTGGGCGCGATCAGCACACGAAATCCGTAGTCGGCCACGCCCCACGGCGCATGCTCGCGGCTGGAGCCGCAGCCGAAATTCGCACGCGTCAGCAGAATGGAAGCTCCCTGATAGCGTGGCTGGTTCAGCTCGAACTCGGGATTGGGCTTCTCGCCGGGCAGATAGCGCCAGTCGTAGAACAGGAATCTGCCGTAGCCTTCGCGCGTCAGCAGTTTGCAGAACTGCTTGGGAATCATCTGGTCGGTATCCACATTGACGCGATCGAGCGGCGCCACCAAGCCTGTGTGTCTGCGAAATGGCTGCATCCCGAAGCATACCTCCGCCGGGCGGTCGGCAAACAGGTTGCTACTCGACCTGACCGACGCCCCAGTCTCGAATATCCACGAAGTGGCCAGCGATGGCCGCAGCCGCGGCCATAATCGGGCTCACCAGATGGGTGCGGCCACCCTTGCCTTGACGTCCTTCGAAATTTCGGTTCGAAGTCGAAGCGCAGCGCTCGCCCGCGGGCAACACATCGTCGTTCATGCCGATGCACATCGAGCAGCCGGCATCCCGCCATTCAAATCCGGCGGCCTTGAAGATCCGGTCCAGGCCTTCTTTTTCGGCCTGGGCTTTCACCACCCGCGAGCCGGGCACCACCAGTGCCTGTTTCACCGTGCGGGCCACCTTGCGGCCTTCAACGACCCGCGCCGCCAGGCGCAAATCCTCCAGGCGGGAGTTGGTGCACGAACCGATGAACACGCGATCTATGGGGATATCGGTGATGCGCGTTCCGGGTTCCAGCGCCATGTACTGGAGTGCCCGTTCGGCGGCTTTGCGTTCGACTGGATCGGCGAACGAAGCCGGATCGGGCACCACTCCGGTGACATCGGCCACCATGCCCGGCGTGGTGCCCCAGGTCACCTGCGGCGCCAGTTGGCTGATCTCCAGCTCCACGACGGTGTCGTAGCGCGCCCCGGGATCGCTCGGCAGCGTCTTCCAGTAGTCCACGGCGAGCTGGAAATCTTTGCCCCGGGGAACAAACGGCCGGCCTTCCATCCAGGCATACGTGGTGTCGTCGGGAGCAATCATGCCGGCGCGGGCACCGGCTTCGATGCTCATGTTGCACACCGTCATGCGTCCTTCCATCGAGAGGGCCGTGATACCTTCTCCGGCGTATTCGATGACGTGGCCGGTGCCGCCGGCGACCCCGATTTTGCGAATAATCGCCAGGATGATGTCCTTGGCGGTGACCCCGGGAGGCCGCCGGCCGGTGACGCGAATGAGCATAGTTTTCGACTTGAACTGTGGCAGGGTTTGCGTGGCCAGCACGTGTTCGATTTCGCTGGTGCCGATGCCGAAAGCGAGTGCGCCGAAGGCCCCGTGGGTGGAGGTGTGGCTGTCGCCGCAAACGATGGTCAGGCCGGGCTGGGTCAGGCCGAGTTCCGGGCCGATGATGTGCACGATCCCTTGATTGCGGCTGTGCATGTCGAACAGGCGCACGCCGGTTTCCCGGCAGTTGCGCCAGAGGGCTTCGAACTGGGCCCGGGCGTTGTCGTCCAGCACGGGCAGGGTGCGGTCCTTGGTGGAAACGGAATGATCCATCACCGCAAAGGTCAGATCCGGTCGGCGCACCTTCCGTCCGGCGGCTCGCAAGCCGGCAAAGGCTTGAGGCGAGGTGCCCTCGTGAATCAGGTGTCGGTCGATGTAGATGAGCGCCGGCTGCCCGTCCTCCTGATGGACAAGGTGGGCATTCCAGATTTTTTCGTACATCGTCTGCGCAGACATGGCTCGCGGGATGATTCTAGCAATGGTTCGTAGTTCCGCCAACTGGGTTCGCGGCCGGGGAAACAATTCAGCAACACAGTGCGGCCGGTCTGCGTCGGATGCGTGCAGGGCGCCGTGCTCACAAAGGCATCCCGTGCGCGTCCAAACTGGTGGAATCCAGAGCTGTGGTGTAATATGAGATAGACGCGGCAGTAGAGGCAGGGAGTCGAACGATGGGCATACAGATTCGTGAATTGCTTCACTGGGCGCGCCATCGCAAACTGCTGGCCAGCTTGCTGGTGATGGCGACGCTGGGATTGGGGATCTTGATTGGTACGGTCATCTCCGACCGGGTGGTGGCCACCGGACAGCAGGGGAACGGCAACGGTCCGGCCCCGCTGGCGATGCCGAGCCCCGTGCAACTGTCTTCCACCTTTGCTGCCATCGCAAAGCGGCTGGAGCCCGCCGTCGTCAACATCAACACGACGCAGGTCATCGAGCAACGCTCGCGCCGCGGTCTGCCGGAAGGCTTCGAAGGCCTGCCATTCCCGTTTGACCGCTTCTTTGGGCTGCCGGATGACGGCCCGGCGGCCGAGCGCAGCCTGGGGTCGGGAGTAATTGTAGACCCGCAGGGGTACATCCTGACGAACAAGCACGTCGTCGATCAAGCTACCCGCATCCAGGTGCAGATTCCGGGCGACCCCAACCAGTACACGGCCAAGGTGGTCGGCGATGACTATGAAACCGACCTGGCGGTAATCAAGATTGAAGCCAAACGGGCGCTGCCCACCGCTCAGCTCGGCGATTCCGATGCCGTCCAGGTGGGCGACTGGGTTCTGGCCTTCGGCAGCCCGTTCGGCCTGGAAGCGACGGTCACCGCTGGCATTGTCAGCGCGAAGGATCGCAGCAGCGTGCCGGGCACGCAGCAGTTCCAACGCTTTATTCAGACGGACGCCGCCATCAACCCAGGCAATTCCGGTGGTCCGCTGGTCAACATGGCCGGCGAAGTCATCGGCATCAACACGGCCATCATGACGAGCCGCTTCGGCCGCGGATTCGAAGGCGTGGGCTTTGCGCTGCCCTCCAACACCGCCCGCTACGTCTACAACGAAATCATCAAGCACGGTCGGGTGATGCGCGGTTCGATTGGCGTGTCCTTCAACGAAACGAACAGCCGCAATCCGATCACGCTGAAGAAACTGGGTGCCGAGTACGGCATGATCGTCGAAGACGTCGTTCCGGGCAGCCCGGCCGACAAAGCCGGCCTGAAACCGGGCGACGTGATTACGCACGTCAACGGACAGCCGGTGCGCACCGGCTCAGACCTGGTGGATCCGATCACGCGCACACCGATCGGAGAAGAAGTCTCGATCACCTATGTCCGGGATGGCCGCACCCACTCGGTGAAGATGAAGGTCACCGACCGCAGCGAGATCTATCCGGAAACGACCGGTCGTGAGGAGTCACGGCCCGGACGGATGGGGCCGGCGAAGTTCGGGCTCCGGGTCGAAGAATTGACCCCGGAGCTGGCCGAGCGGCGCGGATTGAACGCGGCTGGCGGCGTGATCGTCACGCAGGTGGAGCCGGCCAGCTTTGCTGAGGACGTCGGCTTTTTCCGCGGTGATGTGATCGTTGAAGTGCAGAAACAGCCGATCCGGAACCTGGCGGATTTCCAGCGCAGCATAGCCGATATCCAGCCGGGTGACGAGGTACTGTTCAAGGTGCTCCGCAGGGCGCAGAACCGGGTGCTGACGGTTTACCTGTCGGGACGCGTGCCCACTTCCGACTGATGCGTGCAGCAGCACACAAAGCAATTCCTCGGGGCGCCCTGTGCGTTCGAGCCACGCGAGTCGCAGGGAGTGCCGTGCTCGCGGTAGCCGTGTGGCTGCTGGCGCTGCCGACTTCCTGGGTCGCCGCAACGGCCACGGTACCCGAACCGGTGCCGCGCTGGGAGCGACCGGCTCCGATATCGGCCGAAGCGCAGCGCCGGCGGCAACGCCCGCGCTACCGCGGACAAACGGCACCGACGCCGGAGCGCATCAAGGAAATCCAGGCGGCGCTCGCGCGTGCAGGCTTCTATCAGCGAGAACCGAACGGCAAGTGGGATGACTACAGCAAAGAAGCTATGCTGAAATTCCAGCAGGCGAACGGTCTGAAGCCCACCGGCAAGCTCGATGCGCTCAGCCTGCAGAAGCTCGGCCTCGGCTCGGAAATCGCGGGTGTCGCCCCACCGCGGCCCCCAGCGGAGGCCAGTTCATCAAACGAAAAGAAGAACGATACGCCCGAATAGCGCCGACCCCTGGAATTGTCGCGCGAAAACCTGCTACAGTGATTTGCCGCACCGAACCACTGACTGCCGCAACCGAAAGCCCGCGCCGGAAAGGATGAGGAGGAGCTATGGCCACTGCAGTTGTTCCGAAAGTGTTTAAAAATTTCATCAACGGAGAGTGGGTGGAATCGCGGAGCGGTCGGGCGTTCGAAAACCGCAATCCGGCCAACCGCGACGAGTTGATCGGCATGTTTCCGGCCGGCACGCCGGAAGATGTGGACCTGGCCGTCGAGGCCGCCCGCGAGGCGCTGAAGAGCTGGCGCAAAGTGCCGGCGCCGAAGCGCGCGGAAATCCTGTTTCGCGCTGCGGAACTGCTCGTGCGCCGGAAGGAAGAGCTGGCGCGGGACATGACCCGCGAGATGGGCAAGATTCTGGCCGAAACTCGCGGCGACGTTCAGGAAGCCATCGACATGACCTATTACATGGCTGGGGAAGGCCGCCGGCAGTTCGGCCAGACCACGCCTTCCGAGTTGCCCAACAAATTCTGCATGACGGTGCGCGAGCCGGTCGGCGTCTGCGGGTTGATTACGCCGTGGAATTTTCCGATGGCCATCCCCTCCTGGAAGATCATGCCGGCGCTGATTCTGGGCAACACCGTGGTGTTCAAGCCGGCCACCGACACCCCGCTTTCAGCCTACCACCTGGTGCAGATCCTGCAGGAAGCGGGCGTGCCCCGCGGCGTGGTCAACCTGGTCACCGGCTCGGGCAGTCAGGTGGGCACGCCGCTGATGACGCACAAGGACGTGAATCTGATCAGTTTCACCGGTTCGACCGAAGTCGGCCGCAAAGTCAGTGAAGCCTGCGCGCCGGATTTCAAACACTGCCATCTGGAAATGGGCGGCAAGAACATCATTCTGGTGATGGACGACGCAAACGTTGACCTGGCCGTCGACGGTGCCATCTGGGGCGGGTTCGGCACCACCGGACAGCGCTGCACGGCCGCCAGCCGCGTGGGCGTGCACAAGAAGGTGTACAAGGAGTTCCTGGAAAAATTCGTCGAACGCGCCAGGAAACTCAAGGTGGGTGACGGCCTGGATCCGACGACGGAGATGGGCCCGTGCGTGAATGAAGCGCAGCTTCGCACGGTGATGGAATACGTCGAAATCGGCAAGAACGAAGGCGCCAAACTCGTCGCCGGCGGACATCGCCTGGAACACGGCGCCTACGCCAAAGGATGGTTCCACGAGCCGACGATTTTCGCCGATTGCGATCCGAAGATGCGCATCTGCCAGGAAGAGATTTTCGGGCCGGTGGTCTCCGTGATTCCCGTGGATAGCTTCGACCACGCTATCGAGGTGGCTAACGGCGTGCAGTACGGGCTTTCCGCTTCGATCTACACGCGCGACCTGCAGAAGGCATTTCAGGCCATGCGCGCCCTGGAAACCGGCATTGTGTACGTGAATGCCCCGACCATCGGAGCGGAAACGCACCTGCCGTTCGGCGGGATCAAGCACACCGGCAACGGCCACCGCGAAGCCTCCGTCGCCGCGCTGGATTTCTACTCGGAATGGAAAACGATCTACGTGGACTATTCCAACCGGCTCCAGCGCGCGCAAATCGATACCGGCAGCTTCGGTGCGCTGAACGACTAGACCGCCTGCCTGCGCCGATGTGATTTGTCCGCCCCGCCGCCGTCCGCGCGATAAGCTGGTAACCCGGGGACGGTGGCTCGGTTGACGCTGCGGACAGTGCCGACTAGAATGAAACTAGCGTGGTGGCAGCACGGCCACGAAGAGTTCTTGTTTTTCTGAAGCTTTGCACGACAGGCGGCGCGGGGGAGGAAGGCGCCGCCGATGAGCCTGATGCGCATGCCGCGAGGGTCTGCTCTCGACGAACAGCGCAACCGCGAAATCCTGACGCACGTTGTGCGCGCCTACATCGAAACGGGCGAGCCGGTCAGCTCGCGCGCCGTTGCGCGCCGGCAGGCCGAGCCGCTCTCGCCGGCTACCGTGCGCAACGTGATGGCTGACCTGGAAGAGGAAGGCTACCTCTACCAGCCGCACACCTCGGCGGGTCGCGTGCCCACCGAGGCCGCTTATCGCTTTTTCGTGCAGCAGATCGCAGCCCAGGCCGAGCTTTCCGCAGCGGACCGCGAATGGATTCAGCGCGAGCTGGCCGCAGCTTCGACGCCCGAGGAAGTCATGGAGCGCGCCAGCCATGTGCTGGCCACAGTGTCGCGCGGGCTGGGGATTGTGATTTCTCCGCCGCTGGCGCGCAGCGTGCTCGAGCACATCCGGTTCCTGGCCCTGCCGGATCACCGCGTGCTGGTCGTGCTGATTACGCGCGGGGGCATGGCGCGCGATAAGCTGATCCGTGTCGAGCGGCCGTTCACGCAGGACGAACTGGACCGCACCGCCGATTACCTGAACCGGCACTACGCGGGATGGACCCTGGAAGCGATCCGTGCCGACCTCGAAGCCAAGCTGGGACACGACCGCGAGCGCTACGACCGACTTTATGCCAACGCACTGGTGCTCTGCGACCCGAAGCTGCTGGATGTGGACCCGGCGCGGCAGGTCTATGTGGAAGGCACGGCGCAGATCGTCACCGCGCCGGAATTCGCCGACCAGGAGCATCTGCGAGCTTTGCTGGCCGCCATCGAAGAGCGCAGGCGACTGGTGGAATTGCTGACCAGTTGCATTGAAAGTCCCGAGCCGGTTCACATCCAGATTGGCGTCAAGGAAATCAATCTGGCCGGCGAGCATCTTTCGCTGATCAGTGCTCCGTACGGGCAGGCCAACCAGTTCCAGGGCTCGCTGGGCGTGCTCGGGCCGCTGCGGATGGAGTATGAACGCGCCATTACCGCAGTGGCCTATGTGGCTCGCCTGTTCGGAGAGAGCTTGAAGACGTGATGGTGTCGGAATCCAAAAAGATACCGGTGGAATTTCCCGAGGCGTCTCCCGCACCGCAACCGGGTGCGACGGCCGACGGGCCAGAAGCGATCGCAGACAGGGCAGAGGCGGCTCCGGCGCCGGCCGTTCCGCCATCGCCGGCGGAGCCGGAAGCGACGCCTGCGGGCGAAACCGCCCTGCGCGAGCAACTGGCGCGGCTGAAGGCGGAACGCGACGACCTGTTCCAGACCCTGATCCGCCGGCAGGCCGATTTTGAAAACTACCGGAAGCGGATCGAACGCGAACGCAGCGAAGATGCCGAGCGCGTGGCGGCGCGCATCGTCACCGATCTGCTGCCGGTGCTGGATGCTGTCGAGCGTGCGCTCGCTTCGCTGCCCCGCGACGGCGAAGGGCCCGGCTTCGAATACCGGCGCGGGTTCGAGCTGATCCAGCAACAATTGCAGCACGTGCTGGAACGCTACCAGGTCGCGCGCATCCCGGCCGTGGGCCTGCCGTTCGATCCGCACGTCCACCAGGCGATTGAACGCGTGGAAACCGACCAGCACCCGGAAGGCACCGTGCTCGAAGAGCTGCAAGCTGGCTACACGCTGCGCGACCGCGTGCTCCGACCGAGCATCGTCCGCGTGGCGGCTCTGCCGCCGGCCGCGACGGAAACGGAAATTCAGTAGTCCTCCATGACCACCACCAAGCGCGATTACTACGAGATTCTCGGCGTGCCCCGCGACGCCACCCCGGAGCAAATCAAATCCGCGTATCGCAAGGCGGCGCTGCGCTGGCATCCCGACCGCAATCCGGACAACCACAAGGAAGCCGAGGAGCGCTTTCGGGAGGCCACCGAAGCCTACAGCGTGCTGAGCGATCCGCAGAAACGCGCTGCCTATGATGCCTACGGACACGCTGGGCTGCGCGGCCAGGTGGTCTTCGATGCCGATTTTGGCCGCTCGATTTTCGAAGAGTTCCAGGACATCTTCGGCGACCTGTTCGGCTTCGAACAAATCTTCGGTGGCGGCCGCGGCCGGCGCAGCAACCGGCCGCAGCGCGGCAGCGACCTGCGCTACGACCTGAAGCTGAGCTTTGAGGAGGCCGCGCGAGGCACGCGGACGAAAATCAAAGTGCCGCGGCTGGAAGTGTGCACGACCTGCCGCGGCAGCGGTGCCCGTCCGGGCACGCAACGGAGCAGTTGTCAGACCTGCGGCGGGCGAGGCCAGGTGGTCTACCAGCAGGGCTTTTTCACGCTGACGCGCACCTGCCCGGTCTGCCACGGCCAGGGGCAGGTGATCCGCGAGCTCTGCCCGAACTGTCGCGGAGAAGGCCGCGTGCAGGTCGAACGCACCGTCGAGGTGCGCATCCCGGCAGGCGTGGACTCCCACACGCGCCTGCGCATCGCTGGTGAAGGAGAGGCGGGACGCAACGGTGGCCCACCCGGCGATCTCTACGTGGTGCTCGAAGTAGAGGAACATCCGTTTTTCGAGCGGCGCAACTCCGACCTGTACTGCACCATCCCGATCAACATCGCTCAGGCCGCACTGGGCACGGAGATCAGCGTGCCCACTCTGAACGGCGAGGAAAAACTGAAGATTCCCCCCGGAACGCAATCGGGTTCCGTGTTTCGCCTGAAAGGGCACGGACTGCCTGACCCACATGGGGGTGCGCGCGGGGACCTGTTCGTCCACGTTCGGGTACTGACCCCGGAAAAACTCACCCGGGAACAGCGTCGCCTGTTCGAGCAACTCGCGGAAACGCTGGAAACGCAGAATCGTCCGGCCGAACGCAGCTCCCGATTTTTCGAAAAAGTCCGAGACATCTTCAGCTAAACTGTGCGTCACCGGCTGCGCAGAGGTGGCCTTGTTGTCTCGCGCTGCCGGGGGTATGCGGCGTCGTTTTTTTGTCGAACGATTTGAAGGACGCCAGGCGCGCCTGACCGGCGAGCAGGCGCACCATCTGGGGCGCGTGTTGCGGGCCCGGCCCGGCCAGCTCTATGAGTTGAGCGACGGTCGCGACGTCTGGCTCGGGCGTGTGACGCGGGTCAACCGCGAGGCCATCGAGTTCACTCTGCTCGAGCCGGTGGCCGCTGCGACGCCGGGGCTGCATGTTGTACTACTGCTCGCCATTGTGAAGTTTGACCGGTTCGAGTGGTGTCTGGAGAAAGCGACCGAGCTCGGCGCCAGTGAAATCGTGCCCCTGGCCGCCGCCCGCAGCGAACGGCACCTGGTCGCTGCAGCGGCGAAGCGTGCTGCGCGCTGGCAGAAGATTCTGCTCGAATCGGCGCAGCAGGCACGACGGGTGGCTCCTCCTGTGCTGCATGCCGTGGCTGAACCGAAAGCGGCGTTCGCACAGGCGCAGCACGATCGAGCTGCGCTTGCCGTGCTGCTTTCGGAACGGCGGGACACGCCGCCGCTGCGCACTGTGCTGGCCAGTCAGCAGGTCAGAACGGCGCTGCTGGCCATCGGCCCGGAGGGCGGCTGGACCGATGCTGAACTGGAACTGGCACGCCAAACCGGATTTGCCGAAGCCTCGCTCGGACCGCAGATCCTGCGGACCGAAACGGCCGTGATCGCCGCTCTCGCCATCCTGCACTACGCGCTCGGGGCGGAAGGGTGACAGGCAAGCGAACGGAAACCAGCCGGGAGAAAAACATGGAGAATGCGATGCGAGCACGCACCCGAAAGTGTCTGATGTTGGGATTGCTGTTTCTGTTCGGTGTGGTGCCAGCAGCGGCGCAGGAGCGTCCGTTGCGGACTCCCGACGCGACGATCCTTCCGACCGGTGTGACTCGCGTGCAGATCGGGTTCGACTTTTTGCAGGACGTCCGTTTTCCGCTCTCGGGCCTGCGTGGGGATCTGACTTCGGTGGGCGTGCTGCAGGTGCGCACCGGGCTCGGCCGGATCGTAGAAATTCAGCTCGAAGGCGAGATCCAGAATTTTCTCTCCGTGGCCCAGCAGACCCCTGCGGTCGTCACGCCCGAGCTGACCGGGCCGCGCTCGACACACGGGGTCAGCGACTTCCGCGGCTTCACCAAGGTGCGGCTGCTGGCAGAGAACACGCACCGGCCGGCGCTGGCCTTCCGCTTCGGCTTTCAGATGCCCACCGCCGATCAACGCCGCGGCATCGGCACGAACACGACCAATCTGTTTGCGGAGCTCATCCTGGAAAAACACTTCGGCAAACTGAAATTGTTCGGGGACGCAGGCTTGGGGATTCTGGAGGCTCCCGCCGCACAGTTCTCGCAGAACGATGTGCTGCTCTATGGACTGGCGCTCGCTTTTCCGGTTCACGCGCGCGTCCGGGTGGTGGGCGAGGTGGCGGGGTTCTGGTCGGCCCGGGATACAACCGGCGCGCTGGTTGGCACCGATTCGCGCGCCCAGGGCAGGTTCGGATTGCAGGTCGAGGCGGGCGGCTTCTCCTGGGATGTTGCGGGCGTGGCCGGCGTCTATCGAAACGACCCGCGCACAGGATTCACTTTCGGAGTGCGCAAAGACATCCGCCTGTTCGGTCACCGGACGAAACCCTAATGCAGGGGCTGAAGGCGATATTTCAGAATCGTGCCGATGATTTTCAAGCCTGCCCGAACGGTTCCCGAAACCGTGCCCGAAATCTTCGATCGGCCGGCACGTCGCCGGCGATAGCGAACCGGAATCTCCACCACGCGCAGACCGGTCCGGTGGGCGCGAATCTGCATCTCGACTGTCCAACCGAAGTCGGGATCGCGCAGGGCCAGCCGCTCCAGCGCCGAACGGCGGATGGCGCGAAACGGACCGAGGTCGGTGGCGCGGATGCCGAACAGCAGCCGGAGCAACACCGTGGCCAGTGCATTGCCGATCCGCTGTTGCGGGGTGAGCGCGCCGGCTTCGCGCTGGCCGAGCACTCGCGAGCCGATGACCAAGTCAGCTTGGCCGCGCTCAATCGGTTCGAGCAAGCGGGGCAGGTCGGCAGGGTCGTCGCTGCCGTCTGCATCCATGAAAACGACCACATCGACCTCGGGACGCAGCGCAGCAATGCCTGCCAGGCAGGCGGCGCCGTAGCCACGCCGCGGCTCCTGTACGACGCAGGCGCCCTGGCGGCGGGCCACTTCTGCGGTGCGGTCGCGGGAGCCATTGTCTGCGACAATCACCTGGGCAAGCGGATAGCGTGCCAGTTCCGCAAGGAGCGGGGCGAGCGATTCCTCTTCATCGAGAGCTGGAAGAATCAATGCAACGCGATTCGCCATTGCTGCTCATGGTACGACTGAGGTGTGCCGGCGACAATCTGTGTTGAAAATTTTTCCGCGCGGCCGGATTTCCGAGTTGGCAGCAGAACGCATCTATGTTATATATGCGGAAGAATCCACGACATATGGATGAACGGTTCAACCTGACACAGTCTTCCGCTGCGCCGGGTGGGGATTTTTCTGTGCCGCAGCAGGTACGCGGCTGGGCGCGCGATCTGGTCGTGGCGCTGGGGCTGGCCATGGTTTTCGTCATTTTCCTCTACCAGCCCGTAAAGGTAGAGGGCACCAGTATGGCGCCGCTGCTGCACGACCAGGAGCGAATTTTCATCAACAAGTTCGTCTATCACTTCGGTCCGGTGCGGCGCGGCGACATTGTCGTGTTCTGGTACCCGATGGACCGCACGAAATCGTTCATCAAACGCGTCGTCGGCTTGCCCGGTGAAGTGATCGAAGGCCGGCAGGGACGCATATATGTGGATGGCGTGCCGCTGCCCGAGCCGTACATTCGCCCGGAATTTGCAGACCGCAGTTCGTTCGGGCCTGTGCGGATTCCCCCCGGACATTACTTCCTGCTGGGCGACCATCGTTCCAGTTCGAATGATTCGCGGGTGTTCGGTCCGGTCGAGGGGCGCTACATCTACGGCAAAGCTGCATTTGCTTACTGGCCCGTATCGCGGTTTGGCGCGATTCCGGCATATGCGACCGATGGCGATCAATGACTGAAGGAGGAAACACTGACCGCACTGCGACACGCGCCGGCCACGCTGGCGCTCGAGGACGGACGCATATTTAGTGGTCGCGCGGCGGGCGCTCGCACCCGTCGCGGCGGCGAAGTTGTTTTCAATACCAGCCTCACCGGTTATCAGGAAGTTTTCACCGATCCCAGCTATGCCGGCCAGATTGTCTGCCTGACCTATCCCCACATCGGCAACGTGGGCACCAACCAGGACGATCAGGAAGCTGAGCGGCCATATATCGAGGCCCTGGTAGTCCGGGAATTCACTCCACTGGCCTCCAACTGGCGCTCTGAGCAAACGGCACAGGAATATCTGGAGCGGCACAACATCCCCGTCCTGTGGGATGTGGATACGCGGGCCCTGGTGCGACACATCCGCACGGTAGGCGCGCTCCGCGGCGTCGTGGCAACCGACGGCACTCCCGCCGAGCAATTGATTGCCGAGGCGCGTGCGCTGCCGTCGATGGCCGGGCTGGAACTGGCCAGCCGCGTCACCTGCACGGAACGCTACGTCTGGAAGCAGGGCTCCGTGGAACTGGCGCGTACTTCCGCGGCGGTGCCGGCAGACCGCTTCCATGTGGTGGCGTACGATTTCGGCATCAAACGCAACATTCTCCGGCTGCTGGTGGACCACGGCTGTCGGGTGACCGTGGTGCCGGCGAAGACCTCTGCCGAAGACGTGCTGGCGCTGCGACCCGATGGCGTGTTTCTTTCCAACGGCCCGGGTGACCCGGAACCGATCACCTACGCCGTGGAGAACATCCGCAAACTGCTGGGCCGCGTGCCGATCTTCGGGATCTGTCTCGGGCATCAGTTGTGCGGACTGGCGCTCGGCGGGCGCACCTTCAAGCTGAAATTCGGTCATCACGGCTCGAATCATCCGGTGAAGAATCTCCTGACGGGAAAGGTAGAGATCACAGCGCAGAATCACGGCTTTGCCGTGGACCCGGATTCGCTGCCGGCCAGCGCAGTCGAAATCACGCACGTCAACCTGAACGATCACACGAACGAAGGGATGCGGCACCGGTCGCTGCCCCTGTTCAGCGTGCAGTACCACCCGGAAGCCTCGCCCGGGCCTCATGACGCGCGGTATCTGTTTCAGCAGTTCGTGAACCTGATGCAGCAGGCCTTGGGATGAACGGAGAGATGGAGTGGCCACGCGATTCTACTCCGGCGCGAAAGGGGCAGAGCCGCTGGCGCGAGTACCGCTCGACAGATGACTGCGGAAACAGGAATGCAACCGCAGGGCTTTGATATGGGCAGCCTGGCCGCGCTGCTTGCGGCGTTGATTGTCCTGCTGGCCGTGCTGCTGGCCTGGCAAGCATCTCGGCGGGAAGCCGAACGGCAGCGGCAGCTCGACCGGGAGCTTGCGGCGCTCGAGCGCGGCCGGCAGAAAACGGCACTGGCGCGCGCGCTGCTGTTCGAAGTGGACAACTTCTACCGCCACTACCTGAACGAGGTGGCCGAAGCGCTGGCGGCCAGCGCCGGTCCCGAGGGATCGTATCCGATTGTGCGTTGGCCCGGCGAGCAGCCCTTTCCCGTCTATGCGGCCAACGCGGGCCGGATCGGCGAATTCGATGAGGAGACTCTGGAAGAGTTGATTGGCTACTATGCGACTGCGGCCGCTTATGTGGCGCTGCTGCGCGACTACCGGCTGGCGTTGGACCGCGTGCTCCGCAAAGAAGCAGCCGAAACGGCGATTCTGGAGGCACGGCTGCACCTGAGCCGCATCCACGAGGCGCTGCCGGAACTGATGGATTACACCAGCAGTCTGTGCCGGAAGCTGAGCGAAATTGCCGGCGTGCCCTACCAGTATCTGCAGGTGGCCAGGGCCGCCGAGCCGGTGCGCCGCCCGCCAGCGGCGCCGCAGTCGCCTGCAGCCAGCGAACCAGCGCAGCCGCGCCGCGCGGAGTCTGCCAAAGTGAAGCGATTCCCGTTTTCAGGCAAATCCCTGAATTGAGTGACGATGCCCAAACGCACTGACATCGAATCCATCCTGATCATCGGGTCCGGGCCGATTGTCATCGGCCAGGCCTGTGAATTCGACTATTCGGGTACGCAGGCGTGCAAGGCGCTGCGGGCCGAAGGCTACCGGGTGGTGCTGGTGAACTCGAATCCGGCCACCATCATGACCGACCCCGAGCTGGCCGACCGCACGTACGTCGAGCCGCTGACCCGCGAGTACCTGGAGCAGATCATCGCCCGGGAACGGCCCGATGCACTGCTGCCCACCGTGGGCGGCCAGACCGGCCTCAACCTGGCCGTGGAGCTGGCCGAAGCGGGCGTGCTCGATGCCTACAACGTGAAGCTGATCGGGGCTTCGCTGCGCGCCATCAAAGTGGCGGAAGACCGCCTCTGGTTCAAAGACGCCTGCCGCAAGGTCGGGCTGGAAGTGCCGAACTCGGCGCTGGTGAACAACGTGGACGATGCGGTGCGCCAGGCCGAAGCCATCGGCTATCCGCTGGTGATCCGGCCTTCGTTCACACTGGGCGGCACCGGCGGCTCGATTGTCTATAACGCAGAGGAGTTCGTCGAAGCCATTGCGCGCGCCCTGGATGCCAGTCCCGTGCACGAAGCGCTGATCGAGGAATCGGTGCTGGGCTGGAAGGAATACGAGCTGGAGGTCATGCGCGACCACCGCGACAACTTCGTGGTGGTCTGCTCGATCGAAAACTTGGACCCGATGGGCATCCACACCGGCGATTCGATCACCGTCGCTCCGGCCCAGACGCTGACCGACAAGGAATACCAGCGCATGCGCGACGCGGCCGCAGCCATCATCCGCGAAGTCGGCGTGGAGACGGGCGGCTCGAACATCCAGTTCGCGGTGCAGCCGGAGACCGGGCGCATGGTGGTGATCGAGATGAATCCCCGCGTTTCCCGCAGCTCGGCTTTGGCCAGCAAAGCCACCGGCTTTCCCATCGCCAAGATCGCCGCCAAGCTGGCCGTCGGCCTGACGCTGGACGAAATCCCGAACGACATCACCCGGAAAACTCCTTCCTGCTTCGAGCCGACGATCGACTACGTGGTCGTGAAGATTCCGAAATGGCAGTTCGAGAAATTCCCGGGTGCGGATCCGCTGCTCGGCACGCAAATGAAGTCGGTCGGCGAAGTGATGGCCATCGGCCGAACGTTCCAGGAGGCCTTGCAGAAAGGAATCCGGGCGCTGGAGCCCCATGCGCCGTGGCGCCCGCCGGCGGAAATCAGCGAAGCTCTGCTGCGGGAAAAGCTCAGTCAGCCGAAACCTGACCGCATTCACTGGTTGTTTGCAGCGCTGGAGCGCGGCATGTCGGTCAGCGAAATCCACGAGCTGACCCGGATCGATCCCTGGTTTCTGCGGCAGATGCAGGGCATCGTGGCACTCGGGCATCAGTTGGCTGGGCAGCCGCTCGAACAGATCAGCGCAGAACTGCTCCGCGAAGCCAAGCGCGCCGGCTTCAGCGATGAACAACTGGCGCAGCTCTGCCACACGCCGTCGGCATCCGCGCACAAAGTCACCGCCGACGACGTTCGGCGCCGGCGCCAGCAGCTCGGCATCCGGCCCGTGTTCAAGCGGGTGGACACCTGCGCCGCTGAATTTGAATCTTTTACCCCGTACCTGTACTCGACCTACGAGGAAGAAGACGAAGCCGAGCCGACCGGAAGACGGAAGATTCTGATTCTCGGGTCCGGGCCGAACCGCATCGGACAGGGCATCGAGTTTGACTATTGCTGCTGCCACGCGGCGTTTGCGCTGAAGGAAGACGGCTACGAGACGATCATGGTGAACTGCAATCCGGAAACCGTCTCCACCGACTACGACACCAGCGACCGTCTCTACTTCGAGCCGCTTACCCTGGAAGACGTGCTCGCGGTGGTCGAACACGAACAGCCCGACGGCGTCATTGTGCAGTTCGGCGGGCAGACTCCGTTGAATCTGGCCAACGACCTGAAGCGCCACGGCGTGCCCATCATCGGCACCGACCCGGATTCCATCGACCTGGCCGAAGACCGGCAGCGGTTCGGCCGGCTGCTCGCGGAGTTGGGCATTCCCCAGCCGCGCAACGCCACGGCACTGTCGCCCGACGAAGCCGCCCGTGCAGCCCAAACGATCGGCTTCCCGGTGCTCGTGCGTCCCAGTTACGTGCTCGGCGGACGCGCGATGGTGATTGCCTACGAGGAAGAAACCGTCCGCAACTACGTGGCCGAGGCCGTGCGCATGGGACCTTCTCGGCCGGTGCTGCTGGATCAGTTCCTGGAAGACGCCACCGAAGTGGATGTGGACGCGCTGGCCGACGGCACCGACGTCGTCATCGGTGGCATCATGGAGCACATCGAAGAAGCGGGTGTGCATTCCGGCGACTCTTCCTGCGTGCTGCCTCCGGTGACGCTGAAGCCGGCTGTCCTGGCACAGATTCGGAAGTACACAGCGCAACTGGCGCGCGCACTGCGGGTGGTCGGCCTGATGAACATCCAGTTTGCGATTCAGCGCGACACCGTTTATGTGCTCGAGGTGAATCCACGCGCTTCGCGCACGGTTCCCTACGTCAGCAAGGCAACCGGTGTACCACTGGCCAAAGTTGCCGCGCGGCTGATGGTGGGACGCAAACTTGCCGAACTGAATCTGCCCGTGGTGCCCGCCGACGGCGTGGCCGAAATTCCGGTGCGGGACTGCTACGCGGTGAAATCTCCCGTGTTCCCGTTCAACAAGTTCCGTGGTGTCGACACCATCCTCGGGCCGGAGATGCGTTCGACCGGCGAAGTGATGGGCCTTGCGGCCAGTTTTGGGGGTGCGTTTGCCAAGGCGCAACTGGCCGCGGGACAGCGCCTGCCCGTGCGAGGCACAGTGTTCCTCAGTGTCAACGAGCGCGACAAACGCCAGGTGGTGCCGATCGCCCGTGAGTTGAGTGCACTCGGGTTCAAGTTGCTGGCCACGCGAGGCACCGCCGCCGCCCTGCGCGCTGCCCAGCTCGAGGTGGAATCGGTCTACAAGGTGAACGAAGGACGCCCGAGCATCGTGGATCTGATTCGCAGCGGCAAGGTGGATTTGATCATCAACACGCCGCTCGGCCGCGAATCGTTCTATGACGAAAAATCCATCCGGCGCGCCGCGGTGCGCTACCGCATTCCCTGCATCACCACCTTGTCGGCCGCGCAAGCCGCCACGCAGGGCATCCGCGCCTTGCAGGAGCACTCCTACCAGGTGCTGGCTTTGCAGGATCTGCACCGCCAGACGGCCGCGCCGCGACCTGCACGCTCACCGCGTGCCACGTCGACAGCCAGCGCCGCCAAAAAGTCCTGACGCTGTGGCTGGCTGCTGCCGGCAGGAATTTGGGCTAGAATACGGCTATGAAGCTCCACGGCATTTTTCCGCCGCTGACCACGCCGTTCGATGCGGCAGGCGAACTGGCACTGGACCGCCTTCGCGCCAACATCGAACGCTACAATCGCACCCGGTTGACAGGCTATGTGGTCATCGGCTCGACGGGAGAATCCGTGTTGCTCAGCGCGAGCGAAACGGAGCGCGTGCTTGCCACTGCGCGCGAAGCCGCAGCGCCGGACAAATTGCTGATCGCCGGTACCGGCGCCGAGAGCACAGCAGAAACCATCGCCCGCACGCGGCGGGCCGCTGAGCTTGGCTACCAGGTCGCGCTGGTGAAAACCCCCTACTACTACAAGCCGGCAATGACTGACGCAGCCCTGGCCGAGCATTTCCTGCGCGTTGCGGAGGCGTCGCCGATTCCCGTGCTGATCTACTCGGTGCCCCAGTTCACCGGTTTAGCGGTGGAGGCGCCCCTGGTGGCACGGCTGGCCGAACATCCAAACATCATCGGAATTAAAGAAAGCTCGGGCAACGTCCAGCGCGTGACCCAGATCATCCATGCCACTCCGCCGACGTTTCAGACATTGGTAGGCTCGGCGCAGACCTTGCTGGCTTCGATCAGCGTGGGCGCGGTGGGCGGCATTCTGGCGCTGGCCTGTGTGCTGCCCGAATTGTGCGTAGAGCTATACGAAGCTGCCGTCGCCGGCGCACTGGAACGTGCCCGGCAACTGCAACATCGCCTGCTCGAACCGGCACTGACCCTCGTGGGTCGGCTGAGCATTCCCGGCATCAAATGCGCCATGGACCGTGTGGGTTACTACGGCGGCCCGCCACGCCGACCGCTGCTGCCGCTCGACCCGGCACAACAACTCGAGGTCGAGCGCGTGCTGGAAGCCGTCGGTGTTCCCGCCGCCAGGTAGCCGCGCCGACTCCTCACATGGAACCCCACTGTATCCCACTGCAGAAACTGCCCCATACCAGCAAGCTGCTGACCGCCTTCCTCGAACAGTTTGATCGGGTCGCCTCCTTCTACGCCTACCCGCCAACGCCGGAAGGCGTGCTCGCTTCAGCGAGAACGGCGACACTGGATGGGAACATCCGCCGCCGTGTGGTCGAGGTTCTGCTCGAGCAGAATCTCGCCTACGGCTGCGACAGCAGTGTGGTGCAGAATCTGCAGCGACTGGCCGCCGGCGCCGTGGCCGTGGTCACCGGCCAGCAGGTGGGCCTGTTTGGAGGGCCAGCCTACAGTTTCTATAAGGCCCTGAGCGCCATCGCGCTGGCCAGGCGATTGCGTGCGGCCGGCATCGATGCCGTGCCGGTGTTCTGGCTGGCCACCGAGGATCATGACCTGGCCGAAGTCAACCACTGCGAGCTGCCCGGGCGTGACGGACTCGTACGGCTCGAGCTGACTGCCTGCGAGGCCGACCGGGGCCGGCGCGTCGGCGAGATCGCACTGGGGCAGGGAATCGGGCCGTTGCTGGAGCGCGCCTGCGCGTTGCTGGAAGGCCCGGGTGCCGATCGCGTTGGCCAGTCGCTGCGGGAGAGCTACCGACCCGGGGAAACCTACGGCCGCGCATTTGCACGACTGTTTGCGCGGCTGTTGCAGGGCCGCGGTCTGGTGCTGTTCGATCCGCTCGAACCGCGGCTGCACGCACTGACGGTTTCGCTCTATCGCCAGGCGATCGAACGGAGCCGCGAGCTCCGCACCGCACTGCTCGCGCGCAGCCGCGCGTTGGAAGCTGCAGGATTCCACCCGCAGGTCAAAGTCAGCGAGACGGGTACCGTGCTGTTCCTGAACCTGGATGGACGGCGCATGCCGCTGCGACAGCGCGGTGAACAGTTCACCGCCAACGGTCAGAGCCTTCGTGCGTCGCAGTTGCTGGAACGGCTGGAAGTCGATCCGGCGGCCTTCACTCCCAATGTGCTGCTGCGGCCGGTGGTGCAGGACTGGCTGTTGCCGACCGCTGCGTACGTGGCCGGGCCGGCGGAGCTGGCCTATTTTGCCCAGGCAGAGGTTCTCTACCGGCAACTGGGTGTGCGGATGCCCGCGGTGGTGCCGCGAGCCGGCTTCACGCTCGTGCCGCCCCAGGTGCAGCGCCTGCTGCGCCGCTACGGGCTGCGGGCCGAAGAGGTGTTCGCTGGCCGGCAGGCCCTGCGCCGACGGCTCGAGCAGCAATTTTTGAGCCCTGCACTAACACGCCAGTTCGACTCCGGCGCGCGCACATTGACGCGCGTGCTGGCAAAATTGCGTGCGCCGCTGGCCAAACTGGATCCGACCCTGGTCGGCGCGCTCGAAACGGCACAGAAGAAAATCCTCTACCAGTACGAAAAGCTTCGCGCCAAGGCCGGACGCGCGAGGAATTTTCGCAGCGGCGTGCTCGACCGGCATGAGCAACTGTTGAGGATGTTCCTCTATCCACACCATCATTTGCAGGAACGCACCCTGAGTCTACTGTGGTTTGTGGCACTGCGCGGTACGGACCTGCTGGACGAGCTGGAGCAACGTGCCGAATCCGGCGACCAGCACCAGGTTCTGTTTCTGTAGTTGAATCAGTCGGCTTCGGATGGTAGCGGCGGCGTGGTAGAATGGCGCCCCGGGTGAGGGGGTGCCGGGCATCGCCAGGGGAGGGAGGAGCATGAAGATCACTCCGGGAAAGGCCAAAGGCATGGAAGCGGTATCGGATGCGCGCGGTGTGATTGGCGCAGCAGCCATGGATCAGCGCGGGTCTTTGAAAAAAGCGATCGCGCAGCACAAGGGTGTGGAAAAAAGTGCGGTGACCGCCGAAATGATGAGCGAGTTCAAAGAAGCGGTGACCCGCGTGCTCACCCCGCATGCCAGCGCCATTCTGCTGGATCCGGAATACGGGCTCTCTGCGGCCAAGCAGCGGGCCAAAAACGCCGGCCTGCTGCTGGCCTATGAGAAAAGCGGCTACGACAACACCCGGCCCGGTCGCCTGCCGGACCTGCTCGACCACTGGTCGGTGCGGCGGCTGGTCGAAGCCGGTGCGGACTGCATCAAAATCCTGCTCTACTACACGCCGTTCGACCCACCCGAGATCAATGAAACAAAACACGCCTGGGTGGAACGCATCGGTGCCGAGTGCGCGGCACTGGATGTGCCGTTCTTTCTGGAATTCGTCGGATACGAAGAAGGCCTGGATGAAAAGGGGCCGGAATTTGCCAGGAAGAAACCGGAGATTGTGGCCCGCAGCATGGAAGAGTTCTCCAAGGATCGCTACGGTGTGGATGTCATGAAGGTCGAAATCCCGGTGAACATGGCCTACGTGAAAGGCGCGCGTTCCTGCAAGGGCGAATGGGTGTACGAAAAACAGGAAGCGTTGGATCATTTCCGCCGTGCCGCTGCCGTGGCACGCCGACCCTTCATCTATCTTTCAGCGGGCGTGAGCAACGATACGTTCAACGAATCGCTGGAGTTTGCCGCGGAAGCCGGCGTGAACTGGTCGGGCGTGCTCTGCGGGCGCGCGACCTGGAAAGACGGCATCCCGATCTATGCGCAGAAAGGATTGAAAGCCTTCGAAGACTGGCTGGCGACCGAGGGCGTGCGGAACATTCAGAATGTCAACGAGCGGCTGAAGGCCGCCAAGCCGTGGTATCAGTTCTACGGTGCCAGTTCAGCGAAGGGGTTGGTAGCGGATTAACCGCAGGCACGTTCGGGTTAGCCGCGCCGAATCATGAGCGTTTCGAACCGCAATGCGACGAAAATCGTGCAGAGCACGCTGGTCGTGAAAACTGCACGGCGAACACAACTCGTGGATATCACGCACGAAGTGGCCCGCGCGGTGAGCGAATCAGGCATCCAAAGCGGCTTCTGCTACCTCTACGTGCCCCATACCACCGCGGGCCTGACCATCAACGAGGGTGACGACCCCGAAGTGGCGCGCGACATCGAAGCCACGCTGGACCGCCTGGCGCCGCGGGAGGCCAGCTACCGGCATGCGGAAGGCAATGCCGACGCGCACATCAAATCCACCCTGGTGGGGGTCTCCCAGACAGTTTGGATCGAAGGCGGCCGGTTGCAACTCGGCCGCTGGCAGGCAATTTTCTTCTGTGAATTCGACGGGCCGCGCCAGCGCGAAGTCCGCTTGAAAATCGTGCCGGATCTGCCCGCATGAGCCGGGAGCCGCTGCGGCAGTGACCACCCTTGCGCGCATTCTGAACCGGCGCGACCTCACCTTCCTGACGGTCGGCACCGTGATCGGGTCGGGCATTTTCCTGGTGCCGGCCAGTGTCCTGCGCAGCGTAGACGGCTCGGTGGGGCTGGCCCTGCTGGTGTGGGTGGCTGGCGGCATTCTCTCGCTGCTGGGCGCGCTGACCTACGCTGAACTGGGCGCGATGAACCCGGCCGCGGGCGGGCTGTATGTGTACATTCGGGATGCCTTCGGCCGCTTCGCTGCATTTCTGTTCGGCTGGACGTTATTCTTTGTCATCAGCACGGGCACGGTGGCTACGCTGGCGGTGGCGTTTGCCACCTACCTGCGGGAAATCGTGCCGCTGAGCGCGCCGGCCGGTCGGATCGTATCGGTTGGTATGATTGCGTTGCTCACCTGGGTGAACATCCGGGGTGCGCGCCAGAGCGCCGACCTGACGAACTGGACGACAGCAGTGAAGGCCGGCGCGATTGTGCTGATGAGTGCGGTGCTGCTCTGGCTGGGACGCGGCTGGAGCACCGCGGCACCGGAGGCCGACGGAAGCGGCTCGGCGGCATCGCTGCTTTCCGGGTTCGGCATCGGCATGATTGCGGTGCTGTGGGCCTACGAAGGCTGGCAATATCCCACCTACAGTGCCGGCGAAACCAGAAACCCGCAGCAGGATTTTCCGCGCGCGCTGTTTGCCGGCGTGATGATTTTGATTGCGCTCTACCTGCTGGCCAACGTGGCCTACCTGGCTGCGCTCGGACCGAACACCGCTGCACAGTCCGACAGCATTGCGGCCGCGGCCGTGGGTACGCTGGTCGGGCCGGCTGCTGCCAAGCTGGTCGCACTGGCCATCATGATTTCGATCTTCAGCGCGGCGAACAGCACGGCACTCACGGCCCCGCGCGTGTTCTACGCCATGGCGCGCGATCGCGTATTTTTCGCCAGACTGGCGGAGATTCATCCGCGCTTCCGCACCCCGGCGGTAGCCATCCTGGCCAGCGGCCTCTGGGCAGCAGTCCTGACTCTGGCCATCGGCACTTTCGAAAAGCTGCTCACCTACGTGGTATTCATCGGATGGATTTTCTACGGGCTGGCAGCCGCCAGTGTGTTTGTGTTTCGGCGCCGTCTGCCTGCGATCGAACGTCCCTATCGCGTGCCCGGCTACCCGCTGACGCCGACGCTGTTCATCGCTGCGGCCGTCGGCTTGGTGGCGAATCAAATCTGGGCACAACCGTGGGATTCGCTGAAGGGATTGGCCGTGGTGGCCGCCGGTCTGCCGGTGTACTGGCTGTGGCGTGGCAAAGGCTCCCAACCAGTGTGACCGTGTGACTGTACGTCCTCGGTTCAGAACAATCACCGGTCGCTTTGTCCCCCTGGCTGGCATATCCTCGCTCGCCGCCCCACTCTTCCTGTGGCAGAATGGCGTTGATGGAACTGGGCGTCTACATTCAGGTGCCTTTCTGTCAGTCGAAGTGCACCTACTGCAATTTCCGCACCGGGGTTTTTTCTCCGTCGCTGTACGCGCCGTATCTCGAGGCCGTCTGCAACGAAATCCGCAACCATCGCACCCTGTACCGCCAGGCCGGGGTCGATGTGCCCGCAGACAACTGGGTGGTGGACACGGTGTACATCGGCGGAGGCACCCCGAGCCTGCTGACGCCGGAAGACCTCGCGCGCCTGCTGGACGCCGTACGCGCACAGTTCCAGTGTTGCTGGCGAGAAGTGACACTCGAAGCAGACCCGGAAACCGTATCGCAGGAAAAGGCCGCCGCCTGGCGCGCAGCCGGAATCAATCGCATCAGCCTGGGTGTGCAGTCATTTGACGACCGCGAGCTGCGTGCGGCCGGACGCCAGCACCGTCGCGCAGACATCTTTGCCGCGGTCGGCTGGTTGCGGGAAGTAGGATTCGACAACCTGAGCTTCGACCTGATTGCCGGGCTGCCTCATCAAACAGCGGCGAGTTGGGAGGCTACGCTGGCCGAGCTGATCGGGCTGCGTCCCGAACACGTTTCGATCTACATGCTGGAGATCGACGAACACAGCCGGCTCGGTGCCGCCGTGCTAGCCGGGAGCCGCAAATACTCCGCCGACGCAGTTCCCGACGACGACACGATCGCCGAATTCTACCTGTGCGCTTGCCGACAACTGGAAGCCGCCGGCTACGAGCACTACGAGATCTCCAATTGGGCGCTGCGGGTGGGTGCATCGCGGGAACCGACCGCACCGAGTCGCTTCCGCTCGCAGCACAATCTGAAGTATTGGCGGCGGCGGCCTTACTTGGGATTCGGTGCCGGGGCGCATTCGTTCAACGGGCGACAGCGCTGGGCGAATCGGCACGACCCGAACGACTATGTAGCGGCGCTGGCGCAGAACCGGCTTCCTGTGGAACAGCTCGAAACAATCGGACGGCAGCAAGCGCTCGAAGAGGTCATCTTCCTCGGGCTGCGGCAGCGGGAAGGGATTGACTTGGCGGCCGTGGAGGCCGAGTACAATGTTTCGTTCACTGATGCGGTGAAACGGCTGGCCTCGGATGGTTTCGTGACTGTGGCCGAAGGCCGGTTGCGCCTGACTCCGGCGGCGCTGACCACGGCGAACGCGGTGCTGGTGGAGCTGCTCGACAGTATCCAGTCGGGTCGGTGCACTCAGGTGGCAGGGTAGGGAAGGAGAACGGCGATGACCAAACACTCAGCTACAGAGTTCGCGCGCGCCGCCGAGGCGGGTCCCCACACCGTCGCCACGGTGGACCTGCGCAGCGACACGGTCACCAAGCCCACCCCGGCGATGCGCCGGGCAATGGCGGAAGCAGAAGTCGGTGATGACGTCTATCTGGAAGACCCAACGGTGAATCGTCTGCAGGAGCGGGCCGCAGAAATTTTCGAGCGTGAAGCGGCGCTGTTTGTGCCCTCCGGCTCGATGGGCAACCTGATTGCGATCAAAATCTGGACGCGGCATGGTAACGAAGTCATCTGCGACGCTCGCGGCCACATCCAGCAGTACGAGATGGCTTCGATGAGTGCGATTGCGGGCTGCCTGCCGCGCACGGTTGCCGCGCCCGACGGCATCCTGAGCTGGGAGTTGATTGCGCCGCTGATTCGCCCGAAGACATACTACATTTCCCAGACGGCGCTCGTCTGCTTGGAAAACACACACAACATGGCGGGCGGCACGGTGTACTCCCCGGAGCAAACCGACGAGATCTGTGACCGCGCCCACGCCGCCGGACTCCGAGTGCATCTGGACGGGGCGCGCATCTTCAATGCCGCTGTAGCGCTGGGCTGCACCGTCGCGCAACTTTCGCGCAAGGCCGATTCGGTCATGTTCTGTCTGTCGAAAGGACTGGGCGCGCCGGTCGGTTCGATGCTGGTCGGCTCGCGGGAATTCATTGAACAGGCCCGCATCTACCGCAAGATGCTCGGCGGCGGCATGCGCCAGGTCGGAGTGCTGGCGGCGGCCGGCTTGGTGGCGCTCGAGCAGTCCCCGAAGCGACTGCATGTGGATCACGAAAATGCGCGGCGCCTGGCCGAAGGATTGGCCGAGTTGCCCGGCATCCGGCTGGATCCGCGCAAGGTGGTAACGAACATCGTGGTGTTCGATACCGAAGGTACCGGACGTACGGCGGCCGAGCTATCGGCCGCGTTGAGAGCACACGGCGTGCTGGCCAACGCCACCGGCCCCTACACGATGCGCATGGTCACACACTACGACGTCGACCGCGACGGGATTGAGCGTGCGCTCGAGGCCATGCGCCAGATTTGCCGACGCTGACCGCGCCGGTCGTTGACTTGCGATTCCCGGCGGCCTACCATTCCCCGCTTTGCCATTTTCCCTGCGAGGGTTTCGATGTCGCGACGAGTTTCTGTTGTTCTGGGCGTGCTGATCGGCACGTTGCTTCCTGCTTTCCTGCTGGCGCAGACGCAAAATTTCGAATTCTATCCTGGCGCCAGCTACGACCCGGCCGTTCCCACGCTGGAGCAGGTGGTGGGACACCGTTGGGGCGAAAACATCACTCTGCATCCGGAGGCCGAGCGTTACCTGAAGGCGCTGGCCGAAGCCTCACCGAAAGTCGAACTGGTGCGGTATGGCGAGAGCTGGGAAGGCCGCGCGCTCTACTACGTGGTGGTTTCCTCGGAAGCCAATCTGGCGCGCTTGGCCGAAGTCAAGGCGGGCATGCAGAAGCTGGCCGATCCCCGCAAAACGCCTCCGGCCGAAGCGAACCGTCTGATCGCCACGCTGCCGGCGGTGACCTGGCTGGCCTACGGCGTCCATGGCAACGAAATTTCCAGTCCGGACGCCGCGTTGCTGCTGGCCTATCATCTGGCAGCCTCCCGGAACGATGCGGTGGTGGCTGAAATTCTGGAAAAAACCGTTGTGGTGATCGACCCGATGCAAAATCCGGACGGTCGCGACCGTTTCATCCACTACTTCCGGCAGACACGTGGCCGCTGGCCCGATGCCGATCCACAAGCGGCCGAGCACAACGAGACGTGGCCCGCGGGCCGTACGAATCACTATTTGTTTGACCTGAATCGAGACTGGTTCGCCGGCACACAGCCCGAGACGCGTGCTCGTGTGGCCATCTACCAGGAGTGGTTCCCGGTGACGTTCGTCGACCTGCACGAGATGGGCAGCAACTCTACCTACTATTTCGCACCCCCGGCGCCGCCGCTGAATCCCAACGTGCCGGTGTTCCAGCGGGAGTGGTGGCGCGTTTTTGGGCAGAACAATGCACGCTGGTTTGACCGGTTCCGGTTCGATTACTTCACCCGCGAGGTCTACGACTCCTTCTACCCCGGCTATGGAGAGGGCTGGCCGCTGTTCCAGGGCTCGATCGGGATGACGTACGAGCAGGCTTCGGTGCGCGGCCTGGTGATCGACCGCGAGGACCGAACGACGCTGCACTTCCGGGATTCCGTGCGGCAACACTTCATCGCTTCGCTGGCTACGGCGCAGACCGCTGCGCAGAACCGCGAGAAGCTGCTACGTTACTTCTACGATTTCCGCCGCACGGCCATCGAAGAGGGGCAACAGGAAACCGTCAAGGAATACATTCTCCCGCCCGGGCGCGACGCAAAGCGCGTGGCCAAGCTGGCCGGCGTGCTGATGCGGCAGGGCATCGAGGTCAAACGTGCGGAAGCGCCGTTCGCAAATCCACGCGTGCGCGACTACGTAGAAGGCCAATTGCAATCGAAGCAATTCCCGGCGGGGACGTTTGTGATTTCTTTGGCCCAGCCGACCAAGCGACTGATCAAGACTCTGCTCGAGCGGCACACGCCGATGGAGGACTCATTCATTCAGGAGCAGATTCGGCGGCGGAATCGGCGCCTGGGGGATGAAATCTACGACGTCACCGCCTGGTCGCTCTGTCTACTCTATGACGTGGATTGTTATTCTGCCGAACAGGCCTCCACGGGACAGTTCACCACGCTGACGCAGGCACCCGAGCGCCGGGGGCAGGTACACGGCGGGCGGGCGCAGTTGGCCTACCTGGTGCCGTGGGATTCCAATTCCGCTGCGGAAGGTTTGGCGGCGCTGTTGCGGCATCGGATTCGCGTTTACATGACCGACCAGCCCATCGTGCTGAACGGCCGGCGCTATCCGATCGGCTCGCTGATCATCAAGGTGAAAGACAACCCCGAAGATCTCTACGAGCAGCTCCAGCACATCGCTGAACACCACGGCGCGGATTTCTATGCAACCGATTCCGGCTGGATCGAAGAAGGCGTGAACCTGGGCAGCCGGCACGTCCGCTATGTGGAACCGCCACGCGTGGCCATGCTGTGGAATCTGCCGACCAGTCCGAACTCGGCGGGGTGGACGCGCTACCTGCTCGAGCAGGTCTATCACGTGCCGGTTACGCTGATCCACGGCTTGCAACTGGCCGGGGCCGATCTGTCCCGATACAACGTGTTGATTCTGCCCGATGGTGGCTTCGGACCGGGCTACGACGCCATCCTGGGCGAACGCGGCGCCAGCCGGATCAAAGAATGGGTGCAGCAGGGCGGCACCCTGATCGCGTTCGGCGCTGCGACCCGCTGGCTCACGGGAGAAAAAGTAGGGTTGCTGGCCTCCCAGCGCGAACTGCGCAGCGGCAAACCGGAGCGCGCTGCACGTTCCGAAGGCACCCAGCCGGGCGGCGCAAAAGGGCAGGAGAGCGGCGGGGCATTCGACTACGAAACGCACATCCTGCCCGAGCGCGAGCCGCCGTTTCCCACGCCCGGGGCGATCCTGCGGGTGAAGCTCGATCCGGAGCACTGGCTGGCAGCCGGCTACGATGACGACACCTATGCGCTGGTGGAAAGCGACCACATCTTCACGCCGCTCAAGCTCGATCAGGGACGCAACGTGGGCATCTATTTTCCGTCCGAGCAAGTGCTGGCCAGCGGTTTCATCTACGAACCTTCGCGACAGCAGATCGGGCAGAAGGCATTTTTGATGCATCAACCGATGGGCCGCGGCCATGTGATCGCATTTGCCGAAGACCCGAACTATCGCGCCTTTCAGGATGGTCTGAACCTGCTGTTCTTGAACGGGGTCTTCTTCGGCCCGGCACACTGACAGGCTGCTGCCGAACTCGCTCCGGAAGATCCATACATGCTGAACCGGCTGGTGCGATTGCTGGTGGGTGTGGTCGAGCGGTGGGTGCCCGATCCGTTTCTGTTCTGCGCCCTGCTGACCGCGGTCTGTTTTCTGCTGGCCGCGTGGCTGACGCCCACGGCGCCACTGATGCTGGTTCGACAGTGGTACGACGGATTGTGGCAAATTCTCGCGTTTTCGATGCAGATGGTGCTGATCCTGCTGGCTGGCTACACGCTGGCCAGCTCAGCTCCGGCGCGTCGGGCTTTGACTCGCGTGGCGTCGCTGCCGCGCACGCAGGGCAGTGCGATTGTGGTCGTGACGCTGACGGCCATGCTGCTGGCCCTGGTGAACTGGGGCGTTGCGCTGGTGGCCGCCGCGTTGCTGGCGCGCGAGGTGGCCCGGCGAGTGCCGCAGTGCGATTACGGTTTTCTGGTGGCTGGAGCATACTCCGGATTTGTCATCTGGGAATCGGGACTTTCCAGCTCCATTGCACTGGTCAGTGCGACGCCGGGCAGTCCACTGAATTTCATCGCGCGGCACACGGGTGTGGAGTCCACGCCGCTGTCGGAAACGCTGTTCGCCCCGTTCAATCTGGCGCTTGTGGCCGGCATGCTGGTGGGAATGCCTCTGCTGTTTCTGTGGATGATGCCCCGCGGCAGCCAGATTCGACGGCTGTCCCCGGCCGCGCTGATCGCCACGGGAGAAGAATTCACCGCAGAAGAGGCGAAGTTCGACGCGACCCCGGCCACGCGGCTGGAACGCAGCCCCATCCTGCTGTGGTTGATCCTGGTGCCGGCGTGCATCTATCTGGTCTGGCATTTCGCTACGAACGGGTTCCGGCTGGATCTGAACATCGTCATTCTGCTGTTTCTGGCCGGCGGGATGGCCCTGCACGGGCGTCCCAGCACCTACATTCGTGCATTCAACGAATCGGCGCGGGTGGCCGGGCCGCTCGTGCTGCAGTATCCCCTCTACGGGGGCATCATGGGCATCATGCAGCAGAGCGGATTGGGCGAGGTGATCTCACAATGGTTCGTTTCCTTTTCTACGCCGGAAACCTTCCCCGTATACACCTTCTATTCAGCCCTGCTGGTGAACCTGTTTGTTCCCTCAGGGGGCGGCCAGTGGGCTGTACAGGGACCGGTGATGATTCCGGCGGGGATCGAGCTGGGAGTTTCTCCGGCGGTAACGGCTATGGCCGTTGCCTTCGGCGACCAGGGCAGCAACATGCTGCAGCCGTTCTGGGCCCTGCCTGCGCTGGCCGTGGCCGGATTGCGCATCCGCGACATCATGGGCTACTGTGTGATGACGTTCCTGCTTTCAACCCTGCTCACCACGCTCGTTCTGTTCGTGCTGGCTTGAATACATGCCGGAAAAAACGGAGCGCGGCCCAAGTGCTGGGTGCTGCCCGCGTGTGGTATAACTCTGTCTGGGAAGAGAGAATCGAAAAACGGGGGTGCGGGGAGTGGACTTCTCACTCAGCGAAGAACAGCAGCAACTGCGACGCACGGTGCGGGAATTCGCCGAGGGTGAAATCGCACCCAAAGTGATGGAGTGGGACGAAGCTTCGCGGTTCCCCGTGGAAATCCTTCCTCAGTTGGCCGAAATGGGCCTGTTGGGGATTATCTTTCCGGAGCGCTACGGCGGCGCCGGGCTGGGTTACATCGAGTATGTGATTGCGATCGAAGAGCTGTCGCGCGTGGATGGTTCGGTGGGCATTCTGGTGGCCGCGCACAATTCTCTCTGCGCGAACCATATCTACAAGTTCGGCACCGAAGAGCAGAAGCAGAAGTACCTGGTACCGCTTGCCCAGGGCAAGAAACTCGGGGCCTGGTCGCTGACCGAGCCAGAGGCGGGTTCCGATGCCGCCGGCACGAAAACGACGGCCGTGCGACAGGGTGATTGCTGGGTGCTGAACGGAGCCAAAACGTTCACCACCAACGGCCACTACGCCGACATCTGCGTGGCCATGGCCGTGACCGACCCCGGAAAAGGACACCACGGGATTTCCGCGTTCATCGTCGAAAAGGGCACTCCCGGCTTCCGCCCGGGCAAAAAAGAAAACAAATTGGGACTGCGCGCCAGCGACACTTCGGAGATCGTCTTCACCGATTGCCGGATTCCCGCCGCGAACTTGCTGGGCCGACAGGGCGAGGGGTTCAAAAACAGCCTGGCGATTCTCGATGGCGGGCGGATTTCGATTGCCGCCTTGGCGCTGGGCATGGCCCAGGGGGCCTATGAAGCTTCGCTGCGCTACGCCAGGCAACGGAAGCAGTTCGGCCGTCCGATTGCGGAGTTCCAGGCCATCCAGTTCAAACTGGCCGATATGGCGACGCAGATCGAAGCCGCGCGCCTGCTGACCTACCGCGCTGCCTGGCTGGCCGACCGCGGCGACGGGCGTTTCACAAAGGAAGCCAGCATGGCCAAACTCTACGCGGGAGAAGTGGCCGTGCGCGTGGCCAACGAAGCGGTGCAGATTCACGGCGGGTACGGATTCATCAAAGACTATCCGGCCGAAAAGTACTATCGCGACGTGAAACTGTGCACGATTGGCGAAGGCACCAGCGAAATCCAGCGTCTGGTGATTGCCCGCCAGTTGCTCGGAAAAGCGAACTCCTGACGATGCCCGTGGCCGTGGACCAGTGGGTCGAGCAGATTCGCCGAAGTGATGTGCGCGCGTTGTCCCGCGCGATTACCGCGATCGAAAACGGCGAGCCGGAAGCGGAAGCCATCCTGCAGCGGATCTTTCCCTACACGGGCCAGGCCTATTTGATTGGCGTCACCGGTGCGCCCGGCACCGGGAAAAGCTCGTTGGTGGATCGGCTCGCTGCGCATTACCGGCGACAGAAGCAATCGGTGGGCATCCTGGCTGTCGACCCCACCAGCCCGTTCACCGGCGGCGCCATCTTGGGCGACCGCATCCGCATGCAGGGTCATGCTTCCGACCCGGGGACGTTCATCCGCTCGATGGCCACACGCGGTTTTCTGGGCGGACTGGCTCGCGCCACCGCCGATGCGGCGCTCGTGCTCGATGCTGCCGGTAAACAGGTGATCCTGATCGAAACGGTCGGGGTGGGCCAGGACGAAGTCGAGATTGCGCGGCTGGCCGACTGTACGCTGGTCGTATTGGTGCCCGGCCTGGGCGACGACATCCAGAACATGAAGGCAGGCCTGATGGAAATCGGAGACATCTTCGTCCTCAACAAATCGGATCGCGAAGGGGCAGACCGCTTCGAGCAGCAGTTGCGTGCCATGCTGGAGCTGGCACCGGCACGCGACGGTTGGCGGCCCACGGTCGTGCGCACGGTGGCCACCGAAGATAGGGGCACCGCCGAGCTGGCCGAGGCCATCGCCCATTACCGCGCGCACGTCGAGCAAAGTGGCCGTCGCCGGGCCATGAAAATCGAACGCTGGAAGCAGCGGTTGCTCGACCTGCTCCAGGCTCGACTGCTCGAGCGCCTGGTCGGCGATCACCGGAGTGCACAGACGCTGGCGGCGCTGGCCGAACAGGTGGCCGAGCGCAAAAAAGATCCCTACACGGCTGTGGAGGAAATCCTGGCGCAGGCAGACCTGCGCTGAACGGCTCGAAGACAATGCTCGTCGGAGAAATCGAAGTCCTGGTTTTGACCGAAGGCTACGTGCGGCTGGATGGTGGCGCGATGTTCGGCGTCGTGCCGAAACCCCTGTGGGAGAAAAAAATCCCTGCCGACGCGCGCAATCGAATTCGCATTGCCATGAACTGCCTGCTCATCCGCAGCGGCGGAAAACAGATTGTGGTCGAAACCGGCGCCGGAGATAAATGGGACCACCGCATGCGAGACATCTACGGACTGGAGGGCGAAACCCGTCTGCCGGAGCTGCTCACCGCGCGCGGCACTCCGGTAACGGATGTAGACCTGGTAATCAACACGCATCTGCACTTTGACCACTGCGGCTGGAACACGCGGCGGGTGAACGGCCGTACCGTGCCCACCTTTCCCCGCGCGCGATACGTCGTGCAGCGAGGCGAACTGGAACACGCCAAACACCCGACTGAACGCGATCGCGCCAGTTATCTGGCAGAGAATTTTTTGCCGGTGGAAGAAGCCGGGCAGTTCTGGTTGCTCGAAGGGGATCGTGAAGTGGCGCCCGGGGTCGAGGTGCTGCGCGTGCCCGGACACACGCGCGACATGCAATGTGTACGGATCAGCAGCCGCGGGCAAACCGCATTTTTCTTCGCTGACCTGGTGCCCACCACGGCGCACCTGCCCTATCCCTGGATCATGGGCTACGACCTGTATCCGCTGACCACGCTGGAGCACAAAAAGCGGCTGCTGCCGCAGGCCGCACAAGAAAACTGGCTGTGCCTGTTCGCGCATGATCCGGAAGTGCCCGCCGCCCGATTGCGCGAGCAGGACGGCAGGCTGGTGGCGGAACCAGTTCCGCTGGACTGAACGTCTGCACGCGAACGACAACAACGGGAGTTTGTGCCGATGGCAAAAACACGGACGCGACAACGAGAAAACTCAACGGTGGTCCGCATCGGGATCATCGGCGGCAGCGGGCTCTACACGATGCCGGGTCTCGCCGAGACCCGCGAGCTTCGCATCCGAACACCGTTCGGCCAGCCCTCCGATGCACTGGTGGTCGGGACACTCGAAGGCAAACGGGTAGCGTTTCTGGCGCGGCACGGACGCGGGCACCGCCTGCTGCCCGGTGAAATCAACTACCGGGCGAACATCTATGCGCTGAAATCGCTGGGCGTGGAGCGAATCATTTCCGTCAGCGCGGTGGGTTCGCTGAAGGAAGAGCTGCGGCCCCTGCAATTCCTGATTCCCGACCAGTTCTTCGACCGGACGCGCGGGCGCGCGGCCACTTTCTTCGGCAGGGGGCTGGTGGCACATGTGAGTTTCGACCGTCCGACGTGTCCGCAGCTTTCCGGCTGGCTGGCGGAGGCGTGCCGGCAGGCTGGGGTCGATGTGCATGACCGCGGCACCTACGTCTGCATCGAGGGTCCGCAGTTTTCGACGCTGGCCGAGTCCAACACCTACCGCAGCATGGGCTTCGACGTGATCGGCATGACCAACCTGACCGAAGCCAAACTGGCGCGCGAGGCGGAGATCTGCTACGCCACCGTGGCCATGATCACCGACTACGACTGCTGGCATCCGCAGCACGACGCCGTCACCGCCAGCGAGATCATCGCCAACCTGAACCGGAACACCGAAAACGTGCAGAAAGTGATTCGCGCGGCCGTAGCTGCGCTGCCGGTCGAGCGCAACTGCCGCTGCGGGCAGGCCCTCGCGCACGCCCTCGTCACCGACCGGCGACTGGTGCCGGCGAGCACGCGCCGCGCGCTTCGTTTGCTGGTCGGCAAATACTGGAGCTCGCAGCCATCCCGTTAGGAGCGAACTCGCCGTGTCCGTTCTGGTCGTCGGCTCGATTGCGTTCGATGCGCTGGAGACCCCCTATGGCAAGGTGGATCGCACCCTGGGCGGTGCAGCGACCTATTTTGCTGTGGCCGCCAGCTTTTTCGCGCCGGTCAAGCTGGTCGGTGTGGTGGGCGAGGACTTCCGCGAACGCGATCGTGCCATTTTTCGCGGCCGGCGCATCGACCTGCAGGGACTCGTGTGCGCGCCGGGAAAGACCTTCTTCTGGGCCGGCCGCTACACCGATCATCTGAACGAACGCATCACGCTGCAGACCGAGCTGAACGTCTTCGCGAATTTCGATCCGAAGCTGCCCGCCAGCTACTGCGATTGTCCCTATGTGTTTCTGGCCAACATCCAGCCGACCCTTCAGCTTTCGGTGCTGCGACAGATGCGGCGCCGGCCGCGGCTGGTCGCGCTGGACACCATGAACTACTGGATCGAACGCACACCCGCGGAACTGCGACGCACACTGCGCGAGGTCGATGTGCTGGTGATCAACGACGGCGAAGCGCGCCAACTGGCCGGGGAACACAATCTGCTGCGCGCCGCAGCGCGCATCTTGCGAATGGGCCCGCGGACGCTGGTCGTAAAACGCGGCGAATACGGCGCGCTGCTGATGCGACCGGATTCGATGTTCGCGGTGCCGGCCTTCCCGCTCGAGCAGGTGTGCGACCCCACCGGAGCGGGCGACAGCTTCGCCGGCGGTTTCATCGGCTACCTGGCTTCGGTGAACCGCCTCAACGAGGCTACGTTGCGGCGGGCCATGGTGTACGGTTCGGTGCTGGGCAGTTTCGTGGTCGAGCGATTCGGACTGGAGCGGCTCCGCACGCTGACCCGCTCAGAAATCCATGCCCGTGCCCGGCAGTTCCTTCACCTGACGCGTTTTCGTCTGTAACGGGCCCAGCACCGCTCCTTCAGCCGGCCCGGCCGTTTGTAGTGTAGAATCGCGCGGCAGCCTTGGCAGCAGGGGAGGCCGAAAAATGGCCGGAGACCTGAGCGGTTCCATTTTGTTCAAGTTGCTCTACGCATTTTTGCTGGGCGGGGTGATCGGCCTCGAGCGCGAGCTGCGGGAGAAACCCGCCGGTTTGCGCACGAACATGTTCATCTGCATCGGCGCGACCCTGTACACGATTCTGTCCTTCGAAGTGGCGCACCGCTACGGCGGCGATCCGGTGCGGATTGCCGCACAGTTGATTCCGGGCATCGGTTTCATTGGGGCCGGTGCGATCCTGCGCGAACGCGGCGGCGTGGTGGGCATCACCACGGCGGCAACGATCTTCGTCAACGCCAGCGTCGGGATGGCGATCGGTGCCGGGCTGTACTACACCGCCGCAGCCACGGCGCTACTGGCGCTGTTTGTCCTCTGGGCAGTGGGCCGGCTGGAAAAATTCATCGGCAGGCAGCGAAAAAATGATGGATGAATTGCGACGACGGCGCGCCGCGCACCTGGTCTGGACCGCGCTGCTGGTACTGCTGTGCGCGACCACAGCACAGGGCACGATCCAGTATCAGGTGTCGCTGGCGCAGCGCCAGGAGCATCGGTTTGTGGTCACGATGACCGTTCCAGAAGTGACGGGAGAACTGGTCGTGCAGATGCCGGCCTGGAATGCGCTCTACCAGATTCGTGACTTTGCGCATCGGGTGCAGAACGTGCGCGCGCACCGGCTGCACGACCCGGAACCCCCTGTGCCGGTCCCCGTGCGCAAGCGCGACAAGCTCACCTGGGTGGTCGCTGCCAGCGGCACGATTCGTCTGGAGTACGCCGTGCTCTGGAATGAAGCCTCGCCGTTCAGCTCCCAGCTCAACACCGAGCACGCCTTCCTGAACCTGGCCAACGTGTTGCTCTATGTGCCCGAGCGGCGACACGAAGAGGTGCGGATTGCCTTCACCGACCTGCGGGAAGGCTGGCGGATCGCTATTGCGCTGCCTGCGGAGAACGAATTCACCTTCCGTGCCGCGAGCTACGACGCACTGGTGGATGCTCCGGTCGAGATCGGCTCGTTCAGCGAATTCCGCTTTGCAGTGAACGGAGCCCGTATCCGGGTGGTGGTGCACGGCAGCTTTCAGCGCGACCGACTGGAAGCGGAGCTGCGGCGCATCGTAGCCTACCAAACGGAACTGATGCGTGAAGCCCCGTTTGAGGAATTCCTGTTCCTCTACCATTTTGGCGAGGGTGGCGGCGGGATGGAACATGCTAACTCTACCGCCATCTTTGCCAGCTCCAGCGATTCCGTAGCCCGAATTTCTGCACATGAGTTTTTCCACCTGTGGAACGTAAAACGAATCCGGCCCCGGGGGCTCGAGCCGGTGGACTATACCCGCGAAAATTACACCCGCGCTCTCTGGTTCGCCGAAGGGGTCACGAGCACCTATACCGATTACACCCTGGTGCGCAGCGGGCTTTGGTCGACCCGGCAATTTTTCGACAGCCTGGCTGCAGAGCTGGACGAGTTGGAGGCGCGCCCGGCGCATCGTTGGAAAAGTGCCGAAGAAGCCAGCCTGGATGCCTGGCATGAAGGCTACCGGCTCTACCGTCGGCCGGACCTGAGCATTTCCTACTACAACAAAGGCTACCTGCTCGGCGTGCTGCTGGACCTGCTGATCCGCGACCTGAGCGACAATCGCGCCAGCCTGGACGACGTGCTGCGCTACCTGAACGAAACCTATGCGCACCAGGGGCGGTTCTACGAAGAATCCGAAGGGATTCAACGGGCGGTGGAAGCGGTGCTGCTGCGCACCGGCAGCGCGCCGGCCATCGTTGGGCCGCGCATCGCCGAGTTTTTCGCGAGCTATGTGGCCGGCACCGATCCGCTGCCCGTTGACGAGCTGCTCGAGCGGGCGGGACTTCGACGGGAGCGCGATGGCGGACGATCCTCGGTCACCGAAATCGTTCCTGCGACCGAGCGGCAGCGTCGCATTCGCGAAGGATGGCTGCGGGGCTCGACCGATCCGAACTAGCCCGCAAGGTGACGGGCCGATGCGCGTAGGACTATGCTGAGGACTCTGCTGGTCGGCATCTTCCTGCTGCTGTACCTGCTCTGCGTTGCGCCCTGGTTCCTGCTGCACGCGACTCTAACCAAAAACATCAATCCGTTGTACCGCGCCGGCGTGTTCGGTGCTCGGCTGGCATTGCGGTTGGCCGGCATCCGGGTGGAAGTCGAGGGGCGGGAACACATACCCGAATCGCCGTGTGTATTTCTGGCCAACCACGCCAGCAACGCCGATCCACCTGCCGTGGTCGCCGCGATTCCGAAACGGGTCGCGTTGCTGGCAAAGAAAGAGTTGTTCCGCATCCCTATTTTCAGCCGTGCCCTGCTCATCGGCGGATTCGTGCCGGTAGACCGCACCGACCCGGAAGCAGCCCGCGACAGTGTGGAGCAAGCCATCGTCCGAGTTCGCGATGGGCTGTCGTTTCTGATTTTTCCTGAAGGCACCCGCAGCCGCGATGGTCGCCTGCAACCGTTCAAAAAGGGCGCATTCGTGATTGCGATTGCGGCCGGCGTGCCGGTGGTGCCGGTTTCGGTGGTCGGATCACACCGCGTGATGCCGAAAGGAGCCATCGGGATTCGTCCGGGCACAATTCGCGTGCGGTTCCACCCGGCTCTGCACACCACTGGAATGACTCTGGAGGATCGCCACTGGTTAGCCAGCGAAGTTCACCGCGCGATCGCCTGTGGATTGCCCGAAGAGCAGCAGCCGCTGGGCTGAGCGACAAAGTTTGCGTAGCATCTACCGCTCCGCGAGCTTCTGCCGCAGTTGTACCAGCTCCTGCTGGAGGGCGCGAACGGTTTTGTGCAGCTCCGGCAGCCGGTTGAAAATCGCCACCGAGCGCAGCCACCGGGCATTTTCAATCGCCGGGTAGCCCGAGTACGTCGTGCGGGCAGGCACATCGCTGTGGATGCCGCTCTGGGCGGTGAGAATGGCACCGTCACCAATCTCCAAATGCCCGGCCGCACCGACCTGGCCGGCCAAAATGCAGTTGGCACCCACAACAGTGGAGCCGGCCAGGCCCACCTGAGCACAGAGCAGCGTATTGGCGCCCACTTCGCTGGCGTGGCCGACCTGCACCAGGTTGTCAATTTTCGTGCCCCGGCAGATGCGGGTTTCGCCCACGGTGGCGCGGTCCACGCAGGCATTGGCCTGCACTTCGACGTCGTCTTCGAGAACAGCCGGTCCGGCCTGTCGCATTTTGTACCAGGTGCCATCGGGTTGACGGGCAAAGCCAAAGCCGTCGCTGCCCACAATCGCGCCATTCTGTAAGACAACGCGGTCGCCCAGCCGACATCTTTCGCGCACGACAGCATGGGAGTGAGCGAAGAAATCATCGCCGATCCGCGCACCGCGATAGATCACGACAAAGCTGTGCAGGACGGCGTTGCGGCCAATCACCACGTCTTCATCCACAAAGCAGTAGGGGCCGATGTGCGCGCCCGGACCGATGCGTGCCGAGGGCGCGATGATGGCCGTAGGGTGCACGCCGGGCACATAGCGGTCGGGCGGGTGGAACAGCTCGATGGCGCGGGCAAACGCCAGGTAGGGGTCGGCGGCACGCAACAGCGCCGTGTGCAGGGGTGACTCCTCCCGCGAGACAATCACGGCTGCCGCACGCGTCCGGCGCGCGGCCGGACGATAGCGCGGGTTGGCGAGAAACGTGAGCTCGCCCGGCCCGGCTTCTTCGATTCCGGCGACGCCGGTGATCTCGATTTCCGGATTCCCCTCCAGCTCGCAATCCAGTTGCCTGGCAATTTCTCCGAGTCGCATTGCTGCCTCCATCGGCACGCCTGCCGCAACGCCAATGTACACCAAAACCCACGCGGCGCTGCGGCTCCTTCCGAACTCGCACAGCGTCGGAGCAGGGAAGCGGAAACCGTGGTGCAGCGGATTAATCGAACAGGCGTCGCTGCAAGGTCGGCGGAGCAACCGGCCGCGGCCGTCGCTGCGGCCGGGGGCTGACGCCGATCAGGCCGAGAACCGTTATCTCTTTCACTGACGTGCGCGGCAGGTAGATGCGGGTGCAAGGGCCGTTCAAATCGGGCGGAGTAAACTGGATGCCCCGATCCAGCAGTCCCAGCAAGTCGTTTTCGATTACGCCCTCAAAACATTCCCCACCATCTGCATGGCGGATGCGCACCCACAGGCCGGGGAGCTTAGGCCGGCTGAGAAATGTTTTTCGCTCTGGCTCGAATATTTCGCCAAACTCGCGGACAAAGTAGACCCCGTAGATTTCTGCCATAGGAACTGGCTTCTGCGCACCCTCGGTAGTCAGCAGCTCCACCGTGGCGTGGTGTTCCAGCAGAGCGGGGTTGAGGTAGCCCCGGAGGATCTCACCGTTGCGCAGGCGAATAACGGCCTTCTTCAGGGCAGAAGCTGGGCTGCGAGTTTTCACAAAGTAATGCCTGGCAGAGACTTATTGCCAAGCCGCAAAAACTATGCTATTCTTTTTGCCAAATTGGTGTCAAGTGCTTTTGTTTGTTTGATTTAGGCCGGGGGCTGCAGCCGATTGGTCGAAAAGAAGCAGATCCTGAAATCCGCCTCGATCATCACCCTCGTTACCATTGCCAGCCGTATCCTTGGCTACTGGCGCGACCAGCGCATCGCCCTGCTTCTGGGAACTGGCCCCCTGGCGGATTCGTTCTGGCTGGCTTATCGGCTCCCCAATATGCTCCGCCGCCTCGTGGGCGAGGGAGCGATGAGCGCGGCGTTCATTCCGGTGTTCACTGGCTATGTGGCCAAACGGTCTCCGGACGAGGTCTGGGAGTTCGCCAATCGGCTGTTCTGGACACTCGCGCTGCTGCTGGCGGTGGTGACCGTTTTGGGCATGATTTTCTCCCGCGAAGTGGTGCTGCTGTTCACTGCGCTGGACCGCGCGCCGGGCCACTGGGAAGACGCCATCGGATTGAACCGGGTGGTATTCCCCTATGTTTTTTTCATCGGGCTGGCGGCGCTGGCAATGGCGATTCTGAACTGCTTTCACATTTTCGGGCCGCCGGCGGCGACTCCAGTTCTGTTGAACATAGCCATCATTGTGTTTTCGTTTGGTGCGCTGCGGCGGCACTTTGCCGATCCGGCGCAGGCACTGGCAGTAGGGGTGCTTTTAGGCGGGTCGCTTCAGTTTCTGATGCTGCTCCCGCTGCTCGTTAAACAGGGGATGCGGTTCGAGTTCGGAGTGAGCTTTCGCCATCCGGGCATTCGCTCGGTGGCCCGGCTGATGGTGCCGGCGTTCCTCGGGTACGGGGTCTATCAGATCAACGTGGTGGTGAGCACTATTTTCGCCACCGCGGAGCGCATGCCGGAAGGCACGCTGACGGCCTTGCAGTACGGAGACCGCGTCATGGAGCTGGTGCTCGGCGGGTATGCCATCGCCGTGGCGACAGCCATTCTGCCCATGATGTCGCATCAGGCGGCGTCGCTGGAATACGAGAAGCTGAAGCAGACGTTCGCTTTTTCTTTGCGGATCGTCAGTTTCATCACCATCCCGGCCATGGTGGGGCTGGTGGTGATGCGGGAGCCGATCATCCGGGTACTGTTTCAGTACGGTGAGTTCGACACGGAATCCACCACGCTGACGGCACGAGCACTGCTCTACTACGCGGTAGGACTGCCAGCGCTGGCGGGAGTGAAGCTGATTGTGCCGGGCTTCTATTCTTCCCAGGACGTGCGCACACCGGTTCGTGTGGCCATTTATGCGTTGATTTTGAACTGCGTCGTCAATGTGCTGTGCCTGCACCTGTTCTTTCCTGTCTTCCAGAATGGCGGTCCCGCGCTGGCCACCTCGGTGGCCGCATACTTCAATTTCTTTGTGCTGTTCGTGATTTTCCGGCAACGCTACGGGCGGCTGGGAACCCTGGACATCTTGATTTCCCTGGGCAAGACCACGTTCTGCGCAGCGGTGATGGGCGCGGCATGCTATCTGGCGTTGCAGCTTTCTCCCTTTGAACGATTCCAGGGCGTGCTCGCCCATGCGGGGATCCTGGGCCTTTTGATTCTGGGCGCTACGGCGTTGTTCCTGGGGCTGGCGTGGTTGCTGCGGTGCCCGGAAGTGGAAGAGGTCTGGGGAATCGCCCGGCGGGCACAGCCGACGGGCAGGTCAGGAGCGGTTTAGCCATGCAGGCGGTGATGCAGAGTTTTCTGACGCACCAGCGCGTAGAAAAAGGCCTGGCGGAGAACAGCATCCAGGCCTACCGGCGCGACCTCAGCCGGTTTGCCCGCTGGGTCGAGCAGCAGGGCAAGGCCCTGGCGACACTGACTCGCGACGACATCGTGGATTTCCTCGGGAGTCTGTATCGCGCCCGGCTCGACAGCCGCTCGGTGGCCCGGTACCTGGCCACCCTGCGCGGTTTTTTCCGCTTTGCCCTGGCGGAAGGAGCGGTGCGCACCGACCCGACACAAAACCTGGAATCGCCCAAAGTCTGGAAGAAACTGCCTGGATTCTTGTCCCTCGAGGAGGTGGATCGGCTGCTCGCTGCGCCCGACGTGAACACGGTGCTCGGCTTGCGCGATAAAGCCATGCTGGAGCTGCTCTACAGCACCGGCCTGCGGGTATCAGAACTGATCAACCTGCGCGTGGCGGACATCGAGCGGAATGCCGGCTACCTGCGCTGTCTCGGAAAAGGGGACAAGGAACGGCTCGTGCCCATCGGACGGCCGGCGCTGGCGGCGCTGGAGGGATATCTGCGCGAGGGACGCCCGAAGCTGGTGCGCGCCGGCGGCCCGCTGCCTCCTTGGTTGTTTCTGAGCCGCTCGGGCAGAAAGCTGACCCGGGTGGCATTCTGGAAAACGCTGCGGCGCTATGGACGGCTGGCAGGAATCCGCAGCAAACTTTCGCCGCACACGCTGCGGCACAGCTTCGCGACCCACATGCTCGAGCGCGGTGCCGACCTGCGTTCGGTGCAGATGATGCTGGGCCACGCCGATATTTCCACGACGCAGATCTACACCCATGTCGTGCAGGCGCGGCTCCGGCACATCTACAAGGCACACCACCCGCGCGCCTGAGGGCAGACCATCGCGGTCGAGCCGAAGCTGCACGACGGAAGGAAAAGGAGCCTCATGCCTGACTACATGTTCATGCTGGAGAGCCGGCTTTCGGCCGAGCAGCGCGCGGCGGTGTTGCGCGTGCAGGAGCTGGCGCTCGAACAAGGACTCAACCTGTACCTGGCCGGAGGAGCGGTTCGTGATCTGATCACCGGCTTGCCGATTCGGGATCTCGACTTTGTGGTCGAAGGAAACCCGGCACGCATCGCGCGGGAGCTGGAAAAGGGCGGTGCGCAGATCCTCAGTGTGGACGAAAGGCTCCGCCACGTCGAACTGATCTTTCACGGCGATGTGGACGGGAGCCTGGCCGCGGCGCGCGAAGAGATCTACGAACGCCCGGGTGTGCTCCGCGAGATGCGCTGGGCAACGATCATGGAAGACCTGCGTCGGCGCGACTTCACCTGCAATGCCATCGGGCTGTCGCTGAATCCGGCGTCCCGCGGGCTGCTGCTCGATCCGACCAACGGTCTGGCGGACATCGAACAGCGCGAGATCCGCGTCATTTCGATGCACAGCTTTACGAATCATCCGGTACGGCTGCTGCGGCTGCTGCGCTACAAGGTGCGGCTCGGATTTTCGATCGAGAGCCGGACCGAAGAATGGTTCGAACTGGCGCTCGAGCGCGGCTTGGCGGATGCGATCGATCCGAAACAGGCAGGCGAGGAAATCCGCCAGCTCGGCCGCGAGGACAATCCCGCCGAAATCCTGAAAGAATGGCAGGACCAGGACCTGCTGCGCATCGTCCACCCGAAATTCAGTCGCCGCGAACCGGACTACAACGGTCTGCTGCGGCTGGCCAAAGTGCGGGAGCAGATGCTGGCCGCCGGCTACCGTGAGCTGGTGGGCAACCCGGTCGAACCCCGCCTGCTGGCGCCCGTGGTGTTCTTCCTCTATCGGCGATTCGGCGTGCGGGAGCGAAATGCGGCGCTGGCACGACTGGGTTTCCGAACCGCCGAAGTGGACCGCCTGACAGGCTTCGAAAGAGAAGCCGCCGCAGCCGTGAAAGTGCTGTCCAGCCGGAAAACGGCCAAGCCGCTCGATGCGTTTCGGTACCTGGAAACCGTGCCTCTGGCCACGCAGGCCTTTATCCTGGCCCATTTCAAAAAGCCTGCCGTCCACGCCAAAATTCGCAACTACCTCTACAAGTGGCGGCCACTGCGCGCCTTGCTCCCGATTGCGGAACTGGAAGCGCTGGGCGTGCCGCGCGGGCCGAATTTCGATCGCATCCTGGAGCGCTTTTTCGAAGCGCAATTGCGCGGCAAAGGACGCACTCCGGAAGAGCGGAGCCAGCTCCTGCGAAAACTGGCCGGGATCAAACCGGAACCAAAGAGAAAGAAAAAAGAAGAGAAGAAAAAAACTAGGGCTCGGGACAAGAAAGTGCCGCCGTCCCAGGAGTCCTCCGGCGCAGCGCCCGGCACGACGCCGGAACCGGCAGAAACACAACCCGCCGCGGCGAGCCCCAAGGCTGCTGCGACGGAACATCCGCCCAGACCGAAGCGTTCCGGTGCAAAAAACAAATCGTCGCGCACCGGCAAGCACGGTGCGCGCAAGCGTTGAGTCACGATGAACGAACGGGACGAGGCGCGGCCGCGGTTGTCAGCACAGCAGCCAGAAGCAGCCAAACGGGTGCAGGAATGGCTGCGGTTCGCGGCAATGCACCAGCCACAGGCTGAGCCGCGCACACTGCCGGAATTCGCAGAGCAAATTCGCCCGCAGTGCTCTCCGGAAGAATTCCATGCATTCGTGATGGATTATTTTGCATGCCAGCTTTCCGTGCGTGGTGATCCTGGCCACCTGCAGACCGTGGCGCAAAAGCTGGTCCGGACATTCTGGGCGCTGGCAGATCTCGAGCCCGCTCCGACAGAAACTCTGCTCGGACTGAAACAGGTGCTGGGCGCAGCGCTCCGTTCGGTGGACGACAGTGCGCGTGAGATCCTGGTCACGCACTGTTTGGAGCCGCTGTTCGAGAGTCGGCGGATCGCCGCGATGTTCACGGAATGGGAGGACGACGACCGGCTGCGCGACGTCTATCAACGTGCGCTCGCCTGGGGTGAAGGATTCTGGCCGCACACACGCGGTGGCTGAGGGTGGTTGGAGTGCCTTCGCTGCGGAAGCAAATCTGATACAATGAGCCGGCATGGGGGCTGCAGCGCGATTCGTTCATCTTCATCTGCACACCGACTACAGCCTGCTGGACGGAGCCTGCGACATTGTGGAGCTGGTCGAGGCAGCCGCACGCCAGCAGATGCCAGCGGTAGCGGTGACCGACCACGGCAATCTGTTCGCGGCCGCAAACTTCTACCATGAGGCGACCACGCGGGGCGTCAAGCCCATCATCGGCTGCGAAGTCTATGTGGCCAAGGGCAGCCGACACGACCGGGGCGGCGAAACGCCCGACGCGATGGGCACCGGCCGCTCGAATCATCTGCTGTTGCTGTGCGAAGACACGGAAGGCTATCGCAACCTGGTCCGGTTGGTCAGCGCAGGCTTTCTGGAGGGCTTCTACTACAAACCACGCATCGACTATGAACTGCTGGCCCGCCACAGCCGGGGCTTGATCGCGCTTTCCGCCTGTCTGCGCGGTGAAGTGGCCGAGCACCTGTGCGAGGATCGCTACGAGCAGGCCCGCGAAGCCGCCTATCGGTTGCGCGATATTTTCGGCAAAAACAACTTTTTCCTGGAAGTCCAGGACCAGGGCCTGGAAATCGAAAAGCGCGTCAACCGCGAAATGGTGCGGCTGTCGAAAGAAACCGGCATTCCGCTGGTGGCCACCAACGACTGCCACTATCTGACCCGCGAAGACGCTCGCGCCCAGGAAGTGCTCCTCTGCATCCAGACTGGCAAGACGCTCAGCGATCCGAACCGGATGAAATTCGCCACCGATGAGTTCTACTTCAAGACGGCCGAGGAGATGGCACGCGTCTTCGCGGAGCTGCCCGAGGCGCTGGAACGCACCCTCGCCATTGCCGAGCGATGCAATCCAAAAATCGAACGGCTGGCCAATCCGTTTCCAGAATTTCGTGTCCCCGAAGGGTACACGCTGGATTCGTACTTTGAAAAAGTCGTGCGCGAAGGATTCGCTCGGCGCATCCCGCATCTGGAGCGCATGGCCCGGCAGGGACAGTTGCGGCGTCCCCTGACCGAGTACGAGGCGCGTCTGTCCGCGGAAATCGCCATGATCCAGAAGATGCGCTTCGCCGGCTATTTCCTGATTGTCTGGGATTTCATCCAGTACGCGAAGGCGCAGGGAATTCCTGTTGGGCCCGGACGCGGATCCGCGGCCGGCAGTCTGGTCAGTTATGCTCTGGGGATCACCGATGTAGATCCGATGCAGTACGGACTGCTGTTCGAGCGTTTCCTGAATCCGGAGCGCGTTTCTCTGCCGGACATCGACATTGACTTCTGCATGCGGCGACGCGCAGAGGTGATCGACTACGTGACCCGGACCTACGGCCGCGAGAACGTCGCGCAGATCATCACCTTCGGCACGATGGCGGCCAAGGCGGCGATCAAGGACGTCGGCCGGGCCCTGGACATGCCGTACGGGGAAGTGGATCGGCTGGCGAAACTCGTGCCGCCGCAACTGAACATCACCCTGGAGGAAGCGCTGCAGCAGTCGCCCCAGCTCCGCGCCCAGGTCGAGCGCGACGAACGCGTGCGCGAGCTGATCGACATCGCGAAACGCCTGGAAGGTTTCGCCCGGCATGCTTCGACGCACGCGGCCGGTGTGGTCATCTCTCCGCAACCGCTCACGGAAATCGTTCCGCTCTACAAAACGAATCGGGATGAAATTGTCACCCAGTACGACATGAATGCGCTGGAGCGACTCGGCCTGCTGAAAATGGATTTCCTCGGGCTGACCACGCTGACCGTGCTGCACGACACCATCGCCTGGGTTGAGCAGAACCGTGGCGTTCGACTCGCGCTGGAAGAGCTGCCCCTAGATGATCCGGAGACGTACCGGCTGTTCAGCCGGGGCGATACGACGGGCATCTTCCAGTTCGAATCCTACGGCATGCGCGACCTGCTGCGGCGGTATCAACCTTCCCGGCTCGAAGACCTGACCGCCTTGAATGCGCTCTATCGCCCGGGCCCGCTGCAGGGCGGCATGGTGGACGACTTCATCGCGCGCAAGCACGGCCGCAAGAAGGTCACCTACGAACTGCCGGAACTGAAAGAGATCCTGGAAGAAACCTACGGCGTGATCCTCTACCAGGAACAGGTGATGCAGATCGCCAACCGCCTGGCCGGCTTTTCGATGGGAGAAGCCGACCTGCTGCGCCGCGCCATGGGCAAGAAGAAGCGTGCGGAGATGGCAGCACAGCGCGAAAAATTTCTGGCCGGCTGCCGGGCCAACAAGATTCCTCTGAAAAAGGCGGAGCGCATCTTCGACCTGATGGCAGAATTTGCCGGCTACGGGTTCAACAAATCGCACTCCTGCGCGTACGCCCTGCTGGCTTATCAGACAGCATATCTGAAAACGCACTATCCGGTGGAATTCATGGCCGCACTGCTCACCTCGGAGACCGGCAATGCCGACAAAGTGGTGAAGTACATCCACGAGGCGCGGAACATGGGCATCACGGTGCTGCCGCCGGATATCAATTCTTCGGATGTGGACTTTACGCCCGTCGGCGATGCGATTCGCTTCGGGCTGCGGGCCATCAAGAACGTGGGCGAGAACACCGTGCGCGGAATCCTGCAGGCACGGCAGAAGACGGGACGGTTCCGCTCCCTGGATCAGTTCTGCGAGGCAGTAGATGCGCGATTGCTGAACCGGCGCGTGCTGGAAAGCCTGATCAAATCCGGCGCCATGGACTCGCTCGGGGCGCGCCGGGCGCAACTGTTCGCGGCCATCGACCGCGCCATGGAACGCGGGCAGGCCCTGCAACGCACGCAGGCCAGTGGCCAGCACGGGCTGTTTGGCGGCACCCCGTCCGTGGCCAGTGAAGTGCCGCTGCCCGACGTCGAAGAGTGGAGCGAAGCCGAGCTGTTGCAGTACGAATATGCCACGGTGGGGTTCTACGTCTCCAGCCATCCGCTGGCGAAATTGGCGGGCCGACTGCGCGAGCTGAATGTGACCGAATTGACGGCGCTGGAAAGCCAATCCAATGGCAGCGAGGTCACGGTGGCCGGCATCGTCGTCAGCGTGCGCAGCATGCGATCGCGCAAGGGCGAGCGCTGGGCCATCGTCACGCTCCAGGATATGACCGGGAGCGTCGAAGTGCTGGTGTTCCCGGAAGCCTTTGCCCGCCTGGAGCATCATTTGAAGGGACAAACCCCGCTGCTGATCCGGGGACGGGTGAGTGTCGAAGATGCGGGCACGCGCGTGGTGGCCAGTGACGCAAAGCCGCTCGACGAGGCTGCGCGTCCGGGACCGACTGTGCTGCGTGTGCGGGTGGATCTGGCCTCGCTCGATGCCATGCTTCTGGACCAGTTGCAGAGCCTGCTCGAAAGCCGACCGGGGCCGTGTCCGGTGGCGTTCGAGCTGGTGCACCCGGACGGTTCCCAGGCAATTTTCGAGACCGAGCGTCGCGTGCAGGCCGACGAAGAGCTGATCCGCCGGATCGCGGAAATGTGCGGTCCCGGCGCGGTCGCGGCGACAGGGTAGTTGCGTCATGGATGCAAACGATCGCAAGCGCGAGATCGAACAGCTCGAGCGGGACGTGGAAACGCTCCGCCGTCTTGTGCACAAGGACGCTCAAACGGAAGCGGAGCTCGAACGGCTGCGCCGTGAAGTCGCCGAGCTGCGCCGGGAATTCTTCGAACACCTGGACGCCTGGCAACGCACGCAACTGGCCCGGCATCCGCAGCGTCCCTACACACTGGATTTTGCGCGTTTGCTGTTTGACCACTTCAGCGAGCTGCACGGTGACCGCGCCTTCGGCGACGACCCTTCCATCGTGACCGGCATGGCGCGGTTTGCCGGCCGCCCGGTTCTGGTGGTGGGGCATCAAAAGGGACGGGATACCAAGCAAAAACTGGCCCGCAATTTCGGCATGCCCAAACCGGAAGGCTATCGCAAGGCACTGCGCACGATGCAACTGGCGGCGAAATTCGGACGGCCGATTTTCTGCTTTGTGGATACACCGGGAGCCTATCCGGGGGTGGATGCCGAAGAGCGCGGCCAGGCCGAAGCCATTGCTCGCAATCTGCGCGAGATCATGCTGCTGCCGGTGCCGATTCTGGTCACCATCACCGGGGAGGGCGGCTCGGGCGGAGCGTTGGCGATTGCCGTCGGTGACCGCATCAATATGCTGGAAAATGCGATCTACTCGGTGATTTCGCCGGAAGGCTGTGCCTCGATTCTTTGGCGGGATGCAGCCAAGGCACCTCAAGCCGCAGCTGCCTTGAAGATCACAGCGAACGACATGCAACAGCTCGGCCTGGTGGACGAAGTCGTACCCGAACCGGAAGGCGGGGCCCACACCAATCACGAAGAAACCGCGCGGATTCTGCAGGAAGTGCTCAGCCGACAACTGGCCGAACTGGTTCGGCTGCCCCCCGCAGAGCTTCTGGAGCAACGCTACCGGAAGTTCCGCAGGATGGGGCAGGCCTTCCGCGAATCCTACGCGGTGCAGGCGCGCGGTTGATCGCTGCGGCGAGCCGGTTATGTCCGACCCGTTCCGTCCCTATGAACGACTGGTGGAGATCCACATCCTCGGGAAAAAGTTCCGGGTTCCGGAAAAAAACTCCCTGCTTCGTTGCTTCCAGTTCATCAGCCCGGAGACGATTCCGTATGGCCGCTTCTGCTGGAATCAAGAATGCCAGTACTGTCGCGTGGAGTGTCAGTTTCCCGGCGACGCCACCCCGGCCACGCTGCTCAGCTGCAAGTTTCTGGTCTGCGAGGGTCTTCGGATTACCGCACTGAGCGACGAGCTGCGCCGCTGCCTGAAAGACAAGCTGGCTCGCCGGTGAGCCGCCGCGCGCTTGTGTTACAATGGACGGCGCGCCCGAGGGGGAGGCAGTGAAACAGCGGAAAGGAAAATTCCTGCTCGCCGGCACCGTCATCCTGGGCACAACGGCCTGGCTCGGGTGGGTCGGTGTTACGGAAAGCAAGACGTACTACTACACCATCGCCGAATTGAAAACTCTCAGCGGTGCTCAGGCTCAGCGCCGTTTGCGTGTGGGTGGAGACGTTCAACCGGGCTCCATCGAAAGACTGCGCGGCCGCGTCGATTTTGTGCTCGAACAGGATGGGCACACGCTGCCGGTCAGCTACGTTGGCCAGAATCCACTGCCGGACACTTTCGTGGACCGCGCCCAGGCGCTGGTCGAAGGTCGGCTGGCCCCCGATGGACGGTTTCTTGCCGACCACGTTCAGGCGAAATGCGCTTCCAAATACGAGGCGGTGCCGAATCCGTCGACGACAACGAGTTCCAGCGTATCCTCACCAGCCGGCAGCTCTTCGTCCGGGCAGCCGGAATAATTCCGTGTGTACGGTGCAACGGTGGACCTGTTTGGATCATATGCTCTGATATTGGCTCTGGTCTGCGCTAGCTATGCCGTGGCCGCAGGCATTGCCGCCATCGCCGGGCGCAAGGTGTTACTGACTAGGAGCGCCTATCAGGCCAGTCTGGCCGCCTGCGTCCTGATTACTCTCGCCACCGCCAGTCTGGTGTTTCTCTTTCTGACCGACAATTTTTCCGTGGCTTACGTGGCCAATCACAGCAGCCGCGATCAGCATCTGTTCTACAAATTTGCGGCACTGTGGTCAGGCCAGGAAGGCTCGCTGTTGTTCTGGAGCTGGCTGCTGGCCGTGTACGTGTTTTTCGTGCTGTGGACCAACCGGAACAAGCATCCTGAGCTGATGCCTTATGTGGGGGTGGTGCTGGCCTGCGTGCAGTTGTTCTTCCTGATTCTGAATGTATTTGTAGCCAATCCGTTCCAAGTCCTGGGTACGGTGGCCGCCGACGGCAGCCGACAAGTGGTGACACAACCGGACGGTCGCGGGCTGAATCCGCTGCTGCAGTATCCGGAGATGGTGATCCATCCACCGGCACTGTACCTGGGATACGTGGGTTTTACGGTTCCGTTCGCCTTCGCGTTGGCGGCACTGCTGGGACGTTACCCGGGCGAGAAGTGGATCCACATCACGCGACGCTGGACCATGATCGCCTGGGGCTTTCAGAGTCTGGGAATTCTGCTCGGCGCGCACTGGGCCTACGCGGTGCTCGGCTGGGGCGGCTACTGGGGCTGGGACCCGGTCGAAAACGCTTCGCTGCTGCCCTGGCTGACCGGCACAGCCTTCCTGCATTCGGTGATGATGCAGGAAAAGCGCGGAATGATGAAGGTTTGGAATGTTTGGCTGGTGTTCATCACCTTCCTGCTGTGCATTCTGGGAACGATGCTGACGCGCAGCGGGGTGGTCAGCTCGGTGCACGCCTTTGCGCAATCGGACGTGGGCCACTGGTTTCTGGGATTCCTGCTGTTGACCCTGGTCCTCTGCACCTGGGCGTACCTGAAAAACCGGGACTATCTGAAGAGCGAAAATCAACTCGATTCATTGGTTTCGCGGGAATCAAGTTTTCTTTTCAACAACCTGGTGCTGCTGGCGGCCTGCTTTGCCGTGCTGTGGGGCACGCTGTTCCCGGTGATTTCTGAAGCGGTACAGGGAACAAAGATCAGCGTGGGGCCGCCGTTCTTCAACAAGGTGACGATTCCCATCGGGCTATTTCTGCTGTTTCTGACCGGCGTGGGGCCGCTGCTCGCCTGGCGGAAAACGTCGCTGGAAAGTCTGCGGCGCAATTTCGGCTGGCCGCTCGCCGTCGGCTTGCTGACCGGTGCGGTTGCCTATCCGCTGGGTCTGCGCGATTTCTACGCGCTGGTTTGCTTTGTGCTGTCGGTGTTCGTCGCCCTGACAATCGTTCTCGAATTCGTGCGCGGGGCCCGCGTGATTCGGGCGCGAACTGGGATGGGCTTTCTGCGCGCCGTCGAGCACCTGACTATGCGGAACACGCGCCGCTACGGCGGCTACATCGTTCATTTCGGTATCGTGCTGATTTTCATCGGGCTGGCCGGGGCAGCCTTCAATCAGGACAAACAGATGGAAATGACGCCGGGCACCAGCATGGAGCTGGGCCGGTACACGATCCTGCTGCAGACGTTCACGCAGCGGCCCGGACCGAACTATATCGCAGAACGGGCCACGATCGAAGTGCTGCGCGATGGCAAATCGGTGATGTTGCTCTACCCGGAACGTCGGCGCTACAACCCGAGCGGCATGACCGGCACGATGGTTTCCATCTACTCCACGCTGCGTGAAGACCTCTACGTGGTCTATGCCGGGCCGAGTCCGGAAACGGGCCAGCCGGTCATCCACGCGTATGTCAACCCGCTGGTGAAGTGGATCTGGTTGGGCGGGGTGGTGCTGGTGCTCGGCACCGGCATAGCTCTGCTGCCGAACCGGCAACCGGTGCTCGCTCTTCGTACCACAGCCGAGCCGGCCCGCCAGCCGGTCCTGCAACCGGTGCCGGCCGCGCGACCACAGGATGCACATGACTGACGTTTTCCGGTCCCGCGTTCTGTTTCGCAGGCTGTTTCGTCCGGCAGTCCTGCTTGGTGCTCTGCTGTTGCTGGCCGGCGTGGCGGTGGAGGCGCAGCGGTCCGAGCAGGCCAAGGCTCTGTCGAAAAAAATGATGTGTCTGTGCGGTTGCAACCAGATTTTGGGGGAATGCAACCACATCGGGTGCACCGTTTCGACGGAGATGCTGAACAAGCTGGATGAACGAGTGGCGCGGAACGAGCCCGACGACCTGATCCTGCAGTCGTTTGTGCAGGAGTATGGCCTGCGCGTTCTGGCGGAGCCGCCCACCACCGGGGTGAGCCGCTGGGCGTGGCTGATGCCGCCCCTGGCGTGGATGGCCGGCATCGGTGTGCTCATCGTAGTGCTTTGGCGCTGGCGCGCGGCACGAACTGCCCCGGTGGCCAGCAGGCCTGCGGTTTCGCCAGAAGCACTGGCGCGCGCACGTCAGCAGGCCGCGCAGGAAACAGAAGCGGATTTCTAGCACGAGCGCGCAGTCGAGGGAAAAACCGGTCATGGACGCTGCCAGCGTGGCAATTGCTCTGGCGTGTGTGGCGCTGACGGGCGCCGTGCTGGTCTTTGTGTTTCGCGTGGAGCACACGCCGGAAGACGCGCTGCCCCATCGGACTCGATTGGATCAGTTGCTGGAGCGACGCGACACGATCTATGAAAATCTGCGCGACCTGAAATTCGAGTACCGGGCCGGCAAATATTCAGATAGAGATTTCGAACAGATGAAAGAAGCGTTGGAAGCTGAAGCAGCGCAGGTCATTGCCGAGATCGAACTGCTGACCGGCGGGGTCGTTTCCCCGGCAGTTCGCCAGGCGGCTGCAAAAGCCAGGGTATCGGAGAGAACTTCTTCGCCGTGAGCATGAGCACACCACTGCGGGTTGCTATCTGTGTCTGGCTGTGTGGCTGGGGAGCGCTGGCCACCCAGGCCGGCACCCTGAGTGGCACCGTGCGAAATGCCACCCGGGGCACCGCCGTCGCGAATCAGGAGGTCGTGTTACTGGAACTGCAGGGCGGCATGCAGGCTGTTGCCACGACCCGCACCGATTCCCAGGGGCGGTTCCAGTTCTCGCACCCGGCGATTGGCACTACGCCGATGCTGGTGCGCGTCCAGCATCAGAACGTCAACTATCACGAAAACATTCCGCCCGGACGGGCAACGGCCGACATCGAAATCTACGATGCGACGGCGGATGCCCGGGCCTTTCGGGTGGCATCGCGATTCCTCGTCTTTCAGCCCAATGGGCCGACCCTGCTGATTGGCGAAGAGTTTATCCTGGAAAACACGACCCAGCCGCCGCTCACGTTTTACCGCCCGGACGGCACGTTTGAATTTGTGCTGCCGACCGGAGCCGAACTTTCCCAGGTTTCGGCCTGGGGGCCGGCCGGGATGCCGGTGGTGCAGGGCACGATGGAAAAGGGTGGAGGGCGGCACGCCGTTGCGTTCCCTATTCGTCCGGGCGAGAACGGAATTCGCATCTCCTATCAGCTCCCGTACCCGGAAGGACAAACCACGCTGAGACTTTCTTCAATTTACGAAACGACGCGCGTGCTGCTGGCTGCGCCGACGGCGGTACAGCTGGCAGGAACCGGACTGCAACCGGCCGGCAGCGAGCAGGGTTACAACCTGTATGCGCGCGAGGGTCTGGCGCGGGGCACTACTTTTGAAATCCATCTGCAGGGCACGGCTGCACTCCCCCAGGCCAGCGGCACTGAAGCGGCACCGGCCACGGCCGAGCAAACGCCAACGGGCATGGTGACAATGTTGCCTCCGCGGTTGGACAGCCTGAAATGGATTCTGATCGTTGGATTTGCGGCACTGTTCACGCTGGGGGCGTTTTACCTGTTGCGCAAGCCGACGGCGCACGCCGTGCGTGTCCAAGCCGAGGTCGAGGGACAGGTGCGCCAGAATCTCGAGGAGATCAAAGAAACGTTGTTTCGTCTCGAGCTGCGGCGACAGGCAGGGACCATCTCCGCCGAAGAGTTTGACCGCGAATACCGCCTCGCCCAGGAGCGGTTGCGCGGCTTTCTGAAAGGGTAGAGTTGCCCGTGTCCGCGGAGAGTATCACAGCCGCTACCGCCGGGCCCGCCCCTGCCGACACGACGAGCGTGGGTTTGCATCTGGAACGGGTCTCGAAGCGCTACGGCCTGCTCTACGCCCTGCGCGAGGTTTCTTTGCAGATTCGTGCCGGGGAATTTGTTCTCCTGCTCGGACCAAATGGGTGCGGAAAGACGACTCTGCTGCGGGTTGCCGCCCGGCTCTGCCAGCCCACCTCGGGCCAGGTCGTGTGGGAAGGAACGGCCCCGGGAGTCCCCGAGAGCGCGCGCACCATTGGCTATCTGGGACACCAGACATTGCTCTACGACGAGTTGACCGGCGCCGAGAATCTCCGGTTTTTTGCTCGTCTGTACGGCATCGAGTCAGAATCCTTGCTGAACGAATGGCTGCAGGCCACCGAGCTGTGGCCTCGGCGCAACGATCTGGTGCGCACCTATTCCCGCGGAATGCGGCAGCGGCTTTCGATCGCGCGTGCGCTGCTTCACAATCCAGCCCTGATTCTGCTCGATGAGCCCACCACCGGCCTCGACCAGAACGGGCTGGCCTGGCTGGGTCGAACCCTGGCGCGGCTGAAGCAGCAGGGCAAGACCATCGTCGTCAGCACGCACAGCCGGGAAGCTTTGGCGGAGCTGGCCACCCGGTGCGTGACCCTGGCGGCCGGCACCGTGGTGGACGATGCAGCGCCACATCCCTCTGCGCCGCAATGAAAGAGCCGGATGGTTCGATGGGGATCGGCACGGCAACTTATTGGATTTTTGCCAAGGAACTGCGCACCGAGCTGCGCACCCGCGAGCTGCTCCACACCACGCTGGTGTTCGTACTGCTGGTGGTGGTGCTGTTCAGCTTCACCTTCGAACCCACGCGCGAGGAATCTCGCCGCTACGGGCCCGGACTGCTCTGGCTGGCGTTGCTCTTTGCCGGATCGTTGATGCTGCAACCGTCGTTTGTGCGGGAACAGAATAACGATACCCTGTCCGCGTTGCGGCTGGCGCCCATCGCGCCATTTTCTATTTTTCTGGGGAAGGCCCTGGCCAGCTTTGTGTTTCTGACTGTGGCGGAGCTGCTGCTGTTGCCGGTTTTCGCTGCGCTGTACGATGTGACGATTCTGCCTGTGCTGGGAGAAATTCTCGTTGTGCTCGCGCTGGGCACGGCCGGGATGGTGACCACCGGCACCGTCTTTGCGGCCATCGGGGCGCAGGCGCGCATGCGTGAGTTGCTGCTGCCGCTGCTGCTGCTCCCGCTGCTCGTGCCTGTGCTGATTGCCAGCGTGACCGCTACCGCCAGCCTGCTCGTTCAGGAGCCGGCGATGGACTGGACGGCCATGAAATTTCTGATCGGCTTTGATGTGATCTATCTGGCAGCCAGTGCGCTGCTGTTCGAATACCTGCTGGAAGACTAGCATGCCCAGAAGCGGAACCTCTCGCTCCGGACTGGTTGGCACGCTGGCCGTCGCGGCGCTGATGGCCATAGCCGGCTACGCCATATTCTTTCTGGCGCCAACCGAACGCACCATGGGCGAAATCCAGCGCATTTTTTACTTCCACGTCGCCAGCGCCTGGACAGCATTCTTGGCGTTTTTCATTGTGTTCGTTGCCAACCTGAGCTATCTGGTGCGCCGCCGGCAAGTGTGGGATCAGCTGGCAGTCTCGGCCGCTGAGGTAGGCCTTGCGTTCTGCACAGTTGTGTTGCTCACTGGCCCTATCTGGGCCAAGCCGGTCTGGGGCATCTGGTGGACGTGGGATGCGCGACTGACGTCGACCTTTGTGCTCTGGCTGCTGTACGTCAGTTATCTGCTGCTGCGCAGCCTGGTAGAAGATCCCGCGCGAAGGGCGGTGACCTCGGCTGTGTTTGGCATCTTTGCGTTCCTGGATGTGCCCATCGTGTACATGTCGATCCGCTGGTGGCGCACACAGCATCCGGCGCCGGTGATTGCCGGCGGGGAAGGTTCCGGGCTGGACCCGACGATGTGGTGGGTGCTGCTGGTGAGTTTGACAGCGATGGTGGCGCTGCTTGTGCTCCTGCTGCGACAGCGGTTCCGGCTGGAGCAGTTGCGCAGCGAACTGGAAGAGCTGCGGCTGCGCCTCAGCACAAATCCGGGAAATCGTTTTTGAGGAGAATCCGCAGCGATGAAAAACTTCGAAAGCCTGTTGGCCGCGTACCTGGTGGCTTGGGCCGTGTTCTTCCTTTTTGAGATTCGCATCGCCCGCGGCATGGCACGCCTGCGGGAAGAGGTCGAACGGATCAGGGAGACGCTCGCAAAATAGCGCATCAGAGTGCCAGGCTCGACAACATCATGGACAACAAACGGAAACGCATCGGTGTGGTGCTGTTCCAACTGGGCGGCCCGGATCGCCTGGAGGCCGTCGAACCCTTTCTCTACAACCTGTTCTGCGACCCGGACATTCTGGACCTGCCGTTCGGTTGGCTGGCGCGGCGACCGCTGGCGAAGTGGATCTCCATGCGGCGCGCGAAAAAAGTCGCCAAGGCCTACGCCGAGATCGGTGGCGGGTCTCCCATCCGGGAGCTGACCGAGCGGCAGGCACAGGCGCTGGAACGCGAACTTTCCGCGCACATGGACGCCCGGGTGGTGGTGGCCATGCGGTACTGGAAACCCTTCACCGCAGATGCGGTGCGAGCACTGAATGAATACGGTCCAGAGGAAATTGTGCTTCTGCCGCTCTATCCACAGTTTTCGTTCTCGACCACAGGCAGCAGCCTGAAGGAGTGGCAGCGGCGGTTTTCCAATGCCGGCTGTCCGGTACACACGGTACGCTCGTTTCACGATCACCCCAAGCTGATCGAAGCTTTTGTCGAAAACATCCACACAAGCCTGGCGCAGTTTGCTGAACCGGAGAAGGTTCATTTTGTGTTCAGCGCGCACGGGCTGCCGGTCAGCTTCATCGAGCGCGGCGACCCGTACCAGCAGCAGGTGGAAGAAACGGTACAACGGGTGATGCAGCATGGCGGTTGGAACAATCCGCATGTGCTCTGCTACCAGAGCAAAGTTGGTCGCCAGCAATGGCTGGAACCTTCGCTGGACGATACGATTGCCCGTCTGGGCGCGGACGGGGTGACTTCGGTGCTGGTGATTCCAATTTCTTTTGTCTCGGAGCACATCGAAACCCTGCACGAGCTGAACATCGAAGCGCGGGAGGAGGCCGAAGCCGTGGGAATCCGGAACTTTGCGGTGATGCCCGCGCTGAACGATTCGCCGACCTTCATCGCCGCTTTGACGGAACTGGTACTCGGCGCGCTCGGACTGGCGCCTGTACCGACAGGTGCGACTGGCCGTGAACGTGCTGCGGATTCGGCTTGACAGTTCTGGCGGCCACGAATATAAACAACTGTTGGGCGTAGCCTGCTTCACCGGACGGGAAGCAGCAACAATTGATTCGCACTCCCTAGGATACATATGTCGGAGCAGACTGAGCAGAAGCCTGCGCCCCCGGCGCCAGGCGGAGCTGCTACAGCCGGCCAAAAGCCAACCGCCAAGCAAGGGGAAGCCGAGGACACCTCCCAGGTCCTGCTGACGCGGCGTCGCCTGGTGTGGGCCAGTGTGTGGGGGTATCTGGGAGTGAATTTTCTGATGTTCCTGCGTTTCTTCTTCCCCCGTGCCTTGTTCGAGCCCAAAGCGGTTTTCTCCATTGGCTACCCGTCCGACTTCACCATCGGTGTGGACACGCGTTTTCAACAGAGCCATCGCATCTGGGTCGTGCGGGACCCGGGTCGCCTGTTCGTGATTTTTGCGAAGTGCACGCACCTGGGCTGCACTCCGGATTGGAAAGAGAGCGAACGGAAATTCAAATGTCCGTGCCACGGCAGCGGGTTCGATTCCGAAGGCATCAACTTCGAGGGGCCGGCGCCGCGTCCCATGGACCGGGCCCACGTGGAACTGGATGCGACCGGACAAATCATTGTGGACACCAGCCGGCTGTACATCCGCGACCCCATCATGGGACGCGATGAATTCGACAATCCCGGGGCGTATGTGGTGGTCTAGCGGCTGGCCGCAGAGATAAGCGGCAATTCGCGGAGGGCAGGGGAATGGCAGAGGAAAACGGGCGCAAAGAAGGGCAGAGCGCCGGAGTTGGCCTGCTGGAATCGGTCCGCGAAAAGACAAAGCAGGCGACGCAAACCATCCTCGAGAAGGCCAAGGAAGACCTGCAGACGCTGAAGGAACCGGAAAAAACACAGCTCTGGCGTTCGATCTTCCGCGTCAAGCACGACGACACGCCGCGGAACCGTGCCCTGAGCGTGTTGACGAATGTCTTCTTTCACCTCCACCCCGCCAAGGTGAACCGCGATGCCGTTCGCTACAGCTTCACCTGGGGAATGGGTGGGATTACGTTCTACCTCTTCATTGTCCTGACCTTCACCGGCATTCTGCTGATGTTTTACTACCACCCGACGAAGGTGCAGGCCTTCCGGGACATCCTGTATCTCGAACACGACGTTCCGTTCGGCAAGCTGCTGCGCAACATGCACCGCTGGGCAGCCCACCTGATGATCATCGCGGTATGGCTGCACATGTTCCGGGTGTTTATGACCGGATCGTACAAGCGGCCGCGGGAATTCAACTGGTGTGTGGGCGTGGTTCTGATGGTGCTGACCATGCTGCTCTCGTTCACCGGTTACTTGCTGCCCGACGACCAGTTGGGGTTCTGGGCGGTGACGGTGGGCACGAACATGGCGCGCGCCACACCCCTGCTCGGACATGAGGGCCCGTTTGGTCCGCAGTTGGGCATGACCCCGTACAACGATGTGCGCTTTGCGCTACTCGGGGGCTCGATTGTGGATGCCAATGCGCTGCTGCGCGCCTACATCTGGCACTGCATTGCCATTCCGGTGCTCGCCGCGATTTTCATGGGCGTCCATTTTTGGCGCGTGCGCAAAGACGGCGGCATTTCCGGGCCCGCGCCGGTGATGCTGGAATCGGAAATCAAGGAAGAGAAAGGGCCTCGGCCGGTCATTATGCGACCTGCCGGCACGAAGGAGTGGGAAAAGACAAAATAGCCCCGTGAGGTCGCCAGGGGGAAGCGAGGAACGCAGAAACCATGTGGGGTGACTGGTACCAGCTCTGGGAGATTGTTTCGGCACCGGACAACGTGCCGATCGTGGCCCTGCTGTTTCTGGTGCCGTTCTACACGTGGTATGCGTTTCGACAGGCATTCGAAACCGACCGGCTGATTGAACAACTGGAAAAAGACCCGCAACTGGCCAAGACCCATCACCGCAAGGTGCATCCCTGGCAGCCCGGCTGGCCGCGCGAAGTGCACACCTGGCCTTATCTGATGCGCGTGGAGTTCCTCGCCGCGATTATCGTCACCGTGATTCTGACCGTGTGGTCCATCACGCTGAACGCCCCGCTCGAGGAACCGGCCAATCCGAATCTGACCATGAACCCGGCCAAAGCGCCGTGGTATTTCCTGGGCCTGCAGGAGATGCTGGTTTATTTCGATCCCTGGATCGCCGGGGTGGTGATGCCGACGCTGATCATCATCGGTTTGATGGTGATCCCGTACATTGACGAAAACCCGCTCGGCAACGGCTACTACACCTACAAGCAGCGTCGCTTTGCGATCTGGACGTTCCTGGTCGGCTTCATCGGGCTCTGGGTGATCATGATTGTGATCGGCACATTCATCCGCGGCCCGGGCTGGATGTGGTTCTGGCCGACGCAGACCTGGGATCACAACCGGCTCGTCTTTGAGGTGAACCGGAACCTGCACGAGTGGTGGATCTTCAAGTACATCGTGCCCCAGAACATCTGGGCCTGGACGGTGTTCGGCGCCATTGTGGTCGGGCTGTATTTTGCCGGCGCGGCGTACCTGATCCACCGCATCTGTATGGCCACCGAGTTCAGTCGCAAGATCTACCGCCGCATGAGCCTGCTGCAGATTGTCACGATGCAAATCCTGCTGATCCTGATGCTTGCGCTGCCGATCAAAATGCTGCTGCGGTTGGTCTTTCGCATCAAGTACGTCTGGGTTACGCCGTGGTTTAACGTCTGAAACGTTCTGGGACACGAAGGAGACTCAGGGGTGCCCGCACAACCCGCCCAAGACCCAATCACCAGCAAATCGCTGAGCTTTCACCTGCTGCTCTGGTCTTTCCTGCTGATTGTTTCGCTTGCGTGGGCTCTGTACGACGAAATGTACGGGCTGCGTCCCTGGCGTTCCTACCAGAAGCGCTTCATCGAGGCCTATTCCAGTTATCTGCAGCGGGAAATTCCCAAGCAACAGCAGGCCGAACAGTCCATCCGCAATTCTCCGGAATACCAGAAGCTGGAAGCCCAGTGGAAGGCGGCAGAAGCTGCCGTCGCTCCCCGGCTGAGCGAAATTGATACAGAAATTGCGCGCATCAACCGCCGGCTGGGCGTGCTGACCCCTGTCTTTCAGGAGGCCCGGGGTCGGGTCGCAGCCCTGGTCTACCAGCTGGAAATCGCCAGTGCGGATGACCGGCAGTCGCGGCTCCGTGAAGTCGAACAGGCTAAGCAGCAAACCTATTCGCTTTCCTTGCCCGGCCTGCATGGCGACGGCACAGAACAGGCTCAGCTCAGCTACACCGACTTGGAGCGGGAATTCAATCGCTTGAAAGACCGCAAAGCGGCCCTGGTCGCCGAGCGTGCCGCCGTGCTCGCCGAAGCCGATGCCCTGCGGCGGCAACTGGAGTCCTACTTTTCCGAGAAGCTGGCCGGCCTGACGGGCCAGCAGCTACAAGGCCTGCTCCGCGCCGTGAACAACCTGGACGTTCGTATCCGCCAGATCCACAACGAAAGTGCCGGCTTGGTGGATCGCTGCCAGTCCTGCCACATCGGCATGGACCTTGCCCTGGTGCCACCGAATCTGACCCTGACCAAGGCCGATTTGAACCTGGAAGGGAATCCCGATGCGCCGTTCAGCAGCCATCCGAATATCGAGTTGCTGCGGCTGCACGATCCCGACCGCGATCCGGCCAAAGCGCTCGAACGGATCGGCTGCTCGCCCTGCCATGGTGGCAACGGCCGGGCCACCTCCAGCGTGATCAAGGGCCATGGACGTCACAAGTACTGGCTCTGGCCGCTCTACTATCGCGAAAACTTCGAAGCGGGCTGCCAGATGTGCCATGCCCAGGACATGGTGCTGGACTATGCGCCGGTGCTGAACCGCGGCAAAGAGCTGTACCGCGAGCGCGGCTGTGTGGGGTGTCACCGCTTCGAAGGTTTCGACAATGAAGCCGAGCAGTTGCTGAGCGCACGGCAGCGGATCCGTCAGCTCGAGCAGCAGAAGCGCGAGTACGAACAGGAAATCGCCCGCCTGCAGCGGCGTGCCGACGATCCCGCCACGCCGCTCGAAGTCGCTCGGCAGTTGAACGAACGCGCCGCCAGCCTGCCCGTGGTGATGAGCCAGCTCGATGCAGAAATCGAACAGCTCCAGCAGCGCACGGTCAGCCTGATGCGGGAAGAGAAGAAAGTCGGGCCGAGCCTGAAAGAGGTGCGCGTCAAGCTGAAGAAAGAATGGATTCCGTACTGGCTGGCCAATACGCACGAATTCCGTCCCGACACGAAAATGCCGCAATTCCGCCTGGAAGAGAGCGAAATCCAGGCCATCTCCGCGTTCATCTGGCAGATGGGACTGCCCGGGCCGCTCGAAAAGCAGCCTCGGGGAGATCCGGCGCGCGGCAAGCGATTGTTCGAGACGCGGGGCTGTCTCGGCTGTCATTCGATCGGCGAAGGCGCGAACAAAATCGGCGGAGACTTCGCAGCCAACTTGAGCCGGGTGGGCGAAAAAGCAAACTACGACTACCTGGTCCGCTGGATCTACAACCCGCGCCAACGCACACGCCCCTACGACCCGATCGCCAAAAAGGACCTGGGCCCGGAGGACTACGCCAGGCACGGCAAACCGTTCGTGTTCGATCTGAAAAATTCCCGCTCGCCGGACGGCAAGCACGAACTGGTCGTGATGCTGCCCACGGTGATGCCCAGCCTGCGCTTGACCTGGCAGGAGGCGCGGGATATCGCCAGCTATCTGATCACGCTGCGGCGTTCCGACGCGAACTATCCGCCCGCACCGTACATAGACGATCCGAATCTGCGTGAACGGGGCAGGGAACTGGTGAAATTTTACGGCTGCGCGGGCTGCCATGAAATTGCCACGCTCGAAGAAGAGGGCCGCATCGGCACCGAGCTGACCAACGAGGGCAGCAAGCCGGTGGACCGGCTGGATTTCGCCCTGCTCACCCACAACGCCAAGCGCGGCATCCTGCCCGACGGATCACCTTCTCCGCGCGGGAAGTGGTATGACCACAAAGGTTTCTTCGAACAAAAGCTGGCCAACCCGGCCATCTTCGATCAAGGCAAATACAAACCGGATCCGCGCGACCGGCTGCGCATGCCCAAGCCGAACCTGACCCCGGCAGACATCAATGCCTTGACGACGTTCCTGCTCGGCAGCGTCGATCCGCAGGTGCCGAACGACATGCTCTATCGTCCCGAAGGCGCGCGCAAGGACATTCAGGATGGTTGGTGGATCATCACCAAGTACAACTGCATGGGTTGTCACCAGATTCGCGTTGGGCAGCGCTCGGCCCTGCAGGACCTGCCACAGTACCAGGGCCCCAACGCCGACAAACTTCCGCCCCCTCTGTTCGGGGCCGGTGCACGGCTGAATCCCCGCTGGCTGGCGCGCTTCCTGGAAAACCCGGCCCTCAGCGAAACGGATATTCACCGCAACGGCGTGCGCAATTACCTCGACATTCGCATGCCGACGTTCTATCTATCGGACAACGAAATTCGCAAACTGGTGCGCTTCTTCGAAGCGCTCTCCGCACAGGAGCGTCCTTTCATCCCGCCGGTGATCCAGCCGCTGACGGAAGCGGAACGCACGATGGCGCGGGACCTGTTCACGCATCCGGCCGCGCCGTGCCTGCGTTGCCACGCCACCGGCGATCCGGCGCACGACCGCAACGCGACGGCACCGAATTTCCTGCTCGCCGGCGAGCGACTGCGGCCGCCCTGGACACAGCGCTGGCTGCTCGACCCGGCCCGGATGATTCCGGGCACGGCCATGCCGTCCGGATTGTTCCGGCGCGAAGGGGATCGGTGGGTTTTTGCCGGCCCGCTGCCGGCGTCGCTGCGCAACTACCGTGGTGACCACGCCGAATTGCTGGTGCGGTACATGTTCCTGATGACACCAGCAGAACAGCGGCTGTTGATTTCCCGTTCGCCGCGCGCCACGGGAGCCAGCACCGGGGGGAGCGAATAGACGACCGGGGTGGGTTCTGTTAGTCTCGAAAGGCGTGGATTCTGGCGAAAAGCCAGAACCACACGTGGTGCAGAAATACAAGGAGGAATCTTCTGAAATGAAAGCTCACGTCCTGTTGATTCTGCTTTCGGCCATACTGGCTTTCGGCAGTCTTGGCTGCGGGAAGAAAGAAGAAACGCCGACGACGGCTCCGGAGACCCCCGCGGCCGGCAAAACCGTGGACCCGGCTACGGCCGGCACCATTTCCGGCATCGTGAAGTTCACGGGAACCCCGCCGCCTCCCGTGCGGCTGCGCATGGATGCCGATGCGGCATGTGCACGTTTGCATCGTGGGCCCGTGACAGTGCGCGAGGTGGAGACCGGAGCGAACGGAGGCCTGGCCCGCGTGGTGGTCTACGTGAAAGAAGGTTTGGAAGGCTACACGTTTCCGCCGGCCACGGAAGCGATCGAGCTTGACCAGGAAGGTTGCATGTACCAGCCGCGGGTGCTGGCTGTGCGCACCGGTCAGCCGATCGAAATCGTGAACAGTGACGACACAACGCACAACATCCACCCGATTCCAAAAGTCAATCGGGAATGGAACCGTTCCCAGCCACCCAGGGGTGAAAAAATCGTGGATTCGTTTGCGCGTCAGGAAGTAGCCATTCCGGTGAAGTGCAACATCCACCCTTGGATGCAAGCTTACATCGCCGTGATTGCGCATCCCTACTTCCAGGTGACCGGTGAAGCGGGCACCTTCGAGCTGAAAAACCTGCCCCCGGGCACCTATACACTGGAAGCCTGGCACGAAAAGCTGGGAACGACGACCCAGCAGGTCACCCTGGGACCGAACGAAACGAAGACGGTGGAGTTCGTCTTCCAGGGAAGCTGAAGGAATCAAGGCGCGGGGCGCAGAGGGGATCGCGCTCCGCGCAGCATTCTGACCGTTCATGCACACACAGTACCGTCCAGGACTGCATCGCTATGCGTTTGCGACCGCGGTAGCCACCCTGCTGTTGCTCGTCGCCGGTGGACTGGTGACCAGCAACGACGCAGGGCTGTCTGTGCCGGACTGGCCCCTCTCCTACGGCTCGCTCTTTCCACCCATGGTCGGCGGCATCGTGTATGAGCACAGTCATCGGATGATTGCCACCCTGGTCGGGCTGATGACGATCGGGCTGGTGGTGTGGGTCGGCCGCACCGAACACCGCGCCTGGGTCCGTCGCCTCGCCTACGCGGCGCTGGCTCTGGTGATCCTGCAGGGGGTTCTGGGTGGGCTGACGGTGCTGTTCTACCTGCCCCGTCCGATTTCGATTGCGCATGCGACGATGGCCCAGATCTTTTTCACCCTTGTGGCTGCTCTGGCGCTGTTCACCAGCCGATGGTGGCTGACGGCTGCACCGTTGCCAGCCACCGAAGCTTCCCGGCAGACGGAGAAGTTTGCTCTGTGGACCGCTCTGACGATTCTGGTCCAGCTCATCCTGGGCGCGGCCTACCGCCACGGTTGGCTGGGCATCACACCGCATCTGCTCGGCGCCGGTGCGGTTCTGGTGGCGACTTCCTGGACGGGCCGGCTGGTGCGCCAAGCTGCCCCTGCTGTGGCCATGGTCACCCGGCTACGCATTCTGCTCTCGAGCTTGGTGGGCACGCAGATTCTGCTCGGACTGGGAGCCTGGTGGGCCGTCGTGCGCAATCAGCAGGCCCTGCAACCGCTGCCCGAGATGGTCTGGCTGACGGTGGCGCATCTGGCCTGCGGTGCCCTGACGCTGGCCACGGCGACTCTGCTGTGGCTGGCCCTGCGTCGCGTGACGGCTTCCCGGGCCGTGGACGAAACAGGCCTCCGCACCGCGATCTATCCCTCCGCACTGCAGGAAGGAGGCCGGCAGTGAGCGTGCAGGTCTCTGCGCTGTCCTTCCGAGCAAAATCATCGGCCTACCTGGAGCTGACCAAACCCGACGTCAGCTTTCTGGTCGTGCTCACGACGCTGACCGGCTACTGGATGGCAGCGGATGCTCCCGTGGACTGGCTGCATATGGCGCACACACTGGCGGGCACGCTGCTGGTGGCCAGTGGGACTTCGGCGCTGAATCACTATCTGGAGCGCGACTCCGACGCCAGGATGCGGCGCACGGCGCGGCGCCCGCTCCCGATGGGAGTGCTGCGTCCTCGGCAGGCGCTGGCATTTGGCGTCCTGCTGGCGTTGCTGGGCACGGTACACCTGCTCGTGTTCGTGAACAGCCTGGCAGCGCTTCTGGGCTTCGCCACCTGTGCAAGCTATCTGGGTTTGTACACGCCGTTGAAGAAGCAGACCACGCTGGCCACGCTCGTCGGGGCGTTTCCCGGTGCCGTTCCGCCACTGATCGGTTGGGCTGCGGTTCGCGGCACACTCGAGTTGGACGCCTGGCTGCTCTATGCGCTGCTGTTCTGCTGGCAGTTCCCGCATTTCCTGGCGATTGCCTGGATGTACCGTGAAGACTATTCGCGGGCCGGAATCCGCATGTTGCCTGTGGTCGAACGCACCGGCCGGAGCACGTTTCGACAGATTCTGGGATTTTCAGTGGCGGTGTTCGTTCTCGGGCTGCTGCCGTTTCTGCGAGGTATGACCGGCAGTCTCTATCTGGTTGCAGCCGTCGTGCTGGGTGCGGGCTTGCTCCAGGCTGCCTGGAGCGCGGCACGGAACCGCACAAACAGCCGCGCCAAGTTTTTGATGCACGTGACCGTGGTGCACATCGCAGGGCTGTGCTTGCTGATGATGCTGGACAAACATGCACTCTAGGCAGTGGTCTGCGTGACAGGAATCGAAACAATGACACCCAAACAGGAAGAAGCGGTGCTCGCGCTGCTCTGTTTGTTGATCACCCTGCTCGCGCTGGGTGGACTGGTCTGGGCGTTCCAGGCAGCCTTGCTGGCGCCCCAGGTCACCATGGACGGTCTGTTGCTCGTGCTGGTTTGCCTGACCATGGCCGCCATCTTCGGGGCCATGTTTTACACGATCGCAAAGCGATTGGGCTGGCTGGCTGTGCTGCCCGCCTGGCGTAGAACGAAAGCGCAGCCGGAGCCCGCAGGCAGCGCCGCGGCAGCGAATCCCGGCCCGCAGGAAAAATCCAAGGACGTGCCATAACCCCGGCTCCGAAAGGCCCTCTGCTTTGCTCGCCCATGCCAGCTTGAATGCACTGCTGAACGGGGCAGCCACGGTGCTGCTGCTGACCGGTTATGTTCTGATTCGTCGCGGCCGGATCGGAGCGCATCGGACGTGCATGCTAAGCGCGTTCGGTTGCTCGGCGGCGTTCCTGCTCTCCTACGTCGTCTACCACATCCGTGTCGGCTCGGTCCCTTTTACGGCGAGCGGATGGATTCGTCCCGTGTACTTTGCGATTCTGATTTCACACATCGTGCTGGCGGCGGGAATTGTGCCGCTGGCGCTGGTCACTCTGCGGCGCGGCCTGCGCGGCGACTATCCACGGCATAAACGGCTGGCGCGGGTCACGCTGCCGCTCTGGCTCTACGTTTCGGTCACCGGGATTTTGATCTACATTCTGCTGTACCATATCTATCCCGCACAGCCAGCCCCTGGCTCGGCCGCCGGCTTGTTTTGTGCGTCTGCGGGTACAGCAGCGGGATGAACGAACCAGTGCCAGCACCGCAACCGAACTCCATGGGCCGAACCGGTGTGGCGCGCCGGTGGACCTATGCGGTGTTGCTCTTCGCGGTACTGCTGGTTCTGATGCCCTTCCTGTTCTGGCAGTCCACCTGGTTTGGACGACCGCTCGATGACCGGCAGATGGCCGAATACCTGGCCGCGGCAGACAAACCACGGAAGATACAGCACGCGCTGGCGCAAATCGGAGAACGCATCATCGGCGGTGATGCCAGCGTCCGGCGCTGGTATCCGGAAGTTGTGCGATTGGCCGAACATCCGCTGGCGGAGATCCGCATCACCGCTGCCTGGGTAATGGGCCAGCAGGCCGGCGTGCCCGAGTTTCACGCCAGACTGCTGGATTTGCTGGAAGACAGCAACCCGATGGTGCGACGCAATGCTGCACTGGCGCTGGTGCGGCACGGCGATGACTCCGGCCATGGCGAGCTGCGGGCCATGCTGCAACCCTATGCTGTCACGGCACCGTCGGCAGGCACTCTGCAGCAGCGGTTACGGCCAGGAGACACGGTCAACCCGGGCACTCTACTGGCACGACTGCAGCAGGGAGGGGAAGTGCTCGAGGTGCGTTCCCCTGTGCCGGGCACCGTGAAGCGCTGGGTCGCTGGGAACCTCCAGCCGGTGGCCACAGGCGACGCGCTGGTGGAAATTTCTCCCAGTCCGGAAATGGTCTGGGAAGCCTTACGGGCACTGGTGCTGGTGGGACAGCCGGAAGACCTGGACCTGATCAGCCGCTACGCCGATGGAGCGGCGGAAATGCCCGAACGCGTTGCCCTTCAGGCGGCAGAAACCCTCCGCGCCATTCGAGCACGCCAGCGCGAATGAAGCTACAGACAGCCACACGCGACCTGATTCGCGGGTGGTGAAAAGTTTTCTGAGATGCCGGCAAACCCGCGGGGGCAAAGCTCTCAGTAGGGAAGAGAGCCGTGGACAGCTTCCCACTCTTCGGTGGGCACCATGTCAATGGCATCCCACGGGCAACCTTCGAGGAAGGTGCCGTCTGGCCCCTTGCTGGTGCAGAGTTTGCAGCCGATGCAGAGCAGCGGGTCCACCTCGATACGGCCGAACGGAGGATGTTCCGGGTCCGGCACCCAGAACATGCACTGATCCACCGGGCAGTAGTCCACGCACGCCGGCGAGCCGGCACAGCCGGTACAGGATTCGTTGATGACCGCCAGGATGTGTGGCTTGCGCTTCCGTTTGGTGGTCATTCCTTTTGACATGGGATAGGACTTGACCACCTTGCCCTCGATGTACTCCTGCAGACGCTTGCTCGTCGGTGCAACAGCTGGATGTTCGGCCACAGCTTCCCCTTTTGCTGATGCAGAGTTCAACTTTCCGCAAAAACCGCAGCTTCTATTGTTTCGAAGCCGGGAAGGAAAGTCAACGCCGAGCAGTACGGCGGAGACCGATGTGCGTGCTTCGCTCCGGTGTGCCGCACCTGTTAAGACATCGCGGCAATGACAGCGCGCGCGAATTCCATGGTCGAAGCGGAACCACCGACATCCGGGGTCAGGCAGTGTCCTTGCCGATAGACGGTATGCAGAGCCTGCTCGATTCTGCGCGCAGCTTCGACTTCTCCCAAATGTTCGAGCATCATGATTCCACTGAGCAGCAGAGCGGTGGGGTTGGCGATGCCTTTTCCAGCGATATCGGGCGCGGTTCCGTGGACCGCTTCGAACACTGCCGCCTCGTCGCCCAGATTGGCACTGCCGACCACTCCGAGTCCGCCCACCAAACCAGCCGCCAGGTCGCTGACCACATCGCCGTACAGATTGGGCAGCAACAGCACGTCAAACTGGGTGGGGTCCAGTACGAGCTGCATGCAGGCATTGTCCACGATCAACTCGCGATACCGGATTTCCGGAAACTCGACGGCCACCTTGCGCACCGAAGTCAGAAACAAGCCGTCGGAAAGCTTCATGATGTTGGCTTTGTGGATGGCGGCGACCTGGCGGCGCCTGTGCTTGCGCGCATATTCGAACGCAAACCGAGCAATGCGGGTCGACGCCTTCTCGGTGATGATTTTCAAGCTTTCCACCACACCCGGAACGACCGTGTGCTCCAGGCCGGAATACAGGTCTTCGGTGTTCTCCCGGACGATGATCAGGTCCACGCCTTCGTAGCGACTCTTCACTCCGGGCAGGTTTTTCACCGGCCGCAGATTGGCATACAGCTCGAGCGCTTTGCGCAGACCTACGTTGATGCTGGGCGGGCCCGTAGCAATGGGCGTAGCGATCGGACCCTTCAGGGCGACTCGATTCCGCCGCACCGATTCCACCAGTTGGGCATGCAGGAACTCCCCGTGGCGGCGTTCGGCTTCGCTGGGAGCTTGTACCTCTTCCCACTGGATCGCGACGCCGGAAGCATCAATGACCGTGCGAGCTGCCTGCGCGACCTCGGGACCGATGCCGTCGCCCGGAATCAGCGTGACCGTGTGTTGCATCGTGACGAGCTATTGTAAGAGAAATGACCAACTTTGGGTATCACATGCAATCCATCAGAAAGCAAACCGCTGCGGCAAAGGTTCGAAACTGCATCATTGTCTGCCGTGAACAGCATCGACGCACCGGGCCAGCCCTCGTCTGGTACTCAGTGTCGGGATTCTGCTATAATGAAAACGCGATAACTTGCAGGAATGAGGTGAGAACGACCGTGATTCATATGACGCCGGTAGCCGTTGCCAAGGTAAAGGAAATCATGGACCAGCAGAATCCGCGCCCGGCCGCTCTGCGCGTGGCGGTGGTGGGTGGAGGCTGCTCGGGTTTCCAGTACCACATGGCCTTCGACAACAACCAGAACAGCACCGACAACGTGGTGGAAGTGGACGGCCTGAAGGTGCTGGTGGACCAGATGAGCCTGATGTACCTGAACGGCGTCGAAATTGACTACATCGAGACGCTGGAAGGTGCCGGGTTCAAGTTCAACAACCCGAATGTGAAGAGCACCTGCGGTTGCGGCAGCTCGTTCAGCGTGTAAGACCGACGGCCGAATCGACCCGACCAGGCCGAGGCCGGGTACCGCGTTTGCTCGTCGCAGCACCCGCACCAGACATCATTCTTCATCACCCCCCGGCAAAAGTTTCAGTGTATGCTACTGGGCTGCGATGAAAATTGCTCTAGCCCAGTTCAATCCTACGGTTGGCGATTTTGACGGCAACTCCGCCCGCATCGTAGCTCTCGCAGAACAAGCACGGCAGCGCGGCGCAGACCTGGCCGTTTTTTCCGAGCTCTGCCTGTGTGGCTATCCGCCGCAGGACCTGCTGGAGCGCCCCGCATTTCTCGAACAAAACCTGCGCGAGCTGAGGCGACTAGCGGAGAAGATTCCGCTTCGTTCCATTGTCGGGTACGTGGGAAAGCCGCGCGATGCCGCCGGCAAGCCGGCCGCGAACGCTGCCGCCCTGATCGAAGGCGGTCGCGTCGTGTTCGAGCAGCAGAAGATGCTGCTGCCCACCTACGATGTCTTCGACGAGCTCCGCTACTTTCAGCCAGCGCGCCGCCAGCAGGTTCTGGAGCTGTGTGGTACACGCATCGGGCTCACCATCTGTGAAGATATCTGGAATGACAAAACATTCTGGACCAAGCCGAGGTATGAACGCGACCCCGTCGCCGAGTTGGTCGAGCAGGGGATCGAGGTCATCCTCAACATCTCGGCCTCTCCCTACACCCTGAACAAGCGCACCCTGCGGCTGGAAATGCTCCAAGCCCTGGCCCGCCACCACGCCCGTCCGGTCGTCTATGTGAATCAAGTCGGCGGCAACGATCAACTCGTCTTCGATGGCTCGAGCGTCGTCGTGCTGGCCGATGGGCGCGTAGCGGCGCAAGCTCGGTCGTTCGAAGAAGACCTGGTGTTGTTCGATACCCGCACGGGCACCGGGGAGCTGCGCACACAGCCGGAAAACGAACTCGAAGCAGCGTACTGGGCGCTCGTGGTCGGTACGCGCGACTACCTGATCAAATGCGGTTTTCGAAAGGTCGTGATCGGCTTGAGCGGGGGAATCGACTCGGCTGTAGTAGCGGCCATTGCCGTGGCCGCAGTCGGCCGAGAGAATGTCCTGACCGTAGCAATGCCCGGCCCATATTCAAGTCCGCAGAGTTTGACCGACGCACGCGCTGTGGCAGAAAACCTGGGCGTGAAACTCGAGGTGATTCCGATCCAGGAGACATTCAAGAGTTACCTGCGCACGCTGGCTCCCGTGTTCCACGGTCGCGCAGCCGACGTCACCGAAGAAAACATCCAGGCTCGGATCCGCGGCAACATCCTGATGGCCATTTCGAACAAGTTCGGCTCACTGGTACTGAGCACCGGAAACAAATCGGAACTGGCCGTCGGCTACTGCACCCTCTATGGCGACATGGCCGGCGGGCTGGCCGTGCTTTCCGACGTCCCGAAAACCATGGTCTACGAGCTGGCCAAGTTCATCAACCAAAAGTCCCGCAACGAAACGGGGAAAGAAGTCATTCCCGCATCCATCCTGACCAAGCCGCCTTCTGCCGAACTCCGTCCCAACCAGACCGATCAAGATACTCTGCCGCCCTATGATGTCCTCGACCGGATTCTGCGCGCCTACATCGAAGACCTGCGCAGCCCCCACGAAATCGTCGAGCAGTACGGCTACGCACCGGAACTGGTCCAGCAAGTCATCGAACGCGTCAACCGAAACGAATACAAGCGCAAGCAAGCACCCCCGGGACTGAAAATCACCTCGAAGGCCTTTGGTCTGGGACGCCGTCTGCCCATCGCCCACAAGTTCTACGGCTAGCTCGGCACTGCGCGATCTCCCCCGAGTCTCTGGCAGGGAAAAGCAGGGTTGGCTGTGTATGGCGGCTGAGTTCGGTCAGTGTTTTCTAAGTAAACATAAGATACCTTAGCGGACGCAGTTAAAATAGCCCGGTTTTTACGTTCTATGACCCAGTCGGCTTCCGGCCCGCTGCCCAAGTGCCGCTCGCACGGTTGTGCTATTCTCTGCCTGCACGCGCCTGAACGACTGCGAGGAGGATTTCGGCGCATGAAAGTCAAAACTCGAACTGAAAAGGATTCCCTCGGCACGGTAGAGGTTCCCGCGGACCGTTATTACGGCGCGCAAACGCAACGTGCCGTTGAAAACTATCCGATCAGCGGCTATCGCGCGCATCCCCTGCTGATTCGGGCGATGGGCATGATCAAGAAGGCAGCGGCCCGCACCAATCGCGAACTGGGGCTTCTCGACGCGCGGCGGGCCGGCGCCATCATCAAGGCTGCCGAGGAAGTGATCCAGGGCAAGATGGATGGCGAGTTCGTGGTGGACGTCTATCAGGCCGGCGCTGGGGTCAGTTTCCACATGAACACGAACGAGGTCATAGCCAATCGAGCCATCGAGTTGCTCGGCGGCCGGCGCGGTGACTACACCGTGGTGCACCCGAACGACCACGTGAATTTCGGCCAGTCCACCAACGACGTGTTTCCGACGGCGATGCGGCTGGCCGCGTTGATGCTTTTCGACCAGCTCCTCGACACCCTGGCGGAACTGGAGCGGGCATTCGCGCGCAAGGGGAAAGAGTTCGACCATCTGCTGAAATCCGGGCGCACGCATCTGATGGATGCGGTACCCATCCGGCTGGGCCAGGAGTTTGCCGCGTATGCCACGGCGATGCGACGCGCTGCGGTGGTGCTTCGTCAGGCCCAGGAGATGCTGCGCGAGCTGGGACTGGGTGGATCGGCTGTCGGCACCGGCGTGAACACGCATCCCCAGTACCAGCGGCGTGTTGTTCGGCACCTGAGTCGCATCAGTGGCCAGCGGTTGATTCCGACCGACGATATGCGCTATGCGATGCAATCGAACCTGGCGATGTCGGTGGCTTCGGCGGCGCTGCGGAATCTCGCGCTGGAGCTGATTCGCATCACGAATGATCTCCGTCTGCTCGCCAGCGGCCCCAATACCGGCCTGGCCGAAATCACCCTCCCGGCCCTGCAGCCCGGGTCTTCCATCATGCCCGGAAAAATCAATCCGGTGATGGGCGAGCTGACGGCCATGGTCGGCTTCCAGGTTGTCGGTGGCGACGTAGCCACTGCGCTGGCCGTGCAGGCCGGCCAATTGGAGCTGAACGTCATGATGCCCACCATGGCCTGGAACGTGCTGCATTCGGCCGAGATTCTGAAAAACACGATTCGCGTGCTGACCCACAAATGCGTCCGCGGCATCACCGCTAACGAGAAGCGGCTGAAGTACTACGCCGAAGCGACCATTTCGCTCGCTGCTGCTCTGAATCCTTATATCGGGTATGCCGCAGCGGCCGAAATTGCCAAAGAAAGCGTGCGCACCGGTCGCACCGTGACCGAGATTGCGCTGGAGAAAAAACTGCTCGACGAGAAACTGCTCCGGAAAATCCTGGATCCATACCGCATGACCGAGCCTTCGCCGCCCGTCAAAGAAGCGCTGCAGAAAACGGGCCGAGGCTCCCGTTAGTCTGCGGATGGAAAAATATACCGCCGGGTGGCGAAGGCCGCCCTTGCGAAAATCCTGCGGAATGGATTTGCACCGATGAATCAGGCGAGCGGCGCCGGAGCGCTCGTTTTCTGTGGAGGCCAGGGTTCGAGCAGCTTTTCTTTGCGGTAGAGGAGTGCGGTGACGTCGTAGGTGGCCAGTTCGAAGCCATGGCCGTGGGTGATGGCGTCGGTCGGACAGGATTCGACGCAGTAGCCGCAGAAAATGCAGCGAGAATAGTCGATGTTATAGACGCGTGCGTAGCGCTCGCCGGCCGAGATGCGATTTTCGGCGGTATTTTCAGCCGCTTCGATGTAGATGCACTGTGCCGGGCAGGCCGCTGCGCAGAGGAAACAGGCTACACACTTCTCCAACCCGTTTTCGTCCCGCTGCAAGACATGGATGCCGCGGTAGCGTGGCATGAAGTTCACCGGCGCGTCCGGATAGTGTTCGGTGACAGGCTTGCGCCAGAGATTGCGGAAGGTCACGGCGAACCCTTTCAACAGCGCGCCCACCGCTGTTTTCAGTTCGTAGAGAGCCGCACTCATGCGTTCAGTCTAGCAAATCCTGTGCTTGCCGGCAAAAGCCCCGGACCTGCACAGTGCTGGCGTCAGTTCCCTGCGATCGCACGCACAATCTGTTGGCCGTGGAATCTTCCGTTTTCGATGAAGATTTCTCCGGTTTGATTCCCGCCCAGCACCACGCCGGCCAGATATATGCCGGGCACGTTGCTTTCCAGGGTTTCCGGGTTGTGCGCGGGCCGGTTGGTGTCCGGTTCGAGCGCAATCCCGAGTGCACGCAGAAACTCGAAGTCCGGATGGTAGCCGGTCAGAGCGAACACAAAATCGGCACGCACCGGTCGTTCTTCGGCAGAGGAATCCACCGGCCGCACCCAGACCGTGCCCGGTTCGATGCGGGTCACGACGGTTTCGAACCGCGCCTGCACTTCGCCGGCTTTGATCCGGTTTTCGATGTCCGGCCGCAGCCAGTACTTCACACTGCTCCCGAGCTGTGCCCGACGATGGATCAACGTAACGCGCGCACCTCCCCGGAACAGATCCAGAGCGGCCTCCACGGCTGAATTCTTGCCACCGATGACCACGACATCGCGATTCCAGCAGGGATGCGCTTCCCGGTAATAGTGCGAAACGTGGGGCAAATCCTCGCCGGGCACATTCAGCCGATTCGGCAGGTCGTAGTATCCGGTCGCAACGACGATTCTTTTCGCGCGGTATTCTTCGGCCAGACCGCTGGCAGACTCCGTGCGCACGGAGAAAGCCCCGTTGTGTGGTTCGACAGCGACCACCCGCTCGTACAAGCGCAGCTCGAGCTGTTCATGCTCGGCGCACTTCCGATAGTACTTGAGGGCCTCGGTGCGGGTGGGTTTTTCTCCAGCGCAGACCATCGGCAGGCCGCCAATCTCCAGCAATTCCGGCGTGGTGAAAAAAATCATATTGGTCGGGTAGTGGTAGATCGAATTGCAGAGACAGCCCTTGTCCACCACGAGCGTGCGGAGACCACGGCGCCGTGCTTCGATGGCGGTGGCCAGGCCTGTGGGGCCGGCGCCGATGCAGAGGAGATCGTAAAACATATTCGTTCGTACCTGGCGATGAAACAGGTGGCTGGGAGGGCCGGCAGCATCCGGGAGATATCCCAGCCGTTCGACAGGCGATTGTACCTCGCCCCGCGAGGGTTCGGCATCCGGCTCGACTGAGGGGGTACTGCTGGCCGACAGTCTTACCCGCTGGCCATCAGACGAGCGCGCAAGGCCGCACTGAGGCGCCGAACGTCGGGGGGCCAGTTGTGGAGCGCTTCGATTTGCGCCAGCGACGCTTCCAACTGCTGTGCCTCTTCGACCGACAACGTCACCGTACAGGAACTCTGCGGGGAATCTTCATCGAATGCACTGCGGAGCTTCAGCAACAGCAGCTCAGCCGGCGTGAGATTGGGTTTGCGCATCAGCGGTTCCAGTTCCAGCGTGACCCCATCCGGCCCGTGCTGGAGCAGAGTCGGGTCCACGACCCGAATCAAGCTGACCAGAGCCAGCACCAACTCATCCACAGTGAACTCGAACTGAGAGGGCTGGTTCAAGCGGAGCCCCCGAGCAGCATTTCGAGCTCCCGGCGGAAGCAGGTCAGTTCAGACAGTCGTTCCGAGGTGGCTTCGACCCGCTTCCCTTTCCAGACGAACCATTTCCGACCGCCCTGTTCGATGCAGGCGCTCAAGTGCCCATCCACCAAATAACAGGGAGCGTTGTAGAAGCGAAAACCACTGCCGGACACAGGCTCCAGAAGCACTGCGCAGTTCCCTTTTCGCACGCCGATGTAGCGCTCGAACATCAAAAACGCGACGATTTCAAAACCCTGCCCAGCCAGCCGCTGGAGAAGCTGCATCTGTTCCCGGGTGAGGTTCAACATCATATCCCGGCTCGGCGCGCCTCGCAGGGGCCAGCCGATCCGGCGAAGGCCATCCTTCAGGCCACCGCCGAGTCTGCCTGGGCGCCTTCTTGTTCCAGGGCCACCAGAACCGAGCGCAGGGCGGCAATCAGCTCATCTCGCGAAACGTGAGCCTTACGAAACTGCACGCGCAAACGGAAGGATTCGTCTTCGGGAACGAAACTGAACAGGAAGGGTTGCGGGCGAGGTCCGGAAGTTTTCTCCTCGCGTCGCTGCTGGCGCACTTCTTCCCGCGTCAGACGGCCCTGGACAATGCGTTGCACCATTTCCGCCATTTTCTTTTCGTTGGGCTGGCGGGCTATCTGCAGCAACAAAGATTTGCTGGTAATTCCCTTCTCCAGACACCGGCGGCGAATGGCGATGGGGATGTTCAGCAGCGAAAGCGTCTCCGTGATCGAGGAGCGGGCGCGCCCGATCTTTTTAGCGATGTCTTCGTGGGTGTAGGCGAACTGCTCGGCGAGTCGAGACAGTCCCTCGGCCTCCTCGAACGGGGTGAGATCCTTTCGCTGGAGGTTTTCGATCAGGGCCAGCTCGAGCGTCTCCGCGTCATCGGCGATTTTTTCGATACAGGGAAGCTCGCGCAATCCTACGGCGCGGGCGGCGTGATAACGCCGTTCGCCCGAGATGATGTAGTAGGTATCCTCGCGGGGCACATAGCGCACCAGCAACGGCTCGAGCACGCCTTTTTCGCGGATGGAGTTGGCCAGTTCGGTCAGGTCGCCCAGCGCTTTGCGCGGCTGATCGGGATTCGGACGAATCTTTTCGATCGGCAGCATGCGCCCGATCGCTGCCCCGCTGTAGCTGGTCAGCGATTCGACATAATGGGCGTCATGCCGCATCTTCAGTGTGACGGGCAATCCGATCTTCCTCGGCACGTTGAATGACCTCCTGCGCCAGCCGGCGGTATTCCTGCGCGCCGGGCGATTTGGGCGCAAATGTGAATATCGTCTCTTTGTACGCCGGACTTTCCTCCAGGCGCACGTTCTTGCTGATGCGGGTTTTGAAGAGCACCGGCCCGAAAACAGAACGAATCTGCTCGTGAGTATCCCGCGAGATATTGGTGCGCTTATCGAACAGGGTGATGACCACCCCCATCATTTTCAGGCTGGGGTTGGGACGCGCGCGGACCCGTTCGTACGTCTCCAGCAGGTCGTCGGTTCCCTCGATCGCGAAATAGGCAGCCTGGATGGGCACAATCAGATGGGTCGCGGCGACCAGGGCGTTCACGGTGAGTATCCCGAGTGCCGGCGGGGTGTCGAGAACAATGAAATCGTAGTTCTTCTGAATCGGCGCCAAGGCGTCTTTCAGTTTGTACGGCGCATCGAACTGGCCCGCCAACTGCTGTTCGAGCTTGGCGAGGGCCAGGCGCCCGGGCGCAACGAACAGGTACGGGTCTTTCGTCGGTCGGATGACGCTGGCCAAATCCACCCGGTGGTCACTCAGCACGTCGTAGACCGAGGCCTGGATTTCCGTGGGATCGAAAAAGGCAATGGTGGAATTGGCCTGTGGATCGAGGTCGATCAGCAAGGTGCGCTTTTTGCGGAGTGAGAGAGCGGCAGCCAAGTTGATGGCGGTAGTGGTTTTGCCGACGCCGCCCTTTTGATTGGCAATCGCCAGGATGGTCGTCATTGCAAGGCCCGTCCTCCACACTTGCCTGACGGGACTTCCCCCTCCTGTTCCGCCCTGTGGCCGAGGCGGAAACGGGGCACCACATCTGGCCCTGTCTCGAAAATGTGCCCCATTTGTGGTATAACTCTACCCGCGGCGCGCGGACAAACGCAAGCAAAAAATGCAGCAATTCAAGAAGTTACCCGCGTAGCAAAATCGAGGCAGGCCTACATCTTGTAGCGGCCCAAATCCTCATCGCTGAGGTTTTCCAGCCACTTGCGGAGCTCTTCGCTGGTGTTCTTCTCGGCCACCGCGCTGGCAATCCGCGAGTTTTTCAGGACTTCCTCTTCTACATAGATGGGGCAATCGACACGCAGCGCCAGCGCCAGTGCATCGGAGGGCCGCGAATCGATGGACATCACCCGCCCATCCCGCTCCATCCAGATCAGGGCGTAGAAGGTGTCATCTTTCAGGTCGTTGACGACCACTTTCTGCACGCGCACGTTCAGCCCGAGCAAGAGATTGCGCATCAGATCGTGGGTCATCGGCCGGGGAGTCTGCACCTTTTCGATTTCCAGTGCGATAGCGTTTGCTTCGTAGACTCCCACCCAGATGGGCAAGATTGCGTTGCCATGAACGTCCTTCAGCACAACGATGGGCATGTTGGTCACCGGATCCATCATCAAGCCGCGAATTTTCATTTCGATTTCCATCGTTGCCTCCTGCACTCAAATGACCTGCTCGCCGACCAGGCTGTGCGGCCCGGCGGCGAGGATGCACACCTGCAGATATTCTCCCAGATTTGGCACGCGCGGCGAAGTAAAATTCACGACCCGGTTGCTGGATGTGCGACCGGTCCACTGACCCGGACGACTGCGGCCTTCCACCAGCACTTCCACGGTGCTGCCCACCAACGCCTGATTGCGCCGGAGTTGAATCTGCCGCTGCTTCTCCTGCAACACGGCGAGTCGTCTTCCCTTCTCTTCCTCCGGGACGTCGTCCGGGAACGAGAGCGCGGCCGTGTTCGGTCGCGGCGAAAACTTGAACGAGAAGGCGCCGTCATAACCAACTTCTTCGAGCAGGGTGAGGGTTTGCTCGAAGTCCGCTTCGGTCTCGCCGGGGAAACCGACGATCAGATCCGTGGTGAGGCTGATGGGGCGCCGGGCCCGGCGGATGATTTCCACGCGCTCCAGGTACTGCTCGCGGGTGTATTCCCGATTCATCCGCTGCAGGATCCGCGTGGAGCCGGATTGAACGGGCAGATGCACGTGATCACACAGGACGGGGTTGGCGTCGATGGCCTGGACAATTTCGGGATGGAAGTCCCGCGGATGGGAGGTGGTAAACCGCACGCGGCGAAGCCCCGGGATTTGCGCGACAGCATCCAGCAGTTCGGCAAACGACATCCGTCGCGGAGAAGGATCGCGATAGGAATTTACGTTCTGGCCCAGCAACTGGACCTCCGTGTAGCCAAGCTCCACCAGGCTGCGCACCTCGGCGAGGATGGAGTCGGAGGTCCGGCTGCGCTCGGGCCCGCGGGTGAAGGGCACGACGCAATACGCGCAGGATTTATCGCAGCCCTCGATGATGGTGACATAGGCGCGGAACGGATTGTCGCGCCGCGTGAATTCGGTCTCGAACGTCTCGTCGGTATCCGTGTCCAGACCTACCACGCGGCGGCGCCCGGATTCGAGTTCAGCCAGCAGTTCGGGCAGGCGACGATAGCTCGCGGAACCGCAGACCAGGTTCACCCAGGGCGCCCGTTCGAAGATGCGCTCGCCCTCCTGCTGCGCCACACAACCGAGCACGCCAACGAGCTGGTGGCCTTCCCCGTGACGCAACTGCCCCAGGCGCGAGAAAACCTTCTGGGCCGCCTTTTCGCGGATCGAGCAGGTATTGTAGAGCACCAGATCGGCCTCAGCGGGCGAGTCCACCTGGCGGTATCCTCGACGCAAGAGCACGCCGGCCACCTTTTCCGAGTCGTGCACGTTCATCTGGCAGCCGAAGGTTTCCAGATAAAATGTGCGTCCGCTGGCTGGAGGGAGCTCTGTAGCGCCGACACCTCCCGCGGCCAACCGCGACGGCTGCAAGGGCCCGCCGGTGAGGGCCGTTAGCGGAATGTGAATCTGATTCCCCATGCGGTGAAAATATTCTAACACAGCCGGACACGAAATTAGCTCCACTGCACCACCGGCCCGTGAAGAGAACACAGTTGCTGTGTGCCGACGCTGTGTGTCGTAAGAAACAGCAAAGGAAACTTTCTGCTGCCGCTTTCGTTTGACCGACCTGTACCCCTATGCTAGCGTACCTTTGGGACGCAGAAATTCTGGGGGACGCCGTTGTGAATCTGTTTGCGCTGGCTGCCGTCGGGCAGCTCGGTGACCTGCTGCAGCAAACCGGCTGGGTCGCGCGCATTGTGCTGCTGATCCTGCTGGGCTTTTCGCTGTTTTCCTGGGCCATCATTTTTCAGAAGTACCGCCGTTTCCGCGCAATCGAGCAGCAGACCAGTCAGTTTTTGCAGCTCTTTCGCGCTGTTGAACGGCTGCCAGCTCCGAAGTCTCTGGAAACTGCGGCAGCGAACTCGCCGCTGGCCGTCATCTACACGGCTGGTTACCGGGAACTGGAATCGCAGTTAGCGTCGTCCAATCCGCACGGTGGCAAGCTGAAGAGCCTGAACGCGGTTGCCGTCTCCATGCAACTGGCCTCGGCCGAACAGGTTCGTCGGCTGGAGCGCTACATGCCCTGGCTGGCTACCACGGGCTCGGTGACGCCATTCATCGGACTGTTTGGCACGGTCTGGGGCGTCATGGATGCCTTCAGCGGTTTGGGCGAAGCGGGTGCGTCGAGCCTGCGCGCTGTCGCGCCGGGAATTGCGGAGGCTCTGGTCGCTACCGCCGCGGGCTTGTTTACCGCGATTCCGGCCGTCATTGCCTACAACCACTATCTGCACCATATCCGTGAGCTGGCCGCGCGGATGGACAACTTCACAGCAGAGTTCCTGGCCGCCATCGAGAAAAGCTACGGATAGCACGATATGCCGCAATTGCAACGCCCAACCGGTACTTCGCTTTCCGAAATCAACATTGTGCCGCTGGTGGACGTTGTCCTGGTGCTGTTGGTGATTTTCATGATCACGGCTCCGATCCTGCAGTCCGGTATCGAAGTGGATCTGCCCAAGACCCGCACCGTCCGGGAGATCACCGAAGAACGCCTGGTCATTACGATTGACCGCGCGCAGCGAGTCTATCTGGGCAACGAACCCGTGCGGCTGCGGGAGCTCGGCGAACAGATCCGGCAGCGGATGCAAGACCCGGCACGACAGGCCGTATTCATCCGCTGCGATGAAACAGTTCCTTTCGGAAGCTGGGCCACCGTAGTGGACGAACTGCGCCAAGCCGGCATCCAAAACATTAGCGTGGTGACCGAGCCGATCAGCGCGCGCCCACGCCGACAATAACCATGGCTGTGCTCGCCTCCTACAATCTGACTCAGGACAGCCTGAAACGGCCCCTGGTGTGGTCGTGCACGCTCCATCTGGCGCTGGGGGCCCTGCTGTTGATTTCGACGCTGCGTTCCCATCGGGGCGAAGTTTGGGGTGGAGCAGGGAGTGGTGCTGTCACGGTTGGTTTGGTGGGCAGCTTGCCGGGCGTTCCCCTTCCCCGCCCTGACGTGGTCACCACCAGCCGCGTCGTGGACCCGACCCGCGGCCTGCACAAAGAAGAACCCAAACGCGCAGACAATCAAACGGAAGCGACAGCGATTCCAGAATTTGCTAAGAACCAGCCGCAACGCTACGTCAGCCGGCCGTCGAAAGTGCTCGAAGACCCTACACCTCCTCCCGAAGGGGCTATCCCCTACGGCCAGGGCGGCGCGCCTGCGCTCCCGTACACGCAATTCAGCCTCGGGAGCGGCACGGAAGGTGCGCTGGGTTTCAGCGGGCCCGGCGGCGGAGCCTTCGGGGAACGCTATCCCTGGTATGTCGAGGCGGTACGCCGGAAAATCAGCAGCAACTGGCTGCAGTCCACGATTGACCCGCGAGTGCACTGGGCGCCTCGCGTTGTGGTGACGTTTCAGATTCTCCGCAACGGTTCCATTGTGAACACAGAAATCGTGCGCTCCAGCGGGAATGACTCTGTTGACCGTTCGGCATTGCGGGCGGTGCTCAACTCGAATCCACTGGAGCCGCTGCCCTCCGGCTATTCTGGCTCGTATGTGCAGGTAGAGTTCTGGTTCGATTTTCGCAGGCCCTGACGGCTGGAGCGAACAACGAACGAGGGCAGAGAGTATTCCAAAGATGAGTGAGGTGACCGAGGAAACGAGTCCATGTTCTCCAGGCATATCCATCGAGCGGTGCCACAAGGGCTGCGGTGCGCCCTCGCTGTGCTGGCTTGTGGCTGGGTCATCGCCCCAGCGCTGCGGAGCGGCCCGCCGGTGCCGCAGGACTGGTTCCGCACCGGGACCGGCCTGGGCGTGGAGAAAGCCCGGCTGGCTGCTGCCGATTTTGCGGCGCGAGGCGAGGCGGTGCATCCTGCGGCGCGACTGTTCAGCGACGTCCTGTTTGCGGACCTGGAATATTCCGGCATCATCGAGATGGTGAGCAAAAGTTTCTTTCCCCTGCGTCAGCCGAGCGTGCCCGCAGAATTGCAGCCGGCGGAGTGGTCCGCGCCGCCGACAAGCGCGCACTTCCTGGTTTTTGGCAACCTGTCGCTGGCTGGGACGCAGCTGGTGGTGGAGGCGTGGCTGTACGACGTGCGAAACCCGCAGTCGCCGCCGGCCCTGGCAAAACGTTACCGTGCCAGCGTGAATCCGGAAAACAGCGCGGAAGCTCAGGCGCGCCGGCTGGCGCACCAGCTTGCCGACGAAATCGTTTCCCTGCTGAGCGGCGGAATTCCCGGCATCGCCAGTACCCAGATCGCATTTATCAGCAATCGCACCGGCTCCAAAGAGGTGTGGGTGATGGACTACGACGGCGCCAATCAGCGACGCATCACGAACCTGCAGACCATTGCCCTGACGCCGCGGTGGTCACCGGATGGTTCCCGCATCGCATTCACCTGCTACCAGAAAAGCGGCGACACGATCAGTGCCCAGATCTGCATGCATTCGATGGAGACAGGGCGATCGGTAGCCTTCTATCGGTATCGGGGCACGAACTCGTCGCCGGCCTGGTCCCCGGATGGTTCGAAAATTGTCTTCATGTCCAGCATGCACGGCGATCCAGAGCTGTTTCTCATCGACGTGAGCGGGTCGAATCTCCGGCGGTTGACGTATTCGGCCGGAGCAGACACTTCGCCCGTTTGGAATCCCCGCACCGGTCAGCAGATTGCTTTCGTCAGCGATCGTGGGGGCACACCCCAGCTCTACATCATGGCGGCCGACGGTTCGAGTGTGGAAAAGATCACCCTGCCCGATATGGGGTACGTGGTGGATCCTGCCTGGTCGCCCAACGGTCAGTTGCTGGCTTTTAGCTGGCAGCGGCCTACCGGCAACTACGACATCTACGTGATGGACATCGCCACGCAGCAACTGGTCGAGCTGACGCGCGACGCTGGACGCAACGAACGACCCAGTTGGGCGCCCGACGGCCGGCACATCGTTTTCGAATCCACGCGCACCGGAACGCGGCAAATCTGGACGATGCTGGCCGATGGCACCCAGCCGCGCCAGTTGACCTTTGCGGGCCAGAATGAGTCGCCGAACTGGTCGCCGCGTTGAACACAGCGCGTGTCGGAACTTCTTGTTCACCGCAGGCAAGATGGTAGGATGAACCCGAAGTGAGACTCGTTCGCGATGTGGCTTGTACAGAGGAGGATGCAGCATGAACCAGAACTGGAATCGCAAGGCGGCACTGCTCCTTGTGGCGGCTGCCGTTGCACTCAGTGCGGCGGGCTGCCGGCGCAGCGAAGTGGTGCGCCCGCCCGAACCGCCTCCCGCTCCACCGGCACCGCCCGAGCGGCCAACGGTTTCCCTGCAGGCTTCCCAGACCTTCATCCAGAAGGGCGAATCGGTGACTCTGAACTGGACGAGCACCAACGCGACCGAGGTGACGCTGTCGCCCGGCATCGGACGCGTGGCCGCGCAGGGTTCCACGCGAGTCACGCCCGAAGCTTCCACCACCTATTCGATTGCGGCCACGGGTCCGGGCGGCACCGCCACCGACAGCGTGCGAATTACGGTGGGTGCCGGTGCCCCGGCAGTAGAGCGCACTGGCGAACCGAGCAAGTCGCTCGAGGAACTGTTCCGCGAAAATGTCTATGACGCCTTTTTCGACTACGACAAGGCCGACATTCGTCCGGACGCTCGTGAGGCGCTGGCCCGGACGGCGCAGTTCCTGCGGACTCATCCGGAGATTCGGGTGATCATCGAAGGGCACTGCGACGAACGCGGGTCCACCGAGTACAACCTGGCGCTGGGGGACCGCCGGGCGCAAGCAGCCAAACAGTTCCTGGTTTCCCTGGGCGTGGCGGCCGAGCGCATCGAAACGGTGAGCTACGGCAAGGAGCGGCCGTTCTGCTTCGTCAGCCACGAGGACTGCTGGCAGCAGAACCGTCGTGCGCATTTCGTTCTGGCCAAACCCTGAGCCGCGCGCAAGCCGAATGGGATGTCGGAATGCCGCGGAAGGAGGTCGTCATGATTCGTGTGTGGTGGAAGCCGGTGGCCGGCCTGCTGCTGAGCGGAGCGATTCTGTTGGTTCTGGTGGCTTCGCCGACCCCGGCACAGCGAAAAGAAATTCTGGAGATGCAGCGGGACATTGCCCTGCTCACACAGTCTCAGCGCGAGCTGCAGCGTTCACTCGACGAAAAGCATGCGGTGCTGAAAACTCTGCTCGAACAATCGCTCGACGCGGTCAACCGCCTGCAACTGACCATGGCGGGACTGGAAAAGAATGTCCAGGACGTGCAGGCCAATACCGGCGCTCGCATGGACACCCTGGCCACCCAGGTGCAGGCGTTGGCCGACAACCTGGAAGAGGTGAAAGTCCGCATGGGCCGCCTGCAGCAACAGATGGTGGAAACGCAAGGCGTGATGCAGACGCTCGATGCCCGGTTGGCCGGCGGCACCATGCCGACCGCACCGACAGGCACCGGCGAAACCAGTCCTGCCGTGCCCGCTCCGCGGCCGCCCTCCCCGGACGTGCTCTACTCGAACGCCCTGCGAGATCTGAACAGCGGAAAATACGACCTGGCCCGACAGGAATTCCTCGACTACCTGAAATACTATCCGGACACTGACCTGGCCTCGAACGCGCAGTTCTACCTGGGGGAAATTCTGTACGCAGAGAAGAAATATCAGGAGGCCATCGCCGAGTACGACAAGGTGCTGAACAACTATCCCAAAAGCTTCAAATTTGCTGCGGCGCGCCTGAAAAAAGCGCTCGCACTGCTCGAGCTGGGCCAGCGGGCCAGTGGTGTCCAGGAGCTTCGGGAAGTGGTGCGCCGCCACCCGGGCACCGAAGAGGAACGGCGTGCTCGCGCGAAACTGCGCGAACTCGGAGTCAATCTGTCGGGCTAGCCGATCTCCGCCCGGCTATTTACTCGCCGAGGCAGGCGTGTTACCTTCCTGCACTGCGGGCAGGACAACGTATGTCAGTGAACCGTGTCATCCTGGTGGGTCGGCTAGGCCGCGATCCCGAAACGCGCTATACCTCGAGCGGGCAAGCCGTCTGCAACTTCACGCTGGCGACCAACGAAGTCTACCGCAGCCGCACCGGAGAACGACAGGAACGCACCGAATGGCATCGGATTGTGCTCTGGGGCAAACTTGCCGAAACCGCTCAGCAACACCTGAAGAAAGGCTCGCTGGTCTACATCGAGGGAAGAATCCAGACCCGCCAGTGGGATGACCGGGATGGAAACAAACGCACGAGCATCGAAATCGTCGCGAACACCTTCCGGATGCTCGGTGGGCGCGGAGAAGGCGCGGCGGAGCTGGAACCCGCGGCCTCCGAGCCAGAAGCAGCCGAACCCGAAATCGGCGACGAAGATCTTCCCTTCTGACCGGAGTCCACGGCGACATACAGTCCGGCACAGTTTTTTTTATTCGTAGCGGAGCGCTTCGATCGGATCGAGCTGCGCGGCCTTCCACGCCGGATAGATGCCGAACAGGATGCCGATTCCGGCCGCCACCACCGTGGCGATCACGATGGCGGTGGCAGAGATCAGTGTGGGCCACCCGAGGAACTTGGCGATGGCCCACGAACCTACCAATCCCGAGGCGATGCCGATCACACCGCCCGCCATGCTCATCGTCACCGCTTCGACCAGAAACTGGCGCCGCACATCTGCTTCGGTGGCTCCTACGGCCATGCGAACGCCGATCTCCCGGGTGCGCTCGGTCACCGAGACGAGCATGATGTTCATGATGCCGATGCCACCCACGATCAACGAGACAGAGGCGATGGAACCGAGCAGCAGGTTCATGACCCGTTCGGTCTGCGTGGCCATTTCGGCCACATCGGACTGCGTGCTCACGAAGAAGTCATCGTCCTCGGGATTGCGAATCCGGTGACGCTCGCGCAGCAGGGCCTCGATCTGCGGAACCGCGGCCTGCGCCGCGTCCTTCGTGATGGCGGAGGCGTTGATGTAGTGGATCCAGGTGATCCCGGCAATCTTCCGCTGCACGGTGGTGTACGGCGCAATCAGACGATCGTCCTGGTCCTCGCCCATAGCGCTCTGGCCTTTGGCTTCCAGCACGCCCACGACCCGGAAGGGGATTTCGCCGATGCGAATCGTCTGTCCGATCGGGTCCTGATTGCCGAACAGCATCCGCGCAACCGTGACACCCAGCACGCACACATTGGCCGCTGAGCGTACTTCGTCTTCACTGAAGATGCCCCCGGCTTGTACGCCCCAGCGGCGAATCTGGAAATATTCGGGGGTGGTGCCCTCGATTCGCGGGCGCCAGTTCTGATTCTGGTAGACCACTTGGGCGCGCGTGAAGACGACCGGAGCCGCAGAACGAATCAGCGGCACTTCACGCAGGATGGCCTCCATGTCCTCCACGGTCAGCGTGCGGACGCCCCAGAACCCGGTGCGTGCGCCGGCGCGGTTGCTGCCCGCAGCAATGAACACTGCATTGGTGCCGAGGCTTTCAATGCCCTGCTGGATCAGGTACTCGGCTCCCTGGCCGATGCTGACCGTGGCGATCACGGCCCCGACGCCGATGATGATGCCGAGCATGGTCAGCGCCGAACGCAATTTGTTGCGCGACAGTGCGCGGAGCGCGATGCGCAGCGTGTTCATGAAGTCCATGGCTACCAAACCTCACTTGAACTTACGGGTCCCGGCGCAGGCGCGTCCTGGGCCCCCAGTTCGACTGTTTCCAGATCGTCCAGTACCGGAAGGGTGGGTAAGACCTCGCGTGCGACCCAGCGATCGGAGACCTGGTAATCCTTGCGGATTCGGCCGTCGCGAAACTCGAGCACACGCTTGGCGTACTGGGCGATATCGTGCTCGTGGGTGACCAGCACGACTGTCAAACCCTCTTCCTCGTTCAGGTGCTGGAGAATGTCCATGATTTCCACGCTGGTCCGCGAATCCAGGTTGCCAGTTGGCTCGTCCGCCAGAAGAATCGAGGGGCGGTTGACCAGCGCGCGGGCGATGGCCACCCGCTGTTGCTGTCCGCCGGAAAGCTGGCTCGGAAAGTGATGGGCGCGGTCGGCCAGGCCGACGCGCTCCAGAGCCGCCAGCGCGCGGGAGTGACGTTCCGCAGGAGAGAGGCCCGCATAGATGGTCGGCAGCTCGACGTTTTCGAGCGCCGAGGTTCGCGGCAGCAGGTTGAACTGCTGAAACACGAATCCGATCTTCTGATTCCGGATTCGCGCCAGCTCCACTTTGCTCAACTGCGAAACATCGGTGCCATCCAGAAAGTACGAGCCCCGCGTGGGCCGGTCCAGGCAGCCGAGAATGTTCATCAGCGTGGACTTGCCGGAACCGGACGCGCCCATCACGGCCACGAATTCACCGCGACCAATCTGCAACGACACGCCGCGCAGGGCGTGCACCTGCACTTCGCCCAGATGGTAAATCTTGTGGACGTTTTCTAGACGAATCAGTTCTGCGTGGCCGCCCGAAGCGGTGTTCGCGGTCGGCCCGGATTTTGCTTCGATGCTCATGACCTTCACATCCGGCGGATGAATCCCGGGGCCCTTGGCGGACCGCCGTCCGAGCCGCCGGTCTGCGGCGCACCCAGTGTGCTGCGGCTGATGACCAGCTCGTCGCCCGGCTGGATTTCGCCTTCCTTCAATTCGGTGAAGGTGTAATCGGTGATGCCCACCTTCACGCGAATTGGGCGGAGTTCATTGTTCGGAAGCAGCTTCCAGACAAACATCCATTGCTCCTGGCCGCCTTCCATCCCTGCCAGGAAGGCCATGCGGCGACGCATCATTTCTGCATTCGGACCCCCGCCACCGGGTTCGCCGCCCTGGGGGCGCTGGCCGCCCGAAAACTGTGGCCGTTGACGACCGCCAGCCAGCTCACGGTTCCCTGCACTGGGCACTTCGAAGCCGTATTTGCGCAAGAGCGCAGTTCGTTCGGCTTCCGGGATCTGTTGATGGAAACGCAGCGCGCCATTGGGAATCTTCACCACATCCAGCGCCTGGGCGATCGGGATGGTGACGTAGGCAGTCATGCCCGGAAACAGTTTCTGTTCGGGATTGTCGAATTCGATGATCGTGTCGTAGGTGACGACGTTCTGCACCACGGTAGCATTCATGCGCACCTGGGTCACCCGTCCGCGGAAAACCTCGCGCGGGAAGGAATCCACGCGGAAGGTAGCCATGGCACCGGGCTGAATCTTGCCCACGTCGGACTCATCGGTTTTGGCATAGACGAGCATCTTGGTCAGGTCCTGGGCAATGACGAACAAGGTCGGAGCCTGCAGGCTAGCCGCGACGGTCTGGCCGACGTCCACGTTGCGGGCAATGACGGTGCCGTCAATCGGGGCGCGGATGACGGTATGGCTCAGGTCCACTCGCGCCGATTCCACGTTAGCGCGCCGCTGGGCAACGCTGGCCCGGGCCTGCTCGAGCTGCGCTTCGGTTTGACGCAGGCGGGCCCGGGCCTGCTCGAGCTGCGCTTCGAGCACGCGGACATTCGCCGCTGCGGCGTCGTAGGTGGCCTGTACGGTGTCGTACTGGGAAGCCGCCACAATGCCCTGCTCGAACAGCTCTTTCGTGCGCTTCAGGTTCAGCTCCGCCTCGCGGAACTGCGCGCGGGCGCGGTCCAGGTTCGCCTGAGCCGCGCGCACATCCGCGCGCTGCGTTTCGATCGAAGCTTCGATGCCGCGCACGTTGGCGAGCGCATTCTGCAGGTCAGCTTCCGCCTGCAGCAGCCGGGTTTCGAACGAGGAAGGATCGATTTTGGCGATGACCTGGTCCTTTTTGACCTTGGAATTGAAGTCCACATAGATTTCGGCGATGCGTCCGCTGACCTGGGAGCCGACCTGCACGGTGGTGACGGCGTTGATCGTCCCGGTGGCCTGGACGACCTGGACGATGTCACCCCGCTCGACCTTGGCGGTGAAGTAGCGGACGTCTGCGCGACCATCGAATTTCCAGAAGCCCGCCAGCAACAGGGCGACGACAAACGGCGAAACCAGCATCGCCCGGTGCAACATCGAACGTTCCCACAGAGAAGTCACCCGTTCTTTGATCCACATATGTTTTCCCTCTCCAAAACCCTGCTGGGCCGCGCGGGTTCAGCGGTCATGGCATTCCCGCTTGCGGCGCTCTTCGTCGATTTTGTGCAGCCAGGCTTCGAACTTTTCCCGCTGCTCCGGCGTCAGGAATTCCCGAATCCGGTTGCGACCCTCTTCCCGGACCTGGCGCAGTCGCGGACGTATCTCTTCGTAGATGGCGTCGTAGCGCGCGGAAGTTTCTGCAAGAACCTGTTCGAGCTGCTGTTGCTGCTCGGCCGTCAGGGCCAGCTCGCGGGTCAACCGCTCGACCAGGCGCATCCGTTCGCTCTGCGGGTCGCGTCCGCGTTCGCGGTACTCTTTCTTGGCTCCGTAGCCCGGCCAGTATCGTTCGGCCGCCAAGTGCATGCTGAGTGCACCCAGGGCCAGCCCGAGCACGAAAACCGCAGCGACCAGAAATGTAGCTTTGCGATGCATGGACTACCTTCCTGCTCCGTTGCTGGTCAGGCTCAGCAGGACTTCTTCCGGATTGGCCGGACGCTGATACGGCTCAGGGAAAATCTCCTGCACTTCAGCAGTTTCCTGTGGGCCGACTTGCTGGTGCGTGGGGAGGTCCAAAGTCCACAGATAGCCACCCAGCACCAGCAGCAACACGGACGCGGTCCAGGAAACGCGCCGGGCAAAAACTTCGAGTGCATGCCAGAAGTCGGCGATCGCCTGCTGCTCGGCCTGCAGGCGTGCCGTCACCCGTTGTGCGAATCCGAGGCTGGGTTCAGGAGCGCGCAGCAGTCGGGCTTCACGCAGCACCTGCGTGGCGAGCTGCGCCGCGGCCAGTGCCTGCGCACAGCGCTCGCAGCGGCCCAGGTGTTCCGACAGCTGGGCCTGCTCCGAGGCCGGCAGCCGCCCTTCCAGGTAATCTTCCAGCAGATCGAGGCGCTCTCGATAGTCCCTGCAGACCGTGCTCACGGCCTCTCCTTCCGGTTCCGGCTGCCCGCAATCCGAGCCGCTCCCCGACGGCGGCGGTAGAATTCCGCCAGCCGTCCGCGGGCGCGAAACAGCCTCACCTTCACCGTATTCACGTTCATGCCCAGCGTTTCCGCGATCTCTTCCACCGAAAACCCCTCGACCTCTTTCAGAATCAGCATCAGTCGCTCTTCTTCGCCGAGCTCTGCGAGCAGGCGTTCGGCCAGTTGCCGGGCTTCAGCCCGTCGCACCAAGTCGCTCGGGCCGGCGGCGTCGCCCTGCAAAGTTTCCATCTGCCGCGTCTGTTCTTCACTGAGGTCGGCCTCGTACACCAGTCGCCGGGCTTTTTTCTTCCTCAGGTAATCCCAGCACTCGTTGACTGCAACCTTATAGAGCCAGGTCGAAAACGAGGAGCGCAGGTCAAAGCGCCGGAGCGAAAGATAGACCTTCAAGAAGACCTGCTGCGCGACGTCTTCGACATCCTCCCGGCGGCGCAGGATGCCACCCACGATGGCGAATACGCGCCGCTGGTGACGCTCCACCAGAGCTTCATAGGCAGCCGTGTCGCCCGCCTGTGCCCGGCGGACCAGCTCCCGCTCCTCGGCACCGGAGGTCGGCTCCGTGCTCCGGCGAGGGCTTTCTGGCCCCGTTTTTGGGACGTGTGTCATGAGGGACAGGTTACATCGAAGTGGAGAATCACTTCTCCACAGTCCACACCTGGAAAACCGGTTGCAGTGTCAGTAATCTCGTGCAATAATAAACGCATGATTATTGGTGAACGCTTGCGCGCTCTGCGCGAAGAGAAAAATCTGTCGCAAGGCGATATCGAAAAGCGGACCGGGTTGCTGCGTTGTTACATCTCCCGTGTGGAGAACGGTCATACGGTTCCCGCCATCGAAACCCTGGAAAAGCTGGCACGGGCCTTGGAAGTCCCCCTCTACCAGCTCTTCTATGACGGCGAGGAACCACCCGAGCTGCCGAATCTGCCGAAGCGAAAGACGGCAGACGATATTGCCTGGGGCAGCACTGGCAAGGAAGCGCGCTTGCTGAACAAGTTTCGTCGCCTGCTGGGCCGGATGGACGAATCCGATCGTCGGCTTCTGCTCTATATGGCCCAGAAGATGGCGAATCGCTGACTCCCTGCCCGGCGAATTCTGGGGCTCCCCCGCCCCCAGGGGAATTCTATTCCCATTCGATTGTACTCGGCGGCTTGGAACTGATGTCGTACACCACCCGGTTGATCCCGGGCACCTCGTTGACGATCCGCGTGGAGATGGCTTCGAGCACCTCAGCAGGCAGGCGCGCCCAGTCGGCTGTCATGGCATCGGTGGAGGTAACCGCTCGGACGGCAACCGCATAGCCGTAGGTGCGCTCATCCCCCATCACACCCACCGTGCGCACGGGCAGCAACACGGCAAATGCCTGCCAGAGCTTCTCATAGAGGCCCGCCTTCCGGATTTCTTCGACCACGATGGCATCCGCTTCCCGGAGCAGGGCGAGCCGTTCGGCAGTCACTTCGCCCAGCACCCGCACCGCCAGTCCCGGGCCCGGAAAGGGATGCTTCGAGAGCAGTTCCTCGGGCAAGCCGAGCTCACGCCCTATTGCACGCACCTCGTCCTTGAACAGGTCGCGCAGCGGCTCAATCAACTCGAAGGGCATCACCGCCGGCAATCCGCCGACGTTGTGGTGAGACTTGATGGTCGCTGCCGGCCCTTTCACGGAAACGGATTCGATCACATCGGGGTACAGGGTTCCCTGCACCAGAAAACGGACGGGGCCGATCCGACGGGCCTGTTCAGCAAACACGTCGATGAACGTGTGACCGATGCGCTTACGTTTTTCTTCCGGATCGGTGACTCCGCGCAGGCACTCGAGGAAACGACCCGAGGCATCCACACCGATGACGTTCAGCCCGAGCTTCCGCTGCAGCAGGTCAAGGGTCTGCGGGAATTCGTTCTTGCGGAGAAGTCCGGTGTCCACGAAAACGTTCACTAGCCGCTCGCCGATCGCGCGATGCACCAGCACCGCCGCCACCGCAGAGTCCACACCGCCGCTCAGGGCACAGATCGCAGATTCCGAACCCACCCGCTGCCGGATGGATTGCACTGCGTCGGCGATGATGGACGTGCGATTCCAGTTCGGCTTGGCCTGGCAGATTTCAAAGACGAAGCGGCGCAGAATCTCCGCACCACCTTCGGTATGCTGCACCTCCGGGTGGAACTGAACAGCGAAAAACCGTCGGGTTCGGTCTTCGATGGCCGCCACGGCATTTTCCGTCCGTGCGGTGAGCTGAAACCCTGCTGGAAGTTGTACGACGTGGTCGCCATGGCTGGCCCAGACGCGCAGGCGTTGCGGCATCGCCGAAAACAGGCAGGAGCCGTTTTGCACCTCCACCTGCGCAGGTCCATATTCCCGTCGATCAGCAGGTTGCACGACCCCGCCCAGTTGATGCGCCATCCATTGCAGGCCGTAGCAGATGCCGAGCACAGGCACACCGAGAGTCAGTACGCGCGGATCGCAGTAGGGAGCAGTCTGATCATAGACCGAGCTCGGACCACCGGAGAGAATAATACCAACCGGCGACAGGCGCTGGATGGCTTCCAATGGCGCCGTGCACGGCAGGATGACGGAGAAAACCTGCTGCTCGCGAATCCGACGCGCAATCAGTTGCGTGTACTGGGAACCAAAATCAAGAATGACGATTCCGCCCGGGATTTCCATGGCTTTCTCCACCCGGCTGATGGGCGGCGAAGCGTCGCAGCTTCCCGCCTGTGGAACAGAGCCTGTACAAAGGCACTTCTCTTCGAACCGGTGCGGTTCCGCACTCGCTAGCTTACAACCAGATTGACCAGCTTGTCGGGTATGACGATCGCCTTCCGCAACGTCTTTCCCGCGACGAGCTGGGCAATGCGCGGGTCGGCCAGGGCGCGCTCGCGCAGCTCGGATTCGCTCAATCCACTTTCCACCGAAACCCTGCCCCGCAGCTTCCCGTTCACCTGGACGACGATTTCCAGCCTTTCTTCTTCAGCCAGTTTCGGATGGTATTCGGGCCAGGGGTGGTTGGCCAGCAGTTCCTTGTGGCCCAGCATTTCCCAGAGTTCCTCCGCGATGTGCGGGGCCATCGGCGCCAACATCTGGAGCAGCAGCTCGAACACTTCCTTCAACACGGCGGGCTGCACGCCCTGCTCGAGAGGCTCTTGCTCCTGCAGCGTGTTGGTCAGCTCCATCAGCGCGGCGACGGAAGTGTTGAAATGCCAGCGCCGCTCGAAGTCCTGGGTCACACGACGCAGGGTCTGGTGCGCCCGGCGAAGCAGAAGCCGTTCCTTTTCACTCAGCGCGGTCACATCCACGGCGCGGCCTGCAGCGGGCACGCAGTCGAGCCGGCCCGCGTGACGCGCGACCAGCCGGAACAACCGCTGCAGGAACCGCGCGCAGCCTTCGATGCTCTGCTCACTCCATTCCAGATCCTTCTCGGGCGGAGCAGCGAACAGGGTGTAAAGCCGTCCGGTATCGGCACCGTACTTTTCGGCCATTTCTGCCGCGCCGACCACATTGCCGCGGGATTTCGACATAGCCACGCCGCCCTTGAGCACCATGCCCTGCGTGAACAGCCGCTGGATCGGCTCATCGTGTTCCACCAGGCCGATATCGCGCATCACTTTGCAGAAGAAGCGCGAATAGAGCAGGTGGAGGATGGCGTGCGTGATGCCGCCGATGTACTGGTCGATCGGAAACCAGTAGCGGACGATCTCGCGGGAAAAGGGCGCGGTGTGATTCTGCGGATCCGTGTAGCGGTAGAAATACCAGGAAGAATCCACAAACGTATCCATGGTGTCCGTCTCGCGTCGTGCGGCACCGCCGCAACGGTAGCAGCGAACCTGGACAAATTCCGGCACAAGCGCAAGCGGGGACTGGCCGCGTCCGGTCAGCGTGACCCGGGCAGGCAACAGCACGGGCAACTCCTCGTCGGGAACGGGCACGATGCCGCAACGCTCGCAGTGCACGACCGGAATCGGCGTGCCCCAGTAGCGCTGCCGGGAAATGCCCCAGTCGCGGAGCCGGTAGATGACTTCGCTACGGCCGATACCCTTCTGCTCGGCATCACGGGACATCTGCTCGATGGCGGCTTCGGAGCGGAGGCCGGAATAGGGGCCGGAGTTTACCAGGACGCCGTAGTCCACCATCGCCGCGCGCAGCGAACCGGCTTCGAGAGCTTCGCCCTGCGCAGGCTGCACCACAACCCGCACCGGCAGCCGATACTTGGCCGCAAATTCAAAATCGCGCTGATCGTGTGCAGGAACGCACATCACTGCTCCGGTGCCGTACTCGAGCAGGACAAAGTTGGCCACCCAGACCGGCAGCGTATCTCCGCTGAAGGGGTTGCGTACCTGGCAATCGAGCAGGATGCCCTGCTTTTCGGCGGTGGCCAGATCGGCTTCGCGAACCGCGTGGCGGCGCATGGCCTGCAACTGCTCTTCGAGCCCCGGCCGCTGCCGGCTCGCGGCAAGCAGCCTAGGAACCAGCGGATGCTCCGGGGCCAGCAGGACGGCGGAGGCACCATAGATCGTGTCGATCCGCGTGGTGAAGACTTCGATGACTTCTTCCCGTCCAATCAGGGGAAAACGAACGCGCACGCCTCGGGATTTTCCGATCCAGTTTTCCTGCATCACGAGCACGCGTTCCGGCCAGCCCTGTCGGAGCAGAGCGATATCGCGCAGCAGCTCCTCCGCGTAGGCCGTGATGCGCAGAAACCACTGTTCCAGCTCTTTCTGTTCGACAGGCGTATCTTCGTGACGCCAGCAGGCCCCTTCGACGACCTGTTCATTCGCCAGCACGGTTTCGCATTTCGGACACCAGTTCACGCGGCTGCGCTTACGGTAGGCCAGGTTGCGTTCGAGCATGCGCAGGAAGAACCACTGATTCCAGCGGTAATACTCCGGCTCGCAGGTGGAGATTTCCCGCCGCCAGTCATAGCTGAAGCCGAAGCGGGTGAGCACGCGTTTGAATTCGGCGATATTGTTCAGCGTCCAGGTGCGAGGTTCGATCCCGTGCTGGATAGCCGCGTTTTCAGCAGGCAGGCCGAAGGCATCCCATCCCATCGGATGGAGGACGTTGAAGCCACGCATCCGTTTGTAACGGGCGACGACATCGCCGATCGTATAGTTGCGCATGTGGCCCATGTGGAGCGTGCCCGAAGGATACGGCAACATTTCCAGCACGTAGTACTTCGGACGCGCCGGGTCAGCCTCGGCTTCGAACACGCGGGCCTCGGCCCAGCGCTGCTGCCATTTGCGCTCGATTGCATCCGGGATGTAGTCTGCCCCTGTAGCTTGTTTCACGGTCATGTGTTCCGCAATGCGGCTCGTTTTTGCGTGCGACGCTTTGCAGAGGATATCCGCCGCGCTGGGAATCCGTCCCGGGCGCCGGCTCGGACGGGCAGCGCCTGTCCGAACAGAGCCCAGACCGTACGGAGATTTCGTCGGTCATCCCCCGGCCGGTCTACCGGTGTTTCCAGAATGAACGCCCGGCCCGGCCAGTCCCGAATCCAAGGATGATTCAGGAATCGGCGGAAATTTTCCAGCCCGATTTTTCCACGGCCGATGTGCTCGTGACGGTCCACGCGCGAGCCGGCCGGCGCTTTGGAGTCGTTGACGTGGACCACATGCAAACGCTCGAAGCCAATCGTGGCCGCAAATTCGGACAGCGTCCGCTGCAGGCCGGTTTCGGAAGAGAGATCGTACCCTGCGGCGAAGGTGTGGGCCGTGTCCAGGCAGACGCCCAGCGGAAGCTCCGGACAGGCCCGCAGAATCGCCTCGAGATGCTCGAAACGCCATCCGAGGGCACTTCCCTGTCCGGCCGTATTTTCCAGCAGAATGTGCAGCTCTCCCAGGGAAAGCCCGCGGGTAGCCCGCCGCAGCCCCTCGACGATCGCTGCAATGGCGCTTTCGAGCGGCGCGTTGCCGGCATTTCCCGGATGCAGCACCAGGTAATCGGCGCCAATCCACAAGGCCCGGGCGAGCTCTTCGCTTAAAGCTTGAATCGAACGGGTGCGGGTGGCCCGGTCTGGAGAAGCCAGGTTGATCAGATAGTTGTCATGCACTACCAATGGCCCGAGTGCCAGCTCGGCCCGGCGGACGCGGAAGCGCTCTGCCTCGGCCGCAGTAAGCCATTTGTACACGCCACGGCGGGCGGGCCACATCCGGGGGCTGGTCGAAAAAATCTGCAGCGCCGTGCAACCGAGCGCATGTGCGCGCTCTAGCGATTGCCTGACTCCCCCGGCAATGGAAACGTGAACTCCAACACGCAGGGTCCCATCTTTCCAGTCAGCCGGCGCCGGCCGAACGTGTGATTTCGGGCGGGCTTGGTCTACTTCAGGTTCGAGCGTGACTTTGCGAGAGGCGTCGTCCATTCCCTCAACGAGGTGTGGCGGCAGTAAGATAAGCATTCATTTTAGCTGAGCCGCCGCACGTCTGCAATCGCAGCAGTGAGAGGGGAATTATGCGACGGGCCCGGGGGCCGTCCGGAGGACCGCGGAAGGTTTGCTTGCAAAAACCGCCTGCAGTACACTGAGTAACTCCATCCGTGTCCGGAAACGGCGTGGGTGTTGTTTCTTGAGGAGGTACGGGGATGCTGGTGGTCATGAAGGCGCACGCCACCGAAGAGGAGATTCGCAACGTCTGCGAGCGCATCGAGGCTCTGGGCTATCGCGCGCATCCCATTCCCGGCACCCAGCGCACCGCCATCGGAATCACGGGCAACACCGGCGAGGTGGACATCGGGTCGCTGGAATCTATGCCCGGGGTGGCCGAGTGCATTCCGGTCAGCAAACCTTACAAGCTGGTCAGCCGAGATGTGAAAGAGGAAGACACCATCATCCGGATCCCCGTGCGGCAACCCGATGGCTCCACCGCCGAAGTGGTCATCGGGGGGACCTCGGTGGCTTTGATTGCCGGGCCCTGTGCCATCGAATCTCACGAGCAGGCCATGACCGTCGCGGCCTGCTTGCAGAAAGCTGGAGTGCGTCTGTTCCGCGGCGGGGCATACAAGCCGCGCACGTCGCCGTACAGCTTCCAGGGACTGGGCGAAGCCGGTTTGAAGATTCTCGCTGAAGTCCGCGAGCGGTTCGGCATGGGCATCGTGACCGAAGCGGTGGACAACGAAAGCCTGGAGCTGGTCGAACAATATGCCGACGTGATCCAGATCGGCGCACGGAACATGCAGAATTTCTCATTGCTGAAACGGGCCGGGCGTGCGCGCAAGCCCGTGCTGCTCAAGCGCGGCATGTCGGCCACGCTCGATGAATTTCTCATGGCGGCCGAATACATCATGGCCGAGGGAAATTACCAGGTCATTCTCTGCGAGCGCGGAGTGCGCACGTTCAGCGACTTTACCCGGAACACGCTCGACCTGGCCGTGATTCCGGCTGTAAAACGGCGCAGCCATCTCCCGATCCTGGTGGATCCGAGCCATGGAACCGGTCGCCGGCACAAGGTGCTGCCGCTTTCGCGGGCGGCGGTGGCAGTCGGCGCCGACGGCCTGCTGGTCGAAGTACACCACGATCCCGACCGCGCCCTCTCCGACGGGATGCAATCTCTGCTCCCGGAGGAGTTCCTGCAACTGCAGCAGGAAGTGCGGATGATTGCAGCCGTGTTGCACCGAGCGGTAAACTGATCCTGCAGCGCTACGTATGCTCACCTGGAAACAACGGAATCTGCGATTTCTCCTGTCGCTTGCCATCCTGTTGTTGTTTGCCCTGCGCCAGGTGGCGCGCGAAGACCGCCCCTTCACCCTTCGGCCCGATGTGCGGCTGCTCGCCTACGTCGCCAACGCCGGCGACGGGACCATTTCGGTCGTGGATTTGATCCGGGCGTCGGTGGTGGCCACGGTTCCGGTCGGACCGGAGCCGATCGAACTCCGCATGCATCCGAAAGAAAAGCAGCTCTGGGGATTGAGCCGTCGCGGCGGGTACGTCTGGATTCTGGACACAAAAACAAATCGAATCCTTGCGCAGGTTCCGGTCGGCGCTGAACCCGCGGGCATGGAATTTTCCGCTGATGGAGCAGCGGTGTATGTCGTCAGTGCTGGAGAGGGGACACTGCTGCTCGTTGACGGCCACCGTCAGCAGATTCGCCGTCGCGTGTTTCTGGGAGGGCAGCCAGGCATGCCAAAGCGGACGCCGGATGGTCGCCGGCTGCTCGTGCCGGACCGGACCGGCAACCGCGTGTTCGTCGTAGAAGCAGATACCCTGCAGGTTGCCGCTACTGTGCCAGTTGTCGCGCAGCCGGAACGTGTGGTGCTGCTGCCGGACGGCCAGCGGGCGTTTGTCACCTCGTCGACAAAGCCAGAAGTTTCCGTCATCGACCTGAACCGCCCCACCCTGGTGGCCAACCTGCATCTGGGAACCGCCGAACATTCCGGGCCAGCCGGTGCGGCGTTGAAACCGGATGGAGGCGAACTCTATCTGCCACATCCAACGGCTCACGGTGTGACGATTTTGAACACGTGGACGCAGGAAGTGGCCGAGTTCGTGGTGGTGGGCGATGCCCCGGCCGAAGTGGTCATCACACAGGATGCTTCCTGGTTGTTCGTGGTGGACCGAGCCGCGGGCCGCGTCACGCCCGTAGACGTGCACACGCGCCGCCTGCACACCCCGATTCCCGTCGGCAAACGACCCGCCACAGCAGCCCTGACCCCTGGCGAGGAACTGCTGCTGGTGGTCAACGAAGGTTCGAATGACCTGGCCGTGATCCGCAAGCGCACGCTCAGCCTCCTGACGCTGGTACCCGTCGGGTCGGGCCCGCGCAGCCTTGCAGTGGCCATGCTCTGAAGTGCCTCGCTGCTGGCACGCAATCCCCCGCTTTGCCGTGCAGACTCCGACCTGGCTCGGCGCAGGAGAGCGGACTTGCCGGTGCCGTGCTAGACTTTGACCGTCGCGATGCGCATTCTGGATCGCTACATTTTCCGGGAAATCTCCAGTTACGCCATCCTGGGCCTGGTTCTGTTTACTTTCATTTTTTTTGTGCCCCAACTGGTCCAACTGATGGACCTTGTGGTGCGACACGGCGGCGGAATTGCTACGACAACACGGCTGGTGGCCACGGCGCTGCCCGGCATTCTGAGCTTCACGATTCCGATGGCGATTCTGGTGGGCATCTTGATCGGCCTCGGGCGCATGTCGGCCGACAGCGAACTGATTGCCATGCACGCCACCGGCCTGGGTCTGCGCCGCATTCTGTTGCCGGTTGGCGGGCTGGCTTTGCTGGCCACGGGAATGACCGCGACGCTCACCTTCTGGCTCGCGCCGCGCTCTGCACGCGCCTTCGCCTCGCTGGAAGAAGAACTGCGGCTATCCCCTGCCGCAATTCAGATCCAGCCGCGCGTGTTCGACGAACGCTTTGGACGCTGGCTCATCTACGTTGAAGACGTGGACCCGGGAGGCAGCCGCTGGCGAGGCATTCTGCTGGCGACTCTCGGCGACCCGCAAAGCTCGCAGGTGACTTTGGCGGAGGAAGCCGCTCTGGTGGCCGACCGCCCCCTGCGCCGCATCGCCCTGCACCTGAAAAACGGCAGCATCCACGAATACTCGCAGCGAGAACCCGATCGCTACTCGATCTCCACGTTCGGCGAAAACAGTTTGTCGCTCGAGCTAGGCAACGGAATTCCCGTGCGTGTACGTCGGCCGAAGATTGCCGAACTCCATACCGAGCATCTGCATGCCCGCGCACGCACGGGCGACCTGGAAGCCAGGATCGAGTGGCACCGGCGGCTGGCCTTTCCGGCTGCCTGCCTGGTGTTCGCGTTGCTGGCCGTACCCGTCGGGGTGCGCCCGGTGCGGGGCGGACGCGCTTCCGGGTTTGTCCTGACCCTCGGTTTGATTGCGGCTTACTATATCCTTTTGGTTGCCGGGATCGGGCTGGCCCGCCGCGGGACGCTTCCCCCCGCGCTGGGCGTGTGGGGAGCCAACCTGCTCACGGCTCTGTTCGGCTTGACCCTGTTGCCCGGCATGGAAGAAATCGGTCGCGAGAGCTGGCTCGGGAAACTGCTCGGGCAGTGGTCGCGGCGGGCCACGGTCGGAGAAACCGACTCTGCTGCGATGCCCCGCCCCGTCCCGCTGCCCGCAGGGGTCGTCGTTGCGAACGCACAGCCGAAACCCTTTCCGCGGCAGAGGCACGCACGCGCTCAACGCGTTTTCGGGTTTCCACTGCTGTTGGACCTCTACCTTGCCCGCCAGTTTTTCTTCTATTTTTTGATTCTTCTAAGTGGATCGCTTTTGCTGCTGGAAGCGTTTACGTTCTTCGAGCTGGTCGAAGACATCAGCCGGAATCAGATTCCCGTCGGTGTGGTCGCGCGCTACTTTTTCTTTCTGACGCCTCACCTGTTCTACCAACTGGCCCCGCTGGCTGCTTCAACCGCAACTCTGGTCGCCCTGGCGTTGATGACCAAGCACAATGAAATCACCGCCTCCAAGGCCAGCGGGATCAGCTTCTTCCGGCTCTCTCTTCCCCTGCTGGTTTGCGGAGTGGCTCTTGCAGCCGGGCTGTTTTTTCTGGATTCGAATGTCCTGCCCTACACCAACCAGACGCAAGACTTGCTGCGGAATCAAATCAAGGGGCGCCCGGCACAGACGTTCTTCCAGCCCCGACGCCAGTGGATTTTCGGCCGCGAAGGCCGGTTGTACAACTACGAATTGTTCGATCCGGATCGGAATCTGTTCGGCGGGCTGAATGTTTTCGAAATCGATCCGGCAAGTTTCCAATTGCGGCGACGCATCTATGCCCGGCGCGCCCTCTGGGACCCGGCCATCGCCAGTTGGCGACTCGAGGAGGGCTGGGTGCGCGTGCTCGAGCGGAACCGCGTGGCCGAATATCAGCCGTTCACCAGCCTGACGCTGGCCGAGCTCCGCGAGCCCCCGGACTATTTCCGGCGCGAAGTGCGACAGTACTACCAGATGAACTGGCGCGAGCTACGGCAGTACATCCGAGAGCTGCGGCAGGCTGGTTTTGACGCGACCCGACTGACCGTGCAGTGGCACCGCAAATTTGCTTTCCCGTTGATGCTGCCCATTCTGATGTTGTTGGCAGCTCCGTTTGCCCTGAAAGTAGGCAACCGGGGTGCGACGGGCGGACTGGCTGCTGGCCTGGGGGTGGCCATTGTGTTCTGGGCCACCGCCGCCCTGTTTGAAGCGTTCGGTGCCGTCGGACAGCTTCCGAGCTGGCTGGCTGGCTGGGCGCCAGCCGCGATCTTCACCTTCCTGGGTCTCCACTTTTACTTGAAGACGCCCACCTGAGACAAAAAACATTGGGAAACGTTCATCCCCTGCTGCCGGCGAACTAGTGCGGACGATGCGCGCCCCGCTTTGTTCCTTTTCGTCTTGGCTTGCTGGAACGGGTCTGTTGCTCTTCGAGCACCGCTTGGGCAGCAGCCAGCCGCGCTACCGGGACACGGTACGGCGACGCGCTCACATAGTCCATCCCCACTTGATGGCAGAAGCGAACACTGGCGGGATCGCCGCCGTGTTCTCCGCAAATGCCGACCTTGAGCGAAGGACGTGCCCGGCGGCCTCGCTCCACTGCCCAGCGAATCAACAGTCCCACGCCTGCGGTGTCGAGTGTCTGGAACGGGTCGTCAGAAAAAATCCCTGCCTTGTTCGGGTCGACATAATCGGCCAGAAAACGTCCGGCATCGTCACGGGAAAGTCCCATGACCGTCTGGGTCAGGTCATTGGTGCCGAAGCTGAAAAACTCAGCAACTTCAGCCATCTGGTCGGCCAGCAGGGCTGCGCGCGGCAGCTCGATCATCGTGCCGACGAGGTAGTTCAACTTTACCCCGGCTTCGCGGATCAACTGGTCGGCAACGCGGCGGGTTTCCCGGTTCAGAATTTCCAACTCACGCCGGTCAAGAGTAAGCGGATGCATAATCTCAGGTAAAACTTTAATTCCCTTTTTCTGACATTCGATTGCAGCTTCGATGATGGCTCGAACCTGCATTTCGAGTATTTCTGGATAGGTAATGCAGAGTCGGGCGCCGCGATGGCCCAGCATGGGATTGGCTTCGCGGAGCTGTTCGACTCGGCGGGCTACCGCTTCAGGGCTGACGCCGATCTCCCGTGCCAGCTCGGCCTGCCCTTCGGCGGTGTGCGGGACAAATTCGTGCAACGGAGGGTCGATCAGGCGGATGGTCACCGGGAAACCATCCATCGCTTCGAAGATGCCGATGAAATCCCGGCGCTGGAACGGGAGCAGTTTGTCGAGGGCCCGTTTTCGTTCTTCGACCGTTTCAGCCAGAATCATCTGCTGAATGGCGCGCTGGCGCACGACACTCTGGCTGGGGTCTTCGAAGTCCTTGAAGAACATGTGTTCGGTGCGACACAAACCGATTCCCTCTGCGCCCAGCTCCCGGGCCTTGCGGGCGTCGGTGGGGGTATCGGCGTTGGTGCGCACGCGGAGCCGGCGGATGGCGTCGCACCATTTCAGCAATGTGAAAAAGGCCGGCGGCGGTTCGGGGCGAATCAGCGGTGTCGCGCCCAGATAGACGTTGCCCGTGTTGCCGTCGAGCGTCAGCCATTCCCCTTCGCAGACCACACGGCCGTCGGCACGCAGTTGTTTCTGTTCGTAATCGATCTTCAAGGCTTCGGCGCCGACCACGCAGCACTTGCCCCAGCCGCGCGCCACGACCGCAGCGTGGCTGGTCTTGCCCCCGGTAGCGGTCAGGATGCCCTGCGCCACGAACATGCCGCCCACATCTTCCGGGCTGGTTTCGCGCCGCACCAGAATGACTTTTTCGCCCCGCTCGGCCCACAGTTCAGCGTCGCGGGCGGTGAAAACGGCGCGTCCGACGGCCGCGCCGGGCACGGCGTTGATGCCGGTGGCGAGTCTGCGGGTTTCCAGTTCTGCGGCAGGAATCTGCGGGTCGATGACCGGATAGAAAAGGCGCTCGATATCTTCCGGCTTGATGCGCATCACCGCCTCGCGGCGTGAAATCAGGCCTTCGTTGGCCATATCCACGGCGATGCGAAAGGCTGCGGCCGGTGTGCGCTTGCCGACTCGCGTCTGCAGCATGTAGAGCCGGCCTTCCTCGACGGTGAACTCGAGGTCCTGCATGTCCTTGTAGTGCCGTTCCAGGATGTCCCGCACGCGTTTCAGTTGTTGGTAAACCTTGGGCATGCGCCGCGCCATTTCATCCAAGTGCATCGGCGTGCGAATGCCGGCCACGACGTCTTCGCCCTGCGCGTTGATCAGGAAGTCGCCGTAGAGAACTTTTTCTCCGGTTGAGGGGTCTCGGGTGAAGCAGACACCGGTTCCGGAGTTTTCTCCTTTGTTCCCGAACACCATCTGCACCACATTGACCGCGGTGCCGAGCAGGCCGGTGATTTTTTCTACGCGACGGTAGGTCACGGCCTTCTCGGCCATCCAGGAACGAAAGACAGCTTCGATGGCACCCCAGAGTTGTTCGCGCGGGTCCTGCGGAAAAGGTCGTCCGGTTTTACTCTTAAAGTAGCGTTTGTACTCCTCGACCAGCTCGCGCCACCCCTCCGCGGAAACTTCGACGTCCGTTTTAACGCCCAAACGATCCTTCAGTTCGCGCAATTTTTCTTCAAGTTCTTCTTTAGACAGCCCGATGACCACGGTGGAATACATCTGCACGAAGCGCCGGTAGGCATCGAAAGCAAACCGTGGATTCTTCGTGCTCCGCGCCAGACCCTCCACGGAGCGGTCATTCAGCCCCAGGTTCAGGATGGTCTCCATCATCCCCGGCATCGAACGGGCCGATCCGGAACGCACCGAGACCAGCAGCGGGTCATGGGCATCGCCCAATTTTTTGCCTACAACCTTTTCCAGTCGCGCCAGGGCACGCTCCACCTGTTTGTGTAATCCCGGCGGATACTTGTGGCCGTGCGCGAAGTAATAGTGGCAGGCTTCGGTGGTGATGGTGAAGCCGGCGGGCACGGGCAGCCCGAGGCGCGTCATTTCGGCCAAGCCGGCGCCCTTGCCGCCCAGCAAGTCTTTCATTTCGCCGGTACCTTCCGCTTTCCCGGCGCCAAAAAAATAGACGTACTTTTTCACAGTCTTCCCCTTTTCTGCGACGACTTGCAGGCCGTTGTCGGCGTGCCGACAAAACGGGCCCGCTCCGCTCGCGCGAACGGATTATTTCTGCGCGGCAGCAATCTCGGAAAAATCGGCAATCCTCGAAAATTCCCGCAACAGCTTTGCCAGCAGTGTGAGCCGGTTCCGGCGCAGGTCCTCCTGCTCGGCCATGACCAGCACCTCGTCAAAAAAACGATCCACGAGCGGCCGCAGCTCGGCGATCAGCAACAGCGCTTCGCGATAGCGCCCGGCCAGACGATGACTCTCGGCTTGCTGCGCCACACGCTGCGCGGCCCGGTGCAGCGCTTGCTCTGCTTCCAGTGCCAGCAGGTCGGTGCGAACATCAGGCAGCCGCCAGTGCTCGTCCGGGCCCGCCTTCTCCACAATATTGCGAATCCGCTTGAACGAGGCCGCGAGGGGTTCGAAATTCTTTGTGCGACGAATGCTGTGTAGCGCCTCCAGACGTCGCAGCGCATCCGGCAAGTCGTCTGCACCGGCAGCCAGCACCGAGTTGACTTCGTCGTAAGGGAAGCCGTAGCGCTCCCGGAAGACGAACCGGGCCCGCTCGAGCAAGAATTCGAGAACCTGCTGCTGAATCGTTTCGGAAACCATCAGATTGGGCGGTTGAGACTGCAATGCACAGGATGCTGCTGTCACCAGCGAACCGAGAGTAAGGGGCAGGTTTTTCTCAAGTATTACTTTCACTATGCCAAGAGCGGCACGGCGCAATGCAAACGGGTCGCTCGAACCTGTCGGAACCAGCCCTATGGCAAAGCAGCCGACCAGGGTATCGAGCTTGTCGGCCAGACTGAGGATGCAGCCCGTCAGATTCCGTGGAATCCAATCCTCCAAGCCAGACGGACGATAGTGGTCGTAGATGGCCCAGGCGATTTCCGCTGGTTCACCCTGACGCGCGGCATAGAGTCCGCCGACGATGCCCTGCAGCTCAGGAAACTCACGGACCATTTCCGTAACCAGATCACACTTCGCCAGCTCTGCTGCACGGTCTGCGCTGGCTACGGAGGCTTCTTGGACTCCCGCGGCAGCCAGATGCTCGGCCATAGTGCGTGCGAGTGCGCGCAACCGCGCGGTTTTATCGGCATAGCTGCCCAAGCGGGATTCGTAGGTCACGGCAGTCAGCTTGGCCAGGTTGTTGCCGAGCGGAGTTTTCTGATCGACGTCCCAGAAGAAGCTTGCGTCGCTGAAACGGGCACGGAGCACGCGCTCGTGGCCTGCGCGGACGATGCCTCCGGCATCGCGATCGAGGTTGATTACAGCGAGGAAGTGCGGTGCCAGTTCACCGGAACTGCGTTCCAGGGCAAAGTATTTCTGGTGGTCGCGCATCACGGTGATCAGGATTTCTCTGGGCAGGCGTAAATACTCGGGGCTGAACTCGCCCCGGATGACAGTGGGAAACTCATTCAGATAGACGACCTGCTCGAGCAGTTCGGGGTCTTCGTGCACCCGGAGATGGGCTCGGGATGCGTGCTGGCGTAACTCGCGCAGGATTTTCTTGCGGCGCTCGTCTGGATCGACCAGCACATAGTTGCGGCGCAATTGGGAAATGTAATCGGCGAAACTGCGAACGACGATGCGTTCCCGGCCGAGCGCACGATGGCCGGCGGTCCAGTTCGCGGCCCGCACGCCGGCAAATTCGAACGGGACAACGCTCCCATCGAACAGGGCGAGAATCCAGCGCACGGGCCGCACAAAACGTTCTGCTGGCCTGCGCCAATACATGGTCCGTGGCCAGGGTATCGAGAAAAGGGCCGCCGGGAGCAGTGTGGGCAGAATCTCCCGGGTGAGCTTGCCGGGAGTCGTGCGCCGTGCCGCCACATATTCGCCACGTGGCGTCGTGACGGTGTACAGTTTTGCGACCGGAACACCCTGGCGCGCGGCGAAACTCTCGGCAGCTTTTGTCGGCCGGCCGACATTGTCATAAGCCACCGACCGGGGTGGTCCGGTGACCTCTTCGACCGAATCCGGCTGGCGAGTTCGAAGGGCTCGACAAACAGCCACCATACGGCGCGATGCGCCGTATGTGTGCACTTCAGCCGAATCGAGAATCCGCTCGGCGGAAAAGTGTTTTTCAAGGATTACCTTAAGTTCGCTGGAGGCGCGCGCAATCATCTGCGCAGGAATCTCCTCACAACCAACTTCGAGCAGGAATTCGGCAGTTTGCTTCATCGTGAGCCCAGCGTGATTGGAACTGCGGCGGCCTGCTGTTCGAGGTAACTGCTCGCCACCCGGCAGGCGAGGGTGCGCACGCGCCCGATCAGGGACGCACGTTCAGTGACCGAAATCACCCCGCGGGCATCGAGTGTGTTGAACAGATGCGAGCACTTCAGGCAGAAGTCGTAGGCGGCCAGGAGCGGGTAGCGCTGGCGGGCGGGTTCCGGAGCAGCGACCCAGCCATCGAGCAGACGGCGGGCTTCCGCCTCGCAAAGTTCGAACATCTGCCGCGTCAGTGCCGGATCCGCATGCTCGAAACTGTAGGCAGAAAACTGCTGCTCTTCGCTTGTGCGAATTGCGCCGTACGTCTGGTCTGTGGACCACTTCAGGTCGAACACATTGTCGATGCCCTGCAGGAAAGCGGCGATGCGTTCCATACCATAGGTCAGCTCGACGGAAACCGGGTCCAGGTCAATTCCGCCACACTGCTGAAAGTAGGTAAACTGAGTGATTTCCAATCCATCCAAAAGCACCTGCCAGCCGACTCCCCAGGCGCCCAGTGTGGGGGATTCCCAGTTGTCCTCCTCGAAGCGAATGTCGTGGCGGCGCAGGTTGACCCCGATGGCGCGCAAACTCTCCAGGTAGATGCTTTGAATATTGTCCGGAGAAGGTTTAAGTATTACTTGAAGTTGAGTATGTTTGTAGAGGCGGTTAGGATTTTCTGCATAGCGGCCATCGGCCGGGCGGCGGCTGGGTTGAATGTAGGCCACCCGATAGGGTTGGGGGCCGAGCACACGAAAAAAAGTTTCCGGGTGCATGGTGCCTGCACCAACCTCGAGATCGTACGGCTGTTGGAGGACGCAGCCACACCGATGCCAGTAGTTCAACAGGTCCAAGATCAGCTCCTGGAACAGAGGGCGAGCATTCCGGCTGCGTTTGTTTTGGCCTTTTCTCATTTCCCTGCTTCTACCATTGGGCGGCTGAGCAGTTTCCGCTCGATCTGATACTCAATCAAGTCCAGATAAAATCTGGACAGTTCCTGCAGCGGCTGGATGCGGTCTTGGAACCGGCGAAGGTTCTCCAGCCGCGCAGTGAGCATGCAGCGTGCCAGCTCGAGCGCTTCAGCACTGAGGGCCCGCATGCCTCCCTGCCGGCATCTGCTGCAATACAGGCCCGCGGCGCCGATTCGACTCCAGGCTGCTACTTCCCTCAGTGAGGCACCGCATCGGGCACAGCGCTCCAGATCGCCGAGCCAGCCTGCCAGCCGCACCATCCACAGCGCATAGAAGGCCAGCGGCAAAGCGACCGCGTGCGAGTCCCGGATTTCACGAGCCACATGCAGCAGGAGGCGGAAAGCGCCTTCGGCCGCTTCCCGTTCGGGCAGGACGGCCTCAGCCACTTCGGCCATCAGGGCGAGTGCGCAGCCGCACTGAAAGTCGCGCTGCGCATCCAGGAAAGACTCCAGCAGTTCGCACTGATGGATGCGCACCAATTCGCGCGTTTCCCGCTCATAGAACCAGATGCGAATATGCGAGAGGGGCTCCAAGCTCGCGCCAAAACGACTTTTCGGGCGACGGGCACCGCGAGCTACTCCGCGAATTCGTCCCGCAGAACGGGAAAGAAAGCTCACCAGGCGATCCGCCTCGCCCAGCGGATAACTGCGCAAGACGATCGCCTCCGATTCCTGCAGTGGCATTCGAGTCGGCATGCGACGGTGCGCCTGCACACCGTCGCATGCAGCGAAACGAAACTACTTACCACAGCCACCCGCGTTGCGCAATTGCGATTGCGATTTGCGGCCCGGCAATTCCAAACACATTTCCAGCGTTGCCAGGGTTATGTTTCCCGGCGAAAAGCACGGCTAAAATTATCGGACGCAATTCTCTGTGCAGGTCCACTTGAAAATTTTACTGCGTCCCGACATGCTGCAGCTCATGACTGCTGATCGGACCGAGATCGTGGATGTTGTCGGTGTTGGCCTGAACGCCACCGATACGATTATCCGGCTTCCTCACTTCCCTGCTTTCGATTCCAAACTCGAATACCTTTCTGCTGAGCTGCAGGCGGGTGGTCAGGTAGCCAGCGCCATGGTGGCCTGTCGGCGCTGGGGACTACGCGCGCGATACATCGGCAAAGTCGGCGACGACGCCGCAGCCGAATTTCAGCGAAAACAGTTTGCTGCAGAGGGTGTGGAAGCCGTTCTGCTGACTGTGCCGGGCTGCGCCAGCCAGAACGCATACATCCTAGTCGACGAGCACAGCGGCGAGCGGACGATCCTCTGGAAGCGTCCGGCAGCACTGGCACTGCGACCCGAAGAACTGCGGCGCGAATGGATCGTCAGCGGACGGGCCCTGCTGGTGGACGGGCACGACACCGCCGCGGCCGCAGCCGCTGCCGAGTGGGCACGGCAAGCCCAGCTACCTGTAGTGGCGGATGTGGACAACATCTACCCGGGGCTGGACGCGCTGCTGACTCGAGTAGATTTCCTCATCACCTCGCGTGAGTTCCCTTCCCGGTTCACCGGCGAGTCGAACCTGCTGCGGGCCCTGGTCGCATTGCGTGAGCAGTTTGGCTGTCGGGTGACGGGTGCCACTCTGGGCCGCGAGGGAGCGGTGCTCTGGGACGGGCAGCGGTTCTGTTATTGCCCCGGCTTCCAGGTCCGGTGTGTGGATACCACGGGCGCCGGCGACATCTTCCATGGCGCCTTCCTTTTCGCCCTGTTGCAGGGCTGGTCGCTGGCAGAAATCCTTGAGTTCAGCTGTGCGGCTGCTGCACTGAATTGCACGGCAGTGGGCGCACGCGGAGGCATCCGGCCGGTGCGGGAAATTCGAACACTGATGCAAACCGGACGCCGACACACCCCGGGAGAGTGGCTGCAGACCCTCCTCGCCGAGGCCGGCGCAAGCTGGAGCAACCGGCCATGATCCCGTTGCGCGACATCAACCCCAGCCGAAGCACGCCGGTCGTTACCCTGGCTCTGATCGTCGTGAACACAGTTGTCTTCCTCTATCAGCTCAGCCTGGAACGGACGGCGCAACTGGCTCTGCTGAACGGACTGGGATTCGTGCCGGCCCGGCTGCCACTGGCACTGCGTTCTCCTGAGATGAGCTTCGTGGATGCTCTGCTGCCGCTGTGGACCAGCATGTTTCTGCACGGCGGGTTCTTGCACCTGCTCGGGAATATGTGGTTTCTGTGGGTGTTCGGGGACAATGTAGAAGACCGGCTCGGGCACCTGCGGTTTCTGGTGTTCTATCTGCTCTGCGGGGCGGGCGCCGGGGTGACCCATGCGCTGGTCGAGCTCCAATCCACGGTGCCGACGGTGGGCGCCAGCGGGGCGGTTTCCGGTGTGCTGGGCGCGTACTTTGTGCTGTTTCCGCGTTCGCGCGTGATTACGCTGGTTCCGTTGGTGTTCGTATTCCTCACGGTGCGGTTGCCGGCCATGGTGGTGCTCGGCTACTGGTTTTTGATTCAGTTTTTCAGTGGCCTCGGAACGCTCGGCGGGGATCAAACGGCTGGCGTGGCCTGGTGGGCGCACATCGGAGGATTCGTTTTCGGCATGCTCCTGCTGCGGGGGGTGCGGCGGCCGACGGCTGGTTGAGGGACGAAGGCCAAAAGCAGGCTGCAGCTGTCAGGGTGTGACGGACCGGCTCGAGGCGTGGCGGGCAACATAGTCGGCCAGCCAATCGCCCACCTCGCGTGTCCCGAGCGAGCCTCCCAGGTCCTGAGTGGTTTTGCCCTGCAGGACCGCTTCGCAGACAGCGCGCTGGATCAGGGCTGCTTCAGCGGGCCAACCGATAGTCTCCAGCATCATTGCGGCGCTCAGCACCGCGGCCAGAGGGTTGGCCACGTTTTTGCCGGCGTACTTGGGTGCCGAGCCGTGCACCGGCTCGAACATGGAGATGCCCTCAGGGTTGATGTTGCCCGAAGGGGCCAGCCCCAACCCGCCGGCCAGGGCAGCGCCGAGGTCGCTGAGAATATCGCCGAACATGTTGCAGGTGACGATGACCTGGAAGCGTTCCGGGTGCAGGACGAGCTGCATGGCCAACGCATCCACGTACATGTGCGAGGCCTCGATTTCCGGATATTCGCGCTGCACTTCGGCAAAAACGCGCTGCCAGAGGTCGTGCCCGTAGGTGAGCACGTTCGATTTATCGCTCATGCAGACTCGGGTCAACCGGTGGCGCCGGGCATACTCGAATGCGTAGCGGATGATGCGTTCGACTCCCTTGCGCGTGTTTACGTCTTCCTGAATGGCCACTTCGTCCGGCGTGCCGCGCTTGAATTGACCGCCCATGCCGACGTAAAGCCCTTCGGTGTTTTCCCGGAACACGATGAAATTCACTTCGGCCGGGGTGCGATTCTTCAAGGGGCAGGTCTTCGGGTCGAACAGCCTGACCGGACGAGCGTTGACGTAGAGATCAAGTTGAAAACGCAGGCCCAGCAGGATATCCGCCGCGTGCTTCATCGAAGGCACGCGCGGGTCGCCCAGGGCACCGACCAGAATGGCATCGAATTCCCGGCGGAACATTTCCGGGGCTTCGGGCGGCAGCGTGGTGCCGTCGCGCAGATATCGTTCGGCACCATAGTCGAATTCGACCAGTTCGAGCGACTTGCCGGTCGCCGCCGCTACAGCGTGCAGCACCTTCGTGGCTTCGGCAGTGACGTCGACGCCGATGCCGTCGCCGGGAATCACCGCGATCCGCTTTTTCGCTGCTGTGTCAACCACCGTTGAAGCACTCCTGGGCTGTAGAGTCGCCTCTCCGCGGAATGGTTAAAGAGGCGGCAACCTATCACGGGCGCGGGAAGGTGTCAACTGGTATTTTACTTATAGCTATAGAACTCTAGGAAATGTTTTCTCGAATCGGTTCGTCGCGCGGACCCAGTTCTGCCAAGATCACGCCGGCCACAATCAATCCTCCGCCCAGCAGCAGGTGCGCGGTCACCGCTTCGCCCAGGAACAGTACCCCCAGCGTGGTGGCGAGCAGCGGCTGCAGATAACCAAACACCGCCAGCCGCGAAGCGGCCATCCGGCGCAGCGCCCAGTACCAGATCAAGTAGGCAGCTACCGAAGCCAGGCCGGCCATGTATGCCAGAGCGAACCAGCCGGTCCAGCTCACCGCCCGCCAGTCGAGCACCAGTCCCTGCTGAATGGCCAGCGGCAGAACGAGTACGGCACCAGTCAAGTGCGCAAAGGTGTTCACCGAGAGCGAGTCGTAACGGCTGGCCACACGCTTTCCGGCCACGGCGAATCCGGCGAAGGCCAGCGAGCCCGCAAGCGTAATCAGGTCACCCAACCAGGTGCTGCTGTGGCCTCCCGGGTGCTGGTTGGCAATCACTCCAGACTCAGAAACGAGCACCGCCAGTCCGGCAAACGACAACCCGACGCCCAGGGTTTTCTTCACCGTGAGCGTTTCCAGTCCCATCAACCAGGCCAGCAGGAGAATCGTGATCGGGCCGGTGCCGATAATCAGCGAAGAATGACCGACCGTGGTGTACCGCAAACCGACGGTGAACAGCACCTGATTCAGGGCCACTCCCAGCAGACCAAGCCGGGCAAACACCCACACGTCCTGTGCGGTGGGCCTGGGAAGTCGTGTGCGCTGGGGCAGATAGATGACCAGCATGATCAGTCCGGCCAGCACTACCCGGAACGCCGCCAGCGTCAGCGGAGGCAGATGGCGCAGGCCGACTTTGGCCACCAGGAAATTGAACGACCAAATCAGGATCATACAGGCAATCATGAACGCCAAATGCCAGCGGCTGGTTTGTGGCAAAGGAGTGCTTGCACCCGGTGGCACACCGGGCCGTGCAGCGGACGTCTGCATGGAGGGTTTCACCTGGATTAAGACAGCACCTCCTGACGGATGGTCAGTCGCTCGATCAGGTCGAGCCGGGGCTGGTAGCCCAGGCCGGGTTCCTGGCGGACCGGAATGGTACCGCGGGTAGTGACCTCGACTTCAGGTTCAATAATATCCTGCTTCCAGTACCGTCGGCTGGCGGAGACGTCTCCGGGCAGGGTGAAATTGGGTAAGGTGGACATGGCGATATTGTGCGCGCGACCGATGCCCGATTCCAGCATGCCGCCGCACCAAACCGGAACCCCATGGGCAGCGCAGTAGGCCTGCATGCGTCGCGCAGCGGCATGGCCGCCCACTCGTCCAAGCTTGATATTGATAATCCGGCAGGCGCCCATTCCGATTGCAGCGCGGGCATGCGCTTCCGAGTGCACGCTTTCATCCAAGCAGATGGGCGTATGCAGCTGCTTCTGCAGTGTGGCATGGTCGTAGATGTCGTCCCAGGCAAGCGGTTGCTCGATCATCATCAGGTGGAAGCGATCCAGTTCTTTCAGCAACGGGGTATCGTCGAGCGAGTAGGCAGAGTTGGCGTCCACCATCAGGCGCAGTTGCGGGTACCGTTCTCGCAGATAGCGTACCGGTTCGAGGTCCCAACCCGGTTTGATCTTGATCTTGATGCGCTGATAGCCCGCTTCCAGCTCTTTCTGTACGAGGGCCTGGAGCTGCTCGCAGGACGATTGGATGCCGATCGAGACGCCACAGGCAATCTCTTCGCGCGTACCCCCCAGCAGTTTCCAGAGCGGGAGCTGTTTGATGCGGGCTTCGGCATCCCAGACGGCCGTTTCGACGCCGGCCTTCGCCATGTTGTGTCCGCGGATGGGTTTGAGCCGCTCGCTGACCTGTTCGGCGGTTTCCAGCGGTTGGTCTTTCAAGAGCGGCCAGATGAAATCGCGGATCAGGTGCCAGGCCGTATCCACAGTTTCGGGGCTATAGAACGGGTTACCGCCTGCGGTAACCTCGCCCCAGCCCGAGACGCCATCGACCTGGGCTTCGACCAGGAAGATGCGTCGGATGTCGGAGCGCCCGAAACTGGTTTCGAAGGGCGCAATCAATTGCATGCGGAGTTCACGCAGCTTGAGTGAGCGAATGCGCATACGGTTCGAGCAGATAGTCCGCTCCCTCCTCGTGGCGATGCAGACCGATCACTGCATAGCCGTTTTCAAACCAGTGCAGAAATTCCTCGCGGATCTTCTCCTGTGCGGCACCGGCCCGGGCGAGGTCCTGGGTGACGAGCTGGCTGAAATTGCCCGGCACACGAATCCGCACCAGCCGGCGGGCGCGCCGACCTTCCGGCAGGACGACACTACCTCGTGCCACCGCCTGTCGCACGCGCCGCGAATCGAGCCACCACTCGGCCACCAAACGGTCTGTGGGGAGCCCGCGATGCAGAGGGCTGGTAGTGACGCCGTAACAGTTCGGAATCAACCGGCGGACAATCGCGCCCAGCCGCACCAGGTTGAAGTATGCGTTGCGAATCTCGAGCGGGTCGAACGTCCATTCGACCAGCCGAATCCCGCGCTGCAGAGCGTCCTGGCGCTGAAACAGCTTCAACTGCCGGCCGACCCCGCGGTTCTGGTATTCGGGCAGGACCGCCGTCATATGGGAATGCAGGTAACGCTGGCGCCGGTGAAACGCAGGAAACGCCAGGGTGAATCCAATCATCTGTTCATTTGTCCGATCAAATGCGCCCAGCACCTGACCGCCGGTGTGGTGCGTGACCACGAAAATCGTGTTGGGAACTACTTCCAGGTCTTCCCCGCCCCAGACCAGCTTTTGCAGCTCCACGCAGCGGTCGAATTCCGGCAGGGTGTGCAAATGCCGGACCTCGATGTCCACGGCGGGTGATTCGGGTGCTGATCGCGTCGCCGTCGCGGAATTCACGCGGTTCTGCCGGAAACGACGAGTTTGGACTCTTCCCACAGCTTCTCCATCTCCTCGCGGGAGACTTCCGCCAGCCGGCGCCCCTGCTGGCGCATGCGAGTTTCCATCTCCTGGAACCGCGCGATAAACTTGCGGTTTGCTTTCTTCAGCACCACTTCCGGGTCCAAGCCCAGAAACCGCACCAGGTTGACCGTGACGAACAGCAAATCGCCGAGTTCTTCTTCGAGCTTTCCCGGCGCGGTCTTGTCATGCGCTGCAAGCACCTGACGCAGCTCGGTGCATTCTTCCTGCAACTTGGCCAGCAGGTCATCCACGCGGTCCCAGTCGAAGCCGATGCGTGCGGCACGCTGGCCGAGCTGATAGGCTTCCAGCAGGGCAGGCAGTGAACGCGGGATGCCCTCCAGCAGCGACGATACCGCAGCGGTGTCCCCACGGCGTTCGGCGGCCTTCAGCTCCTCCCAGTTGCGCAGCACTTCAGCACTGCTGGAGGCCCGTTGGCGACCAAAGACGTGCGGATGGCGCCGCACCATCTTGCTGTGAATGCTGTCCAGCACCTGGCCGATGTCAAACTGTCCAGCCCGGCGGGCCAGCTCGGCGTGGAAAACAATCTGCAAGAGCAGGTCGCCGAGCTCATCCCGAAGCCGGCCTGGGTCACCGCTGTCGATCGCCTCGAGCACCTCGTAGGCTTCTTCGAGCAGGTAGCTCCGCAGAGACTGATGCGACTGCTCCCGATCCCACGGACAGCCGTCCGGTTCGAGCAGTCTGGCCTGCAGCGCTACGAAGCGCTCGAATTTGCCACCATAGCTGGTACCTCGGTGTGGGCGGCGACGGCGGCGCTTTCGAGTCGGACGAGATGGGTTTCGCCGAACGGGCACTCTGCAAACCTCGGTCAAAAGGAAAGTACTCTACGGCAGCGGGCTGCGCTTGACAAGTGGCTGGGTTCGGCCGGGCCGGCTTGAGCCTTCTCGAGCTGGGTGTTACACTTTTACTTCGTTGTTCCTTCAGCCTTGCACCCCAGGGTGAATATGACCGACAAGATGCACGACGAGAAGCGCAACTCGAACGAGGATATCGGATTTCGAGTCGTCGACAGGCGTTTGTTCACCGCCGAGGGCGAGCTGCGACCCGAAGCGGTGCAGCAGAAACAGGCTGAACAGACCGCTACGGCACAACCCAGTCGCACCGAGCCGGAGTCCCGTCCGGCCACATCGCCGGCAGCACAGGAGCGCGAGCCGCCCCGGTCGTCGCCTTCCTTCCAGCTTCTGATCGATTTCCTGGCGCGGAACGCTGCCGTGCTGCTGGGCGGCTATGCGGACCCCCGCACCGGCCAGGCCATCGTGGACCTGGATGGTGCGCGGGAGCTGCTCGACATGCTGGACGCACTCCGCGAGAAAACGCGCGGCAACCTGACCGCGGAAGAAGAACGCCTGCTGACGGATGTGCTTGGCAGCCTGAAGCTTTCCTACGTGGAGGTTTCGCAGGCTGCGTCGAAGGCCATGAAACAGAAAGTACGGGGCCAGAGCTGAGCGAGATGGGCAAGCTGCAGTTGACCGTACTTGGCTCGGGCACCTCGATGGGCGTTCCCACGCTCGGCTGCGGCTGCCGGGTTTGCCGTTCGACCGATCCGCGCGACAACCGAACTCGCCCGTCGGTCTTGCTCGCTTTTGCAGGCCGGAACGTGGTGATCGATACGTCCCCGGACTTCCGCCTGCAGGCGCACCGCGCGAACCTGCAACGGCTCGATGCCGTGCTGCTGACCCACGGACACGCCGATCACATTCTCGGGCTGGACGACATTCGCCCGTTCAATCTCAAGCAGGGTGGCCCGATCCCGGTGTTCGCTTCGGCGGAAACGCTCGCGGTGATTCGACGCACCTTTGCCTACATCTTCGACGGCAGCGGGGCCCTGAGCACGGTCCCCGGGGTGGTTCTGCATGAGATTCGAGATGCGTTCGAGCTGTTCGGACTGCGGTTCACACCCGTTCCCGCGCAACACGGAGACATGCCGGTCCTGGGCTTCCGTTTCGGGCGGGCTGCTTACCTGACCGACTTCAGCGCCGTGCCGGAAAGTTCCAAGCTGCTGCTCCGCGACCTGGACGTGCTCATTCTGGATGCGCTGCGCGACACTCCCCACCCGATGCATTCCACCGTGGCGCAATCGCTGGCCCTGGTCGAAGAACTCGCACCCCGTCGTGCCTGGTTCACCCACATCTGCCACGACCTGCCCCATGAAGAAACCAACCGCCGGCTGCCCCCGCATGTGCGGCTGGCCTACGACGGCCTGCAACTGGAGATCGAAGCCGCCGAATTGGAGGCGTTGCGTTGACGACCGTGCGCGTCTTTCGCTCCTGCCCGGAGTGGGAACGAGAGTTCCCTGTCGCAGCCGGCGAACGTACCGCCGTCACGGTCGGAAACTTCGACGGAGTGCATCTGGGACACCAGCGCATCCTCCAATGTCTGGTCGAGCGGGCGCGCGGGCTGGCGGCAACGCCGGTGGCAGTCACCTTTGATCCGCATCCAGCACGTCTGCTGCGCCCTGCCGAAGCCCCGCCGCTGATCCTCACACTCGAGCAGCGCATCGCCCGGCTGGCGGAACTGGGTTGTGCTGCAGTAGTCGTGCTGCCGTTCACGCGCGAACTGGCCCAACTGGCTCCCGAAGCCTTCGTGCACACGATTCTGGCCGGCTGCCTGCGAGCACGCGCGGTGGTCGTCGGAGCGAACTTCCGCTTCGGCCACCAGCAGGCGGGCGACGTGCACCGGTTGCGTGTGCTGGGCCAGGAGCTGGGGCTGGAAGTGGAGGTCGTGCCACCGGTGAAGCTGCGCGGACAGACGGTTTCAAGCACGGCGATCCGCGCGGCGGTGCGTGCAGGCCGCGTCAGCTTGGCCGGCCGACTGCTCGGGCGTCCCTTTGCTCTGACGGGCACGATCCAGCCTGGCACCGGGCAGGGACGCCGGCTGGTGGTTCCAACCCTGAACCTGCAACCGGAACAGGAACTGCTGCCGGCCAGCGGCGTCTATGCCACGCAGACCCTGCTCGAAGGGCGCGCCTACTGGTCGGCCACCAACGTCGGCGTGCGGCCGACCTTCGACGGGCATCGGCTGACGGTGGAAAGTCACCTGCTGGATTTTACCGAAGAGCTGCGCGAGGGAAACCTGGAAGTCCGCTTCTACAGCCGACTGCGCGATGAGCAGAAATTTGCCAGTGCCGCCGAGCTGCGCGCTCAGGTACTCCGCGACATCGCCCGGGCGCGCAGGTTTTTCCTGCGGCTCGAGCGCGGCGCCGCACTCGCGCGCAAGTATGCGAGCTGAGCCGACGACTTACGTCCTGAGCAGATACCGCCGGCGCAGCCAGGCACTGGCCAGATCCATCCCCAGCACCAGCAGAAAAATCAGTGCAAGCAACGTGGCCAGGCGCTGATATTCGAGCGAATTCACGTAGACGTACATGTAGAACCCGATGCCCCCGGCGCCGACAAAGCCCAGAATGGAAGAGACGCGGATATTGTATTCGAACATGAACAGCAACTGGCTCAGTACGCTGTTGGCGCTTTCCGGCCAGAGGACGAATCGAGCCAGATGCAACCGGCTGGCACCGGCACCGCGGACGGCTTCGATGACTTCCGGGTCGACACCGTCAAAAAATTCTGCGTACAACTTGCCCAGATAGCCCACGGTGTAGGCGGCAAGCGCCAGCGTGCCGGCCAGCGGCCCCAGGCCCACGACGATCACCAGCAAAACGGCCCAGAGCAGCGAGGGGATGGTGCGAATTCCCGCCATCAGCAAACGGGCCGGCACCACCACCGTGCGCGGAAACAGGATCCGCGTGCCCAAAATCCCCAGCGGCAACGCCAGCAAAAATCCCAGGGTCGTGCCGACGAACGCCATCTGGAGCGTTTCCAGCAGCGCCCGCCCGGCCAGCGGCAGAATGCCCAGGTCCGGCGGCACCATCCCGCGCGAAAATTCCAGCAGATTGCGCGCCCCGCGCTCGAGCCGCGCAAGGTCGAAAAACCCCAGCTGGGCCAGAGAGGCCGCCAGCAGACCCAACAGGGTCAGCAAAACGAGCAGTTCTTTTCTCACCTGCGTATCCCGGCGGAAGACATCATTGCAGGATGGCGAGCAAATCTGCCGTGCTCAACTCCCGGGCCGGGCCCTGATGGACAAGACAACCGGCTTTCAGCACGAGTGCCTGGTCCGCCACCTGGTGGGTGACCTCGACCTCGTGCAGATTCATCACGAAGGTGAGGCGCTGGCGCTGGCCGAGCTCGCGCAGGGTAGTCAGGATTTGCGTGGCACGCGGCAGGTCGAGGTCCGAGACGAATTCATCGGCAAAGATGATGCGCGGGCCCTGCAGCAGTGTGCGCGCGATGGCCACGCGTTGGCGTTCTCCGCCGCTCAGCCGGTAGGCCTTTTCCCGGGCTTTTTGTCCGATACCGAGCAGCGCCAGATACTCGCGTGCCCGTTCGACCTCGTCTTTCGGAAATGCACCGAGAATGCTGCCCAGACCTCCGTTGCGCCCGAGCGAACCGAGCAGGACATTCTCCAGGGCAGTCAATCCGCGCACCAGGCCGAGTTGCTGCGGGATGTAGCCCACTTTCAGCCGCAGCCAGCCGGGCAATCCATTGCCGTTCACCGCGTGCCCGAGCAGTGCAATCTGGCCCCGTTGGGGTCTGAGCAATCCGGCCAGGCATTTCATCAGCGTGGTCTTTCCGGCACCAGAAGGGCCGAAGATGGCCCAGAATGCCCCTTCGGGCACCTGCAAAGAGATGCCGCGCAGCACCGGCGACTGGCCCGGATAGGAAAACCAGAGGTCTTCACAACGCACGGTGGCTGGATGGTCCATCGTTTTAGCGTCCGATCCGCTCGGTGAATTGCAGTCCGGTCAAATCCAGATAGCGCCGGAAAGCGGCCAGGTGCTTTTCGGCGCTGGATCTTTCAAAACCGACGAAGATGCCGGAGATGAACGTGCGCATCAACGGGCGGTGTTCTGGCGCGCCCAGCGCGGCAATCGCTTCCACCACACGCGAACGCAACGGCTCGCGCAGCTCCCGGCTGACGAGCACGGCATGCGAGGGCAGTGGGCCCTGTTGGTCCAGCACCCGAGAATTTTCCAGCACGGTGTGGTACAGCCGCGCCGGTACATCGCCCGCGATCACAGTGACGTCCACTTGGCCCGCCTGCAGGGCCTGCCAGCACTGTCCATAGCCGCCGGCAAACAGCACCTGGCCAAAGAACTGCTGTGGATTGGCTTCCTGGCCTTCCGTGTGGTTGAGCAGTTTGGTTTCCACCAGCCGGCCCAGCGGCCCTACATACCCGGAGCCGGAAACCGGGCTCGGGAAACAAGCGCGCTTGCCGCGCAGCTCGGCCAGCGTGTGGTAGGGACTCGACGGCAAAACAATCCAATAGGAGTAGTAGTAGGTGGCTTGCGCGGGTTTGCCGTCGATCAACACCTCGCGCACTTCGGCCAGCACCAGCTCGGCGCCGGCCATCTCCACGGCGAGTTGTGCCGCCCACGGCCCCATGAAGGCTGCGTGAGCATGGCCGAAGCGCAGGGCTTCGATCACACCGGCTTGGCTGAGCGGAACGTACACTTCCACATCCACATCGCCCAGCTTTTGCTCCAGAAACTGTTCCAGCGGCTTGGCCCGTTCGAGCATTTCGGCGACCGCAAAGGTGGGCTGGATCGCCACCACGAGCTTTTGTTTTTGTGGCGGACGAGCCGCCGTCACGCTAACGAGAAGCAGCAGACAGGCCACCATCCCCTGCGCCTGCCTGAGATACTTGCTCTGCCCGATCACGAGTTCCTTCCCTTCCCCGGCGGCGGTGTCTTTGCGCAATGGCACCGCCTGCAGGTCTAAAAGCGATATTTGATTCCCCCCTGGACCAGCCGCGGCGGTCCCGGCAACAGGCCCCGGGTGCGATCCGCAATGTAGAGCCGGTCGAACAGATTCTTCACCGAAACGAAGAACACCATCCGCAGCGGCTCCGAGGAATAGTTCACCGTGGCGTTCCACACCGTCCAACCCGGCAGCAGTCCGCGCTGGCCATCGGGTGTGCCAACGACGGTGTTCAGGTCGTCGCCGAACTGTGCCGAGCTATGCCCCGCCTCCAGGAAGGCATCCAGGCCGCGCGGATGCGCATAGCCTATCTGAAAGTTGAGCACGTGCTCCGGCGCATAGGGCAGACGATTGCCGCTGACGCTGACCGTGGTGAAACCGGGAATGCTGCTGAATCGAGTTCCCACGAACTTGGCTACCGGCAGGTAGGTGTAGGCCACGCGGGTGTAGACGTTGTGGCGCAGGCTGGCCAGCGCTCCCAGGTCGAGGCGGGCGCCCAGCTCGACCCCCTGATGCAGCGTTTCGCCGCCGTTGGTGAAGGTAGCGCCCAGCCCTCCGGCGACGCTGGCGGGCACAACCTGGTTTTCATAATCCATGCGGAAGAAGGTGGCTTCCAGGCGCACGCCGCGATAGGGCGCACTGCGGAAGCCCACCTCGTAGTTCCAGCTCAGTTCCGGGTCGAGGTCCACCGTGCCGCCCGTGTTCGTCACGATGTCTTCGGTGCGCGGCGGAGCGAAACCACGGTGCACACCGAAGAAAAAGGTGGCCCGCTCGGCGATGTGATAGGCCACCGCAATGCCCGGAATGAGCTGCGTGAGATGCGTGCGTCCCTGAGCGCCGGTCAGGCGGTTGGTGCGTTCGTAGCGGACATGCTCCAGGCGCAGCCCGGGCGTCAGCGCCCAGCGACGCGTGGCCATGCGCACTTGATAGAAGCCGGCCAACGCCACATTTTGCCGCTCGTTGTCTTCCACACGCACACCGGAGCGGGAGGTCGGCAGCGGACCGTTTTCTTGGATGCGGTCCTGCAGCTCATAGTGCACACGCACACCGAAGTCCGAATCGGCCGCCAGGGGGCCCCAGCGACGGTGGGCCTGGAACCGCGGCTCGATTCCCCAGGTGTAGTAGGTGCGCAGACGGCCTTCGTTGCCGCAGGTGGTGTTCAGATTCTCCATGCCGCCACAGTTCGGATCGGCAGCGTCGTTGGGCCGCTGGTTGGAATTGCTCGACTGGCGCCACCAGTGCCGGTCGAAAATGTTCGTATAGAGATTTGTACGCAGCAGCAGATCCGAACCGAAGACGTAGACATGCGTGGCCGAGGCGCCGAAGCGCTTGCCGCGGAAGAAATCGTTGCGGAAAGGATTCTGGCGCGGGTTGGCCGCGAATTCGTCTTCCCGCAGACCGGAATAGGTCACGTTGGAATCTTCGTCGTAATAGTTCGCGCGAAATACCCAGATTTGCTTGGGGGAAACATCGAGCTCGCCTTTGAAGTTGTAATCGGTCAGTCCGGAGCGCACGTTTTCCCGCGAGCCGCGCCCCTGCTTGCGCATCACATCCAGCAGCAGACCTCCCTCCGAGAAACGCCACCCGTGCCGCAGATGAGCGTTCAGGTAGTCCCGGTTGCCGCCCAGCAAGGTCAGCGAGCCGCTGCGCCGCTCAGGGATGGGCGGCGTCAGATAGTTGATCACGCCGCCGACGGTGGCCGGCCCATAGAGAATTTGGCCGGAACCTTTCAGCACCTCGACGCTGTCGAAACGGTCCAGCGGCGGGTGGTAGTAAGAGGCATTGTCCCCGTACGGAGCAAAGGCGAGCGGGATGCCGTCTTCGAGCAACAGCACTTTTGTGGAGCGCGTGGGATTCAGGCCGCGAATGCCGATATTCGGACGCAGGCCGAAGCCTTCTTCGTCGCGCACGTTCAGCCCGGGCACTTTGCGCAAGGCCTCGGTGGTGTCGAAGCTGCGACTGAGCTCCAGCACGGCCCCTTCCAGCACGTCGTAAGAGCCAGGCACCGGCCCCAGCGGATCCACCGGACTGACCAATCGCGGCGCTTCCACCACCACCTGCTCCAGCACCGGTTGGACCTGAAGCTTCCATTCCACCGTGAGCGTGCTGCCGGGCTGCAACTGCACCTGAACCAGCAGAGGCAGAAAACCTTCGGCGCGCACCGCAGCTCGATAGCTGCCCGGAACCAGGCCGGCGATGCGGAAGGCTCCACTGGCATCGGTGAAGCTGGTGTGCTGCACGGCGGTCGCGGGCTGCCAGAGGAGCACCTTGGCACCCACCACCACCGCCCCGCTGGGATCCAGCACGCGCCCCTCGATGCCGCTGGCCAACTCCTGGGGGTCGGCAGCGAGAGCGGGAACCAAAACGATGAGAAACACGGCGAGAAGGCAAATCGAGGCGGTCGGATTCATCTCCGTTCTCCTCGTGAATGAAAGGACAGGTGGTTCATCAGGATTCGGTTCCGAGGGTCGGGGCGGCGGTGCATCTACTTGCAACTAAGTTGCAACTACGAGAAATACAGTACGGCAGGTAGAGTTTTTTGTCAATGGGGTGGAAGAAAAAATTGTTGCAATTTAGTTGCAACAAGACCTGAAAACCGCAATCGCCTTTCCAACACTGGGGTTATTGCCGGCAGGACTTGCAGTAGCCGCCGATTTCCGTGCGGGTGATCGTGATCTTGATGCCGAGTTCGCGCTCGATTTCTTCCTTCAGCTCTTCGAAAAGGCGGCTTTCGAATTCGCGGACTTTACCGCAGCGCAGGCAGGCGATGTGGATGTGGTCGCGTGGGCCGTGGCTTTCGTAGTAGTGGCCATCACCGCGCAGGTGCAGCAGGTCGAGCTCATCGATCAACCCGTGGCGCTTGAGCAGGTCAATGGTGCGATAAACGGTCACACGATGCACGCCGGGGTCGAGCTTCTTTGCGCGGCGGAGGATGGTGGCTGCATCGAGATGGCGTTGGGCCGTTTCGATCACCTGCAGCACGACGCGTCGCTGACGGGTCAGGCGAATGCCGCGCTGCTCCAGCTCGGCCTGCAACCGGCCGGGTTTTTCGTTCACGTTGATGCGTTCGCCGGTCGAAACGCGACGTTCGGGCAAAGCAGTCATAACCGTTCCCTTCCCTGTGCGTTCAGTCATTGGATGCAGAAGACGACGGCGCGATGCCCACCAGCCCTTCGGCCGGCAGGGGTAGTTCCTGCTCCGGAGTCGTCGGGCGGCCGGCCTTACGATCCGCGATATAGGATTCGATTTCCTGGACCAGCTCGGCGACGATGCGGTCTTCGGGCACACGGCGGATGGCTTTGCCATCGCGGTAGATGACGCCGTTGCCACGGCCGCAGGCAACGCCGACGTGAGCCGAGCGCGCCTCTCCCGGTCCGTTGACGGCACAGCCCATCACCGCCAGATGCAGCGGCTCGTGGATGTGTGCCGTCTGCCGTTCGATTTCTTCGACAATCTTGAACATATCCACTTCCAGCCGGCCGCAGGTCGGGCAGGCGATGATCATCGGGCCGCGCGCACGGATTTCCAGCGCCTTCAGGATTTCGTAGGCCACCCGCACTTCTTCGACCGGGTCGGCTGCGAGCGAGACGCGCAGGGTATCGCCGATGCCTTCGGCCAGCAGGATGCCCAGCCCGATGGCACTTTTCACGGTGCCGCTGAATTGCGTGCCGGCCTCGGTAATGCCAAGGTGGAAGGGATAGTCCACCTGGCTGGCGAGCAGTCGGTAGGCCGCCACGGTCATGTTCACGCTGGAAGCTTTCAGCGAAATGATGATATCGCGGAAGTCGAGCTCTTCGAGGATGCGTACATGTTCGAGCGCCGATTCCACCATGGCTTCCGGCGTGGGGTAGCCGTACTTTTCCAGCAGATGGCGTTCGAGCGAGCCAGCATTCACCCCGATGCGAATTGGCACGCCGCAGGCCTGGGCCTTCTTCACGACCGCGCGGACCTTCTCGGCATCGCCGATGTTGCCCGGGTTGATGCGCAGCTTGTCGATGCCCGCGTCGAGCACGGCCAGGGCCAGCCGGTACTGGAAGTGGATGTCGGCGACCAGCACGGCCTGGGTGCGCTTGCGGATTTCCGCCACCGCACGGGCGGCTTCGGCGTCGGGCACGGCCATGCGGATGATTTCGCAGCCGGCGGCTTCCAGCTGCTCGATCTGGCGCAGGGTGGCATCCACGTCGCGGGTATCCGTCTTGGTCATGGACTGGACAACGATGGGTGCGTCGCCGCCGATCGTATAGCGGCCGACACGCACCGGGCGCGTCTTGCGGCGAGGATGCAACGCGGGATGTCGCATGCGACGATTCCTTCAGCGATTGAAAATCTTCAGCACGTCATTGTACATAACGATGACAAAGATAACCAACAGAAAGACCAGACCGGCTTGCACAAAGCGTTCCTTCACTTTCACGCTCAGGTCCCGCCGGAGCAAACCCTCGATGCTCAGCAACAGAATGTGGCCGCCGTCCAGGATGGGAATAGGCAGCAGATTGAGGATGCCCAAGTTCAGGCTGATAATGGCCATCAACTGCAGAAACGGGGTCGCGCCCTGCCGGGCGGCCTCGCCGGAATGCTGCGCAATCCGCAGCGGGCCTTCCAGTTGCTTCAGCGACATCTGGCCCTGAAGCAACTGGCCCACCACGACCAGGATCTGCTGCGTCAGTCGCACGTTCCACCAGAAGGCCCGCTGAACCGCCTGACCGGGGCCATAGCGACGCTCGACGGCGGCAGCACCGAACGAAATGCCGATTTGGTAGCGCGGCCCGCGGCCATCACCGCGATCGAGCAGCTGGGGTCGCAGCGCCAAGGTGAGGTCGCGCTCGCCACGCCGGACGAGCAGGTGCAACGGTTTGCCCTCGCTCTGTTCGATCGTCTGCGCAAACTGGCACGGACTCAGGACCGCTTCTCCGTTGACCAGCAGAATCACATCGCCCGGCTGCAGGCCGGCACGTCCAGCCGGTAGGTCACTCGCCACGCCCGCCACCAGGACCGGCTCGGCCGGATAGCCAGTCAACGCAAATTCGTCACAGGGACGCGCGATGGGCGGCACCGGAAGCTGGGCGGTGTGCGTTTCGCCCTCGAGCAGGAAGGTCACCGGAACCGTGTTTTCGGAGCCGAGCAGGAGTAGCTCCAGGCGAATCTCTTCCCAGGTGGGATGCTTCCGGCCCGCGAACTCCACAATGCGCGCTCCGGCGCGAATGCCGGCCTGTTCGGCCGGCGAGCCGGCGAGTACCCCGGCAACCTCGGCCGGGCTGTCCGAGTAAACCGGGACGCGCACACCGGTCATCAGCAAGCCCGCCATCAGGAGGACGGCGAGCGCTAGGTTCATGACCGGTCCGGCCAGCGCAATGATTGCCCGCTGCCAGCGCGGTTTGGAAAGAAACTCGTCGGGTGCGCCGGTGCGAGCTTCGGTGGGGTTGTCTCCGGCCATCTTCACGTAGCCGCCCAGCGGCAGGGCACTGATGCGGTAATCGGTTGGCCCGCGCCGGCGTCCCCAGAGCCGCGGGCCGAAGCCCAGCGAGAAAATCTCGACGCGCACGCCGAACAGTTTTGCGGCGAGGAAATGTCCCCACTCGTGAATGAAAATCAGCACACCGAGCAGGACGATCATTCCCGCGATGCTGGTAAAAAAATCAGACATGAGTGGCTTTCATCCTTTCTTTCGTTCGGGCGCTGTCCATCAGCGCCCCGCAGCAGATTCCGCCTGGGCCGTCGTGCGGCCCCCGCCCAGTTGCGCGATCGCCTGGCTGGCCAGCCGGCGGGCCTCGGCGTCAGCGGCGAGCACCGCTTCGAGCGAAGTTATCGCGAACGACGGCATCTGTTCCAGCACCCGCTCGATCACGCGCGGGATATCCGGAAAGGCAAGCCGTCGTTCGAGAAACGCCGTTACGGCCACTTCGTCGGCAGCGTTCAGTGCGCAGGGTGCAGTGCCGCCCGCCCGCAGTGCCGCTCGCGCCAGACGCAAACAAGGAAACTTCCGCGGCGAGGCCGGGGCGAATTCCAGCCTGCGCAGTGCGGCCCAGTCCAGCACCCAACCATTCGATGCCAGCCGCTGCGGATAGGTTAACGCATACTGGATGGGAACGCGCATATCGGTCGGACCGAGCTGTGCCAGAACCGAACCGTCGACGAACTCGACCATGGAATGAATCGTGGACTGGGGATGGATAACCACGTCGATCTGCTCGAGCGGAACACCGAACAGCCAGTGGGCTTCGATGACCTCGAAGCCTTTGTTCATCAGGGTGGCCGAGTCCACGGTGATGCGCGGTCCCATGCGCCAGTTTGGATGGGCCAGAGCCTGCTCCGGCGTTACATCCTGCAGGCGCGACGCGGGCAGTTTCCGGAAGGGCCCGCCGGAAGCGGTCAGCACCAGGCGCCGAATCTCGCGTGGATGCCCGGCGCGGAGACACTGGTGGATGGCGTTGTGTTCGCTGTCGACGGGCAGCAGTTCGACGCCCTTCCGGCTGGCCGCCGCCATGACCAGTTCGCCTGCCGCGACGAGAACTTCCTTGTTGGCCAGGGCCACGGTCTTGCGCTGCTCGATGGCCGCGTATGTGGCGGTCAATCCCACCACACCCACCGCTGCCGAAAGCAACAGGTCCGCCTCCGGATGCGTGGCCACGCGAAGCAGACCGTCGGCGCCAAAGACGATTTCCGGAAGTGGCTCGATGCGGCTGGCGCGCAGGCGCTCGGCCAGCTCCTGCGCGCGTTCGCGGTTGGCGACCGAGACCAGTGCAGGACGATGCTCGGCCACCTGCGTGGCGAGCGTTTCCACACGATTGCCGGCTCCGAGCGCGACGACTCGGAACCGGTCACGATGGCCGGCCACGACTTCCAGACACTGCCGACCAATCGAGCCTGTGGAACCGAGAATGGCAATCCGCTTCATACCCAACGGCTGCGGCAGACGCGCGGTTTGCCTCCCGCCGGTGTCGCCTGCCAAAAAGATTGCTTCCTGTCCATTCTAGCGCCACTCGAGTATCCACAGATAGCCCCAGACCACCGGGAGCGCAAATAACAAACTGTCCACTCGGTCGAGCATGCCCCCATGACCCGGGAGCAGCGCACCGGAGTCTTTTACGCCGGCCGCGCGCTTGTAGGCTGATTCCGCCAAATCGCCCAACTGGCCAGCCAGATTGGCCAGGGCAGCCACCAGGGCGAGCTGCACGACTTCCACTCCCACCCAGCGAGCCAGCAGCGCCGCTACGAACAATGCCGCCACGAGATTGGCCGCTGCACCTTCCCAGGTTTTCTTCGGGCTGAGCACGGGCGCGAGCGGCCTCCGCCCGATCAGCCGTCCGGTGAAGTACGCCAGCGTATCGCCAGCCCAGACCAGTACGAGCACGAACAACAGCAGCTTCCGACCCAGCGGGTCGGCACCGTGAAGGCGTACGGCGTAGCTCAGGGGCAAGGCAACCAGCAACATGGCCGCGGCACTGACGCCAAGCGCGCCCGGAGCTTCCCGCACAGGTCGCCGCGAGAGTACCGCGAGCACAGCCGCGCCAAAGACAAATACAAGGAGCAACAGTTCCACCGGAACAGCCAAGCGCGCCAGCAGAGAGCCGGGCTCGCGGACAATCAGCAGTTGCCCACCGAATGAACGCACAGCCACGCTGGCGCCGGCCCACTGCACCAGAACCAGCATCAGAGCACAGAACGTCGTCCAGCGGGGATAGCCGCGCAGCCCGGCCAGGGTTGCGAGATAGAAAAACTCGACCAGGCAGAGGAACAACACCACCATGGTCAGCAGGGTGACCAGGGCAGTCGGCGCCCAGAGCACGGCGGTCACCACCACAGGAATCAGCAGCACCGCGGTCAGAATGCGGGCGTGGGTTCCGCCGAAGCCGGGCCGAGAACTGGATGCACGGTTGTCAGCCACGCGTGCGCCTGCCGACCAAAGCCTGTTCAGAAAACTCCCGGGGTTCGGAAGGGCTCAGTCCGCCGTAGCGCCGCTCGCGCTTCTGGAAATCCACGAGCGCTTCGAGCAGGCGCGCGCGGTTAAAGTCCGGCCACAGGGTGTCGGTAACATAGATCTCCGCGTAGGCAATCTGCCAGAGCAGGAAATTGCTCACGCGCATCTCGCCGGAGGTGCGAATCAGCAGGTCGGGGTCGGGCAGGCCAGCCGTGTAGAGATGCTGCGCGATAGTTTGCTCGTCTACGCGGAAGGTGTCCATGCCGTTGTGGCGGACGTGGTCCAGGATGGCGTTGAAGGCATCCACCAGTTCGGTGCGACCGCCATAGTTGAGGGCCACGACGAGCTGCATCCCCGTATTCGCCGCGGTGGTGCGCATGGCCATGGCCACATCCTCGCGGACTTCCCGCGGCAACTGTTGGGGACGTCCAATCACCAGCAGCCGGATGTTGTTCCGGTGGATCACCGGCAATTCTTTGCGCAGGTATTCGCGCAGCAACCGCATCAGAAAATCCACTTCGGCTTTCGGCCGGCGCCAGTTTTCGACTGAAAAGGCGTACAGGGTCAATGCCGGAATTTTCAGCCGAGCGCAGGTTTCAATCACGGTGCGTGCGGCGTGGACGCCGGCCCGGTGCCCGGCGACCCGCGGCAGGTGCCGGCGCTGGGCCCAGCGACCGTTGCCGTCCATGATGATCGCGATGTGGCGCGGCAGCCGCGCAGGATCCAGTTCGTCGAGCAGACGGGCTTCTTCGCGAGTGGCAGGTTTCAACAGGTCGCGTGCGCTCAAGTCGGCAGCCCCGGTTATCTTTACGCCATAAAGCTAGCACACGCCCCGGCCCGGTGCAACGGCTGGCTAGGGGATGGGCGCCTGGGCTGCAACATCGGGCCGGAACAGGTTGATGTAGAGCAGGAGCACGGTCAGCACGATCATGGCCGCACTGGTCGTCCAGGCGACCGCATTGAACCCCCGGCTGTTGATCTGTTCGCCCATCAGATCGCGACGGTTGGCCAGCATCAGGATGAACACCAGAACGGCGGGCAACAGAAAGCCGTTCGCCACCTGAGACCACACCGCAATCCGGACCAGCGGGGCACCCGGAATCAGAATCACGGCGGCACCGAGCAGGATCAGTGCGGTGTAGAGAGAATAGAAAATCGGCGCATCCCGGAATTTGTGATCCAACCCGCTTTCAAACCCGAGCCCTTCGCAGATGACGTAGGCGGTCGAGAGCGGCAAAATGGAGGCCGCGAAGAGCGAAGCGTTCAGCAGGCCGATGGCGAACAGCACGCTGGCCCAGTGCCCGGCCAGCGGCTCCAGCGCCACGGCGGCATCGGCAGCGTTGTGGATTTCGCGGTGACCGCTCACATACAGCGTCGCCGCGGTACAGACCATGATGAAAAACACAATGACCACCGCACTGATCGAACCGACCAGCACATCGGTGCGCACGCGGGGATATTCGCGCGGACCAACGCGTTTTTCAACCACGGCAGATTGCAGGTAGAAGTGCTGCCAGGGGGCGATGGTGGCTCCCATCAGCGCAGCCAAGATCAGCAGGTAGCCCGACTCAAGCGGCGCCGGGGTCACCAGTGGACGCACCGGTGGTATGGCCTCCAACAATGGCGGGGGTAGCAAATGCAAAATTGCTGCCGGCCAGTCCGGGCCGGCCAGGAACGCCGAGAACACATAGGCAAAATAGACCAGGCAGATGGTCAGAAAAACTTTCTCCAGCCAGCGTGCTGTGCCCCGCACCACCAGTCCCCAGACCAGCACCGCCGCCAGCGGCACCGAGATGTATTTGCTGACGCCGAACAGCTCCAGCGCCGTGGCCACGCCGGCAAATTCGGCCAGCACGTTGCCGAAATTCACCACAAGAACCGCGAGCAGCACAAAGAACGTGATGCGAAAGCCGAACTCTTCGCGAATCAGGTCCGAGAGACCTTTGCCGGTGACCGTCCCCATGCGCGCGCACATCTCTTCGGTGACGAACAGGGCGATGCACATCGGCACCAGCATCCAAAGCACGGCATAGCCGTATTTGGCGCCGGCCAGCGAGTAGCTGTAGATGCCTCCGGCCTCATTGTTCACATTCGAGGTGATGACACCCGGGCCGATGATGGCCAGAAAAATGAGCACCCGACGGCGCAGGCGCCGGCCGCGATGTTCGAGCAGGATGCCGCGCGAACGCCACACCTCCAATCGCTCAATGAGCTTTGGCCAGTTCATGACTGCTTCCAGAGGCGGTGCACGATGTCATCTACCGTAATGGCTCCTATCGGACGACCCTGGGCGTCCACCACCGCCAGACTGCGCAAATTGTACTTGTCAAATAGCTCGAAGACAGTGGCCTCCACGGCATCCGGGGGCACAGAGAGCAGCGGCTCCATGCGCAATGCGAGCAGAGGTTGTTCGGGAGGAGCCAGCAGCAAGCGCCCGATGGGCACGACACCCGTCAGCACCCCCTGCGCGTTGATCAGAAAAATCGAATCCAGCTGGTCCAGATCCGGTTCTTCCCGCCGGATCCAGGCGAGGGCTTCCTCGCGCGTGGCGTTTTCATTCACCGAAACAAATTCGGTGTTCATCATGCCGCCGGCCGTGTTCTCCGGAAACTGGAGCAGCTCGCTGAACTCTTCGGCTTCGGCCCTGGGCAGCTCGCGCAGCACCTCCTGCGAGGTTTCCGGAGGCAACTCGGCCAGCAGATCGGCGACTTCGTCCGGCTCCATTTCTTCCAGGATTTCGGCGGCGCGTTCCGGCCCGAGTTTTTCGACCACCTGGGTTTTCAGGCGTTCATCGAGTTCGGCCAGGGCTTCCGCAGCGGTTTCCTCGTCGAGCGAGGCAATGATGGCCTGGCGCTCGACGGGCGAGAGCTGCTCCATGATGTCGGCCAGGTCGGCCGGGTGCATTTCGGCTAGCTTCTGCATGCTGATGCGCAGCTTCACCCGCCGCATCGGGTCGGGTTCGATCAGGTTGACGAATTCCCACTTGATCGTCTTCGGCGGCAGCTTTTCCTGGATGCGGCGAATCACGCCGGGCGAAACCACTCCTTGCAGCAACCGTCGCACTGCACCGGGCAGGCCCACGTCGACCTGGGTGACGCGCAGCTCCACGGTCCCGTTCAGGCGATTTTCGGCCAGATCGAGGTCATTCACCCGCACTACCTTCCGCCCGTTCGTGTCTATGATCTGCTGGTCGAGCAAATCCTTCCGTACGGCCAGCCAGGCTTCGTTTGGTCGGAAGGGTTCCAGCCGTTGCTCTTCCACGTTCAACCGGATGGTGCCGGGGGCAACGAACGCCACCTGATCGTAGCGCGCCACCAGCGGCCGATACTTTCCCCGGCCCAGCAGCAGGCGAGCGATTCGATTCGGCTGCTCGGCGGGCTCGATGAACATTTCTCGGACCCGGCCGACAAAGTGGCCCTGCACGTCGTAGACTTCCGCGCCCAGGATTTCCGTGGCATGCAGCATCGCTTTCTTCCATCGCCGCGCGAGCAGCGCTTTTCAGGTAGTTAAATGGCGGGCCACGCTTTGTCAAGCAAAGATGGCAGCCAGCGACCGGGACGGCACACCGCCCGGCACGGCGCTATCGGCGGCTACGACGGCGAGACGGGCGCCGGACAAACAGCATGTCCGAAGGCGCGCGCCGGCGCTGTCGGCAGTCTTCCAGATACAGCTCCAGATAGCTCTCCCGCAGATACTCGCTGCGGGAGTACCCCAGGCGCTCGGCTGCGCGGTCGATGGCTGCCGGTGTCCCTTCCAGCTCGATGAAATTGCCAATGGGCGTTTCGTCCACTTCGACGAGCACATCGGACAGGTTCGGCAGGCGAAACGTCGTGCGGAACTTTTCGTACTGGAAGAACGGCTGCAACCGGAGAGCGGCGAGCGCAGAGCGAAACAGTTCCGGGTCGACCACTTCTTGCTCGAATTCCTCGCGGACTTTGTATGGGCCGCGCGCCCCGCCGGGCCCTTTGAAGGTCAGCAGAGCCCGGCGGCGACGGCGGGAGTCGGTGGTGATGCGCAGGCGCACCAGTTCCCCGCGTCGGGCCAGCACGCGGTCAGGCGTATCGAACAGGGTGTTGAATTCATGTACGCGCCCTTCGGGCCGGGCACCCAGCGCGCGCAGCCGCCGGCGCAACGCAGGCAGACTGGCAATCCGCAGCTTGACTTCCGTTTCCCGGTGGTGTTCTGTGCGCACGGCTGGAGCAGTATACGCGGCTCCGCCGAGCCCTGCCACCGAAACGCGCAGGCCTCGCCGGCCCGGAACGGGTGACGCTCGACAGTTGCCGGCCACAGGGTTATAAACTCTGCTGAGTACGCGCGGAAACCTCCATGACCGAGCCGTCCACGCCGCTGCTGCGGCAGTATCACGCGATCAAAAAACAGTATCCGCATGCGTTGCTGCTGTTCCGCCTGGGGGACTTCTACGAGCTCTTCTATGAAGATGCCGTCGTAGCCGCGCGCGAACTGCAGATCACGCTCACCGCACGCCATCGCGAACGCGGCCAGCCCGTGCCCATGTGCGGCGTTCCCTACCATGCCGCGGAGAACTACATCGCTCGCTTGCTCCGCGCCGGGCACAAAGTGGCCGTCTGCGAACAACTGGAAGAACCTTCGAAGAGCAAGAAGCTGGTGCGGCGCGATGTCGTGCGGGTGATTACGCCAGGCACAGCGACGGAAACGCTCGTACTCGAAGCGCGCGAAAACAACTTTCTGGCTGCAGTGGCGGGCACGGCTAGCCCCTCCGCGCGTGCCGACGCGACGTTCGGGCTGGCCTACGTGGATGTTTCCACCGGCGAGTTCCGCGCCACGGAATTTTCCGGACCTCAGGCCCTGGTCAAACTCCGGGATGAACTGGGCGTGCTGGCTCCCCGGGAGCTGCTCCTGGCGCAGCCGACGCACCTGTTCGCGCACGCGCGCCTGGAACTCGATGGCCTCCACACCACGATTACGCGACTCGAGGAGTGGGTCTTCGCCCCGGACTACGCCAGCCGGCTGCTGCGAGAGCAGTTTGGCGTGGCCGTGCTTTCCGGCTTCGGCCTGGAGGGCCATCCGCAAGCCACCGCGGCCGCCGGCGCCTTGCTCCATTACCTGCGCGAAACCTCAGCAGTCAGCGCTGAGCACACCCCGGCCACATCGGCACTGGCGCACCTGGATCGCATCCGGTTCTACGAGCAGGCCGAAGCCCTTGTGCTCGACCAGACTACCGTGCGCAACCTGGAGCTGGTCGCCCCGATTTTCCCCGAAGAGCGCGACGCCACGCTGCTGGCCGCGCTGGACGAGACACGAACCAGTATGGGTGGACGGTTGCTGCGCGCCTGGATTCTGCGGCCCCTGGTAGACCGAGAGGAGATCGAAGCCCGGCTCGATGCCGTAGCGGCGCTCCACGGCAATGCCGTGCTGCGGGAAGAGCTGCGCCGAACACTCGATGGCGTGCTCGATCTGGAGCGACTTACCGGCCGCATCACGCTGGGCGTGGCTTCGCCGCGGGAACTCGCTGCGCTGGGCCATTCGCTGGCGCGACTCCCCGTGCTGCACGAACAGCTCCGCACCGCAGACAGCGCCCGCCTGCAGGCTCTGCGCGCGGCGCTCGATCCGCAAGTCGGTGGCCTGGCCGAAATCGGTGATCGCATCCGCCGGGCAATTGCCGACAACCCGCCCGCACTCAGCTCTGAGCCGGGGATCATCCGCGAGGGCTACGACGCCGAGCTCGATGCACTGCGCCAGCTCTCCCGCCAGAGCCACGCCACGATTGCCGCCATGGAGCAACGTGAACGCCAGCGCACCGGTATCGCCTCGCTCAAAGTGCGCTTCAACCAGGTGTTCGGGTACTACCTTGAGGTCTCCAAGCCGAACCTGCACCTGGTTCCTCCCGAGTACGAACGCAAACAAACACTGGCCAACGCCGAACGCTTCACCACACCCGAACTGAAAGAATACGAACGCAAAGTGCTGACCGCCGAGGAACGCATCCTGGAGATCGAACGCCGCCTGTTCGGCGAGCTCCGCGCCTGGGTGGCCCAGCAGGCACCGCGGCTGCGACAGGCGGCTGCGGCGGTGGCCGAGCTGGACGTACTGGCCTGCTTTGCGCATCTGGCTGCAGCGCGGGGATACGTGCGACCGCAGTGGACCGAAGCCGAGGAACTGCTGATTGTCGGCGGCCGCCACCCGGTGATGGAGCGCCTGGTGGAACAGCGCGGCGAACGGTTTGTCCCGAACGACCTGTACCTGAACAGTCAAACACACAGGATTCTGCTGGTCACCGGACCGAACATGGGGGGCAAGTCTACCTATCTGCGGCAGGCGGCGCTGATTGTCATTCTGGCGCAGATGGGCTCATTTGTGCCCGCACGAGAGGCGCGCCTGCCCATCGTGGACCGCATCTTCACGCGCATCGGCGCTTCAGACAATCTGGCGCGCGGCCGCTCCACATTCCTGGTGGAGATGAGCGAGGTCGCTGCCATCCTGAACCTAGCCACGCCGCACAGCCTGGTGCTGCTCGATGAAGTCGGGCGGGGCACCGCCACGTTCGACGGGCTTTCGCTTGCCTGGGCTGTGGTGGAGTTTCTGGCGACGCAAGCGCGGCCCTGGACCCTGTTCGCCACGCACTACCACGAACTGACCGAGCTGGAACAGTTGCTGCCCGGCGTGCGCAACGTGCACGTCTCCGTGCGCGAAGCGGGCAGTGACATCGTCTTCTTGCGACAGGTCGAGCCCGGGCCGGCCGACAAAAGCTACGGGATCGAAGTGGCACGGCTGGCGGGATTGCCGCGCAGTGTCATCGAACGTGCCCGCGAAATCCTGCGTCAGCACGAGCAGAGCGAACATCGGCTGAGCGAAACCCTCGCCCCGGCAGCCGTTCCGGCAACGCCTGCGCAGCCAGCGCTGTTCACGCCGCTCGACCGCGAAGTGCTGGATGCGCTCCGCACTGTTGACCTGGAAAACCTGACCCCGCTCGAGGCCCTGAACCTGCTGGCACGGCTGAAAAAACAGATCGAGCGCTGAACGGATTGATGGGTTCCCTCTTGGGCTACTCTGCAGTAGAGTGTGCCCGTGGCGATCCGCGAAAACCGGCCGATGCGTGTCCTCGGGTTGATTTCCGGCACGTCGGCCGATGGCATCGACGTCGCACTGGTGCGCATTGCCGGCCGACCACCCCGTCTCCGCACGCGGCTGGAACAGTTTCTGACTGTACCCTACCCGGCCGAAGTGCGCAGCGCCGTGCTGCGCCTGGCCAGCGGCGGCGCGACCACGACAGCTGAAGTCAGCCAGTTGAACTTTCTGCTCGGAGAACTGTTCGCGCGCGCGGCCCTGCGCGCACTGCGGCGCTTTCGCATCTCGCCCAAGCAAGTTCACCTGATCGGCTCGCACGGGCAGACCATCTACCACCAGGGCGCGCCAGCCCGTGTGCTGGGCACGCCGGTGCGCGCCACGCTGCAGATTGCCGAGCCGGCCGTGATTGCCGTCCGCACCGGCATCCCCGTGATTGCCGACTTCCGGCCGACGGACTTGGCAGCCGGCGGCCAGGGCGCACCGCTGGTGCCGTTTGTCGACTTTCTCTGCTACCGCCACCCGCGGCGGGCACGCGTAGTGCTGAACATCGGCGGCATCGCCAACTTCACCGTCCTCCGCGCCGGGGCACGGGCCGAGGATGTGCTTGCCTTCGATACCGGTCCCGGCAACATGGTGGTGGACACGCTGGTGCGCAGGCTTACGCGCGGCCGCCAAGCGTTCGACCGGAACGCACGGCTGGCGCAGCGCGGCAAGCTGCTGCCGGACCTGCTGGCGGAACTGCTGCGACACCCCTTCTTCCTCCAGCCGCCACCCAAAAGCGCTGGCCGGGAACAGTTCGGCACCGCGTTCGTAGAAAAAATTCTGGCCTGGGGGCGGCGGAATCGTGCGCGCAGCGAAGACCTGGTGCGCACGGCCACGCTGCTGACGCCAATTTCCATTCTGGATGCCTGGCGTCGCTGGGCCGAACCCCTGCTGGGACGGCACGAGCCGGTCGATTTCATCGTTTCCGGCGGCGGTGTCCACAACCCGCTCATTCTGGCGCAACTGGCGGCCGGACTGACCACGCGCCAGGGACGCACGGTACGACTGCTGCGTTCCGCCGAACTGGGAATGCCGGAGGACGCCAAGGAAGCGTTTGCCTTCGCAGTTCTGGCCTACGAAAGCTACCACGGTCGGGCGACCAACCTGCCCAGAGCTACCGGGGCGCGACGGGCCGTGGTGCTGGGCAAGCTGGTGCCGCCCGGACCCGGCTGAGTCGCTTGCGCCGCGCTCGGCGGTTGTGGTAGCTTGCCGCGAACGAATCCGGCTCGGGCCGGACGGTTCACCGTGAACGGGACACCGTGAGCGGTCGGCTCGTTCCCTGCCGCGTCGGGAGCGCGCACCAGTGAGGGTGCTTTGCCGGCTGAACTCCTGAAGGTTTCTTCTTCCGAACCCGAGGAGCAGGCTGTCCGCTACGCCGCCAATCTGATTTCCAGCGGGCAGGTGGTCGGCGTGCCCACCGACACGTTCTACGCGCTGGCGGCCGACCCGTTCAACCTCTCGGCCGTGCAGCAGGTCTACCGCATCAAAGGTCGAGAAGAGAAGAAAGCGCTGCCGATTCTGGTCAGCTCGATCGAGGAAGCGGCGGTGCTGGCGCGTGAGCTGCCCGACACGTTTTTCAAACTGGCGCGCCGGTTCTGGCCGGGTGCGCTCACCTTGGTGGTGGAGGCCTCCCACCGCATTCCGCTGAAGGTCACCGGCGGCACCGGTCGCGTGGCCTTGCGCTGGCCGAACTCGGCGATTGCCTGCGCAGTGATTCAGGCCTGCAACAATCCGATTACGGGCACCAGTGCCAACATTTCCGGTTTCCCTCCCTGTTCCAGCGCAGAGCAACTGGTCAAACAGCTTGGCGCTCAGCTTCCTTTGATCCTGGACGCCGGCGATACCGGGGCTTCGCTGGCGTCTACGATTGTCGAGCTGCGCGGCGAAACCTGGCGCATTTTGCGCGAAGGCGTCGTGAACGAAAGCGAGATCCGCGCGGCACTGGCCGAAGAATGACCCGTCGCATCCCGTGGACTTGCCCGAAGGCGGCTGGCCGGGTAGGCTGAGACTATGCAGGCCTCTGCGTCGCCATTGCCGATCCCCGCTGAGACCGTCACCAGTCGCGAGAATCGCTGGCTGAAGCAGTTTCGCATGGCTCTGGCGAAGGGGCGGATGACGCGAGAAGGATACATCGGCGTTGAAGGACCGCACCTGGTCGAAGAGGCCATTCGCGCCGGCCTGGAGATCGCTGCGGTGCTGGTGAGTCCGCGCGGAGAGCCGCTGCTGTGTCCCTGGCTGAGTCAGCTGGGCCCCGGCGTGCGCCTGCTGCGCACCACGGAAAAACTGTTCGCTACGGTGGCCGATACGAAGACACCGCAGGGCATTGCGGCACTGGTGCGCCCGCGCGCCTGGCAGTTCGAAGATCTGCTGCGCGGGCCGCAGCCGCTCGTGCTGGTGCTGGCCGGCGTGCAGGACCCGGGGAACGTAGGCACAATGATTCGCACGGCGGAAGCGCTGGGGGCCACCGGGGTGGTGGCCGCACGCCTGGGTGAGCAGAACTCGGCCCATCCGTTGGCACCGAAAGCGCTGCGGGCTTCGGCGGGCTCTGCGCTGCGGATGCCGCTGCTGGTCGGAACGTCCCTGCCCACGCTGCTGGCCCAGTTTCGTATCTCGCGGATTCAGATTGTGGCCGCTTCGGCTGTGCACGGCGTGGCACCGGCCGCGCTGAATTTTCGCGCACCGCTGGCCCTGCTGGTGGGAAACGAAGGCGCAGGTTTGCCGGCAGAGGTCGAACGCGCCGCCGATGCCCTGGTGCACATCCCCCTGACCGGCGGCCCGGTGGAGTCATTGAATGCTGCGGTGGCCGCGGCCATCCTCCTCTATGAAGCTGCCCGGCAACGGGCAGGAGAGCCGGCATGAGTCTGTTCCGCAACGCTGAGCCGTCCCTCGCAGCGCGAGGCACCCAGCCGCTGGCCGAGCGGATGCGTCCGCGGACGCTGGACGAGGTGCTGGGCCAGGAGCATCTGCTCGCCCCGGGCAAACCCCTGCGCACGCAAATCGAACAGGATCGCATCGGCTCGATGATTCTCTGGGGGCCGCCCGGCTGTGGCAAAACGACCCTGGCCCAGATCATCGCGCGTCTCACCCGCAGCGAGTTCATTCCGTTCAGCGCAGTGCTCAGTGGAATCCGGGAAATCAAACAGGTGATGGCCGATGCGGAGCGGTTGCGGCAGCGCGGTCGACGCACGATCCTGTTTGTGGACGAAGTCCACCGCTTCAACAAAGCACAGCAGGACGCCTTTCTGCCCCACGTCGAACGCGGCAGCATCATCCTGATTGGCGCGACCACCGAGAACCCCTCGTTTGAGGTGATTGGGCCACTGCTTTCGCGCACCCGCGTCTATGTGCTGAAACCGCTCGAACCCGAACAGATCGTGCTGCTGTTGCAGCGGGCGCTCGCCGACCCCGACCGTGGACTGGGCGGCATGGCCATCGAAGTCGATCCGGCGGTGCTCGAGCGGATTGCCCGGGTGGCCAACGGCGACGCGCGCGCCGCCCTGAACACGCTCGAAGCGATGGTGATGGGAACGACGCCGGATTCGACCGGCCGACACGTGCTCACCTTGGCGGTGCTCGAAGAGGTGCTCCAGCGCCGGCTGCTGCCCTACGACAAGGCCGGCGAAGAACACTACAATTTGATCTCCGCACTGCACAAATCCGTGCGCAACTCCGACCCCGACGCCGCGCTCTACTGGCTGGCACGCATGCTGGAATCCGGTGAAGACCTTCGCTACATTGCGCGGCGTCTGGTGCGCATCGCCAGCGAAGACGTTGGCCTGGCCGACCCGCAGGCGCTGCCGATTGCGGTCGCAGCCATGCAGGCAGCCGATTTCGTGGGGATGCCCGAGGGGAACCTGGCGCTGGCGGAAGCTGCCGTGTACCTGGCGCTGGCGCCGAAATCGAATGCGCTGTACACCGGCTATCAGCAGGTGCAACGGGACCTCCAGCAGACGATTGCCGAGCCCGTGCCGCTGCATCTGCGCAATCCGGTCACGCGTCTCATGCAGCAGCTCGGCTACGGACGGGGCTATCAGTACGCGCACGACACGGAGGAAAAGATCACCGACATGCCCTGTCTGCCCGAATCGCTGCGCGGGCGACAGTATTACCGGCCGACCGACCAGGGTTTCGAGGCGCGACTGCGCCAGCGTCTGGAGGAGATTCGTCGAATTCGCAGCCGGCAGTTCAAACCGGACTCGGGATAAACCCCGCCGCTGCCGCGTCCAGGGAAAGCGATGCAGAATCGAGAGCATTGCCGGCGCACAGGCTTCGCCGGGCTGCTGCTTGCCCTGCTGCTTGGTCTGTCCGGCCAGCACAGCCCGGCCCAGCGCACCGACGCCAATACGCCGACACAGCGCATCGAAGAGGAATGCGTGGCCCTGAGCTGGGCACCGGACAGCGTGCGGCTGGCCTTCGCCGTGCGCCGCGTGGTCCGCCAGCAGCGGCTGGAAATGCAACGGGACGATATCTGGCTGCTTTCGCTCGCCGAGGGCAAGCGCCGGCGCATCGTCAACGGCGAAAAGATCGTCAGCACCCGAATCCCGTTCAGCTACACCGTGCGAGGTCTGCGCTGGTCGCCCGACGGACACCGGCTGACCGCCGAGCTCGACACGCGGCAGATGGTGGACGAACGCGGCAACACGCGAGAAGAGTGGATGACCCTGCTGCTGGATGAAAACGGCAGGGAGATCAAAATACAAGGCGGCGACAGTGTAATTCCGCAGGCCCTCGGTGCCGCCTGGCTCGGCGACGGCGTCACCGTAGGCTATCTGACGGAGGTGGTTTCCCCGCGACTGCTTTTTTCGCTGCACACGGTGCGGCCGGTGGCCGGGCGCGGTCGGCAGCTATTCTCTCAGAGCACCTTTGCTGCGGTTGCTTGGATTGCGCGCCAGAATTTGGCCGTGGCCATTGAACGGGATGTGGAATTGCGCGAGCGGCCCCGGCTGGTGCGACTGGACCTGGAGCGGCAAACGCGTCAGGTGCTTGCCGAACTCGAAGGATTTTTCGGGCACTTGACCGTGTCCCCCAGCGGAGAAAAGGTGGCGTATTTCCGCGATGCGGATACCCTGGAAATCCGCCGGCTGGACGGGCCGATGGAAACGACTCGCCTGCGGATGGCCTACGGCCGCTACCAGTGGGCACCGGATGAGTCGCGCCTGCTGCTGCACCGTGCCGTGGAAAATCGTTCCGGGAGCCTGCACTGGGTGCGGTTGCCGGGCGGTGAGGTGGAACCCGTGCTGCACGGACTGAGCTTCCGCGACGCGGAACTCTCTCCGGACGGCCGCTGGCTGGCCGTGCTGCAGCCGGGCAGCCAGCACCTGCTGGTCTATGCGCTGCAGTGACCGGTTCAGTCGGCGGCGAGCCGGAAGCGCCGGACATGCTCCTTCAGGATACAGGCGTTCATGACCACGCGCAGGCCGGCCCGCCGGGCGATTTCCGCTGCTTCCGGATGCAGAATGCCTTCCTGCATCCAGACGGCGCGGGCGCCGATGCGGATGGCGCTGGCCACAATCTCCGGCACGAATTCGGAGCGGCGAAAGATATCCACGATGTCCACCGGGAACGGAATTTCTTCCAGCCGCGCGTAGGCGCGTTCGCCGAGCACTTCGGTTTCATTCGGGTTGACCGGAACGATGCGGTATCCGGCGGCCTGCAGGTACTGCGCCACACCGTAGCTGGGACGGAAGCGACGACTGGAAAGCCCCACCACAGCAATGACGCGCGCCTGACGGAGCAGCTCCGTGACGGCATCTTCCTGTCCCCGCACCGAGGTGGTCGGTGTCGGCGGAATATCGCGGCGATAACTCATGCGTTCCTCCCGGTTTCGCCGTCGCGGCTGAGCACGCGGTCCAGCGCGGCGAGCATTTTCCGATTTTCTTCCGCAGTGCCTACACTGACGCGAATGGCCTGCGGGAATCCCATCCAGCCCATGGGGCGAACGATCACGCCTTCGCGCAGCAGCGCGTCGGCCACCGGTGCGGCCGCGCGACCCAGTTCGACCAGGACGAAATTGGCCACTGAGGGTACCGGGCGCAGGCCCAGCTGACGAAATCCCTCTTCCAACTGCTGTAACCCCTGGCGATTGATTTCGACCGAGCGGCGCAGATGCTCTGCATCGTTGAGCGCGGCCCGGGCGGCGGCCTGAGCCACATTGGAAGTGTTGAAGGGCGAACGAACCTTGTTCATCTCCGCGAGCAGCGGCGCCGGACCGATGCCGTAGCCGATGCGCAGGCCAGCCAGTCCGTGCACTTTGGAAAATGTGCGCAGCACGAGCAGGTTGGCGCCGCTGCGCACCAGCTCGAGCGAGCGAGAGTAGTCTGGCACCTGCACGTACTCAAAATAGGCTTCGTCAAGCACGACTACGGCCGGAGAGAGTTTTTCGAGCTCCTGCAGAAAGTGTTCCAGCGCAGCGGCCGTGAACAGAGTTCCGGTGGGATTGTTCGGATTCGCCAAAAAAACCAGCTTGGTGCTGGCTGTGACCGCTTCGAGCAGAGCCGGTAAATCGAAGGTGTAGTCGCGCAACGGACGGGTGATCAGCTGCGCACCGATGCTGCGCACGGCAATGGAATACATGGGAAAGGAACCGGCGGAGGTGACGGCAGCATCTGCAGGACTGAGCAGGGTGCGGGCAACGATGTCAATTAAATCGGTCGAACCGGCACCCAGAATGACGTTGTCCATGGACACGCCCAGCCGCGCAGCCAACTCCTGCCGCAGATAGTAGCCTCCCCCGTCGGGATAGCGGTTGGCTTCGGCCAGTGCCGCACGGGCCGCTTCCACCGCCTTCGGCGAAGGGCCCAGGGGATTTTCATTGGAAGCCAGTTTGATGGCGCGAAGATTCAGCCGGCGTTCTACTTCTTCCACGGGAAGCCCCGGCTGATAGGGTTCGATCTGGCGGATACGCGGAGGAACAAGTTCGACGATGGAACGGTTCATCCGTTCTGTGTCCTCTGCGGCGACAGGTCGTGCCTTTGCGGCGGCTCCGGGTGCGGCGCGCAGGCGCGCTCGAGCGCCTCGAGCTCCTGCCGGGAAAGCGAACGATACCGGCCCGGCGGCAAAGACGCAAGCGCAATTCCATCCAGTTTCGTGCGCTTCACCTTTTCGACGGGGTGCCCGAGGCGGGCGAGCAGGCGGCGCAGGGTGTCGCGCCGCGGCTCAGTCATGGAAACTTCATACCACGGATTGGCCCCGCGCGCACTGCGGTCACCCTGACGGCGACGGAGCAGACGAAGCTGCACACCGCCGCGTCGGGCAATCTGCGCGAGCTCATCGGCACTCAGCGCGCCCTTCACCTTCAGCCAGTAGGTCTGCGGGAGCCGGTGAGAAGCTTTCAAGACGCGATTGGCCAGCTCTCCGTCGTTGGTCAGAAGGAGCAGTCCGGAGGCGTGATATTCCAATCTTCCGATCGGAAAGACGCGCCCGGCGACTCCGCGCAGCAGGTCGGCGATGGTGCGACGGCCCTGTGGGTCATGCAGGGTCGTCACACAACCGGCCGGCTTGTGCAGCACCAGGTACAGACGCCGGGTCTGCGGTCGGAGCAGTCGGCCCCCCACCCGGATGTGGTCCCGTTCGGGATCCGCTTTGGCGCCCAGTTCGTTCACCACGCGGCCATTCACCGTTACCTGGCCAGCGAGGATCAGTTGTTCGGCCTGGCGACGGGAGGCGATGCCGGCACGCGCAATGATTTTTTGCAGACGTTCCTGCATGGGGATCAGGCGGTTGCCCGGCGGCCCGGTTTCACCTCAGGAAGTTGTTTCGGAGTTCTGCTCTGCGGCCGCGCCGGCGGAGACACCTTCGCGGGATTCGGCGCCGAGTGCCACCGGCTGCGCAGGTTCGTCGGACACTGGTTCTACCGGTGCCACGCCCTCTTCGGTGCCCAGCGCTTCGCGGGCCAGTTGCTCGAACTCCTTCAGGCTGGGCAGGTCGTCCAGGTCGGACAGCCCGAAGCGAATCAAGAATTCCCGGGAAGTACGGTACAGGATCGGCCGTCCAAGCACTGGCTTGCGTCCAGCCGTGGTGATCAGCCGTTTTTCCAGCAGCGTCTGGACCACCCCGGCGCAGTTCACTCCGCGGATTTCGTTGATCTCGGGCAGCGTGATCGGCTGTTTGTACGCAATCACGGCCAGGGTTTCGAGCGCGGGCATCGTGAGCCGCACCGGCGGCTGAAGGCTCTTGATGAAGCGGCGCACGACCTCGTGGTGCTGCGGCTTCGTGTAGAGGCGATAACCGCCGGCCACTTTGCGAATTTCCACACCGCGGTCTTCTGCGGCTGTCGCCGCGATCAGTTCTTCGATCACGGCGCGCGCCTCGGCCTTTTCGACCTGACAGGCCTGCGCGATGGATTCCAGTGTCGCCGGCTCGTCGGCCGCGTAGATGATGGCTTCGATGGCCGCTTTCAGTTCAGTGCGTTCCATGGTCACTGGTATTGCTGATCCACTTGGGCCCAGGCGTCCTCCGCCGCAAATACAGTATCGAACATCTTGTGCTTCCGCAGCAGAATCCTGCCGAACAGTGCTTCCTGCACCACCAGCACCGCCTGCAGCCGCACCATCTCCAGAACAGCCAGAAAGGCGACGATCATGGCCTGACGCGAAGGGCAGCTTTCGAAAAATTCTTCGAGCGGCAATGCGTCGTCGGCCGCCAGAAGCCGCGCGCGCAGTTGCGCCATCATCTGGGCGACCGTGAACGGTTCGTGCTCCAGTTCGATGCGGGCCACCTGGCGACGCCGTTCCAGCACCTGTTGAAAGACTTTGACCAGGTCAACCAGCGAGACCACCAGCTCCCCTTCGGCGGCGTCGCCCTCGTACAGGGTGCGATCGGGTTTCGACCACACGTGCGCTTCCAGCTGCTGGCGCTCGCGCAGCATCTGTGCCGCAGTCTTGAATTTTTCGTGTTCGAGCAGACGATGCACCAGCTCCTGCCGCGGATCTTCCTGTTCTTCGGGTGGCGCGAGCGGGTCGGCCGGCAGCAGCATTTTCGACTTGATGTAGATCAGGGTGGCCGCCATGTAGATGAATTCGGCCGAAACGTCGATGTCGAGCTGTTCGAGCCTGTGCAGGTACTCCAGATACTGGCTGGTGATTTTCGAGATGGGAATGTTGTGGATATCCATCTCCTGCTTGCGGATCAGATCGAGCAGCAGGTCCAGCGGCCCTTCGTAAATCTCCAGTTGGACTTTGTACGGTTGCGGTTCAGCCATTGTCTTCGGGAGTCCCGTTTCCGCCCGTTAGTGTACTGCGAACTGCTGTCTGCCGTCAGCCTCCCGTGTGTAACGCCAATCGCTTCAGAGGTCACTCCGGCGCGGGCGGCGGAACGAGACGGGACCCCAATGCATCATCCCGAAGGCGTGGCGGCGCCGGACCGCGGAGCAATCGCGACTTTCTTGGCTTCGGTGCCGAACACAGCTTCCCGGACGCGCCGCATGGTTTTCCGCGCCACCTTTCGCGCTTTTCGGGAACCTTCTTCCAGAATCTCGAGGACTCGTTCCGGCTGCGCTTCGTACTGCTGTCGTCGCTCACGGATCGGGGCAATCCAGCGGATCAAGCCTTCGACCATGGTATTTTTGCAGTCCACGCAGCCGATGCCGGCAACGCGGCATTCGCGGTCCGCCCAGGCAATCGTTTCGGGTGAGGAGAACAGTTTGTGCCAGGCGAACACCGGACAGACCTCGGGACGTCCCGGGTCGCTGCGGCGGACGCGCTGCGGGTCGGTCATCATCCCGCGAACTTTTTCGCGGATGGAGCTGTCCGGCTCGCTCAGCCAGATCACATTGTTGTAGCTTTTCGACATCTTGCGCCCGTCGGTCCCCGGCAGCCGCGGCACTTCCGTGAGCAGGACATCCGGTTCCACCAGAACAGGCTGCACGGAGACATTCGCGTTGGCCAGGCGGGAGAGCCGTTCTTCGAGCGACAGGCTGCGCAGCCAGGCGTGCAGCTCCTCGGGGCTGCGGGGCGCGCTCGAGGAATCCCGCAGCGAACCGAACAGCGCTTCCCGCTTCCGGGCGGAGAGCTTCTGCCAGCGCACCCGTCCGTACGCGGCATTGAACCGGCGAACGATTTCGCGCGCCAGCTCCACGTGCGGCACCTGGTCTTCGCCGACGGGCACAAAGTCGGCATCGTAGATGACGATGTCGGCGGTTTGCAGCAGCGGGTAGCCGAGAAACCCGTAGGTGTGCAGGTCTTTGTCCTGGATCTGTTCGAGCTGTTCTTTGTAGGTCGGCACGCGTTCCAGCCAGCCCAGCGGCGTCACCATCGAAAGCAGCAGGTGCAGTTCGGCGTGTTCAGGCACCCAGGACTGCACGAACATCGTGCACTTTTCCGGGTCGAGTCCCGCAGCCAGCCAGTCGGTCGCGATTTCGATGCGATTCTGGGCAACCAGCGAAGTATCGGCATAGTCGGTGGTCAAGGCGTGCCAGTCGGCCACGAAGTAGTAACAGTCGTACTGCTCCTGCAACTTCAGCCAGTTCTCGAGTGCGCCGAAGTAATGGCCGATGTGCAGCCGACCGGTGGGCCGCATGCCGCTCAGCACCCGTTTGCGTTTGGAAGGCATGGTGCGGCTCACCTCAACCCGAGCAGGTCGCGGGCGATAACCAGCCGCTGGATTTCACTGGTGCCCTCATAGATGGAGAGCACGCGGGCGTCACGATACATGCGCTCGACATCGCTTTCGCGTGAATACCCCTGGCTGCCGTGAATCTGCACGGCCCGGTAGACGACACGATTCACCATTTCCCCGGCATACAGTTTGGCGCGCGAAGCGGCCGGCCCGTGCTTGCCGGCACCGGAATCCCGCAGCCAGGCAGCGTAGTAGGTCAGCGCCCGCGCGGCTTCGATTTCCGTCTGCATATCGGCCAACATCCACTGGATGGCCTGGAATTCGGCAATGGGCCTGCCGAACGCGCGCCGCTGCTTTGCGTAGGCAACCGCCGCTTCCAGCGCTCCCTGGGCAATGCCCACGGCCTGCGCTGCAATGCCCACGCGTCCGCCATCGAGGGCCTCCAGCGCGATTTTCAAGCCCTGCCCTTCTTCTCCCAGGCGGTTTTCCGCGGGCACGCGACAATCCTGCAGCACGACCTCTGCCGAGTGGGAAGCGCGCAGGCCCATTTTATCTTCGTAGCGACTGATGCGAAACCCGGGGAAGGTCGGCTCGACCAGAAAGGCGGAGACGCCGCGGGCACCGGCTTGCGGGTCCGTTTTGGCGAACACGAGATAAAGCCCGGCATGTCCGGCGTTGGTGACCCAGGTTTTTGTGCCCGTCAGCAGGTATTCGTCGCCTCGACGCTCGGCGCGACTCTGGATGCCGGCGGCGTCGGAGCCGGCCGCCGGTTCCGTCAGGCAGAATGCGCCCAGGATTTCGCCGCGGGCCAGCCGGGGCAGATATTTGAGACGCTGGGCTTCGGTGCCGTGGCGATACAGCGGCACCGCCACAACGGAATTCGTCACGCTGAGCGTGACGGCCGTGGCGGCGCAGACCCGGGCGACTTCTTCGAGCATGATCGCATAGCTGACCGTATCGGCTCCGGAGCCGCCCCACTGCTCCGGCACCAGCATGCCGCAGAAGCCCATTTCTCCGAGCTTGCGCACCTGGGCTTCGGGGAAACGCGCCTCGCGGTCGTTTTCCCGCACCAGCGGGCGCAGCTCCGTTTCCATGAAATTGCGCACTGTGTCGCGGATCAGGCGCTGATCGTCGGTGAGTGAAAAATCCATCGCTCGCGCAACGCGGCAGTGTAGCACAACCCGAGCCGGCACAAAGCCTGCAGCCACGACCCGGCTCGGCCAGAGGAAAAAGTGTCTCCGGAAGGAGAACCGGTCCGTCTCCGGTCAGAGTTTGAGCAGTTCCCGCAAGCGCCGGGTCTGTGCGCGCGAGACGGGCACTTCGCTCTGCTTCCGGTCCGCCATGCGCAGCAGGAACGTGGACTTAAACCAGGGCACGACTTCTTTGATCTGGTTGATGTTCACCAGGTAGGAGCGGTGCGCGCGCCAGAATATTTCCGGGTCGAGTTGGGATTGCAGTTCCTCCAGCGTGCGGTAGTTCGAGGTGCCCTCGAATTCCGGCGTGAAGATGGTGATGACGCCATCTTCGATCCGGGCAAAGACCATCTGATGCGCATCCAGCAGCAGCATGCGATTTTGTGTGCGCACCACCAGTTTAACTGGCGGGGCTGCCGGCCGGGCCTGTGCACTGAGCTGGTGGATGACGTTTTCCAGCCGCTCGATCGGAGAGGCGTCGGCTTCGATCAGCTTCTTGGCGCGCTGGATGGCACGGGCCACGCGGGCCTTGTCGAACGGCTTCAGCACATAGTCCACGGCGTGGACTTCGAAAGCCTGCACTGCGTAGTTGTCGTAGGCGGTGGCAAAGACAATCTGGGGCACCTTCAGTTTGCGTTCCACGAGCTTTTTGATCACGCCGAAGCCGTTCAACCCGGGCATCTGCACATCCAGAAAAACCAGGTCAGGCTGGTGTTCTTTGATCAGGGCGACGGCTTCCAGCCCGTTTCTGCCCTGCCCCACCAGGTTGATTTCCGGGAAGGATTTCAACAGGAACGCCAACTCGTCGCGGGCTGGTTTTTCGTCGTCCACAATCAGAGTATTGATCGGCATGCTCGTAGCCGGCTCCGGCACGCGGCCACCGCCGAGTATAGGAAACTGCCCGTGGGACAATCAACCCGCAGGCGCCCGTCCGGACCGGGCCTTCTTCGGGTAGAATGGCGCGACGCATCCGGTGCGGACCTTGACCAAAGCGCGGCTGCTCAGCTCGCGGATTCTGTACCGCGGACCGGTGTTCGGCGTGCGACGCGACCGCGTGATCGAACCGGGCGGGATCGAAGTCACCCGGGACGTCGTTACGCACAGCGGTTCGGTCGTGCTGCTGCCCCTCTTCCCGGATGGTCGCATTCTGCTGGTGCGCCAGTACCGGCATGCTGTGGGCCGATTTCTTTGGGAGCTGGTGGCCGGACGCATCGACCCGGGCGAGCCGCCGTTGCGGGCGGCGCGCCGGGAGCTGCTCGAAGAGACCGGTTATTCGGCCCGGCGTCTGCGCAAGCTGCTCGACCTGTTCCCAACCCCGGGCTTCGTCTCTGAGCGGATGCTGGTGTATCTGGCCACCGGACTGCAGCCAGGCCGTGCCCGTCCCGAAGCCGACGAGCGCATCCAGACACGGAAGTTCACCCTGGTGGCACTCGAACGGATGATCCACCGCGGCACGCTCCGGGACGCGAAATCCGTCGCCGCCCTGCTCTTCTATGCGCGGTACCTGGCCCGCTCGAACCCTCACCCACGGATGTATATCATCAGCTAATTCATTCAATTGGACGGGGTTACCAGCGGGTGATGCTCTCTTGACATGGCGGGCAGGCGTGAATAGACTCCGGCCGGTTGTCAGCGCCTGGGCCTCCGTCGCTCGGCAGAGTGCTACGGGCAGCCTGCAACACGATACCGCTTGCGCAAGGAGGAGTGAAGTTGAAAGTCACAGGTCAAGTCAAGTGGTTCAACAACGCGAAGGGGTACGGCTTCATCGGTCGTGAGGGAGGAGCCGACGTCTTCGTGCATTACTCGGCCATCGTCGGGGATGGCTACAAGTCCCTCCAGGAAGGCGACACCGTGGAGTTCGAAATCGTGCAAGGGCAGAAGGGTCCGCAGGCTGCCAACGTGGTCAAGATCGGTTAACTCCCCGCACATTCCTCGCTTCTCACGAAGCCGCCCGCACTGCCCGGGTGGCTTCGTGTTTTCTGCCGGCGTGCACCCGGACGCCGGCTACCCGCCGCGACCCCGCCGCACTATAATCGCAGCATGGAAAACCGCGAAGTCGCCCGCATCCTGCGCCAGACCGCCGAGTTGCTGGAAATCGACGGCGCTCAGATTGGCCGTTACCGCAGCTACGAACGCGCTGCTGAGCTGATCGATGCCCTCCCCGAACCCATCGAAGAGCTGGCCAAAGATGAACAGAAACTGCTGGCCCTGCCGGGGATCGGCGAGCGCATGGCCGAGCACATCCGCGAAATTCTGCGCACCGGCGACTACAGCCTGCGCAAAAAGCTGCTGGAAAAATATCCCCCCACGATTCTCGACCTGCTGAAGCTGCAATCGCTCGGCCCGAAGCGGGTGGCGCTGCTGTGGAAGAAGTTCCGGGCCGGCACCGTGGAACAGGTCGCCGAGCTGGCCCGGGCCGGCAAGCTGCGGGAGCTGCCCGGATTCGGCGAAAAAAGCGAACAGAACATCCTGAAAGCCGTGGAAACGTTTCAGAAGGCTTCCGGCCGTTTCCACATCCACGTGGCGGAAGCCGCGGCCGAGGCCATCCTGGCGCACATCCGCCGGCTGGGCAAGCAGATTGCCGCGGCCGAAGCAGCCGGCTCGCTGCGCCGCGGCAAGGAAACCATCGGCGACCTGGACATCCTGGTCACGCTGCCCCGCGGGAAAGACAACCCGCAGCAGGTGCAGGCGGTGGCCGAGCACATCCTGAAATTCGAGGGGCTGGAGCGCATCCTGGCGCGCGGGGAAAACAAGGTCAGCTTCCAGCTGACCAGCGGGATGCAGGTCGATGTGCGCATCCTGGAGCAGAAAAGTTTCGGAGCCGCGCTGCTCTACTTCACCGGCTCGAAGGAGCACAACGTGCTGCTCCGCCGCCGCGCCAACGAAATGGGCTACACGTTGAGCGAATACGCGCTGGCCACGCTGAAGGGTGAGCGGCGGGTGGCCGGCGCCACCGAAGCGGAAATCTACCGCAAGCTGAAACTGGACTACATCGAACCGGAGCTGCGCGAAGCCAGCGGCGAAATCGAAGCGGCCGCCGCCGGCCGCCTGCCGAAGCTGATTGCGCTCGAAGACATCCGCGGCGACCTGCAGATGCACACCACGGCCAGCGATGGCAAAAACTCGATTGAAGAGATGGCCGAAGCTGCGCGCCGGCTCGGCTACCAGTACATTGCCCTGACCGACCATTCCAAAGCCGTCACCGTGGCCAACGGACTGGACGAAAAGCGCGTGCTCGAGCAGATCCGCAAAATCCGCGAGGCACAGAAACGGTTCGACGATATCCGGCTGCTGGCCGGCATCGAAGTGGACATCCTGAAAGACGGCCGGCTCGACCTGGACAGCGAAGTGCTGGCGCAACTCGACGTGGTGGTCTGCTCGGTGCACTCCTACATGAACCTGGACCGCGCGGCGATGACCGACCGGCTGCTGGCCGCCATCGAAAATCCCTACACGCAAATTCTCGCGCACCCCACCGGCCGGCTGCTGCTCCGGCGCGACCCGTTCGAATTCGACATGGAAAAATTGCTCGAGGCCGCCCGCCGGCACGGCGTGGCCCTTGAATGCAATTCCTACCCGGACCGGCTCGACCTGAAAGACACCTACCTGCGCATGGCCCGCGAGCGCGGCGTGAAAATCGTCATCTCCACCGATGCGCACACCACCGCGCACCTGCCCTTCATGAAGTACGGTGTGAAGATGGCCCGGCGCGGCTGGCTCGAAAAGAAAGACGTGCTGAACACCCTGCCCGCCGAAAAGCTGCTGGCCGCACTGCGGCCGAAGCCGGGGGCGGTCCGCACCGCTTCCGCTCGCACCAGCACGGCCCGCTAGCCTGCACTTGCGGCCCCGGCAGAGCGCAGTCCGTGCGGTGGTTTCCCGTTTACTGTTCGGCAGTGACTAGATTGGTATAATTCACTCATGGCTTCTACTGCCCCGACGTCAGGGCCGCCAACGTGCCAATACCCGATGTCAGACAGCAAACCCTGCGGAAGTCCTATTTATACTGCCACGACTGGTGTGGATCCACAGCCTGTCTGCCTGATGCATTCCAAGGACCCAAACAAACCGTGGGACCAATTCTGGCAAGTGATACGGGCCATCCTGGCTGGAACCTCACTCCATCACCGCCTGAAAGAACGCCTGGATTTTCGAGGCTTCGTGTTCAGCCAAAATGCCGACTTTTCCTGGGCCACGTTCCAGCGAGACGCCATCTTTTCCTGGGCCACGTTCCTAGGAGACGCCAACTTCTCCATAGCCACGTTCCAGCGAGACGCCTACTTCTTCGGGACCACGTTCCAGCGAGACGCCTACTTCTCCGGGGCCACATTCCATGGAGCCGCCTACTTCTTGGGGGCCGGGTTCCAGGGAGACGCCAACTTCGGCGAGGCTACGTTCCGGGGAGACGCCGACTTCGGCCGTGCCGAGTTCTCCGGAAGGGTTGGGTTCTTTAGAACAACCGTGGGCAAAGTGCTTAGCCTACACGGGATTTCTGTTGCTGCCGATGGCGAAGTCATCCTGCATCGAGTCAACCAACCGTCAGATACTGAAGCAAGTTCATCTAGCGAAGTGATTCTGCATCGAGTCAACCAGGAATCGCCAGGCGGCGCTCAGCAGGGTTCAGCGGGTCAAGCAAGTTCACTGTCCGGACTTCGACTCCGGTTACGACTAACGCTGCTGGATCGCTTGCGGTTCGAGGATGTTCGCTGGCATCAGCAGGGCGGCCGGCTGGTGCTCCAGGATGAACTTGACCTGAAAAACCCGGAACAGGACGTCACGCACGAGCTGGTGGCCGATGCCTACCGCCGGCTGGTGAACAATTTCGAGCGGGGGCGGCAGTACGAGCTGGCCGAGCAGGCCGTTGTCGGCGAAATGGAGATGCGCCGGTGCAATCCACAAACTAGCCTGCTGACGCGCCTATTCCTGGGAATGTACAAGCTGCTCAGCGTGTACGGCAGCAGCTTCGGCCGGGCGCTTTTCTGGCTCAGTGTCTTCGTGCTTGTCCTGTTCCCTTTGCTTTTCCCGGCAGCGGGCTTACAGAAGCGGGAGCCATCTTCGGCGCAGACGCGAGTGAGCTGGTGGGAGCCGTGGGGCGAGCACACCGGCTGGCGGCGCTACTGGTACACATTCCAGGCCGGGCTGGTGGCTACACTGGAGACAGCCACGCTGCAGCGCGAGCCCGGCTACCGGCCGGCAAACGACCGGGCCCGATTGGTGGGGGTGGCGGAACTGGTGGTGATTCCGGGTCAGCTTACCCTGTTTCTGCTGGCACTGCGGCGCAGGTTCCGGCGGTGAACGGACTTAGCGGAAAGGCGCGAAGCCGGTCTGCCGGAAGCAAGAGGAAAGCTCGGGGCAGAAGGGCCGGTTGCAAACAGGGGCGGGTTTGCGCATGATACTGCGGCTCGCAGAGGGAGGCGCCAATGCGCAGGCCAAAGAAGATTGCACCGCCGAAGGGCAAACTCGGGGTGCTGTTGCCGGGTATGGGCGCGGTGGCCACGACGTTCGTGGCGGGCACGGAGCTGGTGCGGCGTGGCGAGGCGCAGCCGATCGGCTCGCTCACCCAGATGGCCACGATTCGGCTGGGGCCGCGCACGCGGCCCCGTTCGCCGCGGATTCGCGAGTTTGTGCCGCTCGACCGGCTGGAGAATCTGGTGTTCGGCGGCTGGGACATCTTCCCGGACAACGCCTACGAGGCGGCGCGGAAGGCCGGCGTGCTCGAACGGGAACATCTGGAAAAAGTGCGCGGCTTTCTGGAAACCATCCGGCCGATGCCGGCCGCGTTCGACCGCAACTACGTGCGCAAGCTGGACGGGCCGAACGTCAAGCGGGGCAAGACGAAATACGAGCTGGCGCTGCAGATTCGCGAGGACATCGAACGGTTCCGCAAGGCGACCGGCGCCAGCCGGCTGGTGATGGTCTGGTGCGGCTCGACCGAGGTGTTTCTGAAGCCCCAGAAGGTACACGAAAGCGTCGCCGCGTTCGAGCGCGCCATGAAGGAAAATCACGAAGCGATTGCGCCTTCGATGCTCTACGCCTGGGCGGCAATCACGAGCGGAGTGCCCTTTGCCAACGGCGCACCGAACCTGACCGTGGACATTCCGGCGATGATCGAGCTGGCGCGCAAACACAACGTGCCCATCGCCGGCAAGGACTTCAAGACCGGACAGACGCTGCTGAAGACCGTGCTCGCCCCCGGATTCAAGGCGCGCATGCTCGGGCTGGCCGGCTGGTATTCGACCAACATCCTGGGCAACCGCGACGGCGAAGTGCTGGACGACCCGGAATCGTTCAAGACGAAAGAGGAATCCAAGCTCGGCGTGCTGGAATACATTCTCCAGCCGAAGCTCTATCCGGACCTGTACGGAAACATCTACCACAAGGTGCGCATCAACTACTATCCGCCGCGCGGCGACAACAAGGAAGGCTGGGACAACATCGACATCTTCGGCTGGCTCGGCTACCCGATGCAGATCAAGGTGGACTTTCTGTGCCGCGATTCGATTCTGGCCGCGCCGATCGTGCTCGACCTGGTGCTGTTTCTCGATCTGGCGCAGCGCGCCGGCCTGCGCGGGATTCAGGAATGGTTGAGCTTCTATTTCAAGTCACCGATGTGCGCCCCGGAAATTTATCCCGAGCATGACCTGTTCATTCAGTTGATGAAACTGAAGAACACCCTGCGCTGGATGATGGGCGAAGAGCTGATTACCCACCTCGGGACCGAGTATTACGACTGAACCGCCGGGGCGGCGTCCGGTGAGCCGGTTCCGCTGCCGTCGAACGCGGACAAGGTGACGCGGTGGCGGAAGGCGAACAGGCGCTCGAGCTGACGGCGAACGTACCAGCCCGCCAGCCAGTCCCCCAACCGTCCCAGCGGCAACGCGTAGCGAACTTCGTCTTCCAGGATGCACTCGTCGCGCCCGTAAGGGAGGAAGCGGTGGGTGTGGTGCCAGCAGGCAAACGGGCCGGCGAGCTGCACGTCGGTGAATTCGCGACCGGGTATCCAGTCGCGATGTTCGGCCAGCCAGCGAAGCCGCAGTGGGCCGAAGGAGATCTCCAGCAGCACGCGCGCGCCCGGCTCGATGCCGCCGCTGCGTGTCACCACGCGGACACGCGTCCAGGGAGGCGTGAGCCGTTGCAGCGCATCGGGTGCGGCGTGCCAGGCAAAGACCGCTTCCGCCGAGGCAGGAATCCGCGTGCGTTTCAGAAAGGTACGCAGCCTCACGGGTTCATCCGCCAGATGGCAAAATTCAGCGCGGCCGCATAGCTGACCCAAACAAAATAGGGCACAAGCAGTCCGGCCGCCACCGCGGAATGCCGGGCAAAGGCCACCAGCGTGGCAGCAATGACCATCCACAGCAACAGGATGTCCACCAGGCCAGCAGCCGGGCTGCGCAGCCCGAAGAACAACCCGGACCAGGCGGCGTTCAGCGCAAGCTGCACGAAGTAAAGAACCAGTGCGAGCCGAGCGCCAGCAAAACCCGCCTTGCGCCAGACCAGCCAGGCGGCGACAGCCATCAGAATGTAGAGCAGGGTCCACACCGGGCCGAAAACCCAGTCCGGCGGGGTCCAGGCAGGTTTGGTGAGCGTGGGATACCAGTCCGCACGGAAGCAAACGTGAGCCAGAAGGCAACTCCCTGTACGATCCAGGAAGCGGCCAGAAAACCGGCCAGACCCCAGCTCTGGCGAGAGTCTACGGGCATGGTTACCTCGTTCTGCGGCGGCGGTGCCGCGAACCCTGCGTTTCAGCGCGCAAAGCGACGAAGGCGGCCAGTGCCCGCGCACGCGCTGCTTCGTGCTCCACGAGGGGATAAGGATACGTCCTGCCCAGCGCGATGCCGGCACGCCGCAGCTCTTCTGCCGGGGCCGCCCACGGCTGGTGAATCCAGCGCGCGGGCAGCCGGGCAAGTTCCGGCACCCTGCGCCGGATATAGCTTCCTTCGGGATCAAACCGACGCCCCTGGAGCACCGGGTTGAAGATGCGGAAATACGGGGCCGCGTCGGCGCCGCGCTCAGCGCGCGCCAGAACGGCGTAAACCTGAGGTAGGGCCGCCCGGCTGCGGTGGCCAGTTGGTCGGGCTTGAACAACAGCGCAGAGTGGAAGGCGGACACGCGAATGCCCGCGGCTTCCATCGCGGCAGCGAGCCGAACCTCTAGGGCGCGTGCAGCAGGCTCGTAGCGGTGGTTGAAGAACAGGGCGCCCGCACTGCATTGTTTGGTCAGGCGGAGCAACGCTGGCACGGTGGGCCCTCTGGTGAGAATCAGCCGCGAGCCGAGATGCCGCAGCGCCGCATCCAGGGCGCGCAGCGACTGCCGCTGCCACCAGCGGGAAGTCGCTCCCGGCGCCCACTTCCCTTCCTCCTCCGGCGACCAGACAAACACCGACACGACGGCGCCGGCACGGGCTGCGGCGGCCAGTACTGGATTGTCCGAAAGGCGCAGGTCGGCGCGAAACCAGACTAACGAGACAGTCTTTGACATGGGCCGGCGTTCCGATTCCGGAAGTCCTCAGGCGGGAAATTACCAGCATAGCAGAGAATCAGCAAAACAGATAGAGCCGATTGCGGGCGTCTACAAGAGCGGATTGGCTCTCGATGTGGCGCTTGACAGGTTTTGACCGGCGCACTATTGTCCGGCGTTACCAGATTCCCACCGAATCGTCAGACCGGAGGAGGAATGGACGCAAAAGGTGTACTGGAGTTCGCCAAACAGAACAACGCCAAAATCGTAGATATTCGGTTCACCGACCTGCCCGGCCTGTGGCACCACGTCAGTTTCCCGATTCATCAGCTCAAGGAGTCTTCTTTCGAGGACGGCTTTGGGATCGACGGCAGCTCGATCCGCGGCTGGGCCGCGATTCATGAGTCGGATATGCTGCTGGTGCCCGACCCGAACACGGCGTTCATGGATCCGTTTCGCGACGTGCCGACGCTGTGCATGATCGGCGACATCATCGATCCCATCACCAAGCAGGCCTACCCGCGCGACCCGCGCCATATCGCGCGCAAAGCGGAAGCTTATCTCGGATACAGCAAGCTGGCCGACCAGGCCTTTTTCGGCGCGGAAGCGGAATTTTTCATCTTCGATAACGTTCGCTTCGACCAGCGCGAGCAGCACGGATTCTACTTCATTGATGCCGAGGAGGGCCGCTGGAATTCCGGGCGGGAGACGCACAACCTGGGTTACCGGCCACGGTACAAAGAAGGCTACTTCCCGGTGCCGCCCACCGACCACTATCTCGACCTGCGCACCGAGATGGCTTTGCGCATGGAAGAGTGCGGGCTGAAAGTGGAATGCCACCACCACGAGGTCGCGACCGGCGGACAGACGGAAATCGACATCCAGTTTGACCAGTTGCTGCGTTCGGCCGACAACATGATGCTGTTCAAGTACATCGTGCGCAACGTGGCCTATCAATACGGCAAGACGGTCACTTTCATGCCCAAACCAATCTTCGGGGACAACGGCTCGGGCATGCACACCCACCAGTCGCTGTGGAGCCAGGGCAAGCCGCTGTTTGCCGGCGATGGCTACGCCGGCCTGTCGCAGACGGCGATGTGGTACATCGGAGGGCTGCTGAAGCATGCGCCGGCAGTGGTGGCGTTCGCCGCGCCGACAACGAACTCCTACAAGCGGCTGGTTCCGGGCTTCGAAGCGCCGGTCAATCTGGCCTATTCGCGGAGGAACCGCTCGGCCGCCATCCGGATTCCCATGTACTCGGCCAGCCCAAAGGCCAAACGAATCGAATTCCGCCCGCCGGATCCCTCCTGCAACCCGTACCTGGCCTTTGCGGCGATGCTGATGGCCGGTCTGGACGGAATCGCCAACAAAATTGACCCGGGGCCGCCGCTCGACAAGGACATCTACGATCTGTCGCCGGAAGAGCTGAAGGGCGTGCCTTCGCTGCCCGCTTCGCTCGAAGAGGCGTTGCGTGCACTCGAAGCCGACCACGAGTTTCTGCTCAAGGGGGATGTGTTCACCGAAGAGGTCATCCAGCTCTGGATCGACTACAAGATGAAAAACGAAGTGCAGGCTGTCCGCCAGCGCCCGCACCCCTACGAATTCCAGTTGTACTACGACATCTGATGAGGTGTCCGAAGCGAGAGCAGTTTTGAGCGCAAGCGTGCCGGTGCGCCTCGAGCCCGTCGAATCCAACCTCAGGCGTTGCCCCGAAGGCGAAAAAGCTGTCCATGCGACCAGCAGCCGGATGCAGGCACCGCGCAGGCCCGCCCGGCACCCTGATCGGCGCAGCGACATCGCCTGCTACCGGCTTCTTCTCTGCGGCAGTGATTCCGTCTTCCGCGGTCCTGCGTAAACCTGCTTGCATTGCGTTGGCACGACGCGACGCGCCAAAGAATCGGTTCCATTGCCCGTAGGGTTGTCTGGACGGCTCCGAGCGACTCGCTCCGTTCCCAATCCGCATTCACGTGATATAAACAGTCCAGAATGGATGCGGCATTCACCAGCATTGCGTTTGCCGAGCCGACTGCCGCTGAGGCCAATCTCGAGCGCATCGAGCAGAGGCTGCCGGCCCGGCTGTGGGCCGCGCTGCCGTCGCTGCTCGCGCAGGTGCCCGACCCAGACGGCGCGCTGAACTATCTGGAACGCTATCTGCGCGCGGCGTCGCCGCACATCCTGCGCGAGCTCGAACGTGCGCCGGCGGCGCTGCATTATCTCCTGGTGATTTTCAGCTACAGCCGGTACCTGTCGGAAACGTTGATTCAGCAGCCGGAACTGATTGGCTGGCTGTACCGTCCGCCCACTCCGACGGGCCGCAGCGCACTCGAACGGCTGAAATCCCCGGACGACCTGCACGAAGAATTCGCCCGCTTCTCCGCCACCGCTTTCGACCTGCCCACGCCGGTCGTGCTGGCCCGTTTCAAGCGTCGCGAGTATCTCCGCATCATGCTGCGCGACGTGCTCGGCCTGGCCACGCTGGCGGAGACGACGCTGGAACTTTCTCATCTGGCCGATGTGCTGCTCGAGCGCGCCTTGCGCATCTGCACCCAGAAGCTGCAGAACGCCTATGGCACTCCGCAGTACACCGACACGGAAGGTCACCGGCAAACGGCCAGCTTGAGCGTGCTTTCGCTGGGCAAGCTGGGCGGGCAAGAGTTGAATTATGCCTCCGATGTGGATCTGATGTTCCTCTACAGCCACGACGGCGAAACCTCGGGCGGCCCGGCGGGTGTGGTGAGCAACAGCGAGTTTTTTGTGCGGCTGGCCCAAGCGATCCTGCGCCTGGTGACCGAGATGACGGCGGAAGGCGCGGTCTTCCGCGTGGATTTGCGGCTGCGGCCCCAGGGCGGAGAAGGCGACCTGGCGATCAGCCTGCCCGCCGCCCTTCACTACTACCGCAACCGCGCACGGGAGTGGGAACTGCAGATGCTGATCAAAGCGCGCTGCTCGGCCGGCGACCCCGCCCCAGCGCGGACGTTTCTGCGCGAGGTGCAACCGCTCATCTTCCGGCACGAGTTTCACCTGGCGGCCGTGGAAGCCGTGCTGAACGCGCGCGAAGAAATGACACGCGCGCTGCGGCGCAAATCCGGCCGGACGGCTCTGCCGTGGAACGTCAAACTCTCGCCCGGGGGCATCCGCGACATCGAGTTCCTGACCCAGTGTTTGCAGCGGCTCTACGGAGGGCGCGACCCGTGGCTGGTCGGCCCGGCGGCCGCTTCGACCCTGCGCGCGCTCGGTCGGCTGCACGACAAAGGATACCTGTCCGGTCGCGACTTTTTCCGACTCAACACCGCCTACGAATTCTTGCGCAAGGTCGAGCACCGGCTGCAACTGCTCGACGGCCTGCAACAGCACACCCTGCCCGAAGACGCTGTCGAACTGGAAAAGCTGGCGCGGCGGTGCGGACTCGAGCCGGCCGAAGGGCGCAGCGCAGCCCAACAGTTGCTGCATCGGCTCCAGCAGCACTTCACCGAAGTCCGCGAAATCTACCAGCGGCTGCTGGCCAAACCGGCCGATTCGTTGATGGCCGAATCCGAGCCGGAAGCGGTGCGCGCAACTACCCCGGGCAGCGCGCTTCTCCGACGGCTGCGCCGGGAATATCCGGTCGTGGCCGAATCTGTCCAGCGGCTGGGCGAATCGGGCGCGGACCCTCATCTGCGCCGCGGGCTCGATCGCTTCCTGAGTGCCGCCGTGCTGAATCCGGAGCTGATGCAACAGCTCGCGGTGCACCCTGACTGGCTGGCCCGCGCGGCAGAGCTGTTCGCGCGAAGCGACCTGCTGGCCGAAATGTTTTCGCGCCATGCCGGGGAGATTGCCCTGCTGGCTGACTCCGAAGCTGCGCCGGCAGACTCGCCCTTCGACGTCCCTGCCACGGCTCCACTCGAAGAAGGCATGCACCGTCTGCGCGTGGAGTACCGCCGGCGCTGGCTCCGCGTCGTGGCCCGGGCCGTGAGCGGTCGCACAGGGCCATTTGAGACCTTTGCTGTGTTGACCGGATTGGCCGAGCAGGCCTTGCATGCTTCGCTAGCGCTGGCTGCTGCTGAGATGGGTCGGGAATTGGAAGGTGGGAAGCTCGAGCAGGCGCCCTTTGTCGTGCTCGCGCTGGGCCGGCTGGGCAGCGGCGAATTCGATGTCGCCAGCGATGCCGATCTGGTGTTCGTCGCCGAGGAAACGCTGACCGCCCAGCAGCGGGAACCGTGGCGACGACTGGCGGAACGATTTGTCCATGTGGTCAGCAGCCACACCCGCGAAGGGTTGCTCTTCCCCGTGGACACGCGATTGCGTCCGCGGGGCACCGAAGGCGACCTGGTGCAGTCGCTGGCGTACGTGCGCGAGTACTTCGCCCACCAGGCGCAGGGCTGGGAAGCAGCCACGTACCTCAAAGCGCGTCCTGTGGCGGGCAACCCCGAGCTGGGTGCCACGGTTGTCCAACAGATTCTGGAGCGGGTGCGCGAGCGGTTCAGAAACCGCGCCCGACTGGCCGCAGAACTCCACCACACCCGGGAGCGCCTGGAGCGGGAGGGCACCGGCCTGCACGCAAAGGGCGAGTTCAAGAAACTCAGCGGCGGATTCTACGACATCGACTATTTGCTGGCCTTTCTGTTCCTCACCGAGCGAGCAGAGCCCGTGGGAGGAAACGTACTGCGGCAACTGGCCACGCTCGAGGCGGCCGGGCTGCTCTCAGCCGAACCGGCGCAGACCCTGCGCAGTGCGGCGCTTCTGTACCGGAGCATAGACCACGCCGTCCGTCTATTGACCGGTCATGCAGCGTCCCGGCTGCCGGAGCCCGCTCAGGCCGCACGGGTCATGCGCTTGCTGGATTCCTGGGGCTTGCCGCTGGCACCGGTCGAGTCGGTCGAAGCGCCCTCGGCCGCGGAGATGCTAGAGAACAATGTGGAGAGGGCGCGACAGCAGGTTCGCGCGCTCTATGCGCGAATCGTTCTCGCCGCAGCGAGCTGACAAGCGCGCCGGCAGAACAGTATCACGACATACTTCATACTACCCGCCGCTGCCAGTTGTGGTATTGTAGTAGTTTAAAGGGCTCCTGCCGCCCCGAAGCAAGTTCGCTGCGTCCGAAATTCAAGCAGCCGGGGCCCGTCCGCCTGCGGCGGCCGCGGCAACTCCCGGCTGAGGAGCAGAGCACTATGAAATCCTCCTATAACGGTATTCCTGTGCCGACCGATGGCGAACCGATTGTGTACCGCGACGGCGCACTGCAGGTTCCCGACCGTCCCATCATCCCGTTCATCGAAGGTGATGGCACCGGGCGGGATATCTGGAAAGCATCGCGGCGCGTCTTCGACGCCGCCGTCGAACGCGCCTATGGCGGCCGCCGGCGAGTGGTCTGGTACGAGGTATTTGCCGGCGAAAAGGCCTACAACACCTTTCAGGAATGGCTGCCCCAGGACACCGTAGAAGCGATTCGCGACTTCCGCATCGCCATCAAAGGGCCGCTGACCACGCCGATCGGCGGCGGCATCCGCTCGCTGAACGTGACCCTCCGTCAGGTACTCGATCTGTATGCTTGCGTCCGCCCAGTTCGCTATTTTCCGGGAGTGCCCTCTCCGGTGCGCCATCCAGAAAAAATGAACGTGGTCATCTTCCGGGAGAACACCGAGGACGTCTATGCCGGCATCGAGTGGAAATCCGGCACGGCGGAAGCCCGGAAGCTGCTGGAATTTCTGAATCACGAGATGCTGCAGGGCACGGGAAAACAGATCCGCTGGGACTCCGGCGTGGGCATCAAACCGATCTCTCCCACCGGCACGAAGCGGCTGGTGCGGCGGGCGATCCGCTACGCACTCGAGCAGAACCGGCGCGTGGTCACGCTGGTGCACAAAGGCAACATCCAGAAATTCACCGAAGGGGCCTTCCGCGACTGGGGCTACGAACTGGCGCGCGAGGAATTCCGGGATCAGATCGTCACCGAACGGGAAAGCTGGATTCTGGACAACAAAGACCGCAACCCGGATCTTTCCATCGAAGCCAACGCGGCGATGATCGAGCCCGGTCTGGAGCATGCTCCGAAAGCGTTTCGCGACGAGGTCTGCAACGAGGTCAAAACCGTGCTGGAATCGCTCTACACAACCCACGGCCGCGGACAATGGAAAACCAAGGTGCTGATCAACGACCGCATTGCTGATTCGATCTTCCAGCAGGTGCTCACCCGCGCCGACGAGTATTCCATCCTGGCCACGCCCAACCTGAACGGCGACTACCTCTCCGATGCCTGCGCCGCGCAGGTCGGCGGGTTGGGAATGGCCCCCGGGGCCAACATCGGCGATGGCTATGGCGTGTTTGAAGCCACGCATGGCACAGCACCGAAATATGCCGATAAGGACATGGTCAACCCGAGCTCGGTCATGCTGAGCGGTGCGATGATGTTCGAGCATCTGGGCTGGAAGGAAGCCGCCGCGCTCATCGAAGAAGGCATCGCGCGCACGATTCAGCAGAAACGGGTAACGTACGATCTGGAACGGCTGATGGAAGGCGCCACCAAGCTGCGCACCAGCGAATTTGCCAGCGCCATCATCGAGAATATGACCGAAGCCGTTGCCGCGTAAGGCAGGCGATGCGGGAAGACCCGTGTCGCAGCGCCGCACCCGAGGAGTGAACGCATGCGGAAAAAAGTGACCGTCGTGGGGGGTGGATTCGTCGGCTCCACCACCGCACAGCGCATTGTGGATGCGGAACTGGCCGACGTGGTGCTGACCGATATCCTCGAGGGGGTACCGGCCGGCAAAGCCCTCGACATGCTGGAATCGACACCGATCAGTGGCTCGGACGTCCGGGCAGTGGGCATCACCACAGCGAGCGCAGACGACTACCGCGCCACCGCCAACAGCGACATCATCGTGATCACAGCCGGCTTCCCGCGCAAACCCGGCATGAGCCGCGATGACCTGCTCCGGACCAACTACGACGTCATCCGCGCAGTGGTCGAAGCGGTGGTGAAATATTCCCCGAACGCCATTCTGATCATGGTGACGAATCCGCTGGACGCGATGGCGCAGGCGGCGCTGAAGCTGAGCGGGTTCTCCCGGAACCGCGTGCTGGGGATGGCCGGCGTGCTCGATTCGGCGCGGATGAGTACATTTGTGGCGATGGAGCTTGGCGTCTCGGTCGAAAATGTGCATTCGTTCGTGCTCGGCGGCCACGGCGACGATATGGTGCCGCTGCCGCGCTACTCCACCGTGGCCGGCATCCCGCTGCCCGATCTGCTCCCTCCGGAAAAGATCGCCGCGATTGTCGAGCGCACCCGCAAAGGCGGCGCGGAAATCGTCAACCTGCTGAAGACCGGCTCGGCCTACTACGCGCCTTCGGCAGCCGTGGTGGAGATGGTCGAGGCAATTCTGAAAGACAAGAAGAAAATCCTTCCCTGCTCGGTCTATCTGGACGGGGAATACGGGATCAAGGGACTGTTCGTGGGTGTGCCGGTGAAGCTCGGCGCACGCGGAGTCGAACAGATCCTGGAAATCCGGTTGACCCCGGAAGAAAAAGCGGCGCTGGAAAAATCCGCTGCTTCGGTGCGCGAACTGGTCCAGGTGTTGGGGCTTTAGTCTGCCTGATCGGCACCACCTGCCGGACAGCGTTCCGCCCGCGCGGCAAAGGCGCGGAGAAACTTCCTGCCGGACCGGTTCAGCTCTCCCCCAGCAGCAGGCGACGGATGAGGGCTTCGTCCTGCAGCTTGACGAGCACGAGCACCTTGTCGCCGGCCTCGAAGCGGGTCTCGCCACGCGGAACGAGCGCGTCACTGTCGCGGAAAATCGTGACGATGTTGCAGGCTGCGGGAAACACGACATCGCGCAGCGCCTGGCCGACCACCGGCGAAGCCGCATCCAGGCGGTACTCCATCAACTCGAGCTGGCCGGCGCGAAGGTCCAGAAGCTGGCGGATGCGGATGGCGGGAACTTCGGACTGAATCGTGCTCGTGATGATCGCCGTGGAGCTGACCGTTACATCCACGCCGAGCTGCTGCATGATAGGCTCGTTTTTCGGATTCTTCACGCGGGCAATCGTCTTCGGCACACCGAACTGCTGCTTGGCGAGCTGACAGCCGATCAGATTGTCGTGATCGTGATTCGTCACGGCGACAAACACACTGGCCCGGGCCGCGCCGGCTTTTTCCAACACCGCGGTCGAGCTGCCGTCGCCGTAAATCACAGGACAATCCACCTGCGTGGAGACCAGCTCGAAGATTTCCCGGTTCCGCTCGATGATGGTCACTTCGATGTTGTTTTCCAGCAGTGCACGCGTCAGGTAGTAGCCGACGCGGCCACCGCCCATGACGATCACGTACATCTGGCCCGGGGATTCCGCACGCACGGGCGGGGCCGGCAGAGGTGCTTCCGCCGCATGCCCGTGGGTGCGCTCCCAGACTTCGGAAAAATCGCGTGGCGGCGCTTTGGAAAGTTGCCCGACCAGGAATTCCGCACCCGCTACGGTCAGCGCCATCGTTTCGATGCCGGCGGCGCGGTAGCTGGGCTCGCGGGCAGGATCGTAGACCACGGCCATGATCTTCGGAATCCGGAAGACGAGCTTGGCCACCTGCGCCACCATCAGGTTGGTGTTTTCATCGCGTGTCAGAGCAAATAGTGCGTCGGCCCCTTCGGCGCCGGCTTCCCGCAGCAGGTCGGGATCGATGGCATTGCCGGCCACCAGGCGGACATTCGGGTCGTGGTCGGACCGCTCGAACAGATCGCGCTGCTTATCGATGACGATCACTTCGTGCTGGTGGGTGTCCAGCTTGCGTACGACCTGCGTGCCGAGCCGTCCGTAGCCCACAATGATGATTCGCATCGGAATCTCTCCTGCACTGCGAACAGGTGCCTAGAGCCGGTGGGTCAGCTCGACCAGCGTGCGCAAGCCGACTCCGGTGGCGCCTTTGGCCGACCAGGGCTTGGCTTCGTCGAGCCAGGCCGTGCCGGCGATGTCGAGGTGAATCCACGGCTCCGATTCGACGAATTCGCGCAGGAACATGGCTGCCGTGATGGCTCCGCCGCCCTTGCCGCTGCCGACGTTCTGGATATCGGCGATGGTCGAGCGAATCATTTCCGCGTATTCGTCACCCAGCGGCATGCGCCACATTTTCTCGCCAGCCACTTTGGCACAGTCCAGCAACTGTTGCGTGAAGGCGTCGTCGGTGCCAAACACTCCCACGTTGACATTGGCCAGGGCCACGACGATGGCGCCCGTCAGCGTGGCGGCATCCACCAGGTGCGTTGCGCCGAGCTGGCGTGCATAGGTCAGCCCGTCGGCCAGAATCAGCCGGCCCTCGGCGTCGGTATTGATCACCTCGACCGATTTTCCGGACATGGCGATGTAGACGTCTCCGGGCTTCTGAGCGCGACCGCCGGGCATGTTTTCCGTGGCCGGCACGACGCAGAGCACTTCGATGGGCGGTTTCAGCCGCGCCACGGCGCGCATCACGGCAATGACGGTGGCCCCGCCGGCCATGTCGTATTTCATCTTCTCCATGCCCTCGCTGGGCTTGATGGAAATGCCGCCGGTGTCGAACGTCACTGCTTTGCCGACCAGTCCGAGTACCGGTGCGCCCGGACGCGGGTTGGCCGGTCGGTACCGCAGCACGATCAGGCGAGGTGGCTCCGCGCTACCCTGCGAAACGGCGAGCAGCCCTCCCATGCGCAGCGAGGCAATTTTCTTCTCATCCAGGATGTCGCATTCTAGGCCTTCTTCGGCAGCCAGTGCGGCGGCGCGCTCGGCGAGGATGCGCGGCGTCAACCGATTCGACGGCTCGTTGATCAGCTCCCGCGCGAAATTCTGCGATTCCGCGATGACGCGGCCGCGCACCACCGCGGCGTGCACGGCTTCGGGCCAGCCGACCAGCGCTACCGATTCGACGGCTTTGCTGCCGTCTTTCTTCTCGGTTTTGTACTTGTCCATTTCGAAATCGCCGAGCAGCAGACCCTCCGTGACTGCCTGAGCCGCCGCCGCATCGCGCTGTTCTTCCCGCGCCAGAAAAGCGAGTCGGGACAGCGCGCGGCCCTTCAGATAGCGCACGGCGGCGGCTGCCAGCCGTCGCAGCTCTGCGCCCGTAAACTTTTCAGTTTTCCCGGCCCCGACTACCAGCAGCCGTCGGGCGGCCAGCCCGGGCGGTTCATGCAGCAGGGTCATTTCGTAGAGCTTGCCGCGCAACTCCCCGACTTCGACCATGCGCTGCAGGCGTCCGCCGAGCAGGCTGTCCAGTTCGGCCAGAACCCCGCGAATAGGCTGGTCCTGCTCGAACACATAGGTAATCAGGGCTTCGGCTTCGACAGTCGCAAAGGGTTCCGAACGCAGTACGATGTCCATGGACGATTATCCACGCCTCCGGTGATGGTAGATGGCTTCTTCGGCTTCGCGCCGCGCCTGCCGTTCCCGTTCGGCCTGGCGGCGGTCCCAGACCTTTTTGCCCCGCGCCAGGGCAAGTTCGACCTTGGCCAATCCGTTGCGGAAATAGATGCGCAGCGGTACCAGGGTGAGGCCCTTTTGCTGGATGCGTCCGGCGAGCCGGTCGATCTCGCTGCGGTGCAGCAACAGCTTGCGCGGACGCAGCGGGTCGTGATTGAAGACGCCGCCAGGCCGGTACTCTGGAATATGGCAGTTCAGTAACCACACTTCGCCGTTGCGCACCGTCGCGTAGGATTCTCTGAGACTGGCCTTGCCTTCACGGAGGGATTTCACTTCCGTGCCGGTCAACACCAGGCCGGCTTCCAGCGTTTCGAGCAGGTCGTAGTAGAACGACGCGGGCCGGTTGGTCGCGACGACCTGTTCGGCCTGTTTCCCCGCGGATTTCCCACGCCTGGCCACAAACGGATACTATAGCTGCGCGCAAAGACTCCAGCAAGCCGGCCGCGGCGTCAGTACGGAGCCGACCAGCGCGAGGCGACGATGAGCTGGCGTTTTTCCAGGTCGGCGCGCACAACATAGACGTCGCCGGCGCCGATGCGCTGATTGGGGCCGAAACTAACCGGCGGGAGCAGGCCGGTTTCGTACTTGTAGAAACTCTCCAGGGTGTCCACCAGCTTTTCCCGGCTCAGTTCGCGACCGGCGCGGCGCACGGCCTCGACGAAGATTTTCGCCGCGGCCAGCGCAGAAAGCTGAAAAGCCAGGTGTTTGCTGGTCAGCTGGTGACGCTGCACGAGTTCGCGGAACTGCTGGAGTGCGGCCTGCGTTTGTTCCTGCGGGGCCATCGGATAGGACAGAAAGATTCGGTCGTGGAAGCGTGCGGGTGCTTCCCAGAGCTCCTTGCCGAGCAGCGAACCGGAGAAAAACAGATAGGGAAGCCAGCCGATGCGGTCGGCTTCAGCCAGCAGAGCGGCCGTCTCCGGGCCCGTGCCGAAGAAGAAGCAGAGCTGGCCCTCGGTGTTCGGGAAGCGTGCCAGCACCTGTCGTGGACTCAGGGCACCGGCGCGGTAGCCGAGGCGATGAAGCATGCGGCAGTTCCGCTTCTGACACTGCTGCTCCAGCGCGGCGCCGATGGTCTCGAGCGCTTCGCCTTCTGGCGCGATGAGCACGACTTCAAGACCGGCACCCGCCAGATGAGTGGCTGCATAGTCGAGCAGCGCGCGGGCCTGATCTGGCAGGCCAGCCATCAAGTAGAACGAATAGCGCGCGACGGGAATCTTCACCTGCGGATACAGAGTCAGCGCGCCGATGGTGGGTACCTGCCGCTCTTCGAGAACAGCCATGATTGCTCGATCCATGCCGGCTGTAAACGGCGCAATCAGAGCGAAGACCTGCTCGCGTGTCAGAAAATCCCGTACGGCCTGCTCGGCTCCCGGTCCCGGAAGAAGCGGCAGGGTGCGCAGCTCCAGTTTGCGTTCGTACAGCCCGCCTGCGGCATTCAGCTCATCGAAATAAGCCTGCAGGATGCCGCGCACCTCCGCACCCAGTTCGCCGAGCGGGCCGGCGTCGGGCAGAACGGTACCGATGCGAATCGTGTGGTCACTGAGTCCGGGATCGAGATCGGCGCTGAGACGCTTCAGGTAGGCGATCAGATCGGCCATGTCTTCCCGCGAAAAACCGTAGCGGGGCATGGCCGGATTCAAAGCGTTCCCCGCAGGGTCCAGCCCGAGGGCGATGGCAGCGCGCAAGCTGACTTCGTCATACGGAGGACGCCGCCGACCGCCGGGTAAGGCGACCTGGTAAGGTTTGGTCAAAGCCTCCCAGGTGATGGCCGAAGGCACCACGCCACCCTCGGCCCTGCCTCGGCCGTCGTAACCATGACAGCCCGCACAAGGGAGCGTGGAAGCCGGCACCTCGACCGATTCTTCGCCGAGCCGCGCAACGATGGGTTTGCCGGAGGGGCTGGTACCGGTCAGGAAAATCTGCTTGCCTCGTTTCTCCTGTGGCGTGAGCTCCACCTGCGCGCCGAGGCTCATCGCAACTGCCAGCAACACCAGCAGAACGCAGAGCCACGGCGCTCTGCTCGAGCGGGCAAGAACAACGTCTGCCAACCCTGCATGCCCGGAATGCTGCATCCACCCCTCCCACAAACGAGGTGGCACCGTTTACTCTTTTTCCGTCGGAGCAGCCGGGCCTTTGTCGTTGACGACGGAAAGCACGGTATCCAGGATTTGACCGATGTCCGCCAGTGCCAGAACCTTTTTCCACAGGCCGGTGGGTTCGTTGCCGACAATCATAAGCGTCAGGTGGTCTTCGCGCGCAGCCACATATTGGCCCAGCTTGCGCAGCGCCAGTTCGACGTTTTCGCGTTTGCCGGTCAGGAAATGCCAGCCGGGCCGCGCACCGTAGGAGGCCGCATAGTCGCGCAGTCGCGCTGGGGTATCGTTTTCTGGATCCACGGTGATGGAGAGAAGAAAAACGTCACGGCCGACGCGGTCACCGAGTGTTTCCTGAATCTGCGCCATCTTGCGGTTCATCACCGGACAGACTCCGGTACAGGTGGCAAAGAAGGAATTGATGACGACAATCTTCCCCTTCAGGAGATCACTGTAGAGTCGAAGCGGTTCGCCGAACTGATTCACGAGAATGACGTCGGTGAAGTACTTGTGGGCTGGCGAAAGTTCCTGTGTTGCGGGGCTGGCTGACTGCGCCGCCGCCGGTGCGACCCACGCCAGCAACGCCAGCGCGAGCCCAATCCTGCAGCGGACCGCGATCTGACGTAACTGCACGGCGAGCGGAATTTGTCTCCAGACCATTTTCTTCCTCCGTCCGCACAAAACGCAGAAAGTTTCGGGCACTCAGTGGTGGTTGCTGTGGAGCATGGCCGAACGGTGCGGTGCAGCGGCCGCCGTATCGATCAGCTCCAGCAGTCGGTTGGCAGAACTGAAACCGAAGGCGCGAGTCCAGTGGCCGGCCGCTTCGTTGCCGATCAGCACGAGCGGCGGATGCTCTTCCTTCGGCCCCACGGGCAGGCCGAGCGCGCGGAGCAATTGATCGATGTTCGCCTTTGTTCCGGTGACGAACGTCCACCCGTCTCCGGCACCGAACCGGGCCCCCCAGGCTTTCAGGCGCGGTGGCGTGTCCACGACCGGATCCACGCTGATCGAGAGCAGATGGACGTCGCGACCGACTCGATCCCCCAGCAACTGTTGCAGTCGCGCAAACGTTGCGCCCAGCGGCGGGCAAATCGTGGTGCAGGTGGTGAAGATGAAATTCACTGCCACCACGCGTCCTTGGACCAGCTCGGAGTAGAACCGACGCTCGCGACCATCTTGATCGATCACGACCAGATCAGGAATTTTCATTTCGGACATGGATTCGACACCGCCTTCGGCCGATGGCCTTATCGCTTGGCGATGGTGGGCGTGGGGGTCGGCAGGCTGCTGGGCGGAAGTCGTGTGAGCAAGGGTCAGCAGGAAAACCGTCCACGCAAACGGCCAGAAGCTGCGAGCAAGCATCGTGTTCCTCCTCGTGCGAGTGGTGGCTGGTTCAGGGTCCCGGGGACGGAGCGGCTGATGCCGCAACGGGCGAAGTCTCGGTGCTGGCCTGCAACACGGCATGCGGCAATTTGCCCAGTCGAAGTCCGAGCGACGGCACCTCAAAAAACAGGTAGTAGAAACCGGCCTGCGGTACTCGCACAGTGAGTTCGTACATTCCACCGCCCAGCGCGCGCGCGTAGAAACGCTTGCGCCAGCCGGAGCTGTTGTAGACCATTGCGCCCAGGTCCGCCAGGTCACTGCGCGGAGCCGACGTCAGCGAATCGCGCACACGCACTTGGAAGCGGAATTCCTGATTCACCGGCAGCCGGACATTTTCCAGCAAAGGCTCGATCTGAATGGCTACGCGCTCGCGCTGGATGTGCGGGTCCACTACCACGCGCAGATCGAAACAGTGCAGCACGCGGGGCGAGTTCAAATAGAAGACCACGTCGTAGACGCCTGCCCCGGTCAGCCGGAACGAGGTGGAATAGACACCCGGCTCGGTCTCGCGCAGGTTTTGCTCGGCAACCAGCACGGCGCGTGCGCGACGGCTGTAGTTGGAAAAGCTGACGTTCGGCGCGGCCATGCCTTCGTGGTAGTAGTAGATGCGACGGTCGGCCGGATTGGCGATCATGGCTGCGTTCCCTTCCGGGGCCGCGACAATGGCATCGGCCACGATGGGCGCACCGGCGCGCGAAGGAGGAGTCTGGCCCGCAGGAAAATCCAGGACCTCGGGCAACTTGGACTCGGTCAAGTCGGCCAGCTCGATAATCTGCACCTGCTGGGCATCGCGCAGCCGGACGTAGGCAAACGAATCGGTGAACGCCACCTGATCCGGCCAGCGGCCCACCCCGAGCTTGAAACGCAACTGGTGCGTGGAAGCATCCAGAATGTAAAGCAGATTTCGAGCGCCGTTGGTGAGAAAAGCAAACCGGCCGCGCGGCTCGAAACGCACGAAATTCAGTCCGGGATCAAGCTGCAGGCGGCGGAGCAGCGTGTGTCGCTCGGCATCGATCACGGCGACGCTGCCCGTGTTCGCATCGGCAACGTAGACCGCGCCCGCCAGTGGTGTGTAGGCCAGCGCGACCGGCTGTTTGCCCGTCTGGATCGTCTGGCGCACGGCGAGTTGCCGGACGTCAATGACGGCAACGGTTCCGTCGGCGCTGTTCGTGACGAACGCAAAACGATCGTCGGCCGTGACTGCAATCTGGTGATGGCCGCGACCGGTCCTGAGTTCGGCGACCTTTTTCATCTCGGCAGCGTCGATCACGGTGACACCGCTCGGCTGATCTGCCGGAGCGTCGTTGGCCACCCAGAGGTACTTGCGATCCGGCTGGAGCACCACCCGGGTTGGATTCGGGCCGGAGGGCACGTAGGCCAGCGTGCGCCAACGCTGGGTGTCGATCACGGCTACCTCGTTGGCCTGGGGTACACTCACGTACAGCCGCTTGTGATCGTTGTCGATCACCCAGTCCGCGCCCGGCCCTTTCAGGCTGATCATCGTGAACAGCTTGCTGTCGGAAAAACCGATCTGCGGATCGATGACGAGGATGGTGCCGTCGTCGTTCAACGACATCACGAAATAGGAATTCAGGTCCACCGCCGGCCGCGTGCGCAAATTACCCTGGAAGAAAGCCTGCACCTTGCGGCGGCAATCGTCAGAACTGGGTGTATCCGGTGCCGTGCGCGGGTCGATCCAGGCCACCGGAAACAGCCCGGGGAGCGGAGCGCCGCTGCTGTCTGCGATCTTGAAACGGATAACGGCCTCGCGCTCTTCGATCAGCGGATCGGGAGGGTCGTCGACTCGGGTGCCGGCACCGGTGGGTTCCACGACCAGTTCCACGGCGATGCCCTCCTGCTCGAAATGCTGCCGATAGATTTTTGGCGGCACGCGAGCGGCAGCCGCCGTGGCCGGCGAGGAAGATTCGGCCGGTTTGGAGGCGTCGCCGGTGCTGCCCGGTGTCGTCTGTAGTGGCTGGGTCGGCGCCTGCGGTTCCGGGGGATTCTGCGGATGCGCCAGGCCAGCGAACAATGCTGCGGCCAGGGCGCCTGCGGCGAACCATCGCATGGTCATCACCATTCCCTCTCCCTGAGGTGAGAAAGAAATGCAGCGGGTCGCGCCGCTGCCAGAAAACTTTCCTTCGTTGCTTGCGAACACACGCTCAGCGGTTGCCTGCCCCTTTGCTCCGTCCGCAGATAACCGGAGCTGGCCCTGGGGTGGATGCAAGCGCACCCACCCCAAGAGCCACAGTCACCATTACTCAATTACTGTCGGGTCCGAGGTCGTCTCTGACGTCGTCTTCACATTGCTACGGGTCACCCGGAACAGACCCCAGATGCCGCCGTCAAAGGTGAAGGAGGCGAAATCCCGCCAGAGGTAGTCGCCCACGATACCGAAACGGCCTCCGGCGCCGTTCTTCAACAGGACGTCGAAGTGGTTCGTGGGGCCATGGCCCATCTGGGCACCTTTCCATTCCGACAGCGGATTGCTGCCGAGCAGGAGCGAACCGTTGATGTACGGCAGCTCCTCCCAGATGTGGCCATGGAGCATGAAGACGTGGTTCCGCGCGTGTCCGGCCGGCTTCAACACGCGGAAACGCACACTCTCGCCGACTTGTGCGGTGAACACCGGGGTGACCGGATCGCCACCGACTTTGCCGTTCGAGAGCACGTTGGTGAAATCAAAAGTACGTGTGGTTTCGAGCGGCGTGTCGGGCGCGAAGCCCATCCGGAACCACATCGGCTCGGTTCGGTAGTTGACCGCCTTCTGCCCGGAGTCCTCCGGGTCTTCGGCTTCGGCCGTATTGGGAATCGGTCGTCCGTCGCCGAAGCGCATGTTGATGTCGTCCTGGAACAGAAGGACGAATTCGCGGAACCGCGTCCGGTCTGCCTTGGTGACCAGCGCGGTGGCGCGAGACTTGCTGGACTCCGACCAGGTGGATCCGGGCGGCTCGATGATCAGACCACCGATGGCGCCTTTGTTCGAGTGTTTGATCGGGTCGGAGGAGATCAGGTTGGTGGCTCCGAACTCGATCGGGGTGGCCTGGATGCTGCCATCAAGATTCACCTGGATATCGCCCGTGTAGAACACGTAGGGGCGGCTGTACCCAGGCCGAACCGTCTGCACGGGGTTGAAGCCCGCGTTCACGCCGGCGCTCAGCGCGACGTCGGTGAAGACCAGTTGCGTGCGCAGGCCGACGAAGGGCGAAGGTTTCACCTGATTTGCGTTGAACTTGCGCACGATCATGGGCAGGGTGTTGAAGCCATCCAGATCGGGCAGCGTCGTGGGCAGTCGGTTGCGCAGACGGAGCTTGACACATTCGCCCGCGTTGGCGCGCACGATCAGCGGTTCGATGGGCACACCGGCCTTCAGCTTGCCGGTGCTGTCCAGATCGCTCGTGCGGACATACAGGATGGCTGTCGGGTCGTTCAACGGACCACCGTTTACGGTCCGCGGATTGTAGATCAGTTTGCCTCCGGGCAATGCCTGCTGCGCGGTGACTGCCGTGACGTCCAGCACGCGCACCGTGCAGTTCAGCAGGCCCCAGCCACCGAAGTTCGTCAGCGAAGTGGTTTCGGTTGTGGTCAGCGAGCTCTCCCCCGAGGTGGCCAGAATCGTGCTCTGGGCGTTGAGCTCCTGGGTGCTCAGCGTTTGCTCGGTGGTGGAAAGCGTCGTGGTGTCGCCGGAAGTCATGCTGGAGTCCGTCGTCGACTCGGTCGTGGACATCGTCGTGGTGCCGGAGCTGCTGGTGGTGGCGGTCACCAACTCGCGCAGCTTGGTCACTTTCAGATCGCCCTGCCAACCGGGCAGCGGGTAGAGGTCTGGCCGAAGGTTGTTATAGACCCGGAGCAGGCCCCACAAACCGTTCCAGAGGTCATCGGTGGCCGCGCCGGGCATGTAGAGATAGTCCACGAAGGGCACGAACGGGTTCTGGAAGGGCAACGGCGTGACGAATTCGAAGTGCTCGCTGATGCCCATCATCTGGCTGTTCCGCCAGCCCGAGTTCGGGTCGGCGGCTTCGAACGGCCACTTCAAACCGACGACGGTGAAGTTGTGTCCTTCTTCGTGCGCGCCTACCAGGATGCGAATCTGGATCTTATCCTGCGCGTAGGCGCGGAGCAGCGGTGTGAAAGGATCGCCGGGCCGCACATCGGCGGTGAGCGGCGGATAGAAGTTCGGCTGCTGGTTGAACGCCGGATCCGCACGCAGCACGTTCGAGCGGAACACGTGCGAGAGGTCGCCGGCAATGCCCGCGGCCTGCGTGTTCGTTTGCGGGTCGCGCACGCGCAACGGGATCGGTTCGTTGCGGTAGTTCACCACGAACGTACCGGGATCATCGGCAGAAATGGCTTCCGGACACGGTGGCGGCACTCCGCCCGGGCAAACATCAGGCGGCGCCAGCAGGAACGGCAGGCCCACCTCGACGCGCCCCGGCGGATTGATCGCTTTGTCCGGATCAGGGATACCGACGTTGCCCGCCTCGTAGGCAAGCTGGAAGTCAGCAAACTCGATCATGAACTCGCGGAAGCTGTCGGCCGGATTGACGGTCAGGATGTCGGCCCGCCAGGAAGTCGGGCCACCGTCGAAGCGCCCGCCAAAGATTTCTCCGGTTTCCGGATGCCGCCAGGTGGATCCGACAGGTTCAATCACCAGACCCGCATACATGCCCACCTGCTGATGCGTGGACGGGCCATAGTGGTCGTGGGTGAACACGGTGGTCAGCGTGCGGTCCACCCCCTGAGCATTCAACAGGGGATCGGCGTACCACCGTTGAATGGTTGTCTGCGCACCCAGCTCGCCAAAAAAGGGATGGGCTTCGGGATGCAGTTGCACGCGCGTTCCGCCTTCAAACGGCAGCAGCCCCCCGAATGCATTGATCGCCTCGATGCGTTCGAGCACTTCACCCGGGCTGAAGGTGCCGTCTTCGTAGTTGAAGCCATTGGCGGCGCCATCGGAAGCCAGCACGTCGAACTTCACCAGGTGGATGTGCTGACCCATGATGTCGGTCGGCGTGCGCACTTGGAAGTCGTCGAGCTGATATTCGTGCGGCACGAGGTTGGTGTGGTAATAGGTGATGCAATCGCCGGAATGCGCACGGAAGAACAGCGGCTCCGGCGGCCGCTGTCCGGTGCGCGTCGCTTCCACATCGCCCCACAGCGCCAGGATGCGCTGCTGCGGGAAATGCCAGCCCGCCTTGTTCAACTTGGCATCGATTTGAATGTTGGCAGCCTTGTAGATTCGGGGGACACCCGCAGGATTGCCGAAGTCATCGATGCAAGGATCGGCGAACGGGGCACCGGGCGCCGGGGGCAGGCCGTTGACAATAAAGTTCGCCGGCGTGCCGTCGGGTTTGTAGCTCGGGTGCTCCCGTTGTGCGTGGAAGTTCATAGCAGCAATTTCAATCGGTGTACCTGTCTCCGGCAGTTCGATGGCGTCCGCGGTGAGCAGCGTCTTGTGAAAATCCAGCCGCGTGTGCGCTTCCTCGAAGGTGCCATTGACGATGACGTGGCGCGGCAGGCCACCATCGTCCACCGTGTCGAGCGGCGGATGCGGGGGTCGGTGGCCGGCCACGCCCGGCACGAAGAACGGGAACCCCGGGTTGCCGTCGCCGGTAATCACCGCCTGTCCGTGGACAATCGCCACCTGCGCACCGGGCAGGGGTGGCATGGCAATGGTCGGAAGCGGGACGACAGCAGGAATAGGCGTGCCGGCGGCGATTTCTCCATCCGGGAGCGCCCGGGTACCCGGCACGGGACGGCCTTCGGCATCTAGCACGCTGCCAGTCTCCAGCACATCGTGGACACGCCAAAGCGCCCACATCCCCTGGGCGAAGTGCGGATAGAAGTGACAGTGGAAGATTGAATCGCCGACAGCCTGATTCCGGTTGCCGCCGCCGTTGTAGAGCATCTCCAACGTGAATGCACTGCCCGGGCCAATGGCCTGACTGTCGAGGTAGTTGGAGTTGTCACTGTCGGGCGTGTGCAGCCACTGGTGCGTGTGTTGGTGGTGGATGTGGTGTTCTTTTGAACCTGCATGGACAATCCGGAACTTCACGTGATCGCGCAGATAGCTGTGATACACGTTCGAGGGATCGTCCGGATACAGCGCTTTGGTGGCCTTGGGTCCAATGATCAGATTTCCCTGTGAATCCCGAGCATTGGCGGGGATATCCACAACCATTGCCGGGTCGCCGACTGCCCAGGAGGTCAGGAAGAACTCCTCGTATTTGCACTCGGCGCAGTTGTGCATCGGGCCGACGAGCAAACGATTGGCCAGGATTTCGGCGCCGATGCCTCCGGTGCCGTAGTTGAACGCAAACGCATCCCGCACGCTGTGCAGCGTGTGACTCAGCACGGGATCTTCGAAAAACTCCGGGAACGCCTGTTCCGCAATGATTTCGTCGTGGTAGATGATGGTGAACTCTCGGAAGGGCTGTTCCCGATCCACAGCCGGTGTGACCGGCGGAAACGTTCCCGGCGGGAAACGGCCTGCATTCGGTCCGGTAATGATGGCTCTCAGATCCGAGTGCACAATTTCATTGCCCTTCAGCATGTTCAGGATGGGCAGGCCTGCGAACGGATGTCCGGGTGGATACACTGCCTGGTAATTGATGATGGGCTGGCCTGCCGGTGTCGTACCCACGGTGGCCAGCTCCAGGTCGGCCCGCGTCACCTGGCTGCGATACCATTCGGCACCTTTTGGCTCCACGTTGACCGCGCCGAACAGGCCGGTGTTCAACTGACCGCCGTTGCCCTCACCGCCGGTATTGGCCGCCGTGCTGTAGAGCAGGTGTGCGCCTTCACGCTCCGCATAGAAGGTGTACGTTGCGGATTGCCCCGGTCCTACCAGACTGCTCGCGTTCTTGCCTACAAACGAGCCGTCCGAGGCGATGCTGCCGACCAGTTGCAAACCTTCCACATGGATGCCCGCATTGCGCGTGGCCGGCTGATCATTGGCGGGAACAGGGTCGAGCAGGTTCGTAAAATAAATCTGCAGGCAATCTCCCACGTTCATGCGCAAGACCAGCGGGCGTGGGCGCTTGCCGTCGCGCAGGCGCACATTGCCGGGCCCGATCGTGGTCCCCTGCTCGGGCACGACGTCGCGCTCGAGCGCAAAGATCATGCCAGCAGGATTCGTGGCGCCCAGCCGGTTCCAGAAGAACGGCTGGTCGATGGCAACCACGCGAGCGGTGATGGTGCGCGCGCACTGCGCTGCCGTCGGAGTCGGAAGCAGTGCGCTGCACAGCGCACCCAGGAAAATTACAAACAGCCAGTAGGCTACACGGTATCGGCCGCGGGGGCTGGGCATGGATCCTCCCGTGTCGTAAATTAATTTTTGCGAACCGGCAAACGCCAGAGTCCGGAACGCTGTCCTGGGCACTGTGCTGCGCAGTATTCCTGATGTCAATTCAACGGTGGAGTTAGTCCGAAGGGCTACTCCGAAAGGGTGAAGGCATTCCCCTGGCGCGATCGCTGCAGAAATGCGGGGAAAGCGATGACAGCGGTGGCGAAGTCAGCACAGTGTGAAGAAGATGTCGGGCGCGAGGGCTAGCCGACGAGAATCTGGATCGTCTTGCGAATCAGACCGACGCGAGAACTGACCCCCATCTTGCCCATGATCAGCCGCAGGAAGGTTTTTACGGTGTTGGGACTGACACCCATATGCGCAGCGATTTCTTTGTTGCTCAGGCCCTGCACGGCCAGCGCCAGCGTCTGGCGCTCACGGGGGCTCAACCGGTAGCGTTCGGCAGCCGCGCGCACATCCAGAACCGGACGGCAAGCGCGCTCGAATTGCAAAGCCACCGGAAGCGGTCCGCTGCGCCCGCGGCTCGATTCCAGGCGATACCCCCGGCACAGATACCGTCGGCGGCCCGAAAGCATCTCGGCGAGAAAATTCGCCTCACCGGCGAGCTCCTCGACAACAAATCCCAGTTTGTCCTCCACCAGTTTGTCGAACGAAGTCACCACGGTCGGATCGTGCGGATACGCCAAGATCCGCATGGCTTCGGCGTTCGCATACAGCACCGTGCTCGGAGGCTTCAACAAGACGAATCCTATGTCCGAGCTGGGCTGTACAGCCACTGCATCGGACCTGAGGGCGCGGCTGGCAGAATTCGCAGCAGCTCGAGCCGGACTCTCCGTTGCCTCGTTACTCTGTTCTTTGTGGGGAGTCGAAGGGGAAAAATAAGGCGAGACCGCTTCGGCTCGCTGGTGCCGGTTTCCGCTTGGGTGCCAATCGGTTACTGGCGAGGCAATCGGTTCCCCGGCCAGTGTAGCCGACGAGGGAGATTGTTCACCCGATAACGGTGTGAACCGCGGTCTGCGGGGCGACCTGGTTGTCACCGTAGAACTCCAAAAAACCTGGCGCGTACCTATTATTTCCTGTGCAGTTTCCTTTTAAACAAACAAGGCCCATGCGCGACAGCGCAATCTTAACTCTCGGAGCTGAATTGTCAAGACCAGACTCGTTTTTGCCGCAATTTTCTATCTTGCTGCAATTTACTGCACATGCTTTCGGAACTCGAAAATTTTCTCCCGTTCGTACGGGCAGTCCCTCGAACAGGGAGCACAGCTGTCCCGGAAGCGTTCCGGTGGCGGCTTGCTGGCTGGCCGATGCAGTGCTACACTGCCGGCGATGCATCCGAAAATGCCGTGCCAACGCATGTTCGCGTCTGCGACACTGGCGCTGCTGGCGCTGGTTGCAGCCGGCTGCGGTCGCGGTGCCAGCGAGTTCAAGGCGGGCAAACGCGCCGAACTGATTCAGGACTACGACACGGCGCTGGTGCACTACGAACGGGCTCTGCAGGCGGACCCCAAAAACATCGAATATCGTCTGAAGGCCACGCGGATGCGTTTCGAAGCCGGGCAATATCACGTACGCCTGGGCCACCAGGCACGCGAGCGGGGCGATCTGCGCCTGGCACTGGCCGAGTATCAAAAGGCACTGGCGATCGATCCTTCGAGCGCCATCGCGCGGCAGGAGGTGGCTCGCACTCTGGAACTGCTTGCGGAAAAGGAAGCCGTGCCTTCGGCGCAACCCGCCGGGCCGTCGGCACCGCCAAAAACCGAATTGCTCGACCGGCCGCCACAACTGAAGCCCATCTCGCGCGAACCGATTCACATCAAGCTCACGCAGGATGCCCGCCAGGTGTACGAAGCCATCGGCAAGCTGGCCGGCATTACCGTCATTTTCGACTCCGAGTACCGCCCGCAGCGGATCGCCACTGAGCTAACCAATGTGACGCTGGAGCAGGCGCTCGACGTGGTGGCACTGCAGAGCAAGACCTTCTGGAAGCCCGTAGCGCCGAACATCATCTTTGTCGCGCCGGATACTCCGCAGAAGCGGAAAGATTACGAAGAATACGTGGTGCGCACCTTCTATCTGTCCAACACGGTGACCCCGCAGGACCTGACGGAAATCGCCACCATGCTCCGGCAGGTGCTGGAGATGCGCCGCATCCAGCAGGTGAACGCTCTGAATGCGCTGGTCGTGCGCGAGACGCCGGACAAGATGGCGGTGGTCGAGAAAATCCTGGCGGATGTGGACAAGGCTAAGCCGGAAGTCGTTGTCCAGGTTGCCGTGTTGCAGGCTCGGCGCGATCGCGCGCGCGAGCTGGGCATTCTGCCCGGTTCCAGCACGGTGCTTTCCCCTACCCCGCGGCCCGACATCGCCAATCAACAGGGCCAGGTGCGGCTCGATGAGTTGCGGCGGCTCTCCTCCGCCGATTACAGCCTGACGCTGCCGGGCGCCGTTGCCACCGCGTTGATCACCGACAGTACGACCAAAGTGCTGCAGAACCCGGAAATTCGCATCGTGGACGGGCAGGCGGCAAAGCTGAACATTGGCGACCGGGTACCGATCGCCACGGGCAGTTTCCAGGCCGGCGTCGGTGTGGGAGGAACACAGGGCAGCATCGTCAGCCCGCTGGTGAACACGCAGTTCCAGTATCAGGACGTCGGCGTAAATATTGATATCACTCCCCGCGTGCACGAAAACCGCGAAGTCAGCCTGAAGGTCACGATCGAGGTTTCCTCCGTCACGGGTCAGGTGAACATCGGCGGGATCAATCAGCCGGTGATCAGTCAGCGGAAAATCACGCAGGACATCCGGCTGCGCGAGGGCGAAGTGAGCATCCTGGGCGGATTGATCGACCGCACAGAAACCAGATCCCTTTCCGGTTGGCCCGGCCTTTCCAGGATTCCCTTCCTCCGCTACTTCTTCTCGGACGAAAAAGTGGAAGCCGCGGAAAGCGAAGTGCTGATCGTGCTGACGCCGCACATTGTGCGCGCGCCGGAGATCACGGCTGAAAATCTGCGGAGCCTGGCTACCGGAACCGATCAGGTGTTCAAGGTGCTGCCGGCGGACGCCTACAGCGGACCCGCCCAGACGCCAGCGCCCTCCGCGACAGCCCCTTCAGCACCGACACCGCCTGTCCCAGCCGAGGCCGCAACGGGAGCAGCCGTGGCTCCAACCGTTGCGGCAGCGCGGCTGCGGTTCGAGCCCGCCACCCTGACCCTGCAGCCGGGGCAGACCGGCATCGTGGGCCTTGTGGTGGAAAATGCCCGCGACCTGTTCTCGATTCCGATGTTGCTGCAGTACGACCCGAAGGTGATCGCGATCGAAGAAGTCCGCCACGGAGGCTTTCTCAGCGGCGGGACGCAGGAAATCGCCATTGTGCAGCGCGTGGACGCCGAGCGCGGCCAGGCGATTATCTCCGCCACCCGTCAGCCGAACACGAGCGGGGTGAGCGGTTCGGGCACGCTGGTCGGAATTGTGGTGCGCGGGGTGGCGGCAGGCAGCTCCGCGATTCGCATCGTCCAGGTGAATGCGCGAAACTCGCAGGGCATCACGTTGCCGCTGGTGACCGGCGAGGCCAGCGTGCAGGTGCAGTAAGCCATGCGTTGGATTCGCACCACGCGAATTCGAAACACCACCCAAGCCGGGCTCACGCTAATCGAGCTGGTCGTGGCCTCGGCGATTCTGATCGTGCTGGCTACGGCCGCGCTGCCGCTGGCCCGGGTGACCGTAAAGCGACAGCAGGAGCGTGAACTGCGCCGGGCCCTGCGCGAAATCCGCGACGCGATCGACCGTTACAAAGACGCCGCCGACCGCAACCTGATTCAGGTCGAAGTGGGCACAGAAGGCTATCCGCCCGATCTGCGCACGTTGGTGGAAGGCGTGCAACTGGCCGGCGCACCCGACCGTCGCGTACGCTTCTTGCGGCGCATTCCGATCGATCCCATGACCGGCAACGACGACTGGGGCCTGCGTTGTGTGCAGGATCGGCCGGATGCGACGAGCTGGTGCGGGGAAAATGTTTTCGACGTTTATTCCCGTTCGATGGGCACCGCGCTGGACGGGACGCGCTACTCGGACTGGTGAACTCGTCATGTGCTTCCCTGCTCCATGGCGAGTCTCCGCAAGCGGGGCGAACATCCGGCCTGCCGGCCACCGAGGATTCACCCTGCTCGAGCTGATGGTGGTCATCAGCGTGATTCTGGTTCTGCTCGGACTGGCCGCGGGCAATTATCAGCGATCGATTCTGCGTTCCAAGGAAGCCGCGCTGAAGCAAAATCTGTTCACGATGCGGCAGGCCATCCAGCAGTACACGCTCGACAAGTTGCAGGCGCCGCAATCGCTCGAAGATCTGGTCGCGGCGGGCTATTTGCGGGAAATCCCGAAAGACCCGATCACCGGCCAGCGAGACTGGCGCGTGGAATACGACGACGCCTTCCTCAGCCCGGATCAACTGGCGACGGGGATCAGCGACGTGCACTCGAACTCCGACAAGATATCCCCCTTCGAAGGCACTCCGTACAGCTCCTGGTAGAGGAGCCTTCACTGCTTCCGGCAAAAATCTGGAGCACGAAATCAGATTTGCAAGTTGTGCTGCGGGGAGCATTGAGCAAAATCTCGCAAAACGCAGCCTCGCAAGCCAACCCCCTGTACCTCCCTGATGCAATCTTCCGTGGAAATAACCAGTTACAGGCACGGGCTGTATCGAAATGCGGCACAGCGCGTGCAACAGGGACAAGCGGGGCACGTGCATGATGAGTTTGGCTTCCCTCGCCTTTCTCCTGGTGTTGCAGGTTTCCGAGGTGCAGCACCCGGTTCCGCTGCCCGCGGACTTCGATCCGGCAGGCTGCGTTGACTGCCATGCGGCAAAAAAAGAAGGCAAGCAGGTGCACGCTGCCGTAGAGACCGGGTGCACGAGCTGCCACACGGTTCGCAGCGACGATACGGCGACGTTTGTTGCCCTGCAGGCTCCGCCTGCCGAGATGTGCGGCACATGCCATGCGCCGCAGACGGACGAAGTGGTGCACGAACCCTACCGTCAGGGTGACTGTATTCTCTGCCACGACCCGCACGCGAGCGAGCACCCCGCGCTCGTGCGCACAAGCCCACAAGCGCTCTGCACTGCATGTCACCTCGCCCGGCGGACGGAAGGCGCCACCGTGCCGTTGTTCGGTGGTCGAGAAATCCCGGTGGAGACCTTCCGCAAGTTCCCGAAAATTGCACTCGACCGCGCGCAGCGCACCGGTCATCCCTATCTCGGTCATCCGGTCAGCAACGGAGAGGATCCTTTTCGCAAGGGCCAGCCGTACTCCTGCCTGAGCTGCCATGCGCCGCATGCTGCACCGGTGGCAAAGCTGCTTCGGGAAGAATGGAAAAGCCTCGACGTTTGCGACCGCTGCCATACAGAGATGCGCAACCGGAGGGCACAACCATGAGTTGGTACCGGCACGGGCTGGCGGCCGCAACCGTCCTCGGATTGGGATGGATGACCTGCTTCGGACTGTCTTCGGTGCTTTGGGCACAGAGCAAACGATCTGCCACCCCGACCGCATCTGCCCCGCTGGTCTGGCCGCTGCCGCCCGATAAGCCGCGTATCCGCTTCTTGGAGAGCTTTTCCAACAATTTCGATATCGAACCGCGCAAGAAACTCTCCTGGGTGGATCGGCTGGTGGGCAAACCGGATCCGAATGTGCCGGAATATTTCCTCCGTCCGAGCGGTGTGGCCGCTGATTCCCGCGAACGCGTGTTGATCGCCGCGGCTCAGGTGGCCACGGTCTTTATCCTCGACCGGCAGCGCCAGACCGTGCTCCGGCTGCGCGGGGATCGTGGCCTGTTCTTCAAAAACCCGCTGGGCATCGCGGTGGATGCCCAGGACAACTTTTACGTGGCAGACCCGGTGTTGCGGATGGTGCTGAAGTTCTCTCCGGAGGGTCAATTGCTCGCAACCGTCGGACCGCAGGCCGGGCTGCGCAACCCGACTTTCCTGGCGCTGGATGAGCCGCGCCGCCGGCTTTTCGTCGTGGACTCCCACCTGCACCAGGTGCTCGTGTTCGATCTGGATACGCTGAATCTGGTGCGCCGCGTGGGCCGACGCGGCGAAGGCGAGGGAGAGTTCAACTACCCGGTGGGCATCGGGGTGGCGCGGGATGGCACCTTTGCCGTCAGCGATACCGGCAGTTGCTCGGTGCAGGTTTTTTCGCCGACGTTCGTTCTGTTGCGTCGCTTCGGCAAACAGGGCACGCGCCCGGGAGATTTTGTGCGGCCGAAAGGTGTGGCGTTTGACAGCGAAGGACACATCTACGTTGTGGATGCCGCTTTCAACAACTTTCAGATTTTCAATCAGCAGGGGCAGGTGCTGCTGTTCGTCGGCAGTTACGGACAGCAACCCGGTATGTTCAACCTGCCCCTGGGCATCTACATTGACCGCCGCGACCGCATCTACGTCAGCGACCAGTTAAACCATCGCGTGCAGGTCTTCCAGTTTCTCGGAGGAAATTGAATCTGCTGTCCCAGCAGAGAAGGAGGTGCGTCTTCACAAACCGAGCCAACCCACACGATGCATTCCCATTTCACGTTCGGAGGTTCTGATGCGCAAGTGGACCTTGTTCCTGTACATCGTGCTGGCGGTGAGTCTGGCAGCCAGCGGAGTGCAGGCGCAGCAGCGTGTCCCGAAAACTGCCATCGTGAACTCCAGTCACGACCTGCGCAGCACGTTCAACGCTGCCAGCTTCACGCTCTGCACCTTCTGCCACGTTGCCCACAAGCCCGGCGATGCTCCGGAAGGGCCCGGGCCGTTGCTGTGGAACCACACGCTGTCGAGCGTCGCCAGCTATGGAATCTACAGCAGCGACTCGTTTGATGCCCTGAACACCGACATCACCGACCTCGGCGGGCAGACCACTGTCAGCAACCTTTGCCTGAGCTGCCATGATGGTACGGTGGCCGTGAATTCGTTCTATGAGCCGGTCCTCGGAGCGAACTTCCAGCCCATCCCGGAAGGGACCACCTTCATGCCCAGCTCAGCCCGGATTCGGGACCTCAGCAAATCCCATCCGGTCAACTTCACCTACGACAGCAACCTGGCCAACGCCGCAGCCCTGCGCGTACCCGCCAGTACCAGCTCGGTGGACGGCAACGGTCTGGTGCCGCTGTTCAACGGCAAGATGCAGTGCGCGACGTGCCACGACCCACACAACGGGAACTCGGGCATCTTCGCCCGTCCATTCCCGACGCAGACGTCGGGCACGTTCTGCACCTATTGCCATATCTGACGGCAACGGGGGCGCGGCCCACCGGCCGTGCCCCCGTTCCACACGGCGCATGGGGCCAGAGCTGGAGAGCGGGTTGAGTCGAGTAGCAAAACGGATGTGCGCTGCAAAAGCCATCGTGGGTGGAGTGGCGATTCTCTGCGCGGGTGCTCTGACCGCGTCGGCGCAACAGCCAGCGGCTGAACGCTGGCGCATGCATGGGGCGCTTGGATTGCAACTGGTGCAGAGTCGCAATACGCCCCGCGCGGCGCCGGCCTCGCGATCCTCCTACCACGCGCTCGCGGGCGATTATCGCCTCCACCTCTCCGGCTTTCTCAGCGACCCCGCGTTTCTGCCGTTCACAGCCCATTTCAGCAACAGCTACGGCGCCCACGAAGTGGATGCGAATGGCTATCTACGCACACTGTTCAACTGGGGAATTTCGACTACGTTGCTTCCGTCCCGTCCCTTCCCGCTGCGTTTTTTCTACAATCGTACCAGCTACGACAGCAGCGGAACTGTCTTCGGACAGAATAGCGATTCCAGCATTCTGGGAGTGGAATGGACGGTTCGCCAGTCCAGCCTTCCCTATCTCCAGGCGGGTTATCTTCGCTCCAGCAATCATGTGCGGCTGGCCACCAGCCTGACCGACAGCGATTATCTGCAGGAGCACCGCTTTGTGAGTCTGCGGGACGACAGGCGCGGCTGGCAATGGGAATTCGGGTTCGACGACTATGAAACTCGCTCCGACTTCTTTGCCGGCATTGATCTTCCCGCAAACTTTCACGAAACCCTGCGCGTGCTCAGCGGCGGCGTGCGCCGGTTGTTCTGGGATACGAAAGCCGACTTCCGCGCCGATCATCGCTCGCAGTGGCGCCGGAACCGGTTTCTGAACGGTGCGGTGTCGACTGCCAGCGAAACCTACACCAGTGTCATCCTGGTTTTGCAGCCGACGGAGCAGTTCCGTGCAAGCGCGGGCTACAACATCGTGCGCACCGAGCTCCAGGAACGCTTTCGCGTCGAAGTGCCGTTCGGGTTACTTCGGACGCCGACGTTCACAGCCCATCTGGTCAGTGCCCGGCTCGAGTACCGGTGGACCCGGCAGTTCACTCTGTTCCAGGACCTGCGCTACTTTTACACCCGTCCGCCGGAAACGGAACTCGAGGTACGCAAGACGCTGACCGAATCGCTCAGCGGAGTGAACTATCGCACCCACTGGCGCGGCATCGAGCTTTCTGCCAGCTACATCGGACGGCTGCAAGCGATTCGCACCACGCGCGGCGCCCGGGCCCACACGTTCTCCAATGACATCGAAGGCCGGATCAACTGGGGGCAGTTGCGTTCGGTACGGCTGTCCGGGTCGGTTCGATACGGGAAACTGAATCTCGTCGAACAGTTGAATGGGTTTTCGGAAGACCGGCGACTACGCCTGGAAGCGCAGAGCGACTGGCTGCAGCCATTTCGCCTGCAAGCCTGGGCCGAGAACACCAAGATTGTACTGCTGAACCTGAGCGGACGCACAGAAACCGAGCAGACCCATCTGGGTCTCCAGGTGCACCATCGCCGACTCTCCTTTTCTGCCGGTCGAACCTTCGGCGAAGGAGCGGGAGCACTGTTTCCTGCCGGTGTGGTGCCGCGACTGCGCCTGACGCAGCCGCTGCCTGTCGAGCAACTGCTTGCTTCACCGCTGCTCGAGCGCACCACCCGCAGCACCGTCCTGCAGTGGGTGCTGCGCCCGCGGCAACAGCTCGATTTCAACGCACAATGGCGTACCGAGCACAACCTGTTTGCGCATTCAGACCAACGGTTCCAAATTCTCGAACTGTGGGCACGCTACCGATTGGCAAAAGTCACCCTGGAAAGTGGCTGGGCACAGTATCGAACCACCATCACTCTGCCGAATGCAAGCAGCGGGCTGCGGATTCGTCGTTTCCACCTGCGCCTGATGCGCGAGTTCACAGTGTTCTGATGCGCCCTGACAGCAAACAACGGACATCGAAGCATCGCCGGCGCCAGAGGCTCGGTTGCCGAATGGCACTGGTGTTTCTGTTGCCGGCAGCCCTCCTGGCCCAGACCGATTCGGCAACGGGTCCCGCGAGTGTTTCCGTCGAATGGGTCGCCGAACTGCGCACCCCGCGCGATGTGATGGGAGAGGCGCCGTGGTGGAAGCGCCTGCTGCGCACGCTGGTGGGCGCTGAGTCTCAGCGACCCGCGATGCTCCAGCCGCACGGCGTTTGTGTGGACTCCCGGGGCCGCATCTGGGTAGCCGACACGAGGCTCCGCGCCGTCCATCGGTTCGATCCGGTGCGCAAGTCCTACAGCCTGTTCCATGCGCCCGACCGCGAACCCATGCTGGCTCCGATTGCCATAGCCTGCGATGCCGAAGGCCGCGTCTACGTCTCCGATGCGCTCCGGGCGCGAATCTTCGTGTTCACCAGCGAAGGGAAATTCCTACGCACCCTGGGCGGTCTGAACCGGCAAGAAAGTGTGTTTCACCGCCCGACCGGCCTGGCCATCGATGCCGAGCGCCGTCGCCTTTACGTCGTGGACACGCAGGCCATGCGCATCGTCGTGCTGAGTCTGCACGGCGAGCCGCTCGCCCGCTTCGGCCGACGCGGCACGGGTCCGGCCGAATTCAACTATCCCACGCATATCGCCGTGGATCGCGATGGAACTCTCTGGATTGCTGATTCGCTGAATTTCCGCGTGCAACACCTGGATAGTCAGGGCCGTTTCCTGGGCGCGTTCGGCCAGCTCGGCACCGGCCGGACCGACCTGGACAAAGTGAAAGGTGTCGCGGTCGATCGCGCTGGCCGCGTCTATGTGGTCGAAGCGCGCCACGACCGCGTGCTCGTCTTTTCGGCCCGCGGCGAGCCGCAGCTTGTGTTCGGAAACACGGGTACCGGCCCGGGAGAATTCTTCCTGCCGGCAGGCATCGCGACGACCAACGATGAACGGGTGCTGGTCGCCGACAGCTTCAATCGTCGCGTGCAAATATTCCGCATACGCGCGCCGTCGGTCGGTGGAGTGGAATGAGATGCGCGCCCGCTTCCTTTTCGTCTTCCTCCTGCTCGTGGCACCGGTCGCGACTGCCCAGCCAGCGGATCGAAAGTCGCAACTGCTGAACTCCCGGCATGATTTTCGCGCCACGTCCCGGGCACCCACTCGCGCAGTGGACACTGCGGATGCCTGTGTGTTCTGCCATACGCCGCACAATGCCAATCCAGCCGAAAGGCTCTGGAATCGCCCGCTCCCCGCGCAGCCGTTCCCCGTTTATTCGAGTAGCACGCTGGCGGCGTCCATCGGACCGATGACCGCGGAGGACGCCTCAAAACTTTGCCTGAGCTGCCACGACGGGACGATTGCGCTCGGCGAAACGATCAGCAGCGGTATGCTGGAGTTTGTCCAAGGTCGCGGGTACACCCTGCCGCCCGAATCGGCGGCCAATCTGGCTGCCGGACAGGGATTTTCTGACGATCATCCGTATGCGTTTGTGCCTGTGCCCGGCCCGGAAATCCAGATGCCGCCGCCCGGTGACGCAGTGCGGCTGGATGCACGCGGTCGATTGCAATGCACCTCCTGCCACGAACCGCACGAGGAGTGGCGCGACCCGGCGGTGGGCAAATTTTTGGTCAAGCCGAATCCGGCTTCTGCGCTTTGCCTGAGCTGCCACAGGACGGCGGGCTGGCTGCACTCCTCGCACCGGACGCCACCCGATCCGGTCGCCAACCTGCGCTACACCGAGGCGCAGGGCGCGCACACCGGCTATTTGGGCGTCAGCAACAACGGCTGCGAAAGTTGTCATCGGCCCCACGCCCCGCAGGTCGGGCAAAGACTGTTGAAATTCCCAGAAGAGCAGGTCTGTTACACCTGCCATGACGGTTCGGTCGCCACAACCGCACGCAACATACGCGCAGAATTTCAGAGCAAGCTGTACACCCATCCCGTCAGCGTGACTCCTTCCGTGCACGACGCTGCGGAAGCTCCCGCTTCGGCGCGGCACCCGTTGCCCGAGACCAGCCTCGCCACACCGCGGCACGTCGAATGCGCCGATTGTCACAATCCCCACGCTGCCACCGCCACAGAAGCCCAACCGCCCAATGTCTCCGGTTCGCTCACCGGCGTACGCGGCTATTCTTCCTCCGGAGATCATCTGTCCCGGAGCGCGAACGAGTTCGAAATCTGCTTCAAATGTCATGCGGACAGCGTCAACAAACCCCAGCGAAACGATGCGACCGGCAGCGGTATCGGATACGGACGCAACCCGCTGCGGCAACACGACCTCGGCAATCCCGAAGCGTTCAACACACGGATCGAATTCCACATGTTGCTTTCCTATCATCCGGTGACGCGGCCCCGGAACCTGTCCATCGGCCCGGGCGGCGAGGTCCCGAGCCTGCGCAGCGCACCGGTCACGCCCGCCGGTGCACCCTTGCCCCGTCGCACGCTTTCGCCCACCAGCTACATCTACTGCACGGATTGTCACAACAACGACACCGGACGAAACCTGGGCACGCTGAGCGGCCCCACCGGCCCGCACGGCTCGAACCAGCCCCACCTGCTCGAACGGGCCAACGCTCTCGAACCTCCCCCCGCGTACCCGGGTGAGTTCACACCAGGGGTCAGCTACGCACTGGAAGAATATGCTCTATGCAACAAATGCCACGACGTCGAAGGCAGTGTGCTCCGAGACCAGAGTTTTCCCGAACACCGAAAACACATTCGCGACCAGAATGCGGCTTGTTCTACCTGCCACGATCCGCACGCTTCGAGCACACCCATGCTCATCAACTTCGACCTCAGCGTCGTGGGGCCGAACAGCCTGGGCGCACTCGAATACCGACGCACCGGCTTTCGCCAGGGCACGTGTTCGTTGCGCTGCCACGGCAAAGACCACATCCGCACGCCCTATTGAGCCCGCAGCCGGCGTGCAGGCATCTTGGTGTCGTGTTGCCTTCGGTATGAGACCGATGGATTCAGTGGAAGGCTGGAAGCATAAGCCCCGGCGACGCCATCACTGCACGGTGCACATGCCCGGAACAGTACAAATGGAAAGGGCGTTCCAACGCTTCACGATGGAACGCCCATGGTTGCGGGGGCTGGATTTGAACCAGCGACCTCCGGGTTATGAGCCCGACGAGCTACCAGACTGCTCCACCCCGCGAATTCATAGTAACGGATGGCGCCGGAATCGTCAAACTGGAGAAACCGAAGCGGGACACGGCAAAAGCTCACGGACGGAGCTCGGAAACCGAGGATGAAGTGGAGAACACGCCTGAGAAGCGATGAGCGAAGCCGGCGTAGCTCAGCAGGTATGCCGCGGCAAATGCCAGTGTGATGCCGATCTCGACCCAGCCGAGCGGCAGCGGCAGAGGATGGGACACGACTGCCTCGCGAGCAGCATCGGCCAGATGGAACGCCGGAACGGCCTCAGAAGCAGATGTGGCAACAGAATTCCCTGCCCCACCGGCGGCGTCCAGCATGTGCGTGCCGCCGCCCCACAGCGAAGGCACCACCAGCAAATAGCGTTCCAGCCACATGCCTAGCAAAATCAGAACTCCGAGAAACGCCATCGCTCTTGGTTTTTTCTTCACCTCCGCGCTGATCAGCACGGCAAACGGCACCAGCAGCACCAGAAACAACATGGCATAAGACAGCGGCTTCCAGGGAAAAGCATTCTGCCGCAGGATGACATACGGAATTTCTTCGGGCAGATTGCCGTACCAGAAAACCAGATACTGCGACCAGAACACCAACCCGTAGAGCATGGCGAAGCCGAAGGTCAGCTTGCCGAGCGAATGCCGCACTTCGGCGGTGAACCGATCCTGCAGTGCGGGCACGCAGGCTAGCCACCACGCCAGCAGCACGCTCAACAGGGCGATGCCTGCATAAAGCGCGGTCACGAAAAAGTATCCACCGAACAGAGTCGAATAGAAATGCGGGTCCAGCGGCATCACCAGATCAAACGCCACCAGCGAGAAAACCAGACAGAAGGCAACCAGCAACAGCGGCGTCAGTCGCCGCAAAATGTACTCAGCGCGGGCGTGTTCAGCTTCGCGGCCGGCGAAATCACGCACCAGCCAGGCGCGCAAGCGGGAGCGGCCGGCTCCCGCTTCGCCGGCTGCAGGCCGCAGCAGAAAGTACACATAGACACCGCTCAACACCAGCAGCGCGGCGTATGCCAATCCGTTGCGAGCGAGCACAAAGCCGGGCTCCAGCCAACCCGCGCGGTGCGGCACGGGATGCTCCATCCACGGGAAGATGTGCACGCCCGCAGCAGCCAGCGGGAGAAAGGTCAACAGGGCTACGGGGGCAAATCCGAAGGTAGCCAGAGCCACATCGAGCAGCCGCGCTCCCCACTGGGAGTTTGTCGCACGCCAGATGGCGGCCAGCACGACTCCGGTCACTGCCAGGCCTGACCAGAACAGCCAGTTGACCAGGTAGACCTGCCAGACACGCTGCGACTCACCGCGTGCCAGCGCGAGCGCCACCGACAGCACGCCCAGAGCGACCAGCGCCCAGCAAACCATCCGTGCTCGCGGACGCAGCAGTGGGGTCACGGTCGCAACCGTTGCCGAGTTGGTGTGCGGATGGCTCATGGGACCGGTGCGGGCGCTTCGCGTTGCCGTTCTGCGGCGCGGGCCTGTGCAGCGAGTTCGCGCAGATGCAGCACAATCAGCCAGCGTTCGCGAGCGTCGGTCATTTCATGATACTGAGCCATGGCACGCACGCCGTTGCGCATCACGGCGTAGAAATACCCATCGCCGCGTCGCTGGAGCACGGCACTGGTCAGGTCAGCAGGTGCCAGCGCGCCCCCCGCTACCGGGCCATCGCCCCGCCCGGTAGCTCCGTGACAGACGAAGCAGTAGCGGCGATAGAGCCGCGCTCCCTCGGCGCGGTGTTCGGCGGTGGCCGGATACGGGTTGCGCAGGATGCGTTCAGCCGCTTCATGGCTGACGGGCGGCGGCGCGCCCAAAGGAACGCTGCTTTCGGCGGGTCGAAGCATCAGCGTCAGCGGACGAAGGAACGCCTGCTCGACCATGTCGCGCGACCACGGCCAGGCCGCCAGCGCCGCCGCAGTGCCGAGCCAGACCGCGAGCCCCCATACCATTGACGAGCCAACGAACCTGCGCATCGCCTCGCTAGTCCTCCTCATAGACTTCCTCGAAGCGCACCTGCTCGGCGCCAGCCTCACGCAGCAGGGCCATGACCGGTTCTGCCTGGCTGGCCTCGCAGGGGATAAACACACCAAAGCGATCTTCCGAAAACTCGGGCCCGTAGCCAGCCACGTTTTCGCCCCGGGGCAGCTTCGAGAAGAGAATGAAGCCCGCCAGCGTGGCCAGCGCGCCGAGCAGCACCGTCAGCTCGAACGCAATGATGATGTAGGCGGGCACCGACACCGGCGGTTTGCCCCCGACCAGCAGCCCCTGGTAGGTGTGCATCTTGATGCCGACAAACGAAGCCAGTGCAAAGCCCAGCACCGTACCCGCCACCCCTCCCCACAGGGCGAAGAACCGCACCGGACTTTTTTCCGGAGGAGCGACTTCGGCCAGGATCGTGTGACTGGGTACCGGCTGATAGACGCGCAGGGCCGTCCAACCCTGCTCGCGCGCGCGGCGAACGGCTTCGACCACGGCGTCCACATACCGGAAGACACCGACGACGCCGGCTTCTTCTACCGTCTTGTAGGCCGTGCGGCTCATGCGTGTCCCTCCGCGGCGGCGGTGCGCCGGGGCTCCGGCAGCGCTTCTTTTACTTCCGTGATCGAGACCGTCGGGAAAATTTTCGCAAACAGGAAGAACAACAACAGGAACCAGCACAAACTGCCGAACAGGATGCCCGCTTCGACCCAGGTAAAATGGAAAGTCTTGCGCCAGATGGCGGGCAGGTAGTCGTTCGTCAGCGAAACGGCGATGATCACGAAACGCTCCAGCCACATGCCCACGTTCACCAGCACCGAGACCGCGAGCAAAACTGCATAGTTCCGGCGCAGCCGGGGCGCGAAAAACAGCAGCGGCAGACCGCAGTTGAACACCACCATCGCCCAGAACAGATCACCGTGCGGACCAAAGGCGCGGTCGAGAAACGTGGAAAGCTCGAATGGATTACCGCTGTACCAGGCCACAAAGAATTCCACGCCGTACGCGTAGCCGACGATCAGTCCGGTGACGATCATCAGCCGGGCCAGTTGCTCGAAGTGCAGCGTGTCCAGGAACTGTTCGAGACGGAACAGCCGCCGCAGCGGGATCAGCAGCGTGATCACCATGGCCAGGCCAGAGTGAATTGCGCCGGCTACGAAATACGGCGCAAAAATCGTGCTGTGCCAGCCGGGCACGATGGACATGGTGAAGTCCCAGGAGACCACGCTGTGCACAGAGACCACCAACGGCGTGGCAAACGCCGCAAAAAACATGTAGGCCGAGGAATAATGTGTCCACTCTGTGTCGGTGCCGCGCCAGCCGAGCGAGGCCAGCCGGTAGAGGCGCCGGCGCCAGCCAGTGGCTCGGTCGCGGGCGGCGGCGATATCCGGAATCAGGCCCAGGTAGAGAAACATGGCGCTGACGGTGAAATAGGTAGTCACCGCAAAAACGTCCCATAGCAGAGGCGAACGAAAATTCGGCCAGAGCTGGCGTTCGTTGGGATACGGAAGCAGCCAGTAGAACTGCCAGGCGCGGCCAAGATGAATCAGCGGAAACAGCCCCGCCGTCATCACCGCAAAAACCGTCATCGCTTCCGCCGAACGATAGACGGGCGTGCGCCAGCGGGCTCGAAACAGAAACAGAATCGCTGAAATCAGCGTGCCGGAATGCGCGATGCCTACCCAGAAGACAAAGGTCGTGATGTAGGCGAACCAGGCCGTGGGGATGAACTTGCCCGAGACGCCCATGCCCGTCTGAATCTGCGTCCACCAGCAGTAACCACCCAGGACGACGCCAGCGGCGAGCAGGGCCACAGCGATCCAGTAGGCGCGCCCGGGGGTCTCCAGCGTGCGCAGAATGTCGCGGTTCACGCGGCTGTAGGTCAGCTCGGGCACGCTAGCCATCCTCCCCTGTGGGTCGGTCGAGACCGGACCGGCGAACCTTCTTCAGGTAGGTGATCGCTGGCCGGGTGTTCAGCTCGCCGAGCACGTGATAACCGCGCGCTGAATCGGCCAACTGTCGAACGCGGCTGTTTGGATCGTTCAGATCGCCGAAGACGATGGCCTCGGCCGGGCAGGTCTGCGCGCACGCCGGGATAATCTCGCCATCGCGGACCGTGCGGTTTTCGTCTTTGGCCTGGTCTTTGGCGGTGCGGATGCGCTGCACGCAGAAGGTGCACTTGCCCATCACTCCCTTGGTGCGCGCGGTAACGTCGGGATTCAGACCGAGCGCGAGTGGCCAGGGCCACTGGTCGTCGAACCAGTGGAAGCGGCGCACCTTGTACGGGCAGTTGTTCGAGCAGTAGCGCGTGCCGACGCAGCGGTTGTACACCTGCACGTTCAACCCTTCGTGATTGTGGTAGGTGGCATAGACCGGACAGACCGATTCGCAGGGTGCGTGGTCGCAGTGCTGGCAGAGCATGGGCAGGAAATGCGTCTCGAGCGGGGCGACACCGCCGACCGGCTGCGCCTCGGGCACTGGTTCCCAGTAGCGATCAATGCGCATCCAGGCCATGTGGCGGCCGCGGTCCACTTGCAGTGCGCCTACCCAGGGAACGTTGTTTTCGATCGAGCAAGCCACCACGCAGGCGTTGCAGCCGATGCAGGCGTCCAAATCGATCGCCATGCCCCAGCGGTGGCCATCGTGGGTGTGTTCGGGGTAGATGCTCAGCCGGGGCTCCGGGTCACGACGGACGCTGCCCGCCACCAGTTCCGCCAGCGGGACCACCCGCGCGATCTCGCGGTCGTGCTGGGAAGTTTCCTGTTGCGTACGCGCCAACAATCGTCGGACGGGCAACCGTTCGATGCGCACTCGCGTGCCGCCGTAGAGCAGCCCGCCGGAAGTCACCTCCACTTCCGCCGACAACAACGCCAGCGGCGTGGGGCCGCAGTCGGCGGCCCAACGTCCGAAGCTGGTGTGTCCTTGCCCGAGCGGGATGGCCACGGTATCGGGCCGCACGGTGGGCGTGAGGTGAGCCGGAAGCTGGATCGTGCCGTGGGGCGAGCTCACTTTCAGAAGATCTCCCTCGCGGACGCCGTAGCGGCGCGCGGTCTCCGGGTGCAGCTCGGCCCACGCCGACCAGACGATTTTGGTCATTGCGTCCGGAGTTTCCTGCAACCAGGGACGGTTCGCGCCACGGCCATCGAACCGCTCGGCGGTGGGGAAAACGAGCAGGGCGAGCGATTCATCGCGTTCTGTGTGCACGGTCAGGGCCGGGGAAAAGTCGAACCGGAAGACGGCCTCGCTCAGCCGGACGGGCCGCAGCGGCACCTCGCGCCAGATGCCGCCGGCTTCGACAGCGCTGCGCCAGAACTCAGCGAACGGCTGCTCGGGCGCGACTGCACGATGCACGGCACGCCATTCGTTTTCCAGATAGGCGCGAAAGTCCGCAAAAGGAAACTGACGCGACAGCGTGGCATCGGCACGGCTGACAACATACAGCAGCATGTCGGCAGCCTGGCGCGACTGGAAGTGAAACCCGCCCGCCATGGCGGGTTGCACGAGCGCTCGGATGCCGGCCCGAGGCTGGTATTCCTCCCAGCGTTCGAGCGGGGTGTGATCGGGCAGGATCAGGTCGCACTGGGCCGTCGTCTCGTCCAGGAACGGAGAGAAGCTGACTTTCAGGCGCACACGCTGCAGCGCCCGGGCAAAACCCGTCGCCGGTGGCAGCGTGTAGACGGGATTGGTGTGATGGAAGAAAAGGACGTCCACGCGGCCCGTGCGCATGCGCTCGATGAACTCGAGCATTTCAGCGTGAGTTGCGACGCGGTCCCAACTGCTGCCCCGCCCGAACTGCACCGTGCGGTTCACATTCCCGCAGACGTAGTTCAGCAGATTGACCGCTACCTGCAGAGCGGTGGCTGCCGGGCCGCTCGCAGCTACGCCCGGGCCGAGCGCCAGACCCGGGTCGGCAGCGGCGAATTCCCGGGCCAGCGCGCGGATGCGAGGGGCGGGAACGTCGGTGAGCCGTTCGGCCGTTTCCGCGTCTAAGGTTGCAACGAGCTGGCCGATTCGTGCGGCCTCTGTGGAAGAAATTCGCGCGCGGCCACTGCGGAGAATTTCGTGCACGAGTGCCAGTGCCAGCGCGGCTTCACTGCCCGGGCGGGCCGGCAGCCAGACGTCGGCATTCGCGGCGGTCAGGGACAGGCGCGGCTCCACGGCCACAAACCGCATGGCGTCCCGTTCATGGCGCCGGCGCGCGGCAGCGAACGCACGGGCGCATTCGACGTTCGACAGCCAGGTCTCCAGAAAATCGGCGCCGAAACTCACCAGCATGCGTGCTGCCGCGATGTCGTAATGCGGAATTTCCGAAGTGCCGAACGCCACGCGATTCCCTGCGCGGAGAGCTTCGTAGGCGAACGGCTCGTATTGAATCACCTGCCCGGCAGGAAACACCGCGAACAGATCGCGGAAGAACTTTTCGGTCGCGCCGCTGATCCGTTCGGTGAGCAGTGCAACGGTTGCGGTGCGCCGCTGCTCGCGCAGGAAGCGGAACAGCGCCACCAGTGCCTCCTCGGCCTGTTCCCACGTGATCGGCTCGAGCCGACCTTCCGGAGTGCGGCGCAGCGGTCCAGCGAGGCGATCCGGGTTGTAGAGGCCCTGCAGAGCGGCCTGGCCGCGCACACAGAGCGCTCCCCGGTTGATGGGATGTTCGGGATTTCCTTCGAGCTTGACCACCCGCCCTTCGCGGGTGCGCGCCATCATTCCACAACCCGCCGGACATTCCCGACAGGTGGTCTTGAACCAGTAGGAGAGGCCCGGCACGACCTCTTCGGGCGGAATCACGTACGGAATCACCTTCTGGGGTGGTGCCGGAGAACAGGCGGCCAGTGTGCCGGTCGAAGCGATGGTGACCAGCTTGAGAAATTCGCGGCGGTTGAATGCGTCACTCATTTGTGGCACGTCACGCAATCCAGCGGGGCGCGCGAAGCGCCGCGCGCCATTTCGGCCGGGCTGGCCGTCCGGCTGGTAAGTACATTGACCGGTGTGGCGGCCGGCTGCTGATGGCATTGCAGACACCAGCCCATCGTCAACGGAGCGTACTGATAGACCACCTCCATCTGCTGCACCGGGCCGTGGCAGGTCTGGCATTCTACGCCGGCCCGAACGTGGCGCTTGTGCGAGAAGTAGACGTAGTCGGGCAGCCGGTGCACGCGCACCCAGGGAATCGGCTGCTGCTTTTCCCAGAAGTCCGCCAACTTGCGGATTTCGGGCCGGCGCACCGCGATGTACTGGTGACAGGCCATGCAGCGCTCGACCGAAGGCAGTCCGGCGGACGTGCTCCGCTCCGCAGCGGTGTGGCAGAACAGGCAATCGATCTGATTCACGCCCGCATGCACGCGATGGCTGAAGGCGATCGGTTGCTCCGGGCCGGGGGGAGGCGCAAATTCCGTCAACAGGCCGATCGTGGTGGTGGCGGCCAGTGCCAGCGCCACTGCTCCCAGGAACAGTTTGGCGCGGAGCGTGAGTTTGCGGCGGCGGCGTGGGACGGGCTGCGTCATCGGGACTGTCTGCACACCAGATTTTGCCGGCTGTAGAGCCGGAAGGAATTCAATCCTGCGTCTGCGCGCGAAGCTGCTGACGCACGGCGCGGACTCGCTCCGGGTTCACTGCCGGCGCCGTGTTGCCCCAACTGTTGCGAACGTAGTTCACCACCGCGGCCACCTGGTCGTCGCTGAGCAGGTCGGCGAACGCGGGCATCTGGGAGCGCAAATCCACGCCACGCGGCGCACCGGTCAGCACGGCGTAGATGACGTCTTCCGCATCCGGCGCACGAACTCGCGGACTCTCCCGCAGCGAGGCCACGAAACCGGGCACGCCCTCGCCGTTTTCGCCGTGGCAGGCAAGACAATTGCGCTGATAGGTCTCTGCACCGAGCTCGCGCCAGGCCATGCTGGCAGTCTCCGCCGGCGGTGTGGGCGATATGGGTCGCACCCCGGCTGCTTCGGCGATTCGCTCCGGCGGAGCGAACGTGGGCGTGGCGGCCAGTTCTGCTTCCGGACGCAGGTTGTCGGCCCAGTAGAACATCGCCCAGGCGGCCACGGCCAGAAACAGCACCCAGGCCCAGGTGGGTACCGGCGCCGGTGTTTCGGCTCGCTTGGGCTCCCACTGTTCTTCGGTGGTGCCGGCATACGCGTTCACCAGAATCGGCACGCGGCCTTCAACCACGTCACCCGGGTTCAGGCCGACGACAGCGATGCCGGGGCCGTTGTGCACCTCGAAATCAATCACGCGCACACTGGTCACACCGGCGCGGTCGGTGGCGCGCACGATGAGTTTGTGCGGCCCGTCGGGCAGCTTTGTGGTATCCAGCTCAAAGCTGGCCGGCGGCGAATATACGCCAATCGGCTCCGGGTTGTCGTCGAGCCAGATGGCTACTTTGACCGGGTCTTCCGCCATAGGCGACCCCGCCTCTATGGGAGATTTGTGCTGCGGCCGGAGCCATCGTTGAGCTTGGCCGGCGGCGCATCTTCGAGAATCGTGCGTTTGATGTGGTCGGGGTTTTGCTCCCCCGGACGCACTGTCCACTGCACGGCACGCACCAGAGCATAGGCACAGACCACACAGGCGAAGGCGACCACCACATACTCAATCAGCAGCGGTTTCTCGGCCGGGCTGTGCGCATGCTGCCAGAGCAGGCTCAGCAAAACGGTTACCTCAGTCATCATTGCCCCCGAACGCGGCGCACATCTTCGACCGTTACCTTCGGGGCGTTGTTGCCCCACGAGGAACGCTCATGGTTGATCACCGCGGCGATTTCGGCATCGGTGAGCACATCGGCAAAGGCGGGCATGCGGCCTGGATACTCCTGTCCCCCGATGCGCCGGCCGGACAGACCCTCCAGCACGATGCGGATGTGCTCGGTGGGATCGGCAGCGGTGACGACCGGATCACCGACCAGCGAGGGGGCAATACCGGCAAGGCCCTGTCCGTTGGCCTGATGGCAGCGCGCACAGTTGTTCGCATAGACCTGTGCACCGAGCGCGGCTTCATCGGTAGCACTCGAAGCGGCTTCCGCTGCCGGCGAGCCGGACGGAGTCGCTTCGGCCATACCCAAAGCCTTCAGGTCCAGCTTCGGCTGGCGCAGCGCTTGCATGTAAGCCACCAGACTGAGCACATCACGCGTGGCGACCACGACTTTACCGGCCGGTTTATACGGTTCCGGTACAGGCACAACGATGTCGCCGGGTTCTTCGCGGTCCTTGACGTGGAACAGCCAGGGAAAGGCCGGCATAACCGATTCGGGCACCACGATGCGCGGGTTATAGAAATGGAGCAGGTGCCAGGTTTCATCGGGCTGGCGGTTGCCGATATTGGCCAGGTCGGGGCCGGTGCGCTGGGTGCCGAGCAGTTGCGGTGTGGCATAGACGAAGTCCCCGGCCGCTGAAGGCCGCCCGTAGGGCAGGTCCATTTCGAGCGGGCGCACCTGCTGGCTGTGGCAGTAGCTGCAGCCTTCGCGCACGTACACATCGCGACCGCGCTGCTCCTCCGGCGTGAGCTCCACCAGGCCCGGCGTGGGCGGAGTCTGCATGGCGCGAAACGCCGGACCCACCGCGATGATGAGCGACAACACCAGAAAACCCCAGAAGGCGGTGTTGTAGAGCAGGAAGTGATTGCGGTGGAAGTCGAACTTCACGCCGCCACCTCCGCGGTCACGCGTGCGGCGGCGTCTCGCGGAACGCCCACCGGCCGCATCCGCCATACGTTGTAGGCAAAAACGAAGTGGCTGGCCACCATGAGCAACCCGCCAACACTGCGCCACAGCCAGTAGGGTGCCATCTTCACCACCGAGTCAATGAACGGCTGTTTGGCAATCCAGCTGAGGCCCTGCACCGTACCACCCACACTGAGCGCGAACAGCATGATGAGCAGGCCGAGCAGCGCAAACCAGAAGTGCACGCCAACGGCCCAGATGGAAGGCTCGCGATGGGTCAGCCGCGGGAGCAGTCCGTAGATGCCACCCCACACGAGAAAGGCTACAAAACCATACATGGCCGCGTGGGCATGACCTACGGTGAAATTCGTGAAATGCCAGAGCACATTGGCTGAACGAAACGATTCGATGGTGCCCTGCGTGGACGCCAGGCCATAGAAAATCACGCCCACCACAATAAAGGGCAAGGAGTAGCTGCGGCGGATGGTGTCCCACTTGCCGGACATGGTCAGCAGAAAATTCCCCGTGCCGGCCCACACCGGCACCAGCATGCCCACGCTGAACACAATCGCGGTGGTCTGCAGCCACCAGGCCACCGGGCTGTAGATGTAGTGGTGCGTGCCGATCAGCGAATAGAAAATCATCTGTGTCCAGAAGCCGAGCACGCCCAGGGCATAGGAATAGATCGGCCGGTTGAGAAATTTCGGCAGGAAGTAGTAGGTCAGGCCGACCACGAAAGGCGTAAACCACATCCCTACGCCCATGTGCATGAAGTAGCCCTGGATGACCGTCTGGCCCAGGTTGTACTGCCACCAGGGCAGGTAACCGATGGTGTAGAGCACCGCGGTCCAGAGTGCTGCGGCCAGAATGTACCAGTTCGAGATGTAGATCTCGCGAATCCGCCGCGCCGCGATGGTCTGATAGAAATTGTAGACGTGCAGCAGCAGACCGCTGGCAAAGGGGATGGCCAGCGGCCAGATGTATTCACGGAACTCCTGATTGCCGTTCGAATATCCGAGCGCCAGTGTCACCGCGCCGGCAGCCACAACAAAGTTCCACAGCCAGAGCGCGATTCGCGCCAGGGTAAAACTGTGCAGGCGGGCCCGCGAGGTGCGCGGCACCACATAGAGCGCCAGCGCCACCATCGCCGGCGAGAGGAATCCCCAGAAGACCGTGTTCGTGTGAATCTGGCGCAACCGGCCGAAGGAAAGCCACTCGTAGGGGAGAAAATCGGGGACGCTCAGTTTGATGGAGACCAGCAGGCCGACCAGTGTGCCGAAAATCAGCCACACGGTGGCCCAGACGAGATATTCGTAAATCAGGCGCGTGAGCGCAGGATCTTCTTCGAGGAATTCCTGCAGACGCACCTTGGGCAGGATCGAGGCAGAACCCACCGGTGTCCCTTCCCTCAGCGCGGCCGGTCAGTGTAGCAGAAACACGGGCACAGCTCAACTTTTGCGCAGGAGGCAGGCAAAAACAGAACGCGGGACGCCGCGGCAACGAGCGTCCCGCGTCTGCCTCGGTGGTTGCGGGCAAACTGGTTCAGAGAATCACATCGCGGATGATGTCGTAGATGACCGCGGTCTTCTCTTCCATCAGGATAATGTTGCCGCCGAGGATGACCCGCTTGTAGCCGGTGGGCAGTCGGTGCAGTTGGCGTTCGAGCTCGATCGGCAGCGGATGCAGTTTCTTTTGCAACCCGGGCGGCAGCGTGCCGCGTTCGCGGAGCTGCTTTTCCAGCCCGGGCGGCAACCGGTCGCGCTTGGCCAAACCGGGCGGCAAACCCTTACGACCGTGCACCCGGAACCAGTCTTTGATCAGCACGCGCTCGTGTTCGGTGAATACCGGCTCGGATTTCGGCAATGCCTCTTTGATGCGACCCCCGATTCCCTTCTCTTCGGTCTGCTGTGTTGTTGTTGTGCTGGTCTGCGGCTTGGACTTCTGGGCAATCATCACTCCACCTGCAGCCAGGCCGGCCGCCAAGGCCACGACTTTCATCCAGTGAATCGACATCGTTCTTACCTCCCTGCTTGCCGTGCTGAAGCCCAGCATCCAACGGAGTTTTGTTCGGGACAATAGTACTGTTCGTCCGTTGCAACAGTGCCGGTGCGTGTTGACCCCATCGGCGTTCCGTCCAGTCGAAGTCGGCTTTGAACACCGGGCCACAGGGAGCACGGAGGTGAGGCAGTGGGAGCAGAGTGAGGGCTCCGTGCCCCCTGAGGCTCCGGCGTACCGTGGTGGGGTGGAGGAAACTCATGCCCAATCCAGCCACTGCAGCAGCCGGTGTCGCAGCCGCCCGAGCATCCGGTTCACCACGTTGGCTCGCGGAAGAAACGGCAGGATCGGCGGGCGCCGCGTGCTGACGCGCTCCAACGTCCGCAGCAGACTCGGGTGCCGGTTCGTATACTGCAGACCGAGCACGAGGGCTTCGATGGCCTCCTGGCGCCGGCCGGCGGCCAGATAAACGTCCGCCAGGTTCAGGTACAGTTGCGGATGGGTGCGCTTGATCCGGAGCGCGGTGGTGCACAGGCGCTCGGCGTCCGCCCAGCGTTTCCGGGTCAGGGCCAGCAGCAGACCCAGATACGAGAGGTAGAACGGATTTTGCTGCTCGAGTTGTGCGGCTCGCTGGATGTGCTGCAACGCCTGTGCTGGGAAGCCGTCGCGGAGCCGCGTGAGTCCGAGTTTGAATTCTTCGAATGCGACTGTATGTTCCATGGGGTCAACAGGCCAGGGCGCGGCGTCTTGCCCGCCACGTCCGTTGCCAGTTGCCTGACGCGACCCGGATGGAGTGTGTCCCTCCCCAGCGCGCCCTGGCGTGTTCGAGGCCAGCATAGAAGGAATCGGCAGCGCGGACGACTGCCGAAGAGTGCATTTTTTGTTCAGGTGCTGGACTGACCCGTGGGACAGGTGCGCGAGAGCGACACTGCATCCCTGCGGGCAGCTTCGCTGCGACCGAGGTAGGTTTCCACGTCGCGCACCGCCGCATGTGCAGCGGCCAGCGCATTTTCAATCGCCGGTGCACCGAAGATGTCCGTGTGGGAAAAAAACAGCCCGGGCTGGCCGCGGCGGCACAGCTCCATCAGGCCACCGGCGAGTTGTCCGGGACGGGGGATGATCATCGGATGTCCCCAGCGCGCCAGGCGAATTTCGTGGATGTGTTCGGGTTTCAGTCCGTGTGCGCCGTAGGCTTCCAGCACCGCTTTGCGAATTTCGGCTTCGACGTACTCATAGGTCAGATAGCGCAGCAACTCGCGGCCCGCGGCGTAGGGATAGGGGCGGTAGACGGTCAGGATGGTATGCGGCTGGCGTTCGCTGCAGACGGCAAAGGTCGCGTTGACGACATCAGAAAAAACATTTCGCTGCGAAAGCACATCCGGAGGATGGTGGCGCGGGTCGGTGCCCTGGGCTCGCTGCATTTCGTAGCTGTGCAGGATCGTGCTTTCGCCGAAGATCTCCCGCATCGGAGGCGTCAGCAGCACATTGGCGACGACGAAGCTGCGGTAATCGAGCTGCTCCAGTGCTTGCATCTGCTCCAGCGGGAGCGAAGGCAGCATGCGCTTGGCCAGAAATATCGGTGAGGCGAACACGACCGCGCGCGTGCGGTACAGATAGCCGCGACTGCCGCCCTGACGGCGCTCCACCTTGACCTGCCAGTAGCGTTGCCCCTGCTCGCCGGCGGCGGGCTCGGCCAGCAGCACGTAGCTGCCCGTCGAAATCAGCCGCTCGTCTATACTGCGGATGCGTTCGGTGAGCCGCTTGGCAATGAAGGCATTGCCTCCCGGAAACACCAGCAGGCGGGTGAACTCTGCCGCGTAGAAGTTCAAGCCATGATAGGCGGAAGTTTCCCAGGTGTTCGTACCGAACGCGCCCCAGAAATAGTATTCGATGGACTCCCAGCCCGCAGGAGGAATCTCGCCCACGGCGAGGCCGTAGAGTTCCCGCTGGAGGTCAGAGTTGCGGAGGAATTCCTGGAAGCTGATGGTGTCCAGCTTCTGCACGAGCCACGGGTCTTCGGGCGGGATCGAAGGAAAGCGGTCGCTTTCTGCGACGGTTTCAAAAAAACGAACATTCTCGGCGGTCAGCACTTCTTCGTCGTTGAGTACCCGCTGGCGCGTGAAAACCACATGGTTGTGGTGGGTGGCCCAGCGGCGCTGCTTGTCGTTGCACGCTTCCAGTTCTTCCTCTTCTTCGCGCAGGCCGAGCTCGATCAGCAGGTCGAGGTTGAGCCGCTCCTGCGAGGGATGCTCGGGGTCGTCGTCTTCGGGTGGCTCCGGGTTGACCATGTAGGCGGCGCCAATCGAGTATTCGATACCGTTCCAGTTTTCGCTTTTCGAGACGCCGCCGGTTTCTTTTTCGCGCTCGAGCAGCAGCAGGCGCAGATGGGGATTCCGCCGGGCGAGCCGGTAGGCAACGGTCAGGCCGCTGATCCCGCCACCGATGATGATGACATCGAAAAGACCTTCGACATTCTGCGTGCGTCCCTGTGCGGCGAGCTGCTCCCACCAGGCGCGCGGATTGCGCAGCCGGTCGTGGCCTTCATCGAAATGATCGCCCGACCAGCGGTTGTGGTGCACCTGGGGCAGAGCCTCCAGCCGGCCGGCCAGCGGCGCAGCGCCCAGCACGGCCAGCCCGCCCAGGAACCGCCGGCGCGAGGGATTGTGGGTACGGTCAACCATGCAGACTCCTCATCTTTTCCGGACCTCGGCTCTCTTCATCGGCGCGGAGTGATTCCCGGTTCAGTCGGCCGGGAAGGTGTTGCAGCGCCGCCGTGCGTGGCGACCGAACGCGACTGCTGAGCGGGGCTGCCGGGCAGCGCAAGGCGCTTGCCGGTGGAGACATGTTCGTGGCGCAGTTCGACCGGGAACTCGTCGCGCACGCGCAGCGGGCTGCCGTCCGGGTAGTAGAGCATGCGACGCATCTCGTCGCGGTTCAGCGGACGCGAACCGATCCGGTTGGTGACGGCAATCTGATGGCCCGATTCGTCCACATAGCGGTCGCGAATCTGTCCGCGCGAAACACCAACAGCAACACCCTTCATGGGCCGCGTCGCAATCAGTTTCGGCATTGGGGCAGGGGCGAAGCCGGCATAGCCCGGCGTATCGGGCGGCTCGAGCAAGCGCACCACGGCCAGGCCGTTGCGGCCGTCGGCGACATAGGCGAAGTAGCTCACGTTCGTCGTCGCGACAGCGACGTCGTAGGCATCGCTGAGCGGCACCTGCGATTTGTCGTACTCGAACAGGCGCGGGGCTTCGGGCCGCTCGATGTCCACGATGACCAGTCCGTCGCGTCCGCCGGCGATGTAAAGATAAGTGCGCGAAATCGTCAGTCCCCGGGCATCCGCCAGCGGAATCATTGCGCCCGGCACCGGCTCGAGCAGCAAATCCTGCTGGAATTCGCGCAGGCGGAACACCTTCAGGCCTTCGGAATCGATCACGAACGCGTAGAACAGTTGCAGTTCCAGTCCGCGTGCGCCCTTCAGTGCGGCAGCCACCTCGGGCGGCTGGCGCACCAGCCGGGGCGCCGTGGGGATGCGCAAATCCACCACCTGCAATCCGGTCTGTTCGCTGGCGACGAGTGCGTAGTGGCCCCAGTTTTTCACCATCCGGGCGCCCCGCAGTGCGCCTCCGCCGTCGAACACCACATCCGCACGGAGCCTGTTATTTTCGGGGTCGGCATCGGTCAGCGTGTCGATATCCACCAGCACCAGTCCAAGCTGGCGGTCGGCGACCAGCGCGTAGCGGTACAGCTCATGGAATTCCTGCTCGCCGTTCAGGCGGCGGATTTCGGGCACGGAGAGCTGCCGGTTCAACGCGCGGCGGTCTTCGCGCCCGACGTGCACGGGCAATGAAACCGGCAGATGGACGAAGGTCGCATCCGGCAACGGAACACGGGTAGCCTCCCCCAGCGGTGAATTCACGGCCTGCACGATACGCTGCGCGACCGATTTGTTGTTGATGTTCGCCACGTCGTAGAGCTTCAGCCCGTCGGAACCTTCCGCGGCGAGCAGGTATTCGCCGCGGGTAGCCACCGAAACCACCCGGGGTGCGCGGCGCGTGTAGGCGGTGCGGAGCTTTCGTCCGCCACGCACGAATTGGTCGTAGCTCTGCGGATGCAGAACGCGGTGGAAATTCGAGCCGATGACTGGCATGGGCTCGCGGCCTTCGGTGACCTCGACCGCCGTCACGCCCCGGCCCTGCTCGGCCACATAGACGTAGGTGCCCATGAAGGTGAGCGCGTTCACACCGTAGCCGAGCGCGGCCGCGATGCGCGCGTTGTTGCTGCCCGCCTCGTTCAGGTGGCAGTCGGAGCAGGTGCGCGTTTCGGTCTTGCGTACCGTGTGCGGCGGGTGCGGCGTCATCGCTTCGTTGGCGAAGCCCGGCGAGCTGACCAGCGGCTGCTGATGCACGATGTTGTTCCGGTTGCGGTCCCAGGCGGAGACGATCACGGCACTGGCCGGACGGAATGGGGTGATCTTGTTGCCGTGGTTCGTCGTGCCGATACCGAAGAAATGCAGGTCGGTGCGAATGACCTGCCGGTAATACGGCGCATAGCCACGCGAAAAGCGATCTTCGTAATGTTTGTCCTTCGACTTCACGTTCAGATCAAGCGGCAGATGACAGCCGGAGCAGGTGGTCTGCCAGGAAGAATGACAGGTGGTACATTCCATCCGCTCGTAGCTGTGCGCCAGATTTTCTCCGGCGGCCCCCAGGTGCACGCTGCCGTCGCGCTGGACCAGCTTGGCATACGCAGCCTTCGGGGAGTAGTCGCGCGAGGACGGATTGACCACGTCCACCAGTTGGGTCACTTCCCACTCCAGCCCCGGATGGAGCCGCGAGCGCTGGTAGATGCGGCCAGTGGCCGGGTCCACATAGAACTGTTTCAGCTTCTCACCCGTTCTGGGGTCGCGCCAGGGTGTGTTGTACTGGGTCAGGTCGTTGCGGCGCCAGGGATGGCCGCTGGTTTTCAGGTCCGAGCGGCGATTGACGGTCCCGTGACAATCCACGCAGCGAATTTCGATGTAGTCGGTCATCTGCGGGTAGATGTTGCCGTCGCCGTGGGTGTCCTGCGTGGTGTGGCAGTCGATGCAGGACATGCCTTTTTCCAGATGGATGTCGCGCAGGTGCACGCCCTTGAGCCACTTCAGCGGGTCGTCGGGAGCGATTGGCTGGCCGGCGGCGTCCAGCATGCGGCCGCGCTCATCCTGCAGATAGACTCGCGTGAAGTTCCAGCCGTGCGCATGGAAATCGCTGAACTGGACAAGTTGAAATTCCTTGTTGAATTCCGCCAGGCGCTCCTGCACGTAGCGCCGGGTGGCCGGGTCGATCCGACCGTATTCGGGCTCCGCGCCGATCTGCTTGACTTTTTCAGCGTCGCTTTCCCGGTCCCACCAGATCCGGCCGAGATAGCTGCCGATGGCTCCGTCCCCTTGATGGTAATGGCAGGTCAGGCACTGCGAGGCCGGGATGCGCAGCTCGAGGGTGTGTCGGATGGGATGACCGGGTTCGTCGGCACGATCCCCGACCAGCACGCGGCGGAGCGCAGCGTCGTTGGACTGCGAGGTGCCGCGGTTGCCGTAGACGGCAAACATCGCGGAGCTGTCGGGTTCGCCATCGTTCGCGTAGATGACGTGGCAGGCAGCACAGCCCGAACTGCGGTAGTCGCCGGCAATGCGATTGGAGCCGAGAAGCCACAGCGTCGGGTCGTTCAGCCGCGTCTTCAGCACGTTCAGGAAGACGCCGGCGATCCGGCCGTCGGTGCCCGGCCCGCGAACCCCGAGCGCCGGGTTGTTCACCTCGGCAACGCGCAGCGGGTCCTTGACGCGCGTGATGGGGAAGCTGGGATGCGGCACCAACCGCTCGATGGCGCCGTGGCGACGGGCCCCTTCGCTGATTTCGCTGTCCACGAGTTCTGCCGGATTGCCCTGCTCATCGTACGCTTCGCCGTAGAGTGCCTGCTTCCGCTCGAACGCTCCGTTGTTGTAGAACACGGCGCCGTGGGCCATGGCGTTGTGCGACATCACCGACATCCGCATGGCCGAGAGGATTTCCCGATGGCACTGGCCACAGGTGCGGTCGGCGATGCGGAAGTCGGAAGGATTCAGAAAACGGACGAATTCCGGCGATTCCCGGTTCAGCGCGGCGTAGCTATCCGGTGGATTGGCGGAATTCCGAAACAGCTTCCGGTTGCGCGGAAGCACGTGCGCGGCTTCTAGATAAGCGCGGTATTCTCGCTCGCCTGCCTGACTGCCCGTGGCGGTACCGTTGCCGCCATGACAATCCACGCAGGTTAGCCCGACGCGATCCATGCCCCGGTCGTATTTCGCCCGGTCTTCCGCAGACATTTTTTCCGGAAAGGCGTGCATCCGCTCGATGCCGATATGGCAGTCCAGACAGGCGCGCGAATCGGCGCCCGTGGTCAGCTGCTGCTGCGGCCCTGCGAGCCCCGGGCGGGCAGCCGGCCACAGCAGCATACCCGTGAGCAGCGTTGTTAGAATCTGCAGTGGTCGCCGCATGATCTTTTCCCGTTGCCTCAGTACACCAGCCGCAGGGCCAGGAAACTGGAATAGACCGTACCCTGGGTGGTCTGGAACGCACTCTGCAAGCCCTGCTGCGCGTGCAGCACGCTGAAGCCGACGTCCAACAGCACATTCTGGTTCGCCTCACGCAGAAAGGGCTTGATGCGCAAAAAGAAATTTTCTTCAAATCCAGCAGAACGATTGCTGATGACGACGCGGTTTGTGTAAGCCCCGAGTTTGACAAACCGCAGGTAGTTGAAATTGCCGCTGAACTCCAGCCGCGGCGAGAGGACAACGTCAGCGCCCACGTTCAGAATCTGGATACCCGGGTTGATGTAATTGGCCGGATCGTTCGCACCGCGCAGCGAGGGGAACACGCTGTTGGCGCGCACGAAGTCACCGCGGCCGAAACGGATGTTTTCGCCCGTCCAGTAACTGAGCGGCCCGCCGAACAGCACCACGCCGTCGCTGATGGCATCGAAGCCGGTGTCGCGCAGATCCGCGGGATCGCCGTCGCCCGATGCGAACAGATAGCCCGCGCGGAATTTCCAGTAGTCCAGCGGGTACCGCACATCGAGCAGAAACAGAAGCGCGGCGACGGAGTGCTCCACGGGCGCGCCGCCGACGACCTGGTCCGCACTGCCGTGCACCGCATAGAGCGCGGGATTGAATTCCACCCGCCCGAGCCGACCGTTGAACGTAGCGCCCCAGTAGAACGTGTCGTGCTGTTGCTCGAGCGGCCCGCCCCCGATTTTTCTCCGCTCGCGGTTGTAGTGGAACGACCATTCGCTGTTCCAGCCGAGCACCAGGAAATCCTCCCAGGTGAGTCGGCCGATCGCGACATTGTGTGCACTCGGTCGCGAAAATGAGATGAAGCCCGTGGCGGGGTCTTTCTGAAACAGCTTCAGCCAGAGGAAATCGTACCGCAGCCGGTTGCGTTGCAGCTCGCCGAACAGTCGGCCGCCCAAACCCACGTCGTTGAAAATGAGGCCGTGGAAATCGGATCGAAAGCCCTGAACGCCGCCGCGCAGGAACAGCAGATCGAAATTGTCGCGGCCATCTTCGTCGCCGCCGAAATCATGCAGTTTCACATCCACGAAGGCATCGAACAGAAATGGTTCCGTATTCGAGTTGCGCAGGAATGCATTCAGGTCGGCGCGGTAGTCGAACACACCGTTCAACCGGATGCGGAAGTCGGAGGGGAAGAAGGTGTCGTCGAAGCGACGCAACTCTAGGCCAAAAATCAGGTTTTCATTGCGAAAGTGATTGTGGGGATGAAACTCCAGGTTGCCGAGGTTGATCTGATCGGCAAAAACGTTGCTGAAGTCCAGATTGCGGCGCGATTTGTAGACAAAGGTGTTCAGGGCGTTCAGTTCCAGAAACCAGTTCCCGACCAGAGGGAAATCCGCTTTCAAAATATTTTGATGGTACGGGTCGTAGATGCGGAAGGTGTACTCCGGCTGTTGTCCGGAGGGATCGAACGAACGCCAGCGGCTGGGAACGGTGCGGATTTCATTTTGCGTCGGTGCGGCCGGGGGCGCACTGGCCGTCTGCTCGACAGCCGTCTCCTCCGACGGACGCGGAGCCTGCCCCGGGTTTTGCTCTTCTGCGGCTGAGGTGGACTGATCCGCCCGTGCCACGGGGACCCGGCCGGGAGAAGCTGTCTGGCTCTGCTGCTGTGGAGGTTGGGGAATGGAAGTCACGCGGTGGTCAGTTCCGGCGAACGTGGACAGGGTCAGCAGCAGGAGCGCGAACTGATTCATGCAGGCTATCTCACCTTACCTTCAATCCCTTTATTAAAACGCCCGCGTTTCGCGCGTAGGCTAACGGTGCTGGAAAGTCGCGTCAACAGGCATGAGGAATGATTTTTCGCAAAAAGAAACAGATCGAAGATGGCTGCTTTGGCAGACAACCCTCGCGGCATCAGCTACGCACCCGGGCAACCTGCGGCAGAGTCTGCCACAGCTTGCGCATTTGTCAAGAAGAAGTAACTGCTCAGGTCAGGCCAGCTTCCGCGGCCAGCCGGCCGAGCTGCTCGTTCGCCTCGCGCAGTCGCAGGCTGAGGACCTTGCATATCTCCAGAGCGATTTCGGGTCGCTGGGCCGTCAAGCTCAAGAAGCGGCTTCGCTCCAGGGTCAATAGCGTCACCTCGGAAACCGCTACCGCAGTGGCTGAACGCGGCGCATCGTCGAACAGGGCCATCTCGCCAAAGCACTCCCCCGGGCCCAGCTCGGCCAGTACGCGCTCATGCTGCTGCACGCGCTTGCGGATCGCCACGCGGCCCGCAGTGATGATGCACAGGTCGCTGCCGGGCTGGCCTTCCCGGAAGATCAGTTCGCCGGCCAGGTATTCTTTCTGGACGAGGGCCTGATCCACAATGAGCAGGTCGTCCAGCGAAAGGAATTTGAACAGGGGAACATTTTTCAGGAAGAGCACGCGGTTCATGAAAAGACTCCGATCCCAAAAGGTAGCACCCTTGACATGAGGCTCGGTACTGGCTTCCGTGCCTGGGCCGGAGCGCAGAGCACCTTTGCGCATCAGGGTGTGCAGCAGTGCGTCGCGCACGAGCGGGTCGGCGGGTTCGCGAAGCAGCGCACCGGGCATCGGCTCTGGCAGGGCCGCCAGCGCCAGGATGCCTCCCACACGCACCCAGCGATCCGCCGATGTCGCCGCCTGTTCAGCGATCTGGCGCAGCTCCGACGCCGCAACTGGTTGCTGCAGCACCGGCGTGTGCTGGTGGTCGTTTCGCTGGGGCTGTGCCATGGCCTGGGCTTCGAGCAGCGGCAGAATGGGCTCGACGAAGCGACGATGGCTGAGCGAGGCCACCGCTTCCACTGCATCGGCGCGCACCCGCTCGTCGGTCGAGAAGAGAATGCGTCGGACGCAGTTCAGTGTGCGCCGATGGCCCAGTGCGCCCAGTACGTGCAACACTCGCTGCGTAATTCGCAAATTGGAATCTTCGAGCGCCGTGCGCAGCGGTAGCCAGGCTCCATCGGCAGGGAGTCGCGGCAACCAGGACAGGTTGTTGCGCACCTGGCGGAAGTCGGCCTGCAGAAAACGGAACAGCATCTCTTCGGCCCGAGGGCTGCGTACGGCTCCGATGGCAGTGATGGCGGCTTCGACAACTTCCGCGCGCTGTGAGGCCAGGTACGGTTCGGCCACCGTCAGAGCCACCTCTCCGCAGGCCGCCAGAGCCATAGCGGCCTGCTCGCGCACACTCTGGCTGGTATCTTCGAGCCGCGGCCCCAGCCGTTCGGCAGCCGTTGCGGTGCGGATCCGACCGAGCAGCTTGGCTGCGGCCGCACGCACGGGCGCTTCGGGATGGTCCAGGAAGTCCGCGGCGATGGCTTCCAGTCCTTCGGTAGGCGCGCCACGATCCAGCAGACTGGCCAGAGCATCCAGCGCATCGTCCTGCACAGTGGGTTCGGCATGCTCGAGAATGCGGCGCAGCAGCGGGAGCAGCGTCGGATCCGCGGCACTCCGCACGGCCTGGATCATGGCCAGGTGCGCCGCCGGGCCGAGCGGCTGCTCGAGCACCGCCGCACAGGCTGCTTCGAGTTCCTCGTCCCGCACTCCAGTCAGATGCGCGGCCACGCAGCTCAATCCGCGCACCACCGGACTGGGGTCGTGGAGCAACGCAGCCAGCCGCTCGCGGTCGAGCCATTGCTGGCGCAACGCGGGCACCGCCACGGCGAGCTCGAGCGCCAGCTCGCGCGAGGCGTCCTCGTGGCTATCCAGCAAGCTGTGCCACTGCCCGGCGAGGCCTTCGGGGCGAAAGGCGGCATAGAGCTTGACCAGCGCGCGGCGCAGGCGCACATCCGCGGAAGGAAGCAGCGCCTGCAACTCGCTCAAAAACTCTGCGGGATTCAGGCGCGCGGCCAGCTCCACGCCCAGAATCTGTGCATTGCGGTCGTCACTTTTCAACAGGCGCCGCACTTCCTCGGCATATTGCGGTGGAAGTTTCGCCAGCCCCTCGCCCACCTCATCCAGATTCACCGAGCGCGAACGGAGCATTTCCACCAGCGAGGTCAGATAGTGGCGGCCCACTCCGTGGCCGAGCGCCAGCAGCCCGACAGTCAACACCAACGCGCCGAGCGTGATTTCCAGCGAATCCAGCACGGTCTGGCCAACCCAAAGCAATGCACCCGCAAGGGCGATCCCCAGCGGATAGCAAAGCCCGTCGGTGATGCCACGCACGCGGCCGAGGAACCGCCGCGGGACGGCGTTGTAGTTCAGTGTGTCGACTGGAGCGGCGATGCTGTTGCCCAGGGTCTCGTAGTTGATGTTCGCTGCGATGGCAGCGGGGAGCTGATGGCTGACGGCCAGTCCGGCGAAGCTGCCCAGGGTCGTGACGGGATAGATCAGGTTCATGCGATGGACGCCCAGCTTCTGGATGAGCGGGCGGGTGAAAAACAGCAGCACCGCAAACTCGAGCACACTGAGCGTTCCGCTCAACAGCCCCAGGAAGCCAGCCAGTTCCTGTTCGTCCGGAAAGCGCCGCTCGTAGATGGAAAACACCTGGAACTCGGCTACGCAGCGCAGAAAAGGGGCCAGCAATGCGCTGAGCGCCAGCATCCAGACGATCGGGTGGCGGCGGACGAGCAGCGGAAAGCTTTTCAGGCTTTCCAGCATGCCTGTTTGTTCCTCTTCGGTGTCAGCAGCTTCCGGCGGTCGCTGCGCACGGCCGAGCAGAGCGAGCTGTGCCATCGCCAGCAGGTAGAATGGCGGGACCAGCCACAGCAGGGTCGCCGGGGTGAACGTTTCCACCAGCAGGCTGGCCGCTGCACCGCCGAGCAGCCCGCCGCCCGACATCGCGGCCACCAGCAGCGTCGCTGCGCGCTTCAGCTCGAGGGAGGTGAAATAGTCCGAGACTAACACCCAAAACTGAATCTCCAGCAGCAGTTCGAGGACGCTGAAACCGGTGTACAGGGCGAAATAGCCGGTCAACGTCGATCGCACTGCCATTCCCCGCAGCAGTACCGCCAGGCCGAGTGAACCAAGCAGCAGCCCATGGAACAGACGGAGACGCGGGACCCGGTCCACCAGGTGGGAAAAGCCGCTGGCCACGGGAATCGAAACAGCAGCCAGCAACAGATAGAACAACGGCAGACGGTTGGCACCGACGTTGGCCAGAAACAAGGACTCGGCCAGCGTCATCGCCAGCACGTCCGCGCAAAGCAGCGTAGCGGCGAGAAACACAAAGTGGGAAAGGCGGCGGAGTCTTTCCTGCGGCAAACCGAGTTGGCGTTCCAGGAATCCGGCCATGGGCGCGGCGCCGCTGTGTATCTGCCGGCTGGTGCCCTGTAGCACGCCACCAGCCCGGGGCATCAGCAACGTCGGTCAGATGGACATGGAAGCGCGAGCCAGGGAAAAACTACTGCCCGCCGCAAAGGTTGTCAATGCACCGGGCGGTGCGATGTGCGAGAAGTATCCCTGGCTCAGGGAAGGAAACGAATCCGGTAGGAAAACGTCACGTTGATACCCGGGGCATCGACGCCGGAGCCGTGTCGGCGATAGTTCGCATCGGTGAGATTCAGCAGCGCAAAGGACAGCTCGTTGGATTCTCCCAGGCGTACACCGCCGCGGAAGTTCAGCGTGGCAAAGCCTTCCGTGCGCGTGAACAGCGGTGCGGGCTCGCGGGCCGGACCCAGGACGCGATCGAGCACCTGCGCGAGAGTTTCTCCGGTCACCGTCAGCAGGCCGTTGCGGATCAGACCCAGCCGCTGCGCGCCGTTGTTGAAGAAATCGGTGATCTGCGCTGCGGTGCGGCGGGCCCCGATGCGCGGGTCATCCAGCTCTGCCGGATTCAGGCGTGTCTGCGGCCCGGAAACTTCCGTGAAGGTTTCCAGCCACAGCCGGCCCCGCGCGTCAGTCCAGCGCAGACTGGCAAAGAAAAAGTCCGGGGCGATGCGACGGGCAAAATTGCCGGTGTCCAGCTCGCGGCCGCGGTGGGCCGAGTGGCGCAACGTCGAGCTCCACTGCCGCGTCCAGTTCAGGCGCAGCGTGGACTCCACACCCCAGATGCGCACGCGACCGATGTTCGCGCGGCTGACTACGGGACGGAAATCCGCGGCCACGAAGATGCGTCCGACGTCATCCTGCGCGATGATCGGTTCGTCGCCCACTGTCTGTCCAACTACGTTGACCGGTACGATCAACACGCGTCGCTGAATGGCATCGAAGAATTCCGAGTCGAACCAGGTGACGTCGCCGCTGACGCGCTCCCAGCGCCAGCGCAAGCCGCCTTCAAAACTCCACAGCACTTCCGGCTCGAGCGGCTGCCAGGGAAGGCCGGTGCTGCGCGCATCTCGGCTGGCCGAATCGCCGACTTCGGCGCCCAGGCGCACCGCTTCGCTCGGCGAGACCTCGAAGCCGCCGCCGGTAATGCCCTGCTCACCGAGGTCAAACACCGTGGGGGCACGAAAACCTCGGGCGGTGCGTCCAAACAGCACCAGCTCCGGCCGCAAGAAATAGCTCGCGCCGGCGTTGAACGTGAGATCGGTGAATGTTTCGGTGGCATCAGGCACGGTGGGGCGGCCATCGACAAACACATTTTTCCCGGCAAAGCTGCGATACCGGAAATAACTGAAGCGCGTACCCGCTTCGAAGAACAGCTTCTGCGGCAGCGCTTCCCAGTCGTCGGACACATAGAGGCCGAGCGACTGATAGCGCGTACCGTTGGGGAAACGGGGACGAATTGGCTCCGGCACGCCGCCCGGCTCCAGAGCGAACGCACGGCCGAAGACAAATTCGTCGTAGAACTCGCCGCCGGCTGTGAGCGCGTGGCGCGCGACCGGTGCCCAGGCGGTGGCGAGCCGGTAACCCAAAGCGGTCACGCGGCTGATTTCGTTTTCGCGTGGCGAGGTGGGCCGCGTCTGCGTGGTCTGGCCGTCGGTCTGCCGGTTGATGGAGAAGGTCGCCTCCAGGCTGCGCAGCGCACCGGCGTCCAGCCGCTGGTAGCGCACGTAGCCGAAGCCTAGGCGCTGGGGACCGAAGTTGTGCAACAGCCGTCCTTCGCCACCCAGCAGCCGGTCGTAGCGCCGGATGCCGAACTGCTCCGACTGGATCCAGGCGAAGGTGAGGAACTGCTGCGCATCCAACTGCACCCCGAACTTGCTGCTCCAGGAAGACTGCGCGAAATCGGTGTCGATCATCCGGCTGCCCAGAATCTGGCGCACCTGCACCGGTGAAAGCTCGAAGAAACGGCGCAGCACATTGTGCGAATCTTCCCCGCCGCCGGCACGCAGCCCCTGATGGCGGCGGAATGAGCCGATCAGCGAAGCGCTCCAGCGTGTGCCGGCGCCCCCTGCACGCAGGGAGGTGCCACCGGCCAGATCGGCTGAGGTGAACAGGGTTTCTAGTTCCGTCGACCAGCGCACGCCCCGGGCGGTCCAGGGCGGCAGGGCCGCTGTCATCACGTTGATGGCACCGCCCAGAGCATCGCTGCCGTACTGCGCGCTGGCCGGTCCCAGGAAGACTTCGACCGCATCGGTGCTGGAAGCAGGCACCCAGCCGAGATACTGCGTGTTGCCCGAACGATAGATAGAGTTGTTGTAGCGAAGCCCATCGATCAGATAGAGCACCGTCTGCGCGCCCTGTCCACGCAGAATCGGCGAACCCTGCCCCGGCGTGGTTTCCTGCTGCAGGATACCCGCTTCTTCGGAAAACATGCGAGGCAGATGAGCGGGCTCGCGGATGGCCAGCTGCCGAAGATCCCGGATGCGCACGGTCGCCGGCTCCACCAGCACTTCTTCCGGAGCGCCGTGGCGACCGGTGACGGTCACTTCCAGCTCCACCGGCGTGAGCTGCAGCGGAACGGCCAGCTCACGCTCCGTGTCGCGCGGCACATCCAGCACGCGCTGGAACACGGAGAAGCCGCTGGCTTCGATGCGCAGCTCGTACCGACCCGCCGTGACGCCTTCCAGCGAAAAGCGACCCGATTCGTCGGTCAGAACTTCCCGCAGCAGTACGCGGTTGGCACCGAGCAGCCGCACCGTAGCTCCGGGTACGGCGAACCCTTGCGGGTCAAAGACCGTTCCGGAGATGAGGTGCACGGCCGACTGCGCCAACAGAGGTGTGGCCACCAAGAAACTGAGCAGCCAACAACCGACCAGGCTGAACCTAGGAGCGAACATCTTCCAAAAAAGACGCAGCATAGCAGAACTCGGTTCCAGCAAAAAACTGGCGCGCGTGCTCTTCCAACGAACGAGGCGAGTGCTTCGGAGCGTTCCGTGCAGGGCAGGACAGAGACGGTTTTTTTCCGTGCGGAGAATGGCCGCGGGGTTCAAACGAAGCACCTGGCGAGCAGGAGCGAAAGCAGCAAGCACTGCGATCAGGGAAATGACCGAAGGCGCGACCAGATAGGTCATCGGATCCAGCGGGCCCACTTCGAACAACATTCCCTGGACCAGCCGGCTCAGGGCCAGAGCGCACGCGAGCCCGATGCCGCTACCCAGCAAACTCAGCTTGAAGGAATCCGCCACCAGGCTGCCCAGAATCTGGCGCGGAGTTGCTCCCAGAGCGAGGCAAACGCCAAACTCACGGGTGCGCTGAGCCACCAAAAAAGACATTACGCCATAGACACCGGTGATGGCCACCAGAACTCCCAGCACTGCAAAGGCTCCGACCAGCAACAGCAGGATTTGCGGACTCGAGAAGGATTCCAGCCACAGAGCATCCAAGGTTGCGATCCGGAGCAGAAGAACACCATCGGCGACAGACCGGATGGCGTGCTGAAGACTTGCAACAAGTGCGGCCGTGGGCAGCTGCATCGCACGGACGAGCAAAACCATGCCCGCCGGATGTCCGTCGGTGGCCACGAAATAAACCTCTGGCTCCGGCTCCCGCCGGAAACCGAACTTTTGCACGTCTCCGATAACCCCGATAACCGTGTAGGGACGACTCTCGAATGGAACCGAATCTCTTTGCCGATCGGGTCTTCTACCCCCCCCCCCCCCCCCCCAGGCGCGCCGGGCCAGCGTCTCATTTACGATGGCGACTCTCTGGGCGCCCGGCGCCTGATCGTCCGGGCGAAATGACCTGCCTCTGAGCAAGGGATGGCCAAAACTCGAAACAGATCTCCCCGCACAAAGCGCAGTTCTGCTTTGCCTTCGAAGTCCGGCTCGCCTTCGCTCCTCCGAGCAGAAACCGTCCATGGCCAAGATCGCTGCTGAGAAAGGTTTGTGACCGCAGCAACAGCCGTGATGCCGGCTGCACTCCAGTTCCGATTCGTGGTGGGATGGACCTGTTCCAACTGGCGCGCCAGCCACTGCATCTCCGCTTCGGCGGCCGAGACCGTGGCCTGCGTCCGCAGCCGCCCGACGACGTGCAGAGATTTCCCCTTCCGACTCTGGCGCTCGTTTTCCATCCGCAGCAGCGACCAGAGGGCCGGACGGTCCGCCAGCAAGGGCCAGGGGAAACGAAATCCGGACGGCATGACTCCAACGATGACATAGGGAACTTCTTCCCCGTTCAATTCCCGAAGCGCCATCGTCTGGCCAATGACTTCGCTGTTGCCTCCAAAACGCGAGTGCCACAGTTCGTAACTGAGCACGACCTGGCCGGCGCCCGCTGTGCTGCTGGAATCGAAACCAGGTCCGAGGATGGGGGAGACTCCGAGCACCGCAAAGAAATTGGCCGTCACGCGCGCTCCCGGAAGCTGCTCGTGCATCCCCTCCTGCCGGAGAAGCGGCCGCCAGCGCGTAAATGCAGCCAATCCCGTGAAGGTCCGGCTTTGCTCCATCCAGTCAAAATAATTGGCCGGCGCAACAAGAGTACGTTCGCCTGTCGTCAGGTTCTTCTCCTTGATCACACACAAGCGCGCGGAATCCAGCAGGGGTAACGGCCGCAGCAAAATCGCATGCAGGAAACTGTAAACCGTTGTGCTGGCGCCAATCGCCAGCCCCCAACGTCAGAATCACCACAACGGCATACAACGGCTGACTGCGCAGCGAACGGAAAGTCTGGCGGAACGTACTCATGGCGGGGAAACCCGTGCGGAGGAGATTTTATACTACTACCTGCTGCGCAGCACTTCTGCAGGCAGGGGCCGAGAACTCGACCCCTGCCTTTCCTGAACGAGCAAACTAGCGGTCTGCAAAACAGCTTCCCAATGTGTCCGTCGGATTGTTACAGAAACACTTGCTCCCGCAATCCGAAGGGTCATTGCACAGGAGTAAGTGACACATGGGCAGAGGCTCAAACTGGTCGGCGAAGGCCAGCAGCATGCCTACCACGGCCTGGACCGCCAATGCCAGCGTCAACGCGGTCAATAAAGGGGTTGCTGACTTGAACCAGTGAGATACGAACCGCATGTTTTGCAGGACGGAGTTTCAGTTGCGTGCGTCTCAGGCAAGATCAAAGAGGAGGATTTCTGCAGGGGTGACGGCCTTTAGGGTGATTTGCGTTTCCGTGCTGAAGGCAGCGCCGTCGCCGGCCTCGAGCGAGTGGCCGTTGCATTCGAGCTGGCCGCGTGCCACCTGCAACCACCCGTGACGGTCCGGGGCGAATGTGTGGGTCACTTGCTGGCCCGCTTCGAGCCAGGCAGCGTACAGGTGTGCATCCTGGTGGATGGTGACCGCCGCGCTTTCGCCGGGAGGGCCCGCAATTCGCAGCAGCCGGCCGCGCATCGCATCGCGATCCAGGCGGCGCTGTTCGTAGCCGGGCGTGAGGTCTTTGCGTTCGGGAAAAATCCAGATTTGCAGCAGGTGGACCGGTTCCGAATCGGAAGCGTTGAATTCGCTGTGCGCGATGCCGGTGCCAGCCGTCATGCGCTGAATTTCGCCCGGGCGAATCACCGAGCCGTTGCCGAGACTGTCGCGGTGTGCCAGGGCTCCTGCCAGCAGATATGTGAGGATTTCCATGTTGCGGTGCGGGTGCATGCCGAATCCGCGGCCGGGAGCCACGACGTCTTCATTGAGCACCCGCAGCGAGCGGAACTGCATCCAGTGCGGATCGTAGTAGGTGTCGAAGGAAAACGTATGATAGCTGTCGAGCCAATCCAGTCGTGTGCGCCCGCGTTCGTTTCCGCGACGAATCGTGATCATCGTGGGCCTGCCTTTGCGGCCGAGCTGCCCGGTGTCGGCGGCCGCTAGCGCTGTGCGGGCGGTGGCTCCGGGATGGCGGCGCCATCTTTGCGCGGGCTGGAGCCACCGAAGTTCACCCCGGTCGCGTAATTGCGCATCACGGCCTGGCCGCCGCCCATCTGTCCGGAGTAGGGCCCGCGGACTTCGATTTCGTGTCCGCGGGCGGCCAGTTCGGCGCGGACCGCTTCAGGGATGCGCGATTCCAGCATCACATCGCAGCCGCTGAACGTGGGTTTCGTAAAGCGGGCGGCTTCGAGCGCTTGCTGGACGTTCAGGCCGAAATCCACGATGTTGGCGACGAACTGCGCATGCGCCTGCGCCTGATTCCAGCCGCCCATGATACCGAAGGCGATGCGCGTATCTCCTTTTTCCATCAGTGCAGGAATGATGGTGTGCAGGGGACGCTTGCGCGGCGCCAGCGCGTTGGGATGCTCGGCATCAAGCGTGAACAGTCCGCCGCGGTTCTGCAGGCCGAAGCCGGTGCCCTCGGGAACAATGCCGGCGCCGAAGCCAGAGTAGTTCGATTGAATCAGCGAGACGAGGTTGCCCTCTTTGTCTACCACGCTCAGGTAGACGGTGTCGCCCGCTTCGGGCGGCGTGCCGGCGTTGACGTTGCAGTTCGCTCGCTGCGGGTCAATCAGCGCGGCACGCTGCTTCGCATAATCCTTGGAGAGCATGCCGCCCACCGGCACCCGGGCAAAGCGCGGATCGGCGACAAAGCGCAGCATGTCTGCATAAGCCAGTTTTTTTGCCTCGATCATCACATGGAGCGCGTTGGCGGAGTTGTGCCCATATTCGCCGAGCGGAAAATTCTCCATGATGTTCAGCATTACGAGCGCGGCGATGCCCTGCCCGTTGGGCGGAATTTCGTACACGCGCCAGCCGCGGTAGGTCGTGGAGATGGGTTCCACCCACTCCGCTTCGTATTCGGCAAGGTCTTCGGGAGCCATTGTGCCGCCGTATTTCTCGGAAGCAGCCAGGATGCGGCGCGCAATTTCTCCTTTGTAGAAAGCGTCGCGGCCTTCGGCGGCAATCTGGCGCAACGACCAGGCCAGGTCCGGATTGCGGAAGATTTCGCCGACCGCCGGTGCGCGACCACCCGGGTAGAACGTGCGCAGTCCCGGCGGGTCGTTGCGGAATAACCGCTGACTGAGCGGCCAGAGGGCACCGACCAGCTCCGGCACCGGAAACCCTTCTTCCGCGTAACGAATCGCCGGCGCCAGCAGCTCCGCAAAAGACATGCGGCCGAAGCGTTCGCGCAGTTTGGCCCAGCCTTCCACCGCCCCGGGCACGGTGACCGAATGGATGCCGCGCTGCGGCATGTCCTGGTGACCCTGCGATTTCAGGAACTCGATCGTCAGCCCGCGGGGCGCCCAGCCGCTGGCATTCAGGCCGTAGAGCTTTCCGGTTTTCGCCTCATAGACGATGGCGAACAAGTCGCCGCCGATGCCGTTCGACGTCGGTGCCACCACTCCCATCACGGCATTGGTGGCAATCGCGGCGTCCACGGCGTTCCCGCCGGCGGCGAGAATCTGCACACCGGCCTGCGCCGCCAGCGGACTTTCAGCGGCGACGATGCCGTAGCGGGTGACCGTCATCGAGCGGGCTGTCCAGCGATCCTGCGGAGCCAACTCTCCGGTGCTCATCAGCACCCCCACGCACAGCAGTCCGGCTACGATTCCGATGCGTTTCATGGGACCCTCTCTGCCCGGGCGCGCCAATCTATCGCGAACCGCACCGCCGCGCAAGCCAACCGTGCCGGCCGTCTCCGGCCCTTCACGGCGTGAACGTGCGGTAGAAGTCGACGCCAGAGAAATTGGCCCGAAGCGCACGCCCTTCGACCACCGCGTCCAACTGGAGTCGCTCGGCAGAATGTTCTTCGCTGCCCACGCGGAACAGACCGGGCGCCAGCGGCACCAGCTCTTCTTCTTCGCCGGAAGGAAACACCAACCAGAGTTTTCCCTTGCGGGTCAGCACGCGGAAATTGGAGAGCCAGGGATTGGCCGTGCGGTAGTGGCCCTCATAGGCATTCCACTCGGCGGGCACAGCGAACGTGCGCGGGCCAGTGTAGCGTTCGTTAAAAAACCAAGCGGCGCCGTGGTGCACTTCCGTCACCGGCCCCGAACCGTTCTCGGCGGGTGCGCGGGTGAAAACAATCGGGAAAAGAGCGAAGTCCGGGTGATGGGCGTAGAAGCGATCCCGTCCCCGGCGTTCCAGCCGAATGCGCTGTCCGCCGTGCAGCAGATACAGCCGGTCGCCGGAGGCCACTAACCGCAACTGCCGGCCATCCGGTGCGGTGAACGTGCCGGCATAGTCGGCGGCGTTTTCGACCCGCGCGGGTGGCACGCGCTCGGGCAATTCAGGCAAGGGCCGCGACTGCAGGGCGGCGCGCACGCACTCCAGGGCAAACTCGGCGATGCGGTCGGGTGCGCCCGGCCCGTTCGTCATCACCACCACACCCAGCCCTTCGTGCAAATTCCCCAGCAGCATGGCGCGATAACCGACCATGGCGCCACCGTGGCCGAACCAGGTGTGGCCATCTTTTTCCCAGACTTCGAGGCCGTAGCCATACCACCGCTCACCCCGGGCACGTGCGGCCCGCTGCGTGAGCAGCGCAAAACTTTCCTCCGAGAGGATGCGTCCGCCGGGCACTGCGCCACGATTCAACAGCATGCGCAGATAGGCAGCCAGTTCGGCTGGTGTGGCGGCAATCGAACCGTCGCCCGCACCATATTCGAACCAGGGAGCCGGAACCAGCGGATGCGAGCGGTGCGCAGGACGGTCGTCGTAGGCGGTCTGGTGGCCGACGGCCATGCGCGTCCGTGCAGCAAAAGTGATGGTGGGCTCACTGCGGTGCATCCCCAGCGGCTGAAAAATGCGGCGGCGGAGAATCGTCGCGTAGTCGGCACCATCGAGGGTTTCGAGCAGATAGCCGAGCACCTGATAGCCGACGTTGGAATAGGCCCAGTGTGCATCGGGCGCCGCTCCAGTCACACGTTCGCGCAGCGCCCAAACGGTGAACCACGAGCTGGGGATGTCGTCCCGGTCGCGCGGCAGCCCGGCGGTGTGCGTGAGCAGATGGTGCACGGTGAACGGCGGATGTGCCGAAGAGATGGAAAACCACGGCCAGTAGCGCACGAGCGGCTCATCGAGCTTCAGCTTTCCCTCTTCGTGCAACTGCAGCAGGGCAACGGCAGTGAACGATTTCGAGATCGAGCCGATCTGAAACAGGGTTTCGGGCGTGACCGGACGGCGCGCGGCCGGATCCGCATGTCCAAACGTGGCCAGATGGAGCAGCCCTTCGCGGTTGGTGATGGCCAGTGCCAGCCCGGGCGTGCGCGAGTCCGTCATCTGCTGGCGGACAAACGCTGCGATGTGCCGCCAGGCTTGCGCGAGCCGGACGGCTTCGCTCTGACCGGCAGCGGTTGCCGTCCCGGCCAGCCAGATCGCGACGAGCCAGTGCCACTTCCCTCGGCGGTAACGCATGAACTCACCTCTCTGGATGGCACGCAGGCCGCGCACGAGGCTATTCGAGGCGGCGCAACTGCTGCCGCGTGCCGCCCTGCACCAGCTCAAGACCGGTGACGCGACCGGTCGCATCGCGCTGGAAGACGATCTGCGCATCCACGACGCGGAGGAAAAACCGGTCTTCGGCTTCGGCGAACAGCTCCAGCTTGGGCTGTCCGGCGGCCTGCACGAACAGGCGGTTCCCTTCCCGCGTGATTTCCATGCTCAGGACGCTGTCGGCGGCGTAGCGACCCGTATAGCGCTCGAGGACCTCCGGCGGCAGTTCGATGGCCGTGCGTTCCCGGGGCAGCTCGTACGGGGCACCGAAGAGAATCGCGGCCAGGTCGCGTGCGATGCGTCCTGCGTTGGCCTGCTCGACGTTGCTGAGCACGATGACGGTGGCGCGCTCCTCAGGGTATCGCGCCAGGAACGCGGAAAAGCCGTTGATGCCGCCGCCGTGCCCGATCATTTTGCGCTCGAACTGTTGTCGCACGCCCCAGCCGTAAGCGTATTCGTTCTGCACCGGCGTGAACATGCGCTCGCGCACCGAAGCGGGAAGCAACTGGTCGGTGTAGAACGACTGCTCCCAGCGATAGAGGTCCTCGACAGTGGAGTACAGGGCGCCGGCGGCATGCGGGATGGTCATATCGAGAAAGCGGGCGTTCCGCAGTTGCTCGCCTTCGCGGCTGTAGCCGCGGGCGCGATGGGACAGAATCGGTTCGGTGCGGTCGTAACCGGTGTCGTCGAGCGCAAGTGGCTCGAGGATTTGTTCGCGCAGGAATTGCTCGTACGACTGCCCGGAAACTTTTTCGATCACGTAGCCGAGCAAAATATAGCCGGAATTGCTGTAGGCCCACCGCTCGCCCGGGACAAATTCGAGCGGGCGATCCCGGAAGCGCTCCATCGTGCAGGTGACCGGACACGGCAGAGTCATCTTCGCGGTGTAGTCCGGGAAACTGGTGAAATTCGGGATGCCGGAGGTGTGCGTGAGCAGATGGTGCAACGTGATCGGCTGCCAGGCCGGCGGACAGGGATCGAGGAAGTTGCAGATGGAATCCTGCACGCGCAGCCGACCCTGTTGCTCGAGCTGCAGAATGGCGGCGGCCGTAAACGCTTTCGTCAGCGAACCAATGCGGAATTTCGTGAGCGGCGTGTTGGGAACGTGGTGCTCCAGGTCGGCAAAGCCGTAGCCCTTGCGCAGCAGGATTTCGCCTTTGTGAGCCACCAGCACCGACCCCATGAACCGGTTCACGCGCATCTGGGCCGCCAAGTACTCCTCGGCGCGGGCCACAAAGTCGTTCGCCGGCACCTGGCCGAAGACCGGCCACACCGCCAGCAGGAACAGAAATGCCGCTCGAAAACACATTCGCTGTTTAGCGCACATCGCAGCCTCCCAGGGCGCATTGTAGCCAGCGCGCGTCTGGATGCCAGAGAAAATTCGTGCGGCACGACCCTGTTGCTTGCCGGGGTTGTACCCGACAAGGCTCCGACCCAAGCCCCGGAGCGCGACATCGTCGAAACGGCGGTCGCGGCCGGGCAGTTCAACACGCTCGCCAAGGTGCTGCAAGCGGCGGGGCTGGTCGAAACCCTGAAGGGCAAGGGACCGTTCACCGTATTCGCGCCGACCGACGAGGCGTTTGCCAAGTTGCCGGCGGGCACGCTCGACTCCCTGCTCCGGCCGGAGAACAAGGACCGGCTGACGGCCATCCTGACCTATCACGTGGTGCCCGGCAAACTGCTCGCCGCTGATGTGGTCAAGCAGAACAGCCTGAAGACAGTGCAGGGCGGCTCACTGCGCGTCAGCGTCAAGGCTGGCTCGAATGTGCTGGTGGACAACGCCCGCTTGGTGAAGACCGACATTCTCTGCTCGAATGGCGTTATTCATGTGATTGACTCGGTTGTCCTGCCCCAGGGCAACTAGGGTCATAGCGGCGGCCGGGAAATTTCGGGAATCCCTCAGGCGAGGACCGGCCGCCTTTCTTTTTTCTTCGCACTCCCCGCCATCCCCTCCGCTGCAGAAACAGCTTTGAAGGCTGATTCCCTGTCCGACCAGACAACTCGACCGTTACTGCACGGCTCACAGATAAGGGAACTTTTGGGCGGCAGGTTGCGTACACTTGCAGCAGGGAGGAAAAACTGCGATGAGAAAGCCTGAAAACATCCTTGCCGTGCTGGCGTTGTTGGTGGGATTTGCACTGGCAGCTCCGGCGGCGCAGGAGCAGGGCGAGCGCTGGCTGCACATCCGCGTGGACGACTCCGAGGGGAAGGGCGAAAAGGTGCGCATCAACCTGCCGCTTGCGCTGGCGGAAAAGATTTTGCCGGCCGTTCGGACGGCCGAGTTGCGCGAAGGCAGATTGCGTATTGGCCGTCCTGGCATCCGCGAGGTGGACATCCGCGCTGTCGTGGAAGCGCTGAAAACGACCCGGGACGGTGAATTTCTGACCGTCGAGAGCGAAAAGGAAAACGTGCGTGTGGCCAAGCAGAGCGGCTACCTGATCGCTCAGGTCCGCGGCGCCGACAAAAATGTGGACGTTCAGGTTCCGATGCGGGTCGTCGAAGCCTTGCTGGACACCGACGATCCCAACGAGCTGAATGTAGCCGCCGCACTGCGAGCGCTGGCGGCACACGGCGACATCGTCATCGTGGATGTGCGCGACAGGAAAGAATCGGTGCGCGTGTGGGTCGATTCCCGCAGCACGCAGGATTGACTGCGTAGCCACGGCGAACCGAGAGCTTCGGGCGGTCGTGCCCAGCAGCGAACGAGGGGCGAACCATGGCCGTGCTGGGAAAAATCTTGCTGGGTTTGCTGGGCGCAGTCGTGCTAGCCGTCGTGCTGGCCTACAGCGAAGGCGCGGTGGTTGTCCGGGTGACGGCGCACCAGCCCGCCGGCGAAAACGTGAACCTGTTTCTGCCGGCGGCACCGCTGCCGTTGACGCTGAAACTTATTCCCAACACCCACTTCCCGCAACTGCCACCCGAAGCGCGCGCGGTGCTACCGGCTCTGGTCGAGGCCGCGCAGCACCTGGAAACCACGCCGGATTTCGTGCTGGCGGAAGTCGAACGAATCGGCGAGCGGGTGCACATCGAAAAGCGCGGCCGGAAGCTGATTGTCGAGGTGGAATCTCCGGACGAGTCGGTCTACGTAGAAATTCCGCTGCGAACCATTGCGCAGGTAATGAGCGAAGTGGAGCGAGCGCAAAGCCTGTTGGGAGAGCACCGCAGCCACAACTGCCTCTGGGCCGACAGCCTGCTTCCCTGCCCATAGCGGCTTTGCAGACCGAACAACCGCCTGCCCGACTCCGGGGCATTTGCTAGCCGTCCCGGAATAGGCACCGAGCCGTCCGCCAAGAAAGAGCCAGAGCCGATGCAGGCCGCGAAACGCAGTCTCCCGAGTCAGGGCTGAGGGAACCCGGGCATCATGGGCGCCATCTTTTGCGGCTCGCCGCGAATCTGCGAGCGTTCCCCCGCGAGCACTTTGAGCAGCACCATGGAGCCCTCCCGGCTGGTCATCTTCACGATCCCGTAGGGCGCAACCTTCTGGGAGACCCAGGCCTCGCCGGAGCCATCCTTCATGCGGAAGTGTTCGCAGGTAAATGAGCCGGCCGGGGTAGTAATCGTTTCGGTGCCCACGTGCTCAGCAATCGCACGGATATCCTCAGCCGCCGGGTTGGTCGAATTGCTCATATTGCGCCGCATCTGGACAGGGAACTCCATCGGCAGCTCATCTTCGCTCTGCACAATCAACCGCAGCGCATCGGACTTTTGTCCTTCAAACACAACCAGGGACTTGACGATTACACGGCCTTTGTCGGGAGCCTGCATGCGCATCTCCAACCAGTAGGCAGTTTTCTCGCCGGCCTTTTCTTCTCCCACAACGGCGATCTCCATCTGCATCTTGCCGTGTTGCGGATGCAGCACTTCGTAGGCGGCGCCGCTGCCAACCTTGGGAGACCAAATCCCGCGCAGTAGTGGTCCCGGACCGGGAATTTGGGCTCCGGCCGATGCGCAGCCAAGCAGGGCCAGCCAACAAGCAAGGGTCAGCCTTTTTCTCTGCATAGGTCACCCCTCGACACGATGCTGGAAGATGCTCCGGAGCCCTTATCTGGCCTCAAAGATCAACACCTTCGCGATTGACCATCTTGCGCGGGTCGAACTTGGCGCGCAGGCTCAGCGACTTGACCTCGCAGACGAATTCCAGCGATTTTTCGTTCGCCGGAACAACAGCTTCGCCCGAAGCATCGCGCTTGGGAAACTGGAACAGCACACCCTGCAGCCGTCCTCCGGCGTTGCTCCGCAGCAGTTGCACGGCGACCGGAGCCAGTTTCTTTTTTGTACTGCCGATGCGCAGCTCGGCCCGCCCCTGCAAATCAGCTTCATTGGCACCTGCAAAAGGACTCAGGTCTGCGCCGAGAACCAGGATCTGGTAGGAGTCCGGCTGCGCCTGCAGTAACTGGTTGGGGTCCTGGAGCGGATTGCCGGCCAGCTCCGCGTTGCGCACCAGAGCCTGACGCACGGTGAGCGCCGAAACCCAGCGGACAACGAACTCTGCCTGCGGCACGCGCAGCGCCATGTCCGATGGCGCCGCCGGAGTGCCGGATTGTCCGGGAGCAGGTCCGGCAGGAGCCATCTCCCCTGCGGGCTGCGCACCGGCGGGTTGTGCGCCAGGAGCCTGCGCGCCGCTTTCATATCCGGTGTTGGCACCAACCGGCAGCGGGCGCCAGCTCACTGTGACGCGCACCGTCCGTGCCCAAGGAGAATCGTTCAGCACTTTCTGAACATCCTTCTGGTTCCATTCGGTGTAGGGCTTTTCTTTCCACGGGTCGCCGGCCCAGGCCAGCAGCGTTGCAACGCAAACCAAAGCCAGCGCCTTGGCCAATGGTTTCATAGTCCACCTCAGCCGGCAGGTAGCCAGGCCAGTCGTCATCATCGCACGTTTTCGGCTGCATTGCACCGAAAACCTTCATTCATACGCCAGAGCATCCACTGGATCGAAACCGGCGGCGCGCCAGGCGGGATAGAGTGCCCCGGCGGTAGCGCCTAGGGCAGCCAGCAAAACGGAGCGCAGAATCCACGGGAAGTCAATCAGCACGGTGAGCGTGGGGTTCGTCTGGGCCAGAATAGCCCGCACAGCGTAGGTCCCGAACAGACCGAGCACACTGCCGAGTGCGGCCAGCAGCAAGGTCTCGCTCAGAATCAGCCCGACGACGCTGCGTTTCGAGCTGCCCATAGCTTTCAAAATGCCGATCTCCCGCGTGCGTTCGAGCACCAGCGTGTGCATCGTCAACAGCACGACCAGGAAGCTGACGGCTACCCCGAGCCCGACGATCGAGTGAATGAACGGCTGCAGCTCCGGCAAATTTTCGGAATTCATCAACGTCATGTATTCGGCTACGGAACGTACCGTGTAGCCGGGCAGCAAGGCCTGGATGGCAGCGCGAGTCGCTTCGGTGTCGCCGTGGCTGCGAATGTAGATCAGCGAGACGTGGTCCTGCGCGCCCACCAACTGCTGTGCGGTGCGCAGCGGAAGAAAATACCGGGCGCCTTTGCCGTGCCGGACAATGCCGGCAATCCGAAAGGTTTGTCCAAGCAGGCTAATGGAGTCGCCCACGCGCAGGCCGCTGGCCCGCGCGCGAATGTCATCCACCAGCACCTCGTCGGCAGCTTGAAACGGGCCGCCGGCAAGAAATTCAAAGCCATGGCTCAGGCGATGGAAACTGGCATAGTCGATGCCGTAGATGACGCTGAGCCCGGCCGTGTCGTTCACCACCAGCACCGGCGCCACCTGGGCGACATCCGGCAGCTCGAGCAAGCGGTCGGCCAGGGTCTCCTCCATGACCGCTTTGGAAAACGCGAAGAAGATCGAGGCATTTGGTGGCTGCACGAACAGGTCGGCACCGACGCCCTCGACACGCTTCCCCCATTCGCGGACCACTCCGCTCGACAAGCCGACAATGAACAGCACGAGGAAGACCTGCAGGGCGATGGCCGTGATGGTCAGCGCCGAGCGGACCGGCCGCGTCCACAGGTTGGCCCAAAGAAACTGGCGATAGGAAAACCCTCTGGCTGCTCCGGCTGACATTCGCTCTGCCTCGACCAGCGTTCACTCTAGCATCGGCCATCTGCGCGGTCAAAAACATGCTGTCGAGTTGCGTTTTCAACAAAAATGTCGAAAAGTTTGTGGAAATCGCGCTGCGAAATTCTCTAAACGCAGAGCAGAGCGCGAGTTGGTACGAATTGCACTATCCTGAGGCAACCGGCGAAGAAAATTTTGGAACGAAATCTGCAAGAAAGCACGCACAGTGCCACGTGCTGCTTCAGGTACGCTGGGACCAAACAAACGTGGGCTGGCGCTTCAGTACCAGCGCGGCGGTTCTTCCAGCTGGATGCGGATGGTTTCTTTTTCTTTTTCGAGGGTGTACCAGCGGCCGAACGTTTTCCATCCCGGCGCAATCACCTGGATGAGCACTTTGCCGCGGGGAGCGATTTCATAGCGGGTTACGCCCTGCGCATTGGTCTTCAGATTCAGCTCGAGCAGCTTCGAGCGGACCGATTTGCTGTCGCGGGGAAAGCGCAAGTACACGCTCGCGTTATCCACGGGAACTTCTTTTTTACCGCCCACGACTTCGATGCGCAAATCGGTGCGGGCATCTTCGTCAGGCGTTTCTTCTGCTTCTTTTTTCTCCTGGGCGGCAGCGGGCAACAGGAGCAACAGGAAAAACACCAGCAACCAGCTTTGTAAATTCCGAAGCTGTTTCATAGGCGTCAACTCATTAGAGGTTGGGCAGCATAGGAAAGTTGTCCCGAGTCTCACGACCGGTGCGGTCGCGGAGTCCCGGCAGCGCCTGGCCTGCGTTGCGACCGGCGTGCTGGCCCAGCCGAGCGAGCAGGTACGCGCGCACCTGGTCGAAGCGCGAGGTGGTGACGACGTACTGTTCCCGCTCGGGCAGATATTTTTCGATCACCTGTTCGGCCCGGCGCAGCCGATCACGGGTCATCGGATGGGTGGCAAAAACCTGCGCCAGTCCACCCGGCTCTCCCTGTTTTTCGAGGCGCCGGAGCCGCTCCAGAAACACCACGAATGCAGCCGGGTCGTAGCCCGCCAGATAATGATACTGCAAACCGAAGAAATCAGCTTCTCGTTCCGCATGCCGACCGAACTGAAGAAATGTGAGCGGCACGACCAGAGCCATTCCCTGATACAGGTAGCCGGCCGGGCCACCAAAGAGCAGCAGCGGAATCGAGACCCAGTTCCAGAGCTGAGCCCGGCTGCGCTGGCGGGTAGCGTGCCGCGCGGCGACGTGAGCAATCTCGTGAGACAGAATGCCGGCCAGTTCGGCCTCGGTCTCAGCTTCCAGAATCAGGCCGGTGTTGACGAAGAAATGGCCGCCGGGCAGTGCCATCGCGTTCCGTTCTTCGGAATCCACCACCCGCACCTGGGCGGGGAAGAGCGAATCAGAATGACGCACCAGGTGCTCGACCAGGTCGCGCACATACTCCACCACGAACGGGTCGCGCAGCAGAAGCACGCTGCGTTCGACTTCGGCAGCCAGTTCGGCACCCAGTTTCGCTTCCTCTTCGAGCGAATAGAAGTTCCAGGTGCCCCGGGTGATGTCGCGCTTGCCAATCTGGCGGATATCGGCGTGCTTCTGTTGTGGCTCCGCCCGGGCAACAGTCGGCCCGCTGGCCAGCGCAACCGCAAAGACGAAATGGATTACCTGACGCACGGCGAGAGCTGAACCAGCACCGGTGCGAATTGACTGCGGCTGTGTGCTGCGTTACTTTCGTGGGCCCGCCCGCGGCCGGCACCGGCTCGTAAGGTTTTTTACACCCGGGGCGCTCGGCTCGGCAACGGAAAATGCATGCAACGGAAGTGACCCGCGACGAGGCGAGGAGAGACTTATGGGCTTTGCCACCGATTGCATCCACGTCGGACAGGAACCGGACCCGAGCACGGGCGCGATCGTGCCGCCGGTCTACCAGACCTCTACCTATGTGCAGGAAGGAGTCGGCAAGCACAAAGGCTACGACTACGCACGCACGGCGCATCCGAACCGACGCGCGCTGGAGCGTTGCGTGGCCCGGCTGGAAGGTGGCAGCGCCGCATACGTGTTTTCTTCAGGCATGGCGGCGATTGATGCCGTCTTCCGGTTGCTGCGGCCGGGCGATCACGTAATCGTTTCGCAGGCGGTGTACGGCGGCGTGTTTCGACTGACGACTCAGTTGCTGGTCGAATTCGGGCTTTCCTTCGACTTTGTGGATACCTCCGACCTGAACAAGATCGAACGGGCGCTGAAGCCGTCGACGAAGATGATCTACGTTGAAACCCCCACCAACCCGACCATGCTGATCACCGATATTGCTGCGGTGGCCGGCCTGGCGCGTGCACACAACCTGACGCTGGTGGTGGACAACACGTTCCTCTCGCCCTACCTCCAGCGTCCCCTGGAGCTCGGCGCGCACATTGTGGTCCACTCCATGACCAAGTACCTGAACGGGCACAGCGACTGCACCGGCGGCGCCGTCGTTTTGACGCGACAGGAAGATGCCGAACGCATCTATTTCCTCCAGCGTTCGGCGGGCACGGGACTGGCTCCGATGGACTGCTGGCTGGTGGCGCGCGGCATCAAAACCCTGCCGGTGCGCATGGAACAGCACTGTAAGAACGGCATGGCCGTGGCGGAGTTTCTGGAAAACCACCCGAAGGTGAAGCGGGTGCTTTATCCCGGGCTGAAATCCCATCCGCAGTACGAAGTGGCTCGGCGGCAGCAGCGCGGACCGGGGGCCATGCTTTCGTTCGATCTCGGCACGCTGGAGGCGGCGCGACGGATGCTGGAAAACGTCAGGCTCTGCTCGCTCGCGGAAAGCCTGGGCGGAGTGGAAACCCTGATTTCCCTACCCGCGCTGATGACGCACGCCTCTGTGCCGGTAGCAGTTCGTCAGCAGATCGGCATCACCGATGGACTGGTGCGACTGTCGGTCGGCATCGAGGATGCCGAAGACCTCATCGCCGATCTCGATCAGGCGCTGGCCAAGGTCTGAACGGCTGTGCCGACCCGCCGCCGGCGCTACAGCCAGTGCTTGTGACGAAACATCCAGAGCAGGCCGAGCGCTACGCCGGTCATCACGCCCGTCGCGACCCACCACCCCAAGCGATGCTCGAGCAGCGGCAGGTTCGGAAAGTTCATGCCATAGAAGCCGGTCACGAGCAGAAACGGCAGCGCCAGCGTGGCAAAAATGGTGAGCGCTTTCATCACCATGTTGGCTCGATTCGCGGTGGCCGAAAGGTGCACGTCCAGAATGCCGGTCAGAATTTCGCGGTACGACTCCGTCAAATCCATGGCGCGGACCAGGTGGTCGTAGATATCGCGAAAGTAGGCGTACTGGGAGCGAATCCAGGGTTCGGTACAGCGCAGCAACTGGTTCAGCACTTCGCGCATCGTCGCCGCCGTGCGACGGAAATCCACCAGCGCGCGACGCAGACGGAAGATTTCCGCCAGCAGCGCCGGCGAGGGATCTTCGATCACCCGCTCTTCGAGCGCGCGGATGCGATCTTCGATGGAATCGAGCACGGGCAGGTAGCGGTCGACGATGACGTCGAGCAGCGCATGCAGCAGCCGGCCGGGATGCGCCAACCGCGCCTGCGCCTCAAACCTGGGCCGCACGGCGGCGGCGGTGCGGCTGGGGCCTCGATGAACGCTGATGAGAAAATCGCGCCCGACGAAGACGTCAAACTCCCCGAAGCGGCAGGTGCAGGTGTCCGGATCGAAGTGGACGGTGTTCGCCACCAGGAAAAGGTGGCCCTCATATTCTTCCAGCTTGGCTCGGGTCAGTTGATCGCGACAGTCCTCAATGGCCAGCTCATGCAGGCCGAAGGCAGCGGCAAGCTGTTCCAGGGCCGGGCCCGAGACATCTTCGACATGGTACCAGCGGAAGCCATTCCGCTCGCCCAGCAGCCACGGTGCGAGTTCCGCCGGCGTGGTCATGCGCGACTCGCTTTCTTCGGCCGGGAGCGCGCTTCGGGCTGCAGACAGTCGTCCAGCCAATCGAGATAGCTCCGCGAGCCGAGCACAACAGGCACGGCAATGATTTCCGGCACCTGGTAGCTGTGCAGTCGCTTGATGGCCGCTTCCAGGCGGGCGAACAGCCGCCGGGCCGTCTTGATGACGAGCAGGTGCTCACCCGCCGTTTCTATCCTTCCCTGCCAGCGATACGTGGAGCGCACGCGCGCTTCGTGCACATTCACGCAGGCGGCCAGACGCTGCTCGACCAGTGCGTGGGCGATGCGGTCGGCTTCGGTGGCCGTGCTGCAGGTCACAAAAACAACGATGTGGTCACGCCGTCCCGGCATACTCCTGGCAGCTCCGCAAGCGCAGTTCGACCACACCGCGCTTGCCTCGGTCCGGCGTCAAGATACAATAGCCGCCGATGCCGAGCAAACGGATCCGCTTTGGCACTTCGGGCTGGCGCGCCATCCTGGCCGATGAATTTACGTTTGACAACGTCCGGCTGGCGGTGGCGGCAATTGCTGGCCATGTGAAGGCCCGGAGCCGGAATCCCGCACTGATCGTGGGCCACGACACGCGGTTTCTCTCCGAAGAATTTGCGCAGACGGCCGCCGGCGTGCTGGCTGCCCACCACGTGCGCCCCTTGCTGTGCGATGGCGCCGCACCCACACCGACCATCGCGTACGAAATCCTGAGGCGGAAGACCGACGGGGCCATCAACTTTACCGCGTCGCACAACCCGGCCGACTATCACGGACTGAAATTTTCCGGTGCTGACGGCGCACCCGCGCTGCCCGAAGTGACGCGCGAGATCGAAGAACGCTTTGCGCAACTGGCCGCGGCCGGCCGGCCGGTGCCGGAAGCGTCCCACGCCGACTTTGAGCGCATCGCGCCGCGCCAGCCTTACCTGGAACGCCTGAGCGAACTGGTGGACCTCGATGCGATTCGCCGCGCCGGGCTGCGGGTGGTCTGTGACCCGCTGCATGGCGCCGGCAGCGGCTATCTCGACCGCATTCTCGCCGAAGCCGGCGTGGCCGTCACCGCCATCCGCACCGAACGCGACGTGCTCTTCGACGGGCTGGGACCGGACGTCGGCGAACGGAACCTGGCACCGCTGCGCGAGGCTGTGCGCAGGCAGCAGGCCCACGTCGGACTGGCTACCGACGGCGACGCCGACCGTTTCGGCGTACTGGATGCCGACGGCAGCTTCGTGCAACCGAACCACATTCTGGGACTATTGCTCGACTATCTGCTCGAGACGCGCGGCTGGCGGCTCGGGGTCGCACGGAGCGTGGCCACCACGCATCTGCTCGATGCGGTCGCCCGCCATCACGGCGTCGAGGTCCACCAAACGCCCGTCGGCTTCAAATACATCGGTGAGCTGATCCGGCAGGGACGAGTCGCGCTGGGCGGAGAAGAAAGCGCCGGAATGAGTATCCACGGCCACGTGCCCGAAAAAGACGGCATCCTGGCCTGCCTGCTGGTGGCGGAAATGATGGCCCGCCGCGGCAGCATGCCGCTGGCCGAGCAGTTGCGGGCCCTCTTCCAAAAACTGGGTGCGGAATTCTGGCCGCAGCGCGAAAACCTGGCCGTGCCGGAAACGGTGCGGGCCGGGCTGCCCGAACGCATCCGGGGTAACTTTTCGGAATTCGCCGGCAAAAAAGTGATTCAAACCGACCGCACCGATGGTATCAAGCTCGTGTTTGCCGACGGTTCCTGGCTGCTTTTGCGCAGCAGCGGCACCGAACCGCTGGTGCGCATCTACGCCGAGAGCAGTTCGCCGCCAGAAACCAAAAGACTGATTGGAACGGCCAAACAGTGGCTGCTGGAATGAACAGCATCGCAAAGCCATCGCTGCAACAGCAGCAGGTAAGACGACGCCCCGTCCAGCCAATCCGCACCGAAGCCCGCCGACTGCGGGAACAGCTCCGGAGGCGAGGCCGTTCCGTGCTCGCTGCCGGCGTGTTTCTGCTGCTGGTGCACGATCTGTTCGGCGAGCACGGACTGCTGGCCCTGCGGCGCAGCCAGAAGGAAGCCACACGACTGGAACAGGAAATCGCCGCGCTGAACGAAGAGAATCAACGGCTGGCGGGTGAAATCGAGGCACTGAAGAGCGATCCCGCCACCATCGAACGCATCGCTCGCGACGAAATGGGGCTGGCCAAACCAGGCGAGTTCGTCTTCACACTACCGCCCAAACCGCAGTCGCCGGAATAGTCTTCACCGGCCCTCCGCCAACGAACTGGCAGCGCATCAGCACAATCCCGCAATCGCCACGCCGAGGCAGAGTAAACTGGTAGGCATGGCGACGATGCGAACACTTCCCTTCCCGGCCGCGTTGGTGGTGTGCGGACTGCTCGGACTGGCCGCGGCCTTCTACGGAAACTGGAGCGGTTTGGGCGGACGCAGTTTTGCTGTCAGCCTGGCGGTGCTGCTCGCACTGCTGGCCGGACAGATTCTGCTGGCTTCCGCCGGTCTGGCCGAACGCGCTGCGGAGCGATTGGGAAAGTTCGGGGCACTGGTTTGTGTATTTGTTCCGCTGAGCGTCTACGCAGCGTATGCTGCAGCAACCGGAACGACCACGGCCGGCTGGATGCTGGCGATGGCCGCCTACACGCTCACGCCGGCTCTGCTCCTGGCATCGGTGCGCGGACAACGGGCCGGCACCTGGGCCGACTACGCTGCCGCGCTGACGCTCTGGCTGCCGGTGGAATTCCGCTGGCTGGAGGGTGCGTGGGCGGCCAGTGGCGAGTTTCGCCATCTGCTGACCACGTTGCTGGCCGTGAACACTGCCATTGCCAGCTTTTTGCTGCTGCGGAGACTGGATGGTGTGGGCTATTCGCTCGGCTGGGGGCCGCGCTGGGGGCGCATCATTGTCGGCCACTTCGCGATATTTGCTGTGCTGGCCATTCCGCTGGGTCTGGCCCTCGGCTTCCTCGCCTGGCAACCAAACCCGGAACGATTGTCGTTGCTGCCGGTGACCCTGGTCGCCACACTGCTGTTCACAGCCTGGCCGGAGGAGTTGCTGTTTCGCGGGTTGCTACAAAATTTTCTCGAGAAATCACTGCGCGGGCCGCAGGCCGGGTTGATTGCGGGTGCCGTGGTCTTTGGCCTGGCGCACATCAACAACCTGGGCTTTCCGAACTGGCGCTACGTGCTGCTGGCGACGCTGGCCGGACTGTTCTACGGGCGCGTGTGGCAGAAGACCGGTTCGCTGTTTGCCTCCGCAATGGTGCACACGCTGGTGAACACAGTCTGGGGACTGCTGTTTCGGACGGCCTGAGTTCTCCGGAAGTACAGGGGGGCCGGGCATCAGCGGACAACGCCAGCCAGCGGCGAAGATGCCGAAGCGTACAGTCGCTTGGGCATGCGTCCGGCCAGATAGGCTTTGCGGCCGGCTTCGACGGCGGCGCGCATGGCTTCGGCCATCCGTACCGGGTCCTGGGCTTCGGCGATGGCCGTGTTCATCAGCACGCCGTCGGCGCCGAGCTCCATGGCGATGGTGGCGTCGGAAGCGGTACCCACGCCGGCGTCCACAATCAGCGGCACTTCGGTGATGCGTTCCCGCAGGATGCGCAGGTTGGTGGCGTTCTGCACGCCGAGTCCGGAGCCGATCGGTGCGGCCAGCGGCATCACCGCCGCGGCGCCGGCGTCGATCAGTTTGCGGGCCACGACCAGGTCGTCGTTTGTATACGGCAACACCACGAACCCTTCCTTCACCAGAACCCGCGTCGCCGCGACGAGCTGTTCCGTATCGGGAAACAGCGTCTGCTGATCACCGATCACTTCCAGCTTGATCCAGTGGGAAAGCCCGACTTCGCGCGCCAGCCGCGCCGTGCGGATAGCTTCTTCGGCGGTGTAACAGCCGGCCGTGTTCGGCAGGATGAAAAATTTTTCGCGGTCGATGTAGTCCAGCAGCGATTCCTTCGACCTGTCTGTCAGATTCACGCGGCGGACAGCCACGGTGACCATCTCTGCGCCCGAGGCTTCGTGCGCGCGAACCATCTCCTGGTAGGTGCGGTATTTTCCGGTGCCGACGATCAGCCGCGAACGAAATGCGCGGCCGGCAATGACGAGTTGGTCGTTCATGGGTGCTCCTCATTGGCATTCTACTCCGGTGGAAAGCAGCGGACAAATTGCGGAAGTGAGGAAAGCCGGCAGCCGCGCAGAACGGGAAACGTGTTTTCTTGCCCGTTCAGGCGGGGCGGGGTTCTTCGACGTCCGCGTAGAGCGCGGCAATCTGCTCGGCGTAGCGCTGCTCGATCACGCGCCGCTTCAGCTTCATCGTGTAGGTGAGCTGGCCGCCGTCGAAGCTGAAATCATGGTCGAGCACGGCAAAGCGTTTGGGACGCTCGTACTGGGCGAAATCGGCGGTGAGCCGTTCGAGCTCCTGCCCCAGCAACTGCCGCACCCAGGGATGCGCAGCCAGCTCGGCGCGGGAGGAAAACTGCAGCCCGTGCTCGCGCGCGCGGGCCTCGATGGCAACGAAATTCGGCACCAGCAGAGCGACCACAAACTTGTGCCGGTCGCCCACCACGGCGGCATTGGCAATGTAAGGACTAGTTTTCAGGCGGTTTTCGATCGGCTGCGGGGCCACGAACTTTCCGGCTGCAGTTTTGATCAGGTCTTTCTTGCGGTCGGTAACGTAGAGATAGCCGTCTTCATCGAGCCAGCCGATGTCGCCGGTCTTCAGCCATCCGTCCTCGGTGAATGCTTCGCGGGTCTGCTCCGGTTTGTTGTAGTAGCCCTGCATGACACACGGCCCGCGCACCAGGATTTCGCCGTCTTCGGCAATGCGCACTTCTACGTTGGGAATCGGCCGGCCGACGGAGCCGAGCCGGTTGGCCTGCTCATGATTGGTCGAGATAACCGGCGACGTTTCCGTCAACCCATATCCCTGGTAGATTTTCACGCCGACGGCCCAGAAAAACTCCAGCAGTTCGCGGGCAATCGGCGCCGCGCCGGAGTTCATTCGTCGGATGCGCCCGCCCAGGGCCGCGCGAATCTTCGGATAGACCAGCCAGTTGGCCAGCCACCACTGCAGCTTCACCCACAGCGACACGGATTTGCCGTAGCCGCGCCAGGGCACCGCCGGGCGCGCAACCCTCACAGCCCAGTCGAACAGTTTTCGTCGCAGGCCGGTGGTCTGCGCGGCCCGCTCCTGGATGCCCGCGTAGATTTTTTCGAATACGCGGGGCACTGCCGCCATCAGCGTTGGGCGAACTTCGAGCAGCGCCGTCGGGAGGGCTTCGACGCGATCCACGTACGCGACCGTGACGCCGTTGAACAGATACGTGTAATCAATCAGCCGCTCGTAGACATGGGAGAGCGGCAGAAAGGACAGTCCGACGTCATTCCGCGGACGCAGCTTCATTCCCTGCAGCACGTCGGTGGCATTCGAGCTGAAGTTGTTATGGGTGAGCATCACACCCTTGGGCTCGCCGGTGGTGCCCGAAGTGTAGAGCAGCGAGGCGAGCTGCTCGGCTCGCACCCGGGCAGCCCGGCGACGGTATGCATCCACCCGGTCTTTGCTGCCCTGCGCAACCAGAGCTTCGTAGCGCAGCACGCTGCGGCCGGTTTCGGCCGAGGTGCCGCCCACGAGGATATGTTCGACACTGGCCAGCCGCTCGCGCACGCTCAGCAGGCGCTGGACCTGCTCTTCTCCGATGGCGACGGCCACCTTGGCGCCGGAATCGTTCAGGATGTAGACGATCCGATCTGGCGCTTCGTTGAAATAGATGGGCACATCCACTGCGCCCAGGCCGAGCACGGCAAAATCCACAATGTGCCATTCGGGACGGTTCGGTGCGAACAGGCCGACGCGATCGCCCGGTCCGACACCCAGCTCAACCAGCGCATGTGCCAGCGCCGCCACCTGATCCAGCATCTGCTGCGCCGAAGTCGCCTGCCAGACCCCACCGACTTTGTAGAGTTGCGCGCGAGGATTGGCGAAGCGGTCCACCGCTTCGAGAAAACATTGTGGCAGGGGTGTGTACGGCATATCGGCTGGGGTTAGGTTAGCGCAGGCGGCCTCGGCAGCGCAATCGCCTGCCGCGGGCAATTGTCGGGATTGCACGCGACAGGCGGCTTCGATTGTCTCGGCAGGACCGTGGGGATGTGCTGGCGTCTTTCCGGCGATGGAGGGCGTTCATCCACGGTTGCAGTGATTTTCTGCGGCACGGTGGGTTAAGATGCTGTAGAGAGGTCTACAATGACTCCCCCGAAAACTACCGACCCGGCAGATCCCGCCACGACGGAAGTACGCACCGTCCGGGCGCCGCGTGGCTCGGCTATCTCCTGCAAAGGCTGGCAACAGGAAGCCGCCCTGCGCATGCTGATGAACAATCTTGACCCGGAAGTCGCCGAGCGACCGCAGGAGTTGATCGTTTATGGCGGCACGGGCAAAGCGGCACGCAACTGGGCCTGCTTTGAGGCGATCGTCTGCTCGCTCCGCGAACTGGAATCCGACGAAACCCTGCTCGTGCAATCGGGCAAGCCCGTGGGCATTTTTCGGACGCATCCCTGGGCGCCGCGGGTGCTGATCGCGAACTCGAACCTGGTGGGCCACTGGAACCACTGGCAGCACTTCAGCGAGCTGGAACGCGCCGGACTGATGATGTACGGACAGATGACCGCCGGCAGCTGGATCTACATCGGCACGCAGGGCATCCTGCAGGGCACGTTCGAAACGTTCGCGGCAGCAGCGAAAAAGCATTTCGGTGGCTCGCTGGCCGGCAGGCTGGTCGTCTCCGGCGGCATGGGCGGCATGGGCGGCGCGCAGCCGCTGGCCGCGACGATGAACGGTGGCGCGTTTCTGGGCATCGAGGTGGACCCGGAACGCATCAAGCGGCGCGTCAAAATGGGTTATTGCGACGTGATGGTCAACTCGCTCGACGAGGCGCTGCGGATTCTGAAAAATGCCGTGCGCAAAAAGGAGCCGGCTTCGGTCGGACTGATCGGCAACTGCGCGGACGTGATCCCCGAGCTGGCGCGACGCGGCGTTGTGCCCGACCTGCTGACGGACCAGACCAGCGCGCACGACCCGGTCGGCGGCTACATCCCGCAGGGATTCGACGTTCAGCAGGCGGCGGAGTTGCGCCGGCGCGACCCGGACGAATATCGCCGGCGGGCGATGGAGTCCATCGCTGTGCATGTGCGCGGAATGCTCGAGCTGCAGAAGATGGGGGCCGTCACGTTCGACTATGGCAACAACATCCGCACGATGGCATACGAAGCCGGCGTCGTCAACGCCTACGATTTTCCGGGCTTTGTGCAGGCCTACATCCGGCCGCTGTTCTGCGAAGGGCGCGGGCCGTTCCGCTGGGTGGCGCTTTCCGGCGAACCGGCCGACATTCATCGCACCGACAAACTGGTGCTCGAGCTTTTCCCGGAAGATGAGATCCTGAACCGCTGGATTCGTCTGTCCCAGAAGCGGGTGCGTTTTCAGGGGCTGCCGGCGCGCATCTGCTGGCTGGGGTACGGCGAGCGCGATCGCTTCGGGCTGGCCATCAACGATCTGGTGGCGCGCGGCGAGCTGAAAGCACCGATTGTGATCGGCCGCGACCATCTGGATACCGGCTCGGTGGCTTCGCCGTTCCGAGAAACCGAACAGATGCGCGACGGCTCGGATGCCGTCGCCGACTGGCCGCTGCTGAATGCGCTGCTGAATACGGCCAGCGGCGCGTCGTGGGTTTCGATCCACAACGGCGGCGGCGTGGGCATTGGCTATTCGCAGCACGCCGGACAGGTGACCGTCGCCGACGGAACCAAAGAGATGGCCGCACGCATCGAACGCGTGCTCACTAACGACCCGGGCATCGGCATCGCACGTCACGCGGACGCCGGCTATCCCGAAGCCATCGAATTTGCCCGCAGATCCGGCATCAAAATTCCGATGGCTCAGGGCTGACGGAGACGCAAATCGCAGAACGATCTGGCCAGGGTCAATCAATCCCTGCAGCATCAGCGACGGCGCAGCCACTTCGTTCATCGAGTGCAGGGAAAACCGCTTCGGAAAGGAGAAGCTATGATCACCATCGTTGGTGCGACCGGGAATACGGGCAGTGTGGCGGCGGCGGCGTTGCTGGCCCGAGGAGAGAAGGTGCGCGCCGTCGGCCGCCGCCCGGAACGGTTGCAAAAACTGGCCGAGCAGGGCGCGGAGATTTTCACCGGCGATGTCCTGGACACCGCAGCCATGACGAAAGCCTTCACCGGCGCCCGGGCCGTCTACTTGATGATACCGCCGGATTTCACGCAGGCCGACTTCCGCGGCTATCAGGCGCGCGTCGCCGATTCTCTGGCCCGGGCCATCGAAGCCTCGGGCGTGACGCATGCGGTCACGCTGTCGAGCGTCGGCGCACACCTGTCCGAAGGCGCCGGCCCCATCAGCGGCCTGCACCATTTCGAGCAGCGCATCAATCAGGTGCGCGGCCTGAACGTGCTCCATCTGCGCCCGGGCTATTTTTTTGAAAATTTTCTGATGCAGATCGGCGCCATCCGACAGTTCGGGATGATGGGCGGCTCGATGCGTGGTGACCTGGCGGTGGCCATGATAGCCACCCGAGACATCGGCATCCGCGCCGCTGAAGAATTGGCCAGGCGGAGCTTCACCGGACAGCAGACGCGCGAGCTGCTCGGCCCGCGCGACGTCTCGCTGGCCGAGGCCGCCGCCATCCTCGGAAAAGCCATCGGGAAGCCGGACCTGCGCTACCAGCAAATGCCCTACGAACAGTTCGAGTCCATCCTGACGCGGATGGGGCTATCGCCGGACGGCGCAAGGCTCATCAACGAAATGTACCGGGCATTCAACGAAGGGCGCGTGGTCGCTCAGGAAAAGCGCGGACCGGAAAATACCACCTCGACGACGCTGGAGCAGTGGGCCACGGAAGTGTTCGTGCCGGCCTTCCGGGGACAAGCCGCGGGCGCGTGAACGACACCGCGGGAGCATTCTGCCCTCGCGCGCAGATGGTGGTCGGGTTGAAAAGCGATCGATCTCGAAGAGCGCGATGCGCTCGCAAAAAGGCGTGGTCTTTCTGCCTTGCGGGCAAGGCCGGGAAATAAAAAAGCCCGCGGCTAAGCGAACGGGTGCCCGTCGTGTGCACTTTTATTTCACAGGCAATCGCGGCAGCACTGGCCCCGCTTGCTTTCTCGTTGTAAGGCAGCCTTACGTCTTCCGCGCCTGTGTCGGAGCCGTGCAGAGCTCTGGCGGTCAGCTTTTCTTTGACGTTACCGCGTAGAATGCGGCAACCTGCTGCTCGACGTTGGTGCTCTTTCCGCACTTCGGACACTTGGCCTTGCCCCGGGCCTTTTCGTATTCGTCCAACGACATGACAGCGGTGAAGGATTTCTTGCAGGTCCGGCAGAAGAACTGGTAATGCGGCATAGCAACCTCCCAGCACTTTCCATAAAAAATCCTACTCGGCACCCGTGCAACGGTCAATTCCGACAGGGGTACCGGCTGAGCGCCCGACGCCGACTATGACAAGGCCGCGCGGGCAGCGTAGAATGCGCGAGGTGGCGCGCGACCTGCTGATCACCGGCTGCAAGCAGTTGCTCACGTTGCGCGGCGGCTGGCCTCGACGCGGCCGGGCGCTCGGTGAGCTGGGGCTGATTCGCGACGGCGCGCTGCTCATCCGCGACGGTCGCATTGCCGCCGTCGGACCGCGCTGGAGTCTCGAACGGCTGCCGGCTGCCCGGCGCGCCCGCAGGCTCGACCTGGGCGGCAAAATCGTGCTGCCGGGCTTCGTGGACTCGCACACCCATCTGCTGTTCGCCGCCAGCCGCGTCGAAGAATACGAGCAGCGCATCGCCGGGGCCAGCTATGAGGAAATTGCCCAGCGCGGCGGCGGGATTTTGTCCTCGGTGCGCAGGTTGCGCCGCGCGACACCCGGGGAGCTTCTGCAACGGGCGCGCAGATGGCTGCAGGAATTCGCGGCGCACGGCACCACCACGCTGGAAGCGAAAAGCGGCTACGGACTGGACTCGGCCAGCGAGCTCAAAACGCTGCGTCTTTACCGGCAGCTTCGCCGCGAACAGCCGCTGGAGCTCGTGCCCACGTTTCTGGGCGCTCACGTCGTGCCGCCGGAGTTCCGCGGTCGTGCCGACGCTTACATCGAATACCTGGCGCGCAAGCTGCTGCCCAGGGTCGCTGCAGAAGGACTGGCCGAGTATTGCGACGTGTTTTGCGACCGCGGCGCATTCACCGTGGCGCAGGCGCGGCGCCTGCTCTCAGCCGGGCGCGCCGTAGGGCTGGCGCCGCGCATCCATGCCGAGCAACTGGCGCGCACCGGCGCAGCGCTGCTGGCGGTCGAGCTGAACGCGGCGAGCGCCGACCACTTAGAAAAAGTCAGCGCGGCCGATCTCCGTGCGCTGGCGCGGTCTTCGGTCTGCTGCACGCTGCTGCCGGGCTGCTGCTTTCATCTCGGCCTGCGGAAGTATGCGCCGGCCCGGCGTTTGATCGAAGCGGGTGCGATTGTCGCGCTGGCCACGGACTTCAATCCCGGCACTTCGCCCACCGTGTCGATGCCGATGGTTCTGGCACTGGCCTGCTCGCAGATGCGCATGACGCCCGCCGAAGCCATCGTGGCGGCCACGCTGAACGGCGCTTACGCGCTGCGGCGCGCCGAGCGTATCGGTTCACTTGAGGTTGGCAAGTTCGCCGACCTCGCCGTGTTCGATTTGGACGACTACCGCGAAATCCCGTACTATTTTGGAGTGAACCGCTGCGTGGCCACATTCAAGCACGGTGAGCTGATCTATTCGCGGCTGCGCTAACTGAACTGGTGCGCCGCCCGCGAGGCAGGGACCGAGGAGCAACCACAAAACGATGCGGCGACTGGTCGAATGCGTACCGAATTTTTCCGAAGGGCGCGATGCGGCCAAGGTAGACGCGCTGGTGGAAGCAATGCAGGCCGTGCCCGGCGTGGTGGTGCTGGACCGCGAAATGGATGCCGACCACAACCGCTGCGTAATCACGTTGGCCGGCGAACCAGAGGCAGTCGCCGAAGCCGCGCTGCGCGGGGTCGGCAAGGCGGTCGAGTTGATCGACCTGACCCGGCACACCGGCGCCCACCCGCGCATCGGCGCTGCCGACGTGGTGCCGTTCGTGCCCATCGAGGGCGTGACGATCGAAGACTGCGTGGTGCTGGCCCGGCGTGTGGGCCGCGAAATCTGGGAGCGGTACCGGGTGCCGGTCTACTTCTACGAGGCAGCAGCCACGCGGCCCGAACGCGTCAATCTGGAGAACATCCGCCGCGGCCAGTTCGAGGGCCTGCGCGAAGAAGTCCGCAAAAATCCCGACCGCGCCCCGGACGTCGGAGCCGCGGAGCTGCATCCGACTGCGGGCGCTGTGGTCGTGGGCGCGCGAAAATTCCTCATTGCCTACAACATCAACCTGGCAACACCAGACGTGGAAATCGCCAAAAAGATTGCGCGCACGATCCGGTTTTCTTCCGGCGGGCTGCGGTATGTGAAAGCGATGGGTGTGGAACTGCGCGCGCGGGGGTTGGCCCAGGTCTCAATTAACCTGACCGATTTCGAGCAGACGCCGCTGCACGTGGTGTTCGAAATGGTGAAGCGCGAAGCGGCGCGATACGGCGTGAATGTTGTGGGCAGCGAAATCGTCGGTCTGGTTCCGAAGCGCGCGATCGAAATGACTGCGGATTACTACATCCAACTGGAAAACTTTTCCCCGGCGCAGGTGCTGGAGAATCGGCTCGCGGCGGCGCTGGCTGGCCTGCCCGGGCCGACGCCGGGCCGACTGGCCTCGCTGGCTGCTCCGCTGCTCGAAGCGGTCGCAGCGCCCACGGCAACACCGGGCGGCGGGACGGTGGCCGCACTGGCCGGTGCGCTGAGCGCAGCACTGGGCCAGATGGTGGCCGGGCTTTCCCGCAAGCGGAAATCGCAGGCACAATTTGTCGAGCCGCTCAGCGAAGCCCTGGACCGGCTGCGCCGGCTTGGCGAAGCGCTGGCCGCGGCGATGGACCGCGACGCGGAAGCTTTTCAGGCCGTGCTGGCTGCTTTCCAGATGCCGAAAGAAACGCCGGAACAGAACCAGCAGCGCGAGCAGGCCATCCAGCGGGCCACCCGTCATGCTGCCGAAGTGCCGCTGGCCACAGCCGAGCAGGCTGTTGTGATCTACGAACAGCTCGGGCAACTGGAGCCGCTCATCGCACCTTCTATGCTTTCAGACCTGCGCGTTGGCCGACTGCTGGCTGCCGCGGCGGTCGAAGCCGCACTGGCCAATGTCGAAATCAACCTGGAGAACCTGTCGGACCGCGAAGTCGTCGGGGCCATGCGGGAAAAGGTAGAGACCATTCGGAAGCGCATTGCCCAGGCCGAGCCGGCCGTGCGGGCCTGAGCGACCACCTCGGGCCGGAAAGGGGGAATGGTGAAAGCAGCCAGAAGCTTTCTACTGGTCGTGCTGGGTGCGACCTTCGCTGCTGCGTTGGCGGGCAGCGGACTGCTGTGGCCACAGGCGTCCGCCGCGCAGCAGGTGGGACGGCTGCCGATGGATCTGGTGGCCATGTTCCCGAAAGACATCGGAGAGTTCGCCTATGCCGACCTGCGCAGCGCGCGCCGGTATGCCTGGTTTCCTCAACTGCGGGAGCAATTGACTCCTTCCCGGTTCAAACAGTTCGAACAGTTCCTGGCCAGCGTTGGGCTTGACCCGGCCAACCAGGTGCACGAGGCCGCCTGGGCGCTGGTGCCCCCGACGGAAACGACCGGCGAGCAGATCGTCGGGATTGCCGTGGGGTCATTCTCGCCGGAGTCCACAGAGGCCAACTTCCGGCAATTGAAGCTGCCCGTGGTGGAACACCGCGGATTCCGGCTCTATGCCTACGGAAGCGGTGCCGGCCCACAGGACATTTTCTTCTTCTTTCTGGATTCCACGACGGCTGCCTTCGGCCATCGGAATCTGGTCGAGCAACTGATCGAGGTGCGCTACGGCGCTGCCGAAGGGCTGCTGCGCAATGACCAGATGTTTCCGCTCATCCATGAGCTGAACGGGCGCGGACTGGTCTGGGCCGTGCTCGACCGCACCTACACGCAGGTCGCCATGAAGCAACTGGTGCCGGAAGCGGCCCAGTTCCCCGAGGCCAGCCGCATCGCTGCCAAGGTGCAGTACATGACCATCCTGGTGAACGCAGACCGCGATGTGAACACACAGTTCCACGCCGTCTGCGCCAACACGGAAGATGCCAACCTGCTGGCGGCGACTCTGCAGGCCGGCCTGCTCTATCGTCGCTACCAGGCGCAGCAGGCCAATCAGGGTGAGCTGGTGCAACTGTTGGACGCCATCCGCATCACTCCGCGCGGCGAACGGCTGGAACTGCTGATGGCCCTGAACCAGGACCTGCTGCAGGCGCTGCTGCGGCGGAATCTCTTCCTGCCCACGCTGTAGAACGGATGCACGGCTGTTGCGGCGGTTATTTCCGTGCGTGTGCGTATTTGGTGAGCTTCAGGTGCGAGACGCCGTCGCGGATTTCGGCTTCGACGCGGTCGGCCAGCGGGTAGTCGGCTGCCGTCGCGACCTGCGCACGCGTTTCATGCTCGAAGGTCAGCTCCACGCGGTCCGGAAAATCCTCGAGGGTGACGTCCAGGGTGGAATCTTCGGTCGGCAACGCCGCCACCTCGTTGCGGCAGGCCTGCTCCGTCAACTGGCGCAGGTCGTCCTGGGCCGCGGCGTCGAAGCCGACACGCTGAGCCAGATATTCTGCGGCGCCGACTACGGCTCCCACCAGCTCCGGCGCGTTGGGCAGCTTGATGTGAACCTGTGAGTTTTCAGTGGACACGGGTTCCAGCCAGCGGGATTTCGCAGGCTTCCCGGCACTCAGGGCAGTAGTACTGGCCGTCGACACAGAGCCGGATGCCGTACTGCGACAGGCACAGGCAGCAGTAGCGTTCGCAGGTGCACGCATATTCAGGCTGGTCGCACTGCGCGCAGAGAACCTGCTCCGCCATGGCCACCTCCGAAATCCACTATAGAGGAATCGGCCGATGACAAACAACCCGGACCTTGCCCCGTGCAGCTTCTCGAGCAACCCCACCTGTATGGAGAAGAAAGACGCCCTCATTATTTGCCTTGCCCGGTGGAGAGCGTGAACGGAACCTTACCATGCGATTTTCCGTCGCTCCACAAAGACGGGAACGGACACGCTCTCGGACGGTCGGGACGAGCAGATGGAGGGACCACTTCGCCGGTGGTTGACCGCATCTGCGAGCGACCCGTATAGTAGAGCGTTTCTTTGCTGCGCGCCGTGCCTGTGCCAAACTGCCGCTTGTAAAAGCCGGCATCCTGGCAGCTCGGGCCGATTCCTGCATAAGGCATAGGGCGAGCCGATGGCTCGGGACTTTCCCAAAGCGTACGAACCGCAACCGATCGAGCAGCGCTGGTCCGGCTACTGGTACGCCGAACAACTGTTCCGCGTGGACCCGCGCGCTCCCGGGCCAGTCTTCAGCATCGTCATTCCGCCGCCGAATGTGACCGGCTCGATTCACATCGGGCATATGCTGGAACACACGCAGATTGATACGCTGGTGCGCTGGCGTCGCATGCAGGGCTACAACACGCTCTGGCTGCCCGGTACCGACCACGCCGGCATCGCTACGCAGGTGGTGGTCGAGCGGCGCCTGGCGGCGGAAGGACTCACGCGGCAACAGCTCGGGCGGGAAGCATTCGAACGGCGCGTCTGGGAATGGAAGGCGGAAAGCGGCGGCACCATCAAGAAGCAGATGATCCGCCTGGGCGATTCCTGCGACTGGTCGCGCGAGCGGTTCACCCTGGAGCCGGCGCTGTACCGCGCGGTGCTGGAGGCCTTCCTGCGGCTCTACCACGAAGGACTGATCTATCGCGGCCGCTACATGGTGAACTGGTGCCCGCGCTGCCAGACCGCGCTGAGTGACCTCGAAGTCAGCCATCAGGAACGCGCCGGTAAGCTCTGGTACATCCGCTATCCCGTGGTCGGCTCCGGGGAACACATCACGGTGGCCACCACACGGCCGGAAACGATGCTCGGCGATACCGCCGTTGCCGTTCACCCGGACGACGAACGATATCGTCACCTGATCGGCCGTTGCGTGCGGCTGCCCCTGATGGAACGCGAAATCCCCGTCATCGCCGACTCCGCTGTGGACCGCGAATTCGGCACCGGTGCCGTCAAGGTGACCCCGGCGCACGATCCGAACGATTTTGCGCTCGGCCAGCGCCATCACCTGCCGGAAGTGGAGGTGATGACCGAAGATGGTCACATGAACGAAGCTGCTGGCCGCTTCGCCGGCCTGGAACGCTTTGCGGCTCGCGAGCAAATTGTCACCGAGCTGCGCGAACAGGGTTTGCTGGAACGCATTGCCGACCACACGCACGCCGTCGGCCTCTGCGACCGCTGCAAAACCATCCTGGAACCTCGTCTTTCGCTGCAGTGGTTCTGCCGGATGAAGCCGCTGGCCGAGCCGGCCATCCAGGTTGTCCGGGAAGGGTTGATTCCGATTGTGCCGGAGAATTGGAAGGCCGTCTATCTGGACTGGATGGAGCGCATCCACGACTGGTGCATTTCGCGCCAGCTCTGGTGGGGGCATCGCATCCCGATCTGGCACTGTGCCGATTGTGCGGCGATGACTCCGGCGCGCAGTTCCGCCGTCGCAGTGAAGGACGGTCGCGCCGCGGCTGCCGATCCACCCGACCGCTGCAGCCACTGCGGCAGCAGCCGCATCGAACAGGACCCCGATGTGCTCGATACCTGGTTCAGCTCGGCTCTGTGGCCGCTGTCCACGCTCGGCTGGCCCGACGACACCGAAGACCTGCGTGTCTTCTATCCCACCTCGCTGCTGATCAGCGGCTACGACATTCTGTTCTTCTGGGATGCGCGCATGATCATGTTCGGGCTGAAGTTCGCCCCGGGCCGCACCCTGGCTGAACGCATTCCCTTCCGGAAGCTTTACCTGCACCAGCTCGTGCGCGACCCGGAAGGCGTGAAAATGTCTAAAACGCGCGGCAACGTGATCGACCCGCTCGAGGTCATCGAACGCCACGGCACCGATGCGCTTCGCTTCACCCTGGTCGCGATGGCAGCGCCGGGCACCGATATTGCGCTGAGCGAGGAACGCATCATCGGTTACCGCGCGTTCGCCAACAAAATCTGGAATGCCGCGCGATTTCTTTTCTTCAATCTCGAAAAGATCGAAGCGCTCGGCGTGCGGCTCGAAGAACTGGCTTCGCCTGCGGTGCGCGCCGCTGCGCCTTACCGCACCGATGGACAGCTCCCGCTGGCGGACCGCTGGATTTTCTCGCGCCTGGCAGCGACCGTCGCTGCCGTCAACGCCGCGCTGGAGGAATTCCGCTTCCACGAAGCCGCCCATGCCATCTACCACTTCTTCTGGGGCGACTTCTGCGACTGGTATGTCGAGTGGGTCAAGCCGGCGCTGGTGCCCGCGGCGGACTCGCCGGCAGCGCGCGAAGCCGCAGTGGCCCAGTGGCGGAACCTGTTCGCCGTATTCGATGGTGCGCTGCGCCTGCTTCATCCGATGATGCCGTTCATCACCGAAGAGCTCTGGCACCGGCTGCCGCAACGGCAAAATGCCCGCTCGATTGCCCTGGAACGCTTCCCGGCGCCGCCGGACTCCTGGCGCGATGCCGCTGCCGAAGCCGATTTTGCCCTGCTGCAGGAAATCATCACTGCGGCGCGCAACATTCGTGCCGAACTCAAGCTGGAGCCCAGGCAGAAAGTCGCGGCAGAATTTTCTCCTGCCGAGCCCGCCGTGCAGGAGCTGGTCGCAGCGAACACGGAGCCCTTACTGCGGCTGGCCGGGCTTTCCGCGCTGCACGTGGTTGCCGGGCCGCTGGCCACCGCACAGGGAGTGGTGCGCTCAACCGCACGGTTCGACCTGCGGATCGGATACCCGCAGGCCGCAGACCTGACCTCGGAGCGCCACCGGCTGAACAGGGAGCTGGAGCGGCTCCGCCGCGATATCGCCGCCAAGCAGCAGCGGCTCGCCGACGCGACGTTCCGCGCCCGCGCCCCCGAACACGTCGTGCGCAACCTGGAAGCCACACTGCGTGAGCGCGAAGCCGAATACCACAAACTCGCTGAACGGCTGGCTCAGCTTGGCGGTGCCGAAACCTCCGCAGCTCAATAGCGTCGGCCGGTGAGAACACAACGCAGGCCCGGATTTCATCTTTTTCCTCCGGGCGCAGGCTGTGGTAGTGTTTCCCTCGCAGTACCATGTGCGCAGCCCCTTTCCCCGAACCCATCGACTGGGACGCCCCTATTCTGGTCACCATGGTCCGGGCCGCGCTCGAAGAAGACCTCGGCCCGGCCGGCGACATCACCACGAACAGCATTGTGCCGCCCGAGGCCGTGGCACGTGCACGCCTGCTGGCCCGTCAGCCAGCAGTGCTGGCCGGGCTGCCGCTGGCCGAGCGCACCTTTCGCGCCCTGGATAGACGCGTGCAATTTCAGTCTCGCTATGCGGATGGCCACGCCGTGGCTGCTGGCGAAACAGTCGCCGAGCTGGCCGGCCCGGCGCGCGCGATTCTGAGCGCCGAACGCACCGCGCTGAATTTCCTGGCACACCTGTCTGGCATTGCGACCCTCACCCGTCGTTTTGTCGAAGCCATCGCGGGCACCCGCGCGCGCATCCGGGACACGCGGAAAACCACACCTCTGCTGCGCCAGCTCGAAAAGTACGCGGTGCGTGTGGGCGGCGGCAGCAATCACCGCTTCGGGCTGTACGATGCCGTGCTGATCAAGGAAAACCATATCGCGCTCGCTGGCAGCCTGACCACAGCCCTGCAGCGCGCCCGAGAACGCGCCCCGGCGCTGGCCCGGCCTATCCCGGCGCGCTCGGTCGCTGTGCCACCCGCCCCGCTCCCGGACCGCCTGGTCATTCAGGTCGAGGTGCGCACCGAAGCGGAACTGCGCGAAGCACTGGCCGCCGGTGCCGATGCCGTGCTGCTCGACAACGTCACACCGGAAGCGGCCCGCCGCATGGTGGCGCTGGTACGCGCCGAACGTCCGCAGTGTCTGGTGGAGGTCTCTGGCGGCGTCTCGCTGGCCAATGTGCGCGCCTATGCGGACGCTGGAGTGGATTTCATCGCCGTGGGTGCACTCACCCACTCTGCACCTGCCGCCGACTTGAGTCTCCTCGTCGAATAACATTGCCGGTTGAGGTGTCTGCTCCCGACCGGTGCGGGACAAACGAGTGCACCCGCGGCCGGTTTGCTGGTAGATTCATGAGCGTTTGCCGGGCGGGGCGGGCTCGCGCAGCCGGGACGGCACAAGTCTGGATGGGCCGCCCGAAGGAGTGACGGTTTGCCACGAAGCACACGGCCATCGCTGCCCGGGCTGACCGATCGGCGCTTGGATGCGCTGCTGGCGCTGCTGTCTGAAAACCCGATGGTGGTGCTCAGCGGCGCGCGGATTGCCCGCGAGATCGGCGTTTCCCGTTCGACCGTCTGGCGCTGGATCGAAAAGCTGCGCGCGGTTGGCGTGCGCGTGCGGGGCCATATCGGCAGCGGTTACCGCATCGAGCGTGTGCCCGATGTGCTCGTGCCCCGACTGCTCCGTCCCCTGCTGCGTGGGACCATCTTTGAAAAACGCATCTACCATTTCTTCAAAGTCGGCTCGACCAACGATGTCGCCCTCACGCTCGGCCATGCCGGCGAGCCGCATGGCGCGCTCGTCATCGCCGAGGAACAAACCGCCGGCCGCGGTCGTGCCGGGCGGAAATGGATTTCGGAAAAGTCGCTCGGGATTCACGCGACCGTGCTGCTCCGGCCGCCGATCCCGCCCGCACAGGCGCCGCTGATTACGCTGTTGGCCGGGTTGGCTGTGCGCGAAGCTATCGCCGAACAAACCGGTCTGGCGGCCGACATCCGCTGGCCGAACGATGTGCTGCTGGGCGGCCGCAAACTCTGCGGGATCTTGACCGAAATGCACGCCGAACCGGATCGCACCCATTTCGTCGTGGTCGGCATCGGCGTCAACGTCAACCAGACCACGATGCCGGAGGAAATCGCAGCGCTGGCTACTTCGCTGCGTATGGCCAGCGGCCGATGGACGTCGCGGCTGGAGCTGCTGGCGAAGTTGCTGATCTGGCTCGAGCGCTACTACAATCGCTTCCTGGCCGAAGGCCCGCAGCCGATTCTGGACCGTTTCGCCGCCGTCTCCAGCTACGCGCAGGGCAAGCGCGTGCGCATTGTCACGGCCAGCGAATCGTTTACCGGCACAACCGCTGGCCTGGAGCCCAACGGCGTGCTGCGGGTGCAGCGCGATGACGGTCGCATCGAAACGGTGCTCGCCGGCGATGTAATGGAGGCCTGATGCTGCTCGCTCTCGACGTGGGCAACACGAACACGGTGCTCGGCGTCTTCCGCAGCACGAAACTCATCGCCCACTGGCGGCTGACCACCGCCCGCGATCAGACCGTGGACGAATACGGCCTGCTGATCCGCAATCTGTTCGCCATCGAAGGACTGAATGTTCGCAACATCGAAGGTGTCATTATCAGCTCGGTCGTGCCGCCGCTGAACGGAACGCTGGCGCAGATGGCCGAGCGCTATCTGGGCGCACGGCCGCTGTTCGTTGAACCCGGCGTCAAAACCGGCATGCCGGTGCTCTACGACAACCCGCAGGAGGTCGGTGCCGACCGCATCGCCAACGCCGTCGCCGCCTACGCCAAGTACGGCGGTCCCTGCATCGTGGTGGATTTCGGTACCGCGATCACCTTCGATGCGATTACGGCCCGTGGCGAATACGCCGGCGGCGTCATTGCTCCCGGCATCGGCACTGCTGCCGAAGCCCTGTTTGCCCGCGCGGCTCGTCTCTGGCGTGTCGAAGTGAAAGACCCGGGGCAGATCATCGGCACGAACACCGCCGCCTCGATCCAGGCCGGCCTCTACTACGGCTGGGTGGACCTGGTGGACGGCATCCTGACACGCATGAAAAAAATGCTCGGGGAAAACACTCGCGTCATCGCCACGGGCGGTCAAGCTCCGCTGATCAGCCGCGGCTCCCGGCACATCGAACAGATGGACGAATTTCTCACTCTCGAAGGCCTACGGATCATCTGGGAACGCAACGCCGCCCACACTGCCAAATCCCGAACCGCCAATCCCGGGAAAAGGCCTACCACAAAATAGCCGCCGAACCACTACGCTCGCGCGACGCACTGTGAAAGCTTGCCGGCTTCCGCTCAGGCATTCCGTTGCCATCCCCATATGATCTTTTCACCGGGCGGGGCCAAAGTCGAGCTGCTGTCGGCAGGCTGATGTTGGTGCCGAATCAGAAGCGTCAGACTTCTGTGCGGCGCAAGGCCCAGAGATACCACGTGCCGATGGTGCGGTAGGGACGCCACGGCTCAGCGGTTCGTATCATCCAGGCCGCCGAGGGCAGCCGCCGCAGACCGTAGGCCAGTCGAAAGCCGTGCTGCAGACCGAGATCGTCCACCGGCAGCACATCGCGACGCCCGAGGCAGAAGATCAAAAACATCTCCGCGGTCCACCGGCCGATGCCTTTGACCTGCGTGACATTCGCAATCACTTCCTCGTCGCTGAGCCGCGAGAATCGTCCGAGCGACAGCACACCGGCCGCCGCCTTGGCCGCCAGGTCGCGCAGATAACCGATTTTCTGCCGCGAAACGCCGGCAGCGCGGAGCTGGCGACGCGGCGTGCGCAGCAGCTCCATCGGCGTGGGCAACCGTCCGCGCCCGTCCGAAGCATAGAGTTGTTGAAAGCGCGAAGAGATGGTCTGCGCGGCCTTGAGCGCAAGCTGCTGGTAGAGGATCGCTTCGGCCAGCGAGCTGAATTCATCCCGTTCGCGCTCCTCGGCCAGCCGACACTGCCCTACGCGAGCAATTACGCGTGCCAGCACCGGGTCGACGCGTTTCAGGTGACGCACGGCAGCCGCGATGTACCGCATCGGCAGACACGATACCGCATCGATCGCCGTTGCGAAAGTGGGCGACGAGCTGATGTCAGATTTGCCCGCCGGCAGCCATCGCCGCAGTGTGCAAAGGGCAGTGCTACAATGACGGCGGGCAGCGTTTCGACGGCTCGGATCGCCATGGAGCGGCTGAATTACTTCAATTACTTTACGGAAATCGAAGAACACTTCTGGCGCAAGCGCGGCGCGCACATCCTGGTCTCTCCGCTCGACTGGGCCATTGTGGAAACCTGGCAAAAGGCGGGGATCCCGCTCGAAGCCGTGCTGCGCGGCATCGACCGTGCCTTTGAAAGTTATCAGCGTTCGCGCCGCGGTCTGGGTGGCCGTCCGCTGAAAAGCCTGGTCTACTGCGTGGACGCGGTGCTCGAGGCTGCTGCCGAGCTTCAGCAAACGGCTGCCGGGACCGGCCCGGAACCCTCCCGACCGAAACCGTCTGCAGAACCGTTTTCGCGCGAGGAGCTGCACAATTACTTGCGGCGCAACGCCGAGCGGCTGCACACCGCCGCCGAAAAAGTGCGCAGCACAGAAAGCGGGGCAAGTCTGGCCGCACAGTTCGAACAGACGGCCGCGCGGCTGGCCGAACTCGAATCGATGCTCGACGCGCCCGGCGTTCTGGATCTGGAGGAGCTCGAACGGCGACTGACCGTGCTCGAAGAGAAGCTCGCGGCAGGGCTGACCGCCAGCGCCGACGAAGCACTTCTGCTGCGCCTGCGCCGCGAACTCGACCGCGCCCTGGCGCCATACCGACGGCGAATGACTGCCGAACAACTGGCGCAGCTCGAACGCCAGTACCTGCAGAAGCGGCTGTTCGAAGAACACGGCGTTCCCCGGCTGAGCCTGTTCTACCTGAGCTAAAACCTCAGCGAAGCGGTACAATCACTCCGGCACCTGTCCGGATGCATCGCGTGGCAGGCTGCGGATCCATCTGCGGCAGCCGCGGGAGAAAGTTCCGGCCGTTTTGGTCGCCAACGGCTTCTGTCATGGAAACCATCGAAGTCCGGATCGAAAAGCTCATCTACGGCGGCGAAGGGCTGGCGCATCACGACTCCCACGCGGTCTTTGTGCCGTTTGTGATCCCCGACGAAATTGTGGCTGTCCAGCCGGTTGAACGACGCCGGAAATTCGTTCGGGGACGGCTGGAACGTGTCCTCACGCCCTCGCCGCAGCGCACCGCAGCCGCCTGCCGGCACTTCACCGTCTGCGGCGGCTGCGACTACCAGCATATTCCCTACCCTGCGCAGCTCGGCTTCAAAACGCAAATTCTGCGCGAAACACTCGGCCGTCTCGGCGGCATTCAGTACCGCAGCGAAATCATGACGCATCCTTCCGCACCGTACGGGTACCGCAACCGTGCGCAGTGGAAAATTCAATTCTTGAGCGACCCCGGCGGCAGCGCCGCAATCGGGTACGAACGCGCTGGCTCGCATGCTTTCTGTGCCGTCGAGCAGTGTCCGATTCTGGCGCCAGCGCTCGAGCAAACGCTGGTGTCGCTCCGCGACCTGCTCGCGCGGGGTGCCCTGCCCGCCGGAATCACCGAGCTCGAAGTTTTCGCCGACCCCGCCCACGGCCGCATGCTGCTGAATGTTTCATTCACACGTTTCCCGGCCGGGCCGCAGCACATTGTTCAGGCGTTTCGCGATGCGCTGCCCGGGCTGGAATCGCTGCTGCTCTACGACGCATCCCGGGAACGCTTCGAGCTGGACGGGCCCGGCTACATTCACTATGCGGTCGGCGACACTCACTACCGCGTCGGTCACCTGTCGTTTTTCCAGGTGAACCACACACTGCTCGAGCGACTCCGCCATGCGGTGACGCGCGATGCCGCCGGCACGCTGGCACTGGAGCTGTATGCCGGCGTCGGATTTTTCACCGTTCCACTCAGCGCCAGCATCGAACGCGTGGTAGCGGTGGAATCCAATCCAGCAGCCGTGCGCGACTTGAAAGAAAATCTGCGTGCGGCAGCTTCCAGCCGCGTGCAGATCGTCGAAGGCAGCGTTGAAAAATACCTGGCCGGTCTGGATGCCTCGCCGGACCTGATCGTGCTCGACCCGCCGCGCGGTGGCGTGTTGGCATCTGCAGTGGAGCGTATGGCCCGGCTCGCGCCGCGGCGCATTCGCTATCTTTCCTGCGATCCGGCGACACTGGCACGCGACCTGGCGGCACTGGAGCGTCACTCGGCTGGCGCCTACGAAATTGCCCGAATCGAGCTGTTCGATCTGTTCCCGCAAACCTACCACATCGAGACGCTGGTCGAGCTGGTGAGGCGCACGTGAAGCTGCCTGCGCTGTGGCTGGCATGCCTGCTCGCCGCCGGGGTGGCGCTGGCGGACGTGGTGCCCCAGGCGCCCGGGCCCCTGCTGATGGCTGCGGCAGTTCTGTTACTGCTCGGTCTGATTCTGCTGACGCAAGATTTCCGGCTGCCGGCCTGGGTTGCGGCACTTCTGGCCTGGGGATTGCTCGGAGCGGCAGCCGCGCAGCTCGAGTCACGCGCCCGCCCAGCCAACCACGTCCTGCGGCTGCTGCAGTCTCCGGACAGCGCCCTCGCCGAGGCACTCGATCTGCCGCTGCGCTGGCAGGGAGTGCTGCGCAGCGACCCGGTGCGGCTGCCCTGGGGCGTGCGGTACGAAGTCGAGCTGACGTTCGTCGAGCTGCAGGGGCGGCACGAATCGGTCTCCGGCGGGCTGCGCATTCACTACTACTTCGATCCCGATGCTGCCCGGCCACCCGCACTGCCGGCGGTGCGCGCCGGAGACCGCATCGAAGCGCTCGTGCGTGCGCGGCCTGTCCGCAACTACGGCAATCCGGGCGCCTTCGACGCCCGCGCGCATTTCGATCGCATCGGCATCCACTTGAACGCCACCCTGCGCAGTCCTGAACTGCTGCAACGCCTGGAGTCTCCGCCGCCCTCGATGGCTCACCGGTTCGCTCGCCTTCGAGGGATCATGCTGGAACGCGTCGAGTCCATCTTCGCCGATCAGCCCCGGCTGGCCGCGACTGCGCGCGCGATCCTGTTCGGAGACCGCAGCTTCGTGGATCACGAGCTGACCGAAGCCTTTCAGCGCACCGCCACCTACCACGTGCTGGTGCTGAGCGGGCTGCACGTCGCGGCGCTGGCCCTGCTGGTCTGGTGGCTGGGACGCACGTCGCATCTGGGATTGCCGGCCATCACGCTGGTGACCCTCGCTGCACTCGGATTCTTTGTGGCCCTGGTGGAAGACCGCCCGCCGATTGAACGCGCCGCGCTGATGGCAGCGCTGGTGGTACTGGCGCGGCTGCTGTTCCGCAAAGTGGAACTGCTGAACACGATCGGCCTTGCCGCGCTGCTGTTGTTGCTGGCGCGGCCGTCTGCGCTGGCGGATCCGAGTTTTCAGCTTTCCTTCCTGGCTACGGGCATGATCGGTGCGCTCGGACTGCCCTGGATCGAGCAAACCAGTGCGCCATACCGCCGCGCGCTGCTGGAACTGACGGATGTAACGCGCGATGGTGCGCACTCGCCGCGGGCAGCGCAGTTCCGGCTCGACCTGCGCTCCCTGGCTGGCTGGCTTGCGCTGCGATTGCCCCGCCCGCTGGCTTCGCACGCGGACCGTCTGTTCGTACTGCCCTGCCGCGTCGCCTTTCGACTCTGGGAGCTACTGGTCCTCAGCACGGCCATCCAGGTGGGCATGATGGGTCTGATGGCCGACTACTTCCATCGCGTCCCGCTCATCGGGCCGCTGGTCAACATGCCGGCCTCGCTGCTGGCCGGGCTGGCGCTGCCGGTCGGTTATCTGGCGCTGGCACTCGGGGCCATTTGGGAAGGTCTGGGTGCGATTGCGTATCCTGTCTGTCGCTGGGTACTGGGTGCACTGGTTGCCCTGGTGGAATGGTGTGCGGGTTGGCCGGGCACCAGCTATCGTCTCCCGGATCCGCCCGCATGGGTGCTGCTGGGATTTTTTGTCGCGCTTGCGCTGCTGGCCGTGGCCGCACATGCGCGCCTGCGAGCGGCGCGGCCGCTATCGCGGGCATGGCAGTGGGCTGCCGTCGTGCCCCTGACGGTGTTTGTAGTGCTGTTGCTCACGCACCCGTTCTCTCCGCGGCTAACGGCCGGTGCGCTCGAAGCGACCGTGCTCGATGTCGGCCAGGGCGACGCCATCTTCATAGCCACACCGGAAGGCCGCACTCTGCTCGTGGATGCCGGCGGGATGTTCGCTTCCCGCCGCGGCGGTTACCGCACAGCGCCGGATACCGGCGAGCAGATTGTTTCGCCCTACCTGTGGTCGCGCGGGCTGAAACGGCTGGACGCCGTAGCATTGACCCACGCACATCAGGATCACATGGAAGGCCTCTACGCCATCCTGGACAATTTCGCCGTGGGCGAGCTGTGGATCGGTCGTGCGGTCGAGCAACCCGCCTTCGGTGCGCTGCTGGCACATGCAGCGGCGCGCCGGGTGCCCGTCGTGGTGCGGCGGCGGGGCGATGTCTTCCCCTGGGGTGGCATGACCGTGTTCGTGCTCTGGCCGGAGTCGTCTGAGCCGGCGCCTGCCGTCAGCAACAACGACTCGCTGGTCCTGCGGCTGGAATACGGCCGCCACGCCTTCCTGCTCTGTGGCGATATCGAACGCGACGTGGAACAGGAACTGGTGCGGCGCGGCGACCCGCTCGATGCCGACCTGCTCAAAGTGCCGCACCACGGCAGTCGGACGTCAGCGAACCGCGAGTTTGTTGCTGCGGTGACGCCGCAGGTGGCCGTGCTTTCCCTGGGCGCCAACAATCCTTTTGGTCATCCCCACACGGAAGTGCTGCGCACGTTGTCCGATCCCGCGCTGCGGCTGTTCCGCACGGACCGCCATGGCGCCGTTTCAGTTTTCAGTGATGGCACCACGCTGCGCGCGCACCCCTTCTGGCCTGCGGCGACGGCGCAGTAAAGTGCACGACAGCACCGCGGCGTTGCAGTGGGTATGACGAATTCGACGCAGTGAGCCCGGTTCCGCTTGAGCCACACCGCAGCACTTCCTATAATGGAATTTGTATCGCCTCACGGCCGAACATGGAAGAAGCCCTCAAGCCGAGGCCAACACAAGAAGAAATCGACGAGGAAAGCAGACGTATGCGCCAGCTCCGCATCAGCGTTGAGCTGGCGCTCGGCGTGATCGCCCAGGGGCAGTTGAACTACGAGCAGGCAGTCGAGTTGCTCCAGGCCACGCGCCGCTGCGCGCTGGAGCTGTTCCCGGGCAAAGAGCGCGCTTTCGATCTGATCATCCAGCCGCGCTTCCGCCGCCTGATGAACGAAATCTACCGCGTGCAGTAGTCGCGGCACTTTCTTCTGGTCTCAGCCAAACTGATACCGCAGCCAGAGCAAATAGAGAGCGATGGCAAAGCCTACGGCGGTTTCGTACTCGCGGTTGCGCAGATAGTTTCGCCATGAGAAGCTCCAGTTTCTGACTTCGGCGAGTCGCAAACGGGGCCAGAATCGGGGCACACGCGCCGCATAGGCGTCAAACTGCTCCCCGTAGTGCTGGCGCAGTTCCTGTTCTTCCTGCCGCATCACCGCCGGATAGAACAGCGCCAAGTAGCAGGCCAGCAGCACCGCTACCCACACGGAAGCCGCAGCCACGGCGAAACCAGCCGCCAACATTGCGCTGCCCAGATAGAGCGGATTGCGGGTGCAGGCGTAAGGGCCGGTCGTGGCCAGTGCTTCGTGTTTGCGCAGATGACCGGCTGCGGCCGCTCGCAGCAGCAGACCGAACAGCCCGACCAGGAAGCCCAAACGCAGCGTCTGCGGCGTCGGCTGCGAGAGCCATAGACAGGCCAATGCCAACGGATAACCCGCGCGCACACGCCAGCGGGCCAGGCTGTGCTTCGTCGCGCTCACAAACGCAACCCCAGGCGACGCTCCACTGCGGCGACCACATCCTCCACCGAAATCGCCAGCATCGCGGCCGAGTAGTGCTTCCCGCGCCGGTAACTGGTTTCGTCCGGTCGCGCCTTGCGCACCACGATGTCTGCAGCCGAGAACGGCCCATTGCGCGCCGGGTCGGTCGGCCCGTACAACCCGACAACCGGCACTCCGAGCGCTACTGCGAGATGCAACGGGCCGCTGTCGCCACTCACCAGGAACTCCGCGCCTGCAACCAGCGCCGCCAACTCGGGAAGTTCCAGCGGAAACCAGACGGGACCTTCGGCGCCCGCAGCTCGCTGCACCGCTTCCGCCAGGTCGCGCTCGCCCGGTCCGGCGTTCACCACACCTCGGCAGTCCGCCAGTGCCGGTAAAGCGACCAGCCGGCGATACAGTTCTCCGTAGCGCTCCGCCGGCCAGCATTTCGAACGCCAGCCGCCACCCGGGCTGAGCACAAAATACTTCTGCACCCCATGTGCCGCCAGTTGCTGGCGAACCCGGAGCTGTGCGTCCGCGGCAAGCTGAATCGGGAAGCAGCATGGCCCCGCGCGTGCTCCTGCCGCAGCGGCCAGCTCCAGATTCTGCTCGACCACGTGGCGCGCACGTGGCTCGACGCGCTGCGTGTAGAAAACCGCCGCACCGCGCTCGCGGGCTGCGCCGGGTGCGAAGCCGATGCGCTGCGCTGCGCCAGCTACCCTGGCCAGCAGGGCGGACTTGTAGAGTCCCTGAAAATCCACCGCCAGGTCGTAACGGCGCCGGCGCAATCGCTTCACCGTTGCGCAAACATCGCGCCAGGACCGCGTGGAGATTTTCACTACCGCGTTCAGGTCCGGGTTGCCGGCGAGCAGCGGTGCCCAGCGGGCCTCGACCAGCCAGTCGATTTCCGCTGCGGGGAATGCCGCCCGCAAGGCATGCACCGCCGGCAGCGTATGCACCACATCGCCCAGCGAGCTGAGCCGCACAATCAGAATGCGCGGCTCAGCCATGGTTCCCTTCCCGCAGCCGCGCCAGCAACTGCCGGGTCGAATGCCGCTTCGGGTCGCCGACAATCGCGATCCGGATGCCGAGCCGGCGTGCCGTCTCCCGCTCGGGCACCGTGGTCGGCGTGTAGTCGGTGCCTTTGGCGTGGACATCGGGTCGAAGCGCTTCCAGCAAAAACTCCACATTGGGTGCGTCGAACACCGTGACGTAGTCCACTGCCGCCACTGCGGCGACCAGCGCTGCCCGTGCCCGCTCATCGAGCAGCGGGCGTCCCGGCCCTTTCAGGGCCCGAGCGCTGGCATCGGAGTTGACGGCTACCACCAGCACGTCTCCTTCGGCCCGCGCCCCGGACAGATAGCGCACATGCCCCACGTGCAGCAAGTCGAACACGCCGTTGGCCAGCACAATCCGAGCGCCGCGAGCACGATGTTCTGCCAGTCGCGCCTGGAGCTGCTCGAGCGAAAGGATTTTTTCGCGGGTATCCATCAGGGGGTGCGTGCTGCGGTAGCTTCGCTGCGTATTGCGGCCAGCAGTTCGGCGCGGCTGACCGTGGCGGTGCCGCGCTTCATCACCACAATGCCACCGGCATAGTTGGCCAGCACTGCGGCTTCATAGGGCGTGGCACCGGCAGCCAGCGCCAGCGTGAAGACGGCAATCACCGTGTCACCGGCGCCGGTGACGTCTTTGGCCTCGTCGGAGCCGAAGATGGGAATGGGGCGCGGCGGCTGACCGCGTTCGAACACCACCATGCCATCGCGTCCCCGCGTGACCACCAGCGCGGCCAGACCCATCCGCCGCAACGTGCGTGCGCCGAGCGTGAACAGGCGCTGTTCGTCCGTTCCGATGCACGTGTGGTAGAGCGCTTCGAGCTCCGGTTCGTTCGGTGTCGCGGCGTAGACACCTGCACGGGCATAGTCGAGCAGCGCATGGCGCGAATCGAGCGTGACCAGCTTGCCGCGCAACCGCCGCACCAGGGCCGGGGTGGCCACACCGAACCCATAATCGGCCACCAGCACCGCTCGCGCCCGTGCTGCTTCCCGCTGCAGACGCTGCCGCAGCCCGGCGCGCACCCGTGCATCCGGAACCCCCTCCGGCTCCCGGTCGACGCGGAGCACCTGCTGCCGCGCGGAGTGCGTCCAGCCAGCCAGGAATCGTGTCTTGACCGGAGTGGTCCAGCCGCGCACGCGAAGAATCGAGCGCGTGGGCACGCCGCAGCGGCGGAAGTGCTCGAGCAGAGCGTGACCGGCCTCGTCGTCCCCCACCAGGCTGACCGGCACGACCGCTGCGCCCAGCGCGGCCAGGTTGTTGGCTGTGTTCGCGGCGCCGCCCGGAACCAGTTCCCGTTTCCGGTGTCGCAGAATCAGCACGGGCGCCTCTCGCGAAACCCGGCTGATTTCGCCGAAGACGTACTCATCGGCAACAAAATCGCCCAGCACCACCACGCGCTGCTGCGGGAATTGCTCGACCAACTCGACCAGGCGGCCCAGGTCTGCGCTCACCGCCGACCCTCCAGAATGACGTCGACGGCCTCGGCCAGATCGGCCACTACCGCTTCCGGCGGCCTGGGCCAGCCCGCACGATTCCATTCGAACTCTCCGCGACCGTAACCGGTCAGCACCAAGATGCCCCGGGCGCCGACGCGATGGGCCATCTCCACATCGGCGTAGCGGTCGCTCACCACCCAGGAGCCGGCCAGCCGCAGGCGGTGTTCGCGTGCAGCGCGCTCCAGCATGCCTGGCTTCGGTTTCCGGCAGTCGCAATTGGAAGCCAGGTTGTGCGGGCAGTAGTAGACCGCATCGATTCGCGCGCCCCGGGCTGCCAGCTCGCGCACCATCTGTTCGTTGATCTGCTGCACCAGAGTTTCCGGAAAGAATCCCCGCGCCACGCCCGACTGATTCGTCACCACAACGACCGGAAAGCCGGCCTGGTTCAGCCGCCGGATGGCTTCAGCGGCAAACGGAAAGATATGGAACCGGCTCGGATGGTTCATATAACCCATCTCTTCGGCGATCGTGCCGTCGCGATCCAGGAAGACGGCCGGGCGCAGGAGGTCGGCTTCAGCCACAGCGCTGCACTCCTCTTTCGATCCACTGCGCCGCCGCGGCCAGCACAGCGTCCACGGGGATGCGCGTCATACAGCGATGGTCGATCGGACAATGGCGCAGGAAACAGGGACTACACGGAACCGGTTCGCGCACCAGCGTCCAGCGTGTAGTGACCGGCGCAGTGCCTTCCGGATCGGTGGGTCCGAAAATGGCCACCACCGGCACTCCCACCGCCGCCGCAACATGCATCGCGCCGGAATCGTTTCCGATGAACAGCTGACAGGCGGCCAGCAGGGCGGGCAGTTCTTCGATTTGCGTCTGGCCGGCCAGCAGGATGGCGCGCGCGCGCATCGCCGTCACAATTCGTTCTGCCACCTCGCGCTCCGCGGGAGCGCCGAACAGTATCACATCGGCGTCGAAGCGAGCAATCAAGCGGTCGGCCAGCGCGGCGTAGCGTTCCACCGGCCAGCATTTTGCCGAGCCGTACGCTGCGCCCGGCGCGATGGCTACGCGCAGCGGCGCATCGCTGCGTGCGCCGGCACGGCGAAGTTTCTGCTCGGCCTGTTCCCTGGCCAGCGGGTCAACGCGCAGTCGGATCTCCTCGACTTGCGGGAGTTCGTCCAGCAGGCCAGCGCGGCGCAAAAGCTCCAGGTAATAGAACCGTTCGTGGGCGGGAATCTCTCCGGGGCGTGGCACGGGCACAGCCCGGGTCAACAGCCAGTTCCGCCCGTCGCGGGCATATCCGACGCGCTCACCAATCCCGGCGCGCCAGGCGAGCCAGGCAGCCTGTAACGCATTCTGCAGCAGAATGGCCAGGTCGAAGCGCTCTGCGCGCAGTTCCTGCGCCAGTCGCTCCAAGCCGCGCCAACCGCGGTGGCGTCCGTTGTGCTCGAACACCAGCAGCCGGTCAGCCAGCCCCTGTCCGCGGTACAACCCGGCTACCCAGGGTCGTGCCAGGATGGCGATCTCCGCCCGGGGAAACCGCGTGCGCAGTGCTGCCAGCGCGGGCAGCGAGAGCACCGCGTCGCCCACCCAGTTTGTGGCGCGCACCAGCAGCTTCACTGCGGACGGCTCCGTTTCATTTCGACGATGGCGTCCAGCACTTCCCAGAATTTCTCCGCCTCGGCGATGCGCAGCGCAATCCGGCAGAAGTAGACCGGCAGGCGCGTGAAGTACACCTCGCGCAGATTGTAGATATCTTTTTCCGTAGTGATCAGGGCTTCTGCGCCGGCAGCCAGCGCCGCCTGTTCGATCCGCTGAGCGTCGCGCGGCGTGTACCGATGATGGTCACGAAAGGCCATCCCGCCCACCAGCTCCATCCCCCAGCGACGAACGTCTTCAAAAAACGCCTGAGGATTGCCGATGCCGCAGAATGCGAACACGCGCCGACCGAACCAGTCGGCCGCACCGGCTTCGACGGCGCTGAGCGGGCTGGGAACGACCTTCTCCAGCTCGGTGCGCGCGTAGAAGATGGGCGCGTCGGTGAAGCGACGCACCACCGCTTCGATGGCCGGGGCATGCTCGCTGCGCGTGATGACGACCACGTCAGCGCGCCGCAGAGCTGCCTTGGGCTCGCGCCGGCGGCCGACCGGCAGCAGTCCGGCGCCGAACGGATCGAGCGCGTCAATCAGCACAATATCCACGTCGCGCGCCAGCGCCAGGTGCTGAAAACCGTCGTCGAGGACAAAACAGTTGACGCCGCCACGGGCCAGCTCGCGGCCCTTCCGGTAGCGATTGGCGCCGATGCCCAACAGCGCCCGATCGCCCAACCGTTCGCGCAGCAGTTCGGCTTCGTCGCTGGTGCCGCCACGGCCGCGATAGCCGCGCATCAGGATGCCCACGCGATTGCCGGCATCAGCCAGCCCTGCAGCCAGCCAAGCCACCAGGGGCGTTTTGCCGGTGCCGCCGAGGGTCAGATTCCCGACACTGATGACAATGCCATTCAGTCGCCGTGCGCAAAAGATTCCCCGGCGATAGAACCAGGCGCGCACCCGCATGCCGGCTCCATAGCTCCAAGCCAGAGGGAGTAGCAACGTGCGCAGCGGGCTCCAATTCATCGCCGCACCGCCTGCACGGCCAAGATATCCGTGATGGCTTTCAGTGCCCGCATCGTTGCACCACGGTTCTGCTCCAGCAATGCGCGCGCGGCCTGGCCGAGTCGCTCGCGCCGAGCACGATCAGCTAGCAATTCCGTCCACACGCGTCCGAGCTGTGCTGCGTCGCGTACGCACAGCGCGGCCCCCGCCTGCAAGAACGCATCGGCCACGGCCCGAAAATTATTCATGTGCGGACCAAAGATGGGCACCCGCCCGAACCAGGCCGGCTCCAGAAGGTTGTGTCCGCCGGCGGGCACCAGCGAGCCGCCGATGAAAACGGCGTCGGCCAGGCGATAGAGCGCTGCCAGTTCGCCCATCGAATCGAGCAACAGTACGTCGGCGGCATGGTCGAGCGCGGCGGCGGCGCCGAGCTGGCTGCGGCGCCGCACCACGTGTCCGCGGTGCACCGCCAGTTCTGCGGCAATAGCAAATCGTTCCGGTTTGCGCGGTGCCAGGACCAGCAGGGCCTGCGGCCACTGCCGGCGCACCTGTTCGAAGGCTTCCAGCACCGCTTCTTCTTCTCCGGCCACCACGCTGCCTGCCACCAGCAGCGGACGCCCGGGCTGCCGGGCGAGCTGTTGCTCGAGCCATACGACAAATGCCGGCGGCGGAGGCGGCTCGAAATCGAATTTCAGATTTCCGGCCACGTGCACGCGCTCGCCGGGAGCGCCCAGCCGGCGCAGCCGTTCCGCATCGGCTTCGCTCTGCATCAGGTAGAGTGTGCCCTCCTCCAGCACGCGCCGGTAGAATGTGCGCAGCGGCGGGCACCAGCGCGCCAGTCGCAACGCGCGCGTCAACGAGCGTTCCGAAATCCGCCCGTTCACGAACACCACCGGCACGGCAGCCCGCCGCGCCTGCCGGAGAAAATTCGGCCAGAGCTCCGTCTCCAGAATGACGACCAGGTTCGGGCGCAGAGCGTCGAACACGCGCCGCACGACCCAAGCCCAGTCCAGCGGAAAATAGAAAATTCCATCGGCAAACGTGCAGCGCTGCCGGGCGAGCTCCTGCGCGGTGCGCGTGGTGGTGGAAATCAGCAGGCGATGGTCGGCATACTGTTCCCCCAGGGCTCGCGCCAGCGGCAACCCAGCCAGCAGCTCTCCGACGGAAACCGCGTGCAACCAGATTGTTTTGCGCGGCTGCGTGGAGTCTGTGCCGAGCGCGCGGGGCAGAAAACCGAAGCGTTCGCGCAGGCTGTGCAGATACTTGCCCTCGCGCAATCCTCGAACCAGAAAGTAGGGCGCAAGCAGCGTCAGCGCGGCGGCAGTGAGCAGGCTGTAGAAAAAATGCATCCGCTGGTGTCCCGGGCCGTTGTGTCCCGGGCCTCGGGTATTATAGAGGTGTCCTGCGCGACAGGCACGGGCAACCCGTATGCGGTATCGGCATCTGAGTGTGCGCATGGCAGCAAGCGCACACGTCACCATCGGCCTGCTGGGCCTCGTCGGCTTCAGCATGATGCAACAGAGCAGTGCACCCGCGCGGGACTCCCACCAGGGCGTCACCGTTACCGCCGATCCCTACACCGATGCCCAGCGCTCTCGCGAACGCTTCGGCAAAAAGCATCCCCATCAGGTCGGTCTGCTGGCCATCGAAGTTGTCATTCGCAACGAAAATACTCAGCCGGTGCGCGTCGCACTCGACCAGATTCGTTTGGTGCTCGACCTCGGCGAAGGTCCCCGGCAGCGACTGGCGCCGCTGAGTCTGGAAGAAACTGCGCTCGCGCTGCTGCAGAAGCGCCCGGAGACGCAGCGTCGCCCGTTCCCCGTTCCCGGCCGCATTCCGACCTCGCCGCGGGGCAAAGACTGGGAGGAGATGGAACGCCTGCTGCAATCGCTGTGGCTGGAGATGGACATCATCCCGCCCGGTGCCACCGCGCAGGGTTTTCTTTTCTTCGACCTGCAGGGGCGTTTCCACCTGCTCGAACGGGCCAGCCTGTACTTCCCGGAATTGTACTTTCTCCGCGACGGCCGCCCGCTGATGTTCTTCGAGGTGCACCTTGGCCGGCCCGGGGCCTGAAACACCGCCCCGGTCGAGGTGGTGGGGTGCGCGAGCGGGGCTCGGCGCGGTTTGCTGGAACCAGAACGCTCGGCTAGAATCCGGCACGAACTGAGGATGCGCACGATGGCGCTGCTTGAGGAGCTGAACCCGGCACAGCGGGAGGCGGTGCTGACCACCGAGGGCCCCGTGCTGGTGCTGGCCGGTGCCGGTAGCGGCAAAACGCGCGTGATCACCTATCGCGTCGCCTGGCTGATCGAGCAGGGCGTGCCGCCGGAAGCGATTCTGGCCGTCACGTTCACCAACAAAGCCGCTGACGAGATGCGCGAACGCATCCTGCGGCTGGCGCCGTGCAGTTCGGGTGAGCCCTGGGTGAGCACCTTTCACGCATTCTGCGCGCGCCTGTTGCGGCGGCATGCCCCGCAGCTTAACCTGCGCTCCGATTTCCCCATCTATGACGAAGACGATCAGTTGAGCGCCGTCCGGCTGGCGCTGGAAGCACTTGGGCTGGACGAACGCGAGTATCCTCCACGCAGCGTGCTCGCCCAAATCAGCCACGCCAAAAACCACCTCGGCACACCCGAGCAGCTCGAGCAGGCCGCCCGCGACGGCCGGGAGCGCAACCTGGCACGCCTCTTTGCCCGTTATCAGCAGATTCTGCGTCAGGCCGGCGCACTCGATTTTGACGATTTGCTGCTCCGGGCCCTGGAACTACTCGACGCCCATGACGAAGTCCGCACACGCTGGCAGCAGCGTTTCCGCTACATCCACGTGGATGAATACCAGGACACGAACCGGCCGCAGTACGAGCTGCTGGTGCGACTCGCGGCCTCGCACCGCAACCTCTGCGTCGTCGGCGACGAAGACCAGGCCATCTATAGCTGGCGAGGCGCCACCGTGCGCAACATCCTGAACTTCGCCCATGATTTTCCCGGTGCGCGCGTCATCCGGCTGGAAGAAAACTATCGTTCCACCCAGACCATCCTCGACGCTGCAGCGGCGGTGGTCGCCCACAATCACCAGCGGCTGGGGAAATCTCTGGTGGCCACGCGCGCCGGTGGCCAACCGCTTCGCTTCTACCAGGCGGAAGATGCTGCGGCAGAGGCGGAATTTGTCGCGAACGAAATTGCCCGGCTGGCGGAAACCAGCCCGCAGTCCAGCGTCGCGGTACTGTATCGAACGAACGCGCAATCACGCGCCCTGGAAGAGGCGCTGCGGCAGCGCGGCCTGCGCTACCGCGTCGTGGGTGGTTTCAGCTTTTTCCGCCGCGCCGAAATTCGCGATGCGCTCGCCTATCTCCGACTGGTCATGAATCCCGCCGACGATGTGGCGCTGCTGCGCATCATCAACACGCCGCCGCGTGGCATCGGCGCGGGAACCCTGCAGCGGCTCCGGCAGCAGGCCGCGGAGCAGGGCGGCTCGCTCTGGGACGCCGTCGTCGCCCTGAGCGATGGCACTGCCGGCAGCCGCCCGAACGCCGCGCTGGCCGGTTTTCGTGCTCTGCTCGAAGAGCTGCGCGCAGAGTTCACGACCCTGCCTCCAGCCGAGCTCCTTCGCCAGGTACTCGACCGCAGCGGTTACGTAGATGTGCTCGAGCAGCAGCGCACGCCGGATGATCGTTCCCGGGCCGAAAACCTCCGCGAACTGGTGAATGCACTGGCCGAGGCTACCGAACGCGGCGAAACACTGGAAGCGTTCCTGGACCACGTCGCGCTGATGAGCGACGCGGACGAATACGATCCCGAAGCCCCGATTTCTCTGATGACTCTGCATGCCGCGAAGGGGCTGGAGTTCGATCATGTCTTCCTGGTGGGCCTGGAAGAAGGCCTGTTTCCTCACGCCCGCTCGACCGACTCCGAAGAAGGTCTGGAAGAGGAGCGCCGGCTTTGCTACGTGGGTATGACCCGTGCGCGGCAGACGCTCACGTTGACCTGCGCAACCTACCGGCGCGGTTACGGCAGCTCGGGCTGGCAAGCTACCGTCCCCTCTCGCTTCCTGCGCGAAATTCCTCCGGCGCTGCTGGAAACCGCCGCTGGTTCAATCGCCGAAGCTGGCGAGACACGCCGCTACGGATCGGACCCGGAGCTGGACGAGTATGCCGTGCTGCGCCGCGCACGACGCTCGGAACGTGGCCGCACGGTGAGCGGCCCGCGCCGCACGGCCGGCTCGAGCCTGATCGGATTGCGTGTGCGCCACCCCAGCTACGGCATCGGTACCATCATCGCCATCGAAGACGAAGGGGAAGACAGAAAAATCACTGTCCACTTCCTCGACTACGGAACCAAAAAGCTCGTCGAACGCTACGCCCAGCTCGAACGGGCTTAACCGCGCGTGAATTCGGGTTGCGCCGTCTGCCACGTACAGGATAGAGTTTGGCCGATTTTGCATCGCAGCAGGTGGCACCGGGCCGTTCCGAGGGGGTAGCGTGGCATCGCAACTTTTCCGGACAAAAAATATCGACCAGCTGCTTGCGGAAGCGGAAGCACCGGAGCGGCGGCTGAAGAAAACTCTGGGCGTGTGGAGCCTGACCGCGCTCGGCATCGGAGCCGTGATTGGCACCGGTATCTTCATCCTGACGGGCACGGCCGCTGCCGGCGAGCAGGTGCTGTATCCTTCGATCCTGAAAGCGCCGCTGCTCGACGTGCTGTTGCACGGCTCCGACGCCGTCGGGGTGAGCGGCCGGCCCGGCGCCGGTCCCGCCATTGCACTTTCCTTCCTGCTCGTCGCGATTGTCTGCGGATTTGCGGCGCTGTGCTATGCCGAACTGGCTTCGATGATCCCCATTGCCGGCAGTGCCTACACGTACACGTACGCCACCTTGGGCGAGCTGGTCGCCTGGATCATCGGCTGGGACTTGATTCTGGAATACGCCGTCTCGAACATGGCGGTCGCGGTGGGCTTCTCCGCCTATCTGAACAGCCTGCTGCAGAGTTTCGGGATCCACGTGCCGGCCGCGCTGATCAACCCAGCCTACACACCGGCCACGGGTTGGGCGCTGCATTTCAACCTGCCGGGGTTCGTCATCGTGATGCTGCTGACGGTGCTGCTGGTCTGGGGCGTGCGGGAATCGGCCGGGGCCAACACCTTCATGGTGCTCGTCAAGGTGGGCGCGATTTTGATCTTTGTGTTTGCCGCCGCCGAATACATCCAGCCGACGAACTGGCGGCCCTTTATGCCGAATGGCTGGCAGGGCGTGCTGACCGGTGGCGCGATTGTGTTTTTCACTTACATCGGTTTCGATTCCGTTTCCACCGCCGCTGAGGAAACCCGCAATCCGAAACGCGATCTACCGCTGGGCATTATTTTCACGCTACTGATCTGTGCGATTCTGTACGTCTCGGTGGCCGTCGTGCTGACCGGCATTCGTCGCTGGGACGAGATGGTCGGCGACGCGGCGCCGGTGGCCAACGCGCTGGCGGCACTCGGGCTGCACGATCTGCAGCGCGTGGTCACCATCGGCGCACTGACCGGCATGATCAGCTCACTGCTGGTCTATCAATACGGCCAGACGCGTATCTGGTACGCCATGTCGCGCGACGGGCTGCTGCCTCGGTCGTTCTCCCGCGTGCATCCGCGCTTCCGCACTCCGCACATCTCCACCTGGGTCGCCGGTTTTGTGGTAGGCATCCCGGCCGGTGTGCTGGACATCGGCACGCTGGCCGACCTGTCCAGCATCGGCACGCTGTTCGCCTTTGTGCTCGTTTCGATTGCTGTGCTCATTCTGCGTCGCACACAACCGGACCGGCCGCGCGGCTTTCGGGTGCCCCTCGTCTGGATCTTCGCACCGCTTTCCGTGGGGTCGTGCCTGTTCCTGATGATGGGCCTGCCCGTGGAAAACTGGCTGCGGCTGTTCGTCTGGCTGGCCATTGGCCTGGCCATCTATTTCCTCTACAGTCGGCACCGCAGCCATCTCCGGATGACCGCCGGCGCAAACTGAGGGCGCGACCGTGCGCAACCGGCGGCCACGTCGCCAGAGCTGATGACCACGCTGGCCCAACGCATCGCGCGCTGGCCGAAAGCCGAGCTCCATCTGCACCTGGAAGGTTCGATTCGTCCAGCCACATTGTGCGAGCTGGCCGCACGCCATCGCCAGCCCATGGATGCAGAGACAGTGGCTGCGCTGTACCGCTACCACAGCTTTCGTGGTTTCCTGAACGCCTTCAAGCGCGTCACCGCGCTGCTTCGTACGCCGGATGATTACGCCCTGATCACGCAGCGGCTCACCGAAGAGTTGCTGGCGCAGAACGTGATCTACGCCGAAGTGATCGTCTCGGCCGGGGTCATGCTCCGGCGCCAGCAGGATGTGGAAGCGAACTTTGCCGCCATCTGCGAGGCGGCCCGGCCGGCCGAGCGGCGCGGGCTGCGGCTGGCCTGGTCGTTCGACGCCGTTCGCCAGTTCGGCCTCGCGCACATCTGGCGTGTGGCCCGGCTGGCCGTCCAACTCGGTTCGCAGGGTGTGGTGGCCTTCGGGGTCGGGGGCGACGAGACGGCGTTGCCCACGCGCTCCCTGCAGCCCGTCTACGAGTTCGTCGCTGCCCACGGCCTGCACCGGCTGATCCACGCCGGCGAAATCGGCCCGCCGAGCGCTGTGCGCGAAGCGGTGGAAGTCCTCGGCTGTGAACGCATCGGTCATGGCATCGCCGCGCTGCGTGACCCGCACCTTCAGGCGCTGCTCATCGAACACGGCACCGTACTTGAGCTCTGCCCCACCAGCAACCTGCGCACGGGCGCGCTGGCGCGGCAACTTCGCCGCCGGAAGGCCGGACTCCGCGACCATCCGCTTCCACAATTCTTCCGCGCCGGCATCCCCGTCGTGCTCGCCACGGACGACCCGGCGCTGTTCGAAACCACTCTGGTCCGGGAGTACGAACAGGCGGCTCGCCTGGGTCTTTCGGTCGGGGAGCTGCGTCGGCTGGCCGCGATGAGTTTTCGCGCGGCATTCCTGCCGGAGCGTGCACGGCGGGCGATGCTCCGCCGCTTCCGCGCCGCCTGCTGAGCCGTCGCCGTGATATACTGGCGGCGATGAAAGCGCACATCTGGGTCACGCTGAAGCCCACCGTGCTCGACCCCCAGGGCCAGACCATTCAGCATGCTCTCGTCTCGCTCGGCTACAACAATGTCCGCGATGTCCGCCAGGGCAAGTTTTTCGTGCTCGAGCTGAACGGCACCTCCCGCGAGGAAGCCCAGAAGCAAATCGAACGGATTGCCCGCGACGTGCTGGCCAATCCCGTTCTCGAGGAATTCCGCTACGAAATTCTCGAATAGTCCGTTGCCGCGCGAGGCACCCGTTGTCCACCGACGCTCCGTGCAGGCGGGTGCATTACGCAATCCGGACAGCTCCGGCGAAAACAACTCAAAGAAGAGCCAGCGCGCAGCCCCTCGAGGGTCGGGCAGGCGCGCCCGCGTGTGCAGTCAGACAAAACAGCCTGCGCGACACCGGCCCACAGGGTGGGCCCAGTTGTGCTAATCTGAAGCCGTTGCGTGCACCGATCCGGTCAGCCGCTGCGCCCGAAGGGGCGGCACGGGTTGGTTCTCCACAGGCATCCGAGTCGGTGGTTCGCATCCAGTCCGGCAACGCGGGAAGGAAGGTTGCACGATGTGTGGGATTGTCGGCTACATCGGCCCGAAAAAAGTGGTGCCGCTGATTCTCGACGGCCTGAAGCGGCTCGAGTATCGCGGCTACGATTCCGCAGGCATCGCCGTCGTCACCCAGAACGGCAAGCTCGAGATCCGGCGCGCCTCCGGCAAGCTGCGGAACCTGGAAGAGACCATCCGGCTGTCGCCGCTTGACGGCATCTACGGTATCGGCCACACGCGCTGGGCCACCCACGGCCGCCCCACGGAAGAAAACGCCCATCCACACCGGGACTGCCACGGCAACGTCGTCGTCGTCCACAACGGTATTATCGAAAATTATCTGGAGCTGAAAAAACAGCTCAGCGAAGAAGGACACCGTTTCATCACCGAAACCGACACGGAAGTCATCGCCCATCTGGTCGAAAAGTACTCCAACGGGATTCCACTCGAAGAAGCGGTGCGCCGCGCGGTGCAGCAGCTTCGGGGTGTCTATGCGCTGGCCATTCTCTCCACCCACGACCCGAACAAAATCGTGGCGGCGCGGATGGGCCCGCCGGCAGTGATCGGCCTCGGACAGGACGAATACTTCGTCGCCAGCGATATCCCCGCCGTGCTCTATCACACCCGCGATGTTTTTTTCCTGGCGGATGGCGACCTGGCCGTGATTACTCCCCAGGGCGTCCGCCTGCTCGACTTCGAAGGACGCGCAATCCAGCGCCCGGTTCAGCACATCACCTGGGATCCCATCCTGGCCGAAAAGGGCGGCTTCAAACACTTCATGCAGAAGGAAATTTTCGAGCAGCCGCGCGCGGTGCGCGACACTCTGCTCGGCCGCATCTCCCTGGAAAGCGGCAGAATTTTCCTGGATGAGATGAACATCACCGAAGAAGAGTTTCGCAATTTCCGCGACATCAAAATCGTCGCCTGCGGTACGAGCTGGCACGCCGCCCTGGCCGGCAAATTCATGATCGAACGCCTGGCGGGCGTGCCCGTCGAGGTGGATTACGGCAGCGAATTCCGCTACCGCGACCCGATCGTGGGCCCACAGACCCTCACGATTCTGATCAGCCAGTCCGGCGAAACGGCCGATACGCTGGCGGCGCAGCGCGAGGCAAAGCAGAAGGGCTCGAAAACCCTAGCCATCTGTAACGTGGTCGGCTCGATGATGACTCGAGAAGCTTCCGGAACGATCTACACCCACGCCGGTCCCGAGATCGGCGTGGCTTCGACCAAGGCCTTCACCGCACAACTGACCGCGCTGGTGCTTGTCGCACTCTATCTGGCCCGCGTCCGCGGCGTCGGCACGGAAGAACAGGCCCGTACGCTGCTGCACGAGCTGACCCGGCTTCCGCAAAAGCTGGAGTCCATTCTGCAGCGCGACGAAGAAATCGAAGACCTGGCTCGCCAGCTATTCCGTCACACGGATTTCCTGTATCTGGGCCGCGGCATCCATTACCCGATTGCCCTGGAAGGCGCGCTGAAACTGAAGGAAATCTCCTACATCCACGCGGAAGGTTATCCCGCTGGCGAAATGAAACACGGCCCGAATGCTCTGATCGACGAGAATCTGCCCGTGGTCGTGCTGGCCACCCGGGATGAAGCCGACCCGGCCTCCCTGCTCCGCTACGAAAAGACGGTCTCCAACATCAAGGAGGTCAAATCGCGTGACGGCATCGTCATCTCGGTGGTCACCGAAGGCGATCGGCTGGCCCGGGAAGCCTCCGATCACGTAATCGAAATCCCACCGGCACCCGAGCTGCTGCTGCCGATTCTGGAAGTCGTGCCCCTGCAACTGCTCGCCTACCACATCGCCGTGCGCCGCGGTTGCGATGTGGATCAGCCGCGCAACCTGGCCAAGTCGGTCACCGTCGAATAGACTCGGCGCGGCACGAACACATTGGCCGGATTGGGCGAGTGGACTAAAATCATCGTGTGAAGTATCTGTTCGTTTGCCGCAGAAGAATCAGGCGCCTGTGCGGGGCTGTTTGTTGGCTGCTCGGAGCAACCGTCCTCGCTGCCGCGCAGGCACCCGCTGCCCGACTCGATCGCGTCTCCATCCTGGGCACCGACCGCTACACTCCTGAGCAAATCCTGCAGGCGACAGGACTCACGCTCGGTCAGCCGGTGACCCGCGAGGCCTTGCAGGAGGCGGCGGACCGGTTGGCGCAGCTCGGCCTGTTCCGCGAAGTTCGCTACCGGTTCACCAGTGTCGGCGAAGCCATCCACCTCGAGTGGCAGCTGGTCGAAGCTCCCACGCTGCCCGTGCTATTCGACAATTTTCCCTGGCTGACCGATGAAGAGTTGCTGGCCGCCATCCGTGCGCAACTCCCACTGTTCAACGGCACTGCGCCGGAAACCGGTGCGCTGCTGGAGCAAATCCAGCGCATTCTGGAACAGGAATTGGCTAGGGTCGGCGTATCGGCACGCGTCGAGGCCGAAGTGATGCCGCGCATCGACGAAGACGGCATGCTGCTTCGCTTCCGCGTTGAGGGGCCCTCGCTGAATGTACAGGACGTTCAGTGGGGACATCCGCTGGCAGCGCAGGCACCGCGGCTGCGTGAGTTCCGTGGCGATGTTGTTGGTCGTCCGTTCTCCCGCTACCGGCTCCTGCTGTTTGCCCGCGACCACGTCCTGCCCATCTATCTTGCCGCCGGCCATCTGCAGGCGAACATCGGCGTCCCGCAGGCGCGCTTCGCGGGCGACCCGAATCGCCCGTTACCGAACCAAGTGGTCGCCATCGTGCCCATCGAGCCGGGCCCGTTGTATCGGCTGCAGGAGGTCACCTGGTCCGGAAACGCAGCCCTGCGCACCGAGGAGCTGAAAACCTTCGTGGACTTGCAGCCGGGTCAGATTGCCGACGGGATGCGGCTGCGCGCCGGCTGGGAACGCATCCGCAACGAATATGCGCGCCGGGGCTACCTGGACGCCGTCGTTCGCCCCGAGCCCGTCTTCGACGCCGACACCCAGATGGTACGGTACCAGGTGCACATCGCCGAAGGATCGCAGTACCGGTTCGCCCAGCTCGTGCTCACCGGTCTCTCGGTGCGTGCCGAACAGCTCGTGCAGCAGGCCTGGAAACTCCGGCCCGGTGACGTGCTGGATCGGATTTACTTCGACACCTTCCTGGAAACCCTGCGCACGCGTCGGCAGCAGATTTTTGGCGACTACGTGGTGCACTATCAACAGGTGGGCAGCTATCTGCGCAAAAACGAAGCGACGCACACGGTGGATGTTTTGATCGACTTCAAATAGCGCGCGGCCTGCTGTGTCGCCGTCCGCAACGTGTGCTCGTGCGCTATAATCCAAAACGATGAGCGTACCTTCTTCCGTGTCGCAAAGCGCTGCAGAGAAACAGCAACGGCTGTTCGCTGCGCTGGCGCAACTGGATTCCGTCCTCGTCGCGTTTTCGGGCGGTGCCGATTCAGCCTATCTGGCCTGGGCGGCGCACCGCGTGCTGGGTGCGCGTGCACTGGCCGTGACCGCGCTTTCTCCCAGTTTTTCCACCTACGATCGCGAACAGGCGGAAGCCTTCGTGCGCGAAATCGGCTTGCTGCACCGCTGGATCGCGACTAACGAACTGGCCAACCCGCGCTATGTCGCCAACGATGCCGATCGCTGCTTCCACTGCAAGGACGAGCTGTTCCGGGTGCTGGGACGGCTGGCGGCCGAACAGGGCTACGCGGCGGTGGCCTACGGGATCAATGCCGACGATACGCGCGACTTCCGTCCGGGCCATCGTGCTGCACGCGAACACCGTGTACTCGCACCCCTGCTGGACGCCGGCCTGACCAAGACCGAAATCCGCGAGCTTTCCCGCGCGGCCGGTCTGCGCACCTGGAATCGGCCTGCCTCGGCCTGCCTGGCTTCGCGGGTTCCCTACGGCACGCCCGTGACGCCCGAAGTGCTGGCCCGGGTGGAACGAGCGGAAGCAGCGCTGCGAGCGCTCGGTTTCCGTCAGTTCCGCGTTCGCTACCACGACGCGCTGGCGCGGATCGAAATTGCCCTGGAAGAGCTGCCCCGCGCGTTCGATCCTGCTATGGCACGGCTGATCTGCGAACGCGTCAAGCAGGCCGGCTTCACCTTCGTTACCCTCGACCTCGAAGGCTACCGCCAGGGTTCGTTGAACGTTCTACTGAATCCGTGAAAGTTCCGCTTGTTGGCGTCGCGCCGCTGGCTGATGCGGCGACTTCGTGGCCCGGCTACGGAACGCGAAAGCCGGCGGCCTGCCATTTCGACAGCACGTCGCGAACCAGCGCAGCGACGCAGGCATTGACTTCGCGGAAGTAGCGTTCCGCCTTGGCCTGGTCGAAATCGGTCGGATTGCCGGTGCCTGCCTGATACAGCCCGATCGAAGATGGCGCCGGCGTGGCTTGCCAGGAAGCCGGGGGTGGATTGGGCGTCGAGCTCATCTGCGGAAGCAGCTCGCGGCGCACCAGTTTCGGGTTGATGGCCTGAATGAATGCGGTTTCGTTCTCACCGGCGTGTCCACCCGGATTGCCGAACACGCGCTGGGTCACGTCGGCGCAGGAAGACCACCAGTTGATCACCAGCGTGTTCACACCTGTCTCGATCGAAAACTGCCGGGCGACATCCATCAACACAGCAGTCTGCGGGCCGCCGTGGCCGTTCACGATCAGAATGTTCCGGAACCGGTTGCGCTGCAGGCTGTCGAGCACAGCGCGGAGGTAGGCAGCATAGACCGCTTCGGGAATGTGTGTCGCCCCGGGATACGGTGCCATGCTGCCGGTCACCCCGTAGGGAATGTGCGGAGCAATCAGGGCGTTGATCGCCGGGTCGGCGGCAATCGCTTCGGCGATTTTCACCGGAGCCAGGTTGTCGGCGCCGTTGTTGATCACGCCGTGCGGCTCCAGCGTGCCGGTCGTCAGGATGACGGTTTGAATCTTCTCCGGGACGAGCGCCCGGAATTCCACCCAGTTCAGCTCGTCCATCCAGCGCGACGAAGGCGTCTGGGCTTCACACGGGATTGCGCCGACACAGAACAGAGCTGCACAAAGCAGGACATGGGTACGACTCATGGCTACCTCCATCGGTCGCACGGATTCTATCAGGACGCGGAACAAGCCGGATGCACCGCACCTCGATTTTCTGCTGAGCGTGCCGGGAAAGGTCCCCGACTGTTGCCGGACAACTGCCGGCAGTTTCATGTCGAGGGGACGGCGGCTCTGGTGCGAGCGACTTCGGCCGCGGCCAGGATTGTGTTCACGTGAATCCGCACCGTGTCTTCCAGCCGTCGCGCATAGCCGCCCGCAAGCGTGATGGCCACCGGAATGCCCCGCCGGCAGGCATACTCGAAAACCAGCGCATCGCGCCGCTTCAATCCTTCGAGGGTCAAGCTGAGACCGCCGAGCTGATCCTCGCGGTATGGATCGGCGCCGCCGACATAGAACAGCAGATCGGGATGGAACTCGTTCAGGGCCTTCGCCAAGTGTCGTTCCAGAATCGCCAGGTAGTCTGTGTCGCCGATGCGATCGGGTAGATGGACGTCCACAGTGGAGGGCGGCTTGGGCATCGGGTAGTTGTTGGCCTGGTGGATCGAAAACGTGAACACATCGCCGTCGCCGCTGAAGATTTCGGCAGTGCCGTTGCCCTGATGCACATCCGTGTCCACGACCATGGCCGTGCGGATTGCGCCGTCTTTCTGCAGTCGCCGGATGGCCACGGCCACATCGTGAATCATGCAAAAGCCTTCGCCGTGCTCGGGAAACGCGTGATGGAATCCGCCGCTGAGGTTGGCGGCGAAACCGTCAGCCAGCGCCAGTCGGCCGGCCAGAATCGTTCCACCGGCAGCCAGCCAGAACGCGGCGCGAGTCGCTTCCGAAAAAGGGATTTCCATGCGCAACTGCTCGAGCGGACTGAGCGTGCCCGTGCGCAGCTTGCGCACATACTCCTGCGAATGCACCAGCAGGATGTCTTCGTCCGAGGCTGGCTCGGGCACAACAAAATCCTCCGGTGCGGCCAGCCCCTCGCTCAGCAAGGTTTCGCGAATCAAGCGATATTTCTGCGAAGGGAAAACATGCGTGCCGAGATGCAGGTCGTAGCCCTCGTGATAAACGATTCGAAACGGAAGTTTGCCTTTGCGCATCGCCCTGTAGCCTACCAAAAATCGCGGATGAGACAACCCTGCCGCACTGCGCCGCGAGCTGCGGCGCGAGGGCGGGCCTATGCTACGTCAGGGACCGGCCGGGCCCATCAAGACCGCACACACAGCTCGGCCATCTGCTCGAAAATCGCGTGGAGTCGAGCGAGATGCGCATCCACCTGCTGTTCCAGCTCAGGAGAGATGTTTCCGTAGGCGCGCAGCCCGGGCGAATGAACATCTTCGATATCGGAAAGGATTTTCGTCAGCAGGGACAGAACGGCCTGACGACGCACCACCACAGCGCTCGATAAGTTCAGCGCGGCGGCACTGCGGCTGATTTCTCTTCGGGCCCGCTGCAAAAGCTCGCGAAGCTGATTCTGCGCTGTCGGCGGGAACTCACCGCGGGTACGGTTCAGCAAACCCGAAGGCCGGCTGAGCCAACGTTCCACTTCATCGCAGACCATTTCCGCCTGCTGCATGAGCACAGAAACGACGCGACGATGATTTTCCGAAAGTCTCGATTCCATCGGCTGCGGCATGGGAGCACCTGGCTCGTTCACCGGGGCGCGCGGTACAGAATCACCCGGACTTTCTCCAGGGTAATTAACCCGCCGCCGACCATCTGGTCGAGTTGCGGCAGCAGCTTTTCGATGCGCTCTTCGCTTTCCACAACTTCGATCACGATGGGCAGGTCCTGCGACAGTCGCAGAATCTTGTCGGTATGGATCCGGCTGGCGGAGCCGAAGCCCGCGACCCCCCGCAGCACGGTCGCCCCGGAAAATCCCTCGCGACGAAGCAGCTCAACGATGGCTTCGTACAGTGGCCGACCATGCCATTTGTCGGATTCCCCGATGTGAATCCGCATCAGCATGCGTTCGCCTTCGAATCGTTCGTGGTGCACGCGACCTCCCTTGCAGGGTGCTGAAAACTCTCAGGGGATCTGACGGGGTCGCATTGGGTTCCACGACTCCTCTGTTACCATCTATCGGAACCGCCCGCCGCCACTCCCCGGAGTTGATTAGAGCAAGTCGGCCAGCTTGATGCCGAACATCACGGCAACGACTCCGCCGAGGACACTGGCCAGTACGTACAGGCCCGCCTGGAGCCACTCGGCCTGCTCGAGCATGCGCACGGTTTCCCAGCCGAAAGCGGAAAAGGTGGTGAACGCTCCGAAGAAACCCAGCAGGAGTCCCACGCGCCATTCCGGTGGCACCCACAGATGTTGAAAACAGTAGCGCGCGACCACACCCATCAGAAAACAGCCCAGCAGGTTGACCACCATGGTTCCGGCAGGGAAACCAGACCCGACACGGTGTTGCACAAACCCTTGCAGCGCATACCGCGCCAGCGTGCCCGCTGCGCCGAACAAAATCAGCAACAGGATTTGCAACCCTGTTTCCCTTTCCGCTGCCTGCGCAACAAAAAACTCCTGGATGCCGCACGGCAGCCAGGAGCTATCAGTCCTCCGACGGGACGGTTCCGGCGAGCCCCATCGCCTGAGATTGTTGCACCCCCATTGTATCTGCGGGCGCTTCCCGTGCGCAAGGCGGGTCAGTCACCGTGTTTTCCCCGGACGGATTCCCAGCCTTCGCGCAGCATCAGCGGCACCATGGCCAGTGCGGCCACCGGGTCGGCCCACCACCAGCCGCGCCAGGCGTTCAACACGAGGCCCAGCAGCAGCGCAAACGAGAGATATGCGCACAGCCAAGTTTCCATGGCTTCGGCGGCCAGCGCATGGCTCCCCAGGGCACGGGCAACGCGCCGCTTTGCGCCTGCCAGCAGCGGCATCACCACCAGGGAAACCGCCGCCAGCACAATCCCCACCGTGCTTTCTTCCGGAGCGTGCCGCATCCAGAGGTCACGCACCGATTCTGCACTCACATAGGCGGCCAGCGCAAAAAATGTTCCCCCGACGATGCGGAGCGCGCGCGATTCGGCCAGCGATTCGAGATCGCCTCGCTGCCGCAGACGCCAGAGCAGGACCACACCGGCCGTCGTTTCAATCACGCTGTCGAATCCGAAGCCGACCAGCGCAATGCTTCCGGCCAGCCAGCCGGCCGCGAGCGCGATGACGGCTTCGGCCGAGTTCCATGCAATGGTCAGATATTCCAGACGAATTGCGCGCCGGCGCAGCGTCTCGGCTGAAAGCGAACTTTCTACGGAAAGCGCGGACACGGATGTTTTCGGCGTTTCGGGGCTGTCCGCCAACAAGGATTCCCTCGCACTCCCTGCCAGGCCGCAAACGTTGCAACCAGGACGGCCTTCGACTGCCTCGGCCTGCGGATCGGCTAACTTTCGCGTTCCAGGATGAAATCTGGTACTGCCAGCAGAGCGCGGCCGTATTCCGATCCTGCCCAAGCGGCAATGCAGGCCTTGGCGCGGGCTGCGAAATCTTCGGCCAGACGTCGGGTACGGTCGAGCGCGCCGGATTCCCGAACGAGCGCGGTGATCTGTTCCGGGCGAACGCTGTGAAAGCCTTTCTCAGCCAACACGGCTGCAACCAGCGGCTGCGCATGGGGCACGCCGTCCTGCATGGCATAGATCAGCGGCAGGGTGACTTTGCCTTCCTTCAAGTCGCTCAGCACCGGCTTGCCCAACTGTTCCGGCTGCGCGGTAAAATCCAGCAGGTCGTCTACAAGCTGGAACGCCATGCCCGCATAGCGACCGTAATCGGCCAGGGCCTGTTCCACGGTCGCATCGGCGCGGCCGAGAACAGCTCCGAGGCGTGTGCAGCCGCTGAACAAACAGGCCGTCTTGCGGTAATTCAGGTCGAGTGCTTCGGCTTCGGTCAAATCCATCCGGCCGAGCTTGGACCACTGCAGCAACTCGCCTTCGACCATGTTCTGGGTCAGCTCGATCAGAATGTCGAGGATGCGGAAATTGCGCTCGGCCAGGGCAATGCGAAAGGCCTGCATATACAGCCAGTCGCCGGCGAGCACGCTGATGTGGTTGCCCCAGCGGTGATTCGCAGAAGGACGACCGCGGCGCAGGTCGGCGCCGTCGATAACGTCGTCATGGATCAGGGTAGCGGTGTGAATCAATTCGACGACCGCGCCCAGGCGAATCGCGCTCGGCCCGCGTGCCCCACAGAAGCCAGCCGACAGCAGCACCAGCGCTGGTCGCAACCGCTTGCCACCGCCGCCCAACAGGTAGGCGATGATTTCAGCGACCGGTTCGATGGCCGAGCGGTTTTCAGCGAAGAGCTGCTCTTCGACGCGCCTCAGGTCGTCGCGCACCAGCTCGAACAGCTCTCTTGCGGTCACCAGGTGAATGGACGCCTCCCCTCAACCACGCGAGCCCGTCAGGCTACTGGGGCGCAGTCGAAATAAGCGCTCAAAATTTGCCGTGGTCGCAGCAGCAAACTCCGCAAGGCCTAAGTTTCTCACACTTGCCACAGCCCGCGCCACCTCCACCACACGGGCCGGCTCGTTGCGCTGCCCGCGGAAGCCTTCCGGGGGCAGAAACGGTGCATCCGTCTCGACTAGCAGCGCTTCGAGCGGCAGAGCGCGAGCAAGTTCACGCAACGCATCTGCCTTCCGGTAGGTGATGTTGCCCGCAAAGGAAATCAGAAAACCCATCTCCATGCCGCGCCGGGCATCCTCCAAAGTGCCGCTGAAGCAATGCAGGATACCGCCCAAGCCCGACGTGCGCCACTCCTGTCCGAGAATTTCCAGCGTGTCCGCCCAAGCCGCACGGCAATGAATGATGACCGGCAAGCGGGCACTGCGGGCCACACCGAGCAGCTCACGAAACAATCGTTGCTGCGCATCGCGCGGGGCATAGTCGCGGTAATAATCCAGACCGATTTCGCCGAAGCCGATCACACGCGGATGCCGGGCCAGCTCGTGCAGTCGGTCCAGGTGCTCCGGACGCGCGAGCAGGGTTTGCTGCGGGTGAATGCCGACGGTGGCGAACACCCAGTCGTGCTGCTCGGCAAACGGGATGGCCGCATCGAGTCGTTCCGGCCCGGCGGCACTGCCGATCGCCAGGATGGCCACCACCCCGGCAGCCCGGGCGCGGGCCAACACGGCTTCGCGGTCGGCCGCAAAGTCAGGCCATTCCAGATGCGCATGCGAATCGACCACTCCGATGGGAGCCGATGCACTCATTCCTCATTCAACGATTCAGGACCTTGCCCAACGCGCACGCCGGCCGGTGCCCGGCGCGCTGTGTCTACTTCAGCCGGCTGCCGTTCGGTACCGGTTCGGTGAAGGTGGCCAGCACCGGTTTGCCTTCCGGACCGACCGTCGCCGCGATGATCATCCCGTTCGATTCCACTCCGCGCAGCTTGCGCGGCTGCAGATTGGTCACCACGATGACTTTCCGGCCGATGAGCGTTTCCGGGGCGTACACCTCGGCGATGCCGGCGACCACCTGCCGCACCTCGTCGCCGATGTCCACCATCACTTTGAGCAGTTTGTCCGCGTTGGGTACCCGTTCCGCTGATTTGATCTCGCCCACGCGCATTTCCACTTTGGCAAAATCTTCGATGGTAATCATTTTCGACTTCTCCCTGGACGCGGTTTCTGCCGCGGCTGTGGCCGGCTGGCCGGCGCCCTCAGCCAGAATCTGTTGTTCCAGTGCTTCGATGCGGTCGAGCGCTGCGTCTTTGTCAACGCGCGGGAAGACGGCTTCGGCCGGGCCCACCCGGGTCCCGGGACGCAGCTCACCCCAGACCAGCTCGTCCAGCCGCAGCTTGCCGAGCTCGCTCGTCTGTCCGAGCTGCCGCCAGAGCTTGCTGGTCGTTTCGGGCAGCACCGGATGGGCCAGTGCCACGACAATGCGCAGTGCTTCGGCAGCCGTGTAGAGAATTACGGACAGTTCATCACGCTTTTCTTCGGCTTCAGCGAGCGCCCACGGCTGCGCTTCGACCAGATACTTGTTCACCTGTGCGACGAGTCCCCAGATGGCATCGAGCGCGCGATGGAACTCGTATCGGACGTAGCTCGCGTTCGCCTGCTCGATGGTGCGCATCGCGGCACCGGCCACGGCCGCCTCGCGGCTGCCGGCGGCTGCGGCCGCGGGAACTTCTCCGCCGAAGTAGCGCTCCAGCATCGCCAGCGTGCGCGTGGCCAGATTGCCGAGATCGTTGGCCAGGTCGGCATTGTAGCGGGTGACGAGCGCTTCGTGGCTGAAATTGCCGTCCTGGCCGAAAGGGATGTCGCGCAGCAGGTAGTAGCGCAGCGCATCGGCGCCCAGCGTGCGGGCGATCGGCTCCGCGTAGGCGATGTTTCCTTTCGACTTGCTCATCTTCTGCTGCTCGAACAGCAACCAGCCGTGCGCAAACACCTGCCGGGGCAGCGGTTCTTCGGCCGCCATCAGAAAGGCCGGCCAGTACACGGCATGGAAGCGGATGATTTCCTTGCCGATCAGGTGCAGATCGGCGGGCCAGAATTTCTCCCACTGCAGCTCGTCGTCGCCGTAGCCGACCCCGCTCATGTAGCCCATCAGCGCGTCGTACCAGACGTAGACGACCTGCTCGGGGTCTTCCGGCCAGGGAATGCCCCACTTCACCGTTTTGCGACTGACCGAGATGTCCCGCAGGCCGCTGCGGACGAAGCTGACGACCTCGTTGCGACGGAAATCGGGCTGCACAAATTCCGGATGCGTCTCGTAGTGTTCGAGCAGCCGCTGCTGGAAAGCGGAGAGTTTGAAAAAATAGTTTTCTTCGGAAACCAGCTCGGCCGGGCGGCCGCAAAGCGGGCAATCGGCAGGTTCGGTGGAATCGCTCACGTAGAGGTTGTCGTGCACGCAGTAGCGGCCCTGATAGCGGCCCTTGTAGATGTAGCCGGCGTCACGAGTTTTCAGCAGGATGCGGTGCACAGCCCGCTGGTGCTCGGGCGCCGTGGTGCGGATGAAGTGCGTGTAGGCAATACCCAGCTCGCGCCACAGGGCCTGAAACGCCGCCACGTTGCGGTCCACGTGTTCGCGCGGGGAAACGCCGGCGCGCGCCGCTGCCCGCGCGATATTCTCGCCGTGCTCATCCGTGCCGGTCAGGAACGCCACTTCCTCGCCGCACATGCGCCGAAAGCGCGCAATCACATCACAGACGATCGTGGAATAGGCAGAACCCACATGCGGCCGGGCGTTGGCGTAGTAGAGCGGCGTCGTCAGATAGAACTTTCCCATGATTCCTTTCGCGTTGCCGGCAGCCGGGTCATTGCTGCGATTTCTCAAAACACAGCGTGGCCTCGACCATCACCTGCTTCAGGGGCAAACCGGTCTGTTCGGCAATGCGCCGGCAATCGTCAAATTCTGGAGCAACGTTCAGCACGCGACCGTCCAGACGGGCAACTTTCATCCGCACGGTTCCGTGCGGGGTTTCCACCGTCACGAGTTCACGCTCCAGGCAGCGCCGCTGCATTTCGCACCAGCGGACACCAATCGTGGTGGTCTCGCGGAACAGCAACTCGATCATCGGCGCCACCATGACCGGCGGGCAGAGAACGGTGACCAGTTGTCCGGGCCGGTTCTTTTTCATCAGCACTGGCGTGGCAAACACATCCAGTGCGCCGGCGGCCAGCGCTCGTTCGACGAAATAGCCGTAGATCTGCGGATTCATGTCGTCGAGGTTAGCCTCGAGCACGGCGATGGTTTCCTCCCCGCCGCGTGCTCCCGCAGCCACAGGCTCCGGAAGCGTTTCCCCCAGAAACAGACGCAGCACGTTGGGCTGTTCGGCCAGTTCCCAGGAGCCGGCTCCGTATCCGATGGCTTCGATGCGCATCGGCGGCAGCGGACCGAACTGGGTGGCCAGCGTGGCCGCGATGGCTGCGCCGGTCGGCGTAGTCAGCTCGCGGTCGATTCCCGTGGAGTAAGTGGCCGCGCCCTTCAGCAATTCCGCAGCGGCGGGTGCGGGAACGGGAAGCGTGCCGTGGGCGGTCCGGGCGCGTCCGCCGCCGACGTTCACCGGCGAGCAGGCAAACGCTTCGATACCCGCGAGCTCGAAGCCGATGCAGGCGCCGACGATGTCGATGATCGCGTCCACGGCTCCGACTTCGTGAAAATGCACGCGCTCGATCGGGACGTTGTGGATCCGCGCCTCGGCTGCACCCAGCCGCTCGAAAATTTGTCGCGCGCGCCCGGCCACGCGGGGTGTCAGTTCCGCCGCAGCGATGATTTCAAGGATCTGTCGCAAGTGGCGATGGCTTTGCTGCTCCTGCACGGCGACCTTCACCTGCGTCGCCGCCAGCGCCCCCCGCTTCACTTTTTCGGCGGAAATCTCCCAGCCGGCCAGCGGCAGCTTGCGCAGTCCGGCCTCGATTTGTGCAAGCGGGACGCCGGCATCCACCAGAGCGCCGAGCGTCATATCGCCGCTGATGCCGGAAAAGCAGTCGAAGTAAGCGATTTTCATCCCGCGCCCTGCACAATCTGCGGCAGCAGCTCGCCGGTGCGTCCGCGCAGCGAGAGGTGCACCCGGTCGCTCAGCTCGGTCGGCTCCAGATTGATCTCCACGACCCGGGCACCGGATTCGAGCGCGCTCTGGGGAATGCGTGCTGCCGGATACACCACCGAGGACGTCCCGAGCACCAGACAAACCTCCGCCCTGCGCGCCGCCGCGAAAGCCGCGTCGAGCACATCGGCCGGCAACGGCTCACCGAACCAGACCACGCCGGGCCGGAACAAGGCTCCACAGCGGTCACACCGCGGCGGCAGCACCGGCAGCGGCGCCGCCAGATTCCGTTCCTGCCGGCCACAGCCGGTGCAACGGAGCAGCCAGATGTCTCCATGTAAACGCCAGACGCGCTGGCTGCCGGCGCGCTCGTGCAGCCCGTCTACGTTCTGCGTGAACAGCGCAAACCCATCGCCCAGGCGCTGTTCCAGCTCCACCAGTGCGTAGTGGCCCGGGTTCGGCTGCGCCTGCGCAATCCGCTGTCGCCTCCAGTCGTACCACTCCCAGACCAGTTTCGGGTCGCGGGCAAACGCTTCCGGTGTAGCGAGCGTCTCCGGGCGAAACTGCCGCCACAATCCTCCCGCACCGCGGAAGGTGGGCACCCCGCTTTCGGCACTGCAACCCGCGCCCGTCAGCACCAACACGCGGCGGGCCTCGGCGAGCCAGTGACGCGCCCGGGCAATTCCCTCCGGCAGAGTCTGCACTCTCACATTCAGACGAGTGATAGTAGTCGCCGCTTCTGGCAGTGTCAATTCGCCCTCCGGCTCTATCCGAAAAACGGCGCGCACCGTATAATCCAGACTTTGCTGTCCGCAGCCGCCCGGTGCGCGGCAACACAGCGCCCGCGGCCCCGGGAAGCCCGGGTACCAGGAAGCCGAATGTATCAGGTTCTCGAAAACCGAGTTCGCGAAACGCTGGAGCGTTTCCTGCGTGAGCGCTACGGCGTCAGCGTGCACGTGGCCATCAGCCGTCCGCCCAAGACCGAACTCGGTGAGATGGCTACGCCCGTCTGTTTCGAGTTGGCCCGGCTGCTTCGCCGTCCGCCCCGCCCGCTGGCCGAAGAGATGGCTTCGTTGCTGCCTTCGATTCCGGGGATCGAACGCTGGACGGTGGCCGGCGGCGGCTACCTGAATGCGTATCTGGACCGCGCGGCGTTCTTTCGGGAAGCAGCGCTCGCCGAAACGGCGGCACCTTCGCCGGCTCCCGACGCCCCCAAGATTATCGTCGAGCACACGAACATCAACCCGAACAAAGCGGCGCATATCGGTCACCTGCGCAACGCCGTGCTGGGGGATACATTCGTCCGGCTGCTCCGCCACACCGGGCATCGGGTCGAGGTGCAGAACTATATCGACAATACCGGCGTGCAGGTGGCCGACGTCGTCGTCGGCTTTCTCCATCTGGAAAAGAAACCAGTGGAGGACGTGCGGCAGCTCGCGACCCAGCCCAAGTTTGATTTCTACTGCTGGGACCTATATGCCCGCGTCACCCAGTTTTTCGAGGAAGACCCGGCGCGCATTGAGCTTCGCAATCAGGCTCTGAAGGCCATCGAAGAAGGTCACGGCACCGAAGCCGAGCTGGCCGAGCTGATCGCCACGACCATCGTTCGCTGCCATCTGCGCACGATGGAGCGGCTCGGCGTCGAGTACGACCTGTTGCCCCGGGAGAGCGAGATCCTGCGCCTGAAATTCTGGGATGCGGCCTTTGCCCTGCTGAAGCAACGCGGTGCCGTCGTCTACGCCACCAGCGGCAAGAATGCCGGTTGCTGGGTGATGCCACTGGGCGATGCCGATGAACCCACTGCCGCGCCGGAAGCGAAAATCCTCGTGCGTTCGAACGGAACGGTGACCTATGTGGGCAAGGACATCGCCTATCAGCTCTGGAAATTCGGTCTCCTCGACCGCGACTTTGCCTATCGCCGCTTCCACACGCATCCGAGCGGCCACACGGTGTGGGTCACGGCGAGCGAAGCCGGTGAGCCGGATGCTCCCTGCTTTGGCCGCGCCGATCAGGTTTTCAATGTGATCGATTCCCGCCAGTCGTACCTGCAGAACATCGTCGTCGCCGGCCTGCGTGCACTGGGCTATTCCGAACAGGCGGACCGCTCGGTGCACTTCGCGTATGAAATGGTGGCGCTTTCGCCACGCTGTGCCGAAGAGCTCGGTTACCCGCTTTCGGAAGAGGAGCGGCGCCGGGCCTATGTCGAAGTCAGCGGTCGCCGCGGTACCGGCGTCAAGGCCGATGATCTGCTCGACCGCCTCGAAGCGCGCGCCCGCGCGGAAGTCGATGCTCGCCACCCGGACGACCCCGCCGAAGAACGCGCAACCCGCGCGCATGCGATCGCCGTCAGTGCGCTTCGCTACTACCTGTTGAAATACACGCGCAACACGGTGGTCGCTTTTGACTTCAAAGATGCCCTCAGCTTCGAAGGGGAAACCGGACCCTACTGCCAGTACGCCGTCGTGCGTGCCCGCAACATTTTTCGCAAATGGGCCATGCAGCAGATGGAAACATCTGAGGCCGCCGACGGCAGCCTGGAAATCTCGTTGACGCCGGAGCAGGCAGCGCGTTTTCTTGCCCCACCGGAAGGAAACGAATTCTGGGAGCTGGTCCTGCTGGCGGGCTCACTGGACGCAGCGGTGCACGCTGCGGTTACGGCGCAGGAACCGGCCTTTGTGGCCAAGTATGCGTTCCAACTGGCGCAGGCCTTCAACAACTTCTATCACCGACACCATATCCTGACCGAAGCCGATGCGACGCGGCAGGCCTTTCTGCTGATGCTGACGTCGCTGGTGATGCAGCAGCTCGAAGTGGCTCTGGCGCTGCTGGGTATCGAAGCGCCGGAGAAAATGTGAGCTGCTCTCGGCGGACACGTTGCCACCCCGCGGCACACGAACCGTCCAGGCGGCAGCCTGCGGCGCGCGACAACCTGTCCCACCGCCCGCGGAAGGACGGGGAGTGGCGAATTCATCCTTCGGGAGCGTTGGGAGGCTTCGGCCCCACGCGTTCGATGATGACGCGTTCGATCCTCACCGGCTGCAGCGGCCGGTCGCGAGCATCGCGGGGCACCCGCGCAATCTGGCGCACCACCGAAAGATTCGTACAGTCACCGAAGATCGTGTGCCGGTCATTCAGGTGCGGCGTGGGCACTTCGGTAATGAAGAACTGGCTGCCGTTCGTGTTGGGTCCGGAGTTCGCCATCGCCAGGCGCCCCGGCTGATCGAAGCGCAGGCGGGGATGGAATTCGTCTTCGAAGGGAAAACCCGGACCTCCCGGACCACCGGTGCCGTTGCCGAGCGGGTCGCCGCCCTGAATCATGAAGTTGGGGATCACGCGGTGGAAGGTCAAACCGTCGTAGAAAGGCTGGCCGACGACCGGTTTGTTCGTTCGCGGATCGATCCAGGTGATTCGCCCCAGCGCCAGTCCAACAATTTTGCGCACCGTCACCGGCGCTTCCTGCTCATAGAGCCGGCATGGGATTTCCCCCATGGACGTCTGGAAAATCATGTACAGGCCGGGCGGGCGTCCCGCTTCTTCCGGGGTGCGCTGGCGAACCGGCGCACCGGTCGGTGCCGCGGCAGAAGGCTGCTCGGCAGCCGGTGCGGCAGGTTCCGTGGCGGGCTTGCTGGCTTCTGGCACAGTGGCCTCCGGGGCGGGCGCATGGCCCACAGTGAGATAGAAAACGGCTCCCACAACAGCGAGCACCACCAGCATGATGAAGACCACGCGATTCATCTTCGTTACCTCAGTCCATCCGGGAACTGCTCAGACCTTAGCATGCTGGCCAGAATCCGTACAGAGGAATTGCGCCTCGAGGCGCTCCAGGCCGACTAGCGTTCACGGAGCCGCTGAGCCACTCGCTCCGCCTGCTCAAGAACACGAAGCAGGTTGCCGCCGAGAATCTTTTCGATGTCGCGTTCCGAATAGCCACGGCGCAGCAGTGCCTCGGTGAGTTTCGGCAGCATGGTGCAGTCGTCCATGCCGTCGGGCATGGTCGCGCCGTCGAAATCCGAACCGAGGCCGACGTGATCGACGCCGGCCACCTTCACGGCGTGATCGATGTGGTCGACGATCCGTTCCCAGCTCACGCGCGGCCATTGCCGGCGGTACTCTTCAAAAATGCGTTCCCGTTCGCTGCGCTGCCGTTCCGGGTCGTTCGGGAAGCGTTCGCGGAGCTCCGCGATTCGCCGGTTGCGTTCCGCCTCGGTGGCCCGCTGCGCATCGCGCAGTTCCTGGCTGAGGAAGGTATCCACGAAGGTAATCTGAATCACACCGCCCTTGCGCGCCAGCGCACGGATCATCTCGTCGGTCATATTCCGGGGATGGTCGCACAGGGCGCGACAGGAAGAATGCGAGGCAATCATCGGCGCTTCGCTGACGGCCAGGGCATCCCAGAACGTCTGATCCGAGACGTGGCTGATATCCACGAGCACGCCGAGCCGGTTCAGCTCGCGCACGACCTGCCTGCCGAAGTCGGTCAGCGGCCGATTGTCGTCTTCGCCCGACGACCCGGCCCAGTTCGTGCTTCGGCTGTGCGCCAGGGTCAGATAGCGAACGCCGAGATCGGCATACGTGCGCAGCACCAGCAGGTCATCGGCGATCATATGGCCGCCTTCCATGCCCAGCAAAACTGCGATTCTGCCCTCGCGATGGATGCGGCGCACGTCTGCGGCTGTCGTCGCCAGCGCCATCGCCTGCGGGTGGCGTTCGACCAGCGCGCGGGTCCAGGCAATCAGCTGCAGGGCCCGCTTGACCGCTTCCGGACCGGTCACGGTCGCAGGAATGTAGATCGAGAAAAACGGGGCATCCAGGCCGCCTTCCCGCATCCGCGGGATATCCACGTGGCCCCAGTCGGGCGCATGCCGCCGGCTGAAGTCGAACTCCGTCTTGGAAAAATGGCTGTAGGGCACGTCCACATGGGTATCGACGACAATCGCCCGCTGATGCAGCCGCCGGGCCCGCTCGGAAATGACAAATTCCTCCGCCGGACGGGCGAACAGCGCCGCGCCGACCGTCGCCAGACAAAACATGACCCCGATGCAAACATGACGCTTGGACACCGTATGCTCCTTCCTGAGCCTTGCTGAGTGCTGGAGGTTCCGAATCTCGCCCCTGCGGTAGAGCGGCACGCTCAGCCGAACAGCCAGCCGAAGATGGCCTGCCGGATGGCGTCGCGATTCACTTCGCTGATCGATTCGACCAGCGGGATGCCCTTCGGGCATGCCTTGACGCAGTTCTGTGCATTCGCGCAGTCGTGCACGCCGCCCGGGCCCATGACCGCATCGAGCCGCTCCCGTTTGTGCATCGCACCGGTCGGATGCAGGTTGAACAGCCGCACCTGATTGATGATCGCCGCGCCCACGAAATCCGATCGTTCGTTCACCTGCGGGCAGACCTCCAGACAGTTGCCGCAGGTGATGCAACGCGACAACGGATAGGCGCGCTGCTGCACTTCCGGGGCGATGCGTGGCCCCTCCCCGAGGTGGTACGTGCCGTCGATCGGCACCCAGGCCTTCATGCGCTTCAGGTTTTCGAACATCCGGCTGCGATCCACGAACAGGTCGCGCACCACCGGGAACTTGGTCAGGGGTTCGAGGCGGATGGGCTGCTCGAGCTGGTCGACCAGTGCCGAGCAGGCCTGCCGCGCCTTGCCGTTGATGCGCATCGCACAGGCACCGCAGACCTCTTCCAGGCAGTTTGCATCGAAGGCTACCGGCGTGGTCACCTTGCCCTCGCGCGTGACAGGTCGCTCGGCAATGTCGCGCAGCAGGATGATCACGTTCATGAAGGGACGCCAGGTCAGCTCAAATTCTTCCCAGTAGGGCTTCTGATCCGGCGCCAGTTGCCGCTTGATGCGCACCAGAACGGTTTTCTTTTCAGCCATCGCCGTGTCCGCTATTTCACGTCGTAGCGCCGGGGACGCGGCGGAATCAACGACACGTCCACCGGGTCGTACTCGAACCGGATGTTCCCGCAGTCGTAGATGGCGCGCGTGGTTTTCAGCCAGTTCTGGTCATCGCGCTCGGGGAATTCCGGCTTGTAGTGCGCGCCGCGCGATTCGTTCCGTCGCAACGCCCCGAGCGTGATCACCCGCGCCAGGATTAACATGTTGTAGAGTTCGCGGGCAAAGTTCAGCGTCTGATTCGACCACTTCGTGCGGTCGGAAAGATTGATGCGCCGGTAACGCTCGAGCAGCTCCTGCAGTTTCTGGTCGGTGCGCTCCAGGTTCTTGTTGTAGCGCACCACGGTGACGTGTTCGGTCATCCACTGCCCCATCTCTTTCCAGATCGCGATGGGGTTTTCGTTGCCTTCCTGCCGGAGCAGCCGCTCGTTGATTTCTTCCTGGCGGCGCTGTTCGCGTTCAAATACCGAAGCCGGGACTGCGTCCGCACCGCGCTCCAGATTCCTCGCATAGCGCACGGCCGCCGGCCCGGCGAGCATCCCGCCAAAGATGCAGGAAACCAGTGAATTCGCGCCCAGCCGGTTGGCGCCGTGGTAGTGGTAATCGCATTCGCCTGCGGCGTAGATGCCCGGCACGTTAGTGGCCTGGTTTTCGTCGTCGATCCACAGCCCGCCCATCGTATAGTGCATCGCCGGAAACACTTTCATCGGCTGCTCGCGCGGGTCGACGCCCAGAAACTTTTCGTAGATTTCCAGAATCCCTTCCAGCTTGCGGTCGAGCAGTTCCCGGGGCAGGTGGGAGACGTCCAGATAAACCGCCGGTTGCCCTTCGACGCCCAGTTTCAGCTCGAAGACCACTTTGTGGATGGCGCGCACGGCCACATCGCGCGGTACCAGGTTGCCATACTTCGGATACCACTCCTCGAGGAAATAAAAACGTTCATTTTCCGGAATGGACTTCGGCGGCCGCGGGTCACCAGGCTGCCGCGGCACCCAGACGCGCCCTCCTTCGCCGCGCGCCGATTCACTCATCAGCCGGAATTTGTCTTCGCCCGGAATCGCGGTGGGGTGCACCTGGATGAATTCGCCGTTGGCGTAATGCACGCCCTGCTGGAACAGGGCTGATTGCGCCGAGCCGGTACACACCACCGAATTCGTCGAGCGGCCAAAGATGGCGCCGATGCCGCCAGTGCAAAAGATGGCTGCGTCGGCCGGGAAAGTGCGGACCTGCATGGACTTCAGATCCATCGCGCAAATGCCGCGGCAGATGCCCTGTTCGTCGAGCACAGCCGAAAGAAACGTCCAGCCTTCGTATTTGCGCACCTTCCCTTCGGCTTCGAAGCGGCGTACCTGCTCGTCGAGCGCATAGAGCATCTGCTGGCCGGTCGTGGCCCCGGCAAAGGCGGTGCGATGATAGAGCGTTCCGCCGAATCGTCGGAAATCGAGCAGCCCTTCCGGCGTGCGGTTGAACGGCACTCCCATGCGATCGAGCAGGTCGATGATGGCCGGCGCGGCTTCGCACATCGCCTTGACCAGCGGCTGATTGGCGAGGAAATCGCCGCCGTAGATCGTGTCGTCGAAATGCTTCCAGGTGGAATCGCCTTCGCCCTTGGTGTTTTTGGCCGCGTTGATCCCGCCCTGCGCGCACACGGAATGGGAACGTCGCACGGGCACAATGGAGAACAGTTCGACGGGCACGCCAGCCTCGGCCACTTTGATCGTGGCCATCAGACCGGCCAGTCCGCCACCGACGACGATAATCTTTGGCTGCCTCATTGCCGTGGCAGGGTGTAGAACTCAAACGGTTTCCAGTCGAAACGCACGCCCAGCACGATGGCCAGACCCACCGCAGTAAACGTCACGCCCACCAGCGCGCCGAACCAGGCCGCGCCACGCTGTGCCCGTGCGCTGGTCGCGATGCCCCACTTGCACAGGAAATTCCAGATGCCGTTGCCCAGGTGGAACGATGTCGCCACGATGCCGACGATGTACAGCCAGAAGTACAGCGGGTCGCTCAGTGCTCGTTCCACATCCGCGTAGGTGGATTTGCCCTGGGTGAGGAAGCGTTCGGTATAGACATGCCAGCCGATGAACACAAACGCTACCAACCCGGTCCAGCGCTGCAACGTGTACATCCAGTTAGCCATCCAGGGATAGTCGAGCACGTTCGACTTCCCTTTCCACCACAGGTAGACCCCGTAGCCACCGTGAAACAGAATCGGCAGCCAAATCAGTAGTGCTTCCAAGGGCACGCGCCAGGGAATCGTTTGCAGACCGCGCGAAACTTCGTTGTATTTTTCCACACTGACCAAGGCATAGCTGTTCGACCAGAAATGTTCGGCCAGGAAGGCGCCGATGGGGAAAATTCCGGTGAAGGAATGCAGCTTGCGCCAGAAGTACTCGCGGTGACTGGTTGAGGTTCCGGAGGCGGTCATCTCCTCTCCGCCGGTTACTCTCGCATCGAACAGCTATCCCGCTCTCCGCCACCTGCAGCTGCGGAGAGCTGGGCCTCGGGCGAGGCTGCAGACAGCAACAGCGCAGTATAGGCGCTCGGCCGCGTCTTTGCAACTGTTCGCGCGGATGCGAGTTCGCGCGGGGGACAGCTCGGAGTATAATACGCACCGGCAGCAGGGCGAGCAGGCCCATGAGTAAACTGGCAACGGAATTGACCCGCGCAGTAGAAGAGCTGCTGCGCAGCGACAACCCGGTGGAAGCGGACGCACTGGTCCCGCTCGCCGAACGCATTGCTGCTGGCTTCAACGTTCGCAACGACGAAGTCGCCATTCTGCTGCTCGATCCGCGCCGCCGCGCCCTCTGCTTCCTGCTGCCCAGGAAACTGCGCAACATCGGCACCATCCCGATGACCAGCACCACCGCGCTGGCTGTGCGCACCGCCCGGGAGATGCGTCCGGAAGTGAACAACAATTTCGCTGCGGTGCGACATGCCTCGGTGTTCGAAGCCGTACCCTTGCAGGAAAACGCCCTCACGGAACCGATCCAGAAAATCATGAGCGCGCCGATCGTGGCCGATGGTCGCGTGGTCGGTGTCGTGCAGATTTCGCGCAAGGGCAGCTCGCCCAAAACGGCCGGGAGCGATTTCACCCCGAAGGACCTGAACGAGTTGAAGGCCGTCGGCGCGGCGCTGGGGCCCTGCCTGAAACATCTCCAAGGACAGTCCGAATGACGCAAAAAACCCGAAACCTGTTGCTGAGCGCGCTCGTTGTCGCGGGGGTGCTCACCTGGTGGTATGCCGAACGCGGCCTCGGGGAGACGACGATCACCCTGCTCGCCACCACCGACCTGCACGGCAACGTCTATCCGTTCGACTATCTGCGGAATGCCCCGGCCGAGCGCGGCCTGGCCAAGATCGCTACCCTGGTCCGCCAGATTCGCGCCGATCAAAAAAACGTGCTGTTGCTCGACTGCGGCGACACGATCCAGGGCTCGCCGCTCGCCTACTACGACGCCCGCAAGCAACCGGACCGCCCGAACACCACCATCGCGGCCATGAACGCTCTCGGCTACGACGCCATGGCCGTCGGCAATCATGAATTCAATTTCGGGCTCGACGTGCTCTGGAAAGCCAAGCGGGAATCGCGGTTTCCCTGGCTGAGCGCTAACACCCGCCAGCAATACGGTCCGGGCAGCGCAGGCTATTTCGCGCCCTACATTGTCAAAGAAGTCGGCAGCGTGCGTGTGGCCATCGTCGGCTTCACCACGCCCGGCGTCCCGCGCTGGGAGATGCCGGAAAACTACCGGGGATACGAGTTTGAGCCCATCGTCGCGGCTGCGCAGCGGGTCATCCCGCTGGTGCGTCCGCAGGCGGACCTGGTGGTCGCCATTCTCCACTCCGGACTGGGACGCGATCCAGTTACTGGCCGTCCGGTGGGCAATACGCCGGAGGAAAACGTTGCCTGGGATCTGGCTGAACAGGTGCCCGGCATTGACGTGATTCTGTTCGGGCACTCGCATCAGGAGCTGCCCGAACTGTTCGTCAATGGCGTCTTGCTGGCGCAGGCTCGGAACTGGGGCCAGTCGCTGGCACGCGTAGACATTGAGATGAGCCGGTCCGTTACGGCAGCGTGGACGGTTTCCCGCAAACATTCCACGACCATACCGGTCACCGAGTCCGTGCCCGCAGACCCGGAAATCCTGGCGCTAGCCCGCTCCACACACGAGGCCACGCAGGCTTATCTGGACACTCAGATCGCCACCGCCACGGTCTCTCTGGAGGGCACCACAGCCCGCTACGAAGATCACCCGCTGGTAGACCAGATTCATCGCGTGCAACTGGAGGCGGCGCAGGCCGACGTCAGTCTGGCCACGCTGTTCTACACGGGCTTGCGCATTGAGCCGGGGCCGGTCACCATCCGCCACATGGCCGGCCTGTACCTTTACGAAAATCATCTCTATGCCGTGGAGATGACCGGTGCACAACTGAAAGAAGCACTTGAGCGCGCCGCCAGCTTCTTCCCGGCCTGGCCACCGGAAGATCCCGGTCGGCTGCGCCTGCCCGGCTACAACGCCGATCTGGCGGAAGGTGTCAGTTACGTGATGGATTTGAGCCGACCAGTGGGCGACCGCATCCGCGAGTTGCGTTTTCGCGGCGCGCCGCTCGATCCTGCGCGCAAACTGCGCGTGGCCGTCAATCACTACCGCTATCACGGCGGCGGGCACTATGAGGTGTTTCGTGGACTGCCGGTGCTGTGGAAGTCGGCCGCCGAAATCCGGGAGCTGCTGATCGAACACGTCCGGCGCCAGGGCACACTGCTCACCCGGGCCAGCGGCAACTGGCGTCTGGTGCCACCCGAAGCGGCTGCTGCCCTGCTCCAGCAGGCGCGCAGCCGGGAGACGGCTCCGACCGCTGATGAGTACAGGTTGCGTCCGTTGATTTCGGTCGCTGCCAATGGCGTGTTCTCGTTGCTGCCCGAGCTTCGCCGCGCGACAAAGTGATTGACAGCCGAAAACCTTCTTGCTACTTTTCGCGCGGTTCCAAACCAGTCGCGCGAGCACGCGCGGGGTACGGGTAGCGGCACAGGTCTGCACGTTCGATGGCTTTCGTCGCAAAGAAAATTTTTCTGACCAAGGGAGTCGGGAAACACCGCGAACGGCTTTCCAGCTTTGAGCTGGCGTTGCGCAACGCAGGCATTGCCGCCTGCAACATCGTTCGCGTCTCGTCAATCTTTCCGCCGCACTGCAAGCTGATTTCTCGCAGCGAAGGGCTGAAACATGTCAAGCCGGGCATGGTGGCGTTCACCGTGCTCAGCGAAAATTCGACCCGCGAACCGCACCGGCTGATTGCCGCATCCATCGGGCTGGCGATTCCCGCCGACAAATCCATGTACGGCTACCTGAGCGAACATCACTCTTTCGGGGAAACCGAAGAAGTGGCCGGAGAATACGCCGAGGAGCTGGCGGCGGAGATGCTGGCTACCACATTGAACGTGGAATTCGATCCGGACCTTTCCTGGGACGAGAAGAAAGAGGTCTACCGAATCTCCAACAAAATTGTCCGGACAATGAACGTCACGCAGTCCGCCGTCGGCGACAAGCGCGGGCTGTGGACCACGGTGCTGGCGGCTGCCATTTTGCTGGGCGATGAAGACTAGCGCGGCCTGCCGTCACACCTGGACCAGCGCTCGCGCCGAGCGCCGCTTCCGAGCAGCCTTCTTGTTCCGAAAGTAGCCCAGCCGCTCGAGCACCGCACCAGCCACCAGGGGCAGCGCGACCGTGGCATCTTCCAGCACTTCGGCAAATCGCCCACCTTCGCTTTCCGGGACAAATTTGCCCCAGGAAACTGCCTCGGAATAGGTGCTGCCCGAAAGCCCGCCCCAGTAGACCGGTTCGGGGCAGATGCGTACGCCGTACTGGTAACGCTTCAAGCCGACCTTTTCGTAGCCGCGGCGGGAGAGCAGTTCGGAATAGACCGTGAATTGCTGCGCCCAGTTTCGAGGCACGCCACCGCCGATGGTGAAGATGCCCAGACGCTCGCTCTGAAACAGCGTTCGGGCAAAGTGCTCGCAGTCGTCAAAGGCATCGAAGCGCAGCAGGGGGCGCCCATCCCGCTGCCGAGCTTTCTGGTGCAGCAGGAAATCCAGGCCCAGTTCGGAATCCGTGAACGCGGGCGCGTAGACAGGCACGTTGCGCAAGTAGGCGGATTTCAGAATTCCACGGCCTTTGGCCTCGCGGGCCAGCAGTTCACCGATCTTCCGATGCAGACGCCAGCTCGAGACCACCTCTTCGGGATCCCAGGCATCGAGCACCCGGTGCGCGAGCGCTTCGACGTGATCCAGGTTCACTTCCGGCTCGATCGAATCGTAGACACGGTTGTAGCCGGCCCAGAACATTTCTTCGTCGGTCATCTTCTGCGGCTCGTAGCGGAAGTGGGATCGTCCGGTGGCTTCCACCAGCCCGTGCGCCACCAACGCCCCGGTCGAAACGACGGCGTGCACGATGCCGGAGTCAATCAGATCGCAGAAGATCAGGCCCATCTTGGCCACGGTCATCGCCCCGGAAAGAGTCATCACGACCAAGCAGGACTTGTCGCGGGCCATCGCCTCGAGCACGTCGGCGGCGTCGCCCACCTGCCGTGCGGTAAAAGCCGTCCGCCCCATCGCCCGCACCAGATCGTCGAGCGAGTGAATTTTGGAAAGATCGAGCGGATAGATGGGGGTCAGCCGGTCCCGCACCGGGTCATGGAGCATGCGTTCCGGCTGATGATTTTTCTTTGCCATTCGCTTCCCTCGCAGGTAATGTAATTCGCTTCCAGCCTCCACCGAAGATCAGCAACGGAGGCCTGTGCCGAGTACATGAATCGGTTTCAATATATATCGGCACCGGCGTGGTCGCGCAACAAATTCCGTCGCGCACGCTGGTGCACCAATTTCGGAGAATTGCGCTGATGCCGCCGCTGCACACCTACACGCTCGCACCGCCAGAAAACTTCGCCGCACTCCCTGAAGAACACGCTCGCTACGAAACCGCCCGCGCGGTGGTTCTGCCGGTTCCGCTGGAGCGCACGACCACCTACATGACCGGCACCCGGAACGGCCCGGCAGCGATTCTCGCCGCCAGCCGCAACATGGAGACCTGGGACGAGGAGCTGGGCTGTGAATCCTATGAACAATTCGGCATCGCCACCCTGCCCGCCATGGAAACCCAGCACGGCACGCTGGAACACGTACTGGCCGAACTGCACACCACGGCACGCGCCCTGCTCGAAGACGGCAAATTCCCGGTCGTGCTGGGCGGCGAACATTCGCTGACCGCGCCCCTGGTGGCGGCCGCGGCCAAAAAATTCAAAGACCTCAGCGTGCTGCAGATCGACGCACACGCCGACCTCCGCGAAGCCTACCAGGACAACCCGGCCAGTCACGCTTCGGTGATGCGGCGCGTCGTGGAAATTTGTCCGGCGGTGCAGGTCGGCATCCGTTCCCTCTCTGCCGAGGAAGCCCGGGCAATTCCCAAACTGCCCACGAAAATTTACTGGGCAAAAGATATCACTCGCCAGCCCGCAGAAAAATGGATTCCGCGGGTCGTTCGGGATCTGAGCCGACATGTCTACCTGACCGTGGACCTGGACGGCTTTGACCCGGCCTACGTCCCGGCCACCGGCACGCCGGAGCCGGGCGGACTCGACTGGTATCAGGTGACGGCACTGATCCGCGCCGTGGCCCAGCGGCGGCGCATCGTGGCCATGGATGTGGTCGAGCTGCTGCCGCAGCCCGGCGATCACGCCTCGGACTTTTTGGCCGCCAAGCTGATCTACAAAACGCTGGGCTACATCTTCTGCAACAAGTAAGGCGCCGCTGTGCGTGGTGTCACTCAAGCTCGTTTGCAGGTGTGTTCGGCGCTGCAGGTACGTTCTCTCCCAGGCCCGATGTGGTAGGATGGAGCCGGTAGATCAGAAGGACGACACACAACGTTGAGCCATCCAACACTGCAAGCCATTCCGCTCGGCGGACTGGGCGAATTCGGCATGAACATGCTCGCCCTCCGCTACGGCGACGACATCCTGGTCATCGATGCCGGCCTGATGTTCCCCGAAGCTGAACTGCTCGGTGTGGACCTGGTTGTGCCCGACATCTCCTACCTCAAGCAGAATCGACCGCACGTCCGCGCCATTCTGCTCACGCACGGACACGAAGATCACATCGGCGCCGTACCCTATCTGCTGCCCGAGTTGAACGTGCCCATCTACGGCACGCAGTTCACCCTGGCGCTGCTCGGCAAAAAGCTGGAAGAATTCGGCCTGACCGATCAGGCCACCCTGCACGAAGTCCTGCCCGGCCGGCGCATCGAGATTGGCCCTTTTGAAGTGGAGTTCATCTACGTGACGCACAGCACGATCGACTGCGTTGCGCTGGCCATTCGCACGCCGCTGGGTGTGGTGATTCATTCCGGCGACTTCAAGATGGATCCCACGCCGACCGACCTGCAGCCGTTCGACCTGCATGCTTTTGCCAAGTACGGCCAGGAGGGCGTGCTGGCCCTGTTCAGCGACAGCACGAACGTCGAACGGCCCGGATTTACTCCGTCCGAGCGCGCCGTCTGGCCGCGGATCGAAGAGCTCTGCCGTGCGGCGCCGCGGAAGGTGCTGGTTTCCTGCTTTGCTACGTCCATTCATCGCATTCAGCAGGTCATTGATATCGCACACCTGCTCGGCCGCAAGATTGCTTTCGTCGGCCGCAGCATGGTGACGAACGTCGAGATTGCCCACAGCCTGGGCAGGCTGCGCATCCCGGACGGCATGGTCGTGCGTCCGCAGGACCTGCGCAGCTTCGACCCGCGACGATTGGTTGTGCTGGTCAGCGGCAGCCAGGGCGAACCGATGTCCGCGCTTTCCCGGGTCGCCGTGGACAATCACCGCAGCCTCACCGTGGACGAACAGGATACGGTCATCCTGTCCTCGCGCATCATCCCGGGCAACGAAAAACAGATTTTCCGCATGATCGACCACATGTTCCGCCGCAATGCCCTGGTCTACTACGAAGACGGCGGCGGCAACCCCATCCACGTTTCCGGCCACGCCAGCCAGGAGGAGCTGAAGCTGCTGCTGAACCTGGTGCGACCGAAATACTTCGTTCCGATACACGGCGAATATCGCATGCTGTTCCGCCACGCCGCGCTGGCCCATCAGGTGGGCTCCGTCTCCGGGGGCATCTTCGTGCTGGAAAGCGGGCAAACGCTGGAATTCACCGAAGAAGGTGCCCGGAAAGGCGAACCGGTCACGGCCGGGCGAGTCTGCGTGGATGCCGGCTCGCTCGAAGAGATCGAGGAAATCGTCATCCGGGACCGCCGCCATCTGGCCGAAGACGGCGTGGTCGTGCCGATTATCGCCATCGACAAGCATACAGGCCGGCTGGAATCCCATCCGGAAATTGTCACCCGTGGCTTTCTGCCCTCAGACGATGGCCGCGAAGTTGTGGACGGTGCGCGGCAGGTTGTGTTGCGCACCATCGAGCAGTCCAACCTGGAAGAAAAAACCGACTGGTCCGTGATCAAAGAAAAGATCCGCACCGAATTGAAGCGCTACCTGAACAAACAGACCTCGAAGCGCCCACTGATTCTGCCGGTGATTCTGGAAATCTGAGCGGCGTGGGTCGCGGGCGCCAGACGTTTCCTGGCCCCGAACAAGCCTCGCTCACCCCGCGGCTCCCTCCTTGAGCGCATCCGAATCCTCTCGCGACAGATATTCTCCCGCCGTTTTCGCAGATAGAATCAGTCTATGGACGAAGCCCTGCTGCGCGAATACCAACCATCCGACTTCGAAGCGCTCTACCGCATCGACCAGGCCTGCTACCCGCCGGGCATTGCCTACACGCGACGCATGCTGCGCTGGTTTCTCTCCCAGCCCGGTCGCATCTGCCTGGTTGCCGAACGGCGCGGCGAACCGGTCGGGTTCCTGGTGGCGGTTTGCGAAGGCACGGTCGGGCACATTGTGACGATCGACGTGCTCGAACGCTATCGTCGTCGCGGTCTCGGCACCCGCCTGCTGGGCGAAGCGGAACGGCGCATGGTGGCAGCCGGGGTCCGCACCGTAGAGCTGGAAACAGCAACTTCGAATCACGCCGCCATTGCCTTCTGGACGAAGCACGGCTATCGTACCCGCGGCGTGCTGCGCGGCTACTATTCCGACGGGCAAGACGCCTACTGGATGCACAAGACGCTGGTCACTCGAGCCGGCACTTGAGCTGAGCGAACCAGCCACGGAATCCGCCTGCGCGTTGGGGCAAAACCCGATGCCACTCTATCAAGCGATCCTGCTCGCGCTGGTCCAGGCCCTGACTGAGTTCCTACCGATTTCGAGCACCGCGCACTTGTTTCTGGTCGGCTGGCTGTTCGGCTGGGGCGATTCGGGCCTGGGCTTTGCCATCGCGGTACATGCCGGGTCATTGCTTGGCGTGCTGGCGTATTTCTGGCGCACCTGGGTCCGACTGCTCCGCGCTGTGCTGCGCCGGCCGGCGACGGAGCACACCGCAGAAGCGGCGGCCGACCGAAAACTGTTCTGGCTGCTGGTGCTCGGGACGGTGCCGGCAGCGCTGGCCGGCCTGCTGCTCGAAGAATACGTGGCTACGGTCTTTCGCAGTGAACGGTTGATGGCGGCAACGCTGATCGGTTTCGGTCTGCTGCTCGGCTGGGCGGACCGTGTCGGCCAGCGACGGCGCCAGATGCAGAGTCTCGACACCACCGACGCGTTGCTGATCGGCGTAGCGCAGGCGGTGGCGCTGGTGCCCGGTGTCTCCCGGTCCGGCTTCACCATCACCACCGGCCTGCTGCGCGGGCTGACCCGTGAAGCTGCGGCGCGCTTCACGTTTCTGCTTTCGACGCCGATCATCGCCGGCGCCACCCTTCTCCACGTCCTGGAATGGCGGCACGCCCCGCCGAACCACGCCGAGCTCACCGCACTGCTGGCCGGCGCCTTGGTCTCGGCGCTGGCCAGTTTTCTGGTCATCAAGTACTTTTTGCGCTTTTTGCAAACACAGTCGCTGAAAGTATTTGTCTACTACCGGATTGTATTTGGTATAGTGATTTTGCTGCTGAGTTTCCTCCAGACGGGCTCCGCGCGCTAGCGCCCGCGCGTCCCGCTCGCGGTATTCTTTTTCCCCTGGACGCGGTGGAGTGTCTGCACTGGCTCCACCCAAACGAAGGAGACGCCTGTGCGCCTGTTCACACCCACGGACAACCGCCGGATCAACGAGCTGGTGGGATTCCTCACCCTGACGCTGGCCGCTCTGGTCGCGCTAAGTCTGCTTTCCTACAATCCGCTCGACCCGGCTTTCAACGTCTCCAGCGCGGGCGGCGCCCCGCGGAACTGGATCGGGCCGCTCGGCGCCCATGGAGCCGACCTGCTGTTCCAACTGCTGGGCTGGGGAGCGTTCCTGCTCCCGGTCGCCATGTTTCTGCTGGGCACGCGTTGGTTTCGCAGCCAGCCGGTGGAAATGCCTGCACTGAAGCTGTGCGGGTTCGCGCTGCTGCTGACATCCCTGACCGCGGGCTCTGCCCTGCTCCACCTGCCGCGGGTGCGCGGCGCATTGAACCCGGGCGGGCTGCTCGGCACGGTGCTCGCCGAAGCCCTGGTCGCGCTGCTGAATCCTGTCGGAGCCTTCCTGGTCACAGCGACCAGCCTGCTCGCGGCGCTGTTCTTGACCACGCGCTTCTCGTTTTCCCTAGCAGCGGACTGGTTGCGCGGGCCGGTGCAGAAGCTGGATGTCCTAGGTCACCTGCAGGCGCGCTGGCGGGCTCTGCGCGCCGAACGGACGACGCGGCAACTGCAGCAGCGGCTCGAGCAGCTCCGCACGGCAGGCCGCCCGCCGGCTCCTCCCCAGGCGATCGCACCCCGGGAGCTCGAAAAAAAGGCAGCTGCCCGTGAGCCGGAAGAGAAGCTCGGGCCTGTGCTTGTCCCCATGAAGGAAGTGCCTGCCGAGCCCGCAGCAAAAAGTGAAGCTGCGCCCAGAATCGTGAAAGGAAAGACCGGCTACCGGCTGCCGTCGCCCGGGCTGCTCCGGCTGGCCGAACGCGGCGAACGAATCGATGAAACCGAGCTGCGCGACTGCGCCCGCGCCATCGAAGAAAAGTTCGCCGAATTCGACATCAGCGGCGGGGTGACGCAGATCAATCCGGGACCGGTGGTCACGACGTTCGAGTTCAAGCCGCAGGCGGGCGTCAAATACAGCCGCATCACCAGCATGGCCGAAGACCTCTGCCTGGCACTGCGAGCCGAATCGATTCTGATCGAACGCATCCCGGGCAAATCCACCGTGGGCATCGAGGTGCCGAACCATCATCGCCACACCATTGCCCTGCGCGAATGCATCGAATCCCCGGAGTTCATCCAATCGGCATCGAAGCTGACCATTTCGCTGGGCAAGGATCTCCACGGGCGGATCCGCGTCACCGATCTGGCGCAGATGCCGCACCTGCTGATTGCTGGCGCCACCGGCACCGGCAAGAGCGTCTTCATCAATGCGCTGATCGTTTCCATGCTCTACAAAGCCACACCGGATGAGCTGAAACTGGTGCTGGTGGACCCGAAACGGCTCGAGCTGGGGCTGTACGAAGACATCCCGCACCTGCTCACGCCGGTGGTGACCGACGCCAAGGTGGCTTCGCATGTGCTCAAGAATGCGACCCGGGAAATGGAACAGCGTTTGAAGCTGCTTGCACAGCGTGGCGTGCGCAACATCGACCAGTACAACGCCACCTTCCGCAAGGGCCAGCCGCTCACGCTGTTCGACGACCTGGAGGAGGGCGAGCACCGGCCACTGCCGTACATTGTGATCGTAATCGACGAGCTGGCCGACCTGATGATGGTGGATACGAACGGCGTCGAGGAGTCCATCACGCGGCTCGCGCAGATGGCCCGCGCGGTGGGCATCCATCTGATTCTGGCCACGCAGCGGCCTTCGGTGGATGTGATCACCGGATTGATCAAAGCCAACTTTCCGGCGCGCATCTCGTTCCGTGTGGCCAGCAAAGTGGACTCACGCACGATTCTCGACGCCAACGGCGCCGAATCCCTGCTGGGTCGAGGCGACATGCTCTTCCTGCCGGCCGGCTCGGCGCGTCTGCACCGCATCCACGGACCGCTGGTCACCGAAGATGAAATCGTCGCCGTCTGCGACTTCTGGCGCGACCAGGCACGGGCCCAGTACAACGAAGCGCTGCTCCAGCCACCGAAGGAAAAAGACGCTGACACCGATGAGGCGACCGCCGCCGAAACCGACGAAGAAACTTTCGACGACGAGCTGTACGAGGAAGCCGTCCGCATCGTCTGTGAGATGGGCCGTGCCTCAACGTCCACGCTGCAGCGACGATTGCGCATCGGCTACGGACGCGCCGCGCGACTGATTGACCTGATGGAAAAAGACGGAATTGTCGGGCCCGCCGATGGAACTCGACCACGCGAGGTGCTCAAGAAGAAGGATTGGATGCGCGAGTTTGACGAGGCGCCCAAGTAGATTCCCGGCACCGACGCGCCGGGCAAAAGGGGCTCGAACGGGCCGCAACCGCTGGGCAGACCCTGCCCGCTTTTCCCAACCCGGGCCATGGCCGGCAAGACCGGTTACTTTGACAATTCCTCGGGGCGCCCCTAGAATCTTCTTTTCAGCACGCCGTGCCGGGGTAGCTCAGAGGTAGAGCGCAGCCCTGAAAAGGCTGGCGTCGGCGGTTCGATTCCGTCCCCCGGCACCATGGGTACAGCTGCCACCCCTATTCGCTCGAATTCACCCTTCAGATCAACAGGAAGCAGCAACACACAAACTCCGCTGCCCGCAAGCCGGCCACGGTCGCTACTCCTGCAAGGTTCTAGCTCATCTGTTCATCACGCAGGTCACAGCTGGTGTGGATGGGGCCGGTCAGCTCGGGTGGAAGCAGACAAACGATACCCCGTTTTTTGCCACCGGGTCCTAGCGGGATCTCGTTTACCACCCGAATCTCATATCGAACACCGGACCCGAAGAGCCGCCGCATACGTTCTCCCAATACCTCGCGGCAGCGCTCGGAGTATTTCGCCGTGGGCACCACAAGGAGCAAAAACTTGTTCAGCTCCTGCTGTACAAGTTGTCCTTCCCAAACCTCGTCCAGGCCAACGAACACGTTGGCCATCGCCACACGACGACCATCCGGCATGACCATGGCGTCACACACACGGCCATACAAATCTGCCAAAGGCGGAAACTGATTGCGTCCGCATGGACATGCCTCAGTGGCCCAGGCAGCCAGATCACCCAGGCGCAGGCGGATGAGAATCTGATCGCGGTTCGCCAGTCCGGTCACCACCGTCTCGCCGATTTCGCCTGGTCGTACCGGCTGTCCATCAGCACCAATCAGCTCCAGGATGCCGAAGTCCAGATGGACATGCATCCGGCCGTGCTCGCACTCGGTGGCCAGAACACAGTTTTCGACACTGCCGTACTCTTCCCAAGTGCGGGCTCCAAACACAGCTTCGATTTCAGCCCGCATGTGTGCTTCCAGCTTCTCGCCCATGGTGATTACAGCTTTGGGCCGATGCACTTCGAGACCAGCTTCCCGAATGAACCGGGCCAGAAAATAGAGCCCAGATGGCAGCCCTTCCAGCACCACTGGCTGAAAACGATTCAACGCGCTCACATAGTCCGGGATGTTCTTCAAACTGATATGGTGGAGGGAAAGGTAGAGCTGATGTTCGACCCGATTGAAGCGCCAGTACGGTGGCGGTGCCTCGGCAGAGGGAACGATCGTTTTCGCGCCGACCACCGCACGAGGGTCTAACTGACTCACGCCTGCCCAGCGGAAGCAGCGCGCTTCCCGCACTGCCATGTTGTGCTGGTGGGTCAGCCGGCGAAAATACACTCGCGCCGGCCTTCCCGTTGTTCCGCTGCTGTAAAACGATCTCGGAGGAAACATCCGGGCCGTCCGAGTCAGGAGAGATTTCGGCTGCGTGCGCAAAACATTGCGATCCAGCAGTGGCAGTCGTGGCAACTCGGCCAGCGTCAGGCGTTCCAACTGGGTCTCGGTAATCCCATGCTCAGCGAACCGGTGGCGGTAGTAGGGAATCTCGCGCCAGGCACGTAAAACCTGCTCCCGCAGACGGGCTTCCGCGTAGGCACGAAGCTGTTCGGCTGACCAGCTTTCTCGCTCCAAGTATTCTTGCACCAGACGATGAAATGCACGGCCGAATCGCCGATACCTCCAGTACCAGCCGAACGCCAGGATGGCCATCTGCTGGACCCGAAGCGGGCTGGCCGCGTAGATGCGCATCAAATGCAAATTCATCCGTAATTCCTTTCTTCGACGTTCACTGGGCAGAGACCGGTCTCGGCGCACCGATAGGCACAGTGCAGATCTTCTCCGATCCTGTGCCAGCTATAGCGACGCTCCACCAGTTCACGCCCGGCGCATACAATCTGCCTCCGCAGTGCATCATCGCTCCACAAACGAACGACGGCCGCGGCCATACTTTCCGGATCGTCGGCAATCAGAATGTTCTTCCCATCCGTGACGTCCAGCCCTTCACAGCCCAAACTCGTACTGACTACTGCCTTGCCCTGTGCCATGGCGTCCAAAATTTTCAGGCGAGTACCACCGCCATCGCGTATCGGACAGATGAAGACAGCCGCGCGCGCCATCCAGGGACGGATATCGGGCGGATTCGCAACCACAGTGATGTTCGGCTTGCGTTGCGCCCACGCGAGCAAGAATTGCGGTGGAGTCTTGCCTGCGAGGTACAAGCGCGCGCCCGGCCACTGCTGCTCGATGCGCGGCCAGATCTCCTGCAGATATCGTGCGGCAGAAAGATTGGGATACCAGCCAAACGAAGCGGCAAAAATGGCGGTACCCCGCTCCGGCTCCGTGGTGGGCGGTGTGAAATACTCCGTGTCGGTGCCGTTGGCGACCACGTGGGTGTGGATTTCAGGACAGTTTTGACGCAGTAACTGGCCATCTCGTTCCGAAACGACCAAATTGACAGCAAACTGACTGCACCAGTGCGCTTCCAGCCTGGCCAGTCGGTCGGCATACAGCGACAGGTATGCTTTCTTCAACGGATTCGGTTCCAATTCCGCGCGGCGCAGGGCCATCGCCGATTCACAATTATGGTGATTCAGTACAGCGCGACGGCCACGGGTGCCCGGAAAATAGAGTGCCAGATCCGAAGAATCGAAATGCACCAGGGCATCGGGATGCGCATCGAGCAGTTGTCGCCATCGGGATTCCAGAGCCGGTGACCACAGCGCCCGACAATTGAACGGCACGGGATCGAACACTGAAGCAGCCAGCCCGGCCCACCAGCGCACACCTTTCCAGCGAAAGGGAACCGACCAGAGATGCACCTCTGCACACCACTGCCGAAATGCGTGCACTGCTTCCCGGTCGTTCTCCCGGTCAGGGCGCGTATTCAGCAGCACAAGAATGAGCTGGTACCGTTGGGCTGCCTGCCGAATCAGGTGGTAGCTGCGCTGCGCGGCACCTCCGACGGGCGGGTACGGGAGAAAATGGGAAAACCAGATGAGCTTCATTGGCAATGGTTCGCCTATCTGCTCACAACGCTCCAGAACGTAAATGTATCTTAGGGCATCGCGGAAGGAAATCCAACACCGCGCCGAGTCTGTCTACATGACCAGTTAATGCATTTATGAAGCTGAAAGGGCAAAAAGCCGCTGGCCTCTACGTGTGGTCTGCAGCGTACTGCGGTTTATTGTGACTTTGTGGCTATTTCTTGTGGCATACTCAATCCAGCGTCTTGTGGAAACGCAGGATGCTCACGGAAAGAAACACAGCCGCCATCACAGCCAGTGGCCACATTTCCGGCCAGAGGACTTCCAGCCCGACGCCTTTCAGATACACGCCGCGAATGATGATCAAAAAATAGCGCAGCGGATCCAGATACGCGATCCAGCGCAACGCTTCGGGAATGGCGGCCACGGGAAATCCGAAACCGGAAAAGGTGATCGCCGGCATGATGAAGAAAAACGCAGTCACCATGGCCTGCTGCTGCGTGGCCGCGAGCGTGGAGATGAACAGCCCCACCCCGAGCTGGCAGAGCAGAAAGAGCACGGTGCCCAGCAACAACACACCTACGTCACCGCGAAACGGTATGCGAAACCAGAACGTTCCCACCAGGGCGATCCAGGCGACGTCAGCGAGTCCGATCAAGAAAAACGGCAGCGTCTTGCCGAGAATAAATTCCCAGCGCCGAACCGGCGTCACCATCATTTGCTCCAAGGTGCCGATTTCCCGTTCGCGCACAATCGCGAACGCGGTCAGGGTGGTCACGACCACCAGCGTGATACTCCCGATCACGCCGGGCACGAAAAACCAGCGACTCTGCAGGTCGGTGTTGAACCACGGTCGGCGCTCGACCACGACCTGCGGCACCCGGGCGGCCAGGGTGGGATTTTGCCGCCGAAGTCGTTCCGTCTGTATGTGCCGGGAAAAGTCGGCGGCAATCTGGCTGATGTAGTTCAAGGAGACCAAGGCGGCATTCGAATCCGTGCTGTCAAGAATCACCTGCACCGGCGCCGCTTCGCCCTTGCGCAGTTTCTGGGCGAAGCCGGCCGGCAGATGCAGCACCAGCGTGACGTCGCCCCGTTCGATCACCTGTTCGGCCTCGCGATGGCTCGCCAGATAGCGGTGCACGGCGAAGTACCGGCTGTCGGCAAAGCGGGCTACCAGCTCACGGCTTTCCCGGGAGCGATCCAGGTCGAGCACCGCCATGCGCACGTTGCGGATTTCGAACGTGGCGGCATAGCCGAACACCAGCAACTGCAACACGGGCGGCAGAATGAGCAACGTGCGCGTACGCGGATCGCGCAGCACCTGGATGAATTCCTTCACCAGCATATGCCGCAATCGTGTGAACATTCGCCGTTCCCTGCGACCGGAAAAAATCAGACCAGTCGTTTTCGAAACGCACGTGTCGCCAGCAACGTCAGCAGCAGCGCGAACAGAGCCAGCGGAATCAGGTCGGCGCGCAACAGCTCCATCGGGCTGCCCTTTAGAAAAATTTTCTTCAGCAGCGACACGAAATAGCGCGCCGGGATGATGCGCGTGATCTGCTGCAGCACTAGCGGCATCTGCTCAATGGCAAACAGAAAACCGGACAGCAGAAACACGGGCAGGAACGTCGAAACCAGCGCCGCCTGGCTGGCAGCCAATTGATTTTTGGCGACCACCGACATCACATACCCGATGGAAAGCACCACCATCAGGAACAATGCCGCAGCGAGGAGCAGCGCCAGCACGCTGCCGCGAAATGGAATCCGAAACCAGAACACGGCAATCGCCACACACACCGCCGTATCCAGCAGACCGATCATGAAGTAAGGCGCAAGCTTGCCGACCAGAATTTCCAGCGGCGTCACCGGAGTGGCGATCAACTGTTCCATGGTGCCGCGTTCCCATTCTCGCGCGATCGTCAGGGCCGTCAGGAACGTGCCGATCACCGCCATGACAATCGCCACTACGCCCGGCACCACGAACAGGTCGCTTTCCAGCTCTTCGTTGAACCAGGTGCGGGGCTCGACCCGCAACGGCAGTTCCACGCGCGCACGACCCTGGCGCGCCAGCCAATCCAGCTGCACCTGCTGGCGGAAACTGCTGAGCACACTTTCGGCATAGCCGGAGACAACGTTGGCGGTGTTGTCGTCGGTAGCGTCTACGATCACCTGCACCGAAGCGCGACCGCCGTCCCGCAGCTGTCGCGAAAAATCATGAGGCAGAACGACCGCCATGCGTACTTCGCCGCGATCGATGGCGCGGAGAATTTCTTCATAGTTGTCCGCTGCCAGAACGATTTCGAAATACTCGGAAGCTCGGAAGCGGTGCAACAGGTCCTGACTTTCCGGACTACCCTCGCGGTCATAGACCGCCAGCGGCACCCGTTTCAGATCCAGCGATACGCCATAGCCGAACAGAAACGTCAGCACCACGGGCATGACGAGCACTATGATCAGGCTGCGGACATCCCGGTAGATCTGGATCACTTCCTTGCGGGCCATGGCCACCACACGGCGCCAGCGCATCTTCAGCTCCCTGCCATCTGCCGGCGGACACCGGTCAGTGTGACGAACACGTCCTCTAGGCTGGGACGAATCGGGACTATCCGGTGCACGGCGAAGCCTGCAGCAGTCAGGTGCGCGCGCAGTCCGGGCACCAGGTCAGCGGCACTGGACACGACCAGGTGCAAGGCATTGCCGAACACGGCTGCGTCCAGCACTCCCGGGAAGCCTCGCACCGCGGCAAGCACTTCGCCGAGCGGCTCGGCTTCGAGCAGCAGCAGCTCGCCCGGCAGTGCCCGCCGCTTCAGTTCCGACGGCGTGCCCAAAGCGACGATCTGCCCGCGATCGATCAGTGCCAGCCGGTTGCAGTATTCGGCTTCGTCCATGTAATGCGTGGTCACAAACACGGTCACGCCCTCGGCGGCCATGCTGTGAATGAGTTCCCAGAATTGCCGGCGTTGTGCCGGGTCCACACCCGAAGTCGGCTCGTCGAGGAACAGGATCGGTGGCCGATGCAGCACCGCACAGCCGAGTGCCAGCCGCTGCTTCCAGCCTGCGGCGAGCGTTGCCGTCAGGGCGTGCTCGCGACCCCGCAGACCGGCCATTTCCAGCACCCATTCCATTCGCTCGCGAGCCACACGCGGCGGCACTCGATACAGGCCGGCAAACAGCCGCAGGTTTTCGAGGACACGCAGGTCGTTATAGAGCGAAAATCGCTGCGACATGTACCCGATATGTTCCCGCACCCGTTCCGGCTCGCGCGCGACGTCGTGGCCGGCGACCAGGGCGCGTCCCGACGTCGGGCGCAACAGGCCGCAGAGGATCCGAATCGTGGTGGATTTGCCGGCTCCGTTCGGTCCCAGAAAGCCGAAGACTTCACCGCGCTGAACCGTCAAACTGATGCGATCCACTGCGGTGAAGGTGCCGAACCGCTTCACCAGGTCTTCGACCACAACCGATGGATCCGCTTCCCGCATGGCTTACTCTCCGCTGGCTGCGGCGACACCAGCAACGAACAGGTCTTCCATCGTCGGCGCGGTAACTTCCAGAGTCTCGAAGGCCACGCCGGCCTGCTGCAGTCGCGCCCGCAGTTCCGGCAGGCGCCGATCAGCGTTGTCCACGACCAGATGCAGGCTATCGCCCATCAGAACCACACTGTTCACGCCTTCTGCCGGAGCCAGGACGTCGCGCAGCCGGCGCGGCTCCGGTCCGACAATCGAAATCACCGCACCGTGCAACTGCTGCTTCAACGCGGCCGGCGCGCCGCAAGCCAGCAGCCGGCCCCGGTGCAGCAACCCAACCCGGTGGCACCGTTCCGCTTCATCGAGATAGGCCGTGGAAAACAGCACCGCCACACCTTCGCGGACCAATCCGTACAGGATCTGCCAGAAGTCGCGCCGTGAAATCGGATCCACGCCGGTCGTCGGTTCATCGAGCAGCAGCACCCGCGGTGTGTGAATCAGCGCGCACACCAATCCCAGCTTCTGCTTCATGCCGCCAGACAGCGCTCCGGCCAGCCGGTTACGGAACTCGGCCAAACCGGCCGCGGCGAGCAGTCGCGCAGCTCGCGTTTCGCGTTGGGCGCGCGGCACGGCGAACAGATCGGCATAGAAACGAATGTTTTCGTCCACGGTGAGGTCTTCGTACAGACCAAATCGCTGCGGCATGTAGCTGATGTGGTGCTTTACCCCTTCAGGGTCCCGCACCACATCGCATCCGGCCACGACTGCCGAACCGGCATCCGGCGGCAGTACACCAGCCAGCATCCGCAGCGTGGTGGTTTTTCCGGCGCCATCCGGTCCGACCAAGCCGAAGATTTCTCCAGGGGCCACGGCGAAACTGAGCCGGTCGACGACGCGCACGCCGCCGAAGCTGCGGACCAGCTCGACCACGGAAATGGCAGGCAACGCAGACATGGCCACTAGAAATTTCTGGCTGCGCCGGTCGTATCCGAACGCTCGCTCTGCGGCACGATGACGGCGTCGGCGGGCATGCCCGGCTTCAGCTCGTAGTTCGGGTTGGGCACGTCAATTTTGATCCGGTAGACGAGCGTGACGCGCTCGCGCTGTGTCTGCACGCTTTTCGGGGTGAACTCGGCTTCCGAAGCAATGAACGAGATGCGTCCGGGATAGACTTTACCCGGATAGGTGTCGGTGGTGACTTCCACAGCTTGGCCCCAACGGATGCGTCCCAGGTCGGGGGCGCTGATGTAGGCGCGCAACCAGACGTTTTCCAGGTCTGCCAGGGTCACCACCGGCGTCCCGGCGGCGACGACTTCGCCGAGCTCGGCCTGCCGCACCAGGATCACGCCGGCGCGAGGAGCGGTGAGCACCGTGTGACTCAGGCGGATCCGCGCCAGCTCGAGCGCGGCGCGCGACTGTTGCACCTGCGTGCGGGCAATGCGAATCTCTTCTTCCCGGCTGCCCTCTTCGAGCGCGTTCAACTGTTCGCGTGCCCGGGCCAGGGCCGCTTCGGCCCGCTCCAGCGCAGTGCGCGCGCGGTCTCGCTCCTGCTCCGGGATGACGTCGCGGGCAAACAGGCGCTCGGCGCGCTGAAAGTCCAGGCGGCGCAATTCGAGCTCGGCCTCGGCATCGCGCACCAGTTGCCGGGCAGCCTGGATGTCCTGACGCCGCGGCCCTGCCTCGACCAGCGCGAGAGTGGCTTCGCGCACGCGCAGGGTGGCTTCTTCCAGCTCGACTTGCTGGCGAAAATCGGCATCGTCGAGCCGGGCGAGCACCTGGCCGGCTTCGACGCGCTGCCCTTCCTCGACGTTCAACTCCACGATGCGGCCCTGCACTTTGAAACTGAGCAGGCTTTGATGCGCTTCGATATTGCCGGAGACGTAGATGCGATCGTTCGCCACCACGCGCGATTCCGTATAGCGCCGGTAGAGGAAATAAACCGCCGTGCCGACTACAAACAGCAACAACAGGGCGAGCACGCGTTTCATGGCTTCGGCTCCTCGGATGTTCCCAGATACCACGAATAGTTCCGCTCGGTGCCCCCGACGGCCTGCGCCAGTGCCATTTTGGCCTCCCGGTGCCGGGCGATCGCCAGGATGTGATTTTCCCGTGCGCGTGCCAGTGTGCTTTGCGCTGAGACTACTTCCAGGTTGCCGGCCACGCCCGCGGCGAAGCGCTCGAGCGCCAGCTCCAGCTCGCGCGCGGCCAGTCGCAGCCCCTCTTCTGCCACGCGAACCTCCGCCGCCGCAGATTCCAACATGAGCAATGCCTCGCGCACTTCCTGCTCGATCTCACGCTGCCGGTCTGTGATTTGGGCATCCAGAGCCCGGAGACGTGCTTCGATCTCCGCCTGCTCGCCGCCGCGATCCGGATCGAACAGGGCCAGGACAAGGGTAGCCTGCAGCGCACCGGTGCCGCGCAGATCCGCTACCGTGCGGCCCAGGCCTCCGTAGTTGCCGCCGAGCCACAGGCGCGGCCAGCGGCGCGCACGCGAGGCTTCCCGTTCCTGCTGCAATGCGGCCCGCTGTTCGAGCAGCGCGCGGTAATCGGCACGGGTGTCCAGCGCAGCGGTCACCACGTGCGCAGGCTCGGGCTGTTCCAGCGGCTCGAACTGCAGAGCTTCGGCCAGCTCGATAGCCGTGCCCGGCCGCAAACCGATGTTCCGCGCGAGAAGCAGCAAGGCGCGCTGCTCAGCCGTCTGCACTTCGAGCAGTCGCTGGCGCGCATCGGCCAGCTCCACTTCGGCGCGGAGCACATCCACGCCGGTCGCAACCCCGGCGCCATGCCGTTCCCGAGCCAGCCGCAACAGCTCCTCGGCGGTCGCGACCCGCGCACGAGCCGCTTCCACGCGTGCCCCGGCAGCCTGTGCGTTCAGATACAACGTGGCCACGAAACTGACGATCTGATCCCGCGTCTGCTGAAAGTTCTGTTCTGCGGCTGCTTGGAGCTTTTCGGTGGCCCGCCAGGTGTGGTAGGCGCGAAGATCCAGCAACGGATGCTCGGCGGATGCCCGCACGTCATAGAGAGAAAATGGTCCTACGACCTCTGGAATCGGGATGCCCGGCACAGAAATGCCCAGTGCAGCCAGGTTTCGGTTCTGCAGCGTGACTGAGGTCTCCAGCCGCGCCCGGGGCAGCAACGCAGCACGGGCACGTTCGCGCGTGCCCGCCAGCTCTTCCACCCGAGCCTGCGCCGTGTGCACGCGCAGATGCGTCTGCAGACCCCGGCGAATCGCTTCGTCCAACGTCAACCGGTAGCTGGCAACTTCCTGCTGCGCCGTCACAAACCCGACGGCACACCACTGTACGGCCAGTCCTGCAAGGGTGAGTCGCAGAAAAGAGCGAGCCCACATGACCGCGCTACTCCCTTCTTTTGCGCGCCGGCACCGGCGCTGACTGTTTGGTTGCAGGTTGTGCGCTGATGCCGGCCAGCAAGGTTGCCGCACCGGTTTCAAGCCGGTCTGCAAGCCGGCCAACAGGCTCCAGGGCCCACAGCAACAATCCGCCAAAGAACGCCTGCTGAAGATGATGTGCCAGGCGGTGCGGCGGCACGTCCCGCCGAATTTCACCGCGTCGCTGTGCCTGCGCCAGCCACGTCGCCAGACGACGGCGGCCACGCCTCAAGTTGGCCAACGCCAGCGCGCGCGCGGCGGGCGCAGTCAGCAGGCCCGCGAGCATGGCGCGCACCAGCGCCGGACTCCGCCCCGGTTCCTCGGCCAGCGCACGCACGAGCCGGCGGAGAACCTGCGCGGCTGTAGCGCACTGCGTGGCGGGGTCGTGCAGGACAGATTCCAGCTTGGCCACCTGCATGGAACTGAAAGCGCCGAGCAGATGCTCTTTGGTCGGGAAATAGTTGAAGAACGTTCCCTTGCCGACGTCGGCGGCTTCGGTGATATCGTGCACGGTGGTGGCGGCAAAGCCGCGTTCGGCGAACAGGCGCAGGGCCGCACGGAAGATGCGCTCGCGAATTTCCGCGCGACGCCGCGCGCGGCGTCCGGGAGCAACCGGGGAAGCTTCCAACCGCGGGGATGCCGGAATGGTCACGCGCGCCTCCGCCTGAAATGTGACCGTAAGACATATATGACCATAGGTCATTATTATGGCCTTGTCAAGCGCCGGTGCAGAATCCCTCCCGGGTGCAATGTGTTGCTGGGCGAGCCTTCGTTCAGAAGAACGAAGAGGACTGGCCCTTTGTGGCGGGCACTCGACTCGACCTGCTAGAGCCGCTCCTAGCTGCGACCCTTGGAGGTATTTCTACCCTTCCCTATGCACTGTCTCACAGATGAGCAGCCAGACGAGGGGGGTGGGGCACCAAAGACAGGTGTAAACGTGACGCGGGCACACGCAAAAACAGGCGCTGTCGTCGGCAGCGCGGGAAAGACTGAGGCCCTTGTGGACAGGCGAACCGGTGCCACAGGGCAGCATTCTCCCCTGAGCGACTTCGACATCCCGCAGGCAACCAACCCGAGTGGATGCGAGTTGATGAACAGGCGAGCTAGGGCAGCGTCGCCACCGGCTCGGCATCCGGACGCGGTTTGGGTTGGCCCTGCCACCACCACAACGGCGGCAGTTCGCGTTCGACCGGATAGATCTGCCGCAGGGTATCGCCCTCGAACAGTTCGCCATTCAGCAGCACGTATTCGATCGTGTTTGTATTGCGGATATCCTCGAGCGGATTTTTTCGCAGCACCACCAGGTCTGCGAGTTTGCCCGGTTCGATCGAGCCCAGGTCCTGTTCGAGGCCGATGATCGTGGCGCCGTCCAGGGTGGCTGCGCGCAGCACTTCTCGCGGAGTCATGCCGCCGGCGGCCAGGGACCACATCTCCCAGTGGTAGCCCAATCCCTGCAACTGTCCGTGGGCACCGACTCCCACCAGACCGCCCGCGCGCTGAATTTTTGCGGCCTGCGCAGCGGTCTGCGGGAAGCTGTGCTCGTCTTTGCGGAACCAGGGCCGGCGCTTGGTCAGACTGTCGAGCTCGTTGTGCGGGTAGAAGCGCGCCAGTTTCGGATCATCGTGGACTTCGGTGTTCTGGTAGAAGTAGTTTTCTGCCCAGGGGCCGCCGTAGAGCACCAGCAGAGTCGGCGTGTAAGCAGTCTTCGATTCGGCGAACAGGCGCACGACGTCCCGGTACAGCGGCACAATCGGCAACGCATGTTCGTTGCCGCCGAAGCCGTCGATCGCATGGGTCATGTCCAGTTTCAGGTCCAGGGCGCCTTCGGTCGTGACCGTCAGTCCCAGCTCCCGCGCTGCCTGCACTACCCACTGTCGCTGCCGCCGGTTGCCTACCGTGTAGGACTTCAGGTTGTGGTTGCGGTAGTACTTCTTATATTTTTCCAGGACGAATTTGGCCTGCTCGAACGACTGAAAGTCGTTGCTGCTGAACACGCCCGGCCCGGTGGAATAGGCTCGCGGACCCAGCATCATGCCGGCCTCGACCAGGTCTTGATAGGTGAGATAGTCGTTCGTCGAGGTTTGTACATCGAGGCCCGTGGTGACGCCATAAGCCATGTTGGCCAGGAAGCTCCAGTTGTAAGGTTCCAGCACGCCGGCGGTGCGCATTTCGTAATGGGCGTGGGTATCCACGAAGCCGGGCACGATGTAGCGTCCGCGGACGTCCACCACTTTCGCGCCGGCTGGTATCTGCACCGAGCCTCGCCGGCCTACGGCAGCGATGCGGTTGTCGGTGACCACGAGGTCGGCGTTGGGGATGACCTCGTCACCCCGCATGGTGATGACGGTGGCGCCGCGGAGCACCAGCGTGCCGCGGGGCACGTGCCGGGGAAACTCCAGCACTACGTCGAACGATTCCACACCCGGCTCGGCTTCCCTGGGTTTCTTCTCTTCTGGCGGCTTTGCCGGTTGCCCCTGCCGTTGCCCCTGAGGCGTGCCGACAAGCGAAGAAGCGTCGCTCCCGCGAGAAGGCTCTGGTGGCTTCTCTTCGGCTTTCTCTTCCTGCCTGGGTGGCTCGAACTGAATGGAGCTGAACGGCCGGCGGAAGAAGGTGCTGCCGACTGTCCAGGTGACGGTTCGACCGCCATCGGCCCAGCCGTAGCTATCGGCGCCGATGTCGGTGAGCTGCTTGACCGGCACCGAGCCGCTGAAAACGTTCACTGTGGGAGCCGTGCCGCCTACCACCGGTACGGGCATCACGAAGATCTGGTTGTTCACGCGTGCCAGTGCCCAGCGGCCGTCCGGGCTGATGACCGCGTCTGTGGCCGGCGGAGGCTCGGTAGCGCCGGGCAGCGGTCGTCCGGTGATGCGCAGGTGTGCGCGGCGGTCGGTGCCGTCGTAGCGCAGCGAAATCAGACCCTCGCGCGAGTACAGGTAGATGCGCTCCGGGTCGGACGCGAAATGAGGCGTGCTCAGCCCGCGCGCAGGAATGACCATCTGCACGTCGCCGCCCGAGGCCGGCAGCCAGACAATGTCCAGCGGGATGCGCAGCCCACCAAATTCGCTCGGTGTCTGCATGCGCATCCAGGCATTGCCCCGGCGGGCAACGATGCGTTCGCCATCGGGCGAGAACACGACGTCGGTATAAAACGCCGGGGTCCGGGTCAGCCGCTCGGGTGGAGCACTGCCATCCGAGCGAACTCTCCAGATGTGGCCTTCACCGGTGTAGTCCCAGGTGACGTAGGCGATCCAGCGCCCGTCCGGCGACCACGCGGGCTTGAACTCGTTGGCCTCGGCCGACGTCAGCCGGCGCGGGGTTCCGTTCGGGAGGTCCATCACGTAGAGCTTGGTCATGGCGGAAAACGCCAGCCGCTTGCCATCGGGCGACTGCACTGGGTCCTGCAGCAGGCGGGCGCGCACCGGACCTGTCTCGACCCGCCGCGGGAACCGGAGCAGCGGGCCGAGGTCGAGAGAAACCTCTGCGGTGAACGGAATCGGTGACGTCGCGCCGGTCGCAATGTCCACACGGCGGATTTTCCCGTCGAACGACAAGATCAGTTCGCGGCCGTCGGGGGTGAAGGCATAACCGGGCAATAGGTCGCGCGTGGCCCGCGATTCCATATCGTCGCGCTGCACGGGATAGACGAGCCAGCGGTCTTCGCCCGACTCCAGGTTCCGGATGCGGAGGCCGGTGCGGGCTTCGTGTCGCGTACCATAAACAAGCAGACGACCATCCGGCGAAAGGACCGGACGAATCGCACCGCCCTGCTCGCGGGTGAGAATGTCCACTTCGCCCTCTTTCATATCCCGGCGAGCAATCTGCCATTCGAAGGACATCTGGTTGTAGACGCTGCCGCCACCCGGTTTCTGTGCGAAGTAGAGATAGCGTCCGTCCGGGGAGAACACCGGCCCGAGGCGTTGTGGCCCGGTCGCACCCGGACCGCCCGGAGCCGGCTGGCCTGTCTCACGGGCCGCCGTCAGGTTGATGCCCGAGCCACCCTGAATGTGGTAGAGCCAGAAGTGATAGCCGCGCTCGATCTTGGTGACCACGACATACTGGCTGTCGGGGGTCCAGGCGGGCGAGAGCACCGCGGACCGGGTTTCACGACTCAGCTTGCGCGGCTCCGAGCCGTCCGGACGGGCAATCCAGAGATTGTCGGCGCCATCGCGGTCGCTGATGAAGGCGATCCACTTGCCATCTGGAGAAAAGCGTGGCTGGCTGTCATAGGCCATGCCTTCGGTAATGCGCGTGGCCTTGCCGCCGGCGATCGGCAGCGTGTAGAGGTCGCCGAGCAGCTCGAAGACAATCGTCTGGCCGTCGGGCGAAACATCGAGCGAAAGCCAGGTGGCCTCATCGGTGGTAAATTCCAGTTTCCGCGCCGGCTCGAGCGGCAGGTCTTTCTTTTCGCCACGGCTCCGTGGCTGGCCGGGTTGTTCCTGTGGATCACCGACCGGAGCAAGCGGGCGCGCACCGGGCGCCGGCGCCAGCAGTGCCGCAGCCATCAGCACGGCCAGCCATCGGGAATGATTCCGTTTCATGTGGTTCGCCTCCTCAAAAACTCGATCCTGACAGTGTCGGCATGCCGTGAAAACAAAATTTGCTCGATCGGAGTCATGGCCACACCGGCAGGCGCCCCGGGGTGTGCGGTGCCCCCGCATGCTCGAGGGCCTTTTCGAGCGCCGGCAGGTCCACTTCGACGAGCTGGCGGAGTCTGGTCAGCTCCGCCGCGAATTCCTCCGCAGCGATGGCGAAGCTGGCCCGATGCGTCTGCGTAGGTGGCGCAGTGGACATCCGCTGTTCGGAAACGATGCTGGAGACGCGCTCGGAAATGGAGGGCGGCGTGGGCATGTTGCGCCGGGCAAGGACCTGGTCGCCGCGGAGCACGCGGAGAATTTCATCCAGTCGCGCCTTCAACGCATCGGCGCGGGCAAACAGCGTGCGGTCCGCCGTCGGCGTTTCCCGCAGCGCCCGCTGGATCGCTTCCAGTTTGGACTGGGCCGTATTTGCGACGTCCATCGCCGCGATGACCCCGCGTTGCAGGCGGGCCACTTCGCGCTGGAAGGCGACCAGTGTGGCGCGGTCGTCCGGGGACATGCGCTCGATGCCGGGCACGGTTACTTCGAACGGAACCGGGCCCGCCAGGTCCTTCCATTCCCCGCGCACGCGCTGGGCCAGCAAAACCTCGTAGCGGCCGGGCATCACCAGCGGGCCCGAGGGGGTGCGCCGCGTGTCTTCTTCACCGTCGTCGTCTTCCCGACGGGCCCCGAGCTGTGGCGGCGGAAACCGCAGATCCCAGGTGACGCGATGCAGGCCGGCACGGGTCGGCCCGCTCAAGCGGCGGATGACATTGCCATCCGCATCGCGCACAATCAGAAACACGGCCGGCGGCTCTTCGGCTTCTTCCGCGCGAAGTTCTTCCGGCGTGGGATAGGGTGGCGGTTCGCCCTTGCGTTCGGCTTCGCGCTCTTTTTCTTTTCGGATATCTTTCAGCGTCTTGAGCGATTCCTTCAGATAGTAGGTAAAGGTGGCGCCAAAGGGCGGATTCGGGGCGATGAAAAACGATTCACCCTGAAACGCGCGGCCACGGCCGCCGAGCGGAGTCGCTTCGATGTACATCAGAGCGCGCTTTACCGGGAACAGGTATGCGTCGCGCTCGAGCACTTCCGGGGTGAGCAGGCGCAGCGGTGTGTAGTCATCCAGGATGAAGAAGCCCCGGCCAAAACTGCCGAGCACCAGATCGTTTTCCCGTTTCTGGATCACCATGTCGCGAATGGCGATCGTGGGCAAACCGGCGCGCAGCCGGATCCACTTCTTGCCGCCATCGGGTGTGAAAAACACGCCGAATTCCGTACCCACAAAGAGCAGGTTGGGACTGACGTGATCTTCGGCCAAGGCCCAGAGCGGGTGGTTGTCTGGCAGATTGGAAGCGAGGGAACTCCACGACCGGCCCCGGTCGGTGCTCTTCAGGATGTAGGGTTTGAAGTCCGCGTTTTTGTGATTGTTGAACAGAGCATAGACCGTATCGGGGTCGTGCTGGGAAGCCACCAGGCGGCTGACGTAGGTGCGCTCCGGTACGGTGGGAAACGATTCGATTTTTCGCCAGTTTCGACCGCCGTTTTCACTGACCTGAATCAGGCCGTCATCGGTGCCGACGTAGAGCAACCCCTCCACCAGGGGCGATTCGGCCAGCGCGGTGATGTTGCCATAGAAGGAGGTGGAAGCGGACTTGGCCACAGCGTCCACGCCCCAGACCTTGCCCATCACGGGCAGCCGGTCCCGGTCTATCTGCCGGGTCAGATCGGGACTGACGGCACGCCAGGAGTTGCCACGGTCGTCGGAGCGAAACAGGATATTGGCCGCGAAGTAGAGCCGCGTCGGCGAGTGCGGGCTGAGGATCAGCGGCGCATCCCAGTTCCAGCGCAGAGGTGGCTCGCCCTTGCCTTCCTTCGGCTGGATGCCGATGCGTTCTCCGGTGCGCCGATTGAACCGCACCAGGCCACCGTACTGGCTTTCGGCATAGACGGTGTCGGGATCGGTTGGATCGGTCTGCACACGGAAACCATCGCCGCCGGTGACGACGAACCAGTCGCGGTTCGCAATCCCGTGCGCATAGAAGGTGCGCGAAGGCCCGCCCAGGGTGAAATTGTCCTGCGTGCCCCCGTAGACATAGTAGAAAGGCTCCGAATTGTCGGCATGCACGGTGTAGAACTGGGTCACCGGCAAGTTGGCCTTGAAGTGCCAGGTGGCGCCGCGGTCGAAGCTTTCGTAGATGCCGCCATCACAGCCGACCAGGTAATAGTCCGTGTCGCGCGGATCGATCCAGATGAAATGATTGTCCACGTGTTTGGAAGGTTCGGTCATCGGGCGCAGCGTGCGGCCGCCGTCGTCCGACACCATGATGCGCACGTTCATCACGTAGATGCGGTCCGGGTCTTTCGGGTCGGCGAAGATTTTTCCGTAATAGAGCGCGGTCTGATCGAACGGGTTGCGCCGTTCCCAGGTCATGCCGCGATCCGTCGAACGAAACACGCCGCCGCGGCCCTCGGCCGCTTCGATGGTGGCATAGACGATATCCGGGTTCGCTGGAGAAACCGCCAGGCCAATCCGCCCGAGCTCGACCGCAGGCAGCCCGGAGCGGAGCTTGACCCAGCTCTTGCCGCCATCGGTGGTTTTGTAGAGCGCCGATTCTGGACCGCCGTTGATAAGCGTCCAGACGTGGCGCCGCCGTTGCCAGGCCGCCGCATAAAGCACATCCGGGTCGCGCGGATCCATGGCGATATCAGTCACGCCGGTGTTTTCGCTGATGTCGAGGATTTTGGTCCAGCTTTTGCCGCCGTCCGTGGTTTTGTACAGGCCGCGATCGCCACCGGGGCCCCACAGCGGCCCCTGCGCCGCGACGTACACAATGTCGGTATCCCGCGGATGAATCAGAATCTTGGCGATGTGCTCGGACTTTTCCAGGCCAACTTTCTTCCAGCTCTTGCCGCCGTCTTCGGTTTTATACAGACCATCGCCGTAACCGACACTGCGCTGGCTGTTGTTTTCCCCGGTGCCGACCCAGACGACATTTGGGTTCGTCGGGTCCATGGCAATCGCGCCAATCGAATACGAGCCTTCGTTGTCGAAAACCGGTGTCCAGGTTGTGCCGGCGTTCACCGTCTTCCATACACCGCCCGAAGCCGAAGCCACAAAGTAATGCGCACGGTTGCCGGGATTCACGGCAAAAGCAATGATCCGGCCCGAGGTCAGCGCGGGACCGATGGAGCGGAAACGCAAGCCGGCCAGCGTTTCCGACGAAAGCCGTTCGCGGGCACGCTCCTCGGCAGCAGCGGATGCTGCCTGCCGCGTCTGTGCCGGCGTCAGAGCCGGCGCAGCCAGCAAATGAGCAGCCAGGCAAAGCACGAGCATCTTGCGGACGTACGCCACGGGAAAACCTCCTCGAAGCCCAACTGAGTCCTGCGGGCGGGAGATTGTACCCAAGACGTACAGCGGAGTCTGCAAAAATTCTTCGCCGCACAGGCAATCCCGTTTAAAGAATGCTGAAAAAACTCTTTCGCATTTGGCACAGGGTGAGTAGGATTTGCCCGGCACACCGACGGGAGGTTGCGGCATGGCGGCAAAGCAATGGCGGAATGTGCGGCGCATCGGCATTTTGTTCCTGGCATTCCTGGTAAGTGGGTCGGGAATCGCGCAGGCTCAGCGGTACGACGAGAAGGCGCTCGCGGGGCTGCGCTGGCGCGAGATCGGTCCCTTTCGCGGTGGACGTGCAATTGCCGTAGCAGGGATTCCGGGTGACCCCAATACGTTCTACTTCGGCGCGGTGGCTGGCGGCGTTTGGAAGACGACCGATGGCGGCAACACCTGGACGCCGATCTTCGACAAGCAACCTGTGGCTTCGATCGGCGCCATCGCCGTCGCCCCGTCTGACCCGAACGTGATTTACGTCGGCACCGGCGAGGCGTGCATTCGCGGCAACATTTCGCACGGCAACGGGGTGTACAAGTCCACCGACGCAGGCAAAACGTGGCAGCACGTCGGCCTAGAAGACACCCGCACCATCGGCGCACTGATCGTGCACCCGAAAAATCCCGACATCGCCTATGTGGCTGCGCTGGGACACGTCTACGGCCCGAACACGGAACGCGGCGTTTTCCGCACGACCGATGGCGGGAAAACCTGGGAGAAAGTCCTCTACAAAGACGAGAAGACCGGCGCCATCGACATCGCCTTTGTGCCCTCGAACCCGCGGATTCTGTTCGCGGCGCTCTGGGAGGCCCATCGCACGCCCTGGAGCCTTTCGAGCGGCGGCCCGGGCAGCGGACTCTACAAATCCACCGACGGCGGCACCAGTTGGCGGCGACTGGAAGGAAACGGCCTGCCGCGGGGGATTCTGGGCCGCATCGGAGTGAGCGTCAGCGGGGCCGACCCGAACCGCGTCTGGGCGCTGATCGAAGCCGAAGACGGCGGGCTGTACCGCTCCGACGACGGCGGCGAGACCTGGCAACTGATCAACGCTGACCGCACCTTCCGCCAGCGCGCCTGGTACTACACGCACGTCGTCGCCGATCCGCAGAACCGCGAAACGGTCTACGTGCTGAATGTGGGTTTGCATCGCTCGACCGACGGGGGCCGCACTTTCACGACCCTCCGCGCACCGCACGGCGATCATCACGGACTGTGGATCGATCCCACCGACCCGCAGCGCATGATCAACGCCAACGACGGAGGTGCCAACATTACCCACAACGGCGGTCAAACCTGGACCCGACAGGACAATCAGCCGACCGCACAGTTCTATCACGTCATTACCGACGACCAGTTTCCCTACTATATCTACGGCGCACAGCAGGACAACTCCACCGTAGCGATCGCCAGTCGCAGCGATGATGGCGGCATCGACCGCAGCGATTGGTATCCGGTCGGCGGCTGCGAGAGCGGCTACATTGCGCCGCTGCCCGACGGCAGCATCGTCTACGCAGGCTGCTACGGCGGGCAGATCACCCGCTGGGAGAGAAAAACCCGGCAGGCGCAGCAGATTTCCGCATGGCCGGAAAACCCCATGGGTCAGGGCGCCGGCGAGCTGAAACACCGCTTCCAGTGGACCGCCCCGATTCTGATTTCACCCCACGACCCCAAGGTGCTCTACCACGCCGCCGAGGTGCTGTTCATGTCGACCGATGAGGGCATGAGCTGGACCGCGATCAGTCCGGACCTGACCCGCAACGACCGCTCCAAACAAGGCCCCTCGGGCGGACCGATCACCAAAGACAACACCAGCGTCGAGTACTACAACACGATTTTCACCGTCGTCGAATCGCCGCACGAGCGCGGCACGATCTGGGTCGGCACCGATGACGGCCTGGTCCACATCACTCGCGATGGCGGCAAAACCTGGCAGAACATCACACCGCGCGATTTGCCGGAATGGAGCCTGATCAGCCTGCTGGAAGTTTCTCCCCATGACCCGGCCACGGCCTACATCGCCGTGGACCGACACGAACTCGACGACTACCGGCCGTACATCTACAAAACTAACGACTACGGCAAAACCTGGCGCAAAATCACCAATGGCATCCCGGAAAACACGTTTGTGCGCGCTGTGCGCGAAGACCCGAAGCGTCGGGGACTGCTCTACGCCGGCACCGAAACCGGCGTGTATGTCTCGTTCGACGATGGCGCGAACTGGCAGTCGCTGCAGCTCAACCTGCCGACCACACCGATCCACGACCTGGTCGTCAAGCGGGACGACCTGATCGTCGCTACCCACGGCCGCTCGTTCTGGATTCTCGATGACCTGACGCCCCTGCAACAGATCCAACCCGGCATCGTTGCCAAGGACTTCCACCTCTACACCCCGCGGGTGGCCTATCGCATCCGCGGGGGCGGCTTCGGCAACGACCCCGCCACTGGAGCCAACCCGCCGAACGGAGCCATCCTCTACTACTGGCTGAAATCAGAGCCGAAGGGCGAAATGATACTCGAAATCCTGGATAGCCGCGGCCGGGTCATCCGCAAATACACCGGCAAGGCCGGCCAGGCTTCCCGGGAACAGGAAGCACCGTTGTTCGGGAGCGGACGCGACCCGCAGCTGCCCGCTCAGGCCGGAATGCATCGCTTCGTCTGGGACCTGCGCCACCAGGGAGGCGTGCGCGTGCCGCGCGCGGTGCACTGGGGCGGCGACCCGGGCACCGGCCCGCTGGCTTTGCCGGGCCGATATCAGGTCCGGCTTACCGTAGACGGACAAACGCAGACGGCGCCGCTCGAAGTGAAACTGGATCCGCGCGTAAGCACGTCGCAGGCCGACCTGGAGAAACAGTTCGAGCTGCGGAGCCAGATTCAAGACGCCGTGAACGAAGCGCACACCGCCGTCAACCAGATTCGCGACCTGCGGCGGCAACTGCAGGCTCTGCGGCAACGCACCGGCAGCGATGCGAAGTACCGAACCCTGCTCGACGCCATCGGCACACTCGAGAAGAACATGGCGGCGGTGGAAGAGGAACTCATCCAGGTGCGCTCGATTGCGCGTCAGGACCCGCTGAATTATCCGGTCAAGCTGAACGACAAACTTCTCGCACTGGCCAGCGTAGTGGAAAGTGCCGACCGGGCACCGACGAAGCAGTCCTATGCCGTCTTCGCCAAGCTGCGCGGAGAGCTGGACGTGCACCTGGCGCGCTGGCGCGAAATCGTTGCCCGGGATGTCCGCGCAGTCAATGAAGCGGCGCGCAGCGCCGGTGTGGAAATTGTCTCCGTGGCCAGCGGAACACCCGAGTGAAGCGCACCCGGCGAAAGCGGTGGAAGGCTCCGGGCACGGAAATCTGAGCAGGAATGCCGCATCCTGCAGAACAGCAAGACCGTGGAATCTTTGGCGGCCGCAGCCTCCCGGCCGTCCGGAGGGGATACCGTGCCTCCTGCGCCGCTGCTTGCTGCCGGAGGCAATCTGTGCTAACCGTGAAAGAGACTGGAGTTGAACCGGCTTGTCCGGCTCGTGAGGACGGGCTGGGCTGTCTATGCTCCCGCGCGTAAAGCGATTCCTACTCGGCTCGCCGCTCCGCACCACGGAACTTCACGAGCAGAAGCTTTCCAAGAAAGCGGCCCTCACCGTTTTTGCGTCCGACAACCTTTCTTCCAACGCCTACGCCACCGAAGAAATCCTGCTGGTGCTCATGGCGGCTCCTGCCCTGCTGCACTATGCGTTTCCGATCTCGATCTGCATCGTCGCTCTGCTGACCATCGTGGTGCTTTCCTACGGACAATTGATCCGCGCCTACCCTTCCGGAGGGGGCGCCTACACGGTGGCGAAGGAAAATCTGGGGGTGGGCGCTGGTCTGGTGGCGGCGGCCGCGCTGCTGATTGACTACATCCTGACCGTTGCAGTCAGTGTGGCGGCGGGCGTGGCGGCGATTGTCTCGGCATTTCCGGTCCTGCTGCCCTACCGCACGCTGCTCGGCGCGCTGGCCATCGCCATTCTGACGCTGGTCAACCTGCGCGGGGCGCGCGAATCAGCGCGCGCCTTTGCCCCACCGGTCTACACCTTCCTGGTGACCATCTATGCGCTGATTCTGGTGGGGCTGTATCGGAGCGGCGAAGCGAGCGGTGCGCCACCGGTCACTGCGCCCGGCGATGCGCCGAATCTGTCGCAACTCGCCCTGATCTTTCTGCTGTGTCGCGCCTTTGCCCACGGTTGTGTGGCTTTGACCGGCGTGGAAGCCATCTCCAACGGTGTGCAGGCGTTCCAGCCGCCGGTGGTCCGCAACGCCCAGATTACGATGTACATCATGGCGGTCATCCTGGGCAGCTTGTTCCTCGGGCTGAGCTATCTGGCCACCGAGTTCCGCATCCTGCCCAAGCTGGACGGCAGCGAAACGGTTGTGTCCCAGATCGCCCGACAGGTTTTCGGGGTGTCCGTGCCCGGCTGGGGCCTTCTCTACTACCTGACGCAGTTCTCCACCATGGCGATTCTGATCCTGGCCGCGAACACCAGCTACGCGGGCTTTCCCCGGCTCGCCTCAATCCTGGCTGCCGACCGGTTCGTCCCGCGACAGCTGGCCAACCTGGGCGACCGCCTGGTGTTTTCCAACGGCATCATCGTGCTCGGGATGGCCGCGCTGGCGCTGATCTGGGCCTTCGGGGGCAACGTGCATGCTCTGATTCCGCTCTATGCGATCGGCGTCTTTCTTTCGTTCACGCTCTCCCAGTCGGGACTGGTCGTCCACTGGCTGAGGTCCCACGAAGCCGGTCGGTGGTGGCGGTTTGGACTGAATGCGCTGGGCGCTCTGACGACCGGCCTCGTTCTACTGATCATCGCGGTGGTGAAGTTCCAGGAAGGCGCCTGGCTCGTGGTGGTGGCTGTGCCGGCGGTCATGCTGCTGTTCTGGAAAACCCGGCGGCACTACTTCGAGCTGCAAACGGAGTTGACGCTCTCCGATTTTGAAAAGCCGCGGGTGGCCCGGCATACCGTCATTGTGCCGGTCCCGATTCACCTGAACCGCGTGGTGCTGACCGCGATTGAATATGCGAAGTCCATTTCGCGCGACGTGATCGCCGTCACGGTGAACACCGGCGAGGCCAAAGCCGAAACGCTGCTCCACAACTGGAAGAAGTTCGTGGAAGACGTGCCGCTGATTGTTCTGGATTCTCCCTACCGGTCGGTGGCCCGGCCCCTGCTGCGATTCATCGGAGAAATCGAAGACCTGCGACCGGACGACAAAGTCACCGTAGTGCTGCCGGAATTCGTGCCCAAGCGCTGGTGGCACAACCTGCTGCACAACCAGACGAGTTTGATCCTGAAGGGCGCGCTGCTGTTCCGGCCGGGCATCGTGGTCACCAGCGTCCCGCACCATCTCGGTGGAACGCGTGTTACCCAGGGGAGAGAACCTCGTCATGCTCAGTGAGGAACGTCGGGAAAAAATTCTCAGGCGTGTGGAACCGCTGCTGCGCGCTGTGGATCCGGACGTGCGCCTGATCGACGTGATTCTGGACTCCACCCGGGAGCAACTCGCCTTTGTGATGCAAAAGGGGGAGTGGCCGATCGTCGTGGGGCTGAACTGGCTGGATTACGTCAGCCACCGCGACGACGAGCTGCGCGAGCAACTCGCGGCGGGACTGGCTCGTCGGCTGGAGAAGGCTCGCTCCAAACCGGCAGAAGAGGAACCGTAACGAAAACCACTCATTCCGTGACGAATGTCGCGGTGAGTGCGCCAAGAAAACCATTCTGCCCGTCTCGCGTCACCCACACCCCGACCGTATACACCCCGGGCCGCCCTTTCCAGAAGGGCACCGGAAACAGGAAGCGCCCGCCCGGCAACTGCTGCATTCGGTGGGAGTCGGCCCGGCTCTGCCACCGATCGGAAGCCATGGCGTAAAAAGTGCGCTCCTCCTCTGGCAAGCTGTACGAGGAGGTGGCGGCCAGCTCCAGCAGGCTCAGCGGTCTGGGCAACGGCTCATAGAAAACAGCGATGCCGAACAGGCGCACGCCCGCCAACACGCGTCCGCGAAGCGTGACGGGATCGCGCAGCCGGCTCTGCGCGGGCAAAGGCTCGAGCTCGGCGTAGCGGCCGCCGAACACTTCGATCAACCGCATCCCCGGCGGCCCGTACGCCACACCGATCCCCACATGGGTGTGATTCGGGTCGAGAATGCTGCGGCGGTGGCCGTCGTTCGGTGGCACTTCCGCCATGAAGCTGCGGTGAGCCGCGAACATGGTCTCCAGCAGATGCTCCGGCGACGGGTCGAAGTCGGAGTGCCGAAGCCCCCACACGTTTTCCGCCGTGTAGTCGGTAATGCCGGCCTGTGCGTAGCGCAAGTACGGCTTCCAGCCGGCGCGGTTCCAGTGACTCACGTAGCCGTGTTCCAGCATTTCCCGGCAGTGCGCGTCTGCGGCAGCGGAAAGTTCCGGAGAAAATTGCACGGGCGGACGCTGGGCCAGCAAACGGTCGCGGTTGATCTGCTCGAGCAGTTGCTGCTTGAACTCGTCCGGAACGCCGGAGGCGAGGCGGGACGGCTCAGCCGCCGTCAGAGCGCTTAGCGCGGCGACAACCACCAGAGAGCGGTGCAGCATTCGGGGCACGGCGATCTCTACCGCAGCAGTTTGGCGTTCGATTCGGCGTCGGCCACGCCCAGGACCAGCAGGGCCCGCTTGGCGCCCCGGCCGATGCTGCCGTAGATGTAGTCAATGTTGACGCCGGCGGCCGCCAGTTTCCGTGTGACCCGGCCGAGCGCACCGGGCCGGTCAGGAACCAGCGCGGTCAGAACCTTCTCCTCGAAATAACTCAGCCCGAGCTGCTCGAGCACGCGCCGCGCGGCGGGCAGGTTACTGACCAGCAGACGCACGGCGCCCAGAGGACGCGCTTCGCTGCCATGAATCGCGTGGATGTTCACAGCCACCTTGGCCAATTCGGTGCACAGCTCGGCCAGCGCGCCCGGGCGGTTGTGGAGCTGAATGGTCAACTGCGTGGCAAGGGCCATGGTCTTCTCCGGAATGCTGCTCTGATTTGGATTCTACGCTGGACGTTCCCTGCAGACAAACCTCCGACGAGGGGATAAAATGTTTTGTAGGCCAGCAGTTCAGCTCGTTTAAAAGATGCGTGAGATCGAGAAACTGGTGCTTCGTGCACTCTGTCACGGCGTTTTGCAAGGCGACCACCGCGAGCAGGCTTTTCGCATGCTGGCCGAGCACCGTTTCGCTGACCCGCAACACGAGCTTCTGTTTGCGGCGCTGAGCACACTTCGACAAGCCAATCCACAGACGATCCACGAACAGTTGCGCGCACGGCTCACCAACCTCGGCTTTCCCGATGTGGATGTAACCGGCTACTTGGAAGCGCCCGCACCCGGCGCGCTCGAGGTCCAGGAAGCACTCCGTCGGCTCGCGAGAAGTGGGGAACAAGAACTGCCACCGGTACCCTCAAAACCAGAAATATGAGACAACATGAAACGCGACGCGGCGCTCTGCCATCCAACAAGGCAAACATGACGCGCGCGGCAACTCGCATTCTCCTTTGTTTGTCCGGCTGGCTGGGAATCGCCTACCTGGGCTACTGGACTGCGCTGCTGCTGGACCGCGTGGTGGTGGACTGGCCGGCATACACGCTCGCCGGTGCGGATGATGTTTCCTGGTACCTGACCCCGTACACTATCTCCCTGCGGGCTGCGTCGGCAGCGCGTGCGTGGAGCTTGTTTTCGCCGGCTATGCTCGGCGAACTTCTCCAACTGAGTTTGCAGGTCGGCCTGATCGTTCTGGCCGTACGGTGGCGTCGGCGGAGCTGGCACAGCGGCTGGCTGACTTTCGCTGCGTTGTGGACTGCATTCTTCATCGGCGGGCAGGCGTACCGCATGGCTCTGGCTGACCGTGGCACACTGGCCTGGCTTCTGCGCAGCGTCACGCCGGGCGCCAGCGAGAACGGTTACGTTCGAGGCGCCATCGGACTGGCGATTGGCCTGGTGCTGCTGTACGCCGCAATGCGCGCGGTCCGGAACCTGCTCGAAACCATCGCGGCTTCCCTTCCCGCAGCGAGCCGCCGCTGGAAATGGACAGCCGCTGCCTCGCTTTTCATCGTGGCCACGTACTGGCTGGCATGGGGCTCCGTGAACTTTTCCAGCGCCGCTCTGCGCGGCTTCGGACTGAACACGTTCATGTTGCCGGTCGTCGCTGCACCGGTGCTGGTGCTGCTCGCCTGGCAGAATCGGCCAGCAGCCTTGACACGTCCGGAGCCACAACGGATTTCACTGCGGCCTGCCGGTGTGGCCCTGGGACTGGCGGCCGTTCTTTACGCGGGGCTGACGCAGGCTGATTGGCTGCGCGTCTGGTGGGCTGACCGCGCATTTGCCCGCGTGCAAACCGCGGGCTACGAAATCCGGTACGACGCCAGCCGTTACCCGGTCGAAGAAATCCAGCAGCTTGCCGCGCGTCGCCGCGAGCTGGTGGAAGCGCTGGCGCGGCGCGGCGCAGCGACCGGGACAGACGTCCGCATTCGTCTGGTGCTGTATCCCGATTCTGTGTCGAAGCGGCTCGCCACGCGCGACGACCGCCACTTTACGGTACAGGGCACCACCATTCGCGCGTTCCAGCACCCACGGGCAACTTCACTGGCTGACCCCGAAGCACTCGATGCCGCCGCAGAAGCCGAAGCGCTGCTGAATCACCTGTGGGGCGACTCCGGTGCCCCAATCTTGCGCCGCTGGGTAGCCCGGTGGCTGGCGGGCAGTTGGCGCGGGCGTGCGGTGGATGCCTATGCCGCACAGATTGTCGCCGAAGAAGGTCACTACGCGCTGGCGGACCTGCTGGACCCGGCGTCGGACGGTGATTTTTCTCCGCTCGTGCGGGAACCCCTGGGCGCGGCCTGGGTGTCTTCCCTGGCAGCGGCGCACGGCGTCGAAGCCGTGCGCACGCTTTATCGCACACCGAACCAGGAACGCACGCTCGCCGCCGTGGCCCGAAGGCTTTCCGCATCACCCGAGGAACTGGAAACGGCGTGGCAGAAGCACACTGCGGCTCTGCTGGCCTCTCATCCATTTACCCGGCCCGCAATTCGCCAGTGGGACGTCTCCTTTTTTCTTCGAGGCATGACCCTTTCCCATGAAGGTTGGGGCAGCGGCCGCGGCGGCTACGATTCTCCGGAGGCCGAGCAGCAGTTGCAGGAGCTGCATGCGATGGGCGTAAATGCCATCGCCGTGGTGCCGTACGGATGGATGCGCTCGCTTGACGATCAGCGGGTCAACTACACGGGCACAGACGAAACCGACGAAGAGCTGGCACAGGTGGTGCGCGCGGCGCATCGCCTGGGCATGCGCGTGATGCTGAAGCCGCACGTCTGGGTCGGTGGGGGCGCGTTTACGGGCAACATCCGTTTCGACGACCCGGGGCGCCGTGCAGCCTGGCTGGCCAGCTATCGCCGCATGGCTCTGCACTACGCGCGGGTGGCCGAGCTCGAAGGGTTCGATCTGTTCTGCGTCGGCAACGAACTGGGTGGCATGACCATCCACGAAACGGAGTGGCGCGAAATCATCGCCGCGGTGCGACGCGTATTCCGCGGCCCGGTGACATACGCAGCCAACTGGGGCGAAGAGTTCGAAACTTTGCGCTTCTGGGACGCCCTCGATTTCATCGGCCTGAACAACTACTACCCGCTGGCCGAAGAGCCGGATGAGGACCCCAGAACACTGATGGCACGGGCAGACGCGCTGGCCGAGAAGATTGCCCGCCTGCAGCGGCGCTGGCAGCGGCCGATTCTTTTCACCGAGGTCGGATATCCCAGTGTCCGGGGCGGCACGATGCGCACCTGGGCGCGCAGCCGCACGCAAAGCGTCAGTGTGGAGGAACAAGCCGCCGGCTATGAGGCCACGCTGCGCGCGTTTTCCGGACAACCGTGGCTGAGCGGGATGTTCTGGTGGAACTGGCCTTCCCATGGACGCGGCGGCGGCCCGCAGGACGTCTCCTACACACCGCGAGGCAAACCGGCCGCAGAAATCCTGCGCACCTGGTACACCCGCATCGCCGCAGCCGAACAGGCAGCCGAACGTGCGCCACGTACTCTCTCGACCGGAGGCAGCGGCAGCCCGTGAACGCCCGGTTGTGGCGCCGGCTGGCATTGCTCGATGTGGCGGGCATGGCCGCTCTGGTGCCCTGGTTCATCTGGCAACTGCAGTTCACCTGGCCCGGCTCCTGGTTGATTTTCCCCGTCTGGTTGACGGCGAGCTTTCTGCTGCATCGCGACACGCCGAAAACGCTCGGATGGCGAGCGGATAACCTGAGGCCCGCCACGCGCCGCGCCGCATTCTATTTCGCGCTGGCGGCGGCTCTGCTGCTGGTCATCGGGTTCGCGCGAGGCGCGCCCACCGCGCTGCCTGCTGGATTCTGGTCCTTCGACCGGCTGTGGCGTTACTTTGCCTTCTGCCTGCTGCAACAGGTAGCCCTGAACTCGTTTTTGACGAACCGGCTGTTATCCCTCATGAAGCAGCAATGGTTGGCAGCGCTTTGTGCGGGAGCCATCTTCGCCGCCGCGCACTGGCCGAACCCGGTCCTCGTACCGGTCACACTGATCGGAGGAGTGCTGATGGCCTGGTTGTTTGCTCGCGAACGCAATATCCTGCCGCTGGCCATCGGCCAATCCGTGGTCGGTTCGCTGGTCTGGTGGGCATTCCCTTTTGACTGGCACCACGGCCTTCGCGTCGGCCCGGGCTACTACCGCACTTTTTAGTCCCGGCAACTTTGAAAGGATTTCCTCGAACTCCAGTACGCCGAACCGCTTGGTTTGCTTCGACTCCTGCACCCTGGCCGGATCAGTGGAGTGCGTTACAGATTCAGGTCGTCGTATTTTGCGGCGAGCTGCGCCGGCTGACGATGCGACTTGGCCGGCGTTTTCCCATGGGGATTGGTCCAGACCCCGGGAATCTGGCAGCCGCAGTCGGGGCAGGCACCGTTGCGCAGGCGGTTTTCCAGCACATCATGCCAGGAGCGACGAATCAGGATCACACCGCAGCTCGGGCAGTAGGTGTGCGCACCCTCGCTGAAAATGTTGCCCTCGTAGACAAAGTGCAGGCCCACGTCCAGCGCGATGCGGCGCGCGCGGTGCAGGGTTTCAGGCGGCGTCGGAGGTTTGTCGCGCAGCTTGAAGTCGGGATGGAATGCGGTGAAATGGAGCGGCACATCGGGTCCCAAGTGTTCCATAACCCACTCGGAGAGCTGACGGATTTCTCCGGGGTCGTCGTTGAGCGTGGGGATAATCAGGTTGGTGATTTCGAACCACACGTTGGTTTCCTGCTTCAGCCAGGTGAGGGTTTCCAGCACCGGTTGCAGGTGACTCAAAGTGATTTTGGCATAGAACTGTTCGGTGAAAGCCTTCAAGTCTACGTTGGCGGCATCCACGTGGTCGTAGATGTCGTGGAAGGCCTCATAGGTGATGTAGCCGTTGGTCACCATCACGGTGTTCAGGCCGTATTGCTTGGCCACCTGGCAGATGTCCACCACGTACTCACCCCAGATCGTCGGCTCGTTGTAGGTGAACGCGATCGAGGGACACCCGTAGTGGATGGCCAGTGCGACTACATCTTCCGGCGGCAGATAGCGCGAGTGCACCTGGTCATGCCGGGATTTGGAGATATCCCAGTTCTGGCAGAAGAAGCAGCCCATGTTGCAGCCGGCAGTGCCGAGCGAAAAGATCCGTGTGCCGGGAAGAAAATGGTTCAGCGGTTTTTTCTCGATGGGATCGATTTGAATGGCGGCGGGCGAGGCGTAGCCCAGGCTGTACAGCTTGCCGTCCTGGTTGATCCGGATGAAGCAGAAGCCGCTCTGGCCCGGGCCGATGTGGCAATGGCGCGGACACAGGTAGCAGTGCACCTTGCCCCCCGGCTCCGGTTCCCACCAGCGGGCTTCGTGCAGCGTGGCTGTTTTCTGGAGAATCTTCAATTCTTGCATGACAGAATCCGCGCGCTCAGGAATCGGCTCTCAGGCGAACGCAGGCAGGCGAACACAATTCATTATACGCCCTTCAGGCCGGGTGAGCCAATTCGTCAAAACGAAAAGCAACCTGGAAGGTACCTGGGGCGGTCAAAGACGCCGCAGCGCGTCGGCCCAGGCCAGGAATCGCCGCAGGCGAGCACGCTCGCGCCACAGGAGTCGGAAGAATCCAGCAGCATCGAGCGCGGCAGCGTCCGGGCCGAAAAATGTTTCTATGCGCCAGCGCAGATAGGGACTGCGCCATGGTCGCAGCCGGTAGCCTTTGGCGGCCACCCAGTAGTAGCGCAAGGCGTTGAAGATCACGGGCGTCGAGCAGAATGCAGCAGAGTTTTCCGAGAACTAGGCGCGCAACTGGCTGGCAACGTTGGCAAAGAACTGCTCCAGGGTTCGCCGAGCCGCCAGCTCCATCATGCGATTGCCCACCGAAGCGAGCAGGCCACCGACGCTGGCTACGCCGGAATACCGCACAACGGTCTGGTCCCCGTCGCTGACCAGCTCGATGTTCGCCTCCCCTTGCACGAATCCGGCTGCACCCCGCCCTTCGACGTTCATCCGGAATGAGTCCGGTGGCTTTTTGTCGCTCAGCCGGACCGAGCCGCTGAAGCTGCCGGAAATGGCGGCAAGCCCGAGCTTCAGCCGGACCAGATAGTGGTCTGATCCGACGACATCGAGCTGTTCACAGCCGGGCAGGCAGGCAGCCAACCGTTTCGGGTCGTTCAGCAGTTGCCAGACCGCTTCCCGTTTTGCAGGCAGTGTGTAGCTCCCTTGCAATTTCATGCGTGAAGGGTCTCCGGTGCCGGGCCAAACCGGTGCAGGTCGCCTGCCGCGAGGGTCGTCATCGCTTCTTGCTCTGCGCGCGGGCCAGGGCGTCTTCGAGCGCCCGGCGCGTGAACACCACCGCCATCGCCTTGCGATACTCAGCGGAAGCGTGCAGGTCCGACAACAGCTCGACGTCCTGCGGGACTGCATGCCGTGCAGCTTCGGCCAGCAGCTTTTCGGAAGCTTTCTTGCCGGTCAATGCTTTTTCGACGGCGGCGGCACGATATGCTTTCGGCGCAACTCCCGTCAAACCCACAGCCACACGTTCAACTTTCCCACCCGACCCGAGCGTGAGGCGCGCTGCCGCGCCGACGATGGCAAAACCAGAAGCCGGCTGATGCAGTTTCCGATATGCCGTACCCGTACCGGGCGGCAGCACCGGCACGCGAACTTCGGTCAGAATCTCGCCGGGCAGGAGCGCAGTGGTCAGCATATCTACAAAGAACTCTGCTGCCCGCAGGGTGCGCGTGCCGTCAGCCGAGGCGGCCACGATTTCGGCGTCGAGGGCAAGCACGGCAGCCGGGTAGTCCGCAGCCGGGTCGGCATGCGCCAGGCTTCCGCCGATTGTGCCCCGGTTGCGCACCTGCACGTCGCCAATCTCCCAAGCCGTCTGCGGTAACAGCGGACACTTTGTGCGCAACAGGGGAGATTCCAGCACTTCGGTGTGAGTCGTGAGCGCTCCGATGGCGATTCTTCCGTTTTCTTCACGGATGTACCGCAGCGCATGGATTCGGCCAAGGTCAATCACACAGCGTGGCGCCGCCAGTCGGAGCTTCATCAACGGCAACAGGCTGTGGCCGCCGGCCAGGAGTTTGGCTTCGCTTCCGTGCCGGTTGAGCAACCGCAAGGCTTCCTCCAGCGACTTTGGCGCATGGTACTCGAATGCTGCCGGAATCATCGCACCCTCCTGTCGCGGCCGGCTCCGGCGCGTCTTGCGGTCGGTCGCGACCCGGCCTGCCTGGCTCTGCGGATGAGCTGCCAGATCCGTTCGCGCCTGGCGGGCATGTCCAGGTGGCGCACACCGAACGGGGCCAGCGCATCCACCACGGCGTTGATCAGCGCCGGCGTGGCGCCGATCGTGCCGGCTTCTCCCACACCCTTTACGCCCAGCGGGTTGACTGGCGAGGGCGTGACGGTGCGTGCCGTCTCCAGCCGGGGCACATCCCAGGCGCGCGGGATGGCGTAATCGGTCAGCTCACCGGTGAGGAGCTGACCGTTTTCATCGTAGACTGCCTCTTCCAGAAATGCCTGGCCCAGTGACTGCACGATGCCGCCGTGGACTTGTCCATCCACGAGCAATGGATTGATCACGCGGCCGCAGTCGTCCACGGCCACGTAACGCAGCAGGTGCACCTCGCCGGTTTCGGCGTCCACTTCGACGACAGCCACGTGGGCACCGAACGGAAACGTGAAATTCGATGGCTCGAAGAAGTGCGTGGCTTCCAGGCCGGGCTCCATCCCCGGCGGAAGCGTTTTCGCGACGTAGGCCGCACTGACCGCTTCCGCAAACGCGAGCGATTTCGCAGGATTCGATTTCAAGAAAATTTTCCTGTCCCGGAAGACGAGTCGCTTCGGGTCTTCCTGCAGGATATGGCCGGCGATGGCCGCGAGTTTGTCACGGACTTTCGTGAGCGCGGTGTACACCGCGGTGCCACCCACGGCAGTGGCACGGCTACCGAAAGTACCGATCCCGTAGGGCACCACGGCGGTATCGCCGTGAACCACGCGGATATCGTCTGGCTCGAGCCCGAGCAGGTCGGCAGCAATCTGCGCAAAGCTGGTCTCCTGTCCCTGCCCGTGCGGCGAGGCACCGGTCAGGACATTCACCTTGCCGGTCGGTTCAACGCGCACGGTGGCGGACTCCCAGCCCCCGGCGGGCATGGCACTGGAAGGCCCCATGGCGCAGATTTCGACGTAGGTGGAGAGGCCAATGCCCAAGTAACGCCCCTGACGCCGCAATTTGGCCTGCTGAGCGCGCAACTTGCGGTAGTTGGACTTCTTCAGGGCCGCATCCAGGCTTTTCTGGTAGTTGGCGCTATCGTAGATGAGGCCGGTCGGGGTGGCATACGGAAACTCTTTCGGCTGCGGGAAATTCTTGCGGCGAATCTCGGCGGGATCTTTTTTCAGCTCGGCGGCCACCAGGTCCATGGCCCGTTCGATGAAATAAGTGGCCTCGGGCCGTCCTGCGCCTCGATAGGCGTCCGTGGCCATTTTGTTGGTGAAGACGCCGGTGATTTCCACGCGCACAGCCGGGATTTTGTAGCAGCCGCAGATCATCAGGCCGGTCAGGGTGGGAATCAGCGGCGTGAGCAACTGGTAGTAGGCGCCCAGGTCGGCCAGGATGCGGCACCGCAAACCCAGAATGGTGCCGTCGCGCCGGACGGCGAGCTCCATCGTGGCAATCTGGTCGCGGCCGTGGATGGTCGCCTGGAAATTTTCGCGGCGCGATTCCGTCCATTTCATCGGTTTGCCCAGCCGCATGGCCAGATGAGCAACCAGAACCTCCTCGGCATAGACGTTCAACTTGCTGCCGAAGCCGCCGCCCACTTCCGGCGCAATCACATGGACGACGTATTCGGGCACGCCGAGCACGGCCGCGATCTGCGTGCGCAGCAGATGCGGAATTTGAGTCGATGACCAGACCGTCAGCTGGTTCTCCCCGGGTTGGTAGTCGGCTACCACGGCACGCGGCTCCATGGCCACGGGAATCAACCGCTGGTTCACCATTCTCTGGCGGATGACTTTGTCGGCTTTTGCAAAGGCCGCCTTGACGTCTCCGCCTTCGAGTTCCCAGCGATAGGCGACGTTGTCGGAATACTGCGGGTGGAGGACCGGAGCGCCTTTGGCGAGAGCTTTTTCCGGGTCCACGACCGGGGTGAGCGGTTCGTATTCCACCTCGACCAGTTCAGCGGCATCTCGCGCGGTGTACCGATCTGCTGCCACCACGAGCGCCACGGGCTCGCCGACAAACAACACCCGCTCCTTCGCCAGCGGCGGACGCAGCGCCAGCTTCATCTCCGGCAACTGCGCGGCGCAGGGAATCACGCCCATCGCCTTGTCCAGGTCCTGACCGGTCAGCACCGCCAGCACGCCGGGAGCGGTCTGAGCGCGTGTCGTGTCGATCGAACGAATCCGGGCATGCGCGTGCGGGCTGCGGACGAAGGCGACGTAGTGCATCTCGGGCAGGCGCAGATCATCCACATAATGGGCCAGCCCCTGGATCAGTCGGGGATCTTCTTTCCGCTTCAACGGACGGCCTATGTAGCGGGTAGCCGTAGCCATGCTCTCCCCCTGTGCGCGCGAACGACGTGCGATGTCGGAATTCCCTAGCGCTTTCCCGCAGCCATCTTTTTGGCCGCGAATTGCACAGCGTCAACAATGTGCTGGTAGCCGGTGCAGCGACACAGATTGCCGGCGAGGGCCCGGCGGATTTCTTCCTCCTTGGGCTTCGGGTTGGCCTGCAACAGTTCCACCGCGGCCAGGATCATTCCGGGCGTGCAGTAACCGCACTGCAACCCGTGCTTTTCCCAGAAGCCTTCCTGCACCGGATGCAGGCCACCATTGCCACCCAGGGCGGCCAAGCCTTCGATGGTCACCACCTCCGCACCATCGGCCTGGACGGCCAGCAGGGTGCACGACTTCACCGCCTTGCCATTCAGCAACACTGTGCAGGCACCGCAGAGGGAGGTTTCGCAGCCGATATGCGTCCCCGTCAAACCCAGCACATCCCGCAGGTAGTGGACGAACAGCAGTCGCGGTTCGACTTCATGCTGTCGAGTTTTCCCGTTGACACGAACCTGGATGACTACGCCCATAGGTTCCTCTCTGCCGCCGAGGAAATTGCGGCCGCGTCCGGAAGAAGTCCGAGGCAAATTACCGCGCTAGAGAGGAAATTTCAAGCGGGCAGGCCGGCGGGGCCGACAGCGACGGTCAGGCAGGAGAGAGCCGTCGCACCCAGATGCGCGAAGTCGCCGGCTGGCCGAGGTAGATGCGTCGTCCTCCGACGGCCAAGGTAATCGTTTCGTCGTATTCGCGGCGGAGCACGCGCGCCCGGGCGCCCGGACGGAGCTGTCGCGATTCGACAAATTCCAGAAACTTCGGATCCTTCTCGTAGACCCGCAGGATTTCGATGCGATCGCCCGGCTGCACATCCGAAAGCCGCACGGCACTGTTCTGGCGGCGCAACTTGGCCATCCCCCCGCGCAGCGGCACGCCGTGCGGACAGGTGCTGTCGGGCCCGAAGCGCTTCAGCAGCAACTGCGCCACTTCATCCGAGATGCCGTGCTCGAGCCGTTCCGCTTCTTCATGCACTTTGGACCATTCTACCCCGATGACTTCGGTCAGCAGCTTTTCCGCCAGCCGATGCCGTAGCACGAGTTTGTCGGCGAGCGCCCGGCCCTTGGCGGTCAACCGGATGACTCCGCCGGCGCGCACGCGCAAATAGCCGTCGCGCGCCATTCGTTTCAGTGCTGCGGCCACGGCCGGGGGCGTCACGCCCAGCTCTTCGGCCAGGCGCGCCGCGATCGGCGTCTGCTCTTCCTGGATGAATCCCCAGATGGCCTTCAAGTAGTCTTCGCGGGAAACGCTGGTTTTCTCGCGGCGCACTCTGCCTCCTCGGCCCATTATAGTGGATTCGGCCGGCGCCGGCGCGGGCACTACCTCCGGGTGGAGGCCGTGCCGGAAGGGTTTTGCCGTGACTGTCGCAACGTGTCGGCCAGCCGATCCACAAGCTGTTCGATTTCGTCGCGCACGCGACGATGCACGGGGAGGTCATCGCCAAACGGGTCGTCCACGTCCCAATCCAATACACGCGCTCCGGGAAACAACCGGGAGCCCGGCCGGCCCGTCATGTTGACAATCAGCCCGTCGAATTCACTGACGTTTTCCGGCAGGCCCTTCGAGTACTGTCCATCGACAGGACAACCCTTCTCGGCCATTACCTGACGCGTCGGCTCGGCGATGTGTCCGAGCGGATGAATCCCCGCACTGGAGGGCTCCAGCACGTCGGCGTGGCGGTGCCGGGCGAAAGCCTCGGCCATCTGGCTGCGACACGAATTGCCCACGCAGACGAACAGAACTTTCGTTTTGCGCGGCGCGCTCATCGCTCAGCGGCCATTGCGGGCCAGTTTCAGGAATGCTTCGTGCACGGTCGTGTCGTCCGTCAGCTCCGGATGGAATGTGGCCGCCAGCACGCGACCGTCGCGCACCAGAACCGGCCGGCCGTCGCACTCGGCGAGCACTTCCACGCCGAGCCCGACCCGTTCGATGATGGGCGCGCGGATGAACACCATTTCCAGCGGCTGGGCCCGGAGCCTGGTCGGGCCAAAGCGAACGTCGCTGGCCAACTGGCGGCCGTAGGCATTGCGGACGACAGTCAGATCCGCCAGACCCAAGGATTCCTGCGACGGATTTTTCACCTCGCGCGCCAGCAGGATGGCACCGGCACAGGTGCCGAACAACGCACCACCCGCCTGAGCGAACTGGCGAATCGGATCCCGCAGGCCTTCTTCGAGCAGAAACTTCAGATGCGTGGTGCTTTCCCCGCCGGGCAAAATCAGCGCCGCCAGGCCCGAAAGATCGGCCACGGTGCGCACGAATCGCGGCTCGACTCCGAGACGGGTCAGCATCTTCGCATGGGCTTCGAAGTCGCCCTGTACCGCCAGAATGCCGACTTTCATGGCTTCCTTTCTGTCCAGAACAACGAAGCTCTCTCACCAGCCACGTGTCTGCAGCAGCTCCTTTTCTTCCAGTTGCCGGATGTCGATGCCCCTCATGGCTTCGCCCAGCTCTTCGGAAGCTTCCAGAACGATCTTCGGGTCGTTGTAGTGCGTGGTGGCCTTGACGATGGCGCGGGCGCGCTGCTCCGGATCGGCGGACTTGAAAATGCCGGAACCGACAAACACGGCCTCGGCCCCGAGCTGCATCACCAGCGCCGCATCGGCCGGTGTGGCAATCCCGCCGGCGGAAAAGTTAGGCACCGGCAGCCGACCGTGTTGCGCTACCCACTCGACCAGCTCGAGCGGTGCCTGCAGTTCTTTGGCCGCGTGGACCAGGGCCTCGCGCCGCAGCGTGGTCAGCCGCCGAATCTCGCTGGTAATGGCGCGGAGGTGGCGCACAGCCTCGACGATATTCCCGGAACCGGCTTCGCCCTTGGTGCGAATCATGGCTGCGCCTTCCGCGATGCGCCGCAGTGCCTCCCCCAGATTCCGCGCACCGCAGACAAACGGCACCCGGAAATCGTGTTTCCAGATATGGTGCTGCTCATCGGCGGGGGTGAGCACCTCGCTTTCGTCGATGAAGTCCACTTCGAGGGCTTCCAGGACCTGTGCCTCGGCGAAATGGCCGATGCGCACCTTGGCCATGACCGGGATGGAGACGGCGGCCATAATCTCGCGAATGATTTTGGGCGAAGCCATCCGCGCGACACCGCCCTCTTTGCGGATGTCTGCGGGCACCCGCTCAAGAGCCATCACGGCGCAGGCGCCGGCACGCTCGGCAATCCGGGCCTGTTCGACGCTGGTGACGTCCATAATCACGCCGCCCTTCAGCATTTCTGCGAGTCCAACCTTGACCCGCCAGGTGTTGCTTTCCATGAATTGCATGGCTACCTCCCGGTGCGATCTGCTGCTGACTTCGACTCGCGGGGCGGCTGCCGGTAGCGAGCTTCATCCACGGCGACAAATCGTGCCCGGCCGCGGGCCAGCAACTGTCCCGTGCGACTGCGAAGCTCAGCAGCATGGATCGAATTTCTTCCGCTGCGCTGCACTTCGAACGCTTCCACCACAAATTCTTCGCCGATGGGCACCGGACGGAGATATTCCACCCGCAGCTCCGCCGTCACGGCGCGGAGATCATGGAACCGGTTCAGCTTGCCCATGGCTTCATCGAGCACCGTGGCGATGACCCCGCCATGGAGAAAGCCGGGGCCACCCTGATACTCCTCACCCAGCGTGAACCGACCCACGATCCGCCGACGGGTTCTGTCCTGCACGAAGGCAAGGTGCATCCCGCGGTCATTGGCGCCACCGCAGCCGAAACACCGGTTGTCCGGCCTCGGGGGCAGCGGCATCAGGTCCGGCACCGCCCCGTTGTTCTGCTCCTCGACCATGATGCAAACCTCCCGCAACGCGGCCTGCGTCAAACCAGCGACACGCGGGCACCGCTCTCTCGCCGGCTGCGTTCCTGCCTGCGCATCTGCTGGCGCAAGACTTCGCCCAGCACCGCGACTCCACGCGCAATCTTGCGTTCCTCGACCGCGGCAAAGCCCAGACGCAGCGTGTTCGGCTGCGGACTTTGAAAGAAGAAATAGCGTCCCGGGGCGAACAGGACTCCGCGTTCCCGCGCGTGAATGAGCAGCTCGCTCGAATCCATTCCGGGCGGCAGGGTGACCCAGACACACATGCCACCCTGCGGGCGGGTCCAGTGCACTCCCTCGGGCATATGGCGTTCCATGGCCGCTTCCAGCGCGGCCAGCCGCGCGGCGTACACCCGTCGCATCCGTGCCAGATGCCTGGCAAACCCTCCCCGGCGCGTGAACTCGGCCAGCACGGCCTGAGCGAGCTGGTCGGTGTGCAGATCGGTGATCTGCTTGACCAGTCGCAGCCGCTCGATCACGCGCTCCGGAGCCAGGCACCAGCCAACGCGCAGACCGGGGAAGCCCACCTTCGAAAAACTGTCGAGCTGGATCACCGTGCCGACACGGTCCAGTGCCTTCAGGGAAGGCAGTGGTGTTCCGGTGAAACGAAGACGCGCATAGATGTGGTCTTCCACCACCGGCACCTGATACTGCGCGGCCAGCTCGAGCACCCGACGGCGGGCCGCGATCGACATCGTCAGGCCGGTGGGATTCTGAAAATCCGGGGTCAGCAGAATGAGTTTCGCCCGGTTCTGCACCAGGGCAGCTTCCAGCGCACCCAGGTCCAGACCGGGCTCGCGCGGCCGGGCATCGTTGCCACCGACGGCGCTGACCGGGACAGCAATCGTTCGCACGCGTGCACTAGCGAAGATGGCGATGGCCCCGGGATAGGTGGGGTTTTCCATCAGCACGGCATCGCCCGGACGCAGAAACGCTTTGCAAAGCAGATCCAGAGACTGCTGGCCACCATCGGTGATCAGCAACTGCTCTTCGCGCACGGCCAGCCCTTCGCTGCGAAGAAATTCGAGCAGGGCCTGCCGGAGCGGTCCGTATCCATCGGAAGAGCCCAGTTGGAGAATTCTCTGGCCATCGCTGCGCAGAACCGACTGCGCACAGGCGCGCATCTCGTCCAGCGGGAAGTGCTCGGCCGAAGGCTTGGCGGCGACGAAGGAAATCGCTCCGCTGGGAATCTGCGGCAGGAGCCGGCTCAGGGCTTCTTCGCCGCGCTCGTCGGCAAACAACGATTCCCAGCGCACGCCGTCGCTGCCCGCTGCGGTGGCCGGAGCCGGCGGCTGCGGTGTCCTCGCGGCCGCGCCAGTGATGAAGGTTCCCCGACCTACATGTCCGTGGATCAGCCCTTCGGCTTCCAGCTCGGCATAGGCATTGGCCACGGTCGTGCGGTGAACGCCAAGCTGTCGGGCCAGGTCGCGGCTGGCCGGGATGCGATCCCCGGGTCGCAACACTCCAGAGAAAACCAGGGACCGCAACTGATCCCGGATCTGAATGTAGAGCGGGACGTGGCTTTCCGGATGCAGTTGCAGCGGCAACATTGGCCTTATCCCACAGGCCAATATATACCGAATTTGCTCCCTGAAAACAGCCAAATTGTCTTTTTTGCCGGACAGGTTCGGAACCCGGGGCATGAAAACCCGAGGCGGTTCGCAGCCGACTCCCCGGCTGCCCCGCTCGCGGGATCAAGCTTGCTGTCGGAGGCGGTAGCGCTGAATCTTGCCGGTCGCCGTCTTCGGCAGCTCGGGAACGAAGTGAATCTGCTGAGGAACTTTGTAGGAAGGCAGGCGCGTGCGGACGAATTCCTGCAACTGCCCGGACAGCTCCCGCGAGGGAACGACGCCGTCGCGGAGCACCACAAAAGCGACCGGACGCGTCAGGCCCTGTTCACTTTTCCCCACGACAGCCGCTTCGGCCACCTGCGGATGGCCCAACAGCACGTTTTCCACTTCAGCCGGTGAGACCCACATGCCGGCAACTTTCAGCATGTCGTCCGTCCGACCGCAGTAGTGGTAGTAACCCTCGGCATCGCGGAAGAATTTGTCTCCCGTGACGACCCAGTCGTTGACCCGGGCGCGTGCCGTCAGCTCCGGTTTGTTCCAGTACCCGACAAAGGCACTGGCGCCGCGCACCCACAGGCTGCCGATTTCACCGGTGCGAACATCCTGCCCCGCTTCGTCGACGATGCGGGCGTCGTAGTTCGGCACCGGCACGCCGCAGGTGCCCGGCCGCGCGGCACCGGGGCGGTTGGCAATGAACATGTGCAGCATCTCCGTCGAACCGATGCCGTCGAGAATCTCGATTCCGAATCGCTGTCGAAACTGTTCGAACAGTTCCGCCGGCAGCGCCTCTCCAGCCGAAACCGCCAGGCGAACGGAAGAAAAATCGGCCCGTGCACCGGCCTCGGCAGCACGCAGCAGAGCTGCATAGAACGTAGGAACTGAGAAAAACACGGTCGGACGGTGCCGGGCCACCAATTCCAGCACGGACTCCGGCTGCGGCCGCCCGGCTAGATAGACAGTCTGGGCACCAACAGCAAACGGAAAATACATGCCGTTGCCCAGCCCGTAGGCGAAAAACAGTTTGGAGACAGAAAACGTGATGTCGCCGGTGTGCAGGCCGAGCACGCCGCGCGCAAAGCTTTCTGTCGTCACCAGCATGTCTTTGTGCTGATGGATGGCCGCCTTGGGAGCACCACCGCTGCCCGAAGTGTAGAGGAAAAACGCCGCATCGGTGGCTGCAGTGTGATGGACAGCAAGCTGGTCTGACGCTTCCCGAAGCAACGTTTCCCACGTGACGGCAGGCCGGTCATACCCGGCGGGCGGCGAGGCGCCGACAACGATCAGCAACGCCGGTTGGGCCGTCTGCAGGGCCTGCTGGAATTCCGCGAGTGCGACGGCATGCACAACGGCGACCCGCGGGGCGCAGTCGGACAGGTAATAGGCATAGTCTCCGGCCCGCGTGAAGGGATTCACCGGCACGGCGATGGCACCGACCTTCACCGCACCGAAAAACGCAGCCACAAACTCGGCCGAATCGGGCAGCACAATCAGCACCCGGTCGCCCGGCCGGCAGCCCGCGGCGCGCAGGGTGTTGCCGAAGCGGTTGGCTAAGCCGGCCAGCTCACCGTAACGAACCGCAACCGGCTCCCCGCAAATGGCTACCCGCTGGGGATGCTGGCGGGCCAGCCGGTCCAGAAAATACTCTGCGGCATTGAATTCTCGAGGAACGAAAACGCCCATCGGCGCAGGATTCTATCGCGGTGGACGCACAACGCAAGGACAATACACTACCCACCCGGCCTCGCAGTCGCGCCGGAAAACTATTTTGCGGCTACCTGGCCGAGTTTGCGCATGCGCTCTTGCAGTTTCCGACGCAGGTTGGCTGGCGTATTCGGATTGAAGGCCACCAGATACCAGAGCGGCTGACTGCGATCTTTGCTCAGCTCGGCCAGTGTTTTCGGGTCGGCATTCGGGTGCCGAGCTACGTTTTCGCGAATCGCCGGATACGGATGTTTGGCCAGCCGGGCCAGCGTCTTCGCCGAAGCTTTCGGGTGTTCGCTGATCAACCGGAGCAGGTAGTAATCTTCTTCGGGCGCTTCGCGGGCGAGCTGGTCAAGCGTTTCCGGACGCACATTGGCGCTGAGCACGGTGCCCACTTTCTGATCCCAGGTGGGATTGATCTGGTTCAGCTCGACCGTGCGGGCATGGATCAGCTCTTCCAGAACCCGACATTCCTGCTCGAACCGTGCCTTGGGGACGACGGTGCGTTCCAGCGAATCCAGCACCCGCAGCAGGTGCTGGCGTTCTCCAAAAATAATCTGCGTGGTTCTGGCCGTTTTACCTTTCGAGGGAATGCGAACCAGGTCGGCGCGTCTCATGCAGGCCTCACATGTTGATGCCTAATTCCCGAAGCAGTGCAGACAGCTCGTCGGCTTGGACAAACAGGTTTTCAGCCTGGAGCGGTCGTCCGGCTTCGAGCTGCTTCTTCAGGTACAGTCCGGCAATGTCCAGCTTTTCTTCGCGACTCAAATATCGGCGGCCCTTCTGCAGGAATTGCAGCGCGCTACCCGAAATGCCCACCACCACGTCTTTTCCATCCACCTTGAAAAAATACAGCTCCGGATGATCTCCCGCCGTCAGCCAGCCTGCCCGGATGAATTCCACCCGGTGCTGCTCCCCCGCGGGGCTGCGGGCCGCAAAGCGTTCATATTGCGGCTCGTACCTCAAGGCGGAATTATGGGATGGCGGGTCGGGCGAGTAAAGTTGACGCAGAGGGAATTGTTCCATCCCTGCAACAAGACGCAGGGGGTTTTTTCCGAATCCATCTGTCCCTGAACGGACAGACGGAGCGGCTTCGCCGTCCCGAAAGCCAGTCCGCACGGAGTTGAGAATTCGCCAATATCCCGCTATGGTGGACACGAAGCCCCGGCTGCCGGCGCGCTTTACCCGAACTGCCGCGACGCAACGGGCACCCCGGGCATGAAAGCCGTGCTCAGGAATCTGCGCAATCAGACGAGGAAACCTTATGTCGGCCTTTGAAGAGCACCGCGCTGAACTCGAATACTACGAACAGATGCTGGGTCCACAACGCGGACGGCTGGCGGTCAGCCTGGATCTGGTGACCAATGCGTTGCTGCTGGTGGGGCAGCATGGTGTCTACTGCCACCTCGCCCGCGACCCGGAAAAACCAAAACTGGACATCCAGCTGATCACGGCCGAGCTGACCAAAGCGAAAGAACTGATCCAGCACGTCATGGAAGAACTGCGACGGGAGCGGGAAGCGCGATAAGCAGCCGCAACCAGCTGAGCACCGCCGAAGTGGCGAGCCTTTCCGGAAGGGCTAGCGCCCCTGGCGCAGAAACGGATTCGTTTCCTTCTCTTGCCCGATGGTGGTCAGCGGGCCATGGCCGGGGATCACCACGGTCTGTTCGGGCAAGGTCAGCAGCTTTTCCCGCAGAGAGCGCATGATCTGGTCGAACGAGCCGCCCCACAGGTCCGTGCGACCGATGCTGCCGGCAAAGAGCGTGTCGCCTGCAAGGAGCCTCGGCGCAGCCTCTGTAGCCGGCGCCGAACCGGTCGGAAGATCAGCGGGCAGATACAAGCTGATGCTGCCGGGGGTGTGTCCGGGCGTGTGCAGCACATGGAAGACATAACCGCCCCAGCGCACGGTGTCGCCTTCTCGAAGCGCGCCATCCACACGGGCCATCGGCGGCAGCGGAACACCGATCATCTGCGCCTGTACATCGAGCATCCGATAGAGCTCCAGGTCGTCGGGATGCATCAGCACCGGCGCACCGGTCGCTTCCTGCAGTTTCCGCAGGCCGCCGACGTGGTCGATGTGCGCGTGGGTGTTGAGAATCGCACGCACGCTCCAGTTGTGCTGGCGGAGGATGGCGAGGATCCGCTCGACCTCGTCCCCTGGATCCACGACCACCGCCTCTCCGGTTACAGGATCGCCCAGGATGGAACAGTTGCATTGCAACCAGCCCACCGGAAGGATTTCGTGTACCAGGGACGACGGGTTCGGATGGCTCATCTGCGGCAGTATACCACGCACCCAACATCGGCTCGGGCCGCCGAGACGACAGGCATCTGCTAACATGGATGCCGATGAGCTCGAAGGTTTTGCTGCAAAGCGCCCATCAGGCGCTGGGGGCAACATTCGGCGCGTGGTTCGGCCTCGCGCTGCCGGAGCACTACACCAGCTTTGCCGCTGAGTACCGAATGGCGCGCGAAGCCGCTGTCGTGCTGGACGTGAGCTACCGTGCCTGGTTCGAGTTGACCGGGCCAGATCGCATCCGCTACCTGAATGCCGTCGTCAGCAACGACACGCAGGCGCTCGCACCCGGCCAGGGCACCGTGGCCCTGCTGTTGAATCCGCAGGGACATATTCTGGCGGAACTGGAAGCGTTCGCGTTCCCGGAACGCTACTTAATCAGTTGCCATGCACCCGTGCGGGAGCGGACATTGCAGACGCTCGACCGATACATCATCATGGACGATGCCACACTCAGCGACGTCAGCGACCAGTTCGTTGCGATGGCCATCGAGGGCCCGGCGACCCCGGGCATCCTGAAGGAGCTGTGCGGCTTCGACGCACCTCCCGGGCCTGAGTTCGCTCATCAGCATGTCGAAATTGCCGGCGCCAATTGTCTGCTGATCCACCGGTCTGAATTTCGCGGGACGGGCGTACGTCTGCTCGTCCCGGCAGCACAGGCCGAAGCGGTGTGGCAGGCCGCACTCACTGCAGTGCGACAGCATGGGGGTGGCCCGGCCGGCTACGCGGCTTTGAATTCCCTGCGCCTGGAAGCGGGCGTGCCCTGGTTCGGCTACGACTTCGACGACACTGTCATTCCCCACGAGGCAGCCCTAGAGTCCACCCACATCAGCTTTTCGAAAGGTTGCTACACCGGACAGGAAATCGTCGAGCGTGTGCGTTCGCGCGGCCACATCCGCCGCAAACGGGTGAGCCTGAAAATCGAAGGCGGTATCCCCGGCGCCAAAGAAACCTTGCAGGCCGGCGGAAAAGCGGTGGGCCAGGTAACCAGTGCGGCGCCGTCGCCCGCCCTCTCCGCTGCCGTGGGCATGGGGTACGTGCGGCAGGAGCATTTTGCTCCCGGCAGCCGGCTGGAATGGTCCGGCGGCATCGCGGAAGTCATAGAACTTCCGCTGCGGACATAGCGAACCTGTGCCCACTTGCCCACATGGGTCGCAGCAGACGAAAGGTACCAGCCGGCTCGGGCCCCGGGCCCTTCTGGCAGAGAACGCTACCCCGCGCGAGGCCGGCTTCGACGCAGACGTGGAGCATGACCATCGCCCAGTTTGTTCTTTTCTTCGCAGATTTTGCTGCTGCGGATTAACTGAGGTTCAGCGCGCGACGGAAGCTGCCGCGTTCGCTTTCGATTTTCTTCTGCAACTGCAGGATGCCGTAGATCAGCATTTCCGGCCGGGGTGGACAGCCAGGCACGTACACATCCACAGGGATCACCTGATTGACCCCCTGGACCAGCGCGTAGTTGTTGAACACGCCGCCGGACGTCGCACAGACTCCCATGGAAATGACCCACTTGGGCTCGGGCATCTGCTCGTAGAGTTGCCGCACGACCGGCGCCATTTTCTGCGAAACGCGACCCGCCACAATCATCAGGTCGGCCTGCCGCGGCGAGCCGCGGAAAACTTCGGCACCGAAACGGGCCACGTCCCAGCGCGAAGCGGCCATGGACATCATCTCGATTGCACAGCAGGCCAGGCCGAAGGTCATCGGCCAGAGAGAATTTTTGCGCGCCCAGTTGACGGCTTTGTCCAGCACGGCGAACAGGATGCTGTCGCGCACCAATGCGTGGCCATCCTGGCCGGGCTGTTCAAGGGTGATGCTGGGACTGAGAATACGGCTCATACTGCCTGTCCTCGCTCCCTATTCTGGCACAACTCTCGTGGCCGACCAAGCCCGCAGAAGAACGTTCGCCCGTGGCGGCGGAGGCACAGCAAAACCCATTGTACCGTGTGAAAGCGAGCGATCGCCTGTTCTCAGGGCAGCAGGACGATTTTGCCAAACTGCTCGCGACGCTCCATCAGCTCGTGCGCGAGGGCGCACTCCTCGAGGGGCATGGTGCGGTCGATCACCGCGCGGAGTTTGCGCTGAGCAACCAAATGCAGCACGTCGTACAACTCCGCCTTGCTGCCCATGTAGGAACCCAGGATGGAGAGGTTGCGGCTGAACAGGTAGCGGATGTCCACGTGCGCCTGGTAGCCGGTCGTGGCGCCGCAGGTGACCAGCCGGCCGCTGGGCGCCAGGCTCATCAGGCTGGCATCCCAGGTGGCTGTGCCGACGTGTTCGAAGACGACGTCTACGCCGCGCCGGTCGGTCAGCCGTTTCACTTCGTCGGCAATTTTCTGCCGGCTGTGGTTGATCACTTCATCTGCGCCCAGCTCGCGGGCCTTGGCCAGCTTGGCATCGCTGCCTGCGGTGGCCAACACGCGCGCGCCGATCAGCTTACCGATCTGCACCGCCGCGCTGCCCACACCGCTGCCGGCACCCAGTACGAGCAGGTCTTCACCCGGACGAAGCTTTGCCCGTGTGATCAGCATGTGCCAGGCGGTCAGAAACACCAGCGGCACCGCAGCGGCTTCTTCGAAAGACAGATCGCCGGGAATCGGAATGACGTTCACTTCCGGCGATTTCACGTATTCCGCGCAGCCGCCATCCACCATGTAGCCAAACAGAGTGTAGCGGCGACACAGATTGTCTTCGCCGGCCAGGCACTGCGGACACTGCCCGCAACTGATCCCCGGAGCCAGCAAGACGCGCTGCCCCACCTTCACGCGCGTGACGGATTCGCCGACCCGAGCCACTTCGCCGGAGATGTCGCTGCCCGGGATGTGGGGCAGGGGGATGGAAATACCCGGCAGGCCGCGCCGTACCCACAGGTCCAGGTGATTCAGCGCACAGGCGCGCACACGCACCAACACTTCGGCCGGGCCGATCTTCGGTTCGGCCACTTCGGTGTATCGCAGCACGCTCGGGTCGCCGTGTTCGTGGAAGACGATGGCTTTCATGCAGGCCTCGACCGCAAATTCGACGCACTACCTTAGCACCGCGCTGCAAGAGTGTCTACCGTGCGCACGCAATTGACACCGACGGAGCCGCGCCATACCCTGTAGGCAAGGACAGCGATGGATCTGTTCGAAGAAATCGTGCGGCTGCGGAAGGAAGGCAAGCGCGCCGCGCTGGCCACCATCGTCCACACCAACGGGTCCATCCCGAGCTTCGAAAGCTCGCGGATGCTGGTCTACGAAGACGGCTCGATTGCCGGTACAGTCGGCGGCGGCTGCGTGGAAGCCGAAGTTTGGGCCGCGGCGAAGGAAGTCCTGCGCACAGAAGCCCCGCGCAAGCTGACTTTTCACCTGAACCACGACGCCAGCTACGACAACGGTCTGATCTGCGGTGGCACACTGGAAATTTTTGTGGAGCCCATCCTGCCGCAGCCGGTACTGTACCTGTTCGGCGGTGGTCACATTGCCATGGCGCTGGCCAGGGTGGCTCACGCTGCTGGATTTGCCATCGGGGTCGTGGACGACCGCGAAACCTTTGCCAATCCGGAACGGTTCCCGATGGCGCAGCAGATCTACACCAGTTTCGAAGAAGCTTTCGCTGCGCTCCGGCCCAATGCTTCGACCTATCTGGTGATCGTCACCCGCGGCCACAAAGACGACATGCGAGTGCTGCGCTGGGCCGTGGGCACCGAAGCGCGTTACATCGGCATGATCGGCAGCAAGCGCAAGGTGCTTTCGGTCTACAAAGCCCTGGAAGCCGAAGGGATTCCTGCCGAGCGTTTCCGCCGGGTGCACGCCCCGATCGGGCTGGAGATCGGTGCGCTCACCCCGGAAGAGATCGCCATCAGCATCGCTGCCGAACTGATTGCGGTACGCCGCAACGCCGCCGCGGCGCTGCCGCACAAATCACTCTGGGTGGATCGCGCCGCTACGGTCGGCACCGAATGATTCCATGCTCGCCGCTGTCATTCTTGCCGCGGGCGAATCACGCCGAATGGGGCAACCGAAGGCCCTGCTTCCCTTCCCGGGCCGCATGACCAGCGAAGGCCCACCGTGCACCTTGCTGGAGCACTTGCTGGCCGTCGTGCGCCATCCCCAAATCGGCATGCGGCGGGTTGTCCTGGGGGCGAACGCAGACGAAATCCGTCGCCGGGTGCCGCTGGAACCGGAAAGCGTGGTGATCAATCATGAATGGCAGCGCGGTCAACTGTCTTCGATTCAAGTGGCCCTCGGCAGTCTGCCCGTCGGCGCGACCGACGGTCTGCTGCTTTGCCCGGTGGACCATCCGATGATCACTGCCGAGCTCGTCGACGAGCTGGTCACAGCCTTCTACCGCTCCGGAAAGCTGATTGTGATTCCCACCTTCCACGGACGGCGCGGACACCCGGTGATCTTTTCGAGCAAGCTGTATGGAGCACTGCTCACCGCCCCCCAGGAGCTGGGTGCGCGCGCCGTTGTCTGGGAGCACGCCAACGAAGTCCTCGAGGTACCCACCGACCAGCAAGGCGTCATCCTGAACGTGAACGATCCGGAGACCTATGAGCAATTGATTCGGAACGTCTGAGCGCGACGTGCCGAGGCGCGGCTCAGCGGGCGAGGACCGACAGCAGCGCCTGCAGCGCATCCCAGGCAAGCTGGCTGCCGTGTGCGGTGGCCGGCGGCAGCCCGCCGAGCGCAGCGGCCAGGCTGGCCGGCGTAATCTGCTGCAGCTCGTCCAGGCGGCGGCCGCGCATCAGCTCTGTCAGCAACGACGCGCAGGCGATGGTGGTCACGCAACCGCGCGCCTGAAAGCGCACCTCGGCGATGCGTCCTTCCGCGACCCGTGCCGCCAGCCGCAACACGTCTCCGCAGACCGGATTGTCGACTTCGACCGCGGCCGTTGCGTTTTCCAGCTCGCCCGCATTGCGCGGATTCTGAAAGTGATCGAGGACCGTCGCGCTGTACATCCGCATCAGTATGGCAAACAGAGCGCGGGACAGGCAATTCCTGCGGTGCACTCCGGCCTACGCTCCTGCTAGAATCGTGCCCCGATGCAGAAAGAAAAATCCAGCGGCCTGCGCGTCGTCTCGCTGGGTCCGAGCGTAACCTCCATCCTGGTGGCGCTGGGCGCAAAAGACCGTCTGGTCGGGGTGACGAAATGGTGTAAGGACGTGGTTGCCCCATCCGCGGTGCGCGGCCTGCCGGAGCTCGGCGATTGCTGGAACTTCGACGCAGAGCAGGTGCTGCGTTTGAACCCGACGCTGGTGATCGGTTCGGTGCCGTACAAAGCGGAACTGATCGCCAGCCTGTTGCGTGCTCCGGTGCCCTTCCTGGCCACCAATCCCCGCACACTCGAGGATATCTACAGAGAGATTCAACTGCTGGGAAGCATCGTCGGCCGAACGCGGGCCGCCGCCCGACTGGTCCGTCGCATGAAACAAAAGTTCGCTCGCCTTGCCCGGCAGGCAGACAAACGGCACCGGCGCCCACGCGTCTACGCGGAGGCCTGGCCCAATCCCCGCATCAGCTCCCCGCCCTGGGTCGCCGAACTGATTTCTCTGCTGGGCGGCGAAATGGTGGTGCCTGCCGGAGAGAAAGTGACCGATGAACAAATTGTCCGTGCACAGCCGGAAGTGATCCTTCTGGCGTGGGCGGCTGCCGGGGATCGTCCCCGGGCCCAGCGGGAAGCCGAACGGATGGCGTCCCGGCCCGGTTGGCGCGAGCTGCCTGCCATCCGCAACCGCCGTGTCTACGTGGTGCGCGACGAATGGCTGAACACGCCCGGGCCACCTCTGCTCCACGGCGCACGAGCACTGCAGAAAATTCTGGGCTCCGCTGCGGCGGATTCACAATGAACAGAATCACGGTGGTTGCGGCGCTGATCGAACGCGAAGGTCACCTGCTGGTCTGCCAGCGGAAGCGAACCGCGATTTTCCCGCTGCTCTGGGAATTCCCGGGCGGAAAAGTTCACGACGGCGAGCTCCCGGAGCAGGCACTGGTGCGCGAGCTAGCCGAAGAACTCGACATCACGGTCTGCGTGGGGCCGGAGCTGTACCGCACACGCCACCGCTATCCGGAGCTGCCCGAAGAGATCGAGCTGCGCTTCTTCGCCGCGCACATTGTTTCCGGCGCGCCGCGGAATCTTGCCTTCGAGCAGATTGCCTGGGTGCGACCGCAAGATCTGCCGGCGATGGAATTCTTGCCTGCCGATCGCGAATTGATCGCTCGGCTGGCTGAAGGCCGACTCCGAACCGACTGGAAACCCTCCAGCGCACCTTGAGGCAAACGCGCCGCGCTCACACCCGGACGGGAAGGCAACGCGGCTCAAACGAGCGAGCGGCCGCCATCCACCACCAGCACCTGGCCGGTGACGAATTCCGCCTGCACCAGATAGAAAACGGCTTCGGCGATATCTTCTCCCCGGCCGGTTTTTTGCAGCGGGGCCCGGCGAATGTACTCTGCATCCGGAGTTTCGTCGGGGAATTGGATCGTCCCGGGGGCCACGCAATTGACCGTGATCTCCGGAGCCAGTGCGCGCGCCAGACAGCGCGTAAGCATGATCACGCCCGCCTTCGACGTGCAGTAGTGCGTATACTCCGGCCAGGGAAGCAGGCCGCCGAGCGAGGCGATGTTCACGATGCGACCGCGGCCGCTGTGCCGCATCAGCCGCGCGGCTGCCTGGGCGCAGAGAAACTGCGCCTTCAGGTTCACGCCGTGGATGCGGTCCCACTGTTCTTCGGTCAGTTCATCGAAGCGCGCTGGGAAGAATATGCCGGCATTGTTCACCAGAATATCCAGTCGGCCCAATTCGCGGCGGACGAGCTCGAACATGCGCTCGACGTCGGCGCGGCGGGAGACGTCGGCCTCACAGGCCAGAGCCCGACAGCCCGCCGCCGCAAGCTCGGCCACCAGCGCTTCCGCATCCTGGCGCGAAGTCGCATAGTTGATCACCACGGCTGCGCCTTCCGCGGCCAGCTTCTGGACGATGCTGCGTCCGATTCGTCGGGCCGCTCCGGTGACCAGGGCCACCTGGCCGTGCAAGGGTTTGACAGTTCGCATAGCCCCTCACAACCGCTATGGTCTCGGGCCCATCAGGGTAGCACGTCGGAGGCAGGTGCGAAATCTTGCACGGAATCTCCATCTCGGGCCCCGTCGGCTCGACCCATGTGCTCCATCCCGGCCAAGCTGTTAGAATTTCCGTTCACGTATCGCATTGCCCTGGAGGCGAAATGCCCCTCGACCTGCTGGCCATCGCTGCGCATCCGGACGATGTGGAGCTGAGCTGCGGCGGCACACTGATCAAAATGAAAAAGCGCGGATATCGCACCGGCATCCTGGACCTGACCCGCGGAGAATCGGGAACGCGCGGCTCAGCGGCCATCCGCCTGCGCGAAGCACAAGCCGCCGCTCGCGTGCTGGGCGTGGACTACCGCGGCAACCTCCGCCTGCCCGATGCGCGGCTGGACGTGAACGAAGCCAACAAACTGGCAGTGGCGGAGAAAATTCGCGAGCTGGAGCCTCACACGGTGATTCTGCCCTACTGGGAAGGACGCCACCCGGATCACTACCATGCGGCCCGGCTGGCCTACGAAGGCTGTTTTCTGGCCGGGCTGAAGCGGCTGCGCGGACTGCGCGGTCAGCCATTTCGCCCGTTCAAAGTCCTCTACGCCACTCTCTACGATGCGAATGTCCGCCCGACGTTCGTAGTGGACATCAGCGCGGAGTACGAACAGCGGCGACGGGCGATCCTCTGCTACGCCTCACAGTTTCGTCCCAGAACACAGAAGCCATCTCGCGTGCCCCTGCCGCTCGACCAGCTCGAATCACGGATGGACCTGCTGGCGCGCTACTTTGGCCAGATGATCGGGGTCGCCTATGGAGAGCCGTTTCTGGTCAAGGAGGTCCTGCAAGTGGACGATGTGGTGCGGCTGCCCGTGCGTTCCTTCTGATGCAAAGCCGGCTCAGAGTTCTTCCACGTTGGTGGCGAGCGTGAATCCCACGAGCACCTGGCCTTCGCCCGTATGGGTTACCCGCACGCGCAGGCGGGATTCCGTCTCCGCACCGGCCTTCCGCAACACCGCGTAGGTCGTCAGGGCTTCGGTGAAAACCTTGGTGACGATGTAGTTTTCTCCCGTATCCATCTTCTTCCAAATCTGACCGACCTGGATGCGGCGCCACGCCATCGGTTTACAACGTCCGCCCAACGACCCAGAATCCCAGCACCAACAGCAGGAAAAAAATCACCGTGAGCAGATTGAAGTAGCGGTCGATAAAATCTTTCGCGGCCGCGCCCCACCGCCACAGCAGTGCCGCTTCGCCATAAAATCGCAGGCCGCGCCCGAGCACGCTGGCCACCACGAACGCGTCCAGCGGAATTTGAAACACTCCGCTGCCGACGGTAAACACCTTGTACGGGATGGGTGTGAACGCAGCGGCGAAAATGGCCAGAAAAGCATTCTGCTCGAATTTGGCCTGCACAATCCGGAAATTTTCCTCCGTGAAACCCGGGACGTAGGCAAAAAAGAACTGATCGAGTGATTGCCAGAGGAACAGGCCCAGCAGATAGCCCAGCAGCCCACCGAGTACGGAACACACTGTACACACGGTCGCAAACCAGAAGCTGCGGCGCGGTTTGCCCAGCGCCAAGGCCATCAGCAGGGGGTCAGGTGGAATCGGAAAAAAAGAAGACTCCGTGAATGCCAAAACTCCCAGTGCTGCCGGGCCAAAGCGGCCTTCGGCCCAGGAGAGCGTCCAGTCATAGAGCCGACGCAACCCGGCAAAGATGCTCCCAACCCCCAGGACCGTAACTTTTGCCTTCGTCGTGGAGTTCACTGCGTTACCCAACGCAACCCCAGCTTTCCAGTCCGGATTCTAGCCCAGCCACCCGAAGGCGTCCACGCGCACGCGCTGACTGTTTCCAGGCAACCACCCGTTCAACGCCCGCAGCAGTGAAACCCTTCCGAGAGACGGGGCATCGAAAATAGATGAAAAAGACCGCTGGGCATTGGTGAAGGGGTGTATACTGGCAGCAAGCGTTCCGCAAGGAGGGGCCATGGCAGGGCTGGCCAAACGACTTCTGACGACACTGCTGGCTGGGATGCTGGTGTGGGGGCCTTCCACTGTACTGGCGCAGCAGCAGAAAGATAAGAAAAAGAATCCTAAAGACGACGTCGAGCAGATCGGCAACCGTGATGTGGACGGCAACCTGAACTGGTATTCGCTGGAACGGGAAGTGGCCATCGGCAAGCGATTGGCCCAGGAAGTGGAGCGATCGGTTCGGCTGGTCGACGATCCCGTGATCAATGAGTACGTCAACCGGGTGGGCCAGAATCTGGTTCGAAATTCCGACGCGCGCGTGCCGTTCACGATCAAAGTGATCGACTCGGACGAAATCAACGCCTTTGCGCTGCCCGGCGGGTTCTTCTACATCAACACGGGCCTGATTCTGGCGGCCGAGGAAGAGGCCGAACTGGCCGGCGTGATGGCTCACGAAATCGCGCATGTGACGGCCCGTCATGGCACCCGCAACGCTACCCGCGGCGAACTCGCCCAGTTGCTGATGATCCCCGCGTTGATCTTCCTGCCCGGCGGCTGGGCCGGCTACGGCATCTATCAGGCGATGAACGTTGCGGTTCCGTTGACCTTCTTGAAATTCTCGCGCGGGTTCGAAGCGGAAGCGGATTACCTGGGCCTGCAATACATGTACAAGGCCGGCTACGACCCGAACGCCTACGTCAGTTTCTTCGAAAAGATTCAGGCCGAAGAGAAGCGCCGGCCCGGGAGCGTGCCGACAGCTTTCCGCTCGCATCCACCGACCGAAGACCGCATCGAAAACACGCAGAAAGCCATTGCCGAAATCCTGCCCGGGCGCGACGAATACATTGTCAGCACGTCCGAGTTCGATCAGATCAAGGCGCGGCTGCGGCAGTTACAGGCTCAGCGGCAGGCGCAGGAGCCGGATGAAAACAAGCCCACCCTGCGCCGTCGCACGGAAAAGAGCGAGACGAAGACCGAGGAGGACGACGATCGTCCCGTGCTGAAGCGACGTCCATAAAGGTTCGGTTACAAACACGGGAACGGGCGATTCGCTACGAATCGCCCGTTTTTCTTTGCAGCATTTTGCGAAAACCGTTCTCGTTCCGCAAGTTCAAGGCAAATCCACCCGCATCGTTTTTCGAGGCTCGCCACGTTGCATTCCGCGGAGCCGAACGATACGGGCACGTGAGGTAAAACGTCTGGTGAGTTGCTCTGCTCGGGCTTGTCCGGGTCAGCTCGACTCGCCGACCCCCATCCGCTTCAGCTCCTCCGCATAATACTTGCGGTAGAGGATGTCCCATTCCGCGCTGCCTTCGGGGATGTCTTTTTTCTGGGAGGCGATTTTCCGGCGCGCTTCGGCATCGACTTTTTCCTCTTCGCGGAGCAGCGCCTGCAGCACCTGGAAGATTTCCTGGCGGATGGTGTCGCGATCTTCGATGAATTCCACGTCGTCGCTTTCCACCAGCACTTTGGTGACGACGTGGGAGAGACGAACAGTTTTTTCGCGGCTCAGACGCATCAGCGGAGAATCAGTTTTCGCTCGCGGGCGATCTGGTTTTTCACCTTCTTGAACATCTCCTGATAGGAGACGCCGCTGCGGCGCATTTCATCGGAGTACTGGCTGAGGATCTGGCGCACCTCTTCGTTCACCCGGTCCTCGATGCTCAGCTCTTCGAGCAGGGCCAGGCGAATGCGCTCGACGAGCGCTTCCGGTGTCCGGGTCTCGAACATCTGGGATGCAGTGAGGCGCTTGACCAGCTCGCGCGCCATGTAAGCTATGAAATCCCGCGAAAGAATCATGCCCTTTCTGAAAACGCCTTCCTCTCCGCTTCCGAGTCTACTGTCGGGCATGCGGCCCGTCAAGCAAGCGGCTCGATTGACGCTGCGGTGCGATTCGGCTACGATGATGCGGGGGCGGTTAGCTCAGCGGTCAGAGCGTCCGGTTTACACCCGGAAGGTCGTCCGTTCGAATCGGACACTGCCCACCAGTTGTTTGTGTGTCCGATGTGTCGGCCAAGCACGCGGGGACGTAGTTCAGTTGGTTAGAACGCTGCCCTGTCACGGCAGAGGCCGCGGGTTCGAGTCCCGTCGTCCCCGCCATCGCTTTGACGCCCACGCCTTTGTGCTCACCGGGACTGGGAACCTTAGGGCTTAGCTTTGCTGTCTTGTCTTCCCCCGCGCCAGAGCTGTTCGATTTCTTAACCACGCAAGCTCTGCTGGAACCACCAGCTAAGCGCAGACAGCATCCCGGAGTGGTCAGCGAGATTCCGGCCTGGGTGGGCAGACCTCTGGGGCAGGTTGCGCACCCGGCGGTCGCAACCTCGGGAAACGCCTCGAAAAAACTTCCGGAACTCTTTACGGATCAATGTGTTAGGATTGGCTGCGGGGGTCTGCAGAACGGCCCGCAATGTGCTTTGCCAGTGCGTGATGTAATACCGAAGCTCCATCATCGCCGCTTATGAGGAGGCGCAGTGAAAACGGTTTTCGTAATCGGCGCAGGCCCGGCGGGACTCTTCGCGGCCAATAAACTGGCGCAGGCTGGCCACCAGGTGCTCATTTTCAATCGCGACATCAAACCCGGCGGCTTGGCCGAATACGGCATCTATCCGGTCAAGGAAAAAATGAAGAGCGGACTGCGCAAGCAGTTCGCCAAGATTCTCAGTCATCCGAACGTCCACTACTTCGGCCATGTACCCGTAGGCAAGGAGTACGACGTACCCATTGAGCTGCTGCAGGAATTTCGTCCGGCCGCCATGATCTTCGCCGTGGGTGCCCAGGGCACGAAAAAACTGGGCCTGCCCGGAGAAGACGCCCGCGGCGTCTACTCCGCAAAGGACTTCGTCTATCACTACAACCTGCTGCCCCCGTTCTCCAAAATGGATTTTTCGACCGGCAAGCGGATTGCCATCGTCGGGATGGGCAACGTGATGGTCGACATCGCGCGCTGGTTGATGCTGGACGATCCCAACCGGCAAACGGAAGAAGTGTACGTGGTCGCTCGCCGGGGGCCTTTCGAAGCCAAGTTCGACGAGAAGGAATTCGTCTACATCGAAGACTACCTGGACCGCGCCGATTTCCAGGACGAGTTGAAACGCATCCGCGACCGCCTGGCGGCCGTCGGACAGGACATTTCCAAGGTGGCCGAGGCAACATTCCCCGTGCTGGCCAAGCCCGACCCGGGCGCTCGCATGCCGCGACTGCGCTTCCGCTTTCTGAGCTCGCCCTGCGAAATCAAGGTCGGTGCCGACGGGCGAATCGAACGGCTGGTGCTGACCGAGAATCTGCTGGTCGCCAGGGACGGCGGCACCGCGGCGAAGCCCACTGACCGAACGTTTACGCTCGACGTCGACACCATGATCTTCGCCATCGGCGACGTAGCCGATCCGCGGGTCGGCCTGCCCTATCAATCCGGTTCCTACGTGACCAATCCCGCCGGCAACGGAAATGAAAGCGGGCTCTACGAAGTGTTTGATCCCCAGCGCGGGCAAGTGCTGGCCGGCACTTATGTGGTCGGCTGGGCCCGCCGCGCCAGCGAAGGACTGGTCGGCATCGCCCGGCAGGATGCCGAACGAGGTGCGGTGCATGTGCTGAAGTACCTGGAAAACGTGTCGGAGCAGCCAGCCGCCACGGCGGAAGAGATCGCGCGCAGTTTTGCACGCCAGGGGCTGCAGGTGGTCGACAAAAACGATCTGAACTTTCTGAGCCGCGCGGAAGAAAAGCAGGCGCGCGAGCGCGGGCTGGCCTCGTTTAAATTTGCCGACAACGAAAGCATGCTCGCCGCCATCGAAGCCGAAAAGACGCACTCCGGTTCACCCGCTTCGACCGGCTGAGCAGGCATGCCGGGCGGAGACCGCGGGGATTTGGCAAGCGCGGAACAATCAGGTAAGGTAATCCCGGCGACCGAAAAAGGCGCTCAGGAGATTTGGCGATGTCGGATCTGGCAAGCAAACAGTGTGTGCCGTGCCGCGGCGGCGTGCCCCCACTGAAGGGCGCCGAGCTGGAGGCGCTCCACCGGCAACTGCCCGGCTGGCAGGTGGTCAACGAGCATCACCTGGAAAAATCCTTTCACTTCCCGGATTTTGTTCAGGCGCTCGCGTTCACGAATCGAGTCGGTCAGCTCGCCGAGGAGCAGGGACATCACCCGGACATCTATCTGACCTGGGGCCGGGTGGACATCAAAATCTGGACGCACAAAATCGACGGGCTGACGGAGAGCGATTTCATTCTCGCGGCCAAGATCGACGCCCTGGCGCAGGAGAAAACCGCGTCCGCTAGCTGAACAGGCCGAAGCGACGGGCCACTGCCGTGCGCCACCGTCCCCAAGGGGTGCGTGCGCCGACCGTCGCGAACGCTGCCTGCCATTCGGCAAAGTAAGAATAGGCCACCGGCACGACGAGCAGGGTGAGCAGCAGACAGAGCGTCTGCCCGCCGATGATGGTCACGGCAATCGAGGCGCGCTGCTCGCTGCCCGCGCCGATACCCACCGCCACCGGGATCAAGCCGGCCACAATCGAAAACGTCGTCATCAAAATCGGACGCAGCCGCACGCGATTCGCTTCCAGGATCGCTTCGCGCAGCGGCACGCCTTCGCGCCGGAGCTGATTCGTGTAGTCCACCTGCAGGATGCCGTTCTTTTTCACGATGCCCAGCAGCAGGAACACGCCCAACGCACTCCACAGGCTCAGCGAGCGGCCGGTGATCCACAACGAAAACAGCGCAAACGGAATGCTGAGCGGCAGCGTGAGCAGGATGATGAACGGATCCTTGAAGCTTTCGAACTGTGCGGCCAACACCATGTACATGAAAATCGAAGCGAGCAGCATGGCGAGCAGCATGTTGTAGGTGGTCTGTTCCAGCAGGCGAACCTGGCCAGCGAAAACAAACGAGTACCCCGGAGGCAACCCGACCTTGCGGATGGATGCGATCGTATGTGCGGCCGCCGCATCGAGCGGGGTTCCCGGGGCCAGGTTCGCGCCGACGGAGACCTGAAATTCACGGTTGTAGCGCTGGAGCCGGTCCGGCCCGCCGCCGCGCTGGATGGTGGCGATGTTGTCCAGCCGAACCTGGCCGACCTTCGCCGAGGGCACCATCAGCCGTCCCAGGATGGCCGGGTTGTCGCGCTGCTCCGGCAGCAACTGCATCGTGACGGGATACTGTTCGGCACCTTCTTTGTACGTGGAGATTTCGTCCTGCCCGGAAAACAGCAGCCGCACGGTGGCTCCGATGTCGGTCATGCGCACGCCGAGGTCGGCGGCCCGCTGACGGTCCACCTTCACCTGCAGCTCCGGCGTGTTCAGATTGATCATGGGGTTGACGTCCACCAGGCCCGGGAAGCGGGACATTTCGGCCGCAACCTGCTTGGAGATTTCCACCAGCCGGGAGACATCCGGCCCGCGGATGATGGCTCGAATCGGATACCAGTTCTCGCCACCCAGGGTCGAGGGGAGGCGCACATTGTAGGTGACGTTGCGATAGGAGCCGAGCACCTGGCGGATGGCCTCGGCCATCTGTTCGTGATTGCGCTTGCGCTGGCCCGGCTCGACCAGCCGGATGTAGAGGTGTCCATGGTTGGGCATGCCGTGGGTGTAGGCATGAACGAATTCCACTTCCGGCATGGCTTCGAGGCGCTGCGCCATATCGTTCATCGTCGCTGAGGTGATCGAAAGCGCCGTGCCCTCGGGCAGGTCAATCGAACTGTTCAACTCGCTCTGGTCGTCGGGTGGGATCCAGTCCCGACCAATCAACCGATAGAAAACGAACGTGGAAGCAAAGGTGAGCGCACAGATTAGCAGGACCGCCGGCCGATGCTCGAGCGACCAGTTCAGAATCCGCAGGTAGCCGGACTCCACCCTGCGGGCAAATTTCGACTCCCGGGAATGGACATGGCCAGCCTCGCGGCGTACCCGCAGATATTTTGAGCTGAGCATGGGCGTCAGCGTGAAGCTGACCAGCAACGAGACCAGGATGGCCATGGCCATCGTCCAGCCGAACTCGTTCACATAACGCCGGGCATACCCGGTCATAAAGGCGATGGGCAGGAAGATGATCACGAGCGAGAGGGTCGTGGCCATTACGGCCGGGCCGATCTCGCGGGTGGCTTCCACGGCCGCCTGCAGCGGGGGCACGCCCTTTTCTTCCATGTAGCGGAAGATGTTTTCGAGCACAATGATGGCGTCGTCGATCACGATGCCCACCGCCAGGGTCAGCGCGAGCAAGGTCATGTTGTTCAGCGTGAAATCCATCGCCCGCATCAGCGTAAAGGTGGCGATGATGGAAGTGGGAATCGCCAGCGCGGCAATGAACACCGCACGCCAGTTGCGAATGAACAGCAGCACAATCAGGCTGGCCAGGATGCTGCCCAGGATCAGATGCTCGAGCAGGGAGTTGACGGAGGCTCGAATGAACACCGAGGCATCGCTGATGATCTGCAGTTCGACGCCTGCGGGCAATTCCCGGCGCAGCTCGGCAATGCGCTGCTTGACCGCATCGGCCACGCGCACTGTGTTCATGCCCGACTGCCGCCGGATTTCCACGGAAACCACATCTTTGCCTCGCAGGGCAGACCAGCTCCGCAACTCCTCGGCGCCGTCCTCGACCCGGGCGACATCGCGCACGCGAATCGGTGTCCCTCCGCGATTCGCAAGGATGACGTCGGCAAACTGCTCGACCGAGCTCACCCGTCCCAGGGTGCGCAGGCCGAGCTCTTCGGCTCCGTGAATGACGCGCCCGCCGGGCAGCTCCACGTTTTCACTGCGGATGGCATTGCGCACATCCAGAACCGTCAGGTTGTGCGCCGTCAGTCGTTCCGCATCGACCAGCAGTCGAATCTGTCGTCCCTGGCCACCATTCAGGCTCACTTCGCCGACGCCGTTGACGGTTTGGATGGCGCGGCGCACCTGTTTGTCGGCGATTTCCGTCAGTTCGCGACGGCTCATCGGGCCGCTGACCAGCAAGGTCAGAATCGGGTCCGAATCCGGATCGGCTTTGCGAATCACCGGCGGGAGCACACCCGGGGGAAGCCGGTTCAGCGCGCCGGCCACCTTTTCGCGCACATCCTGGGCGGCTCCTTCGATGTCGCGCTCGAGCACAAACGTGCAGACGATGCGCGCGTTGCCCTCGAAGGCCCATACGTTCATCTCTTCGAGTCCGTTGACCGAAGAGATGGCATCTTCCAGCGGCAGAACCACACTGGAGATCATTTCCTCCGGACTGGCCCCGGGCAGTGAAACACCGACGAACACCGTGGCGGGGTCGGCCTTGGGGAACAAATCCACGCCCAGTTCGCGATAGCTGAAAATGCCCAGCGTAACCAGGAAGGCAATCAGCATCACCGCGAAGACGGGACGCCGAACACAAATTTCTGCGAGTTTCATCGTTCAATCCTGTCCCGGAGTCCGCTGTTCGTTTGCCGCGGCCCGAATGGCGGCTCCATGCTGCAGCACACCCTGAACCGCTTCGGCAATGCGGTCGCCGGCCGCCAGCCCCTGGACCACTTCCACGCGCCCGGCAAACCGCCCGCCCACCTGGATATCGCGTTCTTCGACGCGGTCGCCATTGACCCGGTAGACCTTGTAGAGGCCATAGCGGTAGTACGCCGCCGACTCCGGAATCGTGAGCACGCGCTCTTCGAGCTGGCTCGAAAGGGTCGCCTGAACAAAAAACCCGGGCTTCAACCGGCCGTCCGGGTTGGGGATCAGTGCTTCGACTTCGAAGGTTCGCGTTTCGGCGGCAACGGTCGGATTGATGCGCACGACGCGTCCGGTGAACACTTCGCCGGGATACGCTTCCAGGCGCAACTCGACCGGAACTCCGACGGTCACCACGCTGGCCCACTTTTCTGGCACGTCGAGCCGCGCTCGCAGCCGGTCGGTGCGAACGATTACGGCGACCGGCGTTTGCACGCGGACGAATTCGCCGAGGGCGACGCGACGCTCTTTCACCGCTCCGGGGAAAGGGGCACGGATGGAGGCATCGGCCAGCTTTTTTTCTGCCAGCGCGAGGGCGGCTTCACTGGATTTCAACTGCGCTTTCAGTTGTTCCACTTCCTGCAAGGCCAGCTCATGTGCGGCCTGGGCTGCTTTGAAGCGTGTGGCGGCTTCGTCGAGCTGCTGCTGCGAGATGAGCTGGTCGCGGAAGAGCTGCTGGGCGCGGTGGTAGTTCTGCTGCGCTTCGAAAAATTCTGCGGCAGCGCGCTGCACGAACGCGACCTCTTGCGGGTTGCGCGGCAGCGGGTCGCCCGGGCGCAGGCCCAACCGCGCGCGCACCTGCTGCACGGCGGCCTGCTGGCGCTGCAGTTCGTACTCCAATTCGACCGGCGAGAGCACGACCAGCACCTGGCCCTGGCGGACCGTATCGCCCACGTCGGCCAGCACCTGCTCGACGCGCCCTTCGACTTCCGCGCTGATGGTGCTTTCTTCGAGCGCGTACAGCGAACCGACCGCCTCGACCGGCCGATGCACCACGCGTTCCTCGACGGTGTGAATCCGCACCTCCAGCGGAGCGCTGCCATCGCCAGCTTTGGCCTGCTGCGAACGGCCGCAGCCGGTCGTCAGCAGCACGAGCAGCCCGAGCAAAACCACTGGTCCAGCACTGCGGCTTTCGATGCGGGGGCGATCGGTCGTCATGAGGCACCTGGAACTACACAAATTTTTGGACGCGGGGGCCGCAACCCGCGTTTCACATCGTACAGCAGTTCGCCGGCTGCGGCCACCCGATATCAACCAGTTTCACGGCACGCCCGCACCGGACGTTTCCGCTGCGGCTGGTTCCCCGGCCCGTTGGGCGCCGGGTTTGCGCGCATGTTTCTGGAACCAGTAGTGGAGATAGAGCTGAGTGCGCAGGAAATTGGAAGGCCGCGAGGTGGTGCCGTGGTATTCGTCGTTGAAGCGCACCATCGCGGTGGGCACCCTGCGCATTTTCAACGCGGCATAGAACTCCTCGGTTTGCGAGATGGGCGTGCGCAGGTCGTTCACACCGGTCATCAGCATCGTCGGTGTTTTTACGTTGCCCACATACATCAAGGGCGAGCGGCGCAGGTGCTCGCTCGGGTCTTCCCACGGCAGTTTGGCAAAGTTGCGATACCAACCGATGCCATCGGTCGTGCCCACGAACGAGAGCCAGTTGATCACCGGACAGTTCGACGAAGCGGCCGCAAAGCGATCCGTGTGACCGACAATCCAGGCGGTCAGCACGCCGCCGCCGCTGCAGCCATACACAAACATGTTCTGCTCGTCCACGATGCCCTTGGCAATCACCTGGTCGACACCGTTCATCAGATCATCGAAATCCTTACCCGGGTAGGCGTTCTTGATCGCATTGCCGAAGGCGCTGCCGTACCCGGAAGAGCCGCGCGGGTTCGTGTAGAGCACCAGGTAACCTTCAGCGGCGTGATGCTGCCAGGCAAAATTGAAGCCGACGTTGTACATCGCGTGCGGGCCACCATGAATCGTCAGAATCAGCGGGTATTTCTTGCCCGGTTGAAAATCCGGCGGCTTGATCAACCAGCCTTGAATGCGGAAATTGTCTGTGGAGGTGTACCAGAGTTCCTCGACCTCGCCCAGGGTAATGCCGGCGAGCACATCTTCGTTGACGCGGGTGAGCTGACGAATTTGCGTCGGATTCGCCAGGCTGAAGCTGACCACATCCCCTGGCTGGTGGAAGCTGGAGAGAGTGCCCACGGCCTGGCCGTTCCGGTTAATATCGCTGACCGAGAGCATGTGGGTGCCGCGGGTGACCTGGCGCACCTGACCGGCGAGAGAAGCAAAGTAGAGGTTCATCGTGCCCCGGTCTTCGATTTCGAAATAGACGCCGCTCGAATCGGGCGCCCAGCGCAGGTCGCGCGGCGTGCGGTCAAGCTGCGCGGTAAGCACACGCGGATTCGAGCCATCGATGCCCATCACGTAGAGCTTGGCATCGATGTAGGTATCGTCGGTAAAATCGTAACCGGTGTAGGCGACCCACTTGCCGTCCGGCGAAACCTCGGGACTGTTGTCGGGCCCCTTGCGTGTCGTGAGCTGACGGACGGCACCGGTGGCCACGTCCACGGCATAGATTTCCGATTCCCGCCAGGCATACTCCCAGTCTTCGGTGCGCAGCGAACTGAACAGAATTTCCTTCCCGTCCGGAGTAATGGAAAAACCGCCGCCGGCAAAGCCACCGCCGTGATTGTAATCGCCGGAAGTGATCTGCCGGGGCGTACCTCCTTCGGCGGGCACGACAAAAATATGCGTGTAGCCTTCCTCCAGGAAACCGATACGGTCGCGGCGGTAGACCGGCCGTTCGATGATGCGCGGCGGCTGCGTCCAGCGAGCCCCTTCCGGCGCGCGTGGCATGCGGATGTTCCAGGTCTCGCGCTTGGGCACCAGCATGGTGAACGCAATGCTCTTGCCATCGGGCATCCAGGTGATGTTCGACGGCGTATTTTCCAGCCGAGTAATCTGCGTGGTGGCCCCTTCCGCATCCATCCAGCGCACGAAAATCTGCGATCCGCGCGGTTCACCCTGAGCGATGTAGGCGATGCGCGTGCCGTCGGGCGACCACCGTGGCGAGCTGCCGTCGACCAGGAAGCGGTTCTTCGTGCCATCAGCATTCATGATCCAGATGGCAGATTCGCGCCGGTCGTTCACTTTGTCGATCCAACCTCGGGTGTAGACAATCTGGGTTCCATCGGGTGAAATCTGCGGGTCCGAGACGGTTTCCATCTCCAGATACATTTCCAGGGTCAGCTTCTTGATTCCTTTTTCCTGTGCGGCTGCGCTCAGCGGCAGCAGCAGAACAATCAGAAACACGCGGCACCAAAGATGGCGCATGGCTCCTCCTTCGGGAATAGGCATGGGGATTCGAAGTCGTGTGCGGTCCAGCACGGTGTGGCCCAGGGCCCTCGGGCGGGCGGATTGTAGCCAGTCGCAGCAGCGCAAGCAAGCCAAACCATTCGCATGGTCACCGCTCGCTCGGGCCGCTATAATCCGGCCAGACGTCGAGGGTACCGAGGAGGCCGTCCATGCGTCTGCGCCGGTTGCTTTTCTGTCTGTCGATCGTGTGCTGCCTGGCAGCTGCTCCCGAGCAGACCGCACCGGCGGCGGACCTGGTCCTGCTCGGCGGACACGTCTGGACGCTCGAGCCGAACAAAACCGATGCGTCCGCGGTGGCCATCCGCGGCAACCGCATCGTGCGCGTGGGCAGCAACCGGGACGTCCAGAGCCTGATTCGCGACGGACACACGCAGGTGCTGAACGTGAAAGGTGCGCTGGTGCTGCCCGGCTTCATTGACAATCACGTGCACTTTGCTCAGGCCGGTCGTCTTCTGCTCGGGCTGAATCTGCTCGATGTGAACGAGCCGGTGGAGTTCCGCAAACGGGTCCAGGAGGCAGCGCAACGGCTGCCGGCTGGCGCCTGGCTGGTGGGCGGAGACTGGGGCGCGTATGCCCAGTGGGCCATTGCCTCAGCCGGCAAGCAAGAACAACAACAGAAGGCCGCGCTGTTCCTGCCCACGAAAGATTTGATCGACCCGGTCACCGGCGACCATCCCGCGCTGATCAGCCGCTTCGACCAGCAGCTCTTTCTCGCGAACTCGCTGGCCTTGAAAGCCGCCGGCATCACGCGCGACACCCCCGACCCGGAAGGTGGAGAAATTCTCCGCGACGAACAGGGGCGTCCCAACGGTCTGCTCCGAGGCACCGCCGCAGAGCTGGTGCGACGCGTGATTCCCCCGCCCTCCCATGCCCAGCGCCGCCGGGAAGCGCTCCGGGCACTGGAAGAAGCGCGCCGCTGGGGCGTGACCGGCCTGCACGACAACGTGGCCAGCTTCGAACAGCTCGAACTGCTGCGCGAGCTGCAGCGCTCGGGCGAGCTGACCGCGCGCATCTGGGCGCGCATGTGGCTTTCCGAATGGGAAGCCGTGCGTGAATACATCCAGCGTCACAATCTGCCGGCCGTGCCCGGGGGCTGGGCGGACGGCTCCGTGCGCCTGGGCGGGTTGAAGGCCTGGGTGGACGGCATCATGGGCAATTCCACGGCGCTGTTTTTTGAGCCGTACCACCATCAGCCGGAAAACCGTGGCCGGCTGCGTGACGTGATGTTCCCGGAAGGCAACCTGTACCGGCTGATGAAAGGCGCGGACGCCGCCGGCTTCACCATCACCGTGCACGCCATCGGCGACGCGGCCAACCGCATCCTGCTGGACACCTTCGAACGCGTGTTCCGCGAAAATCCTCCGCGCGAGCGACGGCACCGCGTTGTCCACGCGCAGGTTGTGCATCCGGACGACCTGCCGCGATTCGGCCAGTTGCAACTCATTGCCGAGGTGCAGCCTTATCACTGCATCGACGACATGCGCTGGATGGAAGAACGCATCGGCGCACGTGCCCGCTGGGCGTATGCGTTTCGTTCGCTCGCAGAGCACGGTGCGGTGCTGAGCTTCGGTTCCGACTGGCCGGGTACGAACGCCTCCTACTACCCCATCAATCCGCTGCTGGGCATCTACGCCGCCGTAACGCGGCAGACGTTGAAAGGCGAGCCGGCTGACGGCTGGTATCCCCAGGAGCGCATCTCGCTGGAAGAAGCTGTGCGCTACTTCACCGTGAACAACGCCTGGGCCACGTTCGAAGAAAACGACCGCGGCACCATCCAGCGCGGCAAACTGGCCGACCTAGTGGTTCTCGACCGCGACATTCGCACCCGCCCGCCCCGAGAACTGCTGGAAACGCAGGTGCTCTACACCATCTACGACGGCCGCATCGTGTACAGCCACACTCGAAAGTAGTTGCGGCACGGACGTCCCCCGGTGCGGGCCGGGCCGGCTGCAGCTTGTTTCATGCTGAAATCGGCGACCGCATCACGCAGCCGCACTGATTCGCACCGCCGGCACACAGACCGAATCGCCGGTCTCCAAATTCTGTCCGTGACAGTGATGCGAGGGCAGAAAGAAAGGAGCCGATTCGAAAAAGCTAGCTTGCGCCGAGGGCTCCCAGGCTTTCGCGAACTGCGGCCAGAGTCTGCTGGATATCTTCCGCCGTGTGCGCCGCGGAAACAAACCAAGCCTCAAACTGGGAAGGCGGCAGCAGCACACCGCGGTCGAGCATCTGCTGGAAGAAGGCAGCAAATTGCTGTGTATTCGCCGTTTTCACGGCATCATAATTCCGCACCGGCTCAGCAGTGAAAAACAGCGTCAGCAGGGATCCGAATGCACTGACCTGAACCGGAATGTCGGCAGCACGCACGGCTTCGCGGAGACCGCGGTGCAAAACCTCGGCGGTGCGATTCAGCTCCTCATAAAAACCGGGGCGACTGAGCTGCGTCAGTGTTTCGATGCCGGCACGCATGGCCAGGGGGTTGCCGGACAGCGTGCCCGCTTGATAGACCGGCCCCAGCGGGGCGATGCGTTCCATCACATCGGCGCGGCCACCGTAAGCCGCCACGGGCAGGCCACCGCCAATGATCTTGCCGAGAGTGGTCAGGTCCGGCTGAATCCCGAGCAACGTTTGCATGCCTCCGTAGGCGACACGGAATCCGGTGATGACCTCGTCGAAAATCAAAAGCGCGCCGTGCCGCCGCGTCAGTGCACGCAGCGAGGCAAGAAAACCCGCCGCCGGCAGAACCACGCCCATGTTGGCAGCCAGCGGCTCGACAAGGACGGCGGCAATCTGATCCGGGTATCGGAAGAAGGCCTGATCCACGGCCTGGAGATCGTTGTACGGCACACTCAGGGTGAGCCGGGCGAGCGACTCGGGCACACCCGGGCTGGCGGCGATGCCGAGGGTGGCCAAGCCGGAGCCGGCCTGAACAAGAAAACTATCGGCGTGGCCGTGATAGCAGCCGTCGAATTTCAGCAGCAGTTCCCGGCCGGTGAAGGCTCGTGCCGCGCGCACCGCGCTCATGGTGGCTTCTGTGCCCGAGCTGACCAAGCGGATGCGCTCCATGGTCGGCAGCGCCTGTTGAATCCGCTGCGCCAGCTCGACCTCCAACGCCGAAGTCATGCCGTAGCTGCTTCCCCGGCCGGCCTGGTCGCGAATGGCTTCCACGACGGCAGGATGCGCGTGTCCCAGAATCATCGCGCCCCAGGAGCCTACGTAGTCGATATAGCGGTTACCATCTGCATCCCAGAGGTAGGCGCCCTGGCCGCGCTCCACGATCAGCGGGTCGCCGCCGACGGCCTGAAACGCGCGCACCGGACTGTTGACCCCGCCGACCAGAACCTGCTGGGCTTTGCGGAAGATTTCGCGGGATTGAGTGCGGAGGGATGGGCGTTCCGGTCGTGTCAATGTTGTCTCCCCGGCGGGCTGCTAGCAGGCTTTCAACCAGCGCGCCACATCCTTGGCGTGGTAGGTGAGAATGATATCGGCGCCGGCGCGGCGAATCCCGGTCAGGATTTCCAGTACGACGCGCTGCTCATCAAGCCAGCCATTCTGCGCCGCCGCTTTCACCATGGCATATTCCCCGCTGACGTTGTAGGCCGCCACGGGCACGGCAAACCGTTCGCGCACCAGCCGGATGACGTCGAGATACGGCAGTGCGGGCTTCACCATGACCAGGTCAGCGCCTTCTTCCAGGTCGAGCGCCACTTCGCGCAACGCCTCCCTTGCGTTGGCCGGGTCCATCTGGTAGCTGCGCCGGTCGCCGAACTGCGGAGCCGACTGCGCCGCTTCGCGGAATGGCCCGTAAAATCCGGAGCAGTACTTGGCCGCGTAGGAAAGAATCGCCACCTGCGCAAAGCCATGCGCATCCAGTTTGCGGCGAATCGCTCCGACCCGGCCGTCCATCATGTCGGAAGGAGCCACGATGTCGGCGCCAGCGCGAGCATGCGAGAGTGCCGTTTCGGCGAGGATTTCCAGAGTCGGGTCGTTCAGCACTTCTCCCTCTTCGACGACACCGCAGTGGCCATGGCTGGTGTATTCGCACAGGCAGACGTCCGTGATGACCAGCAGTTTCAGGTTGGCCCGGCGGATGGCTTCGATGGCGCGCTGCACCGTTCCGGTGGCGGCATGGGCTTCCGTTCCGCGTTCGTCTTTCCGCTCGGGCAGTCCAAAAAGAATCACGGCGGGGATACCCAGTTGTTCCACTTCGCGGCATTCTTCGAGGAGCTGGTCCACGGACTGTTGATAGATGCCGGGCATCGAGCGGACTTCGTTGCGCACGCGTGTCCCGGGGCCGACGAACATCGGATAGACGAGGCCTTCGGTGCCCAGACGGGTCTCCCGGACAAAACTGCGCAGCAATTCATTCCGACGCAGTCGTCGGGGCCGGTGAACAGGAAAGCTCATGGCGCTTTCGCTCCTGTAGATTTGCCTTCCGCAAAATAGGCCATCAGGGCGGCGACCAGGCCTTCGGCCGTGGAGGTTTCGGCTTCGATGGCGACGGAAAAGCCGGCATCCCGGATGGCAGCAGCAGTCACGGGACCGATCGCCGCCAGCAACACCGAGCCGGAAAGGCGCCGGAGGCGATCTCCGCCCGCCAGCTCGAAAAAGTGCTCGAATGCGGTGGGGCTGGTGAACGTGACCACATCCACTTCGCCGACCAAAATCCGATCCAACACCCGGCGGTCGGCCGCGGCCGGCGCACCGGTCTGGTAGGCAATCACTTCGGTCACCACGGCACCCAGCGCGCGCAGAGCCACGGGCAGCTCTTCCCGCGCGCGATCGCTGCGGGGCAACAGAATCTTCGCGCCGGCGACCTCGCTGCGCAGCTCTTCCGCCAGGCCGGCACCCAGAAACCGCGAGGCGACCCGGGCAACTCGAATTCCCTGCTGCCGCACTGCGTCGGCCGTGGCCGGACCCACAGCGGCAATCTGCGGCCGCGTCGTGTACCCGGAAGGTAGCTCCAGGCCCAAAGCGCGGCAGCGTTCGCAGAAAAAGCGCACAGCGTTGCGGCTGGTGAACAAAATCCAGTCGAACTGGTTCAGGTTGCGGATCGCCTGATCGAGCGGCGTCGGATCCGCCGGCGGATGGAAGGCCAGCGTGGGCAGCAGCAGTACTTCAGCACCAGCCTCCGCAAGCCGCGTGATCAACTCCTGGGCCTGCTCCGGAGCGCGCGTCACCACCACGCGTTTGCCGAGCAAGGGTTGCGAGGCGCTCATGAGCGGCTCCTGAGGTCCCGCCCCGCAAGCTGCAGCAGCCGGTCGGCACCGGCTTCCAGCAGGCTCTGCGCCAGGCGGCGCCCCATCGCGACTGCGTTCTCCGGCTGGTCCGCGACTTGCTGGCGGATGCAGGCGCTGCCGTCCGAAGCCAATACGGCAGCATCCAGCACCAGACGCCCATCCTGGATGCGTCCCCAGGCGCCCACAGGCACCTGGCAGCCCCCCTGCAGCGCCGCCAGCAGGGCGCGTTCCGCAGTGATGGCTGCGCGGGTTTCCGGGTGATCCAGAGCCTCCAGCAGCTCGCACACCGACCGATCGTCGGCGCGACATTCGATGCCGAGTGCGCCCTGCCCGACCGCAGGCAGGCTGATTTCTGGGGACAGGACTTCCGTGATCCGTTCGCTGGCGCCGAGCCGATCCAGGCCGGCTTTGGCCACGACGATGGCGTCTACTTCACCGGCGGAGAGTTTGCGCAGGCGCGTATCCACGTTGCCGCGCAGGGGCACCACACTCAGGCTGCGCCGGAACCAGAGCAACTGCGCCTGCCGGCGCAAGCTGCTCGTCCCGATGCGCGCGCCATCGGGCAGCGTACGCAGGTCAGCGCCGTTGCGGGAGACCAGCGCATCCCGGACGTCCTCTCGCTCGCAGACGGCTGCGATCACCAGTCCCTCCGGAATTTCCGTGGGCACATCTTTCATGCTGTGCACGGCCAGGTCCACGCGCCCGCTGAGCAGCGCATCTTCCAGTTCCTTTATGAATACGCCCTTCAACCCGATGGTGGCAAGCTGTGCAGACTGGAACTGGTCACCAGATGTTTTGATGACGACGAGTTCGGCCTCCACCCCCAGGCGGGCCAGGCGTGCGCGAACATGCTGAGCCTGCCAGAGCGCCAGCGCACTGCCGCGGGTCCCGATGCGGAGCGTCTTCACACCGTGCCTTTCGTGATGCCGAACAAATCGCGCACCAGGTCGAGCCGGCGCACCCGTTCGCGCAGAGCGGGCACCTGTCGGAGCTGAGCTTCCGGCTCGAGACGGGCCAGGGCCAGCAGCTCTTCCGCGGTGCGCCGTAGATCGCGGCGCTCCTGCGGGGAGAGTTCGTGCATGCGTTCGAGGCGTTGCTCGAGCGCCGCCGCATCCGGGACCGTGCCCTGGTGCCGCAGCGTCCGCAACAGCTCGACCATCTCCGCCGCAGCCCACCACGCCTCGAACCGGGCCACGTGCTCTTCGACAATCTGCTCGGCGCGGGGAATTTCCTGCTGCCGGGCACGACGATTCTGCTCCACGATTTCGGCCAGGCTGTCCAGGTTGTACAGGTAAACGTTGTAGAGCGTGCCGGCAGCCGCTTCGACATTTCGAGGCACACCCAGGTCGATCACAAACAGCGGGCGATTGCCGCGGGCGGCCATGGCCTTTTCCAGTTCTGCGCGGGTCAGCCACGGCTCCTGAACCGCCAGCGAGGTAACCACAATGTCCGGCCGGGCCCAGACCCGCGACAGCTCCTCCCAGCGTACCGCCTCCCCGTGGAAACGGGCGGCCAGGCCGCTGGCGCGCTCCCAGGAACGATTCGCCACCAGCAGGTGCTGGATTTTGCGATTGCGCAAATGTTCGACCAGTTGTTCGCCCACCGTGCCGGCGCCGACGATCAGTGCCGTGCGCTCGCGCAGCCGGCCAAAGATCTGCTCGGCGAGCTTGACGGCAGCTAAGGCCACCGACATCGGTCCGGCACCCAGAGCGGTTTGCGAGCGAACCCTCCGGCCAGCCTCCAGCGCGCCCTGAAACATCCGGTTCAGCACCGGACCCGTAGTGCCGTTGGCAAAAGCTCGCTGATAGGCTTCGCGCACCTGACCCAGGATTTCTGCTTCTCCCAGGAGCATCGAGTCCAGTCCCGCCGCGACCCGGAACAGGTGTCGCACGGCACCAGCATCCTGGTAGACGTACAGGCTCGGCTCGAGCACGGCCAGAGGCAAACGGTGGAAGGCCGCGAAGTAGTCGCGCAACGCAGGAATCGTCTCCGCCGCATTATGGTCGGGCACCGCGTAGAGCTCACTGCGATTGCAGGTGGAGAGCACCGCTGCTTCGCGGAGCAAGGGCTGGCCAACATGCGCCGAACGGGTGAGTTCCGCAGCCGCGCGACGGGCCTGCTCGGGGTCGAAAGCCACGCGCTCGCGCAGCTCGACCGGGGCGGTGCGGTGATTGATGCCCATCACCAGGATGCGCACAGCCCTGTCCACTCCTTCTCCCGGGCGGATTCCCGTTGGTCCGGACGAACCATAACCCTCAAAAATACCGATGAAACTCCGACAGATAGAGATTGACAATGGTCAGGCTGAACAGCACAACAACAAAATTGATGACACACAACCACGAGGCTCGGGCTCCGCGCCATCTGGTCGTGCGGCTGAGCCAAAGATAGGCCGTGTACCCCAGCAGAATGAGGACCGAGATGAGCTCCTTCGGATCATTCGACCAGAACCGCCCGCGCACATCGCGCGAAACGATCAGGCCCAGCACAATTCCCACCGACAGGGCGAGCAAGCCGACCGCCACGCTGCTGCGACTCATCCGTTCGAGCAGCTCCAGAGCGGGAAAACGCCAGAAGGTTCGCCCCGGGGCGCGGTCTCGCAACATGCGGTTCTGCAGCAGAAAAATCACGCTGAGCACGAAAGCGATGGCGAAGGCCGAGTATGCCAGAACGTTCAGGGTGACGTGCAGCGCGAACACCGTGCTGTGCGCTTCCGGTGGCGCCGGCGGCTGGTGGGGCGTAAACACGGTGCTGAACAGCGCCAGCACGAATACCACCGGCACCACGAACGCTCCCACCGACCGCTGCCGGTGGAACATCTCGAGCCCCAGATAGGTCAGCGCAAGCAACCAGGCGAACAACGAAAGCGAGCCGGACAGGTCCTGGTACGGAACAGAATCGAGTGCGCGGGCCCGTTCCATCAGGCTGAAGTAGTGCACCAGCAGACCGCCGGCCAGCAGCGTGGTGGCACTGACACCGACCCATGGCCGATTCGTGTACAGCAGCCAGAGGTACAGCACCAGGCTGATCGCGTAGAGCAGCAGCGCTGCGATACTGGTGGGCATAGCCGTTTCGGTGTACGCCGGCCCGGTGCAGCCCGCACGCGGAACTGAATCCTGCCGGCCTTTGGCGGCGGAAGGGTTGGCGGCGACAAGTCCTTCCCGTGCCCCCGCAATTATAGCGGAACACGAAGTGGATGCGTACCACCGCTCCATGGGTAGGACGGGCGGACGATGCCAAGCGCGGATATCTTTGCTATCATGGCAGCGGAACACGCAACGCCCGCTGCCGATGACCACGGAAGACCGCAAAACCCTGTTTCTGAGTGCCTGCCGGGGCGAACCCGTCGAGCGTGTTCCCGTCTGGATCATGCGCCAGGCGGGCCGCTATCTGCCTGAATATCGTGCCCTTCGCGCGAAACACTCGTTCCTGGAAGTGTGCAAAACGCCGGAGCTGGCCGTGGAGGTTTCCCTGCAGCCTTATCGTCGGCTCGGTGTGGATGCCATCATTGTTTTCAGCGATATCCTGATTCCCGCCGAAGCCATGGGGGTGGCGCTCGAGCTGAGCGACCAGGGCCCAGTCTTGTCCGCGCCAGTCCGCTCGGCGGCCGACGTGGCCCGTCTGCGCGATTTCGACCCGGAAACCGAAACCCGATTTCTGATGGAGACGCTTCGGCAACTCGTCCGCGAAACCGACGGGCGGGTGCCGGTGCTGGGCTTTGCCGGTGCCCCCTGGACGCTGGTCTGCTACCTGGTGGAAGGACAGACGAAGGCCGGCTTCGCCACGGTCAAACAGATGCTGTACGCCGATCCGGGAACACTCCGGCGTCTGCTGGAGCAGGTGGCCCACACCACGGCGCGCTACTTGCAGGCGCAAATTGCCGCCGGAGCCACTGCCGTGCAACTGTTCGACACCTGGGCCGGGGAGCTGGCGCGCGAGGAATTCGACAGCTTCGCCTTGCCGGCGCTGCAGCGCCTGATCGAAGAGCTGCGCGCCGATCCGCGGGCGCGGGCCGCGCCGGTGATTATCTACGTGAAAGCCGCCAACCACCTGCTCGAAAGCGCGGTGCGGGCCGGCGCCGACGTGCTGAGCGTGGACTGGCGCGTGGATCTGGCGGAAGCACGCCAGCGCTGGCCACAACTGGCCCTGCAAGGCAACGTGGATCCCTGCGTGCTGCTGGGCCCACAGGAAAACATCGAATCCGCGGCCCGCACCGCAGTGGCCAAAACGGGCGGCATCGGACACATCCTGAATCTGGGACACGGCATCCTGCCGCAGACGCCGGTGGAAAACGCATGCGCTTTTGTCCGGGCCGGCCAGCAGGCACCCGTGGCGGCCTGGAAACCGATGGCCGGAGGTCGTCGAGTCAATGTCTGAGATCCCTGTACAGATTTCGGTGGCGGGCGGGTTGCGGTTCGAGATCAGCGAAGAGTTCCTCGAGCGGTACAACCGCCCCGGCCCGCGCTATACGAGCTATCCGACGGCCCCCGTGTGGCGGGAAGATTTCGGGCCGGCGGAATTCGAGGCGGCTGCACGCGCAGCCGACGAAGCGGGCACACCCGTTTCGCTCTACCAGCACCTCCCTTTCTGTGAAAGTCTGTGCCTGTTCTGCGCCTGCAATGTGGTGATCAGCAAAAACAAGCAGGTTGCGCCGCCCTATCTGGAGGCTTTGAAGCGCGAGGTGGAACAGATCAGCCGTTACGTCTCGCGCCGTCGACCGGTCATTCAGTTTCACTGGGGCGGTGGCACGCCGACGTATCTTTCACCCGAGCAGCTCGAAGATCTGTTCCGCTACACACGCGAGCGCTTTACCTTCGCTCCGGACGCCGAAATCGGCATCGAAGTGGATCCGCGCGTCACCACCCACGAACATCTGGAAACAGTGCGGCGGCTGGGCTTCAACCGCCTGAGTATGGGGATTCAGGACTTCAACCCGGTCGTGCAAAAGACGGTGCACCGCATCCAGCCCTACGAGCTGACCCGCGAGCTGATCCTGGCGGCGCGCGCGCTGGGCTTCGAAAGCATCAACGTGGACTTGATCTACGGCCTGCCCTACCAGACCGCCGAAAGTTTCCGCACAACCGTGGAGCAGGTGATCGCCCTGGAACCCGATCGCGTGGCGATGTTCAGCTATGCCCACGTTCCCTGGCTGAAGAAGCAGCAAGGCTCGTTCGCTAAAGTGCTGCCGGAAGGGATGGAAAAGTTCCGCATCTTTCGCACCGGTTTGCAGGCATTTCTGGATGCCGGCTATCTCTACATCGGCATGGACCACTTCGCGCGCCCCGACGACGAACTGGCGCTGGCACAGCGGAACCGCACGCTGCATCGCAATTTCCAGGGCTACACGACGAAGGCCGGCGCTGACCTGTACGGGATGGGCGTCAGCGCCATCAGCAGCCTGGGGCCCACCTATGCCCAGAATCACCGCGACGTGACCACCTATCAGCAGCGCATTCGCGCCGGCGGGCTGGCCACCATGCGCGGCTACCGCCTGTCTGCAGACGATCTGGTGCGGCGAGCCGTGATCAGTCGCCTGCTCTGCCACACGGTCGTGCCGAAGCAGGAAATCGAGCAGGAGTTCGGCATCTGCTTCGATGAATATTTCGCACCTGAGCTCGAACGGCTGGAGTCGTTCCGCGCCGACGGACTGGTGGAATTGCAGCCCGATATGCTCTCGGTGACCATGCTGGGACGCATTTTCATCCGGAATGTCGCCATGGTGTTCGATCCGTACCTGGAGCAACAGCAGCTCGCAAGCCGCCCCCTGTTCTCCAAAACGCTGTAAGACTCGACACCTTCCGCCCGGAGGAAACAGCTATGCGCGTCGTAGTCGTCGGCGGAGGCATCTGTGGGCTGGCCTGCACTTGGCGCCTGCAGCGCCTCGGAGCCGAGGTGCTGCTGCTGGAGCAAACCGAAAGAGTCGGCGGCGTCATCGATAGTCTGGAAGCCGATGGCTTTCTGTTCGAGCGCGGGCCGCAGAGCTTCCTTGCGAACGCGAGCCTGCTCGAGCTGATCGCTGCGCTGCGCCTGAGCGAAGAGTTGCTGGAAGCGAACCGGCGCGCGCCTCGTTTTGTGCTGGTGCGAGGCCGGCTGTACCGGGTTCCGATGGCGCCTCCCGCGCTGCTGACCAGTCCGTTGTTGCCGCTGCGGGCACGCTGGCGCCTCCTGACCGAATGGGCCCGCAAATCCGTGCCGCCGGAGCCGGACGAATCCGTAGCGGCGTTCACGCGAAGAAAATTCGGATCTGAACTGTTGGAGCGACTGGTGGGGCCGTTCGTTTCCGGCATTTACGCCGGCGACCCGGAACGGCTCAGCCTGCGCGCCGCGTTTCCGATGCTGTATGACTGGGAGCGGAACTACGGCAGTGTGATCCGCGGAGCCATGCAGTCCCGCCGGAAAACGAAACCATCCAATCCGAAGACGCGGCCGGTGCTGGCGAATTTTCGCAACGGCTTGCGCACGCTGCCTGCTGCCCTGCACCGTGCGCTGGGCGATGTCGTGCACACCGGCACGACCGTGCAGGCCATCGAAGCCCGTCAGGCCAACGGCAGGCCGAGCATCACCGTGCGCGTCGTCCGCAATGGCTTGAACGACTTGCTCGCGGCCGAAGCCGTGGTCGTGGCCACGCCCGCCTACGCCGCCGCCGCGCTGCTGGCCGGAGTCGCCCCGCGCGCAGCAGAACAGCTGGCCGGCATCGCCTACGCGGCCGTCAATGTGGTCAGCACCGGCTACCGGCGCGAGCAGGTAGCTCATCCCCTGAACGGGTTCGGGTTTCTGGTGCCCCGCAGTGAAGGGCTGCGCACACTCGGCACGGTCTGGAACTCCTCGCTGTTTGCCGGTCGCGCGCCGCAGGGCTGCGTAGCGCTGGCCAGTTTCGTGGGAGGGGCGACCGACCCGGAGGCCCAGCACGCACGCGATGAGGAACTGCTCGGCACCGTGAGTCAGGAGAATGCTGCTGTGCTGGGTATCAGCGGCGCGCCGGTGGTGCACCACCTGGAGCGCTACGCGCGCGCGCTGCCCCAGTACAACCTGGGCCACACGCAGCGGCTGCAGACCATCCGGGAAGATTTGGCCCGGTTGCCTGGCGTATTTTTGGCCGGGAACTATCTGGAGGGCCCCTCGATCGGCAACTGCGTGGACGTCGCGTTTCGTACGGCCGCCGCGGTGGCCGAATTTTTCGGCACAGAAACGACCGCACGCCGCTCCGGCACCGGCGAATTTCAGAAGTCCCCCTGATGGAGCAGCCCGTCCGGGGGTCAGCGGTGCGGACGTTTGTAGCGATGCGCCAAGCGGATGCGCCGCCGTGCCGCGGCCTCGCGCCAGCGACGGCGATCTTCGGCCGTTTCCAGAATCAGCGGTGGCACCGGATGCGGCCGCCCCTGCTCATCGAGTGCCACGAAGGTGACATAGGCACTCGAGCAATGCTTGCGTTCGCCCGTGAGCACATTTTCCGAAAACACCTTCACACCCACTTCCATCGAAGTGTGGAACACGCGGTTCACGCTCGATTTCAGAATGATCAGTTCGCCGACCTTGATCGGACTGCGAAAATCCACGTAGTCGACCGAAGCGGTGACGACGTAGCGGTTCGAATGCCGATGCGCGGCAATGGCTGCGGCGATGTCGATCAGATGCATGACGCGCCCGCCGAGAATATTGCCGAGCGGGTTGGCGTCGTTCGGCAGAACGATTTCCGTCATCTCCGCACGAGAATAGCTGACCGGCTTGGCCGCACCCGGTGCGGCGGCCCGGACGCCAGGAACGGTACGCGGTTTGCGCTTGGCCATCGGTAGCAGGCTCCGGATTTGGGAACTCGAACAACGGCAGATATAATACGCGGCTTGTCCCGATGACCCAAATCCAGAAAAGCCGGCGGCAGATGCTGGAAGAATTCGTTGCGCAGCATCCGCAGGATGCCTTCGCACGATACGGGCTGGCGATGGAGTGTGCCAGCTCCGGCGACCACGAAGCAGCCCTGGCACACTTCCGCAAACTGATCGAAACGAATCCGAAATATGTCCCCGGCTTCCAGCAGTTAGGCCAACTGCTCGCCCGGCTCGGGCAGAAGGAGGAGGCCCGGGAGATCTTCACCCGGGGTATCGCCCTGGCGCGGGCCGCCGGCGAGCAGCGTGCCATGGAAGAGATGCAACAGGCCTTGCAGGAGCTGGACAGCTAATCTGCCTCGCAGGCAGCACCTTCCCGGCGAGCTGCCCGGGCAGGCTCTCTGGTAAGATGGAACCGGCAGGGCACGATGGAGTCACCGCATCTCCCCCTGTTTCCACTGGAAGTCGTTCTGTTCCCCGCGATGGGGCTCCCGCTGCATATCTTCGAGCCGCGCTACAAGCTGATGATCGGGCGCTGCCTGGAACAATCCTCGGATTTCGGTGTGGTGCTGGCCCGCGGACGCCGGCTGGCAGCGGTGGGCTGCACGGCACGAATCGAACGCATTGTGCGGCGCCACCCCGATGGCCGGCTGGACATCCTGACCGTGGGCATGGAACGGTTTCGCATTTTGCAGGTGTTCGAGGACGAACCTTACCTGCAGGCCCGGCCCGAATTTTTCGACGACGAAGAGTCGACGCCAGAGCTGCCCGGACAGGCCGAGCTGATTGCGCTGTACGAAAAATCTGTTCGCCTGCTGACGGGCGCCCGCGGCGAATTCACGCCCCCGCAGCCGGAGCTTTCCGTGTCCATGCAAATTGCGGCGGCGCTGCCGCTGGAGCTGGACTTCAAACAGAAGCTGCTCGAATCGCGCAGCGAAGCCGAACGACAGCGCTGGCTGCTGGCGCGACTCCGACAGTGGCTGCCCGAGCTCGAGCAAATTGACCGGACGCGGCGGAAAGCTGGCAGCAACGGTCGCGGTGCCGCGCTCGGGCGGCCGCAATGAACCGCGGGGTGTCGGACCCGCTTCGTCTTCTGTACAGAACGGTTTGGGGCGGGGGCGGCAACGTCATATAATGGGAGCTGCCGCGTCGGCCACCGCGCCGGGGCGCACAGAAAGTCAGAGAACGATGAGCCAGCGTCCCGCCACCCTGGGAGAACTCCGTCGCAGCCAATGGTCTGAAGCCCGCCTGGCCCACCGCAGCGTCAAGCAGGAAATGCGCGAAAACCTGCTGGCAAAGATCGAAGCGGGCGAAACCCTCTTTCCTGGCATCCACGGCTACGAAGACACCGTGGTGCCGCAAATCGTCAACGCCATTCTGGCCCGGCACAACTTCATTCTGCTGGGCCTGCGCGGCCAGGCTAAAAGCCGCATCCTGCGCAGCCTGGTGAATTTTCTCGACGAAGCCATCCCGGTGGTGGCCGGTTGCGAAATCAACGACAATCCGTACCGACCGATCTGCCGCGCCTGCCGGGAGCAGATCGCCACGCTGGGCGATGCCACTCCGATCGCCTGGCTGGACCGGCAGAACCGCTATGTCGAGAAGCTGGCCACACCCGACGTCACCATTGCCGATATCATCGGCGACGTGGACCCGATCAAAGCCGCCCGCGGCGGTCGCGACCTGTCCGACGAGCTGACCATCCACTACGGCCTGCTGCCCCGCGCCAACCGCGGCATCTTCGCCATCAACGAACTGCCGGATCTGGCGGGCAAAATTCAGGTGGGCTTGTTCAACATCATGCAGGAAGGCGATGTGCAGATCAAAGGCTATCCGGTGCGTCTGCCGCTCGATGTCCTGCTGGTGTTCACGGCCAACCCGGAAGATTACACGGCGCGCGGGAAGATTATCACGCCATTGAAAGACCGCATCGGATCGGAAATTCGCACTCATTACCCGACTACGCTGCAGGAAGCGATGGCTATCACCGCTCAGGAAGCCTGGGTCGAGCGGGATGGCCGGCCGGTGTTCGTCCCGGAGTTTGTTCGCGAGGCCATCGAGGAAATCGCTTTCCAGGCCCGCAGCGACAAGCGCGTGGACCGGCGCTCCGGCGTCAGCCAGCGGCTGCCCATTTCTACGCTCGAAACTGTGCTCAGCAATGCCGAGCAGCGCGCCGTGCGCAACCGCGAACCGCAGGTGGTCGCGCGCGTGGCGGATATCTACGCCGCTATCCCGGCCATCACCGGCAAGCTGGAGCTGGAATACGAAGGCGAACTGAAAGGCGCGGAAGCGATTGCCGCCGAACTGATTCGCGCCGCCGTGGGGAAAACGTTCGGCCGGTATTTTGCCGACGTCAACCTGCAGCCCATCGTGCAGTGGTTCGAGATGGGCGGCGAGCTGAAACTGCCGGCCAATGCCCCGGCCCGGGAACTCGTTCAGCGGTTCGGCAAGATTCAGGGCTTGCTGGAGCAGGTGGAACGGCTGGGCACCTCGCCGCGAGGCGAACCGCCATTTGTGGCCGCGGCGGCGGAATTCATTCTCGAGGGCCTGTGGGCCACCCGGCGCATCCAGCGCAGCGAAGAACGTGGCTTCTATGCAGAAAAACCTCGGCTGGCGGAGCCGCGCGAAACACGCGAACAGCCCGGGCGCCCGCCGCGGCGGCAGTACAACTGAACATGAAATACATCCGTTACTCCCGCTATGTGGGCGAGCCGGCCGACGATGTTGATCTTTCGGAGCTGATGCGCCGCCTGGCGGATTTCTTTCTCTACAGCGGCTTCCCTTCTCCGTACTACGGCATCTACGAGCTCGATCCGGAACGCTCGCTCGAAGCGCTCCGCCAGGCCGTCCTGCGTGCGATCGAATCGGGCGAGTTGCTCCCGGAAGAACTCACTGAAGAACTGCTGCAAAATCCTGACCTCCACCAGAATCAGGCCCTGCGCGAACTGATCGACCGGCTGATCGAGCGGATGGTCGAGGAAGGCTACCTGAATGCTCCCCTGCCCCAGGTGACACCGCCCCCGGAGCAGACGCCCGGACGCCAGCTCGGCGCCGCTGGCCCGGAGCAGACTCAGGTTCGGTTCGAAATCACGGACAAAGCCCTCGACTTCCTCGGCTTCCAGACGCTGAAAGATTTGCTCGGCTCGCTCGGGCGCTCTAGTTTTGGCCGGCACGACACGCGCGACCTCGCCACCGGCATCGAATCGGGCGGCGCCACCAAACCTTACGAATTCGGCGACACGTTGAACCTAGACATCAGCGCCACCCTGTTCAGCGCAGTGCGCCGGCAGGGGGCACGCGTCCCCATCGAGCTCGATTATCCCGACCTGGCTGTCCATCAGTGCGAATACCAGAGCTCGTGCGCCACCGTACTGCTGCTCGACTGCAGCCACTCGATGATTCTCTACGGCGAAGATCGCTTCACGCCGGCGAAAAAAGTTGCCCTGGCGCTCGCGCATTTACTCCGCACGCAGTATCCGGGCGATACGCTCGCTCTGGTGCTGTTTCACGATTCGGCCGAGGAAGTGCCGCTCAGCCAGCTCGCCCGCGTGCAGGTGGGACCGTACTACACGAACACCCGCGAAGGCCTCCGGCTGGCACGCCGGCTGCTGCTGCGCCAGAAAAAAGATATGCGGCAGATCATTATGATCACCGACGGAAAACCATCGGCGCTGACGCTGGAGGACAACCGCATCTACAAAAACGCCTTCGGCCTGGACCCGCTCGTCGTGAGCGAAACCCTGCGCGAAGTGGCGATCTGCCGCCGAGCAGGGATTCTGATCAACACCTTCATGCTGGCTTCCGATTACAGCCTGGTGCACTTCGTACAGAAGGTGACGGAAATCTGTCGTGGCAAGGCGTATTTTGCCACTCCGCACAACCTCGGCCACTACCTGCTGCTCGATTACCTGAATCGGAAAACCCGACATATCCATTGACGCGACCGGACGCGCCGCCTCGCAAAGCGGCGGCCTTTCGACACCGCGCCCACGAAGTCGTGCCTGTCCCTGTCAGCCGACCCTTTGCGGCCCCGGACAATTCGCTTAAGATGGCCCGCGAGGAGTACCGATGCCGGAACGGCTGGTGGTCATCGGCGGTGTCGCCGCGGGCATGAGCGCGGCCAGCCGCGCACGCAAACTGCGTCCGGAGATGGAAATCGTTGTCCTGGAGAAGGGCCGCGACGTCTCCTACGGTGCGTGCGGGCTGCCGTACTTCGTGGCCGGACTGGTGGCCCGCCCGGAAGAGCTGGTCGTCTACGATGCGCAATTCTTCCGCGAAAAGCGCAACATAGACGTCCGGCTGGAACACGAGGCCATTGCGATCGAACCCGGAAAGAAAACGGTCCATGCACTGCGTGGAGGCTCGCAACCGGTGGCCGTGCGCTACGACAAACTGATCCTCGCCACCGGCGCCGCGCCGGTCATGGAATTGCCCGGGAGCAAGCGACCGAATGTATTCCATTGCAACACGCTCGCCGAAGCCATCCGACTGCGACGATTCCTCGAAGAACACCGACCCCAGCGGGCTGTGATCATCGGCTCGGGCTACATTGGACTGGAGGTGGCCGAAGCGCTGGCTCGCCGCGGGCTCGAAGTGACGATTCTGGAACGTTCGAACGCAGTGCTCGATGGAATCGAGCCGGAAATCGAACAGAAACTGGAGCAGGCACTGGCCGCCCACGGCGTGAAGCTGCGCAAAGGCGCCGAAGCGAAGAGCATCCTGGGGACCGGAGAAGGACCTGCCCAGAGTGTTGCCTACGGGCTGAGTGGCAATGAACGGGCGGACCTGGTCGTGTTCTCCGCCGGCATTCGTCCGCGCACCGAACTGGCTGCGGAAGCCGGCATTGCCATCGGTCCCACCGGCGCCATCGCCACTGACGAGCGAATGCAGACCAATCTCCCCGGCCACTACGCTGCCGGCGACTGCGCCGAAGTGCGCAACCTGGTCACCGGTAAGCCGGATTATCTGCCGCTGGGCACCACCGCGAACAAACAGGGCCGCGTGGCCGGAGAAAACGCCGCGGGCTCTGCCGCACGCTTCGATGGCGTGGTGGGCACGCTGGTGACGCGATTTTTCGAGCTGGGGCTGGCCCGAACCGGATTGAGCGTGGCCCAGGCGCGTGCACACGGGTTCGCCGCCACGCAGGTAACCGTGAGCGCTTACACGCGGGCCAAATATTTCGGCGGGAAAAAATTTCTGCTGACGCTCATCTGGGATCAAGATTCCGAACGGGTGCTCGGCTGCCAGATCGCGGGCGAAGACGACGCAGCCAAACGAATTGATACAGCCGCGATGGCCCTGCACGCACGGATGCGCATCGAGGACTTGCTTTACGTGGACCTGAGCTATGCGCCCCCGTTCGCTCCAGTCTGGGAAGCGTTGCTGGTCGCGGCCAACGAAGCACGCAAGCAGAGGCGCCGCGCCTAGCTCCCCGCAGCACGGACATGTTCTCTGCCCCGCCGAATCGGCTACAATTTTCAGCTTGCAGGAAGACGGAAAGTACATCGGGAGGCCGGCATGACCACGGTCGCAGCAGGGAAAAAAGCTCCTGTATTCGCGTTGCGCGGGCTGGACGGCCGCGAATACGCGCTGCAAGAAGCACTGAAGCATGGTCCCGTGCTCGCTGCGTTTTTCAAGGTCAGTTGTCCCACATGCCAGCTCGCCCTGCCGTTTCTGAACCGGCTGCAGGAAGGCTACGGCCACGCCGCCTCGATCTGGGGCATCTCGCAAGACGATGCCCGTGACACCGAAGAATTCCGTGAAGAATTCGGCCTGAGCTTCCCGCTGCTGCTGGACGAGGACGGCTATCCGGTGTCGAATCTGTACGGCCTGACCAACGTGCCCACATTGATCCTGATCGCTCCCGATGGCACCGCCACCATCAGTTTTCACGGCTTCACCAAAGAAGGATTCGAACAAATCGCTGCGGAACTGGCTCGGCAGACCGCCAGCAAACCCGTCACTGTCTTCCATCCGCATGAGCTGGTGCCGGATTTCAAGCCCGGTTGAGGCTCGAAGAACTAGGTTCCGGGCGAACCCGCCGACCATCGCGAACGGCGACAACCGGCACTACCGGCTCCAAAGTTGGCGCATGCGCTTCTAAAACGAGACAAATTCGCACACTGGTTGGGGAACACCCGCAGCCGGTCAAAACAGTGCGACCCACAGAATGACATCGTGTGGCGGTCGGAATCGATTGCGAATACACATAAAAGTCGTATTCGTGCGAGCGGGACGTTTGTCCGGCTGCTGTTCACCAATAGTTATCAAGGTTAGGTGGAAGACCCGCTCGGTTTGGAGGACGTTCCTGAGCCCGTGGACGAGAAGTCGAAAGACTTCGCTGGTCGGAGACAGAAAGGACTTGTTTGCTCTATGTCCACGCTGCACACCGGTGCCATTGCCGGGGAGATTCCGCGATATCAGACGAGCTGTTCCTCCAGCAATTGCTTCTTGTGCTTGGGTAGCTTGCGGCGCTTGTCGGCGATGACCCGCTCGCGGGGCGGCAGCCCGAGCTTTTCACGAGCGCGGCGGCGCGCCTCGCGTGCCGGATCGATCTTCCGTGTTTTGCTTCCAGCCATGATGTCTCTGCAAGGCTTCCCCGGCCCCGTATCCACCGCGCCTGCACCCCAGAAGCTGGCGGAAGCGTGTGGGAGTCGAACCCACCACCCCGACTGAGTCGGGATCACCGGCTTTGAAGGCCGGGCGGGTCACCGGACCCGTTGCGCCTCCGCCGCCTGCTCCGTGCAAGATAGCACAGAACTTAGGCTGCACCAACAGCGCGCCTGCTTCTGCGCCTAGACTGGCCGGTGTCAGTTTTGGTGCCAAATGGTTTTCTGGCCAGGCGGCCCACAGCCTGATGCAGCCGCTCCAGGTTGGTGTGAGCGTACCGCCGCGTCATCGCCAGCCCTTTGTGCCCGAGCAGATCAGCAATGTCCTCGAGCGGCACGCCCTTCTCGCGCAGGCGCGTGGCGAACGTGTGACGGAGATCGTGCCAGCGGAAGTCCTCAATTCCTGCCTCGCGCACCGCTTCCGATTGAGGGCGCAAGCGATGAAGAAAAAGGTCGTGACGGTTGGAACAGGCAAGTTGGCGCGGATTCTAGGCGTCAGTGAGCGCTACGTTCTGAAGCTGGTGGAATTGGGATTGCCGAAAACTGCCAGGGGTGAGTTCCCACTTGCTGAGGCCCTGGTGTGGTGCGTGCGGCATTATCGAACACTGCTCGAACGGCGCGATGGCGGCGACGACCCTCAAGCCCGTGAATTGAGCCGCGAGATCAGGCGTGAGCGCCTTCGTCATGCGAAGGCCGCCGCTGATTTGCTCGAAACGGAGCGTGACCAGAAGCGCGGCGGCTTGGTGGAAATCTCCGTCGTGCGCGAGTACATGAGCTCGCACAACAGCACGGTACGCCAGAGAATCCTTATGCTGCCCAGCCGCATAGCGCACCAGCTGGAAGGCGAGTCCCGCGATGTGATCGAGGCCAAGCTGGACCAAGCCCTACGGGGGGCGCTGGCGGCCCTGGCCGAGGGTCTGCGGGCTGAGGCTCGAAGTGGGGCAAATTGATTAACGCGCTATAGGAATTTATCGCGGCAAGGCTGGGCGGGGAAGGCGAACCCGAACGGCACGCCTCGGGACATGCCACTGTGAGCGGGATGCAAAAGCTACACACAATCTTTCGCTGCATGAATTTTTACTGAGTGGTGTTCTTACCCCGCTGAGAATGGCCCTGCCTCACCCGATGGCAGCATTCTCCGGTTGCCAAGACAGTGGAGGCTCGAAATGCCCGATGTCTCCTTCCCCCTGGGCCTGCTTGAGGTCCACTCCCTGGGCTTTCTTGGGCAGTACGCATACTCACCCAACATGCAGTTTCTGTTTGGATAGCGGGACGCAGACTACCGAGGCCGCGCAAGTGGCTATTCGGTGCGCCGCTGACAGAGCTTGTCCAGAATCCGGTTGAACTGGGTTTGGTACCTCATCGCTCAGCACGGAGCCCTTCAGCCTTGCCCTTCTTCTTCAACACGGGCCTCAACCGGCTTCGTCACCACGTCCACGCGGGTGTACTGGCGCAGGCTACGGTGCAGGTCGTGGAGCAAATCCTCCTCCGTCTCCCCAAGCAAGACGACGATCACGGGCTTGTCCCATTCTCTTGTGAACAGTTCGATCTGGCCGATGAGCCGCTGTAGTTTCTGCGTGGAGCGTAAGCCTGCCTTCAGTTCGATCATCACATCCTGTCCGGTAGCCAGGTCGCACTTCACCCTGGCTGACCCATACTGCCGCGTGACCTTCACGAACGGAAGGCGCTCCTTGAGAAAGCGGTGCAGAGATTTTTCGTATTCGGATTCGAGCCGCGCCGGCTCAGGCTTCCATTCCTCGATCAGGCGCAGGACTGTGCGGCGGGGATTGGCCGCGTAGCGGACAGCCTGCATGGGGTTCTTCACCGCTGTCCAACCGGACAGGAACATCACAATCCCAACGGCGATAGCGATGATGCGAACATTGGCCGCGTCCTGTGTTTGAACCGGCCACAGGTAGGCAACCACGGAAATCAAGAGGCCGAAAACGACGCGGTTATAGACTGATGCTGGCGAGACCAACTCAATGCTTCGTTTGGCCATTGCGGTTAAGCTCCTGGGAGGTTGTCGGGGCGAAGTCTAGCACCGTCGCTGACCGCAGGCACAGGAAAAATCAGAGAAGGAATACCCAAATAGGTACTTTCCACTTGCGCACTTCGAATGAGTCTGGCACTCTCGCCGCCGTGGCAACACAGACTCTGCTGATCACCACACCCCCACCACCGCTTGATTGGCGGCGTCGCCCTCGCGTGGCGAACTCCCGCAGGAAAATAGACGGCGATCCGCTGTTGGGAGCGCTCGACGGTGCGCTGCTGAAGCGCCAGGCGCAGGCCGAGGCCGCTTTCTTCGCAGGCTTGGTGCGCGCGGGCAAGATGACGGCGCGGGTAGCCCAGGAAGCAATCGGCATGGAGCAGGAAGTCCGCGCCCGTCCGCTGGAGTTTGCCCGCCTGCATCCTGGCGCGCCTGCCAAGATGGTGAAAGACGCCCTGCGGCTGCGCGACGCGGTGATGGAGCACTTTCAAGCCCTGCTCACCGCCAAACGTCACTAAGGGTCATGTGAAACGGGGCGCGAGCGAGGTACAGAAACCCGAGGATGAACCCCTCCAGCGTGACATACGCCATCACCAAAAGTAGGGCCAGTTCAATGCGGGTCAGTTTTCCCTGGCCGTGAACGCCTTCTGGTTCGGCTTCCTGGTGGCGGGCACTCGCCCTCTCATATAGGCGATAGAGCAGCAAGACTGTGATGGGCGCAAAGACCACACAGGTTACGAGTCCGGCGACCGCTCGCTGGACAATCCATGAAGGTGGTGAAAGCTTTCCTCCAAGCGACCCAACGACGATGGCTACAGCGATCCCCGACGCAGTGAGGAAAGTTTTCGAGGCGTCCACATACATCTTCAGACTATCGGCAGAGATCCAATCCCATCCCTTGGTCTGCGCATCACGCCAGAAAGAATAGAGTCCCACCAGCGGGACAATGACGGCGAGCAGGAAAAACACTGGGAACATGCGCAGATTCTAGCATGAATAGTGGTATTTGTGCAACCTGATGGGTTCTTTGCCCAAGCTGGTTTGAAGGCCAATCAGGCCAACTCGAAACTGGGAAACTGCATGACCGTGCCGATGGGCGCGGGGATTCCAGCCCTGGTGATCTCGGCAGCGACAGGCGGCAGAGGGATGCCGTACTGCTGGCACACCCGCAGCGCGGAATCGTTCAGCAGGTACACGGCGAAGTAGTCCTGATTCAATCGGCCAAGCAACTCCTGCGCGGCATCCCGCTCGAACGGGATCACGAAATAGATCTCCACCAACTCGCGCACGACCTGACCCTGCGCAACCGCGTCTTGGAGGGCACCCAATTGCTGGTGCAGTTCTGCCATCCTACGCAGCACGTGGTCAGAGAGCGCCATCACACGGAACAAGGCACCATCCCGAACTTGGTCCCTGGTGAACCCTACCACGTGGAATCTGTCGTCAGGATGCATGGACCGGGATTATAGACTTGGGTACTCGTTCTTGTACATGCCCTTCAGCTGCACCGCCCCTGGAGGAGGCCGCCGCATGATCGAAGGCCCCCACTTTGCGCTGTAAAGCGGTGTCAGTTTTGGTGTCAGTTGGTTTTGCAATTTCGTGCGGGCGCGTGCAGGGCGCTACGCAGACGGAAACGGTAGAACCACCTGCGAACACAGGGGTTATGCGGCACTCGGCGCTTCGGTGCGGAATAGTGCGCGAACCCTGAAAACGGCTTTGAAGGCCGGGCGGGTCACCGGACCCGTTGCGCCTCCGCCGCCTGCTCCGTGCAAGATAGCACGAACCTTGACTCCACTGACAGCACCCCGCATTTTTGCTTCTGCGGGCCGAAGTCAGTTTTGAATCCGGGCGTTTCCGGATCCACGGCGCACAGCCCGAAGAAAGCAAAGGAGCAAAGCCTCATCTTGCACCGGCTGATCCTCGGGCCACCATTGCGCCGCAGTTCGGCCACGACCAACTTCATCCAGTCGCAGCTTTCGAAGCTGCGCCACGTGGCACGCTACGTGAACATTGGCAGGGCGACAACCACTGCGTGCGGCGGACCGTCCCGAACGAAATCGTCGGGGAGAGGAACTCAGCGAGCCGAGCAGCTACAGGAAACCAAAAGCCTGGCTACGAAGCAACCTTTGAATTTCAGCTTCCCGTGCAGTCCAGCCGGCGCAGAGCAGCCCCGACCGGCTCTGATGTGGATCGATGATTTCTCTTCCCTGAGCTGTCAGCGGCATGGGCAGAAAGCATCGGCTTTGCATTCCGCAGCTCAGTCGGCCTAAAGTACTCTCTGTCACGAGCCACCCGTTTCAAATACGCTCGGGACAGGAATTATGCCCGTCAAGAAACAAAAAAATGAGTCCGAAGTTCTTTTCGAGGAATATCTCCGTTCTCAGGGAATCAACGACTGGGAATACGAGCCACAAATTGCTGGCAAAAAGAAGCGTCCAGGCTATCTGCTGCACTTTGGTGGGATTCCACACGTTTTTGAGGTGAGAGAATTCAGGGAAGACACAATTCAGGTTCAAGAAGGTCCCATGGCTTACGAATCTTATCCACCCATCCGCCAGAAGATCGATAACGCCAGGGAGAAGTTCAGGGAGTTTAAGGATTTCTGCTGCGAAAAAGCGTTAACGACCACCGAACTAGGTCACGGACAGGAAGAGGCTGCGGACGATCCGCGAGCTAAAAACTGAGCCACGACAATGTACCCCGTGGAAACGTCGTGTGCCTGAGGAGGTCGAACATCTTGATTTGAGCATACCCTCGGGAGAAAAAGAGCGCTCAGGATTTCCTTGATGCCACAAGAGGTGGGAGGTCTGTCCGAACTTTGCGTTGAGTTTCAGTTACATTTTTCCGTTTATGGCTCTCACGGTAATCGGGCCGAAGGGCTGCGCCTCCATGGAGTTGCGTCAACCTCGCTTCGTTGGATGATACACGAAACGGAAAACAGCTTTTAAGGTTTCTGCTCTACACCCAAGCTACATCCCTGCTTGTAGCCATGCACTCGTCGGCGCTCAGCCGGCAACGAAGCCGCACCACCTCTGTTGCGCATGAGGCAGCCACGCAACGTTGTTCAGCAAGCGCTGTCTCTTCATAACAGGCTTGTGGGTCTGGCCGGACAGCTCGCGAGGGGAGTCTATCGGCGGTGCACGCCTGCCCGTCCATGGCTCCGTGCTGGCGTGTGGAGGCGAGTGGCCGGCGCAGAAGCATCAGTCGCCGGCGGCGCGGCGGCTGCGTTTGCGTTTCCACTCGTGCTCGCGACGCAGCTTGCCCTGATGCTTGTGGAGCTGGCGGACTAGCTCCGCAAAAGCTTCCTTCACGCTGGTGCGCAGGTCGGGCCCCTGTGCGTTGGCGTGCAAGGTACCGGTGGGCAGCGACAGGTTCAGCGAAAATTCATACTGTGCCCGGCGCGGATGTTTCTCGAAGGCCCCGTGCACCTGCACCAGGTCCGGCGCATAGCGCTTCAGCAGGCGGGAGAGTTTTGTTTTGTGCCGTGCAATTTCGCGTTCGACCGGTTCGCGGTGTTCCACGTCTTTGTAGCTGAGCGTGATGTTCATCCTTCACCTGTTCCGGGAAAACTGCCATCGGCTTCGGCGTGGCTCCTGTTGAACCGCGCGAGTCAGAATAGCAATTCGTCCGGTTTCCTGCAACCCAGCCGGCAGCGCTGGATTGTCTTTTCATTTCGGCGCGCGCAGAATACTGCCTAGGGCATTTTTGCATGAGCGCTTCGGCTGCGCAGACTGACCGCGCGCAGGGCCGCGTGCTGGTGGGGCCGGCGGGTTGGTCGTACCCCGATTGGGCTGGCGTAGTTTATCCCGCACGCCGACCGCGCGGCTTTCACGAAGCCGCCTACCTGGCCGAATTTTTCGATACGATCGAGATCAACACTTCGTTCTATCAGCCACTGCGGGCTGCGTCAGTCCGACAGTGGATCGAGCAGGTGCAGCGAAATCCAAATTTTCTGTTCACCGCCAAGCTCTGGCAGCGCTTCACGCACGAGACGGCGCGGGTCGGCACTGCCGAGGAAAGGGCCGTCCGGGAAGGCTTCGACGTGCTGCAAGCCGCGGGCCGGCTGGGCGCGGTGCTGCTGCAGTTTCCGTTTTCGTTCCACAACACCAAAGAAAACCGCCAGCAGCTCCGGACGCTGCTCAACCGGTTCGCTGATTATCCACTGGTCGTCGAGGTGCGACACGCGAGCTGGAACGAGCCGGCTTTCTACGACCTGCTCGAAAAGCGCGGTGTGGGCTTCTGCAATCTGGACCAGCCGATTCTGGGTCGCGCCATGCAACCCTCGCAACGCGCCACCGCTCCGATCGGCTACGTGCGGCTGCACGGCCGACGCTACGACACCTGGTTTGCCGACGAGCTCCGTGCATCCCCCGAGGAACGCTACAACTACCTCTACAGCCTGGCGGAGCTGAAGAGCTGGGTCGAGCGCATCCGAGCCATACGCGAGCGCACTCGCACCACGTTCGTGATCACGAACAATCACTTCGGGGGCAAGGCGGTGGTCAATGCTCTGCAGTTGCTCTATCTGCTGAAGGGCGAACGCGTGTCCGTGCCGGAGCTGCTGCGTCACCACTACCCCGAGCTGGAGGAAATCGCCCGCCAGCCGGCGCAGGCACCGACACTCTTTCCCCAGCCACCCATGTAAATTTGGACAGACCAAGGCCGTGGACATCCGTTTATGCGCTGCGCGGTGCGGGGAACTGTGCCGGACTATTTCTTGAACAGGTCTTCGAAAGCTTTTCGCGCGTCCTGCGGCGACAGGCTGCCGAGCCCGGAAAGCGAAGGACTGGGTGCCGTGGGTGCCGTATCCTTTTCCACCGTCATGCGGAATTCGAAGAACGTGCATTCGTTGCGAGCATCCTTGCGCGGGATGCGTTCCGGGATAGGCTGGGTGCACTCGAAGCGCGCGCTGGTATCGAAGTGCACACACTGCTTGCAGGAGTGCAGTTCGAAGCCGCAGCGCGGGCACTGACCGTTCAGGTCTGCTGTCGGAGCGAGCACGTGGCCGCAGTTGGCGCAGCGCGCCCGCACAACCGTGCCTACCATGCGCGGCGTGCGCGGGCCCAGCCGGTCCAGCCGCGGATGGCCCTGCGCGGGACGCTGCTCCCGGCTCTTTTCCTTTTCCGCTTTTTCGTACTCCTGATAGCCCCGCTGCCTGTACTTGCGTTCCATGGGGAGAAACCTCCACAGGTGGGAGTTCCATGATACCGCGATTCCCTGCTGGCACCAGCAAAAAAACGCGAGGTTGTGAAAATGCTACCCTATCGAGCAGCTATCGGCAAACCCGCCGTTACCCGCCCGCGATGGCTCCGACGATCAGCAGCGGTTCCGCACCGGTGGCAACAGCAGTGGGCAGTGGCGCATCGGGCGAGAGGTGCGAGAGATCTTCTTCACCGGCGAAGATGCGCAGAAATGGCCGCCGCTGTCCGGTGACGTGATCGCGGATGGTTCCAGACAGCACCGGGTAGCGCGCTTCGAGCACGTCGAGCACGGCGCGCAGCGTGACCGGCTCGCAGCACTCCAGTTCGACTTCCGGGCCGAGCCGGGCGAGCCGGCGCAGGGGGTGCGGCAACACAACGCGAATCACGGCAGCGTCTGCACCTCAACAGAAAGCACGGCCGGCAGGTGCTCAGCAATGGCCTGCCAGCTGCTGCCCGCATCGGCGGAGGCGTACACCTGACCGCCGGTCGTGCCGAAATAGACGCCGCAGGGGTCCAGCCGGTCTACGGCCATGGCCCCGCGGAGCACGTTCACATAGCAGTGGCGCTGGGGCAGTCCGTTCGTCAGTGGCTCCCATTCGCCGCCACCGATGCGGCTGCGATAGACGCGCAACCGGCCTTCCGGTGGATAATGTTCCGCATCGCTGTGGATCGGCACCACGTAGATCGTTTCCGGTTCGTGGGCGTGGACAGCGATGGGGAATCCGAAGTCGCTCGGCAGATTTCCGCTGACTTCGCGCCAGGATTCTCCTGCATCGTCGGAGCGCATCACATCCCAGTGTTTCTGCATGAACAGCACATTGGGGCGCGCGGGGTGCAGGGCAATGCGGTGCACGCAGTGTCCGACGGCGGCGTCCGGGTCAGGAAGAAAGTTCGACTTCAATCCGCGGTTGATCGGCTTCCAGCTCCGGCCACCATCGTCGCTGCGAAACACGCCTGCAGCCGAAATGGCCACGAACAACCGCTCCGGGTTGCCGGGCACGAGCAGAATCGTGTGCAGACACAGCCCGCCGGCCCCGGGCTGCCACTGCGCGCCGGTTTCATGTCCGCGCAGGCCGGCCAGCTCCTGCCAGCTCCGGCCGCCGTCGGTGGAGCGGAACAGTGCGGCATCTTCGACGCCGGCATAGACCGTATCGGGGTCGTCCAGGGAAGGTTCCAGGTGCCAGACGCGCTTGAATTCCCACGGATGCTGCGTGCCGTCGTACCACTGATGTGTGGTCAGCGGCCGGCCCGTTTCCGGGGAAGTATCGTAGACGAAACGGTTGCTGGTGCCGGCGGGCGGGCTGTAGGGATCCGGCAGCTTTTCGCCGCCGGGTGTGAACCACGTGCGCCCACCGTCGTCGGAACGCTGGATGATCTGCCCGAACCAGCCGCTGGTCTGTGAGGCGTAGAGGCGGTTCGGGTCGGCCGGGGAACCCTTCAGGTGATAAATCTCCCAGCCATTGAAGAGCGGCCCCTGGACTTCCCACTGTCGGCGCTTCCCGTCGGCAGTCAGCAGGAAAGCACCTTTCTTTGTACCCACCAGCACACGAACCTGGCTCACGATGACTCCTTTTGGCGGTTTCGCGAGGTGCGCGAGAAGAAGGCGGCCAACCCTTCGGCTGGCAGGTCTGCCCGCAGCAGGCTGCGCGGCTGACCGCAGCGCGCCAAGATCACCTCGGCGGCGCGATATCCGCTGCGAACGGCGCCCTCCATCGTACCCGGCCAGCCTGTCGCTGTCCAGTCGCCGGCCAGCAATAGATTCGGGATGTCGGTGGCAGGGCCCACGCGCCAGCGGTCGGCTTCCGGCGTCGGCGAAAACGTGGCGGCAGCTTCCTTCACCACCGTGGACTTGAGCAGGCGTGCCGTGTGGGTGGCCGGCAGCACTTCGGCCAGTTCGGCACAGGCCAGCTCAACGATTTGCTGTCGCGAGCGCGCCAGCAGGTCGTAGGATGCGCTGACGACGAGCTGCAGGTACTGTTCGCCTTCCTTCTGGGTTGCGGGCGCGCCGTAGAGGAGGGTCTTATTGAAGATCCACTGCACGGTGCGGTCGAGCAGGGTCAGGAACGGCTCGCGCATCACTGGTCGGTCGTAGAGCAGATGCACGCCCGTGATGGGCGACACCTGCAGCCGACGCAGGCCGGCCAGCTCCGCATGGCGTTCCACGACGGCTTCGGGCAGCAGCGCAAGCAGTGCGTCGTGTGGCACCGCGGCAATGTAGAAATCGGCCGTGGCCAGCTCGCCGTTGTCGAAGCGGGCTCCGACGATTCGCCCGTGCTCGACTTCGAGTTTTCGCACGGCCGCACGGGTGCGAATCTCCCCGCCGGCGCGTTCGATGGCGCGACGACAGCCGGTATAGAGCTCGGCCAGCGGCACAGAGGGCACGCCCATCCGAAAGCCCTCACGATGGGCAAGAAAGGCTTTCCAGAAAACATCGGTGCCGTAGCGGGCGCTGGCGCGGTCGAGTTCCTCATTCAGGGCACTGACCAGCACGACACGCCAGAACCGCTCCACAGCTCCGGGAGGCTGGCGGTGGCGGCGCAGCCAGTCGAGCATGGTCACATCGTGTGCGTCTGGCGGTGGACCACCATGCCGCACAATCGCGCGCAGGGCACGGAGGATGGCGCGCCGGTCTTCCCAGCGGAGCGAAGGGAACCGCGCCAGCGCCGGCGCCAGATGCAACGGAGCTGGCAGCGGCGCAGCCGAGATGATGCCCCGCTGACCCCGGCGGTCGAGAAAATACAGACGATCGAACCAGCGAATTTTGGATGCGGCGCCCGTACGGCGAAAAAAATCGTCCAGATTGGTGCAGCAACCCAGGGTGACGTGCTGACAGTTGTCTACGTGGGTGCCATCCGGCAGATCGTAAGAGGTCGCACGGCCGCCCAGATGCTGCCGGAGTTCGAAAAGGCGCACGCGCAGGCCGGCTTCAGCCAGTGCGACGCCCGAGGAGAGCCCCGCCAGCCCGCCGCCGATCACGATCACGCTGTTCAAACGGCAACCCCCTGCGCCAGGCACCGAGCCGGGCCTGCGCCAGAATCCAGAGCTTTTCTGCGGTCGGCACCGTGACCCGCGGCGCAGCGAACACAGCATAGCCGCCCGCTTCGATGCGTTCGAGCAGCCGGCTGTAGATGCGCACCAGGGCCCAAAGGGCCGCCCGACTGTCTTCGCTGACCAGCGGCAGTAATTCGGCGCCGGCGCGGTAGAACTGCCAGGCGCGCTCGGCCTGCCCGCGCATCAGCTCCTGCCAGGCGGGTTCGCTGGCGTGGCTGGGCAAATCGGCCCCAGTCCACCCGAACCGCTGCAGGTCCTCTTCGGGCAGGTAGATGCGGCCGCGTTCGAAATCTTCGCGCAGGTCGCGCAGGATGTTGGTCAACTGAAACGCGATGCCGAGCTGTTCGGCCAGTGCGGGCGCACGCGGATCGCCGTAGCCAAACACCTGCAGGCAACACAAACCCACCGTGCCCGCCACGCGATAGCAGTATTCGCGTAGCTCGTCAAAGCGGGCATAGCTGCGCACGGTCAGGTCCATGGCCGCACCGGCCAGCAGGTCTTCCAGCCAGCGGGGCGGGATCGCATAGCGGCGCACCGTGTCCGCCAGCGCGGCCAGCACAGGGTCGGGCGTCACCGCGTCGGCCAGTGCCGAGTGCAGCTCGGCGCCGAGCCGGCGCAGCCGATCCGTTTTTTCTTCCGCACGGCCGGGGCCGTCGGCGATGTCATCGGCACGGCGCATGAAGGCGTACAGAGCGCAGAGGGCGCGGCGCTTCGGACGTGGCAGCAGATGGAACGCAACATAGAAATTCGTGTGTGCGGCGCGTACCTGCCGCTCGCAGTGAGCATAAGCAGCATCCAGGTCTGGCACGGCCGCGGCCGTCGCGATGGCCGAAGCCTTCGCGGACGAATGCCGGTGCGTTTCCGGAGCCGGGTTGGCGACGAGCGGAGTCAGCAGCCGGGACCGGAGCGCACGACCCAGCAGTCGTGCCCGGGTGAGGCGGCTGACGGTAGGCCGCTGGTTCAGGGTGTCGTATCCGATTCGTTCGATCGCTTCGAGCACGGCTTCGCCGCCCCGCGTGAACAGTTCGATATCCACGCGCAGCTCCGGTGCCACTCGGCCGGCGAGCGGTCGGCCGCGCGCGAACAGCTCGCGGGTGTGGGCGATCAGCTCCTGCATCAGCGCGACGTACCGCGCATCGAACCGCCGGGCCACGAGATCGGCTTCGCTCAGCCCGTGCCGCGCCAGCGCATCCAGCGGGATGTAGATGCGCCCCTTGTCAAGATCGCGGGAGACATCCTGCCAAAAATTGGCCAGCTGCAGCGCGGTGCAGGTGGCATCGGCCAGTTGTTGCCGCTCAGCGTCCCGATAGCCGCACAGATAGAGCACCAGGTGTCCCACCGGATTCGCCGAGTAGCGACAGTAGCCATACAACGCTTCCCAGTTCGGATACCGGTGTACGGACTGATCCTGGCGGAACGCCTGCAGCAGGTTCGCGAACGGCTCGATGGGGATGGAGAACTGTTCGATCGTGCTGCGCAGGGCCACAAAGACCGGGTGGCGGGGCCGGCCCGCGTAACAGGCACGCAGTTCGGCCTCCCATTCGTCGAGCAGCACGAGCGCGCGGCGGGCATCGGCCACCTCGTCGCCCAGGTCATCGGCCCAGCGACAGTAGGCATAGACGTTGTAGAAATGCTGACGCAACCGGCGCGGCAGCAACCAGGACACCACCGTGAAGTTTTCGTAGTGATGCCTGGCCAGCCAGCGCGTATAGGCCTGGGCTTCCGCCACCGAGCAACCCGCCGGAGGCAGATGACGCGCGATTTCGAGTTCGACCGCCAAGCTCATCGGTGACGCAACGCTCTACCCCTGCGTGGAAGAGGCGGGGAAGCCGCGGCACGTACCCGCGGCGCCGGCTGCCGAAGACCGTCCGCCCCGGGCGATGCTCGCACGCGGCGCGAAGTCAGGGGATCACGGCTGTTTTCAGCTCGCCGTTGCGGTGCTTCATGTGCTCGAACATGGCCGGCAGGTCGGCGAGCGGGATTTCGCCGGTCAGCAGGTCGCTGGCGCGCACCTCGCCGCGGGCAATGGCCGCGAGCGCTTCCCGAATATGGCGCGGCGTGTGGTGGAAGCTGGACTTCAACGTGATTTCCGAATAGTGCAGTGCGCCGGGATCGAATTCGACCTTCGAGCCGGCCGGGCAGCCACCGAACAGATTCACGGTGCCACCCCGACGCACCATCTGCACCGCCCACTGCCAGGTGAGCGGCGAGCCCACCGCTTCAATCACCGCATCGGCGCCCCGGCCCCCATCGGTCAGCTCGCGCACGCGCGCAATCACGTTTTCCGTCCGGGAGACGTCGAACGCAGCCCGCGCGCCGAGCCGTTCGGCCGCGCGGACCTGGCTCGGCCGCTTGCCGAGCGCAATCACCCGGACGCCGCGTCCGGAAAGCACGCGGATGAACTTCAGTCCGATCGGTCCACAGCCAATCACCACGGTCGTATCGCCGGCCTGGATGCCGGTTTCTTCGATGCCGCGCAGCACACAGGCGAGCGGTTCGATCATCGCCGCGTCGTGAAACGTGACCCCTTCCGGGATTTCCAGCAGATTTTCGCGCGCGATGCGGCCCGGGATGCGGATGTATTCCGCATAGGCGCCGTTGTTGAACAGCAGGTCCTCGCACAGGTTCTCGCGGCCCTTGCGGCAGTACAGGCAGGCGCGGCAGGGTGCCGAATTCGCGGGCACGACGCGCATGCCCGGCCGAAGCTGTCCGTTCAGGCGGGGGCCGACCCGCTCGACCACACCGGCCAGTTCATGGCCGAAGATGGCCGGTGGCGTGATCATCCGCGGATGCGAGCCCTGCTTCCAGACCTTCAGGTCGGTGCCGCAGGTGAGCGCGACTTTGACGCGCACGAGTACTTCGTCGTCGCCGAGCGCGGGGATGGCCACGCGCTCGATCTTCAGATTTTCGCGGCCATAGAGCACGGCCGCGATCATGTGTCCGTTCGTATCGGTCTTCATCAAGGTGTGATCACCACTTTGAAAGAATCACCAGCCGGCCGGGCAGCTCGCAGCAGAGCGAACCCGATCTGCTCGAGCGGATACCGGTCTGTAATCAGGTCTTCGAGCGGCAGCCGGCGTTCGAACACCAACCGCGCGGCCTCTTCCTGCAAGTCCACATCGGCGCTGTAGCTGCCCAGAATCAGCTTTTCCTCCACGCCCACCGCTGCGGCCGGAAAGCTGACCTCCATCTGCGGGTCGTTGTGCGCAAACAACAGGACCCGCCCGCCGGGACGCGCCAGTGCGAGCGCTTCGCGCACCAGTGCTGCGCTGGGCACCGCCACCAGGACAACATCAGCGCCACGGCCGTCGGTCGCCCGGCGTACCTGCCGCTCGACCTCCCCGCTGGCCGGGTCGAGCGCGGCTGCTGCCCCTAACTGTACGCTTCGGGCCCGGCGTTCAGCAATCGGGTCTGTGGTCAAAACGACAGCCCCGCGCAGGCGAGCCAGCAGCATCAGCAACACTCCGATCGGGCCCTGTCCGATGACCACTGCGATCTCACCGGCTGCGACACCGGCTTTTTCCACGGCCTTCAGACACGTGTTGACGGGTTCGACCCAGGTGGCCAGCTCGAAGCTGACGCCAGCGGGGATCGCCACCAGCCCGCGCTCGACCACCCAGGGCATCACACGCACGTACTCGGCGAAGCCGCCGCCGTTCGGTTGAAAACCGGCCGTGACCCCCACGCGCTTGTACACCGGGCACTGCGAGAACAGCTTGCGCGCACAGTAGAAGCAGGCGCCGCAGGGAATGTGGTGGAAGCTGACCACGCGATCGCCGGGCTGCCAGCGGGCCACGCTGCGGCCGACGGCCACAATGGTTCCTGCAATTTCGTGCCCGAAGATTTGTGGTGGCGGCAGAAAACCATGCTGAATCTTTTTCACGTCGGTGCCGCAGATGCCGCAGGCAGCCACACGCACCAGCACTTCGCCGGGCCCGATTTCCGGCACGGGCACCTGCTCGACCTCGACCCGACCCGGGCCGCGATAGACACCGGCGCGCATGCTGCGCGCGGGCAGTGCCGCAGCGGTCGTCGGTTCAACTTGCATGCCGGCACCGTTCACGTCGCGGCGACTCCTTCCGGTGCCTCTGCCGGGTGCGCCAGCAGTTGCGGTAGAAGCTGCACATAGTCCTCCAGGAACCGGCACAGAGCTTCGGCGGCCTGTCGAGATTGGCGGTTCAGCCGCAGCAGCGCTGGCAGTCGCAGCGGCTGCCGCGCCACTGCCGCCACAGCGCGCGAAGGTTTCGGCTGGCCATGCACATCCACGAACTGGCCGAAGTCGTACGGCAGGTCTTGATCGCACGTATCGGCAATTGCACGGACCGCGAGCACTGCACTGCCGCACCGGCGCGCCGCTTCGAGCACCGCCAAGCTCTCCATCTCCACCGCGTCGGCCTGGCGTCCCAGCCGGCGCTTCTCCCAGGCAAAGCGAATTATGCGCGGGCTGTTCAAGAACAGCTCGGCGATACGGCAGCTCAGAAACCGCGAGGCCGAAAGCAGGCCGGAATCACAGACGAGCTGACGGTCTGCGTCGAGCGCGCGCACGGCACGGGCCAGCAAGACATCTCCGCTCCGGTGCTGCGCACGCAGTCCTCCGGCCAGTCCGGCACTGATGCAGACCTCCGGTGGTTCCGTCAGCAGCGACGTCATCGCCTGTTCGGCCGCCTGCGGGCCCATGCCGGTGATGGCCACACGCAATCGCGCGCTGCCCGCTTCACTGCAGAAGACCGGCACCGGCAAGCGCGCCGAAGAAGTATCTTGTTCGCGGCGGAACGTCCGCAGCGCACGCCACGGCGCAAATTCTCGTTCCAGGGCGAACGTCACCAGAATATTCACGTCAGCAACTTCCGCATGCACCATCAGGCCGCAGCAGGGGCGCGCGCAACCGAACGCGCCACCGAGCCCGGCACATAGCCATGGAGTTCATACCAGCGCACGGCCCGTTCCAGGGCCGCCGCGACGGAGCCGGGAGCAAAACCCAGCTCGCGCCGTGCCCGCGAATCGTCCACAAACATCCGGTGCCGCGCCATGCGCACGCCTTCCAGCGGGACGCGCGGTGCACGGTCGTCCAACCCGGCCAAGCCTGTATCCACCCAGGCAACCAGCATCGCCACCCAGTGCGGCAGCCGCAGCCGCGGCGCCGGCCGGCCAGTAATCCGGGCCAGGATGGAAAGAATTTCGCGGAGCGACAGATTTTCTCCGCCCAGGATATATCGCTCACCGGGCCGTCCGCGTTCCCGGGCCAGCAGATGGCCGGCAGCGACGTCTTCGACCGGCACCAGATTCAGTCCGGTATCCACGTAGGCGGGCATCTGCCCGCGCAGAAAATCCAGAATGATGCGGCCGGTGGGCGTGGGTTTCCAGTCGCCCGGGCCAACCGGAGTGGTGGGATTGACGATCACCACCGGCAAGCCACGTTGGGCCGCCGCCCGCGCTTCCTGTTCCGCCAGCCATTTCGACCGTTTGTAGTGCCCGATCATTTCCTGCAGGCGCGTTTCGGTGGCTTCATTCGGCAGCGCCCCCGGACGCGGCACGGCAATGGTGGCCACGCTGGAAGTGTAGAGGAAGCGTTCGACACCGGCTTCGGCGGCGGCCGCGAGCAGGTTGCGGGTTCCGGTGACGTTGGATTCGTAGATTTCCCGCGGATGTCGTGCCCAGAGCCGGTAGTCGGCGGCGACGTGAAAAACATACCGGACGCCCCGTAACGCCGCGCGCAGCGCCGCCGGGTCGCGCAAGTCGCCCCAGGCGTATTCCACCTCGAGACCGTCCAGCGCCCTGCGCTGACTGGAGGGTCGCAGCAACACGCGCACGGGTTCCCCGCGGGCTACCAGTTGTCGGACGACATGGCTGCCGAGAAAGCCCGAGGCCCCGGTGACGAGCGTGCGCGGAGGTGTTGCGAGAGCCGTCATAGAATCCGAAAAGCTCCTGTTTCGGCGTCGTAGGCCGGCCGCGACGCCTGCGGGGTAGCCGGCATGGCCGGCGAAGCGAACGACTGCTTTCCGTTGGGAGACTGGCCATTGCGGCGACCGTTACCGCCAGTGAGCTGCCATTTCAGCAGCTTCCAGTTATCGCCGAGTTTGCGCTGGCTGCCGAGCACCGCCGAAGCCTCGTAGCCCACGTGCACCATGCAGTCTTCGCAACGAGGGTCGCGGCCGCGGCCGTACTTCTCCCACCGAGTCTTCTCCAGGAATTCGCGGAACGTCGGGTAGTGCGCATCGGTGATCAAGTAACAGGGCCCTTTCCAGCCGCGCGGGTTGTAGGTGGGATTGCCCCAGGCCGTGCACATCAGTTCGCGTTCGCCGCGCAAGTATTCCAAGTAAATCGGCGAGGTCATCAGCGTGTATCGCTCCAGCAACGCACACGCTTGCCGGAATTTTTCCCGGATCTCGTCGCGGGACATGAAAATATCTTTCGTCATCACCGCGGCGTAGGAGTACGCCGGGGAGATCATGTGGCCGTCCACGCCGAGCTGCTGGAGGTATTCGAACAGTTCGGCGATTTCGTTCAGGTCGGTTTCCTTGTAGATGGTCGTGTTCGAGGTGACCTGAAAGCCGACGGCTTTGGCGGCCTGGATGCCCTCGATGGCCTCGCGGAAGACGCCGTCGCGTTCCACGCACAGGTCATGCGTGCGCTCCATGCCGTCCAAGTGCACGTTCAGGAAAAGTTGCGGCGAGGGCACCAGTTCGGCCAGGCGCTTGCGGATGAACATGCCGTTCGTGCAGAGGTAGATGTAGCGGCCCCGGTCGAGCAGCTCGCGAACCAGCCGGCCGATCTCCGGGTAGATCAGCGGCTCGCCGCCGCAGATCGAAACCACCGGTGCGCCGCACTCCTCGGCCGCAGCCACGCACTGCTCGACGGTCAGCATTTCGTCGATCGTCTGTTTGTACTCGCGGATCCGGCCGCAACCGGTGCAGGTCAGATTGCAGGCGTGCAGCGGCTCGAGCATCAGCACGAGCGGGAATTTCTCTTCGCCCCGCAGGCGCTTGCCGGCAATGTAGCCGGTCATCCGTGCGGTCATGCGCAGCGGGAATCTCACTGTCCGGCCTCCCTTGGCCCACCCGGAGTCCGGGCATCCGGCCCCAGCTTCACGGCACAGAACGGCTCTGCGCCGCTAAGCAGATTGCGATAGCGCGCCAGCGCATACAGCGGGAAGTAATTCCGATAGAGGTGATATTTCAGATAGAACACGCGGGGGAATCCTGTGCCCGTGAATTCGGCCTCCTCCCAGGAGCCATCCGGCTTCTGCGTGGCCAACAAATATTCGATGGCGCGAACGACCGCCGGGTCGCTGCAACGCGCATTCGGCTCCGGCGCGGCGGCCGCCAGCAGACCGATCAAGGCCCAAGCAGTTTGCGACGGAGTGCTGGTGCCCTGCCCTTTGCGCGACGGATCGTCGTAGGAGGCAATCGATTCACCGAAGCCGCCGTCTGGATTCTGGACGCCGCGCAACCATTCCACTGCCCGGCGGGCGAAATCGCGCGCGGCCAGTCCCAGGGGCTCGAGTGCGCGCAGCACACCGCCGGTGCCGTAGAGGTAATTGACGCCCCAGCGCCCGTACCAGGAGCCATCCGAGTTCTGGTCGCGGCGCAGGAAGGAAACCGCGCGCTGGATCACCGGATGCTCCGCCGGCCAGCCATAACGGCCCAGACACTCAAGGGCCCGCGCCGTGACATCAGCGGTTGAAGGATCGATCATGGCGTTGTGGTCAGCAAAGGGCACCTGGGTGAGCACCCAGCGATCGTTATTTTTGTCGAACGCAGCCCAGCCGCCGTCGCGGTTCTGCATGCTGAGCAGCCACTCAATGCCGCGGCGGATGGCCTGCTCGAACCGGCTGCGGTCGGGGTAGTCCACCCGTTGCAGAGCCATGAGGACGAATGCGGTGTCGTCCACGTCGGGGTAGAAATCGTTGCGGAACTCGAACGCCCACCCGCCCGGTCGCCCGTCGCACTTCTTCTGCCAGTCACCCGGGCCGAGAATCTGCCGGTCGAGCAGCCAGCCAGCAGCCCGGACCAGCGCGGGGTGGTCTGGCGGCAGCCCGGCTTCTTCGAGAGCCACCATGGCGATGCAGGTATCCCAGACCGGCGACAGGCAGGGCTGCACGCGAATCGTATCGTCCTCTTCGATTTCAAACCGGGCCAGTTGCCGCACTTCGCGGGCCGTGAGCGGGTCATCGGCACCGTAGCCCAGCGCGAGCAGTGCGAAGATGGAATTCATCATGGCCGGATAGATCGCACCCAATCCGTCGCTGCGTTCCAGATGCTCGAACATCCAGCGCTCGGCAGCACGCAGGGCACGGCGACGCAACGGCTTCCAGGGCAGGCGTTCATAGAGCTTGAAGACGCGGTCGGCCGCCAGGAACAGGTTCCGCCAGGTGAACAGCTCGCGATCCCAGGCAAACGACGGGATCTGCCGCGCTGGATCGCGATACAGCTCGTCCACACGAACGCCGGCCGGCAGCCTCCAGGAGGGCTTCTGCGCATACAGAATCATCATCGGCACGACGATGGCCCGCGTCCAGGAAGACATCTCGTAGATGTTCAAGAAGAACCAGTCCGGTGCCAGCATCAGCTCGGGGGGAATGGCCGGAACCTTTTCCCACTCAATGGCTCCGGCCATGGCCAGATAGAAGCGGGTGAAAGAATTCGTGCGCTCCAACCCACCCAGGGCGCGGACTCGTTCGGCGGCGCGTTGCATGTGCGGCGCTTCGGCTGCATCGCCGGCCAGCCGCAACGCGACATAGGCTTTGACGGTGGCGTTCACCTCGGCCGGCCCGCCGTAGTAGATGTTCCAGCCCCCGTCGGGCAACTGGCGCCGGCGGACGTAATTGGCCAGCTTGGCCACGCGCTCCGGGTCGGCCTTGCCCAACAGATGGAGATAAAAAATGTAGTCCGATTCCAGTGTGGTGTCCGCTTCCAGTTCGGCGTGCCAGTATCCTTCCGGAGTTTGCAAGGCGAGCAGGTGCTCGACACCCCGTTCGATCGCCGCTTTCAGTCGAGCCTCGAACTGTGCCGGCTCGGTTGGAAGCTCGAATCCGATCTGGGTTCCGTGTGCCATTGGCTGCTTTCTGTCTCCTTCACCGCGCGCAACTCACCGCACAGCAAAACGCTGCACGAAGCATTCTGTGACGGGGGAATTTGCAGGCAGGCGCGCCGGACTGGTGAGCGTTCGTCAACCTGTCCATCTGCCCCCAGGTTCAGAAGGATAAGCCCTGCAAAGCGATTATTCTAGTCCATTGGCCGCCGGTCAACTGTGAAAATGTTATCAAACGGTCAAACAGGCGGCTGAGCGGCCGCTAACCGGGGCCGAATGAATTCGATCATGGCCCCGGGCAAAGGTGCCCCCAGAGGCTGCAGGAATCGCGGGCGGGCTTCCAGTTGCCGCAGAGAGACGCCGCGCCACGCGGTTGGTCCCAGGGGCGCGCGCAACACCAGCGCATCGGCGCGGTCCAGTACGTGCCGCAGCGAGGGTTTAAAATCCTCGACACGCGGGTCGAGCACAACCAGATAGAGGTCAGGCCGCAGAAACCCCAGCACGCTGTTGCTTTCCAGAATGGCGTTCGCGGCACCTGCCAGCACCTGCCGGAGCACGGGCAGGGCTGCGGCCAGTTGTCCCTGTCGGGCACGCAGCCACAAGGCGCGCTCGGCACCGGCGGCCAGAAACCGCGAAGTGTCCGTACGGCCATTGCGGTCGAATTCTTCATCGAGGGCCACAGCGTGTTCCGTCGGCGCGCAGCCGCAGGCTCTGCCATGGACAGAGCAGACTCCATGGCCGTACTGTGTGATTTTGACAGCAGTCCAGCGCGCCTGCGGGAAGGCACCGATCAGGTCCACGACCAGCGCTGTTTTCCCGATGTTTCGCGTATGCCCGCCGATGACGACCAGCGCCACAAGCGTATTCTACCGCTGTTGCTCGAGCCGGCGAATCCGCTCGGCCAGCTCGGGCAGCCGGGCGAACCAGGCATACTGCTGCTTGAATTTTTCCATCGGACGTGCCGGCGTGCCCCAGACAAACTGGCCGCTGCGGATGGTTTTGCCGGTGGGGATGCCGGCCTGGGCTCCGACCACACAGCCATCTTCCAGCGTGCAGTGGTCGGCGATACCCACCTGTCCGCCGAGCACCACGCCGGAACCCACCTGGCTGCTGCCGGAGATGCCCGTCTGCGCGGCGATGATGGTGTGGGCACCGATGCGCACGTTGTGGGCTATGTGCACCAGGTTGTCCAGCTTGGTGCCCGGTCCGATGGTGGTGGCGTCGAGCGCACCGCGGTCAATGGTCGTGTTCGCACCGATTTCGACGTCGTCGCCGATGTCCACGGTGCCGAGCTGCGGGAATTTTTCGTAGTGGCTGTCGGTGCGCACATAGCCAAAGCCATCGCTGCCAATCACCGCACCGGCATGCACCGTGACGCGCGCGCCCAGCCGCACGCCTGGATAGAGCGTCACGCGCGGATACAGCCGGCAGCCCGGCCCCAGGCGTGCTCCGCGTCCGACAAAACAAAACGCGGCAATCTGCACCTGGTCGTCGATTTCGGCGCCGTCTTCCACCACCACGTAGGGGCCGAGGGCAACCGTGGGAGCCAGCCGCGCTGTTGCGGCCACAATGGCGGTCGGGTGTACGCCGACGGCCAGCGGCGGCGCCGGGACCAGCCAGGCTGCCGCACGCGCGAACGCCAAGCGCGGCTGGCCGACCCGGACCACGGCGGGCACGCCGGGCAAATCGAGTCCGTCGGGAGCCAGCACACATCGCGCTGCCGAGCGCAACGCCCGCGCGCGGTGCCGCTCTGACTCCACATAGATCAGGTCTTCGGGACGTGCCCGCTCCGGGCTGGCCACGCCCGCGAGGGTCACCGTGCCATCCCCTTCCAGCCTGGCCTGCAGGAATTCGGCCAGTTCACGAGCCGTGTGCGTCATAGTTGCCTCACCCTCCGGCAGCTGCGCCGGTTCATTCGGGATAGATGGGGGGTGCGCCGGGCGGCCGCGTTTTCCAGCGTTTGTGCACCCAGAGCCACTGTTCGGGCCGCCGGCGAATCACTTCCTCCAGGATGCGGGCGAAGCGCTGCGTGTTGGCGATGACGTCGTGCTCTTCGTCGCCGCTGCGCACCAGTTCGACTTCCGGCTCGAACCGCAAACGGTAGTGGCCTTGCGCTTCGTCCCAGTAGATGTATCCGGGCACAACCGGCGCCCCGCTGCGCAGCGCAATCCGGGCCACAGCGTCGGTCATGCATGCCGGGACGCCGAAGAAATCCACAAAGACACCGTCGGTGGCCGGTGTGTTCAGGTCGGCCAGGATGCCTACGGTGCCGCCGTGGCGCAAGACCTGAAAAATCTGCCGCGCCGCGTTCGTCTTCTCCACCGCCACATTGCCGGCGGCACAGCGGTAGCGGTGCACGAGTGACTCCACGCGACGGTTCGGGATCGGACGCACCAGGAAGTGCATCGGGTAGCCGAAGACGGCGTGGGCGAACGAAGAAAGCTCCCAGGCGCCGATGTGACCGGTCAGAACCAGCACGCCGCGGCCCTGAGCCTGCGCCCGAAGGAAGTTGTCCAAGCCGTCGTAGACGACGATGCGCTGCAGCACCTGTGGCGTGTAGCGGGGAAAACGGGCAAACTCTGCGGCCATCCAGCCCAGGTGACGTACCATCTGGCGGAACACACGGCGCCGCTGCGCTTCGCTCCATTCCGGGAACGCCAGCCGCAGATTGATTTCCCCGGCACGACGCAGTGGAGGTCGCAAAAGAAGGGCGAGCCGGGCCACGCCGGCGCCACACGCTCGTGCCCACCGACGCGGCAGCACACCGAGCAGCTTCAGAATCCCCCACGCTGCCGCATACTCCAACGCTTCGCGCATCCGCCGCATACTCTAACACCGGCGCGGACAGCCTGCACAACGGGGGCAGGGCTCTGCTAGACTCGCTGCACTGTGTTTGCCGATTCCAAAATGCGCACGGTGGCGGCGACGCTGGTGGTCCTCGCGGTTCTCTATTTTTGTCTGTTCAGCCGTCTGGATGCGATCGGGCTGGTCGGACCCGATGAACCGCGCTACGCCTGGGTGGCGCGTGCCATGCAGGAGTCGGGGGACTGGGTCACTCCCCGGCTTTACGACCGACCGTGGCTGGAAAAGCCACCCCTGTACTACTGGGGCGCTGCTGCGGCGTTTGCACTGTTTGGCGAAAACGAGGTATCGGCGCGACTGCCCTCGGCCGTGGCTGCGCTGCTGGCTGTGCTCGCACTGGCCTGGACAGCACGACGCCAGTACGGCGCTGCCGCGGCATTCGTTGTGTTGCTGATCTTCCCCAGCTCGATCGGGGTGCTGGGTTTTGCCCGCGGCGCTTCAACGGACATGGTTTTCAGCAGCGCACTCGCCCTAGCCATGTGCGCTGCGGCCGAGCTCGTGTTGCGCCCGACATCCAGTCCATCACCGGCACGATGGGCGCAGGCGATGCTCGGAATCTTTCTGGGGGCTGCGGTACTGGCCAAAGGCCCCGCCGGAGTGATCCTGGCAGGTGGCAGTGTGGTGTGCTGGGCGCTGCTCACCGGACAATGGCGCCGTGCCATCCGTCCGCTGCATCCGCATGTGCTCGTCTGGTTCGCGCTGACCGCAATGCCCTGGTACGTGCTCTGCGCACAGCGGAACCCGGAATTTGTCAACGTCTTTCTGCTGGCGCACAACCTCCAGCGCTACCTGACACCCGTGTTCCGCCACGAACAGCCCTGGTGGTTTTTCGGTCCGGTGCTGCTGCTGGGGCTGCTGCCCTGGACTGCATTGCTGGCCGGGGCCGTCCGTGAAGCCTGGCGAGGCTGGCAGCAGTGGAGGCAGTCCGCTTCGGCATTTTTTCTTTGCTGGGCCGCATTTCCACTGCTGTTTTTCAGCGCCTCGCAGTCGAAATTGCCGGGCTACATTCTGCCGGCGGTAGCACCGCTGGCGCTGGTCATGGCCGCCAGTGTGAGCCGGTCTATTGAAAACGACAGGCGGACCGCTCGCTGGCTGCTGGCGAGCGCAGGCGGCACGATGGTGGTGCTGGTGCTGACCGCGGGTGGCTGGCTCGAGCGGCTGCCACCGGAATCCGGACTGACAGAAGCGCGCGAGCTGCTGCCCTGGCTGGGCATCGCTGCCGGAGCTGGTGTGGCGAGCCTGCTGCTGGCCCTCGCGTATCGGGGGAGGGCGGCTCTGGTGGTGCTGGCGTTGAGTCTGGCCGGACTGGTCGAAGTGGCCAATCGTGTGGTGCTCCCGCGGCTGGACCCGTACCTGTCTGCGCGTGCCACGGCTCGGATGCTTGCGGACGACGCAGCGCTGCGCGCCAGCTTGCACGCCTATCGCCTGCACCGCGCCTGGCACTATGGCCTGAACTTCTACCTCGAACGCGAATTGCCTCAGTGGAACCCCACGGAGCCAGGGCCGGCCTGGGTGGTGACTTCGCAGGAAGGGTTGGAAGAAATGCGCCGCCAGGGTCGGAGCATCTTTGCCCTGCCGGCGCACTCACCGCGCGCTGTTCTCGTGCGCGCGGAATGAGGCCTCAGCGGGAGACGGTCACGGGCAGGTATTGCAGGAAGAAACTGACGATTCGGGCCTCATAGCTGCGCTTTTCCGTATCCAACATGTTGACGTAGCCGCCCTTCTGCACGACTTCCTGCTGTTTCGGCTCTGGAGCGCGCAGGAACAGTTGCAAAGTGACTTCACCCAAGAGGGGGTCATCCAGCGGCCGGATGAACAGTTTGGCGCTGCCGCCCAGACGGTCGATGGTTGCGCTGAGCGGCAGTGTCGTGCGGTCTGACCAGTGCACCAGGCGGAACCCCCAGCGCGTGCAGGCATGCACCAGCGGCAGTGTGCCGAGCCCGATGCGGTCGACCTGCGCGCGGAGCAGCATTTCCGGGTGATCGTACACCGAGCCCACTGCCAATGCGCGGATGCGGGGTTCGTGTGCAGCGGCAGCCAGGGCCGCATAGGCGCCGAGGTTGGTGCCCCAGACACCGAATCGTTCCGGGTCCAGGTCGGGCTGCTGGGCCAGTGTGGCAATCACGCCCAGCAGCTCTCGCGTTTCGGCAAAACCCAGAGTCGTGCGGCCGGGGCTGTTGCCATGGCCGGAGAAGTCGAACAGGAACACATTGAAGCGATTCTCCTGCAGACTGGCGGCCAGCGGGAGCAGGTCGGCCCGGCTGGACTGGTAGCCGTGCGCCAGCACGATGGTCGGCGCGCCGCGGCGACCGGGAAACAGCCAGCCATCCCGCGTGGTGCCGTCCGGCGCCAGATATTCGATCCTGGCCGGGTCACCCAGCAGAGATTCTGGCGCAATCCGGATGGGCGTGGTTTCGGGAGCGAGGGCACGATAGAGCAGATAGGCGGAAATCGAGAGCAGCGTCAGGGCACAGAACGCCAGCAGCGTCAGCACCGCGGCCAGCAGTTTGCCGCCCGTACCGCTGCGTTGCGGGAGTTGCAGAGGAGCTGTCACCCTCAGCCACCGGACGCCTCGGACGTCCGAGCGGCATCTTAACACGAGAAGACAGGTGAGCAGGTTTTACCGGGGTGCACGTTTCAATGGAAGCACTCCGCCCCGGACGCTATAATGCACCTGTGGTTCCACGGCCCACGCTCGCGGGCCGAACCTGATGCATCTGCAGCAAAGATTCCGCCTGATCGATCTCCGGCAATTACCTGTCCGGGCACTCGAACCTCTGTTTGAAGAGGAGCAACGCTGCTGGCTCGAGGTCCTGCTCTGGGATTATCGGCCCTCGCTCGACATTCTGCGAAGATTTCTGGAGACGCGCGCGCTGTCGGGCTACGCCGTCTTCGACGGCGACGTTCCAGCCGGATACGGCTTCTATGTGGTGGAAGAACACAAGGGGCTGCTCGGCGACCTGTTCGTCTCAGCGCGGTATCCGCACGACGAGGTGGCTGCGCCGTTGCTGCGCGAGCTGGTGCATGCGCTTCGAAGTCTCCACGGCGTGGTGCGGATCGAAGCCCAGTTGATTCCCTTCGGCGGCTCGCATGAAGAGACCTTGTCTGCACTCGGCTTTCGACTTTTTCCCCGTCAGTTCATGCTGTTGCAATTGGCGGAGACGGTGCCGCAGCCGGATTGCGGAGCCGTGCGCATCGAACCGTGGAACGAGCGCTGGTTTCTTCCCTGCGCACGGCTGATTCAATCCGCCTATACCGCCCACATCGACAGCGAAATCAACGACCAGTATCGCACGACAGCGGGCGCGCTCAAATTTTTGCGCAACATCATTCTGCTGCCGGGTTGCGGGCGCTTTTTGCCCGACGTTTCGTTCGTGGTGCCGGAGCCGGGCAACGAAGCACTGCTGGCCGCGGTGCTGAATTCGGAGGTTTCTCCCCGGGTGGCGCACACCACCCAGATCGCCGTGCGCGCGGACTACCAGCACCGCGGGCTCGGGCGACGGCTGATGCAGGCGACCATCGCTGCCCTGCAGGCCCGCAGCTTTCGCGCGCACACGCTGACCGTTTCGGCCGGCAATCGGCCTGCCGCCGAACTCTATCAGCGATTGGGATTTCGTACGGTGAAAACTTTTTTGGCCGCGGTCTGGCCGGCCCGGGAAAAAGCCGAAGGCGCCTGCGCAGGCCGTGACTAGCGGCGCGCGCGCTCCCGCAGCAGGCCTTTCAACTCGTCCATGAATTCGCGGACGTCCTTGAAGTCCAGATAGACGGAAGCGAAACGCACGTAGGCCACCTTGTCGAGCTTGCGCAGCCGGCTCATGAGCAGTTCGCCGACCTCTTTTGTGGTGCGCTCGCGGTCGGGCGCTTCGCTGACGAAGCGTTCGGCTTCCTCCACCAGCGCTTCCAGCTTCGCCGGGGGCACGGGCCGCTTCTCGCAGGCTTTCAGCAACCCCTGCAAAATTTTCTGACGGTCGAATTTTTCGCGGCGACCGTCCTTTTTAATGACCATATAGGGAATTTCGTCGATGCGCTCGTAGGTGGTGAAGCGACGGCCGCAGTGCAGGCATTCGCGCCGGCGTCGAATCAGCTCACCGCTGCGCGCCTGGCGGGAATCGATCACCCGGTCTTTGACCTTCTGGCAATAGGGACATTTCATGGGTTGGCCTTTTCCGCGCGGGTGCCCGATTCCGAACGCCGGGCGGTTTCTCCATCTCCCGCGGAGGCGGCCTGGGCACGCACCAGCCGACGCAACTCCGCCAGCGACCAGCCTTCCCGAATCAGCAACGGAACGCCGGCCAGCGAACACGCCGCAAACGTGACCAGCCAGATCAGAATCGCGGCTGCCGCGGCGGGCCCTTTTTCTACTCCAAAGACTACGGTGTAGGCAATAAAGGTAGCCACCTGGGCACCCCCGCCGACTCCGGGCAACTGCACCATCGAGCCCACCATGCTGAAGACCAGCACGAGCACCGCGGCCGGCAGACCCAGTTCCGCCAGCCGTCCTCCGAAGCTGCTCGCCAGTACGTCGTAAATCACCACGATGAAAAACCAGTGCACGGCTGAGTAAGCTACCGCTGCGAGCAGGTCGGATGGAGAACGAATGGCCTTCAGACCTTCGCCGAAGCCCCTCAGCAAATCCGCCAGCCGCGCACGCCACCCGCCTGCGTGCTGCCAGACGGCCAGTCTGCGCCCGGTCCACTCCGCCCCATGAAGATGAAAATAGACCAGGAAGGCGATCAGGACGAGCAGCGTGACCAGCAGAAAACCGCCGACCGAACGCGTCGCCGCCAGCAGGGCACCGCCCGGCTCGTCGGGCAGCAGCAGTCGCGGAAACAGCAGCAGGGCCACACCCAGCAACACCACGGTGCTGGCCATATCGAAGATGCGCTCGAGGACGTAGATGCCGAACATGCTGGCGAACGGCTGACGCAGTTTCCTTGCAATTAGAATCGGTCGGACAGGTTCCCCGGCGCGGCCCAGCAGGAACAGCGCGGTGAAACCGGCGAGCGTGGCACTGTAGACAGCCAGCAGCGGCGCGGGACCCAGATGCCGGCAGAACCGCGCCCAACGCAGCGAGCGCACCGCATAAGTCAGGTAGATGCCGAGGATGCCGACCAGCACCGGCCCGAACCGAATCTGGCGCAGCACATCGCTCAGCCGGCTCCAACTGAATCCTTCCAGGCCGATGCTGTCCCGCATGCGGTAGAGCAAGGCTCCAAGAACCACAAGAGCCAGAATCACCAGCAGCGTCGAGCGGATGGCGCGAGACATGCTTCGCGAAGCTAACAACATCTTCAGGGGGTGTCAAGAAATGTAACCCGCGGGCTTTTCGGTCCCGCGCAGCGATTCGCAGCATAGCCAAGCTGCCGCTCCCGACGACATTGTCTTGCTCAGGGCCAGGGCGAAACGTGGTGTGGTGCGCGGCACGGCTGAACTGAATCCCAGGGTGCTCTCGAAACACGTTCAGGCCTCGGAGCAAACTCTCCGTGCTTGGCAAGGTCAGGCGGGGCGAGTAAGATGCGCACGACGGCCGGTTGTGGTGCTCCTGACGAGGCCCGGGGTGTGGTACAGGAGGAAGCCTCAGCCGCCCGAGGAACTTTTTGGCCCGCCGCATCGTTTCTTTCAGTGAGGCCAGAAGGGCCAAAGGCTGAGAGGCAGATGCGAAGTTGGAACCGGATGTTCAACTGGTCCAGCGGTGCCTCCGGGGCGATGGCTCGGCCTGGGAGGAGCTGGTGCGACGCCACACACGGCGCATCTACAACCTCTGCTATCGGTTCACCGGCAATGCCCACGAGGCTGAGGATTTGACGCAGGAAGTTTTTCTTCGCGTCTATCGCACGCTGGGCAGTTACCGCGCCGTGCATGGCGGTTTCACCACCTGGATCGCCAGCGTGACCCGCAATCTGCTGATCGACCACTACCGCCGCAGCCGTCGGGACCGGCTGACCGATTCGCTGGAAGAGGTTTTGCCCGTGATCGAGCAGAAGGAATCGTCAGCGCCGCGTCCCGACCAATCTGCCGCGCGGGGCGAACTCAGCCAGCAGGTGCAGCGCGCTCTGCTGCAGCTTTCGCCCGAGCTGCGCGAAGCTGTCGTACTGCGCGACCTGCAGGGGCTGGATTACAAAGAGATCCAAGAGGTGCTGCAAGTGCCCGAGGGCACGGTGAAGTCGCGCATCAATCGTGGCCGGATCGAACTGGCCCGGCTGCTGGAACAGATGGGCGTGCGGCCGTCGCCGGCCTGAGTGGAGTTCGGGTTATGTCGTGGACCTGCGAACACGTCGAACAGCGGCTCAGCGAGTATCTCGACCGATTGCTGACCCCGGCTGAGCGCGCGGAATTTGCTGCGCATGTGCAGGCGTGTCCGCGCTGCCGGCCCCGGGTCGAACATCTGGGCGGTGTCGTGAGCGCATTGCATCGGCTGGCGCCGCTCGAGCCTCCGCCCCGGCTGGTGCAGCGCATTCTGGAACAAACCAGCGGCGCCGAAGCAGCCCGCGGCTGGCGCCGCCGTCTGCCCGGCTGGCTGCTGCCGGTCTTCACGCCCCGATTTGCCATGGGAGCGGTGACCGTGATGATCGCGTTTCTGGTTCTCTCCCAGGCGCTGGGCATTTCCTGGTCCCAGGTGAGTCTGGCCGACCTGCATCCCAGCCATCTCTACCGCGCCGCCGACCGCCGCTTGAATCTGCTCTACGCGCGCGGTGTGAAATTCGTGAACGATTTGCGCGTGATTCAGGAGCTGCAATCGCGCCTGCAGCCAGCCACCCCGCCCGAGGGCAGCGAGCCGCAGGAGCTGCCGCCAGCGAATAAGCAATCGGAACAGCCGGAACAACGACGGCAAAACCACGCGGATGAAATTCTGCACCATCGAATGCTGTTGGCCTATTTCGGGCTCACCCTGCAGAACGGAACCGGACTGCCGCCGGGGAGGATCCGACCATGAAGTGCGCCGTGCACACCGAAGTGGATGCCACCGGCTTTTGCCGGAATTGCGGCAAGGCGCTGTGCGCTGCCTGCACGCGGGATGTCCGCGGCATCCTCTATTGCGAAGATTGCCTGGCCGCGCAGCTCGCGCAGCCGCAGCCGGTGGCCGGCGCGCCCAATCCCTCGCTGGCTGCGCTGCTCGGGTTGATTCCGGGCCTGGGCGCGGTCTACAACGGCCAGTACATGAAGGCCCTGATTCACCTGATCATTTTTGCCGGATTGATCACCCTGGCCGGCCATGTGAACGTGTTCAGCCTGTTCGTCGTCGCCTTCTACGTCTACATGCCCATCGAAGCCTACCAGACGGCGCGGGCCCGATTGCTCGGCGAGCCGGTGAAAGACCCCTTTGCGGAACTGGGCGGCAATCAGCCCATCGGCGCATTCCTGCTGATTGCGCTCGGCGTTCTGCTGCTGCTCGAGAATCTGGCCGGCCTGCGAATCTGGCGCTGGGTGGAGAATTTCTGGCCGATTGTGCTGATCCTGATCGGGGTCTGGCTGCTGCGCAAGCGCACACAACCGACTTCGGGAGGCCAGCCGCAACCATGAGCGCTCCTGTGCATCCACGACCTGCGCAAACGGCTCCGCCGACGGCACCCCGCGAAGATGGAATCACCGGCCCGCTGGTGCTCATCGCGCTGGGCGTCCTGCTCCTGGGTACGCAGCTCGGCTGGGCCTACTCGTTCTGGGATCTGTGGCCGGTGCTGCTGATCGTGATGGGCATCGGCAAGGTGATCAGCGCCATTCGCTGGAACCGGAACCTCGGCGGGTGAAACGGACATGCAGCCTGCACCGGCAAGACGACGTTCGATCTTCGGCGGCCTGCTGCTGACGCTGCTGGGCACCTACTTTCTGTTGGCCAACTTGCTGCCGGAGCTGAATCTCTGGAGTGCGTTCTGGCGCTACTGGCCAGCGCTGCTGATTCTGTGGGGCGTGGCCCGGCTGGTGGATTACCGCAGCGCGCGCCGCGCGGGTCAGGCACCGCCACGCACCTTGACCGCCGGCGAATTCGTTCTGGTGCTGCTGCTGATCGGTGTGGTCGGTGTGATCAGTCTGGTGCGGCAGATCCGCACCGATCCGGATCGGCAGATCGACCTGGTGCTTCCCTGGGATCGGGCCTTTTCCTTTCCCGAAGAAGTGACCTCCGAAGTGGTGGCGACCGACGCCGCGCTCGACATCTTGATCCCGCGCGGGAATATCGAAATCGTGGCCGAAGAGGCCAGCCAGATCCGCGCCGTCGTCTCCAAGCGTGCGTATGCCTTCAGCGAACGCGATGCCCGTCGCGCCGCCGACCAGGCCAGCCTGCGCATCGTGAAGACCGACTCGGGCTACGCATTGCAGCCGGAATGGCGCGAAGGCCGCCGGCTCGGCAACATCTATTTCGACCTCACCGTGCATGTCCCGCGTTCGATGCCCCTGCGCATTCAATCGGTGCGCGGCAATTTGCGCGCTGCGGGACTGACCGGCCGGCTGGATGTGGAACTGCGCCGCGGTGACGTGGAAATCCGCAACGCAGGCAGCGCCGTGCGGGTCAAGCTGCGTCAGGGCGACGTTCGCATCCACGCGGTGCGGGGCGATGTGATCGTCGAAGGCCCCGGCGACCTGGTCGAAGTCAGCGAGGTGGCCGGCGCGCTGACCATCCAGGGCAACTTCAGCGGTCCCATCCAGATCAGCCGGGTGCAGGGCGAGACCACGTTTCGCTCCTCGCGCACGAATCTGAGTGTGGGCCGGATTGCCGGCCAGCTGGAACTCAGCGGAGGCCAGCTCACCCTGACGGATTCTTCCGGCCCCGTCAGCCTGATCACGCGCAGCTACGACATCACCATGGAAAACATCGAGGGGGAACTCCGAATCGAAAACCGCTCTTCGGGCGATATCCGGCTCCAGTTCCGGCGGCCGCCGCAGCAGCCCGTACAGGTGCGCAACGAAAAAGGCGATATCGAACTCACGCTGCCGGCCGAAGCAACGTTTGCGCTGCAGGCGATCGCCCAGCGCGGGGAGATCGAATCGGATTTCACCGGAGCGGGACTGGAAAAGACCGACCGCGAGGAAGCAGTCGAGCTGCGCGGCCGCGTGGGGGCTCGCGGACCGAATATTCGACTGGAGACCACCTACGGGACCATCCGCCTGCGCCGAGGCCCTTGAAATCTTTCCGGAAAAAATAATTGCTTTTTAGTAACTGAACTGGTAACTTTCCTGCGCGGCAACTGCCGTTCCAGCAAAACCGGTGAACAGGCCAAAAACTGCGAATTGGACTCGCCGCCGACGTATGCGTCGCCGCGTTCGCACCCGCCAGCGCCACCGCGCCGGCGGGCTACCGCAACTGCGGCGGGCAAACCGCGCCACGGAGATGATCGAACTCCGGGCTGCAGCCGCAGCACGTTCGCTGGTGCTGGAAGCCTCGGTCGGGCGCGGAGGAGCCAACCGGCCAGCGGATGTTCGCGCCGTCAAACAGAGGCTGCGGGAGCTGGGTTTTGCCTGGCTGGACGACACAACCACCATGGATGAATCCACCATGGCCACCATTCGCCTGTTCCAGGCCATCCAAAACGGCCTGCACCGTGTGGACCATCCGCGCAACAACGGTCGCATTGACCCGGACGGCCGCACGCATCGCTGGCTGCAGGCCTGGAACGCGCCGCGCTGGCAGGTGATGCCACGCGGGGGACGCGAGGCCGGTTTTCTGAACTTCGAGCTGCTCGACGAGGCGGACCAGCACGACTACGGCACCAGTTGGATGGCGGAGACCATCATCGCCGCCGGCGCCTCCTACCGCGACGCCTATCTCGCCACACATCCCCGAGCAGCCCTGCTCGCCACCAACGACGTCAGTCTGCCTCGCGGAGGAAACACGCCCGATCACACCACGCATGAAACAGGCCTGGACTGCGACTGCCGGCTGCCGCGCACCGACGGCACCAGCGGGGGCATCACCTGGAATCGGCCGGGTACCCACCAGAAGCACCCGCTCTATGACCGCGAAGCCGCGCGGGCCATGTTGCTCGCTCTTCGGCGCCAACCTCTGTGGCGCCGCACATTGTTCAATGATCCCGTGTTGATCGCCGAGGGCCTTTGCCAGGCCGCTCCGGGCCACGACGATCACATCCACTTCGAGATTCGGCCACCGGCACCCGTGTTCGGCTGACAGACTGTGGGACTGGCCACCTGCTTGTGCCAAACCGAGGAATCAGCGGGTGGTGAGCTGGTCGAGCAGCTCGAAGAAATTCGGGAAGGAGACGGCCACGCAACCGGGGTCACGCAGGCGCGATTCACCCTCGGCACCGAGGGCGGCCACGGCGCAGGCCATGGCCATACGGTGGTCGCCGGCCGGGTCGAGTTCAGCACCGTGCAACCGGGTGCGGCCGTCCACCCGCAACCCGTCCGGGAATTCCTCCACACGAGCGCCCATGCGGCGCAAATTTTCTGCCAGCACGGCGATGCGGTCGCTTTCCTTGACTCGCAGCTCGCGCGCGTCGCGAATCTCGATGCCCTGTTCCGTGTAGGGTCCCAGGGCGGCGAGCACAGGCAATTCGTCAATCATCTGGGCCACGTGCGGCCCGGCGATTTTCCCTCCGGAGAGGCCGGCCGATTCGATGGAGATATCTCCGGCCAGTTCACCGTGCTGGACGGTCAGGCCGGAGATGCGCATCGGCGCGCCCATGCCCGCCAGAACATCCAGCACGGCGGTGCGCGTGGGATTCAAGCCCACGCCGTGCAGGGTGAGAGAAGAGCCGGGGAGCACGAGCGCGGCCGCCAGGAGGAAAACGGCCGAGGAAAGGTCCCCGGGCACGCTGAGCTGCCGAGCCTGCAAACGCTGCCGGCCCAGCAGGCGAATCGTGCGCTCCCCGCGCTCCAGCTCGGCACCAAACTCCGCCAGCGCCAATTCGGTGTGATCGCGGGTGCGAACGGTTTCGGTGACGGTCGTGATACCGTCGGCCAGCAGTCCGGCCAGCAGCACGGCCGATTTGACCTGCGCGCTGGGCACCGGCAGCTCGTAGTCAATGCCGCGCAGCGGCGCACCGGCGATCTCCATGGGCAAAAAATCGCCCTCCCGCGCCGTTATCCGCGCGCCCATCCGTTCCAGTGGTTCGATCACCCGGCGCATCGGCCGGCGGCGAAGCGAGCGGTCCCCATCCACGACGGAGACGAACGAGTGGGCGGCCAGCACGCCGGCCAGCAGCCGTGCTGTCGTGCCCGAGTTGCCGGCATCCAGCCGACGCCAGGAAGGACGCAAACCGGCTGGACCGGCACCGACTATGTTCACGGTGGCGTCCTGCTGGACGATGCGCACACCAAGCCGCTGCAAACAAGCCAGCGTGCGCCGGCAATCTTCGGCAGGAGAAAAATTGCGAATCTGGCTGGTGCCTTCGGCCAACGCGGCCAGCAAAGCATAGCGATGGGAGATGGATTTATCCCCGGGAACCGATGCTGCTCCCGAAATTGTCCGCGCCGGATAGAGAATTCGTCTGGCCACAGTTCGATTCTAGCATGCACTCCGCGCCGTGCCGGCCGAGTGGTCCACCTGCCACATTGCGCACAGCCTCCGCGTCGGATTGAACTCATCCACGAGCGCAGGTATCATGGGACGGGATGCTTCCCAGCCCAGCAAGAGTCCGCGCCTACTGCCTGGCTGCAGCGCTGGCCAGTGGGAGTCTGCTCGCATCCATCCTCGGTCCGCTGCAAGCCCAGTCTCCGCCGGTGCGGAGCGAGCCGCCAGCAATTTTCCCGCTCGAAAAAATTCAGCCCGGGATGACCGGCTACGCGCAAACCATTTTCGAGGGTGACCGGATCGAGCGCATCGAACTGGAAGTCGTCGGCGTGCTGCCGAATCTGCTGGGCCCGAAGCAAGACATCATCCTGGTGCGGTTGCGGGGTCCGCGGGTGGAGCACACCGGAGTAGCCGGTGGCATGAGCGGGAGCCCGGTGTACCTCGAAGGCAAACTGGCCGGCGCGCTGTCCCTGCGCTTCGGTGTGTTCGCCAAAGAACCGCTGGCAGGGGTAACGCCCATTGAAAACATGCTGAAATTGCCGGTCAGCGGCGCAGACCGGAACCGCCTGGCGGGACTGAATGAAGCTTTTCGCGCCGCCGGTTATCCGATTCCGGGAGAATTTGCACAACAGCTCGGGCTGGGGGAAGGCGCGTTTCTGGCTCCGATCGAAACTCCACTGGTTTTTTCCGGCTTTCATCCTGCGGTGCTGTCCCGGTTTGCCAGCGAATTTGCGGCTTTTGGATGGGTTGCGGTTCCCGGAGGCACAGCGGCGGCACGAGCGGACGACGCCCTGCTGCAGCCGGGCGATATGGCCAGCCTGGTGCTGATGCAGGGCGATCTTTCCGTACAGGCCAGTTGCACGGTGAGCGCGATTTTCGGCGATCGCCTGCTGCTCTGCGGACACCCAGTGCTGGGCTACGGTGAGCTGGTCGCTCCGATGGCGCGCGGGCGCGTGGTCACGACGCTGGCTTCGGCGATGTCTTCCACGAAGATCGTCAATGCCGGTGGTGTGATCGGCTCGATTACCGATGACCGTCTGACCGGCGTGATCGGTCGGCTGGGCCCGCCACCGCGCCTGATCCCGATGGAGCTCGAAAGCGTAACGCCTGCCGGACGGCAGCAGTACCGCTTCGAACTGGTCGAACACGCCAAGCTGACGCCGCTGCTGGTCGGCCTGGCCACTCTGAACGGGTTGCTCGGCAACCCGCTCTACGGGGAGGGGCAAACGTTTCGCCTGACCGGCGAGATTGCCGTGGATGGACACACGCCCGTCAACCTGGAAAACATGTTCGCCCCCACGGATCTGCCGCTGCCCGATGCGCTGTTCATTGTGAACAGCGTGCAGACGATTTTTACGCGCATCTTCACCAACTCCTACGAAGCGGCACGCATCAACAGCATCCGGTTGCGTGTGGAAGCCGTTCCGGAGCGGCGCTGGGCGGTGATCGACAGTGCCTGGAGCGAAAAGAGCGAAGTCAGCCCGGGCGAAGAGATTCGCGTAAAAGTCCTGCTGAAGCCCTACCGCGGCGCTCCCTTCATCCGCGAAATTCCCATCACCATTCCGCCGCAGGCTCCCAAGGGTCAGCTCCGCATCCTGGTGAGCGATTCGGAAACGTTGAATCGGATGAGCCGTTTCTTTTCGCTCGGGCCGCAGAGCCGGCTGGGCGGGCTGGAACAGTTGATTGCGTTGCTGAACCGGGAGCGGCGCAACCACCGGCTCTACGTGACCCTGCTGCAGCCGAACCCCACCTTGCTGCTGGAAGACAAAGAGCTGCCGAATGCTCCGCTCTCACAAATCCGCATCCTCGACCAGCGACGCACTCCGGGCAGCTCGCTGCTGCTGCGCGAGTCGGTGGCTGGGGAATGGTCTGCACAGTTGAACCAGGTGATCACCGGCCAGTACGTGATTCCTGTCACGGTGAAGTAGCAGCACGGGACTTGGCTGTGACGCGGAGGCAAGGTGCGCCAGCAAGACAGGGGGAAACCATGAGGTTGGGATGGCGGCTTATCCGTTCAGCCCGGCTGCGGACGGCAGCGGGCGCCAGTATCTGTGCGCTGCTGGTCTTTGCGCTGGTGCCGGCCGCACAGGCCGAGCGGACGAGAATCTGGCGGCAATCGAGCTTCGCCGAATTTGAACGCGGAGAAGCCCGGGGGGTAGCGCTGCGCAGCGACGGGACGCTGGTGCTGGCACCGCGCTTTACCCAGTTTGCCGATCCCAATCTGGCCTACCTGTGGGCGCTGGCCGTGGACTCGCGCGGAAGGCTGTATGCCGCGGGCGGCTCGAACGCGCGCGTGCTGCGCTACGACGCATCCGGGGCCGCGACCACTGTGTTCGAATCGCAGGAAATGGCTGCCCAGGCCCTGGCGATCGACAGCCGCGATCACCTCTACGTGGCCACCTCGCCCGATGGCCGGGTCTACCGCATCGCCCCGGACGGCACCAGCCGCGTGTTCTTCGAGCCGGGCACGAAATACATCTGGGCACTGGCCCTGGATCGGGACGGCACGCTGTTCGTCGCGACGGGCGACCGGGGCGAAGTTTTCGCCGTCGCGCCCGACGGCACCGGCCGCGTCTACTACAAAACCGACGAAACCCATGTGCGCTCGCTGGCCTTTGACCGCGAAGGCCGGCTGCTGATCGGCACCGAGCCGAACGGATTGATTCTCCGCATCGAAAAGCCGGCGGCAGGCAAAACGGAGGCCGAGCGTGCCTTCGTCATCTATGAAACTGACCGGAAAGAAGTCACCGCGCTGGTGACGGATCGCAGCGGCAATCTGTTCGCTGCCTCGATCGGACGCAAGGACCCGCGCACACCCCGACCCACCCTGCCGACACCTGCACCGACCGCGCCCGCTGTCACCGATCCGGCCGTCACGGCCACCCTGCAGCAGCCCGGCAACGTGGTGCAAATCGGTCAGCAACAAATCGTGGCTCAGGCGGGGCCTGCCACGCCGTTCCCGGCGATTCCGGGTGGCAGTCAGGTCTACCGGATCGCACCCGATGGCGCACCCGAAGTCATCTGGAGTTCGGAAACCGAACTTGTCTATGCGCTGGGGATCGGTGCAGACGGCCGTCTGCTGCTCGGCACCGGCGATCGCGGAGTGGTACTGCGGATTGAACACGACGAAGTTTTCTCCCATCTGGCAAAAACGGCTTCGGCTCAGGTCACCGGCCTGGCCCGCGCCGCCAACGGGGCCACGTTCGTGGCCACCGCCAACCCGGGGAAAATCTTCCTGCTCGGACCCGACTACGAAGTGGAAGGCAGCTTCACGTCGCAGGTTTTCGATGCCCAGATTTTCTCCCACTGGGGACAGCTTTCCTGGTGGGGAGAAAATGGCAGCACGAACGGCGCCGTGGAGTTCTATGTCCGCTCCGGCAACACCTCGAATCCGGAGAAAAACTGGAGTCCGTGGGCCGGGCCCTATCGGAGGGCAGCCGGTGAAACGGTGCAGGTGCCGCCGGCGCGCTTCGTCCAGTGGAGGGCCGTGTTCCGCGCTCATCGCCACCAGCCCGCCGACCAGGCCGGAGAAACACCCAGCCTGGTCTGGGTGAATCTGGCCTATCTACCCAAAAACATGGCTCCGCGGATCGAAGCCATTGCGCTGCAGGACCCGGGGGTGCGCGTGCAGGGGTTCACGCCGCCTCAACAGACAACGAACCTGCAGCCGGTGCAACTGCGCCAGCCGTCGCGTTCCAGCCGCGCTCGCGCCAGCGTCGCGACGCAGCCGCTGATTTCGACACAGTCCCCGGCGAACCCGCAACCCGCCACCCGCCGGGCCGAAGCTCCGCCACAAGGGTTCATCCAGAGAGGCTTTCAGTCTGTGCTCTGGGCGGCCGAAGATGACAACGACGACGAACTGGTCTTCACCCTCTACTACCGCGGCGAGGGCGAACAGAACTGGAAACTGCTGAAGGACAAAGTCGAGCAGCGATACTTCACCTGGGATACGACCACGATGCCTGACGGAGCCTACTATCTGAAGATTGTCGCTTCGGACGCTCCTTCGAATCCCCCGGACGAAGCCCTGACTGCCGAGCGCATCAGCGAGCGATTCGAGGTGGACAATTCTCCGCCCGAAATCCTCGATCTGAGTGCAGCACCGCAAAGCCCCGAGGTGCTGGTCCGTTTCCTCGCCCGGGATTCCGCCAGCGCGGTGGCACGCGCCGAATACAGCCTGAATGCCGGCGAATGGACGCTGCTGTTCCCTGCCGACCGCGTGACCGACTCCGCACAGGAGAGCTACTCGCTCACGTTGAAGAATCTGCCGCCCGGTGAGCACACCGTGGCCGTGCGCGTCTACGATCGTTTCGAGAATGCGACCAGCGCAAAGGTCACCTTCACCGTGCCGGCGCGGCCGCGGTAGCGTAGGCAACCACTGCCGATTTGCAGCAAAGCAGGTGCGTTCCTGAAGCAAAACCAACGGAAAACGAAGCAAGAAAGGACGAATGGCCGGCTAGCCGCACCGCGCTGGGCAGCGATGCGCTCAGCCTTCGGCGACAATCGTATCGTAGCGCTCGATCAGGGCCGCGTTCGCCGGCAGCCCGCGCACGTGACGCGGCTCGACGCGCACCACCCGCGCCGTGCAACTGACCCGCATCGGCACCCCGCCCGTTACCGAACCGGGCATCACCAGCGACATCTCGAAGGGCGTGCCTTCGGCCATCGGCGGGTCGAGCACGAACAGCAGACCGCGTTCCGAAAGGTTCACAACCTCGGCGTCTCGCACTGGTTCCCCGGGCCGGTCGATACGACGGAGCTTCAGAGGCAGCAGGAGGGATACCCGCGGCGAAGCCCGCCGTTCTTCAATGGGCATGCAAAACTCCTGTTCCAGTAATGGTTCACCCCTCCCCTCCCCGAACTTCAGCAACGTGAGCATATCCCATTCTGCATGAAACACGCAAAGTCCGCCCAAAAACAGATTTTCTGATTAAGAAACAGGGCTACAGCCCTGCGGGGCGCGAATCCTGTGGCGACAGTGTGCCATAATGAGCCGCTGGTGCATCTGGGGAGAGCTGCATGCTTGCTGGACCCGACCTGGCAACGATCCGCGCCGCGCACGAACGCATCCGCCCGTATATTCACCGCACGCCTGTGATGACCTCGCGGTCGCTCGACGAGTTGGCCGGCGTGCGGCTGTTTTTCAAGTGTGAAAATCTGCAAAAGACGGGCTCGTTCAAAATCCGCGGCGCAATGAACACCGTTCTTTCGCTCAGCGAAGCGGAAGCCCGCCGTGGCGTGGTCACGCATTCGTCCGGCAATCATGCCACAGCGGTGGCCTATGCCGCGCGGCTGCGGGGGATACCTGCCCATGTCGTGATGCCCTCGAATGCCCCGCTGGTCAAGCGGCAGGCGGTGGAAGCCTTTGGGGGAAAAATCACGCTGTGCGAGCCGACCCTGGCCGCGCGCGAGGCCGCCGCGCAGAGCATCATCGAGCAGACGGGTGCGGTGCTGGTGCATCCCTACAACGATGAACGCATTATCGCCGGGCAGGCCACGGCCGCTCTGGAGCTGCTTGAACAGGTTCCTGAACTGGACGCGGTCATCGCACCGGTCAGCGGCGGTGGGCTGCTCAGCGGAACCGCGATTGCCGTGAAATCGCTCCGGCCCCAAGCAGAGGTGATTGGTGCTGAACCTGCCGGCGCCGACGATGCCTTCCGGTCGCTGGCGGCAGGCCGCCTCGTCCCGGCGGAAAACCCACAGACGATTGCCGATGGACTGCGCGCTTCGCTCTGCCCGCTCACCTTTCAGATTTTGCGCGAGCGCAACTGCCGAATTGTGCTCGTCCGCGAAGAAGAAATCGTGGCAGCGATGCGACTGCTGTGGGAACGGCTGAAGCTGGTCGTGGAGCCTTCCGGAGCGGTGTCGGCGGCTCCGCTGCTGTGCCACACGCTGACCACCAAAGTCCACAGCGTGGGTGTCATTCTCTCCGGCGGGAACGTGGACCTGGCCCGGCTGCCCTTTGCTTGAATGCAACCCCGGCAACGGCGCGGCGAGAAACGCGCGCCCGTTTCACTGCACGCGCAGGATGATGTTGACTGATTGCTGGATGGTGCCGGAGGTGCCGTTCACCGATACGGTGAAGGTTCCTGCCGGAGTACCCTGTGAGGGCGGGTTACTGCCCCCGCCGCCGCCACCGCCGCAACCTGTCTGCAGTGCAGCCAACGTCACCAGCAACGTCACAGCAGGCAGCGCCCAGGCCAGCCGACGCCGGCCCGCTCGCCGCAACATCAGACCCGCGAAGCAGACTGCCGCACCGAGTAAACCCGCTGCATTCCACAGCCAACCGCTCCAGGCCGAGCCGGTCGTGACAGCACTGCGCGCCCTCGTACTGAGGGTCAGTGAGACGTTGGTATTGTTCGTGCCGGGAGTGACCGATGCAGGCTGGAAGGCACAGCTTGCGCCCGTGGGCAGTGCCGAGCAGCTCAAACTGACTGCGCTGCTGAAACCGGCTGGCGCAGGCGCCACGATAATCGTATAGCTGGCCGAGCCACCGGCGGTGACGGTCTGCTGCACCGGATTCGGCACCAGCTGGAAAGGTGGCGCAGCAAAACCGAAGCTCGCATTCAGCGCCAGATTGCCGCCGTCCCCTTCGAACGCGCTCACCATCAGGGAGTAGGCGGTGTTGGCCACAGCATTGAAGCTGAGTTGCGAGTGGCGAATGACGCCCGGATCGACGTCGTCGTTGCAGGCGACCTCCGAAAAATTCCCGGGGGAACCGGTAAACACGGCCAGAATCGTGTCGTAGTTGCTGCCCTGCGTATTCAAGTTCACCGTGCCGTTGGCTGCGGCCGTGAACCGGTACCAGACACTCCGGGCCCGGCCGTTCTCTGCCAGTCCACCCAGACCCGCCACACAGGAGGGCGCCGGATCGTCGGTGGCCGATGCGGCTCCGGTCGTGGCCACCGAGTGGCTAAAGGGAGTGGTGTTCACAATGACGGCATTCGAAAAATTGTCGTTCGATGGCGCCGTAGCCTGCACGATCAGCGTTTGCAAATTCGAAGAGCCGGCACCCGGAGCCGGGTCGAACACGCGGATGGTAGCGACGCCGGCAACGGTCAGGTCGCTAGAGGGAATCTGAGCGGTCAACTGGCTTGTGCTGACGAAGGTGGTCGGGCGGTTCTGCCCGTTCCAGCGCACCACCGAGCTGGTCGTGAAATTCGAGCCGTTTACGGTCAGTGTAAACGCCGGACCGTTCAGCGGCGCCGTGATCGGAGAAATCGAGCTGATGGCCGGCGAGCTGCTGGTCAGCACGGTGAAGGTCAAGGCATTGGAGACCGCACTGCCGCCGTTCTGGCGCACGGTGACGGAAGCTGCCCGCGCGGTGCTGAGCAGGCTCGAGGGGATGCTGGTTTCCAGTTCATTGCTGGTTGCCGGGGTCGGCGGTGGCAGCTCGGTACCGTCGAAGACGACGCGCGCATCAGCAGCAAAGCCGTGGCCGCGCACGCGCAGGGTCAGCGGCCCAGAGCCAGCGTTGGCCGTGGCTGGATCGAGCGTGTGGATGTTGAACGACGGGGTGAAATTGTCGAGCTTCAAATCCCAGGCACTGCGCCCATGCGTCCACGCGCGCAGGATGCGCGAATTGCGATGCAGTTTCAGGGCCAGAACGGCCACGTTGGGCAACCCGGGTGCCAGCGGCGCCCAGGTGATGCCGCCGTTGGTCGTGCCCAGAACGCCCAGGTCGGTCGCGATGTAGAGGGTATTGCCGGTCGGGTCGGCGTCGGTATCGATCACGATGTCATTGACAGGGATATTCGGCAAATTGCCGCTAATGTCCGTCCAGACCGTGCCGCAGCCGATGGCGCGGAAGACGTGGCCCCGGTTGTCCACAAAACCGGAAAAACCGGAGTAGGTGGCGAAGAGGATGCTCGGGTCCAACGGATGAGCCGCCACCTGGGTGACGAACCGCGGCGGAAGGTCTGCCGTGGTGCAGTTTGTCCATGTCGCTCCCCCGTCCGCGGAGCGGAAAATTAGCCCGGTACTGCTGCCGGTCAGAATGACGCTGCTGTCCGGAGCGGCCACGGCAATCGTGGAAATCGTGCCATTGCCGCCGGTCAGGTCCGGGGAGATAGCCTGCCAGCCGTCCCCGTGGCTGTCGCTGCGCCACACGCGGAAGGTGCCGAAATAGAGTCGGCCAGAAATCCTCGGGTCGTGAATGAACGGCGGGATAAACGCCACGCGATCGCCGAGGTTGATGCCGTCCTCGGCAGAAGCGAACGTGCCGTCCAGGCCGTTGCGGAAAGAACGGCGCACATCGATCCGCTGGCAGTTGGTGTACACGGTACTGGGCACCTGAGGGTCAAATGCTGTCCAGGCACCATCGCCGCAGGTGACGATGTCCCAAACTGCGCCGCCCGTGTACCGTTGCGTGCTGTTGTCCTGCGAACCTCCGAAAGCAATGTCCGGCGTCGAGGGATGGATGGAGCCGCCCGGATAGAACTGTACCAGGCCCAGGCTGTTGGCCGGGTTGCCTGCTTGCCCGTTCAAGTTCGTCCAGATGAGGCTACTTACCGGCGACTCTATGTTCGTGGTGCTCCAGACCCCGCCATCGTTGCCCACATACAGCTTCGTAGGAGGATTGGCGAACTCGATCGCGTGCGTATCCACGTGGATGAATGGCCCGCTGGACCCGCTGCGTCCCACTCCTTCCCAGGTGTTGCCGCCGTCCAGCGTTCGCACCGGGAAGGTGGGCCGACCACGGGAATCGAACTGCGCCGCGCCACCGGCAAAGACGATGTTCGGATTGGAAGGATGTACCCGCACGACATGGTCGTACCAGCACTGCGGTCGGCAGTAGTCTGGCGTGGTGGTGAGCCGTGTCCAGGTGACTCCGGCCGGGTCCGGGTTGCGCGCGTTCGTGGTCTTGAAAAAGCCCAGCAGCGCGCCAAAATTCGAGCTGCTGGAATCCTGAATTCCCGCATAGAGGATGTCGGGGTTGCTGCGCGCGACGGCAATTTCAATGCGGCCGACATTGGTCGTCGGGAATCCGGTCACGCTGATTCGGGTCCAACTGACGCCACCGTCGGTCGAACGGTAGACCCCGTTGGATGAGCTGCCGTTCGGTGAACCCAGGGCGGCAAAGGCAAGCTGTCCGTCCGGTGTCGCGAAAACCACTTCCGTGCCCGGTGCGCCCGACAGCCGCACCGACCAGGTCACCCCGCCATCGGTGGACCGCAGGATGCCGGAATTGGCGCTCGAACCGGGCTGGAACACACCGGCAAGGACGATGTCAGGGTTAGTGGGATCCACGGCGAGCGAACCGATAAAGGCACCACCGCCCAGACGTCCTGAAGTGAACGGGCCAACAAACGGCCCGGGCAGATGCTGCCAGGTTGCGCCGGCGTCGGTGGACTTCAGAATGCCCGCACCGTAGTAGCTGCTGACTGAAAAGGTCTGCTCGCCCGTGCCGACGTAGATGATGTCGGGATTGGAAGGTGCCAGCGCAATCGAGCCGATGGCCAGGGAAGGCTGATCATCGGTCAAGGCAGTCCAGGTCTGTCCGCCGTCGGTGGATTTCCACACGCCGCCCTGCGCCCCGCCGACATAAATCACGTTCTGGTCCCGCGGGTCCACCGCGAGGCCGCCGATGCGTCCCGAAGTGAACGGAGGAAAATCACCACTCGAACTCGGCTGCGGGCCGATGGGAACCCAGAGGCCGGGCACAGCGGTGGCGAAGGACTCGCGAGCAAGGGCTGCGGAGCGCGCAGCCGAAAAGAGATACCCGGGGCCACGTTGAAGAACTTCGCGGTACTGTTCAAAAGCACGCAGCCGCACTCCGGGAGGAATTTCCTTCAGGGGGAAGGCGCGCTGGCGATAGAACCATTCCGCGCGCGCAGTGGGATTATCCGGTTCAATCTGTCCGGCAACAGGTTTGCTCGAAGATTCAATCTGTGTGGACAGTTCCTGCAACAGAGCCGGTGCGGCAGCCCACAGCAACGCGACGAGCAGGCCAGCCGCGGGCCATAGCCGCGCTGAGGCAATTCGCCTGCTCGCCGTCACGTGCCGGAACCAGCCCGAGCGGAATCTGCCCATCCCCCACCTCTTTCACTGATGTTACATCATAACGATTTTGTTGAAAGTAAGCTCGTTCACAGTGGATGTCAACGAAGAAACTCTGCGTTCTGCTGGTCGGACGCGCTTTCGTACAGCTTCTGCCGGTTTTTCAAAAATCAGGAAGAAGAAATGGCGCGCGTTGCGGCCGGGCCGGTCAAAACCCGGTCGTTCCTCGCGAAAGCGAAAGCCGTTGCGTTCCGCATCTTCGCGAACCAGTTTGCGCGAGATGCGGTGGCGGCGCATCAGCGCGCTGCGATCTTGATGCTCCTCGCCGGCACCGTCAATGATCGCCAGCCGACCACCGGGCTTCAGGGAGCGGAACACGCCCTGCAGCATGGCATCGTGTTTGCGCATTTCGTGATAGGCATTCACGATCAGCACTGCATCCAATTCGCCTTCGGGCAGCCGCGGATCGTCTTCGCGGCCCAGGATCAGGCGCACCTGCGAGAAGCCGGCGCGTTCCACCTTGCGGCGCGCAATCGCCAGCGCCTTCGGGTCGATATCCACGGCATAGACGGCACCGGAAGTCCCCACCCGTTGCGCCAGATGCAATACGAAATAGCCTTCGCCACAACCGACATCGGCCACGCGGCTGCCGGCCGTGATGCCCAGCGCATCGATGACTTCGGCCGGCCGCTGCCAGCGGTCGCGATCCTGTTGTGAGCGCGCGACCCGCGCCGGAAAAACCGCCAGCGCACAAAGCAGAAGGGCAACCGGTACAGCCCGACGCAGCCCTTGAAATGGACGAGATCCGTGCAAAACCGTTCGCTCTGCTAGAGGCCAACTCCCGATAATTTGACGTGCGGAATCCGAGAGGGGTTTTGCGAAATTCCAACCGGCAGCCAGCCGATTCGTTACATCAGTTCCAGACCCCAGAAATCCATCCGCGGATTCTGCAACTCGATGCCGAGCTCCCAGCCTTCCGGGCGACGATTCCCTTTCCAGACAACGACCGCGGCAACTTTGTTTTGATTGACCAGATTGGTGATCTGGATCCGCTGCTCCAGGGCGAGGTCCTGCGGAAGCACGACGAGGCAACCATATGGACCGACGACGCGTGTGTGCGCTTCCTGGCGTTGCGTGGTGCTGTCTGGCAGTGTCCACTCGATAGCCACCGGCACGCGCGAATTCACGCGCACGCCGCGGCGCCGTTGACGATACTTGCCATTCTGAATCTCCGTAGTCTGCTGCGGCATTCCCTTCCCCCAGAAAGAATCCGATCCGGCAGCCCAAGAGGGACATACAGGAGGGCGTTGGCAAGCTGGCAACGGCAAAGCCCATGGTAGGCAGCGACACCGGATGCCGTCAATAGAACTCTGTGCCGTAAGCGTTAGTCCGCAGCTCGCCCCCAGCCGCGTGCGTGGAGCACACAACCCAGCAAAAGTCCGGCCCGGGCTAGATACCTTTTCCGGTTTGTGTTACCATGCGCACAGATTTCGTCACAGACTGAAGGATTGCCAATCATGTTGTCTCCGCTGTGCAAGGTTGCCTTTTTGGGCAGTTTTTCGCTGTGCCTAGCAGTTACGACTTCAGCCCAGGTCTTCGGCGGGGGTGGGGCCACCCGCACGGTCAGCGGACAAGTCGTTCTCACAGGCGGAGCCGCCACGAACGTCGTCGTAACCCTGGAATCAACCAACCGTTCGTTTCATCGCGTGGTGATGACGGACGCCGGCGGCAACTTCGTCTTCACCGGCGTGCCCGTGGGTCAGCATTACATCTCCATCGAAGCCCATGGATACATGCCGGTGCGGGAGCTGCTGGATGTGCCGCCCGGCACCGGTGCACTGGCGGTGCAGTATCTGCTGCGTCCCCTGGCAGGGGAACGCAATGTTTCCACCGACCCCAGCGTCTCGGTGGCTGCGCTCCGCATCCCGCCCAAGGCACGGGATGAATTTCGCAAAGGTGTCCAGCAACTCCGAGCCGGCGATCGAACACTCGCCCGCAAACATCTGGAAAATGCTCTAAAAATCTATCCCCAGTTTCCTCAGGCATTGCTGGCGCTGGCCACGTTGGAGCTGCAGGAAGAAAAACCGAACCTGGCTCTGGAACATCTACAACAGGCTGTACGGATTGATAACAACTACGGGGACGGTTATCTGCTGCTCAGCCGGGTGCTGAATCATCTAGGCCGCTATTCCGAGGCCATCGAAGCCGCTGAAAAAACCAACGCGTTGCTACCCAATGCCTGGCAGGCTCAATTTGAACGAGGCATTGCCGCTCTCGCACTGGGCAATCTGGCCATGGCCACGGCTGCGCTGGAACAGATCGAACGGGGGGCCAGTCCTGATACCCCAGAAGCCCAGTTGTTACGCGCCGGCATATACTTGAAAACAGAACGTGTACTGGAGGCAAAGGCCGAGCTGCAAAAATTTCTGCTCAGCCACCCGAACCATAACTTAGCAAGTTTGGCTAGAAAAACTTTGGAGCAAATTGAAGCCAATCTACCCCGCTAAGCCTCGAGGCGAACTCGATTCGGCAAGCTATTCCCCCCAAGCTCAAAAGAATTCCGATAGGCATTTAGGGACTATGTTTTCCCTGGAACTGCATTTTCCAGGTTGGTGAGTGCTTTAAGCAATTCCTGAAACTACCTATTTTTATTTATATGAATCTACAAAATTTCGTATTTTTAACGAAGGCGATATTTTTTTTCATTCACAACTCAATGAAAAGAAAGAAGTTCGAATATGAAAGTCTTGGCAAAAAAATTGCTGTGCGGCGGGTAGACCCGTGGTGGGAGTTCTAAAAGAAAAAGGAAATTCTCTATCTTCCTTCTCCCATTCGGGTAGGGAGCAAATTCACATTTGGAGGAGGGAGCTGCATGCACCTGAATCCTAGGATTCAGTTCCGAGGCTTTTGGTGCATCGGCATGGTTCTGGTTGCCCTGTTGACGGTCACTCCGATTGCGGCGCAGGTACTGACCGGAGTGTTGACCGGAACTGTAAAAGACCAGACCGATGCCGTGATACCCGAAGCCAAGGTCACCGCGACTGACTTGGCAACAGGTCGGTCATTTACGGCCACAACGGACAGTTCAGGCAACTTCTTCATCTCGAACTTACCACAGGGATTCTATCAGGTAACGATCGAGGCGGAGGGGTTTGCCAAGTTCGTTGTGGAACGGGTGCAAGTCTTCGTGGGGCAAACTTCCCGCGTCGATGCCAAGATGGAAGTCGCCCGGGTGGGCACGGAGGTAGTGGTCACGGGCGAGCAGGCGCTGGTAGACACCCAATCCGCGGAAGTGAAGGCCAGCGTAGACCGGCAGCAAATCATGAACCTGGCGTTGCCGACTCGAAATCCGCTGGACCTGGTGCGGACGCTGCCGGGCATTGTGACCCCTACCAGCTCGGGTATCGCTGATTCCTTTGTGCACGGCCTGCGCGGCAATTCGACGAACATCACGCAGGACGGCATCAACGTGGCAGACAATTTCGTCAAGACCAGCTCATTCTTTGCTATCAGCGCTCCGACGGTGGATGCGGTGGGTGAGTTTGCCGTGTCCACAGCGGGCGTAGGCGTGGATGGTGGCTTCGGCGCAGCCCAGGTTTCCATCCGTACGCAGCGTGGTTCGGACGAATTTCACGGTTCGCTGTTCTGGTACCAGCGCACCAACGCGTTGAATGCCAACACCTGGTTCAACAACGCACAGGGCATTCCGCGACCGTTCCAGTTGCAGAACCGGATCGGTGCCAATGCGGGCGGTCCTGTGTTTATTCCCAAGCTTTACGACGGCCGGGAGCGCACCTGGGTGTTCGGGAACATTGAATTGTTCCGCGAACCGCTTTCCCGCAGCCGTACCCGCAGCGTGTTGAGCCCTGCTGCGCGCCAGGGGCTCTTCACCTGGACGCCGCCGGGTGGCTCTCCGCAAACGATCAACCTGCTCACCTTGGGACAGATCAACACCCCGACAGGTTCGCGTCCCAGCACCCCGGCAGACCTGAACGCCGCCGTGATGGACTTCTATAACAGCCTGGTTCCCGAACCAAACGGCGACCTGGGCTGCGGTGGTGACGGCGTCAACGTGCGGTGCTTCACGTTTAACCTGCCGGGCAAGAGCAAGCAGGAGCGCTACACGATCCGTGTGGACCACCAGCTCACCAAAAACCATGCGATCGAATTCGTCTACAACCAAGCTGACTTCGACTCCACTCCGGACCTGCTGAACGGGATTGAACCGCTGTTCCCCAAATCCACCGGAGGAGCCCAAGTGTCGCGCCGGCAGGTAGTCGTCTGGGCCTGGCTGGCGAACTTCGGCCCAACGAAGACGAACGAGGTCCGCGTGGGTTTCCAGCGGGCACCGGTTGAATTTGCGCTGTTTGAGACCTATCAGGCAACCGGCGGAGTGCAGCTTGACCTGCCGCTCGTCACCGACCCGACTCTGACCCAGGGCAACCTGCCCCAGGGCCGGAACACCCCGGTGCGCCAGGTGATGGATCACTTCACCTGGTTCCGTGGGTCGCACGGGATCCGGTTTGGGGGCGAGTACAAGCAGGTTGTAGCGAACTCGTTCTTCTTTAACACTGTCGTTCCCCGTGTTTTCATCGGAACGAACTCAGCCAACCCGAACGGGATTACGGCCTCGGACTTCCCGGGCGGCATCAGCTCCGGAGACCTTACCCGTGCCAGCAACATCTACAACATCCTGGTTGGTCAACTGAGCCAGATTCAGCAGGGATTCAACCACACCTCGCCCACGTCGGGCTTTGTGCCGGGCGTGCCGCGCGAAATCGACCCGATCCAGCACAACTTGGCGTTCTACTTCCAGGATCAGTGGAAGATGTTCCGCAACTTCACCCTGACGGCGGGGGTGCGGTATGAATTCCAAGGCGTGTTCGACCTGCGGAACGGGTTGGTTCTGCTGCCCGTGGACGGCATCAGTGGCCTGTGGGGCCCTGCCGGAGTGGGCAACCTTTTCACCCCGCGGACCACACCGGTGATGAATGATGTTCTGCTGGACTTTGCTGGCGCACGGAACGGGAAGCCTGTCTACGCGCGCGACATCAACAACTTCGCGCCGTACTTGGGATTCGCCTGGGATCCCTGGGCGGACGGCAAAACCTCGATCCGTGGCGGCGCCAGCATCCACTATCCGCAGGATGGTTTCACGCTGTTCCAGCTGGTCGGGACGGGCAACACCGGTCTGTTCAGCGTGGTAGCCAACACAACACCGGTGGGCGTCTTCAACCCCGCTTCGGTTCCCCTGCCGCCGGCACCGGTGGCCAGCTTCCCGGTCTCCCAGCGACAGAACTTCATCAACAACACGGCGACGAACCTCTGGGTCTTCGATCCCAAACTGCGCACGCCGGTGGTTGTGGAGTGGTCGCTTTCGGTCGGACGGGAGCTGTGGAACCGGTGGGCGTTTGAAGCCCGCTACGTGGGCAACCACGCTTCGGCGATGTATCGTTCCACGGATTACAACGAAATTAACCTGCTGAACAATCCGTTTTCGTTCGGTGGGAATCAGGTGGCGAACCTGCTGACAGAGTTCCGCAACGCGCAGAACAACCTGACCATCTGTGCGGCCAACCGGACTGCCTGCACCGGCTCCCCCACCGGCGCCCTGCGGTTTGACAACCGCGGCCTGCCGGGTCAGGTTCCGCTGCCGATTTTCGAGGCTCTGTTCCAAGGGCTCGCACTCTCCAGCGGATTCACCAACAGCACGTTCATTACCCTGCTGAGCGAAGGGCAAATCGGGTCCATGATGGACACGATTCGGCGGTCGAACACGTATCGCGCGAACCGCGAGCAGTTCTTCCCGCTGAACTTCTTCGTGCCCAACCCCTTTGCCAACTCTGCGATTCTGGTGGACAACTCGAGCTGGTCCATCTACCACGGTGGCGAGTTCGAGTTGCGCCGTCGTTTCGCCGGCGGCTTAACTTTCCAGGCAAACTACACTTTCAGCAAAGTGCTGACCGATACCACGTTCCTGACCAGCCAGCAGGAGTTCCAGACGTATCGGTCGTTGCTGAATCGTTCGCGTGACCGCTTCCGGGCCGCGTTCGATGTGCGCCACTCGTTCTCGATGAACTTCCTGTATCCGCTGCCGTTCGGCCGGGGCAAGTGGCTCGGTGCGAACGTGCATCCCATCGTGGACAAGTTCATCGGCGGGTGGATCGTCACCGGCTTCACGCGGTGGAGCAGCGGAGCGCCCTTCACGGTGTTCTCCGGGCGCATCACCACCGGTGCCTTCATCGGTGAACCGGCGGTGCTGCGGAACATGACGATGGAAGAGTTCAAGAAGCAGATCGGCGTGTTCCGCACCGAAAACGGCGTGTTCTGGCTAAACCCCAACTCCGGATTGCTCACCATCGATCCGGTAACGGGCGCCAGCCGTGCCGTTTTCTGCACGCCAGGTCAGACAACGCCGTGCTTCGATCACCCGGGACCGGGAGAAAACGGCAACATGCCGTGGCTGGGCTTTGACCTGCCCAGGTTCTTCAATCAGGACCTGAGCATCATCAAGGAAACGCCCATCCCGTCCATCAGCGAACGGTTCAACTTCCAGATCCGGTTCGAGTTCTTCAATGCCTTCAACACACCGAACTTTGTCGGCGCGTCGAACGACATTGATAACTCGAACTTCGGACAGTTGACCTCGCAGGTGGATACGGTGCGCGGTGGCGGCGTGACTTCACGCATCATCCAGTGGGTGCTCCGTATCAACTGGTAAACGCTTTCCACAACAGGCGCGGCCCGGGTGCATCCGGGCCGCGCCTTTTTTGTTCTCCCATCCAGAACGACGAAATTTCCAGACAGGCAAAGCTTTCCAGCAGGAGCGGCGTTTCCGGAATTCCGAAGCAGAGCAGTTTTTCGCTGCCAGCTTCTCAGGACTTTTCAGGAAATTTTCAGGAAAGCCACGTGCGCAGAAGTGTGCGCCAGTTGAGCAGGTTTACAAGAAGAAGGCGGGCAGGCCTGTAAGCCGGATTCTGTCGGGGCGCGTCCAGCGTCCGTGTGGTGCCACGCCATGTGGCACTCGCCAGCCGGACTCGTTCGGCCTGCGTCCCGTGGTGATCATTCCTCTGGGCCCGACATTGCTGCCGGGCTCAAGCGGCCTACCCGAGGGTTGACTGTACTCGCCGCACCGGAATTCCGGCGTGGCGAATCAGGACGGCTCACGCCGGTGAGCCATCAGCGGGCCGGGCCAGCCCTTCCCCTCCTATTTGGCCTTGCTCCACGCGGGGTTTACCGTGCCCCCGACATTGCTGTCGGGGCGGTGGGCTCTTACCCCACCGTTTCACCCTTGCCAGTGCCGGCCATGGAAGACGTGCTCGAGGTTTGCCTCGAGCCTGTCACAGAGCCAGGCACTTCGGCGGTCTATTCTCTGTGGCACTTTCCGTGGCCGCCACCCCGCTCCGCAGCACGGAGCCAGTGTGCCGACCCCCTGGTGTTACCAGGCGCGTTGCCCTCCGGAGTCCGGACTTTCCTCCATTCCGGGAACTCAGCCGTGAGCCCCGGAACAGCGATCACCCGGCCTGCCCGCCTTGAAATCATTATACGACTGCCGAGCGCAGCGCTCAAGCCGCGTGGAATCCGTCGGCGAGCACCGACCGGCCGCTGCTGCTTATTTTCCCGAGACCATCTTCTCAAACGCGGCTTCATCCAGGATGGGGACCCCGAGCTTTTTCGCCTTGTCGTATTTGGATCCGGGATTGGCGCCGACGACGACATAATCGGTATTTTTGCTGACCGAGCTGGTGACCTTGCCTCCCTGACTGGTGACCAGCGCGGAAGCTTCTTCGCGGGTGTATTTTTCGAGCTCTCCGGTGAAGACAAACGTTTTCCCGGCAAATTTTGTCCCTTTCGGCGCAGCGCGCTCGGCGGTAAACCGCAGGCCGGCTTCCTTGAGACGTTTCAAAAGTTTCTGGTTCGCCGGCTCGGAGAAAAACTCGACGATTGCCGCCGCCACTTTCGGCCCGACTTCGGGCACTTCGGTCAGCTCTGCGACGCTGGCTTCGGCCAGCCGGTCGAGCGAGCCGAAATGCTCGGCGAGCAATTCTGCGGTGCGTTCGCCCACGAAGCGGATTCCCAGCGCAAAAATCACGCGGTGCAGCGGCGCTTTTTTGCTCGCTTCGATCTGGTCCAGCAAATTCTGGGCGGCTTTGGCCGCCATGGGCGGAGGAACAACGAGCTCGCGAACGGCTTCCGGCAGTTCGTGGGCTTCCGCTTCGGCCAGTTTTCGCAAACCGGCCCGGAGCTCCTCTTCGGCCCGGCAAAGGGCGGTGATGACGCGGCGGTTCGCCGGGTCGCGAAACCAGGCATGAATCTTTTTGGCCGCTGCAGCGGACAGCCGACCCGCCTGCTCCAAGCGAGCTGGCGTGGCTTCACTGATCGCGCGGAAGGAACCGAACGCCGTGGCAAGCCGCCGGCGCTCTTCTTCGTTCTTCAGCGCAGGGATTTTCAGACGGGTCAAAATTCGGGCAACGACGTCGGGCAGCTTGGCCTCCAGCCAGCGCCGCACCGCTTCGGCATCGGCGCCGCCCTGAGCGAGCGCCGCTTCGACTTCGGCGACCTCGAATCCATACTGGTCTTCCACCTGCGGGAGCAAATCCTCCACTGTGAGACTGTACAGGTCCGCGATGCTGCGCACGCGCTGCTTGCGCACCAGGTAGGCCACCACGCGCTCGCCCAAGCCGTCGATATCCATGGCGTGGCGGCCGGCGAAATGCAGCAGTGCCTCGCGCAGCCGCGCAGGGCAGTTCGCGTTGACGCAGCGGTAGGCCACTTCCTCCGGGTCTTTGTGGATGCGGCTGCCGCAGACCGGGCACTTCTCCGGCATGCGGAATGGCCTGCGGTGCCGGCCCGGCCGGACGACCTGGACGACGTGCGGAATCACGTCGCCGGCGCGTTCGATCAGCACGGTGTCGCCGATCTGCACGCCGAGGCGTTCGATTTCGTCCATGTTGTGCAAGGTGGAACGACTGACGGTTACGCCGCCCACCTGCACCGGCTCGAGCACGGCCACCGGGGTGAGCGCGCCGGTGCGACCCACCTGCACGATGATGTCGCGCACCACAGTGGTTTCCTGTCGTGCCGGATACTTAAACGCCACCGCCCAGCGCGGGGCTTTCGCCGTATAGCCGAGCTCTTCCTGCAGCGCGACGTCGTTCACCTTGACCACGATGCCGTCGATTTCATAAGGCAGTTTTTCCCGGCGGGCTTCCCAGCGCTGGCAGTAGGCGATGACCGCGTCGATGCCGTCGCAGACCTCCCAGCTCGGCGGTACCTTGAACTGCAGTTCTGCCAGTGCCTCGAGAGCATCCGAATGCCGGCGCACCGGCACGCGGTCTTCGACCAGCAGGTAGTAAGCGTGGAAATCCAGTTTGCGCGAAGCGGTGACTTTCGGGTCGAGCACACGCACGGAACCCGCGGCGGCGTTGCGCGGATTGGCGAAGCGTTTGCCCCCAGCTTCTTCCTGCTGGCGATTCAGCTCTTCGAAGGCCTTGCGAGTCATGATGACTTCGCCGCGCACCTCGAAATCCGCGCCGATGCGGAGCTTTTGCAGCCGTCCGGTGTCCACCCGCAGCGGAATCGAGCGGATGGTTTTGACGTTGGGGGTCACATCTTCGCCGGTGGTGCCGTCGCCGCGGGTCACCCCGCGCACCAGCACGCCGTCTTCGTAGTGCAGCGCCAGGCTGAGGCCATCGAATTTGTGCTCGGCGACGTATTCCACGCGGGTGCGACCGCTCAGCTCGCGGACCCGGCGGTCGAACTCGCGCAGCTCTTCGTAGCTGTTGGCATTGTCCAGGCTGAGCATGGGGCGGCGGTGACGGACAGTTTCGAAGCCTTCGCGCGGGGCGCCGCCGACGCGCTGCGTGGGGGAATCGGGAGTGACCAGCTCGGGATGCGCGGCTTCCAGCTCTCGCAGCCGCGCCATCAGCCGGTCGAATTCGGCATCGGAAATTTCCGGCTCGTCGAGAACGTAGTAGCGGTATTCGTGGTAGCGGATTTTCTCGCGCAGAGCCTCGATTTCTCGAGCCACGTCATCCCGGGCAGGTTTGCTTCGGGCCATGGGCGATTCCTTCCCCATCCGGTACCGCGGAAAGAAGCGGTTCATTATACAATGCAGGATTCGAGAGAGCCGCGATTGGACTGCACCACGGTGTGCAGTGGGCAGCCAAAGCCAAGTTATGCGCCACGCGGTGCTCATCTACAATCCGCTGTCGGGCCGGCAACGCGCGCGGCGCCCGGTCGAGCTGGACATCGCGCGGCGGATTCTGCTGGAGGCCGGCATCGCCGCCGAAACGATGCCGACCCGTGGCCGAGGCAGCGCCACTCATCTCGCCCGGCAGGCCATCGCCGGCGGCTGCGAGCTGGTCATCTGCTGCGGCGGCGATGGCACCATCAACGAAGTGGTCAACGGGATGGCCGGCAGCGCGGTTCCGCTGGCGGTCCTGCCCGCCGGCACGGCCAACATCCTGGCCAAGGAGCTGGGCATCCCGTGGACCATTCCCGGCGCGGCGCGGCTGCTGCCGCGGTGCCGTCCGCGGCGGATAGCGCTCGGGCGCATGGAGCGTCCAGCGGACAAAACTGCACGCTTTTTTGTTTGTGTGGGCGGTGCGGGTCCGGACGGGGTGCTGGTCTACTCACTCGACGAAGAACTGAAAACGCACACCGGACAGGGTGCGTACTGGTGGGAAGGTTTCCGGCAAATGTTCCGTTACCGGTTCCCGCTGTTTCGCGTGGCGGCACCGGAGCTGGCCGGTGCGCAGACTGCCTCTATGGTGATCGTAGGACGAACCGCACACTACGGCGGCCCGTTTCAGATTACCACCGGAGCCGACCTGTTCGAGGACTGCTTTGAGGTGGTGCTGGTGCAGACGCGCAGCCGGCTGCGCTATCTGAGCTATCTGCCGTCCATTGTGCTGCACCGACTGCGGCGCCGAAGCGGCGTGCATTTCTTCAAGACACGCTCCCTGCACTGCGAACCGCTGGGAGAGGCCACGGTGTACACCCAGTTGGACGGCGAAGCCACGGGGCGGCTGCCCTGCGTGTTCACGATTGTGCCCGATGCGCTGACTTTGATGGTGCCCGAGCAGCTCTGAATCATGGAAACGGTGACGCAGCTACTGATCGCGATGGTGCTGGCTCGGGCAGGGCTGGAACGGCTGGCCGCAGGTTCGGTGTGGGTACTCGCAGCTCTGACGCTGCTGCTGGACGCGGACCTGTTGAGCCAGCGGTTCGGCGCAGCAGCCTATCTGGAGTGGCGACGCACGGCGACTCACTCGCTGACTGGCGCGGGAGCGATCGCGATTGCGGTGGCGCTGCTGTTCTGGTGGCTCCGCCGGAGGAGTCGCCGTCCGGTGCGGTTGCTGGGCGCGCTGGCGGCAACTCTGCTGGGAGCCGGGGCGCACCTGCTGGTCGCGCTGCTGGACGTGCATGGAGCACAACTGCTCTGGCCCTTTCGCCGCGACTGGTACGCGTGGGATTTGCTCGAGCCGATGGATCCGTGGGTGCTGTTGCTGCTGACGGGCGGGCTGCTGCTGCCAGCGCTGTTCCGGCTGGTGAGCGAAGAGATCGGCGCACGCAGCAAACCACGGTCGTACAGCCCGGGAGCCCTGCTGGCGCTCGTGCTGGTAGCCGGCTACTGCGGCAGCCGGGCCGTGCTGCACGCGCGCGCCAAGCAGATGCTCGACGCGCAACTCTACTTCGGGGCCGCGCCGCTGGCCGTGGGCGTTTTCCCGGCGTCGGCTTCACCGCTGCTCTGGCGCGGCGTGGTCGAAACCGAAACGACGCTGGAAGTCTTCGAAGTACGGGCCGGAACGGAAACCACGCTGCGCACCGTGCAGACGCACTACAAACCCGAACCCTCACCGGTGCTCGAAGCGGCGCGGTCGACCGAGGCGGTGCAGCGCTTTCTGCCTTTTGCGCGCTTTCCCCTGGCGCGCATCGTGCGGCTGGTGGAAGGCTACCGGGTCGAGGTGCGCGACCTGCGCTTGGTGCCCTCACCAACGGTGCCGGTGCCCATGGCCGTCGTGGAAACCGACGAAAGGATGCAGGTGACAGCCCAGCGGGTCGAGTTCACCTTCGCCCCTTAACCCGGCGCAGGGCCGCCGGGCCGCGGACGCAGCAGCACCCGCGTGAGCAAGTAGCTGAGCGCAAACAGAACCAGAATCCCCAGCGCGAATTCCAGTTTGTGGGCAACCAGATAGTCCACCGCCTGCTCGCCGTAGCGCACGGCCAGCGCCCCTTCGCCGAAATAGCGCAGGCCGCGACCGACCAGCAAAGCCAGCACAAACGTGCGCGGCGGGAGGTTCAGGCCACCGGCGGCCAGCACGAAAGCTTTAAAGGGCATCGGCGGAGGCAGCATCGAGGGGATGGCGATGCTGAGGAAGCCGTTGCGTTCGATCCAGTGCCGGATGCGGGCGGCGCGCGCGCTCGCCGACGACCTGCGCGCAAACCACCGACTGCCACGGCGGGCCAGCTCGTACAGACAGAGACTGCCGGCCAGCGAGCCGAGCGTGGCCATCAGTGCGTAGTACGGCATCCGGGCCGGCGCCTGCATGGAAAGATGCATGACGAGCACATCGTTGATGACAGGAAAAGACAGCACGGAGCTGTCCAGGAAGGCCACCACGAACAGGCCCAACCCGCCCATCGAACCAATCAGAGATTGTAGCCAGGAGGGAAACCCGTCCGGTTGCATCGCGCGGTTCGCTCCGCACTGCCGGCTGGCATTGTAACAAATCACAGCCGGCGCCCAGCTACAGCGATTCTTGACGATCAAGGGGAATCCTGCTACAAAGCAGCATTTGCGGCATCGGCGGTCATCACGCCTTGTCCATTGCCTGAGGGAATCTGCACGGCGTACATCGCCCGGGCACGTCCGAGCCACGGACGGCCCTACCGGGTTGGGAACAGCAAAAACGAACCGAACAGGGGAGGCAGCATGTCGCCTGAAGCTGGCTGGATGTGGTTTGTCATGGGGATCAGCGTGTTGTCGCTGGGGATGGCGGCACTCTTCACGCGCCAGGTGCTTTCGGCCGATACCGGCACGGCCGCCATGCAGCAGATCGCCGCAGCCATCAAAGAAGGCGCCGAAGCGTTTCTGCGTCGGCAGTACAAAACGATCTACCTCTGGAGCCTGCTGATCGGCTTGCTGATCTTTATTTTCTACCTCATGGTACACGGCGCGGCACTGGCCTGGCGGACGACGATTTCATTCGTGGTGGGAGCGATCTGCTCGGGGATTGCCGGCTTCAGCGGCATGTTCGTTTCGATTCGGGCGAATCTGCGGGCAGCGGCGGCAGCGCGGACTGACCTGAACCGGGCGCTGCAACTGGCACTACGCGGCGGCGCTGTGACGGGCCTGTCAGTGGTGGCCATGTCGCTGTTGGGCGTGGGGGGTATCTTCCTGCTATTTGGCGGGATGGACGACCCGCAGACGGTGCCGTACCAGATTGTGGGATTCGGCTTCGGAGCGAGCCTGGTGGCGTTGTTTGCCCAGCTCGGTGGCGGTATCTACACAAAAGCAGCCGACGTGGGCGCTGACCTGGTCGGGAAAGTGGAAGCAGGCATCCCGGAAGACGATCCGCGCAATCCGGCGGTGATTGCCGACCTGGTTGGTGACAACGTGGGCGACTGCGCCGGCCGCGGCGCGGACCTGTTCGAGTCCACTGCGGCGGAAAACATCGGGGCCATGATTCTGGGAGTGGCCCTGTTTGGACAGTTCGGGTTGCTGGCGATTTTCTTCCCGCTGGTGGCCCGGGCGTTCGGACTGATTGCCTCGATCCTGGGCGTGTGGGCCGCACGGATGCGCAGCGAAACCGAAGACCCCATGACGGCACTGAATCGCGGCTACCTGGTCACCACCCTGTTTGCCGGCATCGGGTTCTACATCTCCGTCCACTTCCTGCTCGGCAACAATCTGTGGTTCTTCGCGGCGGGGCTGATCGGAATTGCCACCAGCTACCTGTTCGTGTGGATCACCCAGTATTACACCGAGTACCGCTACCGGCCGGTGCTGACGATTGCGGAAAGCTCAAAGACCGGGCCGGCGACCAACATCATCACCGGCTTTGCCGTGGCGCTGGAGTGTACGGGACTGCCGGTGCTGACGATTTCTGCAGCGATTCTGGGCTCGTACTACTGCGGGCAGCGCGGCCTGCCGGACGTACCCGGCGCGGGGCTCTACGGCACCGCGGTGGCCACGATGGGCATGCTTTCGACGGCGGCCTACATTCTGGCGATGGATACTTTCGGGCCCATCACAGACAACGCCGGCGGGATCATCGAGATGTCCGGCGCCCCGGAGGAAGTGCGCAAGCGCACCGACCGGCTCGATTCCGTCGGCAACACGACCAAGGCACTCACCAAGGGATACGCCATCGGGTCGGCCGCGCTGGCGGCGTTTCTGCTGTTTTCCGCGTATCTCGACGAAGTCACCGTGCTGCTGCGCAAGGCCGGCGCACCGGCGACGTACTATTTCGCTTCCGTGGACATCGGTAAGGTGCCCGTGTTCATCGGCGCGCTGATCGGTGCAACGCTGGTGTTCTTGTTCAGCGCATTTGCCATCAAAGCGGTGGGGCGCACGGCACAGCTCGTCATTGAAGAAGTGCGTCGACAGTTCCGCGAAAACCCGGGCATCATGGAAGGACGCACGAAACCGGACTACGGCCGCTGCGTGGACATCGTGACGGCCGGTGCCCTGAGAGCTATGGCGCTGCCCGGGTTGCTGGCCGTCGGCGTGCCGGTCGCGGTGGGCTTTCTGTTCAAGTACCTGCCTGCCGGCGAGGGACTGACCATCGGGGAAACCGTGCTGAATACGATCGGTGCCGAATCGGTGGCGGCCGTGTTGATGGTGGGCACCATCGGAGGCATCCTGCTGGCAACGCTGATGAACAACGGCGGCGGAGCGTGGGACAACGCCAAGAAATATATCGAAACCGGTCAGTTTGGCGGGAAACGGTCGGAGGCGCACAAAGCCGCGGTGGTCGGTGACACCGTCGGCGACCCGTTCAAAGACACCGCCGGGCCCTCGCTGCACGTGCTGGTCAAACTGCTGAGCACCATTACGCTGGTCATGGCCCCGCTGTTTCTCTGAGTGGCGCGGGGCTCCGCCTGCGGGGCACCACCGGGAACGTTCCACGACAGGACACAGCGAAAACGCCGCGCCCGCTCGGGCTAGCTGCGAAGCAAGCCGAGGAACGTTTTCTGGTCGGCGGTGAAGCCCGGGAAGACCGCATCGAGCTGTGTGTTGCCCAAGTGACGGGCGATCAGTTCGCTGAGCACGGTGCGGAAATCGGTGGTCAGCGCCAGGTCGCGACCCTCGAACAATTGCTCACGTTCCAGCCCCGGCCATTTGCCGTAGACTTTCCCGCCCCGCACATCTCCCCCGAGAACGAAAAAGCAGGTGGCCGTACCGTGGTCGGTGCCGCGGTTGCCGTTTTCGTGCACCGTGCGACCGAACTCGCTCATAGTGACCAGAACAACATCGGCCATCCGTTCGCCCAGGTCGCGGTGAAATGCGGCCAGTCCCTGGGCCAGGTCGCGCAGCAGATTGGCCAGCTGTCCCTGCACGCCGCCTTCGTTGACGTGGTGGTCCCAGCCACCGCTGTCGAGAAATGCGCACTCCAGGCCGATGTCGGCTTTGATGAGCTGGGCTACTTGCAACAATGCCTGGCCAAAGCGCGAGCGGGGATACTCGGCTCCGTTTTCGGGCTGGTAGCGTGCAGGATTATTGCGGCGCAGGATATCCATGGCCTCAAACATCTCCTGCCCGACGCCTCGCAGGGCCTGATCCACCGCCTGGGCGTACATGGCCTCGAAGCCACCCACCACCGCCTGCGGCGCCAGCACCTGGAATTGGCGCACGTCGGCCAGGGCCACGGCCGGAGCCGCACCCGCCAGCGTGCGGGGCAGCGCCGGCCCGAGCGCAACGGCACGGAAGGGCGACTCCCTGCGGTCTTCGGCAAGTTCGGCGTCGCTGACCTGCAGATGACGGTTCAGCCAGCCGTCCGGAGTGGATTTCCGGCCCGGTGTGCCGGACTCCATGTAGTCCTGAGCGTCGAAGTGCGAGCGCGTATAGGCCGGAGAGCCGACCGCGTGCACAATCGCCAGTTCCTGGTTCGAAAACAGCGGCAGCAGCGGCTCGAGCGAGGGGTGCAAGCCGAAGAAGCCATCCAGGTCCAGCGCGGCTTCGCGGTTGCCGCGCTGCGGCCGCGGGATGGCGATGGTCGGGCGCAGGCGGTAGTAGTTGGCTTCACCGTAGGGGATGACGGCGTTCAGTCCGTCCAGGGCACCGCGCTGGAACAGCACAACCAGAATTTTCCGGCGGCTGCCCTTCTGCTGCGAAGCCGCCACCGCACGGGTCAGGAATCCAGGCAACGCACTGAAGCCGAGCAGGGCGATGCCGCTCGATTTGAGAAACACTCTGCGGGTCAGTTCCATGGCGGACCTCCTGGGTCGGATTTGCGGGCTGGACGCGAAGGTCTGGCCGACTTCGTCCCTCCCTAACGACGCTGAAATTCCGGCGCGCCCAGCACCAATCCGAACACGAGCGCAGCATTGATTTCACGGGCCGGATCGTCGAGCACCGCCTGGCGAATCTGCGGGTCTGCCAGCTGGCGTTCGATGGTGGTGCGCGTCTCCGGTGAGATCTGGCCGGCGAGGAATTGGCTGACCGCGCGATCGAGCACCGCGTGGGGATCGCGCGGATCGGTGCGCGCCAGCAGACCGGTCAGGTCCACGCGCACACCGCGCACGCGATTGGCAGCCAGGGCAATGGCGAAATTCAGCCGGTGCAGCAGAGCACCCGTGTTCACCCAGGCTTCGGCGCGATCGGAGTATCCGGTGGGCGGCTGGCACTGGTAGAGCGGCTCGCCGATGCGTTCGACCCAGCTCACCAGCAGCAGTGGCACTTCGACTTCTGCGCCCAGGGCACGCACAGCGCTGGCCACCAGCTCGAACGGCTTTTTGATTTTGGCGCGGTAGACCTGTCGCGACCAGAACTCTGGCGAATAGACCATTGACTGGACGACAGCGCGAATGTCGCCATCGGTCTTCTGAAAAGTTTCTGCCATGCGCGCAACCAGCGACTCCGGGGGAGTGTCCGAGACAAACCGCCGGGCCAGCTTCGTGGCGATGAACCGTGCCGTACTGGGATGGCGGACGAGCAGGTCGAGCACAGCCTCGCCGTCTTTTTTGCCCCCGTAGTGAATCTTCTTCCCGAGAACGATTTTCTCACCCGGGTCGTGCAGCCGTGCGTCGAAATAGAACTCGGGATCGCGGTTCAGGGCCCGCAGGGTCCAACCGGTGAAGGCGCGGGCGACTTCGAGGATGTCCTGCTGGGTGTAGCCGCCATCCACGCCGAGTGTGTGCAGCTCGAGCAGTTCTCGAGCATAGTTTTCGTTCAAGCCGCGACGCTGGCGCAAGCGCTGCTGAGCAGCCTGCGGGTTGCCTGCGGCCGCAGATTGCTGCTGCCGATCTGCCCGACGCGGATCGCCGGCCATGCGGCTCTGCCGCGGGAGAACAAAAAACGGGTCGAACGGCTCGCCGAAACGGTCGCGGCGGCTGGCATTGCCGAAGCGCTGCTGGAACAGTTCCCGGCGGCGGGTCAGTTCCTGCTCGAGCCGCTCGTACGCTTTCGGGTCAATGCTGAGCCAGTTGTCCAGATAGAAAAGCATCGCCGGATGTTCGGCCGTGGCACCCAGCAAATCGCGAAACTTGCCGAGCACGTGCGGACGAATTGCGTCGCGCTCGTACGAGGTAATCAGCCAGCGATCGGCGCCTTTGCCGGCAAACACGTTGAAGTGGTTGAACCAGAAATCCGCGAGGACCTCGGCAAGTTGCCGCTCTGAATAGATGGCCCGTGTGAGCTTGGCCATGGCCAGCTCGGCCGTGATGCGGCCCGGCAGGCGAATCTCCGTGTAGCGGGCCGGGTCCTGCGCCAGGGCACGCAACGATGCCGGGACTTCGCCCGGGCTGGGGCGCTGCTCCTGCATCCGCCGACGATATTCTTCGACCGAGATGCCCATGCGCCGTGCAGCCAGAGCTGGATTGGGAAATTCTTCCAGCAGTTGGCCCGAAGACATGGTCAGGGTGGGATAGCGTTCCAGACGGCGGGCAACGGCGGCGTCGTGGATCTGTTCAGGATGGAGCTGCGCGCGGATCCAGGTTTCCAGTCCCATCGCGCGGATGCGTTCCACTTCCCCGGGCCGAGGACCGAAGCCCAGCCGGTTCAGCGCGTGCAGAATGGCTTCCTCTTCGGTGAGCTCAGTGATGGGCAACCGGCCCGCCCAGGCCGGTGCGCTCACCGCCGGCCGCTGTGCGCGAAGAGAGGGTACCGCCAGCGTCAGCAGCCCCAGCCAGCACAGCAGCAAACCGGCCGTTCGTAGCCGCCTGGAAGTCCATGGAAGCCATCCGGCAACAGAACTCCTTCTCTGCATCACTTTTCCCCTCGGAACGTCTCTCCGCAGGATTCCGTTTTTTTTGCATACGCCCGCTCAAACAACTTAACCCCGGCCGCGCGCAAAAGTTTCGCTGCGACGCGAAAGGGTCATCTTCGGTTGGCACCCGATGAGGCAGCCGGTAGAATGGCAGAACACCGCAATTTTTCAGGGAGGCGAAATGGTTCTGCATCGGACGCTGGAAGACCTGCTGCCTTCGCTGGTGGTGCTGGCCGGCGTGCTCGGCGGGATGTATCTGCTGTTCCGGGTGAGCAAACGGGCGATCCGCAAGCTGGCCGACCGCATGAAGGAAGAAGACCGCGAGCACGCCGAAGAAATCAAACAGTGGGCGGATCAGTTGACGCGGTTTGTGCTGCACTCGATCCTGTTCGTTGCAGGCGTGGCCGCCCTGTTCATTATCCTGCGCGGACTGGGTCTGCAGGGATTCCCGGCGCTGTCGTGGGAGCGGGTGGCCGACTGGTTGCTGGGGCCGGGGCTGCGGATTCTGCTCGTGCTGAGCGGGGCATTTGTCCTCAGCCGGGTGCTGCACCTGCTGATTGCGCGGATGCCGCTGCTCGTGGTGCCGCGGGAAGGGCCGCTGGCGGAGCTGGCCGAACGCAAAAAACGCACAGACACAATCACCCGGATGCTCCGCATGCTGACCACTGCCGTGGTGATGGTGATCGCCGGCTTGATCGTGCTCCGCGAGCTGGGCGTGGATATCACTCCGATTCTGACCGGCGGCGCCATCGCGGGCCTGGCGGTCGGCTTCGGTGCGCAGAATCTGGTTCGGGACGTGATCTCCGGTTTCTTCCTGATCCTCGAAAATCAAGTGCGCGTGGGGGACGTCGTCCAGATCAATGGCAAGGGCGGGCTGGTGGAAAATATCCAGTTGCGCACGATCGTGCTTCGCGGGCTGGATGGAACGGTGCACATCATTCCCAACGGCGCCATCAACGAACTGTCGAACATGACCAAAGATTTTTCCTACTATGTGATCGACATGGGCGTGGCCTACAAGGAAGATACCGACCGCGTCGTGGCCGTGATGCAAGAAGTCGCGGAGGAGTTGCGCCGCGATCCGAACTACGCGCCTCGCATCCTCGGTCCACTGGAGGTGCTCGGCGTGGACGCCTTCGCGGATTCTGCCGTGATCATCAAAGTGCGCATCAAAACCGTGCCGATGGAGCAGTGGAACGTGGGCCGCGAGCTGCGCCGGCGGATCAAAAAGGCGTTCGACGCCCGGGGCATCGAAATTCCCTTCCCGCACCTCTCGGTGTACATGGGGGAAGCGAGCAAACCGTTTGCGGTGGAAGTGGCCGAACACGCTGCCCGCGAACGCAACCAGGAAAAACTCCGGGGCGATTCCTAGTCGCCGGCCCTGCTTCCGGTGGGTGTCCTTATCGCTGGTTCAGCAGAATCAGGAACAGCAACAGGTAGCGCCGCAGATTGCGCGTAATCAGGAAATTCTCTTTGACGTGTTCATGACCGTTGCGGCCGAGCTGCCGGGCGAAGTCGGGGTTGGCGAGCAGATAGCGCAACTGGTAGGCACAGCCTTCCACCGAGTGCACCAGCATGCCGGTGACTTTGTGGATGACCTGAGAGGGAATTCCGCCCACGGCCGAAGCGACAACGGGCTTTTTCTTCCACAGCGCTTCCGTAACCGTGAGCCCGAAACCTTCGCGGATGGATTTCTGGATGACGATGGTGGAGGCGCGCTGCAGTGCGTTAATCTCGCGCGCACTCCAGGGCGGCAGGTTCAGCACATGGATATCGGGGTCGCCTGCAGCGGCTTCTTCGACCTCCCGGAGCACCTCTGAACCTTCCGGGTCGTCGCTGGCTGCACCGCCGGCCAAAACAAGCTGGCAGTCGTGATACTTCTTTACCATGCGATACGCCCGGATAACGCCGACCGGGTCCTTCAAGCGATCAAACCGGGACACCTGGGTCAGGATGGGCCGCTGCGGATCGATCTGAAAGCGCTCGAGCACGCTGCGGATGAATTTTGCATCCAGCTCACGGTTCTTGTCCGCGAGCGGGTCGATGGTGGGGAAGAACAGGTATTGGGGAATCGGGAGCCCTTGCGTAAAGGCCGGCGAAGAGAACAGCGCGGCATCGTATTGTTCCACATACGGCCGCAGAAACTCCCAGACCTCCGAGTTCGGATGGGAAAGGTCGATGTGACAGCGCCAAATCCAGTGTGCCGGCGTGCGGTCCCGCTCGACCACCAAAGCCACCGGCTGGGGATCATGCACCACAATGAAATCTTCGCTGAACTCCAGACGCCGGCGATTCTCTTCATTCGTCGCCAGGAACGTCGCAAACCACTCCGGCCCTCCCTGAAAGGGCCCCCCATGGAGCGCATTGTGGAAGGCTTTGGTGATCTGAAAAAATTCGTCTCCGCCGGTGATCACATCCCAGCGGGTGGGCACCCCGACCTCCTGCAGCAGAGGCACCAGCCGATTCAGGATCTCCGCCACGCCGCCGCCCACTGCGGTGGAGTTCACCATTTTGACGCTCCGGCCGGCCAGGCGGCGCGCCAGGGCCCGGAGTTCGTCCACTTCGCCGGGACCGATAATGCGCACGTAATCGTCCAGCCGCGGGGCGCGGCGGGCCGGAGCGGGAGACGGAACAGAAGCAGACATGTTCATGGGGAATCCCAGCTCTCGAGCAGGCGCACGACTTCTTCGCGGACGCCTTCCAGAGTGTTCGTGTAAAAATCCACGCGGTTGATCCGCTCGGCCAGTTCGGGCAACCCGAGGCTGTGCTCCACCCAGAAAGAAAAGTCGTTGGTCTTCAACTGCAGGCGGAGCCGCGAATTGATCAGATGATAGTGCAGGGTATGCAGGCTCAGCCGACGAATGCCGCTGGCCAGCTCGGCCAGCGTGAACGCACGCAGCTCCACGGGAAAAACCACCTCGACCGCTTCGCAGAAGTGGAACGGCTCGAAGGCAGGCCGGTCGGCCGCGGGCGGGAAACTGCGGAGATGATCCTCCACCGCCTGCACCAGCGACCGGCGCAGGTCGGCAATCGAGACAAACTCGCGCAGATCGAGCGCGGCCATTCGTTCCGCGAGCGCCGGTTCGTTGCACGCTGCCATAACCCACTGGGCGAAGTCGCTGGAAAAGGTCGTGTAGTGGTGCGATTCCAGACTTTGAAACGTGTGGTAAAAAATCGATGCATCCGGACAGGTGCGCAGGTGCCGGGCGAGTTCACCCAGATTGGTCGCACGCTGCCGTCCGATGCGGATCAGGTAGGAAGCCGCGACGAACTGAAACGGCTCCGTGGCTCGCCGGGACCGGGCACTCGACGTTGCGGCGTGTTCCTGCATGGGAAGAAAAACTCATCCTATCATACGGGGGCTCACACCCGGTGCGGCTGCGCGGAAAATCACGCCGAGGATCGGAGCACGACAAAATCTTTTGACCCCGGCGACCTCGTTGCCGTATAACCTTTGCGCGTCCGGTGATTCGGGCCACCGGAGCACGCTTGTTCGTCCGCAGGTGCCCGCGCAGGCCGATGCTGATCCGCGACTTCATCTTCTGGCTTTCCACGAAAAAAGCAGTCACCGAGGCCATTGCCCGGCGGGGCATGCGCTATGGATTTGCGCGCCGCTTTGTGGCCGGTGAACGGCTGGAAGACGCGCTGGCCGCCGGCCGCGAGCTGGCACGCGACGGGCGCCGCATCAGCCTGAATCATTTGGGAGAAAATGTCCGCACCGTCCGCGAAGCCGAACAGGCGCGCGACAGCTACATCGCCATGGTGCACGCGCTCGAGCGCGAACGGATGGACGGCAACGTCTCGATCAAGTTGACCCAGCTCGGGCTGGACCTCGGCCCGGACCTCTGCCTGGAGCTGACCAGCCAGATTGCAGCCGCAGCGCAGGCCGTCGGCCGCACGATTGAAGTGGACATGGAAGGCTCGGCCTACACGGACGCCACGCTGGCGATCTTCGAGGCGGTGCGGCGGCAGCGGGACAACATCGCGCTGGCGATCCAGGCGTATCTCTACCGCAGCGAACGCGACATCGAACGTCTGCAGCCGCTGCGGCCCAAAATCCGCCTGGTCAAAGGGGCCTACCGCGAGCCGAAACAGATTGCCTACCAGAAAAAATCGGACGTGGATGCCAATTACCGCCGATTGCTCGTCAAGCTGATCGAAGGCGGCTTTTCGGTGGCCATCGCCACCCATGACCCCGCGATGCTGGACTTTGCCCGGGCCCAACTGCGCGCCTATCAGCTCGGCGAAGATCGCTACGAATTTCAGATGATCTTCGGCGTGCGACGCGATCTGCAGGCGGAGCTGCGCCGGCAGGGCTATCCCCTGCGCATCTATGTGCCGTTCGGCACTGAATGGTGCCCGTACTTCATGCGACGGCTGGCGGAACGGCCGGCGAACGTCTGGTTCGTGCTGCGCAGCCTGCTGGCGGAAACGACCCGCTAGGCGGGCTTTTCTGCAAAACGCTTCAGGAAGCAGGGGCAGGCGACTGCTCTTCGAGCCATTCGAACACAGCGGAATAGTCGAGCTCGGCGCGCTGATGCTCTGCGGCAGCGAAGGCGTCGCGGACGGCACGGGTGGCGGGCGTGTGGGCACCGAGCTCCTGCGCGGCCGCCAGCGCCAGATCGAGGTCTTTGCGCATGTGGCGAAGATAGAAGCTCGGCGGAGTGAATTTTCTGTGGGCGATGGTTTCGCCTTTCGACTGCACCATGGGGGAATGCAGCGCCGATTCGGCAAAAATCTCCAGCATCGTGCGCGGGGGGATGCCAGCGCGCGAAGCCAACAGCAACGATTCCGCAAGCAATTCCATCAGTCCGCCCAGGAGCAGGTTGCAGGCCAGCTTGACGCAGGTGGCCTGCTCGGGACGCGACCAGCGCCAGACCTTTTTCCCAAGGGCATCGAAGACAGGCTGGCACTGCTCCACCGCCCGGTCAGCACCGCCGGCAAAAATCAACAGGCGACCTTCCTGTGCGGCCCGCCAGTTGCCCAGCACCGGCGCATGCAGGAAATGCGCGTTGCGCGCGGCGTAGAAATCGGTCAGGTTGCGCGCAGTGGCCGGGTCAATCGTGCTCATGTCGCAATGGACTTTGCCGGCGGCCAGGCCCGCGGCGAGTCCGTCGGCGCGCTCGACCACCTCGCGCAGCGCTGCACCATCGGTAACCATGGTGATGACCAGGTCGGCCGCAGAGGCCAGCTCGCGGGGCGTCGCCGCACGGTGCGCTCCCCGTGCCACCAGCGAATCTGCACGCGAAGGCGTGCGATTCCAGACCAGCAACGGGAAACCTTGCTCGAGCAGTCTGCCGGCCATCGGCGCACCGATCACTCCCAAACCGATGAATCCGACACGAGGCTTCATAGCCGACTCCTGACCGGCGCGGCCGTCAACACTGACATCAGAAACATTTCGGGAGCGTTGTGGCCATGCTCAGCGCCGGCTGGCACGGAAGGCATCGAGCGTCCAGACGTCCGCAACTTCGTCATGTCGCAGAATGTAGAAATTGCCGTCACTGGCCCGGACGCGGAAATAGATAGCGGAGGGCTCGTACCACTGATCATCCACCGCTTCCACTTCGAAGACGCGGCCGCGGAGCAAGAAGCGAAGCGGACGCTGGTCGGCGCGATGGCCAGCGTAACATTCCACCTGAAGCGATCCGGAAAGCGAGTCCAGAGACATAGAGAACGCTCCCGTTCGCTATCTTAGCACGAGAGCATCGCGTGCGGCCGGTCCGCTGCCGCGCCTCCGTACAGAAGCCGGAGGGAATCACCCGGCGCGGCGCAGCTCGCGTTCCCGCTCGCGGATCACATTGCCGAAGGTGCGGCCGGCTACGGTCACACCGCTGGTCACACGACCGACCAGCCGAACCCGGGCACCGCGGGAAGGTACTCCGCGTTCGGTGATCACCCAGATGCGACCCGTGCCGTCGTCCACCTCGTAGGCACCCGGACCGAGCGCGCCGAACGAATTCACCACTTCGCCGCGAATAGCCACATCGCGGTCGCGAAATTCAGCGGGGTCCTGATTGATCTGTGCAATCGTGGTCTGCTTCGGACAGGCCGTGATCACGACAGACACCAGCAGAACAGCCAACAACACGAGCCAACGTTGATGACGCATCGGTTCCTCCTGCTCGAGTGCCCGCGGGCCGGGACGCGGTGGAATTGTCACGGGTGAACACAACCAGTGACCACGAGCTTGGATTCCGCTGTCCGGTAGCCGAGTTGCTCGGTCAGCGGGTTCTCGAATCCAGTGCGGAAAGCTCCCGTAGAGACTCGATTTCGAGCACGGGCCAGCGGCCGCGTTCGACTCCTCGGCGCCAGGTGATGCGGCCACTGGCTTCGACCCGCTTCTCTTCGAAGTCGGCCCAGCGCTCCGGTTGGGAGTTCACTTCGAGTTCGTGCAGGGTCTGACCGTCCATTTCCAGCGGGGCTTCGAGCTGGATGGCCCAGCCGGTGGTCTCGCCACCGATTGCGGCGACGCGAACCAGCACGCCGCGCACCGTGACGCGCTGGTCATCGGCAGTGCGAGTGGCGGAGCCGTTTCGCTCCGCACAGCCTGTCCCGGCAAGCGAGGCGAGCACCACTGCCCCGACCAGGCGTCGCCAGGCCACCGATCTGCCGGAAGCGCGGAATCTGCTCATGGCACGGTTGCTGTCGTGGCGGCGGACCAGTGCAGCGCGTTGAACAACAGCTTGAAGGTGGCATGCGGCTGCGCACGCCACTGCACCGGAAAACCGAACAAAATCACCCGACCGCTGCCGTGGCGCACTTCGAGAGCGCCGATGCGGTTGGAAAGATGCTCGGGGCCGCCAATCCAGCCGCTCTTCAGCGGATTCTCGGTCGGGTAGCGAACCACGGCGCGGGGTTCGCTGGCCGTGAACGGCGCAACGAGCTCGAAGGCCGGGGAGTTGCGGAAATAGCTGCCGGTCCGCTCGGGCATGCCGTAGCCGAGCGGGTGGCGATTGTCCACCAAGATTTCCAGGACGGCACCCGGGCAGAAAAACTGCGAGGCCGGCACGTTGCGCAGGACGTTGCGGACGGGCAAACCGAGCGCGTCAATGGCCAGGTCCGCCGCTTCACCCAGGGTGACCAAGGTGCCGCCGGTACGGACAAATTCGTCCAGGGCACGCACGCCGGCTTCCCCGATGCCGCCGCGATATTCCGGACGAATCCATTCGCCACGATTGCCGTTCAGGATCGAATTCTTCGATTGATCAGCGAAGACAATCACGTCAAATCGTGCGCGCAGGTTGCCGGCGCGGAGGTCTGCGTTGTGTACCGTGGTATAGGGGAAGCCGTACTGCTCGAGCAGCCAGCGCGTCCAGCCTTCGTCCATGTTGGCGGTCCAGGGCTGGTATAGGGCAATGCGGGGTGCGCGCAGCCGCCAGGCGTTCAGGGTCGTTTGCGGCCATTCGACGGCCGTGATGCGGACATGCGTTTCACGGGCAATGTGTTCGAGGATGGCGGCCGGATCGCGCGCCGACTTTGTTGGACGCACCACGATGGTGCCCTCGGGATACTGCTGGCCGGCGATCTGGAAGCTTTGTGCGGCCCAGTACACTTCCACATCGTTCCGCGCGAGCAGGCGATTCACCGCGTGCGCACTCGCATTCCATTCGTGCGGGAGCAGGAAGGCGACGTTGCGAGCACGAGGATTGCCGACCAGTGCGCCCGCGGGCGGCGCCGGCACGAAGCGTTCGAGCGAGGCGTCAAAGGGGCGGTCAATGCGAATGGCGGTGACGCCCATCTGGTAGGGGAGCGTCCAGCCGGTTACGTCATAAGGGCGCTCAGGCGTCTCCCCGGCGCGCACCGGACGCATCGGGTACGACTGCGGCTCGAGCAGGTCTTTGGCATAGTTGCGGAACGGCTGCGCCATGGGGATGACGTAACTGCCGGCGGGAAACTTCTGGCCATCGGCTGTGAACTCTGCCGCCGCGCGGTAAATTTCAATCCCGGCCAGCCCCAAAACTTCCAGCAATTTTGCGGCGGCGCCCGGGTCATGCTGTTCGGGCGGGAAGACCCAGGCAAACGGGTTCCCTTTGCGTCCGGTTTCGATGGCTTTCCGATTCAAGGTATAAAAATTGCGCTGGAGCATTTCCCGATTGGCAGCGACACCTTCCAGCAGGGCCCAGGTCAGGACAAGCTCGTAGTCCACGATATCGCGCAGGCGCCAGGTGCCGCCGAGCCAGGGACGGGGATAGTTCGTCCGTGCCCAGGTGTCCCGCGGCGGCGGCAACGGTTCGCGCGGGTCGCGAGGGCCTCCGGAGGGTTCTTCTTCTCGAGACAACTGGTAGAGGCGCGTGCGCCGTTGCTCGACGGGGCTGGCCAGCCACGCGCTGGCCATTTCGGTCAGCAGCCCGACCATGTTGTGATACCAGGCGCCGTTTTTTGCCGAGCCCTGCCACCACCAGGTGAACCGCTCGCCGTACTGCACACCGGTCAGGCCGGCGGCGTACGTTTTGTGGAACATGTACATGCCGAGCAGATTCGCTGCGGCCATCACGGCGGGTTCGATGTTGGGATTGATGGGATCGGCAAACGGGGGCACGAACAACCGTGCACCGGAAGACCCCATCTGGTGCTCATCGAGGAAGACGAGCGGGAACCAGTCTTCATAAAGGATTTTCGTCACCAGGCGCGTCTCCACCTGGGTGAGCATGTAGGCGTCGCGGTTGTTGTCGTGGCCGGTGTACTTGTGGTAGAGCCAGGGCAACGGAGAGTATTCGTACTCGGTGCCCACGTTTCGGTTGTACCAGTCCACGACCAGCACCTGCCCGTCGGGATTCACCGAGGGCGCCAGCAGAAAGACGACTTTGTTCAGGATGTCTTCCACGTATTCGGATTGTTCTGTGGCCAGGCGATAAACCAGCTCGAGCGACATCTGGGTCGCGGCCACCTCGGTGGAATGAATCGTCAGGGTGATCAGCACGACCGCAGGATTGCGGCGGAAGATGGCTTCGGCGGCAGACTCATCCAGCTCGTAGGGATACGCCAGACGGCGCTGATCGGCACGGATTTCTTCCAGGCGGGCAAGATTCTGCGGCGAGGAGATCGTCAGCAGGATGAAGGGATGCCCCAGGGTGGATTTGCCCAGCTCTTCGTAGCGGATTCGGTCTGAGGCCTGCGCGGCCAATTGCATGTAGCGCACCACCTGATCCCAGGTGGCCAACTTCCGATCCGTGCCCACACGAAAACCCAGGTACTGTTCCGGCGTGGGCAACGACTGCGCAGCAGCGGCGCCGGCCAGACAAAGAACAACGAACGCCGCCACCAGTACACGAAAGCGATCGCGCATGGATGAAACCCTCCGTCTTTATGCCGCGCGATTGTAAAAGAATGTTTCTGGAGGCGGAAGAAAAAAGAAGCCCGCAGCAGCGCCCAGTGCGATGCCGCACCCCAGCGCAGCAGCGCCGCTCAGCGCGGCACGGGGACACTCGCGGGCAGACTGGCCGAAACGGGCTCGGCCAGCACAACCCGTTCGCCCGGATAGATCGCCGTAACCCGTCCGGAGGAGATTTCCAGTGCGGCGGCGCGTCCGTCAGCGGGCGAAGCCAGAAGAAAAACCCGCTGGCCAAAGCGCGGATGAATTCTCCCGTCGGGATGCGGAGCATGGCCGGCAACGAACCGGCGCACCTGGAACGCCTCTGCGACCAAAGCAATCTGCGCGGCACCGGCCGTCTCGTCCCATTCAGCAAACCCGCGGAAACGCAGTGGCCCCTCGGGGTGCAGCAGGAGCCAGTTGGTGTGATCCACCAGAGACTCCAGGGCGGCGAGGTACTGCAGAACGGCGGCATCGGGCTCCCAGAACAGTCCGCGGGCTTCGGCCTCCTTCTGCTGCTGCGCGATGCGCGTGCGATGTCGGGCCAGTTCGGCCTGGGCCGCTTCCACCATCTCCGGCAGGCCGGCATCCGGAGGCACCAGGTCGCCTTGCACGAGCAGGCGGCGGAGGCGGTCGAACCGGTCCAGCTCGTGCCGGATGCGCTGATTGATCTGCTCGAGCGACTGTGCACGCAGCCGGGGACTGAGGCCGGCGTGCACGAACAGAAACTCGTCCACGCGGACGACCACGTCCCGCTGGCGCAGCCAGCGCCCATAGGGGCTGTCCGGAGCGAATGCTTCCCGATATTCCAAGAAGCCGGGCGGGCGCGTGTCCAGCCACTGCTGCTCGGCGACCGGGTCCGGCCGCCACGGCGGAAGCTGATACTTTTCGGCGAATCGGCGGCGCTGGCGAACATAGTCGCGCCAAGCGCGCCGGCGACGACGCTCCGAGTCCGCGTCAGCAAATTCGCGGTAGGCTTCCGGTGCGACACCCCGCAGATCCCCGAACAGGTGCGCCACTTCCTGGTCGCCCAGCAGGACAACCACGCGGCCGCCGGCACGCGAGGCTTGTTCTTCCAGTTGGAGCAGCAGATCCAAAACGCGGCGCGACTGCCCACCCGAACCCAAAAAGTCACCCGTCTGAACGAGCGTGGCAGCGCCGCCGGCCCAGCGCAGTCGCTCGTCCACCAGGCCCGTCTGCTTCAGCAGGGTAAGCAGCGCAGCAGCATTTCCGTCCACACCACCCAGCACGACGAGGCGCTCGGCTGCGGGGTGCGGCGGCACAGTGGGAAAACCGACCGCTGGCAGAAGGAGCAAAGCCAACAACAACGCTGAGCGACACATCCGATGCCGTTGCATGCAGGTCAGCCCGGACATTCTACACCGAATGGCACTGTGCTAGGCTGAAGGCATGCGAGCTGCCCGGCACAGCGGAGCGAGCCGAAATGATCTCCTGCTGTTTCCGTTCGCCGTAGCTGCGCTGCTGTTCACGCTGCCCACAACGAGCTCGGAACGCGTGCGGTGGAAACCGGTGGAACTCGCTGCACTCGTGCTGGACGGGCGCACCGTAGAAGACTGGCAGGTCTATCAGGCCGAGGAGCGGAATCAGTTTCTGGTGCGCATCGGACGGCGCTTTCTGCTGCTGGACACAGCGAAACGGCAGGCCTGGGAGCTCGACCCGGAACAGTTCCGCAGCGAAGACGACCTGCTGGTCTCTGCCACAGTCGAACAGCTCACGGCCGAGTCGCAGCCAGAGAACAATAAAGTTCAGGAGCCGGCAACCGCCGCCGAAGCAGCCGGCCACGAAGCACGCCGAGAACGCTCCGGGCTCGGCTATCCCGTCGTGCGGCACCGCTGGCCCCGGCGCTTTTCGACCGACCAATGGGTGGACCGGCACGCAGGCCGCGCGCGACTGATCCAGGTGCGCTTGACCGAGGAGGGCCGACTGCTCGAGCTGCAGATTTCGCTGAGTCTCTACGAGCAGATCCGCCGTTGAGGCGCGCCGAAACCGGCACGGGAGCCCGCTCAGCGCTCCACCGCATCTTCCTTCTGGTAGACGTCGTAGACCCACGGGATGCCGAGGAATCCACCGCGCATGCGGATTTCGACGGGGTCGCCGCGGTGGAAGCGAAGGAAGTCGTCCCGGGAGACGGGCACGCGCTCGAATTCACGGCCTTCGCGCCAGGAAACCACCAGCAAGCGGCTGGAACGCAGCGTGCCCGGCATGGTGAACTTGCCGGCGACGCGTGTAACACGGTGCACCGGCGGCTGCGCATCGAGCTGGCCATTCAAAAAAATCAAACCGGCCAACAACCACGGCACCGGCACCAGCGTGCGAAACAGGCGCCGGAGCAGCTCCAACTCGCGCCGGCGACGCGCCCGCGCATCGAGCCAGACCCCCAGCGCCAGCGTCAGGAAGAACAGTGCGCCGAGGAACACCAGCATCAGGTCGAGTTCCAGCGGCGGGAAGAGCTGACCGGCAGAAAGAAAAGCCAGTGTGCCTACCAGGAAAATTGCGGTCTGATAAATCAGCCGGCGTCGAAACGCCACTTCGGCGGCTTCCGGATGCAAACCGCAGACCTCGCAGACCGGATGTTCGCGTTCGGCGCCGCAATTCGGACAGTGCATCATTTCCTAGGCAGAGACGGCAAAATGGCCATCAGGCGCGCCTGCACTTCCGGGCTCAACCGCAGGAACTGCACGCCCATGCCGACGCCGGGCACGACACGGCGCACCACACAGTCCACGCGCAACGGCTCAGGGAAGTGCACAACCGCCGTAAACATAGCGTTTACCCAAAGTGGATTGTTCATCGCCAGGAACATACCGCTCAAGCTAATATCCGTCACCTGAGCCGAGAGAGTCCGCGAACCCCATTCGATTTCCACGGGCGCCAGAACTACATGACGCGGGTCGCGGCAGCGATTCGGGAGGTCGGCATCGGCGGGGGACGTGTGATGCTCATCGGCGCCCACCCCGCGATGGTATGGCGCGCGGGCGTGCCCGTCAAGTAGAACAGTTGTTAAGAGAGAATGTCGTATAATTAGTTGGTGGACCTGCGGAAGATCATCCTGGACCAGAAGCGTGCCATCCGCCGCCGCACCCAGCAGGTGCTGGAGCTGGTGCGGCCCGAGCAGATGTCGTGGAGTCCGACAGCCGGCGCGCTGACCATCGGCGAGCTGTTGCGGCACCTCTGGGTGTCCGAGGAAGGCGTGCGGCGCGTCGCGCTCGAGGGCGACTTCCACTACTACCTGGTGCGCGTGCCCCGCGGCCTGCGCGCCGTGCTCGGGCAACCCGGAACCCTGGAAGAAGAGCTGCGGGAACTGGAACGCGTGCACCAGGAAACCCTCCAGCTTGTGAGCACCTATCCTCTGGAACGCCTGGAGGAAGAACGCAGCGAACCTTCGCTGGGCTACCGGCGCAAGGTGTATGCCATTCTGCTGGGAATCAACGAGCACGAAGTTCACCACCGCGCACAGCTGATGACCTACCTGCGCATGCTGGGCACACCGGTGCCCGAGCCAATGCCATCGCGCTGAACGGCGGGCCGAGTTTACTCGGACGGAAGCTCGCGGACAGAACGGGGCGGCGAATCCAGGCAAAGGATGTTTTCATCGCGGCCGCTAGTGATCAGCGTGCAGGCTGCCGTCTGTGCCGCGCGAATCGCTTCTTCGCGGGTCTGGCCGGACGCAACCGCGCAACGCTGGCGCCCCTGAAAGTCCATACAAACTTCGTAGCGCACCTGATCGTGCTGGAAGCTCAGGTAGACCAGGGCCGCTACCAGAGCCGCCGCACCCACGGCAACGATCAGTTTGATCCCGGCAGACATTGCTCCCCAGCATTGTAGCAGGTTCGCACCGAATCCGTTGGCCGAATCCGAGGCAGGAACACCAACTCGCACCCCAGCACGCTCACGGAAACCCGCCGGCTGCGACGCAAGCGCCCTTCTTCTGTGTTTCAGCGGGGACGGCCGGACGGCGCGCGGCGGGCGATTTCCTGCTCGAGCATCTGACGCCGTTCCGGCCGAAGGCGGCCCAGCGCGAGCAGATCCCGCAGCTCGTGGAGCGCCAGGTCGGGCAGAAGAGCGCGCACGCGCACCGACGGCGTGGCCGGATGCCGTACCAGAGCCAACCGCACACCGGGCAGGCGCACCCAGCGGGGATGTTCGGCAATGGCGGTAACGACGTGCGATGCCAGCTCGTCGCGAGCGAGCAGTTGCAGCAGATGGCCTTCCGCCAGGAACGGATTGTCCAGCGCAAGCCGCACCACCGGCGGGACTCCCTCGGCAAGCAGAGCTGCCGCGACGCGTCCTGAGGCACGCCGCGCCAGGGTCAGCTTCTGTCCCTGGGGAACCTGCGGCAGGCGCGCGACGAGGGTGTCTTCCGCGATGCGCTTCAGCTCGGCGTGTGCGGAGGGCAACAACGTCAGCCGAACCAGGTCAAACAGATACAGTTGCCGCACCCAGCGCAACGCCACTAGCCGCGGCGCATGCGGATGCAAAACGATGTCGCGCCGCACTGCATAGCTGGCACTCAGAGCAGGATGGGTGGCCAGCGCGGCCAATACCGCCGGGGGCAGGTCGGCACGGCGGAGCAGAATTTCGGCATGCTGCTCGTTCAGCTCGGGATTTTCCACCAGCGCGAGCAGCACGGCCGGGTCCGGCGAGCTCAGCAGCCGAGGAATCTCCTCCGCCGACGCGGTGCGTGCGCGGGCTTCGTCCCGGGAGGCATTATCCTGCGCGGCCATGGGCTTTCGCATCGGCCGAGAGCAATCGCTGCGCCAGCCGGGCAGCACCGATCGCCGGCGCGGTGCGCAGCAACTCAATCCGTGCGCGCGGCGCTACACCCACCAGGAGCGCATCCACAGCGGAATCGAGCAGACGGCTGTGACCGAACACGCCCCCGGCCCGGGCAAGCAAAAATTCCTGCTCGGCCATCTGCAAGCGGCGAATGACGCTGGCGGCCAGTCGGGAGAGATGCAGCGCGGAGCTGAAGAGGATTTCGCGGGCCGTGGCATCTTCCTGCTCAGCAGCTTCGACGACCAGCGGAAAGATGCGCGGAAAAATCTCCTGCGGATTTTCAGCGACGCGTTCGACGAGCGTCTCCCAGTTCGGACACGCGAGTGCGGCCGGAATGCTGTCGGAAAGCAGCGTGACCGGCGCCAGGCGGTCCCGAACTCGTGCGATGGCCTGCACGGCTCTGCGGCCGATCTCAAACGCGCTGCCTTCGTCCCCGATCCAGGGGCCCCATCCCCCGGCGCGCGCCATGCGCCCGGATGGGCTGCGTCCCAGCGCGGCCGAACCGGTTCCGGCAACCAGGACCACGCCCGGGCCAGCACCGACGGCGGCTTCCAGCGCCACCTCTAAATCGGTGGTGACGTGGACGTCGGCAGCAGGAAAGCGCTCGACCAGATGGGCCATGACGCGCTTGACCACGCGGGGGCGTCCCGCTCCGGCCAGTCCGACGCAGACGGCCGTCACCCGGCCGACATCAAGCTGAGCCGCAGCCAGCGTCTGCTCCGCGGCGACATCGAGCGCTTCCAAAGCGGCCGGAAAACCACAGCGCAGCGGGTTCGAAGGACCCGCGGTGCCGCGCCCGAGCAGCCGTCCGGAGGCATCGAGCAGAACACAGTCGGTCTTGGTGCCCCCGCCATCCACGCCGAGGTAGTAGCTCATACCGGAGCCGTCCGCAAATCGATTACGCCACCCGCAGTGTACCGCGAATTGGACCATCTGGCAGCCATCGGAAAACAAAGGAGCGACCCCGCACGGGATGGCAAATCGCGGACAGGCCGGTGAAACGCGCATTGACACTGGTAGAAACAGGTAGCTACCATCGCGCAACTCCCTGCGCTCGACACGAGATGTGCGAAGCCGGGAAGAGCAACCATGCGGCTGAGCGGGCTCGACCTGACCATCCTGATGCTCTACCTGGCGGCTGTGACCGCCATCGGCCTGTGGTTTCGCCGTGGCCAGCGCGACATCCGCGACTATTTTCTGGGACGGCGTGAATCGCCCTGGTGGGCCCTGACGCTTTCCATCGTGGCCACGGAGACTTCCACGCTGACCGTAGTGAGCACCCCGGCGCTGGCCTTCGCAGAGAATTTTCAGTTTTTGCAGCTTGTACTCGGCTACGTCGCGGGCCGCGTGGTGGTGGCGCTGCTGTTCATTCCGCAGTTTTTCCGCGGGGAGTTCTACACGGCCTATCAGTTGATCGAAACCCGCTTTGGCGCGCGCATGAAGAGCGTGGCCGCAGCAACGTTTCTGATCACGCGGGCACTGGCCGACGGCGTGCGGATCGCTGCTGTGGCGCTGGTCGTTCAGGTAGCCTTTGGAATCGGCGAACTCTGGTCGGTCGTGATCGTCCTCGGGCTGACGCTGATCTACACATTTCATGGCGGTCTGAAAGCCGTCATCTGGACCGACGTGGTGCAGTTGGGCATCTATCTGGGCGGGGCGCTGGCGGCTCTGGGACTGCTGTTGGGGAAAATCCCGGGCGGCTGGAGCGAAGCGAGCGCCGTGGCGGCTGCCCACGGCAAGTTCCAGCTCTTCGATTTCACCTGGGATTGGACGACGAAGTACACCTTCTGGTCCGGCGTGCTGGGAGGGATGTTTCTGACCATGGCCAGTCACGGCACCGACCAGTTGATGGTGCAGCGGCTGCTGGCGGCGCGCAGCGAACGCGACAGCAAACGGGCGCTGCTTGCCAGCGCCGTGCTCGTCTTCGCCCAGTTTGCGCTGTTCCTGCTGCTTGGCGTGTTGCTGTTTGTTTTCTACGGTGCGCCGGCGACCACGCCCGGACAGAGCTACGACGCAGTGTTCCCGCAATTCATCGTGCAGGAAATGCCGGCGGGACTGCGCGGCCTGATGCTGGCGGCTATCTTCGCCGCCGCGATGTCCACCACGAGCAGCACACTGAACGCTCTGGCCAGCTCGAGCATCGTGGACTTTCGCCGCCTGCAGGGAAAAATTACGGAGCCGACGCGCCTGCTGTCGCTTTCGCGCCGGGCAACGCTGGTCTGGGGCGCAGTCCTGCTCCTGCTGGGCCTGGTACGCTGGGGACCGCTGCTGGAAGCGGGTCTGACGATTGCTTCGATTACCTATGGCAGTTTGCTGGGCCTTTTCGTGCTTGGTTTTCTGCACCGAGGCGCCACCGCAGGCGGAGCCCTGACCGGGATGTTCGCCGGACTTGCCGGCATGCTCTACGTGCGATTTGCCACGCCGGTGGCGTGGACCTGGTACGTACTGGTGGGCACGCTGACCACAGTGCTGGTCGGCGTAGCAGTCAGTTGGGTGACACGGCAAGCGACGGCACAACACAAGGAGCGGTCATGAGTGAAACCGAGGCCAGGGGCGAGAGCAGGTCGGCTACTGTGCAGCGCCAGGGTCTGGAGCTGGTGCGCGGTCTGGGACCGTGGGCCGCGATGGCCATGGTCGTCGGCCACATCATCGGCACCGGCATTTTCCTGGTGCCGCGGGATATGGCCGAGGCGACGCAGTCGGTGGGCCTGGTGTTTCTGGTGTGGATCTTCGGCGGACTGCTGTCGCTGGCCGGCGCACTCACGATTGCCGAGCTGGGCGCAGCCATGCCGGAAGCCGGCGGCGCCTACGTGTTCCTGAAACGCGGGCTCGGGCCGGTCTGGGGATTCCTGTTCGGCTGGATGAACAACCTGGTAGGCAAGCCGGCTTCGATTTCGACGATTGCCGCCGGGCTGATGATTTTTCTCAGCTTTTTCTTTGGCGCATTGCGGGAAACCATTTTCACGGTGACAATTCCCCTGCCCTGGGCGGAAACGCCGTACCGTTTCGAGTTCACCTGGGCGCAGCCGGCCGCAGCGGTGGCGATTGTGTTCATCACCTGGATCAACTACCTGGGCGTGCGTCTGGCGGGCCGAGTGCAGGTAGTCCTTACGGTCTTAAAAGTGAGTGCAATTCTGGCTGTGGTGGTCCTGGGCTTTCTGCTTGCGGAACCCGAATTCGCCACCGATGCTCCACTGCTTCCGCCCCTCGCCGATCTGGGTCTCCTGACCGGATTTCTGACCGCGACGGTTGCCGCGCTGTGGGCCTATGACGGCTGGATTGACGTCACACTGGCCGGTTCCGAAGTGCAGAATCCGCAGAGGAATATTCCGCGCGCCGTTGTGGGAGGAACGGTGATCGTCGGCGGAATCTACCTGCTGGCCAATGCCGTCTACTTCTACGTGCTGCCGCTCGAAACCGTAGCCAGCACACCCAACGTGGCCAGCGAAGCCGTCCGGCGGTTCGCCGGGCCGGCCGCAGCGGCGTGGATTACCCTGGCGATGGTGATCTCCGCCACCGGCACACTGAACAGCTCCATCTTGACCGGCGCACGGGTGCCGTATGCCATGGCGCGGGACGGGCTGTTTTTCCGCGCAACGGTTCGCATTCACCCGAACTATCGCACGCCCGCCGGTGCGCTGCTGTTTCAGGGCACGGTAGCGTGTGTGATGGTGCTCACCGGCGAGTTCAGCGACCTGTTCTCACTGTTCATCTTCGCCCAGTGGATATTCTACGCGCTGACCGTCGCTTCCGTGTTCGGCCTGCGGCGGCGCGAGCCCGCGTTGCCCCGACCGTACCGGGCCTGGGGTTTTCCGGTCGTGCCGGCGCTGTTCATCGTGAGCGCGACGGCGCTGACCGTGAATTTGTTCCTGCAGCGGCCGGTGCGCAGCTCAATCGGGCTGGCGCTGATCCTTTCCGGGTTGATCTTCTACCGCCGCTGGAGCCGCACAGCGGCCAGTCGCGCGTAGCCGGTTTCCGGGCGCGCTCCCGGACCGGTGAGTACCCGACCCGGGCGCGCACCGGTGTGGCGATCCGCCTCGATCACCACTTCTCCGTTGACCAGCACATAGTCGAAGCCTTCACTGTACGCGTGCGGCCGCTCGAAGGTAGCGCGGTCGGCAATCCGGTCCGGGTCGAAGATGACCAGGTCGGCCCACAGGCCCGGGCGGATCAGTCCGCGGTCGGCGAAGCCAAACCGTTGCGCGGGCAGCGAAGTCATCTTGCGGATGGCTTCCTCCAGCCGCAGGATGCCCTTTTCCCGCACGTAGCGGGCCAGCACGCGGGCGTTGGTGCCGTAGGAGCGCGGATGGGGCACGCCTTCACCGAACTCCACCACGCGCCCGTCCGACGCCACCATGGCATAGGGGAATTGCAGGATGCGCTCGACGTCGGCTTCGCTCATCGAGTGGTAGACCATGCTGGCTCCACCCTTTTCCATCATTTCGAGCACGGTGGTGATTTCGTTGGCCAGGGTAGCGGCGCGGCCGCGCTCGCGATTGATCTGGGCGATGCTTTTGCCTTCGAGCGAGCGATCCCATTCGCAACGGGCGACGCGGGCGTAGTCGAGCCGACGAAAGCCGTTGCGATTGCGGATGTGTTCGACCATTTCGGCCGCGATCCGCCGGCGCGTAGGCGGGTCGGCCAAACGCTGACGGAGCGCTTCCTGCCCCCCGGCGAGCGCCCAGGGCGGCAGCAGCACGCCCAGATTCGTGCTGCTGGCCGCGTAGGGATACTGATCTACGGTGACGTCCAGGCCAGCGGCGCGGGCAGCCAGCACCATCTGGATCGAACGCGTGCTCTGGCCCCACAGATCGCGGTGGGCTACCTTGAAGTGCGAAATCTGTACCGGCAGGCCGGCGGCGCGGCCGATGTGCAGGGCTTCTTCGATCGCTTCGAACAGCCGGCTGCCTTCATCGCGGATGTGCGAGGCGTAGATACCTCCATAGCGTGCGGCGACGCGCGCCAGCGCCAGCACTTCATCGGTTTTTGCATAGGCACCCGGGATATAGACCAGCCCGGTCGAAAACCCAACCGCGCCTTCCCGCATGGCCCGTTCGACGAGCTGCTCCATGCGGGCCAGCTCTTCCGGCGTGGGATCGCGCTGCTCCGCCCCCATCACCGCGCGGCGAACACTGTTGTGGCCAATCAGCATGGCCGCGTTGATGGCGATGCCGGAGGCGCGAAGTGCAGCAAAATATTCGGCCAGGTCGGTCACCGAGCCGCCGCAGTTGCCCAGCACAATCGCAGTGACTCCGTCGCGCAAAAAATTCGTGGCGTCGGGCATGCGGCGGAGTGCTTCTTCGCCGTGCGTGTGCACATCAATGAAACCGGGGGCAACGATGCGCCCCGACGCATCCAGCACGCGCCGGGCTGTGGCCGACGGCAGCCGGCCAATCGCCACGATGCGGCCCTCGCGGATGCCAATGTCGGCCACGTACCAGGGATTGCCGCTGCCGTCCACGATGCGTCCGTTGCGAATCAGCAGGTCAAACCCCGACTGTGCGCCGGCCAGCCCGGCAACCAACAGCAAACTCAGAAGGATCAGAATCTGTTTTCTCATGCGACCTCCTGAAACGCAGGTGCGGCGACACCGGCGCGCAACGGAACCGGCGCGCACTCCGGATGGAGAATCGCCGCCAGGATTTCCACGCCGTCGGCCAGGCGCGGCCCGGGCCGGGCAAAATAGCTGTTCGCATCGAGCGCCCAGACGTTGCCCGCGCGCACCGCAGCAAGCTCCCACCAGCCCGGCGGCCAGCGGAGGCTGCGCGCTTCGGCGAGCGTGGCGGCCAGGTGGTAGCCGCACGGCATCAGCAGGATGACGTCCGGACGGGTTTGCAGCAGCTCCGCCCAATCCGCGCGATGCGAAGGCTCACCCGAACGGCAGCACAACGGCTCACCGCCGGCAAGGGCGATCATCTCGGGCACCCAGTGACCGGGCAGGAAAGGCGGATCGAGCCACTCCAGGGCAAGTACGCGCGGTCGTGCGGCTCCGGCTACTGCCGCACGAACGCGCTCGACGCGGGCCACGAGCTCGGCAACCAGCGCGGCCGCTCGCCCGGCTCGACCGACCGCTTCGCCGACACTGTGGATGTCCTGCCAGACACCGGCCAGGTCTTTCGGCGCCAGCGTGAGTACACGGGGCGGAACAGAAAATGTGCTGAGCACCGCAGGCAGATCTTCGGGAGAGGCGGCACAGACGTGACAGAGGTCCTGGGTGAGGATCAGGTCGGGCTGCAGCCGGCGCAGCGCGACATCGTCCACGCGATACAGGCTCTCGCCGCGGGAGAGGAAGGCACGCACCTGAGCATCCAGTTCGGCGGCAGTGCGACCCTGCGTCTCGAGCCGGGTTTCAACGACAACCGGTTTGCCCCGCACCTCGGGCGGATAGTCACACTCGTAGGTGATGCCGACCAGCGCATCGCCCAGGCCCAGCGCGCAGACGATTTCGGTCGCCGAAGGAAGAAACGAGCAGATGCGCATGGGGCTGAGTTTACTGCGGGCCGACCGCGGCAGGCAATTGTTCGGCGAGCTGCACATCGGCGAAAACGAAGCCATCCAGCAACACGCGCTGGCCGATGACCACGGACACGGGCGCACGGAACATAGGGCCAGCGAAGGCAAAGGTATGGAATTCGCCACGTTCTCCACAGGGATCCACGCCGACGGGCAGGTCAGCGAGCAGGCGCGCGTCGAAGCAGCGACCGGCGAACTCTGCGGAGAGCTGCTTCGGATCCACGCAGGTGAGCACGGCGCGCAGGCCCGCCGCAATCATCTGGCGCGCGAGCGCACCGGTGTCGCGTCCCCAGAGGGGGAAGAGCGGAGCGATGCCGGTGTCGGCCAGCATGGCCTCGCGGTAGCGGCGGACGTCTTCCAGATACAGGTCACCGAACGCAATGTGAGTGACGCCCTCGACGCGGGCCCGTGCCAGCGCCGTGGCCATGGCCTGCTGGTAGAGCTCGTTCGGGCAGGGATGCGGAATAGGCACCTTGACCAAGGGCAAGCCCACGGCGGCGGCCTGGGCTTCGAGCACCGTTTCGCGCACCGCGTGCATAGCCACGCGGCCGAAGGCGGCATTGACGGTGGTCAGCAGTGCGACGACTTCGACGCCCGGCCACCGGCGCAGCTCCTGCAGGGCCCAGGCGGAATCCTTACCGGTGCTCCAGGAAAGCCAGACCCGCAGGGATGGCATGACCGCGGCACCTCAGCGATAAAGCAGATAGGGCTGGCGCCGCTTGCGGAAGGCAGCCAGATCGTCGGCCATCTCGTCGACGATGCGCGTGGGGGCATCCCCGCGACGAAGCCGCTCCAGTGTGGCGGCACTGCCGAGCAGGGTGAGGATAGCATCCAGTTTGAAGTGCTCGGGATAGAGCGTGCGAAGCGCAGCGGCAATTTCCAAGCCGGCGAGCATGGCGTGCACCGAAGGACGGTCGGTGATCACCACGGCGATGCCTTCGCATCGGCTGCCTCGATAGAGGCCCTCGGCGGGAGTGAATTCGGTGGGCACAAAGAGCAGACCCGGCACAAAACGGCGATTCAGATAGGCAGCCAGCTCTGCGGCGCGGATCCACGGCGCGCCGAAAACTTCAAAGGGCGTGTCTGTACCGCGGCCGACCGAAACGCCTCCCGCCTGCAGAATCTCCAATCCGGGATAGAGCAGTGCGGCGTCCAGCGAGCGCAGATTCGGTGAAGGAGCGATCCATCGCAGTCCGGTCAATTCGAATGTATCGCTGCGGCGCCAGTCCTGCAGAGGAATCACGTGCAGGCGCGCGCCAATGCGGTTTTCCGCGTTGAACATGCGCGCCAGCTCGCCGACCGTCATGCCGTGCACCACCGGCAGAGGAAAATAACCGGTGAAGCTGAGCCGGTCCGGGTCAAGCAGCGGGCCCTCGATGCGTTCGCCGCCGAGCGGATTGGGACGGTCCAACACATAGAATTCGAGGCCGTGCCGGGCGGCTTCTTCCATGGCGTAGGCCATCGTGGTGATGTAGGTGTAGAAGCGCACGCCGGCATCCTGAATGTCAAAGACGAGCGCATCCAACCCGCGGAGCATCTCCGGCGTGGGCCGGCGCGTTTCCCCGTACAGACTGTAGACTGGCAGGCCGGTCCCGGGGTGGGTGCTCGACACCACCTGGCCCTCCGCGCGCCCGGCCAAGCCATGCTCAGGACTGAACAGAGCCACGAGTTTGACGCCCGGCGCCGTGGCCAGCAATTCGATCGTGCTGTGGCCATCGCGCGCCACACCGGTGTGATTCGTAATCAACCCGACGCGCTTGCCTGCCAAGGGGGCGAAGTTCTGCGCGATGAGCACGTCGATTCCCGTCTTCGTGCTGCCCTGCCGGGACGAAGTGCCCTCCGGGGAAACACTGCGCGCGGCGCCCGCGCTGCGTTCGAGGGCGCTGTTGGCCGGCGGACCGGCGCCTACAGCCGCCGCCACCATCGTGGCCACTTTCGACCGCAGCGAAGAAATCGGTGGACGCACCCGGGGATGAATGCTGTTGGTCAGCAGGACGATGAACGTGCGACTGGCTGGGTCGATCCAGATCGAAGTTCCGGTGAAGCCGGTGTGTCCGAACGAACTGTCGGGGAACAGTTCGCCTCGCGGTGCGGAGTACACCGAATCGATATCCCAGCCCAGGCCGCGCCGCGTACGGCTCCAGGGAGGCGATTGCGGGGCAGCCATTTTGCGAATCGTGGCCGGCGCAAGCAGTTGAGGCGATGCGTCGGTGCCGGCGGGCGTGTTGCTCCACGCTGCAAGGATCATGCGGCAGAAGCGGGCCAGGTCATCGGCGGTGCCGAACAGTCCGGCATGGCCGGCGACACCCCCCATGCCGCGCGCGCGCGGGTCATGGACGACGCCGCGGAGCAGACGTCCGCGTCCGGAACCCGGTGCCGCGCCTGCCGGCAGATCGATTTCCTCGGTGGGCGCGATGCGGGGGCGCCACTCGGGCGGAGGCAAAAACCGCGTCTGTTGCATGCCCAGCGGCTGTGCAATCTCTCGAGCGAAGAATTCGTCCAATGAAAGGCCGCTCACGCGCCGGACGAGCTCACCCAGAACAATGTACCCGGTGTCGCTGTAGATGAAGCGGGCGCCGGGCGGGGCAATCAGTTCGTCGCGATAGATCGCATCGAGCACGGCCGATGCGCCCGACCAGGACTCGGGCAACACCGGAATCGGCCGCAAACCCGAATGATGGACGAGCAGCATGCGGACCGTCACCTGATCCTTGCCGCCGCCGGTGAACTCGGGCAGGTAGCGAACGACGGGATCGTTCAAACGGAGCTGCCCCCGCTCGACCAATTTCATGATCGCCGGGGCGGTGGCCACGACTTTGGTGAGCGAGGCCAGGTCGAAGATCGTGTCTACGGTCATCGGCTCCTGCGCGGGCACGAGGGCCCGCGCACCGTACGCTTTCCGGTGCAGGATGCGGTCGTTGTGCCCCACCAGCAGCACCGCCCCGGGGATTTCATCGCGGGCAACCGCGTCTTCGAGGATGGCGTCGAGCGAGGCCAGTCCGTCCGCCGCCGGTGACGACACACCGGTGACGGCAAACCAGGAGAACAAGGCGAAGCAGACGAGCACTCCTCCGGATGGAAACTGTCGCCGGTGCGTGCGGTTGTCGAGCATCGACCCCTGTGCTATACCAAGCGACGGTGCGTGCGTCAACGCCAGCTTTGTCGTCTTACCGGCTGTGTAAGGCCCTGTGCCCTGCACTGCTCGCCGCAGTGCTGCTGGGACCTGCGCTGTTCAGCCGTCAGCCCGCAGCATACGAACCAGACCTACCAGCCGCCGCGGTGCGGTGGGTGGAGCAGACGCTTCAGAACCTGTCGCTGGAGGAAAAACTCGGCCAACTGGTCATGATTCACTACTACGGAGGATTCACGCACACCGACAGCGAATCATACCGCGAATTGCTGCGGCGGATCGAAACGCAGCATATCGGCGGAATCGTGGTGTCCACGCGGCCGGGGGCGCTGGGTACCGAGCTGAGCCAGGTCTACCCCACCGCGGTACTGACCAATCAACTGCAGCGCCGCGCGAAGGTTCCGCTGCTTGTCGCCGCCGATTTCGAGCGCGGCACCGCCATGCGGATTGCCGAAGGCACATCGTTTCCTTACGCGATGGCAGTGGCGGCCGGAGGCGACCCGCGGGATGCGTACGAGATGGCCCGGATTACAGCGATCGAAGCGCGCGCCGTGGGAGTGCACTGGAACTTCGCACCGGTGGCGGATGTAAACAGCAACCCGCAGAATCCGATCATCAACACGCGGTCGTTCGGGGAAGATCCACGGCGGGTGGCCGAGTACGTGGCCGCCTTCATCCGCGGCAGCGAAGAAAACGGAGTCCTGGCCACCGCCAAGCATTTCCCCGGCCACGGCGACAGCAGCGAAGACTCGCACATCGGCCTGCCGGTGATTTGGGGAGACCGGGCAAGACTGGAACAGGTGGAACTGGTGCCCTTCCGCGCGGCCATCGCGGCAGGCGTGAGCACGATCATGACCGGGCATCTGGCAGTACCGGCGTTCGAACCCGATCCGGAGCTGCCCGCAACGATGTCGCGGCGCATCCTGAGCGATCTGCTGCGGGGCGAGCTGGGATTCCGCGGACTGATCGTCACCGATGCGCTGACCATGGGTGGCGTGACCGCCCGCTACGCGCCCGGCGACGTGGCGGTGCGTGCGCTGGAAGCGGGTGCGGATGTGCTGCTGGTGCCGCCGGTGCCGGACGCCGCGCTGCTCGGACTGCGCCGGGCTGTCGAGCAGGGGCGGCTCAGTCAGGCCCGGATCGACGAATCCGTGCGGCGCATCCTGACGGCCAAAGCACGGCTCGGCCTGCATCGCCAGCGCGAGGTCAACGTGAACGCACTGAATGAAATCTTCGGTCGGCCGGAGTTCCGCACCCGCGCGCAGGAGATAGCCGACCGCGGCATTACCCTGCTGCGCAACCGGCTCGGGCTGCTGCCGCTGGATGCGACACAACCGCTGCGCGCTTTGCTGGTGGCGGTGGCCGGCGACCCGGATCCGCTGCCGGCCAACGTGCTCGAGCAGGAAATCCGCTGGCGCGTGGACCGGTTGCAGGTCGTGCGGACCGATACGCGCTGGGTGCCGGTCAGCAACGTGAAACTGCCGCCGAGCGATAGCTACGACGTCGCCATTGCAGCGCTGTTCGTCCGGCTGGCCGACCGCAAGGGCCACGTCAGCCTGCCGCCGGAACAGATCGCGTTCGTCAACGAGCTGCTCGGCGCAGGCAAGCCCGTCGTGGTGGCTGCGTTCGGCAGTCCGTACGTCGTGGAGCGGTTCCCGAACGCAGACACCTGGCTGGCTGCGTTTTCGACCCACGGAGTCGCCCAGGCCGCCGTTGCCCGCGCCCTGTTCGGACAGATAACCATCGGCGGAAAACTGCCCGTGACCGTGCCCGGCGTGGCCCAGCTCGGCGACGGGTTTGCCCTGGCTGCCCGCCCCATGACGCTGGCTTCGGCGTCGCCAGAACTGGAAACCAGGCTGGCGCCGGTTTTCGCCCGGCTGGAGCCGTTCGTTCGTGAAGGTTGGATCTCCGGCGCAGCCATCGCCATCGGTCAGGGCAACCGGCTGGTCGTGCGCGGCTTCGGTCGCACGTCCTTCGGCCGCGGGGCTGTGCCGGTAGAAGGTGAGACACGGCTCAACGGGGGAGCCACTCTGCAGAACACAGCGCTTGTGCTCGCGACGGCTCTGCTGGTCGAAGACGGTTTGCTGGACCTGCAGGCACCGGTTGCGCGATACCTGTCCGACAATCCATCCAGCGCAGACTCGGGCGGGTATGGCAGCACTACTCTGTGGCAACTCCTGCTCGATGCGGGTGGCGGAAGCGGGCAGCCAGCCGGCGGTGCCTCTACGGCGTCCTGGCCGGCGGAGCGATGGAGCATCCTGAGCCAGATCCTCGAAGCCGTGAGCGGCAAATCGGCGCAGGAGCTTTTTGCGAGTCGCGTGCTCCGTCCCCTGGGAGTCGAGTGGCACTGGAAGACTACACAGCAGCCCCCTTCGCCGGCCGGCCCGCCGCAGCAACGGCCGCTTGCCGATATTTCCGCCGCAGCGACCCAGATCGCTCCGCTGGCCCAGATGCTGCTGAACGGCGGCATCTACAGCCACAGACGAATTCTGAAGCGCGGCACCATCGATCTGTTTGCGGCCCGGCAGCGCGTGGGCGATGCGGTGCGGGCACTCGGTTGGAACGTCGGCCCCTGGAACGGCAGCACGATTTCTCGCCGCGCCTACGGTTGGGACGACCCGCGAGGTGCTTCGCTCTGGATGGACCCTGAAAAAAATCTCTTCGTTGTGTTCCTGCCTGCGGAGGTGCAGGCCGGCGCGGAAGACAGGCTGCGAGCGCTGCGCGACGAGCTCCACCGGGCCGCTGCCGAAGCACTCGGACTGGCCGGTTCGACACGCTGAGCTCTGCCCGCCGGGCGCAGATCCGTGAGCGGGTCTATAATCCGATGCCCGGGCCACGCACAGCGAGGGAGCTTTGAGCAGTCGCGTCCAGCAAATTCCTGTCACGGAACGACGCCATCCACGCACGCAGGGGCTCGACCGGCTGCCGACGCGCGAACTGCTGGAGCGAATCAACCGCGAAGACGCACGGGTGGCACCCGCCGTGGCGCGGCAGATCCCCGCGATTGCCCGTGCGGTGGAAACCATCGTGACCGCGCTGCGTGCCGGCGGGCGATTGATTTACGTCGGAGCGGGAACCAGCGGACGACTGGCTGCGCTGGACGCAGCGGAGTGTCCGCCGACGTTCGGTGTGCCTCCACGCCAGGTGCAGGCGGTGATTGCCGGTGGCAGGGCTGCGCTCGACCGCGCCGTCGAGGGCGCTGAAGATTCAGCCGCCCGGGGCTGGCGCGACCTGATGCGGCGCAGGCTGAACCGTCACGATGTGGTGGTGGGGTTGTCGGCGAGCGGCACCACACCGTACGTGCTCGGGGCGCTGCGCTATGCGCGATCGCGCCGGGTGAAAACCGTCGCGGTAACCTGCAATCCGGCAGCGCCACTGGCTCGGCTGGCCGACATTGTGATTGCGCCGCGAGTCGGTCCGGAAGTGATTGCCGGCTCAACACGGCTGAAAGCAGGAACTGCGCAGAAGCTGGTGCTGAATATGCTGAGCACGGCAGCCATGGTGCGGCTCGGGCACGTCTACGACAACTGGATGATCCACGTGGCTCCAGCCAACCGGAAACTGCGGGAGCGCGCCCTGCGGATTCTGCAGCAGGCTACCGGAGCGAGCCGGCAACAGGCCCGGCGGGTACTGGCACAGGCGGCAGCGGCGAAACGACGCGCGGGCCCACGACACGAGCCCGATGCGCTGCCGGTCGCGCTCATCATGCTGAAGCGGGGCATGAACGCCACCGAGGCCCGGCGACGGCTGCGCGCTGCCGGCGGAAATCTGCGCCGTGCCCTAGGCGAAGTCGGCCAGCAGTAAAGCGGGGTAACCCTTCGGCGGCCGGAATGCCGCGCCTGCAGCCAAGGAAGCCAATCCGGACTAAGATGAACTCACCATGGACAAGTTTCTGATTCGCGGCGGGGCGCGTCTGGAAGGCGAGATCCGGATCAGCGGAGCCAAAAACGCCGCGTTGCCGGCGATGGCCGCGGCGTTGCTGACCGACGAGCCGGTCCATCTGGAGAACATCCCGCGCGTGCGCGACATCATCACGATGGGCAAGCTGCTGGCCCACATGACCGCGCACGTCGAAACGCCCGAGCTGCCTCCGAACCAGGTGACAATCCGCGCCGAAACCGTATCTCACGCCGAGGCACCCTACGAACTGGTCAAGACCATGCGCGCCTCGGTGCTCACGCTGGGGCCCCTGGTGGCGCGCTTCGGCTATGCGCGGGTTTCGCTGCCCGGTGGCTGCGCGATCGGCGCGCGGCCCATCGACCTGCATCTGAAGGCACTCGAAAAACTGGGTGCCTCCATCCGCACCGAGCACGGCTATGTGGAAGCGAGGGTATCCGACAGCGGCCGCCTGCGCGGCGCACACATCCTGTTCGACAAAATCACCGTGACCGGCACGGAAAATATTCTGATGGCCGCAACGCTGGCCGAAGGGGAAACCCTGATCGAAAACGCTGCACGGGAGCCGGAAGTTGTCGATCTGGCAGCACTGCTCGTCAAGATGGGCGCGCAGATCGAAGGCGCGGGCACGAGCGAAATCCGGGTGCGCGGTGTTTCTGCCCTGCACGGCGCCAGCCACGCCATCATCCCGGACCGCATCGAGGCCGGTACCTACCTGGTCGCCGGAGCCCTGACCGGAGGAGAGCTGCGGTTGACTGCCTGCGAGCCGGCCCACCTGACCGCTGTCGTGAACAAGCTGCGCGACACGGGCGTCGAGATTCACTGCGAGGGTCAGAACTGCCTGCGCGTACGCGGGCGCCGACGGCTGCGCGCATGTGACCTGAAAACCGAAGAGTATCCCGGCTTCCCGACCGACATGCAGGCCCAGTACATGGTGCTGGCCACGCAGGCCGAGGGAAGCACCGTCATCACCGAAACGATTTTCGAAAATCGCTTCCTGCATGCGCTCGAGCTGGTACGCATGGGGGCGAACATCACTCTGGAGGGCCGACAGGCTGTGGTGCGCGGGCCGACGGCCCTGAGCGGGGCCACGGTCATCGCTTCGGACCTGCGCGCCAGCGCTTCGCTGGTGCTCGCCGGGCTGGTCGCTTCGGGTGAAACCCTCGTCGACCGCGTCTATCACCTGGACCGGGGCTACGAGCAGATGGCCGAAAAACTCTCCGCGGTGGGTGCCCGCATCCAGCGAATTCGCTGAGCAATACCAGCCCGGAGCAGACGCTCGACCCGGCTGACCGCGCAAAGCCACAACTCCCCCAACGCGCTGGCCTGCCGGGAATTTCTTGACAGCGAACCCGTATCCTGCTATCTAGCCGGACAAAGCGGGGTGTCCGGTGGACGCGAGCCAGCAGTCGCGGCCAGGAAGTTTTCTTCTTTCTCAGCGAATCCCCATGAGCAAATGGGTGTGCGAAGCAGGAGCGGCGGCTGCGTGCGCACCGGCCAGCCATCCACGCAAGGGAGGAGTGGTCCCATGAAAATCCGGCAAGTGTGGGTTTGCGCCGGCTTGTTGCTCCTGGCGGGCCTGATCGCTTCGGCGCAGGTCAGCACCTCGAGCATCACAGGCACGGTTTCAGATGCGAGCGGTGCGGTGGTGGTGGGCGCCCGGGTGACGGCGCTGCACGAGCAGACCGGCATGCGGTTCACCACGACCACCACCGATGCGGGCATCTTCAACTTCCCTTCCATCCAGGTGGGGCGATACACCCTCACCGTCGAAGCCGATGGGTTCAAGAAGTGGGTCAGCGCCGGCAACGTGCTCGCGGTAGGCGAACCGCTGGTGCTGAATGTCGTGCTGGAAGTGGGAGACGTTGCCGAGGTCGTGCAGGTCGAGTCCACCTATGAGCGGCTGAACACCACGAACGCCATGATCAGCGGAGTGGTCACCCGCACGGAGATCGCTCAGTTGCCGCTGAACGGGCGCAACCCGTTGAACCTGGTCGTGCTCGAACCCGGGCTGGTGCAGCGTTCCACGGGCGCGGCCGGTTCGGGAACGCATGTGTTTGGTTCGCGGGACCGGGCCCACAACGTCACGATTGACGGCATCGACGCCAACGAATCCTCGGTCCCCAATCCACAGTCGAACATCTTTCGGCTCACGCCGGACAATGTGCAGGAATACCGGGTAGTGACGCACAACGCCACGGCTGAGTTCGGGCGCAATAGCGGCGCCAACGTTTCGATCGCGACACGTTCCGGCACAAACGAATTCCATGGCGGCGTTTTCTACTACCATCGGAACACGGCGCTGAACGCCAACGAATCGTTCAACAAGCTGTTCGGACAGGAACGGCCCAAGCTCCTGCTCCACCAGTGGGGCGGCGACATCGGCGGGCCGGTGTTGCCGAACCGGACCTTCTTCTTCTTCAGCTACCAGGGCAATCGCATCCTGCAAACGCAGCCCATCAGCCAGTCGTTCGGCATTCCGCTGGTGTATACCGAGCTGGCCCGGAACGGAATCTTCCGCTATGTGAAGGGCACCATCAACGTGGACGGGGTAAATATCTCGCAGAACGACCGCCGGCTGGTGGACGAGAACGGCAATCTGAAGCCCGGCGTGCCGGTCTGCGCAAATCCAGCGACGGATACGAACTGCGTGGCCACCTACAACATCTTTGCCAATGATCCGGCCGCGCGTGGCCCCGATCCCCGCATGCAGGCCATGCTGAACAGCTTCCCGCTGCCCAATTCGTTCACCAGCGTGGGCGACGGGTTGAACACGGCCGGGTTTGTCTGGAACACTCCGTCGAAGTTCACCGGACCGTTCTTCCTGGTCCGGCTCGATCACAAGTTCAATGAAAACCACAACATCTTCGGTCGAGTGCTGTGGAGCGAATACAACACGACCGAGGGCGACCTGCTGAACGCCCGACCTGCGGTTTTTCCCGGCTTCCCTCCGCTCGGGGAAGTGTTCCGTTCCTCGCAGAGCGCGGCCATCAGCTATCGGGCTGTGCTTTCTGCGCAACTGGTGAACGAATTCACGATGGGCTTCAGCCGGTTCAACTTTTTCTTCTCGCTGGCCGAATCGAACCTGGCCGGAGGCAATCCGGTCCCGTGGGGACAGGAATGTTTCGGGACGGACTCGCTTGGGAACGTGGACACTCCGTTCTGCAACACTCCGCACACCCAGCGCGCTGTTTCTTCCATCCAGTACATCGACAATTTGAGTTACACCACGGGCGCTCACGCGGTGCGGACGGGCTTCAACTTCCGGTTCTATCGCCACAACGACTCGCGCGGTGTGCCCGGCGGATTCAACATGGCCCCCACGGTGGTCTTCAGCCAGAGCGTGCGTTCGCCCAGCGCGAACACGGCACCCGGGGTCAGCGCTGGCTTCCCGGCGGCGCCGGGCATCAACAGCGCTGATGTCGGCCGGCTCAACCAGGCCATCGTGGAACTGATGGGCATTCCGGCGCGCGTGCAGCAGGTGTTCCAGGCGGATCTGTCCGGCAACCAGTACACCACCGACCTGTTCACCATGGGAACGCGCATGCGCCAGTTTAATGTGTATGCACAGGACGAATGGCGCGTCCGTCGCAACCTGACGATCAACTACGGATTGCGCTGGGAGTACAACCGTCCACCCACCGATTGCTGCAACCGGGTATTCGTCCCCGACCGAAAGATTGACGGCTCAGAAGGACCGGTGACGTTTGTCGCAGCCGACAGTTGGTTCCGCCGCAGCAACTGGAATACCTTTGCCCCGCGCGTGGGGATCGCCTGGGACCCGTGGTCGAGCGGGAAGACCGTCGTGCGTCTGGGTTACGGGATCGCCTTCGACACGATTTCGTCGTTCCAGGTGACCGCGATCAGCGGAAAGGTACCCGGCAGCACTCTGCAGTGCTTCACCACCGTGCCGTTCGGCTCCAGTCCGGCAGCACCGCCCGCGGGCTGCGCTGACTTGCGCGGTCTGGTGCCCACGAACGCGCGACTGAGCGAACTGCTGGCAACGCTCGGCGACACAGCCGCACAACCGTTGCCGATCAGTACACCGCAAACCCTGTTCAGTCCGCCGCCGCGGCCAGCCGGCACGGCTCCCGGGGTAGGCGCCTTCGACCCGGATCTGAAAGTCCCCACCGTGCATGAGTGGAGCCTGACGATTCAGCGAGAGCTGCCCTGGGGCTTCACTGCACAGGTGGGGTACGTCGGCAAGCGCGGGATGCGGCTCTACCGGGCCTACGACCTGAATCAAATTCGCACCGATCAACCGGGGTTCCTGGAAAGCTTCCTGATCGCCCAGCAGAACGTGTTCAATGGCTGCCGCGCAGACGGCACCGGCTGCCCGGCTGGCGTCACCGGGCAGACGCCCACGCTTCTGCTGCAACTGACCAACAGCACACTGGGCAGTTCCTCTTCGTTCCTGAACTCTTCGACGACCCGCTCGAACCTGCTGCTGAACGGGCTGGGGGACCTGGCCGCGCGAATTGACGAACTGGACATCACCCAAGTGACGGCCAACCGGCCCACGCCCTTCCCGGCCGACTATTTCCGTCCGAACCCGCAGTTCAGCGACATCTTCTACTTCGACAGCGGTGGCGGCTCGATCTACCACGGGATGATCGTGCAACTGCGGCGGAAATTCGAGCGGGGACTCACGTTCGGCCTGTCCTACACGCTGGCGAAGTCCATCGACGACATGTCCGTGGACCCGGTTGCCGCGACTTCTGGCGGCGGGCTGAGCACGACGAACTCGCGCACGCCCACCGACGTGCGGAACTTCGGTCTGGACCGCGCCGTATCGGACTTCGACAACCGCCATGTGGTGGTGATGAACATTCTGTACGAGCTGCCGTTCGGCCGGGGCCGGCGCTGGGCTGCGAACGTCCACCCGGCGCTGAATCACCTGATCGGCGGCTGGACGATCACCAGCATCTACGTTTTCCAGAGCGGTGAACCGTTCACGCTGAACAGCGGTGCCCGCACAGTGCACAACACGAAGCAGTCGCGAGCCTCGGTGCGCGGGCCCCTGATCCAACCCGGGCTGTTCAACGTCCCGGGGGTGGACGGCCCCGTGGTGTACAACGTCGGGCCGCGGATCACGAATCCGCTCGACCCGAACTACAACTGCCGGAACATCCTGACGCCGGACGGCACGCCGACTTCTTCCTTCTTCTGCATCCCCGCGCCGGGCGAGAATGGCAACACCGGCCGCAACGCCGTCTACGGCCCGGGATTCTGGAACACCGACATCGGCATCCTGAAACAGTTCAGCCTGACGGAACGGATCGGTCTCCAATTCCGCGCCGAACTGTTCAATGCCTTCAACCACCCGAACTTCGACAACCCGCGCAATGCTTCCGATGGGTCACCCACGCTGACCAGTTCGCTGTTCGGCCAGACCTGCTGCGTCACCAGTGCGGTACCCAGCTCGACGACCGTGATTGCCAACGGCGAACCGAACCGTGTGATTCAGTTCGCCCTGCGCATCACGTTCTAGGCATCGGCAGCGGCTTCACGGGGGAGGCGAATCGCCTCCCCCGTTTCATTTTCTGGCACCGAAACCGCGGGGCATGCCGAGGGAATCGATCCGGGAAGGAACTCTGCGGAATCTTCGGCGGGCGTCGATACGCCTCCCATCGTCCGGCAGCTCGCAGATACCTCCACTCTCGGCTAGGGACGCGTGCCGGGTGAGGCGGGACCTTGTGGCCGGCGCGGAACGTGGCCGGCTTCGCGACGCTGCTTTTCGCGCTGTTCGCGCAGCACCGCCTTGCGCGAAAGCCGGATTTTGTTGCCCTCGATGGAGAGCACCTTGACCAGGACCTGATCGCCCAGCTTCAGCTCATCGCGCACGTCGCGGATGCGCTGCTCGGAGATTTCACTGATGTGCAGCAGGCCATCGGTGCCCGGGAACAGCTCGACGAACGCGCCGAAATCGGCCAGGCGAACGACCTTGCCCAGATAGGTTTTGCCGACTTCCGCCGAGGCGGTCACTTCGCGGATCATCTGCAGGGCGCGGTCGGCCGATTCGCCGTTCTGGGCGAAGACGTGAACGCGCCCATCGTCCATCACGTCGATCTTGACGCCGGTCGCATCGGTGATCGAACGGATTTTCTTGCCGCCCGGCCCGATCAAGTCGCGGATTTTTTCGGTGGGGATGGTGAGGACATAGAGTCGCGGCGCGTAGGCAGAGATGGAAGCGCGCGGCTCGCGGATGGTCTGGTCCATGATGTCGAGCAGTTCCATGCGTGCGCGGCGAGCCTGCTCGAGTGCTTCGCGCATCATCTGCGTGCTGATGCCGGAGACCTTGATGTCCATCTGCAATGCGGTGATGCCCTGGCGAGTGCCGGCAACCTTGAAGTCCATGTCGCCATAGTGGTCTTCTGCGCCGGCGATATCGGTCAGGATGGCGTAGCGGTCGCCTTCCGTCACCAGCCCCATGGCGATACCGGCACAGGCGGCGCGAACAGGCACGCCGGCATCCATCAGGGCCAGCGAGCCTCCGCAGACTGTGGCCATGGAGGAAGAGCCGTTCGATTCCAGAATGTCGCTGACGATCCGAATCGCATAGGGGAAATCGGTTTCCGGAGGCAGCAGGTTGACCAGAGCCCGCTCCGCCAGCGCGCCGTGGCCGATTTCCCGGCGACCGGGCCCGCGCAGGAACCGCACCTCGCCGACACTGAACGGCGGGAAGTTGTAGTGGAGCATGAAACGCTTGAAGGCCTCTTCTTCAAAGAGCAGGTCGAGCCGCTGCATGTCTTCGCGCGTGCCCAGCGTGACCGTCGCCAATGCCTGCGTCTCTCCGCGTGTGAACAGCGCTGAACCATGCACGCGCGGCAGCAGGCCGACCTCGCAGGTGACCGGTCGGATCTGATCGAAGCGGCGGCCATCGGGGCGGCGCCCGTGGATCAGGATGTCGTCGCGGAAGTAGCATTCCCGGAGTCGCTCGAAAGCGCGGCTGGCCAGGGCGCGCTTTTCTTCGTCTTCTTCGGGAATGGCAGCGAGAATTTCTTTTTTGAGCGCTTCGACGCGGCGATAGCTTTCCCGCTTGGGGTATTTGGCGGTATCGAGCGCGTCGTGCAGCCGCTCTCCGTACTGCGCTTCGATCTGCCGATACAGTTCTTCATCGAATGGCGGGGGCTGCACGTCCACCTTCTGCGGATTCACCCGCTCCTGCAGCTCGCGTATGGCGGCAATCACCTTGCGGATTTCCTGATGGCCAAACTCGAGCGCTTCCACGATTTTTTCTTCCGGCACCTCGAGCGCACCGGCTTCCACCATGACGATGGCCTGCTCGCTGCCGGCCACGACAATATTCAGTGCACTGCTTTTCTGTTCGGCCACCGTGGGGTTGGCCACCAGGGTGTCGTTCAGCAGGCCGACCCGCACGGCTGCGATCGGCGTCGTGAAGGGAATCGGCGAACAGCACAGCGCGGCCGAAGCCGCCGTGACGGCAATGACATCCGGATCGTTTTCGCTGTCGGCCGAAAGCACCATGGCGATCACCTGGGTTTCGTTGCGCCAGCCTTCGGGGAAGAGGGGACGCAGCGGGCGGTCGATCAACCGGCTGACGAGCACTTCGCGTTCCGACGGGCGTCCCTCGCGCTTGAAAAATCCTCCGGGAATCTTTCCGGCCGAGTAGGTGTACTCCCGGTAGTCCACGGTGAGCGGGAGAAAATCGCGTCCCTCGACCGGTTCGGGCGCCATGCAGGCGGTCACGAGCACCACGGTGTCGCCATAGCGAGCCACGACCGCGCCATCGGCCTGCTTGGCCACCCGGCCGGTCTCCAGGGAAAGTTTTCTTCCTCCCACTTCCACTTCGATCTGGTTGTGCGACATAGTGCCAATGCCTCGATGCAGGGAGCGGAAAAATCCGCTTCCTCGCTTGGAATGGTATTCCTGCAGAAGAGAAAACGCGGGAACGGGCGCGACGCCGAAACCGAGTACCGGTCAGAAAAAAAGCGACCTGTCAGCTTCGCCGAGCGAAACCACAAGTCGCCGCACGCTTCGGAAGCGTTCTCGAACCGGTTCTTCGCAGTGGGCCGGGCTGCAGCCGGCCCCAAAACTACTTGCGCAGACTGAGTCGTTCGACAATCTCGCGATACCGATCCGGGTCACGACGATTCAAGTAGTCCAGCAGCCGCCGGCGCTTGTTCACCATCATGATCAAGCCGCGGCGGGATGCGTGGTCCTTGGTATGCGTCTTGAGGTGTGAGGTCAGATAGTTGATCCGTTCGCTCAGCAGTGCGATCTGCACTTCCGGCGACCCGGTGTCTTTCGCATGCTGTCGGAATTGCTCGATCAACGCTGACTTCCCGTCGCTCAATTCGCCCTCCCCTGGATCGTCGCACCCTGTTCTCAACGATTCGTCTTCTCTTCGACACGAAAATGCTAGCACAGGGCGGAAGCTGCTGTAAAGAATTGTCCTTGCAAGCCCGGGCCGGCCCGGGGATACCGCAGCGCGCGGGGCCAAAACGGCAAGCGCTTCAGCGACCCGGATGGATCAGGGAGAGGAACTCTTCGCGGGTCTGCTGATTGTCGCGGAAGGCACCCAGCATCGCGCTGGTCACGGCCTGGGAATGCTGTTTTTCCACACCGCGCATCACCATGCAGAGATGGCGGGCTTCGATCACCACGCCCACGCCCACCGGATCGAGCCGTTCCTGAATCGCGCGGGCGATTTGCTGGGTGAGTCGCTCCTGAATCTGCAGCCGGCGGGCGTACATGTTCACCAGCCGGGCCAGTTTGCTCAGGCCCACCACCTTTTCCCGCGGGATGTAGGCGACGTGGCATTTGCCGAAAAAGGGCAGCAGGTGATGTTCGCACAGGCTGTAGATTTCGATGTCCTTGACGACGACCATCTCGTCGTAGCAGACGCGGAAGATGGCGCCGTTCAGCATCTTTTCCGGGTCCTGGTGATAGCCGGCCGTCAGGAATCGCAAAGCCTTTTCCACCCGTTGCGGGGTCTGGCGCAAGCCTTCGCGCTGCGGATCTTCACCCAGCAGCACCAGAATGCGACGCACAAGGTCGGCAATGGTCTCCTGCGGCGATTGGGATTCGCCGATCACGACAGTTTCTTCGGGTTTGCGCATCAAGGTCTCCTGCTGGCCTGGCCAGCGTATTCGAAACTGTTGCGCCCGGTCTCTTCCAGCCGCACCCGGCAGAGCCGGGCAAACGGGAAGGGTTGCAGGCGTCGGAAAATTTCGATGCAAAGATTCTCTGTGGTCGGCACCTGCCCGCCGGACTCGGGTCGGAAGGCCTCGATCTGTTCGTTCAGATAAACGTGGTCGAACACATCCAGCACTTCGCGCTGCACGAAGCCATCGAGGTCGGCCAGGTTCGCCACCATGCCCGTCGTCGCATCGACCGGACCGGCCACGGTGACCTCCAGAACATAGTTATGGCCGTGGCCATACGGGTTTGCGCACTTGCCGTAGAGGCGGCGATTTTCCTCCTCAGTGAACCGGGGATGAGCCAGCCGGTGCGAGGCGGCAAACGAATACCGGCGCGTCAATTCAATTTTCACTGGGCGTCTCCATAACAATCCACGAACAGATCCGGGGATTCGTACAAGCGGATGCGATGCAGGCGACCCTGCCGGATTTTGGGCGCGAGCAGATGCCAGATGGTCATCGCCAGATTTTCTGTCGTGGGCTGGCGTCCGGCCAGCTCCGGCACTTCAAAATTCAGGTGGCGATGGTCGAAGCGCTGGGTGATTTCGCGGTCGAGCAACTGCTTCAGCTCGGCCAGGTCGAGCACCATGCCCGTCTGCGGATCGGGCATGCCGGCCACAGTAACCTCAAGCGTGTAGTTGTGGCCGTGACCGTGGCGGTTCGCGCACTTGCCGAAGACCCGCTGGTTCTGCTCCTCGGACCATCCCGGATTGTAGTAGAAATGCGCTGCCGAAAATTCCAACTTCCTCGTCAGATAAATCATGGCCATTCGACTGGATATTCCCTTCCCTTCCAGATCACGCGGCCCCGTGCGTACCGTCGAGCCGAGTTCAGCAGCACGGCCGAGTACAGCAGAACTGCAAGCAAATAGTATACGACGTAGCGCACCGGATAACGATTCCGGCGTAGCATCGCCGCATAGGCTGCATGGCGTCCGGCCAGCAGCACCAAGCCGAGCACGGAAAACAGCGGATGCACGCCCCCCAGGCCGAGCAGGGCGAGCGGCAACCACGGCACCACGACCGCCAGCTCGGCCGCCACCGAGCGCTGCCCCAACAGCGGCAGCAAGTTTTTCGTCCAGCCCTGCCACATCGCGGGAAAGCTGGAATACATCCGCGTGCGCACCACGCCCGTGCCGGGAGCGAACCACAGCCGGTGTCCGGCGCGCTTGACGCGCTCGGCCAGCGCAACATCTTCCAGCACTTCGCCGGAAACAGCCGCATGGCCGCCGATCTGCTCATAGACGTCGCGACGAATCAGCAAGAACTGGCCATTCGCGGCAGCGGCGGGAGAGTTCGGATCGTTCACCTCGGCGAACGAATAGAGCTGTGCGAGCCGGCAGTAGAGGAACGGAATCAGGGCGCGCTCCCACCAGGTGGGCGTGTGCTGCTCCGGGGAGTAGGAAACCAGAGCCGCTCCGCAGCGCTGCGCCTGCTCGAGCGCACGAGCCGCGGCGCCGGGCAGATGCTCCGTATCGGCATCGGTGAACAGCAGCCAGTCGCAGCGCGCTGCCGCAGCGCCCAGACTGGCAGCGTAATTTTTACCGACCCAGCCCTCGGGCAGCCCGGCGCTTTCGAGCACCCGCAGCCGGGGAATCTCGACAGCCATGCGCGCCAAGACTTCGCTGCTGCCGTCGGTGGACTGGTCGTTCACAACCAGAATCTCCGCGATCTCCGGCTGCCGGGACAGGGAACGCACCACGCGTTCCAGATTGTCTGCCTCGTTGCGCGCAGGCACAACGGCCGAGATGGGCGCCGCGGGATGCATGGTGCCGGGGTGTGGAGTCCTCGGGTGCGGGCGAGGCGAAGGAAAATTCGCCTCCGGCCCCTCGCCACAGTATAGTATAGGCGGAAGGAGGTCACCGTGCTGCGGAAGCTTGCGAGCGGCATCGCGGTCGCCGGCGCGCTGGGACTGCTCCTGCTGTTCGCCAGCCCGAGTTACCGCCAGGGCGAACCCAGCATCGTGGGCCGGCGCGCACCGGATTTTTCTTTCACACACGCCGGGAAGACGCAACGGCTCTCCGAGCTGCGCGGGAAAGTCGTGGTGCTGAATTTCTGGGCGACCTGGTGTCCGCCCTGCGTGGAAGAGATGCCTTCGCTCGAAGCGCTGCACCGGGAGCTGGCGGACGAAGGCGGCATGGTGCTCGGCGTCAGCGTAGATGAAAACGCGCAGGCCTATGAAGAATTCCTGCAGCGATTCCAGATCACCTTCCCCAACCACCGCGATCCGAATCGCGAGCTCGCTGCGAAGTACGGCACGGTGATGTTCCCGGAAACCTACATCCTGGACCGAGAGGGGCGCATCGCGAAGAAAATCATCGGAGCACAGGACTGGATGAGCGCCGAACAGCTCGGCTACCTCCGCAGCCTGCTGGAACGCCGGTGACTACTCGTAGCGGAGCGCAACCACCGGGTCGAGCCGCGCAGCGCGCACAGCGGGCACCCAGCCACTGGCCACGCCGACCACCATCAGCACCGCGCTGGAAATCAGCAAGTTCATCCAGGAAATCCGCAGAGTGATGTCGCCGCGGCCGGAGTCATCCTCAAACAGCGGCCCAAGCAAGGGAAGCGTACCGATTCCGAACGCGACGGCCTGCGCGAGCAAAATACCGGCCAGTCCGCCGGCCAGCGTCAGCAGCAGGGCTTCGGCCAGAAACTGAAGCTGAATGTGCCAGCGTCGGGCCCCCAGGGCACGGCGCAGGCCAATTTCGCGCGTACGCTCGTCCACCGAAACGAGCATGATGTTCATCACGCCCACACCGCCAATGCCCAGCGTGAGCACACCGATGAAGAGCAGCAGCACCTGCAGACCAATCGTGATGCCGTCGATGATCGGTCGGAACTGTTCCCGGCCGAACATCAGGATCGCGCGTTCGTCGGTGGGAGAAAAACGCTGCCGCCGGCCTATGATTTCTCGCACCTGACGCATCGCCGCAGCTTCGTACTGTGGCGCGATGCTGCCGAAAACCAGAACACTGGCGTAGCGGTTATCCCACAAATCGCCCGCACTGCTGTAGGGAATCCACGCGGATTCGTCGTCGCTGCCGAAATAGTTGGAGAGCTGAATTTTCCGATCCATGACGCCGATTACGGTGAACGCCACCCCGCTGACGCGGACGACTTCGCCGACGGCGGGGCGGCCGCTGAACAGTTTCTCCCTCAACCGCCCGCCGAGAAAAATGACGCGGCGACGCTGATGCAGGTCGTCGTAGCTGAGCCAGCGGCCCTCGGAGGGGACTTCGTTGCGCAGCTCGCCGTATTCGGGGTAGACGCCGCGCACCGCCGCGTTCTGCAACCGATCGCCGTAGGCGACGGGCACCCAGCGAACCGTTTCCAGACTCGCGGCGCGCACCAGGGTAGCTTCGCTGCGGACGGCCTCCAGATCAGCCCGTTCGAAACGGATGCGTCGCCCGGCGCGTTCGCCGCCTGCCTGTTCGCTGGTCTGGCCCGGCCAGCAAACGACCGTGCTTTTGCCAAAGGCTTCGAACCCGCGCACGAGCACGTCTCGGAAACCGCCGCCGTAGGCGAGCAGAACGGTGACCGCCACGATGCCCCAGACGATGCCGAGCATCGTCAGCGAGCTGCGGAGCGGATTCCGCCGCAAAGCATCCCAGGACTCGCGCAGCATCTCGCGCCACAGGGCGGATCCGAACATCTTACCCACCCGGTTCATAACGCAGCGCTTCGATCGGATCTACGGAAGCAGCGCGCCGCGCGGGGTAAAGTGCCGAACACACCGCCACACTGCCCAGCAGAACGAAGGCCAGCAAACCAGACTCGATCGTGGGCAACAAGCCGGCAAAGTAGGATTGCGGAGAAGGGCTCCGGAACAAGGTCGCATTGACCAGCAAACACAGTCCATAAGCGACGCTCAGCCCGAGCAGGCCGCTGGTGAAAACCACCATCGTGGTTTCGGCAAAAAACTGCCGCAGAATGGCCCGGCGGGTTGCCCCGACAGCTTTGCGCACACCAATCTCGCGCGTGCGCTCGCGCACCGCCACCAGCATGATGTTCATCACGCCGATGCCCCCCAGAAACAGCGTGGTGATGCCCACGGCGCCGAGAAAGTATTTCATCCCATCGGTCATCTTCTGAAATTGTTTGGCATTCTCGACGGTGTCCCAGATGCTGGCGGCTTCTTCGTCGCGCGGATCGAACTGGTGGAGCCGGGCGAGCGCGCGCCGCACCTGCCCTTTGCATTCTTCGTGCTGGGCGAGCGATTGCGGCTGCACGAGCAGGCGATCCACAGAATCCGGCGGCCACGGCGGGCGGTTTGGAAAATCCCGCAGCATGGCGGTGAAGGGGATGAAAATCTTCTGCACATCGAAGCCGTCGTAGGAGGAGTCCTGGTCTTTCGCACGCATCACGCCAATCACGGTGTAGGGAAAATCGCCGATATACACGGTTTGCCCCAGAGCCGGATGGCGGGCGAAGAGCTGGTTGCGGACGTCGCTGCCGAGAAACGCGACGCGGCGCGCGGCCGCCACGTCGGCGTCGGTGTAAAAGCGACCTTCAGCCACCGCCAGGCTGCGGAGTTCTGCAAAAGGCGGCAGCGAACCGGTGACCAGCAACGCGGCGGCATTGTGCGCGCTGCGCACCGGCAGGTTTTCCTGGCCGAGCTCCGGCAGGACCAGGCGGCAGGCAGGAGCCTGTTCGGCCACGCGCCAATGATCATCAGCATGCCAGATGACCCGACGGCCAGCGCGCGTCCCGCCCACCTGCATGCTGGTCCGGCCAGCGAAGACGATCAAGATGTCCTTGCCCAGGGTCTCGGCCGCGCGCTGCTGGCCGACGCGCAGCCCTTCGCCGGCGGCGACCATCAGCGTGATCGAAATGATGCCCCAGGCGATGCCGAACATGGTCAGCATCGTGCGCAGCTTGTGCGCCCAGAGCGTGCGGAAGGTATCGGTAAACAGATCGCGCAGCGACATGTGTTCCTTTCCGGCGCTGCCGGCACGGGGCTACTGCAGGATGACTCGCTGCCCCTCCGCGAGACCTTCGAGCAGCTCGGTCTTCACGCCGTTTGAAATCCCCAGTTTCACCGCTACACGGCGGCGTCCCTGCTCGGCCTTCGGGTCGGGAACTTCGAGAAACGTGTTGCGCTCGCGGTCGTAGAGGACTGCGGATTCCGGCACGAGCAGCACACCTTTCCGCTCTTCGAGAATGATTTCCGCGTTGGCGGTCATATTGGCTTTCAACTCGCCGCCCGGGTTGTGGATCGAAACGCGCACCTCGAACGTGGTGACGTTGTCCTTCTCCACGCCCAGCGGAGAAATCTTGGTCACCTGTCCGGTAAACGTTCTGTCCTTGAACGATTCCACGACGATGCGCGCGGGCTGGCCCAGATAGACCTTGCCGATGTCGCTCTCGTCCACCTTGCCGAGCACATACACATCGCGGACGTCGCCGAGGGTCATGACCAGCGTGGCCTGCGAACCGAGCACCAGGATCGAGCTGACAGCATCGCCGACTTCCACGTCGCGCGAAAGTACCAGTCCGTCCATCGGGCTGGTGATAGTGGCATTCCGCAGGTCTTCTTCGGCGCGTTCGAGCGCAGCCTGGGCCTGCGCCACCTGTGCCCGTGCGCGAGCCACTTCGGCGCGGCTCACACCCAGGTTGCGCAGGGCGGCCTGTTGGCGGTTCAAGGCAAGCTGATAGTTCTTTTCCGCATCCTCGAGCGTGCTTTTGGCAATCAGGCCATCTTCGTAAAGATCGCGGGCGCGCTCCCAACTTGCTTTCAGGAATGGCAGGTCGGGGCCTTCGGCTTCCACCTGATTGCGTTCCAGCGTGGCGAGCGCCGCCTGTTCGGCGGCCTGCGCAGCCTGCAGTTGCGCACGGGCTTCGCGGACACGTGCGGCCAGCTCCTCCCGGTCCAGCTCGACGAGCACCTGTCCCTGCCGGACGCGGTCACCGTAGTCCACGTAGATGCGCTTGACGATGCCACTGGCCTTGGACTTCACTTCGACCTTGGCGAGCGGCTGCACCTTGCCGGTGGCCACCACGGAGCGGGCAATGTCACCCCGTTCGACAACGGCCAGCCGGGAAGGGTCTATGGTGGCGTTGGAGCTGAAAACGTGCGCGGTGCTAAACACCACCGCGAGCAGCAAAAGCACCGCGGCGGTTACCCAGAACCATCGGCGGCGCTGGCGAGCATGGTTTCGCGTCATTTCCCCTCCAACGGCTACGAGCCTTCACTCAGAAATACGCACAGGCACGCGAAATGTTCCGCCGGGCTTCCTACCGAGCGGCAAACCCTACGGCGACACCTGTTTGGACGGAGGGGAGGGAAAAAAGTGGGCAGGCGGCTCCAGAAAACCAGAAGCGCCCCGACTGGATTCGTCGGGGCGCTTCCGGGCGAACAGGGGTAACGTCGCGCTAGTGCTGTGGCGGTTGCGGCGGCTGCGGCGATCGTGACGGCTGCTGGGACTGTGCGGCAACGGCATCGGCTGGCCGCGCCACGTAGCGGGTCAGGTAAGGCCGGAACGGCGTGACCTCGAGCGGCATCTTTTCTCGAGCGGAGATCAACGCCACCGGCCGCGCATTCAGCAACGCCACTTCGTTGTTCCAGGGATTGAGTTTGACGCGAGAGCCGAGCGGAAGCGCAGCAATCTGGTCGAGCTGGTTCGGTTCAAGCTGCGGGGCCGCGGCGAGCAGCTCGCTGTTGATCAGCACGCTGTTGCCCAGGTGCGGGCTGACCAGCCGTTGCTGCACCTGAGCCCGCTGCTGGAGCTGACGCAGGAAGAGGCCGGCACTGTGCAGCTTGTCCTTGTAGGGCGAGTTGCGCAGCAGTTCGACGGCCTTAGCGGCGACCTTGTCGTCGCTGGTGTGCGAGGCGAACGAGAACCGGCGGAAGACCTCTTCGCTGGGGAATAGCAGCCGATCCACAAAGCCCCAGCGATCGGCATCCACACGCGGCTCGATCAGGATGTGAGCCAGCTCGTGAGCCAGCACGGCAGCCAGGCTGGCTTCGTCCGGCAGGACATCGAGCAGGCCGCGGCTGATGACAATCGTGTGGCCGAAGCTGAATGATTCCAGTGTCGAAGTCAACAGCACGCGGCACTGCACTTCGGGCTGGATATCCAGGTTGTTGGTCACCTGGAGGTTGTTCACAACGGTTTCGAGGATTTTGTCCACGTCGCCCCGGGGCGCTACCAGGCCGACCTTTTCCAGGCGATGGACGACGTTCAGTTCGGCTTCGCGCTGCCAGAGCCGCTGTGCTTCGATCGGGGAAACATCCGGCGAGGTTTCGCTCTGATCCACCATGGGGGCTGCGATTTCGACGCGGATGGCACTGAACTCATCGGCCTGACGCTTCGTCTTCAAGCTGTAGCCCCAGAGGCGGGTTTGTGCCTTGAACCGAACGCGCATCCAGAGTGTGTCTTTCAATTCCGATTCGGCGGTGTAGACATAGGCCGGTACCCACAGACCCGGCGCGGCGTTGACCCGCCAGCTGTCAAAATGGAAGCGGAAACCGGTCAGGGTGCGTTCCGGCGTGCGCACACCGTTGAAGCGGACAATCGTGTAATCCTGGTCTTCGACCCAGATGCGGCCTTTGAAGCGTCCATCGCCCTCGCGGACCGGGGTCACATCGAACACCAGGCAACGGATCTCACCCAGAAACTCGCGGCGAACGAATTCATAGTTGTACTGATCCCGACCGATGCCCCGCGTATCCACGAAAATCTTGCGCAGGAAGCCGCCGGGCTCGTAGTCTGCGGAGAACCATCCACCGATGGCCCGAAAGGGAGCAAGCAGAGCCCGGCTCCAACCGCCCGGTTTGGCCTCGGTCATGGGCAGCAGGACAAGACCCTGGCGGAGGTCGGCCTTGCCCAGAAAGTAGTAGTCGCGATGAACGACCATGCCGCGTTCGGCATCAGGCCGCAGATCCTGCAGGTAGGTTTCGACCAGAGGCTGGTACTCGCGCAGGGCTTTCACCAGCTCGGCCTCACGCACCACGATGCGATCGATCACCTGTTCCAGTGCCGCGGAGCCGCTCTCGGCGGGCTGCTGGGCAGCCGCCGGCCACGGCACGACCACCAGCACCACCCAAAGAAGGAATCGCTTGCAACGCTTCATGGTTTCCCCCCACTCCTGAAATGAAATTCGCCTGCCTACTCGGCAAGCTGAAAAATGATGTGGACCACGCCCACGACATCCACCGGCTGGCCACCGCGCCGCGCCGGGCGGAACTTGATGTTTTGCGCCGCCGTCAGTGCGGATTCGTCCAGCCCATAGCCCAGTCCCCGGAGGACGCGCCGTACCACCACTTCGCCGGAGGCGGTGAACAGCACCTCCACCAACACTTCACCCTCGACCTTCGCCGCCCGTGCGGCATCGGTGTATGCCGGGCGAGGCTTGACGAGAATTTCGACTGGCTCGAGTTTGCCTTCCGGCTCCGACCGACGCGGCTTGGGAGCACTGCTTGCCGCTACCGGAGGCTGATCGCCAAATGCCCCGGTCTGAACTGTGCCCTGCCCGGAACCGGAGCCACTACTCCCCACGGCCACCCCGCGACCGAATCCCGCGCTGGCCACCACACCGCGCTGGCCGCGGGCGCCACCGGTGCCGTTGCCCAACCCCGGGCCGGGCGGCAGGTCGAACGAGCCAAGCGTGGCAATGTTCGGAGTGCCACCGGTATAGGCCGAAGCCGGCACCCCATGCGGGTCGCCGAAGCCTCCGGTTTGTACTTCGGGCCGCGGCCTTCGCAACGTGGGTGTGGCGGAGCTGCCGGTCAGCAGACGCGGGTCCAGCGCCTTGATGGCGGCAGCCACCTGCGGCGCTTCCGCGTTCTCCACGGTGAGCGGCTTCGCCTTCGGGCGCGCAATGGGCGAGGCAAACTTCGGTGCCAGGATGCGCCGTTCGACTGGAGTTTCGACCACCGGTCGAGGTGTTTCGGCGCGGGCCGTCTCCACCGGCGCCACCGGCCGGGAGCGCGGCTTGGGTGGCGGAGGCAGTTCCGGAACCGGCAGCAAGAACGTCAGGCGATAGTTCCGCAGCGGTTCGATGGTATCCGGAAACAGCAAGGGCACCCCCAGCAACAGCAGCACAGCCAGACTCTGCAGAAGCAGACTGGCGGCGAAGGCTCTCCAGGGCGGCCTGCGGCTCTCGAGCAAGGAAGACGGCAGTTCGTAGTAGTTTGGTCTCATTCCATTCCCCATGATTGCGATTGAGCTGTTCCCCGCAGCGCGGAGCGGCTCCCTCGTGCTTGCTGTCACTAGGATGGCCGGCCTCATCAACCCTACCCGGCTGCTGACACCCGCGGAATATCCCTGTGGTCGAGCGGTGCTCGAACCGATACCTGTACGCGCGAACAGGCCGGCTTCACCCGTGCGAAATTCCAGGAATTCGAGGTCAGAACCGGAGGACACCCGGGAAGGAAAAAACTCCAGCCTCACCACAAACCGAGCCAGCGCCACCAGAGCAAGCCCAGTCCCAGCCAGACAACCAGATGGCACAGCACCACGACGAATCCCACGCGCCACCACGTGGGCAGGGAGACGTAGCCGCTGCCGAAGAAGATCGGTGCCGGGCCGGTGCCGTAATGGGTGAGCGACGCGTTCAGATTGGAGAAAAAGGCCAGAGCCAGGGCCGAGACCAGCGGCGGCGCACCGTTGGCCACCGCGAGCAACAGAAAGGCGGGATAGAGCGCGGTGATGTGTGCCGTCATGGACGCAAAACCGTAGTGAAGATAAACGTAGGCCAGAACGAGCACGACCAGGACAGTGGTCGGCCCGAGACCGCTCAGCGGTCGCGCCAGCGCATCCGTAAACGCCCGAATGACGCCCATCTGATTCAGCCCGTCGGCCATCATCACCAGGCCGCCAAACCAGATGAATGCATCCCAGGCGCGCCGTTCCGCCAGCACATCTTCCCACTGCATCACACCCACCAGCAGCAGCAGCGAGATGCCGGCATAGGCCACTATCGCCGGATGCAAGCCATGCCAGGGCTGCGCGACCCAGCCGGCAATCACGGCCAGCAGCACAGCGAGCAGGCGTTTTTCTCCTGCTGTCATGGCGCCCATCTGCTTCAATTCGCGCAGGGCGATCTGTTGCGCCTGCGGAGTGCGCTCGAGTTCAGGACGGTCGAGCCGGTAGATCAGCCAAGGCAGAACGAGCAGCGAGACCCCGGCGGGCACGCTCGAGGCCAGCGCCCACCGACCCCAGGTGATTTCCACTCCCGCAAACTCGCGAGCGAACTCCGCCGCCAGGGGATTCGCAGCCATGCTGGTCAGAAACACAGCCGCGGTGGTGCAGCCGACATGGTACGCACACTGCATCAGATACGTCCCGAGGCGGCGCGCCGTCGGGCCGGGCTGCGACCCGTAGCCTTCGGCCAGGCTGCGCGCAATCGGGAAGATAATGCCGCCGGCCCGTGCGGTGTCCGAGGGAATGAAGGGCGAAACGACAAAGTCCGCACCCGCCAGTGCATAGCCGAGCCGGAGCGTGCTGGATCCGAACCAGCGCACAAACAGATAGGCGATCCGCCGGCCGAGTCCGGTGCTGATCACCGCACGAGCAAAAAGAAACGCAGCCACAATCAACCAGATGACCGGATTGGCAAAAGCAGAAAGCGCCACCGGAGCGGAAACCGTTTTCGTCACCGCGGCCACCGTGATGGCCAGCACCGCCATGGCTCCCATGGGCAACGGCTGCACGATCAAACCGACCACCGTGGCCACGAAGATGGCGAGCAGCCGCCAACCCGCGGCGCTGACCGAGGCCGGCGCTGGCAAAAGAAACACCAGCAGGCCTGCCCCCAACACCGCCAGCCAACGGGTCCACCGGCGGCCGGAGTCGTCAGGTGTGTGCGGAACAGAAGCCATATCTCGCCCGCCCGCGAAAAGTAACTGCACGAGACCGGATCAGCGCGCCGTGCGCGCGAACTTCTCGCCGAAGAAATCGCCCGGGTTCCAGCGTGGCCGTTCTTCGGTCTGCGCGATGCGGTAGCCGATCAGAAAATTCAGTCGGGCCACGGTAGCGGCCGCTTCGAAATCGAGCGGTTGCTGCAGGTCGTCCTTCGGTGTGTGATAGAACGTAGTCAGGTAGTGCTGCAGCCGTTCGCGAGGATCGACGCCATCGGCAGCCCCCTGCACACCCGGAATCAAAAACAGAGCGGGAACCCCCTGCCGCACAAAGGGGTACTGATCGCTGCGAACAAAAAAGGCCTGCTCCGGCGCCCAATCGGGGCTCAGAGCGAGGCCGAGCTCGCGCGCAGCCGCTTCCGCCACCGCGCCGAGTGTGGAGTGCTCAGCGCCCAGGGCGACAAAATCCCGGGTCGCGACCAGGGCCGGAACAGCGTCCAGGTTGATGTTGGCGACGATCTGCGCGATGGGCACGGTGGGGTGCTGCGCAAAGTAATCTGCGCCCAGCAGCCCTTCTTCTTCTGCGGTGGTGGCCAGGAACAACACCGAGCGCCGCGGCGGCTGCTCGAGTGCCGCAAAGGCGCGCGCAATCTCCAGCAGCACGGCGGAGCCCGAGGCGTTGTCCAGGGCACCGTTATAGATGGCGTCGCCGTCGAGCGGCGCACCGATGCCTTCGTGGTCGAGGTGCGCGCTGAACACCACATACTCCTCTCGCAGTCGCCGGTCGGAGCCGCGCAGCACAGCAACCACGTTGGCGCATTCGACTGATTCATGCCGGCTGCGCACCCGCATCCGCACCTGACCGGGCAAGTCGAAGCCGCGCAGCGTTCCGGCTCGGGCGTCGGCGAAAACCTTTTCGAGCGAGCTGGGCGCGCCAGCAAACAGTTGTGCCGCTGCCTCTGGGTGCAGCACCGCCAGGCCGCGCAGCGAGGGATAGACATCGTTCAGCCGGTCTTCACGGTCATGCCAGTGCAGGCTGGGACGGCTGCTGAAGCGCCGGAGCTGAGCCCAGGGAAACCGCTGCTCATCACTCGGGGTCCAGATGGTCAGGATACCGACGGCACCGTGAGCGGCGGCGTTGGCCAGTTTGGTGCTGCTGGCACTGTAATGGGCACGCACAGCGGAAGGGAACGACTCCGGAGCTCCGTTGAGCAGCACGACCACCTTGCCGCGCGCATCCACACTCGCATAGTCGTCGTAGTTGCGCTCCGGAGCGGTCACGCCGAAGCCAGCGAAAACGAGCGGCGCCGTCACCTCGGACGCTTCCAGCAGCGGATGGCCTCGCATGACGAACTCGTCGCCGAAACGGAAATTTCGATGCTGCCCGCCGTTGAGCCAGCTCAAACGGCTGCCTTCCGGCTCAAGCCACACGCGACGAAACCGCACCTGCTGGCGATAGCTGCCCGCCTCTCCGCCCGGCTCCAATCCGAGCGCTTCGAACTGCGCGGCGGCATAATTGGCAGCCAGCAACATTCCCCGGGTGGTGGTGCCACGGCCTTCGAGCGCATCGTCGGCAAGAAAGCGCGTGTGCGCAGCAATTGCCGCGGCTCGAATCGCCCGCAGGCCACTTTGGGGGCCTGGCTGGCGTTGGCAGCCGGATACGGTGGCCAGCACCATCAGCAAGAACAAGAAGATGAAACCCCGGAGCAAAGCACGACCGCACATGGAACCCCCTTGGCGAGTAGGTTTGGCCAAACTCGACGCTGCAGGGTAATCGCGAACGGCAACTGCGTCAATCGCAGGATGAAATACCTGCAGGTTGCCGGACGAGGCGCGACAATTTTCTCCGGCTGTTTGTAGTACCCTGTAGCCTGGCCTATCCGGCTTGCATCCAAAACTGCAGCGAGGCTGACCATGCACGAACACCATCCGCAAGCTTCCCCGGGTTCACCGCTGACAGCTCGACACACCGACCCGGTCTGCGGCATGACGGTTCTGCCCGAAAAAGCTGCAGGGAGCTTGGTGCACGCGGGCACGACCTACTACTTCTGCTGCACACATTGCCTGGAGAAATTCCGCACTGAGCCGGAGAAGTATCTATCGACACCGAAGGCCGCGCGGGCCATGGCGCCCGGGCTGGTGCAGCTCGGCGTGAGCGATGTGCCGCGGGCCGAACCACCGCAGCCGCCCGGCGTCGCTCTCACCTCTGCCGACTACATCTGCCCGATGGATCCCGATGTTCATGCCACGCAACCCGGCCACTGCCCCAAATGTGGTATGGCCCTGGAACCGGCTATCCCGGAAACTGCTACGAAAACGGAATACACCTGTCCAATGCATCCGGAAGTGGTGCAGGACCGCCCGGGCACGTGTCCCAAGTGCGGCATGGCGCTGGAGCCGCGCGTGGTCACGCTGGAAGAGCCAGCGAATCCAGAACTGGCGGAGATGAGCCGGCGGTTCTGGATCAGCCTGCTGCTGACGGCGCCCCTGGTACTGGTGGCCATGGGCGAGATGCTGCTGGGTCCGTGGCTCGAGCAACTGCTCACCACGAACGGGCAGAGGTGGCTCCAGCTCGTGCTGGCCACACCGGTGGTGCTGTGGGGCGGTTGGCCGTTTTTCGTGCGCGGGTGGCAGTCCGTCGTGCGGCGCAGCCCGAACATGTTCACGCTGATCGCGATGGGCACCGGGGCCGCCTACGGCTACAGCGTGCTGGCCGTTGTGGCGCCGCAGATGTTTCCCGCCTCGTTCCGGACTAACGGGCAGGTCGCCGTGTATTTCGAAGCTGCTGCTGTCATCACCACGCTGGTGTTGCTGGGCCAGGTGCTCGAGCTCCGCGCCCGCGCACAGACCTCCGGCGCTATCCGGCGCCTGCTGGGATTGGCCCCGAAAACAGCGCGGCTGGTGCGCGCAGACGGCACCGAAGTGGATGTGCCGGTCGAGCAGATTGCCGTCGGGGATCGACTGCGAGTGCGTCCGGGCGAAAAGATTCCGGTGGATGGCATCGTCGTGGAAGGCACAAGCAGTGTAGACGAATCCATGCTCACCGGCGAGCCGATACCCGCCGAAAAATACCCGGGCAGCGCCGTAACGGGTGGCACCGTAAACCAGACCGGCAGCTTTTTGATGCAGGCGACCCGGGTGGGCCGGGAGACCTTATTGGCGCAAATCGTGCGCATGGTGAGCCAGGCACAGCGCAGCCGCGCGCCCATTCAACGACTGGCCGACCGCGTCTCGGCATTCTTTGTGCCGGCGGTAGTAGCGGTGGCGCTGTTGACCTTCGTCGCCTGGAGCCTGTGGGGGCCGGAGCCGCGCATGGCTCATGCGCTGGTCAGCGCCGTGGCGGTGCTGATCATCGCCTGTCCGTGCGCGCTGGGTCTGGCTACGCCGATGTCCATCATGGTGGGAACTGGCCGCGGCGCAACCGTGGGTGTGCTGATCAGGGACGCCGAAGCCCTAGAAACGATGGAGAAGGTAGACACGCTCGTTGTGGACAAAACAGGCACCCTGACCGAAGGCCGGCCCGAGCTGGTGTCCGTAGAAGCCTTGGATGGGTTCAGCACCAACGAACTGATCCGACTGGCCGCCAGCCTGGAACGCGCCAGCGAACATCCCCTGGCCGCAGCGATTGTGCGCGGAGCGGAACAGCGCGGAATCACACTGGTGGCCGTCGAACAGTTTCGATCGCACACCGGCCTCGGCGTCACCGGAAGGGTTGCCGGAAGAGAAGTTGTGCTGGGGAACCGTGCGCTGCTCGAACAGCTCGGGATTGACGCCACACCGCTCGAACAGGCCGCAGAACGATTGCGGCGGGCTGGACAAACCGTGATGCTGCTGGCCGTGGACGGCCGCGCGGCCGGTCTGCTGGGTGTGGCGGATCCCATCAAAGACTCGGCGCGAGAAGCCATCCGCGCCCTGCACGCCGAGGGCCTGCGCATCGTGATGTTGACCGGCGACAGCCGCACCACCGCCGAAGCGGTCGCGCGGGAACTGGGCATCGACGAAGTGATCGCTGAGGTCGCACCCGGGGAAAAACACGACGTCGTCCGCCAACTGCAACAGCAGGGTCGCGTCGTGGCCATGGCCGGCGACGGCGTCAACGACGCTCCGGCGCTCGCTGCCGCGCAGGTGGGCATCGCCATGGGCAGTGGAACCGACATTGCCATGGAAAGCGCGGGCATCACTTTGCTGCGCGGCGACCTGCGCGGTATCGTGCGTGCACGCCGCTTGAGTCGGGCGGTGATGCGCAACATCCGGCAGAACCTGCTTTTTGCTTTCCTGTACAACATGCTGGGAGTGCCGGTCGCTGCCGGCTTGTTGTATCCCAGCTTCGGACTCCTGCTCAGCCCGATGATCGCGGCCGCAGCGATGACGTTCAGTTCCGTTTCCGTGATCGGCAATGCGTTGCGACTGCGCAGCGTAGAGCTGTAGCCGAAGCACCAAAAGAGAGCTATGCACACAACCGGAAACCCGAGGCAACCAAAACGTCGCACACCCCCGCTGGCGCGGGTTTCGTGTGCTGCGGAAGCCAAGCCCGCGCTGCTATAATGGAACGCGAAATGACCTTTCTCGAGCTCACCTTCGAGCTGCAACGGCCGCTCCAGCCGGAGCAGCTCCGACGTCTCGGCGAGTTTGCCAATACATACGGCCTGCGGCGATTTCGTGTGGACCCATCGGGGCGGCGACTGAGCTTCGAATACGACGCTTCGCGGCTGAAAGCAACCGAGGTGATGCACGTGCTGCAACGGGCCAAGATTCCCGTGGCACGCAAGCTGGAACCCGAAGAAGTGCTGAGTCTGTGAAGAAAAAGGGGCGGGGGCTCCTGCTTGGGTTCAGGAGCCCCTCCAGGCACATTCCGTGAGAACCCGGCTCGAAGGCCGAGTCATGGGGTCATCCATCCTAGCTTCCCTCTCAGAGGCAGGTGGGAAACGATCTCCGTTAGCCGGAAGAGCGAGCCCCTTCCCCCTCGTCCTCCGAATAACGAAAATCGTTGGAATGTGCCCATGCCCTCTGCCTCAGCAAACAACGAACCAACCTCGAACCACCCACCGTTATTTCCGTGTATCTCTATTGAACTGAAAAATAATGAGTTATTCTGCTGCGCCGGAAAGATGTCGGCATTGCTCCCGGCTGCCTGGTTGTCAAATTGGGAGCGCAGTTCCGGTTCGGGCCAGCTAGCTCCGCGTCGCCGACGAAGAACGGCCAGCAATCACGGAGTCCACTGACCAACGCCCGCCGCCTTTGACCAGCAAGGCCAAGGCCAGGCCAATGGCCAGCAGGTGGTACTCGAATCCTTCACCCTGCTGCTGCCCGGCCCAGTTCATGAAGAAACCATGCTGCCAGTGCACAAGGAAAATAGCGCCTGCCATCACCATGCCGATACCCAGCGCCGCAACGCGGGTCAGCAGGCCGAAAATCAGGCCCAGCGACCCGAAGAACTCGGCGAAGATCACCAGCACCGTGATGACAGCGGGCATGCCCATCTGCCCGAAGAAGTCAATGGTGGCAGAAAACCCGCCCCCGCCGAACCAGCCCAGCAGCTTCTGGGCTCCGTGCGGGAAAAAAACGATGCCGAGTGCCAATCGCAAGACAATCGTGGATGGGTCGTTGTCGGTCGCAAACAGTTTCCGCAGCATCTCGAGCCTCCTCAGGGAAAGAGAATTGACCCGGGGATAAATAGACTTACCCTTGCTTAGGATGCACGAACTGGCTCCGACGCTTCAACCCGTGGCACATCGACAGCCGCATCAGAGGCCACGACGACTATCGAAGCCGACAAGGCCCAGCGCAGATCCGTGGCGGAAGGATAATGGTGCGCACTCCGGCCTGCAGGTGCCGCAAACACGTGGCGTGCAAAAAAGGAAAGCCCCGCTGAGTGGTCAACGGGGCTCGAGCCGTTTTCAGAGGGGGGAAGCAATCAGGCTGCGCGTCTTCGTCGCAACAGACCGGCTACAGCCAGCAAGCCGCTGCCAAACAGAGTCAAGGTGCCGGGCTCTGGCGTATGCAAGCTGATTTCTCCGGTCTGCAGTGGGCCCTTCTGTTCATCCCAGCTCGCCAGGACCATGGAAAAGTGGAAGGTCGAGTCCGGGCCGAAGTTTGCGGGGTCCAATCCCAGATAGGCGAGCAGCGCGGGATGCATCTGTCCCGTGATCATGCCAGACAGCAGAAAATGAATCGGGCCTGTGCAATTCGTATCGAAACAATCCAATTGGGTCCAGCGGGTGACATCGGAAAACTGACCCTGAAAAAGAATCGTGCCGGCCGGAATGCCGGTCAAAGCCTCGAACTCGGCGCTAGCAATGATCTTGATTTCCCCTCCGGCATAGAGCAGCATGGTGTACGGATCGTTCGGGTCGGGACCCATAAATGGGCCCGTGTAGAAGATCACATCACCCAGCGAGCCGTTTAAGGCAATGCCCGTCGTCGAGGAAATGGAAACTAACGTGGACCATTCGGCCTGCGGCACCGGATCCAGGCCCGCCACATAGGGATCGTTGGTGATCCGCGTGGCACCCAGCGCCTGGGTGTGCACCAGACCACCGGAATAGCCGAATGTTACACTGTCGGCCAAAGCTGGCGCAGGCATCGTCACTGCGACGAGCGCGAGCAGCCAAAGTTGCATCAAAAATCGCATCTTCAAACCCCTCCAAATCGCACTCGAAACCGTGCAACAGTTGCAGCAATCGAACTGCCAGAAATTTCGTCAGCTAAATAGCTGCGTTTGCATTGCAGATGACACAGTCGAATAAGGGAGAAGGAAAAGAAAAAGACAAAAAACTGAAGAAACGTGCATATACTAAAAGTTACTAACTATTCTGTATCATAGAGGCACAGCACCTGTTCCACAATGAAACAGCAGGGGATCGTTCCCTCTTCGGCTCTGCGTGCCGTGGCTCCATGCGAGTCAGCATAGAGCAAGTGCGTTGAATCAGATTGCGAGCCGCCTGAACACACAAGAATTGTGGCCATCACAAGTTCTCATGCGTTTTGCTTTGCACCTTCGGCCAGCAGCGGTACACTCTGGCCGAACAAACACCAATGCCCTTTCGACGACTGCGGTGGTTGCTCCTGATCTGGCTGTTCATCTGGGTGCCCGCCTATGCTCGCACCTGGGGCTGGGCAAATTTCCTGTTGCTGTGTGATGTGGCCATGTTCCTGACGGTGCTTGGCGTCTGGCGGGCGAATGCGGTCTTGCTGTCGAGTCAGGCGGTAGTGACTCTGTTCGCAGCAGTGGTGTGGATGGTGGATGTGAGTTGGAAACTCATAGCGGGCAGGCATCTATACGGCGGCACCGAATATATGTTCGATCCCGTCTACCCACTTTGGGTGCGTCTGCTTTCGACCTTTCACCTGTGGTTGCCGCTGCTGTTGCTGTGGGCGTTGCGTCAAACCGGTTACGACAGCCGCGGTTGGATATGGCAAGCCACAATCAGCGTGCCCCTGGTCGCCGTGGGCAGACTGTTCGAACGGGCAAAAAATATCAACTTTGCTTTCGCGGACCCGCTGTTTGACCGGCAGTGGGGGCCCGGGCCTCTTCATGTAGTCATCATCAGTCTGTCCCTCATCGTTTTCGTCTACCTGCCGACCCACCTGTTACTTAAGAAGTTCTTCAGGCGGGCCGAGAGAGCCAGCACGCCATAAAGTTTTCAACATTTCCACAGCCCAACAGACCAAAAGATCGCGCAGAGACAACTGTTAGCTGCTGAGATTTGCACAAAATGACCCTCTGACATCAAACAGCTGGTGCGACCCACCTGTTGCAAAATATTAAAATGCCGAAAATTAACACACGGAAGAAGATTGGGGACAGGCATAGAGGGGGATGTGGAAAATCAGTTTCTCTTGACATGGCGGGGGGGCCTGAGTAGGCTTCTGCCCACATTCCCTTGCCTGAGGCGGCCTTGGAGGGGAATATGGCCAAAATTGTGCTGACCGGCCGAATTACCGAACTGATTGGTACCCGGCGCTGGGGCCAGCAAGCCCGGTATATGGTCCAGGTGGCCCTGGAGCGCGACCCCACGTCAAAAGTGCCTGTGAGCGAACGCTACTACTGCAACAGCTTTTATGTCGGAGCAGAGGAGGCTTCCGGTCTGCAGCCCGGCCGTATGGTTCGGATCACCCTCGAGCAGGAGTAAGCTGCTCTATCCCCTTCTACTTAAACTTATCCACACCGTCCCGGAGGACGGAAAAAAACCCGCCTTGCAAAGAGTCGGAGTGCCACCCCGCTGGTCATTCCTGTCTGCGGGATTGAGGCTTTGCAGCCGGAACCGGTTTTTTTTCGTCAGAAGAAGGGATCAAGAGGCGGAAGGTTACGGCATTCGAGCAGCCCCCGTCGCCTTCCGGAAAGAGGCACTGAAGTTTGACGCCGGTCAGAGCAGCGTCACGGTGGGATAAAGCCTGCGCAAATGGAATGAATTCCAAGCGAGCAGGGGCAGGTGCCGGCCTTAAGCTGACGAGGCGGTCAGCACGGGTGGGGGTTGCGGCGCCAAGCACGAGGAGTGGAATCGCTACCAGAGACCTGATCATCATCGCTTCGCGAGCGATTCTGTTGCAGCGGTCGGCGCGACCCTATAGCCAGAAGGCTGGATTTTAACAGTACCCGGGTACTAGAACTGTCATCGCAACAGCTTTGAAATCAAAGCATTACAAAACAGCACGGTTCTCTCGCAACTTCGGAAACAGAAGATTGGGATATTCTGACCAGAGAAGTGCGCTCAGGCCTTTTCTTCCAACTCCAAGGCGGCCGAATTGATGCAGTAGCGAAGTCCGGTCGGGGCCGGGCCGTCCGGGAAAACGTGGCCGAGGTGGGCGCCACAGCGAGCACAGCGGACCTCAGTGCGGACCATGCCGTAGCTGGTGTCTTCTACCTCTTCGATGTTCTGCCTGTCCAGGGGCTGGTAGAAGCTAGGCCAGCCGGTACCCGAGTCAAATTTGGTTTTGGAATCAAACAGCGGCTCGCCGCAGCAGACGCAGCGGTAGATACCCGGCTTTTTGCAATTCCAGTATTTACCGGTGAATGGCGGCTCGGTGCCTCCCTCGCGGCTAACATAGTACTGTTCGGGAGTGAGTCGTTTCTTCCATTCCCGTTCATCTTTCTGTGTGCGGTCGCTCATATGACTCCTCGGCTTGACATGGTGGCGAAGCGCTGCCTAGCATAGCACTGCCGGCACCCGGACGCAATTCACCGGAGCCGGCAACCTGAGCCATGCCCATCTACGAATACATTTGCGAGGACTGTGGGAAACGTTTTGAGCGGCTGGTGCTTTCACAGGCCGAGCCGATTGCCTGCCCGCATTGTGCCAGCCAACGCCACACTCTGCAGTTTTCGGTGTTCCAAACAGTGAGTCCGGCAAAATCGGCCAGTGCACCCTGCGAAGCGCCGGGGTGTGCCTGGACGCCGCGGGGCTGCGGTTGCAACTAGGCCGCAGCCGCCTCAGCCTTCCGCTCCAGCACCAGCAGCGCCTCGATATGGGGCGTCTGCGGGTAAAAATCGAAACCCTCCAGTGCTACCAGCTCGTAGACTTCCCGCAACAGCGCCAACTCGCGAGCCTGCTGGATGGGATTGCAGGAAAGATAGAGGATGCGCGGCGGTCGGGCATCGAGAATTTTGTTCAGCAGTTTGGGGTGCAGGCCAGTGCGCGGCGGATCGAGCAGCAACACATCTGCCGAACGCAGCAACTCCACGCCGACGCGCTCAGCCGTCCCGGGTACGATTTCATACTGGCGGGCAGCAAGCCGTTGCGCGTTCCGCTGCGCGTACAGCACGGCAGAGGCAGTTGACTCCACGGCCAACACACTGCGGGCGCGATCGCACAGCGCCAGCCCGATCACGCCCACGCCCGCATACAGTTCGACGATCCGCTCCACGGGCTCGACGTAACTGCGAATCCGATCCAGAGCCAGCGCAAAAAGCTCCACATGGTTCTGGAAAAACGCATCGAACGGATAGGCGATGCGCAGGCCCGCCAGATCTTCTTCGAGTTCCACACAGCCCTGCTGGTGCAAGATTTTCCCGAGCACCGAGGCCGGTGATTCCGGATGGCTGGCCGCCAGCACGAAACCGGCACTGCGGGTCAGGGGGAATTCCTTCAAAGGAAACTCTTCGCCGCGCACGAACAGCACGGTCACGACGTCGCCACTCGTCCGGCTCTGTCGCACAACCAGACTTTTCAGCATCGCCACGGGGACGCGGGCTCTGTTGAGAAGCGCCATCACTTCCTCCGCTGCGGCATTCATGGCTTCGGTGCCCAGTGCGCAGCCGTTCTCCAACGCAACTTTGCGAGACGGCCCGAAGCGAACGAAGAAGGCCAGCCGCAGCGTGCCTTCTTGCGCCGCAAAACTGAACTCGAGCTTGTTGCGGTAGCCGAATCCGTGTGCCGAGGGATGAAACGCGTCCACCTGGATCTGCCGGCCGACGGCTCGAGAGAACAGCTCTTCCAGAATGTGCTGCTTGGCGGTCACTTGCGCGGGATACGCCAGCACCTGCCAGGGCGAACAGCTCAGGTAATGCGCTTCACGCGGCGGGACACGCTCCGGAGAAACTATGAGCAGCTCTTCCGGTTCGGCCAGCAACACTCCTCGCCGACGCCGGACAACTCGCACACGTGCCCGTTCTCCCGGCAGCACGCCATAGGCCAGCACCGTGCGGCCTTCCCTGCCCGGCAAAGTTCCCACGGCCATGCCCGTAGCATCGAAATGCTCGAACTGCACGACGCGGCCAACGGATTGTGCTCGTTCCGCTTGCGACGACATCGGCTTGCCCCGACGCCTCCCGCCCAACGATAGCACACGGGCGGCGCCCCTGGGCCGACAGACAGCACGGCCGAAGGGATTCCTGTCGAGCGGGAATGGAACCAAAAGTCCGTGCGAGCTCCGCACGGCACATTCAGGCAGCTTAGACGGCCGCCCTGGCGCTAGTTGCAGAGCCGGGAAATACGGACAGCGAGATGGGAGCCGCCCGCGCGCAGCCGCCGCGTGGTGCGCAGGTCCAAGCGACACGGCACACACCAGCCGAAAACGGTGCCCTAAAAACCTCCTGGTTTGACAAACCCGGATGGCTCGGCTAGGCTAATTTTTTCCGCGAACCACACACGGGAGAGAGGGAATGCCCGCAGGAACTCCGGTCAAGGTCAAGAAAAAGAAACCCTCGGTGCTGAAGCGCATCCGTCAGACCGAACGGCGCACCGTTATCAATCGCGCGAACAAGACGCGCTTCCGGAATGCCGTGAAACGGTTCCGCGCTGCGCTCGCCGCGCGCGACCTGGCCCGCGCTGAGCAACTCTATCCTTCCACAATGTCCGCTCTGGACCGCGCTATCCAGAAGGGCGTGCTGCACGAAAATACCGCGAACCGCTACAAATCGCGGCTCACGCTCGCCTACAACGCACTGCGCGCCGCCGGCGCGTAACCAGAGTCTTGAAAACAGAGCCCGGAAGCTGCGCGCTGCGTGCGTCTGTGTACCAACACATCGGGAATGCAGGCGTCCGGCAGCGCTGTACCGCTCTCTGTCAACCACGGTGAGCTGAGCACCACGCTGTGGTCGAGGGGTTCACTGCGACCGAAGGCAGTGCCGGTCAGCTTTCGGCGGTGGTGGGGTCAATGATGGTCCTCACTTCCGAGACCCGGTCGGCGGGGAATCCTCCCTGGCGGGCGTGTTCGCGCACCAGTTCCGCATTGGGCGCTACGTAGATGCAGTAGAGTTTGTCGTCTGTGACGTAGCTGTGCAGCCACTGAACCTGCGGACCGAGCTTCTGCAGCACACTGCAGGATTTCTGGGAAGCCGCCTGCAATTCCTGTGGCGAGAGCCGACCAACGCCAGGCATGCTGCGTTCGATGACAAATTTGGGCAAGGAACTTCTCCTTTTCTGGAAGAGTGGCGATGCCCGTACTTTCTATCGCATCGGGCGGGCACTAGCAACCTTTTTCGGCAGTAGTTCGACGAGCAGGAATTCCAGCACGGCGCGCGTGTCGCGAACGCCGGACTTCAATCGGTTGTCGGCTTCGTAGAGTGCGCGCAGGCCTTCGAGCAGTTGCCGCCGGGGAATCCGCCGGGCACTTTGCCGGGCCAGCTCAGCGACCTCGGCGCTCATGCGCAGCTTTGCGGCAAGCTGCCAGCGGTTCAGACCGGCGGGCAGTTGCTGGGCTTCGATCAGCTTACGATACATCCAGGCGAGCGCGCCGATCAGCCCCGGTCCCGACTCCCCCTGCTCCAGCAGCCGGTCCACCAGCGCCAAGGCTTCGGGCCGCCGGCCCTGGGCGAGCAGGTCGGCCAGCGTCCAGACCGCGTAGGTTTTCGCTCCCACCACCAGCGCATCCACGTCGGCCACGGTGATGGTTTTCCGTCCGCCCACAAAGCAGGCCAGTTTTTCGACTTCCGTGCGGATGCGCGCCAGATTGCCGTCCAACAGGTCAGCCAGTCGCGCGGCGGCAGCAGGTTCGATGGACACGCCGCGCCCGCGCGCCATTTCCACCGTCAGGGCCACGGCAGTTTCCAGCTTCTGCTGCTCGCCTTCGCGCCGCCCTTCGCCGGGCAGTTCGACTTCGACCACCAGGGTTGCACCGGTCAGAAACTTGGCCAGCCGGGTGCGCTGGTCGAGCGCTTCTGCTTCCAGAACGAGCACGGTGAACGACGCCGGGTCGCGGAAATACGCTTCGAGGTCGCGCCGGAGCGCCTCGCGGGCTTCCTCACTCCAGGCTTCGGCGCGCTCCAGGTCGCTCACGAAAATGATCTGGCGCGCGGCCAGCATGGGCCGCGACTGCGCCTGTTGCAGCACCGGAGCGATCTCCGTTTCGCGCAGAGAAAAACGATGCACTGCCCACGGGCGCGCGGCTTCCGGGAGACAGGCTTCGACCAGCCGCGTGCGGCAAAGCTCACGCAGATAAGCGTCTCGCCCGAGCAACAGCAGATGGGGGGCGGGTTGGCTGCGGGGCAATCGTTGCAGGAATTCGGTGGCAGCCAGGGCGGGCATCAGAATTTCTCGAGCAGCAACGCAACCAGCCGCGAAGCGAAATCTCGCGCCAGGCGTTCCAGTGCCGGGTCCTGCTCTTCGAAAAAGCTGGGCACGTCGGTTGAGATTTCGTATTGCTCGCGGAACACAAAATTGTCGTTGCGGTAGATTTCCTGCTGGGTGGCAGCATCCACCAGCCGCACCCGCGTCACCACAGTGACGACCATCGTGGTGGCGCGGCCGGTGGCGGCATCGAACAGGACGGCGCTGGCTTCGATGCTGCGGACTTCCCCGCTGAGCACCGCATCGGCGCCTTCGGCCGAGGCCACCACGCGGTAGCGGGTACGGGCCAGCAGCTCCCGCACGAGCGCTTCCGTCAGCCGCTGTTCCAGCCGATACTGGGTGGTGTGGTTCTCCAGCGCCAGCACTGCCAGTGTCTGCCAGTGTTTCGGCAGCGCGCTGCCGCGGCCGGCCACGCGGTAGCCGCAGCCCGATCCAGCCAGCACAGCCGCCAGCAGCACCGCCCAGCGCACACGCCGGCCTGGAACCGGAGAACGCATGACGGAATGAGTGTACGGATACAACCCGGAAAGGTCAAAGGCGCCGCGGTGCGTCAGCAAGCGCGCAATCGCTCGGCGATGCCGACTGCGTTCGCCGCCGCCAAGCGCAGGTTGTCGGCGGCTCCCCACAGCCAGTACGTGTTGGGCACCGTGGCATCGGCTTCCGGCGCGCGGACCAGGATGCGAGATTCGCCAGCCACGTTCACGCTGGAGGGTGCCTCTTCCGTTTCGCCCCGCACCACCACACCGGCGCGAGCGAGGGCCTGCTCCAACTCCGTTGTGCTGCAGGCGGCTTCCAACGTGAGGCAAGCCGTAAAGGCATATCCGAAGAACACCGGCGCCTGAATCACCTGCACCGCAGGGAGCGTCGCGCGCCCGGCCAGGTAGCGCGCCACTTCGTGCGAGATGCGCCCGCGCAGGTCCGCCAGCCGCACCGTGCTCTCCGCTCCGAAGCTCCCCAGCAGATTGAAGGCCACCTGGGCCGCAAAGACATCCTTGGGGATGGTGTGGAAGGAGAGCAGTTGCACCGTCTGGCTTTCCAGTTCATTCACGCCCGCCTGGCCGTATTCGGAAACGGGGACAAAGAAAACCGCGGCCATCTGCGTCGGACGGAACGGTGCCAGCGCGGCTGCCAGCGTCGTGGCCACAATCGCCGGTGTCGAAGGCGACCAGTACAGCCCGCCCCTGCGTTCGACGGGTGGCGGCAACGTGCGGTCCAGCGCAGGGATCCACGGCACCGCCGATTCCACCTCGGCCAGCGCTCCGCTCAAGTCGATCACGCGCGCTCCTGCACGGCGGGCATCGGCCCAGTGCCGGGCGGCAAACTCAGGCCGGCCGGCAAAGAAAACGAACTCGGCCCCCTCGAAATTTTCGGCCACGGCGGGCAACACGAGCGCGGCTTCTCCCGCCGCTTCGGTCAGCGTGCCTGCGGCTTCTTCGTCCAGCAGACGAATCTCCGCCGCGACTACGCTTTCGCCCAGCAGCGCCTTCAGCTCCTTGCCGCGGAGCGAGGTGGCGCCCACCACAGCTACGCGTCCGACGCGCACGCGCGGCATGCTCATCTTGTCACCGGCCGCGACACCCAGCGATGCCGCAGGTTGCGCACCAGCTCCAGCGCCGCGCCAGACAGGATGTAGCTGGAAGCCATCAGAAGCAGTACCGGCTCGGAGTACAGCACGATCCCCACCAGCAGCAGCCCGATCACCACGACCACCAGCGAAGAAAAGGGACGACTCCAGGGAATGTTCTTGAAACTGTAGTAGCGGATGGTGCTGGCCATCAGCACGGCCAGGGTCGTCACCAACCCGAGCCACAACAGCGCCATGGGAACCTGTTCGATGGGGGATTTGAAGAAATGCACCGCCGCGGCGACCATCCCGGCCGCTGCCGGCGTGGGCAGTCCGACAAAATACCGCGAAGTTTGATCCGACATCCCATGCAAATTGAACCGAGCCAACCGCCAGGCCCCGCACAGCACAAAGCCGAATGTCACCAGCCAGCCGAGTTGATAGACCTGCCGGGCCGCTTCGCTCTCCGACCCGAGCAGCCCACGCACTCCCCAGGCAAACGCCAGAAATGCCGGTGCGATGCCGAAGCTGATGACGTCGGCCAGAGAATCGAACTGCTTGCCGAATTCGGTGTTCGTTCGAGTGGCGCGAGCGATGCGTCCGTCCAGCGAATCGAACAGAATCGCCAGGCCGATGGCTTTGGCCGCGTTGTCCAGGTCCGCCAGCCCGCCGCGGAAGGTAGCCAGGATGGCGTAATAACCGCACAGCAGATTGGCCACGGTAAAGATGCTCGGCAGCAGCAGCACGCCCCGGCGCAGCCGCTGATCCTCAACCTTGCGCACGTCGGTCATGCCGGAGGCCTCTTCCATTCAGTCCCACCGCGCCACAATTGTCGCGCCGCCGCGTACGTGTTCGCCCGGCCGCACCGTGAAGCTCGCATCCGCGGGCAACCAGAGATCCACGCGCGAGCCGAAGCGAATCATACCCAGTTTCTCTCCGGTACGCACCAGATCGCCTTCCTGTTTCCAGCAAAGAATCCGGCGCGCAAGGAAACCGGCAATCTGCCTGACCACGACCGGCCCGCGGGCCGTCTCCAGCGTGACGATATTCTGTTCGTTCACCGCCGAAGCCTGCTCGCGCATTGCGTTCAAGAATTTGCCGGAGCGATATTGAATCCGGACGATCCGGCCGGCATACGGCACCCGATTCACATGCACATCGAAGATGGAAAGGAATATGCTCATGCGCCGGCCCGGCCGTCCCTGCTCGACTTCCTCGACGATTTCCATCACCCGCCCGTCGGCCGGCGCAACGATCGCTTTCGCATCATCCGGAATCTGTCGTGCCGGATCCCGGAAGAAAAACAGCACGAAGCTCGCGACGCCCAGCAGGGCGATGCCGAGCCAGTTCCAGCCGGCGGCCAGCGCCAGCGAGCCGAGCAGGGCCGGGGGGAGCGCAAATCGGTATGCTTCGTGCACCATGTCCGCCACGCGCCTGCGGCGCGCACACCAACCATTGTAAGCCAGTTGCCGCTGCGGTGCGCGTTGCGTCAGTACTGCTGCAGATGCCGTGCAATCAACTCCTGCATGCGATCTTTCACACGCAGCTTCATTTTCTTCAACGCCACTTCGCGGGCCAGGTCTTCCGCATTCAGGTAGGGTTGTTTGGCAAGCTGATCGAGCTGTCGTTCGTATTCGGAATGTTCCCGGGCAAGCTTCTGAAACTCCTCATTGCTGGCCAGCAGATATTCCCGCACATCCTGGGGTGAGACGGGCATCTGTGCCTCCTGGCTGGGGTCTGAGGTCACGCCGCAGACAACCTAGCACAGTCCCGTCGCGGCGACAAGAGACGGCGCGGGGTCCGGGAGACGAGAGACCTGCGACTCAATCGTGGCGGCCCCCGCGAAGAATCTCCACGGCATGCGGCAGCAGATCGGCGATGGCCTCGAAGGATTCCACGGCGCCGCGCGGGCTGCCGGGCAGGTTGACCATCAGCACGTTCTTGCGGACGGCCGCGACAGCGCGGGAAAGTGCCGCGCGTGGGTTGTTGACCGAGCCCAGCGCGCGCATCCGTTCGGCCAGTCCGGGCACTTCGCGGTCGCAGACCGCGCGGGTGGCTTCCGGCGTGACATCGCGGGGTCCCAGCCCAGTGCCGCCCGTAGTGAGAATGACGTCGGCACCGGCGACGTCGGCCAGTTCAATCAGCCGCGCCTGAATCATCCGGCTTTCATCGGGTACCACCTGCACGGCGACAACCTGCCAGCCGCGCGATTCGCACCGTGCACGCAGTGCCGGGCCGGACTCATCCCGACGCGCGCCGCGGGCAACGGAATCGCTGACGGTGAGGATGGCCACGCGCATGGCAGCTTCAGGTCCTGCGCAAACCGGTGCGCAGCCGCTGTCGAGCTCCGCGGCGGCCTGCGCGCGGCCGGATTTTCCGCGCGCCGCTCATGTTTCCTTGACGGCCGAGGGCGTGCCGGCAGGCGAGCCTTCGGCGTCGCGAGCTTCTTCGTCGAGCAGCCGGAAGGCTTCCATGAGCAGGGCGGTGGTGGAACGTGTGGTCGTGGTCAGTTCCGTGGAGGCGTTGAAATCGATTTCAAATTCTCCCCGGGTCCAGCGCGCCACCTGGAAGACGGCCGCATCGCCCTGCAGCGGACCCAATCGAGCATGCCGGCAGTGGCCGGCGGTGAAGTACAGCTCGGCAGTTTCCGCGCCGCTGCGCAAGGTCAACCGACAGGTTTTCTGGCCCATTTCGAGCGACTGCATCAGGTCAGGGATGCTCAGCTCTTCCAGCCGGCCCTGAATCACGCCCGGACGAGTGGCCTGACGCTGCAGCTTTTCCAGGTGCAGGCGATCGATGACTTTTTTCGCCCGGCGGACGAGGTCTTTCAGGAAAAACGGTTTGGGAATGTAGTCTTCGACGCCATCGGTGAGCGGTCGCAGCTTTTCTTCGATGTCGCCCCGGCTGGCGAGGAAAATAAAGGGCAGCGCGCGCGACTGCGGGCGGCTGCGGATCTTTTCGTAGAGCTGGCGGCCATCGAGCCCGGGCATGCGGTAGTCGGCGATGACCAGGTCGGGCGGCTCTTCGATCACTTTCAGCAGGGCATCGGCGCCATCGGCGGCTGCGTGGACGGTGCAGTGCGGCTCCAGCCCGCGCACAATCAAGTCGCGCACCAGCGGGTTGTCCTCCACGATCAGGACTTTGACAGTCTTCATGGCAGCCTGCGGCTAGCGACGTGTGCGACGCCGGCCGCGCGCAGCAGTGTTCGGGCGGCGGTAGTCGCCGCTTTTGCCGCCCGTTTTGCTGAGCAGAACGATTTCGGCGATGGTGATGCCTTTGTCGAGCGCCTTGCACATGTCATAGAGCGTCAGCGCGGCCGCCGCCACCGCCACTAGCGCTTCCATTTCGACGCCGGTTGGCGCCATCGCAGCGACCTGCGAGGTCAGTTCCACTCCATTCTGACGCACCCGCGCAGTTACATCAATGTGCGTGAGCGGCAGAGGATGACAAAGAGGAATCCACTCCGCGGTGCGTTTGGCAGCCGCAATGCCCGCAATCCGCGCGACCTCGAAGGGGTTGCCCTTCGGCGTCTGCAGGCGGCGCACCGCGCGCAGCACCCGTGGCGGCATGCGAACCCAGCCACGCGCGCTGGCTGTGCGCAGGGTGGCCGGCTTGGCGGAAACGTCCACCATGCGCACCGCGCCCGAAGCCCGGTAGTGGGAAAGCCTCGCCATGAACCGTTCTGAGCCTCCTTGCTGCCACGCCGACGGGTCAGAGGCGGTCGCGGCGCGGCAGCACGTCCACCCACTCGCCTGCCTCCCATTCCAGCCTGGTTTCGGGCACCAGCAGGAAAGCGTTGGCCTGGACCAGCGCCACGATATCGCCGGAACCCTGCCAAGGCAACTCCCGCACCACCGGTTCGCCGGCTTCCCAGCGCACCTCGGCTGGGAGGAAATGCGTGAGCTCGGCCCGCTGCCGCACCGGAGCGGCCAGCCGCGCCCGGAAAGTGGCCAGCGGTCGCGCCGGCATCCCGCTCAGTAGGTCCAGAGCGGGCACGACAAACAGCTCGAAAGTGACCATCGTCGAAACCGGATTGCCCGGCAAACCGAACACAAACGTTTCCCCGCAGACCCCGAACACGGCGGGCCGACCAGGACGAATCCGCACCGCGTCGAAGCACGCGACCGTACCCAGCCGCTCCAGCACTGCTTCCACAAGGTCGTACTTCCCAGCCGAGACCCCGCCGGAAAGCACCAAGACGTCTTCGCGCAGTCCACGTTCGATGCACTGCTGCAGCCGGTCCTCGCGGTCGGGTGCATTGCCGAGCAGTACCGGCTCAGCCCCGGCCAGCCGCACCTGCGCGGACAACGCGATGCTGTTCGAATTGCGAATTTCGAACGGGCCCGGCTGAGCTTCTACGGGCACGACCTCGTCGCCGGTCGAGAGAATCGCGACACGCGGCCGGCGAAAAACGCCGAGCTCGGCACGACCCACCTGCGCCGCCAGAGCCAGCTCGGCAAAGCCGAGCCGCAACCCGGGCCGCATCAACACCTGGCCAGCGCGAGCTTCGCTGCCGCGCGGAACCAGATTCTGGCCGGGATGGGCAGCACGGTGGAGCGTGACGCGCTCTCCGGCAACGGCGGTGTGTTCGAGCATGACCACAGCGTCCGCCCCGCGCGGCACCGGAGCACCGGTCATAATTTGCACGCACTGGCCGTGGCCGACTTCGCCGGCAAACGCCGCGCCGGCCCGCGCTTCGCCGATACAGCGAAGCACCGCGGGCACTGCCCCGGCATCGGCGGCACGCACGGCGAAGCCATCGCGGGTCGAGCGGTCAAACGGTGGGTAGTCGCGGTCGGCAACTACCGGTTCGGCCAGCACGCGGCCCAATGCTTCGGCGACCGCCACGGTTTCGCTCGGCGGGGTGCCACAGCGTGCTGAAACCGTCTCGATGACCTTTGCCCGCGCTTCGGTGTACGCCAGCATGTCACGGGAAGTTTAGCAAGAAACGGGTGCGCGCCGGGGCAGCGATGGCTCAGAGCCAGGAAGCCAGCCGGGTGCCCTCGGGCACGATGGTGGCTTCCCGTTCAGGCCCCGTGGAAATCATCCCGATTTCGACCCCCAGCTCATCGGAGATGAAGTTCAGGTAGTCCCGTGCCGCCTGGGGCAGTCGGTGGAGTTCACGGATGCCGGATGTGGCTGCCTGCCAGCCCCTGAGCGTTCGGTAGCGCGGCTGCACCTGGGCCAGCTTTTCGGCTTCGGCGGGCATTTCCTCAAGCGGCGTACCCCGGTAGCTGTAGCCGACGCAGACCTGGATTTCCGGCTGCGTATCGAACACGTCGAGCTTGGTTACCACCAGCGAATCAATGCCGTTGATCATCACGGCGTAGCGCAGAATCACCAGGTCGAGCCAGCCACAACGCCGCGGCCGGCCAGTGACGGCGCCGTATTCGTTGCCGCGGTCACGCACCTGACGGGCTTCCAGATCCGGCATTTCGGTCGGAAACGGCCCGCTGCCGACGCGGGTCGTGTAGGCCTTGGTGACCCCGATGACGCCGGTGATGCGCGTCGGGGCAATGCCCAGACCCGTGCAGGCCCCGCCCACCGTTGCGTTCGAGGAAGTCACATAGGGATAGGTGCCGTGGTCGATGTCCAGCATGGTGCCCTGCGCACCCTCAAAGAGCACCCTGCGGCCTTCACGGAGTGCGCGGTCGAGCAGCGCGGAAGTGTCCGTGACAAATCCGCGCAGCCGCTCCCCCAGCGCCAGATACTGCTCGGCCAGGCCCGCTGTGTCCAGCCGTTCGCGGAATGCCGCTTCGCAAAAGGCGCTTTTTTCTTTCACGACTCGGGCCAGTTTGGTGCGGAAGCTTTCCGGGTCGAGCAGGTCGCAAACACGCAGCCCGCGCCGCGCCATTTTGTCTTCGTAGGCCGGCCCGATGCCACGCGAGGTGGTGCCGATTTTCGCTTCGCCGAGCGCCGCTTCAGCCAGTTTGTCGAGCAGGCGATGGTACGGAAAAATCAGATGCGCACGATTGGAAAGGTGCAGACGGCCGTCGACGTCAATGCCGGCCTGGGTGAGCTGCTCCAGCTCGGCGACCAGTGCAGCCGGGTCTACCACCACGCCGGCGCCGATCACAGCTTGCTTGTCTGGGCGCAGGATGCCGCACGGGGTCAGTTGGAGAACGAAGCGGCGCCCGTTGAAAATCACCGTGTGGCCGGCATTGTGGCCCCCCTGGCAGCGCGCCACGTAGTCAAACGAGCCGGCCAGGTAGTCCACCACCTTGCCTTTGCCCTCGTCGCCCCACTGAGCACCGACCACGACAATCGCTGTCATCCACCTGACCTTGCCCTGGAGTGTGTTGCCGGCGGCAGCTTTCCCCTGCGCACAGTCAGACTCAACCGTTCACAACCACGCAGAGGGAAAAGAAAAAGAAGCGCCGACGGCGCGCAAACCGCTATGCTACCCGCAGCCGACAACGAAAGGCAAGAAGCCTTCTGCGGCCACACGGACACCGCAGCGCCGCTCTACCGGCCCTGAACGGTCGGTGCGAATGGCGTCAGCCCAGATGGCGGGTGACGAGCCGTTCGATCTGCTCCTTGGGAACGGCACCGACCAGCTGGTCGGCCACCTGGCCGTTTTTGAACAGCAGCAGGGTGGGGATACCGCGGATGTTGTACTCTCCGGCGGACTGGTTGTTTTCGTCCACGTTCAGCTTGACCACTTTCAGCCGCCCCTGGAACTGATTGGCGATGGCCTCGACGGCCGGAGCAATCATGTGGCAGGGGCGGCACCACTCTGCCCAGAAGTCCACCAGCACGGGCTGGGTTTTGCTGGCTTCGAGCACTTCTGTTTTGAAGTCCCTATCGGTCACATTCTGGATGTTGGCAGCCATACTCGATTGTTCCCTTCCTGACCTCTTTCCGCTCCCGGAACGGGCGGAAAGCCAGTCTATTGGATGGCGCCGACGGCGCGCGGGATTCTGGCTTCCCGCGCCTGCTGGTACAGCCGCAGGTAGTCGGCCGCTGAAGTCTTCCAAGAGAAATCCTGGGTCATGCCGTTCAACATCAGCCTGCGCCAAGCCTTCTGGTCGCGGAAGCAGCGCAGGGCTTCGCGCACGGCGGCGAGCAGGGCACGGCCTTCATATTCCCGGAACTTGAATCCGTTGCCACGGCCGGTGCGTGGGTCGAACGGCTCGATGGTGTCGTCGAGCCCGCCGGTGGCCCGCACAATGGGCACGGTGCCGTATTTCAGGCTGTAGAGCTGATTCAGCCCGGACGGCTCGTAGCGTGATGGCATCAGGAACATATCCGCGCCTGCCTCGATTTTGTGCGCCAGCACATTGTCGTAGGCGATGCGAGCAGCAAACCGCGCCGGGAACCGTGCGGCCAGTTCCCGGAACAGGAGCTCGTAGCGGGCCTCGCCGGTGCCGAGCGCCGTGATGCACAGGTCTTCTTCCATCAACTCATCGGCCACTTCGGCAATCAGGTCAAATCCCTTCTGGTCGACAAACCGGGAAACTATCCCGATGACCGGACGATTCAAATTCTCTGCCGGTAGTTTGAACTCGGCCAGCAGGTCGCGCTTGCATTCGCGCTTGCCGGAGGGATCTTTTGCGGAGTAGTGGGCGACGATGAACGGGTCGGTTTCCGGGTTCCAGGCGCTGTAGTCCACTCCGTTCAGGATACCCACCAGCCGGTCGGCGCGGCGGCGTATCACGCCGTCCAGACCGTGGCCATACTCCGGCGTTTGAATCTCCTGCGCATAGCGGCGGCTGACCGTAGTAATCCAGTCGGCAAACAGCAGTCCGCCCTTCAGGTAATTCACCTTGCCGAAGAATTCCAACGCTTCGATGTGAAACAGCGTCTCGGGCAAGCCGACGCGCGCCAGCACGTCTCGGGGAAACAAACCATGATAGCCGAGGTTGTGCACGGTGAGAATGGTCGGCACGTGGCGGAAGGCCGGGTCGGGGGCATAGACGGTCTTCAGCAGCACGGGCACCAGCGCGGCCTGCCAGTCGTGGCAGTGCAGGACATCTGCCGGCCAGACTTGCTTGGCCACTTCCAGCGCCGCACGACTGAATTCAGCGAACCGCTCGGCATTGTCGGGATAGTCCACGCCCTGTACCCCGTAGAGCTGTTCGCGGTCGAAATATTCCGGGTCATCTACAAAGAAATAGCGCACACCGTTGACCACCGTGCCATCGGCGATGGCGGGAAAGCGCAGCACCGGCCCCAGGGGAATCGTCAGGCTGGGCACCAGCACCTTGTTGACCCGTGTTCCCCGGTAGCGCGGCAGCACCACGGCGACCTCATGGCCCAGCTCGACCAGCGCCTTCGGAAGCCCCTCGATGACATCGGCCAACCCGCCCGTCTTCGAGAACGGCAGGCCTTCGGGAGAAATGAACAGGATGCGCATCGCGTTTGCTCGAAGCGGAAACGATAAACGATGCGCTGCAGAACGTCAACGCGATCTCCAGCAGCATTTCGCACGCGGCCCTGCTAGACTCAACCAGTAGACGCATACTGGCATGCCGCAGCGGCTCGGACAGCACTTCCTGCAGGGACCCTGGCGCCACCGCATCTTCGAACAGATGGCTGTGCGCGGCGATCAGTTCTGGCTGGAAATCGGGGCCGGCCGGGGTGAAATGACTCGCGAGCTGGCCGCGCGGGCCGGACGCGTGGTGGCCGTCGAAGTGGATCCCCGGCTGGTGGAATCCCTTCGGGAATTGCAGCGGCAGGCGCCGAATCTGGAGGTCGTCTCCGGCGACGTGCTCGCGCTCGATCTGAGCGCGCTGGCCGGAGCCGAACGCGTACACGTCTACGGCAACATCCCCTACTACATCACCGGGCCTATCCTGCGGCACCTGTTCGCACACATCCACGCGCTGGCCGATATCCATCTGGTGGTGCAATTGGAGGTGGCCGCGCGGCTCACGGCGCGTCCGGGGCGTCGCGACTACGGGTTTCTTTCCGTGCTGGCCCGGTTCTACACAACGCCTGAATTCCTGCTCCGCATTCCGCCGGGAGCCTTCCGGCCGGCTCCCCGGGTAGCTTCGGCACTGGTGCGATTGCGGCCGCCCGGGATGCGCGCGCAACTGGCCATTCCCAACGAAGCTGAATTCGTAGATTTTCTTGCCCGCTGCTTCGAGCAAAAACGAAAAACGCTGCGAAACAATCTGCGGAGCGTCGTCGGCGCGCGGGCCGAAGCGCTGCTGGCTGCGGCCGGTCTGGCGTCCAACGTGCGTGCCGAACAGCTCACCCTGGAACAATTCGCCGTGCTGTTCCGCATGCTGTAGTGTGCCGCTCAACGGGCGCGGAGCAGTGCGATCAGGCGGTCGGGATAATCCGTGATGATTCCGTCTACGCCCATTGCAATCAGGTTGCGCATCGGTTCGGGTTCGTTCACGGTCCAGGGAACCACCATCAGTCCGGCGGCGTGTGCCTGCCGAACCATTTCGCGGGAAACCAGTGTCCAGTGCGGCGCCACCTGGCGGGCACCAACGCTCAGTGCGCGTTCCACCAGGCCTGCTGCCTGATGCTGCTCGAGCAGACCGGTCATCCATGACGGTTCCAGGTCGTAGATCGCTTTCAAAATCTGCGCATCGAAGCAGAGCACGACCAGTCGATCGGTAACTGCCGAGCCGCGCAGCGCGCCCACCAGCGCGTGCTCGCTGCGCCAGACTCCGCCTGGCTTGAGCTCCAGGTAGAGACCGATGTCGTGCTCGAGCGAAAACGCCAGGATCTCCTCGAGCGTGGGAATGCGTTCGCCGGCAAACTCGGGAGCGAACCAGGATCCGGCGTCCAGCTCGCGCAGCTCGGCCAGGGTGTGCTTGTCGACGCGACCACGGCCGCTGGTGGTCCGCTCCAGCGTCTCGTCGTGCACAGCGACCAGATGCGAATCGCGCGTCAGACGCAGGTCGGTTTCGATGAACCGTGCTCCAAGTTCCACGGCGCGACGGAATGCAGCCAGCGTATTTTCTGGCGCATAACCGGAAGCACCACGATGTGCAATGACCCAGGGACGAGACACGCAAACATGCTAGCAGAGGCGGCGCTTCTGAGCTGTTGCGCAATGGCACTGTGCCGCGATGGTGCAAACAGCGTGGACTCGGTACAACATTGCGCCCGCGTCCACATGCATCAGCCGCAGGCACTGCACAACTCTTTGCCAGACAATCAGCTAGCCGTTGCGCCCGACACCCTCTTTGGCGCGCCTCATGCTGCAGATCAAAGGGATGAACCGCGTTATCCATTCTGCCCCGGCCGAGCCAACGACCGTCGAATCGCAACCCACCGAGCACATGGCACTGCGCCACCGCCAAGTTGACTCGGACGCATTTACATTGGATGAACTGTTCGACGAACTGGAACTCATCGTCTGGGAAGCGGACCCAGAGAGCCTGCAGCCCACATTCATCAGCCGGGGTGTAGAAAAACTGCTCGGCTATTCGCCGGAAGAGCTTCTTGTGAACGGACGGTTCTGGGAGCAAATCGTGCATCCGGAAGACACCGAAGCCATGCACGCAATCGCAGCAAGGGCCAGGGCGGAAAGCACCCCGCTGGAACACGAGTTCCGCGCCATGGCTCGCGACGGTCGTGTGGTCTGGTTGCGCAACCGGCTGCGCCGCGTCGAAACCGTCCCGGGACAAAGGCCCCGGCTGCGCGGCGTGGCTGTGGACATCACGGAATACAAACGCGCGGAAGACAAGCTCAGGCTTTCCGACGAAATCCTGCAACGGGTGCCTGCTTTGGTGCTGGTGGCTGATCGAGATGGTCGGATCACCTACGTCAGCCCTTCGGCAAAAGAAATTCTCGGCTACCGCCCCGAAGAGCTGCTCGGCGACGGCTGGTGGCTTCACACCCGGAACAATCCAGAGGAACGCGAACGGGAACGGCTTGCCGTGGCTGGCTGTGCCCGTGGCGAGCTCCCTCTGCCGATCGAGCCGTACGAACGCATCGTCTTTCATCGCAACGGCCAACCCCGGTGGATCCTGTGGCACGACACGCCCGGACCCAATCAAACCCTGATCGGCGTCGGCCACGACATCACCGCACGAAAACAGGCCGAGCAGCAATTGCGGGAACGCACCGCGTATCTGCACGCGCTGATCGAAAACAGTCCGCTGGCCATTGTCGTGCTGGATCCCGAGCAGCGCGTGCAGATGTGCAATCGCGCCTTCACTGCCCTTTTCGGCTACCGACAGGCAGAAATCCTCGGCGGGCTGATCGATGAATTCCTTGCTCCCCCCGAGTTGAAATCGGAAGCGGTGGCGTTCAGTCGCCGGGCGCTGGCCGGACAGAGGGTTCACGCCACCACGCGCCGCCGCCGCAAAGACGGCTCGCTGGTCACCGTGGAAGTGATCGGTGTGCCGCTCATCGTGGACAGAAAGATGGTCGGCGGCATCGGAATCTATCAGGACATCACCGAGCGGCTTCGCGCCGAAGAAGCTCTCCGCGAGGCGCATCACCTGCTGGAAACCATCATCCAGACCTCCCCGCTCGCCATCGTCGTGCTCGACAACACCGGGCGGGTGAAGCTCTGGAACCGCGCCGCAGAAAACATCTTCGGCTGGAGTGCCGCAGAGGTGCAGGACCAGCCGCTGCCCATCGTCCCGGAAGAGCGCCGCGAAGAATTCCGCCGGCTCCTGGATGCCGAACTGCAGGGGCACTCGCAGGCCGGGCTGCCCCTGCTCCGTCAGCGCAAGGACGGCTCACGAGTCGCGGTGCGCTTGTGGAGCGCCCCTCTGTGCGACGCCAGCGGACAGCGTCTGGGCGTGATGGGTGTGCTCGAAGACATCACGGAGAAACGCGCACTCGAAGAGCAGCTCCGCCAGGCCCAGAAAATGGAAGCCGTGGGACGGCTGGCCGGCGGCGTGGCGCACGACTTCAATAACCTGCTCATGGTGATTTTCGGTTATGCCGAACTGCTGCTCGACCGGCTGCCGGCGGAAAGTCCCCTGCGGCGTCATGCGGAAGAAATCCACAAAGCGGCCAACCACGCGGCCAACCTCACCCGGCAACTGCTCGCGTTCAGCCGCAAACAGGTGCTGCAGCCGCGCGTGCTCGACTTGAACAGCGTCGTGCGCGACATGCAGCAGCTATTGCGCCGGCTCATCCCGAAAAACATCGAGCTGGTGATTCGCCCCGCTGCAGAAGTCAGCGCCGTGCTCGCCGACCCGGGACAACTGGAGCAGGTCATCCTGAACTTGGTCCTCAATGCGCGCGACGCCATGCCCGCCGGCGGCAAGCTGATTCTGGAAACCGCCAACGTTGTCCTCGACGCCGGCCACCCCCTCACCCATTCCGCTTTGCCTCCCGGGGCCTATGTTTTGCTCGCCGTCACCGACACCGGCTGCGGCATGGACCGCGAAACACTCACGCACATCTTCGAGCCCTTCTTCACCACAAAAGCAAAATCCGGAGGCACCGGCCTGGGACTGGCTACCGTCTACGGAGTGGTCAAACAGAGCGGCGGACATATTACCGTTTACAGCGAACCTGGCCTCGGCTCGACATTCAAAATCTATCTCCCGCAGGCGACGGCCCCGGAGCAAAGCTGCCCTGCAGGCCCACCCTCCGATGCGCTGCCCGCCGGCTCAGAAACGATTCTGCTGGTCGAAGACGAGCAGGACGTGCGAGAGCTGAGCGAAGAGTTTCTGCGCCGCCAGGGCTACCGGGTGTTGTCAGCCAGCAGCGGCGAGCAGGCACGGACACTCGCCGCCGCGCACGACGGGCCTATCCATCTGCTCATCACCGATGTAATCATGCCCGGGATTGACGGTCGTGAACTCGCTGAACACCTGCAGGCGAATCGGCCGGAAATCAAAGTCATGTTCACCTCCGGCTACGCCGACGAAGCCGCGCTCCAGCTTTGCCTCGGCCAACCCGGCGCTGCTTTCCTCCAGAAGCCCTTCCCGCTGCACGTGCTGGCTCGAAAGATTCGCGAAGTGCTCGAAAAAAATTCCGGTTGAGCCCGACGCTACCACTGTTCTCGCGAACCAGACCGCTATCCGTTAAAAATGCTTCTCCGGAAAAGCCCGTCCCGCGCACTGGAATCGTGCAACGGGACTGGGCATCACTTCACAAACCGGCTACAATGCCGACCACAATTCTCAGGAGGTGAATTCATGGCTGACGTGCGCGGCGCGACGACCGATGTGGGTCTATTGCTGGTACGGCTCTCGGCCGGCCTGATGCTGTTCGGTTTCCACGGCTGGGAGAAACTGGTGGCTGCCTTCGGCTACGTGTTCCAGGGACAGGAGTGGCGTTTCGTCAACGGCGTGGCCAGCCTGGGTTTTCCGGTGCCGGGATTTTTTGCGGTCTGTGCGGCACTGGCCGAATCGGTGTGCGCACTGCTGCTGGCGGCAGGACTGTTCACCCGCTACGTAGCGGCCGTCGTGGCCTTCAATTTTATCGTGGCCACCTACCGTCACGTGAGCACGGATATGCGCTTTGAACTGGCGGGCCTGTACCTGGTCGTGGCGCTGCTGTTCGTTTTCGCGCCCCCGGGAAGGTTTGCGCTGGACAGCTTGCTCCGGGGCCGGAAATAACCGGCTGCGCCGATGCAGCGAAAGAAAGGAGTCGCAACGATGTCTTTCGGGATTCGCCTGCAGGCTTCGATCTGGACGATAGGGCTGATCCTGCCGTTCGCTTTGCCGACGCCACAGGCAGCACAGTCGAGCGGGCTGCATCCAGAAACCATCCGCGCAATCGAGTCTGTCATCTCTTCCGAACAACAAAGACAAAACATCCCGGGGATCTCCCTGGCTGTGGCGGTCAACGGCACACTCCGCTACGCGCAGGGCTTCGGCAAAGCAGACCTGGAAAACAATGTGCCCGTTACTCTGGAGACCCGTTTCCGCACCGCTTCCATCGCCAAGCCGATGACCGCGGTGGCAGTGATGCAACTGGCCGAGCAGGGGCGTCTGGACTTGGACGCCGAAATCCAGAAGTACTGCCCGGCATATCCGAAAAAGTCGTGGCCCGTGACGGTGCGCCATCTGCTAGCCCATCTGGGCGGCGTACGGCACTATCAACGTCCCGGCGAAGCCAGTGGCACCGAACATTTTTTCACGCTCCAAGACGCGCTGCGCCTGTTCGCAGATGACCCGCTGCTGCACGAACCCGGCGCCCGCTACACTTACACGACCTATGGCTATGTCTTGCTCGGTTGTGCCATCGAAGGCGCCTCGGGAGAAAGCTACGAGGAATACATGCGACGCCACGTCTGGGAACCAGCCGGCATGACGCACACCCGCAGCGACGACCATTTCGAGCTGATCCCCAACCGTGCCCGCGGATACGCCAGGCTCGACGAGGCCACCTACAACCGCCTGCCACCACATCAAAAATCACGGACTAGGGCAGGACAGCTCATCAATGCCACATTGCATGACACCAGCATGAAAGTGCCCGGTGGCGGTCTGCTCTCCACTGCTGCTGACCTGGTGCGCTTCGGCCTGGCCGTTTTGGAAGGCAGGCTGGTGCAACCGCAAACGCGCGACGCAATGTGGACGCGTCAGAAGACAAGCGATGGCAACGGCACCGGTTACGGTCTAGGCTGGGCCATCGGCACCTTGCCTTCGAACGGCGCACCAGTGGTTTCGCACAGCGGCGGCCAGGCCGGTACGGCGGCGCTGCTCGTCATCGTCCCGGAACAGAAAACTGTGATCGCAATCATGACCAACCTGCAAGGTGCCAACACGGCAACAATGGTCAACAGGGTCTTGCACTCCCTAGCACGGGAAGCACATACAGAAGCACCCTCAGGCTATGGTGGCGCCACGTCGCCACTACCCAACAGACGACAGCAAGTGCTTCCTGAATAAGCAAGATTTGCTCACTGTCTAGCCCTTTGCCGGAAAGCTATCTGAGGCCTCAAGAAGAGAAATGTCGTTCCAAAGTGAAAAATCTTTTGTTTTTTCAGGAGATTCTTGTACAATACCAACTATATGAAAAATAATGGTTTATTTAAAAAGGAGCAAAAGCGCTCGGGTAGAGTAGGTCGGTGCACGAAGGGCTAGATTGGCGGTTCGGCTGACTTTTCAATTTAAAACAACCCCTATTCTAGACCTAAGTGATTTTTTTTCAATAAAATAAGCTCTGGGACTTCAGGAAAAGGGAAAACAGATTGGGCTGCGCAGGGCTGGAAAGAAGAAAGTTTTTTCCCAGAGTGCGCCTCAAAACCGGCAAAAAGACGTTTAAATGACTGAAAATGAAATACTTGCAGTGTTACCAACGACCTAGATTAAGTTGGCCAGACATTTGCTGAGATTTGAAGCAGTTTTACTGAACTGGTCGTTTCGGTTCTTAGATGAGTTGCATTGCGGGTTGCGAGAAGTCCAAGCAGGAAGTTGATGCAGGGTAACCAGGAGTTTCACGAGTACCGCCGATGAGCGCGACGAACTTCATCACGCAGAACAGTTTCGCGGCAGCGTCGCAGCCGGATCATGATCCGCGCATGAACACAGCTCCGGCCGGGTTCGAGCCCCACAAGGAATTCCCTGCCGACTTCATTGAGCTTCTGGGTGAATTACATCGCGAGTTCACACCGCGTCAGCGCGAGTTGCTGGCGCGGCGTGCGGCTGTGCTGCGTGCTGCACACCAAGGCAGGCTGCCGGACCACCTGCCGCCTTCGGAGGCGACGAGATCGAGCTGGCGCACCGAGTTGCCGGAGTGGTGTCACGACCAGCGCAATCAGATGACCGGGCCGGCCGATGACGCCGAACTGGTAGTCAAGATGCTGAACTCCGGCGCACCGGGTGTGATGCTCGACCTGGAAGACTCGATGGCCAATTTCTGGCCGAACCTGAGGCAAGGCATCCGCAACATTCTGGGAGCGCTCCGCGGTGAGCTGACTTACTTCGACAAAAAACGCAACCGGACGGTCGGCATCCAGCCTAGCAAAACAACCATCTGGCTGCGACCCCGTGGATTGCATCTGCACCAGGCCGGTGTGCTTGGCAGCGAAATTCTGCCCGCGCCGCTGTTCGACGTCGCGCTGATTGCCTACACGGTGAGGCCTGAAGAGTTGAAACATCCGCTGGCGTTCTACATCCCGAAATCCGAATCCGCCGAGGAGGCGCTCTGGTGGCGCGATCTTTTCCAGGCAATTGCTGAGCGACGCGGCTGGCCGCGCGACTACATCAAGTGCATGGCGCTGGTGGAATCGCATCCGCTGGCCTATCAGATGGAAGAATTTGCCTATCACCTGCGCGAACATCTGCTCGGGCTGAACCTGGGCCGTTGGGACTACATGGCCAGCCTGATTCACTTCCACCTGCCGGATCCGCGATGGGTGCTACCGGATCGGAACACCATTCCACACGATGTCGTGTTTTTTCAGCGACTGCGCGAGTTGCTGCCAGAGATCTGTCATCGGCGGGGCATGTTGGCCATCGGGGGCATGACGGCGCTCTATCCGAACCGCGAGGACCCGGAGTTGAATGCCCGCGCGCTGGCGGTGCTCGAAAAAGACAAGAAGAACGAAGCCGATGCACGCTTCGACGGTGCCTGGACGGGCCACCCGGACCAAAATGAAATTGCGGTGCGGCAATTTCCGTATCCCAATCAGTTGCACAACCTGCGCGTGAATTTTGTGCGCTACCCGGACCTGCGGCCGGTGCCCGATGGTGTGGGCCGACGCACACTGGCGGGGACGCGCGCTGCGGTGCGCACGACGATTCGCTACCGTTTCGGCGTGCTCAGCGGCCGCGGCGCCAGCTTGCTGGATGGCTACATGGAAGACCTGGCCACGGACCGTATCTATCGGCTGATGATCGCGCAGCGCGTGCGGCACTGCGACGCAGTGGAGATCGCCGGCGACCACGGCCAACCGGTTCGGCACACGCCGGAGCTGGTGACGCAACTGTTTGACGAAGAACTGGAACGCATCCTGCACGAACTGCCAGCGGAGACGCCCGAGTCGGTGCGTGACCGCTACCGCGAAGCGCGGCGACTTAGCGAGCAGATGATCGTGCGTGGCGAATTCACTCCCGTGTGAACGGGAGCAAGGAGCGTGCGAATGAATCTGTTCAATTCGGTCGAGCAGCTGGAACACGACTGGAAGCAGAATCCGCGTTGGCACAGGATTGCGCGGCCCTATCGGCCCGAGGATGTGGCCCGGCTGCGCGGCACGGTGCGCATCGAACACACGCTGGCCCGGCTGGGTGCCGAACGGCTCTGGCAACTGCTGCACACCGAGCCGTACGTGGCCGCGCTGGGCGCGCTGACCGGCAACCAAGCCGTGCAGATGGTGCAAGCCGGTTTGCAGGCCATCTATGTGAGCGGCTGGCAGGTGGCTGCCGACGCCAACGGGGCGGGACAGATGTATCCGGATCAAAGCCTCTATCCGGTGGACAGCGTGCCGAACCTGGTCCGGCGGATCAACCGCGCGCTCGAACGCAGCGACCAGATCGATCATGCCGAAGGGCGCCACGACATCTACTGGTACGCGCCGCTGGTGGCGGACGCCGAAGCCGGTTTCGGGGGAAACCTGAACGCCTTCGAACTGATGAAAGCGATGATCGAAGCCGGGGCGGCCGGAGTCCATTTTGAGGACCAGCTTTCTTCGGCGAAGAAGTGCGGTCACATGGGCGGCAAAGTGGTGGTGCCGACCTGCGAGTTCATTGAAAAACTGGTGGCCGCACGGCTGGCGACCGACGTGCTCGACGTGCCCACCCTGCTCATCGCGCGTACCGACGCCAACTCTGCGCGGCTGATCACCAGCGATGTGGACGAACGCGACCGGCCCTTCCTGGGCAAGCACCGCACCCCGGAGGGCTTCTATGAGTTTCGCGGTGGACTGGAAGCGGCAATTGCCCGCGGACTGGCGTATGCCCCGTATGCCGATCTGATCTGGTGTGAGACGTCCACGCCGGACCTCGAAGAGGCGCGCCGCTTCGCCGAGGCCATCCACGCCCGCTATCCGGGCAAGCTGCTGGCGTACAACTGCTCGCCGTCTTTCAACTGGAGGAAACATCTGGACGAAGCCACCCTGGCCTGCTTCCAGCAGGAGCTGGGCAAGATGGGCTACAAATTCCAGTTCGTCACTCTGGCTGGCTTCCACACGCTGAATCTGAGCATGTTTGAGCTGGCGCGCGCCTATGCGGCCTCCGGCATGGCTGCCTACGCGGCACTGCAGCAGCGCGAGTTCCAGATGGCGGACGAAGCCGGCTACCGTGCCATCACCCATCAGCGATTTGTCGGCACGGGCTACTTCGACGACGTGGCGCAGGTAGTCAGCCAGGGACGTACCTCAACGACGGCACTGGCCGGTTCCACCGAGGAAGAACAGTTCGACAAATCCAACGGCAAGGGCCGCGCCGCACGCACCCGGCGCGCCGCAGCGCGCTCGGCGGCACAGGGTGCTTCGGCTCCGGCCAGCCCGCAGTCGTAAGCACGGGCTCGCCACGCCTTTGCGGTTTTCGGAACGCGCCATCCGGCACGCGGATGGCGCGTTTGCTTTCAATGACCGCGGTCAGGGAAGCGGCGCGGAGGCTGCTGCAGGCGCCGTACGGTCTGGGTGATTCGCTGCGGCCTGAAACAGAATGGCCTGACTGGCCAGGAACCACAGCTTCACCAAAATTCGCGCCAGCACATAGGCCTGACCGATGACAAAGGCCACCAGCACAGTGGCCCAATTGGACTGGCCACTGCCCGGCGCGATGGCTCCGTAGAAAAACATCACCACAGCCGCAGCGGTCAGCAAAAGCAGATACAGCCCGCAGGTGTGTCCCGGATGCCGGGCGATGAATCCCAGCCCGCGCAGCAACGCCAGCACGGCACTGCGCCGCCGTTCGACCACCACGGCAATCTTGGCATAGTCGAACGCCATGCTCACCCCAGCCAGCAGCAGTCCGGTGAGCAGGTAGACCAGCGCCGTCCAGAGGAGAACGGTGCGCTCGACGGTGACATCGCGCGTGGCCTGTTCGACAAATTCGTGCAGCGGATTGGCCACGAATCGGAAAATGGCCAGATAGAACAGCACCGAGAGAATCAGCAGACGGAACATGCGCCAGAAAAATTCGCCGCTGTGGCCAAACAGCCGCGCCCGGGAATGGGGTTCTCCGGGATGGGCGAAGCGGTCCAGGATGCCACCCACCAGGAACGTCCAGAAGAGCAGATAGAGTCCGCCAGCAGCCAGAAGCGTGCGATGGGCGGCCAGCAGCTTGCCATCCAGGAGTCGCTCCAGGTTCTGCACCAGGGCCATATGGCCGATCACTTCCGGGCCGAACGTTGCGGCCACACCGGAGGCTTCTTCGGCAAATTCTCCGTACCAGTCCAGATCCAGGCCGGTGCGCAGGTTCTGCTCGACCAGGCTGCCACCGACGTGCGCGGCGATTCCCCCGCGGACAACCATTGCCAACGGCAGCGCCACGGCCAAACTGGCCAGGTAGACCCAGCAGAGCAGCGAGGGAGTCTTCAGCACGCGGCCCAGGCCGAACAGGAACGAACGCCACACACTCATCGGCGGCTTCTCCTCTTCTCCAATCCTCAGAACAGGAAAGTCAGCGTGTGCAGAAAATCCTGCAACCAGACCATCCACTTCGCGGCCCACTTGGTGGCCACGAACTGGGGACGCGGTTGCAGGCGCCGGCTGTTGTTCGTGTAATGCGTGTCGAGAACGATTTTCCGCTCCGGATCAATCACGACGTATTCCAGCCGCGCCGGGCGGGTGAAGGTATACAGCTTCCACAGGGCACGTCCGTCCCAGCTCTCCCGGATGCGCTCGCCATCTTCGAACACGAACAAGACCTCGACGGGCAGGATGCCATCCTGCAAGCGCCGGACAACGACGCGCGTTTCGTAGGGCCCCTCCTCCCGAGCAGATTCCTCACCTGCAAGGGCCAGGGTGCCGTTGCGCTCCACGTAGCCCAGCGTGCGCACTGGCTCGCTTGCGACGGACTGCACGGCATAGTCGAACACCGCCGCACGGTAAAACACCTGGTCGAAAAACCAGGTGAGATCCTGACCGGCGACTTCGCTGGCGGTGCGGAAGAAATCCTCGGGCTTCGGGTGACGGAAGCGGTAGCGTTCAAAAAACGTGGCCAGGATGCGCTGGAGCGTCTCCCAGCCGAGCATCCGTTCCAGGGTGGTCAGCCAGAGAGCGGTTTTGCTGTAGGTGATGGCGCTGGCAGTTTCTGGATGATAGCGATAGGTGGGCGTGGCCGGCACATCGCTGCGTGCGGCGGCGCGATAACGATCCAGTCCCATGCCGTGCAGGCGGCTCCGACGCACATCCCGCAGCCAGACGGGAACGAACTCGCGGAAGAATCGCCGGACGAAGAACCACTGCCCGTAGGCGACCTCGGCGACGCGCTCTTCGGAGAAGGTGTTCAGACCTTCGTCAATCCACGCATGCTCGAACTCGTTGTTGCCCACCAGGCCGTACCAGAACTGGTGTCCGGCTTCGTGAATCGTCACGCCCTCGGGTTGGCCGCCGCCGAAGGGCGCCCAGTACCGCGTGCCGCAGGTGAACAGCGTGGGATACTCCATGCCGCCGGAACCACTCTCATAGGCAGGGTCGATCACCGTCACATGGCCGTAGGGGTAAGGACCGAACCAGAGTCCGTAGTGCTCGAGAGCTGCTTCGACGGCGCGGAAGTGCCGCTCGATCTGGCCCGCGTGCTCCGGCTGATAGAGCAGGCGAATGTCCACAGCAGGCAGGCCGCTGCGTTCGAAGCGGCGCCGCGCCTCGCGGAAGTCCGGGCTGGTGGTCCAGGCGAAATCGTGCACATCGGCTTGCTGATAACGATGCGTTGCCGTGCCGTCTGGATTTTCTGTGACACCCAGCGCCACGCCGGTGGCGCCCACCAGCCAGCCCCGCGGCACGGTGATCTGCACGTCATAGAGGCCGTAGTCGGCATAGAACTCCGTTGCCGCGTGAAACTGGTGATTGTTCCATGTGCCGTCGGGTTCGAAGACACCCAGCTTCGGGAACCAGTGCGCAAGGAAGAAGTAGTTGCCGCGAAAGCCGGTGCGGGCAAACGTCCGCGGGATTTTCGATTTCCAGACGAGTTCGACGCGGATTGTTTCTCCCGGGCCGACCGGTCGCGGGAGCGGCACCACGAGCACAGTGCGATCTTCCGGGTTGGCGTCGTCCGGGGATTCGTAGCGCACCTGCTGGGTCAGTTCGGCGGCGCCGAACGCTCCACCGGGCAGCACGCGCACTGCCTCGATCTGCACGTAGCCCCAGTCTTCGGGGCGGCGCTGCTGCAGCGAATCGGCACGCGGTTCGGTGCGGAGCGCATCCTCGCGCAGCCAGGTACTGCGGGAATTCCGCCAGGCGTTCCAGTACAGATGGAACCACAACTCAGAGGTCGAGAAGCGCGTGGTATTCCGCCACTCCAGCACTTCCATGCCCTCGAGCATTTTTGTCTCGGGATGCAGCCGCACCTGGATCGTGTAGTTCGCGTTGCGCGAGCTGATCTCGACGGCCTGCTGACCCGCCGCCGGCAGGACAACCCCCAGCCACAGAATTAACCTCGCGAGGTGCACAGCACAACGAACGACCATGCCTCCCTCCGGCAAAATCCGGACCACAAAGTGCGCCCATTATAGTCATCGCCGCGGTACCGACAAGCAGTACTGCAAAAGGCGACAGGAGAGCACGGCTTCGCACAACACCCGGTGCGCGGCGGGGCGGGCCCGCGGCGAGCCATTGCCCACTGCCTAATAAGCCACTTTGTCCGGCTTCTGCTGCCACAGCCGAAAGGCTTCCAGGGCCGGCTCGCGCATGATCTGCTGCATGGGGATGCGCCGGCGAACGGGCGGCTGTTGCAGCTCACGCAAGATGTCGACATCGTCGAAGCCGGCCTGTGCGGCATCTTCTGCGGTGCCGGCGTAAAACACGCGCGCCGGCCGCGCCCAGTAGATCGCTCCCAGGCACATCGGACACGGTTCGCAGGAGGTGTAGAGGTCACAGCCGGTCAACTGAAAATGTCCGAGCACACGGCAGGCTTCGCGGATGGCTACGATTTCGGCGTGTGCGGTGGGATCGTTCGCACTGGTGACGCGGTTCGCACCTTCGGCAACGATCTGGCCGTCTTTGACCACGACACAGCCAAACGGCCCGCCCAACCCCTTGCGCACATTCTCGACCGCCAGGGCAATGGCGCGCGCCATGAACCGGTTGTGTTCGGCAGGATTCATCGCGTTTTCGTCGGGCAGCGCAGCGTCCATCTGCCATTGTAACGCAGCCGCGCCCGCAGCGCCGCGCGGCGCCCGGGATGCGGGCTGCAGGCAGAGCGGCCGGCGCAACACTGCCGACTGTTCTGCGGCCCGCGGGCTGTGCAAGGCGGGGCTTGACTTTCGCTTTTTATTCGCCTATGATGTGCGCCGGTAGAGGAACGGGACCGGGGCCGACGGCCCCATTGTCCACAGGACTCTCCCGGGCAGTCGGCTCCGGAATTCGCCCGGCCCAGCCCGGTCCCCCGCCCTGCTCCTCAGGTCACAAGTGCGCAGCGAAGACTTTCCGTTGGCAAAGCTCCCTGCCCGGCTCCGACGATTCCTGTTTCCGCAAGGGTTGCGCTGGACTGCCCGTTTTGCGCAAAGGTGCGGGGTTGCGAAAGCGGCCTCGAGCCGAGCAAGATAACGACGCGTCTGACTTCCTGTGTCCCGGTGCGAACAGCAGGTGAACATCAACTGCCCTGCGGCGCGGCGAGACCGAGACGGGTTGCTGCCAACTGGAGAATGCGCGGGTGGGTACAGACCTCGAAGTATTCCAGCGTGCCCGGTTCGGCAATCTGACCGGTCGGGCTCAGGCAGCGCACAACGCCTTTGCGCACGACCACAACCTCGAACGTTTCGCCGACAGGCACCTGCCCGGCGTAGAGGGGTACACGCTCTTCTCCCCAGGGCATCGGCACATTCAGCGAGAACGAAGTGAGCGCGACTTCTTCGCTGAGCTTTTCGAATCCTTCCCGATTCAGTTCGATGCCGTTGACGTTCCAACGAATCAGGAACTCTTCGGCTTCCTCGCCTTCGACGCGCACCTTCATGGTCTGAAAGTGGAACAGTTGGAACGGCGAAGGGTTCCGCACCAGGATGCGTCGCGCGACCTTGGAAGAGCTGGAAAGCCGGTCCGAGCGATTCAGCGCCTGCGAGATCATGATGCGCGAATCGCCTTCCATCCAGATGGTTGGTGCTGAATTCTGAAAGGCGATGCCCAGGCCCAGGGTGAGCGGCGGCAACCCGAACGCTTCCGCGCGGCGGTTGTTCGCCTGGACGACCTCCAGAATGTGGCGGGACAGCAGACAGGCTTTGGCGACCGCGCGCTGCTGGGCGCGGTTCGTTTCGGTTTCATAGATGGCCAGAATGATGGCGTCGCCCTCGATGAACACTTTCGTGGCGGAATAGCGATCGAGCAGCCGCCGCACCGGTTCGTAGAGGTGCAGGCTGAAGTGGGAAGCCGGATTCAGGCCGCGCGCAAGCAGCTCCTGGGTGATGCGGGTGGATTCCCGCACGTCCACCTTGACCACCACGTGGGAGGTGGTGCGGTCTTCGGTGGGGCGGTCTTCATCGGGAAGGAGAAATTCATACAGCGTGTGATTCAGCCGGGAGAGTTCCCGGGTGCGTTCGTCGGCGACAAGGTGCACGCTTTCCATCAGCGCCACGAGCCGGTGGTAGTTGCGCAGGTCGCGTCGGAGTCGCATCAGGTCTTCGGCAAACCGAACGGCGGCGGCGCGCAACTGTTCGGGCGGATAGCGCCGCAGGGCCCGTGCCGCTTCTTCGATGCGGGCCAGTGAGAACTGCCGGGCGGGAAACTGCTGCAGGAGTTCGCTGACCCGCTTCAGCTCCTCGCGATCCACCAGCGCCTTTTTCAATTGCTGGAGGTGCACCGGAGGACAGTAGTCGTGGTGGATCTCGCGCAACTCGTAGCTGGCCAGAACGTGCATCAGGAGATTGCCTTCTTCGAGTCGGCGGAGCCAGGCATCGCGGAGCCGCGCGCGGAGTGCGACGTCCGCACCGTTCCGCTCGGCCCAGTCCGGGTCGAACAGCCGGCGGGCATTTTCGGGCTCGCAGAGATATTCGCCGAGCTGGCTCTCGCAGGCCTCTTCCAGGAAATCGGCCTCCTGCTGGGCGGCGCGGAGCTGTGCTTCCAGCGACTGCAGACGCTGGGCGAGCGTCTGCTGCTGCTGTTCGATCTGAATGAGCTGAGCCCGGGCGTGGCTGCTCCCCCGGCTGATCAGACGCGTCACAAACCCATCGCCGCGTCCTTGCTGGTGCAGGGCTTCCTGGCGTTCGGCGTCGAGTCGCGCGGCTTCCGCCTGCAGCGCGCGCGCTTCGGCGGAGAGCGCGGCGAGGCGGGCGCGTGCCTGCTCGAGGGGATCGCTCCCGGCACCGTTGTGCAGCAGTTCCCGCAAAAGGTCCTTCAACAGGGCGTCGAAGCGTTCGAAGCGGTCTTCATCCTTCAGGTAGTTGCCGAGCAGGACGTACTGTTCCAGGTACAGGTAGTCGTCGCGGCCGCCTTCGACAAAGATCAGCGGGCAGCGGAGCATCTCGTACAGCTCTTCGAAATCTTCTCCAAACAGGGCGCGGCGGGACTGGCGCAGAACGGTTTCGTCCACTTCCACGAGCAACTGGCGCAGGGTCTGGCCGACCTTGCGGTAGATGTTGCGGCGGTTCGCCTGCGTTTCGGCCAGATAGACCTTTTTTCGGTGTGCCTGTTCGGTGCGCTCGAAGAAAGCGCCGCGGGCACGGAGATATTCCTTGCACTCGAGCATCAGGTGCGAGAACTGACTGCTGATTTCCTGCGTGAACAGTTTCAGGATGGCCACCCGCGCCAGCAGATCGAGCTCGATGTTCTTTTCATATTTGGCCTGAGTGAGCGAGGCCCGCAGCAGTTCGGTCAGCAGTTTTTTGAAGGCACCGGTTTCCAGCGGTCGGTTCGATTTCAGCTCGCTGAAAAACCGGGCCACCTTCGCCGTCTGGCGCACCAGGTCAAGAACGTAGCGTCGGGTGGCCTCGACGAAGCGCGGACTCAGGAACACATCGTAGTGAACGTTGTCGGTGCCGCGGACCAGTTGGGTGAACTGAATGTCGGCTCGATAGGGGACCAGGGCCAGACCGGCGGGCAGGTCCGGAGCAGCGACACTCCGGCGTTCCAGAATCGCTTTGTCTTCAACAGCCACACTCCCATTGAACCGTTGTTTCCCGTGCGGCTCAAGCGCCTGGCGCCTAAGGGTCAATAAAATGTTTGCAGCCAAAAAGCGAATGCCGGCTGGTCAGCGGTCGTTCAGCCGACGATGTCTTCCCCGCCATCCACGCCGATTACGTTGCCGGTCATCCAGTAGGTGTTCGGGTGGGAGAGCACGGCGATGGCGGCGGCGACGTCGGCCGGCGTGGTGAGTCGGCCGTGCGGATTGCGCTGCTGGGCCTGCCGGATGAGCTGTTCGTGGACAGGAATTTTGCGCAGTGCGGGAGTATCGGTCACGCCGGCGCGGATGGCGTTGGCAGTGATGCCGAGCGGAGCGAGTTCCAGCGCGAGCTGGCGGATGTGGGATTCCAGTGCCGCTTTGGCAGCGCTGACGGCGCCGTAGGTGGCAAAGACGCGCGTGCCCCCGGAACTGGTCATCGCGAAGATGCGGCCTCCAGCCGTCATCAGCCGGCGACGCACCAAATCCTGCACCCAATAGACCAGGCTGTGGGCCATCACATCGAGCGTCATTTCCATCTGCGGCTTGGTCAGCTGCTCTTCGGCCGATTCCGCCAGGTAGGGCTTCAGGGTGCCAAAGGCCAGCGAATGCAGCAGCACGCGCACCGTGCCCGGCGCTGTTGCGAACTGCGCGGCAATCTGATCGAGCACTTCCCGGCGCTTTTCCTCGTCGGCAGCATTCACATTGAAAAAGATCGCCTCGCGCCCGTGGGAACGGATGCGGGCGATGACCTCTTCGACGTGGGGCAGCGTGGCGCGGCGGTCCAAATGCACACCAAAGATATGCATGCCGTGGCGCGCGAGCTCGATGGCGGTGGCTTCGCCAAAACCGCTGGAAGCTCCCAGGATCAGAGCCCACTCGGCAGGATGGGTCGGTGTCATCGTTTCTTCTCCTGTTCGAACGTTCCGGGGCGGGCCTCGACGTGCAGTACACCGGCCCGGTCGCGAATGTAAAGCCGCCGACGGTCGTCTGCCGCCGGCGCTTCGAGCCGGATTTCGATCACCGGCCAGTCGGTGCGCAGAGTCAATTTCTCGGCCCACTCGACCAGAATCACGGCCGGCTCGGCGAGCAGGTCGTCCAAGCCGATGCTTTCCAGTTCTGCCTGACCGCTGATGCGATAGAGGTCCACGTGATAGACGCGGGGGTGATTGCCGAAGGCATGCACCAGCGTGAAGGTGGGGCTGGTGACGTCTTCCAGCCGTGCCACCCCCAGACCGCTGATGATCCCTTTCGCCAGCGTGGTTTTTCCGGCTCCCAGCTCACCGAACAGCAGCACGAGCACCGGCGGGCGCAGTTGCGCAGCCAGTTCAGCGCCGAAGGCAATCGTTTCTTCGGCGGAACGGGTTTCCCGTTCAAACTCGAGCGGCACGCAGTTCCTCCTGCAGTCGGGCAAACGCTGCGGGCAGAGCTTCGACGAGATCCGAAGCCAGCAGCGAAATCTCTCCGGTGCGGGCGGCGGCCAGGTCGCCGGCGAGCCCATGCAGATAGACTCCCAGCGCCAGCACCCGCGCCCAGTCGGCCGTGCGGAACTGAGCGGTCAGGGCGGCGAGCACACCGGTCAGCACATCGCCCGTGCCGCCGGTGGCCATGCCGGGGTTGCCGGTGGAATTGAAAAAAGCGCGGCCATCGGGCGCGGCGACGATAGTGCGATATCCCTTCAGCACCACATAAGCATTCCAGCGCGATGCCGCTTGCTGCGCCAGCTCGAGCCGGCGGTGCTGCACGTCGCGCGTGGTGCAGCCGAGCAGGCGCGCCATTTCCCCCGGATGGGGCGTCAGGGCCAAAGGCGCACGCCGCTGGCGCAGCTCGTCGGCACGACCGACGAACGCATTCAGCCCGTCAGCATCCAGAAGCAGCGGCAACGTGCATTCTGCGGTCACCGCGCGGATGAACTGCTGTGTTTCCAGATGTGTGCCGAGGCCCGGGCCCAGCGCGACGACGGTTTTCGTCTCCAGCAGTTGTTGCAACCGCCCATAGTCAACATTGCTGGCGGCGATGGTATCGGCATCGGTGGCGGCCAGCGGTTCGGTCATCAGCTCGGCCAGGCCAGCAGCAACAATCGGCTGCACCGGAGCCGGCGTTGCCACCGTCACCAGACCCGCGCCGGCACGCAGTGCGCCCCGGGCGGCCAGAATGGCCGCGCCCGTTTTGCCGCGCGAGCCGGCAAAAATCAAAACATGGCCGTAGTCGCCCTTGTGCGTGTCCGGTCGGCGACGCAGAGGCAGGCCGCGGAATTCGCCGGGCTCGAGGTAGTGGAGGCGGAGCGCGGGATCGCTGTCAAGCAACTCGCGCGGCGTGCCAATCTGGACGACGACCAGTTTGCCGACATACTCCGTGCCCGGCCAGAGCAACTGGCCGAGCTTGGGCGCGGTGAACGTAACCGTGTAGTCGGCCTCGATAGCCACGATTTCGCCGGCGGAACCATCAGCGGGCAGACCCGAGGGAATGTCTACGGCCAGGACCGTGTACCGTTCCCGGCCGCGATTGACGTCTTCGATAACGGTGCGCAGCAAGCCTTCGACGGGCCCGGCCAGGCCGGTGCCCAGCAGGGCGTCAATGACCAGCTCGGATTCGTTCAGCCCGGCGCGTGCCTGTTCCCACTCCGCGGCGCTGCGGATGACGCGAAGCTCGCCGCCGCGTTCGCGCCAGCGACGCAGCGTGATGGCCGCATCCCCCTGCACGCTGTCCGGGTCGGCAAACAGCAGCACCCGCACACGACCGCCGCGTTCCGCCAGCAGGCGAGCCGCCACCAAGCCATCGCCGCCGTTGTTTCCCTTGCCACATAACACGGTGATGCGCTGCCCGGCCAGCTGGGGAAATGTGGCGGCGGCGAACTCGGCCACGCCGCGGCCGGCATTTTCCATCAGCGTCAGGCTGGGCACACCGAACTGTTCCGTGGTGCGGCGATCGGCTTCGCGCATCTGGGCTGCGGTGAGAACCTTCATGGTTACAGCGTAACAGTGCGGACGGAGTTCATAAAGTGCGTGCCGGGCTGCCCTCCAGCGCCGTCACAGCATCCAGCCGCCGCTGACGGTGAGCACCTGGCCGGTGATGTAATCGGCTTCGTCCGAGGCAAAGAAACGCACGGCAGCAGCCACATCTTCGACCGTCGGCGGCCGCCCGACCGGGAAACGGGCATCCCGGATGCGGCGGGCTTCGGCCAGGGTCAGTTCATCTTCGTCGATGTTCGGCGGATTCACGACGTTGACGGTGATGCCGTTTTTGGCCTCTTCCAGCGCCAGCGAACGCGTGAACGCCACCAGGGCGGCTTTGGCTGCGGCATAAGCGGAGATCTTGGCCTGTCCGAAAGCGCGCTCGGCGCCGACCGCGCCCAGGTTGATGATGCGTCCCCAGCGCTGCTGGCGCATGGTGGGGAGCGCTGCTTTGCTGGTGTACATGGCACTGTGCAGGTTCGAGGCCACAATTTCCTGCCATTCCGCAGGTGTGGATTCTGCGACCGAGCGCCAGCGGAACGTGCCTACGTTGTTCACCAGCACATCGAGTCGGCCAAAGCGCTCGATCACCCGCTCGACCAGCCAGCGCGCCCGCTCCGGATCGGTGAGATCGGCTTCCACGGCAAAGCATTCGGCGCCTGCCGCTTGCAGTTCGCGCAGTGCGTTTTGGGCCGCCACCTTGTTCGAGCGGTAGCCTACCGCCACCCGGGCGCGGCTGCGCGCAAAGGACAGAGCAATGCCCTTGCCGATGCCGCGCGTGCCTCCTGTAACGAGCACGACTCGACCTTGCAGCATCAACGGCTCCCCCAGTGTCTTGAAGCGGGCCAGTATACCGGAACTTCGCCCGGGACGCGTCTCATTCCCGGCGGGCAACGATGACGGTCATGTCATCGGCGCGCGTCGGTGCACCCGACCACTCCTCGACGGCCGCCATCAACGCTTCGGCCAGCGCATCGGGCGGCAGGCGCTGCTGCCGGAGCACCTCGGCCTGCACGCGCTGCACGCCGAACTCTTCGCCATACACATTTTCCGGCTCGACCAGGCCATCGCTGTAGGCCACCAGAACGCTGTCCGGTTCCAAGGTGACCACGCCCTGCTCGAACGTACAGTTCTCGAACAATCCCACCACCATGCCGCCGGTTTCGAGGCGATGGACGCGGTTGCCGCAGACGTAGAGCGGAGGCAGGTGGCCGGCATTCGTGTAGCGAAGCGTAGCTGTTGTGGCCTCGTAGATGGCAAAGAACAGCGTGGCGTAACGGTCCTCGGACGTGTTCCGGAACAGGTGCAGGTTCAGCCGCGCGACCAGCTCTGCGGTGCTGCAGCGTTCGGTTCCTTCGATCAGCAACTGGCTGCGCAACGCCGCCTGCAGACTGGCCATCAGCAGCGCGGCAGAAATTCCTTTGCCGCTGATGTCCGCCAGGACGATGGCCAGATGGTTCGGCGTCAATAAAACAAAATCGTAGTAGTCTCCGCTGACCATGCGCGCGGCCCGGCAGATGGCCGATAGCTGCAGCCCCGGCACCTTCGGAACCGTACGGGGGAACAGCTCTGCCTGGACTTCACGGGCGATGGTCAGTTCGTTCTCCAGGCGCTGGCGCTGGCGCTGCTCTTCGATCAGGGAGGCGATCGAGCCGGTCATTTCGTTGAACGATTCGGCCAGCACGCCCAGCTGGTCGCGTTCGTGGGGCAGCACGCGATGGGAGAAATCGCCGCGACGAACGTGCTGGGTGGCCTCGTAGAGCTGCTCCACGGTGCGGGTCACCGAACGGGTGAGCCGGATGCCGCTGCGCAGCGCCAGCAGCTCGATCAGCAGAAACAGCGCGCCGGCCACCAGCAACAGGCCGTAGGCCACGCCGCCGAAAGCACCCAGCGAACTGAACAGCCGCTGGTTCAGTTGCGAGGGCCGCGTGCGAAAGGAAACGAACAACGGCACAGTCGGCTCATTCCCAGCAGCCGGATGGGTCGTGTAGGCGTCCAGGGTGGTGACCCCGTTGATTTCGTAGTCGAGCCAGTGCTGCGGCGCGGGTACGCGTCGCGCGCGGGTGGAAATCTGGCCGAGGGTGACAAACTGGCGCCCGTTCAGGGTAATGGGCGGCTCGCGAAGATCGCCGGTGGGAGCGGGCCGCAGAATCGCCAGACTGATCGGCCCGAGCTCAGGCGCCAGCCGTTCCAGCAGCTCCGCGGTGAGCGGTGCGCTGACGGCGACTACCAGCATGCCGCCGGGCCCCGGACGCGCCACCACTGCTTCCAGGCGCACCGCGTCTTCCTCCTGCACAATCCCGACAAAGCGACGTGCCTCGGCGCCGCCGAATCGGCGAATCAGGTCTTCGGCAGGATTCAGCCGCACCTGCAAACCGGGCAACTCTCCGCGGGCAATTTCCAGCAGCGCGGCAATGCCCGGCGAGGCTACCAGCTCGCGAGCATCGGCAGCGCTGGCCGAACGGAGCGAAACGGCCAGTGCGTCTGCCGTGGCTTCGAGCTTTTTCAGGCGTTGATCCACAGCTTGATAGAAGAGCTGAGCGCCGAACTGGGAATAGAGCAGGTAGGCAGAGAGTCCGGCCATCACGAGCAGCAGCACTACCGGTACGACGGCAATCAAAAGATAGGCAGCGATCAAACGGTTCCGCAGACTCCAGAGCAGGCGCGCACGGTTCCGCCGCATCCAGCGAAACAGCCAGACGGCTGCCGCCAGCAGGGCCAATTCACCCCAGACGCCACCCGGCACGCGCATTCCGGAACGGCCACCCAGCCACACCAATCCGGCCAATGCAGCCAAAATCAGCAGGATGCGATCGAGCCAAGGAATTCGGCTCCACAGGGCCCAGCGGCGATTGAACCAACGGTGTGTCATCGGAACAGAAGTACAGACGAAGACACCCGGTCGGGCTCACACAGACCCGTCCGCGCAGAGTCAAGGATACTCGAAGGCTCAGTCCGCCGGCAGGTCTTTTCGCATGGCGTCGTAGGCCGCCAGAAGCACTCCAAGAGCCAGCAGCGCGCCGCCGACGAACAGGAACAACGTTTGGTGCGCGAAAAAGTTCTGCAAAGCCAGCAAGACAAGGCCCAGCAGGGCCAGCATCGCGTCCGCCATCAGGAAGGAATTCTTCCGGTAGCCCTGCTCACGACCCACCTGGCTGTGCCGGATACCGTAGGCCCCGTACAGGCCGAGTCCGATGGCCATCCAGAGCAGCAGCCGCTCCCAGGTTTCTTTCGGCAGGCCATACATCAGCGCGAAGCAGACCACCACGCCGGCAATTGAGGTGAACCAGACAAAGGGCACTTTGAACGGGCGGGGTACTTCGGGTTTGGTGTAGCGCAGTACGAGCACGCCGGCGCAGACCAGGATGAATGCGAACAGCGTGCCGATGCTGACCAGGTGACCCAGCACATCGATCGGAAACAGTCCGCCGACGATGGCCACTGCCGTGCCGGTCAGGATCGTGGTGATATAGGGGGTGCGGAAGCGCGGATGGACTTTGTTGAATGCCTGGGGGAACAACCCGTCGCCGCCCATAATCCAGAAGATGCGGGGTTGGGCCAGCAACATGACCAGAATCACCGAAGTCAACCCGGCAATGGCACCGACCTTGATCACATAGCGCATCCACATCAAACCGGTCGCGTTGATGCCCACCGCTATGGGATCGGGTACATTCAGCTCGGAGTAGTGCACGATGCCGGTCAACACTCCCGCAACCAGAATGTAGAGGATCGTGCAGATGGCCAGACTGCCCAGGATGCCGATGGGCATGTCCTTCTGGGGATTTTTCGCTTCCTGGGCGGCGGTGGAAACGGCGTCGAATCCGATATAGGCGAAGAAAATCACGCCCGCGCCGGTAACTACGCCCGTCCAGCCGAACGCCTCAAAGGATCCCTGGTTGGGCGGGACAAACGGATGCCAGTTCGCCGTATTGACGTATCGGATGCCGGCCAGAATGAACGCAATCACCACGCCCACTTTGACGAAGACGATGGCCGTGTTCACGTTGGCCGATTCCCGAATCCCCAGCACGAGCAGAAAGGTGACTACCGCCACAATGAAAATGGCCGGCAGGTTGACGATTCCTTTCACCGTGGTGCCATCGGCCAGGACGACCTCGGTAAACGGGCCAGCAGTGAATTGCGGAGGGATGACGATGCCCAAGTCTTTCAAGAAACTGACGACGTAACCGGACCAACCGACCGAGACGGTGGCCGCACCGAGCGAATATTCCAGAATCAGGTCCCAGCCGATAATCCACGCCAGGAACTCACCCATCGTGGCGTAGGAGTAGGTGTAGGCGCTGCCCGCAATGGGAATCATCGAAGCCATCTCGGCATAGCACAGGCCCGCAAACACGCAGGCAATGGCTGCGAGCACGAAGGAAATGACAATTGCGGGGCCGGCGTGCTTGGCGGCAGCCTGTCCGGTCAGGACAAAGATGCCGGCACCGATGATCGCTCCGATTCCGAGCATGGTCAGGTCCACCGCACTGAGCGCGCGCTTCAGGCCGTGCTCGGTATCGGCAGCCTGTTTCAGCAACTGGTTGATCGGTTTGGTGGAGAAAAGTTGGTTGGGCATGCGCTGTTCCCCCTCCTCTGCAGCAAGATGCGTTCAAAACCGCTACGCGGAACCTGCTGCCGGGCCGCCCGCCTTCATCGGCCGACGCCACAGCAGGTAAACCGGCACACCCAGCAGAACGATGATCAGTCCGGGCCAGGTGTAGCGCGGCTTGTAGAGCAACAAACAAACTTCGATGAATACGGAAAACGCGATGTAGAGAAATGGCAGCACCGGATACCCGAACGCCCGGTAGGGCCGGGGCAGGTCGGGTCGTTTCCGCCGCAGGACAAAAACAGCCGCAATGGCCACGATGTAGAACAGCAGAACCGCAAAGATGATGTAGTCGAGCAAGTCCGTGTAGGTGCCGGTCAGGGTCAGGAAGCTGGCCCAGACGCCCTGCATGGCCAGGGCAAAGTTCGGGCTGTGTGTCCGCGAGTTCAGCCGGCCCATGCGTGCAAAGAACAGCCGGTCGCGGGCCATGGCGAACGAGACGCGCGCGTAGGAAAGAATCAGTCCGTTGTTGCAGCCGAACGTGGAAATCAAGATGGCGCCGGCCATCAGGTAGGCGCCCCAGCTACCCAGGATCATCTCGCCGGCCGCAGCGCCGACGCGGTCTTCGGCCGCGTACTGGATGCCGCGGCCGAGCGGGTCGGCGGCCTGCGGGCTGCCTTCAAGCGGCAGCGTAACCAGATAGACGACGTTAGCCAGCAGATAGAGCACCATCACCCCGCCCGCACCGAGCAACAGCGACAGCGGAATATTGCGGCTGGGATTTTTTGTTTCCCCGGCGGTGAAGGTGACGTTTTCCCAGGCGAAGGAAGCAAACAGCGAACCCACCATGGCCACCGCCAGCGCGGTGAAGGTGTTCAGGTCCCAGGAAAGATTGCGCCAGAAGTCGGTGAAATTCGTCTGGATGGCCGTGGCGTTGCGTCCCAGCGTCAACCCAAGCACCACCAGACCGACCACCGCACCAACCTTGGCCAGGGTGAACAAATTTTGCACGATGGCGCCCGTACGGATGCCCCGGCAATTCACCCAGGTGAGCAGCGCGATGCTGGCGATCGCCAGCAGATTTTGCGTATGCAGCACCATCGGCTTGCCGAGGAACGGCAGCGTGCCCACCGAAACCAGCACGCGGTCGGCCGAAATGGCCGGCCAAAACACGCCGGCGAATTTGGCGAAGGCAATCGCCACCGCAGCAATGGTGGCCGAACCGATCACCAGAAAAATCGTCCAGCCGTAAAGAAAGCCGGTCAGCGGGCCGAAGGCTTCGCGCAGGTAGACGTAGGTGCCCCCGGCGCGTGGCATCATCGCCGCCAGCTCGCCGAAGCTGAGCGCGCCCACAATCGTAAGAAATGCCGTCAGCAGCCAGACCAGCAGCAGCCCGCCGGGGGAAGGCACCTGACGCGCGATATCCGCAGAAACGATGAAAATGCCCGAGCCGATCATCGAGCCCATGACCAGCATCGTGGCATCGAGCAAGCCCAGGCCGCGGACGAGTTGCGGCTCTTCCGTCGTTGCCGCCAGGCTTGCCGGGCGAGTAGCTTCAGCCATGCACACGCTCCTCAGTGGGTCTGCGGGAACACCGACGCGGCCAGTTCCAGGTACTGCCGCGCCCGCCGGGCCGGATCTGCAGCCTGCAGCAGATCAGCCGCTACGGCAACCGAATCGGCGCCGGCACGCCAGACCGCTTCGGCGCGCTCCAGGGTGATGCCACCGATCGCCACGATGGGCTTGGCCGTCAGCGGTCGCATCCGGCGCACGAACTCCACGCCCACCACCGGATCGGGACGCTCCTTCGTGGTGGTGGGAAAAATGGGTCCGACAGCAATGTAGTCGGCTGAGGTGGTGGCCGCCGAGCAGAACTGTTCCTCGGTGTGGGTGGAGACACCCACCCAGCAATCGTTCCCCACAATCCGGCGTGCCTGCTCGACAGCCAAGTCTTCCTGTCCCACGTGCACGCCTCCGGCCCCGACCAACCAAGCGATGTCGGGGCGGTCATTTACCACGAATCGGATTCCACGTGGGCGGGAAAAGTTGGCCAGCTCCAGAGAGGTGTGGAAATACTCTCGCGGGGAGGCCTGCTTGTGCCGATACTGGATCAGGGTCACGCCGGCATCGACCAGCATCTGGAAAAACGCCAGCTCGGAGATGCGGAGCAGAGCGGCGTCCATTATGGCATAGAGGGGTGGCAGGACAAGGGACATCGTCACTTCGCCGCTGCCAGTTGATAACGGTCCAGGAAATGCGTGCTCAAGTTGCCGGCGACGAACTCCGGGTCAGCCAGAATGCGGCGGTGCAACGGCAACGAAGTTTTGATGCCCTCGATGATGAACATGTCCAGGGCGCGGCGCATGCGGGCAATCGCTTCCTGACGGTCTTTGCCGAAGGCAATCAGCTTGGCAATGAGCGAGTCGTAGTAAGGAGGCACCACGGCATCGGCATAGGCAGCGGTATCCACGCGGATGCCTACCCCACCGGGAGCATGGAAGGCGGTGATTCGGCCTGCCGACGGAGCAAAGGTTTCCGGATCTTCCGCATTGATGCGGCATTCGATGGCATGGCCGCAGAATTTCACTTCCTCGCCAACGATGTCGGCCAGGGATTCGCCAGCGGCGATGCGAATCTGGGCCTTGACCAGGTCAATGTTCGTAATCCGCTCGGTGACCGGATGCTCGACCTGGATGCGGGTATTCATCTCAATGAAGTAGAAGTTGCCGTCCTCATCCATCAGAAATTCTACGGTGCCCGCATTCGTGTAGCCGATTTTTTCCAGCGCTGCGGCGACCCGGGCACCCATCTCGGCGCGGGTGGCCGGGCGGACGGCCGGCGAAGGAGATTCTTCGATCAGTTTCTGGTGGCGGCGCTGGATGGAGCATTCGCGTTCCCCCAGGTGGATGACGCGCCCGTAGCGGTCGCCGAGCACCTGGAATTCGATGTGGCGGGGACGCTCGATGAACCGTTCCATGTAGACGTCCCCGTTGCCGAAGGCCTGCTGAGCTTCGTTGCGCGCCGTGTTGAACGCGCTGAGCAGGTCTTCCTTGCGTCGCACAATGCGCATGCCGCGTCCACCGCCGCCGGCGGCTGCCTTGATCATCAGCGGAAAACCGATACGTTCGGCCTCGCGCTGCGCCTGCGATTCATCGGTCACGACATCTTCGGTTCCCGGCACCACCGGCAGCCCGGCAGCTGCCATTTCGCGCCGCGCCCGGGCCTTTTCCCCCATCATGCGGATCACTTCGGGCGAAGGGCCGATGAAGGTGATGTGGGAAGCCTCACAAACTTCCGCGAAGTTGGCATTTTCCGACAGAAAGCCGTACCCCGGATGGATGGCGTCCACGTTGGCGATTTCTGCGGCGCTGATGACCTGGGGGATGTTCAGATAGGATTCGCTGGCGCGGGGTGGGCCGATGCAGATGGCTTCGTCGGCAAACCGCACATGGAGCGAGTTGCGGTCGGCCTCCGAGTAGACGGCCACGGTCTGAATGCCCAACTCCTTGCAGGCGCAGATGATCCGCAGTGCGATTTCACCCCGGTTGGCAATGAGAATCTTCCGAAACATCGGCAGGAACCGGCTGCTATTTCTTCCTTGTCGGGCGAATGCTGAACAACGGCTGGCCGTACTCGACCGGCTGGCCGTTTTCCACGTGGACGCGGATGATCTCCCCAGCTACATCGGATTCGATTTCATTCATCAGCTTCATGGCTTCGATGATACAGAGCACCTGCCCGGGCTCGACGTGGTCCCCCACGCGCACAAACGGCTCCGCATCCGGCGCCGGCGATTCGTAGAACGTGCCCACAATGGGCGACTTGATCAGGTGGAGCTCTTCGCCCGGGGAGGGCTCGGCCGGCGCGGCCGGCGACTCTGGAGCAGGGCCAGCAGCCGGTACCGCACCCGAAACCACCGGCGCGGCCGCCAAGGAGGGCTGCGCCACAACAATTTCAGGCGCCGCAAAGCGCACAGCGGAAGCATTGGAGTTGGCCATGGCCCGCCGCAGGCGGATGTGCAGGTCGCCATGGCGGTATTCGAACTCCTCCAGGCCGTGTTGAGCCATGAATTCGAGCACTCGCTCGAGCTGCTCCAGATCGAAGCTGGCTGCACCCGTCTTGGCTTCTTCGGTTTTCTTTCTGGCAGTCATTTCAAAGTTCCAGTAGCTCCCGCGGGGCGTGCGTGAGTTGCGTTGCGCCCCCCGGGGCAATCGCCAGGTCGTCTTCGATCCGAATGCCCCCGATGCCGGGCAGATAGACGCCCGGCTCGATGGTGACCACCTGGCCCGCCTCCAGGCGGGTTTTTTGCCCCCGCGCCAGACGCGGCTCCTCGTGCACTTCAAGCCCTAGGCCATGGCCGGTGCTGTGCGTAAAATACCTGGCCAGGCCATGCTGCCGCAGCACGCCGCGGGCAGCAGCGTCTACTGCTTTGGCGGCCACGCCCGGACGCAGCATCGCAAAGGCCGCCTGCTGCGCCTCGCGCACTGCATCGTACCATTTCCGGATGCGGGCCGGAGCCCGCCCCAGAAAGACTGTGCGCGTCAGGTCAGAGCAGTAGCCGCGCAGTATAGCACCCCAATCAAAGACAACCAATTCGTTTTTCTGCAACGGTTTAGCCGTTGCACGCCCGTGCGGCAGCGCAGCGCGGGGGCCGGAGGCAACGATGGTGTCAAAAGCCGGACCGGAAGCCCCCGCCCGGCGCATACGGTATTCGATCTCCGCCGCCAGTTCCAGCTCGCGCACACCGGGCCGGACCAGAGGCAGCACTTCCGTCCAGACCTGGCTCGCCAGCGCCGCCGCGGCGCGCATTCTCTCCAGCTCGTCGGCATCTTTGCGGGCGCGCAGGGCTTCGACCCAGCCAGCCACACCGCGCAGACGCACCCTTCGGCCGAGCCGACGTGCCAGCTCGGCACGCTGGGCAACGGTGACGTGTGCCGCTTCGAACGCCAGCGTCAGCCGCCGCCGGCCAGCCAGCAGCCCTGCCACGGCCTCCAGCAAACCTCGAGAAGCAATCCGAACCCGGGCAAGGTGAACTTCATCGCGGGCCTGGGTCGTGTAGCGGCGGTCGGTAATCAGCGTGGCCGAGTCGGGTTCCACAAGCAGCGCACCGGAACTGCCGGTAAAGCCGCACAGGTAGAAGATGTTCGGCAGATGGGTGACCAGGAAAGCTTCGACGCGGTGACGTTCGAGCTGCCCGCGAAGCGCCTGCAGTCGCTGGCGATAGAGGGCCGGCATACCAGTGGCGGACGGCCAAAACTGGCCACCCCGGGCACGGCACGCGGCCGCAGCCGGGGTGGCTGAATCCGTCAGTTGGGTATGATGCGCGGAGTGATGAAGAACAGCAACTCCTGCGACTGCGTGTTCACCGTGGTGCGCTTGAACAGGTGGCCAATCACCGGAATGCTGCCGATCAGCGGCACCTGCGCCACATCAGTCCGCTGCGAGGAAATGATCACGCCCCCGATGACGAACGTGCCGCCGTCGGGAACCGTAATTTTCGTCGAGGTGGCCTGCGTGGTCAGCGCCGGGATGCCCAGGATGCGCTCGATACCCGGATCGATCGCCGTGTTTTCCACGAGCACGTCCATGAAGATGGTGCCTTCAGCGGTGATCTGCGGCGTGACCTCGAGTTTGAGCACGGCATCCACGAACTGTACGGTGATCGTGTTGTTGATCACGGTCTGAATCGGAAGCTTGGTACCCTGCTTGACCTCCGCTTTTTCGTTGTTCTGGGTCATCACCTTGGGCTTGGAGAGCAGCTTGCCCACGCCGCGGGATTCAGCGGCGCTGATGATGAAGTCCAGCGCCAGGTTCGGGGAGACGTGGGAAAAGCTGATTCCGCTGGTGGCGCCCCGGGCACCCAGATTGATGTTCAACGGCAGCGGATTCGGCCCCTGCACCGTGGGCGGCGAAGTGCTTTGGTCAATCAAGGGCGGCATCACCGGCCCTTGCTGAAGTGTGGTGGCATTGCGTTGAATCGGGCTGGTGCCGACCGTGCTGAGTCCACCGAAGACGGAGCGCCCGCCCGTTGTCGGGCCGATGAAGCCGAACTGCGTGCCGATCTCGCGCGAGAACTGCCGGGTAGCGGCGACGACGCGGGCTTCGATTTCCACCTGCTGGGATTTCTGATCGAGCTGCGCGATCAGATTGTCGATCGTGGGCAGCACCGAGGGGATGTCGCGGATGATCAGCATGTTCGAGCGGTCGTCCGAGAGGATTTCCCCGCGCGCGCTCAGAAAACGGCGCAGGTTGTCGCGGACCGCGCTGGCTTTGGCATAGCTGAGCACGCGGGTGGTGGTGACCGGCTCGACCGCTTCGGCCTGCGCCCGCTGCAGGTCGCGCAGCGTTTCGGCTTCCTTTTTGAGGGTTTCGCGCGTGGCGATGCGCAACACATTCCCTTCCAGTTGCTTGTCCAGGTTGTTGTTGCGCAGCACGATGTCGAGCGCCTGATCCCAGGGCACATCATCGAGCACGATCGTCAACGAACCGCTGACGTTGGGGTCGAGCACTATGTTCAGCCCGCTGATCTCGTGAATCAGGCGGAAGAAATCTTTCAGGTCCACATCTTTCAGGTTCACCGAAATCGGCTCGCCGGTGTACTGAGTGGCCTGCGCGGAGGTGGGTCGAGGAGCCGCAGTGGATTCCGTTCCCTTTTCTGCTTTGCGGGCGTTCGTGCCCGTTGCTGAGGCGGCCGGCGGCGTCCCGGGATTCGAGGCAGGTTCGACGCCCTGCTGCAGACTGGCCAGGGTAGCCGTCGGTTGGGTCAGGAATGCCGGCAGGGCCAATTGCGCGATTTCGCTGCTCGCAAGTCCCGCGGCAGGTGCCGGCAAGACCGCTTGGGCCGCAGCGGACGGCTCGCCCTCCGCTTGCGGGAAAGCGACGGTGAGGCGGTGGCCTTCGGTCCGGACTTCATAGCGTGCGCGGGAATCCAGTTCGATGACGACGCGGGTCGTGGTTTCGGTGAACTGGCCGACGCGAACACTGCCCACCGGGCGAACGCCGCCGGGAATCGTGTGCCGACCCACCCGCGCGCGTGTGTTTTCAAAATCGAGCACCAGACGCCACGGATTGGCCAGCCGCAGGGCGCGATAGGTCAGCCGGCCGTTGCCCTCGACGCGCACCAGCGCCTGGCCTTCCTGTTTCACCACTTCCACGTTGTGAAGGACAGTGGCCGGCGTTGCTGCAACTGCCGGCTCGGCCAGTCGGGCCGGCGCGGGCCGCGGGGTAGCTGCGTTACCTGCATGGAACAACACGACCAGGCCGTGCGCGCCACGCCGCTCGATGCGCGGCTGGACCGGCGTGCGCAACAACACTTCGAGCCGTACAACCGGCTTCTCATCGCTGCGATGCTGCAGAATGCGGTAGCTGCTGACCTGACCGGAAGTCAGCACGCGGGCCTGGGTGGAAGCCTCAGCAGCCTGGCCGGTGATGTCCACGACGAACACTCGCTCGGTCGGCTGGCGCGTGACGAATTCCAGCGCACCGGTGGATTCGGCTTCGAAGCGGACCGACTGCGAGTCCACCACGGCCTCGACGCGCACGACCGGCACGGCGGCAGCGCCGCCGTTTGCGGCCGACCCTTCGGCGGCGCTCCAAGGGGCCAGCGCCCCGCTCAGCACCGCTACCAGTACGAATGTCATCCCGACGCGCGGGACCCGCCAGTTCCTGCTCATCATGATTCTCCTGCACTAGGGTTGATTCGTTTGGTTACCTGTCGCTCGATCGGTCGACCGAAGGGATCCTTTCCGGATTCGCGGAAAACAACGGCATCCAGGGTGATGCGCTCGACCACGCCGTCATAGAGCTGGTCGCCTTCGCGCAGGAAATAGACGCGGTCTTGCTGATTGCTGACCACGGCGATCATCCCGCTGGGAGCTTTGACCACACCGTGGACGCGCAGCAACGAAATCACCAGGCCCGCCTTGCCCGGCGGGAGCTGTTGCGGCAGTCCTCCGCGTTGACCCGGCTGGACAACGTTGACCAGTGGATCGAACGGGTCGCGCCGCGCCGGCTGCTGCGGCTCACCCTGCGGCGCCTGCGCCCAGGCGCCGACAGTCGCCGCGCTGAGCAGCGCGGCCAGCATCCATCTCCAGTGACCAGCACGTGGCATCATCGCCCTCTTGCCTTATCGTTTGGCCGGTTGCTTCGCCGCAGGCCGTTTGCCGGGCTGCTGGGCAGCCTGAGGTGCGGCTGCGGCGGCCTCCGCCCCCTGGGTAAAGAACGTGGTTGCGGTCACAATGCCGGTGACCGTAGTGCCCGGACGCACCGGATACCGCTTGGTCCGTGCCGCTTCCAGGCCTTCGAAATCCAGGTCGCCCACATTCACAATCCGGGAAATCCGCCCCAAGCGGGTGAAAAAGTCCAGAACGGCAAAATACGGGCCGTCAATTTCCAGCTCGAAGGGCATTTCGTTGTAGTAGTCCCGCGGTGTGACCGGCTTGGCGGTGATGCGCCGAATGGAAACATTCGAAGCGGCTGCCGCGCTCTGCAAAATGCGGATGAACTCATCCACTTCTTTTTCTTCCGGGACGATGGCGCGCAGTGTGTCGAGCTGGCGCTGCAGGGCTTCGGTTTCGGTGCGGAACTGGGAATGACGTCGCTGCACATCCTGCAACAAGGCGACTTCCTGCGTCAGCGAGTTGACTTCATTCTGCGTGCGTTCCAGTTCCTGGCGCTTGCTCTGCACCGGTGAATACGGTGCGTATTCCCCCACCGCAACCAGAGCTACGAGCAACAACAGATAGACCAGCGCCTGCAGATACCAGGGAAGCTCGCGAAACGAGAACGCCATCGTGTCCCCTCAGTCCCCGCCCGCCCCGGGAGGAGCTGGAGTCGTGCGCGACTCCGGCAATGAGAACTCCGCCGTGAGCGTGAAGTGGAAAATGGCTACGGACGTGCTGCGCTCGTCCTGCTTGGATTCCTTGATCTCCACGTTCTGGAAATAACCGGAACGTTTCAGCTGGGTGATGTAGTTGGCCACGGCCGTGATCGAGCCGGCGCTGCCCTCGATGGTCAGCGTGTTGCCTTTGCGTTCCAGATTCGTCAGCCAGAGCTCCGGTGTGCGCGATACCGTCGTGGCCACCATGTCCAGCAGTTCCTGGCCGCCGGTCTTCTGCCGGCGGAGGGTTTCGATCACATCGATGCGTTGCTGGAGCTGCGCCTTCTGCCGCTCGAACGCTTCCAGTTGCTGTTTCAGTTGCTCCAGTTGCGCCTTATCGGCGCGCAGTTTGCTGAGCTCTTCCCGCTTGGCCGCCAGTTCCGTATCCATCGCCCGGTGGTGCACCCAGAGCACGACAATGGCGATGAACACGACGAGCAGCGGGGAAAGCAGTTGCAGCGTGGCGCCCAGCGGCACGGCGGCGCGACGCGCTTTCGGACGAGGACGACCGAGCAGGTTGATGCGAATCATGCTTCGTCAAAGCTCCTCAGGGCCAGCCCGACCGCGATGGCCAGCCGCGGCGCCAGCTCGCGCAGACGGGCTTCGTTGTGCCGTCCGGGCGGAATCACAATCCGCCGCAGCGGGTCCAGCTCTTCGACCGGCACGCCAAATTCTTCGCGCAATAGTTGGAGCAACCCCGGAACCCGTGCCGACCCCCCGGCCACGTAGATGCGCTGGATATTTTCTCCGGCCGCAGTGGCGCGGTGGAAGTCAAACGTTTTCTGAATTTCCAGAATCAAAATATCGGAAACCGTGCGGAGAATGCTGTTTTTCTGTTCTTCGCTGATGCCGGCGACCGGCTCGCCTTTTTTCAATCGTTCGGCGTCTTCAAAACTGAGGTCGAGTTCCTTCTGCAGCGCATCGGTGTACTGATTGCCGCCGACGGGAACGTCACGGGTGAACAGCGGCACCCCGTCGCGAACGATGTTGATGTTCATCCCGCTGGCACCGATGTTCAGCAGCGCGACGGTTTCCTGGGGGTGTTCGTAGTTGACCTCGAAACAGTTCTGCAGCGCAAATGCGTCGATGTCCACGACCACCGGAGTCCGGCCCGCCTGCGCCAGCACATTGGTGTGGTTCAGGAGCTTGTCTTTTTTCACGGCCACGAGCAGCACATCCATCTGCGTGGCGCCCGCTTCGAAAACGGTGTAGTCGAGATTCACTTCGGCGACGGGAAAGGGGATGTGCTGGCTGGCCTCCGCCTGAATCCGGTCGTAGAGCTCTTCTTCAGTCATCAGCGGCATCGGGACGCGTTTGACGATGACGGCGTGACCGGAGACGGAAGTCGCCACATTTTTCGTCTTGATCCGCTGTCCCTCGCAGATGTTCACAATCTTCTCGGCCACCCGCGGCGCGTCCATGATGGCGCCATCGACGACGGTGTCCGGCTCGAGCGGCTCGAGATCGAAGTTCTGCAGCTCGTAGCCGTGCTTGGTCTTCTTCAGCTCGACCACCTTCACCGCACTCGAGCCGATATCCAGTCCGAACAGTGGCTTCCGCTTGGCCATCCCTTTCCTCGCTGGCAGCCAGTTCCGCGCGCGGAACTAGCGGCCCTGCTGGCGCCGGCTCTGGAAGCTTTCCCGCTCCATCCAGCGGTCCAGCAGCGTCTTTTTGAACTTCCAGCGGTTGCCGAGCTTGAAGGCCGGGATGCGATGCTCCGAGAGATAGCGATAGAGCGTATCCGGCGAAATCCCCAAATAACTGGAGGCTTGACGCACGTTCATCACTTCACGGGATTCCGACATGGAACTTCACCCCGATGCCCTTGGGCTTCGACCCCCGTCCAGGCAATGGTCGTTCTAGGACTACTAGAACGCCTCTGCTGTCCTCGGTTATCCCCCGACCTCCCTGCACTGTCAAGTGCTGGATAGGACAAACTCCGATGGACTCCGCGTTTTGCCCGTTTTTCTAAGGAAAATCGCGGTGTTTTGGCCTGCCCATGGGGGTACTCTTTACAGCACAGACAGGAAGCAGCAAAGGCAGGCGGTGGTGCAAACAGAAAAAAACTCGGTGGCTCACAGGCCCAGTTTGGCCCAGAGGCGGTCAATGCGCGCCTTGACCTCGGGCGACATCTTGATTTCCTCCGGCCAGGGTCGTGTGAATCCTTCCGAAGGCCATTTGCGCGTGGCGTCGATCCCCATCTTGGAGCCGAAGTCTTGCAGACGGGCGGCGTGGTCCAGCGTGTCCACCGGGCCGAGGGTGAACTGGATGTCGCGCTCCGGGTCAATGGCGCACAGCGCTTTCCAGACGACTTCGCGGTAGTTGTGCACATCCACGTCGTGGTCCACGATCACGAGCACCTTAGTGAACATCGCCTGGCCGAGCGACCAGATCGCATTCATGATTTTGCGCGCATGGCCCGGATAGGACTTGCGGATGGAGACGATCATCAGGTTGTGGAAGATGCCTTCGGCAGGCATCGAGATATCCACAATCTCCGGATACTGCATTTTCATCACGGGCAGGAAAATCCGTTCGACGGCGTGGCCCATGAAGAAATCTTCCTGCGGGGGCGGGCCGACGATGGTGGTCAGGTAGATGGGGTCGCGGCGGTGCGTCATGCAGGTGATGTGAAAGACGGGGTATTCGCCTTCGAGGGAATAGAAGCCGGTGTGATCGCCGAACGGACCTTCGGTGCGCAGCTCGTTCAGGTGCACGTAGCCTTCGAGCACGATTTCGGCGTGAGCCGGCACTTCCAGGTCCACGGTTTCGCAGCGCACCAGTTCGACCGGCTCGCGGCGGAGGAACCCCGCAAACATCAATTCGTCCAGGTCAGGCGGAATCGGCAGGATGCCGGCAAGACAGGTGACCGGGTCGGCGCCGATGGCCACGGCGACTTCCAGTTTGCCTTCGGGAGTCGCGGCGCGGGCACGACGGAAATGCTCGGCGCCGTGCTTCTGCGTCTGCCAGTGCATGGCTGTGGTGCAGTCGTCGAAGACCTGCATGCGATAGACGCCGACGTTGCGCCGGCCCGTCTCCGGATTTTTGGTAATCACCAGCGGCCAGGTGATGAAGCGTCCGGCGTCCTGCGGCCAGCATTTCAGGATCGGCAGCTCACCCAGCGAGAAATTTTCTTTGCGGATGATTTCTTGGCAGGGGCCGCTGCGCACCGTCTTCGGGAAAAACGAGCCGAGCTCGGCCAGCTTCGGCAGCAGCTTGACCTTGTCGAGCAGACCCTGCGGAGCCTGCAGGTCCAGGAAGGAACGAATCCGTTCCGCCACCTCTTCGAGCCGTTCCACTTCCAGTGCCAGATTCACGCGACGGTGCGTGCCGAGCATGTTGATCAGCAGCGGAATGCGTGAGCCTTTCGGCCGCTCGAACAGCAGCGCTGGCCCACCCGCTTTGGTGACCCGGTCGGTGATTTCGGTAATCTCCAGCACCGGGTCGACTTCCTCGCGGATGCGCACCAGCTCGTGTTCTGCCTCCAACTTGCGGATGAATTCGCGCAGGTCGCGGTAGGCCACGTTTCCTCCGGCGTCGCCGGTTTCCAACCGGCCGCGCTCAGTGAAGGTCGAGCGGCTAATCTAGCACAACCACACGGAAAACAAACGCCAGAGTCGCAACGCAGCGGCTTCGCTGCATCACTTTCGGCCGAGCACCACAACCAGGAAGGTAGCGATAGGCCCGAGCAGCAGCGAACCGAGAAACCAGCCCAGCCCGCTGCGGCCTTTGGCCTGCGCCAAGCCAGCATTGATCAACGCCAGCGTGCCCCAGCCGACGTAGTAACCGGGGTCGCCCGGAGGATTCAGCATGCGCGGAGTCTAGGCAAACCAGTCTCTTGCTTGCAACCGGTTTTCTGCATTATCCTGTGTGCGCGGAGCGGGCGTAGTTCAATGGTAGAATAGAAGCTTCCCAAGCTTCGGACGTGGGTTCGATTCCCATCGCCCGCTCCAGTTCCTTCCCCCGGCTGGCAGTGTGAACTCTGCGAAATACTGGCTTTTGCGGCATCAGTGCGATGGAGATGCGCGCGCCGATCAGGCCCGGGGTCCAGCCGGGATGGCCGGTCGAGGCCGTGTAGCCAAAAACAAGCACAAGGGCAAAAAACATCAGGCGCGGGCGGAGCGGATGGCTGCGTCCCACTTGCCCTGCGCCTTGAGAATCAGCTCGATGACTTCGCGCACGGCACCCTCGCCGCCGGCCCGCTCGGTCACGTAGTGCGCGGCACGTTTGACTTCAGCAGCGGCGTTGGCCACCGCCACGGCCAGGCCAACGCGACGCAGTACGGGCAGGTCCGGCAGGTCGTCCCCGATGTAGGCAACTTCTTCCTCTCGCACGCCGGACGCCCGCAGAATCTGTTCATAGGCAGGCAACTTTTCCGCGCGCTTCTGGAACACGAAGTCCATGCCCACTTCGCGCGCGCGGCGCTCGGTGGCTGCCGAATCGCGTCCGGTGATCAATCCGGTGCGGATGCCGGCGGCCCGGGCCAGCTTCAGGCCTGCACCATCGAAGGCGTGAAACGCCTTCATCTCCACGGCCGAGCCATCGGGCAGCGACTGCAGATAGATGCGGCCGTCGGTGAGCACGCCGTCCACATCCATCAGCAGCAGGCGAATTCTGCGCGCGCGCGCCTTCAAGCCGGACTTCGACCCCTTGGGCATCTCTCCTCAGCGAAGCAGTGCGCCGTGCCCCGTGGCGAGCCCTGCATGCAAAGCGGTCGCCGGCCGGCTGGCGAAACCACTGCCGCCGCCCACCCGCCACAGAACACTAGAACAGTTGCAGGGTCCACAGATCGTGCAAGTGGACAACGCCTTCCAGCCGGCCCTCCTCATCCGTCACCAGCAGCGAAGTGATCTTTCGCTCTTCCATCAGCCGCAGCGCAGCAGCGGCCAGCTCAGTGGCCGGAATCGTGACCGGATGGCGCGTCATCGCCTCGCTGGCGGTCAGCTCGAGCGCTTCTTTTTTCCGTTTCTGCATCAACCGGCGCAGGTCGCCATCGGTGATGATGCCGACCACGCGGCGCGAATCTTCGACCACGGCCGTCATCCCCAGCCCTTTGCGGCTCATCTCGTAGATGACGTCGGGCATCGGTGTATGCGGATGCACCACCGGCACATCGTCGCCGCGGTGCATCAGGTCGGCCACGCGCTTCAATTTTTTTCCCAGGCGGCCCCCTGGGTGCAGGGCAGCGAATTGCTCGATGCCGAACCCGCGACGCTCGAGCAGCGCAATGGCCAGCGCGTCGCCCAAGGCCAGGGCGGCGGTGGTCGAGGCCGTCGGCGCCAGATTCAGCGAACAGGCTTCCTCGCGAACGCTGATGTCCAGCACCACATCGCTCGCCATCGCCAGCGGCGATTTCAGGTTTCCGGTCATGGCCACGACCGGCAGCCCCAGCCGCTTGGCCGGTTCGAGCAGCGCCACGATTTCTTCGCTCTCCCCGCTGTAGGAGATGGCCAGCAGAACATCGCCGCGCAACAGCACGCCCAGGTCGCCGTGGAGCGCTTCGGCGGCATGGAGAAAAATTGCCGGGGTGCCGGTGCTGGCCAGCGTGGCCGCGATTTTGCGGCCAATCAGGCCGGATTTGCCCATGCCGGTCACCACAACGCGGCCCGGGCAACCCAGCAGCAACTCGACGGCGCGGTCGAAGCGCTCATCGAGGCGCTCCAGCAGGCCGGCGATAGCCTCCGCTTCGATGCGCAACACACGGCGTGCTGTTTCGCGACTCACGTCAGCTCCAGGTGCGGACCAGCGCGGCCAGCCGCTGCAGGCGTTCGAGCAATGCGGGCAGGCGGTCGAGCGGCATGGCGTTGGCGCCATCGGATTTGGCCGCCGCGGGATGGTCGTGCACTTCCAGGAAGATGCCGTCCACACCGGCAGCGACGGCAGCGCGCGCCAGCGGCTCGATGAACTCCGGCTGCCCCCCGGAGGCAGTTCCCGCAGCGCCGGGCAGTTGCACGGAATGGGTGGCGTCGAAAACCACCGGATAGCCCAGCCGGCGCAGAATCGGGAAACTCCGCATGTCCACGACCAGGTTCTGGTAACCGAATGACGTGCCGCGTTCGGTCACCAGGATCCGCCGATTGCCGGTCGAAGCGACCTTTTCGACCGCATGGGCCATCTCCTGAGGCGAGAGAAACTGACCCTTTTTGATGTTCACTGCGCGGCCCGACTTGCCCGCGGCGACGAGCAGGTCAGTCTGCCGGCAGAGAAACGCGGGAATCTGGAGCACGTCGCAGACTTCGGCGGCCGGGCCGACCTGCGCGACTTCGTGCACATCGGTCAGCACGGGGACACCCAGCTCGTCGCGAATTTTTTTCAACACGCGGAGCCCTTCGGCCAAGCCCGGCCCGCGATAGGAATGCACGGAAGTGCGGTTGGCTTTGTCGTACGACGCCTTGTAGAGGAAAGGGAGCTGCACGCTGCGGGTGCATTCGACCAGGCGCTCGGCCAGCATGCGGGCGTGGGCTTCGCTTTCGATCACGCAAGGGCCGGCGATCAGAAACAGCGGGACACCCGCGCCCAGGCGAATCCCGCCGACTTCGAACTGTACCGGTTGGCTCACAGAAAGCCTGCTGCGTTGTGCCCGAGCTGCCCTGCCCCGTTTCGTTCACCGCAGCCGGGACCGCCGGAATTATACCCTGCGCCGGCGCTCCGTGCCGCCGTTCCCGCCGGCCCGGCCGCGCACAGCACTTACCGTGTTCCCAAGGCAGCGGAGCTCTGGCTGCTCTCCGGCGGCGAGGCCGTGTGCACCTCGCCGGGCGGAACCGTGCCGGTTTCGGCTGGCACAGCCGAGCGACGCAGGCGGTGTTGATAGGCAGCGCGGATGAACGAAGCAAACAGCGGATGGGGCGCGAGCGGTTTCGATTTGAATTCCGGGTGAAACTGGCAACCCAGGAACCAGGGATGGTCCGGGAGCTCGATGATTTCGACGTAGGTGCCGTCTGGTGTGCGGCCGGTGATGCGCAGACCGTGTTCGGTCAGGATTTTCTCGTAGTCCCGGTTGAACTCGTAGCGATGGCGGTGGCGTTCGCTGATTTCCGTGGTGCCGTAGGCCCGCGCGGCGAGCGAATCCGGCTCGAGGCGATTCGGCCAGGCGCCCAGACGCATCGTGCCGCCCATTTCTTCGACGCCGAGCAGCTCGCGCAGTTTGTAGATGACACGGTGGGGCGTGGCGGGATTGAATTCGGTGGAATCGGCGTCGTGCAGGCCGGCGACGTTGCGTGCGAATTCGATCGTGGCGCACTGCATGCCCAAACAGATACCGAAGTACGGCAGCTTCGATTCGCGGGCATGCTGGATGGCATAGAGCATCCCCTGGATGCCGCGCTTGCCGAAGCCGCCCGGCACCAGCAGGGCGTCCACGTTGCGCAGCCGCCGGGCCGCTTCCGCGACGGAATCGATTTCTTCGGCTTCGATCCATTCCAGCACGGTGCGCAGGCGGTGCGCGATGCCGCCGTGGATGAGTGCTTCCCGCAGGCTTTTGTAGGCGTCTTCGAGCTGCACGTACTTGCCCACAATGCCGATGCGCACTTCGTCTTCCGGATGGCGGACACATTCCAGCAATCGCTCCCAGTGCTCCAGATGGGCCGGGCCGGCTTCCAGATGGAGCAGGCGCAGCACCTGCGCATCCAGGCCTTCCCGGTGCAGCGCCAGGGGGAGTTCGTAGATGGAGCTGACATCTTCGGCCGAGATCACACAGTGCTCCTGGACGTTGCAGAACAGTGCGATCTTGGCTTTCAGCTCGCGGGGGATGGGGCGGTCGCTGCGGCAAAGCAGGATGTCCGGCTGGATGCCCAGGCTGAGCAGCTCCTTGACGCTGTGCTGGGTGGGCTTGGTTTTCAGCTCTCCGGCCGTGGCAATGAAGGGCACCAGGGTGACGTGCACGAAGACCGTGTTTTCGGCTCCCAGCTCCAGCCGCATCTGACGGATCGCTTCCAGAAACGGCAGCGATTCGATGTCGCCCACGGTGCCGCCGATCTCCACGATGACCACGTCGACGTCGTCGGCGACTTTGCGGAAGGCAGCTTTGATTTCATCGGTGACGTGCGGGATGACCTGAACCGTCTTGCCCAGAAAATCGCCGCGGCGCTCACGAGCGAGGATGCGTTCATAGATGCGGCCGGTGGTCCAGTTGTGATCGCGGGTCAGTCGGGCCGAGGTGAATCGCTCATAGTGACCCAGGTCGAGATCGGTTTCCGCGCCGTCTTCGGTGACGTAGACTTCCCCGTGCTGATACGGCGACATCGTGCCCGGGTCCACGTTCAGGTAGGGATCACATTTCTGCAGGGTGACGCGCAGCCCGCGCGCTTCCAGCAGGCAGCCCATCGAGGCTGCCGAGAGTCCTTTGCCCAGCGAGGAGACCACGCCGCCGGTGACAAAAATGTATTTAGCGCGCGCTGGCGCAGGGCCCCGCCCCTTGGGTTCGGCGGCGTGCAGGGTAGGAACAGACCTCCGATGAAGTGCGCGTACACGGCATTATCGTCGGAAGCGGTGCCCGTGTCAAATCGTGACCAGAGTTCGGTGCGAGGTCAGCCGCGCGGCGCGAGTCGCGCTTCGACGCGGGCAACATCTTCAGGGACGTCTACGCTGATCGGGTCGTAGTCGGTTTCGGCGACGCGGATGCGGTACCCGTTTTCCAGCCAGCGCAACTGTTCCAGCTGTTCGACGCGTTCCAGTTCGCCCGGCGGCAGAGTCGGAAACTCCAGCAGGGCCTCGCGGCGGCAAACGTAGATTCCGATGTGCTTCCAGTGCTGCACAGCCACCTGCTCGGCTCGCTCCCGCACCCAGGGAATCGGCGCACGGGAAAAATAGAGCGCATTGTCGTTGAAATCCCGCACGACTTTGACGACATTCGGGTTCATGATCTCCTCCGGTCGGCGGATGGGGGCGCAGAGGGTGGCCACGGCGATTTCGCTTTCGGCACGAAGCGCTTCCACAGCAGCATCGACCGCCGCCGGTTCGAGCAGCGGCTCGTCGCCCTGAACGTTGACATAGAGATCGGCTGGGATACGCAGGGCCACCTCGGCCACCCGCTCGGTGCCACAGCCGTGGTCTGGCCGGGTCAGTTCCACTTCGCCACCCCAGGCACGCACAGCCTGGGCGATGCGTTCGTCATCGGTGGCCACCAGCACCCGGGCAACCGTGGCGGCACGGCAAACGCGCTCCCAGACGTGCTCCAGCATGGGTCGGCCGGCAATCGGCGCCAGGGGCTTGCCGGGAAACCGCGTGGAATGATATCGGGCAGGAATGACCGCCAGGACAGCGACAGCCTCACTTTTTTGCTTGACCATAGCGAAACTGATGTTAGCATGCCGACACGTAAAGGGTTGCAACACCAGCCAAGCGTGCTAGAATGACGTTGCGGCTCAGGCTGCGCCCGGTGGTTGACTTCCTGCGGAACCGACTGGCGCGGCCGAGGGGGAAATGGTGAGACCGCGAAGCAGCCAGCTCACCCGCCTCTCCACCCTGCTGGTTGCGTGCGTCCTGTTCGCCACTCTCGCTTTTGCACAAAAACCCAAAGACCTGACCACCACTCCACCACCCCCAGGTCCATCGAAAGACGATCGCACGATTCGCGTGGATGTGGACCTGGTTCTGGTGAACGTCACCGTGACCGACCCGTATTACCGGCTGGTCACCGGGCTGGAGCGGGAGCACTTCCGCGTGTTCGAGGACAAAGTCGAACAGGAGATCATTCACTTTTCCAGCGAAGACGTGCCCATTTCGATCGGCGTCATTTTCGATATGAGCGGCAGCATGTCGAACAAGGTGGACAAAGCCCGGCTGGCCGCGGTGCAGTTCTTCAAAACCGCCAATCCGCAGGACGAGTTCTTCCTGGTCAGCTTCAACGATCGTGCCGAATTAGTTAGCCCCTTCACCTCCAGCGTAGAGGAGCTGCAGACGCGGTTGATGTACACTGGAGCTTCCGGGCGAACAGCCCTGCTGGATGGAATCTATCTGGGCCTGAGCCAGATGAAGGGGGCGCGCAACGCCAAGCGAGCTTTGCTCATCATATCCGATGGTGGCGACAACCACAGCCGGTTCAATGAGCGCGATATTCGCAACTTCGTGCGCGAATCCGATGTGCAGCTCTACGCCATCGGAATCTACGATCCGCTCAGCTACCGGACGCAACCGGAAATTCGCCAGGGGCCGGCCCTGCTGGCCGAGCTGACGGAGATGACCGGCGGGCGGGTGTTCGAGGTGCAGAACCCCAACGACCTGCCCGACATCGCCACGAAAATCAGCATGGAGTTGCGCAACCAATATGTTCTGGGATATCGACCGAGCAATCGTGAACGCAACGGGGAGTGGCGCAAGATCCGCGTCAAACTGGAGCCCCCGCGAGGACTGCCCCCCTTGCAGGCCTACTACAAGACCGGCTACTTTGGCCCCAAATAAGAGACCCCACCGGCTGCGCGGTGCCCTGTTTCTCCTTGCCGTTGCATTGCTGAGCGCTGCCTACCCGCTCGTCACTGCTGCGCCCCAGCAGCCGTCCCAGCGAGCGGATGAGTACCGCATCCGGACCGATGTGAACCTGGTGGTCCTGCACGCCACCGTGCTGAACGAGCGCGGCCACTTCGTCGACAACCTGAAGCCGGAACACTTCCGCATCCTGGAAAACGGCGTGGAGCAGAAGCTGGAAATCTTTCGCCGGGAAGACATCCCGGTGACGGTCGGTCTGGTGATCGACAACAGCGGGAGCATGCGCGCCAAACGCGAACGGGTCCGGTCGGCCGCACTGGCCTTCATCGAAGCCAGCAATCCGAACGACGAAATGTTCGTCGTGAACTTCAACGACGACTACTACCTGGACCTCGAAAAGGATTTCACCAACAACATCGAAGATCTGCGCGAGGCGCTCGAGCGGGTGGATTCGCGCGGCTCGACGGCCCTGTACGACGCACTGATCGGCTCGCTGGATCACCTGAAGAAAGGCACCCGCGATAAACGCGTCCTGCTGCTCATCAGTGACGGCGACGACAACGCCAGCCGGAACTCCCTGGAGCGCGTCATGCAGGAAGTCCAGCTTTCCGATGCCCTGATCTACAGCATCGGCTTGTTCGCTGACGAGTCTCGTCGCGAAATCCGCAAGCTCCGCAAAATTCTGACGGAGATTGCCATGATGAGCGGCGGGCTGGCGTTCTTCCCGGAAGGGCTGCACGACGTCGAAGCCATCTGCCTGCAGATTGCCCGCGACATCCGCAACCAGTATACGCTGGCGTACTACCCGACCAACCGGGCCCGGGACGGCACCTTCCGCCGCGTCAAAGTCGAACTGCGCACGCCGCGCAGCTACGGCAAACTGAACGTGCGCACCCGCACCGGCTACTTCGCCCCGAAAGCCGAACCCGCGGTCGGCACCGCGCAGTAGTCCCTCCGCCTATCCCGGCTTCAGTGCAGCCAGGAAACTGGTGCCGCGCGGCAGGCGGGTGCCGAAATTGTCTGCGACGGTCTGGCCCATGTCGGCCAAGGTCCTGCGCTCACCCAGTGCTACGCCGCGACGCCCACCCGGGCTGTACGCCAGAATAGGCACGTATTCGCGCGAGTGGTCGGTCGAAGGCGAGCACGGACAGGGGTCGCAGCCGTGGTCGGCGGTGACCAGCAGCAGGTCCGTGTTGCGGAGCTGCTCAAGCAGCGAACCGAGCCGGGCATCGAATTCCTCGAGCGCTCGCGCAAAGCCTTCCACGTCTTTCCGGTGACCGTAGAGCTGATCGAAATCCACCAAATTGGCGAACAGCAGCCCCTGCGGGCGGGCAGCGACGGCCGCGGCGAGCCGGGCCATGCCATCGGCGTTGTTCTTCGTAGTGACGTAATCAGCCACGCCGCGGCCATTGTAGATGTCGTGGATTTTGCCTATGCCAAAGACCGGCACGCCGCGCTCCGCCAGCAGGTCCAGCAGCATCGGCCGCGGCGGCTCCACGGCATAGTCATGCCGGCGCTCGGTACGGCGGAAATTCCCGGGCGTCCCTGTAAACGGGCGGGCAATCACACGCCCGACACGATGTGGCCCGTCCAGAATCTGCCGCGCAATTTCACACATGCGATACAGCTCCGGCACCGGAATGACCTCTTCGTGCGCGGCTATCTGGAACACGCTGTCGGCCGAGGTGTACACAATCGGCCGGCCGGTGCGCAGATGTTCTTCGCCGAGTTCCTCGATGATTTCAGTTCCTGAGGCCGGCTTGTTGCCCAGCACCTTGCGGCCGATGGCGCGCTCGAACGGCTCGATGACCTCGGGCGGAAAGCCGTTCGGGTATGTGGGAAACGCACGGTCCAGAAAAATGCCCGCCATCTCCCAGTGTCCGGTGGTGGTGTCTTTGCCCGGAGACACCGTCGCGCCCATCCCGTAGGCGCCGAGCGGTTCGTTCTGTGCAGGCAGACCGGCCAGCGGCCGGATGTTGGCCAGCCCCAGCCGCACCAGATTCGGCAGGTGCAGTGGACGGCCCTGCGCGTTGCGCTGCGCGGCAATATGGCCGAGCGTGTCACGGCCGGCATCGCCGTAGTCAGCAGCGTCGGGCAGCGGCCCGATGCCGACACTGTCCAGCACAATCCAGATCACCCGCGCGAACACCGTTGCCTCCATGCCTGCACTCGGCCTGCGTTCAGCATGGTCATACCACAAGATGGCATCCCGCGCAGACCGGAAAAGACAACCCGGACGTCACAGCCGGAGAATGCGAAACATGAAACGCTGCTCCGGCGAACGCAGCGGGCTGTCTGCCAGATCGACCAAAAGGTTCGTTCTCGGGAACAAACTTCTCGACAGCAACACTCAGGCACCTCAAAACCCGCACCCACCGCCCCGATGGGGCAACGCGAAAGCCACCACGCGGCGGGCAGTAGCTTCGCGGGAACCGGCTCGGGCAGAGTGGTTGCTGCGCGGAAATTCATTCTGCGATACTGAGTTCATGAACCGAGCATGCCTTTGCCTCGTTGCGGTCTGGTTGGCGGCGTCCGGAGCGGCGGGCGATGAGCTGCGCCTGCGGGACGGCACCATCCTGGTGGGCACGATTGTCGGTTTCGAAGACAACTCTTTCCGCGTGCGCACCAGTTACGGCTACGCCCTGGTGCGGAAAGAGATGGTCGTGGAGATCATTATCCGCGAAGAACCGACGACGGAACTGCCGCAGACCGGCGCCGCACAGGCTCCATCCTCGCCGTCTTCGCGCGCCGAGCCGGCACCTGCGCCGCAGCCCGCTACACCCGATCCAGCCCCGAAGGAGGAAAATCTGTCACCACCAGCACCACCGGCAAAGCCCAGTCCGGCGCCCACTGCGTCCTCACTGCCGACTCCCTCGCGACAAACGGAAAATCCGCCAACGACAACACCACCGGCAAAGCCAAATCCAGAACCGACTCTGTCCACCCCACCCGCACCGGAGCCGGTGCGGTTCGAAGTGGACGGCAACCGCTACCGGAACCTCACCTTCGGCTTCCAGCTCTACAAACCGCCCGGATGGCGCATCGTGGAAGATGCGCACGAACTGCTGCCGAATGCTGTTGCCGCGATGGCCACGCCCGATGAGCGCACGTTTCTGGTAATCGGTCGTGAGCCGCTCCGAGGACGCCTGGAGGAGCACGCCGACCGCGCCTGGCGCGCCCTGCAGCGGCGTTATGAACAGTTTCGCGCGCTCGGCGCGACGCGCACCGCACTCGAGGGCACGCCGGCGATTTCGCGGCGGTTCCGCGCCGAAGCGGAAGGGCACGACTGGTCGGCCGAGGTCCTCTGGATTGCGCACGGCGACCAGGTGTTCACCCTGTTCGGGATGACCCGCGCCGATAGCGAGCTGGTGCAAATCCAGGAAAACATCATCGCGCGCGTGCTCGCCAGCCTGGAATTCACGATACCCTGAGCCGTGGAGCAGCAGGCGCCGCCGGGGCCAGGGCGCATGGCCTCACGACAGCGTCCCGGTCCGCTAAAACTTGGTCACCTCGGTGAAATGGAAGTTGGCCACCTTCATCGCCGGCACGACCATTTCAAACGACTCTTCCCCCGCTGCGCGCACGGCAGGGCCGAGCTGTTCGACGTTGGCGAGCATTTCGATCAGGCTCTGGTTGAACCGGAAATTGCGGATGCCGCAGACGAGCCGGCCATTTTCGATCAGAAAAGTGCCGTCGCGGGTCATACCGGTGAGGATTTTTTCGTACGGGTCCACCTCGCGGATGTACCACAAACGCGTGACCAGAATGCCCCGTTCGGTGGAAGCGATCATCGCCTCCAAGGAGGTATCGCCGCCGGCCCAGACCAAATTCACAGGTGCTTCGCCGAGCTCGCTGGGCAGGGGCAGGGCGTGTCCGGTCGGGCGCGCATTCATTTTCCGAGCGGTGTGCCGCGCATAGACCAGATTGCACGGCACGCCCCGGTCCACGAGCAAAACTTTCTGCCGGGGAATGCCTTCGCCGTCGAAGGGTGCGCCCGTTTGCAGCGGGTGATAGACGTCGTCCCAGAGCGAGATGTTGCGACCGAAGATGGGCTTGCCGAGCCGCTCGTTCAGGCACGAGCGCTGGTCGAGCACGGCGGTGCCGGCGAAGTCGTAGAAGAGAAAACCGAGCAGGTCGAGCGCCGCGCTCGGTTCCAGCACCACCGTGTAGCGGCCGGGCTCGAGCTCGCGCGGGGCGCGCGCGGCAGCAGCTTTCTGCGAAGCGCGCTCGGCCAGTGCCAGCGGGTCGAGGGCAGCCAGATCGGGCGTGTTCGCTTTCTGCCAGCCCGAGGAATCCGGCTCCAGCACCGTGATGGAAAATTCAGCGCGGGTCTGCTGATGGCTGGCAAACAGACCGCGCGAATTCGCCAGCGCCATCTGCGAGCAACCGGTGGCCAGAATGCCTGCCGCAGTCTGCCGGTGGCGCTCGATCATCCGGAGCACCTGCAGCACGGCGCGGGCGCGATCTTCGGGCGTGGCCGCAGCCGTTGCCGGAAAAAAGCGCTGAACCGTGCGGTAGCGCTGCGGCCCGGGCATCGGCAGCAGGTCGGGATGCTTCGGCTGGACGCGGGCCAGTGCGCTCGAGGCGGCCGCCACGCGACGGAGCGATTCCGCATCGGTGCGATTCGTTGCCGCCCGCGCGGTGCGACCGTCGTAGACGGTGCGCACGCTGACGTGCACGGCCTGCTCGGCCACATTCTGATGAATCGTGTTGTTGGCGAAGCGAGTGAGCGCGTCGGTGACGGCTTCGATCAGGACTTCGGTCTCATCGGCGTCGCTGGCGCGGAACACCTGTTCGGCAATCCGTTCCAGTTCGGCCTGCGGGAGCAGGTGCGCGGCGGCCACGGCCGGCCCGGCACGACGGCGGCGTGCTCGCCGGCTGGCCTGGGAACGTCGTTGTCGGCGTATGGTCATTTCCTCCGGGTGACTCGCGGACGGCAGCCTTCCGCCGCTCGGGGCACCGGGCAAGGCGTCTTCTATTTCGAAAAGGCGATGCCCACGCGCACGTTCCGGAAGCGTGCCGGCGCCGCACCGTGGCCGGTGCCCATGGTCTGCATCGGCTGGCCCTTGCCGCAATTCGGTGTGCCCCACAACGTCCAGTGCTCGCGCGCACAGATGGCATCGCAGGAATTCCAGAATTCGGTCGTGAGGCCACTGTAGCTGGGATTCTTCAACATGCGCACTTTGCGACCGCCCCGGATTTCCCAGGCGATTTCGGTGGAGAACTGAAAATGGTGGCGGCGGTCGTCGATGGACCAGGAATGATTCGTCTCCATCCAGATGCCGTCGTCGGTATCGGCGATCAGCTCGTCGAGCTTCCAGGTGCCGGGCAGCAGGCTGACATTCGTCATGCGGATGATGGGCAGTCGGTTCCAGGATTCGGCACGCATCGTGCCGCCGGAACGCGCTGCGCCGATGGCCGCGGCGGTTTCGCGGCTGGTCAGGTAGCCGGTGAACAGGCCGTTGCGGATGATTTCGGTGCACTGCGCGGGCACACCTTCATCGTCATAGCCGAACGTGCCCAGGCCCTGACCGTGTACCAGGCGCGCGTCGGCAACCACGTTGACGATTTCCGAGCCGTACTGCAGCCGGTTCAACTGGTCGAGCGTGAGGAAGCTCATACCGGCAAAATTCGCTTCCTGGCCGAGCACGCGGTCCAGTTCGATCGGGTGTCCGATGGATTCGTGAATCTGCAGAGCGAGCTGCGAGCTGTCCAGCAGAATGGTCCGCACACCCTCGGGGCACGGCTCGGCTTTGTGCAGCGCGACCGCTTCTTCGGCGATCCGCGGGGCCTGGCCCACCAGGTCGAACGATTCCACCAGCTCGTAGCCCGCCAGCGCATGCTGGCCGCCGAAACTGTTCGGATAGGAGCGGCGCTGGATTTCCCCGTCGGCAAAGCTGGTGGCCACAATCCCGGCGCCGGACTGCAGCTTCACCTGATGGATGCGCGAGCCGAGCGTGGAGGCGAAGAACTGTTCGATGCGGCGAAAGAGCATCGAGCCTTCGGCGAGCGTGACGCCCGGCACGCGACGCATTTCGGCATCGGCCGCCAGCAACAGCTCGATCTGACGCTCGACGGGGATGCGGAACGGGTCTTTGATGTACGGATTCTGCCAGGTGTCCACGTAGGCCTGTTCCGGCGCCAGCACGACATCCTGCTTTTTGGCCAGGGCCGAGGCGCGGGCAATCGCCACGGCTTCGGCGGCGCAGGCTTCCACGGTTTTGCGCGCCAGCCGGTCGGTGGAAGCGAATCCCCAGGCGCCATCGGCAATCACGCGAATCCCAATGCCGAGCGATTCCGACTCCAGCAGCGTCCCCACCTGACCGTTCTTGGTGGAAAGCTCGCGCTGGCGCAGTTCGACCACCCGCGCGTCGGCGTAGCTGGCGCCGCGCGCCACGGCGGTGTCCAAAGCCCAGTTGGCAATCTGTTCCATCAATCGCTGCGGAAACGGCAGCCGGAAGCCGACAGCGCAGCCGTCTAGGTGCCTTCCGACCAGGAGGCGAGGTACTGCTCCTGCTCCGGCGTGAGCCGGTCCACCTGTATCCCCATGGATTCCAGCTTGAGCCGGGCAATCTGCCGGTCAATTTCTTCCGGCACTGGATACACCTTGCGTTCCAGTTCGCCGGCGTGCCGGGCCAGGTATTCGACCGCGAGGGCCTGATTGGCGAAACTCATGTCCATGACGGCAGCGGGGTGACCTTCGGCGCTGGCCAGGTTGATCAGCCGACCCTCGCCGAGCAGATAGAGCCTGCGTCCATCGCGCAGGACGTATTCATCCACGAACGGCCGCGCCGGCCGTTTCGCCGTGGCCATGCGCTCGAGTGCCGGAATATCGATCTCGACATTGAAGTGGCCCGAGTTGGCCAGCACGGCGCCATCCTTCATGCGTTCGAAATGTTCCGCGGTGAGGACATTTTTATTGCCGGTGACGGTGATGAAGACGTCGCCGATTTTGGCCGCTTCGGCCATGGGCAGCACGCGATAGCCATCCATGACCGCTTCGAGTGCGCGCACCGGATTCACTTCGGTGACGATGACATCGGCCCCCATGCCCTTGGCCCGCAGCGCTACGCCGCGCCCGCACCAGCCGTAGCCCGCCACGACCACGCGGAGCCCGGCGAGCAGCAGATTCGTGGCGCGCAGGATGCCGTCCACGGTGGACTGACCGGTGCCGTAGCGGTTGTCGAACAGATGCTTGGTGAGCGCATCGTTGACCGCGATGATCGGATAGCGCAGGGTGCCGTCGGCAGCCATCGCGCGGAGCCGGAGAACCCCGGTGGTGGTCTCTTCGGTGCCGCCGCGCACGTCGGCGACCAGGTCGGTGCGCTTGGTCAGCAGCGTGGTGACCAGGTCGGCGCCGTCGTCCATGGTGATGTGCGGGCGCGCATCGAGCGTGGCGTTGATGTGCGCGTAGTAGGTGGCGTTGTCTTCCCCTTTGATCGCGTAGGTGGGGATGCCGTAGTCCTTGACCAGGCAGGCGGCCACTTCATCCTGCGTCGAGAGCGGATTCGAAGCGCAAAGAAATACTTCGGCGCCGCCGTCGCGCAAGGTGACGGCCAGATTGGCAGTTTCGCTGGTCACGTGCAGGCAGGCAGCGATCCGCAGGCCACGCAGAGGCTGCTCCTTGATGAACCGCTTGCGAATCAGCTGGAGCACGGGCATCTGCTGATTCGCCCATTCGATCTTCCGCTTGCCGCGTTCGGCCAGCGCAAGATCTTTCACGTCGCCACGAAGTTTTTCCTGTGCGGTAGTCACCCTGGCTCCTTCTCTGTGGGCCCTCAGATTCGTCAGCGCCGCGCAGCGATTTCTGCGTTCGACGACGGCGTTGCTGCCGTCGCTGCAGAACCGCTGCCCAGGCCCGCCGCTTTGCGCAAGGTTTCCGCTTTGTCGGTGCGTTCCCAGGTGAAGCCCGGCTCGGAACGGCCAAAATGGCCGTAGGCGGCGGTGGGGCGATAGACAGGCCGGCGCAACCCGAGTGCTTCGATAATTCCGCGCGGGGTGAGCGGGAACAGCTCGCGGATCAGCGCCGTGATCTTTTCTTCCGGGACGAGGCCGGTGCCGAAGGTATCCACCATGACGGAGACCGGTTCCGCGACGCCGATCGCGTAGGCGATCTGCACTTCCGCGCGACGCGCCAGCCCCGCCGCCACCACGTTCTTGGCCACGTAGCGGGCCATGTAACATGCGGAGCGGTCCACCTTGCTGGGGTCTTTGCCGCTCAGCGCCCCGCCCCCGTGCCGGCTGTAGCCCCCGTAGGTATCCACGATGATTTTGCGTCCGGTGAGGCCGGCATCGCCCATCGGGCCACCGATGACAAACCGACCCGTCGGATTGATGTGGAAGCGGGTGCGCCGGTCGAGCATGGCTTCAGGGATGACAGCGCGGATGACTTCCTGCTCGACGGCTTCGTGCAGCTCGCGGTTGGAAACTTTTTCGTCGTGCTGCGTGGAGACCACTACGCAATCCACACGCACCGGCCGCCCGTCGCGATATTCCACCGTGACCTGCGATTTCCCATCGGGCCGCAAGAACGAAAGACGTCCCGAGCGGCGCACCTCGGCCAGCCGGCGTGTGAGCCGGTGCGCGAGCATGATGGGCATGGGCATCAGTTCTTCGGTTTCATCGCAGGCGAAGCCGAACATCAGGCCCTGGTCTCCGGCTCCGCCGGTGTCCACGCCGAGGGCAATATCCACCGACTGGCGCTTCAGCGAACTGATCACCGCGCAGGTGTCAGCATCGAAGCCGTACTTGGCGCGGGTGTAGCCGACGTCGCGAATCACGCCGCGCGCCACATCGCTGTAATCCACCTGCGCCGTCGTCGTGATCTCCCCGGCGACGACCACCAAGCCCGTCGTCACCAGCGTCTCGCAGGCCACCCGCCCGTCCGGGTCCTGTTCGAGCACGGCGTCGAGTACAGCGTCCGAGATTTGATCGGCGATTTTATCGGGATGCCCTTCGGTGACCGACTCCGAGGTGAACAAAAAATTCTTTAGCATAAAGACGAGATCGGCTCCTCTGACGTTGTCCTGAGCAGATGAAGGGTCCGCCTGCTCGCGCTCACACTCATGCAGCCCACCGAAGCTAACACACGCCCCGAGGGGTGTCAACGCATTGCAGCGGAAGGCGTTATTCCCAAGTTGAACGGAAACTTTCCAAGTTCCATCGGTTGTCGTGCCGTGAAGCGTCAGTCGCCGACTCGAACCCACCCGGAAGGAAACCGCACGGGAGCGTCCTCGTGCCGCGCGGGTGAACATTTCCTCGTCTGCCGCCTCTCCAATGTCTCCTTCCGAACACCGCTCCGTGCTTGCATCCTGTGAACGGAATCTTCCGACCCGCCGGAAGTATCAAGTTAAATATTACTTGACAATATAAAAAAAATTGCTACGGATAAGAAAAAAGTCCGGAGGTCATCATGGGGAGAATGATCTCTTGGCTGCCAGCAGGTTTGAGCATCGCCGGTCACCGCTGGAGAACGTCGATGCGTGTCTGGCTGGTGGTTCTGGTGTACGCGCTGAGTCTCGCTTCCACGCCGGCAGCGGCTGAGGACTGCGCGCTCGTTTTTGTCACTTTTGGACCTGCATGCGGATGCAGTCAGGCCTGTGGCTGGATTTTGTGTGACGACGGCAGTGCACTCTTTCTTGGGTGCTCCCAACCAATCTGTACAGTTTGCGTATAGCCGGAGGTAGCCATGAGCAAAGGTGCGATGGGGATTGCTCTTCTTACCCTGTTCCTGCTGGCCTGCGGGCTGCAGCCTGTTGCTGCACAGGAAACTGTGATGCGACTCGACTATGTCGTGATCCGCGAAAGCCCCGACGGGCAGGGACGGCCCTCACGGAGCGTGATTGCCCGCACCCGGTTCGTTGCGCCGGACGGACGGATGCGCACCGAAGACCGCGACGCCGCTGACCCCAACCGTGTCCTTTCCATCTCCATTTCCGACGAAAACCGAGACGAGACCATTCTGCTCGACCCAAACACAAAAACCGCGGTCCGGCGCCGGAACGTCCGACAGCAGGCCGAACGAGGGATACCCGTGTTCGGCACTTTTGCTCCCGTTCGGGGTGAAAAGGAAAATCTTGGAGCGCGCACGATTCAGGGCTTCGAGTGCCAGGGCTATCGGAACACCTTCCCGCAGGGGCAGCAAACGGAACACTGGTTCTGCGTGGACCCGCAGTCAGGACGGAAATTCCTGGGCAGCATGAGAGCGCAACTGGCTGACGGGAGAGACTGGTGGCAGGAAGATCTTCAGAAAATCACCCGCAATGTTCCTGTGGAGCCCGGGTTCTTCGAAGTACCTCCCGATTTTCGCATCGAAGATAGATAAGCTGCACGCGCAACACGCAGGCGGCAACTGTGTGGCGCCAAGCCGCCGTGCGCACGGCACCGGCAGAGTTCGCGGCACGCGCGGTGCGGACCAAAACGTGCGGCTACTCCTCTGTTTCGGGTGCGGTAGAGGCGACGGCGGCGGGGTTGCGGCGCCAGAGCAGATAGCTGCGGATGAACGGCTCGAGATCGCCGTCGAGGACGCGATCGGTGTCGCCGGTCTGGTAGCGGGTGCGGTGATCCTTCACCATGCGGTAGGGGTGCAAGACGTAGCTGCGAATCTGACTGCCGAAGCTGATCTCCGGCTTGGCGGCGTCGAGTTTGCGCTGCTCCTCGCGCCGCTTTTCGAGTTCGTGCTCGTAGAGCCGGGCGCGAAGCACCTTCATGGCCATTTCGCGGTTCTTGTGCTGGCTGCGCTCGTTCTGACATTGAACGACGATGCCGGTGGGCAGGTGCGTGATGCGCACCGCGGAATCGGTGACGTTGACGTGCTGGCCGCCGTGGCCACCCGCACGGAACGTGTCGATGCGGAGATCTTCCGGCCGGATGACGATTTCGATGCGGTCGTCAATTTCCGGGATGACGAACACCGAGGCAAACGAGGTGTGCCGCCGCGCGGCCTGGTCGAACGGAGAGATGCGCACCAGCCGGTGCACACCGCTTTCGCCCTGGAGCAGGCCGTAGGCATTTTCGCCTTCGATGCGAACGGTGGCGGATTTGAGGCCCGCCTCGTCGCCCGGCGTCAAGTCGAGTACGGTGGCGCGGAAGCCTTCCCGTTCGGCCCAGCGGAGATACATGCGCAGCAACATTTCGGCCCAGTCCTGCGATTCGGTGCCGCCGGCGCCGGGCTTGATGGTCAGGATGGCGTTCAGCGCATCGTTTTCGCCGGCGAGCAGCGTGCGAGTTTCCAGTTGCGCGACGTACTGCTCGGCTGCGGCCAGCTCGGCCGCCGCTTCCCGGAGCAGATGCTCCCGCTGTGCAGGATCATGTTCCTCACGCGCCAGTTCCAGATAGGTTTCCAAATCGCTCTGCAGACGCGCGAGCCGGTCCTGCGCCGCCAGCAGGCCTTCCAGTTGTTTGCGTTCCTGCAGGATTCGCTGCGCCTGTTCCGGGTTCTGCCAGAAATCGGGCTGGCCGATGCGGCGTTCCAGTTCCGTCAGCCGTGCGCGGTGGCTTTCGGCGTCAAAGGTAGCTCCGCACCAGCTCGATGCGGCGCAGGAGCTCTTCGTAGCGGTGTTGCAGGTCTTCGAGAATCATGGTGCAGGTTGCAGTGCTGTGCCGGACGTTAGTTTCGGCGCTGGCCGCTTCGCAGCGGCCGGGGCCAGACGAACAGGAGCAGCCCCGCCGCCAGGCTCAGCCAAGCCACCCAATCCCCGAAGCGGGCATAGAGCGTCGAATCGCTGCGAAACGAAAAGGGCGCGCTCAGCGTGCCGCGCACGTCGGTGCCCAGTCGCGCGCGGATGCGTCCGTAGGGATCGATGACCACGGTGTGCCCGTTGTTCGTCGCTCGCAGCAGCCAGCGGCGGTTTTCAATCGCCCGGAAGCGCGCCATGGCCAGATGTTGATCGGGTGCCGCCGAGCGGCCAAACCAGCCGTCGTTCGAAAGATTGATCAGCAACTCGGCGCCGCCGGTCACGAAGCGACGCACCTCGTTCGGGAAAATCGCCTCGTAACAGATGAAGACGCCGAAGCGACCGCCGGGCAGCCTTCCGACGGCATAGTCGCTGCCCCGCGCGAAATCGCCGATGCCGCCGACGATCGGCCCGGCAAAGCCGAGCCAGTTGCGCTTCGGCACATACTCGCCGAAGGGCACCAGGTGAATCTTATCATACGTGAAGACGCGCTGCCCGGTCGGGTCGAGCAACACGGCACTGTTGAACGCGGCCATTTCGCCACTGGCCGTCGGCCGCCACTCGATGACTCCGATCAGAAAAAAGCTGCGGCTGTCGCGCGCAATCGTTTGTGCCGGCCCGACAAAGCGCGCATCCTGCAGAGAAAACGGAGCGGGCACTTCCGGCCACACAATCAGCCCGGGCGAAGCGCCGGCCACGGTGATGCTCAACCGAACGAGCTCTGCCAGGTCGGCAGCGTGGCGGGTGTACCAATCGGCGGCGCCGGTGGTGGACTGGGGCAGATTGGGCTGCACCAGATGTGCCAGCGCGCGCGGCGACTCGGTGGGCACCCAGGCGCGCCCGAATTGCGCGATGAACAGGAACAACACCAGCACCGCAACCGCGACCACCCGCACGCGGCGCTGGCGCCATTCCACGACCAGCCAGACCAGCAGCGCATTGGTCGCGGCTACCAGAAGGGAGACTCCGTAGATGCCTGTCCACGCCGCCAACTGGCGGAGCACCGGTTCGTCTTCCAGGGCGTAGCCGAGCAGGTTCCAGGGAAAGCCGATATGCGGCATGTGTGTGCGCGCAAATTCCAGCGCGACCCACAACAGCGGCGCCCCGAGCAGCGCACGCCACCGATGACGCCGATCGAGCCAAGCTACACCCCAGGCCAACGCTGCCGGAAACAGCGCCAGTACGGCGACCATCAGTCCGAGCAGCGCTGCTGCGTGGGCAGCCGCAAGCTCGCCGTGGACGCGCAGCACAGTGTAGATCCAGGGAAGGGTCAGCAGATAAAAAGCGATACCGTGCAGGAAGCCGGCAAGCCAGGCGGTGGCCCCGCGCGCTCCGAGCACTGAGAGGATGAGCGCTGCCGGCGCAACCCAGACCAGCAGCGGAATTCGATGGGGCGCAAACGCACCCGCCAGTCCGGCGCCCGAGGCGAGCGCGAGCAACAGTCGCAGCCGTTCCAGACGCGCCACGTCCAGGGCCGGTGGGCAGCGCAGTTAGCGCCGAACCATTGTCTTGAATCCCTCTTTGGCCAGTGCCTGGCGGGCCCGTTCCGCCGACTGCACATCGCCATACGGGCCGACCTGCACGCGGTAGTATTTATCGCCGGAGGGTGTCAGCACGAAGGCCGGGAAACGTTTCTCTTGCAGCGCCTGCGCCAGGGCGAGCGCGTCGGATTCCTTGGTCAGCGCCGCGACCTGGAGGACGATGGCGCCCTGGGCAAACAGGGGCGGCTTCAGCACGGAGCGAGCCGGCGCAGTCGCCCGGGGTCGGGTCGGCGAGCTGAGCCGCTCCTCCGCGGCGGGCTCGGCGGCTTTGTAGAAGTTCCACTCGGTGGGCGCGGGTGATTCCGCAGGTTTGCTTTCTTCGGCGGACTTGGCCGCCGGAGCAACTTCGGCGGGAGCGGCCGAAGGAAGCGCGTCGGCGCTGACGCTGGGGGCGTGCTGCGAGCGGCCCATCACATAGCCCAGCGTGAAAAAGACGCCGCACAAAATCACCACGGTAAAAAACAGGCCGAGCACGTGCCGGCCTTCGAGCACCAGGTCGCGGCCGCTCCGTCGGGTGGCTTCCGCCATGGCTTTCCTCGCTTTTCCGCCGCTACTTCCCGCTCGCTGCTTTCATCCACATGCTGAGGAGATCGATCGGCAGCGGGAAGATGACGGTGGTGTTTCTCTCCATGCCAATTTCGGTCAGCGTCTGCAGGTAGCGGAGCTGGATGGCCGCCGGCTGCGTCGTCAACACCGAAGCGGCCTCGGCAAGTTTCGCAGCGGCCTGATATTCGCCGTCGGCGTGAATGATTTTGGCGCGCCGTTCGCGCTCGGCTTCGGCCTGGCGCGCAATCGCGCGACGCATCTCCTCCGGGATATCCACCTGCTTGACTTCGACCTTCGTCACCTTGATACCCCAGGGCTCGGTATCCTGGTCAAGGATTGCTTGCAGGCGGGCGTTTACCTTTTCGCGCTCGGCCAGGATTTCGTCGAGCTCGAACTGGCCGACGATCGAGCGCAGGGTGGTCTGGGCGAGTTGCGAAGTCGCGAAGAGATAATTCTGCACCTGGCCGAGAGCCAGCTTGGCATCCACGACGCGGAAGTAGCAAACCGCGTTGACTTTCACGGAAACGTTGTCGCGCGTGATGATATCCTGTGGCGGCACATCGAGCGTTTCGATGCGCATGGGGATGCGGTAGAGCGTTTCGATCGGCCAGATGACCAGGATCAGGCCGGGGCCTTTGACCGACGGCAGCATCCGCCCGAGCCGCAGCACCACGCCGCGTTCCCATTCCTTGACCACGTGGAGCGAATTCCAGACCCAGACAAACAGCACAAAGAACAGGAACAACGCGAACGTATTGAACGGACTGAATTGAGCGAGATCCATCACCGCCTCCTCCAAAAGGAATGCGCTACGTGTTTCGACCCGATTCAGCCGGCGCCTCGACGGGTTCGACATGCACCGTCAGCCCTTCGACGCGAACGACGCGAACACGCCGGCCGGCCTCGATCTTCTGCGGGGCGGCGGCCCGCCAGAGTTCGCCGGCAACGAACACCTGGCCGGTGCCGTCGATCGCCGTGGTCACCGAACCAATCTGGCCGATCAGCGCTTCGGTGCCGACGGCCGGCTTCCAGCGATAGGAGCGCAGGATCAGGGTCATCAGAAAAATCGCCAGCAGGGCAAACGGGATGGTGGCGCCCAGCGCCGTGCCCAGGCTCACCCCCATGCCGGTAATCGGCGAATCGATCAGCATCAGCGCACCGGCGACCATGGCCACGGCTCCGGCCAGGCCCAGCAGACCGTAACTGGTCAGCTTGGCTTCGGCAATGAACAACCCCACCGCGAGCAGAATGAGCAGGATGCCAATCACGTTGATGGGCAGCACCTGAATGGCCACCAGCGCCAGGATCAGCGAAAGCGCGCCGACGACACCCGGCAGGATCAGCCCCGGATTGCTGAATTCCGCGTAGATGCCCAGGATGCCGATCAGCATCAGGATGAACAGCACGTCGGGCCGGGCGATGTAGGAGAGAATCTTCTGCTTCCGGTTCATTTCCAGCGCTTCGCGCACCGGATTGCTCAGGGCGAGCGTTTGCACGGAACCGTCGAAGCGCTTGATGCTGCGCCCGTGCAGCTTGGCGAGCAGCTCTTCGACCGTCGGAACAATCAGATCGATCAGTCCGCCTCGCAGGGCTTCGTCGGCGCTGAAGGCTTTGGCTTCAGTGACCGCCTGCTCGGCAAGCTGGGCGTTGCGACCGCGCTGGCCGGCAATGCTGCGCATATAGGCGGCGGCGTCGTTGGTGGCTTTGCGCCGCAGCAGCTCATCCACCTGCTGACCGGTCAGTGGTACCGGCGAGGAAGCTCCGGTGTTCGTTCCCGGAGCCATGGCCGCCACGTCCGCTGCCAGCAGAATGAAGAATCCAGCGGAAGCCGCCCGCGCACCGGAGGGAGAAACGTACACCGTCACCGGCACTTTCGAATCGAGGATGTGGGAGATGATTTCGCGCATGGAGCTGTCCAGTCCGCCGGGCGTATCCATGGTGATCAGCACCAGGGCTGCGCCGGTTCGATTGGCATGCTGGATGCCGCCGACCACGTACTCCGCCATCATGGGCATGACGGCATCGGCAATGCGTAGCTCCACGACGCGGGCCCCGCTCGAGGGCTGTGCCGGCGCCTCCGGCGTCCCGAACCAGGCCAACGGAGCGAACACAGCCAGCGTGCTGGCCAGCCGGAGTCTCCTGCGTCGAATCATGGTCGAACTCCTGTTGCGGGCGCAGCTCGCTCTGCTCGCGCACCGTCCTGCGGAGCGGGTGTACTGGGCAGCATGGGCGGCAGAAAACTCTGCCGCGGGGAATGCAGCTCCGCCTGAATGCGGAGCAGGGCCGCGGGCCGGGGATCCATCTGCGGCAGATCGAATTCTACGGCTTCGCGCTCGGCGCGGGCTTCTTCGTTCTGGCCGTCCAGCTCGAGGGCACGCACGAGCAGCGCACGCGCCTGTGCGTCTTCCGGATTGCGCAGGAGCACTTCGCGGAACATCGCTGCTGCCTCCGGGAACCGCTCGGCGGCCAGCTCGGCCACACCCAGATTGTACCAGTAGACGGGCTGGCGGGCGGCCATCTGGCTGGCCTGGTGGAAGTACGGAGCGGCCTGCTCCCAGTGCTGCTGCCGGGCCAGAACTACGCCGAGATTGTTCAGCACCTCGGGCAGGGGCACGCGTTCCCGGGCCTGCGCCGCAGCCGCCAACGTGGTAAACGTGGTGTGTGCACGCACCAGGTCGTCCCGCAGCAGATGACAGACGCCGGAATAAAATGCGGCTTCAAAACCGCGCGGGTGAGCCGGGGGCACGCGGGAGAGCCAGATCAGCGCCGTGGCCAGGTCGCGACGCGCCAGATAAGTCTGTCCCAGTGCATAGGCCGGTTCAGGCCAGCCCGGCTCCAGCCGCGTGGCATCCCGCAGCCTGCGCAGGCGTTGTTCATCGTCGGCCGTGAGCAGTCCGCGCACGTAGCTCTCAAAGGCATCCAGACGGAACCGCGGAAACCGCTGCGGCAACGCGGCAGAGTCGGCGGCGGCCGGCTCGCGCATCGTCGCCAGCAGGTCGACCAGCAGCCGGGCGTGCAGTTCCATCAGTTCGTCCAGCCGCCCGGAGACCTCCTGCGGATCCAGCAATGCGGGCGGTTCCGTCTGCAGCGCCTGTGCGCGGATGCGCAGCGAGCCGTCGGCGGCGGCGAATTCGCCAAAAATCACAAAATCGGCACGAACGTGCTGGGCCAGCCGGAACATTGTGGCGCGGCTGTAGCCAGCAAACAGCGGCGCGGGCGGCAGGCCTAACTGTTCGACCGCGACCAGCCAGTCATCGCGGGTAAGCACCAGTCGCCGGGGGCCGGCGTGCAGCGCCGGGGCCGGCACGGCCGGTGAGTCATCGGTATCTGCCGCCAAACGCAGGATCGTCAGCTCGGCCAACCCTTCCTCGAGCCAGCTCAACCGGCTGTCCGCACCCGCGTTTTCGAATGGGAAAACGACAATCGTCTGCGCACGTGTCGGCAGGACAGGCCAGACAAGCAGCATCAGGAAGGCTACCAACCGGGACATGCTTTGCATTATAGACCAGTTCCCGGAAGGTTTCGGCGCCGCGCGTTGCCTTCCACACCCATCGCGCAGGGCTGCCGGCCGTCCGCTTCACCGCTGCGGTGGAGGCAACGAGACGGCGGCTGTGCGCTCGGGATGGAGAATCTGCTGAATCAGTGGTTCCTGCAGCAGAGGAGCAAAGTCCGGATCTTTGGCGATGTCCGCCAGATGGGCGTAGCCTTCGTCTTGCGCTTTGCGCAGGTAGTAAGCGCACCGCTCGACATCCCCCATGCGCGCGTAGGACTTGGCCAGGAAGAAAAAGAACAACGCCCGCTCACCGGGCAGCCCGTGCTGGACCAGCGAACCGCCCCGGCCGTGGCGTTCGAACAATTGCGGATCGAGCCGCAGCGCCTGAACGAACGCTGCCAGCGATTCCTCGTACTTTTTCCGCGCAAAATAAGCATGACCCAGATTGCTGTAGACGGTCGCCACGTTCGGATCCAGGCTGATCGCCTTTTTGTAATACCGGATGGCGTCGTCGTACTCTTCTTCGTGATAGTAGACGGTGCCCAGGTTGTTCACCGGGTTGTAGAAGGTGTCGTCCTGACGCATCGCACGCTTGTAGTACTTGCGCGCGTTGCGGAAGTCGTTCAGTTGCTGGTAACAGATGCCGATTTTGTTCAGCACCGCTGCGGAGCGCCGGTCTCTGGGGCTGCCGCCGCCGAACAACCGACGCCAGAAGCCCGGCTCGCGGTAGCCCAGACGCTGCAGCAGCTCCTGATAGGCATCGATCGCTTCGCTGTACTGCTTGCGCGCCATCAACACGTCGCCGCGCAGCTCGATCTGCTCTTCCGGTGTGCGTTGCTGTTCCGCAGTCTGCTCGGACACCAGGGCCTGCGCCTGCATGGGGTGTGATGTCCACAACCCCCACAAACCCACCCATACAACGAACAGGCCCAGGCTGAGCAGTTTCATTGCGGACCTCCCGGCGCCGGGCGCGTTTTCGGAGGACTGTCCGGTTTTGGCGGTTCCGGTTTTTTCTCTTCTTTCTGCTCAGTTCCAAAGATACCAAAAATGCGCTGCCAGAAGCCCTTTTTTTCTTCCTTTCGCGGCTGCGAAGCCGTTGCCGGCACGGGCGACGCAGGCTGCGGCTTGGTCGGCGCCGGCGCAGAGCGAGAAGTGCCCGAGGCGGCCGCAGCGGAGGAATCCGCTTCGCTGGCGTTGGCGCCACTGGCCGGCTGACGCCGTGGCCCGAACAGACGCGACAGCCACGAAGGAGGACGGTCCGCACCGGCGGCATAGAACACCTCGGGCGGCTCGGCTCCTGCGATGAAGACTTCTTCCTGTGCGCCCGGCATTCCGGGCGGGGCCAGTTGCAACGTCAACGGATCCAGCAGCGCGAAGGTCAACCCCGGCGGAGGCTCGAACGGCTGAGGGTTCTGATAACCCGGCAGGGTGATGGCACGTTTCATGAATTCGGCCCAAATCGGCGCCGCCGAAACGGCTCCGGAAAGACCCAGCTCACGATAGTCGTCAAAGCCCACCCAAACCACACAGAGCAAATTGTCGGTGAAGCCGGCAAACCAGCCGTCATGCGACGTGCCCGTTTTGCCTGCCGCCGGCGCCGTGAAACCCCGCGCGCGAACGCCGGCGCCGGTGCCGCGCTGGAGAACGTCCTGCAGCATGTGATTCACGATGTAGGCGACGCGGGGATCGAGCACCTGGCGGGGCGGCTGTTGCCGCGGGTCTTTCGGCTCGACCACCGTCCCGTCGGAAGCGACCACGGTGCGCAAAAAATAAGGTTCAACGCGACGGCCATCGCGCACGAAGGGCGTGTAGGCAGCGGCCACTTCGAGTGGGGTCATCTCATAGGCGCCCAGAGCCATCGCCGGAGTCGGCCGGATGCGCGCACCCAGACCCATCTGGCGAACCACCTCGACCACACGGTTGTAGCCGACCAGTTCCGCTACCTTGACGGTGGCCACGTTCAACGAACGCACCAGGGCCTCGCGCAGGGTCACGGTGCCGTAGTAGGTCTGTCCGTAGTTGTCCGGGGCATATTCCTGGCCGTCAAAGAAGAACGTGGTGGGCTCATCCACGACGGTCGTGGTGGTGTGCAAGACTGGCTCGTAGCCATCGACTGCGTTGGACAGCGCCGCAGCATAGACGAAAGGTTTGAACACCGAGCCGGGGGGACGGCGCGCGAGTACGCGGTTCAACTGGCTCTGACCGTAATGCCGGCCGCCGATCAGGGCTTTGATTTCTCCGGTGGTCGGGTCGAGCGCCACCAGAGCCACCTGCACCAGCGGCACCGCTTCCCCCCGCCGGCGCCAGCTCTGGTAGCGACGCGCCAGCAGGCTATCCAGATGCTTCAATCCCTGTTCGACCGCTTCGGCGGCGGCCCGCTGCAGGGCGGCATCCAGCGTGGTGTAGATGCGGTAGCTGCGCGAAGCCAGTTCCGTCTCCGGGTAGCGTTCGAGCAGATCGTCTTTCACCATGTCCACGAAATACGGGGCCGAACTGTATTCGATCGCGGCGCTGGTCAGTCGCAACGGCGCCTTTCGTGCCGCGGCAGCCGCTTCCACATGGATCATGCGATTTTCGACCATCAGATCGAGCACGCGATCGCGCGCTTCGGCGGCTCGTTCCGGGCGGCGATCGGCCGAGGAGTAACGGTTAGGCGCCCGGATGATCCCGGCCAGGAAGGCCGCTTCCGCCAGCGTCAGTTCCCGTACATCCTTGCCGAAGTAGGCCTGGGCAGCTTCGCCAAAACCGTGAATCGCAAAACTGCCCCGGTTGCCGAGGTAGATCTGATTGGCGTAGAGCTCGAAAATCTGTTCCTTCGAGAACCGCTGCTCCAGTTGCAGCGCCACCATGGTTTCCGCCAGCTTGCGCTGCCAGGTGCGCTCCGTGGAGAAAAAGAAACTGCGCGCCACCTGCATGGTGATGGTGCTGGCTCCCTGCGCCTTCTCCCCGCGCCGCAAGTCCACCCAGGCAGCGCCCAGCACGCGAACGGGATCAAACCCGGGATGTTCAAAGAAACGCTTGTCTTCGGCGGCGAGCACGGCATCCACGAGCACTTTCGGCAGGTCGGCAAAACGGACCAGCCGGCGGCGTGCGCGGGTGGCATCGAACAGGTTGGTCAGCAACTCCGGCTCGATCTCGGCCGCTTCGAGCGCGCCGCCGCGCTCCAGGGCGCGGATGCGGGCCACGCGGCGGTCGGCAAACTCGACGCGCAGCGCATTCCGACCGCGAAAGTACGAATCCGCCGAAGGCCAGATTTGCACGGCCGCATCTTCGACGGCAAAGCGGCCGCGCGCACCCGGAATTTCCGATTCCGCATAGCCGACGCGCCGCAGGTACGCCACCAGCTCGTCGGGGGTGAGCGGCTGGCCCACGACAATTTTCCGCGGCGCGGTGAAAACGCTCGAGCTGTTCTGGTAGATGCGGCCGTGGGCCAGCCGCTGCTCGATCATTTCTGCGTAGCGGATGTAGTAGTAGGTGAAGACACTGGCGCCCACCAGCAGCGCCAGCACGACACTGCCCAGTAGGGCCAGTCCGAAGCGCGAGCCCCAGAATCCGCGATGAACTTTGATCCGCACGTCGGTTCACAGGGTGAGGCACCAGCGAACTCACCGCTCCGCTGCCGCGACCTGCTTCCCTGCCTCGGCTCCCCATCATACTGACACAGATGAGGGCCTGGCGGGTTGCCGAAAAATGATTCTCCGTGGGCCGGGCAAAACGTCCCGGGGGGTACGCCGGGGTGCCCGCGCGTCGGCGCGGGCGACTGGCTGCCCCTGCGAAACGACAGCCGGCTAGATGCTGCGGTTGTTCGCCGTGGGCTGGAAATTCAACGTGAGCTGGTAGCCGAGCAGATCCACCACAACGGTGTAGCGAACCGTGATGGTCACATTGCCGCGTGCGGTGGTGACCTGGATGCTCTCCCGCGTGGCGGGGATCTCCAGCTCCTGAATTTTCTCCCAGACGTTCTGCCGAATTTCTTCCGGCGTGCGCCGGTTCACGGCGGCGAACCGGGCCTCGGTTTTCATGTAATCTTCGAGCTCGTAGTTGTTCACGTAGTGGGGAACGATCTGAATGCACCCATAGACGAACGCGGCCAGCAGGAGCAGCCAGAACACGGCCTTCCACAAGCCGCGTCCACTTTCTTTTCTGCGGCCCATTGCTACCCTCGCTCTGACTCCATTCCGGTGCAGGGGCTGAGCTTAGCCGAGCAGTTTGCGGAGCTCTGGCACCACCTGGCTGATGCTAGCATCGCGGCTGGAGCGTGTCGAGCGGGTCAGCAATTCAACGTTCCCATCCTGCACCTTCCGGCCGACGGTGATCCGGTAGGGGATGCCGATCAGGTCGGCGTCTTTGAACTTGACTCCGGGGCGCTCATCGCGGTCGTCGTAGAGCACTTCGATGCCCGCGGCCTGCAGCTCGGCGTAGAGCCGCTCGGCCACTTCCCGGATCGGGGTTTCGTTCAGGTTCGTCGGAGTAAGCAGCACCTGGAAGGGGGCGATGGAAACCGGCAGGAACATGCCATCGGCATCGTGGTTCTGCTCGATGGCCGCCGTCAGAATGCGTTCCACACCGATGCCGTAGGAGCCCATGATCAGCGTGACTTCGCGGCCCTGCGCATCCAGCACGCGCGCGCCCAGCGCCTCGGCATACCGCCGACCGAGTTTGAAGATGTGGCCGATCTCGATGGCCTTGGAAACGATCAGCTCCCCCTCGCAGGCCGGACAGCCTTCACCGGTGCGCACGGTGCGCAAATCGGCATACTCGGCCTGGAAATCGCGATCCGGGGTGACGTTGCGGAGATGGCGATCGTCCTGGTTGGCGCCGGTGATCAGGTTCCGTCGGCCTCGCAAGGCTTCGTCGGCCAGCAGCCGCACGCCCCGCACGCCAACCGGACCGATGAAGCCGGCCTGCGCTCCCAGCTGCTGGCGAATTTCGTCGGGATGTGCTGGACGGAACGGCCTGCCGCCGAGCGCATCGGCGAACTTCGTCTCGTTCAGTTCATGGTCGCCGCGCAGCAGGGCCAGCACCAACTGACCTTCGACCACATACGCCAGCGTCTTGATGAAGTAGGCCGCACCGATGCCGGTGAAGCGCATCAGTTCTTCGATGGTGCGCACGCCGGGCGTATCGAACGGCTCCGGGCTGCGGTCGTCCGCAGCGTCGGGCACCGGCGCGGGGCGGGAACGCGCTTTTTCCAGGTTCGCGGCATAGCCGCACCGGGAGCAGGTGGCCACCTGGTCTTCTCCGGCTTCGCTGAGCACCATGAATTCGTGCGATTGCGAACCGCCCATGGCGCCGGAGTGGGCTTCGACGATGACGTACTTCAACCCGCAGCGATCGAAGATTCGACAGTAGGCGCGGTGATGCTTCATGTAGCTTTCATGCAGACCGGCTTCGTCCAGGTCAAACGAATAGGAGTCTTTCATGAGGAACTGGCGCAGGCGCATCAGGCCGCTCTTGGGGCGGGCTTCGTCACGGAACTTGGTCTGGATCTGATACCAGATCTGGGGCAATTGCTTGTAGCTGCGCAGCTCGCCCCGGGCAATTTCGGTCATGACCTCTTCGTGCGTGGGTGCCAGGCAAACGTCGCGACCGGAATGATCTTTGAATTCGAAGATGATGTCCGCCATCTGCTGCCAGCGGCCGGTCTGCTGCCAGAGCTCTCCCGGGTTCAGTGCGGGCAGAAAGAATTCCTGCGCGCCGATGGCGTTCATCTCTTCACGGATGATCTGCTGGATTTTCAGCGCGCTGCGCTGACCGAGGTAAAGATAAGAATAGATGCCCGCGGCGAGCTGACGGATGTAGCCCGCGCGGAGCAACAGGCGATGGCTGGCGACTTCGGCATCGGCCGGGTCTTCGCGCAGGGTAGGAATAAACAGTTGCGACCAGCGCATCGGAAACTCGCCACCGGCAGGGACGCTGCCTGAAACGTGAGGCAGAACGCGCGTAAACGAAGCAGACTAGCGAAAGGCCCCTGCCCTGTCAATGGCGCTGCGGCGTTGAAAAACCCCGGACAACTCCGCTAGAATCGCAGGTGAGCACACATGCCCGACCCCACACAGAAGCCCCGCATCGCCATCGGCGCCGATCACGCCGGATTTCATCTGAAAGAAGCGGTGAAGCGGTTCCTGCGCGAGCAGGGCTATGAGGTCCAGGATGTGGGCACCGATTCGGAAGCTTCGGTGGATTATCCGGACTTTGCCCGGCTGGTGGCGGAAAAGGTGGCCCGCGGCGAAGCCGACCTGGGTCTGCTGGCCTGCGGCACCGGCATTGGCATGGCCATGACCGCGAACAAAGTGCCCGGCATTCGCGCTGCGGTGGCACACGATGCCTTCACCGCACGCCTGGCGCGCCAGCATAACAACGCCAATGTGCTCGCCTTGGGTGGCCGCGTCCTGGATGAGCCGACAGCGCTCGCCATCGTTCGCGAATTTCTGAATGCCCAGTTCGAAGGCGGGCGCCACCAGCGCCGCCTGGAAAAAATCGCGGCTCTGGAAAACACCCTGCAGGAAACGGAGCAGGCCGCTCGCAGCGGCAATCACGGAGCATGACACACGAAACGGAAGCCCTGAAACGCATCGAGCGCCCCCTGGCGGAAGTGGACCCGGAAATCGCGGAAATTCTGGCCGCCGAAGTCCGCCGGCAGGCCACCGGGCTCGAGCTGATCGCTTCGGAAAATTTCGTCTCGGAAGCCGTGCTCGAAGCGATGGGGTCGGTCTTCACGAACAAATACGCCGAAGGCTACCCGGGCCGGCGCTACTACGGCGGGTGCGAATTCGTAGACCGCGCCGAACAGCTGGCCATCGACCGCGCCAAGCAACTGTTCGGCGCCGAGCACGTCAACGTACAGGCGCACTCCGGCACACAGGCCAACATCGCGGTCTACATGACCGCGCTGCAGCCGGGCGATACGGTGCTGGGCATGAACCTGGCCCACGGAGGCCACCTGACACACGGTCACCCGCTGAATTTCTCCGGCCGAATGTACAAGTTCGTGGCCTATGGAGTGCATCCGGAAACCGAGCAGCTCGACTACGACGAGGTCGAGCGACTGGCCCGCGAGCACCGCCCGAAGATGATCGTGGCCGGCGCCAGTGCCTATGCACGGGTGATCGATTTCGAACGGTTGGCGGCAATCGCGCAGTCGGTGGGCGCGCTGCTGTTCGTGGACATGGCCCACATTGCCGGGCTAGTGGCGGCCGGGCTGCATCCCAGCCCGGTGCCCTACGCGGATTTTGTTTCCACCACGACCCACAAAACGCTGCGCGGGCCGCGCGGCGGCATGGTGATGTGCAGGGAAAAATACGCCAAGGAACTCGATCGCATCACGTTTCCGGGCACGCAGGGCGGCCCGCTGGTGCACATCATTGCAGCCAAGGCCGTCTGCCTGAAGGAAGCCATGGAGCCATCGTTCCGCGCCTACCAGCAACAGGTGGTGGCGAATGCCCGGGCGCTCGCTGCCGCGCTGGCCGAACGCGGCTTCCACATCGTCACCGGAGGCACCGATACGCATCTGTTCCTGGTCAACGTGCACACGCGCGGGTTGACCGGTCGTGACGTGGAACTGGCCCTGGAGCGCGCCGGCATCACCGTGAACAAGAACGCCGTTCCCTTCGACCCGCTGCCGCCGCTGAAAGCCGGTGGCATTCGCATCGGGACTCCGGCCGTGACCACGCGGGGGATGGGCGAGCCGGAGATGCGTCAGATCGCCGCCTGGATCGCCGAGATCGTAGAACACCTGGGCGACCCCGCGCGCGAGCGCCGCGTCCGCGAAGAGGTGGCGGCGCTGGCCCAGCAGTTCCCCCTCTATGAGAAGCGGCTGCGGGCCGCCGATGGCCTCCCCTACCGCGTGCAGACGACCCCAGCGCGCTCCTGACCGGCAGACCGGGGACGGCACGATGCGCATTGCGATCGACATCCGCCGCGCCGGTGATTTCGGGATCGGCACCTACCTGCGCAACGTCATCAACCATCTGGCCCGCCAGGACCGCACCAACGAATACCTGTTGATCGGCCGCCCCGAACACCTAGCGGAGTTCGATCCGCTGCCAGCCACCTTCCAGTTGATCGACTACCGCTATTCGCCGGCCAGCTTGCACACGCACTTCCACTTGCCGCTGGTCCTGCAGGAACAGCGCGCCGATCTGCTGCACATGCCCTGGTTCTATGCACCGGTCTGGGTGCCCTGCCCGATGGTGATCACCGTGCACGACCTGACCGATTTGCTGACGCTTCCCGACGGCACACGTCTGATCCAGACGGGGCGGCTGTTCTTCGCGCGGCGGGCCCTGGAGAAAGCGCGTCGCATCATGACGGTTTCTCAGGCCGGGCGGCGAGAGCTGGCGCGCGTGTTCGGCATCGCCGAGACCAAGATCGAGGTGATCTACAACGCGCTGGACGAGCGACTGGTGCGCGAGCCGTTCCCCGCCGATGCCGACCGCATTCTGGAACGCCACGCCGTGCACTTCCCTTTTCTGCTCTATGCGGGCAACATCAAGCCGCACAAAAATCTGGTGCGGCTGATCGAGGCCTTTGCGGTGGTCAAGGCCGAGCTCGGCAACCATCCGGAACTGCACCAGCTCAAGCTGCTCGTCATCGGCGACGAACTGGCCAAACATCCCGACCTGCGCCGCGCGGTGGTGCGCAGCCGTGTCCGCGAAGATGTGCGTTTCATGGGCTTCGTGCCGTACCAGACTCTGCGCGTTTTCTACGCCCGCGCGCGCGCCTTCGTTTTTCCCTCGCTCTACGAGGGCTTCGGCCTGCCGCCGCTGGAAGCCATGGCGCACGGCACGCCGGTGGTCACCTCCAACATTTCCTCGCTGCCGGAGGTAGTGGGCGATGCCGCGGTGCTGGTGAATCCGGAAAACGTATTCGACATTGTTCGCGGCATCCGCCTGGTGCTGACCGATGCCCGGTTGCGGGAAGAGCTGATCCGGCGCGGCTACCAGCAGGTGCAGCGGTATTCCTGGGAGCGCTCGACGGAACGAATCCGCGCCGTCTACCAGGCTGCGCTGGGCGGCAGCGCGGAGGCACCGCCGGCGGCGGCCGCATCGTGAGCCGCCTACACGGCTGCGATGCTCAGCTCCTGCACCTGCCCGTCGCGGATGCGGAAGGCGCGCACGGGCCGGGCTGCTTCGGGCGCCGGGGAAAGAATGAAATAAGCGGCGTCGGGATAGTAGGCGCGCTCGATGTCCAGCGCCGAGGGAAAATTCTCTCCCGAGGGATGGGAGTGATAGATGCCGAGCAGCTCGAGGCCTTCCGCGCGTATCTGGCGAAACAGGCGAAACAGCTCCTCGGGGGCAATCTCGTAGCGCGTGGCGCTGGCCAGCGCATTCTCGGCCGGATAGAGCGCGGTGATCACGCCGTCGCGGCCCGCCAGCAACCCGCAGCATTCCACCGCCGGATGGCGCTGTGCTTCGGCCTGCAACCGCTCCAGAATCTCGCGCCGGATGCGGACGGTATTCTCCACGGCTCCTTCTATACCGCAGGGACCAGCGGGGACGGGAAAATTTCTTCGGCTTCCCTGAAACCGCTGTCTCCGGCGATGCGTCGAAATTGCCCGGCGCCGCTTCGGACCGCACATCGCTGAAATGATGCACCGCTGTGCTCCACTCCTGTACGCCCTGATGGCCTCCGTCCTGCTGGCGGAAGCGACGGCAGGCGATCCCCCACCGCAAGACCTGCTGGCCCCGCGCACGCTGCGCATCGAACGGATTCCGGCTGCGGTGCGCGTGGACGGCCGGCTCGACGAACCTGTCTGGAGCCAGCTCGCCCCTGCCGAGGGATTCCTGCAGAGCGAACCGGACGAAGGCGCTCCGGTCAGCGAGCCTACCCGGGCCTACCTGTTCTATGACGACGAATACCTCTACATCGGCTTCCTCTGCTACGATTCCGAACCGGAGAAAATCATCGTCCGGTACGACGCGCGCGACGCCCGCACCAACTCCGACAGCGTAAATGTCTTCCTGGACCCGTTCGGAGACCGCCGCAACGGCTACTACTTCAGCGTGAACGCGGCCAACGGCCAGTTCGATGCACTGGTTTCGGCCGATGGCAGTTTCGATTCGACCTGGGACGGCATCTGGTACAGCGGTGTGCACCGGGACGAACAGGGTTGGTCGGTGGAAATCGCCATCCCTTTCCGCTCGATTCGTTTTCGCACCGGCCAGCCGTGGGGTCTGAACCTGAGCCGCGACATTGCCCGCAAGAACGAAAATGCCGCCTGGCAGTTCATCGCCCGTTTCGAAGGCCGTCCGCGACCTTCCCGCGCCGGCTATCTGGAGGGCATCGCCGGGGTGGAGCCCGGCCTGAATCTCGAACTCATTCCCTATCTGGCCGGCCGGTGGCGCCGCGGGGCCGGCAATCCGCTCGACGACGAAAACCGCTACGAAGGCGGCTTGGACGTGCGCTGGGGCTTGCTGCCCAATCTGACCGCCAATCTCACGCTGAATCCGGACTTTGCGGAAACCGAAGCGGACGAGATCAACATCTCCATCTCCCGCTTCGAACTGTTCTTTCCTGAAAAGCGCGCCTTTTTCAACGAAGGCTCGACGTTTTTCACCACGCCGCTGAACCTGTTTTTCACCCGCCGCGTCGGCGCCCGGCTGCCCGACGGGCGTCCGCAGCGCATCCTGCTGGGCGCAAAACTGACGGGGCGTGTGGGGCCGTGGACGCTCGGCCTGCTCGAATCGCGCACCCTGCGGACGGAATTCACCGACCCGAGAACGCGCGAGGTGCGCGTCGCTCCGGCAGCAAATTTTTTTGTGTTGCGCGTGCGGCGCGACATCCTGGCAAACTCCTCGATCGGCTTCCTGACGGTGAACCGCGACCAGGCTGCGGGCGACATCGGCTCGACCCAGCGCGCCCATGCCGTGGACCTGAGCATCGTGCGCGGTTCCAGCATCCTGTGGACCACGCAGGCCGCCTACAATCAAAACCAGACCGCCCCGGAAGGTGGCCTGCAGCGCGCGGCCTTCCGCTCCCACTTCAATTTCGACTCCGATGAACTGGAGTTCCGGCTGCGCTACAAGTTCGTCGGGCGCGCCTTCGACGTGAGCGCGATCGGATTCGAGCCGGAAACCGACCGGCACCAGACCCACGCGGCCGTCGAATGGAAACCGTTTCTCGACCGGGGCGGCATCCGCCAGATCTTCCTGGAACTGTCTCACGACGGCAACCGCAACACCGCCGGCGCCGTCGAAGACGACAGCCACGGCGCCGAACTCGGCTTCGAGTTCCAGAATTTCTGGTTCGCGGAGGTCAGCTACGAGTACGAGCGCGTCCGTTTCTTCGAATTCACAGACGACTTCCGGCGCCTGCCCGCCACCCGGCTGTACGCCACGCCGAACGTGGGTTTTTTCGTGCGAACGAACGAATCTCGTCCGGTGCTGCTGGACTACAGTTTCCAGTGGCGCCGCATCGTACAATTTCGCGAAAACTTTGCCGGTCGCGCGCAGGAACACAATCTGGCGCTGACGGCGCGATTGCTGCGGCGCATCAAGCTGCAGGCCAGCGGACGGTTGGTGCGCGAATTTCTCGACGATGGCACTCCGTTTCAGGTGCGGCGCCTGTTCCTGACACGCTTGAACTATCAGTTTACGCCCCGGCTGCGGTACCGCATTCTCGCTCAGGTGGCCAACGACCGCCGCGGACAGGAATTCAACATCAATTCGGTGATCGTCTACGATTTCACCGCGCGGTCGAACTTCGTGCTGGGCTACAACTATCAGCGCCGCTCACCCGGCACACCGGCGGATCTGGGCAACGAATTCTTCCTGAAGTTTTCCTACCTGTTCCAGTTCTGACGTCGGTCCTGCTCGTTTCCCGTACCGGGGAAAGGCTGCGGGGGTAGAATGGTGGCATGATCAAACGGCACAAGTCGCTCTATCCGCTCAGCCATCATCACCATCACGCGCTGGTGCGCGCGCTGGAAATCCGTCGCGCTGCCGAACAGCCCGAGCCGGAACGCACAGCGGCGCTGCATCGGGCCGGCCGGGCGCTGGTCGAGTTCTGGAAGCACAACGGCAGCGTCCACTTCCGCGAAGAGGAAGAAGTGCTGCTGCCCGCCTGCGCCCGTCATGTGAACATCGCGGAGGAGCCGGCCTTCGTCCGCATGCTGGCCGAGCACGCCGCCATCCGCGCCGGCTTGCAGGACCTGGAACAGGCCCTCGCTGATCATCAGCCGGCGCAGGAGCTGATCATCGAGCTGGGCCGGATGCTGCACGACCACGTCCGGCTGGAAGAAGAGCAGGTCTTCCCTCGCGCAGAAGCCCTGCTCGGCGAAGCGGGTCTGCAGGCGATTGCGCCGCGGTTGACACAGCTACACCCGAAAGCCTGCGAAGCCAACCCGGCGGAGCACCGCGAGAACTAGCCTGCCGCGCAGGGCGCGGCAACCGGAGCAGACGGCTGCGCGGGATAACGACACGACTGTGCGTTATTCCGCCTGCAGTCAGGTTTCGCCCGGCCCGTCCCATGCAAATACCAGTTCTTCAAGGAAATGCGGGCGGCACATGACCACTTCGATGGCGCACGAATTGCTTTGACTGCAGGCGGGGTAGAATACACATCTGAGGCAGACATGCAGAAATCATCCATTCCGCGACTCTCCAGCTCGGCCGAGGAGCTCATTCATCTGGCGGAAACCTACGGCGCGCACAACTATCACCCGCTACCGGTCGTCATCGAACGCGGCAGCGGGGTGTGGGTGTGGGACGTCGAGGGCCGCCGATACCTGGACTGCCTTTCCTGCTACTCCGCGCTCAACCAGGGACACTGCCATCCGAGGATTGCCGAGGCGGCGCGGCGGCAAATGGAAAAAGTCACGCTGACCTCGCGCGCATTTCACAACACCGAGCTGGGCCCGCTGCTGCAGCAGTTGGCGGAACTGTGCGGGATGGAAATGGTGCTGCCGATGAACTCCGGCGCCGAAGCGGTGGAAACCGCCATCAAGGCCGCGCGAAAGTGGGGCTACCGGAGCAAAGGCGTGGAAGAAGACCGCGCGGAGATCATCGTTTTCGAAAACAATTTTCACGGACGAACCGTCACCATCATCAGTTTTTCGACCGAGCCGCAGTACCGGCGCGGCTTCGGCCCGTTCACACCCGGCTTTCGCATCGTGCCGTACGGCGATGCGGCAGCGGCACGGCGTGCCGTGCACCGCAACACCGTGGCCATCCTGGTCGAACCGATTCAGGGCGAAGCGGGTGTGATTGTGCCGCCCGAGGGTTTCCTGCGCGAACTGCGCGAGCTCTGTACTGCGGAAAATCTCCTGCTGATCGCCGACGAAATCCAGACTGGATTGGGCCGCACGGGGAAACTGTTCGCCTGCGAGCATGAAGGCATACAGCCGGACGTCTATGTGCTGGGCAAGGCGCTGGGCGGCGGATTCTATCCGGTCTCGGCGGTGGTGGCGTCGCGTGCGGTGCTCGGGGTGTTCGAGCCGGGCGACCACGGCTCGACCTTCGGTGGCAATCCACTGGCCTGTGCCATTGCGCGGGAAGCACTGCGCGTGCTGGTCGAAGAAAAACTGCCCGAGCGGGCCGCGGAGATGGGCGCCTATTTTCTGGACGGCCTGCGCAAGCTTTCCTCACCGCACGTGAAGGAAATCCGCGGGCGCGGGCTGCTGATTGGCCTGGAAATCAAGGCCGAGTCCGGCCCAGCCCGACCGTTCTGCGAGCGGCTGATGGAACAGGGCGTGCTCTGCAAGGAAACGCATCAGCAGGTCATACGACTGGCGCCGCCACTGGTTATCCGCCGCGAAGAAATCGACTGGGCGCTCGAACGCATCGCCCGTGTGCTCGTCTGAGCGCAGCCGTGACTTGCTGGTGCAGGCGTCCCGAGCCGCGCATCCCCGGCCCTTGCAGCTCACGCGCCGGCCTTCTGCGCCTGGCGGCGGAGAAAGGTGGGCACGTCCAGGTCGTCCAGCGCACCCTCCTGGACGATTTCGTTGACACTGCGCACCACATCGGGAGCAACCCCGTCTGTGCGCTCGGCGCGGGCTGCCTTCCAGCTCTTCGGCAGATAGCTGGGACGCTGGTGGGAACGCCGCGCCGCCGCTTCTTTGAATCCGGTGGCGATGACGGTGATTTTCACCTGCTCCTTCATCGCTTCGTCCTGGACGGCACCGAAGATGATGTTGGCATTTTCGTGGGCCGCTTTCTGAATGATGGACGAGGCTTCATGCACTTCATGCAGGGTGAGCGAAGAGGATCCAGTGACGTTGATCAGGATCGCCTGGGCGCCGTTGATCGAGTTGTCTTCGAGCAGCGGGCTGCTGATGGCGCGATTGGCGGCGTCCACGGCGCGGTTCGGGCCCGAAGCCACCGCCGTGCCCATCACCGCGTAGCCCATGCCGTGCATGATCGTGCGCACGTCGGCGAAGTCGCGGTTGATGATGCCGGGGATGGTGATGATGTCGCTGATGCCCTGGACGCCCTGGCGCAGGATGTCGTCGGCGATGCGAAAAGCTTCGAAGAAACTGGTGCCGCGCTCGACCGTATCCATCAGGCGCTCGTTGGGAATGACGATCACGGTGTCCACGCAGCCGACCAGTTCGCTGAGCGCCTGCTCGGCCTGCGCCATGCGCCGCTTGCCTTCGAAGGCAAACGGTTTGGTGACCACGGCCACGGTCAGTGCGCCGAGCTCGCTGGCCAGACTGGCCACGACCGGCGCCGCGCCGCTGCCGGTGCCGCCGCCCAGGCCCGCGGTGATGAACACCATGTCGGCCCCTTCCAGCGCCTCGATGATTTTTTCGGTGTCCTCGAGCGCCGCTTTGCGGCCGATCTCCGGATTGGCGCCGGCGCCGAGTCCTTTGGTGAGCTTGGCGCCCAGTTGCAATTTCACCGGCGCCTGGGACATTTTCAGCGCCTGCATGTCGGTATTCGCGGCGATGAATTCGACCCCTTCGACCCGGGCGCGAATCATGCGGTTGACCGCGTTGGTGCCCCCACCGCCGACTCCAATGACCTTGATGCGAGCACCCTGCTGGAGCTCTTCGTTCAGGGCAAACCGGATAGCCGGTTCTTTCTGCGTCATCGTGCGTTCTCCCGTTTCTTCTGCCGCGATCTTGCGACCACGGAGCATGAATTTTGGCATGAATTCACCTCGCCGACCCTGCGAACAGGGCCTTGAGTTTGGCGGCCAGTCCCGTGGGACGCTGCGCGGCCAGGCGACGCGCGCGAATCCCGTAGAGCAGCAGCCCGATGGCGGTAGCGTATTCGGGCTGGGTGACTTCCTCGGTCATGCCCTCCAACCCGCGCGGCACCGCCACACGCGCAGGCAGTTCGAAGAAATTTTCCGCCAGCTCGGCCAGGCCGGCGAGCTTTGCGGCACCGCCGGTGAGCACCAACCCGGCCGGAATTTGCGATTCCAGTCCGGCTCGTTGCAGCTCTTCCCGAACCAGCGCGAGCAGTTCCTGGGCGCGCGGCTCGACGATTTCGCACAGCATGCGCGCAAAGATCGTGCGCGGGGGACGATCGCCGACCGTGGCAATCTCGATGGCCACGTCTTCCCGCAGCAGCGGCCGCCAGGCCACCGCGCACTCGCGCTTGACGCGTTCTGCTTCCGGCAGGGGCGTGCGCAGGCCGACCGCCAGGTCGTTCGTGAAGTGGTCGCCGCCGACCGGGATCGCCGCCGTGTACCGCACCACACCGCCGGTGAAGACCACCAGGTCGGTGGTGCCACCCCCGATGTCGAGCAGGCAGCAGCCGAGCTCGCGCTCATCGTCGGTCAGGCAGGCATCGGCTGAAGCCAGCGGCTCGAGCACCGTGTCGGTGACGTGCACGCCGGCACGGTTCACCGCGGTGACGATGTTCTGCGTGGCCGAAATCGAGGCCGTGACCAGGTGCACATCGGCTTCCAGCTTCTGCCCGACCATCCCGATGGGGTCGCGGATGTTGTCCTGGCCGTCGAGGAAGAACTGCTGCGGCAGCACGTGCAGAATCTCGCGGTCTTCGGGCAGGCTGACACTGCGCGCGGCTTCGACGGCCCGGCGGACATCTTCCTTCTGCACTTCCCGCGGGCGGCTGCCCAGGGAAATCCCGCCCCGACTGTTCACTCCGCGCACATGCCCGCCGGAAACACCGATCCAGGCCGATTCGACCGGCACGCCGGCGGCCGATTCAGCCGCTTCGAGCGCGCGGTGGATCGAGCCGACGGCCGCATCCAGATTGACGATGACGCCGCGGCGCAGGCCACGCGATTCCGCGGCGCCCATGCCGAGGAATCGGACGTGTTCGTCCTGCGGCTCGCAAATCAGCACGCAGGTTTTCGTGCTGCCCACGTCCAGCGCGACGATGTGACGACTTTCTTTCCTCATGGCCGTTCTTCCGGATTGACGACCACCTGCCGCTCAAACCGCAAATCGACCGCTTCGACGTGACCGGCCGTGGCCCGCCACTGGCCTATGTTCTCCAGAAACAGAGAGAAGCGGCGCGCAAAGTCGCGGTCGCCGAAATGGACCAGCACGGAGGCCGACTGGCCAGCGCCACGGCCGAGCTCGGGCAGCTCGACGAGCACGGCCTTCAGGTTGCTGGCCTCGGCGAGGTCCACCTCGCTGACGTACTGCGAGGCGCCCGCGCGCACCGCTTCGATCTGCGCCAGAAACTGCACGTAGAGCTGCATGCGTCGCTGCCGCTCGCTGGCAACCATGCCTGCATGCAAACCGCTGACCACCGGAAAACGGAAGTCGGCACCGCCTTCCACCGGCGGGTCGAGAATCACGCCGTGGGCATCGACCAGGGCCAGCGTCGGACCAAGCCGCAGAAACGCCACCGGCGTGCGCTCGACCAGTTCCACCTCGATCCGATTCGGGAGCACCCGGCGTACGGTGGCGCGTTCGACCCAGGGAATCGCTTCCACAGCGGCACGACGCTCGGCCAGCGGCACCTGCAGAACACTGCGATAGCGGTCCGGATAGAACTTCTCCAGGATCGTGGCGCGGCTCACATAGCGGTTGCCTGTGACCACGACCTGTGCCGGCGAGGCCAGCGCCATTTGCGGGGCGTGGAGCAGAAACTCCACACCCAGGTAGCCCGCCCCGGTCGCCGCCACCCCCGCCAAGGCGAGCAGGGTCCGGCGCAGATAGACGCGGCGCGCTTCGCGGCTGAAGCGGCGCCGGCGAATTTCCACCGGCCGCTGTCGCCGCAGATAGCGCGGCTCCTCGCGTTCGGGCGCGAGGACCGCGTCGGAGGGATAGAGCTGCTCGTCCACCATATCCTTCACGCCCTCCAGATGATGACCTCCTCTTCGAGCTCGACTCCATAGGCGCGGCGCACTCGTTCCCGCACCAGGTCAATCAGCCGCAGCATATCGGCGCAGGTGGCCGCTCCGGCGTTAATGAAAAAATTGGCGTGCCGGTCGCTGACCATGGCGTCCCCCACGCGAAAACCTTTCAATCCCAGCTCGTCGATCAACCGCCCAGCGGAAGCGCCCGGAGGATTCTTGAAGATGCACCCGGCCGACTTCTGGTTCAAAGGTTGACTGGCACGGCGCTTTTCATTGCAGATGCGGATCGTTTGCAGGATTTCCGCGAACGGCTTGGAGACAAGTTCCAGCTTCACTGCCAGCATCATATCATCGGCGTCAAATGAAGTGTGCCGGTATTCGAACCGGATCTGCTCGCCGCGCAGCGTTTCGATGGCGCCGCCGGCGGCACGGTAGACGACGACTTCGCGGACGAAACTGCCGATCTGGGTTCCATAGGCGCCCGCGTTCATGCGCAGCGCTCCGCCGACCGACCCGGGCACGCCGATCAATCCTTCCATACCACCCAGGTCGGCGCGTGCACACTGGGTGACGGTGGCGCCCAGGTCCGCGGCAGCGTCTACCCAGGCCGTCCGACCTTCGATCCGCACCGCCGGCTCGAGCGGAGCCAGTTGCAGCACCACCCAGGGCAGCTCGCCATCGGCGACCAGCAGGTTGCTGCCCCCGCCGAGCAGCCGGAACGGAATGTCGTGGTCGCGCAGCAGCCGCACCAGTTCCGGCAGCGCCTGGCGGTCGCCGATGCGCAGCAGGTCTGTGGTGCCGCCGATGCCGAAGTAGGTGCGCTCGGCCAGAGCGGCACCGGGCAGCCGTTGCACGCCGAGCCGCGGCAGGGCGGCCAGCAGTTCCGGGTTCTCAATCCGCATCGCGAGTTGTCACCTTTGCACCGAGCAGCATCGCCAGCTCTTCGACAGCTCGGCCGACGCTGCCGGCACCAATCGTCATGATGGCATCGCCCGGCCGGGCTTCTGCCAGCAGCACTTCGATACCTTCCTGCAACGTGCTGCGATAGAGCACCCGCTTGTGCCCGGCGGCCCGGATGGCTTCGGCCAGCGCTTCGCCGGTGACGCCGGCAATCGGGTCTTCGCTGGCCGCATAGATATCGGTCAGCACGAGCAGATCCGCCTGATGGAACGCACCCAGGAATTCGTCCCACAGATGCTTGGTGCGCGTGTAGCGGTGCGGCTGGAACAGCACCAGGATGCGTTCGAAACCGCAGAGCCGTGCCGCGTCCAGCGTGGCGCGGATTTCGGCTGGATGATGTCCGTAGTCATCAATCAACGTGACGCCGTTGGCAGTGCCGCGAATCTCAAAGCGGCGACCTACGCCGGTGAACGAGCCCAGCCCGGTGCGGATCTGCTCCGGCGTCAGGCCCAGATACAAGCCAACAGCCGCGGCCGCGGCCGCGTTGCGCACATTGTGCAGCCCGGGTGGATGCGGCAGAAAGAACCGGCCGAGCTCGGCCCCGCGATAGACGAGATCGAACTCGCTTTCCAATCCCAGCAGCTTCACGTTGCGGATCTGCAGGTCCGCCTGCTGCGAGGTGCCGTAGCTGATCACGGGCCGCTTCACCTGAGGCAGGATGGCCTGCACGTTGGTGTCGTCCAGGCAGAGCACCGCTGCGCCGTAAAAGGGCACACGGTTAACAAACTGCAAGAAGGCCGACTGGATGTCTTCGAGCGAGTCGTATTGATCCAGATGTTCGCGGTCAATGTTGGTCACCACGGCCACGACCGGAGCCAGCAGCAGAAAGGTGCGATCGCTTTCATCGGCTTCGACCACCATGTATTCGCCCTTGCCGAGCCGCGCCGTTGTGCCCGCCTGATTGACGCGGCCGCCGACGACGAACGTGGGGTCCAGGCCTGCAGCGGCAAGCACCGCGGCGACCATCGACGTCGTCGTTGTTTTGCCATGCGCGCCGGCCACCGCGATGCCGTATTTCAGCCGCATCAGCTCCGCCAGCATTTCCGCGCGCGGGATGACCGGAATTTTCTGTCGCCGCGCTTCGACGACTTCCGGGTTGTCCGGCCGCACCGCCGAGGAGACCACCACAACGTGTGCGCCGGCCACATGTTCGGCACGGTGCCCTTCGCAGATGGTGGCGCCCAGCTTCCGCAGTCGCTCGGTGATGGCCGAGGCTTTCAGGTCGGAACCGGAGACCGAATAGCCGAGCGTCAGCAGCACTTCTGCAATCCCGCTCATGCCGATGCCGCCGATGCCCACCAGGTGAATGCGTTGAAAATTGCGGAAGCGAACCATCATCGGCGCACCTTCTCTTCCAGGAAGTCCACGATCGCCTCGGCAGCGTGCGGACGCGCCAGCGCGCGCACCCGCTGCTCGATCGCGGCAATCTGCTGGGGCTGGGTAAGCAGAGCGGCAATCGCGTCGGCCAGCCGTCCGGCGGTGAGCTCCTCCTGAGGAATCATGCGGGCGGCGCCCGCGGCAGCGAACCACTGGGCGTTGTGCAATTGATGTCCTTCGGCTGCCGCACCGAAGGGAACGAGAATAGCGGCGCGCCCGGCAGCAGCAATCTCAGCCAGGGTCACCGCGCCCGCGCGCGAGACGAGCACGTCGGCGCGGGCCATGCACTGCGCCATGTCCTCGATGAAGGGCACCACCTCCGCTGCCAGCTTCCGCGCGGCATAGGCCTCGCGCACCGCATTATAGTCGCGTTCTCCGGTCTGGTGAATGAAGAAGAGCTGCTGCCGAAAGCGCTCGAGCAGCGGGAGCGCTTCGACCACGGTGCGATTCAGAACCTGCGCTCCTTGACTGCCGCCGGTGATCAGCACCGTGAACGGTTCGCGATGCTGGCGCGGCGGGACGCGGAAGAACTCCTCGCGCACCGGGCAGCCGGTCTGGCGGGCACGCGCGCCCCAGTAGTCGCCCTGCGGGAATGCGGTGGCTACGCCGTCGGCCAGCGGGCCGAGCAGCCGGTTGGTGAAGCCCGGCTTCGCGTTGGGCTCAAAAATCACGGTCGGGATGCCCAGCATCCGCGCCTGCAACAGCACCGGCCCGGAGGCGTAGCCACCCACGCCCAGGGCCGCCGCAGGACGATGGCGGCGCAGCACGCGCGCAGCATCCGCCAGAGCCACGGGGAGCAGCGCCAGGTTGCGCAGCAGACGAATTCCGCCGATACCCTTTAGTCCGGCGACCCGAATCGTCTCCAGGGGCAGGCCGGCTGCGGGCACCAGCTTCGTTTCCAGGCCGCGTTCGGTTCCGACCATGACCACCTCGCGATCTCGGCCGCGCTTCAACCACTCCCGGGCGACCGCGAGCGCCGGGAAGATATGGCCCCCGGTTCCCCCGCCAGCGATTGCGAGCTTCATAGCACCATCGGCACTGTGCGTCTCGCTTCAGTCGGCATGCTGAGCGATGTTCAACAGCACGCCGGTGGCCAGCAGCATCACCAGCAGGCTGGAACCGCCATAGCTGATAAACGGCAGCGGGATTCCCTTGGTGGGCATCAGACCCAGCACGACGCTCAGATTGATCAGGGCCTGCCCGAGAACCATCACCGTGATGCCCACAGCGGCCAGCCGCCCGAACGCATCCGGTGCCGCCAGCGCCGCACGAAAACCTCGCCAGCCATAGATTCCAAACAGGGCCATCACCGCCAGCGCGCCGAGAAATCCCAGCTCTTCGCAAAGCACGGCGAAGATGAAGTCCGTGTGCGCTTCCGGCAGATAGAACAGCTTCTGGCGCGACTCCATCAGTCCCACACCGGTCAGCCCTCCGCTGCCTACCGCAATCAGCGACTGGAGCAACTGGAAGCCACTGCCCTGCGGATCCGCTTCCGGATTCAGGAACACCAGCACACGCCTCAGCCGGTAGGGTTCGGCGAGGATCAGAGCAGCCAGAGCGGGCACCGTTACGCCGGCGGCGCCGACCAGATAGCGCCAGTCCAAGCCGGCAACAAACAGCATGGCCAGGGCAATCAGAAAAATCTCGAAAGCGGTGCCCAGGTCCGGCTCCAGCACCACCAGGGCGACCACAATCAGCACCGGACCCAGGGCCGGCAGCAGCGTGCGGCGAAAGTCGTTGACGCCGAAGCTCTGCGGACGCAGCCGCGCTTCCAGCAGCGCCGCCAGATAGAAAATCACGACCAGTTTGGCAAGCTCGGAAGGCTGCAGCCGCAGCGGGCCAAAATGTATCCAGCGGTGTGCGGCGTTGATGGGAGGAAAGAAAAACACGGCGGTGAGCAGCAGCAGGATGCCGCACAGGCTCGTATAGATCACCACAGGCTGGCGAAGCCTGCGGTAGTCGACCTGCATGAGCGCAAACATGCCGCCCAGCCCCAACAGCAGCCAGAGGGCCTGCCGCCCGATGAAGCCGTAGGGGCTGCCCAGCTCTTCCTCGGCGGTCACCGCCGAGGCACTGAACACCATGACCGCACCCACCAGACACAGCGCCAGCGTGGCCCCGTACAGCCAGCGATCGAACTGCACCGCGCGGGGCATCAGCGCACCTCCGCCGCGTGTTGCTGGACGAGCTGGCGCACGAGCTGTTTGAAGACGCGGCCGCGGTGTTCGAAGTTTTCGAACTGGTCGAAGCTGGCACAGGCCGGGGCGAGCAGCACGGTGTCGCCCGGCTGAGCGTTCGCGTACGCCAGATGCACAGCACGATCGAGCGTGCCGGCCTGTTCCACCGGCACGACACCCTGCAACTGCGCGGCAATTTTTTCCGCGGCCGAGCCGATCAGCAGAACGAGCCTAGCGCGACGTTTCAGGGCGGGCGCAAGCAAAGTGAAATCGCCGCCTTTGTCCTTGCCGCCCAGAATCACCAGCAGCGAGCCCGAGAAGGCGTCGAGGGCCTTCAAGGTGGCGTCGACATTGGTGGCTTTCGAATCGTTGTAAAAACTCACCCCGCCCAGCTCGGCGACAAACTCCAGCCGGTGTTCGACACCGGCAAAACTGCGCACCCCGGCCGCAATCGCCGCCGGCGAGGCGCCCGCCAGATAAGCCGCCGCGGCCGCCGCAAGCACATTTTCTACGTTGTGGGCGCCGCGCAAGCCGATTTCGCTGCAATGGAGCAGGACCGTTTCGCGGCCGTCCTCCCGGAAAACGATCTCCTCGCCGTTGTCTGAAAGCGTCGCCGAGGCACGCAGACAGGTGCCGGCGGCCACCCGCCGGGTGCGACTGAACCAGTAGACACGGGGCCGCACCGGCATCTGTTCGGTGACGTGCGGGTCGTCCGCATTCAGCACGGCAGCATCGCGCTCGGTCTGGTTTTCGAACATCCGCGCCTTAGCAGCCGCATAGGCGGCAAAAGACGGATGGCGGTCCAGATGATCCGGGGTCAGGTTCAGCAGCACGCCGACGTCGGGACGAAACGCGTGGATCGTTTCCAGTTGAAAACTGCTCACCTCGGCGACCGTGACGGTGGCCTCGCTGGAGGTTTCGACGCGCGAGATCAGGGGAATGCCGATGTTGCCGCCGACCAGCGTCGGGATGCCGGCTGCTTCCAGAATGTGGCCCGTCAGCGCGGTCGTGGTGGTTTTGCCGTTCGATCCGGTGATGGCAATCAGGCGCCCGCGCAGGAACCGCCAGGCCAGCTCGATTTCGCTCCACACCGGGATGCCGGCGGCCCGCGCGGCATTCAGGTACGGCGCATCGGCCGGCACGCCCGGGCTGGGGACGATCAGGTCCTGGTTCAGAAAAGTTTCCCGGCGATGGCCGCCGAGCTCGAGCGCAACGCCGGCAGCATGCAGCTTGGCGGCGGCTTCCGCCACCTGCTCTGCGCTGCGCTCTTCGCTGGCGGTAACCTGTGCGCCGCGGGCTGCGCAGAACAGCGCGGTGGCAATGCCGGTGCGGGCCAGTCCGACGACCAGCACGCGCTTGCCGCTCAGTTCCACGGTAGGTTTCATAGCCTGCATCCCTGCCTCAGCGCAGCTTCAGCGTGGTCAACGAAAACAGCGCGAAGACCAGGGCGGCGATCCAGAAGCGCACGATAATCTTCGATTCGCTCCACCCCATCAGCTCGAAGTGATGGTGCAGCGGGGCCATGCGGAAGATACGCCGACCGGTCAGCCGGTAGTAGCCCACCTGCAAAATCACCGAGAGCGCTTCGATCACAAACACACCGCCCACGAAGAACAGCAGAATCTCTTGCTTGATTATCACCGCGACGGTGCCGATCGCCCCGCCCAGCGCCAGGGAACCTACATCGCCCATGAAAATTTCGGCCGGATGGGCGTTGTACCAGAGGAAGCCCAGGGCCGCACCCGTGATCGCTCCGCAGAAAATCGTCAGCTCGCCTACCTGCGGCATCTTGGCCAGGTCGAGGTACTCGGCAAAGCGGGAATGGCTGGAGACGTAGGTGAGCGCCGTCCAGGCCGCCGCGGCAATCATCACACAGCCAATCGCCAACCCGTCCAGTCCGTCGGTCAGATTCACGGCGTTCGACGAACCCACAATCACCAGGATCAGAAAGACCAGAAACGGCAGATAGGCCAGCGGCCACCAGTAGGGATTGGCGAGCAGCGCGTCGATCACCAGGTCGGGGCGCACGTTTTTGAAGAACGGCATCAGCAACTCGGTGGAGTAGAGGCCCAGGGCTTTGTAGGCCACCAGGGTGACCCCGATCGCCAGCGCGACCGTAATCTGCAGAAACAGCTTGGTGCGCGCCGTCAGACCCAGATTGTGCCGGCGTACGACCTTGCGGTAATCATCGGCAAAGCCAATCGCGGAAAACGCCACGGTGGCAAACAGCGCCAGCAACACGAACGGATTGCGCAGATCAGCCCAGAGCAGCGTGGGCAGCACAATCGCCAGCACGATCAGGATCCCGCCCATCGTCGGTGTGCCGGCTTTTTTCAGGTGATTCCGCGGGCCTTCTTCGCGGATGAACTGACCGATTTGCAGCGCGCGCAGCCGACGAATCATCCAGGGACCGAGCAGCAAGCACAGCAGCAGCGCGGTCAGGCTGGCCATCGCCGTCCGCACGGTGATGTACCGGAAGACGTTCAGCGGACTGAAGTACGGCTCCAGCACATGGTAGAGCAAATAGTAGAGCATCGTCTGTTCCGTTGCCGCGGCCCTGTGCGGCGCAGTTTCCCCGGCACCGTTACGGATGGGTCCCGGGTGCCTTCGCGTTCGACGCCGGCGCGGAATCCTCCTCGGCGCGGGCGTAGCGACCGGCCAGCCGCTCGACAATCCGTTCCATGTGCACCCCGCGCGAACCTTTCACCAGCAGCAGGTCGCCCCGGCCGAGAAACTCGACCAGAAACCGAGCGGCCTGCTCGGCATCTTCGAAAAACTGCGTGCGGGCTTCGCTGAAGCCGGCTTCGACCGCGCCGCGGGGAATTTCAGCGGCATTGCCCTGCACACCAAAAATCCAGTCTATGCCGCGCAGCCTGGCGAGCTGACGACCCGCTTCGCGATGCAGTTCTGCCGAAGCAGGACCCAGCTCCAGCATTTCGCCGGCGGCGAGAATCCGGCGCCGGTAGCCGGGCGTGGTGGCCAGCAGTTCGGCGGCCGCGGTCAGCGCCACGGGATTGGAGTTGTAGCTGTCGTTGATCACCGCAAAGCCATCCGCAAAACGCACGAGCTCGCCGCGCATCGCCGGCGGCTTCAGTGCGCGCAGCACCGGCCGGGCCTCTTCGGCCCCGACGCCAAACTCCGCTGCTGCCGCCAGCGCGGCCAGCGCGTTGGCCAGGTTGTGCCGCCCGCTCAGCGAGAGCGCCAGCCGCGCCTCTCCCTGCGGCGAGACAAGCGTGAAGGCGATGCCTTCGGCGCCGCGGTTCTCCACACCCCGCGCGCGATACTGCGCCGCGGGACCGAAGCCGAAGGTGACCACCCGTCCGCGGAAAACTTCCGCGAAACGGGAGACGCGTGAATCGTCGGCATTCAGCACGGCGACGGGTTCACCGGAAGCCAAACCTTCGATCAGCTCCCGCTTGGCCAGCGCGATTTCGTCCACCGAGGAAAAAAACTCCAGATGCACCGGTCCGACGTTGGTCACCACGCCGATTTCCGGCTCGGCGATGGCGGCCAGTCGGGCCAACTCCCCGCGGCGCGACATGCCCACCTCGACCACAACGGCTTCGTGGTCGGGCTCCAGCCGACACAGCGTCAGGGGCAGGCCGTAGGCGTTGTTCAGGTTTCCCTCCGACTTCAGCACGCGGCGCCGCGTGGCCACCAGTGCCGCCAAGATTTCCTTTGTGGTGGTCTTGCCCGTCGAACCTGTAATCGCGGCCACGCGGCGGCCGCGTCCGGCCTGCGCCCAGCTCCGGCGGACTTCCCGCGCCAGATGCTGCAGGGCGTCCAGCGTGTCCTCCACGACCAGCAACCGTCCGCGGAGCTCCGCCGGGAATGCCCCCAGACGAGCGTGCGCGACAACGGCGGCCACCGCACCGGCCGCCAGGGCCGCAGCCACATAGTCGTGTCCGTCGTGCCGTGGCCCGCGGATGGCAAAAAACAGTTCGCCGGCACGCACCGTTCGAGAATCAATCGAAACGCCCGCGCAGACTGCGTCGGCGGCCAGCGCAGCGGGGCCGGTCGGGAGCGTGCTGCCCAGAGCAGCAGCGATTTGTGCCAGGGTCCAGTGCATGCAGCGTTCGGCGGATCGGGTTTCACCGGTCTCCGCCAGCAATCCGTTGTTTTCGACCGCGGCGGCCCTTCGCGTCGCGCGCGAATCTGTCTGCGCCGTCCACGGGCAGCTCCTTCAGAAGGGCACACCGGTGGCCTCGCTCGAGGGCTTCTGGTAGCCGAGCTCGGCGAGCTTTTCTCGCGCCACATCGATTTCATTCCACGGCAGTTTCTGATCTCCCAGGATCTGGTAGCGTTCGTGCCCCTTGCCGAGCAGCAGCACGATGTCGCCTGCCCGCGCCGCGTCGAACGCAAGACCGATCGCCCGGGCACGATCCGGTTCGACCAGGTACTGGCCTTCGGCGCGCCGCAGGCCGACGAGAACGTCGTTGATGATCAGCCGCGGGTCTTCGCCGCGCGGGTTGTCATTGGTGAGCACGACCAGGTCCGCGCTGCGGCCGGCGACTTCGCCCATCAAAGGGCGCTTGGTGCGGTCGCGTTCACCCCCGCAGCCGAACACAACAATCACGCGGCCCTGCGGGTTCAGCTCGCGCGCCGTGGCGATGACGTTTCGAATCGCGTCGTGTGTGTGCGCGTAGTCCACCACGACCAGAAACGGCTGGCCCGCATCCACCCGCTCGAAGCGGCCCGGCACGCGCTCCAGCCGAGCGATGCCCTCGGCGATGGCTTCGCGGTCCAGCTCCAGTGCCAGGCCCACCCCGATCGCCGCCAGCAGATTGTAGAGATTGATGCGGGCCACCAGCGGGGAGTGCACGGCAAAGCTGCCTGCCGGCGTCTCGGCGATGAATCGGATGCCGGAAAAACTCAGTGTTGGTTTCCGGGCAGTGATATCGGCCTTTTTCTCGAGCCCGTAGGTGAGCACCCGCGCGGGCAGCGCGACCAGCTCCCGGCTGCGCGGATCATCAGCGTTCAGCACGCCAACGGCGGGCGCGCCGGCCCCGGTGCCTTCGAACAAGCGGCGTTTGGCGGCAAAGTAGTCGTCGATGGTGCCGTGGTAATCGAGGTGATCCTGCGTCAGATTGGTGAAGACGGCAGCGGCAAACCGACAGCCCCAGACACGATCCTGGGCCAGCGCGTGGGAGCTGACCTCAAAGACCGCGTGCGTGCCGCCAGCCGCACACACACGGGCCAGAAAGCGCTGCAGGTCGAGCGATTCCGGCGTGGTGTGCGTGGCCAGCTCGACGCCGTCGGGCAGCCGGTATTCAATCGTGCCCATCATGCCGGCAGGAAGGCCAGCGGCGCGAAAGATGGAGTCCACCAGATAGGTGGTCGTGGTTTTCCCGTTCGTGCCGGTGATGCCAACCAGTTTCAGCCGCTCTGCCGGTCGGCCGTAGAAATTCGCCGCCACGGTAGCCAGAGCCCGTCGGGCCTGGGGCACCTGCACCCAGACCACCGAAGCCGGCCAGTCAGCCGGTACGGGCAGCTCGCTCAGAATGACCGTGGCGCCGGCCCGCGTGGCTTCGCGGACGAACTGGTTGCCATCGGCGCGGACCCCGCGCAGCGCAGCGAACAGTGCTCCGGGCTTCACCTGACGGCTGTCACAGACAACGGAAGCAACCTGAACCGTGCCGTCCCCCGACACGGTGCAAGCGTCCACACCGCGAAGCAGGTCGTTCAGCTTCATTCCCTTTCTCACCAGTATAGGCTGGCTGTATTCGGCCCTCAAACTTCCCGTCATCCGGCCGCTTCCAGCCACGTCAATCTCTTCCTCGCGGCTCCGCCTCGGTCGCCGGAGTCGACTCTGCGGCCGCCCGGAGGAACCGCACCGTGACCCGGCTGCCGCGCGGCACGCGCTGGCCTGCTGCCGGGACCTGGTCCCAGGCAACACCGGTGCCGATCAGCACCGGCTGCAGACCGATTTGCAGACACTGTTCGGTAACGGCACGCACGGATTTGCCCCGCAGCGCGGGCACCTCTACGGATTCGGTGCTGGCCAGGGCCAGCGTTGGGGTGTGGCCGGCGTCGGACGCAGCCGACCCAGCGGCTTCGGCCGCAGCCGCAGAAATCCGCTGCGATGGGTGAAAATCGCTCAGCTCGGTGGCCTCGGGCTGGCTGCGGCGAGCGCGCAGCCGCGGCGCCGGCGGCACGACGTCGTGAGGCACACCCAGATAGGTCAGCACCTGCTCAGCCACTTTTTTGAAAACCGGCGCAGCCACGCGTCCGCCGTGGTAGTTCTCCGGTGGCGAGTCCAGTGTGACCAGCACGGTGATGGCCGGTTCGTTCAGCGGGGCGAAGCCGACAAAACTGGCGATGTGATCGGTGAGCGAGTAACGGCCCGTGAGCGGGTCAATTTTCTGTGCCGTGCCTGTTTTTCCGGCAGCGGTCCAACCGTCCAGTTGCGCCGCTTTTCCGGTGCCTTCGAGCACCACTCCCTCCAGCAGCCGGCGCAGCGTAGCGGCGGTGGTCGCGCTGATCACCCGCACCGGCGCAGGACGTTCCGGGGCGACGCGCTGGCCGTTCTGGTGCAGCTCGCGCACCAGCCGGGGGGCGACCAGCAGTCCGCCATTGGCGATGGACGACATGGCTGTGACCATCTGCACGGAAGTGACGCCGATCTCCTGCCCCATGGAGATCGAGCCGACCGAAACCGGCGTCCAATTCTCAGCCGCACGCAGCAGTCCGCGGCTCTCGCCGGACAGCTCGATGCCGGTCAGCTCGCCGAAGCCGAAAGCGCGGATGTAGCGGTAGAGCGTGCGCGGGCCCAGCCGCAGGCCCAGCTTGATCGTGCCGACGTCGCTCGACTGGGCCAGCACCTGGGCCACGTTCAGCAGGCCGAACGGTTTGTGGTCGCGGATGCGATGGCCGGCGATGTAGATGGCTCCGTTCTGGCAGTCAATGACCTCGCCGGGATGGGTCCGCTTTTCTTCCAGCGCCGCCGCGAGCGTGACGATCTTGAAGATCGAGCCGGGCTCATACACCGCGGAAACCGCGCGATTCATCCGCGCTGCTTCGCGGGCTTCCTGAGGTGTGTTCGGGTTGAACGAAGGCCAGTTGGCCAGCGCGAGGATTTCGCCACTGACCGGGTTTTGCACCAGGATGGTGCCGGCCTGGGCCCGGGTCGCTCGAATGGCTTCGCGCAGCTCTTTTTCCGCGATGTACTGGATGCGGTCGTCGAGCGTGAGCACGAGATGGGAGCCGCGCTGGGGTTCACGGCCATCGCGGTCATACCAGCGGCGGCGCGCGTCGGCCAGCACGAGCATGCGCACGGGCTGTCCGCGGAGCTGTCGATCGAGCGAGTACTCCACGCCAGCCAATCCCCTCTCGTCCACATCCACGAAACCGAGCACGTGGGCGGCCAGCTCGCGATTCGGGTAGAAACGGCGATGCTCCTTCTGGAAATAGATGCCGGCCAAGTTCAACGCCTTGATCTGTTCGACCGCGGCCGCATCGAGTTTCCGCTTCAACCAGACAAAGCTGCGAGACCGGCTGAGCCGGGTTTCGATTTCTTCCGGCGCAAGCCCGAGGATCGGCGCCAGCAGCCGGGCGGCGATGTGCGGGTTGGGAATTTCCGCGGGCACCGCAAAGGCGGAATCCACCTGGATGCTGACGGCCAGCTCGCGGCCGTTGCGATCGTAGATAATCCCGCGCGGCGGACTGACTTCCACGATGCGCTGCTGCTGACGCCGGGCGCGCTCCAGGTAGGTGCGGTATTCGAACAGTTGCAGCCGCGCCAACTGGCCCGCCACCACCAGCATCCAGACGAGCGCCAGCACCGCCACCGACGCAATCCGGAGATGCGACCGAACACGCTCTGCAGAGCCAGCGTCGTACTTCATGCCCTCAGACCCTCACCCGCGGCCTGTCCCGGCGGGACGAACAAAAAAGCCCCCGAGACATCGGGGGCCAGGTCATGCCCGGGACGCCGCCCGCCGGCGATCTCATTGTGGCTGCCCGGCACCCTCCGCCCGTGGAGGCGCTCCGGCCGCGGTGCGAGCTTGTGCCAGCTCCGCACCGGCGGGCACGGCCACCGGTGCGACCTGGCCCGGCAAAGGTACCGTCAGTCCCAGCTCGCGCCGGGCAATTGCATCAATGCGCATCGGGGAGCGCAGCGCGGCGGCCTCCAATTTCAATTGCAGATTCAACTGCGCGGCCTGCTCCCGTTCGGACTTCAGTTCTTCGATGCGATAGCCGAGCTGGAGGCAGCGGAAGTGCTGCCAGGTGTAGAGAAACACGCCCGCCGCCAGCAACAACGAAAGCCCGGCCCAGCGCAGGCAGTGACGCAACCGTTCGGGATCGGCCGGACGGACCAGCCGCGAATTGTCAATCCGTTTGACCGTATGGAACTCGGCTAGAGCCATGGCGCAGCCGCCACCGATTCCTGCTCGACGGGTTTGGGCGGTTTTCGCTCGGCCGCACGCAGCTTGGCACTGCGTGCGCGCGGATTCGCCCGCACTTCCTGTGCCGTCGGCCGCACAACTTTTTTCGTCAACAGTTTCAGCGTACTTTCCCGGGCCAGACGCTGGAACGCCTGCTTGACCAGACGGTCTTCCAGCGAGTGATAGCTGAGAATCACCCACCGGCCCCCAGAAGCCAAAGTGGCAGGGGTCCGCGCTAGAAACTGCTCGAGTTCCTCCAACTCTCGATTCACCGCAATCCGCAGCGCCAGAAACGTTTTTGTCGCGGGATGCAGTTTCTGCCTTCCCCTGGATTTACGGGCCCCTGCCACAACCGTTGCCAGGTGTTCGGTATCCCGGATGGGACGCGCCCGAACAATGGCCCTGGCGATCTTGCGTGCCGCCCGCTCCTCGCCGTAGCGAAAGAGCAGGTCAGCCAGATCCCGTTCCGACCAGTAATTGACAATCTCCGCCGCCGTGCGCAGCTCATCCGGATCCATGCGCATGTCCAGCGGCCCCGGCCAGCGGAACGAAAAGCCGCGCTCGGGACTTTCCAGCTGCAGCGTGGAAACCCCCAGGTCGGCCAGCACACCGTCGGCCGGCGGGAGTTTCAGGCCGCGCGCGATCTCTTCGATCCGTGAGAAATTCGAATGCACCAGAATCACCTGCCTCTCGTAGTCCCGCAGTCGCTCGCGGGCAATGTCGAGCGCCCGTGAGTCGCGGTCAATGCCCACCAGCCTGCCCGTCGTCAACCGCCGCGCAATCTCGACGGCGTGTCCCCCGGTGCCCACGGTGGCATCAATGTAGGTGCCCTCGGGGCGAATCCGCAGCCACCGCAACACCTGCTCGACCAGGACGGGCGTATGCAGCGCCTTCAACTAAATTCCCAGCTCTTCCAGAATCTTTCGGTCTTCCCCGGTGATCGGCGCAGACTGCATCTGGTCCTGCAGCCGGCCGTGATTCCAAACGCGCAGATGATTCTGGTAGCCGAGCACCACCACCTCACCCTTCATCTGGGCCGCTTCGCGCAACAGCGCCGGAATCAAAACCCGGCCCTGCCGATCGATCGTGACCACCTGGCCGTAGTAGTTCGTGCGAGTCAGAAATTTCTGGCGCGCAGGATTGTTTGAGGGAATCCGCGCCAGCCGCTCTTCGATCTCACTCCAGGCCTTCATGGGATAGATCCACACATGGTCTCCCGTGTCGCTGGTCACATAAAACTCATCGCCCGAGCTCCGCAGCTCGGCCAGAAAAGCAGCCGGAATCTTCAGACGCCCCTTCTCGTCCACCGTCGCTGGGTGACTGCCGCGAAGCATTTTGCTTTGTGCCACTCAAAGCCAAATTTCGTATCTCGATCACCACTTTCTAACACTGACTACCACTTTCACCCACTTTGGCCCCCGATTCTAGGCGTGACGGGATTGTTGTCAAGCGGTTTTCAACTCGGGAAAGAAAATTATTGTGGAAAACCGTGCATGGCACACTTTCGCCGGCGAAACCACTACAGGTTGCGTTGTTCCTTTCATGCTTGCTTATTTGTTGACAGGTGCTGGACGAATAGAGGCTGTCCGAGAGTGTTGCCAAAGAGTTAACTCGCAGGACCAAATCGGCACAGCGAGCCGGTTCGAGACGATTGTGTGCGGACCAATCTCATGAAGTTGGAGGCTGATAGTTTGCGGGCGGGGATGTGCAACGCGCCTGCACGAAAAAAACAGTCGAGGACCAGGCAGAAAGAAGTCACGCCGAACTATGGACCGTTGTGCCTGCTGGTTTGAAAAAATCTCTGGAAAAAATCTCATGCGCACCAGGCAACTGTCCACGACAACCAGCATGTTGGGGACGCACGGCCGCCGGCAGAGGCACAGAGCCGTCGAGTGAGAACGGCTTCAGGGGACGGGTTCGGGCGGTGGGATGCGGAGCCGGGCCAGCTCCAGCAACAGGTTGCGCTCCGTTTCGGACAAATCGCCGAGGAATTCCTTGCTGGTCAGCAACTGTGCCCGCTCTTGTTCCTGCAGGGCTCGCAGTGCGCGCAGCCGGCGCAGCAGAGCCTGCCGGCGTTCCGGGGCAAGCTGCTGCCAGCGCGGCAGGATAGATTCGCGCACATGCCGGCGCTGTTCGGGCGTCAACTGTCGCCAGACCCTTTCCCGGTGGCGGATTTCTTCACGTTCTTCGGGGCTCAGGCTGTTCCAGTGCCGCAGGTTCGCGCGCACGCGTTCCTGGACGTCCGGCGGGAGGTTGCGAAAGCGCCAGTTATTTTGCAGGAAGTGCTCCTGCTGGGCCGGGGGCAGCTCGCGCAACCGCTCCAGCCACCGGGGCGGCAGCTCAGGCAAGGCTTGCGGACCGCGCGCCGGATGTTTCCCGGGCTGCTGCGCCTGCGGCCCTTTCCGCGCCGGTCCTTTGCCGCGCTGCTGGGGTTGCTGGTGCTCCGCGGCTGATCCGAACTGCTCCGGCAGAGAGGAGGCCGCCGGAGTGGCCAGCAGGGCCAGTGCGAGAATCGTTGCGAGTTGGATCGTCCGGTTGCGCATCACATTCTACGCTCGTCGGGTTCGGTGGCCACGGGCAGGGCCTCGAGTGCTTCGAAGTTGGCCAGCACATCGTAATCTTCGAGCACCTGCAGGTCGCGGATCATGGTGAATTCCAGTTCGCTGCGGCCCGGCTCGAGGCTGCGTGTCTCCGGTGCCGGCGCGGGCGATTGCCAGGAAAGCCACACGGCCACCAGCAACATTGCCGCAAATGCCGCGAGCACGCGCGGCGCCGGAGCCAGCCAGCTCCAGGGAGACGGTTGCGGCGCAGCCGCGATACGCTCGCGCAGACGCGCATCGAAAGCCGGCGAAGGTTCGATGGCCGGCAGCTCGTCGAGCACAGACCACAGCCGGCGGAACTCTTCCACGCGGGCGCGGCAGTCGGCACAGTGGTGCAGATGCGCTTCGAGTTCGCGGCGCTCAGCGGCCGAAGCCCGCCCGTCCAGATACGCCAGGATCGAGTCTGCCGTGTATTTGCAGCCCATCATGCTTTCCTCCCCTCACCCGCAGCCGCTGGTGCCCTGCCCTGCTCTGCTTCCGCAGCCAGCCCCACCAATGGAGCCAGCTCGACGCGCAGCGCCTCGTAGGCACGGAACAGCAGCGATTTCAGCGCGCTTTCCGAGCAGCCCAGGATTTTGGCAATCTGATCGTAGTCCATCTCCTGATATTTGTGCAGAAGCACCGCGGCACGCTGCTTTTCCGGCAACCGGAAGATGGCGCGCCGGATCACCGCCTGGCGGTGCTGCTCGAGCAGTTGCTGTTCGGCGGTCGGGTGGCCGTCGGGCAGTTCCAGGGCGCGTTCGCTGTCTTCGGCCGGCTCATCCAGCGAGAGCTCTGCTTTGCGGTGGCGTCCATCCCGAATCGCGTTCAACGCCAGGTTCGTCGCGATGCGGAACAGCCAAGTGGTGAACTTGGCTCCCGGTTCATACCGCCTACGCGCGCAATAGACCCGAAGAAAAACCTCCTGCGCCAGATCTTCGGCCAAAGCCGCGTCGCGCACCATCCGGTGGAGAAAATTGACCAGGGGAGTCCGGTAACGCTGGAGCAGCAGCTCGAAGGACGCCTCGTCCCCGGCCTTCACGTCCAGCATGAGTTGGACGTCGGACCTGGCCATTGCTTCCACATTCTATCCAACCCCAACCAGAGCCGAAAGTTGCGCACCCGCGCAGCCTGCGAAACGGTCAACGGAAACTCTTCGCCCGGAAAAGAAAACACCCCGGCCAAACCCGCGCACGGGGAAAATCACGGGAAGTTCAAGATGTCACGCATGTGCATCCTGCGGATGCCGCGGCACGCTCAGACAGGGGACTACGACTATTCACGCACGGGTGGGCCCGGAAATTCGACTTCGGGTGGCTGGCGGGCCGGCTCGGCGGCTTCGAAATAGGCGTCGTCGCGCGAAAAACCAGCCAGCGAAGCAATCAGGTTGTTGGGAAACAGGGCGATGTAGGTGTTGTAGTCGCGCAGCACCTCGTTGTAGCGGCGGCGCTCGACGGCGATGCGGTTTTCGGTGCCGGCCAGCTCATCCTGCAGTCGGAGAAAATTTTCGCTGGAGCGCAACTGGGGATAGTTTTCGACCAGGGCGAGCAGGCGGCCCAGGGCCGAGTCGAGCTGCTGATTGGCGGCGATGCGCTCGGCGGGCGAACGCGCGGCGAGCAGCGCAGCACGAGCGCGGGCGATTTCGCCAAAGACGGCCTGTTCCTGCGCCACGATGCCCTTCACCGTTTCCACTAAATTAGGAATCAGGTCGGCGCGGCGCTGCAGCACCACATCCACCTGCGACCATGCCGCGCGCACCGCTTCCTGTTTGCGCACCATTTCATTGCGCCGGCTGATGAACAGGCCGCCCAAGGTCAGCGCCAGCACAACCAGAAGCACCAGAACCAGTCCCAGTTTTTTCATACTTCGCCTCCCGAGGTGGATCGATTGCGCTGGAAAAGTTTACCCGCACGGATGCCGACACGTCCAAATGATCCTGTGCTGCTAGCCGCCCAAGCTGCGCTGCTTCCGCGAGCCGTTCAGCCCAGCCGGCGATCCACTTCGTCAGCCACGCGCGCCAGGCCGCCCAGGTAACCACGCAGCAGCGCCACCGGATCGAGTTCCGCCACGCGTCGCTTGCCCTCGCGCAAATCGAGCAGCGCATGAAATGCAGCGGGATCAAACCCCAGCAGGCGGGAAAGCTGCTCGAGCGCTGCGCGGCGACTCGCGGCTGACGGCTCACCGAGCGCCAGCAGCGCATGACGGAACAGTGTCAGCGTGCTGGAGATGGATGCCGCCAACAGATCGAGCAGAGCTTTTTTGTTCTGCGGGGTGGCCAGATAGCGCTGGCGCAGCCGCAGCAGTTGCAGCCGGAGTTCGCGTTCGACTTCGATGCGATGCAGATGCATCGGAACCTGCAGTGTGGCGAAAAGGTTTTCGCCGTGCAGCACGCGATGCGCAGCGCGGATATCGAGCATCTCGATGGCAAACACGTCGGCCGAGCGCAGCAGCTCCTCGCGCGGGAACACCAGCGGTGCCGGCTGGCCCGTCTTCGTCCACCAGGCTATGACCGGGCTGAGCTGCTCCAGTGCTTCCAAGTCCAGGTTTTCGACCACGCACAGAATGTTCAGATCGGAAAATCCGGGCTGATACTCGCCCGCAGCGGCCGAGCCGTACAGGATGACCGACTGCAGGTTGGGCCCGACCGCCTGCTGCAATCGTTCCACCAGTTCGCGCAGTAGTTTTTCCATGGCCTTCACTCCTGCTCACCAACCACCGCTGGCGCCACCGCCGCCCGAAATGCCTCCGCCGAAGCCCCCGAACCCGCCCGAGCCGCCAAAACCGCCCCCGCCACCCCAGCCAGCCGGGCCCACGTACCAGCCACCCCACCCACGACGGCCGCGCGTGTGGTACTGACGACCTCGAAAACGACCGCGACGACTGCGAGCTAGCATCCAGATCCAGAATCCACTGATTCCGAAGAAAAACAGCAAAGGCAGCAGAAGAGAAATTCCGTTGAGCGGCTGTGGAGCTACACGGTCACCGCTGAGTGGCGCTTGAGCCAGCGTCTCGAGCGTGAGGCCGCGGTCCGCGGCAATCACTTCGGCGATGCTTGCGGCTACTTGCCAGATAGCGCCATCGTAGTCCCCTGCGCGCAGCCGCGGTACCGCCTGACGCGCCAGACTGCCCACACGGCCATCGGGGAGAATCGGCTCCAGACCGTAGCCGACTTCGATGCGGTACTGGCGGTCCTCGATGGCATACAGCAGCAACACGCCGCGGTTTTCCGGCGGCTTGCCGACGCCCCAGCGTTCATAAAGACGATTGGCGAATTCTTCGACCGGAACGCCTTCGAGCGTGCGCACGGTGACCAGCACCAGGGCGGCTTCCGTGCGGCTCCACACCTCCTGGCAGAGCGCAGCCAAGCGCTGCTCCGACTCCGGGGAGAGGACCCCCGCGAAGTCATTAACGCAGCCGCCCCGCGGCAGATCTTGCCAGCGTTCGGCGTGTGCAGCAGGTGCAAGCACGCACAGGAAGAACGCAACGGCGAGGAATCCACGTCCGCCGAACCGGTGCAGCGCAAATCCCGCCTTCGCTCGCGGCCGATTAGTGCACATGGGCGCGAAACAGAAAATGCAGTGCGGCCATGATGGCCACACCGAGAAACACCACCAGGGCCAGGCGCGTGCCCGGCTCGCGGTTGACTTCCGGCATCAGGTCCGAGGCGGCGACGTAGATCGTCACGCCGGCCGAAAGCGGCAGCGCGTATCGCACCTGCGAGGCCAGCACCGCAATGAGCAGCATGCCGACCAGCGTTGCCGCAGCCAGCACCAGGGACGCACTGAGCGCCGCGCGCCGGCTGCGGCCGCTGGCCAGCATCAGCGACGCCACCGTGAACCCTTCCGGCAGTTTGTGCAGAAATACAGCCAGAAACACGATGCTGCCCAGCCAGGCAGAGCGCACAAAGCCCGCGCCGATGGCCACGCCGTCAAAAAACGCGTGCACCGTCAGGCCCAGCAGCGCCGCATAGCTGGCATGCGCGGAGGCGAGCTCTTCGCGATGGGTCTCTTCGCCGAAATGGAAATGCGGCGCCAGCGTGTGCTCGAAGAAATGCACGAACAGATAGCCCAGCAGAGCAAACGCGAGCGCCGGCTCCCCCAGCAGCGCCAGCGATTCCGGCAGCATCTCCAGAAACGCCACCGCAAGCATGAATCCGCTGGCCAGCGCGACGAAGTACTTCAGCCACTGCCCGGACCACTCCCGCCGAACGATCAGGTAGCCGCCGAGCACATTGGCACCGGCGGCGAACAGGCCCAGCACCGCCGCCAGGGGAACATCGGAAGCCGGGATGGATTCGACGGGCATCGTTCGTCAGCCGCTGTGGCGGATGTGCAGCACGTCGCCATCTTCGACGACGTATTCTTTGCCTTCCAGCTTGACCTTTCCCTGCTCCCGTGCGCCGGCCCAGCCGCCGCCGGCCACCAGGTCGTTCCAGCGGGCCACTTCAGCGCGAATAAATCCGCGCTCCAGGTCGCTGTGGACGATGCCGGCGGCCTGCAGGGCGGTGGTGCCGCGCCGGGCCGTCCAGGCGCGACACTCTACCTCACTCACCGTGAAAAAAGAAATCAGCCCGAGCAACGCGTAGGTGGCCCGAATCACACGCGTGCGCCCGGGCTCTTCCAGGCCGTAGGAACGCATCAGTTCGTCCGCGTCGGCACCTTCCAGCTCAGCCAATTCCGCTTCGATCCGCCCGGCGACCGGCACCACCGCGATACCGGGTTTCGTGGCCAGTGTCGCCAGCCCGCTTTGCGCCACCGCGCGACCCAGCTCCGGCGCCTGCTCATCGCCGAGATTCAGCACGCAGAGCATCGGCTTGCGCGAAAGAAATTGAAAGCTGCTCAGCAGCTTCTCCTCCTCAGCGGTGAATTCCAGCTCGCGCAGCGGCCGCTCGGCTTCGAGCGCCTGCTGGCAACGCGCCAGCAGCGCCTGTTCGTGTTCGAGCGCCGGGTCTTTGCGTTTTTTCAGATCTTTTTCGAGGCGTTCGCGGCGGCGGAGAATCTGGTCGAGGTCGCTCACCATCAGTTCGAGTTCAATCTCCTGGACATCGCGCAGCATATCCAGCGAGCCGCGCGGATGCGGCAGGGTCGGGTCTTCGAAACCGCGCACCACATGCAGCAGGGCGTCCACCGTCCGCAGCTCGGCCAGGTAGGCGGCCTGCTTGCTGCGCTCGCTGGCCAGAGCGCCGGGGCCGGTCAGACCGGCCACGTCCACATATTCGACCTGCGCATGCGTGGTCTTCCGCGGACGAAAGATTTCCGCCAGCCGGTCCAGTCGCTCGTCCGGCACGGTGGCCACACCGATGTGCACCGGAGCGTGTGCGGCACGGGCATCCAGGTGGGCGCGCGTCAGGATGCGGAAAAGAGTCGTCTTGCCGCTACGGGGCAGGCCGATGATGGCGGTGCGCATCCCAGCGCAGTCTAGCACAGCCGCCCACCGCGACACCGCGGCGCTGCCTGATGGCCAGGGTCCTCCGCCGGCGCACGTTTACACCCAAGCGGAAACCCTCGTTCCCACCAACCACACACTACGGAATTCTGTTTTGGTGAACGGTCAGATAAAGTGCGGCTAAGCCAGCCAGCAACACGGCCGATTCCAGCCAGACCGAGACGCGGTGCAGACGGTTGAACTGGACGCGCAGGGCATCGTCTTCCGGTGCGGCGTCCAGCGAACCGTGCGCGGTGGCCATCTGTGCACGGAGCTCAGCCAGGTGCATCGAGATGCCGTATTGCGAAACCAGCGTGAGCACCAGCATGAAGAAAACCAGCAGCACCGGCGCGCGGAGCAGCGTGCCCGGCCGCGGCTCGAGTGCCAGGGTGGCCGCAACGTACAGCACCCCGGCCACCAAGCCCAGCAGGTGCAGCCGTCCGAGCGACATGCCGACCACGGCGCCGGCCTGTTCCCGCGTCGCCAGCACGGCAAACGCGCCCGGCGCCACCGCAAAACTCAGAAACAGCCCGGCGCCGACCCAGGTGCCTAGTGCGAAAACCTGCACGAAGCGAAGTATGGTGGCCACAGCAGGAGTCCGCTACACTGACTTTTCCGGCCCGGCGTCACCTCTGACCGGCGCAGGGTGCCGGGCGGGAGTCCTCCGGCGGCAGTGCCGCCAGGGCAGAAAAAAATGGTGGGCGATCAAGGACTTGAACCTTGGACCTCTCCCGTGTGAGGGGAGCGCTCTAACCACTGAGCTAATCGCCCACGGCAAATCTTTTGTAGCAGAACGGGCCTGATTCCGCAACCGATGGCAACTTCCACGGCCAGCCGACTCGCGCACCTGCAGCAGGCGATCGCCACTGTTGTACGCGGCAAAGACGAAGCCATCCAACTGGCGCTGGTGGCGCTGCTGGCCCGCGGGCATCTGCTGATCGAAGACGTCCCGGGCGTGGGCAAAACTACGCTGGCGCAGGCGCTGGCGCGCTCGTTCCACTGCAGCTTCCACCGCATCCAGTTCACCTCCGACCTGCTGCCGAGCGATGTGATCGGCACCAGCGTTTTCGACCAGACCACGCAACAGTTCGAGTTCAAACCCGGCCCGATCTTCGCCAACGTTGTGCTGGCCGACGAAATCAATCGCACCACACCGAAAACGCAGTCGGCCCTGCTCGAAGCGATGAACGAAGCTCAGGTGACCGTGGACAACCACACCTATCCGCTGCCGCAGCCTTTTCTGGTGCTGGCCACGCAAAATCCCATCGAGCACCACGGCACCTATCCGCTGCCGGAATCGCAGCTCGACCGCTTCCTGCTCCGCATCCGCATGGGCTATCCGGCGCGCGAGAGCGAACGCGCCATCCTGCGCCAGCAGGCCGGCACATCGCCGCTCGAAGCCCTCGAGCCGGTGATGGATGCCGACGAGGTGCTGGCTTTGCAGGAGCAGGTCCGGCAGGTGGGCGTCGAGGACAGCCTGGTGGACTACGCGCTGGACATCGTCGAACGCACCCGGCAGCGCGAGCAGCTCTCGCTGGGGGTCAGCCCGCGCGGCTCGGTGATGCTCTACCGCGCCGCCCAGGCGCTGGCGTTTCTCGAAGGCCGCGACTACTGCATCCCGGACGATTTCAAACGCCTGGTGCTGCCCGTGTTCGCTCACCGCATCGTGGTGAATACCCGCTACGTTTCCACACAGAAAAAATCCGAACAGGCGGAAGCCATCCTGCGCGAAATTCTCGACTCCACCCCCGTGCCCCTGTAGGCCCTGAAGTCCTTTGTGGTATATTGCTCACAACAGTAACAGTCATGGCCCAGGCATCGTCCACACCTGCAGTTTCTCCCCGGCCACGGCCGCGCTACCGCGAGGAGCGCACCCTGGTCCGCAAGCTGCTGCCCCGCCCGGGCCAGTCGAAGCAGGAGTTCCGCGAAAACGTAAAGAAGCTGCGCAAGGCATTTCTGCAGTTCAATGCCGATGTTTCCGGCGTCTGCCAGTGGGCCATACAGTTCCGCCCGCGATACGGAAAGCCGGCGGAGCCAACCGAAACATTCTGGAAATTTTTCCTCGAACCAGAAACTTCCCTGCCCCCGAACGACTCTCGCTCACCCGAATTTCGCCGCCTGCAGGCTTTCGAGGCCGCCGCGGGCATCAATGGCGCCGCTGCGCTGGATGATCCGGCGTTTACCAACGAGCTGCGCGACTCCATCCTTGCTGTTGCCAGCAGGCCGAAAACCAAGGAAGCGCAAAGGCTCTTCTCGCGGTTGAAAGACTATCAGCCGGCCCACCGCATGATCCTCGCGAAAGTCGCGGCCGAATGGATCGAGTCCCGCTACCGCCGCGCCCATCAAAACTGGGAACGAAATTACGAAGAATGGAAAAAAGAAAAACAGGAATGGGAGCAAAATCATCCCGAACTCACCCCGGAAATCCGCGAAGCCTTCAACCAAATCTTCCAGCAGCTGGAAGTGAAAGAAAAACGCGTACGCATCTGCCCGGCCGCGCGTTTGCTTCAGAACAAAGACAACTGCCAATACGCCGGCAAGAACAAACACTCCGTACTGTGCAACCAATTTAACGAATTCAAGAAAAACCATCTCCAGGGGAAAGCAATAAAATTTTTCTACAAAGACGCTGAGAAGTACCTTCGTTGCGGATTGCAATCGCTGAAGCCGAACGTACAAGGGCCGTTTCGGGAAGACTGGAACAAGTACCTGAGGTACATGAACCTCAAGGAAGAGACTCTTCGCGGAAAAAACGGCGGTCGGCTTCCCCACTGCAAAAATCTCGGGCAGGAGTGCGAGTTCAATCCCCACACCGCACTGTGCAAACAATACCAACAGCAGCTCAGCAGCAGGCCGGACCTGGTGCAGCACGATGAGCTCTACCGGAAATGGCGCCGCGAATACTGGCGCGAGCCGCGCAAACCCGTCTTCCGCTATCCTTCGGTAAAGCGGCACTCGATAGCGAAAATTTTCGGCGAGAACTATTTCCAGGCAGATTTCAAAAACTCCGTCGTTGGTCTGCGGCTGGACAGCATGCCCGCAGGCCAGTACCTGGAATTCGCTTTCGCCCCCTGGCCGCGGAACTACCGGCCCCAGCCGGGGGAAACCGAAATCTCCAGCGTGCACCTGCATTTCGTGGGCACCCGCCCGCGCATCGGTTTCCGTTTCCGCGTCCCCCACAAACGCTCGAGATTCGACTGCACACAGGAAGAACTCGACGAGCTGCGCAGCCGTACATTCCCGCGCAAGGCCCAGGATCAGAAGTTCCTTGAGGCAGCACGCAAGCGGCTCCTCGAAACGTTCCCGGGCAACGCCGAGCAGGAGCTGCGGCTGCTGGCCGTGGACCTCGGCACCGATTCGGCCCGGGCGGCGTTCTTCATCGGCAAAACATTTCAGCAGGCCTTTCCGCTGAAAATTGTGAAAATCGAAAAGCTCTACGAGCAGTGGCCCAACCAGAAACAGGCTGGGGACAGGCGCGATGCCTCCAGCAAACAACCCCGACCCGGGCTCTCCAGGGATCACGTTGGGCGCCACCTGCAGAAAATGCGCGCGCAAGCCTCAGAAATCGCACAGAAGCGGCAAGAACTGACCGGCACACCGGCTCCGGAAACCACAACCGACCAGGCAGCAAAGAAAGCTACCCTGCAGCCGTTTGACCTCCGGGGACTGACGGTGCACACGGCGCGGATGATTCGGGACTGGGCACGGCTGAACGCGCGACAAATCATCCAACTGGCGGAAGAAAACCAGGTAGACCTGATCGTGCTGGAAAGCCTGCGGGGCTTCAGACCACCCGGCTACGAAAATCTGGATCAGGAGAAGAAGCGCCGCGTCGCCTTCTTCGCCCACGGACGCATCCGGCGAAAAGTTACCGAAAAAGCCGTCGAACGCGGCATGCGCGTGGTCACCGTACCGTATCTAGCTTCCTCTAAAGTGTGTGCCGAGTGCCGGAAGAAACAGAAAGACAACAAACAATGGGAAAAGAATAAAAAAAGAGGTCTTTTCAAATGTGAGGGGTGTGGGTCCCAAGCCCAGGTAGATGAAAATGCGGCTCGCGTGCTCGGCCGGGTATTCTGGGGCGAAATCGAGCTGCCGACCGCAATCCCCTGACGACCCTTGACGGAACTGGCCGATTTGCTAAAATATTTTTGATGCTTACTTAGTCATCTGGTTGGCAAACCTCCGCGGACCTTCGGGACCAATGGAGAGGAACCCAGCCGAGAAGCATCGAGCCGGTAAATGCCGGAAATTTTTGAGTCAGGAGAAGCTAACTTCTTCAAACTCAGGCCCTTGGAGCCGGTCAGGTGGAAAGGGCCGGAGATTTACCGGCTCTGACACCGAGTCGTATAATTGGCATGCCACGCATTCAGGTGGAAAGGGCCGGAGATTTACCGGCTCTGACACCCTGGCCACCTCGCCCGGTATCACCCTGTCGGGTGGAAAGGGCCGGAGATTTACCGGCTCTGACACCAACCAGTGCGGCCAGAGGTGCCTCTCATCGGGTGGAAAGGGCCGGAGATTTACCGGCTCTGACACCGCATCAGCCAGCGATTCCCGCAGCGCCTCGGGTGGAAAGGGCCGGAGATTTACCGGCTCTGACACCATTCGAGCCTGTCCCAGTTGCCAGCCAGCAGGTGGAAAGGGCCGGAGATTTACCGGCTCTGACACCTGAACTGCACCGCGAGCGAGAACGAGCGGAGGTGGAAAGGGCCGGAGATTTACCGGCTCTGACACCCGGCTTGACCTGAGTCGCCACGCGACGCCTGGTGGAAAGGGCCGGAGATTTACCGGCTCTGACACCCATCTTCTGCGCGACCCACGTGACCCGCCCGGTGGAAAGGGCCGGAGATTTACCGGCTCTGACACCTCGCCATAGATCACCCCTTGGCCCCCTGGAGGTGGAAAGGGCCGGAGATTTACCGGCTCTGACACCCGTGAGCGGTACCAGTCGGGAGCGTGGCAGGGTGGAAAGGGCCGGAGATTTACCGGCTCTGACACCTCAGGCTCGTCTTTCCGTGGCCGCGCGGAGGTGGAAAGGGCCGGAGATTTACCGGCTCTGACACCTCTTGCTCGATTACGACGTGGGAAGACGTGGTGGAAAGGGCCGGAGATTTACCGGCTCTGACACCGAAACACGCGAGCAAAAGCCGGCCTCTCAGCTACGCACACCACGACGAACCAAACCTGCCGGGGCTACTCCAGGCCGTCCTTTCGCTGGCGGACGCAGCCGCACTGACCACGGGCACACTCCCGCGAACAGGAGAAATTCGTCCCGGCAGAAAATGCAGGGGGATCGGCTCCCCAGAGGCTCGCGTGCAGCGCAGTGAAGAAGTTCATCCAGACGCAAAAAGCGGCGAGAAGCGCAAGCCGGGCGTGTGGATCCAGCCGGCCCGCGCATGAAGACTCCGCTGTGCGAGTCCAGTGTTCGGCTGGTGTGCAGGAAACAGAGTCAGCACAGATACGCCAACAGACAGCAACTGTGTGATTTTCGTCTCGGGGCCGGGCTGAGATAATCCTGGCCGATGAGGTCTGCTGTCCAGCAGTGGTGGGCAAGCGCGGATCGAGCGGGCTGGCGCAGTTTTGCGGGCGCGCTGGCGGCTCTGGGAGTGGCGCTGCTGCTGGCGCTGTATTCTTCCGCAGCGGCGGAGGGCGGGCAGAAGTGGCGGGCATGGGCTGCGGCGCTGGCCGCGCTGGGGCTGGCCGGCTGGGTGGCGGCACGCATTGTGCCGGGGCTGGCGCGACGCACGGCACTGCGCTGGCTGACGCTTCGGCTGCGGTATCGGCTGACGCGCGAAGGGACGCTCTATCTGGCGCTGCTCGTGGTGGTGCTGCTGGCCGCACTGAACACGGCAAACAATCTGCTGTTTCTGATTCTGGCGGCGATGCTGGCCGGGCTGCTGATTTCCGGCGTGGTTTCGCGGGCCGTGCTCGCCGGAGTGGAGCTGCGGCTGGAGCTGCCCGAGCACATCTTCGCCGGCCAGCCGGTGCAAGCCGTGGTGGTGCTGCGGAACAACAAGCCGATGCTGCCTTCGTTTTCGCTGCGGGTGGTGGGGGAAACGCGCAGCGCCGGCAACGCCATTCTGACGCGCCCGGTCTATTTTCCCTATCTGGCGCGGGGGCAGGCGGCGCGGCAGGCCGTGGAGCTGCGGTTTGCCCGCAGAGGCCGCTACCGGCAGGACGCCCTGGCGCTTCAGACGCGCTTCCCGTTCGGCTTTCTGGAAAAAACACTGCGCGTGGAGATGGCGGAAGAGCTTCTGGTCTATCCGCGCGTCGAGCCAACCGAGGAGTTCTACGAGGTGCTGCCGCTGCTCAGCGGGGAGCTGGAAAGCTACACGCGCGGCCGCGGCCACGACCTGTACGGCATCCGCGACTCTCAGCCGAGTGACAGCGCCCGCTTCGTGGACTGGAAGGCTTCGGCGCGCACCGGCGCGCTGAAGGTGCGGGAGTTCACGCGCGAAGACGAGCGCCGGGTGCTGCTGGTGCTCGACCCGCGCCTGCACGGCGAGGCAAGCGATGCGGTGCTGCGCGAACGGTTCGAACGCGCCGTGCAGCTCGCCGCCGGCCTGGCCTGGCACTTCTATGAAATCGACGCGGAGCTGGCGTTTCACACAGCGGGCTTTTCGACGCCGCTGGCCCGTGCCGGTGAAATCATCTATCCGGTGCTGCGCGCGCTGGCGCTGATCGAGCCGCTGCCCGCCACCGCCGCGGCTTCGGTGCTCGAGGAGCTGCCGGAAGCGCACGAGCTTTACAAAATCATCCTCACCAGCCAGCCGCGCGGCACGATTCCCACGCGGCTGTGGACGTCATCCTATCTGGTCTTCTTCGACGCGCTGTGAGGCTGCGGGGCTGTCCGGCGGCAACTGCTGAGCCGCTGGAGCTGCGCCTGTGCGAGAATGTGCCGTGCATTTGCTTGCCGACGCGCAGCGCCAATGGTTTCGCCGCCGGCTGCTGGCCTGGTTTCGCCGGCGCCAGCGCAACCTGCCCTGGCGACGGACAAAGGACCCGTACCGCATCTGGCTCGCCGAAGTGATGCTGCAGCAGACGCGCGTGGCCACGGTGCTGCCCTACTACCGGCGGTTTTTGCAGCGCTTTCCCAGTGTGCGGGCGCTGGCACGGGCACCGCGGGAAGCCGTGCTGCGAGCCTGGTCGGGGCTGGGCTACTACAGCCGGGCACGGAATCTGCATCGCGCGGCCGGGGAAATTCTCCGCCGACATGACGGAAAATTTCCGCGCGAGCTGCAGAGCGCACGAGCACTGCCCGGAGTGGGCCGCTACACGGCCGCGGCCGTGCTGAGCATCGCCTACGGGGAACCGCTGGCCGTGCTCGACGGCAACGTGGCGCGGGTGCTGGCACGGCTGGGCGCCGTGCGGGGTGAGCTACGGGCTCCGGCACGCTGGCGACAGCTCGAACAAGCCGCACAGGAGTTGCTTGCGCGAGCCGCACCGGGTGAGTGGAACCAGGCGATGATGGAGCTGGGCGCGACGGTGTGCACGCCACGCGCGCCGCGCTGCGCGGAGTGTCCGGTGGCGCGCTGGTGCCGGGCGCGCCGTCTGGGCCTGGTCGAACGGCTGCCGGAAAAACGCCCGCGGCCTTCCCTGCACCGGGTGACGCTTGCCGCTGCCGTGGTTGTGGATTCGCGCGGACGCACCCTGCTGCTGCACCCGGAACACCCGCAGGCCTGCCGGTTTTTCGCCGGCCTGTGGCAATTTCCCGCCGTCGAAGTCCACCACGAACCGCAGGCGGAGCTGCGTCGGCATCTGCGGCGGATTCTGCCCGAGAGCGATGCGGTGGCGCGGCTGCATCCGCTGCCGCCCGTGCGACACGCCGTCACTCACCACGGGATCACGTTGCTGCCATTTCTGCTGCGGGTGGCGGTGCTGCCCCGCGTCCGACACAGTGCGGCAGCTCCACTGTCGGGGCTGGAGCGGCGGGCGATCTCCAACGCCACGCGGAAGATCGCTGCCGCCGCCCGCCGCGCCCTCGCCGCCGAGCGCTGAGCGTTGGCCCTTTCGCAGCAGGCCGTGGGCCGGCGCTGTGCGACTGCTAGAATGAGAGGCAGCGATGCCTGCAGCCACGACAACACAGCCGGCCGCGGCCGCCCTCGAGCGGTATCTCGAGGTGTCGTTGTTTCTGCTCCTGCTGGTGAGCACGCTGGCGCTGGTGACGACCGGCAAGCTCGACCTGCCTTCCACTGTGTTGCCGGTGGTTCTGCTCGGCGTGAAAGCCTGGCGCTACCGCCACGGCTGCGGCCCCGAGCTTTCCGCGCGCACGGCGAATCGGCTGGTGGCGGCCTATCTGGCATTCTTGCCGGTGGACCTGTGGTGGTTCTCCGGCGAGATGGCCCAGGGCGCGCCGGTGCCGCTGCTGTATGCGATTCTGCTGGCCACCATTCACCTGATGCTGTTCACCATGCTCGTGCGGCTGTATTCGGCGCGCACCCTGCGGGACTACGCCTTCCTCGGCCTGCTCGGCTTCGCGATGATGCTGGCGGCCGCTGTGCTTACCGTGGATACCACCTACCTGGCTTTCTTTGTCCTGTTCCTGGTACTGGCGATTTCGACGTTCATCGGGTTGGAGATGCGGCGCAGTGCGGAAGGAGCCGTGGGGGAACGGGTCGCGCCGGGATCGCCGGCCGCAGCGCGGCTCTATCGCGCGCTGCGGAGCACTTCGGCGGTTATGGCCGCCGGCGCCCTGCTGGTCGGCACGGCGCTGTTTTTTCTGATTCCGCGCTACCGCGCCGGCTACCTGGGCGGCTACACACTGCAGCCACAACTGATCAGCGGCTTCGACGACGACGTCACGCTGGGTCAGATCGGCGAGATCAAAAAGAACACCGAAGTCGTGCTGCGCGCGCGCCTCACCCAGGGTGCCGCGCAGGCCGGCACGCTGCGCTGGCGCGGGATTGCGCTGGCCAGCTTCGACGGCCGCCGCTGGTTCAACCCTCCTTCGGCACCGCGGGTGATTGAGCCGAATGCAGGCGGCTGGTACCCGCTCGGGGGCGCCCCGGCCGGGCTGTACGGGAATGCAGTAGAACTGCGTTATTCGATTCTGCTCGAGCCGCTGGCCAGCGATGCCCTGTTTGTTCCTTATCGCGCCGTGGCCCTGCGCGGGGTGTTCGCACCGGAGCCGGAGCGCCTGGGACGGCTGCGACGCTCCTACCTCCTGATGGACGCCACCGAATCGCTTTCCAACCCCTACCAGAATTTTACGCGGCGGCTCTACGAAGGCATCTCGCTGCTGCCCGCAGTAGACCGCCGTGTGCTGGAGGCGGCCGGCACCGACTACCCGGAGCCGATCCGCGAAGCCTACTTGCAGTTGCCGGCGCTCGATCCGCGCGTCGCGGCACTGGCAGAAGAGATCGCGCGGAACGCCGACAACCCGTTCCGCAAAGCCGAGGTGATCGAGCGGTATCTGCGCACGCGCTACGGCTATACGCTCGAACAACCCGACCCGCCGCCCGCTGACCCGCTGGCGCATTTCCTGTTCGAGCGGCGCACCGGCCACTGCGAATATTTCGCCACGGCGATGACCGTGATGCTCCGCACGCTGGGCATCCCGGCGCGCTACGTGAACGGATTCCTGGCCGGAGAGTACAACGAAATCGGCGGAGACTTCATCGTGCGCGCCAGCGATGCCCATAGCTGGGTGGAAGCCTATTTTCCGGAGTATGGCTGGATCAGCTTTGACCCGACGCCGCCGGCCGACCCGGTCGCGCGTGGCTGGCTCGGGTGGCTGGCGCTTTACTGGGACTGGTTCGAGCTGCGCTGGCAGGAGTGGGTGATCAACTACGACGTCGTGCATCAACAAACTCTGCTGCAGGAGCTGGCACAGGAGGCACGCGCCTGGCTGGCCGCGGCGCAGCGATTCTGGCGGGAGCAGCGCCGCGCGGCTGTCGAGGCGGTCAAGTCCGGACAGGCGGTGCTGGCCCGCTCTCCCCATCTGCTGTTTGCCTTGCTGGCCGGGCTGGGGCTGGTGCTGCTGTTCATCCGCCGCCGCGTCCTGCGGGACTGGCTGGCCGTTCGCTGGGGCTGGTCGTTGCGCCGCAACGAGCGGTCGGCGGCCCGCGTGGCCACGCTGCGCTACCGGGAACTGCTTCGACTGCTCGAACGCCGCGGGTACCGCAAATCGCCCGCGCAGACTCCGCGTGAATTCGCTCAGCAGCTTCCCTGGCCGGCGGCGACAACGCTGACCAAGCTGTACGAAGCAGCACGCTACGGTGCCCAGCCGGCCGCACTGGAGGCCATGGGCACGCTGCTGACTGAGTTCCGCCGCACGCTCGACACAAGCCGCGAACAGCACACCGGCGGAAAGCCGGCCTGACCGGAGGGGTCCAACCGAGGCAGTGTGCTAGAATGGCTTCCTGCACCTGGACCGGGATTTTTCCTGATGCCGAAAGTCGGATTCGTCAGTCTGGGCTGTCCCAAGAATCTGGTGGACAGCGAAGTGATGATGGGGCTGCTGGCGCAGGCGGGCTACGAGCTGACTCCGCGCGCCGACCAGGCCGACGTGCTGGTCGTGAACACCTGCAGCTTCATCGAGCCGGCACAGCAGGAATCGGTGGAAACGATCCTGGAGCTGGCCGAGTACAAGCGCTTCGGCCGTGCCAAAAAGCTGATCGTGGCCGGCTGCCTGGTGGAACGGTTCCGCGAGGAAATCCAGCGGCAGATTCCCGAAGTGGATGCGGTGCTCGGCACCGGCGAAGTCGAGCGCATCCTGCAGGCCGTGCGGGGTGAGCTGAGCGCAGCGCCGAACGAGCCGCCGACATTTCTCTACCACGAAGCGATGCCGCGCATCCAGACCACGCCGCGGCACTACGCCTACATCAAAATTGCCGAGGGCTGCGATCATCCCTGCAGCTTTTGCATCATCCCGCAACTGCGCGGGCGGTTCCGCAGCCGCCGGCTCGAATCCGTCCTCCGGGAAGCCGAAACGCTGGCCCGCTCCGGCGTGCGAGAGATTTTGCTGGTCGGACAGGATACGACCTCGTACGGTGAGGACCTCGGGCTGCGCGACGGGCTGCCGGTGCTGCTCGAGCGGCTGGCCGCTGTCGAGCCGCTGGTTTGGGTGCGCTTCCTCTACGCATACCCGAACCGCATCTCCCAGCGGCTGCTGGATACCCTGGCGGCCTTCCCGCGGCTGGCCCGGTATCTGGACGTGCCGCTGCAGCACGCCAGCCGGCGGGTACTGGCGCGAATGAAGCGCGGAGCAAGCGGCGAAGCCTTCCTGCGGCTGCTCGAACGCATCCGGCGCACGATCCCCGGCGTGGCCATTCGCAGCTCGTTCATCGTCGGCTTCCCCGGGGAAACCGAAGAAGATTTCCGGGAGCTGCTCGATTTTGTCCGCGCCGCGGAGTTCGACTGGCTCGGCGTATTCGCCTACTCGGACGACGAAACCAGCGAAAGCCATGCGCTCGATGGAAAGCTCGACGCGGAAACCATTGCGCGGCGCCGGCACGAACTGATGGCCGTGCAGCGGCGCCTCTCGGCCGCGCGATTGCGGCGCCTGGTGGGCCGTCGCCTGCGCGTGCTGCTGGATGGGCCTTCGGCAGAAAGCGAATTCCTCTGGGAAGCCCGCACCGAGCAGATGGCTCCGGAAATTGACGGCAAGCTCTACATCACCGCGTTCGCCGAAGCCATTCCGGCCGAGCAGGTTCAGCCGGGCGCGCTGGCCGAAGTGGAAGTCGTGCGCGCCAGCGACTACGATTTGATCGGACGCGTGGTCGCCATCGAGGCGACGAGCCGGCCGGGCGCAGACGGCTTTGTCCCATTGCCGAGCCCCGCGCGCACCCCGGCACCGAACCCGTTGCGCGTGCTTCCCTGAGGCCGCCATGCGAGCCCGCTGCCCCATCTGCCGGAAACCGACGCGTTCCGAACAGAACGCCGATTTCCCGTTCTGTTCCGAGCGCTGCCGGCTGATCGATCTGGGCCGGTGGGCCAGCGAGGAATATGTGATCAGCGAACCGCTCGTCGAGCCGAACAAATCCCAGCCAACTGCCCAGACCGAACCCGGCAAACGGAAAGAGAATCGCCCGCGCCGCTAGCGAACCCTTTCCCCCGCTGGCACCCGATTGGAATTCCGCCGAACTGGGATTTATACTGGAGCGCGGCAGAAGGAAGCCTGCGCGCCGTGCATACGGCGCCATCCGAATTCCGAGGCCAGGCTTGAGCAGGAACAGTCTTCCCAAAATCGAGAGCGTGCGGCCAGCCGCGGCCATTCCCGGCGGCGACGTGGAAATTCTGGGCAGCGGGTTCGAGTCGCGCAACAATGTGCGCCCGCACGTGCGATTCGGGGACGCTGAAGGTGCGGTGCTCGTTTCAGCCGAAAATTTTCTGGTCGCGCGCGTTCCCGAAGGAGCAGCCGGCGGCAGTGTGCGGGTAGCGCTACCGGGGCGGAACGTGGAAAGCGATCCGTATCCGATGGCGCTCGGCACGCAGATTGCCGACAACCTGCATCCGGTCGCCAACCCCGCCGTGGACGCCGAGGGGAACATCTACGTGACCTTCAGCGGGCCGCGCGGAGAGAAGGTGCCGGTTTCGCTCTACAAAATCACCGCGAACTACACCGTCAAGCCCTTCGTCACCGAGCTGATGAATCCCACCGGGCTGGCGCTGGACCGCAACGGCGTGCTCTATGTGTCCTGCCGGCACGACGGCACCATCCACCGCATCACCCCCGATGGCCGCGCCGAACAGTGGGTCGAGGGGATGGGCATCGCCACAGGCATCGCCTTCGATCGAGAAGAAAACCTTTTCGTCGGCGACCGCAGCGGCACGATTTTCAAGATCACACCCGATGGCGGCATACTCGTCTTCGCCACGCTGGAGCCTTCCATCGCCGCCTACCACCTGGCCTTCAGCCCGGAGGGCGAGCTCTACGTGACCGGACCGACCACCTCCAGCTACGACTGCGTCTATCGCATCCGGCACGACGGTGACGTCCAGGTGTTCTACCGCGGACTGGGCCGGCCGCAGGGACTGGCGTTCGACCGCCAGGGCAATCTCTACGTCGCAGCTTCCCTCGGCGGACGTCGCGGCGTGGTGCGCATCACGCCCGACGGGCAACACGCCGAGCTGGTGCTGAGCGGTATTGGGATCGTAGGGTTGGTGCTGCTGCCCACCCGCCGCGCCATCATCGCCACCAACGACGCGCTCTACCACCTCGACTGGGACGTCGAGGGTCTGCCCCTGCCCGGCTAAACCGGCTCCGGTTGCAGCCCACCCCGCAGGTCGGTTACAAAGAACGGGCCATGCAGGCAGAAATCATCGCCGTGGGGTCTGAGCTGCTGACGCCCTACCGCCAGGACACCAACTCGCTGTTCCTCACCGACCGGCTCAACCGACTGGGCATCGAAGTCATCCGCAAGACCATCGTGGGCGACGACCGCAAACAGATTGCGGGCGCATTTGCCGAAGCGCTGCGCCGGGCCGAGCTGGTGATTTCCATCGGCGGACTCGGGCCGACCGAAGATGATCAGACGCGCGAAGCTGCGGCCGAAGTGCTCGGTCGGCGCCTGCGCCGCGACGAAGCGGTCCTGCGCGAAATTCAGGAGCGCTTCCGGCGCTACGGTCGCAAGATGGCACCGGTCAACGAGCGTCAGGCCATGGTGCCCGAAGGCGCCGAGCCGCTGCCGAACCCCAACGGCACCGCGCCGGGCCTGTGGATCGAAACGGATGGCCGCCTGGTCGTGCTGCTGCCCGGACCGCCGCGCGAGCTGATGCCCATGTTTCTTGAGCACGTGGAGCCCCGGCTGCGCGAGCGCGCCGGGGACGTGCTCTTGCTGACCCGGGAACTGCGCGTGGCGGGGATGGCGGAATCCGATGTGGAACAGCGAATTGCCCCCATCTACACGCGGTACGAAGGCGTGCAGACGACCCTGCTCGCATCGCCAGGAGAGATTCAAATCCATCTCCGCGCCTGGACGCGCGACCCGGAACACGCAAACAAGACTCTCGACGAGCTGACCGACCGGCTGGCAGTGGCACTGGGCACGCATCTGTTCACCACGCGCGGAGAATCGCTCGAAGAAGTTGTCGCACGGCTGCTGAACACGCATGGCGCCACACTGGCTCTGGCCGAAAGCATCACCGGCGGACTGATTGCTCAGCGGCTCACCTCGATTCCGGGCAGCTCCTCCTACCTGGTCGGCGGCATCGTCTGCTACAGCAACGAGGTGAAAACGGCCTGGGTCGGTGTGCCCGCCGAGCTGATTCGGCAGAAAGGCGCCGTCAGTGCTGAAGTGGCTCTGGCACTCGCCCAGCAGATTCGGGAACGCTCCGGCGCCACGCTGGGCCTGGGCATCACGGGCATCGCCGGACCCGGCGGGGGCACAGCAGAAAAACCGGTGGGCACTGTTTTTGTGGCCCTGGCCGATGGCCGGCGCACCATCGAACGCAACGCGCACTTCCCGGGCGACCGGGAACGAATCCGCTGGCAGGCGGCTCAACTGGCGCTGGACCTGATTCGCCACTATTTCCAGTTTCCGACAGGACAGCCGTGATGCGACTGTTCGTCGCCGTGGACGTGGGGGAAGCGGTACGGGAACGACTCGGCGCCCTGATTCGCGAACTGGCGCCGCTGTGCCCGGGAGCGCGCTGGGTGCGTCCGGAAGGCATGCACGTGACGCTGAAATTTATCGGCGAGGTGACCGCAGAAAAAACCGAGCGCATCCGCGCCGCACTGGCTACAATCGCCTGGCCGGGTCCCATCGAGATGGTCATTCGCAACACCGGTTTTTTCCCGAATGCGAAGCATCCGCGGGTGCTCTGGGCGGGCATCGAAGCACCGCCGGCGCTGGCCGCGCTGGCCGCCGCCGTGGAAGCACGGCTGGAGCCGCTCGGTGTGCCGCGTGAATCACGCACGTTCCATCCGCATCTGACGCTGGCCCGCTTCAAGCACGAGGCGGGATTGGCACAGTTGCAGCAGGCGCTGGCGCGCCGCGGCCAGGTGGAATTCGGTCGCGTGGTGGCGACCGCGTTTCATCTCTACGAAAGCCGGCTGCGGCCCTCTGGGGCGGTATACACGCGGCTGGCCACGTTTCCGCAGGAGGACACGCGATGAAGGTCTGGCTGCTGCCAGCGGTGGCCTATCTGCTGGGTGCCATCCCCTTCGGCTACCTGATCGTGCGCGTGGGGCAGGGGCGCGACATCCGCCGGATGGGCAGCGGCAACATCGGCGCCGCGAACGTCACGCGGCAGGCCGGTCTGCTGGCGGGCGTGCTCGTGCTGCTGCTCGACGCCGGCAAAGGCTATCTGGCGGTGTGGCTGGCCGCGCAATGGACCGAGCAGCATTCCGGATGGATGGCGGCAGCAGCGTTGGCCGCGGTCGTGGGCCACTGCTTCCCCGTGTTCCTCGGCTTTCGCGGTGGCCGGGGCGTGGCCACCGGTGCCGGTGCCTTTCTGGCCGTGAGTCCGGCAGCGACGGCAGCTGCGCTGGTGGTGTTTTTCGTCGTGGTGATGTTCTGGCGCTACATTTCGCTGGGCTCGATTGTGGCTGCCGGCGCGCTGCCTGTGCTCATCTACGCACTCTACGCACCCGGCCATGCACCCCCGACGGCGATTTCGCTGGCGGCAACTGCCGCAGCAGTGCTGATCATCTGGCAGCACCGGCCGAATCTGCGTCGCCTGGCCGCCGGCACCGAGCCCAAATTTTCACTGCGGCGGCGGCCGTAGTCCGCACGCAGAAACGCCACGATGAAAAAAATCGCGATTATCGGCGCTGGGAGCTGGGGCACGGCACTGGCCATCGTGCTGACGCGCAGTCGGACCCGGCACCGGCTGGCGCTGTGGGCCTACGAACCGGAGGTGTGCGAAGCGCTGCGCCGCAGCCGCACGAACGAGCTGTTCCTGCCCGGCTTCCCGGTGCCGACCGACGTGGAGGTGAGCAACGACTTCGCGGCCGTACTCGAGGGAGCTGACTTCGTGCTCGGGGTGATGCCTTCGGCACACGCGCGCGCCACCTACCAGCAGATGCTGCCCTATCTGCAGTCGAACATGATCTTCGTCAGCGCCACCAAAGGTCTGGAGCACGGCTCGCTGTTGCGCATGAGCGAGGTGATCACGCAGGTGGTCGGCCAGAAATTCCCGCCGCAGGTCGCGGTGCTTTCCGGGCCATCGTTTGCACGCGAAGTCGCGCGAGGCGACCCCACAGCGGTGACCATCGCCGCCCCGGACAAAACCCTGTGCACCCTCATCCAGCAGGAGTTTTCCGGACCCACCTTCCGGCTCTACGCCAACGACGACGTCGTCGGAGTCGAGCTGGGCGGCGCGGTAAAAAACGTGATCGCCATTGCCGCCGGCATCTGCGAAGGCATCGGGTTGGGCTGGAACACCACGGCAGCACTGATCACGCGCGGGCTGGCCGAGATGACGCGGCTCGCGGTAGCCCTGGGCGGCCGGGCCTCCACACTGGCCGGTCTGGCGGGACTCGGCGACCTGGTGCTGACCTGCACCGGCGCCCTCAGCCGCAACCGCACGCTGGGCGTAGAGCTCGGGCGCGGACGGCGGCTGGAAGAAATTCTGGCAGCGACACGCATGGTTGCCGAAGGCGTGGGCACCACGGCAGCCACGCTGGCGCTGGCGCGACGCTGTGGAGTCGAAATGCCCATCACCGAACAGGTCCATGCAGTGCTCTACGAAGGCCGCCCGCCCCGCGAAGCCATCCGCGAGCTGATGGAGCGCCGGCTGACCCACGAATAGTCCGCAGGACGCCCTTGGCTGATCCGCTACACCTGTACTTCGGACAGCTTTGTCCCCCTCGGGGCCCCTCCCTACAATGAAACGAGTACACGGAGCATCACGGTGTGGCGTCTGCCCCTTCGACCCGCGTGGGAATCTGTGCGCGCCTGGACAGGCCGGCTACCGCGGCCGCGCATCCTCTGGATCGTGCTCGGAGCGCTGCTGCTGGTCAGCCTGATGCCGATTGTGCTCTACCATCGGCAAGTGCTGGAACTCAGTCAGGAAAAGCTGGCTGCCACCGAACGGTTGCAGCAGACCGAGGTCACTCGTTCGCTGGCCGAGGAAATTAACCAGTTCCACACCGGCGTGTACCAGCAACTGGTCAGTCTGCGGCAGATTCTGGCGCTGACCGGCATGATCCAGAACGTGGACGATCCGGTGCACGCCCCTCAGGTGGCTGCGCTGCTGGAAAACTACGCCGCGAGCAACCCGAACATTCTGTATCTGACGGCGCTGGGCCGGAATGCGAAGGGGCCCTGGGCGGGCAACTACCAGGCGGACACCGACCCGTTCGTCAGCAAAGCCCTGCAGCGTGCCTTTGCAGCAACGTTTCTCGGACAGCGTTACCGGGGGGATCCGCTGGCGCTGGGCCAGGAGAACCGTCCGGCCTTCGTCATCGCCATCCCGCTGCGGGTCGATGAGGAATTCCGCGGGATGCTGGCGGCGCTGGTGTCGCTTGACCAGGTCTTTCAAAGGTTGCTGACGACCAGCGTGCGCGGGCGCACCGTGTATGTGGTGGACCGCAACGGCAACGTCGTGGCGCATCCGGACGTACGCAACTTCGTTCCGGGCGCCAATGTCAGCTCCGCATTCCGCGTGGTCCAACTGCTGGAGGAACTGCCCCCCGAGCTGCGCTCCACACAGACCACCAGCTTCCTGCTGGAAGAAAACGGCCGCCACGTGGAGATGATCGGCAGCTACAGCACGATTCCCGAGTTGCAATGGGCCGTCGTGGCGCAGCGGCGGCTGGAGGATGCGCGCGCAGACGCCGGTGTCGAGGAGCTGAACCGTCAGGCGCTCACCCTGGTGGTTGCCGTGACGCTGGTGACGCTGATGCTCGGCTATCTGTTCGCGGTGGCCATCACCGCGCCCATCTACAGTCTGGCGGCTTCGACCCGCGCCATCAGCCGGGGCGAATTCCACGAACGCACCCGTGTGCGCGGAGCACGCGAAATCAGCGAGCTGGCCGAAACGTTCAACAAGATGGCCGACGACATCGAAGATTACGTGGCCCGTCTGAAACGCGCCGCGGAGGAAAACCGCGAACTGTTCCTGGGCTCGATCCGCATGCTGGCCGCCGCGATCGACGAAAAAGATCCCTATACGCGCGGCCATTCCGACCGGGTGGCACGGTACTCGGTGATCATCGGAGAGCAGCTCGGGCTGGACGCCGAACAGCTCGACAAGCTGCGCATCTCGGCCCTGCTGCACGACGTCGGCAAAATTGGCGTGGACGACCGCGTGCTGAAAAAACCGGGTGCCCTCACCCCGGATGAGTTCGAGCTGATGAAGCAGCATCCGGTCAAAGGCGCCAACATCATGCGGCCGGTGGCCCAACTGAAGGACATGCTGCCGGGCATCGAGCTGCACCACGAACACGTAGACGGCCACGGCTACCCCTACGGCCTGCGGGGCGAACAGATTCCGCTGATGGCGCGCATCATCGCCGTGGCCGATACCCTGGATGCCATCACCACGAACCGCCCTTACCAGTCGGCCATGAGCCTGGAGTACGCGCTGCACCGCATTCGTCAAAGCGTGGACACGAAATTCGACCGCACCGTAGTGGATGCGCTGGAAGCTGCGATTCAATCGGGCCGGCTGCGCCTGCGACCCACCGTCCAGGAAGTGGAAACAGAAGCCTCTGTGCTCGCGTAAAGCGCAACCCACCGCGGCCCGGAGCGCTGCACCGACCGAAATCCCTGCCCGGCCAGCAACACTTCCAGGCGCTGGCGTTCGGCTTGCTGGACATAGATCAACCAGATGCGGCGCGCACGGAGAGCGGCGAGCTCGGCATCGCGCGGCGTGGCTACCCCCGGCACCCACCAGCGCCATCGCTCGCAGCCTATTGCGCGCAGCTCTTCCAGGCGGCCCAGCCGGTGCGTCCACTCCCACCAGACAGAGACGCCCACACGGCACTCCACCAGCAGCAGGTCACCAGGACGATATTCGGCGGCCACAGCGTCCACCGCAGCCCGCACCGGTGCGGGGCCTGCCGCGGGCAGTGTGACCGCCACACTGAGCAGCACCCAGGGCAGAATCACACCGAACAGCAACCAGCGCCCGGCTTCGCCGGCCGATTCCCCTGCCACCGCCATCAGCAACCAGTACGCCGGCAGCAACCCCAGCAGAAAGCGCGCGTCGAGTGCCGGATGCACGATCAACGAAAACAGATAGACCAGGACAATCGGCAACAGCACCAGCACAACGAGCGGTCCGAGCCAACTGCGCGCGGTGTGCGCTTCGCCCAGCCGCCGCCCACGCCAGGCGAACACTCCGAGCACGAGGTGGAGGCCGATGGCGAAGGCATAGGCCGCAATCCGAACCCGCAGCGGGGGCAGCTCGCGCAGGTCGTCGAAGGGATTGAAACCGGGATGGATGTAGCTGAGAAAGAAAAATGGCAACTGGCCCAGCACCTGATGAGGAGAACGCACCCAGCCGAGGTTGTGTTCGAGCCCGCGTACCTGATAGACCGGCCACACATAGAGCAGCCAGGGCACCAGAGCCAGTCCTACCAGCCCGGCCACGAGTAGCAGGCTCCAGCGCGCACTGGCCGGGCGCGCGCCGAACAGCCATTCCACCACCACAAATGCGCCGAGCAGCAATACTCCTGAGTAGTGCGTGAAGACCATCAGCAGCATCACGCCGCCCCAAGCCACCAGCACACCGGCGCTGGGCCTGCGCCGCCAACGTTCCCACAGCAACAATGCAACAATCACCAGCAGCACGAGCAGGCCGTACATGCGCGCCAGTCCCATCACACTGCCGATACGCCAGTACACAGCGGCAAACAGCAGCGACGCCAGCCGCCAGTGCTCGGTGCAACGCTGGGCCAGCCGCGGAAACAGCAGCAGCGCGGGGAGGTTGAAAACCAGCGGCAGCGCCTTGGCCGCGGCATCGGTCAGGCCGAACAGCTTGGTCCACCAACTGGCCAGCACGTACCACAAGGGCGGGTGCACCAGGTCACCGCGGATGTAGCGGAGAAGCCAGAGCAGGGAGCGCTCGCCGTGAGACAGGCTCCAGATTTCGTCTTCCAGCAGCGTGCGGCCCCAGCTGGCGAAGGTACACACCAAATAGACCGCCGCCATCCCCCCGCCCCAGGCGAGCCACGCATTGCGTGCCGGCGGCTCCGGCAACGGACGGAAGAGCGAACTGTTCGCTGCAGCCATTCCTGTCCTCTGCTGCGGAAGCGCTCCTTTGCTAGAATGGCGTTCTGGGGATGGATTGTAGCGCACCATGCTGAGCCTGTTCGGCAAACCCGATGCATCCTTGCTCGAGCGACTGAAGGAGTCGGTGCGGCGCACCCGCTCGGAGCTTTCCGAGCGTGTCGGCAGCCTGCTGGCCGGCGGCCGAAAGCTGGACCCGCAGTGGCTGGCGGAGCTGGAAAAAGCGCTGCTCAGTGCAGACCTGGGCGTGCGCACGACGCGCGAAATTCTGGACCGTGTGCGGGAAAAGGCCGACCGGCAAGCACTGAACAGTCCGGAGCAGCTCAAGGCAGAGCTGCAGGCGCAACTGCTGAGCATTTTCGAAGCGCTCGAGGCATCTCCGGACGGTCAGCCGCAGCCGCCGCAGGTCGTCTTTGTGGTCGGAGTCAACGGTACCGGCAAAACCACGACGATCGGCAAGCTGGCGCACCGGCTCCGCCAGCAGGGACGCACCGTGCTGCTGGCTGCCGCCGACACCTTCCGCGCTGCCGCCATCGAACAACTGGAGATCTGGGCGCAGCGGACGCAGGCAGAAATCATTCGGCAGAAACCGGGTGCCGATCCTGCCGCGGTCGTTTTCGACGCGCTGACGGCCGCACGGGCGCGGGGCAGCGACGTCGTGATCGTGGACACCGCCGGCCGGCTGCACACGAAATCCAACCTGATGGCGGAACTGGAAAAGATGAAGCGCGTTGCCGGACGGCTGGTTCCGGGCGCACCGCATGAGATTCTGCTCGTGCTCGACGCCACGACCGGCCAGAACGGATTGGTGCAAGCGCGGGAATTCACCGCCCATCTGGGCGTCACCGGATTGGTATTGACCAAGCTGGACGGCACAGCGAAAGGCGGCATCGTGGTGGCAATTGTCCGCGAGCTGGGTTTGCCGATCCGCTTCGTGGGCACCGGCGAGCAGGCCGACGACCTGGTGCCCTTCGACCCGCAAACCTTTGTCCACTCCCTGTTCGATTGAAGCGCATGCCCCCTGCGTCCGCGAATCCGCCCGCCGTCAGCGACGACGATGCGCGCTGGATGGACCGTGCTCTGGAGCTGGCCCGTCGTGGCGAGGCGCTCGCCAGTCCCAATCCGATGGTGGGCGCGGTGATTGTGGCCGACGGCCGCGTGGTCGGCGAAGCGTTTCACACCTACGACGGCGTCCGGCACGCGGAAGTGCTGGCCCTGGAAGCCGCCGGTGCGGCGGCCCGCGGCGCAACGCTCTATGTGAACCTGGAGCCGTGCTGCCACACAGGCCGCACCCCACCCTGCACCGAAGCGCTTCTGCGCGCCGGCATCGCCCGCGTGGTGGCGGCCATGGCTGACCCCAATCCCGCCGTCCACGGACGCGGACTGCGCCAACTGCGCCGCGCCGGGCTGGCGGTCACCACCGGCCCACGCGCCGCGGAGGCACGGAAGCTGAACGAAGCCTTCGCCTGCTGGATTCGCACCGGCCGGCCGCTGGTGACGATGAAGTCCGCACTTTCGCTCGATGCACGCATCGCGCACTCGCGTGCGCATCGCCGCAGGCGCCGCTGGATCACCGGCGCAGCGGCTCGCGCCGAAGTGCAGCAGTTGCGCCACGCGGCCGACGCCGTGCTGACCGGTATCGGTACCGTGCTCGCCGACGATCCACTGCTCACCGACCGCACGGGCCAGCCGCGTCGACGCCGGCTGCTCCGCGTGGTGCTGGACAGCCGGCTGCGTCTGCCGCTTGATTCCCGGCTGGTGCGCAGTGTCCGCTCGGACGCGACCGGAACCGGCAGCGACCTGCTCGTCTTCACCACCGCGGACGCCGACACCCGCCGCGCCCGCGCGCTGGTGCGCGCCGGGGTCGAGCTGGTCCGGGTGCGCAGCCGCGGTGGTCGCGTGGACCTGAATGCGGTGCTGGAAGAACTGGGCCGGCGACAGATTCTTTCTGTGCTGCTGGAAGCCGGCGCGGAGCTGGGCAGTGCTGCACTGGCTGCCGGCATTGTGGACCGGCTGGTGCTGTACTACGCTCAGAAGCTGCTGGGTGCCGAAGCAGTGCCCTGGGTAGTCTTGCCGGCACGACAGCTCCGCAGGTTGCCGCCCCTGCGCCAGGTTACGCTGCGGACGCTCGGACCGGACTTTGTGCTGGAGGGATACTTCCGCGATGTTTACCGGAATCATTGAGCATCTGGGCACCCTCGATACCCTGACGGCCAGCCCGGAAGGCGGCCGGCTGCGGATTCACGCCCCCAGCGTGGCGCCGCTCGTGCACCCGGGCTCCAGCCTGGCCGTCAATGGCTGCTGCCTGACAGTCGTGGAATGCACCGGGGAAGTGCTGGCGTTCGACCTCTCCGGGGAAACACTGCGCCGCACCTCCTTCGGGGAACTCAAACCGAGCACGCGGCTGAATCTGGAGCTGCCCCTGAAAGCCGGTGCTGAGCTGGGCGGCCATTTTGTCCAGGGGCACGTGGACGGCGTCGGACGCGTCTGCCGGCTGGTGCCCGAAGGCGAGAACTGGTGGCTGGCCGTCCAGGTGCCCGACCCGCTGGGACGCTACATAGCCCGCAAAGGCTCGCTCGCCATCGACGGCATCAGCCTGACCGTCGCGGATTGGCGCGACGGGATCGTCGAAATCGCCATCATCCCGTACACCTACACGCACACCAACGTCTGCGGTCTCGCCCCGGGCGATCCTGTGAATCTGGAATGCGACATTCTGGCGAAGTACGTGGAGCGATTGCTGGAGTCGCGTCCACAGAACGTCGCGTCGCGGCTCACGCTAGAGCGCCTGCTCGAAGAAGGTTTCTAAGCGCACACCCAGCACCAGGCGCACCACGCGCAGCGGGGCGTGCCCCCACCAGGATTTCGCCAAAACTTATCGAAGGACGAACAGAGGACGAGGTCAGCGCTCAGCTATCTGGTTCGGACTCCAGCACAGGAAGTCGGCGCTGTTTCCATCCGGCGGGCAGCTCGACCCGAAACAAGCCCTTCAGGCCCGGATGGCGAAACTCGAGTACCTCCACAGCAGCGCGTTTGCTGTGCCGGCGTTTTGTCTTCTGCGGCTGGCGGCGCGTCTTCTTTCGTGCTGGTTTTTTGCGGCGCATCAGCTCTGCCTCACATTCGCGCTCGGACTTCCATCCAGCGCAGTGCGGAAGGGGATGCGAACGAGCACATAGGCGACAACGGCGAACACCAGCAGGGAGAGCCAGCCGCCCCAGCGCTGATACAGCGCCAGCTCGGGATGCCCTGTCAGGAGCTGCGTCAGCGAAAAGCTCGCATAGCCCATGCGGTCGGCTGCGATGAAGGCCACCGAAAACAGAATCGCCAGCAAGGCTTCGCCGGCAATAAAGCCCGAAGCGAGCAGCGTGCCGCGCTGTTCGTACTTTTCCTGCGCGGCCGGAGAAAGTCGTTTCCGCGCGGCGATGCGATCGGCTACCCAGCGGAAGATGCCTCCGACGAAAATCGCCGAGGTCGTCTCAAACGGCAAGTACATGCCGACCGCGATGAGCATCGGCGCCGGCGCGTCAATCAGAATCAGCACGAAGCCGAGCACACAGCCGGCCAGCACGAGTCCCCAGGCCATCTCGCCGGCGACGATGCCCTTGGCCAGGGTCGCCATCAGGCCGGCCTGCGGCGCGGGCAGTTCCCGGCTACCGATGCCGTAGGCGCCATGCAGCGCCACGAACGGCCACATCAGAAAGAACGCCAGCACCGTGACGCTGATCACCTCGGCCACCTGCATCTTCCACGGAGTGCCGCCGAGCAGATAACCGGCTTTCAGGTCCTGAATCAGGCTGCCCGCTACCGAACAGGAGATGCAAACAACCGAAGCCACGCCCAGCACGGCCAGCACGCCCGGCGTGCCGCGGACGCCGATCGTCACCATGAGCAGTGCGGCGACGACCAGCGCCGTCAGTGTCAAGCCCGAAACCGGCTGGTTGCTGCTGCCAATCAATCCGACCAGATAGCCTCCGATCGCCGCGAGCACAAACCCGACCACCGTCATCACTGCACCGGCCAGCAGCGCCGAACCCCAGCCTTCGGTGAAGCGATAGTAGATGATGACGATGGGCACAACGAGCGCGGCAATCGAAGCTCCGATCACTTTGATGGGGATGTCTTGCTCCAGCCGGCTGCCGGAGGCTTCTGCGCCGCTTCTCGTGCGCGCCTGCAGCGCACCGCGAACCGAAGCCACCAGCGAGCCGCGCATCGTGTAGAGCGTGTAGACCGCCGCCACGAGCATCGTGCCCACGGCCACTGGCCTCACGATGTTGTACCAGACCGAATTGCTGATCACTTCCCAGGCATCTCCGCCGGACGCCACACCGGGCAAACGCTGCGGCAAGTCGGGGTCGAAGAACAGCAGCAGCGGGATCAGCACCCACCAGGCCAGCGCCGTGCCCGAGAAGTTGATGGCGGCATAGCGCGGCCCGATGATGTAGCCGACGCCCATCAGCGCCGGCGAGGCCAGCGGCGTGGTCCACGGCATCCCGCCGCCGTGGGCCACTTCTCCTATCGGGCTTTTGTCGAAATCGAAATGGCGGATCAGGGCCCGCGGGAACTCGATGAAGCCGCTGGTCATTTCGCGGAACAACTGCAGGCCGCGACTGTTCGTGAACAAGTGCAGCAAGGCGCCGATGCCCATCGCACCGAACACATACCGCGGAGCTTCGGTCGCCCCGTGCTGACCGGCCTTGACGACTTCAGCGCAGGCGGTGGCCTCTGGGAACGGCAGGTCGGATTCCACGCACAGCGGCCGGCGCAACACGATGATGAAAAATACGCCGAGCAGCCCTCCGGCCAGCATGATCCAGACCACGTCCCAGAAATGGCCGGCCAGATCGGGCCACAGCCCAGCCAGGAAAAACGCCGGGATGGTGAAAGCCACGCCGGCCACCAGCGCTTCGCCGACCGACGCGGCGGTGCGGGTGATGTTCTGCTCGAGCACGCCGCCACGGAGAAAAGGCATGCGAAACACGGCGATGGCGATGACGGCAGCAGGAATCGTGGCGGCGATGGTCTGCCCGGCTTTCAGAGCGAGATAAGCATTCGCCGCACCGAACAACGCCGACAGCGCCACGCCGAGCAGGACGGCGCGCAGCGTCATTTCCGGTTCGCGCGATTCGGCAGGCACATAAGGACGAAAGACTTTGCTCATGGCTCCTCTCGGATGCGGCGGCGCGCGCCGCAGTCGTTGCGACTCCGATTCAAACCGTCACATCCAGCGCCGGAATCAGGTTGTCCTGCAGCCGGAAGTTGCGCAAAAACGGATCTTCGGCCCGTTCGAACGCTTCCCAGGGGCCGAAAAAGGCCACCCGCCCTTCATGCAGAAAAATCACGCGGTCCGCCAGTTTGCGTGCCAGATGCGTGTCGTGGGTGACGACCACGGAGGTCTTGTGGAACCGATGCTTCAACTTCAGAATCAGGTCGCCGATATGCGCGGCCATCAGATTGTCGACCATGGTGGTGGGCTCGTCATAGAGAATCGCTTCGGGTTCCTGCGCCAGTGCGCGCGCAATCGCGACAGCGCGCTTGGCCCCGGTATTCAGCTCGGAAGGCAGGCGGTCCGCGTATTCGCTGGCCTCGAGCATGTCGAGCAGCTCTTCGACACGGCGATCGATCTCTTCGGGGGAAAGGTCGTCGCGCGTTTCCAACGGAAAGGCGACATTCTCGCGCACGGTCAAAGAATCAAACAGCGCGCCCGACTGAAAGACCATCGTGACTTTGCGCCGGATTTCGAGCAGTTGATCTTCGGACCAGTCGGTGATGTCCTGACCGGCGACAATCACCCGGCCCTCGTCCGGCTTCAAGAAGCCCAGGATATGTTTGAGGGACACCGATTTGCCCACGCCGCTGCGGCCCAGGATGACGGCCGTTTCGCCCCGGTCAACCCAGAAGCTGACGCGGTCGAGCACCAGGTTGTCGTCGAAGGCTTTGCTGACGTTCCGGAATTCGATGTAGTGTTCGCTCACTGCGCCGCCGACCGTTGCCACCGGGCCCGCGCCTCGGCGTAATCGTCTGGCGAGTTGATATTCTTGAACAGGCAGCCGTGTGAATCAAACGGTTTCCACGCGGCCGCTTCGACAGCCTCGACCGTGCAGCCTTGCAGGGTGTCGGTGATCTTGCGCACGCCCGCCTGAATCGCCCGCCGCATGGGCAGCAGACAGCGGCGATGATACACGGCACAGAGCGGCTCCGGATGCGCTCGGCCGGCCGAATCAGTACTGAACGGCAGAACGACGTCGGCGGCCGAATGCTCGGCGCGGCCCAGCAGGTAGCGGAGCCATGCCGGCGTCAGATAAGGCAGATCGCAGGCGATGACCAGGTTCCACCGGGTCGTGCTTATCTCCAACGCCTTGACTATGCCGCCCACCGGCCCCAACCCGGCCGTCTGATCCGCCACGACTCGCGGCCAAAACCGTGCGTACTTCTCCGGCGGCCCGATTACCGTGGCCGAGCCCAACAGAGACTCCACCAACCGGGCAGCGCGCACCAACAATGGCTCCCCGCCCAGCTCCAGCAGAGCCTTGTCGGTACCCATCCGCGAGCTCGCACCGCCGGCCAGCACAAATCCGGAGGCGTAGGCCAGAAAATTGCCGCTCATTTACCTGTGTCCCTTCCTGCGAATCCTAACCCAGAAATCCTCCTTTTACGATGCCGGCCGCCGGAAAGCACAAAACGAAAAGCCGCCGGAAAACGAACCCGGATACGGGCCCATTCGAAAATGCGGGATTTTGGAGTGGGAGCGGAGCTGTCCGAACCACATCCTTGAGGTGATTCCCACGGCCACTGGCCATTTCAAAAGCGTTCCGACCTTCGGCCCCTTCCGAACGCCCCTAGAGACGAAGCGCTTTGGATATTTCCTAAATATTTGAAAATATTCGATTTATTAAATCATGAGTTCAACTTGCCATATGTCGGCTAACAGCTTGACAAGAAAAGATTTCTTGCTATATTAGCACTCGACTGCGAGGAGTGCTAAATCAGACTCCGAGCGGTTCTGTCCTTAAAAAACACACGCCAGGGCTGCTCGGCAGGATAGCGCAGGCGGCACTGGCTGGCAGTTCATCAGCAAACAACTCGATTTCAGGATGGGAGGTCCGAATACCTATGCCCGTCAACATCACTCCCCTGCATGACCGTGTGCTGGTCAAGCGGATCGAGGAGAAGGAAACCGTGCGGGGGGGCATCATCATCCCCGACACGGCTAAGGAAAAGCCGCAGGAAGGCGAAGTGATTGCTGTGGGTGCCGGTCGGCTCGAAAAGGGCGAGCGGATTCCGCTGGATGTGAAACCTGGCGACCGCGTCCTGTTCGGCAAATACAGCGGCACCGACATCAAGATCGAAGACGAGGAGTATCTGATTCTTCGCGAGGATGAAATCCTGGCGAAGCTGAGCGGCACCGCGAAAGCGGCGTCGGGCAAGAAGTAGTTTTTCTGCCGGGCGGAGCAGTACCGACCCGGGAGGGGCTCGGTGCACCTGGCAAAGGCAACCGGGCCGCGAAGACACGATTTCCGAATTCAGCGAGGAGGCTGGACAGCTATGGCAAAGCAAATCGTGACTGGCGAACATTCTCGTCAGGCGATTCTGCGCGGCGTCAATACCCTGGCAGACGCCGTGAAGATTACGTTGGGCCCGAAGGGGCGCAACGCCGTGATCGAGAAGAAGTTCGGTCCGCCGGTCATCACCAAGGACGGGGTGACCGTGGCGAAGGAGATCGAACTGAAGGACCCGCTGGAGAACATGGGTGCACAGATGGTGCGCGAGGTCGCGTCGAAGACGAGCGACGTGGCCGGCGACGGCACCACCACCGCCACCGTGCTGGCCCAGGCGATTTTCCGGGAAGGGGTCAAGACGGTGGCCGCCGGAGCCAATCCCATGGCCCTGCGGCGGGGAATCGAGAAGGCCGTCGAGGTTGCCGTCAGCGAGATCAAGAAGCTCGCCCGCGATGTGAAGGGTGAGATGATCGCGCAGGTCGGCACCATCAGCGCCAACAACGACAAGCAGATCGGCAACATCATTGCCGAGGCGATGAAGAAGGTGGGCAAGGATGGCGTCATCACCGTCGAAGAATCCAAGACGATGGAGACGACGCTGGAAGTGGTCGAAGGGATGCAGTTCGACCGCGGCTATCTGTCGCCCTACTTCGTCACCGATCCGGAGCGGATGGAGTGCGTGCTCGAGGACTGCCGGATCCTGATCCACGAGAAGAAGATCAGCTCGATGAAGGATCTGTTGCCGCTGCTCGAGCAGATCGCCAAGATGGGTAAGCCGCTGCTGATCATCGCCGAGGACGTCGAGGGCGAGGCCCTGGCGACGCTGGTAGTGAACAAGCTCCGCGGCACGCTGCAGTGCGCCGCGGTCAAGGCCCCCGGCTTCGGTGACCGGCGCAAGGCCATGCTGGAGGATATCGCCATCCTGACCGGCGGCAAGGCGATCACCGAAGACCTGGGCATCAAGCTGGAGAACGTGAAGATCGAAGACCTGGGCCGCGCCAAGAAAGTGACGATTGACAAGGACAACACCACCATCGTCGAAGGTGCCGGCAAACCCAGTGAGATCGAAGGCCGCGTCAAGCAGATCCGCACGCAGATCGAAGAGACCACCAGCGACTACGACCGTGAGAAGCTGCAGGAGCGGCTCGCCAAACTGGTGGGCGGTGTGGCCGTGATCAAAGTCGGCGCCGCCACGGAAACGGAGCTGAAGGAAAAGAAGGCGCGCGTCGAAGACGCCATGCACGCCACCCGCGCGGCTGTCGAGGAAGGCATCGTGCCGGGCGGCGGCGTGGCGCTGCTCCGCTGCATCCCGGCGCTGGATCGGATGAAGCTCGATGAAGACGAAATGATCGGCGTGAATATCGTCAAGCGCGCGCTCGAAGAACCGGCCCGGCAGATTGCCCAGAACGCCGGCCACGAGGGCGCCGTCATCGTCGAGCGCATCCGGGAAAGCAAGGACGAAAACTTCGGCTTCAACGCCGAGACAGGCGAATTTGGCGACATGGTCAAGGCCGGCGTGATCGATCCGGCCAAGGTCACCCGCCTGGCTCTGCAAAACGCCGCTTCCATAGCGGCCCTGATGCTCACCACCGAAGCGCTGGTCGCTGAAATCAAGGAAGAGGAAAAGAAAGCGGCCGGTGCTGGCGGCGGGGGCATGGGCGGCATGTACTGAACCGAACCTCAACCAGCGAAATACGCTTCGGGCCCCGGCAAGACCGGGGCCCTTTTTATTGGGCTGTTCGGCCTGCGGTCGGCAAATGATTTGCGCAGGCGAGGCTTCACTATGGTTGGTCGAAGAGTCGCGCGCGACGGCTGTCCTCGGTGGCTCTGGCCCGGCGTGTGGCTTCTGGCTTGCTCTGCGGAAAAGAGGGACAGTCGAGGCAAGGCGGGTTGCCTGTCAGCGGGCAATTCAGTATAGTCAGCGGCTTGCCCAGCCTGTCTCGGAGGAGGACCAGATGCCGGGACTTCTCTCGCGGATTCTGCCCCGCGAATTGACTTTCTTCGACCTGTTCACCTCACAGGCAGAAAACGTCCACCACGCCGCCCGTTTGCTGGCCGAACTGTTCGAGAATTACACAGACGTGGCCAACCGGGTGCAGGCCATCAAAGAGCTCGAACATCAGGGCGACACCATCATCCATGACCTGATGACCCGGCTGAATCAGACCTTCATCACTCCCATCGACCGGGAAGACATTCACGCACTCTCGAGCAAGATTGACGATGTGCTCGATCTGGTCGACGCGGCGGCCAGCCGGCTGGTCATCTACCGTGTGGATCGCATCCGGCCGCAAACCGTGCAACTGGCTCGCATCGTTCCGCAAGCTACCGAGCAGATGCTGGCGGCGGTGCGCGCGCTCGAGAAGCAGAACGACATTTTACGCTACTGTCGAGAAATGACGCGCGTGGAAAAAGAGGCGGACCGCATCTGCCGACTGCTGATTGCCGAACTTTTCGAGGAAGAAACCCATCCCGTCGAGATCATCAAGTGGAAAGAAATTATCGAAGTGCTGGAAGCTTCGACCGACAAAGTGGAAGACGTGGCCAACGTGCTCGAAGCGGTGGCGCTGAAAAGCTCCTGATGCGCAGGGGACGTTGCCGCGGACCCGAAATTCCCGCTCCAGTAGGGTGAGGCCGGTTGGAACCGTTCACCTTCATCACCGTCATCTTCCTCGCCACGCTGCTGTTCGAATTTGGCAACGGATTCAATGACGCAGCGAACTCCATCGCCACCATCGTTTCCACCCGGGTGCTCCCGCCGCGGCTGGCCGTGGCCTGGGCCGCGTTCTGGAACCTTGTTGCGGCCTTCGTCTTCGGCACGGCGGTGGCCAAGACGATGGGCCAGGGGCTGGTCCATCTGGACCGGGTAGATGAATGGGTGCTGCTGGGGGGCCTGCTCGGCGCGATTGTCTGGACCTACGTATGTACCCACCTCGGCCTGCCCATCAGCGTCTCCCATTCGTTGATGGGCGGCTACGGCGGTGCCGCGGTGGCCAAGGCGGGCTGGCAAGCCATCGTGTGGAGCGGGTGGAAGTTGCCCTTGCTGTTCATCTTTCTCTCGCCGCTGCTGGGTATGCTCATGGCCATGATTCTTGTGCTGGCGACAAGCTGGACGGTACGGCACCAAGCACCGTGGACCGTGGATCGCTGGTTCCGTCAGTTGCAGTTGGTCTCCGCAGCCGCCTACAGCCTAGGCCACGGCACCAACGACGCACAAAAAGGCATGGGGATCATCACGGCCGCCCTGGTGACCGCCGGGGCCCTGCCCAACTACGAAGTGCCTTTCTGGGTGGTGCTCTCCTGTCATGCAGCCATTGCCGCTGGAACCATGGCGGGAGGCTGGCGGGTGGTGAAAACCATGGGTCAGCGGATCACCAAGCTGCGTCCTTTCGACGGATTCAGTGCGGAAACCGCCGGGGCACTGCTGCTGATCGGCACCGCCCAAGCCGGCATTCCGGTCAGCACCACGCACACGATTACGGGCGCCATCATCGGCGTGGGCGCCACCCATCGTATTACTGCGGTCCGCTGGGGCATCGCCCGGCGAATCATCTGGGCCTGGGTGTTGACCATTCCCGGTGCCGCCTTGATTGCCGCCCTCAGCTATCTGCTGCTAAACTGGCTCCATTGAGCCCATGAGCGAACCGGCTGTTTTCGCCACTGTCGAAGAAGCTCTGGAAGAATTCCGCCAGGGCCGCATGCTCGTGCTCGTCGACGACGAAGACCGCGAAAACGAAGGCGACCTGGCCATGGCCGCCGAAAAAGTCACTCCCGAAGCCGTCAACTTCATGGCCAAGTACGGCCGCGGACTGATCTGTCTGGCGCTGACCGAGGAGCGGTGCGAAGAGCTGAACCTGGCGCTGATGTCGCCGGTGAACACTTCGAACTACGGCACTGCCTTCTGTGAATCCATTGACGCCCGCTGGGGCACGACCACAGGCATCAGCGCGGCGGACCGCGCCACCACGATTCTGGCGGCGATCGATCCCAAAACCCGTCCGCAGGACCTGGCGCGGCCGGGTCATGTGTTTCCGCTGCGGGCGCGCCGCGGCGGCGTGCTCGTGCGCGCCGGTCAGACGGAAGCCTCCGTGGATCTGGCGCGGCTGGCCGGGCTGACGCCGGCCGGCGTGATCTGCGAAATCATGAACGACGACGGCACGATGGCGCGCCTGCCGCAACTGGTGGAGTTCTGCCGCGTCCACGGTCTGAAGCTGCTGACGATTGCCGAACTGATTCGCTACCGAATGCAGCACGAACGCTACGTGCGTCGCATTGCCGAGAGCACACTGGCCACGCGCTTTGGCGACTTCCGCATGATCGCCTACGCCAGCGACGTGGACAACGAAGTGCACGTCGCACTGGTGCGCGGCGAACTGGCGGGCGAGCCTCCTCCGCTGGTGCGCGTGCATTCGCAGTGCCTGACCGGCGACGTGTTCGGCTCGCAGAGCTGCGACTGCCACGATCTGATCGCCCACGCGCTGGAAGCGATTGCCCGGGAAGATCGCGGCGTCTTTGTCTATCTGCATCACACCGGCCGCGGCTTCGCCATCGAGTCGGCTGCCCCCGAGCCGGGCCGGCTGCCCCGCATTCTCTACCACGCGCGCGGACAGCTCGACCGCGACGTGGCCCGCCAGCGCCTGGTGCAACGCGAAAGCGGCGTTGGAGCACAGATTCTGATTGACCTGGGCTTGAACCGGATTCGCGTGATGACCAACCACCCGCGCAAGGTCGTTGCCCTGCACGGCTACGGACTGACCATCGTGGATCAGGTGCCGATCCCGCTCGGCGAGAAAAAAACCACTCCCCAGAATTTCTAATTCCGAACGGCAGGATTGCGCGGTGCCGGCTGGCCGGCTTCACCGACCGGCTTCACGGTGACCAGCGGAGCAATCTTCTCCAGTTTCTTCTGCGTGATGCCGCGGATGGCCAGCAAGTCTTCGACGCGGCGGAACGGCCCGCTCTTTTCGCGGAAACGCACGATCGCCGCCGCCGTTTTCGGCCCGACGCCGGGCAGCTTCTGGAGCTGTTCGACCGTGGCTGTGTTCAGATCGAGCGGTTCGGCGGGCGGTTGCGGATTCTGCTGCGTCTGGGTGGCTGCGCCGTCCAGTCCGGCCAGCACCGACAGCCCCAGCCACAGCAGGCCGCACGCACTCACAGTGATCAGCAGCCGTTTACTCCAGACGGTTGCCTTGCGCATCGTAGAGCTCCACTTCGCCGAACAGCGCGGCCTGTTCAGCGACCCTGGCCCGATCGCCGACCAGGACGATCTGCATGTTCGGCGAATCGAAATAGCGCCGCGCGGCAGCGAGCACATCTTCGCGACCGACGGCGCGCACGCGTTCGCGGTAGGTTTCCAGATAGTCTTCGGGCAGTCCGTGCAGATACACGGTGGCGAGCTGGCTGAGAAGTCCCTCTTGCGTGGCCAGTCCCAGGGCAAACACACCGCACAAGTACTGCTGCATATCGGCAAGTTCTTCTTCGGCCACTGGCAGGGCGCGCAGCCGATCCACTTCGTAGAAGATTTCGGCGAGTGTGGCGGCGACGACTTCGTTGCGCACTGCGGCGGCGACGGTCAGATAGCCATGCTCGCGCAGGGCGTGCACCGAGCTGCGCGGACTGTAGGTGTACCCTTTCTGCTCGCGAATATTCATCACCAGCCGGGAGTGGAACGCACCCCCGTAGATGGCGTTGGCCACCGCCAGCCGCTGCCAGTCGGGATGCGGCCGGGTGATCGCGCGATTGCCGACCAGCACCTGCGTTTGCACCGCGTCGGGCAGATGCACCAGGTAGACGCGCCGACCGCGGAGCTCCGGCAACGGGGCCGAAGGCGGCGCTGGCGGCTGCCGCGCCGGCCATCGGCCGAAGCGCTGCTCGATGAGTTCCAGCAATCGTTCGGCAGAAAAATCGCCGACGACGAGCAGCACGGCATCGCCCGCCACATAGTGCTCCCGATAGAACTGCTCGAGCTCTTCTCGACGGTAGGCCACCACATCGGATTCGGCTGGGGCAGCGAGTCCGTACGGGTGCGCACCAAACAAGACTCGTCGCAGTCGCTCGCCAGCCAGAAACGCAGGGGTGGTCCGCTGGATGCGCAGCTCTTCGAGCATCTGGCGGCGTTCGCGCTCGAATTCCTCGGGCGGAAAACTGGCGTTGCGGGCGAGATCGTCGGCCAGCTCGAACAGACCTTCGGCAAATTCAGCGAGTCCGGAGAGCACGATCGCGGTCGTATCCGCACCGGCGCTGGTGCTCAGTTCGGCACCCATGCGGCGCAAGGATTCTTCAATCTGTGGACCGGTGCGGGTCGCGGTGCCGGTGCGCACGACCGCAGCGGTCAGTTCGGCCAGTCCGGGACGGATGCGGGTGGCTGCGGCGTTGCCGCTGCGGAAAAACAGTTCGATGGAGATTTTCGGGATCGTGTGCGATTCCACAAGCACGACCCGCAGACCGTTGGCCAGGGTGTGCACCGCGCGCCGCGGCCAGGCGACGGGCCGCTCCGGGGCGAGCGGCGGCGGAACGGTCGGCAGAGGCTGCGGGCCAGCCGCCATCACGCACCCCCTGCCGCCGCCGGCTGGCTGGCGGCGCGTCCCACGGGCTGGCGCAGCACAATCGCCCGCTGGCCCGGCTGCAGATACCGCTGCGCAGCCGCACGCACCTGCTCAGGCGTCACGGCCAGGAAACCGTCGAGAATCGTGTTCACCAGTGACGGGTCGTTGTCGAACAGCGTGAAGCAGGCCGCGTAGTGCATCAAACCGAAGCGCGGCAGGTAGCCACCCATGCCGGCTTCGAGCGCGGTGATATAGTCGGAGCGGAATTTCACCTGCACCGCGGCCAGCTCTTCGGCGCTGACGCCGTTCTCCTGCAGCTCAGCGACCACCTGATCGAAGGCGGCCAGCGTAGCTTCCGCCGAATACTCCGGCTTGTGCAGAATCTGCGTGACCATCAACACCGGACCATCGTAGTCGAGCACGTCGCCGAGCGGGTAGTGGATCCCGCCGGAAGTTTCCACGGCGATCTGCTTTTCCTGTACGAGCCGACGGTAGACGCGCCCGGCGCGGCCGCCGTGCAGGACCTGATCAAGCAGGCCCACCGCGTACCAGTCCTGAGTGCGACGCCGCGGCATGTGATAGCCGATGGCCATCGCCGGCAATGTGCCGAATTTTTCAGGCACCGTGCCGCGGCGCTCTTCCCCGGGCGGAGACTCCCAGACGTCCGGCGTCGGTGGCGGCGAGCCGGGCGGGATGTCTTCGAAGTAGCGGCGCGCCAGGGCAAAGCCTTCTTCCGGTGCGACGTCGCCGATCAGCAGCAACACGGCATTGTTCGGCGCATAGTAGGTGCGGAAGAACTGCTGCACATCTTCGAGCGTGGCGGCATCTAGGTCCGAAAAATCGCCGTAGAAATTGTGGGCGTTGGCCCATTTGCGGTACGCCACCGGCGGCAGGTCGAGCCAGGGGAAGCCGCCGTAGGGCTGATTGAGCACGTTGACGCGCACTTCTTCTTTGACCACATCGCGCTGGTTTTCCAGGTTTTCCTGCGTCACTTTGAGCGCACGCATGCGGTCGGCTTCCAGCCACAGCACGCGCTCCAGCGCATTCGAAGGGACGGCTTCGAAGTAGTTCGTCACGTCGTAGCGCGTCGAACCGTTCAGCACCCCGCCCGAGGCGTTCACCAAACGAATATGCATCAACTTGTCGGCATGCGCGGAACCCTGAAACATCATGTGTTCGAACAGGTGCGCAAAACCGCTGCGCCCTTCCGGTTCCAGCCGGAAGCCGATGTGATAGTAGACGCCCACGGTGACCACGGGCACCGAGCGCTCCGGCACCACCACCACGCGCAGGCCGTTGGCCAGCTTCGTGCTCTCCAGCGGTATCTGCAGTCGCGACACGATTGCCTCCCTGTGCCTCGCATCGTTGCGGTCAGTGCATCCGGCCCCGCGCGCCGAGCACCCGCTCCAGTTGCGCCAGCCACCGCTCTGGCCGCGGGGCCAGCAGCCGCACCGCCAGCCGCGTAAGCGCACGGTAGGCTTCGGCGTATTCCGGCGGCAGTCGCCGAAGCGCGGCCAGGTGCCGGGCCACGGTGTCCCAGTCGCCGCGCGGCACCGGCCCGGACCACGCGTCGCGCGCCCCATGCGCCTGCAGGTTCGCCAGCGTCTGCCGGGCCAGCGCAAGCAGGGCACGCGTTGCCTGCCGACGCGTAAAGCCGGCGCGCATCAGAATTCGTATGCCGGCCTCCAGAACCACCAGCGTGTGCTGCGCGGCAAAACCACCGGCGGCGTGGTAGGCCGCTCTGCGCGCCGGTTCGACCCGCACCGGTATTCCGCCGAGCAGCCGTGCCATTCGCCGGGCCAGACGCAGCGCAGCCGGGTCGCCGTCCAGTCCGAAGACCACGCCTTCCAGATTCGGCGCGCTGCGGCGGCCGAACGTCTGCATGGGATGCATCGCGCCGGTGCATGCACCCACACGTCGCAGCGGCGCCAGCACCGCATGGCTGAGCGCGCCGCTGGTGTGCAGCACCACCTTGCCGCGCCATTCGCTGCCGCCGATTTGCGCCAGTTGTTGGGCGACTGCGGCAATCGTGCTATCGGGGGTGGCCAGCAGTACTACGTCTGCCGCCAGCACCTGACGCGTGAGGTTGCCGTGCGGAGTGCCTGCGCCGATCGCACGCACGGCCGCACGCGCGGTGGCTAACGACCGAGTCACCACTGGCCCGATGCACCAGCCGAGTTCTCGCAGCCGGCGCCCCAGCACACAGCCCACACGCCCAGCGCCCACGATGGCCAGCGTTTGCGACACGAGGTGATAGAATAGCGTGTTTTTCGCACAGGAGAAAATTTTGCGTGAGCCTGCTCTGGACGCTCCTGCTGGCCCTGGTGGCCGCGTTCTGGCTCGTCTATGGTTTGCGTGTGGGACTGGAGGCGCTCAGACTCCCCTGGCTGGACGAGGTCGCTCCGGCCACCGATGCCGACTGCCCTTCCCTTTCGCTGCTGTTCACGGCCCGCGATGAAGCTGCGGCCCTGCCGCGCGCCCTGGCCAGCTTCGCGGCCCTCGACTATCCCCGGCTGGAGATCATCGCCGTAGACGACCGCTCCCGGGACGAAACCGGCCGCATCCTGCACGAAGCCGCCGAGCGTGATCCTCGCCTGCGTGTGCTCACCGTGCGCGAGCTGCCGCCGGGCTGGCTGGGCAAGCCCCATGGCCTGGCGACCGCCTACCGACAGGCACGCGGCGAGTGGCTGGTGTTCACCGACGCGGACGTCTGCTTCGCACCCGATGTGCTGCGCCGCGCCATCGCGCTGGCCCGTGTTCGCGCGCTGGACCATCTCACGCTGCTCGGCCGGCTGGAAATGACGGGCTTCTGGGAAAAGGTGGCGCTGACGTTTTTCGGCCTGGGTTTCCACTTCGCGGCACGCCCGGGCCGCGCCGCCGACCCGCGCGCGCCGCACTACGTCGGCGTGGGAGCCTTCCAGCTGGTGCGCCGGTCCGCCTACGAAGCCAGCGGCACCCATCGCCGGCTCGCTCTGGAAGTGGTGGACGATATGAAGCTGGGCAAAATCGTCAAGCAGGCCGGCTTCCGCTCCGCCGCCGCAGTGGCAGGCGAGCGGGTCCGCGTGCGCTGGTACGCAGGGCTGGGCGAGCTGGTCCGGGGCGTGACAAAAAATTTCTTTGCCGGCGCGGAATACAAGCTCCGGGTGGTGGCACTGCAGGTGCTGGGGCTAATGCTTTTCTACCTGCTGCCGTTTCTGGCGCTGCCGTTTGTCCGCGGCACCGAGCTGATTCTGGCCGGTGTTGCGGCCCTAGCTGCGGTCGTCCTGCACGGAGGCATCTGCTGGGGCATGGGGGTTTCGGTGCTCTACGCGCTCACGCAACCGTTGGGCGCACTGCTGTTCCTCTACCTGCTGCTGCGCTCGACCGCGGTGACCCTGTGGCGCGGCGGCGTCGAATGGCGCGGCACATTCTACCCGTTGGCCGAGCTGCGCAAAGGGATGGTCTGAATCCGGGCCGCGCTCAGCGCCGCGGCCGACGCCGCGTGCGCGCCGGAGCCGCCGGCAGGGAACCGGACGGCACGCCTTCGGGCGAAGCGGCTTCGCGGGTCGCGGTCGCCCCGGCCGGCACGCCGGCCAAGACAATGCCGAGGTCGCGCTGTTTCAGCGCGCGGATGCGGTCGCGGAGTTGCGCGGCGCGCTCGAATTCGAACTTTTTGGCGGCCTCGTGCATCGCCGCTTCCAGTTGCGCGATGACTTTCTGGAGCTGTTCTTCGCTGGTGATTTCCTCGGTCAGGACGTCTTCGACGGGAACGGTGACGTAATCGGCTTCCACAATCTGCGCCAAGGCCATATCCACGGCTTTGACGACCGACTGGGGCGTGATGCCGTGGGCGCGGTTGTAGGCCATCTGCTTGGCGCGGCGGCGATTCGTTTCGTCGATGGCGCGGCGCATCGAGCCGGTCATCGTATCAGCATAGAGAATCGCCTTGCCGTGGATGTGCCGCGCCGCACGCCCGATGGTCTGGATGAGGGCCGTTTCCGAACGCAGATAACCTTCCTTGTCGGCGTCGAGGATGGCGACCAGGGAAACTTCGGGCAGGTCCAGCCCTTCGCGGAGCAGGTTGATGCCGATCAGCACGTCGAATTCGCCGCGGCGCAGGTCGCGCAGGATGCGCACGCGCTCGAGCGTTTCGATTTCGGCATGCATGTAACGGCAGCGAACGCCGACTTCGGTGAAGTATTCGGCCAGGTCTTCGGCCATGCGCTTGGTGAGCGTGGTGACCAGAACGCGTTCGCCGACGGCCACGCGCTGGCGGATTTCTTCCAGCAGGTCGTCGATCTGTCCCCGCGTGGGGCGTACTTCCACTTCCGGGTCCACCAGACCGGTGGGGCGCACGACCTGTTCGATCACCACCCCGCCGGACTTGGTCAGCTCATAGGGGCCGGGAGTGGCCGAGACGTAGATCACCTGGTGCACGCGGTGTTCGAACTCTTCGAACGTCAGCGGACGGTTGTCGAGCGCCGAGGGCAGACGGAAGCCGTGCTCGACCAGGGTCTGTTTGCGCGAGCGATCGCCGTGGTACATGCCGTGGAGCTGGGGCACGGTCTGGTGAGACTCATCGATGAACAGCAGATAGTCTTCCGGCATGTAGTCGAGCAGCGTGGGCGGGGCTTCGCCGGGCAGGCGTCCAGCCAGGTGGCGCGAATAGTTTTCGATGCCGTGGCAGTAGCCGATCGTGCGCATCATCTCGATGTCAAACAGAGTGCGCTGCTCCAGGCGCTGCGCTTCGACGAATTTCCCCTGCCGCTCCAGCTCCCCTTTCCACCACTCCAGTTCTTCCAGGATGGCCGCGATGGCGCGTTCCTTCTGATCGGCGGCGAGCACGTAGTGCGTTTTCGGGTAGACGGGCACGCGCGCCAGCGCTTCCCGCGAGCGGATTTCCCCGGTCAACGGATCGATGCGGTAGATGGATTCAATCTGATCGCCCCAGAGCTCGATCCGGTAGGCGTCGTCTTCGTAGGAGGGAAAAATCTCCAGCGTGTCCCCGCGGACGCGGAAGGTGCCGCGTCGCAGGTCTTCGGCACGTTCGTACTGTATTTCCACCAGCTTGCGCAGGATTTGCTGGCGCGGCAGGGTCTTGCCCTGCTCCAGCATGAGCAGCATGCCGTAGTACGCTTCCGGCGAGCCCAGCCCGTAGATGCAGGAGACCGAAGCCACGATGATCACATCGCGGCGCTCGAACAGCGACCGCGTGGCCGAAAGCCGCAGCTTGTCCAGCTCGTCGTTGATCGTGGCTTCTTTTTCGATGTAGGTGTCCGTCGCCGGCAGGTAGGCTTCCGGCTGATAGTAGTCGTAATAGCTGACGAAATATTCCACGGCATTGTGCGGGAAGAAACTGCGGAATTCATGGTAGAGCTGCGCGGCCAGGGTTTTGTTGTGAGCCAGCACCAGGGTGGGACGATTCACCTGCTCGATCACCTTCGCCATGGTGAAGGTTTTGCCGGAACCGGTGACGCCGAGCAGCACCTGATGCTTTTCTCCGGCGCGCACTCCGCGCACCAGTTGCTCGATGGCTTCCGGCTGGTCGCCCTGCGGCGTGTAGTTGCTGACAAGTTGAAAGGCAGCCACGAAAGCAAAGCCCCCTGCGTACCAATTCTTCCATTATAGCGTGCCGGACGCCGCGGCCCTGCGTGCGGTCAGGGCGCTGCCGGCTCGTGCAGGGCCAGCAGCGTAATCTGCGCATGGGTTTCCAGGCGCGCCCGGTAGCGCGCCTGCTGGCCGGCTGCACTGGAAACCGTCAGATCGAAGTGCTCGCGACTGGCCTGCGTGGCGCTGACGAGCAAGCCGGTGCGCAGAGAAACATAGCTGAGCGTTTCTCCGCCGCCGCCCATCACGCCCGCCGTGCGCAGGCCGCGGCGGCGAAATTCTTCCGGTGTGGGGTCGGCCGGTGCCCGGCGACGGACCAGTTCCGAGCGCGTCAGAATCACCGCGCACGGTTCTTCGGCGAGCGCGGCGGGAGTGGTCGGCGTGCCGGCGCTGCACGGTTCATTCCGCAGATACGTGGAACGCAGGCGGCGCACGTAGCCTGCCAGCGGAACGGAAACCGGCTGCGCATCTTCCTCTTCCCAGCTCTGGCCCACGCGGATGCCCGCACGGGGATGAGCCACGCGCAAGCGCATCTGCGTCAACCATTCGCGCACGGCCTGGCTTTGTTCGGGCAGAACTTCTTCCAGGCCGGCGATGTCGTGCACCTGACCTTCGGCGTCCAGCGTGAATTCCAGTGCGCGGCCTTCCAGCCGGCGGAGCTGCTCTTCGCGGTCGGCAATCTGCGGATCGGGAACGTCGGATTCGGTGCGCACGGCCAGTTGTTCGTAGCGGGCGCGCAGCCGCACCTGTTGCAGGCGGCCGCCGGAGTCGCGCACCACGGACAACACGTCCAGGCGCAGCCGGGCGCCGAGAGAGGTGGCGACATGGCGGGCAGCGTGGGGATCTTCGATCACTCCTTCGGCGCCGCCATCGCGCACGATGTGGATGTCCGTCTGATAGACGAGCGACTGGCCGGGAGCGAACTGCGGCTCCAGGCGCACCGGCTGCTGGGCCAGCCCACTGACCGTTCCAATCAGCAGCAGCGCAGCCAGAATGGACGGTTTCGCTCGCAACGACTTCCTTTCTGCATCGCCGGCGCGCATCACCGGTCCGGCCGGGATGGTTCTGCAGCAACCCCGGCCACCCGCAAGGCCTCCAGCGGGCCGAACAGACGCAACTGCCGTCGAGTCACCACAGGCTGCGGAGCCATGGTTTCTGCCTCTGCCGGTGCCGCTGCATGCGCCAGCCAGGGTGCGCCCAGCCACTCGATATGCAGGTCCGCCTGGCGGGCAAAATCCACGTTGCCGGAAATCCGGTATTCGCCGCGCGGGTCGCTGGCGCGGAAGTCTTCCAGCTCGACGCGTCGCCCATGCAGACGAAAGGTTCCTTCGGCGCGCAGCAGGCGGGTGGTGCCGGCGACCGGCTCGCCGCGGAGAACGGTTTCCTGAAGATCGAGCCCTGCGATTCCAGCCTCGGCGATGCGCGCCGCACCGCTGCCGCGCAGTGAATCGAGCAGGGCGTCGCGTCCCACCCCACGCGCCTGCACGATCAGATGGCCATCGGCCTGGCCACTGAACTTTTCCCGCAGTGCGGGGCTGAAGCGGACCAGTCTTCGCAGATGGACATCGGCAAATTCGGCTTCGACGCGATAGGCCGGGTCTGGATCGAACACCGCTTCCATGCTGCCCTGCACACGACCGCCGGCGAACTGCGCGCGGGCATCGGCAAGCCGCAGCGTGCGCGGCGCCGGTGCGATTTCCATCCGCGCCACCAGGTTTTCCAGCTCGAACGGCGCAATCAGCAGGGCGTCTGCCCGCAGCTCGCCAGCCGCGCGCAGTCCGGCCAGCCACTCGGCCGCCTCCGAAGGTCGGCCACGGCCGATGGTCGGCAGCACGCGGGCCAACAAGCCGCGGCGAGCACGCGGCCCGAGCCAGCGATCCAGAACCGCCACGTCCAGATGACGGGCGTGCAAAGAAAAACTCCAGGACCCGGCTGCGGCGCGCGTCAGCGTGCCTGACCACGACGTGCCCAGGGCCTGCGCCGAAGCGATCTGCACGCGCAACCCGTCTGTCTTCGGCTGCAACTCGATTCGACCGCGTTCCACCACCACCGGCTGACTGACCACGTCCGGCTGCAGCGCCAGTCCCGACAGCTCAACGGTGCCGGCGGGTATTGCGGCAAGCACAGACGGTGCTCCCCGCCAGCGCAGATTGACCCGCGCTGCGCCGCGCGGCTGGAACGTGCGCGCCCACCAGCCGGCCAGGCCCCAGCCGAGTGCCTCGGCGGCCGGCAGCAACTGTTCGCTGCGGGCCAGAACACCGCTCAAACGCAGGTCTACGTGCCAGCCGTTCCGGCTCGAACGAACGGCTTCACCGGCCAGCCGCAGTCGCGCGCCTTCGCGCGGAAACGAGAGTTGTGTGGGGCGGAGCTCGATACGGTCTGGCGCGAACTGCACCGTGGCCGCCGCGAGTCCCAGTGGCTGCGGCAGCTTCGGCGCGCGCAGCCGTGCACCAGCCGTGGCCAGCTCGCCTTGCACAATCCGGGGCGGCCAACCACTCAGGCGAAACCGGGCTGTGGCCGCGCCCTCCAGCACTGCCGCCTCGTCTACCCCCGGACGGAAAGCGCGCAGCCAGGCCAGCAGGTCGTTCCAACTGAGACCTTCCGAATCCAGATGGAACTCCGAGTCCGCTGGAGCGGTCCACTGCAGCCAGCCTGCCCCGAACAGGTTCGATTGCGGCGCATCCAGGCGCATTCGAGAAAATTCCAGGCGAGAAGCGGTCGGAAGCCAGAGAGCTTCGGCGGAAAGGTCGAGCCGGGGATCGCCGGCACGCGGCGGCAGATCCCAACGATGCAGGGAGCGCAAACGGGCACTCAGACGCAGGGTCCAGCCGGGGGTTGCACGCTCGGAGCGGGCGTGCAGATCGGCTTCGAGGCTGCCCCGTACGCCGAAGTCACGCCCGGCCACGAAACGCAAAGCGTCAGCGAGCGAAGCATCGCGCCAGGTGAGCTCCACGGATGCCGGTTGCAGTCGCGTCGAAGTGCTCGACAGCACACCGCGCAGGCGCAACGTTCCGGGTTGCTGGAGCGTCACGCCGCCACGGAACAGCTCGGCTTCCAGCTCCACCTGCCAGCGCCCGCCGCTCTGAGCCGTTACGCTGCCGCTGACGTTGCGCAGCGCCACCGACAGCTTGTCGGGCCCGCGCTTGAAATTGATCCGGCCTTCTTCCACCACCAGCCGTGAAAACCGCGGCGTGCCGCGTCCCCCGGCAGCCGGCGGTAACCAGCTCTCCAGATTCCAGTGGCTGTCCGGATTGCGCACCAGATTCAAGCTGGGACGTTTCAGCACCAGGGTATCGAACTCCAGCCGACCGGCCAGCAACGCGGTCCAGCGCAGGCCGGCAGCGAGCTGTTCGGCGCGCAGAAAGTGTTCGGGACCGAAGGCCGGGTCTTCGCCAACAGTAATCTGGTTCGCCTGCAGGCGCAGGCCGCCGAACAGGCCAACGCTGAAAGACTGCACGGCCACCGGACGTCCGAAAGCGACGGCCAGCCGCCGTTCCAGCGGCGCATGCAGCCAGCCGCGCTCCAGCAGCCAGGCGAAACCCTGCACGAGCAGCACTGTGGCGGCGGCTACCAGCCATGCGTTCCGACGCCACTTGGGCCGATGCATCGTCATGCCCCGGGATTCTGACAAACCGCAGCGCCAAAGAAAAGCAGACCCGCCCTCAGCGCACCAGACGGAACATGCGCTGCCAACGCGTATGGCGCGGCACAGTGAGCAGCAGGTGGGTCCAGCCGGCCAGGCGCTCGTTCCAGGTAGCGCCGTCGGGGACCTCGTCGGGGATTTCCAGCGACCAATAGATCAGCACCGGCTGCCCCATGATGTTTTCCCGATCTACGAAACCCCAGTAGCGACTGTCCAGGCTGGAATCACGATTGTCGCCCAGCACAAAGTATTTACCCGGCGGAATGACCAGTTCGCCCTGCTCGACGTACTGCTGAATAGTCTGGCGCCATTCCGGACGCACGTTGCGGAGCGGGATCAGGTTGGCTGCGGGCGGGAAATTGTCTTCATAGGGGTCGTAGGAGTCGGGATTGTGGACCTTGTAGGGTTCCTCGAGCGGCTCGCCGTTGATGTAGACCTGCTGGCTGACGATTTTCAGGCGGTCGCCGGGCAGGCCGATCACCCGCTTGACGTAGTGAGCGTGATCGTCGTACGGGAAACGGAAAACGACGATATCGCCGCGGCGAACTTCGCGGTAGGGGAGGAACTTCTCGTACCAGGCTCCGCGGCCGCCATAGACGAACTTGTTCACCAGCAGGTGGTCGCCGACGAGCAGCGTCTGTTCCATCGAGCGCGAGGGAATCTTGTAGGCCTGGACGACGAAGCTGGTGCCGAACAACACGAGCAGGATGGTCACCAGCAGGGACTCGGCGTATTCGCGCCACAGGGTGCGGCGTCGGCGCGCGAGCGGTGGGGCTGGCTGCTCGCGGATGGCCACCGCGGGCTCGCTCATGGTTTCCGCTCCTCGCTGCCCAAGAGACGGTCCAGGGCCTGCTGGGCCGCCGCCAGCTCCGCTTCTTTCTTGCTGCCGCCGCGTGCAACCGCCACGGACTCGCCCTCGATGCGCACTTCCACGGTGAATGTTTTGCAATGGTCCGGCCCGGATTCCGCCACGACACAATACTCGGCCGGAGCACGCCCGCGCGCCTGCAGCCACTCCTGCAAGGCCGACTTGTCGTCGGAGCGGCTCAGCAACTCTGGTTGCTCATGGAGCGCCGGTTCGAACAGCGCGCGCCGGGCGACCTCGGCGGCTGCGGCCAAGCCTGCGTCCAGGTACACGGCTGCGATCAGGGCCTCGAAGGCATCGGCCAGCAGAGTCGGCTTTTCCCGGCCGCCGGTTTTCTCCTCGCCGCGCCCGAGCCGAAGAAAGCGCCCCAGCTCGAGCCGTCGCGCCGCGGCGGCAAGCGAAGCCGCATTGACGAGCCGCGCTCGACCCTTGGAAAGCTGGCCTTCGGTCCAGTCCGGGAACCGGTCGATCAGGAATTCGCTGGCCAGCAGAGTGAGCACGGCATCGCCCAGAAATTCCAGCCGCTCGTTATCCTGCTGAGCGGCGTCGGCTTCGGCGCTGTGCGAGCGGTGCGTCAGGGCGCGTTCCAGCCACTGTCGGCTGGCGAACCGGTGTCCCAACCGGGCCTCCAGGGTTTCCAGCTCGCTGTCCCGCATGAACAGTAGCACCTGCGCGACTTACGGTTTCGGCGGCTCCAGTTGACCGGCCGCGCGCTTTTTGGACTCCTCCATCTGCGCCTGGCAACGCGCCTGCCACGGCCACTGCATCTGGCCACACTTCTGGAAGGCGGCAGCGGCTTCGTGGAAGCGATTCGCATTGGCGTAGGACAGGCCGAGCAGGAAGTAGTCGGTCGGATCGGGGTCGGGGACGAGCTGTGTGGCCTTTTCGAATTCGCGGATCGCCTCGGCGAAGCGCTGACGATGGAAGAAGACCAAACCCAGGCCGCTGTGCGCCATGGCCAGTTTGGTGTCGCGCGCCTGCTGGAACTGCTCCGGAGTCAGGTCGGGCGGCTGCTGAATCTGTTCGAGCAACTGGATGGCGCGCATGGCGTAGCGTTCGGTTTTCTGCAACTGCTGCTCGCTTTCCGTCCGGTTCTGGCTGAGCCGCCGGGGAATGCCGTTGGCGAGCATGGCCAGCACGTCCACATGGTCCGGGTTCAATTCGAGCGTTTTCTCACCCGCAGCCACCATCTTGTCGTGCTGATTGGTATTCCAGTAGGCTTGTGCCAGCCGGGCATAGACCGCCTGGTTGTAGCGGCTTTGCGGATAACTGGCCAGGAAAGCCTCGCCCGACTGAATAATCTTCTGAAAATCATTCAGGGCAATGGCGGCGAATTCCCGGTAAGCAGCCGTCTCAGCCGGACTTTCCGGTGGCGGCAGCGGCGCAGCGGTGGCAGGCGGCTGCACGGGCTGGGTCTGCTCTTGTGGAGCCGGCTGTGGGGCGGGCTGCGGAGGCGGGGCCGGCTGCTGGGCAGCAAGGATCAGCGGAGCAGCCAGCAGCAGGGGCCAGAGCAACCAACTGAGTTTCCGTTCTGTTTTGTGTCGGTTCATTGCTTTGCTTTCTCCTTTGTTGGCGGATTCGGTGCCGAGCTGCGCACGGCAGGCTTTGCGCCGCGCAGCACTACGGTTGCTGGGTGCGTGCGCGCGGCTGGAACGGAGCCTGCAGTCCACGCTCCGCCGCGCTGCGACTGTCGGGCGGGGCACCGGGCACTTCCAGGGCAGCGCGGTAGGCCTGCACGGCGAGTTCGCGGTTCCCCTCCATATCGTACATCCGGCCCAAATAAATGTGCGCCCAGGCACGAACATAGGCCCAGGTTTCGGGACGAACGTCCGCAGCAGCCGGTTCGGCCGGCAGCGCAGCCAGTTGCTGGAACAACTCTCGAGCCTGCTGCGCCTGTCCTTCCAAACTGGCGACCATGGCCATCCCGTAGAGCGCTTCGGGGTGCTCCGGGCGCAGAGCGAGCACGCGTTCAAAAAACTGGCGTGCGCCGGCAGGGTTCCGAGCCGCGAGCTCCCGCCGGCCGGCATTCAGCCAGAGTTCGAGCTCACCGGGGGCCGCGGCAACGGGCTCGCCGTGTGGCGAAGTCGTCGCCACGGCGCGGAATTCGACCTGCTGCAGACGCCGCAGCTCCGCCGCCACATCCAGGCTGCGCAGCAGCTCTGGAAAATATTGGCTGAGCGCGGGCTCGGACTGCTCATAAGCTGCCAGAGCCTGGTGCAGTGCGCGCACGAGCACATAGCCACTCTGTTCGGCCTGGTCCAGCGCTGCGGCCAGTCGGGATTCCGGCGGACGGTCGATGCGCAGTTCGATGGCCCGCACCAGACACTCGGCAACCAGTCGGCCGACATCCTGGCGGTATTCGACCGGCAGGCCGGGCGCCTTCGCGGCGAAATGCATGAACGGCTCGGCCACGTCCAATACAGACTGATGGCGCAGGATCACCGGGTCCACAAGAAAATGCAGAAAGGCGTGGCGCATCTGCTCGAGGGGGAGTTCGGCCCGCGGCCCCACGACCAGGAAGAATTCGTCGCCATAGTTGCGCAGATGGATCTGGTTGCCGACGAGCGGCTCAACATAGATGGTGAAGCGGCGCGGCTGCACCGGGCTGAGCATTTCCCGCACATAGCTCGTGGCCACCACCACGCTCTGGCCGAAAGGCTCCTGCAGGCGAGCGATCTCGCGCTCGTATTCACCGGCCAGTTGCTCCCACAGCGCACCGATTTGCGCTTCGCGATAGAAGGCCGGCAGCAGGGCGCGGAATTCTTCGATGGGCTGGACATCCGGCGGAAGGTCTCCCGGGCGCAATTGGTATTCGAATTCGGGAGCCGGCCCCAGGGTCAGCGCCAGCGAGATGTAGCGGGACAGGGTGGCATCGGGGTCGGCCAACCGGTGGCTGCGGTAGTACTCTCGCACCGCCTCCACCGCCGGCCCCTGCAGCCGGGCGAACTCTCTCGAAAGCCGCAGCCGCAGCGGATGCAAATTCCCCGCGCTGCGCTCAGCGTCGTGACCGGCGGCAGAGAGCGCCGCCAGGACAGTAAACAGCGGCTCGCTGCGCTCCAGGTTGACGGTGCGACGACTCTGCGCCGAAGCCGTCGGCGTGCAGAACAGTCCCGCGGCCATCAGGGTCATCCAGAGGCCGATTATCGCCCGAGGTCGTTTGTGCGAGCGGGAAACCGTGGCCGCTTGCTCCTGACTGCAGCGTTTCGATCGTCTGCAGTCCTGCTGGAATAGACCCACTCTAGCGAGCCCGCCTCGGCGAGTCAAGAAAGTCTCCGGCATTGCACCGATGGATGTGCCCCGAGTTTGGCCGGCTGGCGGGTTCTGTGCGAACTGCGGCAATGAAATGGGTGCGTGTATGATGTACGAACTATCCGCGCACACGAACTTCGGAAAACTGCAGCAGCACCTGGCCGGGCTCCGGCCGGCCAAAATTCATCTGCGGACGGAACCGCGAAAACATCAGCACCTGGTAGACCTGCCGCTGCACTTCGATGCTGTTCGGCCCGGCGATAATTTCGAAATCGGTCACCTGCCCGCGCGCGCTGATGCGTGCCGAAACCACCAGCGGCCCGAGCTCTTCGTCCTCACCCGGGGCCGTAATCGGAAAGGCGGCCAGCGCTTCGACCCGGGCCGGCTGCAGCAGGCTGATGGGCAAATCATCCGGTACCGCACCCTGCGGCACGCCCATCAGCAACTGGTGGAAGACAATGGCAAACACCAGCAGCGCCGTCACCACGCCGCCGGTGGCCGGCACGGCGAACGGCTCCAGCAGATTTTCCAGTCGTACCCGTGCGTGTGCCCAGGCCCGGGCAAACCACTGTCGCCGGTCGCCCTGCCGGGCCACCGCCACGCGAATTCGTAGCGGCAAATCGGCCGGCGGAGTTGCGCACTGCAATCGCGAAAGATGCGATCCCAGCCTCGCGTACGCCAACAGCTCTTCTCGGCACGCCGTGCACTGCTCCAGATGGGACCGCACGGCCGCCCGCCGCGTGCCGGAAATGCCGTCGTCCAGATACCCGGATAGTTCGCGTCGAACCTGCTTGCAGTTCACGACCCACCTCCCGAGCCGGGGTGTGCTCCCGCATACCCGATTTCTCTCGTCAGGGGGGCTGTGGCGAGCGAAGCTTCCTGATTCTGATTCAGTATGGGGGCCAGCAATTCGCGCAGCCGTCGCCGTCCCCGCAGAATGCGCGATTTCACTGTCCCCACGGAAATGTCCAGCAACTCGGCGATTTCCTCGTAGGCAAAGCCTTCCAGGTCGCGCAGAATCACCGCGCTGCGGTAGCTTTCCGGCAGTTGTGCCAGGGCACGACGCACCGCCTGTTGCACTTCGCGGGTGGCCAGCGAGTCGAACGGCGTAGCGGCAGTCGCTTCTGGCTCGGCTGGCTGGCGGCCGTCCGGGTTCGGGTCGTCCATCGAAGTCTGCCAGCGCAGATGCCGCCGCCACCAGCGACGATGATTGAGCGCTTCGCGCACGCCGATGCGGTACAGCCACGTCTTCAGCGAACTGCCTCCGCGAAATCCCTGGATGCCGCGGTACGCTTTCAAAAACACTTCCTGGGTTACGTCTGCGGCATCGGCCGCATCGCCGAGAATGCTGTACACCAGGTTGTACACCGGAGCGTGGTAGTGGGTAACCAACCAGTCGAAGGCCGTCGCCGAGCCAGCCTGGAGTTCGGTGACGAATTCAGCTTCGTCACGGCCCCAGGCGAGAGCTTGTGCCAGCTCGCCCATTTCTGCGCCGCCTTTCTCGGCCCTGGCTGGAAGGGGCCACAGGCTGCTCGAAACTTCCCGCCGATTTGCGGCGGTGGCCACCTGCCTCGGGTGTATCTCACCCGGGCGGCGAGCCCGAAGCGGCTAACCCCGGCTTGAATGACTCCAAAGGGTTAGACACCGGCCCAGCAACCCTTGTTCCTTAGGATACCAAATTTTTGCCCCGGGTTGGATGCATAGGTGGCAGACCGACCAGCACTACGAAACCTCAAAGGCAAGACGATTGGGCAACAAAAAATTGCCCTTTGGAGGGTGGTCGGAGTCGGTTGCCGCAGCCAACTAAAAACCGCGAGCACTGGAAATTTTGGTGGAGCCGATGGGATTTGAACCCACGACCTCCTCGATGCCATCGAGGCGCGCTCCCAACTGCGCCACGGCCCCACCGAAGTGCGGTATTGCTGCATTTATAGCACCGGCTGGCGTGGATGGTCAAACCCGATTCTCTACCAAGCCGGATTCCCGGGCATGCGACCGGAGTGGAACGAACAACGAACAGTGTCCGCGCACCACGCGTCATCGCGGCCGCCGCGGTCTGCCAACGACTCGGGCAGGTTCGAGCTGGCACCAGTTGGTGTGCGCCGGTCAGTTCCGCTTCGAAGTTGACCGTTCGGTTGCCGGAAAAAAATCGTGTCTCGGCCGGCAACCTCGGGGTGGTATAATCCGCGCAACGTCGGGTGAAGGGAGGCGCGCAATGTGGTGGCAGCGCATTCTGCTGGGTACGTTCACAGCCTGTTTTTCTCTGTTGTTTCTGGCAGGGTTCTGCAACGCGCAATCCCAACAGCAACCGGCCACACCCAATATACCCATCGGTCCCCGCACCTCCAATATTCAGGGCTTTGTGCGCTACCTGGACACCGAAGCCGCTGCAAATATGATCAAGGTCGAGCTGCGCCGGTTTTCCGGAGAACTGGTCGCAGTGGATTACACGCGCAACTCGGGCGAGTTTCGTTTCTTCGAGATTCCCCAGGGGAACTACATCCTGGTGATTCAACAGGAGGGCTATTTGCCTGTGCGCGAAACGGTCGATATTTCGCTGGGACCGCGCATGGGCCTGACGCTCTACCTGCGCCGCGAAGACTCCTTGCAGGCCAAACCGCCCGGCGAAGCCGTTTCCGTCCGCGAGCTGAGCATTCCCGCCCGAGCGCTCAACGCCTTTCGCCGCGGACTCGAGCTGGCCTACCGCGAACAAAATCCTCTCGGCGGGCTGAAACAGTTCGAACGGGCCATCCGCGAGCTGCCCAGCTACTACGAAGCCTACTATGAAAAAGGCATGCTCCACCTTCAGATTGGCGACTTCCCGCAGGCAGAACAGGCCCTGCGCCGCGCACTGGAGCTGAGCGAAAATCGCTACACTCCGGCTTGGTTCGGGTTGGCCGGCCTGTACTGCCTGCGCAACCAGTTCACCGAAGCCGAGCAGCTTGCCCGTAAGGGTCTAGAAACTGCCCCGGATTCCTGGCAGGGGCAGTTCGAGCTGGGCCGCGCCCTGCTCGGCCAGGGCCGCACGGAGGAAGCCGAAGTGGCGGTCCGCTCCGCCCAGCAGGCCAAACCCGACTATGCGCCCGTCTATCTGCTGCTGGCCAACATCCATATCCGCAAAAAAGATTACCCATCCTTGCTCAACGACCTCGACCAGTACCTGAAACTGGAGCCCAAAGGCCCGGACAGCGAACACGCCCGCAACCTCCGTCAGCGCATCCAGGAGGCCCTGGCCAGCCAGAACCGCTCCACCCCACCCCAGCACCAGCCCTGAGCGCTGGCTAGCCGACATAGACTCCCGCTTCGCACGTTCCGCGTCTTTTTTCGCTGTGAAACGGGTATCGGAGCGCCCGGCCCGCAGCGACGAAAAAAAATTTCAAAAAATTTGGCCGCGAAAACGAAACTTTTTTCGATTTTTTTCGTCTATATGGATAAGACCACTCGCGGGGTAGGAAGCTACCACCACAGGGCAACCGACCGTCGGCTTCCTACCCCTTCCTCAGTTTCCCGCAGAAATGGCGTACGGCGGGTTCTGCACCCGCTCGACCGGGTAGCGTCCGGGGCAAATTCCACTCCTGCTCGCACCCCCGACCAGCCAGAATGCAGGGGTGCGAGTTTCGATGAACGCAAAGGAAAGGGTCAGGAGCCCGTTTCTGTGGACTTTTGGGCCGGCGCTTCACCGGCCGCGTTGAGCCGTTCGACGGGCACCTGGCGCGGCATGGGCGGCACTTCGACGGCGCGCAGTCCGATGACGAAGCGGGGGGTGGGCGCGACGCGGCCCCAGCGATTCACCTCCCAGCGCGCGCGAAGAAAACGAACCTCGGGACGCAGGGTGACGTCGAGCAGCAGCCGCGTCACACCCCGATAGAACCGCTGCGGAAACTTCAGCAGCGGCATCCGCCCGAAATCCTGACCGTCGGCCGAGCCCCAGATGGAAAGGTCGAGCGACTGTTGCTCGATGGTCTGGAAAATCTCCAGCGTGCAGAGGAAGGTGCGCGTAGTGCTCGCGCTGATCTCGACGGGGCTGGCTTCCCCGTTTGCTTCCACCACGGTGCCGGCCGGCACCAGCTCCAGTTCCAGTGGCATCTGCTCCCCCTGTGCGAGCGTCCGCGAAGCCGCGCATTGTAGCACGGCATGGCCGGGTTCAGTGCGGCAGTTGCAACAGCCGCGCACCGGCAGCATCCAGGGTTTCGTCGCGCTTGCAGAAGCAGAAACGAACCTGGCGCGCGCCATCGGCCGGCTGGCTGTAAAAACTGGAGCCCGGGACGACGGCCACACCGATCTGCTCCACGAGGTAGCGCGCAAAGGCGACGTCGTCTGCACCGCAGCGCGGGAGAAATGCGGAGATATCGGTCATGATGTAGTAGGCGCCGGCCGGACGATAGCAGCGGAAGCCGGCCCGCTCCAGATGCGCCAACAATCGGTCGCGTCGCGCACGGTAGTCCGCCGCCAGGCGGCGGTAGTACTCGTCCGGCAGCCGGAGCGCCACGGCGCCGGCTTCCTGCAGCGGTGCCGCAGCCCCCACGGTGAGAAAATCGTGCACCTTGCGGATGGCTGCGGTCAGCTCGGGTGCAGCGATCGCCCAGCCGATGCGCCAGCCGGTGACGCTGTAGGTCTTCGACAGACCGTTGATCGTAATTGTGCGCTCGCGCATACCCTCGAGCGTGGCGATCGAGATGTGCTCGGCACCGTCGTAGAGAATGTGCTCGTAGATTTCGTCGGTGATGGCGTATGCATCCCAGCGCACGCACAGGTCGCGAATGCATTCCAGCTCCGTGCGCGTGAAGACCTTGCCTGTGGGATTGTTCGGTGTGTTCAGGATGATGGCGCGCGTGCGCGGCCCGAAGGCATCTTTCAGCTCCTCTGGATCGAAACTCCACTCCGGCGGACGCAATTTCACATACCGCGGAACCGCGCCGCAGAGAATGGCATCCGGACCGTAGTTTTCATAGAACGGTTCGAAGATGACGACTTCGTCTCCCGGGTCCACCACCGCCAGCATGGAGGCGATCATCGCTTCGGTCGAGCCGCAGCAGACCGTCACTTCCCGTTCCGGGTCCACCGCCGGCCCCTGCGTGCGCTGAAATTTTTCGGCGATGGCTTCCCGCAGCGGGCGGGCGCCCCAGGTGATGGCGTACTGATTGATGTCCTGCGCAATGGCCTGCTGCGCGGCCTGCTTGATCGCTTCCGGCGCGGGAAAGTCCGGGAAGCCCTGCGCCAGATTGACGGCGCCGTGCTGCAGCGCCAGCCGGGTCATTTCGCGGATGACGGATTCGGTGAAGCGACTCGCCTTCTGCGATATGCGCAGCCGGTCTGCTCGGGCCGAAGTCGGCACGCCGGGATTCACGGCTGCTCGGCGCCTCCCTGCAACTGGCGGTAGATTTCCGCGTTCCGCAGCACGATCTGCACGTATTCGCGGGTTTCGGTGATCGGAATGGATTCGACAAATTCCGCAGGCTCGGCAAATTCCCGCTCGTTCTGCCAGCTCGCCACGCGGTGGCGTCCGGCATTGTACGCGGCCAGGGCCAGTTCGAGCTGGGCGAACTCCTGCAACAGCTCCGCCAGGTGTGCGGTTCCCAGTCGGAGGTTGTATTCCGGACCGAACAGCCGCTGGCGCGAGTAGGGCAACCGCTGCCGGCGCGCAATCTGATAGCCGGTGCGCGGCAGGATCTGCATCAAGCCTACCGCACCGGCCCGGGAGACAGCGTCGGGTTGGAAGAGAGATTCCTGACGAATCAGCCCGCGCACCAGCATCGGATCGAGCGCATAGCGGGTGGCGTAGCGGTCAATCTGTTCGCGAAAGGCAACGGGATAGATCGTGCGCCAGAGTTCTTCCGGGACGGCGGCGAGGGGCCACCGCTCCAGGCTGGGATAAGCCTGCCGCGCCAGCGAAATGCCGGTCCAGAAGCGGCCTGCCTCGAGCGCCACTTGCGCGGCTTCCAGCAGCAGACGGGGTACACCAGTTGTTGTGTGGGCCGCGCGGAGCTCGCTTTCGGCCAGCTCATAGAGGGCAAGCCGGCGCAGTGCTTGTGCGCGCTCCCAGCGCTCGCTTCCTTCCGGGGGTACCGGCTCGTCCAACACCGGCAGTTCGGGCGGTGCGGGCAGCAACGTCAACACGGGCACGGCTGCCGTCGGCTCCGCACCCAGCTCGCGCTGCCGCTGGCGGGCCTGCAGGCCGAAGTAGGTATACGGATAGGTCCCCACCAGCTTGGCGTAGAATGCACGCGCCCGGGGTAGCTCTCCGCTCTGCTCGGCCAGACGGCCGAGCCAGTACAGCGCATTTTCCGTATAGGGCGAGCCGCGGAAACGCGCCAGATGCATTTCCAGCAAGCTGACGGCTTCGGGCCGACGCTCCAGATAGGCGGTCCAGCTCAACCGCCAGTGTGCTGTAGCGGCATACCGGCCTCGCGGGAACAGCTCCACAACACGCCGATAGAATTCCGCCGCGCGAGACCGATTCAGTTCGATCCAGAACTGATTGCCCGCGCTGAAAAGCGCCTCTTCCGTCCAGGAGCTGTTCGGATACTTCTCGGCCGCCTGCTCGGCGGCACGCACCATGGCGTCCGACTGACGCAACTGGCGGTAGCGCTGCGCAAGCGCAAAGAGCCGCTCGGCGTCCAGGTCCGGATCGGTGAGCTGCAGACGGGCAAGCACCGCCACATGGGCTCCCAGCCGCACCTGACACTGTGCGATGCGGAGCCGCGCACGCTGGGCATCGCGTCCCTCGAGTCGCGGCAACAGGGCGCGGAACTCTTCCTGTGCCGAACGCCAGCGACGCCTCCGGTACTGACTTTCGGCACGCGCCAGTTGCTGTTCCCGCGACGCCGCGGGAAATTTTCTGCCCAGCATCTGGGCCAGCGCACGTCGGCGCACGGCGGCCTGCTCTGCCTCCGGCGACTCGGAGAACTCATAGTAGAGCCGGTTGTAGTGCTGGGCAGCGGCTTCCGGCCGGCCGACGCGTTCGAGCGCGCGGGCCCGCAAAAGCAGCAGCGCAGGATTCCGTTCGACTTCCCCGTAGGCTTCCAGCTCTTCGAGTGCACGCATGGGCCGGCCCAGTTCCAGCGCCAACTCCACCAGGGCCCGCACGACCTCCTGACTCAGCACGCTTTCCGGAAACTCTCTGCGGATGCGGGCCAGTTGCTCCAGCGCGGCTGCCGGCTGTGCTGCTCCGCGCAGCGCTAGAGCATCCCAATAGAGCGCGTACTCTCGGAGCAGCGGGTCGGCGCTGGCACGCGCCAGCCACACACGCGCCTCACGATACCGTTTGCGCTGCTGGTCGTGCCGCCCGAGCAGCAGGGCTGCACGCGCCGCGCTCACGCTGTCCGATTGGGACTGCGCAAAAGCGACCAGCTCCCGATAGGCCTGTTCGCTGCCCGTTTCCCGCAGCTGCTGGGCCAGTCGAGTCAGCTCTTCTTCCGGGCCGCGAGATGGGCGCCCATGACCGGGTGTGGCGGCCAGGAACACGGCCAACACCAGCAACGTCGAGGGAAGAAACGAGTGGGCGATGGGCCGGGCGGCTCGCACAGGGTCTTCCTTACCGTTTCAGAACCGGAGAGGGATACGGATACTCGCCGAGGGCTTCCGGGTCTCCTTCTGCCAGAATTTCCACCATCCAGTGATAGAAGTAGTCCACCGGGTGGTGCAGGATGGCGGCAAAGCGGCGGTCGTACTCCTTCCTGGCTTTGTCAATTTCTTCGCGCAGCCGGGAGCAGAGGTCGCGATGCTGACGTCCGAGTCTGACCTGCTCCGGATGCAGCATTTTCAGGTCCTGCATGGAAACCTTGGCCACGCGGTTGGCGCGCCGGTGCAGTTCCTGTTCTTCGGGAGGCAGCGAGGAAAGGTCGAACGCTGCGGGCGCTTGCGCAGCGATGGCCTCGGCACGCTCTTCGGGAACTTCTTCCACTGCGGCTTCGGCTGCGTCCGCAACTGCTTCCTCTGCGGCGATGGCGGCTTCGGGCGGGATGACTGGCGCACCTTCGGCCACCATATCCACTGCGCGGAATTCGGGGTCGGCGGCCAAACCGGTGATGGCGTTACGCGGGGCAGCTTCCTCCTCTGCCATTGGCACCGGGGTCGGCGGCACTGCAGGTTCGGACGGGGTCGGCGCGGGAGCCTCTCTGCCGACCAGATGAACTGCGCGCTCGGCTTCGGCGGAAGCGGGAGGATGCAGCGTCACACTGATGAACCGTGCCAGTGCTTCCAGCGCCGCCGTCAGCGAAGCGCTGGCCAGTTGCGCGCGCAGAGCAGGCGGCAGCGCGTTGGCGGGCTTGCTGCTCGCGCAGGCCGCGACCAGGTCGTTCAGCGCCTGCTCAAGCTCGGTCAGCGGCCGTTGCAGTGCCGCCAGCGCGTCGCGCAGCGCGCGCGCAACCGCCTGCTCGATTTGCTTTTCCTGCGACATCTTCACTCCGCTGCCACGCGATAGCCCGATTATTCGGAGCCGGCCAGGCAAAGTCAACGCCTATCCCGGAACGGTGCGCACCGCAAATAACGGCACCGTGTTCCCTTCCCGCCGTGGGTGCCGGCACCGCCCTTGGGGAAAATGTCAGCGAACCGTTGAACGGCAGCAAGTCGAAAGCATGGACACGCTGCTCGAGTCCAAAATTGGGGATTTTGCGTATTATTATTTTTTAGTATGAACATAACCTCGAACTTACGATTGGCAGTCTGCCAGCCGTACTTTGGTCCTGGCACTCAGAGAGGGCTGCCGCTTCTGCGGAGATAGCGTGCCCTTCCATCGTCGGCTGACCGAGCTAGAAAAATGTCCGTGGACTGGCAGTTGTAAGTGCAAAAGTTGTTCCATTTCGTTAGAGGCGGATGACGACGGCGGCTCCCACCAGCACGGTGGAGTATTTTTACGATGAGGGCAGCTCCGCAGCGAACGCCCTGGGCCGCCTGACGCGCGTTACGGACGGCGTGGGCAGTGAAACCTACCAGTACAATCAGCTTGGCCAGATCACGCAGTTCACCAAGAACGTCGGCGGCACGAACTTCGTCATCACCTATGTATACAACCAGGCAGGCCAAATCAAGACTGTCACCTATCCCTCGAATCGCCAGGTCACGCAAGACTTCGACTCCATCGGACGCGTGACGAAGATTTCGAGCGCGGGCACGGATTACATTTCCGGCGTGCAGTACAACGCCGCCGGCGCGGCCACGCAATTCGATTACGGTAACGGCGTGCGGGCCACCATCCGCTACAACAACCGGCTTCAATTGCAGTCGCTGGCCTACGCCAAGGGAACCACGAAGCTGCTCGAATTGGCTTACGGATATACGGGCCACGACAACGGAGGCAACAACGGGCAGATTACCGGCATCACCGATAATACCGGCACGCCGGAGGCGGGGCGCTCCGTGACGTACACCTACGATGCTTGGGGACGATTGAGGACCGCGCTGACCACGGGTTCGACGCAATACCCCCAGTGGGGTCTCTCGTGGGATTACGACCGCTTCGGCAACCGCAAGAATCAGAACGTCACAGCCGGATCGGGTGGCTCGATGCAGATGAGCATTGACCAGAATACGAACCGAATCACTTTGATCGGCAGCACTTCGCCCGAATACGACAGCGCTGGCAACCTCACCAAGGACGATCAGTGGCAGTACGTCTATGATGCAGAGAATCGAATCGTGGAGGTCAAGACCCTGGCCGGAGCAACCATCGCCACGTACTCCTATGATTGGCGCGGGGTGCGCATCAAGAAGGTGACTGGCGAGTCGACGACGCGGTATGTTTTCTCGGGCCTGAAAGCTTTGGCCGAATACACGAACGGGGCGTTGACCCGCGAATACATTTACCACGGCGACCGCTTCTTGGGGGAATGGGCCTCGCAAACGGTGCACATGTTGTACGGCGATCAGATCTCACCGCGGCTTTCCGCCGACTCCATTGGCACCCAGAAGGGCGAGCAGGGCCATTTCCCCTTCGGAGAAACCTGGTATGAGTCAGGCTACGTTACCAAGTGGAAGTTCACCTACCACGAGCGCGACGCGGAGTCCGGCCTGGACTACGCCACGTTTCGCTACTACTCCAGTCGCCTGGGGCGGTTCATGACTCCCGATCCACTCGCGGGGAATATCTTCAACCCGCAGCGGCTGAACCGCTACGCGTATGTGCTCAACGATCCGGTGAATCTCACCGATCCCTACGGGTTGGAATGTACGGGGCCGGGCGGAATCATTCTTCCTTGCCCCGATGTAACCTCCATAACGGTGAATGGCTCAACTTACAGCAGCCTCGGGGCTTTCTTCGAAGGTATCATCAGCGCGAAACTCCGCCCCCGTAACGTCGACGGCGTCCGCGGCGGGACTGGTCCGGGAGGTCCCCCGGAGATCGGGCCGCCTAGGCAGAATCCACAGACATGCGTGGAGCCGAACGTTCTCCAGCGCGCTGTCATCACTGGCTTGGGATTCTGGGCAGGCTTAACCGGGAGAACCATCGGAGTGGGAGCTGGCGGATCTGCGGGCATAGGTTATGTCATGGGGAACGCGTTCAGCGCGTCACGCCAGCTAGTAGTCAGTCCCAATGGCCAAGCCGCATTCGTGACGACAGTCGGAACAAATGCAATTCCGCTGGGTCCAACGCACGGGGCTGGGGCCTTTGGAGGTCTTCAAGTGAGTGTTTCGAACGCTCAGAATCCTGGGCAACTTGCTGGGGTCTCCGTGAACGGGGGAGGAGGGGGAGGCTCTGGCGCAGGGGCCGCCGTGGACGTTTCATTTGGCACGACTGGAACTTGGCAGGCTAACGCAACCCTTGGGGCAGGTGCTGGAGGATACGGCGCGGCTGGCACATTTCAAGTGTCATCCGTAACTTCGATTTGCCCTCCCCGATAGCACGGCACAGGAGGTATATCCAAAATGGCCAGGAATGCGCAGCCATCCGTTTTTCGAAGCGACACCTCTAAGCTGTTCCTATCCAGGCTATGGTTTCCTTTCCTGATCGTGTGCGGAGTCTTGGGCATCTTCTGGGACAACTGGAAGGGAGTCTGGATTGCGTCCCCCTTAATCGTGGGGGCAGCGTTCCTTTTGTCGCTTGCAGAAGTTCGGGCTGAGGCAGGGGTCTTGCGGTACAGGCGTTTTCTTAGATGGAAGGAGATAGGTTACGACGAGATTTCCAAATGCGGGACAGCCTGGCCTCCATTCGTCGGATTCCTAAAGCTACAGGACTTCATACTCCCTTGGGGCAGAGTTTATTTTGTCCTAGACGGTTCGTTGTTTGAAAACCCCTTCCGCGACTCAGGGTCTGGGCTAGTGCGTCACATCCTAAGCACCATGCAGCGGGCTGAGAATTCTGAACCGATCACCAAGACCGGGCACAAGGCGACCCGTCATTTGATCGTTGCCGGTCTCCTAGCTGGTTCTCTAGGATTTCTGGTGTCGCTGATGACCACTTTGTTGTTTCCTGGCCTAGCTCAGTTTCACGCCAAAGAACCGGATTTCCCTCGCTGGGTTGTCATTTACGACCAGCTTAGGACGATTGTTTTTGGCTGGCCATGGAATCTTCTGGTTTTCGCACTTTTCGTTCTTGCCGCCGCTAGGTCAAGGCCGCAGGGAGCCTGGGTTTTTGCGTTCGTTGCCGGCCTCTTGCTCCCCTCGATTGTCCTTGGCTGGAGATGACGGCGGTGTGGCCCATGCCCGTGATAACGAAACTGAAGGGGTGGTTTGTTCTGATCACCCTTGCATTGACCTTGGCGGCCGTGCCGTTAGTCGCCACGCTCTATTTTGACTTCCCCTCGATTCCAGTATGGGCCAGCAGGCCAGAGCAGCAATCGGAGCCCCAGCACCTAAGGTTCAAATGGGCGGGCAGCGGCAGGGCCGTGAAGAAGGGAGCGCCCACAGTCTCGTTCGGCCGATACAAGTCAGAGGACGGCATCTTAGTTGAACGATCTGTCGAGACATACAGGTCAGACAATGAAGCGAGTGCGGCATTGAACGGTTTAAGCAAGTCCGCCTCCGAAGTTATCCTTTGGAACGACAAGACTGACGCAGATAGCCACCGAGTCGGCCGAAGGGTTGAGCTACTCTTCGAAAAATCTGCGGGTGAACCCCAACAAACGGTCGTAGCATGGGAAGATGGTCGGAGAATGTTCGTCCTTCGCTCTGGCTCACGCCGGCACGTCTTGGACTTTGAACAGCAAGATTATCCCGCTGTACGGCCAAAGGCCGTATCGCCTAGACCCTGAGTGAACGCGAGTCGCTGAGCATCCTGCCGAGCTTGCGCGCGGCGGGGCGGCACTCGATAAGAGCGCAGGCGTTGTCAAGAGACACTATTTTCCTCAGTGCGTTGAGCACTGTGTGAAAGCCAGAGGCTGAGGACCAAATCTGGGAGTCGCAGCATGAATCACCTCTCGTTTCGGGGGCGAAGGTGATTGCCGAGTACGAGAACGGCGCGGGAGTGAATAGCCCGACGCGGGAGTATATTTATTCTTGGGGCCTGTGGGTGGCGAAGATCGAAGGCGCGTCCGTGGAATATCAGATTTCAGACCATCTCTCCGTTCGCGTGATTGCGGACGCGAACGGGAATAAGGTTGGCGAACGGGGTCACTACCCGTTTGGGGGAACGTGGTACGAAACGGGCACGAACACAAAGTTCAAATTCACCAGCTACGAACGCGAGGCCGGCACAGGGTCAGCAGGCGACTTGGACTACGCGGTGTATCGCTCCCACTACCCGCGCCTGGGCCGGTTCACGTCGCCCGACCCCGTGGCCGGCTCCGTCATCGATCCCCAGTCGCTGAATCGCTACGCTTACGTCCGCAATGACCCCATCAACCTTACTGACCCATCGGGCTTGGACCCTGTTGTGCCGTTCATCTGCGGAGAGTGGGTCTGCATACCCACCAGCCCCGGCTCCGGCGGTGGTGGGGGCGGTGGCGGTGGTGAAAGCGGCCCGTGGAGCCCCTTTGGCAACTCGGTTTACGACTACCTCTTCGACCCAGCCAATGGCCTCGGCATCATCAGCGACCTCGGCGGGTGGATGGCTAATGCAACTACCCGGAACGGCATGGGCTACGAATGGTACAACTTGCCCGGCAATTGGAGTGTCGCTGCCGAAGAAGAACGCCACGTCTCGATCATCACCACGGGATGGGACCCCGAACTCAAGTGCCTTCGTGGCGTGACTTGCGGCGGACGCAGTGAGGGTGGAGGTAGCGGGGGTGGTGGTGGTAAAGACGCAATCGAGGAAGCCATTGAGAAGGCGAAAGGGATGCTTTCGGACAAAGACTGCGCGGATTTTCTGAAAGGCCTTCTCAGCAATCTTGGGCTGCCGCCCGACCTCGACCAGTTTCTTGGGAACTTCAACTCGCTGACCATCGTCCCCACCCCACAGGGCGACAGGGGTCCGGGGTATCGCACCACCGCGCACGCGCACTATGGAACCTGGACAATCCACGTGGACGCGTCTGGTGCCCGCGACTTGGTTCCGACCCTCCTTCACGATACATTTCATACTATTTACTATGGTTTTACGGATTATCAGATGGCGGTCGCCATTAATGGCAGCGGTGTGAGACCAGGGCCTAAAACCTCACAAAAGAAGGCAGACCGGTTGAATTCGAGGGCGGTCTCCTCCGCCTTCAATGCTCATTGCACTCCATAGGAGGAAACCCGTGGCTCCCAGAGCATTTTTATGGACGGCTTTGGCACTCGCTGGATCCTGCCTCCTGTCGCTTCCAGCACCTGAGTGCATGTGCGGACGCCGACCAAGCCAGATCGTTTATTACGAGCTGGAACCTGCCGACGTCCATTTTCCTGGACCAACTGTTGTCCAGGTTTTGCCCAAAGGCCCAGGCAATGTCGTTCATATTAGATTCGAAATGGCGCGGCCTGACGGAAGCACGGAAGAAGTCTTTATGCATACAACTGACGAAGGACGGTCCTGGGTGAAGGACTTCGGGCCGCCGACAGCTGCTTTCTCACGGCCTATCTACCGAACTACGGAGGACAATACGCTGGAACGATCCATCGATGGTCGCGAATGGCGGCACGCTGAGATTCGGATTGATGGCCAAGATTCCACAGAATTCAGCCGTCGCGTGTCCCAAAGAGAGGATGCCCGAATGGAGGTGCAATTAGCTGCAGTCGACCCCAAAGACTCTGCTACCATTTACGCCTGCCTCTCAGTCTCGTTCGCAGCGCGACGCCGGGCGGGAGTGGCTGAAAAGATGCCACTGAACCTTCCCGGACTCTATGTGTCACACGACGGGGGAGATAATTGGGCGCTGTTTTCTTCAGCGCTTCGTGGGCTTTCATCACAAGGACACTGCGTCCTCGGAATAAGCCCGTCCAATCCGTCCATAATGGTTGGCCACGGCACAGCGGGGGTGGTGATTACGCGCGATGGAGGCAGAACCTGGCAGCCGGTCGGCGACCAAGCAGATCTCGAAAAACCAGCTCCTCTTCGCGGTTATGCCAAGGCGCGGGCCGAACTGGAAAGCAAGAGACGAACGCCGCAGCGTGATTGGCCGTTCGATTGGACCCAGCTTGTGCTCCTGAAAGTTGCCTTTCATCCAGACAACGACAACGTAATGTATTTGGCAACGAATAAGGGCCTTTACCGGACGGAAGATGCTGCCAAGACATGGTGCCTTCTTGACACGGGGAGCCCGACCCTCTTCGATGTGGGTGACGTGTACGTCGACCCCTACAACCCCAGTAAGGTCTTCGTTGGGACAAGCACGAAGATCCTTGTCTCTGACGATTCTGGCTGCCATTTCAGGGTCCTTTTTGATTGGGAAGACTATAACGAGCGGCGGCCATTTGGGTCTGGCAACCCAACTGTGCGGTGAAGAACACTACTCCGGGTAGCTCACCTTTGCATGGTCAAGGACGTGGAAATACCGAATCTCTGACCATGTTTCCGACGCTAGCGACTGCTGGCCACAGCGGCACGAAGATTGCCGAGCAGGGGCCACCACCAGTTTGGCGGGACGTGGTACGAAACGGGCACGAACACGAAATTCAAATTCACCAGTTACGAACGCGAGGCCGGCACAGGGTCAGCAGGCGACCTGGACTACGCGGTGTATCGCTCCCACTACCCGCGCCTGGGCCGGTTCACGTCGCCCGACCCCGTGGCCGGCTCCGTCATCGATCCCCAGTCGCTGAATCGCTACGCTTACGTCCGCAATGACCCCATCAACCTTACCGACCCTTTGGGCTTGGATCCCATCATCTGCTTTAACCGATGGGGCTACTTCTATCCTTGCAAGGGAGGCCATTTCTCCGGCGGCGGTGGTGGGGGCGGTGGCGGTGGTGAAAGCGGCCCCTGGGCACCATTTGGCAACGCGGTCTACGACTACCTCTATGACCCAGCCAACGGACTGGGCATCATAAGCGACTTTGGCAGTTGGTGGACCGGAGCGAACATGCAAGCCTCCCTAGGCTACAAATGGTACAACCTGCCTGGGAATTGGAGTACCGCAGCCGAAGAGGCTCGCCACGGCTCCATCATCACCACGGGGTACGATCCCGAATTGCCGAACAGAAACGGAATGCAAGAGAAGTTCGAGAAGTGTCAAAAGGAATCGGGAGACTGGAATATCGTTAACAATCTAACCTTGGAAGGATACCTTGCGGCAGAGGCAGCCGCGGCCGATGCAGGGATAGGCACTCTCGATGTAATGGGAATATGGGACTTGGAATCCTCACTGAGTAGCAGCTTTGGGCCGATTGGTGCTGCTGGTGAAATCGGCCCAATTCAGGTTACGACTGTGGCTGCTGCAGACTTGGCGAGAAAAGGCCTCTTGCCCGCGAACTATGGCAAGAATCTGGGGGCCAATTTGCTTGCGGGGGCCCGTTGGTACGCATTCAACATAAACGTATACGGTGTGCCTCGCACCCAGGGGGCGGCGGCCTATCGAAAAGGTCACAAAGGCTATAAGTCCAAGGCCGGCCAAGCGTATCAAAGTCGCTTCAATCAAAGGAAAAAAGCTTTGAGCGCATTCCATGAATGTATGAAGAGCGGTAATTAAAGGGGGTGCAATGTACGAACCTGGAAGGCTATGTAGTTTTGGCAAACCAATCGCTGTGATCACGTTGATTTGCTCGCTCGCTGGTGCCAGAACTGTACACCAAGACACCGCAAGTGCTTCCCTGTTGAGCGACTACCAGATCGTTGACCAAGTCACCGCGAGACTCGATTCGGGCAAGCTCTCACATGACGTTCTGGCCATCGACAAGGACGACGAAATCATGACATTTTCATGGATCGAGCAGGGGAGCACCAACGTTACAAGTCCAAGGGTCACTGGGTACTTTGGCCAACGAGTACGAAGCAGCGGTAGCTTGCCTTTGGAAGGATTGCTACCAAGAGGCCAAGTACCGTTTGTCGCCAGCCGGTATACGGTCGGACCGGACATGCGCATTCATGTGGTCATCACTCGTGGTTTTGAAGAAAAGCGTCTTAGTCCCGAAGTCTGGTATAGCCTGTTTGTGTTCGCTGAGAACCTGAGAACGAGAACTGTGCGTATGACGTACCAAGAGAAGGACATTAACAGGGAACTGGAGAAATTCCTTGTCCGAGACATCAACGGAGACGGACTGATGGAGATTTTTGACTTCGGCCGGGCTGGCAAGATAGGAGATGCAATCATTCGAAGAGTGAGCAGGGATGGGAAAGTGGCACTGCTCCAGCACTTGGAGGGATACAGAGTCAATTTGATTGGGGACACGTTACCTGAACTTGGCTACAAGCTTGTAGTCGAGGACGAAGTTGGCCATGTTGACTCTCGTGGTGAGACGTGTTTTGTGCGCCGAGAATTCCACTGGTCCCAGAAAGAAAACAAGTTCGTGCGAGCAAGATAGGCATGCCCCCGCACTTCGATTCGCAAGTTTCTCAACCGGCCGGCGGCATGGCCAATCTTTCCATTTTGTCAGGGGTGAGGCAAGATTTGCGACCACGGGGCCAGTGCTGTAGGCCCTCTCGAATGACCAATCTCTTTCAGCTGTTTAGGTCAGCCATTGGGCGGTCCCATACGCTACACCGTGAACGATTCCGAGGACGTCCGCGCTCGGTTGGGACTCCACTAAAGGGTTCTGCATAGATAGGATGATATTCGAGTCAAAAAGAGAGAGGGGAGCGTTGGAAGAAGGAGCGGATCACCTGCGGGCGTCGTCGCAGGCGACGCAGGGCCACGCGGATGCTGTGTTCCAGAGTCTCCCAGTCGGGTGGACACTGGCCCGCCAGGGCATAGCCTTTCATCCAACCCCAGAGTCCTTCGTCGGGGTTCAGTTCCGGGGCGTAGGCGGGGAGGCGATAAGCGCGCAGTCGCTCCCGGTGGGCGGCCAAGGCGGCGCGAGTCTTCTTCGAGCGATGCGTGTTCAGTCCGTCCCAGAACAGAAAGACTTGACCGGGGATGTGGCGCAGCAGGTGGCGGACAAAGTGGATGAGTTCGGCGCTGCGGATGGTGCCGCGCACCAAGCGCAGATAGGCGTGTGGGTTGGGGGTCACCGCGGAGAGGGCCGACAGCTTGGGCCAGTTGAAGCAGTGCCAGAGAACCGGCGTGCGACCGCGCGGTGCCCAGGTCTTGCACGGCGTGGGCAGCAGCGAGAACCCGCTTTCGTCGAGAAAAACCAGCGTGGCCTTCAGCGTTTGCGCGTTTTTTTTATCCGCGGCCAGGTGTGTTGCACCCAGCGCTGGATGGCTGCTTCGTCGCGCTCCCGCGCGCGGCGGGCCGGCTTCTGCCAGCTCCAGCCGAAACGATGCAACAGGCGGCAGACATGATCGCGGTCATAGCGCACCCGAAAGCGTCGCCAGATCAGATCGGCCACCCGCTGCGTGGTCCACAGCGGCGAAGAGAAGCCGTGGGCTTCGGCTCCCTGAGCGAGCAGGCGCGGCAACTGCGCCAGCTTTCTCTGGGGCAGCTTGGGCGCGGGGCCCGGGTGCTTGCGCCGAGCCAAGCCCTGTGGCCCCCGTCGTCGGTAAGTGCGCCACCAAGTCCACACCGCTTGCCAAGTCACTCCCAGGCGGCGGGCGACGACGGCTTTGGGTTGGCCTTTCAGAATCCACTCGATGGCTTGGCGACGGCGAGCTTCCAGTGCAGCAAAATCCCGTTGGGAACTCTTCTGGGCAACCATGGCCCAGCATTGCACGAACTCAGAACAATATCAAGCTATCTATGCAGAAGTCTTTAGGAGCAGTTACAATGCGCTTTCTCCATTCCTTGGTCGCCGTGCTTGGTTTGGCTTCTATTGCCTTGTCACAAGGACCGCGAGAAACGAAACTCACGGCCCCGACCTACTATATTGCTGCCGACGCAGATTATAAGGGGCTTGACAATGAGATGAGAGTTTGGGGAGCGTCAAACCTGCCTCCTGGAGCGCGCCTTCTCCTGAGCGTTTATGATCCCGCTGAACAACGACACACCGAACTAAACCAAGACGCTACCACGACCGTCAATAACGAGGGTTTTTTTGACGTCATTCTGCGGCCCAAGCCCGGCATCAAGTTTCGTCACAACCTCGTTTGCACGGTTGTGTTCATGCCTACATATCCGCCACAGAGCCCTTCCGTGCTTCGCCTTGTTGGAAGGGAGGGCCAACACCTTGGGTTTCCCAAGAACCCGCAAGCGCGTGTTGCGTCCGGTGGCTACTATATCGAGGAAGTCATTCACGTTCCGTAGTCGTGTGCACCGCCTTCTACAGTCAAAATTGAACCGCCTTCGTACCCTCTGGTGTAGGTGGAATTGGCGGAACGGCCGAGCCGCATCCCCAGCTTTCGGGCCGACCCGGCGATTCCGCGTTTTGGGTAACGGTAAGGCATGAGCAAGTCAGGTGCGCAGGGGCATCAGCAGGTGGCGGTAGCGGAAGCTGTCGAACAGCACCGCCTCGCACATGGACGCGGGGAACAGGCGCATGGAGATGTTCTCGGCTTCCAGGCTCTTCGCGTACTGCGTCAGGTAGACGCGGTCGAAGCTGATCGTCCGCGCGGCTTGCCTGAGTTGTGCGTGTGTGGAAGTTCCGCTCGTGCTTGAGCCCCGTCTGCTTCTGCTTTAATGGCCGCCCGGCCCGTTTGAGAGGTCGAAAGCCACAGGGGTGGTTGTACTGCTTCATGGCCACCGGGCCGCAGCTTTTCGAGTCCTTCCAGTCAGTCCTGCCGGGCGAAAGATGATGGTGGCCTCGACGGGCGCGTGCGGCATGAAAGCCTCATAGTTCGGAGTCGAACGGGTCGTCGGCATCCGGCGGGGTGGCTGAAAGGAACCTTCCTTGGAATCCTAAGTCCTGCGCGTCTGCCAGTTCCGCCACTTCCGCGCTGGCAATCCGAGTATAGCACCGTGAGGCCGGGGCCAAGATCGGGGAGGCGATTCCAGCGAATCGAAAGGCCATTGATGCTGCGGACAAGGTCTTGTATCCTGCTCCTTCACTCAGAAGAACACGGGCGGCGATGAATACGGCGCGCACATACCGGCGGTTTAGCTATTTCGCCTTTACTTACCGCTTCTCCTTTGGGGGGAGCGGTCGGGGCGAAGCGCGCGCGTGCGTGGTGAGCCGAACGAAGAGCTAGCACCGCGAAAAGTTTCAAAGCACCGGCCGCGAATCCCGAAAGGGGCTCGCAGCCGTTTTTTTTTGTTTGCAATCTTGTCGGGCGCCGGCGGTTGGTCGGGTGGCCCATCCTTCGATTTGTGAAGGGTGGGACGGGCCGTAGAGCAGAGATCCCTTCGGCCTCAGGGCAAGCAGGGGCTAGGATTCAGGAGCACTTGCAAACGGTGCACATGTTGTACGGCGATCAGATCTCACCGCGGCTTTCCGCCGACTCCATTGGCACCCAGACGGGCGAGCAGGGCCATTTCCCCTTCGGGGAAACCTGGTATGAGTCGGGCTACGTGACCAAGTGGAAGTTCACCAGTTACGAACGCGAGGCCGGCACAGGGTCAGCAGGCGACTTGGACTACGCGGTATATCGCTCCCACTACCCGCGCCCGGGCCGGTTCACGTCGCCCGACCCCGTGGCCGGCTCCGTCATCGATCCCCAGTCGCTGAATCGCTACGCGTATTCCCGCAATGACCCCATCAACCTCACCGACCCTTTGGGCTTGGATCCCATCATCTGCTTTAACCGATGGGGCTACTTCTATCCTTGCAAGGGAGGCCATTTCTCCGGCGGCGGAGGAGGCGCATATCCTCTCTCTACGTTGTGTTATCTTGACGGAGCGGAAACTCCCTGCGGTTTCGTCCATTCTCTTCTTGGCATGGCGGACGCAGTGACGCGTTGCCCTAATGACCAGTGCCATGGCGCGGTTTGGGATCAGCAATCACAACAGTGGATTCTTGTGGAGTGGCGCGCATACAGTCAAGTCTCCGGCTATTACAGGCCATCGGATCTCGCCGGTGGAGTCTACGAATATCAAGGGAAGTTGTATACCCCGAGTCAATGGGCAAGACTCGTACAGCCAATGCAGGCTCGAGAGCGAATGCGTATCCTGCAAATGCTCGAACGTGCCGGTCTGCTTCCTCTGCTGGAGCTGGTGGAAGCAGGGGGTAACTACATGATTTTCAAGGTCAAAGATGGTAGCTTTCAGCTGTGTTGAGCATCTTGAACAATCCTAATGTTTTCGCGAAGGGCAAACTTTATGGCCTCCATATTAAACAGGTCGGTGGGTGCCCTTGTGAGGACAATCGCTCCTTTACAGGTGTCCTGGGCCCTGGCAGCTTGCAAGTCGTCCGCAGCCGAGCAACGGGGAAAATATATGTGGACGTGGACCGCTTCAACCCGTATCAAAATTTTTGGCAGTTCATTGGCCATGTCGGCGAAGTCTTGTACTGGCCTTTTCGGCGTGAGGGACCTTAAGATGAGAATGCCGCACACGCTGCTCGTCCTGGTCATAGGCTGCATCCTGCCGTCCCTGGGCCAAGACCCCGGGCTCCCGAGTAAGCAGACAGGGGAAGAACAGGCAAGAAAGCTTTGGGAGCTGGCAATCGAAGCGAAGGGTGGGCGCCAACGCCTTGAACAGGTGCAATCCTTCTTGGAGACGTCCGGGAAGAAGCATAAGGTCGTCACCCTCTATGTTTTTCCCGACCGATATTGGCAGTGGGCGGATGAGCGACCGTCACCGTTTGGGATATCGGTCGAGATGTACAACCTCGAAAAGGGGCTTGGTTACCTGATCATAGGAAAAAACCCTGCACCGCGATTGAGGGACGATACACAATACGCAGAGGAAAGATTGCTCCGAGCCCAGCTCATGTACTTTATGGAGACTCGGTGGGTTCGGCCAGTGCCGACCGAGGCCAAGGAGGGTGTGCGCGACGGCAAGCCGGTTGACGTAATCTACGCCCGCTGGGACCGGTGGACGGTCAAGTATGTGCTCGACAAAACCACTCATTTGCCTCTGGCCTTCGATTCCTATTCCCAGCCAGAAGACGAAGGCTTGTTACCTCAGCGGTTCGCTGATTATGTGGCAGTGGATGGGATTCAGCTACCCAGCAGTGTGCACTACGGTCTAAAAACTGCCTTCATCTTAATCAAGCAGTCTTATCTGATTAACCCGCGATATAACGAACGGCTTTTCGAGCAACCGCCGTCCATCAAAGACGGCCCGGACGCCTGGCGTCCGCTACCCCGGTAGGAACGGAGCCATGTTGGCGAAGTCTTGTACTGGCCTTTTCGGCGTGAGGGACCTTAAGATGAGAATGCCGCACACGCTGCTCGTCCTGGTCATAGGCTGCATCCTGCCGTCCCTGGGCCAAGACCCCGGGCTCCCGAGTAAGCAGACAGGGGAAGAACAGGCAAGAAAGCTTTGGGAGCTGGCAATCGAAGCGAAGGGTGGGCGCCAACGCCTTGAACAGGTGCAATCCTTCTTGGAGACGTCCGGGAAGAAGCATAAGGTCGTCACCCTCTATGTTTTTCCCGACCGATATTGGCAGTGGGCGGATGAGCGACCGTCACCGTTTGGGATATCGGTCGAGATGTACAACCTCGAAAAGGGGCTTGGTTACCTGATCATAGGAAAAAACCCTGCACCGCGATTGAGGGACGATACACAATACGCAGAGGAAAGATTGCTCCGAGCCCAGCTCATGTACTTTATGGAGACTCGGTGGGTTCGGCCAGTGCCGACCGAGGCCAAGGAGGGTGTGCGCGACGGCAAGCCGGTTGACGTAATCTACGCCCGCTGGGACCGGTGGACGGTCAAGTATGTGCTCGACAAAACCACTCATTTGCCTCTGGCTTTCGATTTCTATTCCCAGCCAGAAGACGAAGGCGCGTTACCTCGGCGGTTCGCTGATTATGTGGCAGTGGATGGGATTCAGCTACCCAGCAGTGTGCACTACGGTGGAGAAACTCCCTTCATCAAGCAGTCTTATCTAATTAACCCGCGATATAACGAACGGCTTTTCGAGCAACCGCCGTCCATCAAAGACGGCCCGGACGCCTGGCGTCCGCTACCCCGGTAGGAACGGAGCCATGGCGGGAGGGCCCACCTTCGTCTGGGAAGGGTGGGGCTTGGCCGGGTAGGGTTAGGAGTGTGGGCTCCGGGCGGCAGCATCCGGCGAGAGGGACGGACCGAACGATATCACTCGCGGGGAACACCATCACTTTCCCGCAATGACCCCATCAACCTCACCGACCCTTTGGGCTTGGCACGCGGAAAGGTTTCCGCTACTTCAAAGATTCCGTGCCTTTCTATCTTCGGCTGACCCAGCTAGAAAAATGTCGTGGACCAGCAGTTGCAAATGCAAAGATTGTGCCACCACATTATAGGCGGGTGACGGCGGCGTGTTTTAGGCAAGGCGCGCCCTCCGGGATACTGTCTCCTCAATCATCAAGGGGGGCCAGGGGGTAAAGTCCCCCTGGCTCCTTTGGCGTAAGAAAATATCTTCCACCAGGGATGGGCACACGAGCACTATGGGTGGCTCCATGCGGGAGATCAAGCTGGCTGCCCGAATGTTGGGCAAGAAAAAGGGTTACGCCGCGGTCGTAATCCTAACGCTCGCCCAAGGCTTCGGGGTCAATACTGCAGTGTTCGCCGTCGTGCACGCATGTTGCTACGGCCGCTACCTCAAGCCGACTGGGAGGACTTCCTGAACCATTTGGATGAACGGCGTTGAATGGGGAGAAGCTGCTCACCACCGGCATCATCGAACGCTGCTTCGTCGAGTTTGCCACCGGACCCGGCCGATGGTCGTGTTCATAAAAGGTCGAGAGTGTAGACGGAACCTCTGTGCAATTTTCGGACGGGAAGCGAGGATCGGAAGACTCACACCTTCGTCTCTTTCCACGCGCAGCCTGACGTCACCGCCGCAGCCCACATTGACGGCATCGAAGCGGGATGCTAACTTGAGAGGAGCACTGGGGGCGACACGGTTTCGACGGAAGCTGTCGCCGCCAGAAGGCATGCCGGGCGCCACCTGCCCGTGATCGGGTGGACCAACACAACTGCCAACCAACCGTTGGCTCTGGCTGCTTAATCCATAAGTAGCCCGTCTCCTCGGGCCTGGCCCGCGGGCTCGAGATGAGGCGTCGCACAGCGGGCTGGCTGCTGCCGCTCGGCCCGTGCGGCAGCGGCGAGAACGACCGGGCTAGCCGACAGCGCGTCTGGCCCGCTCTTAGCGCTGCGCGGTGAAGCGCGTTCTCCACCGGGCGCCTCGCAAGAGGCCGCCCGACGGAAGAACGCACCGGAGCGGGATAAGCATGTAGGCTTCTGGCCGCAAGGCTTTTCGGACGGGGGTTCGACTCCCCCCGCCTCCAAATCGTTCTCATCCTTGACACTCCGCAGGGCCGCCCGCACTGCGTGAAGATCGGCACCGCGGAATTTCTCCAAGACCGGTCCCCTTTGAAACTAAAAGGCAAAACCGTGCCGAGGCGTGGAGACGACTCGGGCCGCGTCCCGAGCTGATCGTACAGTCCGCGCCTTCCGGTTGGAGGAATTCCCTGCCCCGCCATCCGGCCTGCCCCGCCAAGCCGTTTTCCGCCGGGCGCAACTTCGGCGTGGCAGTGGTGTTTGATTCAGTGCAGGTCAATTCGAGAAGCACCGAGCCCGGGGAGGAGACGTCATGCGAGAAAGTCGGTGGAGTGTTGTCTGGATGGCCACGCTCGCCATGCTGTTGTGGGCTGGCACTGCAGGGACCGCTGCCGCACAATCCACGGAGACGGGTCTGCAGTGGAAACGCCGCGTGGCAGATCGCATCGAGAATCGCGTTGACCGCCGAGAAAACCACCGTGACCGCCGAGAAGACATTCGCGATCGGCGCGAGGACCGTCGTGACCGGCGCGAAGACCGGCTGGATCGCCGGGAGGATATTCGCGACCGCAAACACGATGGTGGCAAACGCGACCGCATCGAAGACCGGCTCGACCGGCGCGAAGATCGTCGGGACCGGAGAGAGGATCTGCGCGATCGGCGCGAGGACCGTCGCGACCAGCGCGAGGACCGGCGGGACCGGCGGGAAAACCGATATGACCGTCGCCACCGACCCTAGAAGCAGTTGCAAAACTAGTTCGGCACCATTGAAACGAAGCACTTGAACGAGGCAACTAGGTGTTTTGCAATTGTTCTCGCCACGTTTCTGTTCCGGACGGGTCGCGCGGGAGAGCAAGCGCCCCGACTTTCCCTAATTTTCTGCTATCCTGCTGCGCGTGTGGTTGCGTGGCCAAGCTCTCTTATTTCTACTCACCGTGCTTTTGAGTCTTGTTGTGCTGGCAGCGCAGGAGCCGGCCGTGTTGCCGGCGCAGTCTGCCGAAGGCGGCTATCGTACCGTGGTGCTTGATCCGGGGCACGGTGGTGCGGACAGCGGCGCACGCGGCGGCACCGGTCTGGTAGAAAAAGATCTCGTCCTGCGCATCGCACGAAACATCGTGCCGGTGCTGGAACGCGAAGGCTGGCGCGTGGTGCTCACACGCCAGGGCGACGAGCTGCGGTCTTTTGACGAGCGTGCTGCGGTGGCCAACGCCGAACCCGGCGCAGTGTTTCTGACGCTGCATATCGGCTCAACCGGTGCCCTCGGGACTGCGCGGGTCTATTCTTTTGCTGGCTTTGGCTCGGAACCCAAAGACGACAGTCCGCGTGCACCCGGACTGCTGCCGTGGGAACGCGCTCAGCAGCCGTATCTGGAGAGCAGCCGCCGGCTGGCCGCGCTGCTGCAGCGCGAACTGGCACGGCGCCTGCCGGGCTCGCCCGAGACGCCTGCCTCGGCCGCGGTGCGTCAGTTGCGCAGCGTTGCCGCACCGGCCGTTGCGCTCGAGCTGGCGAGCGTGGCGGTGAACGACGCGCGCGCGCTCGAAGCGCTGGCACCGGCACTGGCGGAAGCAATCGCGCGAGCGCTGGCCACGTTTCGCGTCACACCGGAGCAGGCGCCATGAGCCGGACGCTGAAGATTGTGCTTGTAGTGCTCGTTGTGCTGCTGGTGGCGGCGGCGATCTCCTGGCGCGGCCTGCGCCAGCGGGTGGCCCGGACGCCTCCTCCAGCACAGGCCGAACAGCAGGCACAGCGGGCGTTGGTCGAAGCCCCGGGGGCATCGCCTGCCGCGCCGCTCGTAGCGGTGCGGCTGTACTGGGCAGCTCCCGAGGGCAACGGGCGACTGGTGCCCATGGAGGTTCGGCTGCCGCTCGTCGAAGATCCGGAGCAACGGGCCCGCCAGGTGCTGAACGCGCTTATCGTAGACGCACCCTCGCCGCAGCATCGCACGCTGCCGCTCGAGCTGACCCTGCTGGCCTTCTACCTGCTGCCCGACGGCAGCGCGGTAGCTGACTTTTCTCACGACCTGGCCACGGTCACGCCTTCGGGGATCCTGAGTGAGCAGTTGGCTGTGGAGTCCATCGCCCGCACACTCGAAGCGAACCTGCCGGCAGTCCGCCGATTGAAAATCCTGATTCAGGGACAGGAACAGGAGACCCTGGCCGGACATCTGGACTTGTCCGGCTGGATCGAACTGCCACGTTCCCCGACGCCCTGAGGTTGACAGGTGCGTCCGCCAACGTCAGACTGAGCTACGCCGGCGGCGGGAAAGTCCCGCGCCGGCAGAAGTTCGAGGAGCAGCCGTGCGAGCCGACGGACGCGCAGCCGATCAGATGCGGCCGGTAAAATTCACGCCGGACTTCATTCCTACGGCCGAGGGCAGCGTGCTGATCGAAGTCGGGCAGACGCGGGTCATCTGCACGGCGTCGGTCGAGGACGGCGTTCCGCAATGGATGCGCGGATCGGGCCGGGGCTGGGTGACCGGCGAATATGGCATGCTGCCCCGTGCGACCGAAAAACGCACCCCTCGCGAATCGAATCGCGGCCGCCAGTCGGGCCGTACCCAGGAAATCCAGCGTTTGATCGGGCGGGCGCTGCGGGCGGCCACCGATCTCGACCGATTGGGCGAGCGCACCATCTGGCTGGACTGCGACGTCATCCAGGCAGACGGCGGCACGCGCACCGCAGCGATCACCGGCGCCTTCGTGGCCCTGGCACTGGCGCTGGAACGCATGGTCGCCATGGGCATCCTGCAGGACGTTCCGCTGAAAGACTCCGTAGCCGCGACCAGCGTGGGTATCCTGGGCGATGAACTGTTGCTCGACCTGAACTATGTGGAAGACTCACAGGCGCAGGTGGACATGAACGTGGTGATGACCGGTTCAGGACGGCTGGTGGAAGTGCAGGCTTCGGCTGAAGGCCGTGTCTTCACCCGCGAGGAACTGACGCGGCTGCTAGCCCTGGCGGAAAAAGGCATCCGCGAGCTCACCGAGCAGCAGTTGACCCTGCTGCGGACGAAGTTCCGTGCACACGCCTGAGCTGCTGCTGGCCACTTCGAATCCCGGAAAAGTTCGCGAGTACCAGCTTTTGGCTGCCGCACACCACCTGCGCCTGCTGCCTCTGCCGGGCCTGGATAGGCTGCCCGCCTTCGAGGAGTCCGCACCGTCCTTTGCCGAAAACGCCGCGGGCAAGGCTCTCCACTACAGCCAGCTGGTTCCGGGGCCGGTGCTGGCCGAGGATTCGGGCTTGGTCGTGCCGGCCCTCGGCGGTGCACCGGGGCCGCGTTCGGCGCGTTACGCGGGCCCCGCTGCGGGCGACGCCGAACGCATCCGCAAGCTGCTGGCGGACATGCAGGGCAGCGGTGACCGCCGGGCACGATTCGTCTGCGTGCTGGCGCTGGCCGAACGAGGCGAGCTGCGGGCACTGATCTCGGACGCAGTCGAAGGCGAGCTGCTGGAAGTGCCGCGGGGGGAGGGTGGATTCGGCTACGACCCGATTTTTTTCTTCCCACCGCTCGGCAAAACGTTCGCCGAGCTCAGCACCGAAGAAAAGAATCGGTACAGCCACCGTGGGCGCGCCTTCCGCAAACTCGTGCAGTTTCTTGCTGGAGAAGAACAGGGCGAAAGTCAGCCTTGAGCTGCCCGAAAGAGACGTTGGGGCGTGGGCGCCACGAGCACGACGGCAGAAAAACTGCTCCGAGCCGCCGCAGACAGGATCACCGATTGCAGCATGGCCGAGCCGGCAGCGGAGCAGCGCCACTTCCCGTGCGGGCCTTGCTGCATGGGCACCGTCGACACGGAACACGGGAAAGGTGTGCTATATTCGGGCGCGACAAAAATGGCCACCGCAGCTACCAAACCTGCCAAGAAGAAGAAAAGTGCGGCGGCAGCTAAGCTGCGCGGAACCGATCCGCGACGGGTGCGCGCCATCCTGGAGAAGCTGGACGAAGCCTATCCCGGGGCCACCTGCGCGCTCAAGCACCGGAATGCGTTCGAGCTGCTCGTGGCCACGATCCTTTCCGCGCAGTGCACCGACGAACGCGTCAACATGGTCACCCCGGGGCTGTTTGCAAAATATCCGACACCGGCCCATCTGGCCTACGCCAACCCAAAAGAAATCGAGAAGGAGATCCGTTCGACGGGCTTTTATCGCAACAAAGCGCGCGCCATCATCGGCGCCAGCAAGATGATTCAGGAGAAATTCGGCGGGCAGGTTCCCCGCACCATGGAAGAAATGCTCGAGCTGCCCGGGGTCGCGCGGAAGACGGCCAATGTGGTGCTCGGCACCGCGTACGGCATTCCCTCGGGCATCGTGGTGGATACGCACGTGCAGCGTCTGGCCCGGCGGCTGGACCTGACAAAAAACACCGATCCCAAGAAAATCGAGCAGGACCTGATGCAAATCATCCCGCAGGAAAAATGGATTCTGTTCTCGCATCAGTTGATCTGGCACGGCCGGCGGGTCTGTCAGGCGCGGAAGCCCCGCTGCGCCGAATGCAACCTGGAACCGCTGTGCTATGCGAAGGACAAAACCGTCTAGGCGGAGTCGCCCGTGGAACCGTTGAATGGCAAACAAGCTGCCGAACGCATCACCGGGATTCTCCAGCCAAAATATCAGGTGCACGGCTACACGGTGGATTTGACCGTGCGCCGGATCTTCGCACTCGATCCGATCGGGGCAGTGGATTTCGGCGGCAGCGAATACGTCGCGGCCGGACGATTTCCGCTGGCCACCCAGCGGCGGCGTCCGGAAGACCGTTACGAGTGGTGGGATCTGGGGCGGGGCAGCTACTTCGTGGAGTTCAACGAAACGCTCGCGCTTGAGGAAAACGAAATCGCCCTGATCGAACCGCACGAACGCCTGCTTCGCGCCGGCGCGGCGCACGTGCCCCTGTTCTTTCGCGGTCGCCCGAGCACGCTGGAGGTTCTGCTGCACGTCGAAGCGGTGCGCCTGCAGGTGAAACAGAACGCGCGCATCGCCCAGGTGCGGCTGTTTCGGTTCGGCTCGGACGGGAAATCGCGGCGCGGCCGGCGCAGGGCTGCCTCCAAAACATAACCGAAAGCTGTGCGCCGGCGCTGCGGCCCGTGCCAGCCGTGTTAAGATTAAGATCCAGATGAGGAAAGCAGCGGGGCGTAGCGCAGCCTGGTAGCGCGTCTGCCTTGGGCGCAGAAGGTCCCCGGTTCAAATCCGGGCGCCCCGACCAGCTCGTCCCCCCAGTCGACCACCCGTGCGAAAACAGAACACCTATTGCGCAACCGAATCGCGCCCTGAAACGTACTTCCATAGGCAGACAAAACCATGACTGGCAACGACAGCCTGATTCGCACCGAAGACCTGACACGCTACTACCGGATGGGGCCTTCGGTGATCCGCGCGGTGGACGGTGTATCGTTGGAGATTGCTCGCGGGGAATTCGTCGCGCTGCTGGGCAGCTCGGGCTCGGGCAAATCCACGCTGTTGAATCTGCTGGCTGGCCTGGACCGGCCGACGCAGGGCCGGATTCAGGTGGCTGGGCGCGACCTCAGCACGTTGAGCCGGGAAGAGCTGGCCGCTTATCGCCGGCACCAGGTGGGCATGGTTTTCCAGGCTTTCAATCTGGTGCCGCGGATGACCCTGGAAGAAAACGTCGAGCTGCCGCTGCGCTTTGCCGAAGTGGAACGCAGCGAGCGCGCCCAGCGCGTGCAGCAGGCATTGGCGCGTGTCGGGTTGCTGCACCGGCTGGGTCACCGTCCCAGTGAGCTTTCCGGCGGCGAACAGCAGCGCGCGGCACTGGCCCGCGCCCTGGTGAACCGACCCTCCATCCTGCTGGCCGACGAGCCGACCGGCAACCTGGACAGCCGCACCGGCGAGGAAATTTTGAATCTGATTGCGGAATGGAACCGCACGCTGGGGATGACTGTGGTTCTGGTCACCCACGAGCGGCCGCTGGCGGAGCGCTACGCGCAGCGCATCCTGCAGATGGCCGATGGCAAACTGGTGACGAACGGGAGAGCACAGTGAAAGCACCCGACCTGCTCGAGCTGGCCCTGCGCAACCTGCGGGAGGCGCGCCTGCGGAATGCGTTGACCACGCTGGGCATTGCCGTGGGCGTGGCTTCGCTGGTGGCCATGCTGTCGCTCGGCGTCGGACTGCAGGAGCTGGTCGGGCAGCGGCTGGACCGCTCGGGGCTGTTCGACAGCATCGTCGTCTATCCTCGCCGCGATGGCCGCGGGTTCGAGCGTGCCGACGCCCGCGCCGATGGTGAGAACGAGTCCCTGCGGTTGCTCACGCCGGAGATTCGCCGCCAGATGGAATCGCTGCCGAACGTCGCCGAAGTGTTTCCAGAGGTGCGCTTCTCCACTCAGGTTCGCTGGCAGGACACCACCCGCTTCACCAGCGTCGCCGGCCTGCCTTTTTCCGCGCGCAGCAATGAAGCCTTCGACGACATGCTGGGTCACTTCTTCTCTTCTCCCGAAGCCGAGGAAGCCATTCTGGAGCTGGACTTCGCCCAGGAGCTGACCCCCCAACCGGAATCGCTGCTCGGACAAACCGTGGTGCTGCGCTATGCCGAACGGCAGCCGCTGGGAACCGACGGCAACGCGGACCAGTGGGGCTTCACTGTGCAGCGGCGCGAGAAAATGCTCCGGGTGGTGGGCATCGTGCGCCGGCAGCCCTTTGGCGGCTGGCGGAACTTCGCCCGGGGCGAGCTGTTCATTCCCACGGCGCTGGCGGAACGGCTGAACACGCTGCAGTTTTCGACCGTGCGCGAAGCCGTCCGTGCCGAGACGACAGAAGAAACCTACGGCAGCCTGATCGTGCGCGTGAGCAATCCGGCCCGCGTGAGAGAAGTGCAACAGGCCATTCGTCAGATGGGCCTGGCCACCTATTCGATTCTCGATGCAGCGGAGTCGCTGCGCCGCTTCTTCATCATCGTGGACCTGTTTCTGGGCATCTTCGGCAGCCTGGCGCTGGCGGTGGCGTCGCTCGGGATTGTCAACACGCTGGTGATGGCCATCCTGGAGCGGCGGCGCGAGATCGGAATCATGAAGGCGCTGGGGGCATCCGATGGCGACGTCAAACGCCTGTTCTTTGCGGAAGCGGGCGTGATGGGGCTGCTGGGTGGGTTGGTGGGCGTACTGCTGGCCGCAGGGATCGGCGCCGCAATCAACTTCGGCACCGGCTACTACTTGCAGCGGCAGGACCTGCCCCCGGAGTCGGTTTCCAGCCTGCCGTTCTGGCTGGGCAGTTCGGCCATCGTATTTTCGATCCTGGTCAGCCTGGTGGCGGGCATCTATCCGGCGGCGCGAGCGGCCCGGCTGGATCCGGTCGAGGCGTTGCGCTATGAGTGAAGACAGCCCCTTGCTGCGCGCCAGCGTTGCCGCGCTGTTCGCGGTCGCGGTGCTGGCTGCCGGCTCCGTTCGCGCGCAGACGCGCGTCGAGTGCAAAGCGGTCGAAAGCCAGATTCTGCGCCGCGCCGTGCGCTACTGCGTGATTCTGCCGCGCAGCTACGCAGAGCAGCCGCTGCGACGCTATCCGGTGCTCTATCATCTGCACGGGCTCACCGAAGACGAGCAGACTGCCATCCGCAGCGGCCTGTGGGACCTGATCGAGCAGATGCAAAGCGACGGACGCATCGGAGAATTCCTGCTGGTGACGCCGGACGGGGGCCGCAGCTTCTACATCAACTCGCACGACGGACGCACCCGCTACGAGGACTTCTTCATCCGCGAATTTCTGCCGGCAATCGAGCAACGCTACCGCATCCGCCGCGAACGGACGGCGCGCGGGTTGAGCGGAATTTCCATGGGCGGCTACGGCGCGCTGCGGCTGGCCCTGAAGTATCCGCAGCTGTTCGGCTCGGTGAGCGCGCACAGCGCTGCGCTGCTCGAACGCCCGCCGGCGCTGCTCTCCGCGGCGGGCGGTGCGGCCGGCGCACTGGGAGAGGTGTTCGGCACGCCCCTCGACCCGGCGTTCTGGGAACGCAACAGCCCCTTCACACTGGCGCGCCACGCCCGTGGCCTGGCGGGACTGCGCATCTATTTCGACTGCGGACGCGACGACCACTACGGCTTCGACGTCGGCGCGCAGCGCTTCCACGAGCTGCTCGACCAGCTCGGGATTCCGCACGAGTTCCATCTCTATCCGGGCGGACACGACTGGAATTACTTCGCCGAACACATCGACGAGTCGCTGGAGTTTCACGGGCGGGCGTTCGACCGCGCACGGCCACCGCAGCCGCGCCGATGACCTGAGCGAGTCTCGGTGAAGGGAACCGGGGCGCAGCCGCTGAGGGGCCGGTGCGCCCCGGCCTTCTCGCCCACCTCCGCAGGTCGTGGGCAAGAACTCGGTGGGTCTTCAGGCAGCGTCCTCGCCGCGAAGAAATTCGTATCGCTCGATCACCGCCACCACGCCGACCCGGCCGCCATTGCGCACCTCGGTGCGGACCACGCGCCCCAGACAACGCACCCGCACCGGCCCCGCCAGCGTCACTTCGTGCGGAAGGGTCATCACCAGCTCGACGGGAGAATCTTTCTTGACCGTCCCGGGCACGAAGAAATAAACCCCGCGGGAGCTAACATCGCGTGTCTCCGTCACCACACCACTCCCTACTGCTTCGGCCTGCCAGCGCACGACCAGCGGCAGAGCCAATCTGAAGCGCTGTGCTGCACGTCGTTCTGTATCCGACAAGGCCCACTCCTCCCTGAGAATGACGGTCGCAGAGTAAACGGATGCAGGGAACTGCTCAATAGAGCGAAGGTCTTACTTTGCAGAGGTCGGATCTGGTACCGCTGTACTATGAAAAATTTTTCCCAAAAATCCCGAAACCTCGGCAGGCGAAATCCCGGTGGAGGAAGGCATTGCGGGCAGCAGCGGTCGAGAGGGCAGCGCACCTCCCCCAGCGTGAGGGGTCAAGAAGCCTTCGCGATAGCGCGGTGGGAATCGATTCCGGAGCGCCAGCAAAGAAACATTCCGCAGCGCGCAACACCAGGAACGGCTATTGATCAATCAAGCGGTGATGAATGGCGTAGAGAGCCAGCTCGAGGCGGTCCGAGACACCCAGCTTGTCGAAAATGTTGTGGAGGTGATTTTTGACGGTCTGCTCGCTGATGAACAGCTTCTCACCGATCTCGCGGTTGCGATAACCCTGCGCGACCAACTGCACAATCTCTTTTTCCCGGTCACTGAGCAGCGGCTTCTCCCGCCGGGCGCCGCCTTCGGCTGATTTGGCAAAGGCCTTCATCACCTCGGCGGTCATCCGCTGGTCGAGCCAGATTTCGCCCTGGTGCACCTTGCGGATGCTGCGCAGAAGCAGGTCGGTCGCGGACTGCTTCAGCACCACACCGCGCGCGCCCAGGCGCATCGCGCGCACGACGTCGCGGTCGTCTTCCGTGGCCGTGACCACAATGACCTTGGTCTGCAGGGCATCGAAATTCACTTCTTCCAGCACGGCCAGCCCGTCCTTATCCGGCATCCGCAAATCGAGCAGGAGAATGTCCGGTTTCAACTTGCCGAGCAGTTGAATGCACTCGGAGCCGCTGGAGGCCTCCCCGACGATGGCCACATCCGGCTCGCTCTCGAGCAGCTTCCGCAGTCCGTCGCGAAAGATCGGATGGTCGTCCGCCACCAGGACGCGAATCGCATTTTTGGTTTTGCCCATGCCCGTCGCTGCCCTGCCTGCTCCCCGTCAATTCAAAGGGATTTCAATGGTAAGTCGGGCTCCATGCCCCGGATTGGATTCTACCGTCAACAAACCGCCAATGCTACGGGTGCGTTCCTTGATGGAAATAGGGCCGAGCCGCAAACGATCGAGCTCATCGCTGGAAAAGCGTCCTGCGAAGCTGAATCCTTTGCCGTTATCGTCCACGACCAGGCAGGCCATCGTCTCGTTCTGGAACAGCTTGACGACCACATGCGTGGCCGCAGCGTGCTTTTTGATATTTGTCAGTGCTTCCCGGTAGATCTGAAACAGTTCGCGGCAGAGCCGATCCGGAAGCGCTGGCGGAGGCCCCTGAATCAGCAGGTCGAGCCCGATGCCGGTCTCGTTGCGAAAGCGTTCGGCGTAGCCGCGCATCAGGTCCACCAGGTCGGCGCTCTCCACACCCAGCGGACGCAGGTCGGTCACCATCTGTCGCAATTCTTCGCGTCCACCCCGCAGCGTTTCGAGCACGCCCGCCAGCTCCGCCGCAGCGGCTTCGGGATTTTCGCGCAGCTTGCGCTGGAGCACGCCGAGCTGGATTTCCACGCTGAGCAGCGTCTGGAGCACACCGTCGTGCAGGTCGAGCGAAATGCGGCTGCGTTCGGCTTCGACGGCGCGCGCACGCAGATGCCGCAACCGGTAGAGATTTTCCAGCGGCACCTGCAGTGCCCGCGCCGCCCGTTCCAGCCGACACAGATCGCTGGGGCGGAAGCGTCGCCGGCTGTTCAACAGCAGCAGCCGCGCGGCCGGCTCCCCTTCGAACTCCAGGGTCACGGCCAGCAGGTTGCGAGCGGCCAGCGCCTGGCGCGAAGGGCCGGGCAGGCGGGGCAGCTCGCGGAGCCGCTGCCGGGTCCCGCGATGCCAGCCGAACCCTTCGCCCGGGCCCTCCAACCGGTTCCAGCAGAGATGGGCGTGGAGATCGTTCAGCAGGAAGGCGTCGCGCCGCGTGGCCGGCGCACTCTGCGGGTGCAACCGGCCGCTGAAGCGCGCCGGCACGCGCCAGGAGAAGATGCGTTCGAGGGAACGATCGTAGAAGGCCAGCACCGCCTCCTGACAGTGAAAAAATTCCGTCAGCTCGTTCAGGGCCAAACGCAGCGATTCGGCGAGACCGCGTTCGAACTGCAGCGCGCTGACCAGCCGGGCCAGAAATGCGCGTTCGTCCATCTGGCTGCGTTGCAACCGCCCGAGCGCGCCGGCCAGCGCGACGGCGACGGGAGCTGCCAGCACGGACCAATCGGCTCGGTCAGCGACAAGCAGACCGTGGCCGATGCGCACCAGCACCGCTGCTACCAGCGCGGTTACGGCCAGCACAGTGGTGTCTCCGGCAAACCACAACGCCGCGCCGTACGCCGCAAACACGACCAGCAGCGCCAGCACCAACCCGTTCTCCACCAGCACAAGTGCAACGGCAGCCGCTGCGGCGTCGGCCCACACCAGCCAGCCGAACCGTTCCGGCATCAGCACCGCCAGCAGCGCCAGCAGCGTATAGCCAGCCAGCAGCGCGTGCACCGGCGTCGTTTCGCGGACGGCGGCTGGTGCGAGCATCGTCATGCCGACCAGGAGCAGCACCACCAGCCGCAGCAGACTGGTTTGCTGGCTGAGGAAGCGCACCTGTTCCCGGTCAAGACGCATCGTCCCCCATCCCTCGCATCAGTCTAGCAGTGTCGGCAACGACCGGGAATCGGCCCGTTGCGAGGAAATTACTCACAGAAAGGGTTGACAGCGGGTGCATAATCATCTGGAAGCTGGCAAGGTCGCAGAACGATTTCGTCGGGCTAGGCGGTCGTACCGCCCTCCGGCGGGGAGAGCCAGAGCGTTTGCAGCAGCGCTTCACACAACGCGAGGTGGCGCGCATCTTGGGCTTGGAAGAGCGTCGCCTGCGCTATTGGGAACGGCTGCGACTGGTTCGTTCGCGGCCGCGGTGGGGAGAGCGCTTCTACCACTTCGACGATCTGGTGGCCCTGCGCACGATTCAGTCACTGACCGCTCAGGGAGTGCCGGCGCGACGGTTGCGCCGCGTGCTTGCTGCGCTGCAACAGCGCCTGGCGATGCCGACAACGTCGCTCACCCGTCTGCGGCTGGCGCCGCACGGACGCGCGGTGGTGGTCGTGCCGCCACCGCCCTACCACCAGCCCATCGAACCGCTCACCGGGCAGCTCCTGATGGATTTTGCCGCCGGTGCGCATCCGGACAATCTTCGCGTGCTGGCTTCGCGCAGCGCCGAGGAATGGTTTGAACTCGGGCTGCGTTGCGACGGGTGGCCGGAAACGTTCGAACAGGCGGTCGAAGCCTACCGCCACGCGATTCGCCTGGCCCCGGACTGGGTGGACGCCTACATCAATCTGGGTGCGGTGCTGTTCCAGTTGTCCCGCCTGGAGGAAGCGGCGGTGGCGTTTCGCGCTGCGCTCAAGCTGGACCCGCGCAATCCTACCGCCCATTTCAATCTCGGCTGCGTGCTCTTCGAGCAGAACGAGCTGGAGGGCGCCATCGCCAGTCTGCGCCGTGCCACTCTGCTGGCACCCGACTGCTCCGATGCGCACCTGAACCTGGCGCTCGCCTACGAAAAACGTCGCGACCTGCGCCGCGCTCGCCGTCACTGGCGCCTCTATCTGCGCTACGAACCTTCCGGTAGCTGGGCGGAATACGCCCGCAGGCAACTGGCCCGCACGGGCCGCCCGCGCCGCGCTGCCGTGGCGGAATTTCCTCTCCGGTCTGCGGACGCGTCGCACCCGACCTCGCTCTAGCGGCGCCTTTGCCGCTTCCCGAAAAGCCATGCTATGATGCTGGCGACTGTGGTGAGCGTAGCTCAGCGGTAGAGCATCGGACTGTGGCTCCGAGGGTCGAGGGTTCGAATCCCTTCGCTCACCCCACCTTCCCTACTGAATCCATTCGGGTTGTTTCTCTGATCTGGTCACGCTGGTCACATCTGGTCGCAACTGCTCCGCGACCTGCTCCACCGCCTGCCGCTGCTCGCCGGGCAAGACGTGCGCGTAGTGCCCCAGCGTGGTCTCCACGTCGGAGTGACGCAACTGCCACTGCGCCACCACCGGCGAGGCCCCGGAAGCCACCAGCAGGCTGGCGTGCGTGTGCCGGAAGGCGTGCATCCCGCAACGCGGAATGCCCAGTCTGTCCAGGATCGGCCAGAGCCTCCGCTGCACAACGTTGTTCTCACAGATCGGAGTGCCCTTCCGCGTAGCAAAGAGCAACTGCGCCGGATTCGGCTGCCATGCCCTCAGATACTCTCGCAGAAGCTTTTCGAGCGCAGAGGGCATCGGCACCGACGCCATGCTCGCACGGCTCTTGGGAGTCTGCAGCCGGGAGTAGTAGGCCGTCCGGCGAACGTGAATCAGCCGCCGCTCGAAATCGAGGTCGTCCACGGAAAGCCCGAGCACTTCTCCAGGCCGCAAGCCCGCCATCGCCGCAATGGCGAACATCGCACGTTCCGGGAAATCGGCCGCCGCGATAATGGCAGCCGCTTGCTCCGCGGTGAAGAATCGCGGAACAGCCGGAACGCGTCCGCACGGAAGCACCAAGTCAGAGACTTTGAAATCCCCTACCAGGTAGCTCCACGCACGGGCAGACCGGAGAATGGAACGAAGGGTCGAAAGCACGTTCTTTACCGTGTGACGGCTGAGTCCCTTCTCCGCCATCCGGGTGACGAGCACCTGGACAGGCTCCACGCCAATCTCATCGAGTCGGAGCAGCCCCAGAGCCGGCAGGAGATGGTTCCGAAGGTGAACAAGCGCCGCCTTCTGTGTCGAAGGTTTCCTCAGAGCGAGCGCCTGCAACTTCCAGACTTCGACAAAGTCAGCGAACGTCGCCATCCGAACGGGCCGATAGTCCGGACGGTTCACCCGCGAGACGATCTCATCCGCTCGGCGCCGGGCCAGCTTCCGCGTAGGGTACTCCTTTTTCGTGCCCACGAACTTTCGCACCATACGCCGCACCACGGAGCCGTCCGGCTGGAGCACATCCTCCCGGTAGCGAACCGTCCAGTTGTTGCCCCGCAATTCCAAAGTTCCCTCTTGATATCGTCTGCGAGCCAAGGATTCACTCCTTTGCCCGCTGACGTGTTGCCCTTGGGCCGGTAGAGTAACACAGTTAGACGCAGAAGAAGGCCCAGCACCTGGCCACTCCCCACGTCCAGCAGGAACCCCGGGGGACCAGGAAGCGGACTGCTGCTTGCGCGCAGAACTTCTCGTCATCATTTTCGAGTCGAGTGTAGGGAGAAAAATGCGGGCCTGAACAGGGGACAGAAATCGTCAAGATTTCCGTCCACCCCTGGGGTCAGGGTGCGGAAAGAGTTCTTTTGTGCCGACGTATGACCTGGCGAACGCGGTCCTTCATCTGCTGCCGTTCATCCTGCCCAGCTTGTTGCCAACGCTCGGGCCACACCTCACTGGCCATGCGTCCCCAGCCACGCACCCCACTTCGATAAAGCGCAACAATTTTCCTGGAGTCGCTCTCTAACTTGCGGCCCGGGCCCGTTTTGCTGAGACGATACATGGTCTCAACTGCCTTTTCCCCGGCCTCGGCAGACAGCATCTGGTTGCCCGGTGGGAAAAAGCTTGACAGAAACCCAAGCATCGGTTCGAGCTGCTTTCGCTGGTATTTGGATAAGCGGGGAGCACTCCGCGGATCTGGTTCCTGCAGTCGCTCACTGATTCGGCGGCCCACCGCAAAAAAATGCGCCACGTTGGAACGGTACCGCGGATCACGCCAGCAACGGTTCTGTATCAGACGCCCAACTGATTCGTAGGCTGCGCGGGGGTTTCTTCGATACCTTTGGAGCCGTCGCATGATCTGTGTTCGTAGCGGAAATAAAATACAATACAAGCCAGCATAGGACTCCAAAGCATCCCAAAAGATAGGATCACGCAACAAGTCCAACTGCAACTGATACACCTTCCTTTGGAGCGCAGCTTCAATCCTCCTGTCCCACTCCCTATTTTTGGTCCTTGAGTCTTCTTCGGCTGCTCGTTGGTTCATTGCTGCACCTGGGTCAATCATTCAGCAAAGTGAGTCATTTCGAGAAACTACCCGATGGTAGGCATGTATCATACATGTAGATTGCTTGCTTACTACTAGTATCATACAAGTCGAATACATGCCTGCTACAAGTGGCAAATCTTTTCTAGCACTAGGGGAATCCAGAGGAACTCTCCGAGCAGAGCTGCGCAGATCCCCCTTTAACTGAACCTGAGAAGAGAAGTAGCGGTTCCGAAGGAAGTACCGCTGATGAGAAATACAGGTCAAAGAGCGGCGAGGAAGACCGCGGCTTAAAGGAGGGAATGCAGTAAGTTCGAGGTGGGAGTGAGATCTTCGTCTCCTTCGGGCCGACGGGAGTGGCGGTGCGGTTGCGGTTGCCGCTAGCGGAGGTGTGGGAGGAGCTGCAGGCGCAGGTCTGGCAGTTGGCCGAGAAATCGGGGCGGAAGATTCGGCACGGCATTCTGGGGAAAGCAGTCGTCAGCGGGTAGCGCCGCCGCGCGCCCCGGAATCGCTCAAAATTCGCACTAGGACTGGTCAGGGTGTCCATTTCGCCGCTCACCCCAACGACTAACGAAATGAGATTTTTTTTCTTACACTGGCACGAGCCCGCACCCGCCGTCCCCCGCGACGGACACACCCCCCGGAAAGTACCTTCACCGCACATGCGCCCACTTCTTGCGCCGCACGATTCGATGAGCGTGCTGCTTGGAGATGCCGAATCGCCTTGCCAGTGTGCTCAAGGTCACCGCTCCGCTGGCCTTTTGTTCGCGCATCTCGATGATCTGCTCCTGTGCTAGCTTGCTGCCGCGCACAGCCGCGCCGCGACGAACTTTGCGGGCCTTGCGCTGCCTGTGTGTGCGTCTCCGCGACAACTCCCGGTTCGGGCGAAGGCCGGTCCGGGAGGGCGTGGCAGTTATTCTCGCTTGGCGTTACCCACTCCAAGTTGTCGGCACTGTTGTTCCACTTGTTGCCGTCCCGATGGTTCGCAACGTGGCCAGCAGGGCGTGGCCCTTGGAAGGCTTCCAGCACCGGCAAGTGAATCCGGTGTTGGCGCGACTGGCCCTGTGAATGCAGGCGGACGCGGGCATAGGCTGGCCGCCCTCGCTCAACAGCCCACGTGATAATTGGCCTTAGCCACCTGCCGCTTTTTCTTGACCACACGTGCCCGTCGGCACTGACGCCGTAGCCCGCATAATCCTTCAGCTCAACAAAGCCCACACTCACGTTCACGCCCGCCCTCGGACGAGAGAAGGTAACCTCAAGGTGTACCTATTTCCCTTGTCTTGCTGATGAGAACACGAGCAAGAGACTTCTTGAGATCCCAACTGGGATACTGTGTATTGGGTTGTGTGGCGGCTTGGAGTAGTTCGTTGTTGACACGCGGCTCCGGAAGTTGATATTTATAAAGCAATCCAGGTGGGAAACCATCTGGAGGTGGATGGCCCGTAAGGGCCAGCGTGAAAAGCCGGGCTCTGGCCCGGTCTTTTCATTTCTAACCAAGAAAAATCTTGCCGTATCCGCAGACTTTCCCTGTGTAGACCTGTTTGTTGTACTTGCTTTCGAGCACGTCGGCCATGGTGCGAGTGAAACCAGAAAGTGCGAGGCCAACGCCGTAGTCGAACAGCAGTCGACGCTTAGCAGGGTATGCGAACAGGTCAGCGAGTTGCAACCCAGGAATGTTCTGCGTCTTAGGCTTGATCTTAATTTCCTTTGAAGTCAGAACCTTCTGGAAAAAGCCCGGCTGACGAAAGCGCGTCCCCGAGCTGTGGACGGTCCTGTAGGCCGATTTTAGCTGTAGGTCTTCTCTGCCGCCTCTGCTTTCGGCAAGAATGTCACCTTCCCATCCCTTGAAATTCAGCCAGCCACAATACCTCTCCATGAGCACAAGCAGCGCCACGTGGTAGGGATGGTAAGGAAGAGGGCCGTAATGCTTGGTTTGCGTGCTGTGCTTATCCACGACTACGGCAAAGGCACGGAATTTTGCCCGGCCGACAAGTGACAGGAGATCTCGGTTGAACTCTTCAGCTTTGCTTGAGTCGCGCAGGATCGCAAACGGGCCACGTCGTGCCTTCATGTCCTCGCGGTGCAGAATCACAGGATCGTCGGCATCACTGCCAAAATGTTTGCTCTTCAGCAACTCAAACGCAGGACGGAACTCTTTTTCATAGTATTCCAAGTCAAAGGCGCAGCCGAACAGGCAGAGGTAGCGCTTGTCCAAGTAGCTTGCGGCTGCTGGACGAAACGTGTGGTCTCCAGACTCGTCAACGTATAACCGAAGCTTGCGCTTGGCTGGGTCATCCATGAGCCGTTCTTTCCGCTCGGCAGAATAGTAGCGCGCACTCAAGGAATGCGGCTAAGTGCCTTCTATTCTCGGGGCAATGTCATCGGCTTGGAAGCCTACGGTTTTATGGCTTCCATCGCAAAAAGGCTTGTTGGCACTGTGCCCGCACCGGCACAACGAGAACGCCGTCTTGCCTTGCAACCGTACGCCTTGTCGTCCGCGCCACTACTCTGATCTCCGCCCCGTCAGTGACCTCCACACGATACGGACCGTTTTTCTTAACCGTGATCGTGACTGACATTTGCTCCCCTGGAGTGACGCGTTGTCCGAGATGGAACTGAACTGTCCTGTCTAGGCTGAGTTGCGCTTCGTCTTCTCGATTGCGTGGTGGATTTCGGTGAGAGCTTGAACGACTTTGCTTATTGCCTGATCCAGGTCTTTTTGGGAGATCTTCTCAGCCCCGCCGTTTGCAAAGGTCTTGACCTGCGTCTTAACGTACCGTTCGGCTGTTTTGCGAATTGTTGCCATTCCAGGTGCCATGTCCCTATCTCCTTCAGGGAATGTTCAGCTTCGGCTCGTACACGTTGTGCAGAACATAGTCCGTGAAATCTCGAACCCAATACTGCTGAGTGAGCGGCTTGCGCCCGCCCTGGCCACCGGCCAAAAACTCACGAAGGCGCGGGTTGATTTCGATCAAAGGCTCCAAGACCTTCTTTATATCATCTACAGTTGGCTTGTGTCCAGTGGGCATTCGGTCAGCAATTAGCTTCCTTGCGCCCTCGGCCAAATCTACCCATTCTTCGCGGTGGTCTTCGTACAGCTTATTGAAGCCTTTTGCTTCAAGTCGCAAACGGACGACCTCGGTGAGGGCCATGTCTCACATCCTGATCACTGCGACCAGCGCGTAGATTAGAAAGCCCAGGGAGACGACCCAAAACCCACCGCTCCACACATAGAAGAGCGCAGCACTTTCGGGAGCGAAGAGCCAAGCGTAGCTGGCTAACATCACTAGCGTGCATCCACCAACTGGCAGAAGGCCCCATTTCGCTGTTCTTCGGTATCTCTGGACAATCCGATCTTCAGCTTCCGGGGGCATAGATTCCGCCCTTGCTACCAAGAAACCGACAAATACCAGGAGAATCGAAGCCAGCGCCGAGGAGACGCCCATAACCGCTTGAGCGATCTCTTTGGTGGCTATTGGTTCCACTGAAAGGGATTGGTACTCTCTGTGGGCTAAGTGTGTCAAGAAGCCATCGAAGTTGCGTAACTAAATAGATATGCCCACTGTCCGTGCTCACTCCCGCTCGAATATGACGACGGATTCGCGAGAAGCTTGGCGTCCGTAGCGACCCATCTGCTGGGCGCTATTGCCGCGTAGCCGGATGAGCCACGTCTCCTTCCACTTCAAGCCCGCCCGCTCCCCCACCTTGGCGAGGATTTCGTCCACAGGAACGTGGACACCCGCATGCTGCACATTGCCGACCACAAACGCCATGTGGCCGCCCGGCTTCACCATTTGCCTGCAGGCCGCGAAGGTCTGGTACATGTCCTCAAAGTACCCGCAAATCATGCGGGGCACGCGCTTGTCATGCACATCGCTTAGCTCGTCCAGTACTCGTAAAACGGCCCCAGGCGGCTTCCATCCATTCGCAGGGCGGACAGCCCGGGCTTCCACGTGAGAGCGCAGGTTGCGGTATCGAAGCTGCTTTAGCTCATCATCATCGAGAAACAGAAACAGCAATTCAGTCGTGAAAATTCGCGTATAGTCGTGGCGGTTTGGGTATGGGGGAGACGTGATAAGGGCATCGAACTGGCCGTGGCCTTTGAGTCGGTAGCGAGCATCGTGCTGGTAGGCGCGCCAGTCGCCGCCCTTGCGGTCTCCGTTTGCGGGCTGGAGATCGGCGAGCATCTTCCGCACAGTTTGCCCAAAGCGGGCGGACGTAGTTTCTGCGATGGCCCGGACACGCCGCCAGCGGAACCAGCCGCCGTCCGGCAGTGCCCGGCTGTAATGCGGAAGGATTCGCAGCAGTGCCAGGAGGAAAAACTGCTGCGCCACTGGGTCAGCTTCTTGGACGATGGCTCGCCGGATGCGTTCCAGGTGCCGATGGGTCTCCATCTCGAAAGCCTTTTCGAGGAAGCCCGAGCGTTCAATCTGGCGCGGCAGCGCGAGTCGATCTATCGCCCGCTGAATCTTGCCCCAAGTCAGAGACAGTTTCTCCACCTGGTAGGGAGCAACCTTGGCGTTGGTAACAAAGACAGAAAGGGGCGAAATGTCGGCCCCGATAGCTGATATGCCGCGCGCCTTTGCCGCCAGCAGCGTAGTACCCGCCCCGACGAACGGGTCGTAGATGCGCGCCCCCGCGTTCAGCCCCCAATCATCGAGCAGCGATTCGACCAGGACGTGAGAGTAGCTGTGAGGGAAAAGAAACCAGTTATGGATCGGAGTCTTGCGCAGCGGGCGAGGCGTCGCATGCCGGCTCAGATCGAGCCGGTCTTTGAAGCCGCGTGGAAGGCGCACCCTCTGACTCATGTACTCTCATGCCCAATCGCCTGATATGCCGGGCGTGGGAACTTGATCTTGACCGGTTGGCGGTAGATGGGGTGCGAGAGAAGGAGCTCACCTTTGTCCAAACGCGTCAGATGGGCTTTCACGTCCTTCAAGATGAAGCGGTAGGCGTCGTCTGACAGCTCAGAAGAATCACTCCGCCCGATGACCTTAGTGGAGCAATTGCCCACTACCTGCGGATGCACTTCGCTCATAAACTGCTCCGCAGCAATCAGGACCACGCCTAGTGATCGCCCGCGTGCGGCGATGTCCAACACATATTCCAAGATTGGGCTTTGGCTATCGCCTCGGCGAGGCGCGTACTTGTTCAACTCATCCACAAACAAGATTACCTTTTTCGGCAGGTCGGCCCGCTCGTCAATTGTGGCTTCCGCGTACATCCCGTAAATTTCCTGAATGATGTGGCCGAAGACGAGGGCTCGCTCCTCGTCCGTTAGTTTTGCAATATCTACAACAGTGGTTTGGCCGCCCTTTATGGCCCGGATTTCATCGCCCAAGTTCGCTGCCTTGCGAGGATTACGTTGCTCCACAAAGACACCCGACTGGCGGTTCCTTACGACCCGTCGCAGCACACGCACGAAGCGCCCGACAGATGAAGCACCGACTTCTCCAACCTTTTGTGCGATGCCCTTCTCCATGAGCGGCGGGCCGTTTAGCAAATCGTTCCATGTACGAACGCTCTTCCACCTTGGTTCGTCATTCATGATTCCTTGCTGAATCTCGCCGACGAGTGCACCCAGGGTGTCCCACGGATCAGGCACTCGAATTAGAAGATTGACGCCCGGGCCAGGTTTAGCGCGATTGCCCACAACGTCCACCAATGAATACGCATAAAGCTGGAATTGATCAGGGGGTTCGCCAAAACAGTTTGGCAGCCCTGTCGTCTGCGTATCCTTTCCCCACGGCAACAAGTAGCGAACGTTTTGAAATGGCTTCGGCTTCAACCCCAGCCTTTCCCAAAGCTCGTGATCTTCGGGGCGCATACCTCGCGCAGGCTTATCGACAACAAGCAAGTCATTTTGCTTTACGTTGAGAATGACGACCGCAATGTCTGCCTCTCCCACAGTCTGCAGAATCGACTGGATCAGAAACATTGCATAGCTGGTCTTCGTCGCGAGGCCCGAGATCCCGCAGATGTTCACGTGGGCACCCTCAGGACCTAGCACGTAGTCCCTGTGAAGATATACGCGGGCTGTCGTGCCATTAGACATCTCGATCACACCGGCTGGAATGCGTTCCTTCTCAGCCATCTTGTCGATGCCTAGTGCGATGTGAATTCCAGCTTCATCTGCAAAGCGCACCTGCGCCTCGCTTTGCACCGGCATGTAGATGCCCCGCGGCTCCCGATCATTTGCGAGCACACTCACCTCAGCAACGTTCACGCCCTGGCGCGGCGTCTGCGGTACGGATTCCACACTGCCAAAGTCGTTTGAGATGTAGTTTGAAAGATGTGAAGGCGCATCGGTGATCTGGCGAATGTTTGTGACTAGGCCGAACGTGCGGGTTGTTTCCATCTGCTCGGCCTCAACAATGTCGAAGGGGTTCACCACCACTCCTGGCGCTAGCCAGAAACAGAATCTCTCCGAGCTATTCGGCTCCCGCTCCGTGGCCGATGCTTTCCCGATCACGGTCCCCGTCGGCTTGTGCCGCGCTTCTGCCGCCTGGGGCACCTCGGCTACAAGCGCATCGATCTTGGGGTTACTCTCCTCGGGCATGGCTTCATTTCCTCATCGTGGGCACGGGCCACCGCAGGCCTGCCTTTATAACTTCCGTTGAAACGAACCCGTTCTTAACCGCTTGCTCTGCCAAAAAGATAGCATATAAATGGGCGTGCCACCGCACGTCCTTCCCGTGGGGTGTCTCACAACGTTCTGCCACTAAGGCCCCCGAAATCTCGTTTATCAGCTCCGATGGTACAGCCTCGCGCCCCGGATTGGCCAGTTCCACCCGAAGCACCCCCATTAACGGAAACTCAAGGTGCTCTGGCCCGCGAATCCTGACGTACCAAGTGGCCACAGCCCCTTCACGCAACCCAAATGCCAGTGTTCTCTCGCCAGCCTTTAGGCCAGCCAACAACTGATAAACGTTCAGGTCCCGCCGGACGCGCCCAGCTTTCACGCAAAACTTGAGCTCCTTGTACGATGACTTCACCACGCCCACATACTCTTTCCCCTCTGGCCAATCCTTCACATATTCGCTTCCAAGACCGCCGTCGAGCGCAAGCCACTCACCAACATCTCGCTGCAACTCGCGGGCAATCTGATGTTCGAGCTTACGCATCTGCCAGTTTGCTTTGTGTGCCGCGCGGGATCGGGGCTGCTTCCCCGCCTCCACTCCGTCTGATAGGGGGTCGGCCTCTTTCAGCGGAACAAACAGGTAGTGCGTTCCAGCGGCGTGAACCATGCGCTCTACCTTGTCACCGAAGGAAACGGCATCCTTGTCCATCAGCAGCACGAGCCGGTGCTCTGACCTAACGACATGCATCTTGCCCGCATTGTCGCGGTGAACTACTGCTGCTCCCACTTGGGCGACGTGGACTGGGCTTTGCCGATCACCTTCCACGACGTTTCCGATATAAAACGTCCGGGCAGAGCCATCGAGGAAGTACCGAAAGAGGTGTTTTTCTTTCCTGTGGATCATTCTAACAGGCACGTAGAGTTCGCTATTCGGTTGCTCGATCTTGGTGTCCAACAGCAGGTCGTCACCCAGTCGGACACGGTCGTAAGCTTCATCCTGGTCAGGCCGCATCAGGTCTTCGACGGCCTGCCCCGTGGCGGGCAAAATCTGCCCTTCCAGCGCCATCACTTCCAGCGCCGGTAGCAAGCCTTCTAAGGGATTGGGCATAGCTCCCCCGGCACGCTAGGGCTGCACAGTGAAACCCTCTGCCTGTGCTGCCTGCGCAAGTCCGTGCACGTCTAAAGTCAAGAAAGCACCAATTGGATTTCGGGCGTTAGCTTTCTTGGCTGAGGCAAGCTGGAGTGCATCGAGGGACCTTAGATTTACCTTGGCTCCGTGCTTTTCAATCAGCGCAAGGGCTTCACCCCAGACCTTCTGGTTGACCTCCTCTATGGTGTACCTCGCCAAGTCCTTTCTGAACGCTTCAACCAATGCTCCAGCCTCGCGCTGTTTCAGTACACCGCTGCGTGTTAGACGAAAAATTGCGGAGCGGAACTCAAGCAGCGAAACGCGGCTGATGAAAATCCTCGCGCCTTTTGCGTATGCTTCAACTTGCCTGGTCTTGGGCTCAGTATGGTACAGGGCCACAAGCGCGCTCGTGTCGATGAAAATGCGCATTGCTCACGACTTTGGACCACTTCTAAAACGAACGATTTCTTCTGCCAAGGGTCGCTTTACTCGACTGGTTGCTTCTCTGGCCGTTTCCCACTCATACTGAAGCAATCCGTAGTCAATCAAAGAAGAGCGGATGTCCGACAGTTCATCGTCATTCAACCCCCACAGAGCACAGCATCGGTGGTCTATCTCTTCTTCTATTTCCGCTATTCGCCCCCTTTCGTCATCTGCCGCTGCTTTGTGTGCCGCTTCCGAAAGCTCCATGAGTTTCAAGTGAATATGGTTCTTGTCAGAAAACTTGGGCGCGCGCACGTTCTCCAAGATGTGCGTATTCATCGAGATCTGGACAGCGTAAGCCGCAACAGCCAACCGCGACGGCGCAGAGTTCAGCACAGCACAAAGGTAATGCGCTTCCTCTCTAGACCCTACATCCACCATCATCAGCTTGTGATCGGGAATAACAGGCCGCCGACTTACGGGGCCTATGACTGCTGCTGTGAGGCCAGACGCTTGTTCACGCCAAACAACCTTCCACGGCGCGAAGGTGTACTGCCCCACATTAAACATGCTCCAGAAAGGATCGTCTTCTGTGAAATAACGCCGGTAAGCTGCGCGTATCCTCAGCAATTTCTCGAACCGCGAGATGTATGCAAGTGCCTTTGGATACTCCCGTTCCATTTGGTCTCTGGCAATCCCACGTCTCGCCTTTGGGTCCTGGACCATCAGGATGTGTGCCGAAGGCTTGGCATTCCATCTGTCAACATCTCGGCCGCGGAGTAGCGGATAAAGGAGGTCAGCTTCGATTGCAGCCTGTGTGCGTTCAACCTTTCGCTTCGCGCCTTCGGTGATGTTCGTGATGATTGCCAATCCACCCGGGCGTGTCCCTGTTATCTCGACCCAATAGACGGCATTTGCGCCGCCCGTAAACGAACCAGCGTAGGCTCGATAATCGGAGGGTCCAAGAATTCTGCGCAAAGCCCGAAGGGCCTTTGGCTTTGCTGTAATCCAGGCTGAGGTCTTGTCTTTTGGGTCCACCGGCTCAGCGTCCCACTTGCGGAAGGTAAGCTGGTTCTCGATGACCTGTCGGTATGGCGTGTCGAACCCGATGGCGCTGCCGCGACCTGCCGCTTTCTTAACCCAATAGGAATAGGAGACCGGGTATCGTAGCGGGAATCCTTTTGCAAAAACAGCCACACATGTGCGGTTCGTGGCCCCTTCGAATGGTTTCAACTCCGTCATGTCTTCAACGACAATCGGAGCGAAGGTCGCTTTGTCAGGAAGCTGAAACCGACGGAAACCCTGACCGGCCCCCGAAGTCTTAAACAAACTCTGAGAAAGCACAAAGCCTAGCTTGCCGCCGCGACGAAGATACTTGTCAGCCGAGACGTACGTCATCAGCATCGAGATGTCTTTCTTGCCCTTTCCCAGAATCGTGTCCATCCCACGATGAGGGAATAGGTTGTAGTGATCCCAGAGGGGCTTCGTCTGGGACCGATATTCATCCGGTAGATTCTCCCAGTTGACCCAGGGCGGGTTCCCAACAACAAAGTCCACTTGATCAAGAAAGAGGGGTGCGAACGCATTCTTGATGATTCTGGCCCAGCGACCATTGAGCTCCTGCCGATGCAGCTCAGCCATGTGCTCATACAAAGCCCGCAGAGCGCTGCTAGCTTCATTGAGTTCTTTCTCGAACAGGTCAACTGTCTTCGCCAACCGCTCGAGGAAGGCTTCCACATCAGTGCGACTCTCAACGCACTCGTCAAGCAGGTTAGCAAGCGCCTCCATGCGCGACTTTGTGGCGAACGCAGCCGGAATCTCAAATACGCCCACAGATGTCGTCAATTTGTATTTACCGGCTTCGAACAAGCCTTCACCACGGGAAGGCGTGAGAACTGAATCGCATTGGTAGACTGGAATGTCTATGCCTTCCGGTCCAAGCTTCTTGGCCTCTTGTAGCAATTCCCCGAGCGCCAGGATGTAGTTCGTCCGTGCCGCGATAACCGCAAGCGGATTCAAGTCGAAGCCGATGATGTTCTTGCGTATGGCGTCCAACGTTTCCGTCGGACCCATCCGGCGACGGTGGGCCTCATTTTTTATGTGATTGATCAAGAGGACGAGAAAGGTGCCGGAGCCGCAACCGGGATCGAGAACGCGTTTGGTGGGATTGCCAAGCTCCGAGCCCAGTGTCTGCCGGATCAGCCGCTCAGCCAGCCAGTCGGGAGTGTAATACTCGCCCAGGTCGTGGCGGATTTCCCGGGGTAGTAAATAGTGATAAAGCTTCTTAAGAAGGTCTCTCGCATTTTCAGGGGCAAGTTCGAGCGTGCCGGGATCGTATTCAGCCAGGCGCAGGATCAGTTCGCGGATGGCGTCTTCGACCTCCTCATCCCACACGGCAAGATACCAACCGAAAAAGTCGCCCTCCAAGAAGTTGCGAATCCCGTATTCGTTGAACGGCCAGCCGCGATTCTCTAGCTTGTGAAGTTGCCGTCGCAGGTCTTCCTTCGAAGCGGACGCCATCTGTGCAAGTGGAGCGGCTAGGCCTCCAGCAAAACGCGCCGCTGCTTGCGAAGCGATGAGCTTGATCAACAGTGCGTAATACGTGTGCACAGCAAAAAACACTCGGCCAGGCTCGGCATACTTGGGATCGAGGCCCATCCCCCGTACGAAAGTGCGGAACTCGTCCTTGCTTTCCAATCGCTCGGCCCACTCCTTGTAGTCGGTGGCCTCGCTGAAGAACAGGCGCCATTGTTGAAACAACTTCTCAACAACAGGGTGCTTGCTGCGGTGTAGGGCACTGTAGAGTGCGCGCGCAGCCCGTTGAGCACGGAGGGTCTTAGGGCCAAAGTCTGTGATTAGGTTCTCAGGAACAAGAGCCGCGCCACGTGCAAGTGCAAAGAGCAATCGTAGGAACCGCTCGACCGACGCTGCGGATGTGTCAGCTGGATCTTCTTCGAGCCAGCCCTCGCCCACGCGCCGAACAAAGATGAATCGCCGCCCGTCCATTGCGACGCCAGCCAAGCGATGGGCCTCCCTGCGCTCACGTTTCGCTACTCCAAGGATGTAGTCCTTGACCTGCTGTATGGCGTGCTTGTTGCCTTGCGATGTGTTCCGATCCGTTAGCGCGCCCGGGCGCTCGTACTCGATCACGAGTCGGTTGTAGACAGAATCGACTCTGCCACACGCAACTTGGTATTCCTCACGTGCAGTGATCACGACGCCCGCCGCTGAGGCTGCCTCATCAATGATTCGAGATGCGTCGCGACGAAAGTCAGCTTCCAACCGCCCGGTCAGGGCAGCGGCAAGCAGCTGACGGGCGACTTTCGGGGCTAATTCTTTTGCGGTTTGGTCAAGGTCTTGTGCCATAGACCTCATGAATATAGCACAGAATATACTTCACGCCTCGGTAGCCTTGAGGTTACGTGTTGTTAGCTCTTTTCTTGCGGAATTGCTGCTCGAATTCCTGGTTGAGTGTGCGGACGGCGATTTTGGTGAAATCTAGAAGTGCCTTCATGGTTTCCGGCGAATCCTTTGAGGCCACTCCGCACGGCACTTGCTGCGCCCGCCCGCACCTGTGGTTTCCCTTGTGTCCCCTCTTCCTGGTGCAGATATGCGGCGTGTAAATGGACTCAACGTAGTGCTTCTTCCTGGCCCCGCAGAAGGACATGCCTATGCTCCTTTTCCGCGATGGAAGGCTTTGCGGAACTGCGCATCAAATTCGCGGTGGAACACCCTCCGCGCCACTCCCTCAAAATCCAGCTTACGCTCCAGCCACAGCAGCCACTGGTAGCGCCCCAGCAGCCCGTGCCGCTGCCAGACGCCGCGCACCGCCGCCGGCGAGGCGCCCACGCCCACCAGCCGCAGCTGTTGGCTGATGCGCAGGTAGCTGTAGCTGGGGAACTGCTCGGTCCTCTCCAGAATCTTCCGTTCCAGCTCTGGCGGCGCCTAGTTGGGCATCCGCGGCCCGTCGCCGCAGCTGCGGGCTAGCCCCTCAGCCCCATACTTCTCGAAGGCTTCCTTGATCTCGTAGAAGTGGCTGCGGCTGATGCCCCCTCGTCGGCAGGCCAGCGAGATGTTCTGCAACTCCTCGGCCAAGGCTAGCCTTCCCAGCCGAGCCTTGATAAGTTTCTCTCGGGTGCTCATGGTGCGCTCCTTGTGGTAAGAGTTTCAGTTCCCAACGAAAACCGAAATCCTACCACCGGAGTCCCACGGGCACCCTTTCTGGCTGAGGACTGCGCTCGGGCTACGCCCTCGCTTAGTCTTCAGCCAGCAGCCTCATCAGGCTGCTGCATCTCGGTGCAACCTGCCCGCTGATCTCCCGCTAAGCTCAACTGGTACATAAAATGGGGTCTGATCAGACTCACCGGGTTCTTACGGCTCATGAGCTTTTATTGGACAGAAAATATAGAAGCAGGTAAGGATAGCTGAACTGCTGCATTCATAGCAGATCGTTGGCTCCTCACACTCGCTAGTTTCCACAGGCTAGAAATAATTATATTGACATATAATGATCTAAAAAATAAAAATTGGATTGTGGTCAAGGAGGTAGTATGTCTTACCGCCTCTTTTGGTTAGCTATTTATATCCTTTTCGCTGGCACCCATGCTTGGGCGCAGGACAGCTCACCTCCTCGCGACCCGCAGGCCCTTGCTGTCTTGGCCCGATCATTTGCGGCAATGGGAGGAGCAAACAAACCAGCAATTTCTGATCTTCGCGTAGAGGGCACATTAGCACTGCCGAATGATCCTGACGTGTCCATAGGAACCTTTGTCGCAAAGGCACGCGGAGATGACTTCAGCGTCGAAACGATCCAAGCCGGGCAATCCTCGAGCTACAAGGTGCTAAATGGACGTGGCAGCTTTCGCCAAGGAAACAAGGTTAGGCCGCTGCCCCAGTACAATACCCATAGGCTGACCCTCGATATCCTGCCACTTTTTGCAAGGTGGACCAAGTTCGACACAGAAACCGTCGCGATTGAACCTCTGCAAGGCATGCTCCTCGACGGAAAGAAATGCCTTTTGATTCGAGTCGAGGAAAGCGCCTCAATGGATCCGCGTTTTAGGAACCGGCACGGGAGCATGGAAGTAGTGGTCGAAGCCGACACAGGGCTGGTTGTTGCGCTCAGATACGAGGCAACACAAGGTCCCAGTGGCGGCGACATCAGCAGGATCGAGAATCGCTTTCGCGGTTACAAGAACTTCAAAGGCTTACTGCTTCCAACGCAGATCATCCGATACATAAACTCACAACCAAGAGTGGTACTTCGCATTCAGTCAGTGTCCATCAACAACGGTCTAACAGACCAAGATTTCAAGCATTAGAGAGAGTACGATGTGGTCAATATCATTTTTTAAAAAACTGTTGTCCTTTGCTCTTCTTCTCGGCGTTCTACCCGCATGGCCACAGGGGTATGACCTCCAAAAGTCAACTGGACGGCCTGTAACCATCTACAACGGAACGGGAATCGAGCGCGTGGACACGGAAAGCGGCAATTTACACATCTCTATTCCTCTGCTTCACCTTCCCGGCAGGGGATTGGATTTGGATATCGTGCTGTCTTACAATTCGAAAATCTGGAAGACAGAGGAATACAGCGATCCCTATAGCGGCACATGGTTTGTGGCCACGGTCGACGAGGACACGAATCAATTGCCATCACTCGGCTGGAGCATTGGGGTCCCGCAGATGGGTCGTAGCGGGAGTTTTTCAACGCATTGCTATGAAGTACATCCGTTTGGGTATTGCGATTCGTGGGTCAATTACTTTACGTGGGTCACTGATGAAGGCACGCGTATCCGCCTCGGCGACGATATCGGTCTAATTGATGAGAACGACCCTCCCGGGTCGTACGGTTATTGGAGCTTTGACGGGACGTACACTAGGTTTGACTATTACATGCAAGTCGGCAGGTACAAAGACGGTGTGACGACTTCGAACATTTCTGGTATAAAAAAACTAAAAGACACGAACGGAAACTATATCACCTGCACACAGACAAAATGCATTGACACCCTTGGAAGAGTTGTGAACTTCAATTACTCAAACGGCCTACTCCAGTCTGTCACCTACAAAGATTCTTCAGGGACTGACCGAGCGATCACTTTTACTTACCAATCCTACACTGTCTTTTATCCTTGGATGTCCGAAGCACCCGGTGGCGAGTGCACGACCATAACCCACCGGTGCGGCTACAGCAACATCTACACGTTGTCTCTCTTGAAGAAGGTTACGTTGCCGAACGGCTTGAGCTACCAGTTTGAATATCTCATCAATCCGGATGGCTCGACGACCGGAGAAATTAGCAAACTCATTCTTCCGACGGGCGGCTACATTCGCTACACCTACGGTTGGAATGAATCCAGTTTTGACTTTGGGACCGCTCGATTTGTCGCCCAAACTTGGATGGCTCATACTCGTGTCGTGGCAACCCGGTCAGTTAGCGAGGATGGGCAGACTGCTTCGGAGATGACCTGGACCTACGAGATTCTGAAGTCAGGAACCGATACAAAAATTATCGACCCACTGGGCTTCGTTGAATTACATCAAACTTCGAGCATGACAATCGCGGGATCTATAAGCAAGAAAATTCAAAAGAAGAATCCTGAGGGTATAACGCTACAATCCATCTTCCGAGTCATGGGCAATGACTCCAGTAGCTACAATGACCCGTGGCCCAATTCCTTAATAGTGGTTAATCCGCGTGTCACAAAGGAGATCACATGGCTAGAAGGTGCCCCCGGTCAATTATTGGGGTCATGTGTTGTATACACCTATTCTACGCACGGCAACGTCAGCCAGAAGGAAGAACGTGACTGGGGAACTGAATGTGACGGTCCTGTGGTGCGGCGTACAATCTTCCAGTACCTGCATCAAATCAACACGGCTTATGCCGCTCCTAACGTCCATATCCTCGACCGCGTCACCTCTCAAATTGTTTACGACGCAAGCTGGATGGTGCGTGCTCAGACGATCACAAGTTATGACACAACTACGCCTCAGGCGACAAGCAACGTCATCCAACACGACTATACGAGTCATCCCGCCACTTATAATCTGCGCGGAAATCCAACCCAAGTCAAACGTTGGCTGAACACGAGCGGACAGTGGTTGACAACGACAAACACCTTCAATGATGTGGGAAATCTTCTCTCGACTACCGACCCCGGTGGGCACACAACCCTTTTCAGCTACTCTGACAACTTCTACAACTACACTCCATCGCAGCCGACCTCTGCTTATGCCACTCAAATCACATACCCCACAACGAATGGTATCAACCATATCGAGCGTGCTCAGTTCTACTTCCATTCAGGATTGGTAGCTGCTTCCTGTGGCCAAAACTTTCCTTCCGGGGCAACGTGCACTGTTGGCCTTACTCCGCCTCAACCCGACTATGCGACTTTAACCTACGATCTGTTGAATCGGCCTATAACATTCAAGAATGGCGAGGGTGGGCAGACAACTTTGACATACAATGAGGATAGCGTGCCCATCACCATCACGCAGACCTCAAAGATTACCTCATCCCAGAACCTTGTGGCCACGAGCGTATATGACGGTCTGGGACGCACAAAGCAAACCCAACTGAATTCCAATCCCGTGTGTGTGACCAAGACGGACAACACCTACGACGAGATCGGCCGCAGAAAGACTCTTAGCAATCCGTATTGCTCCACTGCGGAGGCAACTTATGGGATTACGACGTATGAGTACGATGCCTTGGGACGGGTAACGAAGGTCATCCCGCCGGACGGCTCGGCCACCTCAAACAACATCACCACCGTATATTGGGGCAACGCCACCATAGTGACTGACCAAGCCGGTAAGCAACGCGTCTCCTACACCGACGCGTTGGGTCGGTTGGTCCGCGTGGACGAGCCTACTAGTTCCAACGGTACCTTCGTTCAGTTTGTGCAAGAGTTTACGCCAGCGACGCCCGGCACGGGTTGGGTGGACATCACCGGCACGGAGCAATCGGTTACCGTGCAAGAACAGAACTGCTGGTACGAGACTGACGAGTTTGGTTTCGTGTATCAGGTATGCGACCCGCCCTACGAGGTCACTTACTGGGACGCAGGTGTGGTCTCGATCACCGTCAACGGGTTCACCAAGCAGGTGAGCTATGGCCAAGGCAGTACGGGGGCCTCGATCGCAGCGGCACTGGCCAGTGCGTTCAATGCTGATCCTGCTTCCCCGGTCACAGCCTCCGCCAGCGGGATTCGGGTGAACCTGACCAGTAAAACTACCGGTGCCGAGTCAAATTACTCGCTGTCGGCCACTTCATGGACCAACGACCCGACGCATTTCAGCGTTCCATCATTTGTGCCGGTGCGCTCTGGACCGAATCTTACGGGCGGGGCCGATGCCACCTACAGCGGGGGGCTGAGCTACACAGCCACGCCAGCGGTTACGCTGTACACTTACGATGCGCTGGACAACCTGATCTGCGTGGTGCAGAAGGGCACCGACCCGGCTCCGTTCACCGACTGTGCCAGTGCTCCGGCCGCGTGGCGTCCGCGCACCTTTGTCTACAACTCGCTCTCGCAGTTGATCAGCGCGACCAATCCGGAATCGGGCACGATCACCTACAGCTACGATGCGGACGGCAACCTCGTCTCGAAGACCGATGCTCGCGGCATCACCACCAGCTACACCTACGACGCGCTGCATCGGCTCACCGGGAAAACCTATTCCAACGGCGACCCCGCCGTCAGCTACTTCTACGACCAGACCAGCTACAACGGCTTGGCCATCAGCAACGGCGTGGGGCGGCGGACGGGCATGAGCGATGCGGCCGGCGCTGAAGCCTGGAGCTACGACGCGATGGGTCGCGTGGTGGCGGTGCGACGCACGACCCACGGGGTCACCAAGACCTTCACCTACACCTACAACCTAGACGGCTCGCTAGCCAGCGTTACCTATCCGAGCGGGCGTCGGGTGGACTACAGCTACGATGCGGCGGGGCGGGTGCGGTCGGCGGTGGACGTGGCCAACAACATCAACTATGCGCTCAACGCCAGCTATGCGCCGCACGGGGCGCTGGCCAGTGTTGTGCACGGGCCGACCGCCACGTTTGCCGGCATCGAGTTCAACCAGGGGTTCAACAACCGGCTGCAGCCGGCCAGCCTTCGCGCCTGGTCGACGAACGGTGTGGTGCTCGACTTCGAGTACTGCTTCAATGCCACGGTCAGCGACTTTGCGCAGGCCTGCAGTGCAGCACCGGTGCGGAACAACGGCAATGTGGCGCGGATCACCAACCACCGCGAGCCGGCGCGGAGCCAGCGGTTCACCTACGACGAGCTGAACCGCATCCAGACGGCGCAGACGCAGGCCACGACCGGGCCGCACGCCTGGGGGCTCGCGTTCAGCTATAATATCTGGGCGAACCTGTTGTCGGCTTCGGTCACGCAGGGCTCGGCGCCGATGCTGAGCGTGGGCGTCAACACGAAGAATCAGATCCACGAGACGGGGTTCGTCTACGACGTGGCGGGGAACCTGGTGGCGGAGCCGGGGCGCAGCTACAGCTACAATGCCGAGAACCAGCTTGTGGCCACCGCCGGGGTGGCGTACAGCTACGATGGGGATGGGCGGCGGGTGGGGAAGCTGAGCGGCAATCCGCTGCAGCCTTACAAGCTGTATTGGTACGGCATGAGCAGGCTGGATGCACTGGTGGAGACCGATGGTGCGGGGAACAATCCCACCGAGTACATCTTCTTCGGGGACAAGCGGATTGCGCGGCGGGAGGCGAGCGGCGCGGTGTTCTACTACTTCGCCGACCACCTCGGCAGCTCTCGTGTGGTGACCAACGCCGCCGGCCAGATTCTCGATGACTCCGACTACTATCCGTTCGGCGGGGAACGCGCCGTGGCCTCGGGCAGCGGCAACGCCTACAAATTCACCGGCAAGGAACGTGACTCCGAAACGGGCCTCGATTACTTCATTGCTCGCTACTACGCCTCCGCCTACGGCCGGTTCACGAGTACGGACCCAAAGGGCATCGCACTCCGCCACCTGCTGAATCCCCAAAAGCTGAACAAGTACTCGTACGT